>JAESGW010000012.1_pt1 | contig 819743 bp, 818 predicted proteins | sample 9269791 | NCBI WGS metagenome assembly JAESGW01 (sample SAMN16773120, study PRJNA677053) | algae metagenome | isolation source: Aphanocapsa lilacina HA4352-LM1 and co-occurring heterotrophs from near cave... | place: USA: Maniniholo cave, near Haena, Kauai, HI | collected 2009-07-28 | reverse complement strand
GTTCAGGTGCATAAAGCAGTCGGGAGGCGACCCGAGCCCGCCTTCGGTCTCCATCGACCAGGGACCCAACGGTCTGCCTCCCGACAACAAGCTAATCACAAACCCAACACACAGGGACCCAGTGCGAACCCGCAGCCTCCGCCAGCGCCGCAACATCCCACTAGGTTCCCGCCTGCGCTGGAATGACGCCGGTGGGTGGGGTGAGGCCCAGACTTGCCGTCGCACTGAGCCCTTTCCATCCAAACGAATCTGCCGGGCAGGAAATTTCGCTTTCATGCTAGCGATTTGGAACGCGCGGGGCTGGCGAAACCGTCGGGGCTCACCTATCTTTCCGCCAGCGTCGACGAAAGCCGGATAGACCTGAGGCTGCCGACGCCGTACAAGGACCTGATGGCGGACTCAGCTTCGCCACACAAAAGCTGCGGGCGGCGCGCTAGTCTCGCCTGCATTGGAATCACCCAGGCCATCGGCCGCCGGAAGGAGACGAACATGCACTTCGCTATTCGCACCACTCTCCAAACCGGGCTTATTGGTAAATGGGTAGATCGCTCCAACGGGTGTTACCGACCCAAACGAATGTGACCTCTGTCACCCATTCGTCTCACAGTTCAGGTAACACCCCGGCCGTCCCCCGAGACGTGCCGATGGAGGTCATTCCATGCAGCATGCCCACTTCGAAAAGCCACATAGCGCCAAGCCCATAGCTGTCGATATCGACGGCGAACCCAAGGGCGTCCTGGTTGCACATGATGCCGGTTTCCGCTTCCTCGCCGTCAAGCTCGACGCGTTCGGGGTGGATGGCCAGGTGTTCGCCAGCATCGAAGCCGCCGAGGCGGCGGTGCGGGATGCGTTGCGTCCGGGGGCTTGAGCCGTGAAACAATCTCGCGCCGGTGCGTGCTGACCCCCACCCCTGTCCCCTCCCCCTAAGAATGGGGAGGGAGACCCTCCCACAAATATCGAGGCCAGCGTCTCCCTCCCCTTGTTTGAGGGGGAGGGGACAGGGGTGGGGGTCAGCACGCACCGGGTGATCAGTTTGCCCGATCCTGCTATCCCCCAACTAACCTCCGCCACGCCGCCGCGTACGCCGCCGCCGCCGCATCGCCTTCGACCAGCACCGGCGCATGCCCGTCGGGCAGCGGGCGATCCATGCGCGCCAGCAGAGCCGCGCCGATCGAGGTGCCGGTGGCGCTGCGCTTCACCGGCTCCACCGGCCGGCCGGTCGCCGCCGCCAGCATCCGTAGATAGAGCGCGTTGCCGGCAAAGGGGCCCTCGACCACGGTGTGGTTCTCGGCCCCGGTCAGGTACAGGCATTCGGTCGTCATCATGGCGAGGTAGAACGAAGTCACCACATAGACCGCATCGTCATCGAGGCTTTCGCGCGGCTGGCTCCATTGCGCCTGCCGCCCGGGGAACGGGCCCGATCCCTGCACCACCGAAGGGGTCAGGATGATCGCCTCGCGCAGCACCCGCTCGATCGTCTCGGCCGAAGGCTCACGCGGCGTGGTCAGCATCTCGAATTCGCGTCCGCCCATGAAGCGGGCCGAGGGTACCGGGCGGCCGAATGCGTCGATATTGGCGAGGCAGTCGCGCTCGAGGTCGAGGTTGTCGATGTCGCCGCCGGGCGAAGCGACGATCACCCAGGTGCCGGTCGATACCAGCCCGAAGGGCGGATCGCGCTCGAGGATGTGTGGCAAGAGCGAAGCGTTGGAATCATGGATGCCGGAATAGACCGGCAGCGGCCGCTTGAGCCCGAGCGCCGCGGTCACCTCGGGCAGGGTCACGCCGAGCACATCGGAGGCCGGCCGCACCTCGGCGAACTTGTCGAGCCACCCCTGTTTCATCACCAGCGACGAATAGAGGTTGGTGGTGAAATCCCACAGGTCCGTGTGGCAGCCGAGCGAGGTGATCTCCTCGGCGGCGACGCCGGTCAGCCGGAACGAGAAGTATTGCGGATAGGTGAGGATCCAGCGGGTGCGGGCGAACTCGGCCGGAAAGGCGCGCGCCTGCCAGAACAGCTGGGCCCCGACATTGAGCCCGCCGGGTAGCCGCGGGGTGAAACTCTCGGAGAAATCCGGGCGGGCCCGATCGTATTCGTCCCGGTACTGGTCGGGGCCGGCGAACTCGTAGTCGAGCACCGGCAGCGCCAGCTCGCCATCGGCATCGATCAGCGCCGCCGAAGCGCCATGGGTGGTGACGCTGATGGCATCGAGCGGAAATTCGGCGTTCAGCTCGCGCAGCCCGCCGAGCAAAAAGCCCCACAACCCTTCGATATCGAAATGCGGGTACTTGCCATCGCGCAGCACGGTGTTCGGCCGTTTGCGCACCGCGATCTCGGTGCGCGTCGCGAGGTCGACGACAGCCACCTTCGCATTGGACTTGCCAATGTCGATGACCCCGACGGTGCTGACGGTCACTTGCGGACCATCCGGTAGACGATGGGGAGGGCAATCACCACGATGAGCAGCAGTCCGATGAAGATCGACATGACGATACCGGGCACATTCAAGAGCCCGAGGCCAAAGGTGACAAGCCCCATGATGAAGGCGGCGATCACCACCCCGACGATCGAGCCGGCGCCGCCGAGGATGGAGACGCCACCCAGGACAACCATGGTGATGACCTCGAGTTCCCACCCCTGGGCGATCGACGGGCGGGTGGAGCCGAGGCGGCTGGTCAACAGCACCGAAGCGATGCCAGCCATCAACCCGGTGAGGCAGAATAGCACGAACTTGACGCGCTCGACGCGCACGCCGGAGAACTGCGCCGCGGTCGCATTGTTGCCGATGACGAAGATTCGGCGGCCGAAGCTGGTCCGGTGCAGCACCACGTAGTAGATGACGGCCGCCGCGAGAAAGAGCACGAACTCGAACGACACCACCCACCAGACATAGCCCTGGCCGAAAAAGGCGAAGCTTTCGGGGTAGCCCTTGAAGGCCTGGTCGCCGAGCACGATGAAACTGATGCCGCGGAAGAGGCTCATCGTGCCGATGGTGACGACGATCGAAGGCAGCCCGAGCCGGGTGACGAGGAAGCCGTTGAAGGCGCCACAGGCGAGCCCGGTACCGATACCGATGGCGACGAGCCCGGGGGTATCGATGCCGAACTGCAGCGCGAATCCCATGGCGGTCGAGGCCAGCGCAATGATCGCGGCAACCGACAGGTCGATCTCGCCGGAGATGATCAGCAGCGCCATGGCAAGGGCGATGAGCGCCTTCTCGGTGAAGTTGAAGGTGGCGTCGCTCAGCGACCAGGGCGACAGGAAATAGGGCGAGGCCAGCGAGTTGGCGACGAAGATCGCCACCGCGACGAGCAGCAGCAGGCTGGGCCAACTGAACAGTGCCGAGCGCAGCGGATTGTCGAGCCGATCCGGAACGTGGCGGGTGGTGGGGGTCTGGTCGTTCATTTCAGGGAATCCAAGGGCCCAGCCCCAAACTCGGTGTCATTCCCGCGAAAGTGGGAAACTCTGTTTGAGCGCGCGCCGAGGGTCCGGTAAACGGAGGTTCCCGCTTTCGCGGGAATGACCCGGTGGATGGGAAGCGAGCGGTGCGTCATGCTGCGCTTCCCTCCGCCCGCTTGAGGATGATGCGGCCGGTCTTTCTGCCGGCACGGGCGTTGAGGACGACGGCGAGAATGATCGCAGCGCCCGAAATGGCCATCTGCCAGAACGGCGAGACGCCGATCACCGGCAATGCAGAATTGATGACACCGAGGAACAGCGCGCCGAGCAAAGCACTCCCCACCGTGCCGACGCCGCCGGCGATGGAAACGCCGCCGATGACGCAGGCGGCGATCACCTGCAGCTCGTAGCCCACCGCCGTTTCGGAGGAGGCGATGACGTAGCGCGACACCCAGAGGTAACCGCAAAGCCCGGCGACCAGCCCCGAAATGCAGAAGGCGATGAACTTGGTGCGGCCGACATCGATGCCGGCATAGACCGAGGCGGTCGGGTTGACGCCGATGGCGTAGATCGAGCGGCCGATCGGGGTGCGGGTCATCACCACGTAGAAGGCGGCGGCGATGACCACCGCGAACCAGCTGAGCAGCGGCAGGCCGAGCAACTGGATGCGGGTGATGGAAATGAAATCGGGCGTCATCTCGGCGGCGTTCACCCATTGCCCGCCGGCAACGAGGAAGGTGGTGCCGCGATAGATGGTGAGGGTGCCCAGCGTCACGACGATTGCCGGGATATCGAGCTTCCAGACGAGGAAGCCGTTGATGGCGCCGAGCGCCAGCCCGAGCAGCGGCGCGGCGAGGATCAGGAGCGGCACCGGGATCCACGGCATGGTGGAGTTGAGGAGCGCGATCACCATGCCCGAAAGCGCCACATTGGCGGCAATCGACAGGTCGATCGAGCGGGTCAGGATCACCACCATCTGGCCGAGCGCCAGGATCATCAGGATGGCGGTGTTGTTGAAGATATCGGCGAGATTGGCTGGAGCGGCGAAGCTCGGCGCGCGGGTGGCAATGGCGCCGATCATCACCGCGATGCCGATGGCGAGCCAGAACTCGCGAAGTCGTAACAGCCTCAGCGGCGCGAGGGTGGACAGCGTCTGGGTCATGCCGCCGCCTCGTGGGCGCCGATGGCGCGCTTGACCAGGCCGTCGGCGGTCAGATCCCGGTTGTCGAGCACGGCGTCGATGCGGCCTGAGCGCATCACCACGATGCGGTCGGACATGCCCATCACCTCCGGCAGTTCGGACGATACCATGATCACCGCCAGCCCCTCGGCCACCAGCTCGGCCATGAAGGCGTGGACGGCGGCCTTGGACCCGATGTCGATGCCCTTGGTCGGCTCATCGAGAATGATCACCTTGGGTTGCGTGGCCAGCCACTTGGCGATCACCACCTTCTGCTGGTTGCCGCCCGACAGTGTGCCGGCATTCTGGCTCAGCGAGGCGGCGCGCAGGTCGAGCCGCCCGGTATATTTCCGGGTCAGCGCGAACTCCTCCGCGAGGCGCAGAAAGCCCTGGCGCGAGGTCTTCCTGAGCGAGGGCAGCGAGACGTTCTGGACGATCGGCAGGTCGACCACCACGCCCTGCTTGCCGCGCTCCTCGGGCACATAGACGATGCCCGCCGCGATAGCGTCGGCCGGCGAGCGCGGCTGAAACGGCACGCCGTCGAGCGTCATCGCGCCACGCGAGGTGCGGGTCAGCCCGAAGATCGCCTGCATCACCTCGGACCGGCCGGCACCGACCAGGCCGTAGAAGCCGAGTATCTCGCCGCGCCTCAGCTCGAAGCCGATATCGTCGAACTCGGTGGGGTGGCTCAGGCCAGCGAGCGTCAGCACCGTGTCACCGATGGCGGGTGCACGCTCGGGGAAGATGTGATCGACCGAACGGCCGACCATCATGCGGATGATGTCGTTCTGCGGCGTCTCGTCGATCCGCCCCTTGCCGACCATCTCGCCGTCGCGGAACACGGTGAAACGGTCGGCGATGCGGTAGATCTCATCGAACTTGTGGCTGATGAACAGCACCGCCTTGCCGTCTTCCTTCAGCAGTTCGATGAGGACGAACAGGTCCTCGATCTCCTTGTGGGAGAGCGCCGCGGTCGGCTCGTCCATGATTACCACTTCGGCGTCGATCGACATGGCACGAGCGACGGCGACGAGGTGCTTGTTGGCAATCGACAGGTCGCGCAGCCGGGTCTCGGCATCGATGTGGCCGGCGCCCATGTCGGAAAGCACGCGGCGGGCATTGGCGCGCATCAGCGTCCAGTCGATGGTGCCGAAGCGGGTTTTCGGTGCATGGCCCAGATAGATGTTCTCGGCGACGCTCAGATCGTCGAACAGCACGGTTTCCTGATGGATGGCGGTGATACCCAGCTCGAACGCCTTGTGGGCGGAACTCAGTTGCACCGGCCTGCCGTCGAGCACGATCTCGCCGGCATCGGGCTGATAGATGCCGGTGAGCACCTTCACCAGCGTCGACTTGCCGGCGCCGTTCTCGCCGATCAGCGCGGTCACCTGGCCCGGATAGAGCTCGAGGCTCACCTCATGCAGCGCCCGCACGCCGGGGAAGGACTTGGTCACGCCGGAGAGGGTGAGCTTGGGTTGGGACATGGCGTGGTTATCCTGCAGATGTCATCTGTGAAGCCGGTGCGGGCTGACCCCCACCCCTGTCCCCTCCCCCTAAGTAAGGGGAGGGAGACCCTCACACTGAGATCGAGGCTGGCGTCTCCCTCCCCCTGTTGAGGGGGAGGGGACAGGGGTGGGGGTCAGCTCGCGCCGGCTTCGCGCGTGTCCACCTGTGTTAGCGAAACAGAGCCCGGCAGCGCGAGCGCCGCCGAGCCGATCAGAGACCTCAATAGATCTTCGAGAACTCTTCGATGTTCGACTTGTCGAACTGGAACGGCGCGGCCATGGCGGCCGAGTTGGTGTCGTCGAGGGTGATCGAGCCGACGCGGCCGATCGAGATGGTGGCGCCGGGCTTGGCTTCGGCCTTCTTGGTCGCCAGCTGGTAGGCGATCTGCACGGCCGAGTAGCCGAGGTCGATCGGGTTCCACAGCGCCACGGCCTGCGAGGCGCCGTTGTCGATGAACTGCTTGAACTCGGACGGGAGCGCCAGGCCGGTGACGTTGACCTTGCCGATCAGGTTGTCATCGGTCACCACCTGGGCGGCAGCCACGACGCCGACGGTGGTGGGCGCGATGATCGCCTTGAGGTTCGGGTAGGAGGCAATCAGGCCCTTGGCTTCGTTGGTGGATTTCACCGAGTCGTCATCGCCGTAGACGGTAGCGACGAGGTTGATCTTGGGGAACTTGGTCGGCAGGACCGCCTTGGCCGCTTCGATCCAGGCGTTCTGGTTGGTCGCGGTGGACGAGGCCGAGAGGATCGCCACATCGCCGCCATCCGGCAGGTAGTCGGCGGCGAGCTTGATGATCGTCTCGCCGATCAGGTTGGTATCGGACGGGTTGAGGTGCACCGAACGGCCCTCAGGCGCGACGCCCGAGTCCCAGCTGATCACGGTGATGCCGCGTTCCTGGGCCTTCTTCAGTGCCGGCACCAGCGCATCCGGATCGTTGGCCGAGATCGCGATGGCGTTGACGTTCTGGGCGATCAGCGAGTTGATGATCTCGATCTGACCTTCGGCGGTCGCCGTGGTCGGGCCGGTATAGATCACCTCGACATCGCCGAGCTCGGCGGCGGCTTCCTGCGCGCCCTTGTTGGCGGCGTCGAAGAAGCCGTTGCCGAGCGACTTCACGACGAGGGCGATCTTGGTCTGGGCCATGGCGGGAGCCGACAGCATGACGGCGGTCAGCGCCGTTGCGACGGCAAGTTTCTTCAATAGGCTCATATCGTTCCTCCCTGAACGTTTGGTAGTCGTTGTTGCCAACCGGTCAGGCGACCGACTGGGATTTCTGCTCTATGGCCTCCACCACGGTGAGTAGGACGCCCGCCTTTTCCAGCATGGCGCGATCCTCATCGCGGATACCGTTATCGGTGATGACGGAGTGGATGCGGTCGAGCCCACACAGGATGAGACTCGATCGCCCCGAGAATTTCGAGCTGTCGGCGAGGACGATCAGCTCCTCGGCCTGGTTGATCAGCGCCAGTTCGGACTGCACCACCATCGGATCGGCCTCCATCAGGCCATGGGCGCCGAGGCCCTGGCAGCCGATGAACATGCGCTTGGCATAAAAGTGCGAGGCGACCACGCCGCCGAACGGCGACAGGATGACGTTCTGCTCGCGATAGATGGTGCCACCCGGGATGACCACCGAGTTGCGCGAATTGTGGATCAGGAATTCGGCAATGCCGAAGCTGTTGGTGAACACCGAAAGCCGGCGGCCGGTCAGGTAGTGCACCATTTGGTACGTGGTGGTGCCGCCATTGATGATGATCGGCTCACCATCCTTGCAGAGGTCGGCGGCGGCGCGGGCAATGGCGCGCTTTTGCGCGATATTGATGGTTTCGTTGACCGAGAACGGCCGGCCCATCAGCCCGCCCTGCTCGGGCGGGTTGATCGCCTCGGCGCCGCCGCGCACCCGGCGCAGGCGGCCCTCGACGTGCAGCGCGGCGATGTCGCGGCGGATCGTCGCCTCGGAGGTGCCGGTGATCTCGACCAGCTCGGCGACAGTCGCCAGCGGCCGCGCCTGAACGGCGGCGAGGATCACCCTATGGCGTTCGGTTTCGTGCATTTGCTCTCCCTGGACGGACTCATTTTCACCAAAAACTGTCAGTGTCAATCAGATCATGCGACTTTCGTGGCGATGCTGATGGTTTCTGACGGTTTCTGATTGACAGCGGCAAGCTGCGGGAGCTAGTCCCGTGCTCAATAACTGCCATACATCTCTACGGGAGGGGTCCATGTCCAGCACCGCGCCAGCGCGCCTTCAAAACCTTTGGGACGAGGCCAAAGCGGCCGGCATGAGCGAGCCCGAACGGCTGGTCTACCGCTCCAATATCCTCGGCTCCGACAAGCGCGTCACCAACTATGGCGGCGGCAATACCTCGTCGAAGATCTTCCAGAAGGACCCGCTGAGCGGGCAGGAAGTCGAAGTGTTGTGGGTGAAGGGCTCGGGCGGCGACTCGGCCTCGATCAAGCTCGACGGTTTCGCCACGCTCTATATGGACAAGCTGCGCGCGTTGAAGGGGCTCTATCGCGGGCTGGCGCACGAAGACGAGATGGTCGGCTACCTGCCGCACGCGACATTCAACCTGAACCCGCGCGCCGCCTCGATCGATACGCCGCTGCACGCCTATGTGCCGCACGCCTTTGTCGACCACATGCACCCCGACGCCATCATCGCCATTGCGGCGTCGAAGGATAGCAAGGCCCTGACCAAGGAGATCTTCGGCGACGAGATCGGCTGGCTGCCATGGAAGCGGCCGGGGTTCGAGCTCGGCCTGTGGCTGGAGAAATTCTGCCTTGAGAACCCTGCCGCCAAGGGGGTGATCCTCGAGAGCCACGGGCTCTTCACCTGGGGCGATACGCCGAAGCAATGCTACGAGCAGACCATCGACACCATCAACAAGGCGATCGCCTGGTTCGAGGAAAAGACCGCCGGCAAGGCGGCCTTTGGCGGCCAGGTGGTGGCGCCGCTGCCGGCCCCAGAACGCCGGGCCATCGCGGCACGGCTGATGCCGAAGATTCGTGGCCTGATCTCGAACGAGTTCAAGATGCTGGGGCATTTCGACGACAGCGCCGCGGTGCTGGAATTCGTCGGCTCCAAGGACCTGAAGCCGCTAGCGGCGTTGGGCACCTCCTGCCCCGACCATTTCCTGCGCACCAAGATCCGGCCGCTGGTGATCGACTTCGATCCGGCAAAACCCGATACCGACGCGGTGGTGGCCGGGCTCGAGCAGGCGACGGCGGATTACCGCGCCGACTATGCGGGCTATTACAACCGCTGCAAGCACCCGGACAGCCCTGCCATCCGCGATGCCAACGCGGTGGTGTACCTGATGCCGGGCGTCGGCATGTTCACCTTCGCCAAGGACAAGGCGACGGCCCGCATCTCGGGTGAGTTCTACGTCAACGCCATCAACGTGATGCGCGGCTCGTCGGCGGTCTCCACCTACCAGGGGCTGCCGGAGCAGGAAGCCTTCGACATCGAGTACTGGCTGCTCGAGGAAGCCAAGCTGCAACGCATGCCGAAGCCGAAATCGCTCGCCGGCCATATCGCGCTGGTCACCGGCGGCGCCGGCGGCATCGGCAAGGCGACGGCGGTGCGGCTGCTGCGCGAAGGCGCCTGTGTGGTGCTCGCCGATATCGACGAAACCGCGCTCGCCGCCGCCAATGAGGAACTGGGCAAAGCCTTCGGCAAGGACGTGGTCCGGCCGGTCAAGCTCAACGTCACCCAGGAAGCGGTGGTCATCGCCGGCTTTGCCGAGGCGGTGGTCGAGTTCGGCGGCCTCGACATTCTGGTGTCGAACGCCGGCATTGCCTCCTCCGCACCGATCGAGGACACCTCACTCGAGCTGTGGAACAAGAACATGGACATCCTCTCGACCGGTTATTTCCTGGTGTCGCGCGAGGCGTTCCGGCTGTTCCGCCAGCAGAAGATCGGCGGCAACGTGGTGTTCGTCGCCTCGAAGAACGGCCTCGCCGCCTCGCCCAACGCCTCGGCCTACTGCACCGCCAAGGCGGCCGAAATCCACCTCGCCCGGTGCCTCGCGCTCGAAGGCGCGGCGGCGCAGATCCGCGTCAACGTGGTGAACCCGGACGCCGTGCTGCGCGGCTCGAAGATCTGGGCCGGCGAATGGCTGGAGCAGCGGGCCTCGACCTACAAGACCGACAAGGATGGGCTCGAAGAGATGTATCGCGAGCGCTCGCTGCTGAAGCGGAGCGTGTTCCCCGAGGACATCGCCGAAGCGATCTACTTCTTCGCTTCGGACGCTTCGGCCAAATCCACCGGCAACATCATCAACGTCGACGCCGGCAACGCGCAGAGTTTTACGCGCTGATCCGGCAAGGCCCCCTCACCCGGCGCTGACGCGCCGACCTCTCCCCCAAGGGAGAGGTGCGATGGGGCGAGATCGTGCCACCCACCACCTCTCCCTCTGGGGGAGAGGTCGCCGCGAAGCGGCGGGTGAGGGGGCCTTTTGAACAAGGGGGAGAGAACATGACAGACCAACTCATCGACCAGTCCGTGGTCGACCAGACCAACGACGCCAACCGCAAGGCGCTCGACGCCGATTACGCGCACCTTGGCGAGCAGCTCAGCCGGCGCTGCATCGACATCGACGCCGTGCTGAAGAAAGTCTCGGCCTATACCGTCGCCGTCCCCTCCTGGGGCGTCGGCACCGGCGGCACGCGCTTTGCGAAGTTTCCGGGCACCGGCGAGCCACGCGATATCTTCGACAAGCTCGAAGACTGCTCGGTGATCAACCAGCTGACCCGCGCCACGCCGAATGTCTCGCTGCACATTCCGTGGGACAAGGCGGACCCGAACCGGCTGAAGCAGGCGGCGAGCCGCTTCGGGCTGGGGTTCGACGCAATGAACTCCAACACCTTCTCGGATGCGCCGGGGCAGCAGCACTCCTACCGCTTCGGCTCGCTGGCCAATTACGCGAAAGAGACGCGCCAACAGGCGATCGAGCACAATCTCGAGTGCATCGAGATCGGCCAGACCATCGGCTCCAAAGCGCTGACGGTGTGGATCGGCGACGGCTCGAATTTTCCCGGCCAGGTCAACTTCACCAAGGTGTTCGAGTACTATCTCGACGCGATGAAGGCGATCTATGCCGACCTCCCCGCCGACTGGAAGCTCTTCACCGAGCACAAGATGTACGAGCCGGCGTTCTACTCGACGGTGGTGCAGGATTGGGGCACCAACTACCTGATCGCCACCGAGCTCGGCGACAAGGCGCAGTGCCTCGTCGACCTCGGCCACCATGCGCCGAACGTCAATATCGAGATGATCGTCGCGCGGCTGATCCAGTTCAGGAAGCTGGGCGGCTTCCACTTCAATGATTCCAAGTATGGCGATGACGACCTCGATACCGGCTCGATCGACCCGTACCGGCTATTCCTGGTGTTCAACGAACTGGTCGATGCCGAGCTGCGCAAGGCCCCGGGGTTCGAGCCGGCCCATATGCTGGACCAGAGCCACAACGTCACCGACCCGATCGAATCGCTGATCCGCTCGGCCAACGAGGTGCGCCGCGCCTATGCCCTGGCGCTGCTGGTCGACCGCAAGGCGCTCGAGGGTTATCAGCAGTCGGACGACGCGCTGATGGCGTCGGAGACGCTGAAGCTGGCGTTCCGAACCGATGTCGAACCGATCCTCGCCAAGGCCCGGCTCGACGCCAACGGCGCGATCGATCCGATCGCCGCTTATCGCAAGGCAGGATATCGGCAGCGCGTTGCGGCAGTGCGTCCGGCGGTCGCGGCGGGTGGTGGCGGGATCGTTTAGCTGCAAGGCCAGCGCGGGCTGACCCACGCACCGGACTCTCCGTGATCCTCCCCCGCGGGGCGGGGGAGGGGGACCGCCGAAGGCGGTGGAGGGGGCGGCCACAAGCACGGTGGCCCGGGCACACCCCCTCCGAGCTGCGCTAGGTCGCTGGCGCTCCCAAGCTTCGCTTGCCTCCCCCGTCAAGGGGGAGGTGAGCATCGAGTCTCTTGCCGGCTCAGGCCAGCACCTCCCGCAGCCCCAGCGCTTCGATTGCCCTGAGCTGCCCCGGCTCCAGGGCCCCGGCCCGCTCGGCGGCCAGCGCATCTGCCAGCTCGTCGCGGTTCTTCACCCCCAGCACCACGGTTTCGACCCCGGCCATGCCCAGCGCGTAGCGATGGGCGATGATTGCCGGGTCTTCGCTCCACCTGGCGCAGAGCGCCCGGAACGGCGCCGCAAGCCGGAAATCCTCACTATCGCGATCATGCAGCGACTGGCGATCGAAGCTCGAGGTCAGTGCCCCAGCCTGCACGGCGCGGATACCCATTACCCCGACGCCATTGAGATGCGCCGCGTCGATGATGTCGCGGGCCCGGGAGGGCGTCGAAAAGCCGATCAGGCCGCCGGGACTGTCGAGCAGGTTCGCCACCGCTTGCACGGCATGCGGGCGCGGTGCCTGCGCCAATGCATCGACAATGCTGGCCGGCACGCTCACGCCGGTAATGCCCCAGCCGCCGATCAGCCCGTCGCGCTGCAATTGCTGGAAGGCCGGCACCACGGCGTCACGGTAACTCGACCAGGTGGTGGCGATTTCGCTTCGCCGCTCGTTCTCGGCCGGGTAGACGAAATCGTCCGGGCAGATCTGGTTGTGGAGGAAGAACAGGTCGACCTGCTGTAACCGCATCGCCTTGAGACTCTGCTCGAGCGAAGTGCGAAGCCGGCGGTAGACCTGCTCGTCGGGAAGCGTGCCGATGCCGGATTTGGTGGTGATCTTGACGCCCTTGGGCAGGCGGCCTTCGAACGCCTCGCCGATCAGCGCTTCACACACCTTGTAGCCGGGGGCCGCATCGATCACGTCGATGCCTTCGTCGATGGCCAGCCTCAGGGTGGCGATGCCCTCCTCGCGGCTGGTCTCGCCCCAGACCTGACCGATGCCGCCGCCACCCAGGGTCAGGCAGCTGACCTCGCCGATCGAGCCGAATTGTCGCTTTTCCATTTCAGAGCTCCTCGAGCGCCAGTTCGCGCCCCAGGAGCGCATCGATTTCGGCCATGGCGGCCATCGGGAGCGGGCCCTTGTCGAGTGCCCCCAGATTGTCGCGAACCTGGGCCTCGGTCTTGAAACCGGGGATCGGCACGGTCTGCGGCGAGCGGGCCAGTACCCAGCCGAGCGCGCCCTGCGCGACGCTGCGCCCGCCGCTGGTCAGCAGGTCGCGGATGGCATCGAGTTTCCGCAGCGACTCGGCCGAGGGACGTCCATCCTTGAAGTCGCGCACCCAGCTGTGGCCGGCGCCGCGCACGTCGTCTGTCGACACCCGCGATTCCCGCGTGAACTTGCCGGTCAAAAACCCCATGGCAAGCGGCGAGCGGATCAGGTTGGGCAGACGATGGCGGTCGCACAGCGCCACCATCTCGGGCCCGTCGCGGAACACGTCGAGCCCCTGCTGCACCGCCTTGAAATGCGGGTAGTGCAGCACCCGCGACACTGCCGCGGCATCGTCGGTGCTCCAGCCCCAGGCGGCGATGTCGCCGGTCTCGGCCCGGCGCTCGAGCGCGGGCGCCAGCCGGTCCATCGCCGCAGCCGAGGCGTCACCGACATGCAGCTGATAGAGGTCGATGCGATCGCGTTTGAGGCGCTTCAGCGAGGCGGCGAGCGCCCCCTCCATGTAATCCGGCGTAACATTCGTGCCGGTCAGTTCGCGCTTCGCCCGATCGTGGGTGAAGCCGAACTTGGTGGCGATCACCACATCGGCGCGGTTGCCGAAGGCCTCGCCCAGCACCTCCTCGCTATGGCCGGTGCCATAAGCATCGGCAGTGTCGAACAGCCGGGCGCCCAGCTCATGGGCAAGCGCCAGCGCCTTGAGCGAGGTCGCGTCGTCGATCTCGCCCCAGCCATCCTGCCGGCCATCCATCTTGAACGGACCGCCGATGGCCCAGCAGCCGACACCGACGCGGGGAACCTGTTGCCCGTCCCACAGGCGCAGCGTCACGCTCATCTCTCACCCGTCCTGGCGCTGTGGCTGATGCATTTGCGCTCGATGCCGAGATCGGCCAACAGGTGATCGTCGAGCTGCTTCAGCCGTTGGATGTCGCGGCGCAGGCGCGACCATTCAGTGAGGCGTCGGGCCAAGGTTCTGAACATTTCGGGTCTCCTTTCAATAACGCAAAGCGGCATCGGCTCCGCTCCAGGGAAGCGGCGGACATTTATCTGCGATGGCGCTGTGCTCGATGGAGCGGCGCAACGGCCAAGTCGTTGACCAGAAAGCGTGCTCCGAACGCCCCATACTTGCCCACTTGCGGCCTGAAGCGATACAAGCATGTCCGCAACGTGCTTTGCAGGAATGAAAGATGAGCGTCGGCGACACCATCTCGTGGGATGACCTGCGGCTGTTCCTCGACGTGGCGCGGCTTGGCGGGCTCAGTGCCGCGACCAGCACCACGGGGCTCAGCGCCGCAACGCTTGGCCGGCGGGTGACGGCGCTGGAGCAGCAGATCGGCGAGCCCTTGTTCATCCGCCGGCAGACCGGTTACCAGCTCACTCCGGCCGGAGAAGAACTGCTGACGCGCGCCGAGGACGTGGAAGCGGCGATGCGGGCGCTGACCCGCTGGCGTGACGGCTCGGTGGGCGAGCAGATCGTCCGTATTTCGGCCGGCACCTGGACCTCGGCCTTCCTCGCCCAGCATATCGGCGAGCTCTGGCATGTTGACGACAATATCCGCATCGAGTTCGCCACCGCCTATACCAAGCTCGACATCGGCAGGCGGGCCGCCGATATCGGGGTGCGCTCGGAGCGGCCGCTCGACCCCAACCTCGCCGGCCGGCAGATCGGCCGGGTGGCGCATGCGCTCTATTCCGGTCTCAACCTGATCAACGGCATCGCCGCCGGGCTGTTCGTCGGGGTCACCGGCGAGGCCGCCAACGTCGCCTCGGCGCGCTGGCTGATGGCGCACCATGGCGATCGCATCAGCGTGCGCGGCAATGACGTGCAGAGCGTGCGCGAACTGGTGGCGGCCGGCGCCGGGCTAGGGGTGTTTCCCTGCTTTGCCGGCGACAGCGATGCCCGGCTGGTGCGGGTGGCGATGCCGATCACCGAACTCGAAACCGAGCAATGGCTGGTGACGCATCATGAAGACCGCCACCGCCCCGAGGTCCGGCTGGTCGCCGACCGTATCGCCGCGCTGATGCGTGAGCACGGCCCGCTGTTCCGCGGCGAGCGCCGGCGGCCCAAGCCTTAGTACGACGAAGTCTTAACTCCGCTGCAAGCGGGGGTCGGCGATAATGCCGGCGGGGAATGCAATCGACTGGAGTGCCGTGAATGCGGGCCTGCGCCTATGTGGTCGGCCCCCCGGATGGTCCGGGGGCAGCGCTGACGGATCTGGCGCGCGGGTTAGGCTTCCCGATCGTTCAGAACTATGCCGGCCTCGCCAGTGCCGAAACCCAGGCGCAGCAGACGCCGCTGCTGTTCTTCCTGTTCGCGGCGGTCGACGACGTCAGCGGCCTCAAGACCGTGGCCGATGCGATCCGCTTCTCGCCCAGCCGCCGCATCCGCTTCTCGCCGATGGTGTATTTTTCCGAGAGTCCGCTGGTCGAGGCGATCAGGACCTGCGTCGAAATGGGGTTCGACGACGTGCTGACCCTGCCATTTACCCAGCAGCGCGTCGCGAGCCGGCTGGAGCGGCTGGTCGAGCACACCCAGGTCTACTTCGAGACGGCCACCTATCTCGGCCCCGACCGCGGCGCGCAGCAGACGCATGGCCGCGCCGGCATGCAGTATCGCCGGCTGGAAATCATCCGCTCGCCGGCCCGCGGGGTGAGCGTGATGCGCGACGAGATGCAGGTGGCGGTTTGATAGCCCGGTGGCTGTGGCCCCCCACCCTTGATCCCTCCCCGCAAGGGGGAGGGAGACGCAGACTGAGATGTCAGTGTGAGGGTCTCCCTCCCCCTTGCGGGGAGGGGACAGGGGTGGGGGTCCGCAGCCACCGGCTCATCCTTGAGCCACCCAATACTCCCCATAACAAACCCCGCCTTGCCCCTTTGAACCGATTTTACTAGGGTCGCGGCGTTTCCTGCCCCGCGAGTTCCCCCCAAGATGAGATTCGGTATCGAGTTGCCGCCGCAGCAGCGGGTGTATGGCGGCTTCTTTATCTATTCGTTCTGCATGGGGAGCCTGCCGCCGCGCCTGCCCGATATCCAGCATGCCATGGGGATCGAAGAGGGGGCGCTCGGCCTCGGGCTGATCGGCGCGGCATTGGGGACGCTGATTTCGCTGAGCTTTGCCGGCCCGCTGCTCGACCGCTTCGGCTATCGCCGGGCCATCCTGACGCTGATCCCGCTGTTGGCGCTCGGTTATGCCGTCGCCTCGTTCGCCACCGGGCCGCTCGCCTTCTTCCTGTTGCTGGTGCCCGTCGGCCTCGTCATCGGCGGCATCGAAATCATCCTCAACCTCGAGGCGGATCGTACCGAGCACATGATCGGCCATCGCATCATGAACCGCTCGCACGCTTTCTGGAGCTTCGGTTTCTTTTCGGCCGGCATCGTCAGTGCGGCGATCGCGCAGACCGGGCTCAGCGTGCAGCTGCATCTGCTGCTGATGATCCCCGTCGTCGTCCTCGGGGTGGCGCTGCTGCTCGGCCGCTTCACCCCGGCGCCGCACCGCACCGGCGCCTCGACCGAAGCGGCGCCGCGCTTTGCAGCGCCCACCCTTGCCATCATGGTGCTGGTGGCGGTGACGCTCTCCGCCATGATCATGGAAGGCGCCGGCATCGACTGGTCGGCGATCTACATGAAGGGCGAGTTCCAGGTGTCGCCGTTCCTCGCCGGCTTCGCCGTGGCGCTCGGCGCCTTCACCCAGGCAGTGACGCGGTTCTTTGCCGATCCCTTCGTCGAGCGCTACAGCCCGACGCTGGTGTCGCGCGTGCTGCTCAGCGTGCTCGGGCTCGGTGCGGTGATCGTGTTCTTCTCACCCGTCGACTGGCTGTCGCTGGTCGGCTTCGGGCTGATGGGGGTCGGCACCTCGGTGATCTTCCCGCTCGCCATGTCGGCGGCAGCGCAGCGTACCGATCGCCCGGCGGCGACCAATGTCGCGTCGCTGGCGCAGATTTCGTTCGTCGCCTTCCTCCTCGGACCACCGCTTCTGGGCTATGTTGCCGAGCATTTCGGCATCCGCTGGTCGTTCGGCATCGGCATTCCGCTGGTTGTTCTAAGTCTGGTTTTCGCCGGCGCACTCGGTGCCAAGCCGATCCGGCATGAGGTTGATTGATGTTCAGTCTGAAGCCGCATCAGCGGGTCTATGGCATTTTCTTCGTCTTCGCGCTGTCGATGGGAGCGCTGCTGAGCCGCCTGCCCGACCTGCAGCGTTCGCTCGACCTCACCGAAGGCCAGCTCGGCCTGACGCTGATCGCCATGTCGATCGGCGCCTTGTTCGGGCTCACCTTCTCGAGCCCCTTGATCGAGAAGTACGGCGCACGCACCACGGCGTTCGTCACGGTGTTCGGCGCCTCGATCATGTACGCGATCGTGCCGTGGATCCCGTCGGCCATCCTGCTGCTGCCGGTGTTCTTCATTGCCGGGCTGTTCGCCGGGGCATTGGAGATCAACGTCAACCTCGAGACCGACCGGCACGAAGCGCAACTCGGCACTCGGATCATGAGCCGGGCGCATGGCATGTGGAGCCTCGGTTTCTTCGTCACCGCGTTCATTTCCGCCGGCGTGCGCCAGGCCGGAGTGTCGGTGCACATGCACACCTTTATCGCCTTGGTGGTGGTGGTGATCGCCGGTTATTTCGTCTTCTCGAAGATCGAGAACGCCCCGGCGCGCGCCGACAGCCACGAGGGCAAGATGCCGCTCGTCGCCTTCCCCACCATCGGGCTGTTGCCGCTCTGCCTGATCGGCGCGGCGCCGCTCCTGGTCGAGGGCGCCGGCATCGACTGGTCGGCGATCTATATGCGCGACGTGTTCCAGGTCGAGCCGTTCATCGGCGGGTTGTCGATCACCATCTTCTCGCTGTTCATGGCGCTGGCCCGGCTGTTCATGGATCCGGTGGTCGAGCGCTACAGCCCGCGCGTCGTCGCCGGCGCGCTGCTCGGCATCGCCGCGGTCGGGTTGATCATCGTCGGCGTCGCGCCGCATCCGTTCGTGGCGCTGTTCGGCTTCATGCTGATGGGGCTCGGCTGTTCCTCGGTCTATCCGCTTGCGGTCTCGGCGGCAGCGCAGCGCACCGACCGGCCGGCTTCGGTCAATGTCGCTTCGCTCGGGCAGATGACGTTCGTGGTGTTCTTCCTCGGGCCGCCGCTGCTCGGCTTCGTCGCCGAAAGCTTCGGCATCCGCATGTCGTATTTCGTCTGCGTGCCGCTGATCATTGCGGCGCTGCTGGTGATCCGGGCGCTGTCGGCCAAGCCGATGCCGCTGATCACCGAACCGGAGCCCGCCACGCCCCATGGCTGAGCTGCCGCCGATCGTCGATCTGAGGCAATCGCCGACGGCGCTACGGGTGCAACGCGGGGTGATGCGGTTCCTGCGCAACGCCCATGATTTCTGCTGCTACGCCGAAGTGCCGCTCAACAATGGGCGGCGCGCCGACGTGTTGGCGGTGGGGCCGAAGGGCGAGATCTGGATCGTCGAGATCAAGTCCTCGCTGATCGATTTCCAGGTCGACCGCAAGTGGCCGAACTACAAGGAATTCTGCGATCGCTTCTTTTTCGCCAAGCCGCCGGAGCTCGACCCTGACATCTTCCCGGCCGAGGAAGGCCTGATGGTTGCCGACGGGCACGACGGGGCGATCCTGAGAATGGCCGGGGAGACGCCGCTGCCACCGGCGCGGCGCAAAGCCATGCTGCTGAAGCTCACCCGCCTCGGCGCCGACCGCATCCATGTGCTGATGGACCCCAATGACCTCTGAGCGCCTGGCTCCCAGCGCTTCCCACCGATTGCACCACCCGTGACCCTGCCGCCGCCGATCGTCATCGTGTTCTTCCTCCATGCGCTGGCGCAGGGCGGCATGTTCAGCCGGATCCCCGATATGCAGCTGGCGCTCGGGCTGAACGAGGCGCAGCTCGGCATCGCGCTACTTGGACAGCCGGCCGGCGCCATTATCGCGTTCCTGTTCGCCAGCCAGGTGGTCGAGCGGCTGGGCACCCGGGTGATCATCCTCACCACGATCCCGCTGCTCGGGCTGGTGCTGGTCGGCATCGCCCTGGCGCCGAGCCTCGTCGTCATGTGGTTCGGCTTCGCGGTGTTCGGTGTGGTGTTCGCGCTCAGCAACGTCTCGATCAATGTCGAAGCCGACCGGGTGGAAGCCGCTTCGGGCCGCCGGTTGATGAATACCTGCCACGGCATTTGGAGCATCGGGCTGCTGACGGCCTCGCTGATCGGTACGGCGATGCGCGGCGCCGATATCGGGCCGGCCCTGCACTTCACCCTCGTTCTCGCCCCGGTCATCGCCGGGATGGCGCTGTTCGCCTGGCCGATGCAGGCGGCGCCGGCGCGTCCGCACAGTGCCGCGGCCACGGGCTTTCGCATTACCCTGCCGACGTCGATGACGCTGCTGCTGCTCGGTTATGCCATCGGCGCCTCGCTGCTCGAGGGGGGCCTCCGCAACTGGTCGGTGATCTTCATGCGCGACAGTTTCGTCGCCCCCGACTGGGTCGATACGCTGACGCTGCCGGCCTTCATGACGGCGCAGTCGGTCGGCCGGCTGCTCGCCGACCGCGCAGTGAGCCGCTGGGGCCCGGTCAGGCTGGCGCGCGGGCTGACGGTGGTGGCGCTGGTCGGGCTGCTGCTGGTGGTGTTCTCGCCCAACCTGATCGTGGCGCTCTGTGGCTTCACGCTGATCGGCTTCGGGGTCTGCGTGTCGTTCCCGCTCTCCGCCTCGGCAGCGGCGCGGCTCGGCGATCGCCCGGCCTCGGAGAATGTCGCGGCGCTGACCATGAGCCAGCAATTGCTGCTGCTCGGTGCCCCGGCGCTATTGGGCTGGATCGCCGACGTGGCATCGATCCGCATCACCTTCGCCGTGCTGCTGCCGCCGCTGCTGCTGGCGTTCTACCTGGCGCGATATCTGGAGCCGCGGACGAGGTGAGGCTTCCCCTCACCTCACAACTCGCTCCGGAGTCATTCCCGCGCAGGCGGGAACCCAGTGCGATCTCTCAACGCGAGCGGACCCTGCAGCATCCCACTAGGTTCCCGCCTGCGCGGGAATGACGCCGGTGGCTGTTGCGAGTGGAACGCCGGCGACTACTCCCCGCTGGGCTCGCCGTGCAGCACCGGGGCGTTGCCGGCCTGGGTCTTCATCGGCAGCGGTGGGGTGACGGGGCCGGTGCCGGCGAGTGTTGCCTTCAGCGAGTCCATCACCGCGATGCGCCAGGCATCGTTGGGCGCATCCTGGAGCTGGTGGCTCAGATCGATGATGAAGCTGGCATAGGCATTGTGCCAGTCGGCGGTGACCTGCGTCATGTCGATGCGGCGCTCGGCCGGCTTCTCCACCCCGCCAATCCCCTCGGCTCGCAACTCGAAGGCATCGTCGAGCAGCGGCATCAGCACCTGGTCGCCGGCAAGGCCATCATCGTGCATCAGCGCCGCGCGCAGGGCCTGGCGCTCTTCGTCCTCGCCATGGGTCAGGAACACAGCGCCATGCGCCGGCAGGCGCTTGGTGACCCAGGCGACGAGTTCGGAGTGGTCGGCATGCGCCGAGTAGTTGCCGAGGCTGCGCACCTGGGCCCGCACCGGCACCAGCTCGGAATGAATGCGCACTTCTTTGGCACCCGACTGGATGATCTGGCCGAGCGTGCCCGGCGCCTGGTAGCCGACGAACAGCACCGTGGCGTTGGCGCGCGGCAGGTTGTTGCGCAGGTGATGCTTGATGCGGCCGGCATCGGCCATGCCGGAGGCCGACATGATGATGGCGCCGCCGCGGATCGAGTTGATCGCCTTGCTCTCATCGACGCTTTCGACGATGCGGAAGCGGGAATCGTTGAACAGCTCGTCGGCACTCAGCTCGACATCGTCGAACATCGACGCGTATTTGCGGTAGACGCCGGTGACCTTGCTGGCCAGCGGACTATCGAGGAAGACCAGGCTGGGGCTGATTTCGCCTGATTTGATCAGGTAGCCGATGTCATGCAGCAGCTCCTGGCTGCGCTCGACGGCGAAGGTCGGGATCACCAGGTTGCCGCCGCGGGCGAGTGCGGCGTTGATCTCGGACTTCAGCGCTTCCTGGCGTTGCTTTAGGGTATAGTCCTCGCGCTCGCGGCCGCCATAGGTCGATTCCGAGAGGATATAGTCGTAGCCGGCCGGCGCATCGGGCGCCTCCCAGAACACCTTTACGTCCGGACCGAGATCGCCGGAGAACAGGATGCGGATCGGCTTGCCGTTGCTGTCCTCGACCTCGACTTCGATCGAGGCCGAGCCGAGGATGTGGCCGGCATTCCAGTAGCGGGCCCGCACGCCCGGGCCTGGCGTGATCCACTCCTCGTAGTTGAGGCCCTTGGTCAGCTTCAGCGCCTCGTTGGCGTCTTCCATGACGTAGAGCGGCTGGAACGGTTCTTCGGCGCGGCGGCTGCGTTTTTTGGTCTCGCGGTCGGCCTCGCTCTCCTGGATGCCGGCGGCATCGGGGAGGAGGTATTCGAGCAGCCCGTTGGTCGGCTCGGTGGCCCAGATCGGCTTGCGGTAGCCCAGGTGGGTCAGCCGCGGCAGCAGCCCGGCATGGTCGATATGGGCATGCGTCAACAGCAGGAAGTCGATCGCCTTGGGATCGAACGGGAACGGCTTGTAGTTGAGATCGCGGACGGTCTTGTTGCCCTGGAACATGCCGCAATCGACGAGGAACTGCCCTTTGGGGTGCACCACGCGATAGCACGAGCCGGTCACGGTGCCCGACGCCCCGTGGAAATGTAGCGTGACGGTCATCGAGGTCTCCGGTTGGCGCTATCTGCTTGGTGTTCGCGTGAATGGTGAATGGTGAATGGTGAATGGGCAAAGTGATCGGCCTGCCTCCATTCACAATTCACTATTCACCATTCACGACACTATTTCGGGGCGCGCTTGGCGAGGATGCGCTGCAGGGTGCGGCGGTGCATGTTGAGCCGGCGCGCCGTCTCCGAGACATTGCGGTCGCACAGCTCGTAGACCCGCTGGATATGCTCCCAGCGCACCCGGTCTGCCGACATCGGATTTTCCGGCGGCTCAGGCGGCTTGTTGCCGGTAGCGAGCAGCGCGTTGATCACGTCCTCAGCGTCGGCGGGCTTCGAAAGATAATCCACTGCGCCGAGCTTCACCGCGGTCACCGCGGTGGCGATATTGCCGTAGCCGGTAAGGACCACCGCGCGGGCATCGCCGCGCTTCTGGTGCAGGGCCGCGACCACATCGAGGCCGTTGCCGTCCTCGAGCCGCAGGTCGACAACGGCGTAGGCGGGGGGCGCTTCGGAGACGGCGGCGAGGCCGCCGGCCACGGTGTCGGCAATGCGGACATCGAAGCCGCGTTTCTGCATGGCCCGCTCGAGGCGGGTCAGGAAGGTCTTGTCGTCATCGACCAGAAGCAGGGTACGGTCGGCCGCAAGGAGTTCATCGACTGTGCTCATCGCCGCCTCATGTAGGGTCTTTTGGACAAAAGGTCAAAATATGGGCAGGGCAGGTGGGAAAGGGGTGAATGGTGAGGTGTGAATGGTGAATGGGGTTTTGGCCTCGCCGCTTTCACCATTCACCATTCGCCATTCACGGCGTTCCGCGTGCGCGGCTTGACCGCTCACACCTGCTCGATGGCCGCCCGCGGCCAGATCAGCCGCACCTGGGCGTGGCCATCGGCCGCCTCGTTCTCGAAGCTGAGCTTGGCGCCGGTGCGCTCCAGCAGCGTCTTGGAGATGAAGATGCCGAGCCCCAGCCCGCCCGGCTCGCCATCGTCGGCGTTGCGCGGCCGGGTGGTGAGGTAGGGTTCGCCCAGCCGGGTGATGAGGTCAGTCGGAAAGCCCGGCCCGTCGTCGGTGATGGTCACGGTCAGCGCCTGCTTGTCCCAGCTGGCCTCGACCAGCACGGCACGCTGGGCGAACTGCGCGGCGTTATCGATCAGGTTGCCGAGGCCATAGAGCAGCCCGGCATTGCGGCGGATCACCGGCTCGCTGCCGGCCCCCGCCCCGGTCCGCACGGAGATCACCTTGCCGCCGCCTTCGAGCGGCTTCACCACTTCGGCGAGCAGCGCCGAGACCGGCACGGCGGCAAACGGATCGCCCGGGGTGTCGCGCAGACTGCGGAGCTTGCCGAGGATTTCGCGGCAGCGCGCCGCCTGCGACATGATCAGCTCGATATCCTCGCGCACCGGCCCTTCCGGCACCTCGTCGCGAATCTCGCGCGCCGCCAGCGCAATGGTCGAAAGCGGCGTGCCGAGCTCGTGCGCCGCGGCTGCCGCGAGGCCATCGAGGGCGCTCAGCTGCTCGTGTCGCGACAGCGCCAGCTCGGTGGCGGCCAGCGCGTCGGCCAGCTGGCGCGCCTCGTGCGCCACCCGGTTGGTATAGGCGGCGATGAAGATGGTGCCGCAAAGGATCGAGACCCAGATGCCGATGACATAGACCCGGTCGAAGACGATGCGCGAGTCCGGGTCCCAGGGCAGATCCATGTGGTAGATCGAGAGCAGCGAGGCGAGCGCGATGGCGAGCGTCGCGAGGATCACCGTCGAGCGCTGCGGCAGCGTCGTCGCGGACACCGAGACCGGCGCCAGCAGCAGCAGCGAGAACGGGTTCTGCAGCCCGCCGGTCAGCGCCAGCAGCGCCGCCAGCTGGCAGAGATCGAAACTCAGATGCACCGTCGCGACGGTGGCGGTGGTGCGATAGCCCTCGCCGAGCCGGAAAATCACCCACAGGTTCAGCAGCACCGACAGCCCGATCAGCATCAGGCACTCGGCCAAGGGCAGCGGGAAGCTGAGCCCGAACTGGACGAACAGCACCCCGACGGTCTGCCCGACGATGGCCAGCCAGCGCAGCCCGACCAGCGTCGCCAACCTGAGGGGGCGCCAATTGCCCGGCAGGGTTGCTGCCGAGGGGTCCGCCAATGCCATGGAATCATCCTTTCCGGGCACGTGATTGCGGCCCGCATGGGAAGTCTAGCATGGCATTTCAAGGGCAAAAAAGCGTGAGCGAAACGCTTGACCCCCCGTCCGACGGGACCACATCGGAGCTGTTCGTGACTGGGAGAAAGTCCAATGCACACTGCGATTATCAAACCGCAATGGGGCCCGCTGACCATCGCTTTGATGGTCCTGGGCTTTGTTATCTGGTGGCCGCTCGGCCTCGCCGTTCTTGCCTACATTCTGTGGGGCGAAATGTTCGGCGGCTCGGCGGAGAAGGCTCAGGGGTTCGTCAACCGATCCCGCAGCTGGGCCGAGAACTGCGGTCCCCGCGCCAACGGGTTCCGTCACCACGGCTTCCGCAACTCGAGCGGCAATGCCGCCTTCGACGACTACCGCGCCGAGCAGCTCAAGCGCCTCGAAGAGGAACGCCGCCGGCTCGATGAAGAGATCAACGCCTTCCACGAGTACATGCGGAACCTCCGCATGGCCAAGGATCGCGAAGAGTTCGATCGCTTCATGCGCGAGAAGAACGGGAACCGCCCGAACTATGGCGGCGACCAGAATAACGGGACCCAGAATAACGGGACCAACGTCTGATTTCGGCGTCGGCGTGACCGGTCCCGCAAGGCTGTCGCAAGCCTTGCCGGTCACCCTCCCGTTCCTAAGACCTCCTCCTGACGACTGGCGCCCCTTTCGAGGGGCGTTTTTTTGTCGTCAGCGATTCACCTCGAATCGGCGATGATCAGCCGCATGAACTTCCTGTTCCCCGCCAAGGTGCCGAAGGTGCCGGCCGCGACCACCCTCGTCATCGATGGTGCGCCGGTCGAGATCACGGTCAAGGTGAGCCCGCGGGCCAAGAGCTACCGTTTGACCGTGCCGCATCACGGCAACCCGGTGCTGACGCTGCCCAAGACCGGCCGGTGGCCCGAGGCCGAGAGCTTTCTCAACCGGCATCGCGGCTGGCTCGCGGCGCGGCTGAAGCGCAGTGCGCCGCGCACCGCCTTTGCCGACGGCGAAGTGCTGCCGCTGCGGGGCGTGCCGCATCGTATCCATGCGACAGGCCGGCTGCGTGGCCGGGTCGAGGTGTCGGAGATCGATGGCGAGCTGTCGCTGCTGGTGCCCGGCGAAGCCGCGCATATCCCGCGCCGGCTGACCGAATGGCTGAAGGCGGAGGCGCAGCGCGACCTCGCCGAACGTTCGGACATCCATGCGGCGACGCTGGGCGTCGAAGTCAAATCGGTGTCGATGCGCAGCCAGGCGACCCGCTGGGGCTCGTGCTCGTCATCGGGCCGGCTCAACTACAACTGGCGGCTGATCCTCGCCCCACCCTTCGTCCTCGACTACGTGGCGGCGCACGAAGTGGCGCACCTCGTGCACATGAACCACTCGCCGCACTTCTGGAAGGCGGTCGAGAAAGCGCTGCCGGACATGACTAAAGGCAAGGCCTGGCTCAAGGCGCATGGCAAGGTGCTGATGGGGTATGGGCTGGAGTAGGGTCGGACGCACGCGCGCAATCCGGTGGCTGTGGCCCCCCACCCTTGATCCCTCCCCGCAAGGGGGAGGGAGACGACAAACTTGATATCGGTGTGAGGGTCACCCTCCCCCTTGCGGGGAAGGGACAGGGGTGGGGGTCAGCCCGCGCCGGCTTGGCGGGAGTAGACCCCGATCAAATATGGATCGCCCCATCCCCGCACATCAGGGCGGCTTCCTTCACCGCTTCGCTGAGCGTCGGATGCGCATGCGTCGTGCGGCCGAGGTCTTCGGCGGAGCCGGAGAACTCCATCAGTACGACGATCTCGTGGATCATCTCGCCGGCGTTCTTGGCGATAATCTGGGCGCCGAGCACCCGGTCGGTGGCGACGTCGGCGAGGATTTTTACATAGCCCTGCGTCGCCAGCATCGCCTTGGCGCGGCCATTGGCGGTGAAGGGGAACTTGCCGGCCTTGTACTCGATGCCGGCGGCCTTCAGCTCATCCTCGGACTTGCCGACCCAGGCGACTTCGGGGCTGGTGTACATCACCGAGGGAATGGTGCCGTAGTTCACGTGCGGCTGCTGGCCGGCGATGATCTCAGCCACCGCGTGCCCCTCGTCCATCGCCTTGTGCGCCAGCATGGCGCCGGCCACCACGTCGCCGATGGCGTAGATGCCCGGCACGTTGGTCTTGAACTGCGCATCGGTGCGGACGCGGCCGCGCTCGTCGAGCGCCACGCCGGCGCCCTCGAGCCCCAGGCCCTCGGTGAAGGGCTTGCGGCCGACCGCCACCAGCACCGCATCGGCTTCGGCGAACGTCGCCTCGCCACCGCCGGCCGGCTCGAGCCGGGCGCGGACCGAGCCGTCGCCCTGCTTTTCGATCGCCGTGACCTTGGTCGAGAGCTTGAACTCCATGCCCTGCTTGGTGAGGTTCCGCTGGGTCTGGCGCGCCGCCTCGCTGTCGAGGCCGGGAAGGATCCGGTCGAGGAACTCGACCACCTGCACCTTGGAGCCAAGCCGGCCCCAGACCGAGCCGAGTTCCAGCCCGATGATGCCGCCGCCGATCACCAGGAGGCGCTTGGGCACCTCCTGGAAGGCCAGCGCGCCGGTCGATGACACCACCTTGTTTTCGTCGATCTCGATGCCCGGCAGGCTGATCGGTACCGAGCCGGTGGCGATCAGGATGTTCCTCGTTTCGATGGTGGTGGGTGCACCGCTCTCCGGCGTCACCAGCACCTTGCCCTCGGCCGGGATCGAGCCGGTGCCGCGGAAGGTGGTGATCTTGTTCTTCTTGAACAGGAACTCGATGCCCGAGACGTTGGCGGTGACGGTGTCGTCCTTGTGCACCAGCATCTGCTTCAAATTCAGCTGCGGCGTCACGTCGATGCCGAACTGGCGGAACTGGTGGCCGGCTTCCTCGAACAGCTCCGAGGCATGCAGCAGCGCCTTCGATGGAATGCAGCCGATGTTGAGGCAGGTGCCGCCGAAGGTCGGCCATTTCTCCACCACCGCGACCTTCATGCCGAGCTGCGCCGCCCTGATTGCCGCCACGTATCCACCCGGGCCGGAGCCGATTACGGTGAGGTCGAAAGTGTCCGCCATGATGTCTCCGAGAGGCTCAAAAGGCGCCTGGGGAGTGGCGCCCGCGCTGCCGATATAGGACTGACAAAGGGGTTAAACTACCCGCCGTTGGGAGGGAACCCCCGACGCGACCAAGCCCAAGCGAATTGCGCATGATTCCGACAGCCCCGGCGGTTACCTAGTGCAGGCGGCAAGCGTGAAAGTATCGAGCACGTCGCGCTCCCCGGCAAACGCCTCGCCGCGCAGCATCGAGTACCAGACGTTGACGGCAAACTGCGGCAGCAGGACCTGTCGCGGCGCCATCTGCGCCGCGAGCGGGAGCTCGGCATTATGCGGATATTCCTCGATGCCAACGGCCCCGAGCGCGTAAACCACGCCGTCCCAGAACTCGCACTGCTCACCCTCGGCGCCGGTGCAATCGAGCCCCAGGGTGCCATTCGGCTGGCCAAAGCCGTTGGGCAGGTAGATGCCGCCCTCGAGCTTCGCCGCGACGCCCTTGATGCCGATGCTGAACGCGGCGATTTGATTGGCGGCCGCATCCTCGGGCAGGGCGGTGAAGCTGAGGCGGACGTCCCCGCCCGGCTGCTCATAGATGGCGTGCGGGATCGGGCACTCGATGGCGAGCGCCGGCCCGGCAGTGACCGCCATCGAGATGATCGCCACCAGTCGCTTCAGCATGCCGGCCCTCGTCGTGTCGTTCGACCTGAGACGCCTGCGGCGTCGCGATCCTTGGGTCAGGGCGCCGCCGCCCGTCCGCCCGTTACCGCGAGCGTCGTGCCGGTGACATAGGCTGCATCGTCCGACAGCAGCCAGAGGATGGCGTTGGCTACTTCCTCGGCAGTGCCGGCGCGGGCCAGCGGCACGCTCGGCGCCAGTTGCTGGGCCCGGTCGGGCACGCCGCCGGTGGCGTGGAAGTCGGTATCGATCACCCCGGGTCGGACGCCGTTGACCCGGATGCCTTCGGCCGCCACCTCGAGTGCGAGGCCGACGGTGAAAGTGTCGATGGCGCCCTTGCTCGCGGCGTAGTCGACATAGACGCCGGGCGCGCCGAGCTTGGCGGCGGCGGAGCTGACATTGACGATGCCGCCACCCGCGCCGCCATGCCTGGTCGACATCCGCCTGACGGCCGCGCCGGCGCAAAGTATCGAGCCGGTGACGTTGACCGCGAAAATCCGGTTGATGCGCTCGGCATCCATCGCGTCGACGCGCGCGCTGGTGGCGATGGTGCCGGCATTGTTGACCAGCCCGACGACCCGGCCCAGGCGGTCGGCGGCACGGAAGATGTGCTCGACGTCTTCGGCAAGGCTGACATCGCCGCGCACCGCTACTGCTTCGCCGCCGCGTGAATGGATCTCGGCGCAGACCGCTTCGGCCGCCGCGACATTGCCGGCATAGTTCACCACCACGCCATAACCACGCGCCGCAGCGAGCCGGCACACGGCCGCTCCGATGCCACGGCTGCCACCGGTAACGACAAGAACTCTATCGGACATGCGGTCCCTCCCTTGGGAGGCAACTCTACGGCCCAAGCCACGAATGCAAAAGGCGGAACTGGTGTCTCTTTTTGCTCCCCTCCCCCCGCGGCGCTACGCGTCCGCTAGGAGGGGAGGGGCGGGGGGTGGGGGTGGTGAGGCGTCCATGGTGCTGACTGCACCACCCCCACCCTCAATCCCTCCCCTCAAGGGCCCTCAAGGGGGAGGGGGGCGAAGGGTCAGTTGCCGCCGAAGATATCGCCCAGCAGGTCGACCAGGGTGCGACGCGGGCGCTCGGCCTGTGGCTGCTCCATCGGCTGCAGCGGCTGCTGCTCGAAGCCTGGCTGGGTCATGGCGCCCGGCAGTTCGGCGACCGGGATGCCCTCATGGGCCTTGGTCATGAACTGGCTCCAGATTTCCACCGGCACGTTGCCGCCCGACAGCTTGGTGCCGACATCGTCGTCGTTGCCGAGCCAGACGCCGGCCACCATGCGCGAGGTATAGCCGACGAACAGCGCGTCGCGGGCCTTCTGCGAGGTGCCGGTCTTGCCGGCCATCGGCCAGCCGTTGAGCTGGGCTCGCTTGCCGGTGCCGATCTCGACTGCGGCATGCAGCATGTCGTTCATTTCGGCGACGATGTTGGGCTCGATCACCCGGCCCGGGCCAGCCGCCACGGCATCGTAGAGCACCTTGCCGTCGGCGGTTTCGATGCGGGTGATGACATTGGCGATGACGCCGATGCCGCCATTGGCGAAGGGCGCGTAGGCCGCGGTCAACTCGAGCAGCGAGACTTCCTGGGTGCCGAGCGCGATCGAGGGCACCGCCTGCAGCGGCGACGAAATGCCCATGCGCATCGCCGCTTCCACCACCTTGTCGGGGCCGACATCGTTGGCGAGCAGCGCCGAGATGGTGTTGCGCGACAGCGCCAGCGCCTGGCGCAGCGTCATGTCGCCACCGAACTTGCCGTCGGCGTTGGAAGGCTGCCAGCCATTGATATCGATCGGGCCGTCGGTGGCGATGGTGTCGGGGGTATAGCCCTTCTCCATGCCGGCGAGATAGACGAACGGCTTGAAGGCCGAGCCGGGCTGGCGGCGCGCCGTGACGGCGCGGTTGTACTGGCTCTGCTGGTAATCGACACCGCCGACCAGGGCTCGCACCGAGCCGTCGACATCCATCGCCACCATGGCGCCCTGGCTGAACCCCTTGTCGGCGCCGTATTTGGCCACGGCTTCCTTGACCACGAACTCGGCCTCCTTCTGGAGGTCCCAGTTGATGGTGGTGTGGACGATCACGTCCTGCTTCACTTCGCCCAGATAGGCGGTCATCAGGCTTTCGACCCAGTCGGCGACATAGGATTCGCCGCCCACCACCTTGGTGCGCACCGTCTGGCTGGGGTCGATCGCGGCGGCCTTGGCCTCAGCCGGGGTAATGTAGCCTTCCTTGGCCATGGCCGCGAGCACCAGGCCCTGGCGGGTCTTCACCGCCTCGGTGTTGCCCTTGGGGTTGAGCCGCGACGGGGCCTGCAGCGAGCCGGCGAGGATCGCCGCTTCGCCCAGCGACAGGTTACGCGCCGATTTGCCGAAATAGCGCTGCGACGCCGCCTCGATGCCGTAGGATTCGTGGCCGAAGAACATGCGGTTGAGATAGAGGTCGAGAATATCGTCCTTGGAATAGTTCTGCTCCAGCCAGACGGCGAGCAGGGCTTCCTGCACTTTGCGGCCGAGCGTCTGGTCGGGGGTGAGGAAGAGGTTCTTGGCCACCTGCTGGGTGATGGTCGAAGCGCCGCGGGTGACTTCGCCGGCCTGCACGCTTTCCAGCGCCACCGAGACGAGGCCAACCACGTCGATGCCGAAATGATCGTAGAAGCGCCGGTCTTCGATGGCGACGAAGGCGGCCGGCACGTAATAGGGCAGCTCGCGCAGCGACACGGCTTCGCCGCCGGTCTTGCCGCGATTCGAGATCAATTGCCCGTTGGCGGCGACGATGCGGATATTGGCCGCCCGATCGGGGACCTTCCAGGTATCGGCCGAAGGCAGCTGCACGGCGTAGTAGACCACCACCGCTCCGGCGGCGAGGGCGCCCCAGATGCCGAGGATGAACAGCCACGAGATCATCTTCCAGATGATCCCGAACAGGGTCACCGGGCGGCGTTCGCGCCGGCCGCGAGCCTTCTTCTGCCTGGGGGCACGACCGCGCGGCGCCTTGCCCCGCGGGGTACGTCCGCTGCGCTCACTGCGCTCGTCATCAACATAGACGTCGCCGTCGGAAAAGCCCGGCTCGATCCGGGCACCGCGCGCCACCTTCTTCGCCGGTGCGGATCGCTCGGAACGCGTGCCCTTCTTGGGCGTGGCGCCGACACGATCATCAGGCGAAACGTGAAAATCCATGAACAGGGCCCCGGCATTCTTCTTGCGCATGGCGATTGTCCGGCAGCCGGTTCCCTAGCTGGGGCGGCATGCGGACACCATCGGGCATCCGACCGTCTCGCCAAGCCCAAGCCAACCCGAAAATCCGGGCCTTCGACCAGCGCGGTCCCCATCGCTATCCAAGTTAAATGTGGCCGGTTTATGTGGGCTTAAGCGGGCTGACAAAGCTGTGTTGCGGGTGAGTGACAGCCAATCGCGAGGTTGTGCTCACCCCGCCGACAACAGGTCGCCGGCCTTGAGCCGCGCCACGTCGCGCAACGGCGGGGCGCCGAAAGTGCGGGCGTATTCGCGGCTGAACTGGCTGGGGCTGTCGTAGCCGACGCGATGGCCGGCAGTCGCCGCGTCGAGCGCTTCGGACAGCATCAGCCGGCGGGCTTCCTGCAGGCGCAACTGCTTCTGGTATTGCAGCGGGCTCATCGCCGTCACCGCCTTAAAGTGGAGGTGCAGCGCCGAGGGGCTCATCCGCGCTTCGGCCGCCACCGTCTCGATGGCGAAGGCGTCACGATAGTTCAGCTTGATCCAGCCGATGGCGCGGTTGACCTGTTGCAGCCGGCTTTCGGCCAGCGCAATCTGCTGGAGCTTCGTCGCCTGGTCGGAGCGGAGCAGCCGGTAGAGGATTTCGCGCTTCACCATCGGGCCGAGCACTGCGAGATCCTCGGGCCGCTCGAGCAGCTTCACCAGCCGAATCGCTGCGTCCAGCAGGTCGGACATGATCGGGCTCACGGTGACGCTCGGCTCGGCCTCGGCGGCCGCCGCGGCGGTGACGCCACCGACCTCGATCAGCAATGCCCCGATCTCGGCGGCATCGAGCTCGAGCTTCATGCAGAGGTAGGGCGCCTCCGGCGTTGCCTCGACCACCTGGCCGATCACCGGCGTATCCACCGAGACGACAAGGAAGTTCGCCGCATCATAGTTGAGCACGCGATCGCCGGCGATCACCCGCTTTCTGCCCTGCGCCACGATACAGAGAGCCGGGTGGTGCACGGCGTGCATCGGCTCGGAGGGATGGGAGATCCGCACCAGCGACATGCCCTCGATCGGCGTTGCCTGAATACCATCGGCGGTTGCGAACTGTGCAATCAGGCGCTTGAGCTCATCCATGCGGTCCATGGTGAATTCCTTCGTTATCACGTGCGCTTTACATAGCAGCTCGCGCAGACGAGTCACCAGTGATCACGGACATTTGGAGGATTGTGCAATCACTCTGGAGGATCGGTCTACCGCTTCCACCGCTTGCCGAGCGATATAGCTGGCATCGCGAATGGCGGAACATCCGCGGTAGAAAGCGAGGACCCCAAATGACCATAGATCTTTCCAGCATCGCCCGGAGCCTCAAGCCCCAGGCCATCCTCGCCATCACCAACAAGCTTCTGAAGCAGGTGAACACCCAGCCGCGGCGGCCACGCCGCGAGCGGCGGAGCATGAATGGCTAAGGGCCGGCTCGTCGCGATGCTTGCCGGCGTGGCGCTGGTCGCCGCGCTCGCCTTCGTCGCCGGCACCACGTTGGGACTGCCTTAGGGCACAACAGCCGATCCCTCTCACTCCAGCATGGAGTTTCAGCAATGGGAACCAGACACGACTATACTGGCCTCTGGGTCACCGAAGACGGAGAGATCCGCCAGGCCCTGCTGCCCAATGGCCGCTACATCGAAGCGCGCGGCCACCTGGACGTCGCCTATCAGGGCAATTACCAGATCGTCGGCACCCGCATCGCGTACCAGGACGACACCGGCTTTACCGCCGACGGCGACTTCATCGCCGGGGTTCTGCATCACGCCGGCAGGGTGATGTACGCCCGGGATTGAGCCGCAGCCTCTCAAATGAGCAGCCTTGTTAACTCCTACATCGTGACCTATATTGTGACGCATATCGCGCCAAAGAGTAGGACAGCAGTTTGGCCAAGGTTATGGGTAGAGCCGTAGGACCGATCGTAGATCGGATACTCGATGTACCGGTGACTCGGTTTGCCGGCAGCTTGCTCGACATCCTCGACAACGTTGAGTATTCGCGCGTCGGGGTCGATGCGACGGATGATCCAATTCATCGCCTACGCTACGAGGCATATCTTCGCGATCAGGCGATCGGAGCTGATTTCAACGGCCCTCTTTCCGACGACCTTGATCGGACGCCAAATGCCATGAGTTTTGGCGTCCACATCGATCATGAGTTGGTTAGCTCCATTAGGTTACACTATGTCAGTAGTGCCCAGCCGTACGGTCCCAGCCTGACTACGACGCCTGACGTTATTCAACCGCTGTTGGATCGTGGCCAAACGTTCATCGATCCGTCCCATTTCACCGCTGACCACAAAGCGTCGATCGCGTATCCAGCTCTTCCCTTTCTTACACTGAGACTGGCCGTCATGGCGGCTGTGCATTACCGAGCAGATTGGCTCTTGTCGTTAGTGCGGCCTGAGCATACGGCCTTCTATCGACGAGTATTCCAGGCAGAAGAGCTATCGGACGTTCGCGTGTATCCGGGCTTGGCGTTCCCCGTACAACTATACGGTGCGAATGTTCCCGCTACCCTTGCAGCGACGCTTCGTCGATATCCGTTCTTTATGTCCACGCCGGAGGAGCGCAGCGATTTATTTTCTACAATAGGCAGCCGGCTCAGCGGTGGAGCAACGGATGCGGTCGATTCAGAGACTAACGCTGAAAGGCACTTCCTACTGTCGTCTGACCCGATAAATGTCGATGCCACCGCAGATCGGTTTAGCATTACCAGGGAAGCGCTTGCACAGACGCTCGGCCTCGGCAGGAGCGCGCTGGGCCGCAAAGACCGAGCTACAGCACGGAAAAGCCAGCAGCGCCTCAGGGAGTTGCTTGAGATCGTCTCAATCGTGCGCGAATGGGCGGGTAGTGATCTAGCCGCCATGAGTTGGTACCGAGCCACACCAATCCCAGCGTTTGGTGGCCGGACGGCAGAGGCAGTGGTGAAAGACGGGAACGGCCATTTGGTGCGGGAGTACTTGGATCACCTTGCAATTGGCGGCTACGCTTGAGGTTCATCGGGCGGGCGTACCGCGCTATCGACCCACGCTGGTCATTCGGTCCGCTCTCAGGCGATGGGGCTGGGTTGCGCGGGGCTCGTTTCAACCCCGTGGGCGTCCCTACCCTCTACCTCGGCCTTGATCCCATAGGTGCAGTGAACGAGGTTGCGCAAGGCTTTGCAGGCCGGATTCCCCCAGCGGTCCTGTGCGAGTTTGACGTTGACTGCGAGGATATCGTCGATCTCCGCGATGCCGCATTGCAGCATGCATCGGGAACCACCATTGATGTTCTCAGCTGCGCCTGGAAACTCGCGAACCCGGCACCTTCACAGCAATTGGCCATCCGCTTAATCAAAGAGGGAGCAGCGGGAATCCTGGTTCCGTCCTTCGCAATCGGCGCCCTTCCATCGCATTCCAATCTAGTGCTTTGGAAATGGAGTGGGGATCTGCCCTGGCGAGTCGAGGTCTTCGATCCATCGGGACGACTGCCGAAGAACCAACTCAGTTGGTCCTAGCCTACTTCTGGTCCCAGCCGACGATCACGCCGTCTTCCAGCGTGACCTTGTCGCGATAGCGATTGGCGGCGACGGGGCGGTATTTGAAGACCTGCCTGATCCTGGTCTTCATCACCTTTTCCTCGATCGAAGCGGGCTCGCCCCAGCTGTCGCGCAACTGCTCGGCGGTCATCCCCTGCCAGATGGTCTTGGTCAGCAGAGCATCGACCAGCTTCGCGTCGCCGCCATACTTCTCGAGCAGCCGGTTATAGCGGCTGCGCTTGGCCAGCGCGAAAACGACAAAACCCAGCACAGCAACGGCGACGACGATCAGGATGCCCGCGACGATCCACTCCATTGCCAGACCCCTATTGGCACGTAGTCTGGAAAGAGACGGTTCGCGCGAAGGCGCGGGAACGCAGACCTGTCCGGTTCGATCGCACGACACAACAACGACTTGGGGAAGGAGGGCGATGCAACGAAGCGTCCTTTTGCTTTGAACCGTAAAGCGCGATGGCCACCTGGCCTATTTGGAAGCGGGCATTCCTTTGCCCTACCTCTTTCCGAATCCACTGCCTGATGGAGTGGCCGGATCTTCGAAGTCCGCGTCGTCGTCGAGGGCGACCGTTGGCGTGTTTCGTGAGTGGCGGATCACCATGATAGTGGCGACATCGCCCAATACGTCGTAGTCGAAGAGGTACTCGTCGATCGCCATGCGGCGTGCGCCCGGCAAGAGAGACGGCAGAGTCCGTGTAGCCCGAGTCGGGAAAGGTCTCGATCTGAAGCCGAGCGCGAGCAACGATTCTCTGAAACCTCGCTGCGCCTGTCGTGCTGCGCTCTCTCGGGTATGCGGCTTTCCGCGCAAGATAGCTTCGGGCTTCGGTAGAGAACCTAACCTTCATCAAGCTGCTTTTGTACCGCTCACGATTGCATCCAGTTCCTTCATGACATCGTCGGCGTCATGACCACCATCTGCGGCGTGCTGTTCACGAGCTCGCAGCAAGCTGAGTACTTCTTCACCTTCGCTGGCGAGGTAGAGCCTTAGGGCCCTCACCATCACCCAACTGCGAGTACGATCGATTCCGGCGGCAACGCGCTCGATGTCCGCAAGGACATCCATGGGCACGCGGATCGCGATTGGATCAGACAGTTCAACGTTGCTCATGCTGGGCACCTCGTTTGTAATACGGCGTATTACAGATGATCCTGCGGGTCAAGTTTGACGGGTCTCACGCAGAACCTGCCACCGCGCTCCTGGGAAAACGCAACGGCCCGCCAAGGCGGGCCGTCGAGCTTGATGGTCAATGCACACGCACTCCTTACACGTCGAGGTTGGCGACGCTCAGGGCGTTGTCCTGGATGAAGTCTCGACGCGGTTCGACCAGGTCGCCCATCAGGTTGGAGAACAGCCGGTCGTGGTCGTCGCTTTCCTTGATCTGCACCTGCAACAGGGTGCGGACGTTCGGATCGAGCGTCGTCTCCCACAGCTGGCCGGGATTCATTTCACCCAGCCCCTTGTAGCGCTGCAGCGAGATGCCCTTACGGCCGACGGTGTTGATGGCCGCAAACAGCGATGAGGGCCCATAGATGTCGAAGCTCTGGTCCTTGCGGGTGAGCCTGGCGACGCCGCCATAGAGGTCGGACAGTTTTTCGACCGTGGCGCGGACCTTGCGGGCATCGGCGCTGGCGAGCAGTTGCGCATCGATGGCGTGGCTTTCGGCGACGCCGCGGATGGTGCGGGTGAAGATCAGCCCGCCCTGCCCGTCCGACACGCCGCTCCAGCCGCGCTCGACTTCGTCGGCGAGCCGGTCGAGACGGCGCACCACGCGCTCGATCACCGTGGCGGTACGCTGGGGATCAAGCAGGGCTTCGGCATCGAGGCCGCCGACGATCGCCGCCTGCTCGATCAGCGAGCGGTTGTAGCGGGTGTTCACCCCCTCAATGGCATGGACGATGTCGCGCGCCTGGCGGACGATCGAAAGCAGGTCCTCGCCGGCATGCTCGACCCCGTCCCGCGTCTTCAACACCGCTTCGTCGGTGCCGGTGCCGATCAGGTAATCCTCGAGGGCGCGTTCGTCCTTGAGGTACTGCTCGGACGAGCCGCGCTTGATCTTATAGAGCGGCGGCTGCGCGATGTAGACATGGCCGCGGTCGATCAGCTCGCGCATCTGCCGGTAGAAGAAGGTCAGGAGCAGGGTGCGGATATGGGCGCCGTCGACGTCGGCGTCCGTCATGATGATGATCTTGTGGTAGCGCAGCTTGTCCGGGTTGAACTCCTCGCGGCCGATCGAGGTGCCGAGCGCCATCACCAGGTTGCCGATCTGCTCGGAGCCCAGCATGCGGTCGAAACGGGCGCGCTCGACATTGAGGATCTTGCCGCGCAGCGGCAACACGGCCTGGGTGTAGCGGTCGCGTCCCTGTGAAGCGGAACCACCGGCGGAATCCCCCTCGACGAGGAAGATTTCCGACTTGGCCGGGTCCTTCTCCGAGCAATCCTTGAGCTTGCCGGCGAGGAAGTTGACGTCGAGCGCCGACTTGCGGCGGGTGAGTTCGCGCGCCTTGCGGGCCGCTTCACGCGCCGCGGCGGCCTCCGCCACCTTGCCGACCACCGACTTGGCCTCGGCCGGGTGCTCTTCCAGCCACTGCTGCAGCTTGTCGTTGACGCCGTTCTCGACCACCGGGCGAACCTCGGACGAGACCAGCTTGTCCTTGGTCTGGCTGGAGAATTTCGGATCCGGCACCTTCACCGAGAGCACGCAGGTCAGTCCTTCGCGGATGTCGTCACCCGAGACCTCGACCTTCTCGCGCTTCAGGATGCCGCTCTCTTCGGCGTACCTGGTCACCTGCCGGGTCAGCGCGGCGCGGAGGCCGGCAAGGTGGGTGCCGCCATCGCGCTGCGGGATGTTGTTGGTGAAGCACAGCACATTCTCGTGGTAGCTGTCGTTCCACCACATCGCCACCTCGACGGTGATCCCGTCGCGCTCCGACGACAGCATGATCGGCGCCTGGATCAGCGGCGTCTTGGCGTTGTCGAGGTAGCGCACGAAGGCTTCCAGCCCGCCCTCGTAGTGGAGTTCGATCTCCACCGGCTCGGGGTGGCGCAGGTCCTTGAGGATGATGCGCACGCCGGAATTGAGGAAGGCGAGCTCTCGCAGCCGGTGCTCCAGCGTCTTGAAGTCGAACTCCACCATGGTGAAGGTTTCGGACGACGGCAGGAAGGTGACGAGCGTGCCCGAGCGGCCCTCATAGGTGCCCGGCTGGTGGTTGGGCACATAGGTGCCAACCTGCTTCAGCGGCGCCACCGCGTTGCCGTGCGCGAACTCCATCTCGTGGATTTCGCCGTCGCGGCGGATATTGAGCTTCAGCGACACCGAGAGCGCGTTCACCACCGAAACGCCGACGCCGTGCAGGCCGCCCGACACCTTGTAGGAGTTCTGGTCGAACTTACCACCCGCATGCAGCTGGGTCATGATGACCTCGGCCGCCGAAACGCCCTCTTCGGCGTGGATGCCGGTGGGGATGCCGCGACCATTGTCGTTGACCGAGACCGAGCCGTCGGCGTTGAGGGTCACCGTCACGAGGTCGGCATGGCCTGCCAGCGCCTCGTCGATGGCGTTGTCGACCACCTCATAGACCATGTGATGCAGGCCCGAGCCGTCATCGGTGTCGCCGATATACATGCCGGGGCGTTTGCGCACGGCATCGAGGCCCTTCAGGACCTTGATGGAATCGGCGCCATATTCGTTCGGATCGGAGGGGGTCTCGGAGGTGCTCAAGGGGGTCCCGAATCAGGTCAGCAGGTCCGCTGGAATCGGTCTAGCGGATCGGGTGCTCATACCCAAGGGAAATGGCTATTTTTAGCCCGTTTTACAAGGCTTAGGGGCGGGTTCTCACGGCTCGCGCGACAATCGCCCATCCTTGACGATCACCCGCTGTGCGGCATCGGCCAGCGCCTCGAACAGCATCGGGTCGGTACCGGTCATGAAACACTGGGTGCCGAGGCCATCGAGCGCCGCGAACAGGGCGGCGCGCCGACCGGGGTCGAGATGCGCCGCCACCTCGTCGAGCAGGAGGAACGGCGCGATGCCGGCCGAGCGCTTGACCAGCCGGGCATGGGCGAGAATCAACCCGATCAGCAGCGCCTTCTGCTCGCCGGTGGAACCAAGCGCCGCCGGCATATCCTTCTGTGCATGGCGCACTTCGAGGTCGATGCGGTGCGGGCCGACCAGGGTGCGGCCGGCGGCGCGATCGAGGTTGCGGTTCGACCGCCACAGCGCCCGGAGGTCAGCCTCCAGCGCGGCCGATGACTGGGCCTCGTGCCGGTCTTCGAACAACGGCGTCAGCGCCAGGCGGGCGGCGGGAAAGTTGGCCTCGTCGACCCCAGCCGCGATCAGCGCCTGCAACTCGCCGAGGCTGTCGGTGCGGGCGAAATGCACGGCCGCCGCCGCGGCGGCCATCTGCGCTTCGACGGCGTCGATCCAGATCGGGTCGGCATCCTCGTCGAGCAGCCGGTTGCGCTGCCGCATGGTCTTTTCGAAATCCGATACCTGGGCCGAATGGCCGGGCAGCAGCGTCGTCACCAGCCGGTCGAGGAAGCGCCGCCGTTCGCTGGCCGGGCCAGTGAACAGCCCGTCCATCGCCGGGGTCAGCCAAAGCACCCGCAGGTAAGCGCTCATCTCCTCGATGGTCCTGGCGTTGGCGCCATTGATGCGCACCCGCCTGCCACCTTCCGGCCCGCCGGCACCGGTGCCGATATCGACCGGTCCTTGTGGCGTTTCGACCGTCACCGCCACGGCCCAGAGCCCATCCGAGCCCTGCGCCGCGACGTCCTCGAACGGCGCGCCGCGTAGCCCACGACCGGGTGACAGCAGCGACACGGCTTCCATGAGGTTGGTCTTGCCGGCGCCGTTCGAGCCGACCAGCACCAGGTGCCGCCCGTCGAGATCGAGCGCCGCCGACGCATAGTTGCGGAAGTGGGAGAGCCGGAGCCGGGAGATGTAGCGGGAGGGGTTCAAGTTGGTGAATGGTGAATGGCCAATGGTGAATGGTGCGGCGAGGCCGCAACCCCATTCACCATTCACAACTCACCATTCACGCCTCCTCATACCCGCATCGGCATCAGCACGTAGAGCGCCTTGGCGTCGCCATCCTCGCGCACCAACGTCGGCGAGCCGGCGTCGTTGAACAGGAACACGGCGTTTTCCGAGCGGATCTGGCCGATGATGTCGAGCAGGTAGCGGGCGTTGAAGCCGATCTCGAAACTCTCGGGCTCGAACTCGACGGCCAGCTCTTCGCTCGCCGTGCCGTGGTCGGGGTTGGTGACGCTGAGCTCGAGCTGGCCTTCCTTCATCGACAGTTTTACCGCCTTGCCGCCGCGATCGGACGCGATGGTCGAGACGCGATCCACCGCCGTGGCAAAGGTCTGCTTGTCGACATTCATCTGCTTGTCGTTGTTCTTGGGCGTCACCCGGTCATAATCGGGGAAGGTGCCCTCGATCAGCTTACTGAGCAGCACCACGCCACCCAGGGTAAAGCGGATCTTGGTGTCGGAGAGCTCGACCTCGACCTCGCCTTCGGCGCCTTCGAGGAGCTTTTGCACTTCGGAGACGGTTTTCTTGGGCACGATGATGCCCGGCATGCCCTTGGCGCCAGCCGGAGCGTCGGACTCGGCGCGCGCCATGCGGTGGCCATCTGTGGCGACGGCGCGCAGCGTCGGCGTGCCGCCGACATCCAGCATGTGCATGTAGATGCCGTTGAGGTAGTAGCGCGTCTCCTCGTTGGAGATGGCGAACTGGGTGCGCTCGATCAGCTCACGCAGCGTCGGCGCGGGCACCGAGAAAGTGTGGGTGAAGGTGCCGGACTTCAAATCCGGAAAACTGTCGGGCGACAGGCACGCCAGGTGAAAGCGCGAGCGGCCGGAGGTCACCAGCAGCTGCTCGGTGCCTTCGTTCTCGAGCCGCACTTCGGCGCCGTCCGAAAGTTTTCTGACGATTTCGTAGAGCGTGTGGGCAGGCACCGTGGTGGTGCCGGCCTGGCCGACCATGGCCGGCACGCTTTCCGTCACCTCGATATCGAGGTCGGTGGCGCGCAGGTCGAGCTTGCCGTCGGAGGCCTTGAGCAGCACGTTGGCGAGGATGGGGTAGGTATTGCGGCGCTCCACCACCCGGTGGACGTGCCCCAGAGACTTGAGCAGATGGTTGCGCTCGAGAGTGACTTTCATAAACCCAAAACCCCTAGCCCAGACAGTCCATGCCCGGTCAAAACGCGGCAAAACCCAGCGGAAACCGGGCTGCGACATTACAATCCAAGGGACAAAAGGCAAGGGCACGCAGGGCCGCGGGCCAGCTATCCCTAGGAAAATGCGTGCGGGCTGCGGCTCGCGCCGCCGGCTAGCGTTTCTCGCCGTTCAGCGCCCGCTCCATGGCTTGGAGGCGGCGCTCGGTATCCTCAAGTCGCCGTTCGGCATCCTCGGCGTCGAGGCGCGTCAGCATCTCGTGCCAGGCCCGGTCAGGCGGCAACGGCTGGGGTTCAGGACGCGCCCCGAGATCGAGGCGCTTCAGACCTTTTCTGATCCGCAGCAACAGCCGCGGAGTGCTACGCGATGTCGGCAACGCTACTACTCACTAGGAGACCCTACTGGGTCGAAACTCAAACAGCCGCCGGATGGTTCAGCCGGCGACGCCCTCCCCCGGGGGAGAGGGCCGCAAATCTCATTCTTCGAGCATGCGCTTCAGGAGCTCGATCTCCTGGGCCAGTTCGCCGTCATCCTTGATCATCTGCTCGACCTTGCGGACCGAGTGCAGCACCGTGGTGTGGTCGCGGCCGCCGAAGCGCCGGCCGATTTCCGGCAGCGAGCGCGAGGTCAGGGCCTTGGCCAGATACATGGCGATCTGGCGCGGGCGAACCACGTCGCGCGAGCGGCGTGAGGACAGCAGGTCGTTGCGCGGCACCTTGTAGTGGCGCGACACGATGCGCAGGATGTCTTCGATGCGGACGCGGCGGGCATCGCGCTGGCGCACCAGGTCGGCCAGCGTGCGCTCGGCCAGCGCCACGGTAATCGGCTCCTTGGTCAGCTGGTTGGCAGCCAGAAGGCGGTTCACCGCCCCGTCGAGGTCACGGCCGTGGCTCACCACGACACGCGCCACATAATCGAGCACCGCAGGCGCGAAATGCGCATCGGAGAAGCGGGAGACCGCCTGCTCGGCGCGCCGGGTGACGATGGCGCGACGGAGGTCGAGGTCGAACGAGTTGATCGGCACGACCAGCCCGCCCGAAAGGCGCGAGCGGACGCGCTCGTCGAGCATTTCGAGATCGCGCGGCGGCGCATCGCCAGCCACCACAACCTGCTTGGCGCCGGTGAGGAGCGTGCCCAGCGTATGGCCGAACTCGGTGGCGGACTTGCCCTGCAGGAACTGCATGTCGTCGATCAGCAGCAGGTCGACGCGGCGCAGCCACTCCTTGAAGCCGAGCGCCGACTGGCGCTGCACGGCAGTGATGAAGTGGTACATGAAATGGTCGGCCGTCAGGTAGACGATGTTCCGGCCCGGCTCGGCCGCCCCGGCGGCCCAGGCAATGGCGTTGAGCAAGTGGGATTTGCCGAGGCCCACGCTCGAATGGATGTAGATCGGGTTGAAGCTGACGGTGTTGTTGGCGGCCGCATGGGCCACCTGTTTGGCCACTTGCAGCGCCATCTCGTTGGCCGAGCCGACGACGAAGCTGTCGAAGGTCATCTTCGGGTCGAGCGCGGAGCCGGACAGCGCATCGCCACGCGGCGCCGGCGTTGCCGCAACCGGCTCGCGCACCGTGCGCGGCGTGGTTACCGGTAGCGATGGAACTTCGGTCTCCGTGGCTTCAGGGGCGGCTTCCGCCTGGTGCAGGCGCGGCCGGGCCTGGCCGTTGACGCGCACGGTGAAGTGCAGGCGGGCGAGGCCAGCGGCCTCGGAGCGGAACGCCTCGAGGATCTTCTCGGCGTAGTTGGACTGGACCCAGGACGACAGGAACCGCGTGGGGACGCTCAGATGGGCAAGATCGTCGACGATCTCTTCGAGCTCCAGCCGGGCGAACCAGGAGTTGAACACATCCTCGCCGACGGCGGCCTTGAGCCGGGCGCGGACCCGCTGGAACAGTTCGTTGGAACCGAGTGGCTGGCCGTCCTTGCCCATCATTACCATTCCCCCCTTGTCGCTGCCCTGCCCCTTTCCGTTACCGCTATCCGATACCCAGTCGGCACGACCCGCCGCCGCGTTCATCGCCATCGTGTGTGACCCCAAATCCTGTTCTATGCTGCCCCGTATGGGCACAGCGCCGCCAACCTAGCTGCCCGTTTTTTCGGACAGACCTGTCCTGCCCGCGAACTGCGCCGCGGTTCAGTCTAACCAAACTTTCAATTGAGCCGAGCTGCTGAGCGCACCCGGACTACCGCAACGTCTTACGACCCCGTAAGACCAGAACTAATACTAATCAAACCAGACTACGAATGGAGTTTCCCCAAGACTGCCGGCTGCGTCCATACCGCCTCAGCCACGATCTCAAAGTTCAGCATTCCTGCCAGTCATGTCACCCCATTACTCGGTTCTGGCGCCGGGTGTTCCTGAGCGACGAGGGGCATCTTAGAGGGGCGGAATTTTCCAATCAACGGGGGTTTTTTGCCTAGAGGGGGTTGACTCGCACCCTTTGCAAAAACCTTTCCGCGGCACTTTGTCAGGGTCGAAATCCAAGGCGCTGGGAATGAAGGGGGAATCGGGATTTTGTGAAGTTTTCGGCGGTTTTGGAATTGTGGCAACGCCGCCCGGAAATCGACAATTCATTCCTGACAAGCAGATGAAATTCTAATGACAGACCCCAGCAAAGCCCCGGAAACGCAGGGCTTTCGCGCGGGGATAACTCTTCACCCAGCTGTCGCAAAGCTGTCACACTGGGCGCGCCCATTCCCGGGACGACGGAACGGGATCATCAAAACAGAAAAGCTCCCCGGAGGGAGCCCTTCACATTCACAAAGCTGTCGTCAAACCGTCTTGACGGCGGTTCGCGCTCGCCGGCCGATCAGGCCTGCAGCGCCTTCACGCGGGAGTTGAGACGGCTCACCTTGCGGGCGGCCACGTTGGCGTGGACGATGCCCTTCTGGCTGGCGCGGACGATCTCGGGCTCGGCGGCCTTGAGAGCGGCAACAGCAACCGCGTGGTCACCGGCAGTGATGGCTTCCTCGACCTTGCGGACGAAGGTGCGCATGCGCGAACGGCGCGACTTGTTCACTTCGGTGCGGGCCGCGATCTTGCGCGTGGCCTTCTTGGCGGAAGCAGTATTGGCCATCAATTCCTCTTTGGCGCTCAACCCACTGGCCCAGCCTACGCCGGGCAATCCAGGGGCGATGAAATGAAATCGGCGGCAATCTCGGGCCGCCAAGTTGGGCGCTGTATAGTCGCGACGCGGTGGGACGTCAACTGGATTCACCGGCGGGGTGAAGCGGCCTCCGTGATGGTCGCCCGCCCGTGAATTGTGAATGGTGAATTGTGAATGGGGCTGAGGGTTCAGCGCACTCCCTCCCTACCATTCACCATTCACCACTCACCACTCACCATTCACCCCTCAGTGCTGGCACACCGGGCAGAAGAAGGTCGAACGGCCCGACTGAACGATGCGCTTGATCGTGCCGCGGCAGCCCGGCGTCGGGCAGGGCTCGTTCTCGCGATCATAGACGGCGAAGCGGTGCTGGAAGTAGCCGGAATTGCCCTCGGCATTACGGAAATCCCTCAGCGTCGAGCCGCCGGCATCGATCGCCTCGATCAGCACGGTGCGCACGCCATCCGCCAGATCCTCGAGGCGCTTCGAGGCTTTGCCCGATTTCAGCACCAGGGTCCGCGCTTCGATATCGGGGCGGATATGGGCGCGGTGCAGCGCCTCGCTGACATAGATATTGCCCAGGCCCGCCACGACGCGCTGGTCGAGCAGCGCCGCTTTCATCGGCGCCTTCTTGCCAAGAAAGCGCTCGGCCATCTCGGCGGCGTTGAAGGCGTTGGACAGCGGCTCGGGTCCCAGCCCTTCGAGATAGGGGCTATCCGCCTCATGCTCGTAGAGGTCGACGAAGCCGAAGCGGCGGGCGTCGTTGTAGATGAGCTTCATCGTGCCGTGCTCGGGGTGAGTGAGTTCCAGCACCAGATGATCGTGCTTCCGATCTTCGTCGGGCTCGTAATAGCGCGATGGTTCCTTGAACCTGAAATCCTCGAAGCGATAGGCGCCGGTCATACCCAGGTGGCTGAGCCAGGTCTTGCCGGTCGACAGCCGGAACAGCAGGTATTTGGCCCGCCGTCCGGTGCTCTCGATGGTGGCGCCTTCAAGCGCCGCCTTGAACCCCTCGGGAAAAGGAAAGCGCAAATCCTTGCGGTTGAGCGTCACCTTGTCGATATGCGCGCCCGTCACATAGGGCTCGAGCCCGCGGCGGACGGTTTCGACCTCTGGCAATTCGGGCATCAGGGGCTCCCTTGTGAGAGCCCCTGATGTGGCTGGGTTGCAGCCTCAGCGCAAGCCCTGCCACTGGGCGGCAGGGGATGTGGCTGAGCCACAGCTTCAGTGCAAGCCCCGCGGCAGGCGGGCGGCGAGGCTCCGATCAGTCGTCGTCGTCGGAGGAGTTCGAGCTGGAGTTCGAATTCGAGTTCGACGACGAGTTGGAGCTCGAGTTCGAAGAGCTGTTCGAACTCGAGTTGGACGAGCTGTTCGAATTGGAGTTTGAGGAACTGTTGGAATTCGAGTTCGACGAACTGTTCGAGTTCGAGTTGGATGAGCTGTTGGAGTTGGAGTTCGAGCTCGAACCCGAGGGCACCCAGCGCCCGTCATCGAACAACCACCAGCGGCCACGGAAGTAGCGGCGGTCTTCATCGTCGGCGACACGCAGCCGGTCGTCCAGCGGCGCGGGCTCGAGCAGTTGCGCTGCCGGAAGCGGCGCGGGCGCCGCCTGCGCCCCCGATGCCGCCGCCACCAATGTCGCGAGCGCCAGGCTCGTGATCACGATTGTCTTGGCCATGAGATGTCCTTCTCTTTCGTGGATCGAGGCGCCGGGGTCTCCAGCGGCCTCGGAAAGCTAAGACGGGGGCGGGGCTGGTCTATTCCCGACGATATTTTTGCGCGGCGCGGGAATAAACGCGGCTGCCGGCGCGTCTCGCCCGGGAGACCAATGCCCGAGGAAACGCCATGCTGCTGTTCACCCCGCCGAGCCAGAAGATCGAATTTCTCTGCACGCCCGAGGATGAGGGCGTGATCGCGCCGCCGGTGCCCGGCAAGGCGCATCTGCCCGACTGGTTTCGAAAACTCCCGGCGGTCGACAAGTCGAAATACGGCACCAGCGACACCGGCCTCACGGTAAAGCGCTGCATGCCGTTCATCGACGCGATGACCACCGGTTACATCCTGCCGCTCGCCGCTACGGTGCGGCTCGAGATCCGCGATGGCGGCCAGACCGTCACCGCCGGCTGGGATTTCGACAAGACCATGGTTTCCAACCACGGCACGCACCAGGTGGCGGGCCATCCCGCAAGCCCGATGCCACCCTGCAAATTCCACAATTACTGGTCGATCCGCACGCCGAAGGGCTGGAGCTGCCTGTTCCTGCCGGTGCTCAACCGCGCCAACCCGGTGTTCGAGCCGGTGGCGGGCGTCGTCGACACCGACAACTACACTGCGCCAGTGCATTTCCCGTTTTTCGCCACGGCGCCCGACGGCATCTACGAACTCGAGAAGGGGACGCCTTTGGTGCAGGTGATCCCGTTCCGGCGCGACAGCACCGACCTGGGGCTGAGCGTCCGAGCCGAGCAGCCGACCGAGGCGCTGGAACGGCAGCGGGTGGCGCGCAGCACCACGGCTTCGACCGGCTGGTACCGCAAGTTTGCGCGGGCACAGCGGTAGGGCGAACCGAGCGACGAGCAGCGCCGACTCGCAAGGCGGCGATCGCCTATTGAGGAGCTACCGGCGGGACAGCGAGCGCCTTCTCCCCTTGTGGGAGAAGGCCACCACTCCGCGGCCGGTAGCTCCTCCAGCACTTTTTCGGACTCAGCAGGGACTCCCCACCTGCACCAACCCATCGCCGAACACCGGATCCCGTCCGGGCTCGCCGAGGTCGATGCTGGTCTGGGTCAGCATGGCCTGCAGCTCCGCCGGGGTCGCAGCCGGCATCCGGTGCTTTGCCACGGCCAATGCCGCAGTGACGAACGGGGCGGCGAAGGAGGTGCCGGTCTGGGCCCGCACGCCACGCACCGAAGCAGCCGTAACGATGTCGACCCCGGGCGCCGCGAAATCGACATGCCCGCCCTGCCCCGCCCGTCGATAGACCCGGCTCGCCCGGTCAACGGCCGTCACCGCCACGACGCTCGTATAGGCCGCCGGGTAGCGCGGTCCGGAGCGCGGGCCGTCATTGCCGACCGCGGCGACGATCGGGATGCCGGCCGCCTCCGCATCCAGCACGGCGCGTTCGATCAACAGGTTCGCCGGCCCGGCGAGGCTGAGGTTGATCACCTCGACTTCGGCCGCCACCAGCGAGGCCAGGGCGAGATAGAGCGCATAGGCATCGGCCCGCTCGTCGCGGCCGGCCAGCACGAAGGGATCGGCAACCCGCAGTTTGGCCGCGGGCAGCATGCCTGGCACCCGGCCCTCGGGATCGCCGACCAGCAATGCCACCACCGCCGTGCCGTGCCTCAGGCCCGATCGGTCGGCACCTGCATCGGCCAGACGCTCGAGGGTGATGTCGGCAGTCTTCAGCATCTCGTGCTCCCGGTTGACGCCGCTATCCACCACGCCGATCGCCGGAGCGAAGGCGCATTGGCCAATCGGAGGCGCATAGCCGACCAGCGCCCAACTGTCACAGATCCCGGCCGTACAATCGGCTGACGCCTGGTTGCGGTAATAGCTGTTGGGCGCGACGAGGGCCGAGGGCAGCAATCCGGCGACGAGCTCGAGGCCTGCATCCACAGTTACCCCGCGAGGCAGTTGCAGCAGCGCCAACCCGCTCGGCGCATCCTCGCGCAGCAGCCGGTAGCCAAGCTGTTCGAGCGTGGTGCGGGTCGCCGCGTCGAGGCCGAGCACCACCAGCTCGTCGCGAGCCGCCTCGCGTGCTGGCGGCGGTGGCGAGACAGCCCGACGGACGCGCCGCGGCTGGTCGTCGTCATCGTCATCCCCATCACCGGCGCTGCCGCCGCCATCGTCATCATTGTCGTCGCTGTCGTCATCATCGTCGTCGGCCAATGCGGCGATGGAGAACGCGCCATTGCCGTCAAAGACCGGGTGCCCGAGGATCGGCATGGCGTAGAACAGGGCGGCGAGGGCGGCGATCCGGATCGGCAACAGGGCCAAGGCAGCATTCCTTTCGAGGCAGGGCGCGTCATGTTGACGTGGCACCGGCCATTCCATTCCCGCGTGATACAGAAAAATCGGCGATGACGGGAATAAGCAACCGGCTGCCGCGTCAGATGCAGCAGGAACACCCATGACCAGTGCCATCGGACCATTGCTGATCGACGCCCTGCCCCGGCTCAGGCGCTACGCCATCTCGCTGGCGCGGGCGGCCGACGTCGCCGACGACCTGGTGCAGGCGGCCTGCGAGCGGGCGCTCGCCACCGCCGCGACGCTCGACGACCGGCTGCGTTTCGATGCCTGGATGTTCCGGATCGTGCGCAACCTCTGGTACGACCGCCTGCGGCGGCTCAGAACACGCGGCGAAGAGCTCGACGTTACGGTCCGCGACGACCTCGTCGCCATCGAAGGCGAGAAAGTCCCGGAGCGCCGGCTGCTGCTCAGCAAGGCCGCCGAAGCGATCGACCGGCTGCCCGAGGAGCAACGCGAACTGCTGCTGCTGGTCTGCGTCGAAGAGCTGAGCTACCGCGATGCTGCCGAGGTGCTCGAATTGCCGATCGGCACCGTGATGAGCCGGCTGGCCCGGGCCCGGCGGCGTGTCGCCGAAGATCTCGGCGTCGAAACCGGCCGGGTGCTGTGAGGACGAGATGACCCAAAGCTTCGATGATACCGAACTGATGGCCTTCGCCGACGGGGTGCTCGAGGAGCCGCGCTTCTCCGAAGTCGCCGCCGCGATCGAGGCCGACCCGGCGCTGGCGGAGCGGCTCGAGCTGATCGTCGCGGGCGGCAAGGCAGCAGAGGCCGTGTTCGCCGGGCTGGCTGACCTGCCGGTCCCTGACAGACTCACTGCCAGAGTGGACGCCGCGATCGCTGCGCGCGAAGGTAAGGTCGTACCGTTCCGCCGTCGCGCGCGAGCCTGGGTGCCTGTACTTGCAGCGGCCGCAATAGCCGCGATCGCCGTCGGCCCTGTCGCCTACCTTGCCGGCGGAGTGCGCGACGCGCCGCTGGTCGCCATCGGTACGCCGCTGGGACCAACCCTCACCGCCGAACTCGCTCGCCTCCCCTCGGGCACCGAGGCGCGGCTCGGCAGTGCGGTGCTGCGGCCGATCGCAACCTTCACCGATGCCAGCGCCACGCTCTGCCGCGAGTTCGAGGTGGATGGCCCGCTGACCACGGTCGCCGTCGCCTGCCGGTCGGGCGCCGAATGGCGTGTCGCCATCGCCATCGACGCGCCGCCGGCCGATGACGGCTATGCGCCAGCCTCCTCGCTCGCGGCGCTCGATGCCTTTCTCGGCAGTATCGATGCCGGCCCGCCGCTGCCGCCGGAGGCAGAGGCCGAAGCGCTCGCCCGGCCCTGACAGAGGTCCTTGCAACCATGCGCCCGTTTCCCGCATGGCAAGCCTCCGCCCCATCCGCTATAACGCCGGCAATCCGGAGACAGAGCATGGGCGAGACCACGCATTTCGGCGAACAGACGGTCGCCCTCGACGACAAGCAGGGCCTCGTCAACGAGGTTTTCCACCGCGTCGCCGATCGCTACGACCTGATGAACGACCTGATGAGCGGCGGCGTGCACCGCGTCTGGAAGGACGCCATGGTGGCGCGGCTTGCCCCGCCCAAGCAAGGCAGCGTGCCTTATCGCGTGCTCGATATGGCCGGCGGCACCGGCGACATCGCCGAGCGCATCGTCAACGCCTCGGTGGGCTATGCCGAAGTCACGGTTTCCGACATCAATGCCGACATGCTGCGGGTCGGCGAGGAGCGCTCGCACAAATGGCGCTTCCCGGCGCAGGTGAAGTTCGTCGAAGCCAATGCGGAAGCGCTGCCGTTCGAAGACGAGAGCTTTGACGCCTACACCATCGCCTTCGGCATAAGGAACGTGCCGCGCATCCCGCTGGCGCTCAGGGAAGCGCAGCGCGTGCTGAAGCGTGGCGGGCGGTTCCTCTGCCTCGAGTTCAGCCAGGTCGATACCCCGGTGCTGTCGGAGGTCTACAAGGCGTTCTCCGACCGGGTTATTCCGCCGATCGGCCGCGCCGTGACCGGCGACGCGCAACCCTACCAGTACCTGGTGGAATCGATCCGCAAGTTCCCGACCCCCGAGCATTTCTCGAAGCTGATTGCCGATGCCGGGTTCAAGCGCGTCACCCACACGCCGTTCACCGGCAACATCGCAGCGCTCCACGCGGCCTGGAAGCTCTGACGCCATGGGGCTCGCTGCCTATTTCCGCCTGGCCCGGGCCGGCTTCGTCTTGGCGCGCGAAGGCGCGCTGTCGATCTTCGACAATGATGCGCTGCCACCGGTGATGCAGGCCGGGGTGCGCTTTGGACGGTTGTTCGAACGCGGCGAAGTGAAACGCTCCGGCCGGGTCGAGCGGCTGACCCGCGCGCTCAACCGGCTCGGCCCGACCTATGTGAAGCTTGGCCAGACGCTGGCGACCCGGCCCGACATCGTCGGCGCGGACGTCGCCGCCGATCTCGCCGTGCTGCAGGACAAGATGGAGCCGTTCGACGACAAGCTCGTCCCGGGCCTGCTCGCCGAAGCGCTCGGCCCGCGCGCTGCCGAGTTCACCGATTTCTCGGCGCCGGTCGCGGCCGCCTCGATTGCGCAGGTGCATAAGGCGACACTTACCGACGAAGACGGACGGCGCATGGTGGCGGTCAAAATCCTCAGACCCGGCATCCGCGAGCGCTTCCGCGCCGATATCGAGAGCCAGTATGCCGGCGCCAGGCTGGCCGAAGCGCTGGTGCCCAAGCTGAAGCGGCTGCGGCCGGTCGATGTGGTGGCGACGCTCGACCGCTCGGCCCGGATCGAACTCGACCTCCGGCTCGAGGCCGCGGCGATCTCGGAGTTCTATGAGAACATCAAGGACGATACCGGCTTCGTCATCCCCAGGGTGATGTGGGATTTCACCTCCGACACCGTGCTCACCACCACCTGGGTCGACGGCATCCCGATCCGCGACAATGCGGCGCTCGATGCGGCCGGGGTCGATCGCAAGGCGCTGGCGAAAAACCTGCTGCAGGCCTTCCTGCTGCACACGGTGCGCGACGGCTTCTTTCACGCCGACCTCCATCCGGGGAACCTGTTCGCCGACCCGAAAACGCAGAACATCGTCGCCGTCGATTTCGGCATTATGGGCCGCATCACCCGGCGCGAACGGCGCTTCCTCGCCGATATCCTCTACGGTTTCATCACCCGCAATTACCGGCTGATCGCCGAGCGGCATTTCGAGATCGGCTATGTGCCGCGCACCCAGTCGATCGACGAGTTCGCCCTGGCGCTGCGCGCCATCGGCGAGCCGCAGCATGGCCGCCGGGTCTCCGATATCTCGATGGCAAAGGTGCTGGGGCAGCTGTTTGCCACTACCGAACTGTTCGAGATGCAGACAAGGCCGGAGCTGATCCTCCTGCAAAAATCCATGGTGCTGGTCGAAGGTGTGACGCGGGCGCTCGATCCGGAACTCGACATCTGGACCATCTCGGAGCCGATCGTCGGCGACTGGGTGCGCCGCTCGGCCGGCCCGCTCGGCCGGCTCGAGGAGCTGAAGGACAATTTCGACGTGGTGGTCACGACGCTCGGCCGGCTGCCCGCCATCGTCAGCAAGGCCGAGACGGCGCTCGACGACTATGAGCGCGACAAGAACTCGCCCGATCGCAAGTTCAACCGCTTCATGCTGGTCGCCGGATTCTGGCTCGCGGCAGCAGTGCTGCTGGTGGCGCTTTGGCGGCTGCTGGGGCTGTGATTCACCTCGCGCTGTCGAGCGAAGCGCCGGGTGAAAGACGGTTCATCAAGCGTTCATCACTGGGGCAATACCGAGGCGGCATGAGCTTGCGGCGCTTGGGACCGGCTCCTACAACGGGGGCAATGCGGCGGGCGATGTTTAGGAGAATTTCATGACCCTGAAGACCATTTCCCGGCTGGCCGGCATCGTGCTGCTGAGCGCCGGGCTTGCCGGTTGCATGGACGTTACGGCCGAAATCGACGTGCTGAGCGAGACCACCGGCAAGACCACCACCGTGATGACGGTCGGCTCCGAATTCTACCCGATGATCAAGCAGATGGCTGAGGCCGGCGGCCAGAGCGCCGATTCGTCCGATGCGTTCTGCAAGGAAGAAGGCGACGTGCTGACCGAGAATGCGGATGGCAGCGGCACCTGTACCACGATCAAGGAAGGCGACCTCACCACGCTGACCACCGACGATGGCCCCAACTCCGACACCAGCTTCACGGTGGTGAGCCCGGGCGTGGTGCGCGTGGCGTTCAAGACCAACGAGATGACCAGCCAGATCAGCGAAGGCGCCGGCGGCGCCGAGGATGCGCAGGCCAAGGCGATGATGAAGACCTATTTCGAGGGTCACACCGCCACCATCCGCATCAAGGGCAAGCGCATCACCGAGACCAACATGACCAAGGTCGGCGACAACGCCGCCGAGATGGTGCTGAACTTCACCGAGCTGCTCGACGGCACGGCCAACCTGCCCGAAGAGCTGTTCGCGGTCGTCGATACCCGCTGATCATGACGGATCGGGTCACAATCGACTTCATCTGGCTCGATCACGGCCGGGGCCTCGAAGCCCCGCGGCAACAGAGCACGGGCGCGGCAGGGGTGGATCTCCTCGCTGCGCTCGGCGCTTCCGAGACCATGACGATCGAAGCCGGCAAGCGGGCGCTGGTGCCCACGGGTATGGCGATCGCGCTGCCTGCCGGCTATGAGGCACAGGTGCGGCCACGCTCCGGGCTCGCCGCCAAGCACGGCGTCACCGTGCTGAATACGCCCGGCACGATCGACGCCGACTATCGCGGCGAGATCAAAGTCATCCTGATCAATCACGGCGACGCCCCATTCACCATCCAGCGTGGCGACCGCATCGCCCAGATGGTGGTGGCGCCGGTTTCGGGCATAGACTTCCAACTCAGGGAGAATCTCGATGCGACTGAGCGTGGTGCAGGCGGTTTCGGTTCGACTGGTCGCTAGCTTTTTGGCTCTGGTGGCCGCTCCGGCGTTTGCCGGTGACGCCGCCGATTTCGCCGCACTCGGCTTCTCCGCCGATGGCCGCTACTTCGCCTATGAGGAATTCGGCGTCCAGGACGGCTCGGGCTTTCCTTATTCCAACATCTTCATCCTCGACGTCGCCGAGGACAAATGGGCCGGGGGCTCGCCGTTCCGGGTGATGCTCGAGGAAGAGAGCCCGACGCTTGCCGGCGTCCGCGGTGAGGCGATGGCGAAAGCCGCCCCGGCACTGGCCAAGCTCGATATCACGGAGCCGGCGGTCATTGCTGCAATGCACGCCGATGGGCAACCGGTAGAGGATCGGAAGACCATCATGTTCGGAGCACCGGGCTTCGGGCTCGATGAACCCGACGACAGCGCGAAACTCAGCCTCTCGACCTTTCCCTCTACGTCGACGGTGCGCTGCGTCGAGGACTTCGGCTTCGAGCCTCCGGTTGGCTTTGCCCTGGTGCTGGAGCCGTCCGATCGCGCCCCTGTCCAGATCTATCGTGACGAGTCCGTTCCGGCCTCCCGCAACTGTACGGTCGATTATCGGCTGAGCGCCGTGGTTGGGCCAGTCAACTGGTCGTGGAACAACCTCACGCCGGTCGCCATCGTCTCGGTATTCTCGCGGGGCTTCGAAGGTCCAGACCGCCGATTCATCGCCGTGCCGTTGAAGAGCTGGCCATGACCGCCCTCAGCGCGGAAGAGATCCGGCGCTACTCGCGTCACATCGTGCTGCGGGGAGTCGGCGGCGACGGCCAGCAGAAGATGAAGTCGGCCCGCGTGCTGGTGATCGGCGCCGGCGGGCTCGGCAGCCCGCTGATCGCCTACCTGGCGGCAGCCGGGGTCGGGACGCTCGGGGTGGTCGACCACGACACGGTGTCGCTGTCGAACCTGCAGCGCCAGATGATTCACCAGAGCATCGGCATTGGCACGCCCAAGGTGGAGAGCGCCGGGACGTTCGTTGCCGGGCTCAACGCGCATGTCGAGTACATCCCGCATATCGAGCGCATCAGCTCGGAGAATGCGGCACGGCTGCTCGCCGGCTATGACATGGTGATCGACGGCACCGACAATTTCGGCACCCGCAAGATCGTAGCGGAGGCGGCGGAGGCGGCCGAGATCCCGCTGGTCTCGGGCGCCGTTTCGATGTTCGATGGCCAGGTCACGGTGTTCATGCCCAGTGGCAAGCAGTTCCGCGACCTCTACCCCGATACCCCCGACGAAGCCGACCTGCCGTCCTGCGAAGTGGTCGGCGTCATCGGCGCCGTCACCGGGGTGATCGGCACACTGATGGCGATGGAAGCCATCAAGCTGATCACCGGAGTGGGTGACCTGCTGGTCGGCCGGTTGCTGCTCTACGACGGACGGGCGGCGCGGTTCACTGAGTTGAACTATTAGCGACCCACAGTGGCTCTCCGCGACCCCCTCTCTGGCGAAAACTAAGGACTTAGCTGCGCTAAGCCCAAGTTTTCGCTTTCTCCCCCGCCGAGGGGGAGAGCCCGACTGGTACTCCCATGCGAATGGCAGCCACCGATCATCTCCCCCCTTGCGGGGGAGAAAGCGATTTCTTGGGCTTAGCGCTTGCTAAGTCCTAGAAATCGCAAGAGAGGGGATGCTGGAGGGCACGATGCTTCCGCCCCCCTTACTTCACCCCACGCAAAGCCAGTGCCCGCTGCGCCCGGATCGAGAACAGCACCAGTGCCGCAATGGTCACGACGAACGGAATCATGCGGATGAGTTCGGCCGGGATGTCGTTGAAGAGGCCGGGCATCACCACCGCCAGCGCTTCGAAGGCGCCGAACAGGAGCGCCGCCAAGAGCGCCCCGACCGGGTGGCGGGCGCCGAGCAGCACGGCGCCGAGCGCAATGAAGCCGCGGCCGGCGGTCATGTCGCGGGTAAAGCCGACATAGTTGAACATCGCCAGCTGCGCGCCGCCGAGACCGGCCAGGGCGCCCGAAACGATGAGGCTCCAAGTGCGGATCTTGTTGACCGGGATACCGGCCGCCTCCGGCGCCGCGGGATACTCGCCGACGCCGCGCAGCCACAGGCCCCAGGGCGTGCGGTAGAGAAAGTACCACACCGCGAAAACGAGGAACGCGGCGAGCCAGCTCAGCACCGAGTGACCGGAGAGGAACGCCTTGAGCGTCGGCCCGATGCCGGGGATGGCGCCGAGGAAGCTGAGATCGACCGCCGGGACGGCCTTCGACTGAAGGTTGATCGAGGTGCCCTTGTCGCCACCGGTGGCGAGGGCGAGCGCGAACACCGTGCCGCCCGCCGCGAGGATGTTGATGGCGAAGCCGACGAGAATGATGTCGGCCTTCAGGCGGAAGGCGAAGAACGCCATGATCAGCCCGAGCAGCGCACCGGCGCCGAGCCCGGCGGCAACCGCGACGTACCACGGTGCATAGACCGAGACGATCACCGCGGTGAGGCAGCCGATCAGCATCATGCCCTCAAGCGCCACGTTGAGGGCACCGCCGAGATCGGCGATGAGGCCACCAAGCGTTGCCAGCAGCAGCGGCGTGGTGGTGCGGATGATGGTGACGAAGAAGGTGGCCGAGAAAACCGTAATGAGCAGTTCCGTCATTTGGCGGCCCCCCCGACGGTGGCAGGCGCAGTTGATGGCGTCGGGTTGCGCTTGAACAGCCTGGTGATGAAATTGAGCGAGAAGGACGAAGAGACGAGCAGGATAATGATCGCCGTGACGACGCCGATCACCTCGGCCGGAACGTCGGTGCGGATGTTCATCAGCTGCGCGCCCTGCCTGAGATAGCCGTAGAACAGTGCCACGATCGGCACCGCCAGCGGCCGGCTGCGGGCGACGATGGCGACGAGGATGCCTTCGAAGGCGAGGCCGCCTTCGAACAGCACGGTCAGTTTGCCGTAGCCCTGGCCCTGCACGAACATCGAGCCGAGCAGACCGCCCAGCGCGCCGGAGGCGGTCATCGCCGAGACCATGATGAAGGTCGCCTTGATGCCGGAATATTCGGCGAAGCGGGCATTGTGCCCGACCAGCCGGAGCTTCAAGCCCCAGCTGGTGCGATAAAGGGCGAACCACACCACCAGCACCGCGACCAGCGCGAAGACCAGGCCGAGATCGAGCCGGGTGACGTTGAGCCCGTCGAACTTGATCAGTTGCGGGAACACAGCGCTGTCGGGGAAATCGTTGGTGGTCAAAACGCCCGGCTGCGGCTTGGGCAGGCTGGTGCGGACGAGGAAGTTGCAGACCTCGATGGCGATGTAGTTCAGCATCAGCGACGAGACGATCTCGTTGGCGCCGAGCTTGGCCTTGGCGATGCCGGGCAGGAAGCCGTAGATGGCGCCGGCCAGCATGGCGGCGGTGATGCCCAGCGGTATGCCGGCCCAGGTGGCGCCGAGCGGCGACAGCGCGACGTAGCTGGCGGCCAGCGCGCCGATATAAACCTGGCCCTGCACGCCCATGGCGAACTGCCGGGCCTGAAACACCAGCGAGAAGGCAAGCCCGGTAATGGTGAGCTTGGCCACATCGTCGAGCCACAGCCCGATGGTACGCGGCTTCGAGGCGGGGGCAGTGAGCAGTTGGGTTATCGCTTCGAGGGGCGCCTTGGAGGTGAGCAGCACCACGATGAAGGTGACCAGCAGCGCGATCGCCAGGGCGCCGACGGCGCGGCCGACTTCTCGGCGGATGGTCTTGAAACGAGAGGTTCTGTCGATGGCGGGAATGTTGCTCATTTGAGGGCCGCCTGCATTTCGTCTGCGGTCTGGGTCGAAAGCCCGAGCATGTAGGTGCCGAGCGTTTCGGGGGAGAGGTCCGGGGTGTTGAGGAAGGCGGCGACGATCTTGCCGCGATAGAGCACCAGCAGCCGGTCGCTGAGCGCCAGCAACTCGCTGAGGTCGGCCGAACTCAACAGCACGGCGGCACCCTGGTCGCGGGCATCGGTGATGGTGCGCCAGATGAACTGCGTGGCGCCGAGGTCAACGCCGCGGGTGGGCTGGTTGACGAGCAGCAGTTTTGGCTGCTCGCTCAGCTCGCGGGCCACCACCACCTTCTGCATGTTGCCGCCGGACAGCGTGCCGACGGCCGAGCCGGGCCCGCCGACGCGGATCGAGAACCGTTCGATGAGCTTTTGCGCATTGGTCTTGATCGCCTTGAGGTCGAGCAGGCCGCCGCGGACATAGCGGCTATCGTTGAGGCGGGTGGCGACGAGGTTTTCGGCCACGGTCGAGCCGGTGGAGAGACCCTCGGCGATACGATCCTCGGGGATCGAGGCGAGGCCGAGACCGCGCCGCTCCAGAACGGTCAAGCCGTTGGCGTTCTGGTTGGCGACGGTGATGTCGCCGGCGGCCACGTGGCGCAACCCGGCGATCGCCTCGAGCGTCTCGGCCTGCCCGTTCCCTTCGACGCCGACCAGCCCGACGATTTCGCCGGCATAGACATTGAGGTCGAGCCCGGCCACCACCTCGGTGCCGCGCGCATTGACGATGCGCAGCCCGCTGACGGCGGCGACGCGCTCGGTCTGGTCGGTGGGCTTGCGATCGACACGCAGGCTCACTTCGCGGCCCACCATCATGGCGGCGAGGCTCTTTTCGGTGACCTCTTTGGTCTTGACCTGTCCGACGGTCTTGCCCTGCCGCATCACGGTGATGGAGTTCGAGATCTCCAGCACTTCGGGCAGCTTGTGAGCGATGAAGATCACCGTCTTGCCCTGCGCCACCAGCGAACGGATGGCGACGAACAACTCCTGCACTTCCTGCGGCGCGAGCACAGCCGTGGGCTCGTCGAGGATCAGGATGCGGGCATTGCGGTAGAGCGCCTTCAGAATTTCGACGCGCTGCTGCTGGCCGACGGGGAGCGAGCCCACCGGCGGCAGCGGATCGACCTTCAAGCGGAACTTGTCGCTGAGCGCCTGCACCTCGGCGATCGCCCTCTGGCGATCGAGCCGGATGCCGGCCCGGGGCTCGGAACCGAGCACCACGTTCTCGTAGACGGAAAAACTCGGAACCAGCGAGAAGTGCTGGAACACCATGCCGATGCCCGCATCGATCGCTTCGCGCGGCTTCGAAAAATGCACCTGTTTGTTGTCGAGCAGCAGCGTGCCGGCATTGGGCTGTTCGATGCCGAACAGAATTTTCATCAGGGTGGATTTGCCCGCGCCGTTCTCGCCGACCACGGCATGAACCTCGCCCGGCTCGATGACGAGGTTCACCCCATCATTGGCCACCACACCGCCGGGATAGGTCTTGCCGATCCCGATTGCTTCCAGAAGCGCCATGCTGCCCCGCGCCTTGCTTCGATACTGACCCGGACCACCTGCGGTAAGGCCTCCCTCCCCCCGCGGCGCTGAGCGTCCGCCAGGAGGGGAGGGATTGAGGGAGGGGGTGGTCCGGCGATCACCGATTGACCCCCACCCCCCGCCCCTCCCCTCCTAGCGGACGCGTAGCGCCGCGGGGGGAGGGGAGCCCACAACGAAAAGTGGGCCCCGCGTTTGCCGCGGGGCCCGTCAGGTTACTTCATGTCGGTGGCGACTTCGATCTCGCCCGCGACGATCTTGGCCTCGAGCGCATCAACTTCGGTGCGCACGTCGGCCGGCACGAGCTTCTCGTACCAGGCGTTCTTGGCGATGCCGACGGCGCCGTCCTTGATGCCGAGCAGCTGGCGCGAGCCATAGGGCGCGGTGCCCTCGATGGTCTGGCCGAGCGCCAGGTACAGCGAATGGCCGACCTTCTTCAGCACCGAGGTGAAGATCACGTCGGCCTGGGCCGGGTCGGAGCCGGCGAAGATGGTCGCCTGGTCGCTGTCGACGCCGACGGCGAGCTTGCCCGAATCCTTGACCGCCTGGAGCGCACCGATACCGGTGCCGCCGGCGATCGGGAACACCACGTCGGCGCCCTGGTTAATCTGGGCGAGGGCGATTTCCTTGCCCTTGGCAGGATCGTTGAACGAGCCGGCTACGGCGTTGAGGATGTTGATCGAGGGGTTGGCCGCCTTGGCGCCCTGGTCGAACCCGGTCTTGAAGTCGGTGACGGTCGGGAATTCCATGCCGATGATGGTGCCCAGCGTCGCCGACTTCGAGATCTTGGCGGCGGCGTAGCCGGCGAGATAGCCCGCGGCGGCCGTGGTGTACTGCACGCCCAGCACGTTCTTGCATTCGCAGGCGCTGTAGTCGGGCGCGTCGTCGAAATCGATGAACTTCACATCCGGATATTCCGGCGACAGTTCGACGATATAGCCGGTCATGTCGAAGGTGCCGGCGATGATCACGTCGTAGCCCGAGTCAGCCGCATCGGCGAGGCCGGCCTGCCACTTACTGCGATCATAGCCGAGCTCGATGATCTTGACGGTCACCGGCAGCTCGGCCTCGGCGGTTTTCATGCCCTCGGCGGCGTCATCGAAGAAGCTCTTGTCGCCGAGCGTGCCGTGCAGCACCAAAGCGACCTTGAGCGGGTTTTCCTTGGTGTATTCCTGGGCGGCGGCGGGGATCGCCGTCGACAGCATCATCGAGGCTGCGAGCAGGGTACCTGCTGCGGCCTTGGCAAAATTCGAGATCAGAGACATGCGCACTCCTGTTTGCGTTTGTTCTAATGCTTGGGTGAATAGGCGGCGGATACGGCGTAGAGCGCGTCGACTTTGCTGACGTCGACCTCCTCGACGAACGTAATCTTGGGGGTGCCGAGGCGCCCGGACGGGTCGACCAGCGTCATGCCGCGGGTGATCCCCGGGGCGAGCGCCACGCTCGACGAGGCTTCGATCGACTTGGTCACCATCGAGGGATCGAGCACCACTGCGGCGGCCAGCGGATCGACATAGAGGAAGCGATCGGGCAGGCCGCGGCGGATGCCGTTGTCGCGGGCGTGTACAGCGAGGGCCTTGGAGAAGTCACGAAGCGGGCTGGCCGGGATGGCGTCGAACATCGCGTCGACTTTCGGGCCTTCCATGAAGTGGGTGAGGCATGGCTCCCACGGGATCACGATGGTTTCGATCCCGGCGGTCAGCACCACATGTGCAGCCTCGGGGTCGGCGTAGATGTTGAACTCGGCAGCCGGCGTGGTGTTGCCGCGCCCGTAGACGTTGCCGCCCATGATGGTGAGCGTGCCGATGCCGTCGATGATCGAGGGCTCGAGCCGCAACGCCAGAGCGAGGTTGGTCAAGGGGCCGATCATCAGGATATCGACCTTCTCGCCCTTGGCCGCCGCATCACCGAAGGCGCGGCGAAGCTCGCCGATCGCGTCGCCGGAGGCCGGCAGGGCCTGCTTGTCGGGACGACGCGCACCCCCCACCCCATCATCGCCATGCACGTATTTTGCGTCGATGATCGGTTGCGTGAGCGGCCGGTCAGCACCCATGTGGACCGGGATGTCGACCTGCAGCATAGCGCAGGTGGCCAGCAGGTTGGTGGTCGCCTGGTCGCGACCGACATTACCGAACACGGTGGTGATCAGGTCGGGCACCTTGCCGTTGGCGACCAGCAGAATGAGCGCCTGGGCGTCGTCGACGCCACCGTCGCTGTCGAAAATAAAGGTCCGTTTGGTCAAGCTACTGCTTTCTTGTTCTTGGCGTCCGTCCTGGCTTCTTGGACGCGGTTCCAGAAATCGGCGTATGTCGCCGAGTAAGCCTGTCGGATGTCCGCAAAGGGCCGGCGCGTCAAGCTGCGGTTCTGCACCAACTGCTCTCCCTGCACCCAAAGGTGGCGGAGATCGCGGCCGCTGCCCGAGTAGACGAGGAGGGTTTCGGGGTCCGGCGTCTCGGAATAGCCGGGCCCGCTAAGGTCGAACGCTGCGATGTCGGCGGCCTTGCCGACCTCGAGGCTGCCGATCTCGTGCTCGAGACCGAGCGCCTTGGCGCCTTCGATCGTCGCCATGCGGATGAGGTCGCGGCTCGACAGCGGCTGCGCCACTCCTTCGCGATGGCTGGCAACCAGGCCGGCGACCCGCATCTCGGAGACCATGTCGTAGGAATTGTTGGCGGCGACATTGTCGGTGCCGAGCGCCACGGTGACGCCGGCCGCCCGCAAGTCGACGGCCCGGCAGATGCCTTCGCGGCCGGACCGGAGCCCGGCCGAGGCGTTGTAGGACACCGACGCATGCGGAGCGCGGGCGAACACCGCGATATCCTCGTCGCTGAGGTCGATGCAATGCGCGGCATGGATGCGGCCCTTGAAGAAACCGAGCTTTTCGAGCGCCACCGCCGCGGTGGTGCCGTAGCGGCGCTCGGTCTCCTCGTTGTCTTCCGGGCCGCAGGCCATGTGGAGGTGGAGGCCGACACCATACTCATTGGCGACCGCCACTTCCTCGACCAGCAGCGCCTCGGTGTTGTCGACATAGGGGGCGTGCGGGCCGAACCACGTGATGATGCGACCATCGGCGGAGCGTTGCTGCGCGAGGAAAGCCGTGGCCTTTTGCAACTCTTCCGCGCCGCGGCGCTCGTCGCCCAGTTGCACGATGCCGTAGGCGATGACGGCGCGCAGCCCGGCATGTTTCACCGCCTCGGCAATCTCCTCGGCGAAGAAATACTGGTCGCAGAAGGTGGTGGTGCCGCTCAGCGCCATTTCGGCACAGCTCAGCGCCACGGCCGGGCCGACATCGGAGGCGAGCAGCGACAGCTCCGGTTCGCGGATCGAGTTGTACCAACCCTCCATGGTGAGCAGGCTCTGGCCTTCCGAGCGGCCGCGGAACAGCACCATCACCGAGTGGGTATGGGCATTGACCAGGCCCGGCATGACGAGGTGTCCGGTCAGGTCGAACACCTCGTCGAAGCCAGACGGGTTGGGAGTGGCGTCGCGAGGTCCTACACCGCTGATCCGACCGTCGCGGATGGCGACAAAGCCAGCCTCGAACACCCGATTTTCAGCGTCCACGGAGAGAACCGTCGCTCCGTGGATAAGCGTTGAACCCATTTGACCCCCGTCCGGTAAACCGGTTTACATAGCGATCTAACGACACTCAAAAGCCGCTTGTCAAATGCAATCGCGGCAGGACCCAGGCACCTGAAGTGAGCCTCAATCCGTTCCAGGCGGCCCCCGATATCGCCGCGCGATTTGACCGCCAGAGTGCTGCAATCGGCGACCGGCTCGGTGCAGCAATCGCCGAACTGGTGGCAGCAAAAGCGCGCCGACCGGAAGATAATCTGGGCAACATCGTGCTGGCCGAGGAGGCGACGATACTGCGCCAAAGCTTCGGGCTCGGCAGCGTCGAGGAGCTGATGCTTCTGGCGCTGGTCCCGGCACGAGGCATCGCGCGGCCGCCGATCTCGAACTTCTTCGTCGGCGCGGTCGGGCTGGAGCGTGAGACCGGCAACCTGATTCTTGGCGGCAATGTGGAATTCCCGGGCACGCATCTTGGCTTCACCATCCATGGCGAGGGCTTCGTGTTCACCCGCGCCGCCGCTCGCGGCACGACGATCGAAACCATCGCTATCGGCGAAGCGCATCCCTGCGCCCATTGCCGGCAATTCATCTCGGAGTTTGCGACGAGCCGTGAACTGACGCTGATCGACCCGCTCGGGCATCGGCTGACGATGGCGCAGCTCTATCCCTGGCCGTTCGACCCTGACTATCTTGGCGAGCGAGGCGCCATCGCCGGCGCATTTGACGCGAGCCTCGACCTCGCCGCCAATGATTGGCCCACGACCATCGCCGACCGGCTGCTCGATGCCGGCCGCCGCGCCCATGCGCCCTACAGCAAATGCCCGGGCGCCGTGGTGCTGGCGCTCGATGACGGGCAGATGGTCTCGGGTTTCTCAATCGAGAGCGTTGCGTTCAATCCGACGATGGGCCCCTTGCAGGCGGCGATGATCAACCTGATCGCCCACGGCTATGACGCGTCCGACATCGCCGAAGCGGCGCTCGGAACGCGGCTCGGTGGCCATGTCGACTATGCGCTGAGCGTTACGGAGCTGTTCGGCAAGCTCGCTCCTCGGGCGCCGATATCAATCGTAGGGTGGGCCTGATGCTCGATACGCAAAGCGCCAGCTGGGAAGACGTCTCCGCCGCCATTGCCAGTGGACTGATCGGCGTGCTGCCGGTCGGCGCGGTGGAGCAGCATGGCGCACACCTGCCGCTGCTGACCGACACCGTGCTGGCCGCCGGCGTTGCGCGCCGCATCGCTGCGGGTTGCGATGCATTGCTGCTGCCGGCGATCGCCTATGGCGACGCCTGGACGGCTGAGGACTGGGCCGGAACGCTGTCGCTGTCGCCGGACACGCTGCGTGCCACGATCACCGATATCGGTCGCGGGCTGCAGCGCATGGGAGTCAAAGGGCTGGTCACCGTCAACGGGCACTTTGGCAATCGCGAACCGATCAACCTCGCAGCCCGGACGCTGAGCGAAGCCGGTTTCCCGGTGCTGCATCTCGATTATCCCAGGCTCGAAGCGCTGGCGGCCGAGCTGATGGAGAGCGAGCCGGCGGGCCCGGGCTTTTATCATGCCGACGAGGTGGAGACCTCGATGATGCTGGCGCTGGCGCCCGAGACGGTGCGGATGGAGCGCGCCGCGCCGGAATATCCGGAGTTCCCGGAGCTGTTCGGGGCGGAGCCGATGAAACTCTCGGCCTTCAACCGGAGCGGCGTGTTCGGTGATCCACGACCAGCCACGGCGCAGAAGGGGGAGGAACTGATCGCGGGGATCGCGGCGGAATCGCTGCGATTGATCGGGATTTGGAAGAAGAAGTACGGAATTTGACGATGAGCCGGTGCGAGCTGCCCCCCACCCTTAATCCCTCCCCGCAAGGGGGAGGGAGACGCGGACTGCGATGTCAGTGTGAGGGTCTCCCTCCCCCTTGCGGGCAGGGGACAGGGGTGGGGGTCAGCCCGCTATGAGTTCTCAGCTTCCCCCCGACCTCCTCATCACCGCTGCCGACGAAGTGAAAATCCGGCAGGACCTGCTGCTGGTCTCCCTCGGCAAGCGCCCGGCCGACCGGTCGCTGCGGGTGGGGAAACTGCTCGACGTGCATTCGCGCACCTGGATGCACGACCAGGAAATCGTCATGCGCGGCAAGCGCATCGCCTGGGTCGGGCCGGCGGGCGAGTACCAGGGGCAGGTCAAGGAGCGCTTCCACGAGCCGAAGCTCGCCGCGGTGCCTGGCTTCGGCGAGGTGCACAAGCATATCGAAAGCTCGCACCTGACGCCCGAATGGGAAGCGGCTTTGGTGATGCCGCGCGGCAATACCTGGACCTGCGAGGCGAGCCACGAATTCTCCAACGTCGATAGCCCGCACAATCTCGATTTCTGGCTGACCGCCCGGCAGGCCGGCTCGCCGCTGAAGGTGTTTCCGCAGCCCGGCTCGGCCGTGCCGCCCACAGCTTACGAATGGGGTGGTGGGCATTTCGGCCATGACGAGCAGGCCAAGTTCATGGCCGCCAGCCCCATGGTCACCGGGCTCGACGAGGTGATGGACTGGCCGGCGGTGTGGAACCCCGAGAACCCCTCGCACCAGCGGCTGTGGGGGATGATCGAGGCGACCTTCGCGGCGCGCGGCGTAGTGGAAGGCCACGGCGCGGGGCTACGCACCCTGGGCGAAATCAACGCCTTCGCGGCGGCCGGGCTCGCCTCCGACCACGAAATGATGACGGCCGACGAGGCCTGGGACAAGCTCAGGCACGGGCTGTTCATCGAGATCCGCATCCACTCGATGACCGAGATCGTCACTGGGTTGCTGCAGAAGGGGCTGGTCGACTGGAGCCAGGTGGCCTTCGCCACCGACGATCGCAGCGCCACGCTGACGCTCGAAACCGGCGCCACCGACCACAATATCCGCACCGCCATCGCTGCGGGGCTGCCGGCGGAAATCGCCATCCAGTGCGCCACCATCAACCCGGCGCGGCATATGCGGCTGACCCCCTGGGTGGGCTCGATCTCGCCCGGGCGGTTCGCCGACATGGTGCTGCTCGATGATGTCGCGGCGCTTAAGATCGCCAAGGTGTGGGCCGACGGCGCACAGATCTCCGAGGGGACGAGGTTCATCGGCAAGGTGCCCGATATCGCCTGGCCGGAATGGGCGACGCGGACCATCAACATTCAGCGCGAGATCACCCCAGGGGATTTCGCCATCAAGGCAGCGCCGGGGCGGACGACCATGCAGGCGGCGGTGCTCCGGCCGTTCCACTGGCACCCCGATTTCTACACCCTGGAACTGCCGGTCGAAGACGGCGAGGTGCAGCGGCTTCAAAGCGAGAACCTCACCAAGTTCGCTATCGTCGATCGCTTCTCGGGTGAGGGGAAGGTCGCGAAGATGTTCTGGCGCGGCTGCGGCCCGCGCGATCCGGATACCGCCGTCGCCTGCTCGGTGGCGCACGACAAGCACAATATCTGGACCTGCGGCTCGTCCGATGCCGCCATGGCGCTGGCGGTGAACACACTCAAGGAGATGCAGGGCGGCTGGGCCCTGGTGCACAAAGGCAAGGTCACGGCAACGGTGCGGTTCGAGATCGGCGGGTTGATGAGTAAGCGCCCGGCGGCGGAGCTCGACGCCGATATGCAGGCACTGTACCGGGCCGCGGAGGCGGTCGACTGGATGTACGAGCCGACCTTCCGCCCGCGCTGGAACCCGGGCTTTCCGGAACGGCTGATGTTCGCGACGCTCACCTGCGCGCCCTGGACCTGGGTGCTGGTGGCGCCCTCGCCACTGGCGCCGGAGGGCTTCGTCAATGTGTCGACCGGCGAGGTGCATCCGGTGGTTTGGTGATGGGCGAAACCTGATGTCCGGCGCGGGCTGACCCCCACCCCTGTCCCCTCCCCCTAAGAATGGGGAGGGAGACGACTACTGAGATATCTATGGGTGGGTCTCCCTCCCATTCTTAGGGGGAGGGATCAAGGGTGGGGGTCAGCCCGCACCGACGTCGATGTGTCGAAGTGCCGGAATCCAGCTACGAAACCGCTTTACTAAAGCGCTTGCATCGATCTAGCTTACCTGTGCGAGTGGGGGTGCGATGGCAACGATCCATGATGTGGCACAAGATGCCGGGGTGTCGCCGACGACGGTGTCCCGGTACCTGAACAACCGTATCGAATTGCCGCCTTCGACGGCGGGGCGGATCGATGCGGCGATCGCCAAGCTCGACTACCGGCCGAACCTGCTCGCCAAGCGCCTCTCCACCGGCAAGACCGAGGCGGTTGGCCTGGTGACGCCGGAAATCCGCGAGCCGTTCTTCGCCGAGCTCGCCTCGGCCTTCGAGGACGAGGCGGACCGGCACGGCTACACGGTATTCATGAGCTCGACCCGCTCGGACCGCGACCGCGAGATCGCCTCGCTCGAGCGGCTGCATGACCGGCATGTCGATGGCCTGTTGATGATGACCAATACGCCCGATGACGGCACGCTCGCGACGCTGATCGGCAAGCGGAAGAACGTCGTCATCGTCGACGAGGACATTCCCGGGGTCAGCGTGCCACGGCTGTTCGTCGAGAACACCGAGGGCGCGCATGCTGCAACCCGCCACCTGATCGAGGCCGGGCATCGCCGCATCGCCTATCTCGGCGGACCGCATGGGCTGCTGACGGTGACCGAGCGGCGCGAGGGTTTCCTGATGGCGATGAGCGAGGCCGGCCTGTTGGTGCGGCCCGAATATGTCGCCATGGGCAGTTTCGCGCCGGAGCTGGCCAGTGCCGCGACGCGGAAATTCCTCGATCTGCCGCTGCCGCCCACCGCGATCTTCGCCTCCTCGGACTATCTCGCCATCGGCGCCGTGATGGGACTAAAGGAGGCCGGGGTGAGCGTGCCCGCCGACGTCTCGCTGATCGGCTTCGACGACATGCCGTTCGGCGCGCTGCTGACCCCGCCGCTGACCGCCATCCGCCAGCCGGTCGAGCAGCTCGGCCGCCAGGGTTTTCAGACGCTGCTGGCGCTGCTCAACGGCGAGGCGCCGCCACTGCTGACCCGGCTGCCGGTCGAACTCATTCGGCGTCAGTCGGTCGGCGCCCCCACTCGGAAGGATTTTGCAGCGTGAGCAAACGCGTACTGATTGCCGGGGAATCCTGGGTCACCCATTCGATCCACACCAAGGGTTTCGACAGTTTTACCACCACCGAATACAACGAGGGCGTCCGCTGGCTGAAGGCGGCGCTCGAGTCGGGCGGCTGGGATGTAACGTTCCTCCCGAACCATCTCGCCGCCCGCGACTTTCCACAAACCGCCGAGGCGCTGGCCGCCTATGACGTGGTGATGCTCTCCGATATCGGCGCCAACACGCTGCTGCTCCACCCCGATACATTCGTGCGCTCGGTGCCGCTGCCCAACCGGCTGACGGCGATCAAGCAGTATGTGCTCGATGGCGGTGGCCTCGTGATGATCGGCGGTTACCTCACCTTCCAGGGCATCGACGCCAAGGGGCAATATGCCGGCACGGCGATCGAAGAGGTGCTGCCGGTGACGCTGTCTCGTCACGACGACCGCCGGGAAAACCCGCAGGGCGTGGTCGCCCATGTCGGCGACCCCGGCCATCCGATCACCAGGGGAATTGCCGGCGAGTGGCCGGCGCTGCTCGGCTACAATGAAGTGGTGGCCAAGCCCGATGCCGAGGTGCTGGTGCGGGTCGGCGGCGATCCGCTGATCGCGGTCGCCGAGTTCGGCAAGGGCCGCTCCGCCGTGTTCACCTCCGATTGCGGGCCGCACTGGGCCCCGCCGCCGTTCGTCGACTGGGCCGGCTATGCGCCCTTGTGGAACAGCATCGCCACCTGGGTGAGCCACAAGTGACAAAGGTCAAGCAGGCGCCCGACCCGTGGCAGCGCACCACCACCGATAACGGCTTTCCGGCCGACGAGGTGATCTCGGCGCTGCAGAAATCGATCCGCCGCGGACTCACCGAGAATGCCGTGCTGCTGGGTTGGGAGATGTACCTCACCAGCCCCGAACTCGAGCAGAAGCTGTGGGACCGGCTGGCGGTGATCTCGGTCGAGGATGTCGGCTTCGGCAACCTCGATGCGCCGGTGCTGGTCGATACGCTCTATCGCACGCATCAGCGCTTCGACCGGCCGACGCATGACCGCTTCCTGTTCGCGGCGCACGCCATCCGCGTGCTGTCGTCAGGCAAGAAGGACCGCACCAGCGACGACATGGTCAACTGGGCCAAGCACGCCATGGCGTTCGGCGAGCGGATGCCGGAGATCCCGGATTTCGCGGTCGACATGCATACCGGCCGCGGCGAGGCGATGGGGCGCGACTACCTTTACTTCATGACCGAAGCCAGCAAGGTTTCCCCGGAGATCGAGGGGCGGGACGAGACGTATCGGGATTGGATCCTGGCGGCGTTGAAGGCGGGGAAGCTGACGTAGACTGATAGAGACGGCCCCCTCCCGGCCTCCCCCATAAAGGGGGAGGTGAAGAGTCGAGGCCGCGGCACGATCGTGCCGAACACTGGATGCGGCACCTCCCCCTTTATGGGGAGGATGGGAGGGGGCCGTCTGCCTGCAGTCATACTAGTGGCGCGCACAGCGCCCGAGCGGAGGAGTTTCACATGGCGCGCGCAGCTGTCGCAGTGCTCGGGATTTTTGTGGCGGATCTGGCGTTCCGGGCGCCGCGCCTGCCGCTGATGGGCGAGACCATTCTCGGCCAGGGGTTCAAGGATGGTCCGGGCGGCAAGGGCTCGAACCAGGCGATTGCCGCGGCGCGGGCCGGCGGCGATGCGCGGATGATCACCCGGATCGGCCGCGACACGTTCGGCGATATGGCGCAGAAGGCCTGGGCCGCCGACGGCATCGACACCTCGGCGGTAGCCATCGATGAGCACCTGCCGACGGGCGCGGCGTTCATCTTCGTTTCCACCGAGACCGGCAATAACGCCATCATCGTCGAAAGCGGCGCAGCGGCAAAACTGTCGCCAGCCGACGTCGCGGCAGCCGAGCGCACCATTGCCAGCTCCAAAGTGTTGATCACGCAGTTCGAGCAGCCGATCGAGACGGCGATCGCCGGGCTGACGCTGGCCCGGAAGCACGGGGTGATCACCATCCTCAACCCGGCCCCGGCGCTGCCGGTCGACGACGCGATCTACGCGCTTTGCGACTATGTCACGCCCAACGAGACCGAGGCGGCAACGCTGACCGGATTGCCGGTCGAGACCGAAGCCGATGCGCTGGCCGCGGCGAAGGAGCTTGTCCGGCGCGGCGCGAAGAATGCGCTGATCACCCTGGGTGAGAAGGGCGCATTGCTGCATGGCGAGGCCGGCACGCACATGGTGCCGGCCTTCAAGGTTGCGAAGGTGGTCGAGACCACCGGCGCCGGCGATGCCTTCAATGGCGGCTTCGCCGTGGCGCTGGCGGAAGGAAAATCGCCGGTCGAGGCGGTCCGCTTCGGCTGCGCGACGGCCGGGCTCTCGGTACAGAAGCCCGGCACCGCGCCATCGATGCCGACGCGGGCTGAAATCGAGGCGATGCTGGCGGGGTGAACTCAGGCCGGCTCGGCGGCCAGACGCGCGGCGTAGCGCTCGCCCCACTTGGCGAGCGGCTCCAGTGCGATATCCAGTTCAACGCCAAGCGGCGTGGCCGAATACTCGACACGCGGCGGCACCTCGGGGAAGATTTCACGCCGCACGAGGCCCGCTGCCTCCATCTCGCGCAGGCTCTCGTTCAGCACCTTCTCGCTGATCCCGGGGATCAGGCGGCGTAACTCGCCGAAGCGGCGCGGGCCCGTGTGGACGCGCCACAGGATCAACCCCTTCCATTTGCCGCCGATGACGTCGAAAGCCGGGCCGAGGCCGCAGCTATAGGGTTGTGGCGCCGGCATGGATGCTGCTCCTTTCTGGGTGTTCCCGGCAACATTGCCCTGAGCCGAGTGCGGTTCAACCATGGGGCCAAAATAATCTCGCGGCCGCTAAAGGCGGCGGTCGCACAAAACCAACCGCGAGGTTAGTTGCCGAGTTCTGGGTAAGTGCTTGATCGGACAAGGCGATCAACCACCTGACGGGTATCGCAACCGAACCCCGCAGGACCAGACGATGACTTCCCCATTCCCGATCCGCAATCTCGCCGGCAAGAAAGCCGTCATCACCGGTGGCACCCATGGCATGGGCCTGGCGGTCGGCAAGGCGCTGCTCGCCGCCGGCGCCGAGGTGCTGCTCACCGGACGCAACCCCGCTAATGTCGAAGCGGCGCGCCTCGAACTCGCCGACGAACCGGCGCGTGTGCTCATTTCCGACTCGGCCGATCTGGGTGCGATCGACCGGCTGGCCGAAACGGTGCGGGAGCAATTCGGCCGGTTTGATTTCCTCCACGTCAATGCCGGGCTCTCCGCCCTGCAGCCTATCGCCGAGGTGACTGAGGCCGATTACGACCTGGCCTTCAATCTCAACACCAAGGGGGCTTTCTTCGTCACGCAACGGCTGTTGCCGCTGCTGGTCGATGGCGGCAGCATCGTTTTCACCTCGTCGATCGCCGACGAATCCGGAACGGCCGGGATGGGCGTCTACTCTGCCTCGAAGGCGGCGATGCGGTCGTTCGCCAAGGTGCTGGCCGCCGAGCTGTTGCCGCGACGCATCCGCGTCAACGTGGTGAGCCCGGGCTTCATCGATACCCCGACGATGGGCGTTGCCGGCGCGAGCGCCGCCGAACGCGAAGAGTTCCGCCGCATTGGCGACGCGGTGACCCCGATGCACCGCCACGGCACGGCGGAGGAAGTGGCGAACGCAGTGCTGTTCCTCGGCTTCGACGCCACCTTCACCACCGGCGCGCGGTTCACGGTGGATGGCGGGCTGGCGCAGGACCTCGCGCCTTGAGAGCACGTTTCGCCCGCGACGGCAGCGCTCCCGCAGATCGTCCGGCGTAATGCATATTGCATGCATAGTACGTTGCGTTAGGATGGGTGCCGGCCTGGCAAGCCGTTGCGTGCACAGCGCGCGATTGGAGGGGCCCGGCGGCTTTATGGATATTGGAAGCGACAGCCCGAAATATGCGATCTGCAGCGCCGACTGACAGAGGGGCACCCAAATGGTAGAACGACGCCCGATGTCGCCCAAGCCCGAAGCGCCGCTGTACCAGACCATCTATGCGGTGCTCCGTGAGCACCTCGAGCAGGGGGCATTTCCGGCCGGGCTGGTGCTGGGCGAAGCCAATGTGGCGCGGGCCTTCAAGGCGAGCCGCATTCCGGCCGCCGCGGCGCTGAAGCGGCTGAGCGAGGAAGGCTTGATCGGCAGCTTTGCCGGCCGCGGCTTCATTGCCCGGGGCGGCGAGACGGCGCCAAAACCGCTGCGGCTCGAGCTCAGCGAAGCGGGCCTGGTGCTGCCGGCGGCGCTCGAGGCGGATGGGTCGCCGCGCAATATCGGGCTCAGGATCTATCCCGAAGTCGAACACGCAGTGGCCGCCAGCCTCGCCTATGGCCGGTTCATGCTCAACGAATCGGCGCTGGCCGAGCATTACGGCGTCAGCCGCACCATCGCGCACGAAGTGCTGACCCGGCTGGCCCGCACCGGCATCATCGTGCAGGAATTGAACCAGCGCTGGTATGCCGGACCGCTGACCGCCGAGTCGATCCGCGAGCATTACGAGATGCGGTGGATCCTCGAGCCGGTGGCGCTGCGCCAGGCGTTCCCCAAATTCACCGAGGCCGAGCTGACCGCCCGCCGCGACCGGGTGATGCGGGCACAGGGCGGCAATCGCGGCATCATGGAGCTGGAGGGGATCGAGCAGGACCTGCACATCGACACCGTGGCGCGCTGCAACAACCGGCAGCTGCTGCAGGCGGTGCAACGCAGCCAGCTGCTGCTGATCGCCACGCACGCCACCTTCCGCAGCCACCGCACCGGCACCGAGATCTCCACCATGCTGGAGGAACACCGGAGCATTTACGACCTGCTGCTCGACGGCGACCTCGACAGCGCCTGCCGCATGCTGGGGACCCACCTCCACCGCTCGATGCACCCCAATATCGAGATGATCGCCCGGCTCGGCCCGATGCCGGAGGCGGCGCGACTGCCCTACCTGACGCCGGTGGAGCGCGGCGCGGGCTGAGGCGGACGCAGTGGGATGCGGCTAGAGCGTTCTCAGAAATGCTGCGGGCTGTTCCGGCTCGAAGGCGCCACCAAATCAAATCTCGGAGGCCGATGCGTCGGTCGGCATCGAGGCGTCGCGGAAGCGTGAGAGCAGCAGTACGGTCCCGGTCCCCAGCATCAGCGTTCCGGCAATGGCCAGCGCCGTGCGGTCGCCAAACTGCAGGGCCAGCCAGCCGCCGAACGGGGCCGCCAGCGCGATGAGGCCCCAGTTGATCGAGCGGATGGTGGTGTTCATCCGCCCCCGCAAGCGCGATGGCGTCACGGCGTTGCGGAAGCTCATCTCCAGCGGGCCGCGCAAGCCGAAGCCGATGCCGTAGACAAGCTGCGCCGCGATGAGCGCATAGAGCGTCAGGCCGGATTGCGGCGCTACCGCCACCAGCAGCCAGCCCGCTCCAGTGAGGTAATCACAGAAAAGGATCGCCTTTCCGGTGCCGAAGACCTTTGCCGCCCGCTCCGCCAACCCTGCCCCCAGCACGCCGGCCAGGCCTGCCACCCCCAGGGTCAATCCGACGGCACCCGCATCGAGCCCGAGCCTCGTCGCATGGAAGATGTAGACCGTCCCGGCGATCGCATTGGCGATGAACCAGACATGGAGGCAAACTGCATAAGGCGCGAGGAAGCGGTGCCGGTAGACCCAGGCCATGCCTTCCCTGAGATCGGCGCCGACCGAAGCCGGCGCCCGCTGCTCGGATGGCTGCGGATCCGGAACGCCGGCGAGCAGAACTGCCGAGGCGGCGTAGGTGAAAGCATTGATCAGCATGGTGACCGGGGCCCCAACCACACCTGCAAGCAGGCCGGCGAGCAAAGGCCCCAGCGTCTGCGCCGCGGTATAGGTCTGGGTCATGACCACGCTTCCTGCCGGCAGAAGACTCGGCGGCAACAGGTCGGCGGTGAACGATTGATGCGCCCCGCCCTGCAGCACCGCCGCAGTGCCAAGCAGGAACACCAGCACCGCCACCCCCAGGGGCGAGAGCACGCCGAAGATGCCGAGCCCGGCGATCGCCAGCAGCAAGAGGCAACTCGCAATATCGGTGGCGATCAGCAGTTTCCTGCGCCGCACCCGATCGACGATCACCCCCGCCACCAGCCCGAACAGCAGTGAGGGCAACCACTGCGCCGACCGGACCCAGCCGATTTCCAGCTGGTCGGCATCGAGGGCGTGGATCAGCAGGAGTTGCAGCGACAGCCCGAAAATGAAGGTTCCGAACGTCGACAGTCCGTCGGCAAGCCACAGCCGCACGAAGCCGGGATAGCGCAGTAACTGACCAGAAGCGGACCGCTCAACCATAGGTGCCTGTCTCGTGCACTGCTGGTCAACGTGTCGGATTCGTCATGGTCGCCGCAAGGGGCGTCCGAGGGCAAGCGGGCGCCTTCGCACGAGCATGAGCTAGGGGTGGCGAAAAGGAAATGCGGGCGGCTTGTGGGAACCGCGGGCGCCGCCCGGAAACCGTGGGAGGCATTTGATGGGCGGAAGCGTTTGAAGGGCATTGGCCTTTAGCGCCACATGTCCAACACCCGCAGATCGCGGTGGCGTAACGTTCACCTCACGGCCGGCGACCTAGCCTGAAGCTCGGCCAGGACCCCTGTTGCGCCGGGCCTGCAGCCGGCCGCTTGAAGCCACCCGAGCGCCGGCTGCGTCACTTTCGCGAAAATGCGCGCTTTCGCGTTGGCGTCGGGACGGCACTCGGCGTTGCGACCGATCCATCATGATAGAGCAGCACGCGCTCTTCATCGCCGTCGGGGTTGAGGTATGAAACTTCCGCGAGGATGTTTTTCGCCTCACCTAACAGATAGGGCCTGGTCCGCATGACCCGTTCGGCCGCCGCGATGGGGTGGGCGGCGATGGCCCGCACCGGTTTGGCGAAAGCCACCCCACCACTTCCACCGATATAGCGCGCCACCTGGAAGGCAAACTGAACATCACCCATTGACGCCTCCCCACGAACGCCCCTGACGGGTGCGCAGGATTGCAGTGCCACAAAGCTCGCATGCACATGCGGCGAGAATGAAACTCATGATGCCTACCTCCTTCCGTCGCGACAGCTAGCCAGGGACGATGAGGCAGATCCGCTGACACGCGCATGCGCTGCACCGTTCCTGGCAAGGCCTGGAAAGACCTCGACAAGCCGGGATGATCACGTCGCGAGCTGTGGCCCGCCGGCGGCGCAAACGTTTGCAGGTGCCACTTCGAGCTGCACGCCAGAACGGCACGGGCCTTAAAGATATGGCTCAGACGTAATAGCCACGTGATCCCTGCACGCGAGTAACGTGATTTGCCCGTGAATTTCTGTCTGCTACGGTTCACTTCGTCGATCGAGCAATGAGCGAAACGGCCTGTGACCTCGCCCCATCTGTATCTCAACGTCCTCGGGCCCTTCGAAGCTCGCTTGCAAGATGGACGCGTGATCGAGCTCAGGCTCAAGACGGCGCGTCTTGTGCTGGCATGGCTGGCGCTCCGCCCAAGGCAAAGCGGCAGTCGCGAAGAGATTGCGGCGCTGCTGTGGAGCGAACGAAGCGAGGCCCAGGCCCACCAGAGCTTGCGCCAGACCCTGGCGGTACTTCGGCGATCCCTTGATGCAGAGGCCAGCGAGGTGCTTGAGGTCGATCGTGAGAGGCTGACCTTTGCCTCAGGCGCGGTGCAGTCGGACGTCGCCTTGCTTGAGGTCGGGGCCGATGGCCCGGTTGAGGACCTGGAGCGGGCGGTGGCGCAATACAAGGGCGAGTTCCTCGAAGGATTGAGCATCCGCGATCCCGTCGGCCAGCAATGGCTCGAGGCCCGGCGCGCCGAACTCCGTGCCATCGCGACCAAACGCTTCGAAGGGCTGCTTGCTGCCTACGAGCGGACGGCACGCCATAAGGATGCCGAACCCATCGCCGCCCGCCTGGTCGAGATCGATCCGCTCGCCGAACCGGGGCACCGCGCCTTGATCCGAGCCCACTTGGCCGCAGGTGAACGCGCCCTCGCCGTTCGGCAATACCAACGTTGTCGCGATATCCTGTTGCGCGAACTGGCCGTCGAGCCGGCGGCCGAGACGAAGGCTTTGCTGCGGCTGGCAGCCGACCCGGCGCCGTACCATCTGGATGCCGCACCAATTCTGCCGGATCACCCCCTCGGCCGGACGCAGCAGGCGCATAACCTGCCGCGCCAGATGACCTCGCTGGTCGGTCGCGACGAGGAGGTGGAGGAGGTACTCGCCCGTCTCCGCCGATACCGGCTGGTGACGCTCACCGGACCGGGTGGCGCGGGCAAGACTCGAATGGCCGTTGAAACAGGCTTCCGGCTCGCCGGGGGATATGCGGACGGAGTTTGGCTGGTCGAACTGGCCGCGATTGCCGATCCGCAACTGGTGGGGGAAGCGTTGTGCGGTGCCTTGGGGGTGCCGGTGGCTGGCGATCGGACAGCCACCGAGAGTGCCATCGCCCATCTGCATCAGAAAGACGTGCTGCTCATCCTCGACAATTGCGAGCATCTGGTTGCAGCCTCGGCGCGGCTCGTCGAGATGCTGCTGGGGGCCTGCCCGTCGGTTTCGATCCTCGTGACCAGCCGCGAGAGCCTGTCGGTACCCGGCGAGAGCCAGTATCGCGTGCCGAGCCTCGCCTATCCGGCCCGCTCGGAGGCAATTACCCCGGCAGTCGCAGTCGCTCACAGCGCCGTGCAACTATTCGTCGATCGCGCCGCCGCCATGATCGACGGGTTTGTGCTCGATGCGGGCAATGCGCCCGCTATCGCCAGCATCTGCAAGCAGGTCGACGGCATCCCCCTGGCCATCGAGCTGGCGGTGGGGCGCCTCAAGATGATGGGACCCGATTGGCTGGCCAGCAATCTCAGCGCGTCGTTCATGACACTGCGCCGGTCGACGAGGGCGGGCCCCCGGCATCACCAGACCCTGCGCGCCATGCTCGACTGGAGCTACGATCTGCTGCCCGCCGAAGAACAGGCGCTGCTGCGGCGGCTGGCGGTTTTTGCCGGCGGCTGCTCCCTGGCGTCGGCGATGCGGGTCGCCAGCGGCGCGCCGATAGCCGAGGACGAGGTGTTCGACCTGTTATCCTCGCTGGTTGAAAAGTCGCTGGTGGCGGTGGATCTGACCGAAGCCGAGCCGCGTTACCGCCTGCTCGAGACGACGCGCAGATATGCGCTGGACAAGCAGGGCGAGACTGGCGAGCCGGGTCGGCAGCGTGAACTCGCGGCCCACCTGATCGATCGGTTCACCGAGGGCCGGGAGACCTGGCCCAGAACGCCAACCATCACCTGGTTGGGTCGGTATGAACCGGAGCTCGACAACGTGCGTGCCTCGCTTGAATGGGCCTTTGGAGCTGAAGGCGAGGCAAGGCTCGGGGTTCAGCTTGCCACGCTGAGCATCCGGCTCTGGGATGAACTCTCGCTGTTCCGGGAACGCGAGCGCTGGAGCGAAATGGCGATGCTGCAGATCGACAAGAGTACACCGCCCGAAATCGCCGGGCGGCTCTATCTGTCGAAAACCTCCAACAGCGCGCACGGCGATCATTCCGGCTTTACCTTTGCCGATCAGGCGGTGCAGATGTTCCGCTCCGCCGGCCGCGATCTCGAGCTCGGCGAAGCCCTGGCCCGCGCCGGAGCCGCGCTGCTGACCATGGAGACGATCGGAAAAGCGCTGCCGTATATCGAGGACGCCCTGAAGGTGCTCGAGCCGCTTGGCCCGACCAAGCCCCTCGCCAGCTGCCTCCGCTCCAAGGGTGTAGCGGCATACCTAGGTGGCGACGTCGCGGCGGCTCGCATCCTGATCGGGCGATCGATGGCCGTGTGCAGGAGCGTTGGCGATTCCCGTGGAGTCGCCAGCGCGCAGATCGCGCTGGCAGAGATGGACTTCATTGCCGGCGAGGTCGCGAGTGCCATCGATGGGATCCAGCGCATGCTCGGCGGCCCGGACCATAACCGCCGGCAGGCAACCCTCGGCCTCAGCAACCTCGCCTCGTACCTCCTATCGGATGGTAAGCTCGAACCGGCTCGCCAATCCGCCAGCGAGAGCTTGCGAGAGGCGAGAGCACTCGGCTGGCCAGCGGCCATCGTGCGTGCCGCGGAACACCTGGCCCTGGTGGCCGCCCTCGAAGGAGAAGCCGAGCTCGCCGCCCGGCTGCTCGGGTTTACCGAGGCGTTCTACGTCAAAGGCAGTGCCAGCCGCGAATGGACCGAGCAGGTCACCCACCAGCGCCTCGTGGCCGAACTGGCGAGGCAGCTGCCGCCGGCCCGGCTGAGCGCCGCCATGCAGGACGGCGCCGGCTGGAGCGAGCAACAGGCGGTGGAGGCGGCAACCGCCGTCGCCCAGGGGGCGCGGGAGGCGGAGAGTTAGGGGAGCGGGCAAGAACCCGTGGTCGTCATCATCACTGCTACTCTGCCGGCCAAAGGGGTCGCTGATGCGCCTCAAATTGATCTCTGAGTCGGTGAGGGGGACGCTGTGGACGCCGAGATACTCGCCAACATCATGAAGACCCTCGGGCGGCTCGAGGAAGGGCAGGCCCATAGCAGCTAGAGCCGTGGCCGGCCCTATGCGAAGCTGGAGAAGATCCAAGCTGACATTGCAGATGTAGGAGGTTGCGACGGACGGGCTAACCACCGCGACGGAGGTTCAACGCGTTGTCACAACCGACGTGAAGCCGGTCACCGACGAGATAAGGAGACTACGATTGGTGGGCGCCCGTGGCATTGCGGTGGCACTAGGGCTGATCGCTGCGCCGATCGCTTCCGCGATCAGCAACTTCACTAGCTCGACCTTCAAGTAGCCAAGGTTGCGCCGCAAAAAAGCCAACAACTGGCCGGCAATCCAAGGAAAAAGCTGGGTAATCAGTCTGAATCGCGCTTGGAACTTTTCCCCGCAACCCCGATGCGCCTATAAACACGTGCGGACGCGATGCGAATCGCGAAGGCCCCCGGGGATATCCCGGACCCACATCCGGGACTCTCCCGCAGGCTCATTCAGGTTAGTTGGGCCATTAGACCGAGGGCTGGGGGAAACCCTAGCCCTCACCTCCTCAAAATGCCCCGTAGGACATCATGGCCTAACGCATAGCCCCGTTCGCGGGATGCGTAAAGATGCACGGTGCAACACTGCGCTGCACTGTGCGCAGGCTGACCAGCACACGAAGACAAGCCCGCCAGCTTGCCGAGTCGCTTCAACCTTCTGCGGCTGTTGGCGGCTGCCTTTACGGCAGCCTTGACCTCGTCCTTGCTTGCGCCGGACGGCGGTCGGCGACCGAATTGGCCCAGAGCAGACCTTTGAGCTACGATACGCGGCTGATATCGCGCCGGATATCGCTCTTGAGGGCCGCATCAAGCATCCCCACGAGCTGTTTCGGAAGCGCGGCGCGAATTGCCGACACTATGAAATCCACCACACCCTCCTTGCCGATCGCCGGCAGCGGATTCTCTGGCGAAGACTTCGAGGTGTCGATCAGCTTTACCATGTATCGGTTGAGATCAAACTTCCCCTCGGGATCGAGCGCATCGACGTCGACGACGAGCGCGTTTCGGAAGTCGAATGCAATCTTTTCCTTAGCCTGCGTCATGACGCCGATTAGCTGCGTACCGCCATGGTAGGTCCAAGTGGTCGACTGTTCGAAATAGTCGGTAACTTCCTTGAAGGCGTCGTACGAAAAGAGCGTCTTCACGATGTCTTGGTAGGGCTCTTCCGGTGTACTCAGCGCGCCGACATAGCCGGGGACTAAAATGGTCACATACCGATCGGAGTAGCGATTCCAGAAATCGGCTGACGTGGTCAGCGCCTCGTGGAAACGGCTGTTCTGCGGGCAGAGAAGAAAGAAGACGAGCCCTGTGGTTTTGTCGTAGCGATTGAATTCTCCGCGGATGGTGTCCAGCATCTCACGAACGTCCAGAACAAAGTGCCCAGATAGAAACACCATCGACACCATCCGCGCCCGCGTGAACTTGCTCTGCACCCTATACTTGCTCGGTACCAGCGTCGAGTGGAGCAATAAGCCGGAGTTATCGGTCGTCCACTCTGCCGGCCAGGCACCAGCACTTGATCGAATAGGTGCATATCAGAACAGCGACGGCTGCAGTTCCTGCGGCGTTGACGGAGGCGGTTCTTCGTTGGACCCGGTTGCGACCACTTGCAAGAAGCCGGGCGGTAGCGGACGCTGAAGCTTGCGGGCCTCCTCCCACGGCGCGGTCAGCCGGATCTCGATTTCCTCAGGCGTGGTCAGGATCACCTGCATAGCGTCGGAGTTGGCCTGTCGCCGACCCTGTCGCCGCGAAAAAGCCGGGGGCCCTGAGACCCCCGGCTACATTGGTCGGAGTAGAGTGATTCGAACACTCGACCCCCTGCTCCCGAAGCAGGTGCGCTACCAGGCTGCGCTATACTCCGTCAGATTGCCTCTGGACCCATGACGCCGAAACCTCGGGATGGCTCGGCGGGTGGCCAGCGGTTAACGAGGCGCGTTATAGACTCGGTCCCGAGGCAACTCAAGCGCCTAACTGCGGCGATTTCCGATTGGTTGCGTCGGTATTGTGAAGCGTGTAGGAACGCCCGCGTTGGGGCGTCGCCAAGTGGTAAGGCAGCGGTTTTTGGTACCGCCATTCCTAGGTTCGAATCCTAGCGCCCCAGCCAGTCCAACGGACGTGAGCAAGACGAGCGGCTTGACCCTTGTCTGGCGTTCCTCAGCTTACCGGCGACCTGAAACGTTCTGACACCACGTCGCGTAGCTTCCGTGGCGGTCGCCCGGCCAGCTTCTCGATGTCCCCCGTGACGATGTCGAGGGCGCCATCGGCGAACATGCTCTGGATGCTGACCACAGCGTTGGCGACGACGTCGGGAAGGCCGGCCTCGATCATTCCGGCGCGAAGCGTCTCGGCCGGGAGCGTGATGTAGCCGAGGGGCTTGCCCATCACCTCAGAGATGAGGGCAGCCCGCTCCGCCCCGGTATAGCTGCGCGAACCCGTGGCGTTGTAGATGGCGCCGGCATGGCCGTCGCCCAGGAGGATGCCGGCTCCCGCTGCGGCGATGTCGTCGCGCGAGACGAAGGCAACGCGATTCTCGGCGATGCCGGCGAGGGCGCCCTGCGCTGCCGACATCTGTACTTCGTCGAGGAGGCTCTCCGCGTAATAGTTCATGCGCAGCACGGTCCATTTCGGCGCCGTCCTGATCAGCTCCTGCTCGCCCCGCCAGTAGGATGCCCCAATGGCGGGTTCCTCCTCTTCGCGCGTCCCCGCGGCGGACATGAACACGATGTGCTTCACTCCGGCTGCGACCGCCCCGCGGACGCCGGCGATATTCTGATCGCCCCGCACTCCCGGACGCATATCGCTGGTCGGGATGAGCAGCAGACGGTCGAGGCCTCTATAGGCCTTGGCCAGAGTCTCCGGCCGATCGTAGTCGCCGAGCCGGCCTTCCACTCCTCCTGGCGCCTGCTCGGGCGTCCGCGATATGGCGATGAGCCTGTGCCCCGAAGCGCGGGCCTGGAGCTCGCGCAGCACTGCCTGGCCGAGCTTGCCGCTCGCGCCGCCTACACCGATATTCATGGTGGAACCTTCCGTTACGAACCTTTAGTGCGTAGCGATATGATGGTAACCGGAATATCGCGCAAGAACGGTCAGAACTGATCGTCACGATCATCTGTGACCGTACCTGGCGGACAAGGAGAGCCAAATGCCCATGCCCAACCTGCAGCCGACCGACATCGACTACGCGGCCGAGGGCGCGGCCAACTGCAAGGCCCTGGGGCAAATCCTCGACCGGGTCGGAGACAAGTGGACGATCATGGTGGTGGGCGTACTGTCCGGCGGCACCATGCGGTTCAATGCGCTGCAGCGGGCGATACCGGGTGTCTCGCATCGGATGCTGGCGATGACCCTGCGTGGGCTGGAACGCGATGGACTGGTGAAACGCACCTCCTTTGCGACCATTCCACCGCGCGTCGACTACGAACTGACAGAGCGCGGCCACTCACTGCACGTGCCACTGCTGACCCTCGCAGCCTGGGCCAGGTCTCAGCAGAGCGGGATCGCCGCATCCCGGCAGCAATACGACGTGCAGCCAGAGCAAGCTGACTGAGAGCCGACTCGGGGCGTCCGCTCAGGCCATCGTCGGCATCTCAAATTGCGCGCCGTTGCGGATGCCGGAGGGCCAGCGGGCGGTGATGGTTTTGGTGCGGGTCCAGAAGCGGATCGAGTCGGTGCCGTGCTGGTTGAGATCGCCGAAGGAGGAGGCCTTCCAGCCGCCGAACGAGTGGTAGGCGAGCGGCACGGGAACCGGCACATTGATGCCGACCATGCCGATATTGATGCGCGAGGCGAAGTCGCGGGCGGTGTCGCCGTCGCGGGTGAAGATGGCGACGCCGTTGCCATAGGCGTGGCGCATCGGCAGGCCCAGCGCGTCCTCGTAGCTTTGGGCGCGCACCACCGACAGGACCGGGCCGAAGATTTCGTCGCGGTAGATGTCCATCTCCTCGGTGACCCGATCGAACAGGGTGGGGCCGACGAAGAAGCCGTTCTCATAGCCCTGCAGGCTGAAGCCGCGGCCGTCGACCACCAGTTCGGCGCCCTGCTCCACCCCCTTTTCGATGTAGCCGAGCACGCGCCGGCGGGCCTCGGCGGTGATCAGCGGGCCCATCTCGGAGGCGGGATCGGCGGCGGGGCCGACCTTCAGCCGCTCGACGCGGTGGCGGAGCGCCGCCACCAGGCGGTCGCCGGTGGCCTCGCCCACCGGGACGGCGACGGAGATGGCCATGCAGCGCTCGCCGGCCGAGCCGTAGCCGGCACCCATCAGCGCGTCGGCGGCCTTGTCGATATCGGCATCGGGCATGACGATCATGTGGTTCTTGGCGCCGCCGAAGGCCTGCACCCGCTTGCCCTCGGCGGCGGCGCCGGCATAGACGCTCCGCGCGATCGGGGTCGAGCCGACAAAGCTGATGCCGGCAATGTCGGGGTGGGCGATGATCGCCTCCACCGCGGGCTTGCCGCCGTTGACGACATTGAGCACACCGGCGGGCAGGCCGGCTTCGAGCAGCAGTTCGCCCAGCCGCAGCGGCACCGACGGGGCGCGCTCGGAGGGTTTGAGGATGAAGGCGTTGCCGGCGGCGAGGGCCGGGGCGAACATCCAGAGCGGGATCATTGCCGGGAAGTTGAATGGCGTGATGCCCGCGCCCACCCCGAGCGGCTGGCGCATCGAATACATGTCGATGCCGGGGCCGGCGCCCTCGGTGAACTCGCCCTTCAAGAGGTGCGGCGCGCCGGCGACGAATTCTGCCACCTCGAGGCCACGCTGCAGATCGCCGCGCGCATCCTCGATGGTCTTGCCGTGTTCGGACGAGAGCAACGCCGCCAGCGCATCCATCTCTCGGTGCATCAGGGCGACGAAGCCGAACATGACGCGCGCGCGGCGCTGCGGGTTGGTGGCGGCCCAGGCCGGTTGCGCCGCCAAAGCGGCCTCAACCGCCGCGTCGATCTCGGCGGCGCCGGCCAGCGCGACACGCGCTTCCACCTCGCCGGTGGCCGGATCGAAGACCTCGCTGAACGCTTCGCTGCTGCCGGCGACAGATTTGCCGCCGATGAAATGTCCGATGGCCCGCATGGCATCCTCCTTGTTGCCTCGTGGTCTTGGCCCTACGATCAGCGCGAAACAATCTCGAAGAACTCACATCTGTTGTGCATGGAGTAATGCTCGATGAACTGGGACGACGTCCGAGTGTTTCTCGCCGTGGTGCGCAACGGGCAGCTGCTGGGGGCGGCGCGGGCGCTCGGCATCAACCACGCCACGGCGGCGCGCCGGATCGATGCGCTGGAGGCGGCGTTGTCCACGACGCTGCTGGTGCGGCGCACCAACGGCACCAACCTTTCGGCCGAAGGCGAAAAGTTCCTGCCCTTCGCCGAGCGCATGGAAAGCGAGATGCTGGGCGCGCAGGAGGTGGTGGCGGCGCGGGATCTGGCGCTGAGCGGCACTGTCCGCATCGGCGCGCCGGACGGGTTCGGCGTCGGCTACCTGGCGCCGCGTCTCGGGGCGCTGGCGGAGCAGCATCCGGGGCTGCGGCTCGAGCTGGTGCCGGTGCCGCGCACCTTCTCGCTGTCGCGGCGCGAGGCCGACATCGCGGTGACGCTGGAGCTGCCGCGTGAGGGCCGGCTCAAGGCGCGCAAGCTGGTGGACTATACCCTCGGGCTCTATGCCTCGGCGGCTTACCTCGCCAAGCGCCCGGTTCCCGCAACGGCGGAGGAGCTGCGCCAGCACCGGCTGGTCGGCTATGTCGACGACCTGATCTTCTCGCCGGCGCTCGACTACACCACCGAAGTGCTGAAGGGCTGGACGTCGGACCTTGCCGTGTCATCGGCCCTCGGCCAGTTCGAGGCGGTGCGGGCCGGCGCGGGCATCGGCATCCTCCACAGTTTCATGGCGCGGCGCGACACGAAGCTCCACCGCGTGCTGCCGGAGATCGTGCTGCAGCGCGCCTATTGGCTGGTGGTGCATGAAGACCTGCGACAGTTGAGACGGGTGGCGGTGGTGGCCGATTATCTCGCCGGGATCGTGGCCGCGGACCGGGCGATTTTCAGCTGAACTGCCCGTCGGCTTATCAGTTCGCGGTGCAATAAATTTCAATTACTGAATTATCTTGACGGTCAATCGGCCCTCACGCAATGGTCGCGACGCCACGGGTTCGGAGGAGCCCCGGCTTCCAGATAGCGACCACCGGCCAGCGGGCCGGCGGCACCAACCGTTGGAGCTGGCTTCGGCCAGAGGGAGGAAACTTGCGCAAAATTCTGAGGACGCTCGCGATCGCCGCGGCGGCCCCGGTCCTGATGGCCGGGCACGCCACTGCCGAAACCACCAACCCGTTCAAGTGCGAGCCGGGTGAGAAATACGTGATGAACGTCATGGTCTCGGGGGTCGAGTACTGGTTCCCGGTCTACGAGATGTTCAAGCAGGCCGGCCAGCAGTTCGGCTGCGAGACCGCCTATACCGGCACGCCGGAATACGACGTCAACAAGCAGATCGCCAGCTTCGACCAGGCGCTGGCGCAGAACCCGGCCGGCATCCTGGTGCACCCGATGAACTCCGATCCGTTCATCGAGCCGATCAACCGCGCCACCGACCAGGGCGTCGCCGTGGTGACCTTCGCGGCCGACTCGCCGAACTCGAAGCGGGTCAGCTACATCACCTCCGACAACGTCGCCGAGGGCACCTACGCGGCTGACGCGGTAGCCGAGGACATGGGCGGCAAGGGTGAGTACGCGGTGCTGGAGAACCCCGGCCAGGACAACCACGACAAGCGCGTCGCGGCGTTCATCGGCCGGATGGAAGCCAAGTGGCCCGACATGAAGCTGGTGGGCCGCGCCGCATCGAACCAGGACCCGACCAAGGCGTACCAGGCGGTGGCGAGCCTGATCCAGGCCAACCCGGAGCTCGGCGCGGTGTTCATGCCGGAAGCGAACTCGGCGATCGGCGCGGCGCAGGCCAGCAAGGAGAATGGCGGCAAGGTCCGCGTCATGCTGGCCGACGTCAACGCCAACATCCTCGACATGATCAAGGCCGGCGAGATCTTCGGCTCGGTGAACCCCAACCAGGGCATGCAAGGCTATATGGGCTTTATGCTGCTGTGGCTGGCCAACCACCCCGAGTTGATCGACCCGATGAACGATACCACCCGCTCGGGCAAGAACGGCATGAGCGTGCCGTTCGTCGACAATGGCTTCTCGATCGTCACTGCCGACAATGCCGACGACTTCTACTGGGACAAGTACCTGAAGCGCCGCGGCACCAAGGGCATCGAAGAGTAACAGGCGACAACCGGGGCGCCTGCGGGCGCCCCGGCTCCATCCAGGGGAGGAGGACGACATGAGCGGCGGCAACGTCCTCGAAATCCGCAAGGTTTCCAAACATTTCGGCGCCGTGCAGGCGCTGGCCGAAGTCGACTTCACGCTGGAGCGCGGCGAGATCCATGCGCTCTGCGGCGAGAATGGCGCCGGCAAATCGACGCTGATGAACATCATCGCCGGCATCCTCGCCCCATCGAGTGGCGAAATCCGGCTCGACAGTCTGCCGGTCCACATCGGCTCGCCGGCCGAGGCGCAGCGGCTCGGCATCGGGCTGGTGCACCAGGAGATCGCGCTCTGCAAGGACGCGACGGTGGCCGAGAACATCCTGATGGCGGCGACCAATGCCCGTCGCGCTCCACTGATGAATTTCGCCGAGCTCAACCGCACCGCGCAGAAGGTGATGAACCGGCTGGCGCCGATCGCGGTGACGCGGCGGGTGTCCGAGCTTTCCATTTCCAACCAGCAACTGGTCGAGATCGCCAAGGCGCTGACGCTCGACTGCCGGGTGCTGATCTTCGACGAGCCGACGGCGGCGCTGACCGAAGCCGAGGCGCAGGCGCTGTTCGGCATTATCCGCGGGCTCAAACAGCGCGGCATCTCGATCATCTATATCTCGCACCGCATGGCGGAAATCTTCGCACTCTGCGACCGGGTCACGGTGTTTCGCGACGGACGGTACGTGTCGACCGACCGCGTCGCCGAGGTGACGCCGGACCACGTGGTGCGCCGCATGGTCGGGCGCGAGATCACCCAGCTCTACCCCGAAAAGCTCGTTGGCGAGCCGGGCGCGGCGCTGCTCGAAGTCGAGGGCCTGGGCGACGGTGCGCAGTTCAGCGACGTCTCGTTCACGCTGAGGCGCGGCGAAATCCTTGGGCTCGGCGGCCTGATCGGCGCGGGACGGACGGAGATCGCGCTCGGCATCTGCGGGCTCGCGCCAACCACCCAAGGCAGCATCCGCGTCGACGGCCAGCCGGTCGCCATGGCCAGCTACACCGACGCGATCCGGGCGGGAATCGTCTACCTGTCGGAAGACCGCAAGCATTCGGGCGTGTTCCTCGACCTGTCGATCGCCGCCAACGTCTCGGCGCTCGACTTGAGGAAGCTGACGCGGAACGGGCTGGTCGACCGGCGGCTCGAGCTGACCCAGGCGATCACCCTCTGCTCCCGGCTGGGGGTGAAGATGGGCGCCATCGGTGACCCGGTCGCGTCCCTCTCGGGCGGCAACCAGCAGAAAGTGGCGATCGCCAAACAGCTGTCGGTGAAGCCGCGGGTGATCATCATGGACGAGCCGACCCGCGGCATCGACGTGGGCGCCAAATCCGAAATCCACAAGCTGCTGCGCGAGCTGGCGGCGGACGGGGTGGGGATCATCGTCATCTCGTCGGAACTGCCCGAACTGCTCGGCATCAGCGACCGGGTGATCGTCATCCGCGGCGGCCGGATCGCCGGCGAAGTCACTGGAGCAATGACCGAGGAGGCGGTGATCCGCCTCGCCTCGGGTGTAGGAGGGAATTTCGCCGATGTCGCTTAGCAAACAGGAAGAGCTGGTGGCGCCGCCGGTGCGGGGTGGGCTGTCGCTCGGGCGGTTCGGCGCGATGCGCGAGGCCGGCCTCATCGTCATCATCGCGGCACTCTGCGTGGCGATGAGCTTTGCCTCGCCGCACTTCGCCACGTGGGGGAACCTCCGCGCCATGCTGATGAGCTTTTCGATCGAGGGCATCGTCGTGGTCGGGATGACGGTGCTGCTGATCGTCGGCGGCATCGACCTCGCGGTCGGCTCGGTCGTCTGCTTCGCCATGGTGGTCGGCGGCTCGATGTTCCTGATGGGACTCGACCCGTGGACGGCGAGCCTCATCGCCATCGGCGCCAGCGCCCTGGTCGGCGCCGGCATGGGGTTCTTCGTCACCGTCGTGGGGCTCAACCACTTCATCACCTCGCTGGCGGCGATGGTGATCGTGCGTGGCCTCTGCCTCGTCATCACCAAGGGCACGCCGCTGTCGCTGTTCACCCTGCCGGCCGAGTTCAAGGCGATCGGCCAGGGCGAGTTCCAGGGCGTGCCTTACGTGATCATCATCTTCGTGGTGATCGTCGTGCTGTTCGATTTCCTGCTGCGCCGCGCCACGGCGTTCCGCAAGGTGTTCTACACCGGCTCGAACGAGAAGGCGGCCGAGTATTCCGGCATCCGCACCCGGCAGGTGAAGTTCTGGGTGACGGTGCTGTGCTCGACGCTCGCCGGGCTCGCCGGGGTCATCTACATGAGCCGGTTCGGCGCGGCGACGCCGACCTTCGGGGTCGGCATGGAGCTCAACATCATCGCCGCGGCGGTGATCGGGGGCGCTTCGCTCACCGGCGGCGCCGGCACCATCTTCGGCGCCATCCTCGGCATCGCGCTGCTCTCGGTGGTGACCTCGTCGCTGATCCTGCTCGATGTGTCGGTCTATTGGCAGGACATGATCAAGGGCTGCATCCTGTTGGCTGCCGTCTCGATCGATCATTTCCTCAACCGCCGGAAATCCTGACCTCCGGCGAGAGAAAGTACTCCCATGGCCCCCAGTTCCACCCGCGACGACATCGCCGCAGCCCGGCAGATGCATCAGGCGCTCGTCATGCACTTCGTCGAAGGCCAGACCCAGGCGGAGATCGCCACGGTGCTCGGCATCAGCCACGCCACCGTCAACCGGCTGATCAAGCGCGGCCGGGCGCTCGGGCTGGTCGAGATCAAGATCAAATCGCCGATCGAGCACCTGGTCGGCATCGAGGAACAGCTCTGCGCCATCGGCGGCATCAGCCGGGCCCTGGTGGCGCCGACGGTATCGGACAACCCGCAGACGACGCTGCAGAGCGTCGGCACGGTGGCGGCGAACCTGGTGCTCGACCTGATCAAGGATGGCGACCGGCTCTGCGTCACCGGCGGCAAGGGGCTGAGCGCGCTGATTGCCGGGATCAAGCCACCCCGCCGCTACGATGTCGAGGTGGTGCCGGCGACGGGCCTGGTGCAGGGCAAGCACTATACCGACGTCAACCACATCGCGACGACGCTGGCCGACAGACTGGGCGGCCGCGCCTACCAGATGCACGCGCCGCTGTTCGCCGACAGCGAGGCGGAGCGCAGCATGGTGATGAGCATGCGCTCGGTGGGCGATGTGCTGCGCCGGGCGCGCGAGGCCGATCTCGCCATCGTCGGCATCGGCTCGATCCTCAGCGACGATTCCAGCTATTACGACCTGCTGCCCGGCTCGTCGGACGACCGGCGGGATATCGAGCGCTCGGGGGCGGCAGGCGAATTGCTGGCCCACCTGATCGACGGCGACGGGCGGCTTGCCGACTATGCGCCCAACCGCAACCTCGTGGCGCTGACGCTCGAAGAGCTGGCCCAAATCCCGCACGCCATCGGCGTTGCCAGCGGCCCCAACAAGGCTGCACCGATCCTTGCCGCCATGCGCGGCAAGCATCTCGACACGCTGGTGACCGACGAGGCCACCGCGCTGAGCGTCATTGCACTTTCCGAGGCCCATTCGTGACTCAATTGACCCGCCTGATCGGCCGTTCCGGCATCCTCACATCGGCTGTCGGCCTCGGCACCTGGGCCATCGGCGGCTGGATGTGGGGCGGCACTGACGAAGCCGCTGCGATCAAGGCGATCGAAGCTTCGATCGACACCGGCATCTCGCTGATCGATACCGCCCCGGCCTATGGCCTCGGGCGCAGTGAGGAACTGGTGGGGGCGGCGATCCGCGGCAAGCGCGACCAGGTGGTGATCGCCACCAAATGCGGGCTCAACTGGCAGCACGGCAAGGGCAACCACTTCTTCGACGAAGCCGGCCAGCCGGTGCACCGCTATCTCGGGGGCGACGGCATCGCCTGGGAGGTCGAGCAGAGCCTCAAGCGGCTCGGCACCGACCATATCGACCTCTACATCACCCATTGGCAGGACCCGACCACCCCGATTGCCGAGACGATGGCGGCGCTGCTCGAGCTGAAACAGGCCGGCAAGATCCGGGCGATCGGGGCAAGCAACCTCGATGCCATGGAGCTCTCGAGCTATGTGGCCGCCGGGCAGCTCGACGCCATCCAGGAGCGCTACTCGATGCTCGACCGCGGCATCGAGCAGACGCTGTTGCCGATCGCGGCGCAACACCAGGTGGCGACGCTCAGCTATTCCTCGCTGGCGCTGGGGCTGTTGACCGGCATGGTGGCGGCGGAACGGCAGTTCACCGGTGACGACCAGCGGCGCGACGACCCGCGCTTCTCGGTCGAGAACCGCCGCAGCGCGCTGGGTTTTGCGGCCGAGATCGCGCCGCTCGCCGCGGCCAGGGGCGCCAGCGTGGCACAACTGGTGATTGCCTGGACGCTGCAGCAGCCGGGCATCAGCTTTGCGCTCTGCGGGGCGCGCAACCCGGCGCAGGCGATCGACAATGCGCGGGCCGGCGAGCTGGCGCTCGGCAGCGACGAGCTGGCGGCGATCGACCGGGCGGCGGCCCAGCACCTCATGGCCATCGCATGAACCGGGCGGACAGCATCGCGCGGCTCAAGGCCCGGCCCGAAATGTCGGTGCTGGTGATCGGCGGCGGCATCAACGGCATCTCGGTCTATCGCGAACTCGCCCTCAACGGCGTCGACGTGGTGCTGGCCGAAAAGTCCGACTTCTGCTCGGGGGCGAGCGCGGCGCTGTCGCGCATGGTGCATGGGGGGCTGCGCTATCTCGAGAATGGCGAGTTCAAGCTGGTGCGGGAGAGCCTCCTGGAGCGCGACCGGCTGCTCAAGAACGCGCCGCATTTCGTGGCGCCGCTGCCGACCACGGTGCCGATCTTCGACACGTTCTCCGGGCTGCTCAACGGCGCCTTTCGCTTCCTCGGGCTGACCCGGCAACCGGCGCGGCGCGGTGCGCTGGTGATCAAGGCCGGGCTGACGCTCTATGACCTGTTCACCGGCGGCCGGCGCGCCCTGCCGGCGCATGAATTCCGCTCCCGCAACGCGACGCTGAAGCGCTGGCCGGCGCTCAACCCGGCGGTCACCGCATCGGCCACCTATTTTGACGCCTGGGTCAGCCGGCCGGAGCGGCTGGGCATCGAAATGCTGCGCGATGCGGCGGGCGACAACGCCATCGCGCTCAACCACGCGGAGATTGCCCGCGAGGCTGGCGGCCTGGCGCTGCGCGACAAGATCGACGGCACGACCGTGCCGATCGCGCCAAAGCTGATCGTCAACGCCACCGGCGGCTGGATCGACCTCACCAATGCCGCGATCGGCGCCAGCAATGCCCCGATGCTGGGCGGCACCAAGGGCTCGCACCTGGTGGTCGCCAATGCCGAGCTCTACAGGGCGCTCGACGGACACATGGTCTATTACGAGAACGAGGACGGGCGGATCTGCATCGTCTTTCCCTATCTCGGCAATGTGCTGGTCGGCTCCACCGACATTCGCGTCGACGATCCGGACAGCGTGCGCTGCGACGATGACGAGCGCGACTACATCCTCGCTTCGCTGGCGCAGGTGTTCCCAACCATCCGCATTGCGCATGACGAGATCGTGTTTCGCTTTGCCGGCGTGCGGCCGCTGCCGGCCAGCGCCGACAGCGTTACCGGGCGCATTCCGCGCGACCATTTCTGCCAGATGCTCGAGGGCGCGATCCCGACGCTCTGCATGATCGGCGGCAAATGGACCACCTTCCGCTCCTTCGGTGCGCTGGCCGCCGACATGGCGCTCGAACGGCTCGGCCTCGTCCGGTCGACCGACACGGCGGACCTGCCGATCGGCGGCGGCCGCGACTTTCCGGCCGACCCCGGCGCGTGGTCGGCGAAGTTGGCCGAGGACAGCGGCGTTGCGGCGGATCGCATCGCGCAGCTGCTGGAACGCTATGGCACCGGCGCAAAGCAAGTGGCCGCCGAGATCGGCAGCGGCAGCGACCAGCCTATCCCCGGCACCGATTACTCGCGCCGCGAGATCGACCACCTGATCCGCACCGAGCAGGTGGAGACGCTCTCGGACCTGCTGCTGCGCCGCACCAGCATCGCCATTACCGGCGCGCTGTCGCTGGCCGCCATCGAAGCGACCTTGGCGCAGCTTGCCCAGCTGAAGGGTTGGGACGCCGCCCGGCGTGCCGCCGCCCGCGCCGCATGCCTCGCCGAGCTCGCCGACCGGCATGGGCTCGACGAAGCCACTCTCATTTCCCGCAACCGAGGGACCGCCGCATGGCCAACCACAAAGTCCGCATGAACCGCCTGTTCGGCACGGGCCGCTGCCTCGATGTCGCCATCGACCATGGAGTGTGCAACGAGCCGAGCTTCCTCGACGGGCTCGAGGATATGCCGGCCGTCGTCGCCGCTCTCGTCAAGGCGGGACCGGACGCCATCCAGATGAATTACGGCCAGGCCGACCTGCTGCAGGAGGTGCCGGGCAAACAGAAGCCCGCCCTGGTGATGCGGCTCGACATGGGCAACCCTTACAACAAGCAGCGGCACCGCTCGATGTGGGCGCTGTTGCAGAACGAGGCCGAGCCGCTGATCGGGGCGCTGCAGCTGGACGCGGCGTGCGTGGTGGTGAACCTCTTCATGCTGCCCGACGAGCCGGAGCTGTTCCGCCAATGCGTCGCCAACATTTCGCGGGTGCGGGCCGAGTGCGAAAAATACGGCATGCCGCTGATGATCGAGCCGCTGGTGATGCAAGCCAATTCCGAGCGCGGCGGCTATATGGTGGATGGCGACGCCGAAAAGATCGTGACCCTGACCCGGCTGGCCCGCGAAATGGGCGCCGATATCGTCAAGGCCGACCCGACCAACAATGCCGAGGATTTCCACTGGGTGGTCGAGGCGGCGCGCTGCCCGGTGCTGGTGCGCGGCGGCGGCAAGGAGGACTTGCGCGCGGTGTTCGACAAGTCCGCCGCGCTGATGCGGCAGGGCGCGCTCGGCATGGTCTATGGCCGCAACATCTACCAGCACGCCAACCCGGCCGCCGTAGTGCGCGGACTGATGGCCATCATCCACGACAACGCCAGCGGCGCCGACGCCTGGGCGCGCTACCAGCAGGGCTGAGCATGACCGATTATCTTCTCGGCCTCGATGCCGGCAACACCGTCATCAAGGCGATCCTGTTCGATACCACCGGACGCGAACTCGCCGTCGCCGCCCTCGACGGCCAATCCTCGATGCCGGCGCCGGGCCAGGTCGAGCGCGACCTCGATGAGCTGTGGCGCAACGCCATCACGGTAATCGCAAGCTGCATCGAACAGGCGGGGGTCGAGGCACGTGACATCCGCGCCGTCGGCTGTGCCGGGCATGGCAACGGCCTCTATGCGCTCGACCGCGCCGGCAGGCCGCTGCTCGGCATCCAGTCGCTCGATACCCGGGCGGCGGGGTTGGCCGCCGAGTGGCACGCCGGCGATGTCGGTGACCACGCGCTGGCTATCGCGCGGCAGAAGCCATGGGGAGCGCAGACACCGACGCTGCTCGCCTGGATCAAGCGGCATCGTCCGGCACTCTATGCCGAGATCGGCACGGTGCTGCTGTGCAAGGATTTCGTCGTCGGCCGGCTGACTGGCGCCCGCGTCACCGACACCACCGATATGAGCGGCTGCGGGCTCCTGGCCATTCCATCGCGCCGCTACTCGGCCGAGCTGCTGGCGGCCTACGGGCTCGAGGACGCGCTGCCGCTGCTCCCCGAGGTGCTGGAGAGCGACGACATCGCCGGGCGCGTCACCGAGGACGTGGCGGCCCTCACCGGCCTCGCCGCCGGCACGCCGGTGGTCGCCGGCCTGTTCGATGTGGTGGCGAGCGCCGTGGGGTCGGGGGTGACGGCGACCGGCGCCGCCTCGATCATCGCCGGCACCTGGAGCATCAACCAGGTGATCTGCGATGCGCCGGTCGACGATGGCAGGGTGTTCATGCAATCGAGCTTCGACCGCAGCCGCTGGCTCGCCATCGAGTCGAGCGCCACCTCGGCAGCCAACCTCGAATGGATCGTGCACCAGTTCATGCACGGCGAAGACAAGCCGTTCGAGCGGGCGGGCGAGCTGGTCGCCTCGATCGACGCCAGCACCGATGTGCCGATCTACCACCCCTATCTCTACGGCGCGCCATGGGACGGCAATGCCCGCGCCGGCTTTTACGGCATTGCTGGCTGGCACACCCAGGCGCACCTGATGCGCGCCCTGTTCGAAGGCGTGGCTTTCGGCCATCGCGGCCATGTCGAAGTGCTGCAGCGCGCCGGGATCGGCATCCGCGATGTGACCCTGTCGGGTGGCGGCTCGCGCAGCGCGGTATGGCCGCAGATGTTCGCCGATATCCTCGAGCTGCCTGTGACGGTGGCGCGCGGCCGCGAAACCGGGGCACTCGGCGCGGCAATCGCGGCGGCGACCGGGGTGGGCCTGTTCGAGGATTATGCGGAGGGCGCCCGGGCGATGACGGCACCTGCCCGGCAGCTTGCGCCCAACCGGGAAAGCGGCTCGCATTATGCCCGCCGTTATGGCCTCTATGAGCAGCTGGCGCGCGCGATGCAGCCGGTGTGGGCGGAAATGGGCCGGCAGTAGTGACTGAGAGTTTTGGCAGCTTCGACTACATTGTCGTCGGCGCCGGTTCGGCGGGGTGTGTGCTCGCCAACCGGCTGAGCGCCGACCCGCGGAACCGCGTGCTCCTGCTCGAGGCGGGCGGCAGCGACCGCTACCACTGGGTCGATATCCCGATCGGCTACCTCTACTGCATGGGCAACCCGCGCACTGACTGGATGATGCGGACCGAGCCCGAGCCGGGACTCAACGGCCGGTCGCTCAACTACCCGCGCGGCAAGCTGCTGGGCGGCTGCTCGTCGATCAACGGCATGATCTACATGCGCGGCCAGGCCGCGGACTATGACGGCTGGCGGCAGCTGGGCAATGCCGGCTGGGGCTGGGACGATGTGCTGCCCTACTTCCTGAAATCCGAAGATCACCATGGCGGCCGCTCGCCGCAGCATGGCGGCGGCGGCGAATGGCGGGTGGAGCAGCAGCGGCTCAGTTGGCCGATCCTCGATGCCTTCCAGGCAGCGGCGGAAGAGCTCGGCATCCCGCGGGTCAGCGACTTCAATACCGGCGACAATTTCGGCTCGGGCTATTTCGAGGTGAACCAGCGCGCCGGGGTGCGCTGGAACAGCTCGAAGGCCTTCCTCAGGCCCGTGTTGAAACGGCCCAATCTAGAGGTGCTGACCGGGGCAGAGACCGAAGCCATCCTGCTCGACGGCAGCAAGGCGAACGGTGTGCGCTTCCGCCATAGGGGACGGCTGGCAGAGGCGACAGCCGGGCGAGAGGTGATCCTCTCGGCCGGGGCGATCAACTCGCCCAAGCTGCTCGAACTCTCCGGCATCGGCCGCCCCGAGGTGCTGGGGCGGCTCGGCATCGCCGTCCGCCACCCTCTCGATGGGGTGGGCGAGAACCTGCAGGACCACCTGCAGATCCGCACCGTGTTCAAGATTCGCAACGCGCGGACGCTGAACGGCCGCTACCACAACCTCGTCAGCCGCGCCGGCATGGGGCTCGAGTATGCGCTGAAACGCTCCGGGCCGTTGTCGATGGCGCCGAGCCAGCTCGGCATCTTTGCGCGCTCGAACCCGCGCCTGATGACACCCGATCTCGAGTATCACGTGCAACCGCTGTCGACCGACCGGTTGGGCGAACCGCTGCATCGCTTCGAGGCGGTGACCGTATCGGTGTGCAACCTCCGCCCCCAGAGCCGCGGCACCGTGCACATGGAGAGTCCGGAGCCCTCGGCAGCGGCGAAAATCCGGCCCAACTATCTCGCCACGGAGAACGACCGGCTGGTCGCCGCCAACTCGATCCGGCACGCACGGACGCTGATGCGGACCCGGGCCGTCGCCCAGTTCGAGCCGGAAGAGTTCCTGCCCGGCCCTGGTTTCGAGGACGATGCCGACCTCGCGAGGAAAGCCGGCGACATCGCGACGACGATCTTCCATCCGGTCGGTACCTGCCGGATGGGCGACGATGCACTGGCCGTGGTCGACAGCCAGTTGCGGGTCCGTGGCCTCGCGGGACTGCGGGTGGTCGATGCCTCGATCATGCCGACGATCGTTTCGGGCAACACCAACTCGCCGGTGATCATGATCGCCGAAAAGGCCGCCGAGATGATCCTGGGCTAGCGCCTAGCCGGTCTCAGACCGGATCGAGACCGTCGCGGAAATCGTTGAGATCGGCGTCGACCGACGATGGGGCGTCGATCCATTCCGCCATCGCCTCGCCGGTCACCGGGTCGCGCGTCGGGATGGGCAGCATCATGATGCGCTTTACCGCGGCCCGGCGAGCTTCCTCGCTCAGGTGGTCCTCCTGCATATTGTCCCAGTCCCGGCCATCGGGGTAACCGCCGATCAGCATGACGTCGTCGGAGTGATCCACCATGACGTGCGAGACGCCGGCAGGCATCACGATGACATCGCCCGCCGAGACCCGCACGCGGATGCCGCCCTTGCCGAACAACGCCACCTCCATCCAGCCCACCGCCACGCCGAGACATTCATGCGTCGTCGAGTGGAAATGCGGATAGGTGTAGACGCCGGGATAGCGCCAGTTGTTGAGCCAGCCATTGCTCCTGAACCGCGCCAGCACGGCGGCTTCGCCGCCGCCGGAAATGCCGCCTCGATGCACCAGCAGGGGAAAGCGGCTGTTTGGCAACATGCCCACCGGTTTCGACCAGTGTTGTTCCGGCGTCGTTTTCGACATTGCTTGCTCCCCCCAAGGATTGATTTGTTTCGCCAGCTCCGCAACAGACATTCTGCTCAGATCACCGCATAGTCAAAGCCCGTTGTTCTCATGATTGTGGGCGCGCTGCGCCCGCGGCCGGTTCGAGCTAGCTGCGCAGTTGGCGCGCAGTAGCGACGAGGTGGCCGAGCGAGGCCTCGACCTCGGGCCAGCCGCGGGTCTTCAGCCCGCAATCCGGATTGACCCAGAGCTGCTCGCCCGGGATGCCCTCGGCGGCCTTGCGCAGCAGGGCCAGCATGTCGGCCTCGGTCGGCACCCGTGGCGAGTGAATGTCCCAGACGCCGGGGCCGATCTCGTTGGGGTAGCGGAAATCGCGGAACGCCTCGAGCAGTTCCATATCGGAGCGCGAGGTCTCGATCGAGATCACGTCGGCATCCATCTCGGCGATGGCGGGCATGATGTCGTTGAATTCGGCGTAGCACATGTGGGTATGCACCTGCGTGTCGTCGGCGACAGCAGAGGCGGTGATGCGGAAGCAATCGACGGCCCAGCGCAGGTAGCCTTGCCAGTCGGCGTGGCGCAGCGGCAGGCCTTCGCGGAGCGCCGGCTCGTCGATCTGGATGATGCCGATGCCGGCCGTTTCGAGGTCGAGCACCTCATCGCGGATGGCGAGCGCAATCTGCCGGCAGGTTTCGGCGCGCGGCTGGTCGACGCGCACGAAACTCCATTGCAGGATGGTCACCGGACCGGTGAGCATGCCTTTCATCGGCTTGTCGGTGAGTGACGCCGCATAGGCCGACCAGCGCACCGTCATCGGCGCGGGGCGCGAGACATCGCCATAGATCACCGGCGGCTTGACGCAGCGCGAGCCGTAGGACTGCACCCAGCCGTTCTTGGTGAAGGCGAAGCCGTCGAGCTGCTCGCCGAAATACTCGACCATGTCGTTACGCTCGAACTCGCCGTGCACCAGCACATCGAGGCCGATCCGCTCCTGAACCCGCACCGCCCGTTCGGTCTCGGCCTCGAGGAACCGCTCGTAGGCCGCGGCGTCGATCTGCCCGTGCTTGAAGGCGGCGCGCTGTTTGCGCACCTCAAGCGTCTGCGGGAACGAGCCGATGGTGGTGGTGGGGAAGGCCGGCAGGTCGAAGCGTCGGCGCTGCGCTGCGCGACGGACCGGGAACGGGCTGGCGCGATTGAGCGAGACGCTCGCGGCGGCCCGTGCCTTGACCTCAGCACGATGAATGCGCGGCGACTGCCGATGCGACAGGGCAGCGGCAGCGCTCGCTTCGAAGTCGGCCTTGGCGGCGGGACGCCCGTTCCGCATGGCGAGGCTCAGCGCCGAGACCTCGCCCAGCTTCTGGATGGCGAAAGCCAGCCATGAGCGCAGCTCGGCGTCGAGCTCGGTCTCGGCCTCGAGATCCACCGGGCTGTGCAGCAGCGAGCAGGACGGGGCGACCTCGAGCCGATCGGGGCCGACGCTGTCCCAGGCCCTGGTGACCAGCGCCAGTTGCCGGTCGAGATCGGCCCGCCAGATGTTGCGGCCGTCGATGACGCCGACCGACAGCATTTTGTCCGCCGGCAGCGCCTTCAGCACGGCTGCGAGTTGCTCGGGCGCGCGGACCAGGTCGACATGCAGGCCTGCGACGTGCAGTTCGGCGGCGAGCTCGGTGTTGTCGCCAAGCGCGCCGAAATAGCTGGCGAGCAGGAGGCGCGGCGCCACCGGCTGCAGCACCTCATAGGCGTGGCGAAGCGCCGCTCGTTGCGCCTCACTGAGGTCGAGCGCCAGGATCGGCTCGTCGACCTGCACCCAGTCGACTCCGATGGCCCGCAGCGTGCCGAGCAGTTCGGCATAGACCGGTAGCAGGCGATCGAGCAGGGTCAGCGGCTCGAGCTCCTCGTCCTTGGCCTTGGCGAGGCTGAGCCAGGTGACCGGGCCGACCAGCACCGGCCGCGTCTCGATGCCGAGCGCCCGCGCCTCGAGCACCTCGTCCACCGCCTTGGTGGAGGCGAGGCGGAACGGCTGGCCGCGATGCAACTCGGGCACAATGTAGTGATAGTTGGTGTCGAACCATTTGGTCATTTCCATCGCTGGAGCCGCCGCGGTACCGCGCGCCATGGCGAAATAGCGCTCGGTGGGGTCGGCAATGCCGGCGAAGCGCGGCGGGATGGCGCCGAGCGCCGCCGTCATATCGAGCATGTGATCGTAGAAGCTGAAATCGTTGGACGGGATCACTTCGATGCCGGCATCGCGCTGCAACTGCCAGTGGCGGGCGCGCAGCGTCTGGCCCGTGGCTTTGAGGGCCGCTGCGTCGATGGCTCCCTGCCAGTAGGCCTCGAGGGATTTCTTCAGTTCGCGATTGAGGCCGATGCGGGGAAAGCCGAGATTGGCTGAGCGGGTCATGGTGATTTCCGATGCGTGAACGAGCCCGGCGCCGGTGGACGCTGGGCAAAAGGATGCTGATGCAGGTGAGGGCGGCCCGGCAGCGCGCTCAGGTGGCGCGGCAAGGCAAGACCGTCACTTCAGCGACGCATTCGGACGTCGCCGATCCGCCCGATCGACCTGAAGTGCACAATCACTTCCATGGTAGGTCTCCTGGCTCGCGGATCGTCTGGACGCTCGCCTTCCCAGCTCGCGCCAGTGGCTCGTTGAGCGCCCATCACCGCCTACAGTTGCGGGGGCAGCTGCGGACTAGGGGGAAAATCCCCGCACCGCATTCCCGGTTATCCCCTCGCGGGGACCATGGACAATGAGACGATGCGCCGGACGGCGCAGCCTGTCAATCAGGATATAAAGATTTCTTTATATCCCCGCACTCCACAGCCACCGGCCGGCCCTGTCGGAATTGTGTCGCAACCCATTGACGCGACTCCCGAACAGGCACACTACATCTGGTGTGTCGTGGTCGCCCGGGTCGCAAGGACGGGTGATAATAGGGAAGCCGGTGCGGGCAATTGCTCCAGTCCGGCGCTGCCCCCGCAACTGTGATAGCCGGTGGAAGCCGGCCAGCCAGATACCTGCCACGACAGGTTAGATCGTCCACGGGCGGGGTGCACCGTTAGGCCGCGAGCGCGCGTGTGCCCGATTGGCCCCCGCATTGCTGCGCGTCCTCGAAAGCCCCGCCGTCACTCACGGGGTTCTTGGGGCACATGTCCGCAGCAGCAGAGATCATTCATTCCGATACCGGCCGTCCGGTGGTCATTCCCGCCGCTTCCCACCCGGCCAACGAGCCGGGTTACTCGCTGATCAAGCGCAATGGCGGCACGGCGCCGTTCGATCAGAGCAAGATCGCGGTGGCGCTGACCAAGGCGTTCCTCGCCGTCGAGGGCAACAAGGCCGCCGCTTCGCGCCGGGTGCACGAGATCGTCGAGCAGTTGACTGGAGAAGTGGTGGCGGCGCTGGCCCGCCGGGCCAAGGACGGCCGGGTGTTCCATATCGAGGATGTGCAGGATCAGGTCGAGCTGGCGCTGATGCGCGGCGAACACCAGAAGGTCGCCCGCGCCTATGTGCTGTACCGCGAGGAACACGCCAAGGCCCGCGCCGACAAGGCAGCGGCGCCGGTCGCCTCCGCCGCGATCCGCATGGCCGATGGCACGCCGCTCGATGAAGGGCGCCTCGCCACGGTTGTCGCCGAGGCCTCGGCCGGCCTCGAGGGGGTGGTGGCCGAGACCATCCTTGCCGAGACCCGCCGCAACCTCTATGCCGGCATCGGCGCCGACGAGCTGGCGCTGGCGCCGATCCTCGCCACCCGCACCCTGGTCGAGACCGAACCGAACTACGCCTATGCGTCGGCACGTCTCCTCAACGACAAGCTGAGGCGCGAAGCGCTGAGCTTTGTCGCCGGGCGCCCCGACCAGGCCACCCAGGCCGAGATGGCTACTCGCTATGCCGAGTATTTCCCCGCCTATCTCGAACGCGGCATCGGGCTCGAGCTGATCGAGCCGGAACTGGGCCGCTTCGATATCGCACGGATCGCCGCGGCGCTCCGGCCGGAGCGCGACCAGCAGTTCCAGTATCTGGGGCTGCAGACCCTCTACGACCGCTACTTCCTCCACTCGCATGGCACGGTGTTCGAGCTGCCGCAGGCCTTCTTCATGCGCGTCGCCATGGGCCTTGCCGTCCGCGAGATCGACCGCGAGGCGCGGGCCATCGAATTCTACGACCTGCTGTCGAGCTTCGACTTCATGGCCTCGACCCCTACCCTGTTCAACGCGGGCACGCTCCGGCCGCAGCTCTCGAGCTGCTTCCTCACCACCGTCGCCGACGACCTCGACGGCATCTTCAAGGCCGTGAAGGACAACGCTCTGCTCGCCAAGTATTCCGGCGGCCTCGGCAATGACTGGACCCCGGTGCGCGGGCTCGGCGCCCATATCAAGGGCACCAATGGCGAGAGCCAGGGCGTCGTGCCGTTTCTCAAGGTGGCCAATGACACCGCCATCGCGGTGAACCAGGGCGGCAAGCGCAAGGGGGCGGTTTGCGCCTATCTCGAGACCTGGCACGTCGATATCGAGGAGTTCCTCGATCTGAGGAAAAACACCGGCGACGACCGTCGCCGCACCCATGACATGAACACGGCCAACTGGGTACCGGACCTGTTCATGGAACGCGTCGAGGCGGGAGCGGAGTGGACGCTGTTCTCGCCCGACGAGACGCCGGACCTGCATGACCTCTATGGTCCGGCGTTCAAAACTGCCTACGAAGCCTATGAAGCCAAGGCCGCGGCTGGCGGCATAACGGTGTTCAAGACCGTCCGGGCGCTCGATCTGTGGCGCAAGATGCTGACCATGCTGTTCGAGACCGGCCACCCCTGGGTGACCTTCAAGGACCCCTGCAACATCCGCTCGCCGCAGCAGCATGTGGGAGTGGTGCACTCCTCCAACCTCTGCACCGAGATCACGCTGAATACTTCGAAGGACGAGGTGGCGGTCTGCAATCTCGGCTCGATCAACCTCCTGGCCCATATCGGCGACAAAGGCCTCGACCTCGAGCGGCTGCAGCGCACCGTCGATACCGCGATGCGGATGCTCGACAATGTCGTCGACATCAACTTCTACACCATCCCGGAAGCCCGCCGCTCCAACCTCCGGCACCGCCCGGTCGGGCTCGGACTCATGGGGTTTGCCGACGCCCTGCAGGCGCAAGGCATCGCCTATGGCTCGGATGCTGCCGTGGAATTCGCCGACAGCTCGATGGAAGCGATCAGTTACTTCGCCATCTCCGCCTCGACCGATCTCGCCGAAGAGCGCGGCGCCTATGCCTCGTTCGAGGGCTCGTTGTGGAGCACAGGCATACTGCCGATCGACAGCCTCGAAATGCTGGCGGTGACCCGCAGCGAGATCCATCTCGACCGCACCCAGCGGCGCGACTGGGAGGCGCTCCGCCAGCGGGTGAAGTCCGTCGGGATGCGTAACTCCAACACCATGGCGATTGCCCCGACCGCCACCATTTCGAACATCTGCGGGGTCAGCCAGTCGATCGAGCCGGGCTACCAGAACCTCTATGTCAAATCGAACATGAGCGGCGATTTCACCGTGGTGAACGCCCTCCTGGTGCGCGACCTCAAGGCCCGCGGGCTGTGGGACGAGGTGATGATCTCGGATCTCAAATATTTCGACGGCTCGGTAGGCCAGATCGATCGGGTGCCCGATGATCTGAAGGCGATCTACGCCACGGCGTTCGAGCTCGACGCCAGCTGGCTGATCGCGGCCGCCTCGCGCCGGCAGAAATGGATCGATCAGGCGCAGTCGCTCAACCTCTACCTCGCCAACCCCTCAGGCAAGGCGCTGGACACGCTCTATCGCAGCGCCTGGAAGGCGGGGCTGAAGACCACCTATTACCTGCGCTCGCGCTCGGCGACGCATGTCGAGAAATCGACGCTGAAAGGCACCGACGGCAAACTCAACGCTGTGGCGGTGACGCCGGTGGCGGTCGAGGCGGCGGCGCCGAAGAAGCTGGCGCTCGAAGTGGCTGTGCTCGACGGGCCGGCCTGCCTGATCGACGACCCCGACTGCGAAGCCTGCCAGTAACCAAATCCGCTCATTCGGAGCGAGAACCCCTCATCCGGCCCTCCGGGCCACCTTCTCCCCGACGGGGAGAAGAACAGGCCGCCGACTGCGCAGTCGGTATTCCTCTCCCCGTCGGGGAGAGGGTGGATCGCGCGCAGCGCGAGACGGGTGAGGGGTTTCAGCCACCAGCCTCAAAGGAATTTTAGAATGTCCCTCGATTGGTCGCCCGACCTCCGCACCCCTGCCCCACTCACCCCCGACACCCGGATCGACCGCGCCGGCGGCCGGGTCTCGGTCGATGACAAGGCGATGATCAACTGCCGTGCCGACGTGAACCAGTTGCTGCCGCTCAAATACAGATGGGCCTGGGAGAAATACCTGGCCGGCTGCAACAACCACTGGATGCCGACCGAAGTGTCGATGCAGGCCGATATCGCGCTGTGGAAATCGAAAGACGGCCTCACCGATGACGAGCGCCACACGCTGAAGCGCAACCTCGGCTTCTTTGCTGCCTCGGAAAGCCTCGTCGCCAACAACATCGTGCTCGCCATCTACCGGCACCTTACCAACCCGGAATGCCGGCAGTACCTGCTGCGCCAGGCCTTCGAGGAGGCGGTGCACACCCACACCTTCCAGTACATCGTCGAGAGCCTCGGCCTCGACGAGGGCGAGCTGTTCAATATGTATCGCGAGGTGCCCTCGATCACCGACAAAGCGGCCTGGGCGCTGAATTTCACCCAGCATCTCGACGACCCGGATTTCACCACCGGCACGCCCGACACCGACCGGGCGTTCGTGCGCGACCTGATCGCCTTCTACGTTATCTTCGAGGGGATGTGGTTCTATACCGGCTTCGCGCAGATCCTGTCGCTGGGCCGGCGCAACAAGATGGTCGGCATTGCCGAGCAGTACCAGTACATCCTGCGCGACGAGAGCATTCACCTCAACTTCGGCATAGACGTGATCAACCAGATCAAGGCGGAAAACCCGCATGTCTGGACGCCCGAGTTCCAGGCCGAAGTGCGGGGGATGATCAGGCGGGCGGCCGAGCTCGAGGCCGCCTATGGCCGCGACACCATGCCGAGGGGGTTTCTCGGGCTCAACGCCGCGCTGTGCGAACAATACATGCATTTCATCGCCAACCGCCGCTGCGCCCAGCTCGGCCTCGCCGCGGTGTTCGGCGAGACCGAAAACCCGTTCCCCTGGATGAGCGAGGCGATGGATCTCAAGAAGGAGAAGAACTTCTTCGAGACCCGCGTCATCGAATACCAGAATGGTGGAGCGCTGAGCTGGGACTGAACAGGTCAGCGGACGCCCGGGCAGCGGCCTGGCGTCCGGGATCGTCTACCGGCGCCGCACTGGCGGTGGCACGAGCCGGCGGCAGGCTGGTGTTGGTCGGCGCGGTGGAGCCGCGGGTCGTTTTTTCCTGAAAGCGCTAGCCGAAAACCAGCTCGGGCACGATCACCTCCCAGGCATCGCGGTGCAGGTAGCCGTGATAGCCCTCGTCGCTGTCGGCTTTGCGCCAACAGACGACCGCGCCGATCTCACCCCGCAGGAAGCTCAGTCCGCTTGGAGGAGACCAGCTCCTGGCCATCCGGCCGAGCGGGCGGCCCTGCCGGTCCAGCACCATCCAGGCCTGCGCCTCGCGGACGATGGTGACCATGTCTCCGGCGTTTGCCGCGGCAATGGCGGCAAGCGACGGATGACCGGCGCCGAGCCGCCCGGACCAGGACAGATCGACGGACTTCAGGTCCGGCACCTGGTAGATGGCGGTGGGAACACCTGCACCCACCGCGACCGGCGGCGCCGGGCGTCGCAGAACGTGCCCATCGGCCTGCGGCGCAAACGGATGCTGCTGGTCGGCCATGATGATGAGGCTGCGCCGAGCCCGGGTCATCGCGACGTAGAACAATCGTCGTGGCGCATCAGGGTCCTCGCCCTTCGACGGCCGGTCCCAGCCGCCATTGAGGATGACGACATCGTCAAACTCCAGCCCCTTGGCGCGATGCGCCGTCAGCAGCAACAAAGACCGCTGTTCGCTGCGCGCGTCGCGCGCCCATTCGGCGAACCATTCCAGGAGGTCCGGCACCGGCATGGATTTGGTGTTGAGCTCATGGGCGAGTACAGCGATGCCTTCGGCAATCAGGTCGGTCCAGCGATTGGCGGGGATGGCGTTTTTCATCGCCACCAGGTCGTGGATGTTCAGCAGATGCGTCGGTTCCCGGCGCATCGCCGCAGTGAACTGCTGCATTTCACGCAGGCGCCAGATGCTGGGCAGGGTCTCGTTGGCCAGCTCGACCGGGATACCCAGCGCCTCGGCATGCGCCCGCACTGGGGCGAGCCGCCGCCAGTCCCGGGCAATGACGGCAGTTCGAGCCCAGCTCCAGTCGGGGTCGAGACGCGAGAGCCGCAGCAGTTCATCGAGCGCCGCCCTGGCCTGCACCACGTCGTCGGGGAGGCAGTCGAGCACCTGCACCCGGCCCTGGGCAACCGGATCGAGCGCCGCCATTTCGCCGCCGGGCCGATCCTTGGCACGCTTGCGGTTGATGGCGATGTCGCGGCCGGATTTCATCCGTGATGCGGCCGGCGCGATGACCGCATTGGCCGCCGCAATGATGCAGCCGGTCGAGCGATAGTTCTCGATCAGATACTCGGGCCTGGCGCGATAATCGGCCTCGAACCGGCGAATGAAGTCGATCGAGGCGCCGGCGAAGCCGTAGATGTTCTGATCATCGTCGCCGACGGCAAACAGGCTGAGGCGAAGCTCGGCGTCCTCGAGCGAGCGACCGGCCACGGCCGAGATCAACGCGTATTCCTCCGGCCCGATGTCCTGGTACTCGTCAACCAGGATCCATCGGTAACCCTGGATCAGCGTCTCGCGCTGTGCTTCGGCTTCTGTTCTGCTCAACCCCTCGCCGTTGAGCTGCCGCACGGCCTCCAGAACGACGCCGTCGAAATCGTATTTGTCGCTGTCGGATCCGGCGAAGCTGGCGCCGACGAGGCGCATCGCGAGGGCGTGGCAGGTCGAGACCGTCACCGCACCGGCATCGTCGCCCACCAGGTGACGCAGCCGCGCCCGAATCTCCGCCGCGGCATGGCGATTGTAGGTGAGAACGAGGAGGTCGCGCGGGTTCTCGCGCCGCACGCGGATCAGATAGGCGATGCGATGCACCAGCACCCGTGTCTTGCCTGAGCCGGGACCGGCCAGCACCAGCACATTGGTTTGCTCACGGTCGTCGGCGACAATCTTCTGCTGCACCGGATTGTCCAAGGCATCGACGATGGCCTTCCATGATGCACCGGTGGTCTGGCGCCGCATCTCCATGCCCTTGCCGGGCAGCCAGCGGCGCAGGAACGCATCGCGGTCGAGGACGAAATAATCCTCGGCGAGCCGCGCCGCCTCGTCCATGGCGACCAGCCCGCGCTCGGCATAGGCGGCCATCACATGAGCTTGTGCCGTCTGCTCGGCGTAATGCTCTTCGAGCGGGATGAAATCCTTCTGCGTGAACTGGCCGCCTGCCGGGTTGAGGTGCACGGTCATGGCCTGGCGGAAGATGGTCAAGCCTTTGCCCAGGCTCGCTACTTCCTGCTCGTGCAGCCAGAGCAGAGCCCGTTCCATCAGCTTGGTCATGTCGCGGACGCCGCTCGAGCGCAGCAGGGCATCGCCATTCAAGACTCCGAGCAGCTCACCCAATGTAGTTTCGATCTGGATGTCCTTGCCGCGGATGCCTTTGGGGACCTTGCCCACGAGATGAGTCAGCAGCTGTTCGGCGGCCTGGCGGCGGATGGCGGCCGTTTGCTCCAGCGCTTGCCAGGAGCGCTGCAGCACCACCGCCAGCGTATTGCTCGACACCTTGCGCAGCCGCACATTGCCACGCCCGCCATCCTGATCGCGCCCGTCGCGGGCCATGCCGCGCACCAGGCGCTCGACGATGTCGGGGCGAACGCCGGCATGTCCGCGGTCGCGCAAGGTCTGGCAGGCGACTTGCAGATTGAGCGGCAGGCCCGTCTCAAGCTCGGCGTCGGGCGCCCCCTCCCGCATCAGCGCGATCAAATCGGCTTCAAGCCGCGAGGCCAGTTCGAACCGGGTGCGCGAACTGTCCTCGACGCCGGCATGCACGAACACCGTCGCCGTGACGTCATTGCGCGCGATGCGCAGCGTTTCGAGGTCGGCCAATGCCTTGGTCAGCGCGCCTGCACTCAGGCCGCTCGCGCCGGTCAGCTCGTCGGTGCTGATGCCCTGGTCAGCGGTCGCGTTCATCAGGTGCCGGACGACATCGCGCAGCTGCCTGCGACGGTCCTCCGTAACATCGGCCGCAGCGATGATCGCTTCGGCTTCTTGCATGGTGCGCACCAGCAGCGATGACGGGAAGACCTGCACCCGGTTCTCTTCACGCGACAGCAGCGTCGCCTCTTCGAGCCAGGCGACAGCGGTTTTCACCCGTGTGTCGTCGGTAGCGCTTTCGCGCAGGAACTCACGATCGAGTTCGGCTCGCACGATCTCTCCTGACGTCGCCGCCACCACGTCGGTCTTTCTGGTGCGCTCGTCGACCCGGCGCAGCGCCTTGAGAATGGCGGCAATTTCGTGCCTGGCCAGCCGCGAGCGAGCCGACAGCGAAAACTGCCGCTCGACATCCTCGGCTGCGAACAACAGCACGCAATCGGCATGGTCACGGTCGCGGCCGGCGCGACCGGCCTCCTGCAGGTAGTTCTCCAGCGAGCCTGGGATGTCGCCATGCACCACCAGCCGGATATCCGGCTTGTCGATCCCCATCCCGAAGGCGTTGGTGGCAGCGATGATGCGCAGCGCCCCAACCCGGAAACGCTCCTGGATGCCGCGTTTTTCTTCGGGCGGCAAGCCGGCGTGGAAATACTCAGCCGCCAGGCCTTGCTGTTTGAGGAAGGCTGCTACCCGCTCGGTGGCCTTGCGCGTGGCGCAGTAGACGATGGCGCCGGAGGCGCCTTCGGCCGGCAGGCCGGTTTCGATCACCTCGAGGATGTCGCTCAGCTTGGTGCCGCGATTGGTTTCTCGTACCGAAAACCTCAGATTGGTGCGCACCGCGCCGCCATCGAGCAGCAACAGATTGACCCCGAGCCGCGACTGGAAGTGCTCGCGAATATCGCGCACCACTTCGGGCTTGGCAGTAGCGGTGAGGCAGAGCATCGGTGCCGGTGGCTCGCCGCCTGCCCCCTCCTTGATGAAGCGGGCGATGTAGCGATAGTCGGGCCGGAAGTCGTGGCCCCACTTCGACACGCAATGCGCCTCGTCGAGCACCCACAACCCGACTTCGCGCTGCCTGAGCACCGAGCGCACGGAGGTGCTGCGCAGTTGCTCGGGCGAAATCAGCAGCATCGACGCATCGCCCATCCGCACCTTGTCGAGTGCATCCTGCCGCTCGGGCATCGACAACATGCCGTTGACGGTAACGGCCGATGAAATGCCCGCCCGCGCCATGCCCTGTACCTGGTCGGCCATCAGGGCCACCAAGGGTGAAATGACGACGGTCAGCGCCCCGGTCCTGTCGAACTTCGACAGCGCCGGAATCTGGTAGCAGACCGACTTTCCCGTTCCGGTCGGCAGGATGCCGAGGATGCTCTCGCCGTGCATCGCCTCGTCGACGATCCGCTCCTGCAGCGGCCGGCCCATCTCGTCCACCGGCTGTGACCGGAAGCTCGCAAAGCCGAACCAGCGCGTCAGCGCCTTGATGGGATCGCTCTGCTCACGGCACCAGCTGCAATCGGGACGGTCGCAGGTCGTGTCGCGCAGCTGCTTGACGATCCGCGCCGCGTCGGGAAACTGAAACCGCACCCAGGGCGGCATCACAGAGTCCCCGCCAGCCACCAGAATCCACGACAGAGCATAGGCGGTGGGCCAGCCCTGATGCGGGCTTGCGAACCGGTCGAGGACCTGATGAAGACCACGCCTGCAGGCCCGCCCGGTCAGCAACCGTTCTACGGCGTCGCGCGCTGCCTGCGGGGACGGCACAGGAGCCTCACGGACTTCGCGAAACACCGCATCGAAGCCGCCGGCATGCTCCATCCGTGTCGCGAGGAAGTGAAAGGCCGCCACGGCGTCGGGCAGGGCCCTATGCTGCTCACGCAACGCAGCAAGCTGGTTGCGCAACACATCGAAGACGAGGCGCGCATCGCGTTCCGGGTCGTTGAGGTGACCCGCCTGCAGCCGCCCATCTTGATAGTGCTTGACCAGGTGGTGATAGGGATTGCGCGGAAATGCCAGCGGGTTGAGCCACAGCGTATCGATTGGCGAACCGAAGATCGGCGCCAGTCCGGGGCGCAACGCCACCAGATGCGGCAGGTCGTGTCGGATGATGTTGTGGCCGAGAACATGAGAGGTTTCCGCCGATCCGGCATAAAGCCGATCGAGGCCAGCTTCGATGTCGCCCTTCCTGGCAATGATCGGTGCACTGTCATCCTCGCGCACCGCGGCGAAAGCGAAGACCGATGCCGTGGCAGGATCAACCTCGAGATCCACCGAGACACAGCGCTGCAGCAGAGGTTCAGCGAGGGCAGTCATGCGCGTCGGGCGCCGGCAGCCGAAACGTCACGCATGGACGTCAAAGTCGAGCTCCAGAAGAAAGGTGACCTGAACGGCCACCTTAACCTGCTGTCGGGTCGGCCGTTCCATCTTGCTCCCAGCTTATTCCACGCATGCACCAGCACAGTGCAAGTAGCAGAGATTTCCATTTCCAATGCATATCAGGCAAGGCATCAGGCGAGTTGCCGAGCGCCACTTCGCACGCAAGCCCCGCTTCACCGGGTGCGGTAACGTACCGTTAAGCCTGATTGCCGGCTGATGGCCCGCATTTACCAAGCGTAATCCCTGTCGCGCCTAGCGTTGTCCCCTCAAGCATTTCAACGTTTCGTTGAAACGGCGAAATGCTTGAGGTTATCGATTGTCGCGCATTCGAACCGGAAAAGCCTCCAACTTTTCCTGAATGCGCTCCAGGTCAAGGTTCGCAGAAGCGGGCCTCACTCAATGGGGGCATTGAGAAATGAATCGCCGGATCGGCTCGTTATTTCGCCATGGGCTGCTTGCCGCGGCCATTGTCGCGCTGCCGCTCAGCGGCTGCAGCTCGGCGGGAATGAGCGCCTTCGGCAGCAACAAGCTGGCCGTTGCCGAAATCTCCAATATCGAGACCTATACCGCCGAGGGCGCGTTGACCGAAGCCCGGGCGCATTTCCGCAACGACAATTTCGGCTACTCGGCAGCGTTCTACAAACGCGCGGTGGAGCTGGCTCCGACCAAGGCCGAGGGTTATGTCGGGCTCAGCGCCTCGTACGACCGGCTCGGCCGGTTCGACCTGTCCGATCGGGTCTATGCCTCGCTCTACCAGATGACCGGCGGCACGGCGCAGTATTACAACAATGTCGGCTACTCCTATCTGTTGCGCGGCAGCCTGAGCGAGGCGCTGAAGAGCTTCCGCAAGGCGCAGAAGCTCGAGCCCGACAACCTGGTGGTGGCCAACAATATCCAGATCCTGCAGCGCGCGGCGGCTGAGTCGCGCGCCTGAGCATTGCTGAACGTTGATCGCAAAAAAGCACAGGGCGGGTGGTCGCTGCGACCCCCGCCCTCACTTTGTTTGACGGCCCTCTCCTGAGCTTACTCGGTGGGCGCCGCCGGTGCCGTGCCGACCACCCCGTTCTTCCCCAGGCCCTTGGTCGAGTACATCGAGGCCTTGGCCGGGTTGGTGGTTTCGCGCGCGAGGTTGGCCTTCACCGCGTCGCCGGCGCTGTAGCCGACACGGTCGGTGCGCTGCCGGTAGTCGTAGGTACAGCCGGCGAGGCTCGCAAACGCGACCAGCACGGCAAGCACGTATGCGGCGTTGCGGGTCAGGGAGCTCAACTGCCGCTCCTCAGATCGATGATGTAGCCGTAGGGGCCGATGACGCCGTTGCCGGTCTCGAACTTTTTGAGCAGCTTTGGCGTAACTTCCATCTGGCCGAGCGCGAAGAACTCGAGATCGTTGGCCGGCTGGGTGGCATCGAGCGGAGTGGCCGCGACCTGGCCGGGAACGCTTGGCTGCACCAGGCGCGGGGTGACGATCACCACCAGCTCGGTATCGTGCTTCTGGAAGCTCGACGACTTGAACAACGAGCCGAGGATCGGCACGTCGCCGAGCCAAGGCAGCTGGTTCTGGTTGAGGTTGGTATTGCTCTGCAGCAGCCCCGCCACCGAGAAGCTCTGGCCGTCGCGCAACTCGACTGTCGCATCGAGGTTGCGGGTATTGAACACCGGGTCGCCCGACGAGGTGAAACCGTTGATGCCGCTGACTTCCGGGGTCAAGTGGATCTGGATGCGGTCGTCGTCAAGCACGGTGGGCTGAAACACCAGCCGGACGCCGAAATCTCGATAGCTGAGCGCCGCATTGCCGTTCTGATCGGGTGTCCGGATCGGCACCTGGCCGCCGGCGAGGAAGCTGGCGCTGACACCGGAAAGCGTCGTCAGGTTGGGCTCGGCCAGGGTGCGGACCAGATGCTTGCCCTCGAGCGCATTAATGGTCGCGGTGAGGTTGATGCCGCCGCCGGTCGAGATGATGTTGGTGACAAACGAGGCAAAGGAGTTGGTCACCGGGTTGGCCGGACCGCCTTTGACGTTGGTGGTGACGCCGCCAATGCTGCCGCCCCACTGGATGCCCAGCTCGCGGCCGGCGTCACGCTGCGCCTCGAGGATGCGGACCTCGAGATTGACCTGCTGGCCGCCGCTGATGGTCATGGTGTTGATGATGGCCGGGCTGCCGTACTGGCCGACGATATCGAGCACCTTCTGCATGGTGACCGCGTCGGAAACCGAGCCGCCGAGCCGGACGCGGCCGTTGACCGAGCTGACCTTGACCTTGGAGCTGGGGATTGCGTCGCGGATGGAGCGGGCGATGTCGGCGGTATCGACCCCCACTTCGACCGCCAGCAACCCGACCGGTGCGCCGTCGGCTGAGTAGAGGTTCACCGTGGTGGTGCCGAACGCCTTGCCGGCGAGGTACAGAGACTTGTCGGTGATCGGCTGCGCATCGGCGATGGTGGGATCGGCCGAGACGATCTTGCCGACCGCGTCGGAGATGACGACCGTCACCGCCTGCGATACCGGCAGCTTGATGCGCATCACCGAGGTGGTCTTCAGATCGTAGTTGACCGTTTGGGCCTGCGCCGGGAACACCCCCGCGCCAAGTGCCGCGAGCAGCACCGCGGCGCCAAGCACCGCCCTAAGTGACTGGGACAGCAGCGTTCTGCCAAGGTCCCGGTATGCCGTCATGTTGTACATCTGTGCTAACGTTCTCAAGCAACCCGCAAAGTTCTAGCAGGCCCGGGTCAACGGCGATTTAACGGCAAGGCCGCGTTGGGTGGCGGCGTGCCGGTGCCGAGTTGTCATTTGGCCCAGAACGGGCTCGAAGCGCGGATCGCCTGGTTGGCGCTGCGGTCCCTTGCCGTCGCCTCCTCGGACGCGTCGACCAGCGGGCGCAGCACCAGGGTCAGCCTGCCTGAGGTGGCGGCGTTGATGATCACTTCGGACTGGCCCGGGTCGAGCTGCAGTGTGGCTATGGCCTCGTCGGCGAAGATCTCAGCCCGTGGATTCTCCGGGTCGGCGGCAGCGCCGGTGGTCCCGGTTTCGCCCAGCCGGGTGTTGATCGCCAGTACCCGCACATTGCGGAGAATCGTGTCCGACGTCTGCACCCCACCCTCGTCGCCACCGTTGCGGGTCAGCACCACATCGACCCGGTCGTTGGGAACGATGAAGCCGCCGGACGCCGAGGCAGCGGCCACGGTGACCGAAACGCCACGCGTGCCAGTGTCGAGCACCGCCGACAGGTAGCCATCGGCGGGCAGCGCCAGCTTGTCAGCGCGGATCGGCTCGCCGGCGAAGACCTCAAAGCGCGCCACCGCGCCATTCATTTCGGTGATGGCGTCGGGCTGGGCCACGCTGGTGATATATTCGGGGCGCACCGAAGCTTCCGGCCAATCGACCCATTCGACGGTTTCCGCCGTCAGCCGCTGGCCGAGGCCGATGCCGGTCCTGGCGGCAAGGACGCGCACTCGCGCTTCCTGCACCACCTGCGTCACCGGTTCGGCGACTGGCTGCGCGACAGGCTGATTATTCTGCGTGGTGAGATAGGCGGCCAAACCACCGGCGATCAGCGCCACGGCGAGCAGCGCGATGCGGGACGGCGGGATCTTCCAGCGCCAGCCGGTGCTGGGCGGCGGCGCCATGGGCTTGCGACGATCTCCGCCCTTGCGGCGGTCAGTATTGGTGACGACGGTCTGCAGCGCTTCGGAGCGCCAGGCGTCGAGGTTGCGGCGCTCGGTCTGCGTCGGCGGCGGCGTCCAGGTCACCTCGGCAAGCACTTTGTCCAGCACGGCAGGATCGGCTTTCTGCGCCGCGGTACGCGGCAGCTCGGGGCGCAAGGCCTCCTGGATCTCGCCATCATCCTTGAGAGCGACTGTTTGTGTACGCCGAAGCACGCGTTCCTCGCTGAGCGACCAGATCCCTGGAAACGCCGGCATTCGGCCGGCCCGTACTGGTCTACGCGAAAAGGCTCACGGCTTCGTTCCAAAGCGCAGAGACTTCGACTGATGGCGGAAGGATGCGGTTAACCTTGACTGCCGGTGCGAGTTGCCCCCCTCCCCGCAAGGGCAGGGCTATCGCATATGAACGGCCACCGGGCTCTCCGTGGTCCTCCCCCGCGCAGCGGGGGAGGGGGACCAGCGAAGCTGGTGGAGGGGGCGGCCCCACAAACCGGCGCATCCTGCCGCCCCCTCCACCGCCTTCGGCGGTCCCCCTCCCCCGTTGCACGGGGGAGGAGCACGGAGAGGCCAGTGTGAATGACCCATATGCGATAGCCCTCCCCGCAAGGGGGAGGGAGACCCTCACACCCACATCGAGGTGATCGTCTCCCTCCACCTTGCGGGGAGGGATTAAGGGTGGGGTCCACAGCCACCGGCGATAGCGGCCAGCTCACTAAGCCAGCGGCAGCCGCACCGTGGCGGCAAGGCCGCCTTCGGCGGCGCGGGCGAAGTGCACCGTGCCGGCGTTGAGCGCCACCACTTCGAGCGCGATGGAGAGCCCGAGGCCCGAACCGCGCCGGCTTTCATCGTGGCGCTGGCCACGCACGCCAAGCTGGGCGATCTGCTCCTCGGTGAGGCCGGGGCCATCGTCGGCGATGGTCAGCTCGGCAAAGGCGCCGTCGCGCCGGCCAGCCACCCGCACCCCGGACTTGCCCCACTTGGCGGCGTTCTCGAGGATGACGCCGACCAGTTCCATCAGGTCGTGCCGGTCGATATCGACCTTGAGCCCGGGCGCCAGCTCGATCTGCCAGTCGAGCTCCTCGCCCTCCTGGGTGCGGCTCAGCACGGCAACGGTCCGGTCGACGGCTTCGTTCAGCGACGCGCTGAGCTGATGCGCCCGGGTGCGCATCCTGAGCCGCGACAGGCGCAATTGATACTCGACGCGATCGTCCATTTCGCCGACGATCTCATCAACCTGCTGGCCGGCCTCGGCATTACCGGTGGTCTGCATATGGGCCGCGAGGTTGCGCAGCACCGATAGCGGCGTCTTCAGCCCGTGCGCCAGGTCGGCGGCGCGGGCGCGGGCGAACTCCATGGATTTCTGCTGCTGGCTCAGCAGCTCATTGACCTCGCCGACCAGCGGCAGCACCTCGGCGGGGTAGCGCGGCGGCAGCTTCTGCGCCTCGCCGCGCCGCACCGCGCCAATGCCTTCGCGCAGATGTTCGAGCGGCTTCAAGCCAAGCTGCACCTGCAGCCAGGCGGCAAGGATCAGCGCCACCCCGAGTACCGCCAGCGCCAGCATCAGGTCGCCGCCGAAGCGGCGGATCGACTCGTCGAGCAGCGCCCGGTCCTCGGCGAGGGTGATGCGGAACACCCTGGGGCCCGCGTCGGTCGAAAAGCTGACCTCGCGCACCATGGCGGAGAGCGACTGCGCCCCCGGTCCGGCAAGCGTGCCGAACCGCTCGGCGCCGTCCGGCGCCGCCGCCCCGTGGGTTTCGAGCACATGGTCGCCTAGCGACCGGGACCGCCAGGCATCCTCGGAGCCCGGGGTTTCGACCTGCCAGTAGATGCCGGAGAGCGGCGTGCCGTAACGGGGGTCGGGCAGCGCATCGCCGGGTACCGGCTCCTCGGCCAAGGGGTCGATCTGCGCCACCAGCCGGTTCAGGCTGGCGGTCAGCCCGTCGCGCATCGAGCGTTCGACATTGGCGGTGAACATCCAGCCGATGGCGAAGCCGGCAACCAGCAACGCGAGGATGATCCACAGCGCCGCGCCGCCCAGCAGGCGCAGGCGCAGCGAGCGCGGATTCATTCCTCGAGCGTCCCCATATAGTAGCCGAAACCGCGACGCGTCTTGATGACCTCGGTGCCGAGCCGGCGGCGCACCCGACCGACCAGCACTTCGATGGAATTGGATTCGCGCTCGAAATCCTGAGCGTAGAGATGCTCGGTGATTTCCATCTGCGACACCACGCGGCCGCGTTGATGCGCCAGGTAGGCGAACAGGCGGTATTCCTGCGGACTCAGGCTGATCGGGATGCCATCGCGGGTCACCTGCATGGCCCGGGTATCGAGCACCAGGTCGTCGATTTCCACCCGCGACGAGGCAAAGCCACCGGAGCGACGGACGATGGCGCGGATGCGCGCCACCACTTCCTCGATGCGGAAGGGTTTGACCACATAGTCGTCGGCGCCAGCCTCGATGCCTTCGACCCGTTCCTCCCAGTGGCCGCGCGCGGTGAGGATCAGCACGGGACCACTGCGGCCCGCCTTGCGCCAGCGCTTGAGGATGGTCAGGCCGTCCAGCGTGGGCAGGCCCAGGTCGAGGATGATGGCGTCGAACTCCTCGCTGTCGCCGCGATACCAGGCTTCTTCGCCGTCGGCTTCGACCTCGGCAACGAAGCCGGCCGCCTGCAGGGCGGCGGCAAGGGCCTCGGCGATGCGCCGATCGTCTTCGGCAACCAATACGCGCATGTGACGCTCAGTTCAGATCGAGATATTCACCCGTCCGGGCAAGAAAATACAGCTCGCTCACTTCGCCGGATTTACCCAGCGCCTTGATTTCATACAGCAGCACATCTTGCAGCGACACTAACTGCGCATCGATGATCTCGCCGTCGGTGAGCAGCTGGGCGCGCAGCATGATATCTTCCATCGGCAGCGCCCGGCCGCTGCGGACCGCCTGCAGCGCCGCCTTCTGTCCCAGCGGCTGACCGGCGGTCTCGAGATCGAGCCCCAGCCCCAGCCCACCGTTGCCGCCCGAACCGCCAAGGTTGATGTCGAGGCCGCTGTCGTCGCCACCAAGGTCAAGGTCGACACCCAGCCCACCGTCGCCACCGAGGTCAACGTCTACACCCAGCCCGCCATCGCCACCGAGATCAACGCCCACACCCAGCCCGTCATCGCCGCCAATGCCGACATCGACACCGCCAAGCCCCCCCAGGTCGAGCCCGAGGTCGATCTGCGCCAGCGCGGCAGATGGGAGAAACAGCCCCGCGACGCAGACAAGTGCGAGCAACAAGCGATGATTCGGGCGAGTAGGGAGCATGCCCGTGAGAATACGTTCTCGACCCTGACCATTGCCTGACAACGATCTCATGAACGTGTCAGGGCGAATCCCAGAAGCTCCTCGACGCAACTGCAACGGAGCCAACCTCATGAAAACTCAAACCCTTGCCGCAGCGCTCGCCTGCCTCTGCGTCCTGTCCGCGCCCGCCCTGGCGCTCGACATCGGCGTAGGCGTCTCGCTGGGCGGCAGCGCGTCCTCGTCGAGCGAAGGCGGCCTGTCGCTCGGAGTCGCGACCGATATCGACGCTACGGCCAGTCTCGGACTTGACGACCTCGGGACTGAAGATAGCACAGCTGGCAGCCTCACCGCCAATGGGTCTGCGGCTGCGTCCTTAACAGCCGATGATGAGCTGGGCGTGGTGATCTCGCTGATCCAAAGCAGCCAGTGGACCGAGACGAGCCTCGCGGGCCTCACCGACATCGACGCCACCACCTACGACGTCAGTGGCTGGATCAATGCCGAGAACACCACGGCGTTCGACCTGGCGCTCAGCGGCAATGCCGATGAAATCGACGACCTGCAGCTGGCGCTCGCCTCCAATGTGGCGGTCGACGCCTGGCTCAAGGCCAACAACACCTCGGCCGAAGAGGTGATCGCCATCGGCGTGGCGGCCGACGGTTCGCTGGCAGTGTTCACCAACTAGAGCAGACCCTGCCGGGGCACCCGCAAGCGAAAGGGCCGGTCAACCGACCGGCCCTTTCCAATGCTCGTCCAATTGCCGGCGAGGCAGTCAGCCTTTTTTCGGCAGCAGCTTCCAGATGCCGACGACGCTGAGCGCCGCGAACGCCATCTTCAGCACATCCCACAGGATGAACGGGGCGACAGCCCCATTCCAGGCGGTAGCGATGAGGTTGCCGCCATCGAGCCAGCCCGGGAGCGTGGCGCCCGACTGCACGATCACGTTGGCCACCACCAGCAGCCAGGTGAAGCCGAAGGCGAACAGCACCGCGTCGGCCAGCAGCATGGCGCCGAACAGCAGCACGATGCGGCCCGAGGCGCCGAGGTCGGCGGCCCGGCCGATGATGTAGGCCATCGGCAGGTAGCCGAGGATGAAGCCGAAGGAGGGGCGCATGACGTAGTCGAGGCCACCGCCGGTGGCAAAGACCGGCAGGCCGGCGAGACCCTGGACGATGTAGAGCGCCACGGTGGCGACCCCGATGCGCCAGCCGAAGCCGGCGGCGAGAGCGGCGACCGCCATGGTCTGCAGCGTCACCGGGATCGGCATTACCGGAACCGAAAGCTTGGCCGACAGCGCCAGCACGAGCGAGCCGAGCACCACGGTGACAAGGTTTGCCACGAGGCGGGCCGACTGCGATTTGGGCGAGAGCACGCCAAGAACGGTATTCGGCGTGGTGAGCGTCAAGGCCATTGCCAATCCTTCAGTTTGAGGAGCATTGCTAGCGCCGATTACTAGTCGCTCGCCTGGGAGAGCGCAATGGCTGGCCAGACCCCGGCGCTGAGCTTCAACACCACGTTCGACGCCGAGACGGGCCGCCCGGTGACGGTGGCTCCCGGCCTCGTCCGCATCACCGCTCCCAATGCTGGCCCCTACACATTCAAGGGCACCAACAGCTTCATCGTCGGCGAGGGCCGGGTGGCGGTGATCGACCCCGGTCCGGAGGATGGCGCCCATCTCGAGGCGCTGACGGGCGCCATTGCCGGCCGGCCGGTGGAAGCGATCATCCTCACCCACACCCATATCGACCATTCGGCGCTGGTGCCGAGGCTGAGGGCAGCCACCGGCGCCCCCGTGTGGTCGGGCGGCAGGCATCGGCTGAGCCGGCAGCGACGGGTGTTCGAGATCAACGCCGTGCGCGGCGAGAGCGACTGGGGGCTTGTGCCGCAGCGGGTGCTGGAGGACGGCGAACAGCTCTCAATCGACGACATCACGCTCGAGGTGATCACCACGCCCGGCCACTGCGCCAACCACCTGGGCTTCGGGCTCGTGGGCACGCCCTGGCTACTGACCGGCGATCACATCATGGGCTGGAACTCGACGCTGGTTTCCGTGCCGGACGGCTCGATGGCGGATTACCTCAATTCGCTCGAAAAGGTCATCGGCCTCGGCTATGGGCGCTACGCACCGGCCCATGGCGGGGTGATCGAAGGCGGGCCGGACTATGCCCGGGCACTGCTGGCGCACCGGCAGGAGCGCAACCGGCAGGTGGTCGCGGCGGTCAATGGCGGCGCCCGCAGGATCGGCGACCTGCTGGCGCCGATCTACCCGCAACTGGCGCTGCCGCTTCGCGGCGCGGCACTGATGACGCTGAAGGCGCATGTCGAGTATCTGGTCGATCGCGGCCTGATCGGGGCAACCTACGGACCGTTCGGCACGACGCTGTTTCCATCGCGGGCGTGAGGGCGTTTCTGCAGCGACTTGCGGTGCGGCCCCACCCACCGGGTCATTCCCGCGAAAGCGGGAACCTCTGTTTTCTCGCCCGCGGCACGATCGCAAACGGAGATCCCCGCATTCGCGGGGATGACATCGTGTCTAGTCGAATGAGCGGTGGTCGCATCGGTGAGTCCGTCCCGCGTTTCGGAGACCTCCATCCCGGCACCTACTCGGCGTCATCGTCGCCCTCGGCGGGCGGTGGCGGGGTTTCGGTCTCGGGCGCGGCGGCCTGCGGCGCGTCGCGCAGCGTCAGGGTGATCTTCTGGTCGAGCGCCAGCAGGAACTCCTCGATCCGCTTGCCGTTCTCGCCGAAATCGTGGAAGCCGCCGAGCGGCACCGAGCGCATATCGATGACCGAGCCCTGCGCCGTACCGGTCACCCGGATTGCCACCTCGTCGCGCCAGCCGAACAACGTCATCGCGATGGCGTTGATCTCGCCGATATCGAGCGCCGTCGGCGGGGCGCGGCGGATGCGCACGTCCCAGCCACGGGCTTCGACCAGATCGTCGACGATGGTGAACATCTCGGTGGCATCCACCGGATAGCTGCGGGTCTGGACGTTGGGGAAGGTGGCGGCGATCTCGGCGCGCAGCGCCGCACTGGTGGGCGCCACGCGCAGCGGGGTAACCAGCGGCAGCGGGTCGGCGAAGTCGGTCGTCACCTCGTTGACCATCGGGTAGCGCATCGCCTCGTAGCCGAGATAAGCGAACGGCAGCAGGCAGAGGATGCCGAAGAACAGGCCCCAGCCCGCCTTGCTCCAGCCCTGGTCGCCGGTCACCCACAACCGTCCGAAGGCGCCGAGCGCGAGGAACACTGCGAGGGCTGCCACGCCCGCCGCCACCGCCTCGACGACGGCGAAATCGGAACTGGTGATCAGTTGCTCGCGGTGCAGCAGGATGGGGATGATGGTCAGCGGCAGCGCCAGGCTGCCGAAGCGCCGAGCCCAGATTGCCCATTTCGAGGTGCGGATCAGAATGCGCATCGTGCCGGCCGGTACTGCAACAGAGCTAAGGGATAAGCACGGCGCGCCGCTTCGTGCAAAGCCCCGCCGAAGAAAGTTGTTGAGGGCCAGACCCAGCACCTCGAAGTGGTGTGCCTAGCACACCGAGTTGGTGTGCCTAGCACATCGAGTTGATGTGCCTAGCACATCGACTTGATCGTCTGCCATTCGAGGTCCGAGAATGCCGGGCGCACGGCAGCGGGGGCAGCCTCGAGCGCTTCGAGCGCGGCGCGCCGCTCGTCGGTCAAGGGGTGGGTGTTGAGCAAAGCCAGGGTGCGGCTCATCGTGTCGTCTGCCGCGACGCGCTCGAGCAGGGTCGCAAGTGCCAGCGGGGAGAAGCCGAGGCGGTTAGCCGCGGCGCCGGCAAACGCATCGGCCTCGTGCTCGGCGTCACGCGAAAAGCGGCTGTCGATCAGTGTCGCACCGGCCGCCGCGGCGACCGACAAGTTGGTCATGTCACCGAGCACGAAGCCGACCAGGAGGCCGGTGGCCGAGCTCTCGATCAGCATCTCCATGCCGTGCCGGTGAACGACATGGCCGAGCTCGTGGGCGAGGACGCCGGCGAACTCATCGGCCGTCTCGGTCCGCTCGAGCAGCCCGGAGAAGTAGTACACCTGGCCGCCCGGCAAGGCGAATGCGTTGGTCAGCGGCGAGCGGACCACCGTCACTTTGGGAGTGAAGGGCGAGCCGGTTCCTGCCATCACCTCGGCAGTGAAGCGGTCGATGGCCGCGGTCCCGGGGTCGAACGCGTCGCCACAGGTCTGAAACCCGACGCCGTTGCTCAGCAGGCCCTCGATCTGGGCCCTGGCGCCATCGCCGAGGCGCGACTCCCAGGCCGGCGGCACCAGCGGAGTGACGGCATCGGCGAGGACCGGAACCCCGAACACGTAAGCGGCGATCACCGACGCCAGCGCCGCCACTGCGCCCCCGAGGATGCGCTGCTGCTGCCCGCGCTCCAGCCGGGCGCGCCGGCCGAGGCCGGGGATCGCTTCGCGCAGCGCGGCGTTCCACTCGCCGGCCGGCACCCTGAGGCGTGCGCCATAGGGCCGATCGGCGGCGCCCAGGCGCAATTCGTCACCCAGCCCCGCCACCTCGAACACGGCGTCGACCGGCCAGCGATCGAGCTCCTCGCGGGTATCGAGGTCGGCAATGATGAGTTCGGCGGGCGCGGCATCGCGGGTCAGGGCGAAGGTAACGAGGCGGCGGGCCGCCACCACGCCATCGTAGTAGCGGCCGACCGGCTCCATCTCCATCAGAACGACCCCACATTGAGCGCGTCGGCGAGGCCCTCGCCGGCGAGCGCCTTGTCTTCGTCGCCGGCACGTACGCTGCTGAGGCTCTCGAGGCCGGTGATGGTGGCGCCGCGGGCCACCAGCATCCAGTAGCCGCAATCGAGGTAGACCTCGGCCATCAGGCCGAGCGCCGCGAGACTGACCAGATAGCCGCCCAGCGCCAGCGCCACGCCGATCCAGCCGGCCCGGGCGATGCCGGCAAGCGAGGTGAAGTCGAACTGGCCCTGCACCAGCTGGGTGACGAGGAAGCCGACGAGGCCGATGATGATGAAGGCCGCCACCAGCATGCCGGAATAGGCCGCGAATTGCAGCGCCAGGGCCCGCGCCTTGACCTCGACGCGCAGGCGCGCCGTGCCCAGATGCACCTCGGAGAACATGCGGCTGGTTTCGCGGGCACGGTAGTAGAAGAAACCGCCGAAGCCGAAGACGAGCATCAGCAGCGGGAGCAGCGCCATCGCCCCCTGGCTGACCAGCCCGACGCCAACAGCCGCCCCGACCAGGACCGCGAACAACGCATAGGCGCGGTAGAACGGGCCGGCAATGGTGCGCCAAGTGCCGGTGAAGCTGAACTGCCGGTCGCCGTACCAGGTATTGGCGTAGCGGTAGCGCCAGAGATCGGCCGACATGAACGGATAGGCGAGTCCCAGGGTGGCCACCACCAGCAGCGACCACAGGAACTGCCGCGTCGCATAGGCCCAGGCATTGCCCTGCTGGCCGAAGCGGATGCCGCGCCACAGCGTGCGCGACAGCCGGAAATCCCGGCCGCGATAGCTGGCATAGCCGAACAGAAACCAGAACAGTGCCGCGACGATGCCATAGCCGACCACCACCACGGTCCCGACTTGGGTCGAGAGGTAGAAGAAAACGACATAGAGCGGCAGGAAGACCGCCAGCGCGATCAGAAAGCCGATCAGCAGCTGCAGCGGCGTGCCGCTATATTCGAGGGCGTCGCCATCGATGCTGGTGTGGTGCCAGTAGAACTGGCGTTTCATGGTGGTGACCCAGAAGCGATAGAGGCCGAGGGTCGGGAACATCAGCAGGTAGCCGCGCACCAGCCGCCAGAACAGCTCGGCGCGCGTGCCGGTGAACCTGGCCGGGACGCGACTGATCCGCGCGTCACCAAACATCGTCGCAATACTGGCCACGCCACCGCTCCCCAAAGCAATGGCATGTTGCGATGACAACGATGTTACTGGCAAGCATCAAGCAGCTGCCGGCGTTCAGTAGTTACGGATAGAGGCGCTGCCGCGTCCAGGACCCCTCCGGCAGGGTTCGAGTGAAGCGCACCCGATCATGCAGCCGGTTGGCGCCATCCTTCCAGAACTCCATCGCCTGCGGGATCACCCGGAAACCCGACCAGTAGGCGGGACGGTTGACCGGCTCATCCTCGCCAAAGCTCTTTTTCAGCGTTTCGACCCGTTCGAGCAGGGTGTAGCGATTGGCCAGCGGGCGCGACTGCTTGGAGGCATGGGCGCCGATCTGGCTGACCCGGGCGCGCGTCGCGAAATAGGCGTCGGCTTCCTTGTCGGCCACCACTTCCACCGGCCCGCGCACCCGAATCTGCCGGCGCAGCGTCTTCCAATGCATGACGAAGGCCGCCTTGGGATGCGCCAGCAGCTCGCGGCCCTTGTCGCTGTCGAAATTGGTGAAGAAGCAGAAACCTCTGCTATCGCGCTGGTTGAGCAGCACCATGCGCACATCCGGCAGGCCGTCGGCATCGACGCTGGCCAGCGCCATGGCGTGCGGATCGTTCGGCTCACTTTCCTGCGCCGCGGCGAACCACTCTTCGAACAGAGAACAGGGGTCGATCGGGGCGGTATCGGAATCGTCGAACAGCCGCTCGGTAAGTGTCGTTGCCGGCATGGTTTTACCCTCGTGACGCGCCAGTCTGGACAAGCCCGGAACGCATGGCCATATAGGATGGCGCGGGCCGCGAAAGCAAATCCCAACCCGCCCCGAATTGAAGGAACCCATGCGCGACCCGTATACCGTGCTCGGGGTGCCGAGGTCCGTCACCGAAAAGGACCTCAAGTCCGCCTATCGCAAGCTCGCCAAGGCGCATCACCCCGACCAGAATCAGGACGATCCGAAGGCCCACGCGAAGTTCGCCGAGGTCTCGTCGGCTTATGACTTCCTCTCCGACAAGGAAAAGCGCGCCAGCTACGACCGCGGTGAGATCGACGCCGACGGCAACCCCCGCTTTGCCGGCTTCGGCCGTGGCGCCGGCGGGGGGCCACGTCCCGGTGCAGGCGCCAGTGCAGGCGGCTTTTCGGCCGAGGATATCCTCAAGGAATTCATGTCCGGCTTTGGCGGCCAGCAGCGCGGGCCGACCCGCGGCGCCGGCGGCAGCCAGAGCTGGGACCCGTTCACCGGTGCGTCGACCGGCGGCTTCCAGGGTGGCCGTTCGACCGGCATGGGCGGCGAAGACATCAACGCCACCGTCACGGTGACGCTGGAAGAAGCGCATGCCGCCGGCAGCGTGCCGCTGCGCATGCCGACCGGCAAGGTGCTGAACGTCAAGCTTCCCGAAAAGGTCGAGGAAGGCCAGCAGATCCGGCTCAAGGGCCAGGGCCACCCATCGCCCTATGGCGGCGCGCCGGGCGATGCCATCGTCACGGTGAAGTTCGAGCGGCACAAGCAGTTCCGCCGCGACGGCGCGGACCTGCGCGTCGATGTGCCCATCACGCTCTACGAGGCGGTGCTGGGCGGCAAGGTGCGCGTCCCCACCCTCGACGGCTCGGCCGAACTGAACCTGCCGCCCTCGGTCAACACCGCCAAGGCTCTGCGGCTCAAGGGCAAGGGCCTGCACGGCGCGGGCGACCTCTATGCCACGCTCAGGATCGTGCTGCCCGAACAGGGCGACCCCGACCTCGAAAGCCTGATGCGCTTCTGGCGCGACCAGAAGCCGTACAAGGTGCGGGACAGCTAGCCTGGCACGTGGTGAATCCCCGCGGCGCCGGCGCGTGCTGTCCTCCACCCCTGTCCCCTCCCCGCAAGGGGGAGGGAGACCAAAACACTAGCGCCGATGGGAGCGACTCTCTCCCCCTTGCAGGGAGGGATCAAGGGTGGGGGTCCACAGCCACCAGCGGTAGTGGATAGGCGGCCCTCTAGCCCCGCGGCGCAGCCGCCCGCTTCAACCGATCGTTGATTGCTTCGCCCAGCCCCCGGCGCGGGATCGGCGCCACGGCGATGCGGGTGGCTCCCTCGTCGAGCTGGTGCAGCATGGCGAACAGATTGCGCGCTGCCTCGCGCAAGTCGCCGCTCCGCGACAGGTTGGCCCCAGCAGGACCGGGACCGAAGCCGAGCCAGGTTTCGCCCGCTTCCGCCCGCTCTGCATCGAGCCGCAGGGTGGCGTTGGGCGCATAGTGGCTGGCCAGCATGCCGGGCGCCGCAATTGCCGCGTCGTGCTTGGCCATCGCTACGGATTTGCCGATTGCCGCCTCGATTTCGTCTCGCGGCAGGGCGCCGGCGCGCAGCTGCGTCACCACGTCGCCCTCCACTGCCAGAATGGTCGACTCCACCCCGGCCTCAGAGGCGCCGCCCTCTAGCACCGGGACGGCGCCGCCGAACGAACGCTCGACCTGCGCCGCGCTGGTCGGCGACAATTTGCCGGAACGATTGGCGGAGGGTGCGGCCAGCGGCCGGCCGGCGGCACGGATCAGCGCCAGCGCCAGCGGATGGTTCGGGATACGGATACCGACAGTGTCGAGCCCCGCGGTGACCAGGTCGGACAGCCCGCTGTCCGGGCGCTTGGGCAGCACTAGGGTGAGCGGGCCGGGCCAGAACTCCGCCAGCTTCAGGGCCAGTGGGCTGAAGCTCACAAACCCTTCCGCCATGGCGAGATCGGCGACATGGACGATCAGCGGATTGAAGCGCGGCCGGCCCTTGGTCTCGTAGATCTTCAGCACCGCGTCGGAGTTGGTCGCGTCGGCGCCGAGCCCATAGACCGTCTCGGTGGGGAAGGCGACGAGCTCGCCGGCGCGCAGTCGCGCCGCGAGCCGAGGCAGATCGGAGTGAGTATGAACGGCGCTGGCCATGGCGCGAGGTTTGACAAGCTGGCGAGCACAACGTCAAGCTATTGGCGCAGCGACAATTCCCGAGCCCATGGCCACTCTCCTCGTCTCCCAGCCGAATTTCGAAAGCCACGCCACCCCCACCGGGCACCCGGAACGGCCCGATCGCATCCGGGCAGTGGAGCAAGCGCTGAGCGCCGACCGCTTTGCGCGGCTGGTCCGCCGCGAGGCGCCGTCGGGCGACCTGACGCTGGCCGAGCTGGTGCATGACGCCAACTATCTGAGCATCCTGACCCGAGCCCGGCCGGCCGAAGGGATCGGCCAGATCGACGAGGACACCTTCATCTCGTCGCGCTCGCTCGAAGCGGCGTCGACGGCACTCGGTGGCGGGCTCGCGGCGCTCGAAGCGGTGGCGCTGGGCGAAGTGCGCAACGCCTTCTGTGCCGTGCGGCCGCCCGGACACCACGCCGAGATCGATCGACCGATGGGGTTTTGCCTGATCAACTCGATCGCCGTAGTGGCGCGCGAGGCGCAGCGCAAGTTCGGGGCCGAGCGGGTGGCGATCGTCGATTTCGACGTGCACCACGGCAATGGCACCGAGGACATCTTCAAGGACGACCCGACGGTGTTCTACGCCTCGAGCCACCAGATGCCGCTCTACCCAGGCACCGGATCCCCGAGCTTTACCGGCGTCGGCAATATCTGCAACGCGGCGCTCGCGGCCGGCAGCGGCGGGACGGAGATGCGGGCGGCCTATAGCGAACGGATCCTGCCGGCGCTGGAAGGGTTCCGGCCGGACTTCCTCTTGATCTCGGCCGGGTTCGATGCCGACTATCGCGATCCGCTGGCCGGGCTCAACTGGCACCCTGAGGATTTTGCCTGGGTCACCGAACGGCTGGTGGATGTGGCCGAACGGGTGTGCGAGGGGCGGCTGGTTTCCATGCTGGAAGGCGGCTACGACCGGCACGGGCTTGCTACCGGGGCAGCCGCGCATGTTGAAATGTTGATGGCCGCAAGCTAGAGCACTTCACCGTTTCGTTGAAACGGCGAAGCGCTCCGGGTTCTTCATTTGTCGCGCTTGCGAACCGGAAAAGTCTGCAACTTTTCCTGAAAGCGCTCCAGCAACAGTTCTCATCGAAGGAACTCTGATGTCCGATTCCCCCGCCACCGCCGACGATATCAAGCTGATGAGCTTCGAGGCGGCGCTGCGCGAACTCGAGGGTATTGTCGGCAAGCTCGAGAGCGGCCAGGCGCCGCTGGCCGAGTCGATCGCCATTTACGAGCGCGGCGAAGCGCTGAAAGCACATTGCGAGGCCCTGCTGAAGCAGGCCGAGATGCGGATCGAAAAGATCACGCTGCGCAACGGCCAGCCCACCGGCACCGAGCCGCTCGACCCGCAGTAAGCCTTCACGCCTCGGTGAGGGCGCGACAATGACGCGCGCCAAGCTGTGCCGGCTGGCGCTATAAGGCGCCAACACATCTGGGCAGGAACCATGGCCGACACATCCGCACCAGCGCTGGCGCGCTTTCGCATCATCCTCTGGACGCTGGTCGTGGTGGCTGCGCTGGGCGCCACAGCGCTGTTCATCTTCCGGCCGCCTGCAGCGCCGCTCGGGGTCACCGGCAAGCCGTTCGCCATGGAATCGACGCTGGGTGGCGCGTTCACCGAGGCGAGCCTCAAGGGCACGCCGAGCCTGGTGTTTTTCGGCTATACCCACTGCCCCGACGTCTGCCCGACGACGCTGGCGGAAGCGGCGGTGTGGAAGCAAGAGCTTGGCCTCAGTAACGAGCAGTTGCGCACCATCTTCGTCACGGTCGATCCCAAGCGCGACACCAAAGAGGTTTTGGCCGACTATCTGAGCCCGTTCCCCGGCACCATTGGCCTCGTCGGCAGCGACGCGCAGACCAGCGCGGTCAAGGCGTCGTTCGGCGCAGCTTCGGAAACGACCGAACCCGACGCGGATGGCTTCTACCTGGTCAACCACACCGCCTCGGTGTTCCTGATCAACAAGGACGGCAATTTCGAAGGCACCATCGCCTATGGCGAGGCCACGGATACCGCCGTCGCCAAGATCAAGAAGCTCATCGCCTCGTGAGCGGGCGCATCCGGCTCGACCAGGCGCTCGAGGTCCGTGGCCTCCTGCCCAGCCGGGCCCGGGCGCGCGACGCAATCCTCAGGGGCACGGTGACGGTCAACGGCATCGTCGCCAGCAAGCCCAACCAGCAGGTCGGAGCGGAGGACAATGTTGCGCTCGACGACCCGGCGGCGCGCTATGTGTCACGCGCGGCGCTGAAGCTGGTCGCCGGGCTCGATGCCGGCGGGATCGAGCCGGCCGGTCGCATCTGCCTCGACCTTGGCGCCTCCACCGGCGGCTTCACCCAGGTGCTGCTGGAACGCAGGGCGACGAAGATTTATGCCGTCGATGTCGGGCACGAGCAGTTGCACGAGCGGATCAAGGCCGACCAGCGCGTCGTCTCGCTGGAAGGGGTCAACGGTCGCGACCTGACGGTCGAGCTGATCCCCGAGCCGATCGGGCTCCTGGTCTGCGACGTCAGCTTCGTTTCCGTGCTGAAGGTGCTGGAGCTGCCGCTGTCACTGTGTGTCGCGCCTGCCGAGGCGGTTATCCTGGTCAAGCCGCAGTTCGAGGTGGGCCGCGACAATGTCGGCAAGGGCGGCATCGTTACCGACGAGGTCGCAATCGCCGACTCGATTGCCAGGGTGGTGGCGTTCTTCGGAGCGCGTGGCTGGACGCACGTCGCTTCCGTCCCTTCGCCCATTGCCGGCGGCGACGGCAACCACGAAACGGTCGCGGTCTTCCGGCTCAGCCGCGCTTGAACGCGGCGTCGAACCAGCGGCGGAACGGATAGGTCAGCTGTCCGCGTATGCCGCGCCCCATATCGGCTTCGAGGCCAAGCGGCACATCGCAGGGGCCAGGCAGCGAGAAGGTGCCAAACGCCCGGTCGATCAACGAGAACACCGTGGCGAAGTTGGTCCCCGCATATTTGTACTCCCGGGCGTGATGCCAGCGATGCATCGCCGGGGAAACGAAGATCCGGCCGAGCGGTCCATAGGTCCAGGGCAGGTCGGCATGAATGAAGTAGCCGTAATAGTGCCGAACCAGGCCGTTGGCGACGACCGCCCAGGCCGGGAAACCCAGCGCCAGCAGGAACGTCGAGTCGATCAGCGTGGTGGTCAGCCGATTGATCGGATGAAAGCGCAACAGCGTGGACCAGCTCATCTCGGTGTCGCTGTGATGCACGGCATGGCTCGGCCAAAGCAGGTTGGTGTGCTCGAGGCGATGCCGCCAGTAGCCGATGAAATCGCCGGCAAAAACGACGATCAACAGCGTTGGATAGAGACCCAGGGTTTCCCAGAACGTCGCCGGTACGAGGATCAAGCCGGCGCCCTGCATCGCTGCCTCGGCGACCCCCGTGGCGAGACCAAGGATCGGCAGCATCATCAGCGTATCGAACAGATAGAGGCCAAGGTTGATCCGGATTTCGCCGGCAGCGCGCCGCACCGCGGCCAAGGCTTCGCGCTTCTTGACCAGCACCGCCAGTAACGCAAAGAACAGGGCTGGCAGGATCAGTGCCGCGCCGCCGTCCCACAGCGCCGAGCCGCCCTGTCTGACCACATTGCCAAGCCAGTCCATTGGCCACCCCCAAATGCCAGGTGAGGCACCTTAGCCTGGGCGTGCTTGTCGATCTGTTAACCGTTCCGGAGAGGGCGTAGCGCCTAGGGGGCGTGCTGGCCGAAGAGCTTAGCCATGAAGTGCGTGTGCGGCGACGGCCGTGCCTTGAAGCGGTGGCCGCGCACCTCGCGATCCAGCACCTTGATGCCGCGGCGCGGATGGCGCTCGAACACCAGTCTGGTGTGCGGCGAGATGCCGACCCGCAACTCGGCGCCCCGGTCCAGTCGACGCCGGTCGGGACCGAAATAGTCCTTGGTCTCGATGTAAAGCTGCTCGCCGCGGAGCTGATCGGCCAAACGCTCGGCCAGTTCGTCGCGCCGCGCCGGCAGACTGATGACGTCATCGAAGCCGAAGCGGACATAGCGCACTACCGTCTCGGCGGCCCGGTCGGCGGTAAACAGGATGACCGGCGAGTAGCAGAGCCGCGAACTCCGCTCGTCGCGGATGGCGGCGATGGTGTCGAGCAGTTCCTCGTCGCGCATGCGATAATCGAGGAAGAAGTAGGTGATTGCCGCACCGGAACGGCCGGTGGCGGCGGTGCGGCCGAGGCCGCATACCACCTCGCCGAACCCGAGGTGATGTGCGGCAGTTTCCAGCGCCAGACTATCGCGAAGATTGGCGGCCATGACGTAAGCGCGGCAGGACTCGAACATCGGACGACCCTCAGCTGCCTCAGTGCGACCGCTTAGTCATCTCGCGCTTACCCTTAGAAATACACAAGCAAGAGCAATGTCTTACGGCCGATGCCCACAGCAAGCGCCTTGCCGTCGCATCGGTCAATGCGCACAAGCGCGTGTTCCGCGGCGACAATTTTCTCGATACTAAGCGTCAGCCCGCGGAGGTGTGCCAATAGGCCCCGACGGCCTACGGAATTGTCTGCGCGTTTCCTGAAGTGCTAGTAGCCGATGCCGCCTTCGCGCCCGGTCTGGCCACGATGGCGGAGGAAGTGGTCGGCCAGCACCACCGCCATCATTGCCTCACCGATAGGCACGGCACGTATGCCGACACAGGGGTCGTGCCGGCCCTTGGTAATGACCTCGGTGTTCTCGTTATGCGTCGTCACCGTCTGGCGCGGGGTGATGATCGAGGAGGTCGGCTTCACCGCGAAGCGGCAAACGACCGGATCGCCGTTGGAGATGCCGCCCAGGATGCCGCCGGCCTTGTTCGAGGTGAAATACGGCCCGGCATTGCCGGCCCGCATCTCATCGGCATTCTCGGTGCCGGTGAGTTCGGCGGCTTCGAAACCGGCGCCGATTTCGACCGCCTTCACCGCATTGATCGACATCATCGCCGAGGCGAGGTCGGCGCTCAACTTGCCATAGATCGGCGCGCCCCAGCCCGGCGGCACGCCTTCGGCCACCACTTCGATCACTGCACCGACCGAGTTGCCGGCCTTGCGGATGCCATCGAGGTAGACTTCCCACTGCTTGGCGGCGACCGGGTCGGCGCAGAAGAAGGGGTTGTTGTCGACCTCGGCCCAGTCGAAGCGCGCGTAATCGATCTTGTGCGGGCCGATCTGCACCAGGCTGGCGCGGACCGTGACATTGGGGATCACCAGCCGCGCCACCGCACCGGCCGCCACGCGCGCCGCGGTTTCGCGCGCCGAGGCGCGACCCGAGCCCTTGTAGTCGCGGATGCCGTATTTCTGGTGATAGGTGAAATCGGCGTGCCCGGGACGGTATTTGTCCTTGATCTCGGAATAGTCCTTCGAGCGCTGGTCGGTGTTCTCGATCATCAGCGAGATCGGCGTGCCGGTGGTCTTCAGCTGCCCGTCGCGCTCGTCCTCGAAGGCGCCGGAAAGGATGCGCACCTGATCATCCTCGCGCCTTTGCGTGGTGAAGCGCGACTGGCCGGGCTTGCGCCGATCGAGATCGCGCTGGATCGCCTCGGCCGAGATCGGCAGCCCCGGCGGGCAGCCATCCACCACCACACCCAGCGCCGGCCCATGGCTTTCGCCCCAGGTGGTGAAACGGAACAGGTGACCGAAGGTATTGAAGCTCATGAGGGTGCCCCGAAGACTGCGGCGGTTCTAGGGGCAGGAGGGGACACGGTCAATCGAGCCAGTTCTCGACCTTTAGTCCGGGCACGCGCGAGAACTCACCAACATTGGCGGTGACCAGGGTCAGGCCGAGCGATAGCGCGTGCGCGGCAATGAAGAAATCAACCGGACCGATTGGTGTGCCGGCTGACGTCAGTGCGTGACGTATCTGACCGTAGAAGGCATCGGCGGGAGGCTCGAATGGAAGTATGTCCAGCGTTGCCAAAACGTCCCCCATGTCCCTCTCCAGTTTCACCGAGCCCTTTTTTCGTACCCCGTAGCGCAGTTCAGCGGCAGTGATGGCACTGATGCAAATGCGGTCTTCACCAATGATGGCGATCTGCTCCAGCAACTTGCCGCGTGGACTTCTGGCAAGCTCGGACACGATGTTGGTGTCGAGCATCGCCAGATGACTCATAGATCGACTTCCCGCGCGGGAAGGTGGTCGTCGTCAATGTCGGGAAATGCATCCTCCGGCCCCAGCGGCTCCATTTCGCGCAGCACGTCCAACAGGCTGCGCTTCGTCGCCTTGGCCTCGATGATCAGCAGATTGCCTTCCTTGCGGATCGTGGCCTCGTCGCCGGGGAGCTCGAATTCAACCGGGATGCGAACCGCCTGGTTGCGGCCGTTCCGGAACAGGCTGACCGTGCGGGACTGGGACATCGGCGCCTCCTTTGGCCTATGCCAAGACATATGCCATCCGCTGCCGACTTTCAATCGAAGCCGTGACTACCGTCACTAGCCCGGCCGCGGCCAAGCACCTTGCTGAGGACAACGCTGCGATAATTGGTGTGTTGCCAGTGCGCGTGTTCGATGAAGCGGTAGCCGAGCCGGGTGTACCAGTCGACGAGATGCACGGCCGGCTCTGCGGTGTCGAGCGCCAGTTCCGCGGCGCCGGAAGCGGCGGCGCGGTCTTCGACATGCCCAATAAGCCGGCGCCCGAGGCCGTGGCTCTGCAGGCCCGGTTCGACCGCGAACTGGCCGAACGAGGCGACATCCGGCCGATCGTACCAGGGGCTCCCATTGGTGCGGGAGGCGTCGCGGAACAGGATGGTGCCACAGATCACCCCGTCGGCAACGGCGACGAAGCACTCGCCTGAGGCGATGCGCTTTTCGGTCACCTCGGCACTCTGGTGCGTCGCCCAGTAGCGCAACCCCATGGCGGCGAGGCGGGCGTAGGCGCGATGCAGCAGTTCGGTCAGCTCAGCGGCCGAGTCCGTCGCCTGCCAGGGCCGGATGGCGATGGCGGCGAGCGATAGCGCGTTGTCCATGATTCAGTCCGACGGCCGCAGAAAGGGACGCATAGCCGTCGCCTGCACGGCGGCCATCTCAATGCGCCGGATCCATTGCAGCGGGTCCGCGTCATAGCTGTCGGCGGCCGCGCCATACTGTTCGATGGTGCGGTAGGTGAGCCCATCGGCTTCGACATAGCCGACCTGGTGGCCGAGCCGTTCCGCCAGCAGCGGCCATTCGACATCGTTGCCGAAACTGGCAACGCTGGAGTTGGCGACGACGTCGCGAGCGGCGGCGCGGTCCATGCGACGCACCGCGGACAGCAGGTCAGCTCGCCGGCCGGTGATCAGTTCGTAGGCCTGGTTGATGGGGGCCTCGGTTTCCTGGAGCCGTCGCGGCACATCGGCCAAGGCTCGCGCCGACCGCCCGACGATAAGAAAACCGATCTCCGGCTGCGTCGCCAACACCGACTTCAACTCGTCGGGGTAGGCTGTCAGCCAACGCAGCATGTGATCGGGGTCAGCGTAGAGCACCCGCTCGGCGCCCCACTCCAGCGCCAGCGCCACGCCATGCCGCCGGCCCTCGCCGATATACGCCTCGCCGGTCGGATGTCGACCGACGCGGGCACCGAGGACATCTCGCATCAATTGCTCGATGCTCGGGTGGGTCGCCTCGGTGAGGCTTACGGCCACCCCCGAAAAGGTTCTGGCCAGCCCGTCCGCCGCTGCCACGAGGGGCGCAGCGAGCAGAGCTTCAGGGTCATGCAGCACGGTGGCAAACGCGGTGCTCTTCAACATGCCCTGAGCTCCTGCTCTTAATCGTCCCAGCTATGGCCGGCGGGGTAGACGACGCTTTTGCCGTCGATGAAATGCACCACCGAATCCTGCGGCGGGAACCAGTTCACGGCGCGCTCGGCCGGAAAATCCTCGATCAGGCGGCGGAGGATCCTGAGGATGCCGCCATGTGCCACGATGATCGCCGGCCCCTTGAGCGTATCGGCGGCAAAGCTCCGGATGCGCTGCGCCACATCCTCATAGCTCTCGCCCGAGGGCGGGCGGAAATCCCAGAAGCTGGCGTCGCGCTCACCGGCAATCGCCATCTCGCCGCAGCTCAGCTCGGTATGGAGCCGGCCCTCGTAGATGCCGAAAGACACCTCGACCAGCCGCTGGTCGAAGCCCACTTCAGGCAGCGGCACGCTGAAAGCCGAGCGAACCCGCTGCATGGTTTCGCGGGTGCGGCCGAGCGGCGAGGCGTGCCAGGTGAAATCGGCCGGGCTGCGGCCGGCGCGCGCGAGAATCTGCACCAGCAGCCTGCCGTTGAGGTCGGCTTGGCCGCGGCCGATATCGTTGAGCGGGATGTCCTTGCTCCCCTGATACCGCCCCTCCGCGTTCCAGTCGGTTTCGCCGTGACGGATGAAGTAGAGTTCGGGCCAGGTGATGGACATAAGGGCGCTCGGAAACACTGGGGCCGGCTTGCGGCAGCCCCGGGGTAGATCAGGCGGTGGGCACAGCAGCTTCGTCATCGACATGCATGCCGATGATGTTGAAGCCGCAATCGACATACTGCACCTGGCCGGTGACGCCGGAAGCGAGGTCGCTGAGCAGGTAGAGCGCGGCCGAGCCGACCTCTTCCTGGGTGACGTTGCGCTTCAGCGGCGCCGCCTTCTCCTGGAAGTGCAGCATGGTGCGCAGCCCGGAAATACCGGAGGCGGCGAGCGTCTTGATGGCGCCGGCCGAGATGGCGTTGACGCGGATGTTCTGCGGCCCAAGGTCATGCGCGAGGTAGCGTACCGAGGCCTCGAGCGCTGCCTTGGCGACGCCCATGACGTTGTAGTTGGGCACGTATTTCTCGGCGCCGTAATAGGTCAGGGTCAGCAGCGAGCCACCGGGGTTAAGCATCGGTTCGGCGCGCTTGGCGACAGCGGTGAACGAATAGACCGAAATGTTCATGGTCAGCGCGAAGTTCTCGGCGCTGGTGTTGATGTAGCGACCCTCGAGCTCTTCCTTGTTGGAAAAGCCGATGGCGTGGACGAGGAAATCCATCGTCCCCCACTTGTCCTTGAGGACGCGGAAAGTCTCGTCCATCGCCGCATCGTTCGACACGTCGCACTCGACGAGCGTGGTGACCCCGATCTCGGCGGCGAGCGGCTCGACGCGCTTCTTCAGCGCCTCGCCCTGGTAGGAGAAGGCAATTTCGGCGCCCTGGTCGGCGAGGGCCTTGGCGATGCCCCAGGCGATCGAGCGGTTATTCGCCACGCCCATGATCAGGCCCTTTTTGCCGGCCATCAGCCCCTGCGCCATCGTCGTGCTCCGTCTTCATTGTCTCGTTGGCGCCGCTTGTCGCATAGCGACCGGTAGCGGGCAAGTTCGCCCTTGCGCCAACACCGCTCAGGTCTATCTTCCCCCGCCATGACCACGCTTACTGCCAAAGATATCGTCCGCGCCCTGAAGCCGCTGGTCGGCGAGGGCGGCGCGCTGCTCACCGATCCCGCGGAGATGGCCAGCTACCTGAGCGAACCGCGCAAGCGCTTCCATGTGCCGGCGGTGGCGGTGGCGCTGCCGGGGAGCGTCGCGGCGTTGCAGGCGATCTGTCGCTGGGCCAACCAGCATCGGGTGCCGCTGGTACCGCAGAGCGGCAATACCGGGCTGGTCGGCGGCCAGGTGCCGCTCGGCGGCAACGAGGTGGTCGTCAACCTTTCCCGCATCAACAAAGTGCGCGAGGTGAATGCCGCGGCCGGGCACATGACGGTGGAAGCCGGGCTGATCCTCGAAGAAGCGCATCGGGTGGCGGAAGCCGCTGGCGCGATTTTCCCGCTATGGCTGGCGTCGCAGGGCTCAGCCCGCATCGGCGGCGTGCTCAGCTCCAATGCCGGCGGCGTGCAGGTGCTGGCCTATGGCAATGCGCGCGAGCTGACGCTTGGAGTCGAGGCGGTGCTGGCCGACGGCCGGCTCTACCACGGGCTCAACGCGCTGAAGAAGGACAATACCGGCTACGACCTCAAGGACCTCCTGGTCGGGGCCGAAGGCACGCTGGGGTTCATCACCGCCGCGACGGTGAAACTGTTCCCGGTGCCCGAGGCGCAGGAAACCGCGCTGATCAACGTGGCCGACCCCGGCGAGGCGCTCAAACTGTTCTACCTGCTGCGCGAACGCGCGGGGGCGCGACTCACCGCGTTCGAACTGATGAACCGGTTCGGCATCGACCTGCAGCTCAAATACGGGCTGTTGCCGCGCGACCCGACTGCCAGCCCGTCGCCATGGTATGTGTTGGCCGAAGTGAACCGCATGAAGGGCGGGGCGCCCGGCGCGCTGCAGGCGGCGCTCGAGGAGGCGCTTGGCATCGCCTTGGTTGCCGATGCAGTGGTCGCCGAATCCGAGGCCGATCGCACGCTGATGTGGGCGGCGCGCGAGCAGATGAGCGAGGTGCAATCGAAGGAAGGCGCTTCGATCAAGCACGACGTCTCCGTGCCGATCGGCGCCGTGCCGCAGCTGATCGCCGAGGGGAGTGCAGCAGTCGAACGCGCCATTCCGGGCGTCAGGCCCTGCCCGTTCGGCCACATGGGCGACGGCAATATTCATTTCAACTTCAGCCAGCCCGCCGGCGCCGATCCCTCAGCCTTCATGGCGCGGGAAGCCGACGCCAATGCGGCAATTTATGAGGTGGTGCGCAGGCTCGGCGGTTCGGTGTCGGCCGAGCACGGCATCGGGCAGTTGAAGTCGGGCCTGCTCCGGCAGGTGAAGGACCCGGTGGCGCTCGAGATGATGCAGGCGATCAAGGCGGCGCTCGACCCCAACGGTATCCTCAACCCGGGAAAGGTTCTCTAGGGCGTTTCTCCGCAGGATCCAGCAAACTCGATGTCATCCCTGCGAAGGCGGGGACCTCCGTTTGCGATCGTGCCGCAGACGAGAAAACTGAGGTTCCCGCTTTCGCGGGAATGACCCGGTGCGTCGGGCACGGCCCTAAAATTAGCGCGCGGGCCTTCGCGGGGATGACACCGCGGGTAGTGCGGCTCGTCCTTGAAACGCTCTGGTCACCCCGAGGTACCCTGTTGACGGGTTGGGCTGGGCGACCCATCTGACGGGCCATGCTGCTCGATATCGGATTTCTCGACGACGCCACCCGGCCCGCGCCCATCAAGCTCGAGGGGCTGACCGAGGCGCAGCGCGCGCCTGGCCTGCATCTCAAAGAGGTGCACGACCACCTGCGCGACAATATGAAAACCTTGGCCGTGCTGATCGAGCGTGCCGCCGCCGGCGAGGTCGGCGCACAGACTGCGACCGACGAGGCCTCCAGCCTTGCCATGGTCGCCAACTACCGTCGTTTCGGGAACCTCTGCGGTCAGCACTGCAACATCGTCAACGTGCACCACTCGATCGAGGACGAGGCGGTGTTTCCGGCGATTGCGGCGCAGGGAGCCGGCTTCAAGGCGATCGCCGACCGGCTGCGGGCCGAGCACGTGGTGGTGCACGAGTTGCTGGTGCGGTTGATCGAGGCATTGGGCGAGCTGGCGCTCGAACCGGGCCCGGGCCGCTTCGCCGATACGCTCGAAATCTACCGTGCGCTCGAGCGGGTGCTGCTCAGCCACCTCGGCTACGAGGAAGCGGCGATCGGCGACGCCCTGGGCTATTTCGAGCTGTTCTAGCGGTATCATTCGGAGGAGTATGACCTCGCAGGCTGACTTGACATCCGAACATTAAACGTTTCACTAGTCGGCAATGGAGGGTTGCGGACGTTGAAGCCGTTGTCGCAGAGAGCTTACCACGTGCTGTTCGTCACGCCGGCGCTGCTGCTGAGCGTGGCCATCGTGCTGCTGCCAGCGCTCTTGACCTTCGGGGCATCGTTCTCGCGCTGGGATGGCGTCTCGGCGCCGTCTTTCGTCGGGCTTGCCAACTTCGAGGCCCTGGCCGCCGATAACGTGTTCTGGCAGGCGATCACCAACAATATCCAGTGGGCGCTGATTTTCCTGACCATCCCGATGGCCATCGCCCTCGTCGCGGCGTCGCTGCTGCTGAGCCGGCGCAAATCGGGGGCGGTATACCAGGTGATCTTCCTGTTGCCCTATGTCCTCGCGCCGGTCGCCAACGCGGTGATCTGGCAGAACATCATCCTGTCGCCGGTTTCGGGCCTCCTGGGCTTTGTCTCGAAGACCTTCATCCCGCTGTCGAGCCCGCTGACCGAGCCGTCGACCGCGCTCTATGCGGTAGCCGGCGTCGATATCTGGCACTTCTGGGGCTACCTCACCGTGGTGTTCTTCGCCGCCATGCGGCAAACGCCGGAAGAGCAGCTCGAAGCGGCGTTCCTCGAAGGCGCCAATGGCTGGCAGGTGTTCTGGAACGTGACGCTCCCCAACATCCTGCCGACCCTGGGATTGATGCTGGTGCTGGTGACGATCTTCTCGTTCCTCACCTTCGATTACATCTACCTGATCACCCAGGGCGGGCCGGCGCGCGCCACCGAGATGCTCTCGACCTATGCCTACAAGTTCGCCTTCACCAGCTTCCAGGTCGGCAAGGCTGCGGCGGTGGCCCTGGTGATGAGTTTTTTCGGGCTCATCGCATCGATCGTCTATGTGCGGATGAGCCGCGCCAGCCTCGAGGCCTGACATGCAGACCGGCGCTTCTCCGCTTTCCCGCACCCTCGCCAACCTCTTCCTGTGGGGCGCGGTGCTGATCGCCCTGCTGCCACTGGGCCTCGTGGCGCTCAACGCGTTCAAGCCGCATCCGGCGATCGTCGCCAACCCGCTGAGCCTTCCCGAGAGCCTCAGCCTCGACAACTTCGCCCGGGCCTGGAACGGCGGTAAATTCTCGATCGGCATCGTCAATTCGCTGCTGCTGAGCGGCACCACGACGCTGATCACCCTCGCCTTCGCCTCGCTCGCCGCCTTTGCCCTGGCGCGCCGCAAGATCCCCGGCTGGCAGTTGATCACCATCTACTTCCTCTGCGCGACGACCGTGCCGATCCAGCTGTTCCTGTTCCCGCTGTATTTCGTCTACGCCAAGCTCGGCATCGTCGGGAACTTCGCCGCCACCGCGCTGATCCTCGCCGCCATCAACTTGCCGATCTCGATTTTCCTGTTGCGCGCCTACGTCATCTCGATCCCGCAGGATGTCGACGACGCGGCCTTCATGGATGGGGCCAATCCGCTGCAGACGTTCCTGCACGTCATCCTGCCACTGATGCGCCCGGGGCTGATCACCGTGGCGATCATCGTGTTCCTCAACTCCTGGAACGAGTTCCTGATCACCTCGACGTTCCAGAAGGGGCGTTCGAACATCACGATGACGCTGGGCTACCTGTCGATGAACGGCACCTATGCCACCGACCAGGGGGCGCTGATGGCCGGCGCCTTTATCCTCGTGGCGCCGATCGTCGTCTTCTTCCTGCTGCTGCAGCGCTTCTTCATCTCCGGCATGACCTCCGGCGCCGTCAAAGGATAGTCCATGAACGTCCGTGTCTCCCCCACCCCGCTCACCTCGGTCGCCGAAAGGACCTATGCCGGCGTGCTCGGCAAGCTGATCGGCGTCTATCTGGGGCGCGCCGTCGAAGGCTGGACCTACGAGGCCATTCACGACACCTTCGGCGAGATCGAAGACTACGTGAACCACCGGGTCAACTGGCCGCTGATCGTGCCCGACGACGACATTTCCGGCACCTTCCTGTTCTACCGGGCACTCGAGGATAACGGCTTTCCCGCCGACATCTCCGCCAAGGCGATCGGCGACACCTGGCTCAACTACATCGTCGAGGACAAGACGGTGCTGTGGTGGGGTGGCCTCGGCCGCTCCACCGAGCACACCGCCTACCTCCGCCTCAAGCACGGCATTGCCGCGCCGGCCAGCGGCTCCATCGCCATGAATGGCAAGGGCATGGCCGAGCAGATCGGCGCCGAGATCTTCATCGATACCTGGTCGATGGTGAACCCATCCGATCCCGACCGGGCCGCGGCGATGGCGCGGGCGGCAGGCTCGGTGAGCCATGACGGCGTGGCGCTGGAAGCGGCGTGCCTTCTCGCCGCCATGCAGGCGGCGGCCTATGACGAGAGGGATATCGACAAGCTGCTCGATCTCGGCCTCCGGTATTCGAACAGCAACGAGCTGAACGGTGTCATCGCCGATGTGCGCGAGCAATGCGCCAGGGCAGGTGACGACTGGCGGGCGGTGCGGCACTGGCTCGGCGCCAACCATGGCTATGAGCGCTATCCGGGCAACTGCCCGATGGTGCCCAACCATGCCCTGCTGATCGCCTCGTTCCTGCTCGGTGGCGACGACTTCCAGAAGGGGCTGAAGATTGCCGTCTCCTCGGGCTGGGACACCGATTGCAACGCCGGCAATCTCGGTGCGCTGAACGGCATCCGCCTGGGGCTCAAGGGCCTCGAGACCGGTCCCGACTTCCGCGGGCCGGTAGCGGACCTGATGTATGTGGTCGGCGCCGATGGTGGCGAGTGCGTCACCGATGCAGTGATCGAGACGCGCCGCGTGCTGCAGAGCGCGGCGCAGCTCAAGGGCGACAGGTACACTGCACCGGCAAGCCGCTTCGCCTTCGAGTTCCCGGGCTCGGTGCAGGGCTTTGGGCGCTGCCCGCTGCACCAGGGGCGGCAGGCGATCACCCGCGTCGCCAACCTCAACAGCTCGGGCGAGGCCAACGGGCTGGAGCTCAGCTTTGAAGGGTTGGCGCGCGGCGTGACCGGGGCAGTATCGGTGCCGACCTTTATCGACCCCAAGCCGCGCGGCGTGTCGGACACCTCGTATTTCGAGGTGATCGCCAGCCCGACGCTCTACGCCACCCAGACGGTCACCGGCACCATTCGCGGCTTCGATGCAGTCAATCCGGCGGCGCGCTTCTTCATCCACTATTTCGATGAGACCGACCAGCTCGCCCGGCTCGATGGCGCGTGGTTCGAGATCGACCAGGGCGACAACGCGGTCAGCTTCAAGATCCCCAACACCGGCGGACGACCGATCCACCGGCTGGGCCTCGAGCTCTCGGCCGAGCAAAGACTCTCCGGCCGGATTGCCATCCTCGCGCTCGACTGGAGCGGCGCGCCGGAGAACCTCAGGTTCGGGAGCTCCAAAGAGCTGACGCCGCGGCTCACGCCGTGGGACACCACGACGTTCTGGACCAAGCAGTTCGTCTCGTCGGCCAGGCACTGGGCGACCGACATCTACAACACCTTCACCCTGTCGCATCCGGACAGCAACGGCGTCATCACCTTCGGCACGCGCGACTGGACCGACTATGCCATCGCCTCCGAGCTGGTCATCGAACTGCATGAGATGGCGGGGCTGGTGGTCCGCGCCCGTGGGCATCGGCGCTACTATGCCGGGGTGGTGCATGACGGCAAGGCATCGATCGTGCGCCGCCGCGATGGCGCGCTCGACATCCTCGCCTCGGTGCCATTCGACTTCATCCCGAACAGCCGGCAACTGTTCGAGGTCAGCGCCGTGGGGGACAGGATCAGCCTCGGCATCGGCGGCAAGCCCATCGTCGCGGCCAGCGACGCGTCATATGGCTCGGGTGGCGCCGGTTTCCTCATCGAAGGCGGAACGGTGCCGGCGCTCGGCCTCAGCGTTCGCCGGATCGGAGGCTGACGCATGGCTGGCCTGACGCTGCGGTCCGTCCGCAAGAATTTCGGCGATGCCGAGATCATCAAATCCGTCGATCTCGACGTCGATCACGGCGAGTTCGTGGTGTTCGTCGGCCCGTCTGGCTGCGGCAAGTCGACCCTGTTGCGGATGCTTGCCGGCCTCGAGAACGTCACCTCCGGCAGCATTGCCATCGATGGACGCGATGTCACCGGCACGCTGCCACTCGAGCGCGGCGTCGCCATGGTGTTCCAGTCCTATGCGCTCTACCCGCACATGAGCGTCGAGGACAATATCGGCTTCGGCCTCAAGATTGCGCATGTGCCCAGGCCGGAGCGACAGCAACGGGTGCTCGAAGCGGCACGGGTGCTGCAGCTCGAACCCTATCTGAAGCGCAAGCCCAAGGCGCTCAGCGGCGGCCAGCGCCAACGCGTCGCCATCGGCCGGGCCATCGTCAAGAGCCCAAAAATCTTCCTGTTCGACGAACCGCTCTCCAACCTCGATGCCGAACTGCGGGTGCAGATGCGGCTCGAGATCGCCGCACTGCATCAGCGGCTGGGCGCCACGATGATCTATGTGACGCATGACCAGGTCGAGGCGATGACGCTCGCCGACAAGATCGTGGTGCTGCGCGCCGGCCGCATCGAGCAGGTCGGACGGCCGATCGATCTCTACGAGAACCCCGACAACCTGTTCGTCGCCGGCTTCATCGGCTCGCCCAAGATGAACTTCATTCCGGCAACCATTTCGTCGATCTCGGTGGGCAAGGCAGCGGTGAGTGCACCGACGCTGGGCAGCGCCAGCCTGAGCGTGCCGCTGCGCCGCGATGGTGCGAAACCCGGCGATGAGGTAACTCTCGGCTTCCGCCCCGAGCACACGGAGCTCGCGGCGGGTGGTTTTGCCGGTACGGTGCAGGTGGTCGAACAGCTGGGCAGTGTCTCCTATGTCTATGCCAGTGCCGAGGGCGGCGCGCCGGTGACCATCGAACAGCGACGGTTGAGCGGGCTGCGGCCGGGCGAGGCGCTGAGATTTTCGCTCGAGGCCGAGCGGCTTTTCCTGTTCGACAAGGCGGGCGAACGACTCTAGGACTGGCTGGGGGCAGGAAATGGGGCGCCCGCCGACAATGAAAAAGTCAGCGACGATCCGCGACGTGGCGCGAGAGGCCAAGGTCTCGATCGCGGCGGTGTCGTACGCCCTCAACGGCGGCGGCACGATCGGCGAGGAAGTTCGTGCCAGAGTGCGCGACGTGGCGCAGCAGCTCGGTTACCGTCCGAACCGCTCGGCGCAGGCGGTGCGCACGGGCAAGAGCATGACGCTGGGCCTCGTGGTGCCCGATCTCAACAACCCGTACTACCCGGCCCTGGCGCAGAGCTTCGAGCGCGCCGCCCGGCAGGCCGGCTACACTGTGGTGCTGATCGACACCTCGGGCCATGTCGAAGAAGAAGTGCAGGGCATCCATCGCCTCGAGCAGCATGGCGTCGAGGGGATCGTCTGGTGCCAGACGGCGGGCCCCGACGAGGCCGTCAGCTCGGACTACTCGGTGCCGATCGTGATCATCGGCACGCCCAGCCTCAGCATCGACAATGTCACCACCAAGGACTACGAGGGCGGCCAGCTGCTCGGTCGGCACCTGCTTGAGATGGGGCATGGCCGCATCGGCATGCTGACCGCGGCCGGAGTGCCTCCAAGCAAGGATGACCGGCGGCTCGGCTTCCTCGCTGCCCTCGAGGGGCACGCCACGGTGACGTGGGAAGAAAAGACCCCGTTTGCCATCGACCTGCCCGAGCGGATCCTCACCGCGCTGGAGCGTCGCGACGTCAGCGCGGTGATGTGCGGCAACGACCTGATCGCGGTCGGCGTGCTGCGCGCGGCCCGTCAGCTCGGCATCACGGTACCGGCCGAGCTGTCGGTCGTCGGGTTCGACGATATCCCCTGGGCCTCGATCGTCGAGCCGGAACTGACGACGGTGCGCCAGCCGGTGTCGGAGATGGCCGCGGTGGCGCTGACGCTGCTGCTCGACCGGATCGCCGAGCCGACCCGCGCCGTGCGCCACTTCAAGGTCGGGGTCGAACTGATCAAGCGACAGAGCGTCGCCGAAGCCCCGGTTTCCTGGGGCTGGCGCAGGATCGGGCGCAGTTAGGGCGGTGTGTGATCGATTGCTCCAGCGCCGGCGTGGGCTGACCCCCACCCTTGATCCCTCCCCCTAAGAAGGGGGCGGAAGACGATCGCCTCGATGTCAGTGGGAGGGTCTCCCTCCCCATGTTTGTTTAGGGGGAGGGGACAGGGGTGGGGGTCAGCTCGCACCGCGGCCGTCAACTATGAGGCACCTCAGCATCCCATCGAAGGCAGCCAGTATTTCTTCCCCGCCGCAGCGCGCTTTTTGTCCATGCGGTCGAGCAGGGCGCAGCCCTTGAGCGCTACGTCGATGGCTTTGGCGTGGCCGGCGCCGTGGCTGAACTCGGCATTGGTGATGACATTGTCGGCCACCGAACACACCGAACCGCCACGGAAGCCGTAAAGCGCCGCCAGCGTCACCACGGCCGCCGATTCGCGATCGCCGTTGAGCACGCCGGCGCGGTTATAGGTCGCCAGCATTTCGATGTTCCACGGTTGCAGGTAGCCGCCGACTCCCGGCCTGCCGACGCCGGCGAAATCGCTGTCGACCGACAGCGTGACACCCACGTGGTAATCGGCGTTGAGCTCGTCGGCCGCCTGCGCCATGGCCGCCACCACCTCATAGTGGCTGGTGGCCGGGAAGGCGCGATCGATATAGGCGCGGGTCATGCCCTCTTCGCGCACCACGCCCGACGACACCACGATGTCGCCCGGCTTGACGTCGGTGCCGATGCCGCCCGAGCCGCCGACGCGCAGATAGGTATGGGCGTTGGAGAACTCCATGAAATCATAGAGCAGCAGTTCGGCCTCGGACGAGCCGCTGCCGCCGGAAACGACAGTGATCCTCGCGCTTTCATAGGTTCCTGAGATCGAGGTGAACATCCCGGATTCGCCGATTACCTCCGCGCCCTCGAGATATTGCCCGATATGCGCGGTCGGATCGCCGGAGTAGGCGATCAGCGGATCGCGCACCGTCACCAGCACGAAATCCCCGACCTTGTCGGGGTCGATGCGGGTCATCGCCGGGCGGCCTTCGACCATCAGGCCGCGATGCGGCACGTTGTTCCAGTAAGCGTAGCGCTCGTGGATCTGCTTCAGGGCGGCGCGGCGCGCCACCTCATCGCGGGACATGGGTAACTCCTGGACTTAGTGCACGGCGTGGACGAGGAAGCCATCGGCGACGATGGTCCCCTTCTCGACGATGAAGCCGGCGCCACCGCTGGTAAAGGTGGGGTCGGTGGCTTCTCCCGCCGGCTTGCCGTCGACCACGAGGCTGAGCCGGTCGCCGGCCACAGTCAGCTTGAGGTCGCGCTTGCCTTCGGCGCCGACCTCTACCGGGACACGCGACAGCACTTCGACCTCGTCGTCATAACGCCTTATGATCAGCGCCTCGCGGCCACGCAGCATGCCGGCATAGTAGCGGCGATGCCCGCGGGCGCGGGCGACGAGGCCGGCACCGTCATTGATCGAATAATCGAGCGAGCTGGCGACCGAGTAGTTGTCCCAGTCGCGGCTGCCGGTGGTGACGACGCCGTTCTCATGGGGGTGCGAGAAACAGAGGGTGTACTTGAAGTCCGGCGCAAAATGTTTGGCCGAACTGACCCAGGCGCGGGTCCAGAACGGGGTGAGGTTCCAGATCGATTTGACCAGCATGCCCTTGGTCTCATAGGCGGCCGGGGCACCGGACCAGTCGACGGAGTTCACCGTCACGGTGCCGTCGAAGCGGCCGTCCGAGCCGAACTCGATCCCCAACCGGTAGAGCGGCAGCCCGTTGGTATCGGGAATGAGCCAGGCGAGGTCGCCCGCCTCCGACCACTCACCTTCGATACGCTGCACGGCATCGTCGCGATCATAGATGAGCGCGTAAAGTCGCGCTTTCACCCCGGCTGGGCGGTTGAGCACCGCCGATACCGTCTGCCCCGGATAGAGCGTCGGGCTCGCCACCATGGCGAAGCTCGACTGCGCCGCGAACGGCTCGACGAAGACCGGCGTCGACACCGACCCGGTAACGCCGAGCGACAAGCCATCGAGCTGCACCGCGAGGCCTGACCCAGCATTGGCGAGCCGCAACGCCCCCTGACGGCCGACATGGCGCGGGCAGGGCGCAAAACCCTGGGTGGCGCCCGGATAGTCGAAGCCGTATTTCGGCCGGGCAACCGGAGCCGGTTCGTCGTTGAGTGCGTTGGCCGCGGCGACGATCGTGCGGGTCTGCTGCACCGCATCGGTGATACCGGCGGCGCCGTCGGCGGTGACCACATACATGAAGTCGCTGACCGGGCCGCGCAGGTCCGGACCCTTGTCGAGCGCCGCAAGCCCCAGGCGGATGCCGTTGAGGCAGCCGACATTGCCGGCATTGCAGTCGGTGTCCCAGCCGGCAGTGGTGGCGATCTTCAGCGAGCGGCCGAAATCGTCACCGGCCATCAGCAGGGCCATCAGCACGATGGCGTGGTTGGGCACCATGTGGCAGGGGCCGTCATAGTGATCATAGCCGTGGTTGCCGGCGATCCAGGTGCGGACCTGGTGCCAGTCATCGGTTTTGGCACACTGGTTGCGCAGCCGGTCGACGACGCTCAGCAGCTGGTTGTTGCTGACATATTTGAGGCCGGCATCGAGCAGTTTGTCGACGCTCTGCTCCGAGAACGCCATCGCCTCCATGGTGCCGAGCAGCACCGCCGCATCGAGCGCGATACCGTCGTGGCTGACCGACGCCGCGGCACGCACCATCTGCGCTGCCCGATCCGGATCGTTCGGATTGGCCATGGCGAAGCCATCCATGAAGATCTGGGCGCCGATCTGCGCCGGGATCCATGGGCCGTTGAGCTGATGCGAGCCGGTGAGCGGCGCCTTGATGCCGTTCTTCAGATGCAGGAACGCAGTGTGCTCGGTGGAGCGCCCCAGGCCGCCCCACCAGAGGATGGTCTTTTCCTCGATGATGTAGTTGAGCCAGGTCTTGCCCACGGTGTGCGGATCGAGCCGCTTGGGGTAGCCGTTGTCCTCGAGCGCCCGGAAGAAGGCGAACGTGCCCGAGATGTCGTCGTCGGGCAGCATGATCGGCAGGTTCATCCGGCCATTGACGAAGTAATCCACTTCGCCATGCGTCTGCATGATCCGCTCGTAGGACCAGCCTTCGACCGGCCGTCCGTGATAGACGCCGAGGATCTTGCCCAGGACGCCGGCGTAGATCTTTTCTTCGGTTGCGCGGTCCATCGGTTACTCCAGCACCAGCGTCATCACCAGGTCGAGGAAACGCCGGTAGTCGGCGCTCGAAGCGACCTCGATTTCCGGCAGATGGGCCCAGCCGTGATGGTGGCGGAAATCGGCCACGGTCTGCCCCAGGGTCAGCTCGCCCTTGGTTTCGACCCCGACCCGCGCCTTGGTGGTGCCGATCAGCGTGGGATCAATCACCGCCGCGACGGCCATCGAGTCGATCAGCACGCAGTAGGACTCGAACCCCCTACCCTCGACGAACCGCACCATCTTCTCGACGAGATTGGCTTCGGGCCGGGCCGAGGCCTTGAGCGTCGCCAGTTGCTCCTCGGTGAAGTTGATGTCGAAATGCGTCGCGACATCGAGGCCCACCGCTCGCACCGGCGCCCCGGATTCGAACACCAGGCGCGCCGCTTCGGGATCGACGAAGACGTTCCACTCGCTTTGCGGCGTGTCGCCGGTGGCGTTGGCGAAAGCGTATTTGTTGAGCCCGAAGGAGCCGGCGATGCACACTACCTCCTTGACCAGCGGAACGATGTCCGGCTCCTTCATGAAAGCCATGGCGAGGTTGGTCAGCGGCCCCAGCGTAATGACCGTCACCTCGCCCGGATTGGCCCGCACCATATCGATGATCTGGTCGACGCCGTGCTTGGCGCTCGGCCTGGTGGTCGGCTCCGGCAGGTGGGTTTCGGCCTGGCCGTCGGAGCCGTGCGAGAACGGATCCTTGGCGAGGGGCCGCGCCAAAGGCTTCTGCATACCACGCGCCACCGGGATATCGGTGCGTCCGAGCAGTTCCAGGGTCTTCAGCGCATTCTTGGTCGTCACTTCGATCGGGTAGTTGCCCGCAACCGAGGAGATGCCGAGCAGTTGCACCGCCCTGGATTTGATCGCCAGGATGATGGCGAGGGTGTCGTCCATCCCCGGGTCGGTATCGATCAGAATCTTCTTCATGCGGTCTGCTCCAGGGTCGTCATGAGTTCGGCGACGAGGGCCGCAGCCGTCGCGCGCGTCGGGGCGGACCCCGCTTCGGGTGGTCCGTATTGTGAGATGGCGAGGCGTGCCGCAACCGTGCCCATGGCACCGGCCCGCACCGGATCGGGGCCTTGCGCCAGCCCTACCAGAGCCGCGCCGCCATAGGCGTTGCCGCCGCCGGTGACATCGGTGGGCGCGACCGGCAGGCTGGGCACGAAGCGCACCGCGCCCCTGGTGATGACAAAACTGCCGCGCGCCCCGGCGCGGAGGAACACGGTACCGGTGCCGATGGCGCGCAGCCGGGCGATCAGCGAGGCCTCCTCGGCGGCGCTATAGATCAGCGCTGCCTCCTCGAGGTTGATCGACAGCGCATCGACCTGCCGGGCCAGCTCCTCGATGCGCCCGCGGTTCTCCGGCAGGCAGGCATCGAGCGCGATCTCCCACATGGTCAACGGGCGGTGCGCGGCGAGCAGCGGCAGGGTTTCGGCCCAGAACACGGGGTCGAGGTTGCGGAAGATGAAGAGGCTGCGGGCGCCAGCGATCACCTTGGCGATATCGGCGGCTGTCGGCTCGATCCGGCGGAAGTGGTCGGCGCCATAGACCGGCGCCTCGGTGCGCGTGCGCTCGTCGAGGTAGCGCATGATGTTGCGCGGCGCATGGTCATCGGCGAAGCGCAACCCGCGCGTGGTCAGTCCGTTCCGATCGAGCCACGGGCCGAAGGTCTGCGGCAGGTCTCGGCCGGTGCCGGTGACCAGCACGGCGAAATCGCTGAACAAGGCCGCCCCGGCGAGCGCGTAGAGCCCCGCGCCGCCCGGAATATCGTCACGCCGGCTGCCGTCGGCGTAGACGATATTGTCCATCAGCACCGCGCCAACGATGATGTCGGCGCCGTCAGCCATGGCACTTCACGAAGAACTGCCGCTGGCGCGGCCCGTCGAACTCGTTGAAGAAAATGCCCTGCGAGTGGCCGAGCAGCGGCGCCCCGTCGACGATGATCAGCGTCAGGCTGACACCGACGATTACCGACTTCACGTGCCCGGCTGCATCCTGCGGGGTGTCGAACTGGTGCTTGAAGTCGATGCGTGTCGGCACCAGCCGGTTGATGTCGTCATGCACGTCCTCGAGGCCCTTGGGATCCCAGAACGAGCTGATCGACAGGCCGGCCGTGGTGTGCGGCACAAAGACGACGCAGAGTCCGTCGGTGACACCCGACGCCGCGACTGCCTCGCGCACGGTCTTGGTGATCTCGTAGGCTTCGTTGGCCGTAGTCGCGAGCTTGTGGTTGGAAAGGCTCATTTGCCCGGCTCCCAGATGGCACTTTGCTGCACGGTGGCGGCCGTCATGCTGTCGTCCCACGGCGCCTTGCCGCCACGGCCATACTCGGCCCCGTCGAGGGCGCTGAGGTGGGCGGCGAGCAGGGCCGGAGCGACGCTGGTAAGTAGCGGCGACCAGCGTTCGGCGATGGCCGGGACCGGCAGGACGGCGTGGCCGAGGCGCTGCGCCAGAGCGGCGGCCTCGCCGCCGCCGACCACCACGAGGCTGCGCCCAAGCTTGTGCATATAGGTGATCAGTTCGAGCGCCCGGCTCGCTGTGGGGCTGCCCTCGGGCACCACCAGCACGGTGGCAATCTCGGTCGGCGCGTTGTCGAAATAGTTGAGGTGCGTCCATTCCTCGAGATCCCGCGCCAGCGCATGGCGGCCGGAAGCTTCGAGCAGTTTGGCGGCGCCATACTCGGCCACGGCAAGGTTGGGCCCGGCGCCGACGAACTCGACCAACCTCTTGCCGGTGAGGGCCGCCGCGACCTGCCGCGTCGGGGCGTCGAGGTCGGCGATTACTATCTCCAGCCTGGCCAGCAGGGCCTTGAGTTCAGCGCGCAAAGCCTGCGCCTGATCCATGGTGATCGCCAGCTTCACTTCACCGAAACGGATGGCGAGCAATTGCAGGCCCAGTACCGCGAACAGGTACGGACCGAAGCCCGGCGCGTTCGGCAGCTCGGGTACCGGCAGCAGCAGCTTGCGATCGGCAATGCCGGCCAAGCGGCCGGCCTCGTTCTTGGTGACCGCCAGCACCCTGGCGCCGGCGGCGCGCCACAGCGTCGCCGCTTCGGCGACCCGGGCGGCACCGCCGGAATTGGAGAGCGCCACCAGCAGGGTGTTCTCCAGTTCGCGGCGCGGAAAATGCTGCGACTGGTAGCGCCCCTCCTCGAGCGGCGTACGCACCTCGGCGGCAACCTCTGCGTCGATCCAGAAGGCCAGCTCGGCGGCCTTGGCGGCAAACCAGGAATCGCCGCTGCCGGTGAGCACGACGCGCCGGGTACGGTAGATATCTGGGGTCTCGACGGCGAGCCGAGCATTCAGCTCCACCGCGTCAAAGCCTTTGAGCAGGGCACCGGGCGTGGCGAAAATCTGCTCACGCATCGGGTTGGACGGTTCCACAACAGACCTCTTGATTATGGGGCTCCCGGCGCCGCAGGCCGGGAGGGGACGCGGACGACCGAGGGAGGTTGGTCGTCCGCGTCGGAGCCAAGCCGGGAGCGTTTCAACGAAACGCTCTTCCTCTTCTGGTCGCGTTTTCGAACCGGAAAAGTCTGCAACTTTTCCTGAAAACGCTTCAGAGAGACGGCTTGGGGAGCTCCTGCACCAGGCCCTGCGCCTTCTCGTCGGCGTAGGTGGTGGCGGCCTTCTTGAGCATGTCGGCGGCGCTCATCTTGTCGAGCCAGACGCTCTCGATGTCTTCGAACATCACCTGGCTGGTGGCCGGCGGGAAGAAGGTGCCGATCTTGAAGCCGAAGGTGCCCTTGTCGACCGCGGCGGTCATATCGGCCATGGCGTCGAGGAACGACGCGGTGAGGCCGGTAGCGCTGGGATCGGTCGGGAACTGCTTGAGCGGAATGCCCCAGTAGCCGGGCCAGACCTTAGCCATCTCGGCAGCGAACTCGGGCGAGAAGATGCGGTCGAGCACCAGCGCGGCGCCGTCCTTGACCTTGGAGTTGGCGTTGATCGAGAGGGTGAACGCCACGCCGAGGTCATAGATCGGGTAGGGCTGGCTGGCGTCGAGCTGCGGCATCGGCGCGAAGGCGAAATCACCCGCCGTGGCATCCTTGAAGTAGTTGGTGGCCCACTGGAAACCGATCGAGGGGGCGAAGAAGAACGGCGATTTCTTCTGGCTGACCAGCGAGATCGACTCGTCGAAGTTGAGCGAGAAATAGTCCTTGCCGCCGAGAAAGCCCGCCTTGAACCAGCGCGCCGATTCCTCGATCGCTTTCTGCATCTCGGGCGAGTCCCAGCCCTCGCCGGTCGACAGGATGTCATAGAACTTGGTCGGCCCGACGATGTTGTTGATGAAGATCGAGGCGTAGTTCTCGTTGACCGGCTGCCAGCCCTTGTTGCCGGTGACCGAGGCGTAGAGCCCCTCCGCCTGGGCGGCCTTCATCACCGTTTCGACTTCCTCGAGGGTCTTGGGAACGGCCCAGCCTTTTTCTTCGAGCAGCGCTTTGTTGTAGAACATGCCGTCCGAAATCAGCGATGGCGGCATGCAGTAGAGGTGACCGAGCTGCTGGCAGGTATCGAGCACGGGCTTGAGCAACTTGTCGTTCCAGCCGAACTTTTCCGCATAGCCCTCGAGCGGCTCGAGCACGCCGGCCTTGGCAAGCGGCGCGATGTAGGACGGGCCGGAGGTGTAGACGAGGTCCGGCCCCTCGCCGGCCAGCACCGAGACGCGGACGTTGTTATCGACGTCGTTATTGTAATCCATCTGCAGTTCGTACTGATCCTGCGAGGCGTTGAAGGGCTCGACCAGCACCTTCTGAAAAGCTTCCTGCAGGTTGGGCGGCGCGCCCCAGAACCATAGCGTAACCGGCTCCCTGGCCAAGGCGTTGGACGATACAGCGATCAGAACAGACGCTGCGGCGACGGCGACTTTCCACATGACGTATTCCCCTATTGATGCCGGCGGGCCGGCACTCTCCCGAGACCTCGCGACGATCCCCGCTTGAGGTCCTGGTGGACATTAGTTAAACGTTTCATGTTGACCGTCAAGCGAGAATCGATGCGGCCAGGGTGCCGCCGAAGAGGAGGGTCCGGTGGGGGAGCTCGTCGTCCAGCAATCGTGGATCAACGATTCCGAGTTCATCGGTTATTTCGTTGCCGCCGCAGAAGGTTTCTATCAGGCCGCGGGTCTCGAAGTGCTGCACCGCCCCGGCCATGCCGGCCTGACGCCCGAGCGCACGCTGCTCGAGGGCACTGCCGATATTGCGCTTTGCGCGCCGGAATCAGTGGCCGCGACGATCCGCGACACCGGCGCCAGTCTTTTCGTCATCGGGGCTCAGTTCCAGAAGAGCCCGCTCGGCATCGTCAGCCGCGCCGACGATCCCATTCGCCATCTCGGCGAGCTCAGGGGCCGCAAGCTCTCGGTGCCGGAGATGAACCTCGCGATGGTGCTGGAACTGCTGGCCCATGCCGGGCTGGCGGCCGGGGAGGTGACAATCGTTCCCTACGCACACGACCCGCAGCCGCTGATCGGGCGGCAAATCGCCGGGCTGGTCGATTTCATCGTCGATCCGCAATACCGGCTGGGCCTCGCAGAGGTCGAGCCGTATGCGATGCTGCTGTTCGACCACGGCGCGCCGCTGCCCAACAACCTGGCCGTGGTGACGGAGGCAACGTTCAAGGCGCGCCGCCGGGAGCTGGTCGACTGGCTGCTCGCCTCGCGGCAAGGCTGGCAGGAAAATTACCATGACCCGGCCTTCTACCCGGCGCGGCTGCGCGGCAATCCAATGGTCGAGAGCCGAACGCTGGCGCACGAGATTTATGCCAATGGCGCGTTTCAACCGCTGGTCGAGACGCCGGATGGCATCATGTCGATGAGCGACGGGCTCATCGACGGCGTCGTGGCGTACCTGGAGCGGGTCCAGTTGCCGGTCGAGCGCGGCATGTTCACACCGCTGGCGTGACAGAACGCTTCGGCGCGAACGGCCGAATCATTGGTTCCGTGAAACGATCTAGAACAGAATTGTTCGGGGATCGTAGGCCGCGAGCGTCTCGTCGTGCGTGACGAGCTGCAGGCCCTCGACCTGCGCTTGAGCGAGGAGCAACCGATCGAAGGGATCAGGGTGGAAGGCCGCGATCGTTTCGACTGCCTTTGCGTGTCGGGAGGTTACCGCAAGCTCGCGAAGGCTGCTTCGCGCCGCCAGCTCCACGACCGTGTCCGACGCGGTGTTGGGCGCGCTGCGTCGTCCCAAGGCGCGCTTGGACGCGATCTCGAAGATACTGATGGCCGAAAAGTAGACCTCGTTCTGGCCGGCTTCGATCATGCGACGCAGCGAAGCCGGAAGGAGCCTGGTCGCAGTCATTGACCACACGAGGGTGTGCGTGTCGAGCAGCAGCCTCAAGCGGACTTGCTCCGCTTCTTGCCGTACTTCTCATCAAGCTCATGCGTATGCCGCTCGAACCGCTCCCAGCGGGCGTCGAGGACATCCTGCCAGTTAACTTCGTCGAGCGCCTGGAACTCCTCGAAGTCGAATTTGCCTTCGCCGATGCCGATAACCCGGTCCGCCACTTCGAGCGGTACGATCCGCGCCACGGGCCTGCCGTTCCGGGCAAGGATGATCTCGGTCTCCTTGCCGGTTTCCACTGCCTCGACCAGTTTGGAGAGATTGGTCTTGGCCTCGAGCATGTTGACTTTGGGCATGGACATCACCTTAGCTAACCTGGCTAATAATACGGCGTGACGACCCTTAGAACAAGTCCAGCTGCCCGCCGCCGGCAGCCGCCTTCTTCTTCGGCTTTGCGGACGCTGCGGCTTCAGCTGCCGCCTCTTCGGGGCTGATCGGGCGGATCAGTTCGGGGCCATCGGCATCGGCGCGGCCGACGGCCTTGCTCACCGGGTGATATTTCAGCGCGCCCGGGCGCAGCGGCAGGGCCAGCTGGGTTGCCGCCTTGACGTCGAAATCGCGGGTGTTGAGCCACATTTCGACGGCGTCGCCGGTCAGCATGGCCGGCATCCGGTCATAGACCGAGCTGATCTCGAGGTTGGGTTCGACGGTGACGATGCAGGCGGTATCGATCTCCTCGCCGTTCGGGCCCGCCCAGTTCGAATAGAGCCCGGCAAACACCATGGGGGAATCGTCGGCCATGGTGATGTAGTAGGGCTGGCGCTTGCCGTCGGGGCCCTTCATCCATTCGTAATAGCCTGAGGCCGGCACGATGCAGCGCGAGTGGCGCACCGCGTCGCGGAACGAGGGTTTTTCCGCCATGGTCTCGGCCCGGGCGTTGATCAGCAGCGAGAACTCGCGCGGGTCCTTCACCCAGTTCGGCACGAAGCCCCAGCGCACCAGCTGGATGGTGCGGCGGCCCGACTGCTCCCACACCACGGCGATCGGCTGGGTTGGAGTGATGTTGTAGCGCGGCGGAAAATCGATCTGGTTGAGCAGGTTGAACAGCTCGACCAGCATCTCCGGCGGCAGGGTAGTGGCGTAGCGTCCGCACATCCGCGGCTCCTTGGTCCTGCTGAGGTGGGTACTTGCCCCAGCGAGGACAAACCACAATCATCAGTTTATGCCTGAGTCACGACAGCCGCCCAATGCCGCCAGCGTCGCCCTGATCGATCGCGACAAGGTGCTGCTGATCCAGCGCGCCCGAAAGCCGTATTTCGGCATGTGGAGCCTGCCCGGCGGACGGCTCGAGCCGGGCGAGACCCCCGAGCAGGCGGCGGAGCGCGAAATCATCGAGGAAGTGGGCCTCCGGGTCTGGCGGCTGCACCCGATCAGGCGGATGTTCCTCGGCGAGGGGCGGTTCGTGCTGCAGGTCTATGCCACCGAAGCGTTCGAGGGCGAGATCGTCGCCTCCGATGAAGTCAGCGCCTGGCGCTGGGTGCGGCTCGACGAGATCGGCGCCATGCACACCACGCCCGATCTCGGCGAGGTGGTGGCGGGCGCCTTCCGGGTCTTCGATCGCAGTTGAGGCATTGGGGCGTTTCACATAAAGGTCAAGCCATGCGCCTCCGCCCGCTTCGCATTGCTGTCGTTGTGCTGCTGCTGGCGGCAGCGCCGGCGCGCGCCATCGATCCGCCCTACCAGGCCGAGATGGAGCGGCTCTCCGAGATCCTGGGGAGCCTGTATTTCCTCAACCCGCTGTGCAAGCCGAGCGCCAAATCGGATTGGCGCGGCGAGATGGCCGACCTGATCGCGCTCGACGAACCCGATGACGACCGCAAGCAACGGCTGACCGGCGCCTTCAATTCGGGCTACGAGGCCTACGCGCGGCTCTATCGGGTGTGCACCGTCTCGGCGGAACAGGCAATGTCGCGCCTCCTGGTCGAGGCGGAAAAAACCGCGCGCGACATCCACTCGCGCTACGCGGAGTAGCACTGCGCGAGGCTTGTCCCTGCCGGTTAACAATAATTGCAGAGTGCATATTAACCTTTTGGAGACGGATGGGGCGCGCCGTCGCTCGGCTCATGCTAGGCCCGATAGCATGAAACTTTCCAAGACCCTCAAGGGTGACAACGGCAGCATCGAGCGACTCGCCGAGGCGGAGCGCGAAGAGCGCCAGTTGGCGCTGGAGTATATTGCCGAAGCATGGAACGCGGCTGAGGACGACGGCATCGCCACTGAGGCGCTGGCGCATGCCTCGCTGTTCGCGGCGATTACCTCGCTGGTCGAGCACCATGGCGAGACGGCGATCGCCGAGCTGATCGCCACGCTGCCCGACCGTATCCAGTCCGGCGAATACAGCCTCAGCCGCTCGCTGCAGTAGTTTCGCCTGGCGATCCCTCGGGGGATCGTGGCTTTCCCCTCATCCGGCGCTACGCGCCACCTTCTCCCCGACGGGGAGAAGAATCCGGAGAGCACGGCGATCACCTCTATTCCTCTCCCCGTCGGGGAGAGGGTGGATCGGCCGTAAGGCCGAGACGGGTGAGGGGTGGGAGGCACGGGCCATCCCTCCCATAAGGCTCACCTTGCGGTGAGAGCAAACCCAACGGGTTCTCGCTCCGCCGCGCGATGCGTCCGCCTAAAGCGCTTCCAGAAACCGCATCGGTTGGCCGATGCTCGGCGTTACCAGCTCGCCCTGCCACATCACAGTGTTGCCGCGCACGATGGTGCCCACCGGCCAGCCGGTGACGGTCACGCCATCGTAGGGGGTCCAGCCGGCGCGGCTTTTCACCCAGCTGTTGGTGATGGTTTCGCGCCGCTTGAGATCCACCACCGTCAGGTCGGCATCGTAGCCCACCGCGATGCGGCCCTTGTTGGCGATGCCGAACAGCCGGTTGGGGCCGTGGCTCGACATATCGACGAAGCGCTCGAGGCTCATCCGCCCGGTATTGATGTGGTCGAGCATGATCGGCACCAGGGTCTGCACCCCGGTCATGCCCGAATGCGACTGTGGGTACGGGTGATCCTTTTCCTCGCGGGTGTGCGGCGCATGGTCGGAGCCGAGCACGTCGGCGACGCCATTGTGCACCCCAGCCCAGATGCCGTCGCGATGCGCCTTGTCGCGCACCGGCGGGTTCATCTGCGCATAGGTGCCGAGGCGGGTGTAGGCGGTCTCATCCAGCGTCAGGTGGTGCGGCGTCACTTCGACGCTCGCCACATCCTTGTGCGCGGCCAGAAACACCATCTCCTCGGCGGTCGAGATGTGGAGGATATGGACGCGCTTGCCGGTCTTGCGCGCCAGGGCCACCAGCCGGCGGGTCGAGAGCATCGCGGCTTCCGGGTCGCGCCAGACCGGGTGCGAGCTCGGGTCGCCAGGGACGCGCAGGGGCTTGCGCTCTTCCAGCCGGTACTCATCCTCGGAGTGGAAGGCAGCGCGGCGGGAAATGGCGTTGAGGATCGCTTCGACGCCATCGTCGTCGGGTACCAGCAGCGAGCCGGTGGACGAGCCCATGAACACCTTCACCCCGGCGCAGCCAGGCAGGCGCTCCAACTCTGGCAGCTGCGCCACGTTGTCGTGGGTGCCGCCGATATAGAAGGCGAAATCACAATGCATGCGGCGGGTGCCGAGGCGGAGCTTTTCCTCGAAGGTTTCGCGCGTGGTGGTCAGCGGGTTGGTGTTGGGCATTTCGAACACCCCGGTGACGCCGCCCATCACCGCCGAGAGCGAGCCGGACTCGAGATCTTCCTTGTGGGTCAGGCCCGGCTCGCGGAAATGCACCTGGGTATCGATGACGCCGGGAAGCACGTGCAGCCCGGTGCAATCGACCGCTTCGCCGGCCGAGGCCGCGCCGAGATCACCCAGCGCGACGATGCGCCCGTCGTTCACCGCGATGTCGGTCCGGTGCACCCCGTCATGGTTCACCACCGTGCCGTTCTTGAAGATCGTCTCGTACTGCGCCATGTCTCAAGTCCGCCTGCCGTTTCGGCGGGTGTAGCGGAACCATCCCATGCCCACAATCCTCCGTCCGTCCCGTGCTGCCTTCCGGTTTTCCGGTCCCGAGGCGCAGAAACTGCTGTTCGACGTGGTGACCGGGCGGCTGTTGGCCGAACCCGGCCCGGCCGTCTGGTGGGCGCTGCTGTCGCCGCAGGGCAAGGTGCAGGCGGAAGGCCTGAGCGGCTGGGCCGAGGAGGCGTTCTGGCTCGATGTCGACGCCACGGTCGCCGATGCGTTTTTGAAGAAGATGAAGCTCTACCGGCTACGCGCCCAGGTCACGATCGACGACCTGCGTGAGACCCATGCGGTGGGCTGGAGTTTTGACGGCTGGGCCGAAGGGGTCGTCCATGCCGACCCGCGCGGGCTGGGGGAGCGGGTGATCGCCGAGACAACCGCGACCACCGGCTGGCTGCCACCCGACGAGCGGTTCGCGGCGCATCGGATCAGTGCGGGCATTCCCGAACAGGGCCAGGATTTCGGCATCGACCAGAATTTCGCCCACGATATCGGGCTCGACCTGCTCGACGGCATCGACTTCGTCAAAGGCTGCTATATCGGCCAGGAAGTGGTGAGCCGGATGAAGCACCGCGGTACTGCCCGCCGCCGCCCGGTCATCGTCTCCGGCATCGACGCCCCGGCCGGCACCCCGGTGGTCGCCGGTGGCCGCGACGCCGGCCCGATCGGCGAAGTGGTGGGGGGGCGCGCAGTGGCGATCCTCAGGCTCGACCGCATCACCGATCCGGCTGCGGTCACGGTCGACGGCAAGCCGGTGACGGTCACCCTGCCGCCTTACGCCACCTACCGGTTCGGTGACGTGGCGGACGAGTAGGACGCATCCAACTCGCGAATCAGCCTCGTTCCCACTACGTTCCCATGCTTCGGAGCTCAGGGGACGACGATGGCGCGTGGTAAGGAGCGGGCGTGGCAGCGCATGCTGTCGGGCAGGCGGCTCGATATCCTCGATCCGTCGCCGCTCGATGTCGAACTGAGCGACATCGCGCATGGCCTCGCCCGGGTGGCGCGCTGGAACGGCCAGACCATCGGCGATTACCCGTTCTCGGTGGCGCAGCATTCGGTGCTGGTGCTCGAACTCTACCGCGCGCTGAACCGCGATGCCGATCCACGCGCCCTGCTCTACGCGGTACTGCACGATGCGCCTGAATATGTGATGGGCGACATCATCTCGCCCTTCAAGGCGGCGATGGGCGGCAACTACAAGGAGGTGGAGAACCGGCTGCTCGGCGCGGTGTACCTCCGCTTCTCGCTGCCGGCGACGCCGCCCGCGGCGCTGCAGAAGCAGATCAAGCGCGCCGATCGCGAGGCGGCCTTTCTCGAGGCGACGCACCTTGCCGGCTTCGATGCCCAGGAGGCCCGCCGCTATTTCGGCGAACCGACCTTCCCGGTGTTCGAGTTCGAGCCGTTCGAAAAGCTGATCCGCCCGTGGCCGACGAGAGAGGCCTATGACCGCTTCGTCGAGGTGGTCGAAAAGCTGGCGGCCGAACTGCCCTGAGGGCATTCACTATCGAGATGCCGCAGCGCAACGTCATTCGAGAAAGCGCCGCCCTTCAACACCCACGGACGTCGTTCCCGCGCAGGCAGGAACCACCGCCGCTGATGCTGAGAAATCCCACCAGGTCCCCGCCTGCGCGGGATGACGACGCCGGTGGGAAGGCTGGATCGGGCGAACCAGCATCCCGCGACAAGCCCCGGTTAAATTTACCTTAATCGCTGTTCCATTTTGACACGCCTTCGGGCGTTATGGTTGATGTTTGGTTAACAAATCGACCGGAGAACGGCCATGGACGCGACGAAGACGATCATGCTGGCGGGAGCAATCGGACTCGGCGCGGCAATGCTGCTGTCGCTGCCCAATGTCCTGCCGCGCGCGGTGGCCGAGGAAGAGCCGATGCGGACGCTGTTCAGCACGCCCCGGGAGATCTGGCCGCCGGCCTTCGATCCGGACCGGCTGATGCGCTGGAGCTACTATGTGCAGCCGGGCGTTTCGGTGGAGCCGATCAAGGAGACCGTGGTCCGCAAGATCGGCTACGGGCGCAGCAGCTTCGTCAATGTGATGGAGACGGCCAGCGGGGTCTATTCCACCGACGGGCTCGCCAGCCCGCACATCCAGTATCCCGGGATCGTCAAGGAACCCGAGCCGTCTGCAGCCGCCGGCCTCTGGTATTGGAGCGGCCGCCAATGGGTGGCCAGCGCGCCGGTTGGAGCCGGCTCGTTCGTCTCGATCATCCCGTTCGACGGCGGGAGCGTGTTGACCACCGAGGACGGAAACTGCGTGGCGCTGAAGAACAGCGTCTACTGCTAGGGCGTTGTTCAGGACGCCTCCGCGACTATCCGCCGCCCACCGTGGCGTTCCCCTCATCCGGCCCTTCGGGCCACCTTCTTCCCGACGGGGAGAAGAATCTGGAGAGCGCAGCGCTCACCCCTGTTCCCACGGTGAAGGCCAGTAGGCCTTCACCGGACTCCGTCGGGGAGAGGGTGGATCGGCCGCCAGGCTGAGACGGATGAGGGGTTGGCGGACCCAGATCGCGCGACGCAAGCCGAATTACAGCTTGGCGCCCTCGGCAATGCTGGCGGCGCCGATCGATACCTGCTTGATCACCAGCGCATACTCGCTCCGCCCATCGGGCAGGAAGCGGAACACGCCATCGCGGCCGTTGAAGCCGGCCGGCAGGGTCAGCTGGGCGCGATCGTATTTCGGCGTGCCGTTGGCGAGCGAGCCGGCATTGGCGAGGATGGTGGCGGTATAGGCGATGGTGGCGAACTTGTGCGGCGCCGAACCAAACTTGGCCTGATATTCGGGCAATAACGCGTTATACCCGGCATCGTCGATGGCGGGGAAGATCGCCCCGGCCAGTGTCGTGGTGTTGAGGACCGACGGATCGCCGTCCCAGTCGGCCGAACCGATCAGCTGCACCCGGCCCGGGGCGATGCCGGCTTCGTTGAGGAGGTTGGCAAAGCTCGGCGCCGTCGCCCGATCGGGAATGAACAGCGCATCGATCTGCCCGGCTTGCAGCATCGGCACCAACTGGGTGACGACGTTGCGGGCCTCGGCTTCGGAGGAGAAATTGTAGACGGCGCGGGCGTTGAGCCCGAGATCGGCAGTGGCCTGGCGGAAGGCGCCTTCCTGGATGCGACCGAAATCGGTGGTCGGGAACACCCCGGCAAAGGCCTTCTTGCCGAGCTTTTTGGCATAGCCCATCGAGCGCTTCACTTCGCTTTCGGGCAGGATGTTGAGCAGGTAGACACCGGGCGAGGCGGCGCCGGAATTGTTGGAAAAGCCGATCACCGGCACGCCGGCGGCTTTCGCCACCTGACCCGCCGCCGTCACCTGGTCGGCGCGCAGCGGCCCGAGGATCAGGCTCGCGCCTTCGCTCAGCGCCTGCTGCGCTGCCTGGGTGGCGCCGCTGGCGGTGGCGCCGGTATCCTTCAGCACCACGGTGATGTTTTCACCGATGTTGGGATTGGTCTCGACAAAGCTGATCGCCAGCTCCGAGGCATTGGCCATCGAGGTGCCGACGCCGGCGAGGTTGGGGTCGCCCGAAAGCGGCAGCAGCAGCGCCACGCGCACCGGGCCTTTGCCGAAGGTCTTGCCGGTGGCAAGCGGCTGGGTCGAGCCGCCGGTGCCGACGCCCGGGCCGAAGTTGAAGTTACCTGCTGAGCAGGCCGACAGCAGCGCCGCCGCGGCGAGGCCGAGCCCCAAAAACCTGAGCCCAGTCAGCACGCCCGTGCCACCCGCAATTCTCACTTGCCCAACCTTTATCGAGTCCCGCACTGTGGCGCCCTGAGAGCCACCTGAACCGTGGTCTATACAGAATCGAGCCCGGCTCATAAAGACCGAGCTTAACTTCCACTTAACTTTCGGGGGTGGTGTGGACGAACGACCGAAGAGCTACTTCATTGCCGGGACCGAGTTTCCGGCGCCGCCGCTGGCGGCGGGGCTCTATGTGGTCGCCACCCCGATCGGCAACCTCAAGGACATCACGCTGAGGGCGCTCGAGACGCTCGCCGCAGCGGACCTGATCCTTTGCGAAGACACCCGCCACTCGGCGACGCTGCTCGAGCATTTCGGCATCCGCACGCCGCGCAAATCGCTGCACGAGCACAATGAACGGGCCCGTATCGGCGAGGTGATCGCCTCGATCGAGGCCGGCCGTGCTATCGCGCAGATCTCCGATGCCGGGACGCCTTTGCTCTCCGACCCCGGCTTTCCGCTGGTCCGCGCCGTGCGCGAGGCCAATCTGCCGGTGTTCGCCAATCCCGGCGCCTCGGCACTGCTCGCGGCGCTGGCGAGCGCGGGCCTCCCCACCGATGCCTTCGGCTTTGTCGGGTTCCTGCCCGCCAAATCCGGCGCCCGGGCCAATGCGCTCGCCGCCCTGAAGGCGCGCACCGATACGCTGGTATTCTACGAATCGCCGCGCCGGCTCGGCGATACGCTCGCGGCCATGGCGGAGGCGCTGGGCGAGCGTCCGGCCGCGGTGGCGCTCGAGCTCACCAAGCGCTTCGAGCGGGTGGAGCGCGGCACGCTCAGCGAACTGGCTGCGCGTTTCGGCGCCGGCGACACCAAGGGCGAGGCGGTGATCCTCGTCGGCGGCGCCGAGGGGGTGGTGGTCGAAGCCGCCGACTGGCAGGCGGCGCTCGACGAAGCGTTGGCCGCCGGGCCGCTGCGCGCCGCGGTCGACGAAATCACCGCCCGCTTCGGCCTCAAGCGCAAGGAGGTCTACGATGCCGCCCTGGCGAGAAAGGCCGAGGAGTAGCCAGACGCGCGACAGCCGACTGGGCGCCGAGCTGTTCGGCCGGCGCGGCGAGACGCTGGCAGCCTGGTATCTGCGGCTCAAGGGCTACCGGATCGTTGCGACACGGGTGAAGACGCCGGTCGGAGAAATCGACCTCATCGCGCACCGCTTCGGCACCACTGCGTTCATCGAAGTGAAGGCGCGACAGCACCGCAGCGAGGAGGCCGCGGCGCTCGAGGCGGTCAATACCAGCCGCATCTTTCGCGCCGCGCAGTACTATGTTTCGCGGCACCCGGCCCTCGCCGAAACGCCGCTCCGCTTCGATGTGATTTTCCTTGCGCCGGGCACCTGGCCGCGCCATGTCATGAATGCTTTTCAGGGCGAGTGAGCCACTCCGTCTCCTTCTCCACTGGGTCATTCCCGCGAAAGCGGGAACCTCCGTTTGCGGAGTACGCAGCACGCCCGAGAACAGAGATTCCCGCTTTCGCGGGAATGACCCCGGTGGGGGTTTGAGCGTCGGAGCCGAAACGTGACTTTGAAAATCGCCGTGCAGATGGACCCCATCGCTTCGATCAATCCCAAGGGGGATTCGACCTTTGCGCTGATGCTCGAGGCGCAGGCGCGCAAACACCAGGTCGACTATTACGTGCCGCAGAGCCTGGCGCTGCGCGACAACCACGTCTCGGCCGAGGTCGCGCCGATCACCCTGTTCGACAAGCCGAAGGGCGAGCACTACGCACTGGGCGAGTTCGCCCGCGTCGACCTCGCGAGTTACGACGTGGTGCTGATGCGGCAGGATCCGCCGTTCGACATGAACTACATCACGCTCAGCCACCTGCTCGAGCGCATCCACCCCAAAACCTTCGTGGTGAACCCGCCGGCAGCAGTGCGCAACGCGCCGGAAAAGATCCTCGTCACCGAGTTCCCGGAGCTAATGCCGCCGACGCTGGTGACCCGTGACCGCGGGCTGATCCACGCCTTCCGCAAGGAACACGGCAACATCATCGTCAAGCCGCTCTACGGCAATGGCGGCGCCGGGGTGTTTTTGATCCAGGAGACCGACCAGAACCTCAACTCGCTGATCGAGCTGTTCGAGCAGAGCTTTCGCGAGCCGTTCATGGTGCAGAAATACCTGCCGGATGTGCGCATGGGCGATAAGCGCATCATCCTCGTCGACGGCGAGCCGGTGGCGGGTCTCAACCGCATCCCGGCCGAGGGCGAGGCGCGCTCCAACATGCATGTCGGCGGCCGCCCGGAGCTGTCGCCGCTCACTGCACGCGAGCGCGAAATCTGCGCCACCATCGGGCCGGCACTGAAAGAGCGCGACATGATCTTTGTCGGCATCGACGTGATCGGCGATTACCTCACCGAGATCAACGTCACCTCGCCCACCGGCATTCGCGAGATCAAGCGTTTTGGCGGCCCCGATATCGCTGTGCTGATCTGGGACGCCATCGAGAAGCGGCGAGCCTAGTGCCGATGACGCCGCTCGCGACGCTGGTCGAGCGAGCGGGTTTTGCCCGGGGCACGCCCGTGGCGGTGGCGCGGATTTCAGGCGGGATCATCGAGGATCACGTCAGCGGGATCTGGCCTAATGGGCAGCCGGTTGCGCCAAGCGATCGCTTCTACGTCGCGAGCCTCGCCAAGCAGGTCACCGGCGCTGCACTGGCGCTGCTGGTGCGCGACGGCGTCGTCGATCCGGACCGGCCAGTGTCCGACTATGTCGGCGGCCTGCCGCCGTGGTCAGGAGCGATTACCCCACGCCAGCTCGTCCATCACACCAGCGGCCTGCCGCCGGCCGGCGAACTGGAAGCGCGGCTGATTGGCGACTGGACCGCGGCCTTCGTTCTCGACGCGCTGGGCGAGCTTGCCGAGTTGCCCTCACCACCGGGCGTGGCCTACAGCTACTCCAACGCCGGCTATGTGCTGCTTGCCCGAATCATTGCCGAAGCCGGCGGCATGCCGCTCGCCGAGTTCGCGGCGCGGCGGCTGTTGGAACCGCTCGGCCTCGACGACATCGGCTTTGTCACCGATCCCGCCTCACAACGGCAAACTCCGCTACTTGGTCCGCACCTGCCGCGCACGCACGGCGACGGCGGCCTGTGGTCCACCGCCCGCGGCTTCGCGCAGTGGTTGCAGCACCAGAACCGCGACACGCTCGGCATCGCCTCGCTGGTCGCTGTCCCTGGTCGGCTTAATGACGGCAGTTCCGCCGACTACGGCTGGGGCGTTGGCCTACGGCAGCACCGCGGCGAGGCTCTGCTGATCCATGGCGGCGAGTGGACCGGCGCGGCAGCGAAAGCGGTGCGCGGCCCGGCGTTGGGGATCGCGGTCATCGGCATGGCAGCAGGCGCTGAATTCGAGACGCTGAACCGCCTGGTCGGCGCGGCGCTCGAGGATCTCGGCTGATCACTCGTCGCTCTCCGCCGCGGTGAGATAGTGCGCGTCCCACTGGTCGTGCGGGATGAAGCCACCGACCGAGAACTCGAAGCGCTCCACTGCCGAATAGTCGTCGGCGGCGAGGCAGGTGAACTTCACTTCGTACCACTCGCGTCGGCTGCGGAAGGCGCCGCCGTCGGCGATCAGCGCGCCATCGCGCGTCGCCATGTCGGCCATGGCGTAGGCGACGACGGTGTCGGGATCGAATTCCGGCCGGGCCCGGCGGATCTGCTCGATCGCCTCGATACTGCACAGCTGCACCAACCGCTCGCTGCCATCGAGCGTGGTCATTGCTGCCCGCAACTTGGCGCTTTCGGGTTCGGCCAACAGGGTCCCGGCATAGAACTGGGTGGCGCGAATGGTGCGGCCGGGCGCGGGTTTGGCGGCCGGTGTCGTGGCGGCGGACCCGGATGACGCCGCTGCCGCCGGCGCGGTGGGCGCAGCAGCGGCGGGAGTTTCCGGCGGTGCGGTGAGCGCCGCAAACTGCGCCGCGGTCAACAGCTCCACGGCGATGGCTGGAGGTGGCAGCGGCTTTGGCTTGTCCTTGTTCGGTCCGAGCAGCAGCAGGCCAAACAGCGCGGCGTGAAACCCCAACGATACAGCCGTCCCCCACGCCGATCGCGGCGTCGGCGTCCTGTCGATCGGGGCACTATCTAGAGTGATGGACATCGCGGCGGCGCCCTGTCAGTCGGGCGGCTTTGCGGCTGATTTGCGGAGTTCGGGGCAGGATGGTTGAAATCCATCGCGCCCCCTCGCCTTTCGGGCTCGGCTCAGCCATTGTCCGGCCATGCCGATCGACACGTTCCTGCTTGCGCTGACGACGTTCTTCGCCACCCTCGGGCCGGCGGACCTGCTGGTCGTCTATGCGGCGCTGACGCAGAAGAACACCCAGGCCGAGCGGCGCGCCATGGCGTTGCGCGGCACGATCATCGCGGCGGTGATCCTCCTCTTCTTCGCGGTGTTCGGCGAGGTGTTGCTGCGGCTGTTCGGCATCACGCTGCCGGCGCTGCGTATCGCCGGCGGTATCCTGTTGCTGCTGATTTCCATCGACATGGTGTTCGCCCGCCATTCCGGCGGCACCGGCACCACGCCCGAGGAAGAGAACGAAGCGCAGAGCCGCTCCGACATCTCGGTGTTCCCGCTGGCGACGCCTTTGCTCGCGGGGCCCGGCGCCATCAGCGCGGTGATCCTGCTCACCACCGGTTCGGGTGGGTTCAACATCGAGTGGGCGGTGGTGGTGCTGGCGCTCCTGGCGATCCTGTTGCTCTGCTATGTGGTGATGCTGGTGGCCATTCCGATCCAGCGCCTGCTCGGCATCACCGGCCTCGCGGTGGTCAGCCGCGTCGTCGGCGTACTGCTCGCGGCGCTGGCGGTGCAGTTCCTGCTCGACGGGCTCAAATCCAGCGGGTTGATCCCGGGGCTTGCGGGCTAAAAGCAAAGGCCGCGGCAGGTGCCACGGCCTTCACGGATTCAAATGGCAAGTCGCCCGGTTACTTCTTCTTGGCCGGTGCGGCAGTGGCGGGGGTCATCCCGGCCGTGGCCAGCACTTTCGGCTTTTCCTTCTTCGGCTTCTTGGCTTCCTTGTTGGATCTCAGCTGACCTTTGGCCATCGGCATCCCCTTCCATTGTTGGCCGGCAGCAACTCCGGCAAATCACTACGTGAGGCTAGAACCAAGGCAGAATCCTGACAAGATCACTGCCTGGGTGGAGGCTTTGATTTGTCGCGCTTTCGAACCGGAAACGTCTGCGACTTGTCCTGAAGCGCTCCAGCGCACCCCTACTTGTGGCTCTGGCAGCGGCCCTGCGGGCCCAGCCGATCGACGGTGCGCGGATCGCACCCGGTAAGCAGGAACGTCACCCAATCGCCCTCGCTGCCGTAGAAGGCGTTGCGGTCGACCTCGGTGCGGATGCCCGACATGGTGCCGGTCTGGGTCCACTGCCAGAAGATCCACGGCCGGTCGCCGTATTTGGTGTGCGGCTCGGCGGCGGTCGAACGCAACCAGAACGAGGAGTCGAAGTGCTCGCCGGCGAGGATGTCGTTGTAGAAGTTCATGTCGGTATAGATGATCGGCACCTTGCCGGTGTGCCGCTCCATCTCGGCCAGCATGACGCGGACCTTTTCCAGCACATCGGTGCGGTTGAACTTGTTCTTGCAGCTCGAGTGGTTGTTCCACTCGAGATCGAGCACCGGCGGCAGCGCGTCGGGATCGTTGGGCACCATCTTCCTGAACCAGGCAGCCTGCTGCGAGGCGAGGCTGCACCAGGTCATGAAGTGGTAAGCGCCGCGCGCCATGCCGGAAGCCTGCGCGCCGCGCCAGTTGTCATAGAAATTGGGATCGATGTAGTCCTTGCCCTCGGTCGATTTGATGTAGACGAAGTGCACGCCGCCGCCGCGCGCCGCGTTGAAATCGATGCGGCCCTGGTAGCGCGCCACGTCGAGCCCCTGGATCGGCAGGCCCCAGGCTCGCCGCACCCCATCATGCGGGTCGTTGTCGCCGGGGATGCCGCGATAGTCATGGGTGGGCGAGCGCCCGCAGGCAGCAAGCAGCAGGGTGAGCCCGACCAGCAGCAGGGTTTTGGCAAGCGGAAAGGCAGGGCGGGCGGCGGCAAGCATGCTGGACGTCTGGCTTTCGATGAGAGATCTGAAGCATTTGAATCAACATGGCGCGCTTAACGAAACCTTGCGCTAACCCTTTGTTATTCCAGCATGGTTAACGCGCGAGGGCGGGTTCGGAATTCGAGCCGGGCGGATTGCGGGCCGCTGCGCAGCATTGGCTGGATCGGCGCGACAGCCCCGGCAGCGGAGGCGATGCCGCCAGGCCCTCCAAGGGCTTTGGTGCCGATGGCAAAGTCGCCAAACCGCTGGGCTGAGCTTGCTTCTGCATGCCGATTCACAGCAAGACTCGGCATCCCACGCATAGTTTATTGTATTGGAGCGACCGCTAGCGCTAGATATTCGCCACCATGGAGGGGTTTGTGATGCGTTTTATTTTCAGGGCGCTGCTGATGGTGGTTGCTATGTCGGTGCTGTGTACGGCGCCGAGCCACGCCGGAGACGCCGAAACTGCCTTGCTGCGCTCCTATATCGGGAACTGGAGCGGGAGCAGCGTGCTGCGCGGCGGCGACCAGCCCGAGGCCTTCAGCTGCCGGCTGAAAGTGACCCAGGGCCGGCTGGTCAAGATCAACTATGCCGGGCGCTGCAGCCTGGTGAACATGAACCTGTCGGTGTCGGGGACGATCTATTTCAACGACCAGGCCAACCGCTATGAGGCGACGATGCGCTCCAATGTTGGGCTTTCGGCCGGTGCGGTTGGCATGAAGCGAGGCGGCAGCATCATCTTCAAGCTGAGTGAGAAGCAGAGCGACCGGGTCGGCACGCCGATCCAGATCAACGCGATCCTCGAACTCAGCGGCAAGCAGATCACCGTCGACTTCACGGTCGAGCTCAATCGATCCGGGCAAACGCTGGCTACCACGGTGCCGTTCCGGCGGCAGTAGTTGCCGGCAGCTCAGCAGCGCGCCGGTGGCCGGCGGCCCGATTGGACCCTCCAGCCCTCGCGGATTGGCCCCGACGCGCCGCTCCTTCAGGCGCTCGGGAGATACTTGCGCCAGTTGTGCTGTTCCTTGAACCCCAGAATGGTACGGATCTTGCGGTTCGAAAGGGGGGCTTCGCGCTCGCCCATCGGGCGGGTGATCGGCGTGTTCGGCGCGTAGGTGCGCAAAATGGTCTCGGTCGGCTCGTTGGCGACGATCTCATCGTTGACCGCATTGAAGACCTGAAATCCCAGCCCATCCTTGCCGATGCAGAGATCGACGATCTGGCCGAGGTCGCGCGCGTCGATATAGCTCCAGGCATTGCGCTTGCGCGATGGTGGATCGGCCAGATAGCCGGGGAATTTCGCATAGTCCTCCGGCGACATCACGTTGCCGATGCGCAGGGCGTAGATATCGGCGCCGGTGCGCGCGGCAAAGGCGCGCGCGGTCTTCTCGTTGACCAGCTTGGAGAGACCATAGCTGTCCATCGGGTCGATGTCGTAGTCTTCCTCGAGCGGGAACGCGTGGTAGTCCCGGTCGCCTTCGGCAAAGCACACGCCGTAGGTGGTCTCGCTCGAAGCGATGACGATCTTCCTGATCCCGAGCTTGGTCGCGGCCTCGATCACATTGTACGTCGAAACGACATTGGCCTTGAACGTCTCGTTGTCGGGCTGCAGCAGCACACGGGGAATGGCCGCGAAATGTACGACGGCATCGACCGGGGCCGGCCCCGTTCCGGTCCTGAAACCATTGAAGTCGAAATGCATCGAAAGCGCGTTGAACACCTGGCCGCTGTCGGTGAGATCGGCGTTGAGCGTGTTGACGCCCTCGATATCGAGCGGCTTGAGATCCAGGTTGAGGACGCCGTGACCCTGGGCAAGAAGATAGGCAACGGCATGCCGCCCGGCCTTCCCACTGCCGCCGGTGAATACTATGCGTTTGCTCACTTGAGTTCCTTGCAGCGTTTCAATGAAGCGGTGAAATGCTCTAGATCGGACGGGACAGCGTCGTGGCCCGGCCCGTGGCGTGGAAGGTCTTGATCGCAGCATACTGATCGCAGCCGGGAGCCATTTCCATGATCTCGATACGATTGCCGTCGGGATCGACAATCCACATGCCGCGATTGCCATCCACGCCGCGTCTGGCGGGATCAAGCGGCGAAACGAGAGCAATGCCGACGCTTGCCAGGTGCGCGGCTGTGTCCTCGATGTCCGGCGTGGTCAGGCAGAGGTGATTGAGGCCGGCGGCCTGCTGGTCACCGGCGCGGCCGGTGCCCCCCGGCAACAGCTCGATATAGAGCTCATCGGTGATGCGCAGGTAGACGATCCAGGTGCGGCCGTCGGCCTGGGTAAGGCGCAGGAACTCGGGAAAACCGAGCTTGGCATAGAAGTCGATCGAGGCCTGAAGGTCGTTGGTCTTGAGGTTGAAGTGACCGAGGCTGGTGAAAGGCTGCACGTTGAACTCCAAATCCAGGGGCGCGAGGCTCAGGCCGCTTTGCGCATCGGGTCGGCTAAATGGGCGAAGCGCCGGCTGTCGGGGGCTGGTCGAAACAGGGAGGACCGGCAGGGAGTTGGGAGCTCTCCCCGCCGGCCACAAACGGTCAGTTGAACGTCAGGTCGTACGCGTCCTTGAGTGCAGCGACGGCATCGTCCGTCGTCTGATTTTTGTCACTCCAGAAGTTGTACATTGCCGTCCAGATGCCGTTGTTCCAGTCGCCGGTGATGACGTTGAAGGGGTTCTTCACCGCGCCGTTTGGCTTGTTCATTGCGTCCATGGCCACCTGGTTGCAGGCATCGCGGAACTCGGTCGGAGCGTCGGCACGCGGGCTGGTCGACCCCTTCTGCTGATTGGCCTTGGCCGAGACGATCGGGTCGACGAAGGCAGCGACGAGGTCGAGTTCGGCCTTGTCCTTTTCCGGCGGCTGGCCGCCGAGGATGCCCATGGCATCGGAGGTCACCGGAACGGCGAGGGCACCGGGGATGACTTCACAGCCGAAGTCGACACCCGGCACCTTGCCGGCGGCGAGCCATTCGCCCTTCATCCAGTCGCCCATGATGTGGAACAGGGCCTGGCCGGCGATCACCGTATTGGTGGTCTCGTTCCAGGGACGATTCTCGCTTTCGGGGGTGGCTTCGTTGGAGAAGGCCCGTACGACTTCGATGGCCTTGCGCACTTCGGGCGTATCGAAGGCGGTCGGGTCGGGTGCTTCCGAATAGATGCGGTCGTAGATGTCCGGCCCGGCTATGGCAGCGACCATGGCATGGAACAGATACCCGACCTGGAAGGCTTGGCCACCGACGGCGGCAGGCACGAAGCCAGCGGCTTTGACTTTGGGGAAGTCGGCGATCATGTCGTCGACGCTCTTCCAGGCGGTCGGATCGACACCGGCTTTTTTGGCGACCTCCATGTTCCAGTAGACCATGCCGTCGATGTGAAGGAAGAGCGGCACCTTCACCATCTTGCCGTCGACCGTGGAGAGATCCTGCACGATCGGGAAGAAATTGTCGGCCGCGCCGATTTCCTTGTAGTAGTCGGTCAGGTCACGCTCGAGGCCGAGACCGGCGAGGTCGCGGAAAATATGCGGATCGGAGGTGACGAAGGCGTTCGGGGGATCGCCACCCGTCACCATGTTGACGATGGAGACGTTAACGCCCGAGTTGTGCGGAATCGCCAGATCCTTCCAGGTGTGGCCCTTTTCGTTGAGGGCAGCCTGGAGGATATTGAGGGCCGCGACTTCGGCCTTGGACGACCAGCCGTGATAGACGATCAGTTCTTCGGCGGTGGCACCGAGCGGCGCGGCGCTGAGCAGCAGTGTGGCTGCCATGGTCGCCAGTGATTTCATATGCATTCGTGTCTCTCCCTTTGGGCTCGCCTTCCGGCGAGTCGACGTTTCACCTCCCTGTCTTGCGGCAGGGCCTGCCGGAAGATCCGGCCATCGGTCACGCCCAAGCCCTTCCTCCAAGGCTCGCGTGCGGTTCGCCCGCTACCCGGGAGAACCTGGTAGGCTCGGGCCGGTGAGCCCGGGCATTGGCGTCCCATTACCTTTCGGCGGGGCGCCTCATCGATCACCGCCACCCTCAGCAGAATCGGGGTGCGATGCTCGATCTAGAGTCGGCGCCCGCTCTGGGCGTCGAAGACATGCAGCTTCCCCTGCGGGAAGGAAATGTTGACCGTATCGCCCTGCCTGAAGCGGCCGATCTGTTCGGGGTCGACACGGGTGGCAATCAGGCCATCGCCGAATTTGAGATAGGCGGTGGCGTCGCTGCCGGTCTTTTCGCTGTACTGGACGGGCAGCGAGAAATTGCCTGCAGGATCGGTTACGGCCGCGTCGGGCTCGCCGAAATGTTCCGGCCGCAAGCCGACGACGACGCCCTGGCCATCCTGCGGTGGGCTGAGAAAACCGTAGTGGCTGACGTCGAGGTCGACGCCGGCGGCGCGCGCAGCAACCTTGCCGCCGGCCACCGAAAGGGTGGCGGGGCGCAGGTTCATAGCAGGTGAGCCGATAAAGCCGGCGACGAACAGATTGGCGGGGCGGCCGTAGATCTCGTCGGGCGTTCCGAACTGCTGGATGACCCCGGCATCCATGACGGCGATGCGCGTCGCCATGGTCATGGCCTCGATCTGGTCGTGCGTCACATAAACGATGGTCGACTTGAGCTCGTCATGGAGCTTTTTGATCTCGAGCCGCATCTCGGTGCGCAGCTTGGCATCGAGATTGGAGAGCGGTTCGTCAAACAGGAACACGCCGACCTTCTTGACCAGCGCCCGGCCGATGGCGACGCGTTGGCGCTGGCCGCCCGAGAGTTGGGCCGGCTTGCGATCGAGCAGCGGCTCGATCTGCAGCAAGCGGGCGGCCCAGGCGATGCGTTGCTCGATCTCGCCGGCTGGCAGCTTGTGAGCGGCCAAACCAAACTTCAGGTTTCCGCGTACGGTCTTGGTGGGATAGAGCGCGTACGACTGAAAGACCATGGCGAGGCCACGGTCCTTGGGGTCGAGGTCGGTGACGTCGCGGTCGCCGATCATTATCCGGCCCGCAGTGACGTCGAGCAGGCCGGCCAGCAGATTGAGCAGGGTGGTCTTGCCGCAGCCCGAGGGGCCGAGCAGCACGAGGAACTCGCCGTCGTCGATGGCCAGGTCGAGGTTCTTGAGAACCGTCAGCTTTCCGTAGCTCTTGATGATGTCTTCGAAGATGACCCGTGGCATGCCCGCTTACCCCTTGATCGCGCCGGCAGTGATGCCTTGGACGAAGAACTTGCCGAGAATGAAGTAGATGACGAGTGGCGGGATGGCGGTGAGCAGCGCTGCCGCCATGTTCTCGTTGTAGGCCGCCTCGCCGGTGGTGGTGATGACGACGTTGGCGAGTACGACACTCATCGGCTGGGTCCCGAGGCCGCCAAAGGTCAAACCGAGCAGGAAGTCGTTCCAGATCGAAGTGACCTGCAGGATCAGAACGACGATGAAGATGTTGCCGCTCATGGGCAGGATGATCTCGCCGAAGACGCGCCAGAAGGAGCCGGAGTCCATCATCGCGGCACTCATGATCTCCTGCGGAATGCCCTTGTAGTAGTTGCGGAAGACCAGCGTCAGGAACGGCATGGAGAGCACCGCATGGATGATGGCGATGCCCCATATGGTGCCGTAGACCTTGAGGCCCGAGCTCAGGATGATGAGCGGGATCATGATGATCTGGAACGGCACGAAGGCGCAGATGAAGAGGATGAAAAGGAAGGTGCCGGCCCACCGCACATTCCATAGCGCCAGCGCGTAGCCGGTGACCGACGACAGCGTCATCGACAGCACCAGGCTGGGGAACAGGATCGCCACCGAGTTCCAGAAGCCGACCTTGAGACCCTCGCAGCGGATGCCGGAGCAGGCATGATCCCAGGCGTTGACCCAGGGCTCGAAGGTGATGGGCGAGGGCAGCGAGAAGATCGCGCCTTCGCGGATCTGTTCCATCGTCTTGAAGGAGGTGGTGACGATCACGTAGAGCGGCACGCAGAAGAAGGCAGCGCAGATGCTCAGGAAGACCAGGATGGCGATCGAGCGCCCCGAGATTCCCTTGCGCTTGCGGGGGAACCGCGGCGCGGCCTCGACGCGGGCTTCGCCCGATAGGAGACCCGTGCTCATGAGGTCCTCGCCCGTTCGCGCCAGGCGGTGAGCAGCACCAGCGGCAGGAAGATCAGCGCCGTGATGCCCAGCATCAATGCGGCGGCGGCGGAGGCATAGGCGAGGTTGGACTTCACCCAGTAGGCGTTGATGGTGAAGTAGCCCGGCACCCAGGTGGCCTGCCCCGGACCGCCATTGGTCATGGCCACGACAATGTCGTAGGCCTTGACCACGCCCAACGAGAGCAGAATGGCGCAGGTGAGGAAGGTGAACTTCATCATCGGGATGATGATCTCGGCGTAGAGTCGCCAGAAGCTGACCCCATCGAGCCGGGCCGCGCTCCAGATCTCGGTGTTGATGGATTTGAGGCCCGAGAGCATCAGCGCCATGTAGAAGCCGGCCCCCTGCCAGACCGAGGCGAGGATGATGCCATACATGGCGGTCTCGGGCCTGGAGAGCCAATCGAAGCTGATGAAGGTGAGGCCGATGGAATGCAGCGCACCCTGGAGGCCGAAGCTGGGGTTGAACATCCAGCGCCACGCCACGCCGGTGACGATCAGCGACACCGCCAGGGGATAGAGGAACACCGTCCGGAAAAAGCCCTCGCCGCGCTTTTCGCGATCGATCAGGGCAGCAAGAATGAACCCGAAGACAATGGCCAGGAAACTGCCGATGCCGAGCACCAGCATGTTCTTGAGCGCAATGGTCCAGCCTTTGTCCTTGAACAGCCGTTCGTACTGGCGGGCCCAGTCGGTAAAATCGATGCCGTAGGTCGCAAAGGCCTTTGATGAGGTGAACGAGACATAGATCGTCCACAGGATCGAACCGATGAAGGCGACGAGCGTTATCGCCACCGCCGGTGTCAGCGCGAGCTGCGGCGACATTCGGCTCCACCGAAAGGCCATGCTTCCCTCCCTGCAGCGCCACCCGGCCTCTGGACCGTGGTGCGCCTCCCCTGACCGTTTGGGTCGTATTATCGCTAATCTAAATACGCGCTGCCGACCTCGTCAATGGTCAATAATCCGAGCAGCGCAGATCGTCTCGGGTGGACGCCATCGCGGAGCATGACGAAAGCCGACGATACGCGCTGACATCTCCACGTATAATCGTTATTTATTTCAATATCTTACCAATTTATGCCGCACGAGGTCGACATCGGGGCATTCTGGCAAACGAAGAAAAAGGCGATTGACAGGACCCCATTGTTTGGATGATCCCTTCGTATTAGCGTTCACACAAAATGCGCGGACGATCCGTTTCAGTCGGATCGACAAAAGTCGCTTGAAGGGGAGACAAATCATGCACGGGATCAATGGCGTCGGCCATGTGGCGATCAAGGTCACCGACCTCGATCGCTCGCTCGACTACTACATCAACAAGCTCGGCTTTGCCGAGATGCTGCGGCTCCACAAGGACGACGGAAGCGTCTGGCTGGTCTATCTGCGGATCACCGACGCCCAGTATCTCGAAGTTTTCCCGGGGGCCGAAAACGATCGTGCGCCGGGCTGGAACGCCAACGGCATGAACCATATGTGCCTTACCGTCGAGAACATCGACGATACGCTGGCGCAAGTGGCGGCCGCTGGACTCGAGTTGCTGTTGCCGCTCAAGACGGCGATCGACGGCAACCGCCAGGCGTGGCTGGAAGACCCGGACGGCAACCGGATCGAGCTGATGGAGATGGCCGAGGACAGCCTGCAGCTCCAGGCGATCCGCCGGCTGCAGGAAACGGGAGCGATCGCCTGAGCGCGATGTCCGTTCTGATCGACGACAGAGCCAAGGTGACCAGCGCGACAGCGGCATGCTATCGGTGTTGCATGGCGATGGGCGACGTGTCGCCGGTGCAGGAATCGGGTGCCGAACTTGGGTAAGGGGATCGTGCGGTTACGAGACATTGCTGCGCGCACCGGCTTTTCACTGAACACCGTGTCACTGGCGCTGCGCAACAGCGAGCGAATTCCCGTCGAAACCCGGAACAAAATCCAGTCGGCGGCGCTTGAGCTGCGCTACGTTCCCAACCACGTGGCGCAGTCGCTGGTGAGCCGAGCGACCCGCACCATTGGCCTGGTGCTGACCGACATCCTCAACCCGACGCTGACACAGACCGCCCAGTCGGTCGAGATCGCGCTGGCGGAGAGGGGCTACGGCACGCTGTTCGCCACCTCGAACAACACGCTCGAGGAGGAAATCCGGGTCGTCGACATGTTCCGCTCCCGCCAGGTGGACGGCATCCTGATCTACCCGGCGCGGCATCGCGACCTCGAACATCTCCGGCCGTTGCGCAGCGCCAATTTTCCGCTCGTCCTGCTGATTGCCGATCCTGACGCCGGCATTGACGGGGTAAGCGTCAACGATCGCAGCGGCGGCTACCAGGCGACGCGCTACCTGATCGGCCGGGGCCACAAGCGGATCGGCTTTCTCGACGCCTCGCATGCCAATGGCAATGACGAGAAGCTCGAAGGCTATCAGCAGGCCCTGCTGGAGGCCGGCATCGGCGTCGATGCGGAGCTGATCGCGCCGACCAATGGCCACTATGCACGGCACGGCTATTTCGCGCTCGACATGCTCATGAACGGGCCGAAACGGCCGACCGCGGTGCTGACCGACAACGACTCGCTGGCGTTGGGAGCGGTACGCTGGTGCCACAAGCAGGGCGTGCGCATTCCCGACGACCTCGCCATCATGGGCTATGACAATATCGCCTTCACCGAATTCGGAGAGCCGCCGCTGTCGACGGTGAACTACGACGCCGAGGCCGTCTCGCAAATGGCCGTCGATCGCCTGATGCACCTGATCGCAGCCGGCGAGAAACTGCCGCCGCCGCGGGTTACCCTGATCGATCCCGAGCTCATCATTCGCGAAAGTACCTGACTGCCGATCGTGACGATGCTCTCGCCCGCCCTCCGCCCTGCCCCGCTGGCCAATAATCCGTTGCCCCTGCTGCCGATGGCGCAAGGCGGCTCGTGGTACGCTAAAGACGCAACCGACACCGACCTGCTCGGCGCACTGCATGCCGCGTATCTGGCTGGCATACGGCACTTTGATACTGCCGCGGGCTACGGCAGCGGCAGGTCGGAAACGCTGCTCGGCCAGTTCCTCGAGGGCAAGCGCGAGAGTGTCTTTCTCGCATCCAAATCGCACACAGATGAGCTGACCGCAGCCGCCGCTGTTGCCGAAGTCGAAGGCAGCCTCGACAGGCTCGGGGTGGACTTCATCGACCTCTACTACATTCACTGGCCCCGCGCCGGCAGGGATATGCGCCCGGTCATGGAAGGTCTCGAAACCGCCCGCGCTCAGGGCAAGATCGGCGCCGTCGGGGTGAGCAACTTCAGCATCGCGCAGATGGAGCAGGTTTCCGAGGTCGGCAGGATCGCAGTCCATCAACTGGGCTACAACCTGCTGTGGCGGTATGCCGAAGCCGAAGCAATTCCGTACTGCCGCGCCCACGATATCGCCGTGGTGGCCTACAGCCCGCTGGGTCACGGGATCCTTACCGGCAAGTTCGCCCGCGACCCGGGTCTGATGGCCGGTGACCAGCGTCACTCGATCCTGCCGTTCCGGGCTGACATCTGGCCGCATGTGCATGCCGGGGTGGAGCAAATGAAGCGGCTCGCCGCCGCGCTCGACCTGCCGCTCTCGACTCTCTCGATCCGCTGGATCCTCGGTCAGGTCGGCGTCAAGGCGGTCGTCGCCGGAGGCCGGACGCGGGAGCAGGTGGCAAGCAACGCGGCGGCGCTCGAGGCGGCAATCCCGGCCGCGGCGTTCGATGAGCTTGCCGAGATCAGCGATGCGATCATGGCGCACATCCCGGACGCCGGAAATCTGTTCAACCACTATCCGTAGGACCGACCCGGCGCTTTGATGGCAGCCGGAGCAAGCCATCGATCTGTTCCCTAAATGTTCTTGCGCGGCCCACGCACCTCCTGCTAGCGTGCCGCCCAGGTAGTGGGGGCAGTACGATGGTCACGCGGGTCGCGACCGTGGCGTTTCAGGGGATCGAGGCGGTGCCGGTGGATGTGCAGGTGCAGATCGCGCCTGGGCTGCCCAAGTTCTTTCTCGTCGGGCTGCCGGACAAGGCGGTGAAGGAATCGGGCGAGCGGGTGCGGGCGGCGCTCTACGCCTCGGGCCTGAGCCTGCCACCCAAGCGGATCACCGTGAACCTCGCCCCGGCCGACCTGCCCAAGGAGGGCAGCCACTACGACCTGCCGATCGCGCTCGGGCTGATGGCAGCGATAGGCGCCATCCCCTCGGACGCGCTCGAAGGCTACCTGGCGCTGGGCGAGCTCGGGCTCAACGGCCACCTCGCGCCGACCGCCGGAGTGTTGCCGGCCGCGATCGCCGCACTGTCGCGCGACATGGGCATCATCTGCGCCGAGGCCTCGGGGCCGGAAGCCGCGTGGGCCGGCGAGGACCTCGAGATCGTCGCGCCGCCAACGCTGCTGGCGCTGGTCAACCATCTCGGCGGCTTCCAGATCTGCAGCCGTCCGGTGGCGCGGCGGCGGGCCGAGCCGGCGGGGCTGCCCGATCTGAGCGAAGTGCGCGGGCAACAGGTGGCGCGCCGGGCCCTTGAGGTCGCGGCGGCAGGTGGCCACAACCTGTTGATGGTCGGGCCGCCCGGCGCCGGCAAATCCATGCTGGCGGCGCGATTGCCCTCGATCCTGCCGCCGCTCAACCCGCGCGAACTGCTCGATGTGTCGATGATCCAGTCGATCGCCGGCGAGCTGGCAGGCGGCGCGCTCAGCGATCGCCGGCCGTTCCGCGCGCCGCACCATTCGGCCTCGATGGCGGCGCTGGTCGGAGGTGGCCTCAAGGTCCGGCCGGGAGAAGCGAGCCTCGCGCATAACGGCGTGCTGTTCCTCGACGAGTTGCCGGAGTTCTCGCCCTCGGTGCTCGACAGCCTGCGCCAGCCGCTCGAAGCGGGCGAGACGGTGATCGCCCGCGCCAACGCGCATGTCAGTTTTCCCGCCCGCTTCCAGCTGATTGCGGCGATGAACCCCTGCAAATGCGGGCTCGCCGGCACGCCTGGGCATGTCTGCAAGCGTGGCGAGCAGTGTGCGCTCGACTACCAGGGCCGGGTGTCGGGTCCGTTCCTCGATCGCATCGATTTGCGGATCGATGTGCCCGCCGTCTCGGCGGCCGACATGATCGGGCCGGCGACGGGCGAGCCTTCCGCCGCTGTGGCCGCCCGGGTCGAAACGGCGCGCGAGCGGCAGCGCCAGCGCTATATCGAAGCCGGCCACCCGGATGTCTTCACCAACGCCGCCGCCGGCCCGTCGCTGATCGAAAAGCTGGTCAACCCGGACAAGGACAGCCAGACCCTGCTGCTGCAGGCCTCGGAACGCTTCAACCTCTCGGCCCGCGCCTACCACCGGGTGCTGAAAGTTGCGCGGACGCTGGCTGACCTGGCCGGCGCCGAAAAGGTCGCCCGCCCGCATCTGGCCGAGGCGTTGAGTTATCGGCTGAACCTGGCGCTGGGGTAGGTCCTCGTTTGGCCCATATTGGACGCTCTTCAAGGGTGAGCAGTCGGCTATGGCAGGACTGGTGCGCTGCGGCGCATGAGCACCGCAGGGCCAAATCGGGTACTGGTCGTTTCATGACTGATGAAGCCGCACGCCCGATAAAAGCCCTCGGCATCGGGGCTGGCGATGACCTGCATTTCCGGTCCCCATGCATCGCCGAACCGGGCTAATGCCTCCTCCATCAAGGATCGGCCAATCCCTCGCCTCCACCACGCGGTTTTCACGAACAGGCCCTCCACCTCAATGCCGCCCGGGCGTTCTGCAACATCGATCATGCCCACAATCTCTCGATCGACTTCGGCCAACAGAACACCGGCTGCCTCGAGCCGCCCTGACGCAACGAGGAGGAACTCCGGATTTGCCAGGAGTTGTTGCCGGTAGGCGTCGGCCGCAAGGGACGCTTCTCGCTTCACGAGGTTGAGCGCACTCAGGTCGCTTCGAACTGCGCTCCTAATCCTCAGGTCCCACATTTGGATCATCTCCACTTGATTGTTGCCAACTACGCGCGACCGGATGCGGGTCATTCAAGTCTATTGGTCAGCGGTTTCGATATCGACCCTGGACGTTACGCGACCCTGCAAATTACCGCTTTCCGCCGACCGCCTTCCCCGTGATCGTTTCCGATCGCTTCTGCGGATGCCGACCACGAGCAGAATTTCTGCGATCAGCATCAGCGGCCAGGGCGTAAGGAGCAGAACTGTGGCGTCGATGATGGTCCACCCGATCAGGCACCACGGCAGGAAAGCTGGTGGTGAGATGTCCTTACGGTACATCCAAACAACGATGAGACCGATCAGGATCAGTGGAATGCCAAAGCTGTCCAAACTGAACCAGAAGGCACTCCCCGCCGGAGACATGGCGGAGAAGCTCTCGTTCCAAAGCGCACCGCTGAACCATGCACCTGCATGTGACGCGGCGCCTTCCACAGTCAGTGCGCCTATGGTGTGTGCGCAACCATAGAGGGCGATTATCCAACCGGCCCAATGAACCATTCGGTCTGTGCGATGCGTCATGATTTGGCCGCCCAGATCGTGACCAGCGACATTGGAGCAAACACCGCCCAATGGATCAGGCTCCAGGCCTCGCCGAACCACCTGAAGCTGAAGACGAGGCATAGTGCCGACAGCGCCAGGTAGTGACCGCCAACGAACCAGGCGAGCGGCACTCGCCATCTCGGGTTGTAGGCGGCCGCGATCATCCCGACGCCGCCAAGCGCGATCAGCAGGGCCATATCGTACCAGAGGACATCCAGAAGACCCTTCGCCTCAGTCGGCAAAGCCGCGGCGTAGACGGGATCCAACACCTCGCCGGTGCTCAAGACATGGTACCCGAGCACCGCAGCACAAAGTGCTGCTGCAGCAAGAAGGGCATAGCGTCGCGTCCGGTCGCCGGACCCGCGTGTCGTTGTTGTGAGCATTCTCACCTCCATCTGTACGGAGGCGTATGGATAGGCGCAATCTCAACAAATGGCCATACGCATGCGTATGGAAGTTGTGAGGCAAGTTATCGCAGGCGCCCTGATGAAAACTGACGGTGCCGGCACAACGGGAGTTTAAACATACGTATCCGTATGTTTGCATACGGATACGTATGTTATGTGCTCGCGCGGCGTCAATCCCGGTGCGCCTGTTTTGGCATTGGGCGAAGGAAGCGATTGTCGTAAGTATCTGCCCAGGTTCGATGCGCTGTTCGCGTATCAAATTGCCACCGGCCAGGACTCCATGCCCAGAAAGAACACCTTGCAGCCGGAAGACTGGACCTGGGCCGCCATGCGCGCCTTGGCGGACGGCGGCATCGACGCCGTTTCGGTCGAGGGGATTGCAAAGACACTTGGAGCGTCCAAAGGGTCGTTCTACTGGCATTTCGCCGACCGGCCGGCGTTGCTCGTCGCCGTGTTCGACCTGTGGGAGCGTGACGGCACGGCGGATCTGATAGAGCGCGCCAAGTTGGCCGGTGACCCTGTCGAGGGCCTGCGCGGACTGACGAGGGATGCCCTGGATGCACAGACGCACGGCATCGATGTCGCGCGAACCGAGTCGGCCATTCGCGCCTGGGCTTCGCACGACCCCTATATTGGCGAACGCTTTTCCCGCGTCGAAGAGGCGCGCACGGCGTTTCTCGCCAATCAGATCGGTTCGCTTGGCTATGATGGTGCAACCGCCATGCTGCTGAGCAAGGTCATGCACCTCGCGCTGATCGGCCTGTTCGCGGCGCGAGCATCCGGCTCGAGCCTGGCGGAGGACGAAACCTACAACTTCCTCGTCGAGGACCTGATCGCAAGGGCTCCACGGCCAAAGCGTCGAAAGAAGCCAAAGACCTAGCCGGGCTGCCCGGGTGTGTGCGGCTTTTCATGGTCGAACCAGGCCCAGCTTGGCGCTGATGCAGTCCAGATGGTCGTTGCCGGAGCCCCGATTTCGCGGTTGTCCAGTGCGCCAAGCCGCACGATCAGATAGTCGGGCTCTGCGGGTGCGTCGGCGAACAGCGGCGTTCCGCAAATCGGGCAGAAGCGTCTTCGGATCAGGTTACCTGCGTCCGATATCGCCGAGAACTCCGCCATCGCGCCAGTGACCCGTAGTGCAGATTGGCGGAAGAACACGCTCAGTGAAGCATTGCCCGAACAAAGGTACTGGCAATCGCGACACCAGCAAGCGCGCGTGCCCACCGGCTCGTCGGAAAGGCTGAATGTGACGGCGCCGCATAAGCAACGTCCGCTGTGCTTGCCCATGGCAACCTCCGTGTCCCGACACAACGTCGCTCGCTTGACTGAATGCGCTGGCGCATTGCGACCACGCGTCACACCATACGATCGCGTATGGATTTTGTCGATCTCGTTCGTTAGATACGCATGCGTATGGAACAGACATAGGGGCTTGCCATGGCACCCGCCTACGCCTTGGTCGCGGATAACTTCATCGAGCTTTCAGATACCCTCGCCGACAAGGGGTATGTTGTCACCACAACGCAAGCCTTAATCACCTGGGCACGAACCGGCTCGATGATGTGGCTGCAGTTCGGCCTTGCCTGTTGCGCCATCGAGGGCGCCATGCAGGTGTCCGGGCCACGCTTTGATATGGAACGCTTCGGCGCCGCTCCCCGGGCCTCGCCGCGACAAGCGGATGTCATGATCGTGTCGGGTACGCTGACCAACAAGATGGCCCATGCCCTGCGCAAGGTCTACGACCAGATGCCAGAGCCGCGCTACGTCATCTCCATGGGCTCATGCGCCAATGGCGGCGGCTACTACCACTTTTCCTATTCCGTCGTGCGTGGTTGCGACCGGATCCTGCCCGTCGATATCTACGTGCCTGGCTGTCCCCCGACTGCCGAGGCCCTGCTCTATGCCGTGCTGCTGCTGCAAAAGAAGATCCGACGCACTGGCACAATCGAGAGGTGACGCTCATGGCAACACAGGTCTATCCCTTTGCTGTCGCAGCTGAGGTTGCCACGTCGATGCTTCCCAATTGGGACTTCGCCGATGGCTACGCCACAACTATCCCCGAAACAGATCTCTCACCACGAGATGCAGCCAGGCGTATCCTGGAGCGCCCGCCGGCGTGGATCGAGACACTGCTCAGGCTGCGCAACGTGCTCGTTGCGCCCTTTGGTCTCAAAGGAAGGTCCCGCCACGACGAGAACGTGGTCGGTGGCTTTCCGGTGATCGGGAGATCACCAGACGGCATTGTTCTCGGTCTTGATGACAAGCACCTGAACTTTCGGATTTCCATCACGGTGCGACCAACCGGGGATGGTTCCAGCGTCGTCGGAATGCTCTCGGTCGTCGGCACGAACAACCTGTTGGGCCGCGCCTACCTCGCGTTCGTAACTCCATTTCATCGCGTGATCGTCCCCGCCATGCTGGCGCGGGTCAGCCTTGCGAGCATGGCCGAGTAGCGAGGCGGTCAAACCGCACCATCCTGAGGCAAGGTTGCTGTCAGCACTTCGACAAGGGCCTGGCCGGGCAGGAATGCATCCCAGCGAGATCGCCGAGGCACAATGTCAAAGGTCCGCTGCTGGGCGCAGAGCGGAATGCCCCCTACGATTCTAATGGGTTCTCGAACTATCACTTCCGACAATTTTGACATTTGAACCGCTTTCAGCAAGACGGTCCGCCCATGACGCATCTGGCAGAGAGTCGGTGTAAATGGCGCTGACCTGAGAGAGGTGGGCGACCTTTGCCATGGCGTGGCGCCCGAACTTGGTGCGGTCGGCGACGACGAACGAGTTGCGGGCGCAGCCGATGATCGCCTGCGTCAACGGCTCTTCGTCCATCGAGAAGTCGAGTAGGCTGCCGTCGGCAGCGATGGCGACAACGCCGATGATCGAGTAGTCGACATGGAAGCGGCCGATGAAGTCGGTCGTTGTCTGACCCACGACGGCAAGATCACGATTGCGCACCGAGCCGCCGCAGACGACGAGTTCGAAGTCTTCCTTCTTGGCCAGCATGCTGATGACGTTGATGTTGTTGGTTACGACGCGCAGCCCGTTCCGCGCCATCAGAGCTGCGGCTACAGCCTCGGCGGTCGTGCCGATGTCGATGAACACCGACGAGTGGTCTGGGATATCGGCCGCAACCGCGCGCGCGATCGCTTCCTTTTCGTCTGACATCGAGTCGCGCCGCGCCTCATAGGGCAGGTTGGACACGCTGGAGCGAAATGCGGCGCCGCCGTGGAAGCGGGAGAGGATCCCCTCGTCGCAGAGGAAGTTGATGTCGCGACGCACAGTCTGGTGCGTCACATCAAGCCGTTCGACCAGCTCTTCGACCGTCACGTAGCCGCGCTCGCGCGCCAGTTGCACGAGCGTCTGCTGCCTTGGATTGAGGGCTGCCACGAGAGCCTCCAGTTGATGCAAGGCGATGCGTAGCGCCAAGCCACGACCGCTGTCGAGAGCTAACTCACTGGATTCGCGCAAGAACGAACATCATAGATGACTATGCGCGCCGTAATGTTCGTTTATGATCACATATGTATTGCAAACGATCAGATTCGCCGCTATCCATCTCCTTAACGAGGGGGAAATAATGTCGAGACTGGCTGGCTCGGACAGAGCTTCAATCGCGACGGGACGTCATGCGCGCCAGCTTTTGCTCAAGGGGAGTCTGCTCTCCGGTGGATGGCTGAGCCTGGGGTCACCGATCGCGGCTGAGATCGCTGCAGGCGCCGGCTATGATTGGCTGCTGTTCGATCTCGAACACGGCACCTCCGAGTTTTCCGATCTGCTGCACCAGTTGCAGGCGATACATGCCTATCCGGTGGCAGGCGTCGTCCGTGTGCCGTCCATTGAGGCGTCAGTCTTCAAGCGCGTGCTTGATCTGGGCGCCCATGGCGTCATGATCCCCAACGTGTCTTCCGTCGAAGACGCGCAACGTTGCGTCTCCTTTGCCCGCATCCCGCCGCTCGGCGTGCGTGGCGCGGCCCAGACCACCCGCGCCTCTGGCTATGGTGCGCACTACGAACGGTATCTGAAGGAAGCCAACGACTCGATTATCCTTGTGGCGCAGATCGAGTCGCGCGCCGGTGTCGCAGCTGCCGACGCCATTGCCGCCATCGATGGCATCGACGCGCTGTTCGTCGGGCCGACCGATCTCGGCGTGGACCTCCGGGTTGCGTCCGATGACCTGACAGGCGAGTTCCGCGAGGCTGTCGTCGCCGTGGCGGCCGCGGCGCGCCGCCACGGCAAGTCGGCCGGCGTGCTGGTGCGAAATGCCGAACAGGCCAGGCAGTATTTCGACCTCGGCTACACCTTCATCGCGCTCGGATCGGATCGCGGCAGCATCGGCAATGGCATGCGCACCAGTGCCGCCTCCCTCGACAGGCTCCGGCATGCACCCAGCCTCAAGGCCGTGCCATGAGCGAGCCACTCGTCCTCGCCATCGACCTCGGCACGCAAAGTCTCCGCGTCGCTGCTGTCGGCACCGACGGCCGAAAGCACTGGAGCCTGCAGCGCCCGATCGACACCGTATCGGACGGCGTCCGCCAGGAGCAGGACGCCAGACAATGGCGCGACCTGCTGTTGAGCGGCCTGCGCGAGGCGGCCAATGCGGGCGTGGTGCCCGCCGTGATCCTTACCAGTGGTCCGCTGGCCGGCTGGGTGGCGGTCAATGACAGTGGCGATCCGGCAGGTCCGGCGGTCATGTACAACGACGTCCGCTCCGAGCACGACCTGCAAACCTTGGAGGCGGCACTTCCGCGTGGCGCGGCTGTTCCGCGCCTCACCATCGCCGACCCGCTTCCACATGCCCTGCGCATGCTGCGCGAGCAGACCAACGCGTTGGCGGCGGCTGCCCACTTTCTCGATGCGACAGGCTGGCTGAATTTCGTGCTGACCGGGCAGGGCACACTCAGCGCCTACACAGCGCTTCGCCTTTACGACAGCGACACCCGCGCACGCCTCGATGTCGCCAGTGTACCGTTCGGTCGCACGGTCGAGGTTGGCGAAGTGATCAGCACCCTTACCGGCCCCTTGGCCCAGTGGCTGGGGTGGCCGCGGGTTCCCGTGCTTGCGGCGACCTTCGACAGCAAGTGCGCCTATCTCGGCAGCGGTATCGACCAGCCCGGCGAAGCACTCGACATCTCTGGCACCGTGACATCATTCGGTGTCGTCTCAGCGAAGCGTGTCGTCGATCATGACGATCGCATCTATTCGGTTCCGTTCGGCGATGGCTGGCTGGTGCGGGGCTCTACCGCGGCGGCCGGCAGCATCATCGAATGGGCGCGCGGGACGCTGGCGCTGTCCATCGCTGAGATGGACCATCTGGCGCTCGAAAAGCCGATCAGTGCGGAGATCGATGCAGTCTTCGTGCCCTACCTTTCCGGCGCGCGCGCACCCCTTTGGCGCCCTCGGGCGCGTGGCAGCCTTACCGGGCTTTCAATCGGCACCAGCCGGGCCGATCTCGCGCGCAGCATCTATGCCGGCCTCGCGCTTTCGGTGCGCCACATCGTCGACACCATCGAGTCGTGCGGCGCCGACGTCGCGACCATCCGCCTTGCTGGCGGCCTGTCACGATCGGCCGCCCTGGCACAGATCAAGGCCGACATTCTCGGCCGTCCGGTAACCGTGATGGCAGATGCCGAACTCACCACCATCGGCATGGCCGCTATCGGCGCAACCCATCTCGGCGCCTTCGCCACGGTCGGCGAGGCTGCCAGCGCCTTCGCCAAAGACGCAACCACCTATCATCCGCGCCTGGCGGCGAGCGAAGCGAATGCCCTCTACGCGCGCTACCTGCGCGGCGCCGGGCTCAGCGTGTCGCTCCTACCCGGCACAGGCAGCAAGACAAGCGACCAATCATCGGTCGCCTAAAACTCTGGGAGGAGACCAACCATGTCCATCAACCGCCGTACCTTCGGCCAACTGGCAGCAGCCCTTATCGCCCTGGCGCCGACGCTGTCTTTCGGGCAGCAGCTCGAGCTCACCGTCATGGCGCCCGCCGGCTTCTCGCCTGATGCGCCCAATCCGGTCGTTGCCGACGCCTACAAGGCCGCCTGGGCCAGGTTTGAAACCGAGAATCCCGACGTCAAGCTCAAGCTCGAGCCGCATGCGGGAGGTACCGAGGCGCTTCAGGAAATCCTCACCAAGGGTTCGTCCGGCCGCCTCTCCGACGTCGGCATAATGGACACGTTCTGGATTCCGCGCCTGCATGCAAGCGGCTACCTGCAGCCCCTCGACGACGTCCTGCCAGAAGATGCCAAATCGGACTACCTGCCCGGCGTGCTCGAAGCCACCACACATGATGGGGCTCTGCGCTCGATCTACATCTACAACTCTTGGCGCGGCATCTTCTATCGCCCCAGCGAGGTCAAAGCGCTTGGCTACGATGCGCCTCCCACGGACTGGGCCGAGTTCATCGCCTTCGGCAAGAAGGCCAAGGAGAGCGGCAAGACCAGCGCGGTGATGCTGCCGGCCAACATGTCCGAGCTCACCATGCTCTATCTTTTCCCGCAGCTGCTCGGCATGGGCGGCGAAATCCATGATGCAGCCGGCAAGCCGAACTTTTTCGAGCCGGGCAATCGCGAAAAGCTCGAAACCGTCTTGCAGATGTGGCGCGATCTTGTGGCCGATGGCCTGATGCCGGTCGAGGTTGGCGGCATGGACGAGACGGCCGAGCGGCCCTTCTTCTACTCCGGTGAGACGATGACCATCGGCAGCTCGAGCTCGTTCATCAACCAGCTCTACATCGACGTGCCGGACCTCAAGGGCGACCTCGGTGCGGTGACCATGCCGCTGCCCGACGGCGCCACGCCGGTGCCGCTCCTGGCAGCCTGGGGTTACACCATTCATACCACCGACGCCGCCAAGGCCGATGCTGCCAAACGCTTTGTCCGCTTCATGCTCGATCCGGCCCAGCTCTCGGTGCTCAACGCAGCGCAGGGCCACCTGCCGGTGCGTCGCTCGATCTGGGAGAACACGCCGGCGTTTGCGGACGATCCGCTGTTCCAGCAGCTCTACGCCATTCAGAACGACCCGCGCCTGCGCGAACGTTCGATCTTCCCGATCTATCCGGCAATCAAGGACGCAATCTCCGGGCAGATGGCCGATGTCGTGGCGGGGCGCATCACGCCGGCGCAGGCCGTAGACAACGCCAAGACTGTGGCCATGGAGGCCTACGAGCGGCTCGGTGGCTGAGCCGCATCCGAGAAAAGTCGGCGGCTCGAGGAGGAGCCGCCGAACTTGAGCGCGACGACGAGCGCGCACTTTGGAGGGAGAGAGAAATGACCAACGTGAAGACCGGCCGCCTGTCGCGCCGGAGCCTTGGAGCACTGGCACTGGCCGTCGCGGTCTCGCTGCCGGGTTTTGCCTGGGCGCAGCAGATCGAACTCAGCATCCTGGGAAGCGCCAGCTTCTCGCCGCAGAACACGCTGCCCGAAGTGGCGGCGATCTATCAGGAGGTGTGGGACAAGTTCCAGGCCGACAATCCCGACATCAAGCTGGTGCTCGAGCAGCATTCCGGCAGCACCGAGGCCCTGCAGGACATCCTGACCCGCGGCACTGCCGGCCGTCTGCCCGATATGGGCGTGATGGACACCTTCTGGGTACCGCGCCTTCATGCCAGCCAGTACCTGCAGCCGCTCGACGACGTGCTGACCACCGAGGACAAGGCCGACTTCCTGCCCGGCGTGCTCGAAGCCACCACGCATGACGGCGCCCTGCGCGCCATCTACATCTATAATCCGTGGCGCGGCCTGTTCTACCGGCCGAGTGTGCTCAAGGACCTCGGCGTCGACACGCCGCCCACCGACTGGAACGCCTTCATCGAGTTCGGCAAGAAGGCCAAGGAAAAAGCGCCCAACGCGGTGATGCTCCCGGCCAACATGTCCGAACTCACCATGCAGTATCTCTACACGCAGTATCTCGGCTTGGGCGGCGAACTGACCGACGACAAGGGCGTGCCCAGCTTCTTCGAGCCGGGCAACCGCGAAAAGCTCGAGCAGGTCTACGGCATGTGGCGCCAGCTTGTCGAAGAAGGCCTGATGCCTGCCGAAGTCGGCACCATGGACGAGGCGGCCACTCGCCCGTATTTCTACACCGGCGAAACGGTGCTGCTCGGCGCATCCACCTCGTCGATCCGGCAGATGTATGTCGACAATCCGAGCATCAAGGGCGACCTCGGCGCCAGCCCGATGCCGCTGACCGACGGGGCGACACCGGTGCCGCTGCTGGCCGCCTGGTCCTATGTCATCTTCACCAAGGATGCGGCCCATGCCGAAGCTGCGTCGCGGTTCATCCGCTACATGCTTAGCCCCGAAGTGCTCGGCCGGCTGAACGCCGCGCAGGGCCACCTGCCGATGCGCAAGTCGATCTGGGCCACAAATGCCGACTTCGCGGCTGATCCGCTGATGCAGCGCCTCTACGGCATCATGAACGACCCGCGCCTGCGTGAGCGGTCGATCTTCCCGATTTATCCGGCCATCAAGGACGCGATCACCGGGCAGATGGCCGACGTCCTCGCCGGCACGACCACGCCGGCTCAGGCCGTCGACAATGCCAAGGCCACGGCCATGGAAGCCTATGACCGCATGAAGGGCTGATGCCCCGATAGCAATGGAGGGCGGTGATCGGCCAACGGTCACCGCCTCGGATCAGGATGAGCACGCAGACGATGGCCAGCATTATCGACAACCGGGCAGAGCCGCGAGTGCGCAAAGCGGCGGGCATCCTCGCCTTCCTGCGCCGGCGTCCCTACCTCGCCTTCATCGTGCCAACAGTGGTCTACGTGCTGTCGCTCACCCTTTACCCGGCGCTCTACAGCATCTTCATCAGCTTCACGAACCTCAACTTCGGCTATGTCGACTGGAAGTTCGTCGGCCTCGACAACTATACCCGGCTGCTGCGCTGGGAGTTCCTCCCGATGGTGCTGGGCAACACGGCGATCTTCGTCGTCGGCGTGTCCGCCATCCAGATCGTCCTCGGCTTCTGCATCGCCCTGATCCTTAACCAGCGCCTGCCGCTCCGGCGCACCGTACGGTCGATCGCCGTGCTGCCCTGGATTGTGCCTTCCATCGTCATCGCGCTGCTGTTCCAGCAGATCTTCAACGGCAGTCGGCTGGGCATCGCCAACACCATCGTCAGCACCTTCGGCGCTGAAGGGCAGATGTGGCTCTCCAATCCGCCGGTCGCCATGGCCATCATGATCGGCGCCCTGGTGTGGCGCGGCCTGCCGCTGACCATCATCATCCTTCTCGGCGGCCTGCAGACCATTCCGCGCGACATCTACGAAGCGTCGGTAGTCGACGGCGCCACGCCGCGCCAGGCGTTTTTCAACATCACCCTGCCGCTGATGAAGCCGGTGCTGCTGATCAACCTGATCATGGTGACGTCGGGCAATCTCAACCACCTCGATATCCCGTTCGGGCTCACCGGCGGTGGACCGTCGCACCAGACCGAAGTGCTGTCGGTGATGCTCTACAGCCAGGGCTTCCTGCAACTCGACGCGGGTTTCGCATCCACCGTCGCGGTGCTCATTCTCGGGCTCAACCTGCTGATGACGGTTTTCTACATCAATGTGCTGAGGTCCCGCCAATGACCATCTCCGCCCTCCGCCCGCGGCCCTGGCAGCGCTTCGTCGGCATGACAATGTATGCGCTGCTGGTGATGGTGGTGGTGCTGCCGCTCTCCTGGGCCTTTTTCGGTTCGCTGAAGCCGCAGAGCGAAATCTTCGCCTACCCGCCGAGCTTTTTTCCCAAGGAGTTCAGCCTACAGGCCTATGCGGATATCCTCACCCGCACGCAGATTCCGCGCTTCCTCGTCAACTCGATCGTGGTGACGACGGTGACGACGATCCTCGTCATCCTCTGCGCCTCAGTCGCGGCCTACGGCTTCTCGCGCTGGAACTTCCGCGGCAAGAACGTCGTCATGGTTGGCCTGCTGGTCTGCCAGTTGATCCCGAGCGGCGTCACCATCATCCCCTACTACCTGATGATGAACCAGCTCAACCTGCTCAACACGCATGCCGGGTTGATACTCATCTTCACCGCCACCCATGTGCCGTTCGCGCTCTGGATCATCAAGGGACAGTTCGACGCCATTCCGACCTCGCTCGACGAGGCGGCCGTGATCGACGGCGCCTCGCGCTTCCGTGTGCTGACCACGGTGATCATGCCGGTCAGCCTGCCTGGCATCGGCGCGGCCGCCTGCCTAACCTTCATCACCGTATGGGCCGAGTTCCTTATTCCTATGGTGCTGGCCAATTCGCCCGAAACCACGCTGGTCAGCGTCGGCCTCTACAACCTCTTCGGTCGGGACTCGACTACCTTCTACAACCAGCTGTTCGCCGCCGCCGTGCTGGCGACTACCCCTGTCATCATCGCCTATCTCGTCGCCCAGGAGCAATTCATCTCCGGCCTGACGGGCGGCGCCGAGAAGTAACCGGAGCTCATTGTGCCTATCGATTTTCGCGCTATCAGCGAAGACCTGCTGCAGCCGCCGTTCATCAACACGCGGCCCGGCTCGGCTTATCTCGATCGGGTCCGCAACTATAACATGGTGATCGGCGCCGATGTGACCCCGGGCGGCCGCATTTGGGCGGCCTGGGTGTCGGGCGGCGACGATCCCAATGCCTATTTCGTGCTGGCCTCCAGCGACGATCGCGGCGAGACCTGGTCGCAGCCGCGCCTGGTGATCGATCCGCCGGACCACCCGTCGGGTCTCAAGGTCAGCATCATCGTGGGCAACCTCTGGACCGATCCACGCGGCCGGCTCTGGCTGTTCTTCGACCAGAGCTTTGAACAGTTCGACGGCCGCACCGGCAACTGGTTCATCCGTTGTGACAATCCCGATGCCAATGACCCGGTCTGGACCGCGCCCCGCCGCATCGGATTCGGCATGACGCTCAACAAGCCGATCGTCCACTCGTCGGGCGACTGGCTGCTGCCGGTCTCGCTCTGGGATCGCACCAAGATCAAGAAGACCGTGCTCGCCATCGAGCCCAATCCGTATCCCGAACTCGATCCGCTGCGCATGTCCAACGTCTTCGCGACGAGCGACGAGGGCGAGACTTGGGACCGGCGCGGCGGCGTCCTGATCCCGCGTCCCCAGTTCGACGAAGCGGTGCTGGTCGAGCGTCCCGGCGGCAGGGTCTGGATGACCTGCCGCAGCGAGACTGGCATCTGGGAATCGATCTCCGACGATGCCGGCGCGACCTGGAGCGAGCCGGTTCGCGGTGCCATCGGGCACATCAACGCCCGCCACGCCATCCGCCGGCTTCAGTCGGGCAACCTGCTGCTGGTCAAGCACGGTACAGAGGTTGCAGCGGCAACCGAGAAGCGCCGCGACCTTACAGCGTTCCTATCCGACGATGGCGGCCACGCCTGGAAGGGTGGGCTGCTACTCGAAGGTCGGCAGGAGCGTGACTGCTCTTACCCGGATATCAGCCAGTTTGCCGATGGGACCATCGGCGTGCTCTACGACTATGGCCGCGCGGACCCGAGCGAGATCCTGCTGGCGCGGATCTCCGAGGCCGATGTGCTCGCGGGCAAGCTGGTGTCGCCCAGTTCACGCCTGGGAATGCTGGTCAGCCGAGCGGTGGGGCCGCGCTGACACTGGGGCGACACAGGTGACCGGTTTTGGCGGTGGGTTCAACTGATCGCTGCGAGACCCTCGGCACTGGTTTGACGCTCGACGCGATCGGGCTGGCCAGAGGCCCTGGGCGAGCGAGCCGACATCGAAATCGGCATCGTGCACCCAGGCTGACGGATCAGGGCAGCTGAACCGATCGCCGCTCCGACACCGTGAGCCGGGCGGCGGAGGTGACGTCAACGCGATCCGGGGCGATGTTGGTGTAGCTGCGCCGCGTGCCGCAGATGGCGCCGTTGTCGGCGAAGATCTCGATGATGCCGCGGTCGTAGATGATGCGGAGATCCATGGCCGACGCACACTCGGCCTCGTAGCGGATCTTGCCGTCATCTTCGGGGAGTCGAACCGCAAGGCGGCCGCCCGACACCGATAGCTCGAAGCAGAGTGCGGGACCCTGTGTCGCGACGATGCTGGTGCCCTCGAGATTACCAGTCAGACGGAGCTCGAATGGGGTGTCTCGCAGCAGGACGCTCCCATCCGGCTCCTGGGCCAGGGGATGGGTCGGCCACGCGCTATCCAGTTCGGTTACCGGGTGCATGCTAAGCCGCCCGGACGTGTCGAGGCTGAGCTGGCGCGGCAGCGACATCTCACCGGAATAGGGCGAGCCAGGCGGCTTGCGGGATTCCCAGTTGAACAGCCAGGCGAGGGCGATCTGTCGGCCCTCGGCCTCGAAGCTCTGCATGGCGTAGAAGTCGGTGCCGAAGTCGAGGACCTGCAAGTCCTCGGCGTCAGGGACGAAGCGATCGCCCTTGAACTCGCCGACGCGGGCGAACAGCAGATTGTGGCGACCCGTGGCCGGTTCGGTATAGCCGACAAAGCCCATCACCATCACCCATTTGCCACCGAGCGGGAAGAAATCGGGGCACTCGACGGCCCGGGCACCGTTCTCGCGGTAATGGGCCGGGGCCCGATAGAGCGGGCCGAGATAGGCCCAGTCGCTGAGGTTGTCCGAACCATAGAGCAGCACGGCCGGATCGCCGTGGAGCGCGGCGCCCAGCACCATGCGGTAGGCGCCTGCCGCCGCGTCCCACCAGACCTTGGGGTCGCGGAAATCGTGCTCGACGCCATCGGGACGCCGCGTGAGCACCGTCTCAACGCCAATGGCGTGGAGGGCATCCCGCCCGGGGCGGGCCAGCTTCTGCACCTCGCGATAGCCCTCGAACAGGTCATAGGCCGGCAGGCGTTCGGTGTAGAAGAACATGCGGCTGCCGTCGCGGTCGGCAAATGCCGAGCCGGAAAAGGCGCCGCCGCTGGCCCCGAGCCGCCAGAGGTTCTGCTCGGGGTGGAGGAACACCGGCAGGTGGGTCCAGTTGAACAGGTCGGTGCTGACCGCGTGGCCCCAGTGCATCGGACCCCACTCGGTGCCGGCAGGGTGAAACTGATAGAACAGGTGCCAGGTCTCGCCAATCTTGCAGAGCCCGTTCGGGTCGTTCATCCACTGGCGCGGCGGCGAGAAATGCATGATCGGCCGCGACGGATCGGACCGCATCGAGGCGTCAATTTCAGGCTTGGTGCTGAGCCTCAGCCCGTCTTCGCCGAACTCCCACAGGGTGATGCCGGTCGCGGCGACGTCAGCCGGATCATAGCCATAGGCCCAGAGGATGGCTTCGGGGCTCTGCCATTCGACGGTAACGCTGCCGGCCTCGCGATGCTGGTAGCTGAAGAATTCGACATGACCGGAGTATGCCGGGACCTGCCACAGCAGGGTATCGGCCTCAGCAATGCGCATCGCCCCCGGCCCTCGCGCCCAGAACTCGAGCCGGTAGCCGGTGGGGAGGCTGACGGTGGTTTTCAACTATCGACCCGAGAGCTGTCTTTCGCGCGGGCCTGCCCCGGCACCGGCGTGCCGCGAAAGGCATTCACCGACTTATCCAACTGCACCTCAATGTCGCTGCCGGAATCGAGAATGGTGTTCCCCGTGGAGCCTGGTTCGACCTGCACGGCGATCACCTCGAGGGCAGTGAGGTTCCTGGTTGAGAGAATGGCCTCGACCTGTGTCGCAAAGCAGTCGCTGTTGGGGGCGTCGTTCTCGGGCGCGCGCTCGGTGGTCGCCACGATGTGGTTGTTGGCGACATAGTTGCCGGCACCCGAGACGATCCGAATGATCACCGGTTTCTCGTTCTGCGGCTTCAGGAACCGGGTGTCGATCGAGGCCGAGATATGGTTGGCGATGACCGAGTTGTTGTCGCCGTTGAGATGCAGCAGGCCGAACTGGTCATCGAGCCCATTGTCATACCTCGTCATCGGCGCCCAGGGCTCGTGGTCGCGCAGCAGGTGATTGGAGGCGACGAGGTTCTCCGCGCAATTGCCGGAGAAGACCAGCATGCCGGGATAGAACGAGTGCAATCTATTGCCCGTTATGGACGAGCGGACCACTCCCGAGAATTCGATGCTGCTACGCCCACGGGGGAAGACGTTGTTGCCGGAGACCAGCAGGCCGCCGAAATTTTCGGCGTAGATCGAGTGCCCCGCATAGCCGGCGCCGATCAGGTTGTTGGTGATCTTCGAGGCCTGCCCCATGCCCCGGAACTCGATGCAGTTGCCGCATTCGGCGATGAAGTTGTTGTCGATGGTCGACGCGTCGGCCTGGTACGACACGATGCCGTGCTCGAGGTAGACGAGGCCCATGCCGGTGATGCGAAACGAGTCGTTGGCGCTGGCGATGTGAATGCCGGTCTTGCCGTTGCGGTAGGAGTTCTCCGGGTCGCCGTTCGAGGCGTCGGTGAAATGCAGGCCATCGATGCAGAAATCGGAAAATTCGACCGAGCTGATGCGCGGATTGCCGGCGCGCTGCACCAGGAATGCCGCACCGGCCGCTCCGTCGCCGGCTGGCCCAGCGAGATCGACGAGGATGCGGCTGCCGCCGGGCCAGACTTCGTGCCACTGCGCGAGCTCACGCATCGGGGTATTGAAGCGGATGCTCGACGAGGTGAAGCCGTGCCCCGATCCGACGATGCGCAGAAAGCTGATGTCGATGCGGACCTGGGTGCGCAGCCGGAAATCGCCGGGCGGGATATAGATGACAGCGCCGGGCTTGCCGCCGTCGTTGACATCGGGGGTCATCTGCCGCCGCTTGATATCGGCAATGATGCTGTTGATCACCGCTCCGATATCCTGGTGCGGATTGCCGGCTGGCCACTCGGTCACGTTGTAGACGTTGGCGCTCGGCCTGCCCTGGCCCCTGCCGATGTTGTCGAGTTCGATGCTTGCCACGAGACTAGCCTTTCACGGCGCCGAAGGTCAGCCCGCCGACGATCTGCTTTTGCAGGACGAGGGTGACGAGGATGACGGGGAGGGAATAGAGCACGGCGGCGGCGGTCATCGGGCCCCAGGCGAGGCCATAGACGGAGTTGAACTCGGCGATGACGATCGGCGCCGTCTTGCTGCTCTGAGAGGTCAGCAGCAGGGCATAGAGAAACTCGTTCCAGCTGGCGATGAAGCTGAACAGCGCGGTGATGGCGATGCCGCTCGGCATCACCGGCAGGACGATGTGCCAGAAGGCCCCGAAGCGGGTGCAGCCATCCACCCGGGCCGCTTCCTCCAGCTCCTTCGGCACGCCGTCGAAGAAGGCGGCCATCAGCAGCATGGCGAGGGGAACAGCGTTGGAGGTGTGAGCGAGGACGAGACCGACGGTGGTGTCCAGCAGGCCCAGCGACTTCATGATCTGGAACAGCGGCACCCCCAGCGACACCGCCGGCACCATGCGGGTGATCAGTGCAAACAGCATGAACAGCGCGGTTAGCCGCCGGCGATAGAGCGCCGAAACATAGGCGGCGGGAACCGCGATCACGAGCGACAGCAGCGTCGTGAGGACCGCGACGATGGCGGAGTTGAGGAACGCTTCGGGCAGGCCGATGGTCCCGATGACGCTGGTGAAATTCTCGAGGGACAGCCGCTGCGGGAAGAAGGAGGGGGGAATCTGCTGGACGTCGACCGCCGGCTTCAGCGCGGTCGAGACGAGGTAGAGGTAGGGCAGGGCGTAGGACAGCACCAGCAGCAGCGCCACCGCATGGACGATGAACTTGGTGAGATCGATGGGAGCGCGCTCAGCCACGGTCGGCTCTCCAGATCTTCCAGTAGGCGAGGCCGGCCACACCGATCATCACCAGCAGAAACAGCATCGCGGTAGCCGAGGCCTGGCCGAGATCGCCATAGCGCACCATGCGCTGATAGATGTTCATCGACAGCACTTCGCTCTGCTGGCGCGGCCCGCCCTGGGTCTGGATCCAGATCAGATCGAAGGTCTTGAGGGCATCGATGCCGCGGACCACCACAACGACCGCCAGCACCGGGCGCAGCATCGGCAAGGTGATGTACCAGAACCGGTTGATGGCGTTGGTGCCGTCGATCCGCGCCGCCTCGAGCACGTCGCGCGGGATGTTCATCAGGCCGGCATAGCTGACCAGGGCGACGAACGAGGTGGTCAGCCAGATATCGGCGGCCGCCACCGAGTAGATGACGATATCGGTGTCCGACAGCCACTTGATGGCGCCGGGGTCGGGGATGATGCCGAGCGCCGCCAGCCCGTAGTTGAGGATGCCGATATTGCCGACAAGGAGAAACCGCCAGAGCAGGCCGGCGACGATCGGCGAGATCATCAGCGGCAGGGCGAAAATGGTGCGGTGCCAGTGCGAATGCCTGGCGATCGCGGCAAACAGCAGCGCCGCGCCAAGTCCGAACAGCAGTTCGAAAAACAGCGCGAAAACGGAGTACTTGAGCGTCCGCTCGGCGGACTCAAGAATACGCTTCGACGTGAGCGCATCGACATAGTTCGCCAGCCCGACAAAGACGCGGCCTGCCGGATCGATCAGTTTGACATCGAAGAACGAATTGTAGGCCAGCAGCGCCACCGGGTAGACCACGAGGAGCCCCAGGAACAGCATGGCCGGCATCAGCATCAGCAGCACGAACCTCTGTTCGGTCATGCTCCCTCCCCGTTGATCAGTTGGGACCAAGGCGGATCGCCGCCTCGGTCCCTTAAGCATCTGGAGTATTATTGGCCGAGGATATCGCGCGCGGTGGCCGCTGCATCCTGCAGCAGTTCGGCGACATTGTCCTCGCATTCGAGGGCACCCTGGAAGGCCGGCATCACGGCTTCGTCGACCAGTTCCTGGTAGCGCTCGTTGATCGGCCGGCCCTTGGTGGCCGGCGCCGACAGCGTCGCCAGCAGCGGCCCGAAATGCTCGTAGCCGGGCTTATCGGTGTAGCTGGCATAGGCAGAGTTGGTGGCGGCAAGCCCGAGCGGCGCTTCAATGCCCAGCGCGTTATGGGCAATGGCAAAAGCGATGAACTGCCGCGCCGCGTCCTTATGCTCAGAGGTCGATGGGATGACGTTGTACCAGGGGCCGGGGATGCCGGCGACGCCCGCCGGACCACCGATCATCGGCGCGACACCGACCTTGCCGGCGATCTTGCTGTCTTCCGGCGTCATCTTGTAGGCGTGGGCCCAGAACTTCATCATGGCGGTCTGGCCCTGGTAGAACAGGTTCTGCGCCTCGCCCCAGTTGATTTCGAGCGCATTGTCGGGCGCTGATTTATCTTCGCAGAGCGGCGCCCTGTAGTTCACCAGCGCGTCGATATGGGCCTGGTTGTCGAGGATGACCTGGCCCGCATCATCGAGGATCACCCCCGGCGAGCCGGCCTGCAACACCTCGGCCATCCATTCTTCGGAGGTGGCGCCGATCACGTCGGTGCCGAACATGCCGTCCTTGGTGAAGAACTTGGCCATGTCGCGCCACTGCTGCCAATCGGCCGGGGGAACGAGGTCGTAGCCATACTGCGTTTTGAAGGCCGCCTGGTTGGCCGGGTCCTCCCACAGATCCTTCCTATAGAAGACGATCTCGGCGTTGGCCCAGGCAGGCATGGCGATGAGCTTGCCGCCGACAGTGGCATCGGCGAGCAGGGCCGGCGGAATGTCGGCCTTCACCGCATCGGTGAACAGATCGCTCAGATCCTCGACATGCGGTGCGAAGGCGGCGTTCCAGACCACGTCGATGGTCACAACGTCGTAATTCGAGGTCCCTGAAGCGATCTCGGCGGTCAGCTTGTCGAACACGCCCTGATAGGGCACCTCGACGAAATTGACCGCAATGCCGGTCTGTTTGGTGAAGGCATCGGCGGCAGCCTGCTGCAACGAATGGCCGCCACCTTCAACCAGTACGGTGATGGCTTCGGCCTCTGCGCCGGAAGTTGCGAGGCAAAGCGCGGCGACCGCGCCGAATAGCGTCTTGTTCATGTCCCCTCCTCAGTTTCGGCTCACGGAGAACGACCCGGAGCAGCCGGACCATATTCAGCAATGTCGACGTCGTCAATTGAAATGACATCGTCGACATAGCGGATGTCGACGTTGTCGGTTGCGGCTCACTTGCCGGGCCGATAGAGTTGCCGACGCGTGTGGGGGAAGACGGATGGTCAGCATCAAGGATGTCGCTCGGGTGGCCGGCGTCTCGGACAAAACCGTGTCCCGGGTGGTCAACGGCGAGCCGAACGTCACCGCTGACACGATCGAGAAAGTGCAACTGGCGATTGCCGATCTCGGCTACATTCCGAACCTTGCGGCCCGCAGCATCCGCTCGAACCGCACAAACATCATCGGCATCATCACCGACTTCATTTCGACGACGCCCTATTCTGGCGACATTGTCCGGGGTGTGCAGGATTGGGCCGGCGCCAATGGGCGCACGGTGTTGCTGGCCAACACCGATGGCGACCCGGCGCGGGAAGCCAATGTCTGGCGTACCTTCAAGGCGCACCGCATCGACGGAGTGCTGTATGTCGCGATGTATCACCGGGTGGTGGTGCCGGCGGCAGGCGAGGTGTCGATCCCGACGGTGCTGGTCAACTCGCATCCCGAGGACGGCTACGTCTATCCATCGATCGAGCCGGATGATTTCGGCGGGTCCTATGCCCTCACGGCGCACCTGATCGCGCTTGGCCATCGCCGCATCGGCTACATCCGGCTGAACCCCCTGCTGCTGGGCGCCAATCAGCGGCTCGATGCCTTCCTTGCGGCGGCGCAGGCCGGCGGCATCAGCGAGAGCGACCTGGTCATCCGGCTGGGGATGGAGGGGCCGGTCGGTCGTGAGACCAACTACGTTTATCGGGAAGCGCTCGATATCCTGTCGATGCCCGATCGTCCGACAGCACTGGTCTGCGGCAATGATGAAATGGCGCTGCAGGCCTACCTCGCCGCGCTGTCGCTCGGCCTGCGCATTCCGGACGACATCACCATTGTCGGCTTCGACGATTTCCGGACGGTTTCGCTCGGGCTCAAACCCGAGCTGACCACCGTGGCCCTGCCCTATTACGACCTGGGCTGGCAGGGGGCCGACATGCTCGACCAGCTGGTACAGGGCAAGGGCAGCGAAACCGAACGGCGGATCCTCAAGTGCCTGGTGGTGGCCCGGCAGTCGAGTGCGCCGCGCGGGGATCAGACAGATCGCTGACGCGGTGGGCACTGGCGGTTGAGCGCGCCATCGGCTCGCCGCCCAGCATTGCGACGGCGGACGCCTACGAGGCGCCGTCGATCTCCACTTCGGCGGCTTCGCAGCTTACCGGCGCATCGAGCGGGAGCATCATGCCGATCGAGGAGCGGGCATGCGCTCCGACCTCCGGTCCGTATAGCTCGAGAATAAGGTCGGAATAGCCGTTGGTGACGCGAGGTGTTTCGTTGAACGCCGGGGCGACATTGACCATGGCGAACACGCGCAACCATGCCGTGACGCGGTCGAGGTCACCCAGCGCCCGCTTGAGGCTGGCGAGATGCGCAAGCGCCACCAATCTCGCCGCCGCATATCCCTGTTCGCAGCTAACATCGGTGCCGACCTTGCCGATCGGAGAGGCAAGTGTTCCGTCGAGATGGCAGGCCACGTGCCCAGCCAGATAGGCCCGATTGCCCCGGATACGCACCCATTCGAACGGCAAGCGCAAATCGTGCCTCGTCTTGAACGCCTTGGGCAGCGCGAGACCCAACGCTGCGAGCCTGGCTTCAATGATCGCCATGGCGCTTATCTGCGGCAGCCGATCCCTCTCGCCTTGCAAATTCCTCGTCCAGCTCCGCCAGCATCACGACGCTTTCGTTGGCGTTCGGGTCGGTGCGGGCGCCCATGAACACCGCCGCGACGTCAGAACGGTTCACCGCCACATGCGGGAGGCCGGCTGGAATGAAGATGTAGTCCCCGGGACGCACCGACTGGCAACGTTCGAGATGGGCGCCGGTGTAGAGATCAATCTCGACGCCGCTCGTCATGTAGAGAGCCGTCTCGTGGGCGGCATGGAAATGAGCGCTGGTGCGCCTGCCGGGTGGCAAGGAGATGGTGCCGAACCACAGCCCAACCGCTCCGGTGGTTTCCGCGCTTATCCCCGATGCGTAGACGGAGCCTTGCTCGGCCTCTGCGGCCGTACCGGCGCCGTGGATCACTGTCACTTGACTGATACTCGACATTGTTTGTCTCCGGTTGGGATATAGCTGATCGTTCCAGAAGCGGCCGGCGAGGTATCGAGCGCCCCCCGAAAAGATGCGAGAAGTTCCGAAACCGGCGAAGATTGGACACGAGATGCCGTCAGTGCGGTTCGTATTCGGTTCCTTCGCTTACGACGCCGATCGCCAAGTGCTCACCCGGGACGCGCGGCCAGTTGTCGTGAACGCCAGAGGTCTGGCGCTTCTCAGGGCACTGCTGGCAGCCGATGGCAAGGTGGTTTCAAAGCCCGAGCTCATGGATGCGGCCTGGCCCGGCGTTGCGGTCGAAGAGAGCAACCTCTCGGTGCAGATCGCCATTCTGCGAAAGCTGCTCGGCCCCATGCCCGATGGCATGGGGTGGATCGCAACTGTCCCAAGGGTTGGCTACCGTTTCGTCGGCGAACAGGCAGTCCGCATGGGCACAACTGGCGCCGAAGGGACGAACTCCTGGGCTCGCACCAGCATTGCGGTTATGCCGCTGGGAAATGTCGGTGGTGATCCAGAACAGGATTATCTCGTGGACGGCGTCACCGACGACATCATCGCGGCGTTGGCGAGATTTCGCTGGTTCGCTGTGGCGTCCCGCGGCACGAGCTTTGCCTATAAGGGGTCAGGCAAGGACTCAAAATCCATCGGGCGCGAGCTGGATGTGGCGTTCCTGCTTGAGGGAAGTCTGCGACGCGCAGGGACGCGCATACGGCTCTCCGCGCAACTGGTCGAGACGACCGGCGGAACGACCGTGTGGTCCGAGCAGTATGATGTCGAGGAAGCCGAGATTTTCGCGGTCCAGGACGCCATAGCCGAGCGCGTCGCTGGAGCCGTTGAGCCCGAGTTGCTGAAACGCGACGCCATGCGTGTTGCTCACCATACCGGCAACCTGTCCGCGTGGGGCCTGGTTCGCCGCGGCGCGTGGAACTTCCATAAGGTTACGAGCAGGACGCACCTTGAGGCTCGACGGCTGTTCCGCGAAGCCTGCCTGCTCGATGACGCGCTGGCAGAGGCCCAGTTCTGGAGAGCGCGAGTAAACGCCGGGCTCGTCGCCTACGGTTGGTCGCCCGACCCGGAGAGCGATCTGCCGGAAGGGCTCGACGCAGCACTCCGGGCGATATACCTCGACGGCCAGAATCCCTATTCCCATTACGGCTTGGCCATCATCTCGGTCTATTCGAACCGGCTGCCGCAGGCGGTGCTGGCCTCAGAACGGGCGATCGATCTGAGTCCCGGCTTTGCCCTCGGCCACCTCGTCCTTGGAATGGCGCAGCTGTTCGCCGGGAACGCGGCGGCCGCGACGGTGCCGCTGGATTATGGGCTACGACTGAACCCGCACGATCCGCAGAATCCGGTTTGGTTCAACCTGCTCGCGCTCGCGCGTCTGTTCGCTGGAGATATCGCCGGCTCGCTGGAAACCGTTCGGGCGGCCGTTAAGGCGCGGCCCGACTCTTTGCCGCTGGCGATGACACACACCTGCTGCCTCGTGGCGAATGGAAATCTGGATGACGCGCGGCGTGCGGCGAGGCTGGCGAAGTCCCTGCCGCAAGGCACGCCCGATGCGCTGGGACCCTTCAGGGTCCACAATCCGCTTTGGGAGCAGCATCTGGGGAACCTTCTCGCCCAAGCCGATTGAGTGCTCATACTCATGTTTAATCCGCGATCCGCTTCAAATTTAAAACGTTTGCAATCGCACTGATAACGTTTAAAACTATCTCCAAGCTCAGGGAGGAGCGCAAGTGGCAGGTCTGACACTCCGCGAATTGGCGGCGCGGCTCGACATCTCTGTCGGCACGGTGTCCCGCGCGCTTTCGGGCGATACGGCGATAGCGCTGAAGACGCGTGAGCGCGTCACCGAGGCGGCGCGGCAGTATGGCTATGTCCCGAACATGGCGGCCCGCCAGCTGGTCTCCGGGCGCTCCGGCTTCGTCGGCTTCGTCATGCCGGTGCGCGGCCCCAACTTCATCGACTCCTATCTCGGCGAATTCCTCACCGGTCTGGGTGAAGGGCTGGTCGAGCATGGCATGGACCTGTTCATCGCCACCGTGCCGGCAGGTCGTTCCGAACTCTCGGTGCTGCGCCACGTCGTCGAGTCCGGCCGCGCCGATGGCATGGTGGTGCCGCGAATCGGGGAGGCCGACGAGCGTCTCGCCTATCTGATCGAGCGCAAATTTCCGTTCGTGGCGCATGGCCGCATGCTGGACTCGTCGTCGGCCTTCAACTGGCTCGATGCGGACAGCGTCTCGGCCTTCGGCGAGATTTTCGACCTCCTCTACGATCTCGGCCACCGGCATTTCGGCCTCGTTTCGATCTCCGACCCGATGACTTTCCGGCACCTGCGCGAGCGGGGCCTGCGCGACGCGATTTCGCGGCGCGGCGACCCCAATGTCATCCTCGATGTCGCCAGTGCGCCGCGCTTCGATCGCGGCGCCACGGTGGCGGCGGTCAATTCGCTGCTGCATGCCGAGCGCCGCCCGACCGCGATGATCGGCCTGTTCGACGAACTGGCGCTGACCATCATGGAAGAAGCCTCGCGGGCAGGTCTTTCGATCCCGCGCGATCTCTCGGTGGTGGGCTTCGACAACATCACCGCCGCTGCCTATGCGCCGCCCGGCCTCACCACCTTCGAGGCGCACACGCGGGACTCGGCGCGGGAGATCGCCGGCATGCTGGTCAGCGTCATCGAGAAGAAGCCGGCAACACCGCTCACCAAGCTCATTGCGCCCAAACTCGTGGCGCGTGCCAGCCACGGACCGGTTCCCGAAACGGCCCGTAAACTCTAGTTCAACAAGGGAGGAACAAGACGTGAGACGCACACTCAAGACCCTCGCCATCGCCGCGCTGGCGATCGGCCTGACGGCCAGCACGGCCAATGCCCAGGTGCTGTTCTGGTCGAACCAGGCGGTGCCGGTCGAAGAAACGCAGAAGATGCGCGAGCAGGTGCTCAAGGCATTCCCAGGCGGCGTGGACTTCCAGCCGCAGGAGCCGGGCCCGTTCATCACCCGCATCCAGGCCGAGACCGAAACCGGCACCGGCGCTATCGGTGTCGTCGGCGGGCTCTATGGCGATCTCGCCAACTTCGCCGACAGCTGGGTCGATCTCTCCGATGTCGACCTGAGCGGCGTCAATGTCAGCCCGGCCTTCATGGAGCTGGGCAAGTTCGGCACCAGCGAGCAGAAGTTCCTGCCCTGGATGCAGGCCAATTACGTGATGGCGGCGAACAAGCAGGCGCTGCAATACCTGCCCGAAGGCGCCGATATCAACAACCTGACCTACGACCAGGTCATCGCCTGGGCCAAGAACCTCGCCGAGCAGACCGGCTCGCCGAAGTTCGGTTTCCCGGCCGGGCCGAAGGGGTTGAAGCACCGCTTCTTCCAGGGCTTCCTGCTGCCGGCCTTCACCGGCTCGGAAGTCACCAAGTTCCGCTCGGCCGAAGCCGAGGCGGCCTGGGGCAAGTTCAAGGAGCTCTGGCAGTACACCAACCCGGCGTCGACCAATTACGACTTCATGCAGGAGCCGCTGCTGACCGGCGACGTGTGGCTGGCTTTCGACCACATCGCCCGCCTGTCGGAAGCCTTCAACCAGAAGCCGGATGACTTCGTCGCGTTCCCGGCGCCGTCGGGTCCCAAGGGCCGCGCCTTCATGCCGGTGCTCGCCGGTATCGCGGTGCCGAAAAGCGCGCCCGACGTGGCCAAGTCCAAGGAGCTCATCAAGTACATGATGCAGCCCGAAACCCAGGTCGCAACGCTGCTCGCCACCAACTTCTTCCCCACCACCGACGCGGCGCTGCCGGCTGAGCTGCCCGCTTCGGCCCGTGCCCTCGGCCCGGCCGTGCAGGCCATGACCAGCTCGCCCGACGCCCTGCCGGCGCTGCTGCCGGTTGGCCTCGGCGACAAGGCCGGCCAGTTCAACCAGGTCTATATCGACGCCTTCGAACGCATTGTCCTCGCCAACCAGGACGTACGCCAGGTGCTCGACCAGCAGGCCGAGACGCTGCGCCAGCTGATGGTCACCACCGGCGCGCCGTGCTGGCTGCCGGACGCTCCGTCGGAAGGCCCCTGCCCGGTCGAATAAGGTCGGTGCGACCTCCACTGCCCGGGGCTGCGGCTCCGGGCAGCCCCTATGCGGCGAGGCGGAACGATGAACAGCAAGACATTGCCCTATCTGCTGCTGGCACCGGCGACGATCTTCCTCGTCGTCTTCTTCCTGTGGCCGTTCCTGCAGATCGCCTGGCTCGCCTTCAGCACCGATGGCGGCTTCACCATGCAGCATTTCCAGACCATGGCCAGCAACTGGAAGTTCTGGCCGACCTTCTGGAACACGGTGATCCTCGCGGCCGTGGTGGTGCCGCTGCAGCTGGTCATGGCGCTGGCGATGGCGCAGGTCGTCGCCAAGCTCAAGTCGACGCGCAACACCATCCTCTACATCTTCACCATCCCGCTCGGTCTCTCCGACCTGGCAGCCGGGATCATCTGGCTCGCCATCTTCGAGCAGTCGGGTTTCCTCAACTCGATGCTGGTGGGGCTCGGCATCGTCGAAAAGCCGATCCTGTTTCTCGGCTACCAGAACCTGTGGGTGATCTTCATCGCGGTGATCCTCGCCGAACTGTGGCGGGCCACCGCCATCGTCATGGTGATCCTCGTCTCCGGCATGGGGCTGATCCCCAAGGAATATTACGAGGCGGCCGAAGTGTTCGGCGCGGGACCCTGGAAGCGCTTCGTCAAGGTGACGCTGCCCATGCTCAAGCCCTCGATCCAGACGGCGCTGATCCTGCGCACCATCGCGGCGTTCGAAGTCTTCGCCGTGGTGGTGGCACTCGGCGGCACGACGCTGCCGGTGCTGGTGGGTGAAACCTTCAACTGGCAGTTCGCGCTCAACGACCGCAACGTCGCCGCGGCCTTCGCGCTCGTCATCCTCGCCATCTCGATTGCCGCGACGCTGGTGTTCCTGCGCGTGCTGCGCACCCCGAAGGGAGCCACGCTATGAGCGGCGCCGTTGCGACTGCCGACAAGCCGCGCGCCGTCTCCGATATCGGGGCGGCCGGCAAGTTCCTGTTCTGGGCGGGGGTGGTGCTGCTCTGCGCCTGGGTGCTGGTGCCGATCTACCTCCTGGCGGTCAACACGCTGTCGTCGCCGCAGGAGGTCACCGCCTTCCCCAAGAGCGGCGTGCCCAGCTTCGACATGGGCTCGATCCAGTTCTTCCTGTCGTTCGAGGGGGTGCTGAAGGCGCTGTGGAACTCGGTGCTGGTCGCGGTGCTGACGATGATCCTGTCGATCGCCATCGGCGCGCCGGCCGGCTATGCGTTGTCGCGCTTCGAGTTCCCCGGCAAGGCGACGTTCCGCATGCTGGTGCTGATGACCCGCGCCTTCCCGCTGCCGCTCCTGGCGCTGCCGATTGCGGTGATGTTCATCCGCATCGGCCTCGACGACACGCCGATCGGGCTGGCGCTGGTGCACACCACCCTCGCCATCCCGTTCGCGGTGCTGATCACCTTCTCGATCTTTTCGGGCATTCCGCTCGAACTCGAGGAAGCCGCCTGGACGCTCGGCTGCAACCGGCTGCAGGCGTTCCAGAAGGTGGTGCTGCCGCTGGTGCTGCCCGGCATCACCGCGTCGGCGATCTTCGCCTTCACCATCTCGTGGAACGAGGTGTTCGCCGCCTCGGTGCTGACGGTGCAGAACCGCACGCTGACGGCATTCCTGCTGCAATCGCTCTCCGTCTCGCCGCTGCATCTGCGCTTTGCCGGCGGCGCGGCGCTCGTCATCCCGGCGCTGATCTTCATCTTCGCCGTCCGCAAATACATGTTCGCGATGTGGGGCATCGCCAACCGCTAGAGCGAGATCAGGAAAGGTCGGCTGGGCTTTCCACCTCGATAGCGCGACAGAAAGAAAGGCCAGCTATGGCTGAGATTCTCATCAAGGGTGTCGCCAAGAGTTTTGGGTCGTTCACGGCCCTGCACTCGATCGACCTGACCATCGCCGACCAGGAGTTCATGGTGCTGCTCGGCGCCTCGGGCTGCGGCAAGACCACGTTGCTGCGCATCATCGCCGGGCTCGAAAGCCCGACCCAGGGCGAAGTGTGGATCGGCGGCAAGCGGGTCGACCAGCTGCCGCCGCGCGAGCGCGGCATCGCCATGGTGTTCCAGAACTATGCGGTGTTTCCGCACCTGACCGTATACGAGAACATCGCCTTCGGCCTGCGCATGAAGAAGCTGCCGCAGGCGGAAGTCGATACAAGGGTCAAGCGCACCGCCGAGCTGATGCATATCGAACAGTTGCTGAAGCGCTATTCCGGCCAGCTCTCCGGCGGCCAGCGCCAGCGCGTCGCGGTGGCCCGGGCCCTGGCGATGGAGCCCGACGTGATCCTGATGGACGAGCCGCTGTCGAACCTCGATGCGCTGCTGCGCCTCGAGATGCGCGCCGAACTGAAAGGCGTGCTCGCCAATTCCAGGACCACCACCATCTACGTCACCCACGACCAGGTGGAAGCCATGTCGCTGGCCGACCGCATCTCGGTGATGAATGGCGGCCACATCGTGCAGGCCGCCTCGCCGGTGGAAGTCTACCGCAACCCGGCCGCCCGGTTCGTCGGCAGTTTCATCGGCAACCCGCCGATGAACTTCCTGCCGGCGACCAGGAACGGCGATGGCCGCTACCAGGTGGCCGGCATCGCCCTCGATGGTCCATCGCAAGGTGGCGCGAAGCTCGAGTTCGCCATCCGGCCCGAGGACCTCACCATCGCGGCCGGCGGCCTCAAGGCCACGGCGCGGGTGATCGAGCCGCTCGGCGCACATACGCTGGTAACCTCGGAGGTCGACGGCAAGCTGTTCCGCGCCGTGCTCGACAGCGACCTCAAGGTCGCGCCGGGCGATGAGCTCAGCCTCGTGCCCAAGCCCGACCGGGTGCGCTGGTTCGACCCCGAGAGCACGAAAGCCGTCAACTGATGCCACCCCGCTCCGCGCTCGCCGACAAGGCCATCGAGGTGCTGCGCGAAAACGATCGCGGCAGCTACACGGTGCCGACCAAGGGGCTCTACCCGTTCCAGTGGAACTGGGACTCCTGCTTCACCGCGCTCGGCCAGAGCCACTACGACATGGGCCGGGCCTGGACCGAGGTGGAGACGCTGTTCGCCCATCAATGGGCCGACGGCATGGTGCCGCATATGGTGTTCCACGAGCCGGCGCCGACCTATTTTCCTGGCCCCGAGGTCTGGGGCACCGGCCGCACGCCGCCCACTTCCGGCATCACCCAGTTGCCCATCGCCGGCTTCGCCATTCAGCAGCTGTTCCGTCGCCAACCGGACGCGGCGCGCGCCCGCCCACTGCTCGAGCGGCTGGACCGCTGGCACGCCTGGTTCTATCGCACCCGCGATCCCGGCGAGACCGGCCTTGTGGCGGTGATCCACCCCTGGGAGTCGCGCGACAACAGCATCGACTGGGACGACGGGTTCGAGCGCGTGCCCACCGAGGGCGTCATGCCCTATGAGCGCAACGACCTCAAACATGCCGATCCGGCGACCCGCCCGACCAAGGCGCAATACGATCGCTACCTGTGGCTGGTGCAGCACTTCCGCGGGCTGGGCTGGGATTCGACGCGGACCCACGACGCTTCGCCGTTCCAGGTCGTCGACCCGGGCATCAACGCCATCCTGATCCGCTCGTGCCTCGAGGTGGCCGAGCTTGCCGAGGCGCTCGGCGCACCCGAGATCGCCGCCCGCAACCGCGACTGGGCGAAACTGGGGCTCGCCGCACTCGATGGGCTGTGGAGCGACCGGCATGGCCAGTATTTGCCGTTGGACCGCGTCGGCGGCAAGCTCAGCGACAGCCCCTCGATCGGCGGACTGATCCCGGTTTTCGCCCCGATCCCGGCGCACCGCGCTGCGGCCATCGCCCGAACCATCGGCGGCATGGCGGCAGAGGTGCGCTATCTCGTCCCGAGCCACGCGCCATCCGATCCGCGCTTCGACCTGAAACGCTACTGGCGCGGTCCGGTCTGGCTGGTGTGCAACTACATGATCGCCGACGGTCTCAACCGCGCCGGTGAAACGGAAATTGCAGAGCGTATCGTTGCAGACAGCCTGCAGCTGATCGAGCACTCCGGCTTTGCCGAGTATTACGATCCGCGCGACGGCACGCCGCTCGGCGGTGGCCGCTTCTCGTGGACCGCGGCGATGGTGCTCGAGTTCCTCGAGCCCGCTCCGGGGGCTGCAGCGTGACCAGCTTTTTCGAGCGCTGGGCCGGCCAGGCGCGCTCGCTCGCCACTTTCGGGGATTCCATCACCGAGGGGCTGACCATTCCGGAGATGCCGGCGCGCTGGGCAAATCGGCTCGCCGCGCGCCTGGGCGCCAGGCTCTACAATCGCGGTATCAGCGGCACGGTGCTGCAGTCCTCGCCGGCTGCCGGCGGCGCGCCGCGCGATCATAACGGACACGGCCGCTTCTCGCGGGACCTGCTCGGCGCCGAACGCGGCGAGCTCATCGCCATCCTCTATGGCACCAATGACGCGCGCTATGTCGGCGCGCCACAGAGTTTCGGCGCCGACGGCTTCGTGCGCGATTATCGCGTCGTGCTCAGCGGCCTCATCGAGGCCGGCTACCCGCCCGAAGCGATCGTCATCGGCAGCCCGAGCCACCTGCCCGACGCCGGTTTTGCCGTCGGCAGCGACGGGTTCGCCGGTCAGAGCCGCGCTACCTACCAGTCCTTCGTGCCGCTGGTGCGGGGGCTGGCCAGCGAATTCGGCTGCTTTTACGCGCCGGTCAACGAACGCATGGCCGCTGAGGGCGGCGATGCGCTCATCCTCCCCGACAACGTGCATCCCAATGCCGCCGGCCATGGCCAGATCGCCGAGATCTTCGCCAGCGCGACCCGGCTCTAGACCTGAGGAGTATCCCCCAATGACCCAGCAAACCGAGAAGATCTACGAGCACGCACTCGAGGTGCTGAAGGAGAATGACCAGGGGAGCTACACCGTGCCCACCAAGGGTCTTTATCCCTTCCAGTGGAACTGGGACTCGTGCCTCACGGCGCTCGGGCAGTTCCACTATGACGAGGCCCGCGCCTGGACCGAGATCGAGACGCTGTTCGCCCACCAGTGGCCCGACGGCATGGTGCCGCACATCGTCTTCCATGTGTACTCGGACGGCTATTTCCCCGGCCCAAATGTCTGGGACACCAAGCGCCCCACCGCCACCTCGGGCATCACCCAGCCGCCGGTCGCCGGATTTGCCATCAAGCGCCTCTACGATCGGGCCACCGACAAGGGCGAGGCGGCGAAGCGCGCCCGCGCGCTGCTGCCCCGGATCGATGCGTGGCATCGCTGGTTCTACGACATGCGCGACCCCGGCCATGAGGGGCTGGTCGCCATCCTCCATCCCTGGGAGTCGGGCCGCGACAACTCGATCGACTGGGACGAAGCCTTCGAGCGCGTGCCCACCGACGGGATCGAACCCTATGTCCGGCGCGACACCCAGCATGCTGACCCGGCGCATCGCCCGACCAAGGCGCAGTATGACCGCTACCTCTATCTGGTGCAGCTGTTCCGCTCGCTCGGCTGGGACAATGCCCGGCTGCACGACGCCTCGCCGTTCAAGGTGGTCGATCCCGGCTTCAACGCCATCCTGATCCGCTCGGCCACCGATCTCGCCGCCCTCGCCGACGAGTTGGGCGAGCCCGAGATCGCCGCGCGCAATCGCGCCCGTGCCGAGAAGGGCCTTGCGGCGCTGGAAACGCTGTGGAGCGAGACGCACGGCCAGTATCTCTGTCGCGACCGCGTCACCGGTGAGCTGATCGAGTCCGCCTCGATCGGCGGCATCCTGCCGGTGTTCGCCGCGGTGCCCAGGGCGCGGGCCGCGGCCATCGCCCGGACCATCGAAAGCTGGGCCAAACAGGTCAAATACATCGTGCCCTCGCACGATCCGGCCGACCCTCGCTTCGAGCCCAAGCGCTACTGGCGCGCGCCTGCCTGGCTGGTGATGAACTACATGATCCAGGACGGGCTGCGCGCTGTCGGGGAAACGGCAGTTGCCGATCACATCGTCAGGTCCAGCCTCGAGCTGATCACCCAGTCGGGCTTTGCCGAATATTATGATCCGACGACGGGCGAGCCGTGTGGCGGCGGCCGCTTCACCTGGACCGCGGCCATGGTCATCGAGTTCCTGGAGGCGGCATGAAACTTCTCGCCATCGGCGCGCATCCCGATGACATCGAGATCCTGATGGGTGGCACCGTTGCCGCTTTTCAGGCCCAGGGCGACGAGGTGGTCGTCGCCATCGCCACCGATGGGGCGAAGGGCGGCACCATTGCGCCGGCCGAGCTCGTTAAGGTCCGTCAGCGGGAAGCGGCAGCGGCGGCCGGCGTTTTCGGCCTCGCGCCGGTCATGCTCGGATTCCCCGATGGGGGATTGCGCGCCGACGCGCCGGTGATCGACCGCATCGCCGATTTCATCCGTGCCGAGCGGCCGCAACTGGTCATCACCCACGCGCCGAACGACTATCACGGCGACCACCGCGCGCTCAGCGATGCGGTGCGCATCGCCACCAACATGGTGGCGCCGGTGCTGTGGATGGAAACCATCATGGGCGTCGGCTTCGTGCCGACGCACTATATCGACATAACGCCTTATATGGAGCTCAAGGCCACCGCCATCCGCGCGCACCGCTCGCAGGACCCCGAGCGGTTCGTCGATATGGCAGAGCTGGGCGGGCGCTATCGCTCGGCCCAGTGCAACGCCAACGAGGGCTATGCCGAAGTGTTCCGCTTCGAACCGGTGTTCCCGTTCGGCGACCCCCGCAACCTGCTGCCCCCCGCTCCCGGCGTGTTGCCGGTGCGGGATCGTGGGGCCGGCAAGGCGTAGGGCTGTCACCGGTGGTCCCTCACCCACGGCATCACCCCGGCGCAGGGCGCTAAGCTCCAAGCTATTGTCATGCCCACCCACCGGCGTCATTCCCGCGAAGGCGGGAACCTGGTGGGATGCTGCAGCGCAGGTAGAGGATGAGAGATCGCACTGGGTCCCCGCCTTCGCGGCGATGACGCCGGCGGTATGGCCGGCCCCTGGTAGCGTGCTGCAGGCGGAGCAGGCTCACCTTTGTTATGGCGCCAAAGGTGAGAAAGCCGGGCAGCACGCCGACGTTCATGGCGCGATATGGAACAGCCGGGACTGGTGCGGGCGCAAACGGACGAGGATGCCGCTGCTGTCGGTTTGAACCGCGGCACCAGTTTCGGTGACATCGCCATGTCCGCCGGCCAAATCCCAGTCGATCAGCCGCTCGGTGGCCTCGTCACCGGTGTTGAAGACATTGACCAGCACGCTGCCATCAGGTCGGCGTACGCGCTGCACCAGCAATGGGTCGCCCTCGCTCACCGCCATCGGCGCGCCAGTCGGCGCGGTGCCGAGGCGATAGCGCAGGGCGGTCTGCCCCAGCAGCGGGAACTCGCAGGCATAGGGTACGCCGTCGGCCGCGAGCTCGGCCAGCAGCTGGCGGCGCGGCTCGGGCACTTCATCGAGCTGGTCCGACGTCATCAGCACGCCGCCCGCAAGCCCGGCAAACAGCGCCAGCGACTGCACCTGGTCGTCGCTGAGATCGTGGAAGCGGTCGCGCAGCAGGATGCAATCGGGGTCGGCTTGCCACAGGATGCCGCTGGCATAGTTGCGTGCCGTCTGGTCACGCAGCAGCGACTCCGCCGAATAGTGGCCCTTCCAGCTGACGCCGATATCGCGGCCGATGCGCATCGCGTCGACGAGACCGACCGGGGCCCAGAGCGGCGAGCCGCAGAGCAGCCATTGGGCCTCGCCGATCTCCTCGCGGATCAGGCGCGCCAGCTTCATCCAGATGGCGATGCGGCTCAGGCCGTCCTGATGCCATTGGGCTTCGTCCGGTCCGTAAAGCGAGCCGAGATGCATGAAGTCGGTCTTGAAGTAGCCGCAGCCCCAGTCCTTCGCCCAGGTGCGGAACACCTGCCGGATATAGGCCTCGGCCTCCGGATGGGTGAGGTCGAGCACGTAGTATTCCTCGCTGCGCTTGTGCCAGCGGAACTCGCCGTAAAACGTCATCGGCGCCAGCGGCTTGCCGGTCGTCCGGCTTTTCACCACCCAGTCGGGATGCGCCGCATAGAGCTTGGAGCGGTTGCCCACCATGAAGGGCGCGATCCACAGGCCCGGCCTGAAGCCCTTGTCACGCGCTCGATCGAGGATGGGCTTGATGCCGTTGGGAAATTGCGGCTTCAACTCGAGCCAATCGCCCATTTCCGGCGTGAAACCGTCATCGATGAGGAAGATGTCGAACGGCGCCTGCTTTTCGTCGCGGAAGTGCGCCGCCGCCTCGAGATGCTCGGAGAGCGCCGGCTCGCCGATCGAGGCATAGAGATTGTACCACGAGCACCAGCCGCTGAGCCGCCGCCCGGGGAGCCGCGGGGCCAGCGGCGAGGCCTCTGCCACCAACCGCGCCCAGCGGCGCAAGGCGGTTTCGACATCGTCGTCGGCGAAGACCACCAGCTCCTCGGTGGCGATCTCGCCGCGATGCGGCACGCGGTCGATCAGCGTCTCGATATCGATGCCGAGCGGCCCGGCAATGTCGAAACGGAAGCGCGACTGGTAGCGATCGTGGCGCATGAAGCCGATCACCGTCGCCCCTACGCCGCCATGTGGCAGCAGCGCCGTCATCGCGTAGCCATTGGTGAGTTTCGGATCGGCCTTCGCCACCTCGCGCGCCGCACCTGGCTCGACGAAGAAGCTGCCGTCCCAGCTCATATAGCCGTTGCGGAGGTATTGCCGCACATTGCCGGCAGTGAGGCGCAGCCCGATCGAGGCGATGCGCCGCTCGCCGGCAAAGCCATCGAGCACGACGCGCAGCCGGTCGCCGTTCTGTTCGAGCCGCATGCGGCTGCCGTCGGCCAGCCGCCAGGCGCCGTCGGCTTGAACCGTATGTTCCGGCACCACGCCATCGAGCAGCGGCGCGAACTCGTGCAGCACGATCACAGCGACACCTCGCGCTTCTCATCGGCCGCCCGCCGCGCCGCCAGCACCAGTTGCAGCGTCGCCAGCCCATCGCTGAGCGGCACGCGTGGCGGCCGCCGCGCGGCGATGGCGTCGCGCAGGTCGGCAAGCTGCGCCACGAACGGGTCGGTGGTCGCAGCCACCTTTTCGCTCGATACCTGGCCGTCGGTGCGGACGATCTCTGCGGTGTTCCAGTCGGCAAAGATGCCGGTGGCGCACTCGGCGACGATCTGCCAGCCCTTCATCCAGCGGCCGGGCACCGCGATGTTCGAGGCATGCAGCACGGCGATGCGGCCGTCGTCATAGCCGAAGATCATGGCGCTCATGTCCTCGCTGCTGTAGCCGGGCGTCTGCGCGTGCCGGAAGTTCGCCGACCGCGCGACGACCGAATTCGGCATCCCCATAGCGCTGCGCTGCAGGTCGACGATGTGGATCAGTTGCTCCACCATCTGCCCGCCCGACATCGCGCGATCCCGCCACCATGGCGCGTGCAGCGCGTTGCAGTGAAAACTGCCCGAGAAATGCCCGGCTCGTCCGGTCTCGCCGGCGGCCTCAAGCGCCGTCCAGCGTTCCACCGCCCCGCCGAACCGGTACATGAAGCCGCAGGCGGCCGTGACCTTGTCGGTCGCCGCGACCATCGCCCGCGCCCGGCCCAGATCGAGGGAGATCGGCTTTTCCACCAGCACGCTGACCCCTGCGGCGGCGATCTGCTCCACTTGGCCGGCATGGGCTCCCGGCGGCAGCGCCACGATCACCAGGTCGAGCTCGGCCTCGCCCAGCATCCGGTCGAGCCCCGCATAGGCAGTGCCGCCATGCCGGACGCTGAAAGCCTCTGCCGTGTCGAAGCCGCGGCTGGTGGCGGCGACCAGTTCCGCCCCCTCGACCTCCTTGATGGCAGCGGCGTGCCGCGCGGCGATGCCGCCGGTCCCGAGGATTCCGATCCTCATGACAGGGCCTCGAAATCCAGCACCGACTGGAGGATCGCCGGATCGCCGTTGTCGAGCCGATCGAACAGCTGCGGCGCATCGTCGAACGGCACGGTGTCGGTGATCAGCGGCAGCAGGTTGAGCCGTCCCTCATGCTGCAGCCGTACCGCCGTCTGCCACAGCCGCAGCTTGCTCCAGCGGTGACTGGCATCGGGCGCCACGCCCGAAATCTGGCTCGAGATCAGCTCGATCCGGTTGTGGTGGAATTCATCCCCAAGCTGCAGGCCGCGCGCCTCGCCCTGGAAGAACCCCATGGCGACGACGCGGCTGGCATAGGCCACCGTCCGCACCGCCTCGGCGAGCGCCGGGGCGGCGCCGGACACTTCGATGCAGATATCGGCGCCGCGACCGCCGGTTTCGCCCTTGACGGTGTCGGCGATCGATTGCACCGTCGGGTCGAGCGTGCGGTCTGCGCCGAGCCGTTCCGCCATGGCGCGGCGGCTGGCGACCGGATCGACGCCGATGACCGTGGCGCCCGAGGCGCGCGCCGCCTGCAGCACGATCTGGCCGGGCACACCGAGGCCGAAGACCACGACGAGATCGCCCATGCGGATGCGTGCATCGTGCACGCCGTTGAGCGCCACCGCGCCGATATGGCTGAAGATGCCGATGCGCGGATCGGCCCCGCCGGGGATCAGCCGGTCGCCGGCGTCGGCCTCGGCCATCACCTGCATGGTGCGGTGGCCCCAGGTGCCGAAGACCCGGTCGCCGACTCGTACCCGCGTCACCGCGGCTCCAGTTTCGACGATTTCGCCGGCTTCCTCATAGCCGAGGTTGCGGACCGGGAAGCTCCAGCTCGGCTCCCCGTCGCGGAAGACGCGGTTGGCGACGTCCCACTGCCGGTTCATGAACGGCGAGGTGCCGCGATACTGGCTGAGCTCGGTGCCGGCACTGATGCCGGAGACGAGGGTCCGGATGCGAACCTCGCCGGGGCTCAGCGGATTGACCGACAGCTCCTCGAACGCCAACTGCCGGACGGCAGTCAGCATCAGGCCTCGCTCACTCACGAATTCCTCCCACTCGCCGATTTTCGACGATTGCAAACGTTTAAACCATCTATATCGGGCAAGATGTCTGAAAGCGAGGGGGTGTTTTGGTGGCCCCGTCGGCGTCAGCGGCAGAGCTGGGGCAGCGGAAGATCGCTATGGTGCTGCTGAGCGTAATCCGCTCCGGATCGCAGTTTCCAAGGTCGGATGCGGCCCAAGTCCAGACCGACAGGTCGATCGCTGGTCGCCCTCGATCTCGTATGAAAGAATCTTTCGAATTATATCGACTTGGCTGTCAGATGCTACCGCAATCACGACATCTATGGAATGCTGTGAAGGATTTGTGAGCATAGTTAGGAAGCACCTTTCTCGCCGCTGTGGTTATGATTCGGCATCGATTTTGCAGCTGCGGACGCCTGCAGAAACTGCGGATCGAGGGAAACAGTCATCGCTACGAGAGGAGACTCCAATGGTTGACAAGTCGCACGCCAACACCGTGAAGAATGTGGTTCTTGTGCATGGCGCGTTCGCCGATGGTTCGGGCTGGCGTAAGGTCCATGATGACCTGACGCAGCGCGGGTTTGCCGTTACCATCGTGCAGAACCCGCTTACCTCGCTCGAAGACGACGTCGCCGCAACGACACGGGCACTCGACCGACAGGATGGTCCGACGATCCTGGTCGGCCATTCCTGGGGCGGAACGGTCATCACGGAAGCGGGCGTCCACCCGCGCGAAGCGGGCCTCGTCTACGTCTCTGCCCTCGCCCCGGACAAGGGCCAGACCACCAGTGACCAGTATGTCGGCTTCGCCGGAACGCCCAACTTCGTAATCGACGTGCAGAGCGACGGCTTCGGCTATCTCAACCCCGAGAAGTTCAAGGCCGGCTTCGCACATGACCTCAGCGATGAAGACGCTGCCTTCCTGCGCGACTCGCAGGTTCCCATCAACATGTCGGTGTTCGGAACGGCCCTCGCCAACGCTGCGTGGCGGACCAAGCCGAGCTGGGCCGTGATCGCGACCGAAGACCAGTCCTTCGATCAGGCGATGCTCATTCATATGGCTGAACGGGCTGGCGCGCGAATTACCAAGGTTGCGGCCAGCCACGCGCTCTACATCTCTCAGGCGGCTGTGGTCGCGGACGCCATCCAGGCTGCCGCGCAGGGCTCGGCTCACTGAAAAGCGCGGGCGCAGGTCTGAATGGTTGCCGGCAGCGGACCTCGACGCCGGCAACCGCTGAGATGCCTCAGCTCTTGGTGTCGATGAACTTGGCCAGCGCCTGGTATTCCTTGCAGCTGGTGTTGCCGCAGAGTTTTTCGAGGGTCGACAGCTGTGTCCTGGCTTTCGCCAGTTGTCCGATCTCGACATAGAGCTCGCCCAGATATTCGTTGGCGCCCTTGTGCCGCGGGTTGAGCTTCAGCGCCTTGAGGTAAAAACCCTGGGCATTCTTGTAGTCACCGCTTTTGCGCAGCGAATAGCCGAGCAGGTTGTTGGCCTCGGCGCTGCGCGGATCGGCGCGGACGATCTGCTTCAGCATGGTGACGGCCGATTTCCACTTCTGGGCGCGGATCAGCGCTCGTGCGTCGTTGAGCGATGGCCCGCCCACTTCGCCGCGGGAGCTGGAATCGGAGCTCGAATCTTAGCCTCCACCTCCGCCGCTTCCACCCCCACCTCCGCCGCCACCGCCGTCCACGGCGAGCACCGGCGCGGCTGCCAGCATACCGGCAACCAGCGTCAACACGATCAGAGTCTTCGTGAGCAATTTCAATGGCATCTGGGTCTCCCTTTGGCCATGCTCCCCCTAGCCGCCGCAACAGGTGGCTGAGAGGACTAACACCGGGAAGCCGGGTTTATTCCACCTGCGCGGGGATGACGCCGGTGGGTGGGCCGATCAATCGGCAGCCGGGCGTCGGCGGCCATCCGGGCATCCCATGTGGCGGTGCCAGCCGTACAACGCGAATGCGATCAACAGTTTAGACTGGTTCCAAAGTACGTTGAATCCTGTTGACATGTCCGGCCCGATAAGATGACAACGCCGATCATGTTTTGTCGCTGTCACCGGCGGACAATTGGAGAGCATTCAGATGAAGCCGCCACGGGCCCCGGCGCCCCTCATTTCCGCCGCCATCGCCTGCGTCCTGGCCGCGGGTCCGTCAGTCGCGCCGACGCTGGCCGAAGACATCGTCGTCACGGACCACGAAAACCGGCAGGTCGTGCTGGCTGCGCCGGCCGAACGGGTGGTCACAATCCCGATGCCGATGGCATCCGGTGTCATCGCGCTCAGCGGCAGTTCCGACACATTGGTCGGGCTCAACCCGCTGTCGCTGACAGCCATTCGTGAGGGCATCCTGGGCAAGATCTTCCCGGATGCTCTCAATATTTCCGATGCCGTTACCGGCACCGACTTCATGCCCAATGTCGAGGCGCTGGCCGAGGTCAATCCGGACCTCGTCATCCAGTGGGGCGGCCGCGGCCCCGAGATCGTCGATCCGCTGGTCAATGCAGGCCTCAGCACGCTGCTGATCAAGTATGGCACCGAGAAGCTGACCCGCGAATACATGACAATGGTCGCCACGGCGATCGGCAAGCCCGAGCGCATCGACGCTCTGGTCGCCTGGCGCGACCGCGTGCAGCAGGAGATCGCCGCCAGGACCGCCGGGATCGCCGAGGCCGATCGCCCCAGCGTGCTCTATCTCGGGCGTTCATTGTCCGACATCACGGCAGCCGGCAACCAGGGCCAGTACAGTTCCTGGTCTATCGAGCTGGCCGGCGGCAAGAACGCCGCGGCCGAGCTGGATGGCAGCGTCTCGATCAACCGCGAGCAGATTGCCCAGTGGGACCCCGAGGTCATCCTGCTCAACAGTTTCGAGCCGGAACTGGAGGTGAGCTGGGTCTACGACGATCCGATCCTCTCGCTCACCAGGGCCGCGCAGAACCGTCGCGTCTACAAGATGCCGCTGGGCGGCTATCGCTGGGATCCGCCGAGCCAGGAATCGCCGCTGACCTGGATGTGGCTGGCCGAGCTGCTGCACCCGGAGCTGTTCGACTACGACCTGCGCGCCGAAATGACCGCGGCCTACAAGACGCTCTACAATTACCAGCTGACCGACGAGGATATCGACGGCATCATCTGGACAGCCCAGCAGGGTACCGGTCTCGGCTACGACCAGTTCGCGGCCAAGTGAGGTGACAACGCTGGTTGAGTCAGCGCGGGGCATGGTCCCCCGCTCGCGCGGCTGGCCCCGGACGACGCTGGCCTTTGCGCTGTTTGTTGCGGCGCTGGCTGTCAGCATCGTGGTCAGCCTCTGCGTTGGCCGTTTTTCCGTATCGGCGCTGCGGGCCCTCGAAATCCTGGGCCATGCCATCATGCAGCCTGGCCGCGTCATCGAGAGCATGGACGAGCGTATCGTGCTGCTGGTGCGAGCACCGCGCGTGATCATTGCGGCCCTCTCGGGCGCTGCATTGGCCACGGCGGGCGTCGCGCTGCAAGGCGTATTCCGCAATCCGCTGGTATCGCCCGAAGTGCTGGGCATTTCGCAAGGCGCTGCCTTTGGCGGGGCGCTGGCAATCACCATGGGCATCTGGGGCGTGCCGCTGCTGCTGGCAGTCTTCCTTGCCGGATTCTCGGCCCTGGTCCTGGTCGGCCTGCTGGCCCGCATCGATGGCCGCACCGAAATCATCACCGTGATCCTTTCCGGCATGGTGATCGGTTCGCTGTTTTCGGCCTTTGTCTCCCTGCTGCAATTCCTCGCCGATCCCAACAGCTCGCTGCCTGCCATCGTCTATTGGCTGATGGGCTCGTTTGCCACCGCGACCTGGGACCGGGTGGCGATCGCCACCCCCGGCCTGCTTGTCGGCATGGGCCTGCTCTGGGCGCTGCGGTTCCGCCTCAACGTGCTGTCGCTCGATGACAGCGAGGCTCGCAGCCTGGGGGCCCGGCCCGACCTGGAGCGCTGGCTGGTCTTCGCACTGGTGGCGTTGATCGTGGGTTGCCAGGTTGCGGTATCCGGCATTGTCGGCTGGGTCGGCCTGGTCATTCCCCATGCCGCCCGTCTCATCGTCGGTCACGATCACCGCCGGCTGCTGCCGGCCACCGCCGTGCTCGGCGCCGCCTTCATGGTCAGCATCGATACGCTTGCCCGCACCGTCACCGCCGCCGAAATTCCGCTCGGCGTGCTGACCGCCATCGCCGGCGCCCCGGTGTTTGCGGTGCTGCTCCGCCGGCACTATCGCGACAAGGAAGCCCAATGATCGGCCTCACCGATGCCACCGTGCGTTTCGGCGCTCGCACCATCCTGGATGGCCTGAGCTTCGTCGCACCGAGGGGCCGCAGCCTCGCCATTCTGGGCCCAAATGGCCGCGGCAAGACCACGGCCCTGCGCAGCATGCTGGGCTTCCAGCCCCTGCAGGGCGGCACCCGCACCGCGCCCGCCATCGTCGGCTATGTGCCGCAATACGCATTGAGCAACCAGAGCTATGGCGTACTGGATGTGGTGGTGATGGGCCGCGCCGCCGGACTTGGCCTGTTCGGCCAGCCAAGCCCGGCCGACATGATGGCGGCCCACGCGGCGCTGGACCAGGTTGGCGCCGCGCACTTTGCCAATGAGCGCTTCGACCGGTTGTCCGGCGGAGAACGCCAGTTGGTGCTGCTCGCCCGCGCGCTGGCCACAGGTTCGGATGTGCTGGTGCTGGACGAACCCGGCTCGGCGCTCGACCTCCATAACCAGCACAGGCTGCTGAGCTTGCTCGACCAGTTGCGCCAGCCGTGCGACCGCGCCATCGTCTTCACCACTCACGATCCCAACCACGCCCTCGCCGCAGCCGACGACGCATTGCTGATGATGCCTGACGGACCCGCGTTGTTCGGACCGGTGGGTGAGACAGTGGTGCCGGCACACCTTGAACGCCTCTATGGCGTGCCGATGCGGCGGGTGCAGTTGCCCGGTGCCGACGGGGCAGTTCACCACGCCGTACTACCGGCCTTTGCCGGTTTGCGTGCCGCATGACGCTGCTGTTGATCCATTCTCACTATGGCCCGGCACCCCAGGGCTACGCGGTCGATCCGCGCGTGCTGGTTGTCCGCGAGCGCGAGTTGACCGCTTCGCACTTCGCCGCCGCGGCGGGCCTGCTCACAACCACCCACCTCGACCAGGTCGGCCTGATGCAGCACCGGCCCGCGTTGCAGGCGCTGCTCGACCGCGGCGGCCGCTGGTTCTTCAACGGCCATATCCTGCGCGAATTCGTCGATGGGCTGGCGCGCTATGTGCCTTTGCAGCAGCCCCGGCGCGCCGACCTGGCGATGATGCGGCTTGCTGACCACCCGATCTTTTCCGGCATCGAGCAGCGCTCGCTGGAGGAGAACAAGGGCGTTGCCGGCTTCTACGGCCGGGGCCACAATCCGCTGCCCGCAGGCGCGCGGGCCGTCAACGGCATCGGTCCGGGCCTGCTGCCCATCGACTGGGACTGGCCCCTGCCCGGCGGTGGACGGATGTTCTCCCATGCGGGCAACGACCTGGGCGGCATGGGTGCGGGGAGCGGCACTGATGCCGTACTGACCCGCCGCATCATCGCCTGGTGCCTGGGAGAGCTGACATGAGCATTCTCGCCATCCATCCCGGCGCCTATTACCACATCGAAAGCTTCGAAAGCCCGCGCTACGCCAGGCATTTCGACCATCTGGTGCGCCCCGAAGACCTGGCCTCGGTGCGGCTCGAGGATTATGCGGTCGTCCTCATACCGTGCCGCACCCCGGCCGACCGGATGCTGCCCCATCAGGCGCGGCTGCGTGCCTATCTCGATCAGGGCGGCACCATCGTCGCCACCGGCGAGAGCGAGTCGCAACTGTTCCTGCCGGGCATCGCCTTCACACCGCAGCCGACCAACTTCTGGTGGTGGCTGACGCCGGGCGCCGACCTCGGCGTCCGCATCGCCGCGCCCGGCCATCCGCTGTTCGAGCGCCTCGCGCAGCGCGACATTACCTGGCACCTGCACGGCTGGTTCGAAGTGCCCGACGGAGCCGAGGTTCTCGCCGTCAACGAGAGCGGCAAGCCCATTCTCTATGTCGACGAGGTGACCGCCGCCGGCCGCATGGTGATCACCAGCCTTGATCCCTTCTTCCACCACGGTAGCCATTTCATGCCGGCGACCACGCGCTTTCTCGATGGCTTCCTGCCTTGGATGCGGCAAGCCCTCGACACTCAGGATCGACCATGACCACCACACTGCATGTCCGGGAAGCCGGCCAGGACCTCCACTACAGCTACGCCGATCTGCTCGGCTATCACGGCTTCGGCTTTCCCGGCGGCGTCGCCCATGGCTTCAAGGTGCTGGAGCGCGCCCTGCCGCTGCTGGCCGACGGCGAGCCGCCCGAGCGCCGGGAAATAAAGATACGCACCGCGTTCCGCGGCCCGGGCGCGCGCGATGCCTTCGAGATGGTAACCCGTTCGCTGACCGAGAGCCGCTATGTAGTGGATGCCGCGCTGGAACGCCCGGAGCGCGGCGAAACCCTGGCGCGCTATGTGTTCGTGCTGAGTTACCGAGGCACCACCGTCCGTCTGCAAATCCGCGATGGTCTGGTGCGGGACGAGTTCATCGCGCTCAGCCGCAAGGCGGATCGAACAGCCGACGAAGAGCTCCGCCTGACTCAGCTCAAGCAGGAGATGGCGGAACGGCTGCTGGCGCTGCCGGCGGCCGAAGTCTACGACGTCGGCTAGGCCCGATCGAGGAAACGACCAGGTTCGCGAGTGTGGGGCGGAAGGGTCGAGCCGCATCGGGCCCGTGACCGAGACACCTTGGGCCGGCCGGCCAGGATGCAGGATCTATTCCGCGCCGACAGCCTCGCGCCGGAACTCGTGGCTAAGCAGGCCCATGATCAGGTCATCGCGCCAGACGCCATCGAGGAACACCGTCTCGCGTTCCCGTCCCTCGAGTTGGAAGCCACACTTTTCATAGCAGTGGATCGCCCGGCGGTTGTCGGCGAGGACGCGCAGCGAAATGCGGTGCAGGCCAAGTTCGGCAAAGCCGTAGGCCAGCACCCGGCGCACCGCCTCGGTGCCGATGCCGCGGCCCTGATCCTCGAGCCGCAGCAGGCCGATGGCCAGCGATCCGCGCCTGTCGACAAGATCCACCCGATCGAGGCGAACGAGGCCGAGCAACGTAGGGGCCTCGATGATCCAGGCGTGGGGATGCTCGATCAGCGCCGCGACCCAGCGCTCTGCATCCGCCCGACCGAAGGCTGCACCATCCGGTTGCACGCCATAGAGCCGGAGATTTTCCTCTGGCTCCGCGCCCAGGGCGAGGCGCGCTTCCACGTCGGCAACAGTGGCCGGCCGCAGCGTCAGGTTCTGCGACACAAGCACTGGCGGCATCGGTTCCCTCGAGTTCTGCCGCCTTGTCTAGCTGGTCAGCTGATCCGGCGATAGCCGCCGCGCACCCCGCCGGGGCTCAGCACCAGTTGCCACAGCTGGATGTTGCGGGCCCGGAACATGGCGGCGAACACCTGCAGGTAGAAGCGCCACATGCGCCAGAATCGGTCGCCGTATTTGTCGCGCAGGCTCGGCCAGGCGGCGTCGAAATTGGCCCACCAGGCCATCAGCGTCCTGTCGTAGTCGGCGCCGAAATTGTGCCAGTCCTCCATCACGAACAGCCGCTCGCTGGCGGCGGCGATCTGCTTGATCGAGGGCAGCATGCCGTTGGGGAAGATGTATTTCTCGGTCCACGGATCGCCGTGCGTCGAGGTGAAATTGTTGCCGATGGTGTGGAGCAGGAACAGCCCGTCGGGCGCGAGCAGCGAGCGGACCTTGCGCAGGTAGGCGTCGTAGTTCTTGTAGCCGACATGCTCGAACATGCCGATCGAGATCACCCGGTCGAACTGCCCCTCGAGCGCCATGTAGTCCATCAGCCGGGTCTCGATCGGCAGCGATCCCTTGTTGGCCTCGGCAAAGGCCGCCTGTTCCTTCGAGATGGTGATGCCGACGCCTTCGACGCCGTAGCGCTCGGCGGCGAATTTGAGGAAGCCGCCCCAGCCCGAGCCGATATCGAGGATCTTCATCCCCGGCTCGAGCCCGATCTTGCGACAGATCAGGTCGAGCTTGGCCTCCTGTGCCGCGTCGAGCGTCGTCGCCTCGGCCCAGTAGCCGCACGAATAGATCATCCGCTTGTCGAGCATGGCGGCATAGAGATCATTGCCGATGTCGTAGTGCCGCTCGCCGACCTCGGTCACCCGCGAGCGTTGCAGGTTGAGCAGCTTGCCGCGCACGAAGCTCAGGGCCAGCCCGAGATCGGGCTTCAGGTGCGCGTAGATGTCGTATTCGAGCAGCTTGTAGATGAACTGGTCGAGCGCGTCGGTGTCGAACCAGCCATCCATGTAGGCTTCGCCGAAGCCCAGCGTGCCGTGGCTGATGGCGCGGCCCCATAGCCGGTCGTCATGCACGGTGACATCGAAGGGGCGGTTGCCGCCCAGTTCGATGCCTGCGTCTTTGAGGATGGAGGTGAAATAGGACTTTGGCCCGGCGCTCATCGCGGAACCTCGATAGTTATGATCCTAATGAAATTCTAGCGCCACTCCTGTTACCGGACAAGCCCCGGCAACGCCATGCTGCCATTCGCTTTTCTGGGTTGTCGAACTGGTTCGGCTACCGTCGTCAGCGAGCGAACGCCTCGAACGGATTGCTGACGGTGAGTTGCCCGATCACCGCCTCATCGACCCCCTTGCTGCGCAGCAGTGGCAGCATCACGTCGCTCAGGTGCGTGTAAGGCGTCGGAGTACCGCCACCGGGAATGGCCGGATCGTACCAGCCGCGGTCGTGGCTGAGCAGCAGCTGCGAGCCGAGGTCGGCATCGAGCGCCCGGACGATCAGCTCGCTCACCGCCGCATCGGGGGCGCGGCCGACATGGTCGTACTCGATCCAGGCCCCGCGCTGCGCCACGGCGATGTTGAGGCCGAAATCCTTCTCTTCCTGGCTATGGATCGAGATGAAGCGGTCGGCCCGATAGCCTTCGGCCTCGATGATATCGAGCTGGTCCAGCACCACCCGGCCCTTGATGGTATGGCTGCCGATCACCGCCCCCGTGCGCTGCGCCGCCCGCGCCGCGGCCCTTAGGATTTTCGCCTCGAGCGGCGTGATGCCGTCATCGCCGGCCGAGATTTTGATCCAGGCCGCCTTCACCCCCGTGTCGCCGACACCTTCGGCGAGGTCGCGATACATCCGGCCCTCGAGCTCGGCCTCGCTGGCGTCGCGCACCCAGTCGGGAATCCACGGTTCGCGATAGTTGCCGGTGGGAACGACGATCGGCAGGCCGGTGGCCCGGCTGACGGCGAGATCGATATCGACCCTGAGGCCGACGCCGCCGGTCGAGCATTCGACCAGCGCAGTGATGCCGCGCGCCTTGATGGCCTCGATCTGAGGGCCCATCACCCGCACCACGTCCTGAGGATCGGCCTCGGCATAACCGGGCTGATCGGGAGTGCGCAGATCGACGAAGACGTGCTCGTGCGGCAGGATCATGCCGAGCTCATCAGCCCGCTTCGGCCCGAGCGTGGTGTGCAGAAGTTTCATCGGTGTCTCCTCGGGGAGGGAACATCCCCGAGTTCGACGTGGAAGGCAACGCCCGGTGGGGCGGGAACAGGCACCGCCGGCCGATGGCCCACGTCGCGTCCGACGTGGGCCATAAGTCACTGGCCAACTTCAATTGCCAGTTCAAGGCTCTCGCCGGTCAAAGCCCTTTCACTTTGGCCGAGCAGCCGGTGCCCTTGGCCACATTGGCATCAAGCACATCGGCGATCCGGATGCTTTCGCCGGCCTCGAGGCCGCTGGTCAGCCGGGCCACCCCCTTGTCGCCGGTGGCCTTGACCTTCCAGGCGAGCCTGGTGCCGGCCGGCAGGTCGATGTTGCCAGCGTTGGCCACACGCAGGTCGTCACCGCCGGCGCTGCAGCTGAGCAGCAACAGGCCCTGGCGCAGGGCCAGTTTCAGCTGCTTGGGATTGAGGACGGCGTCATTGACGCCCGGGTGGGTGATGACATGCGGATCCACCAGGTGGCTGAGGCCATCGATGTCGGCGTCGACCGTCTCGGAATGCCGGATCTCGATCTCGACGTCCCGTTCGCCGATCGAGTCGATGACATCGTTGAAGACGTCGTGGGTGGTTTCGTCGCGGCTCTGGCTGTCGAAGATGCTGGCGGCGACAGCAAGGTTGCTGCTCAGCACGATGGCGGCGAGAGTGAGGGTAGTGAGTTTGGCGAAGGTGTTCATTTTGGTTCTTTCCTGTGCGCGGCGGATGCCGGCTTCAATGCCGCGCCATATCGCCCCCTTGGCTTGAACCGCAGTTGAGCGCAGGATTTAGGTCCGGTTCATAATGATGTCTATGTGGAAATAATGTCTGATGGGACTGTAAATCCGCTGCTGGTCGAAACCGGTAGCCCGCTGGAGCAGTACGAGCGGGTGATGTTCACCACCATCATGTTGTCGATGGCGCGGGCGCTGAAGGACGACAACCTCAGCCTCGCCCAGGTGGCCGCCCTGCATCTGCTCGAGCAGAAGGGTGATCTGCGGGTCAGCGACATCGCGGAAGCGCTGGGCATGCAGCTTTCGGGAGCGAGCAAGGTGATGGCGGACCTCGTCGATCGCGGCCTCGTCGAGCGCCGTGACGATCCGCAGGACCGTCGCGCCAAGCGGCTGACCGTAGCCGCGGCGGGTAGGCAACTGATCCTGCACATTTCGAAGCGTCGGGCGGCGGAGGCATCATTCGCCATGACCGGGCTCGAGGGTGAAGTCACCGAACGCTTCAATCGGCTGTTTGCCGCAATGTTCGAAGCCGGCCTGACGAAGGCCCCATCCGGAGACAAGCCTTGAGCACCGCCGGCCGCATCATGCGCAAACTCGCGCAGAACAACCGGCTCGCCAATCACCGGCTACTCACCGCCTGCCTCAAGCTGCAGCTCGGCGAGTTCGAGGCGGCGCGCACGAGCTTTTTCCCCTCGCTGAAGATGACACTCAACCACATCCTCACCATCGACTGGTTCTACGTCGATGCGCTGGAAGGCGGCACGCTGGGGCCAAAAGCCTGGGAGCCGGAGGAGCCGTTCGACGCCATCGGTCCGCTGGCGGACGCGCAATTCGCCGTCGACCAGCGCCTGCTCGCCTTCTGCACCGGCCTCACCGACGCGCGGCTCGCCGCCGAGACCCGCGTGCACCGCACCGGGCGCATCCAGGTGGAGCGCACCGACGACCTGCTGCTGCATCTGTTCATGCACCAGACCCACCATCGCGGGCAGGTGCATGCCATGCTGGCCGGCAGCTCGGTGAAACCGCCTCAGCTCGACGAGTTCCTCACCGCCAGCGATTTCCGCGACCGGATCGACGACATGGCGGCGCTCGGCTGGAGCGAGACGGAACTGGGCGCATAACGATGACCCGGCAGATCGGCGAGCTGGTGCAGTGGAACGACGAGCGCGGCTTCGGCTTTATCGCCGGCGACGATGGCGAGCGCCGCTTCGTCCATATCAGCGATATCGGCCGGATCGCCACGCGACCGCGCGCCGGCGATCGCGTGTCGTTCACCGTCGGGCGCGGCAGTGACGGACGGCTGGCGGCCAAGCAGGTGAAGATCGCCGGCGCCAACCCGCTCAATCCCGAGGCGAAGCGACGCGGGGCCCCGGCCCCGATCGCAGCCCGGTCGAGCATCGGTGCAAGAGGCGTGGCTGCCATTGTCATCGTGGGACTTGCCCTCGCCGACCATTTGCTCGGTCGGGCGCCGGTCTGGCTGCCGATCGCCTACCTGGTGTTCGGAGTGGTCAGCTTTGCGGTCTACTGGTTCGACAAACGGGCAGCCGAGTCGGAGCGATGGCGAGTCACCGAGAAGAGCCTTCACATCATCGACGCGATCGGCGGTATTGCCGGCGGACTGATCGCCCAGCAGTTGCTGCGGCACAAGACGAGCAAGCAGAGCTTCCTGGTGGTGACCGTGCTGATCGCCATCATGCACCTTGCGGTGCTGGCGTGCTTCGGCCTCGGGTGGTGGGCACTCCCCGATGCACTGGCCTAGTGGTTGACTGTGACCGCATCGGCAATTACTAAAGCTACGACTTAAGTGAGGCCGCCATGGACGATTTAGCGCCTACGCCCGACCACCAGTTCGAGATCGTCACCAGCCGGGTGCTGAACGCTTCTCCCGCGGCGGTGTTCGCCGCCTTCGCCGATCCGCAGGTGCTGTCGCGCTGGTGGGGTCCCAAGGGATTTCGCGACACCATCCACCTCTTCGATTTCCGCGTCGGCGGCATCTGGAGGCATACGCTGCACAATCCGGACGGCCGCGACCACGACAACGAGGCCCGCTTCACCCTCATCGAGCCGGACTCCCGCGTCGAATACGAGCACAACTCGGGCAAGCATTTCACCCTGAGCTTCAGGCCGGCGCCGGGCGGCAAGACGCTGTTCTCGCTCGGCATGAAGTTCGAGAGCGCCGAGGCGCAGCGCGCGGCGCGGGAGCTGGTCAGCCGCGCCAATGACGAGAACATCGACCGGCTGGCAGCAGTCCTCAGGCAGTAGGGCAGCCTGCTCCCCTCCCCCTTGAGGGTGGGGTCGGGAGTGGTGGTCCATCGGTGATCACAGAACCACCCCTCCCTCAATCCCTCCCCTCAAGGGGGAGGGAGGCCGACCGCCGGTGGGCGGGTCCAGATCGAGCCCAACCATCGGCTGCCCCCGCCAGCCCTAGATCAGCTTGCCGAAGAACGTCCTGATGTCCTCGACCAGGAGATTCGGCGCGTCGGTGGCGGCGAAGTGGCCGCCCGTGGGCATTTCGGTCCAGTGCACGATGTTGTTGGCGCGCTCGGCAAAACTGCGGACCGAGCGGAAATCCCACGGGAACACCGCGACGCCGGTCGGGGTGTCGTTGCGGGCTTCGCGGTAGCCGGAGCCCGAGCGCACGTCCTCGAGATAGATATTGCCGGCCGAACCGCCCGAGGCGGTGAACCAGTAGATCGAGACATGTGCGAGGTAGCGGTCGCGATCGACATACTGCACGCCCTCGCCCTCGAAGCCGAAGAACAGCTCGGTATTCCAGGCCAGCTGGCCGATGGGCGAGTCGACAAGGCCATAGCCGAGCGTGCCGGGCCGCTTGGACTGGATGTCCTGATAGCCATTGTATTTCGAGAACTTGTCGAGGTTGGCGAAGCCTTCCTGCTCGAAGGCACTGAGCTTGTCCATCTCGCCGGGGGCGCCGGTCGGGAAGGCGAAGATCTGCTGCAGATGGGTGCCGACGAGGCCGTCGGGCGCGAGAATGCCGAGCTCCTTGCCGACGAGCGAGCCGATATCACCGCCCTGCGCACCATAGCGGCTGTAGCCGAGCCGCTGCATCAGCGTATCCCAGGTCTTGGCGACCCGCGCGGTATCCCAGCCCGGCTCAGCGAGCGGCGTCGACCAGCCGTAGCCGGGGAGCGAGGGAATCACCAGGTCGAAGGCCAGCGCCGGGTCTAGCCCGTGGGCGCGCGGGTCGCTCAGCGGTCCGATCACCTCGAAGAACTCGAGGACGCTCGAGGGCCAGCCGTGGGTCAGGATCAACGGGAAGGCGTTGGATTCCTTGGACTTGATGTGGAGGAAATGGATGGTCTGGCCGTCGATCTCGGTGAGGAATTGCGGATAGGCATTGAGCTTGGCCTCCCAGGCGCGCCAGTCGAACTGGTTCAGCCACTGATCGGCCAGTTCCCTGATGAAGGCGACCGGTTGGCCGCGACTCCAGTCGGTGGTGGTGGCATGCGGCCAGCGCGCCATGGTCAGGCGTTCCCTGAGGTCGGCAATCTCGTCGTCGGACACCTGAACCTTGAACGGGGTGATGGTCATTTCGTCTGCTCCGGTTGCGTGGGAAACCAAGGCGCCGAGCGCCGGGACGACTGCCGCCGCAGTTGCGGCCTTCAAGAAGCTCCTGCGATCCAGATCGGTCATTGTCGGCTCCTGTTTCACGCCGCACCACCATGGCCCGGCGTCTGAGGAGACCTTGCGCCATCCTGCTGACAGAGCGTGGCAGCAGCGTTATCCGTTTGTTATCAAAGCAAAATCCCCGCGCATGGCGGGGATTTTTGGAGGGTACGGCCAGGGTCGTCCACACTCGGGACTCAACCCGGCTGGCTCGCCCAGTCCGGGTGCTGCCGCGCCCATTCCTCGCGCCATTCCTTGGCCAGCTGCAGGCGGCGGCGGCCGTAGCGCTGTTCGGTCTCGGCGGCCGAGACGATGCGGTCGGTGCGGAAATTGCGGAAGGCTTGGCGCATGCAGCACCAGCCGGCGACGATCTGCTTGCCCTCGTAGTAGGCGAGCTGCACCGGCCAGATATCGCGCTCGGACTGCCTGCCGCTCTCGTCGGCATAGCCGATATGCAGGGCCTTCTCGTTGCGCATGGCGGCCCGCACCAGCCCCAGCACCGGGGTCGGCTCCTGCGGGCCGCGCATCAGCACCGGCCACAAGCCGGTATCCTTGATGCGGTCGCGCAGGTCGTCGGGCGAGGCGGTGGCGATCTTGGCGAGGGCGTTCTTGGCCGCACCGGCAAGGCCTGCATCAGGCTGCGATTGCACCCAACGGCCGCCCAGCACCAGCGCCTCGAGTTCCTCGGGGGTGAACATCAGCGGCGGCAGGAAGAAGCCGGGTCTCAGCATATAGCCCACCCCGGCCTCGCCATCGATCGGCGCGCCCAGGCCGATAAGCGTCTGCACGTCGCGATAGAGGGTGCGCACGGAAACGCCCTGCTCCTCTGCCAGAGCTGCCGCGGTGACCGGGCGACGATGACGGCGCAGCGCATCCATGACGGAAAACAGGCGTTCGGTCTTATCCAAGCAAGCATCTCCCGGGGTCCTTCGGTTCTAGCCAGTTTTGGCTTGCCGCACCATGCGAAGCGCGAGTGGGTGGCCGTGCTGACGGCCACCCCAGACAAGCGCTAGCTGCGTCGGGTGACTTCCCGATGGAACGCCCGGATGTCGTCGGCCAGCACGTCGGGAACTTCCAGTGCCGGGAAGTGTCCGCCCTGCCGGGCCTCGTTCCAGTGGATGAGGTTTTGCAGGTTCCGCTCGCCCCAGGTGCGTGGCGCCGGCAGGTCGCTTTCGGCGGGGACCAGCACGCCTTGCAACACGCGGTGCGGGGGCATCGGTGCAAGCAGCTCCTGGTCGGCGAAGGCTTCCTTGTAGAGTCGGACCGAGGAGCCGATCGTTTCGGTGAACCAGTAAACCGAGAGCAGCGTCGCCAGCGTCTCGAATGGGAAGACGCTCTCGACATCGCCACCGGTATCGCCCCAGTGGTGGAACTTCTCGATGATCCACGCTGCAAGGCCGGCGGGCGAATCGTTGAGCCCCACCGCCAGCGAGGTCGGCTTGGTGCCGTGCAGCAGCGCGTAGGCGCCTTCGGCGAAACCGGAGTAGTCGACCCGCTTGAAGTACTCGACTTCCTCCGCCGTAAGCTCAGGCGGCCGCGGATACCCTGAAAACACGTTGCAGTAATGTGCGCCGAGGAGGCGCTCCGGGTGGTGACGCACCAGCCCCAGCACCGCGCCGCCGCCGAGGTCCGAGCCCGACACGAGGAAACGGGAATAGCCCAGTTGCTGCATGAGTCCGGCCCAGAGGTGCCCGATCCGCGTCAGGTTCATGCCCTTCAGCCGTGGGCGGCTGGAAAAGCCGTAGCCGGGCAGCGAGGGGATGATCACGTCGAACGAGGTGCCGTCGCGCTCGGCGGTCAGCCGGTCGACCAATGGCAGCAGCTCGACGAAATTGCTCGGCCAGCCATTGGTAAGGAGCAGCGGCACCGGGCTGGCGCCCTCGCCGCGCACATGGACGAAATGCAGCGTCTCGCCATCGACCAACTCGGTAAATTGCGGATAGCGATTGAGCCGCGCCTCGGCGGCACGCCAGTCGAATTCATTGCCCCAGTAGGCGACGAAGCGGCGCAGGAACGGCAGGCTGGTGCCATACTTCCAGCCGGCATCCTCGACTTCATCGGGAAAGCGGGCCCGCTGCAGCCGGCTCCTGAGGTCAGCGATTTCGGCATCGGCTATGGCAATGGTGAAAGGGGTCATGCAGTCGTCTCCACATTAGGTGCCCGAAGACGAGTGCCTGATGCCTGCTGCCAGATGCTGTCAGCAGCCTGCGGGGTGATCCCTGGCCGTAGCTGTTGCGCAGTTGGCGGGCAAGCGACGATGATGGCGCCGAACTGGAGCGTCGCAGTGGATCAGATGGTTTTCTGGATGGCGAGCGCCGCCGGATTGGCGGTCGCTTATCTCCTGGGCGCAACGCCCACCGGCTATCTTGCGGGAAAGCTGCTCAAGGGCATCGACATCCGGCAGCACGGCTCGGGATCGACCGGCGCCACCAACGTGTTGCGCATACTGGGCAAAGGGCCGGCCGCGGCGGTGCTCGCACTGGATGTGCTGAAAGGCGCGGCGGCTGGCTTTGCCAGCTGGCTCACCGCGTGGCTGTTTTCCGTTGCGCCACCCGGCGGAGTCGACCTGGCGTCACTGCCGGCTTGGGCGGCGAGCCTTGCCGGCCTTGCCGCGATGCTGGGACATAGTCGATCGATCTGGCTGGGGTTTACCGGCGGCAAGTCCGTGGCCACCGGGCTGGGGGTCTTGGTGGCGCTGTCGTGGCAAGTGGGGCTCGGCGCACTGGGTGTGTTCGCGGTGGCGCTGGCCGTGTCGCGGATCGTGTCGCTCAGCTCGATCCTGGCTGCGGTGGCGGCGGTTGCCGTCGCCCTGGCGCTGGGGCAACCGCTGCCCTACCTGCTGCTGGTCAGCGCTGGCGGCCTCTACGTCATCGTGCGCCATCGGGCAAACATCCAGCGGCTGCTGGCCGGCACCGAGCCGCGGCTGGGGCAAGATCAGCCTTGAACTGCTCGACCTTGGCCCTCCCGCCGACGTCATTCCCGCGAAGGCGGGAACCTAGTGGGATGCTGCGACACTAGTGGAGGCTGAGCGATCGCACTGGTTCCCCGCCTTCGCGGGGATGACACCGGTGGGATTGGCAGCCCTTGTTGGGTACTGGGGGCGTCGAGTGTCGGCGGTGCGTTGACCGCCTCTCGATAGCATCAAGCCTTCGCCAGCGCCGCGCCCTTCGCCGCGAGGCCGGCGAACACCGTCCAGTTGCGCTGCGTCATACGGGCGCTGAGGCGTTTTTCGATGTTGAGTTTCGTGGCGCTGATGCCCTTGGGATAAGCGACGATCAGCTGGGCGCCGACCATCGCCAGGAGCTCCGGCCCGTCCCAATCGCCGAGCGGCGTCCAGTCGGGCGCCTTGTGGAACGAGCAGACGCCGAGTTCGTGCGGCCGCTCGGCCGCCACTTCGGGGAACGGGTTGGCCGCAACCACCGCGGCCATATCCTTCGGCTTGACCACGAACACCTCGTTGGCCGGGCCAAGCCCGAAGCTGTCGACCGCGCCCTGCACCAGCTTTCGCACCTGAGCCAGAGTTTGGGTGGAGCGAAGGATGACGTTGCCGGTGTTACCGACGGTCGAGACATCGTCGAGGCCGGCGGCAGCGCAGGCATCGCGCAGCGCCGCCATCTTCATCTTGGCATGCGTCACCGGTCCGATTGCGCGAATCAGGGCGACGTAGGCCGCCATCAGGCGATCTCGATGTCGACGCGGTGGCTGTAGTCGCGGCCCGGCCCGTAGATGGTCGAGGGGAAATGCGGGTGGTTGACCGCATCCGGCAGATCCTGGTCTTCGAGGCAGAAGCCGCAATGGTTGCCGTAGTGCTTGCCCTCGGCGCTGACATCGGTGGTCACCGAGTTGTAGACCTGCAGGCCCGGCCGATCGGTATAGAGCTTCAAGGTCAGGAGCTTATCCGGACCAGTGACCACGGCCACCGGATCCTCGAAGCGACGGTCGGTGTTGAGCACGACGTTGCCGTCATAATCTATCGGCTTACCGGCGGCGTCGCGCATGGTGCGTCCCTCGCGGAAATCCCAGATGGTGCCATCGACCGGCAGGATGGCCCCGGTGGGGATCAGTGGCCCGCCGAGCTCGGTATAGGCGGCGGCATCGATCTTGAACATGTGGTCGAGCACGTCGGCGCCAGTGCCGAGGTTGAAATACTGGTGCTGCACCACGTTGATCGGGGTGCGGCGGTCGGCCTTGGCGCTGAGGTCGAGCCGCAGCCGGTTGCCGGTCAGCGTGTAGGTGGCGGTGAATTTGACGTTGCCGGGAAAGCCCATGGCGCCATCGGGCGAATCGAGGGTGAAGCGCACCGCGTTGTTGGCGCTGTCGGCCTCGCCATCCCACACTAGGCGGCCGATGCCTTCCGGCCCGCCATGCAGGGTATGGCCGACAAAGTTGGTCTTCAGCTGATAGGTTTCACCATCGAGGGTGAACTTCGCATCCTTGATGCGGTTGGCGACGCGACCGGCAAGCGAGCCGAAATAGGGCGAATGGGCCGGATAACTGTCGAACTTGTCGTAGCCGAGCACCACCGAGCGGAGGCCGCCGGCGACCGGCACGCGCCAATCGCGCACCAAAACGCCCCACGAAATGATGTCGACTTCGACCCCGGTGTCGCTCCGAAGCTTGAACTGTTCGACCCGCTTGCCATCGAAGCTGCCGAACTCTTCCACCGCGACGCTCATTGCCGTTATCTCCTCTTTCGTGCGACGGGTTGATAACCGCAATCGTCACCAAGCGGAAGTCTGAGCGGAAACTGGGGAGGGGGAGGCGATGGACGAAGTGAAGCGGCGGGCCACCGTGCACGATGTGGCGCGCGAGGCCGGCGTGTCGCTGGCAACGGTCGATCGCGTGCTCAACGGCCGGCCGGGCGTGCGCACCGAAACCGCCGACAAGGTGGCCGAGGCGATCAAGGCGCTCGACTTCCGCCGCGACCTGTCGGCCTCGCTGCTGGCACGGGCGCGCGATCTCGGCGTTACCTTCCTGATCCCCGATGGTCGCAACGAATTCATGCTCGGGCTGGTCGATGCCATCGCCAGGCGAGCGCGTACCACCAAGGGCGAGCGCCTCTCGATCACCACCAAACTGGTGCATGCTTTCGACCCGACGGCACTGGCCAGCGCGCTCAGCGGGCTCGACCCCAAGAGCTGCGACTGCGCCGTGGTGGTCGCCACCGAAGACGACAAGGTGCGCCGCGCCATCGACCAGGCGTCGCGCCGCGGTATTGCCGTGGTGACGCTGGTTTCCGACCTGCCCGGCTCGACCCGCCGGCACTTCGTCGGCATCGACAACGTCGCGGCGGGGCGGACCGCCGGCTCGCTGATCGGCCGCTTCTGCCCGGCAGGTGGGATCGGTCTCATCGCCGGCTCGCTGAGCCTCGCCGACCACCATCAGCGCCGCGAGGGGTTTGAGGCCGTGTTGCGCACCGAGTTCCCCGGGCACGAAATCGTCGGCCCGTTCGAAGGGTTCGACGACGATACGAAGACCGAGGCGGCGGCGATCGAACTGTTGAAGCAGCCGCTGACCGGCATCTACAACATGGGCGGCGGCTATGCCGGCCTGCTCAGGGCGCTGGAGCGCACCGGCAAGACCGGCAAGGTGCGCGTCGTAGCGCACGAGTTGACCGAAGCGACCCGCGCCGGGCTCGCCAGCGGCGCCATCGACGTGGTGATCGACCAGAACCCGGATGGCGAAATCGCCGCGGCGCTGGCGGTGGCTCGGGCCCTGGCGCTGGGGCAGGATGCGGAGCGTCGCCCCGCCCCCATTGAAATCGGTCTCTATCTGCGCGACAATCTGCCCAGAGGGTAATCCATCATAACGACGCCCCGGGAGGACTACTGCATGTTGCGTTTGCGCGGGTCTGAGGTACGTGCCTCATGACTTATCTCGGCATCGATATCGGCACCTCCGGCGTCAAGGCGCTGCTCATCGACCGGGCCGGGCAGCCGCTCGGCGAAGCCACCGCCAAGGCGGTCGAGCCGACCCGACCGCATCCGGGCTGGTCGGAACAGAACCCGGCCGACTGGTGGAACGCCACGCTCGAAGCGATCGACAAACTATCGAAGGCGCATCCGTCGGAGATGGCGAAAGTCCGCGGCATCGGGCTTTCGGGCCACATGCATGGCGCGACGCTGCTTGACCGCAACGACGAGGTGCTGCGCCCCTGTATACTTTGGAACGACGGCCGCTCGGCCGCCGAATGCGCCGAAATGGAAGCGGCGCTGCCGCGCCTGCGCGACATTGCCGGCAATATTGCCATGCCGGGTTTCACCGCCCCGAAGATCGCCTGGGTCAGGAAGCACGAGCCGGAGATCTACGCGAAGATCGCCAAGGTGCTGCTGCCCAAGGCCTATATCCGGCTGCTGCTCACCGGCGAGCACATCGAGGAGATGTCGGACGCCTCGGGCACGCTGTGGCTCGATGTGGGCCAGCGCGACTGGTCGGATGAACTGCTGGCGCTTACCGGCCTAACCCGTTCGCACATGCCACGGCTGGTCGAAGGCTCTGCCGCCTCGGCCACGCTGAAGCGTGAGTTTACCAGCCGCTGGGGCATGTCGGGTGACGTCGTGGTGGCCGGCGGCGCCGGCGACAATGCGGCGGCGGCCTGCGGTATCGGCGCCATAAAGCCGGGCGAAGGCTTCGTGTCGCTCGGGACTTCGGGCGTGCTGTTCGTCTCGAACGATCGCTTCCGCCCCAACACCAAAGGCGCGGTGCACGCGTTCTGCCACGCCATCCCCGACACCTGGCACCAGATGGGGGTGATCCTGTCGGCCACCGACAGCCTCAACTGGCTGGCGAAAATCACCGGGCAGGATCCGGCGAAGCTCGCCGGCGCCGCCGAGGCCGGGTTCAAGGGCCCGGGCGAGGAGATATTCCTGCCCTACCTCTCGGGCGAGCGCACCCCGCACAACAATGCCGGCGCGCGCGGCAGCTTTGCCGGCCTCAGCCACTCTACCGACGCGGCCCTGCTGTCCCAGGCGGTGATGGAGGGCGTCGCCTTCGCCTTCCGCGATTGCCAGCGCGTGCTCAAGGACGCCGGCACCGAAATGGGCCGGCTGCTCGCCGTCGGCGGCGGCTCGAAATCCGAACTGTGGCTCAAGCTCATCGCCACCAATCTCGATGCCGAGATCGCGCTGCCCGAAGACGGCGATTTCGGCGGGGCGCTGGGCGTCGCCCGGCTCGGGCTCTGCGCTGCCGAAGGCGCCGACCCCAGCGAGATCATGACCATGCCGGCGATCAAGCGGGTGATCAAACCCGACGCCGCACTCAAGTCTGCCTACACCGAACAATATGCGCGCTATCGCGCTCTCTATCCCGCCATCGAGGAGGCCCGTAAGTGACTGATTTCTTCAAGGGACTGAAGCCCGTCAAGTTCGAAGGACCGGCGTCAAGCAACCCGCTCGCCTACCGGTTCTACAACAAGGACGAACTGGTGCTGGGCAAACGGATGGAAGATCACATCCGGCCGGCCGTTGCCTATTGGCACACCTTCGCCTGGGAAGGCGGCGACCCGTTCGGCGGCCGCACCTTCGACCGGCCGTGGTATGACAAGGGTCTCGAGGGCGCCAAGATCAAGGCGGATGTGGCCTTCGAACTGTTCGACCTGCTCGATGCGCCGTTCTTCTGCTTCCACGATGCGGACGTTGCACCTGAGGGCGCGACGCTCAAGGAGAGCAACAAGAACCTCCGCACCATCACCGACATCTTCGCCAAGAAGATGCAGAGCTCGCGCACCAGGCTGCTCTGGGGCACGGCAAACCTGTTCAGCAACCGCCGCTATATGGCCGGCGCCGCCACCAACCCCGATCCCTATGTCTTCGCCTATGCCGCCGGGCAGGTGAAGGAGATGCTGGAGATCACCCACGAACTGGGTGGCTCCAACTACGTGCTGTGGGGCGGCCGCGAAGGCTACGAGACACTGCTCAATACCCGCATCAAGCAGGAGCAGGACCAGGCGGCCCGCTTCCTGTCGCTGGTGATCGAGCACGCCAAGAAGATCGGCTTCAAGGGCCAGTTGCTGATCGAGCCCAAGCCGCAGGAGCCGACCAAGCATCAGTACGACTACGACGTCGCGACGGTCTACGGGTTCCTCAAGACCTACGGCCTCGAGAAGGAGGTCAAGGTCAATATCGAGGTCGGCCATGCCTTCCTTGCCGGCCACAGTTTCGAGCACGAACTGGCGGTTGCCGGCGGCCTCGGCATTCTCGGTTCGGTCGATGCCAACCGCAACGACCTGCAATCGGGCTGGGATACCGACCAGTTCCCCAACAATCCCGGCGAGATGGCGCTGGCCTTCTACCAGATCCTCAAGGCCGGCGGACTGGGCAAGGGCGGCTTCAACTTCGACGCCAAGGTGCGGCGCCAGTCGATCGAACCGGCCGACCTGCTCTATGGCCATATCGGCGGCCTCGACGTGCTGGCCCGCGGCCTCAAGGCGGCCGCCGCGATGATCGAGGACGGCACCTTCGACAAGGCGCAGGACGTCCGCTACGCCGGCTGGAACGAGAAGGGCGCCGCCGCGATGCTGAAGGGCGAGCGCACGCTCGAGCAGATCGCCCAATGGGTGGAAGCCGACAACATCAACCCCGAACCGCGCTCCGGCCGGCAGGAATATCTCGAGAACCTGGTCAACCGGTTCGTGTGAGCCACCGCTTCACCCTCCCCCTCGCGGGGAGGGTGGCGCCGTTCGGGAGCGCCAGCGACCTGGCAGAGCCAGGGGGGAGCCGCACGCTCCGTGCCCACCGCACACCCCCACCCAGCTGCGCTAGGCCTCTGGCCAAGCTTCGCTACCTCCCCCGTCAAAGGGGGAGGTGATCCCGACTGAAACACCGAGTACCTCAGCTTATGCCCACCATCCGCAATCCCATCCTCCCCGGTTTCAACCCCGACCCCTCGATCCTCAGGGTCGGCGACGACTATTATGTCGCCACGTCCACCTTCGAGTGGTACCCGGGGGTGCAGATCCATCACTCGAGGGATCTCGCCAACTGGGAGCTGGTGACCCGGCCGCTGACCCGCAAATCGCAGCTCGACATGCGCGGCGATCCGGATTCGTGCGGCGTGTGGGCGCCCTGCCTCAGCCATGACGGCGAGCAGTTCTTCCTCATTTACACCGACGTGAAGCGCAAGGACGGCTCGTTCAAGGACGCGCACAACTACCTCGTCACCGCGCCCACCATCGAAGGGCCGTGGTCCGATCCGGTCTACATGAACTCTTCGGGGTTCGACCCGTCGCTGTTCCATGACGAAGACGGCAGGAAGTGGTTCGTCAACATGCTATGGGACCATAGGACCCGGCCGCTGCTGTTTGCCGGCATCGCGCTGCAGGAATACGACCATGCGCAGCGAAAGCTCGTCGGGCCGATCAAGAACATCTACCAGGGGACCGACCTGAAGCTGGTCGAGGGCCCGCATCTCTATAAGCGCAACGGCAAGGACGGGCGGCCCTGGTACTACCTGCTGACCGCCGAAGGCGGCACCGGCTACGAGCACGCCGTCACCTTCGCGCGCTCGCGCAACATCGACGGGCCCTACGAGACGCATCCGATCAAGCACATCCTCACGGCCAAGGATGCGCCGCTCAACCCGGTGCAACGGGCCGGGCATGGCGACATCGTCGAGACGCCCGACGGCAAGACCTTCCTCGTCCACCTGATGGGGCGGCCGACGACGCAGAAGCGCCGCTGCGTGCTCGGCCGCGAGACCGGCATCCAGGAAGCCTATTGGGGCGCCGATGACTGGCTGTGGGTGAAGAACGGGCCGGTGCCGTCGCTCGAGGTGGAGATCCCGGGCACCCGAAACGACAGCGACTACTGGGCCGAGCAGCGCTATTCGTTCGAGACGCTGCACCCGGATTTCCAGTGGCTGCGCACGCCCGAAACCGAGCGCATCTTCTCTGTCGGCGACAACAAGCTGACGCTGTTCGGGCGCGAGTCGATCGGCAGCTGGTTCGAGCAGGCGCTGGTCGCCAGGCGGCAGACGCATTTCTCCTACGATGCCGAAGTGACGCTCGATTTCGCGCCGGTCGATGAGCGGCAGTTCGCCGGCATAACGGGTTATTATGGCCGCTACAATTTCCACTACCTGACCGTCACCGCGCATTCGGATGGCAAGCGCGAACTGCTGATAATGAGCTCGCTCGCCAGCCACCCAGACGGCAAGCTCAGCTATCCCGCTGCCCCGGTGCCGCTGCCGCAGGACGGGCCGGTGCGGCTGAAGATCGAAATCCGCGGGCCGAAGCTGCAGTTCTTCTATGCCGCCGGCGACGCCAGGGCAGCCGGCAACTGGCAGCCGGTCGGCGGCACGCTCGACGCGTCGCTGCTCTCGGACGAATGTGGCGGCCATGCCGAGCACGGCAGCTTTACCGGGGCGTTCGTCGGCATGGCGGCAAGTGATCTGAACGGCACGGCGAAGGAAGCGCTGTTCTCGGACTTCGTGTATCGGCCGGTGCGCGATCCGAGCGATCGGTACTAGCGGCCAAGGCCCCCTCACCCGGCCCTGCGGGCCGACCTCTCCCCCAAGGGAGAGGTGGTGTGGTGGCACGATCCAGCCTATGCGCCACCTCTCCCTTGGGGGAGAGGTCGCCGCGTAGCGGCGGGTGAGGGGGCCTTTGGGGGAAACCGACCCCGACTCAGTTGCCCGCTCCACCCAAACCCCCTAACGTCCCGGCCTCCCTGTCTTTGCTGCCGAGCCGATGGACCAAGCGCCCTATTCCGCCCCCAATGCCCTAGAGAGCGCGCCCATCACGCCGATGATGTCGCAGTTCCTCGAGATCAAGGCGGTCAACCCGGGGTACCTCTTGTTCTACCGGATGGGCGATTTCTACGAGATGTTCTTCGAGGACGCCGAGATCGCCAGCCAGGCGCTCGGCATCGTCCTTACCAAGCGCGGCAAGCACCAGGGGCAGGACATCCCGATGTGCGGCGTGCCGATCCACGCGGCGCAGGATTACCTGAAGAAGCTGATCGGCCTCGGCCACCGCGTCGCCATCTGCGAGCAGGTCGAGGATCCGGCGGAAGCCAGGAAACGCGGCTCGAAATCGCCGGTGAAGCGTGACGTGGTGCGGCTCGTCACCCGCGGCACCATCACCGAGGACGACCTGTTGCCGACCCGTGGCTCGGCTTACCTCGCGGCGCTCAGCATGGTGCGGCACGGCGAGACCGACTTTGCCCTCGCCTGGGCCGACGTCTCGACCGGCGAGGTCGCCGTGCTCGACGTCTCGGCCATCGCGCTCGGCGATGAACTGGCGCGCATCGCTCCGGCCGAGCTGCTGCTCACCGAAGCGACGCTCGCGACGCTGTCCAGCGCCAAAGTCCCGTTGCCCGATGCGGCGCTGGTCAATCTCGACACCGCAGCTTTCGACAGCGAACTGGCCGGCAAGCGGATCGCCACCGCCTTCCCGGCCGGCGAAGTCGACCCCACCGCCTATTCCCGCGCCGGCCGCGCCGCGCTCGGGGCGCTGCTCGACTATATCAGGGACAGCCAGAAGGGCGTGCCGGTGGCGCTACGTCCGCCTGCCGCCGAGCGGTTGAGCGCCCATATGGCGATCGACGCGGCGACCCGGGTGTCGCTCGAACTCCTGGAAACGCAGCGCGGCCAGGAGAAGGGCTCGCTTCGCCACGAGATCGACCTCGCGGTCACCCCGCCGGGCTCGCGCCTCTTGGCACGCCGGCTGGCGGCGCCGCTCTGCGATGCAAACCAGATCAATGCCCGGCTCGATGCAGTCGAATGCCTCGTCGCAGACGGCCTGTTGACCCAGCGGCTGCGCGGCGAGCTGAAGTCGGTGCCCGACCTCACCCGGGCGCTGACCCGGCTGGCGCTGGGCCGGGGCGGACCGCGCGACCTCCGCGCCACCGGCGGCGCCATTGCGGCCGCCATCGCGCTCGCTGAGCGGCTCGCGACGCTCGACCGCCCACCTGCAGAACTCAGCTCGATCGGTGCGCGCCTCGCCGATGCGCCAGCTGCGCTGGCGGCGGAACTCGAAGCGGCCATTGATGACGAACCGCCGCTGCTGGCCCGCGACGGCGGCTTCGTCAAACGCGGCTACGATGCGCCCCTCGATGCCGAGCGGGCGCTGGCGTCGGAGACCCGCGAAGTGGTCGCGGCGCTGCAGGCCCGGCTGATCGAGGAGACCGACGTCCGGTCGCTGAAGATCCGCCATAACGGGGTGCTCGGCTACTTCGTCGAGGTGCCCGCCGGCCATGGCGGGAAGCTCCTCGAAGCGCCGCATCGCGACACCTTCATCCACCGCCAGACCATGGCCAATGCCATGCGCTTCACCACGGCGGAACTGGCCGAGCTCGAGGGGCGCATCGCCAAGGCGCATGACGCGGCACTCGCCATCGAAGCCACCATCTTCACCCGGCTGGCCGACGCAGTGGCTGCCGAAAACACAAGGCTGCGCGCCATCGCCGATGCGCTGGCCGAGCTCGACGTTGCCGCGGCTTTGGCGCAGCTGGCGATGACCCGCAATTTCTGCCGCCCGACCATCGACGACAGCCTCGCCTTCTACATTGAAGGCGGCCGGCATCCGGTGGTCGAGACCAATGTGCGGGCGCAGCATGAAGTGTTCGTCGAGAACGGCTGCGACCTGACCGGCGGGGCGCTGTGGCTGGTCACCGGCCCGAACATGGGCGGCAAATCCACCTTCCTCCGGCAGAACGCGCTGATCGCCATTCTGGCGCAGATGGGCAGTTATGTACCCGCTTCGGCGGCGCATATCAGCGTGGTCGATCGGGTGTTCTCCCGCGTCGGCGCCAGTGACGACATCGGCGGCGGCCGCTCCACCTTCATGGTCGAGATGGTCGAAACCGCCGCCATCCTCAACCGCGCGACGCAACGCTCGCTGGTGATCCTCGACGAGATCGGCCGCGGCACCGCCACCTTCGATGGCCTCAGCATCGCCTGGGCGGCGGTCGAGGCGCTGCACGACCAGACCGGCTGCCGCGCCCTGTTCGCGACGCACTTCCATGAGATGACGGCGCTCTCGAAGACCCTGGCTCGCGTTTCCAACCACACCATGAAGGTGCGCGAGTGGGAGGGGGAAGTGGTGTTCCTGCACGAAGTGGCCGACGGCGCCGCCGATCGCAGCTACGGCATCCAGGTGGCCAAGCTCGCCGGCCTGCCCGAATCGGTGCTGAGCCGTGCGCGCCAGGTATTGGGCGTGCTCGAACAGCGCTCTTCCGGCGGAAAAGCCGTCGTGCTAGACGATCTGCCGCTCTTTGCGCATCAACCGCCCACGAAGGCGGCCGTTAATCCCATCCATGACATGCTCGATCAGGTACGCCCCGACGACCTTACGCCCCGCGCGGCCATCGACCTGATCTACGAGCTTAAGAAAATCCGCGATGCAGCTCGCCGAAATTGACGCCAGACCGCGAAAACCGGCCTTCCAGCTCACTCCGGCGGAGGCCATTCTCGGCGATATCCGGCGGTTGACCGCCGGGCAGGATCCAAAATCCGCCGCTGCCCGCAGCATCGTTCTCCAGCATGTTCGCGCCGTCCTCGCCGCTGCCCGCACGGGCGCCGAGGCGGAACTGATGGCCACCGGCAAGGGCACCCGCTGCGCCATGAACCTGAGCGCGGCGGAAGACGAAATCATCCGCGCAGTGCATCATTTCGCGGTACGTGACGTCTACCCGGTCGATAACCCGTCGGGCGCCGAGATGATCTCGATCGCCGCGGTCGGCGGCTATGGCCGCGGCACGCTGGCGCCCGGTTCCGACATCGATCTGCTCTTCATCCTGCCCTACAAGCAGACGCCCTGGGGCGAGCAGATCACCGAATACATCCTCTACATGCTGTGGGATCTCGGCCAGAAGGTCGGCCACGCCGTGCGCTCGGTCGACGACTGCATCCGCATGGCCCGTTCCGACATGACGGTGCGCACCGCGACGCTCGAGGCACGCTACCTTACCGGTGACCGCAAGCTGTTCGACGAACTGGTGCAGCGGTTCGAAACCGAAATCATGCCCAAGACCGGGCCGGAATTCATCGCCGCCAAGATGGCGGAACGCGATGAACGGCACCGCCAGATGGGCAATACCCGCTACGTGGTCGAGCCCAATATCAAGGACGGCAAGGGGGGCCTGCGCGACCTGCACGCGCTGTTCTGGATCGGCAAGTATTTCTACCGGGTCAAATCCAGCGCCGAGCTGGTCGGCAAGGGCGTGTTGAGCGCCGAGGAATACCGGCTGTTCCAGCGGGCCGAGGATTTCCTCTGGGCGATCCGCTGCAACCTGCATTTCCTCACCGGCCGGGCCGACGAGAAGCTGACCTTCGACGTGCAGCCCGACCTCGCCGCCCGTCTCGGCTACAATGACCGCGCCGGCATGCTCGGGGTCGAGCGCTTCATGAAACGCTACTTCCTCGTCGCCAAGGATGTCGGCGACCTGACCCGCATCTTCTGCACGTCGCTGGAGTTCGATCACGCCAAGCCGCTCGACATGGTCGGGCGGGTGCTGGCGCCGTTCAAGCGCGGCAAGGTGGCGATCAAGGGCGAGACGGATTTCGTCATCGAAGGCGGGCGGCTCAACGTCGCGGGGCCCGAGGTCTTCCAGAAGGATCCGCGCAACCTGATCAAGGGCTTCATGCTGGCGGGCCGGCACGACGCTCATCTCCACCCCGACGCCATCAAGCTGATCCGCCGCTCGTTCAAGCTGATCGGCCATGACCTCCGTAGCGACAAGCAGGCCAATGCCTGGTTCCTCGAGATCCTGACCGCGCCGACCTATGTCGAACGCATCCTGAGGCAGATGAACGAAGCCGGCGTGCTCGGCCGCTTCGTGCCGGAATTCGGCAAGATCGTCGCCTTGATGCAGTTCAACATGTACCACCACTATACGGTGGACGAGCACCTGATCCGCGCCGTCGGCGTGATGGCCGACATCGCCAATGGGGGCCTCCGCGAACAATTGCCGCTGACGCACGAATTGCTGCCGCATCTCAATGATACGCGGCTGCTCTACGTGGCGCTGTTCCTGCACGACATCGCCAAGGGCCGGCCGGAGGATCACTCGATCGCCGGCGCTCGCATCGCGAAGAAATTCTGCCCGCGGCTGGGGCTCGATGCGGCGGAAACCGACACCGTCTCCTGGCTGGTCGAACATCACCTGCTGATGAGCGAGATCGCCCAGAGCCGCGATATCCAGGACCCGGAAACCGCCCGCTCCTTCGCCGACGTGGTGCAATCGCCGCAACGGCTGGCGCTGTTGATGATCCTCACCGCCTGCGACATCCGCGCCGTCGGCCCGGGAGTATGGACCGGCTGGAAGGGTTCGCTGCTGCGCGCCCTCTATTACGCCACCGAGCCGCTGCTGTCGGGCGGCCACAGCCAGGTGACGCAGCGCGACCGCATCGAGGCGGCAAAGACCGTGCTGCGCGGCGCGCTATCGGGCTGGCCGGCGCCGGAAGTCGACACCTATCTCGGCCGCCATTACGACCATTACTGGCTGCGGGCCGAGCCCGAACTGCAGGTCGAGCATGCCCGGATGATCCGCGCCGCCGACCAGGCCGGGCAGATGTTTGCCGGCTCGATCCGGGTCAAATCATTCGAATCGATCACGGAAGTCAGCTTCTACACCCCGGACCATCCGCGGCTCCTGTCGCTGATCGCCGGCGCCTGCACCATGGCCGACGCCTCGATCATCGGGGCGCAGATTTTCGGTACCCGCGACGGTCGCGCCGTCGACACGTTCAGGCTGCGCCGCTCCTTCACCTCCGACGAAGACGAAAAAGTTCGAGCTACCCGCATCATCGATACGGTGAAGCAGCTGTTGCAGGGCAAGCGCCAGGTGCTGATCGACCTCGGCAAGGAGAGCCGTCACAACAAGCGGCTCAAGCCCTTCACCCTGCCGGCGCAGGTGGCGGTGTCGAACACCATCTCGGAAAAATTCACCGTCATCGAGGTGATGGGCCTCGACCGCACGGGCCTCCTGCATCAGCTCACCCGGCAGATCTCCGACCTCAACCTCACCATCGGTTCGGCCCATATCGGCACCTACGGCGAGAAGGCGGTCGACGTGTTCTACGTCACCGACCTCACGGGCCATAAAATCGAGTCGAAGTCGCGCCAGAAGAAGATCCACGACGCATTGCTGGCGGTGTTCCAGGGCGGGGATGAGAAGGCGGCCAAGGTGGCGCATGGGTAACCCGGTGGCTGTGGCCCCCCACCCCTGCCCCCTCCCCCCAAACAGGGGGAGGGAGACGCTCTCCGCGGCGGTTGTGTTCTCGTCTCCCTCCCCTTCTTTAGGGGGAGGGGACAGGGGTGGGGGTCGGCTCGCACCGGCGTTCCAATGAGCCTCTACCGCAACTTCCTTTCCGTCGGTGGGCTGACCCTCGTCTCGCGCATCTTCGGCTTTGCCCGCGATGCGCTGATGGCGGCGGTGCTGGGCATTTCGCCGGTGTCGGATGCGTTCAACGCGGCGTTCCGCTTTCCCAACCTGTTCCGGCGGCTGTTCGCCGAGGGCGCGTTCAACACGGCGTTCGTGCCGATGTTCTCGGGTGCGCTCGAGACCGAGGGCAGCGAGGGCGCGAAGGAACTGGCCGGGCGGATCATGAGCTGGCTGGTGGCGGCGATCCTCGTGGTCACCATCCTGGTCGAGATCTTCACGCCGCAGATCATGGTGCTGTTCGTTCCCGGCTTTGTCGGCGATCAGGCGAAGTTCGACCTGACGGTGTTTCTCACCCGGATCATGTTCCCCTATCTCGCCTGCATGTCGCTGATGGCGGCCTATGCGGCGATCCTCAACAGCCTGGGGCGGTTCTTTGCCGCCGCTTTCGCGCCTGTTGTCCTCAACATCGTCAATATCGGGGCGCTGATCCCCTTGGCGATGCTGACGCTCGAGGCGCCGGACACCGCCTTCTGGGTGGCGATCGCCACGATGCTGGGCGGCATCGCGCAATTGGTGCTGGTCTACTGGGCGATCCGCCGCGCCGGCTTCGTGCCACGGCTACGGCTGCCGCGCTTCGATGCCGAGGTGCGGCGCTTCTGGATCCTCGCCGTGCCGGCAATCATCGCGGGCGGCATCACCCAGATCAATATCTTTGTCGGCACCATCATTGCCTCGGGCGCCGATGAGGTAATGTCGATCATCTACAATGCCGACCGGCTGTACCAATTGCCGCTCGGCATCATCGGCATCGCCATCGGCACGGTGCTGCTGCCGGAATTGAGCCGCCACCTCAGCGCCGGCCGCGATGCCGAGGCGCGCCAGAGCCAGAGCCAGTCGCTGTTGCTCTCCATGCTGCTGTCGATGCCGGCGGCCGGGGCGTTGATTGCGCTGGCCCTGCCGGTGGTGCGGGTGCTGTTCGAGCGCGGCGCTTTCGGGCCGACCGACAGCGTCAACGTCTCGCATGCGCTGATCGCCTTCGCGGTAGGCCTGCCGGCTTTCGTCCTGATCCGGGTGCTGCAGCCGGGGTTCTTCTCGCGCAAGGACACCAAGACGCCGACCTGGTTTGCCTTCGTCTCGCTGATCATCAACATCGTGTTGTCGCTGGCGCTGTTTCCGACGCTGAAGCATGTCGGCATCGCGCTCGCCACTTCGATCGCCGCCTGGGCCAATGTCGTGCTGCTGGCCATCTTCCTCGCCCGCCGCGGCCACTTCACCATCAGCGGAGCGGAGTGGCGGCAGGAGGGAATGATCGTGCTGCTGACGCTGGTGATGTCGGGGGCGCTCTACGGCCTCGTCGTGCTGCTCGGGCCGGTGTTCGATCCGGGGTACTTCTTCCCGACACAGGCGCTGGCGCTGCTGGCGCTTTGCGTGTTCGGGGCGGGGCTGTATTTCGCGCTGGCGCATTTCACCGGGGTGCAGCGGCTGGGTGGGCTGCTGCGCCGGTTGCGGCGGCGGAAGAGCTGAGGGGCTGGTGCGCATGGCCCCCACCCAGCGACGCTAACTCGCTTCGCTCGCAAGCTTTGCTGCCCTCCCCACAAGGGGGAGGGATGGTGGTGACTGCGCGGTCGCGGTTCAGGCGTCTCCCTCCCCCTTGTGGGGAGGGATCAAGGGTGGGGGTGCCCCACGCTCAGGCGGTTCCTACTCGTAAACCACCACCATCAGCGCCCGCGCCGGCAGCTTGCCGTCATTGACGATCTCGTGCTCGACATCGGCCCGGTAGCGCGCCGTTTCGCCTGATCCCAGCGTCTGTTCGCCGAGCGCCGTCTTCACCCGTAGCCCTTCGGTCTGCGCCGTCAGGTGCTCATAGGTGCCGGCGGCATGCGGCGCGCTGTGCAGCCGGCTGCCGGGGGCGATCTCGACTTCATACCACTCGACTCGGCCCGCCATCGAGGTCGGGCTCAGAATGCGCAGCCGCCAATGCCCCTCGGGGCTGTTGATCTCCGGCGTCAGCGGAACCGTCACCACGTCGACGGGCGCGGCGCGCCGATGCGCGACGCCGCCGGCGATCAAGTCGGCGAGGTCGATTTTCAGCGCCTGGGTCAGGCCCCAGAGCACGGCAAAAGTGGGGTTCGATTCGCCACGCTCGATCTGGCTCAGCATCGAGCGCGACACGCCCGAGAGCGCCGCCAACCGCTCCAGCGTCAGGTGCCGGGCCTTGCGTTCGCGCTGGATGATCGGGCCGATGTCGGGGGCTTCAGTGCTTGCCATGCTGCCTTTATCGCCAAGTGGATTGGGTCTGCCAAGCGGAAATTCCGCGATCACTTGACTATCTGTCCGTTATAGCGGAATTTCCTCCATATCGGAGGAATGACCATGCAGACCGGATATCTCGATCATCTCAGGACCGTGCTTGCCGACATCGAGGCACAGGGCCTGATGAAGCGCGAGCGGCTGATCACCTCACCGCAGGGTGGCCAGGTGACCGTCGCGGGGGCGAGCGGGCCGCGGCAGATGGTCAACCTGTGCGCCAACAATTATCTCGGCCTCGCCGACCATCCAGCCATTGCCGACGCCGCCGCGGCGGGGCTCGAGCAGTATGGCTTCGGCATGGCCTCGGTGCGCTTCATCTGCGGCACGCTCGACCTGCACCGCGAACTGGAGACCGCCGTAGCGCGTTATCTCCAGAAGGACGACGCGATCCTGTTTGCCGCCTGTTTCGATGCCAATGGCGCGCTGTTTGAGACGCTGCTGACCGAAGATGACGCGATCATTTCTGACAGCCTCAACCACGCCTCGATCATCGACGGGGTGCGGCTCAGCAAAGCCAAGCGCTACCGCTTCCAGACCTCCGACATGGACGACCTCGAGACCCAGCTGAAGCAGGCGGTGGCCGATGGGGCGCGCTTCCGGCTGATCGTCACCGACGGGGTGTTCTCGATGGACGGCTACATCGCCAAACTCCCGCAGATCCGCGCGCTGGCGGACAAGTATGGCGCCATAATTGCCGTCGACGACTGCCACGCCACCGGCCATCTTGGCCCCGAAGGGCGCGGCTCCGGGGCGCTGACGGGCGCCGAGCCCGACATCATCACCGGCACCTTCGGCAAGACGCTTGGCGGCGCCATGGGCGGCTTCATTACCGGCCCACAGGCAGTGATCGACCTGCTGCGGCAGCGGGCGCGACCGTACCTCTTCTCCAACGCCCTCGCCCCCGCAGTGACCGCCGGCTCGCTGAAAGCGATAGAGATCGCCCGGACCGCCGACGACCTCAGGCAAAAGCTCGCCGACAACACCCGGAGCTTCCGTGCGCGAATGACCGAACTCGGTTTCGATCTGCTGCCCGGAGAAACCCCGATCATCCCGGTGATGCTGGGTGAAGCGACGCTGGCGCAGCAGCTGGCCGCCGCCCTCGACCGGCGCGGCGTCTATGTCGCCGGGTTCTTCTTTCCGGTGGTACCGAAGGGCAAGGCGCGCATCCGTACGCAGATGTCGGCCGCCCTGTCGGCTGCCGATATCGACTTCGCCATCGGCGCCTTTACCGAGGCCGGCAAGGAAGTGGGGATCATATGAGCAAGCTTCACAGTCGGGCCTCCCTCCCCCTTGAGGGGAGGGAACGAGGGTGGGGGTGGTGCGGTGATCACCGATGGACCCCCACCCCCAACCCCTCCCCTCAAGGGGGAGGGGAGCTTTTCCGCGCCCCGGGAGACTTTTGATGCGCGCATTGGTCAAAGCCAAATCCGAGCCGGGCATCTGGATGGAAGAGCGGCCGATCCCCGAGATCGGACCCGAGGATGTGCTGGTCAAGGTGCACAAGACCGGCATCTGCGGCACCGATATCCACATCTACAACTGGGACGACTGGGCGCAGAAGACCATTCCCGTGCCGATGATCACCGGGCACGAGTACGCCGGCGAGATCGCTGCCATCGGCGCCGATGTTCGCAATCTCAGGGTCGGCCAGCGCGTCTCCGGCGAGGGCCATGTCGTCGGGATGAAGAGCCGAGCCAGCCGCGCCGGCAAATTTCATCTCGACCCGGACACCAAGGGGATCGGGGTGAACCTCCCTGGGGCCTTCGCCGAGTTCGTGAGAATCCCGGCCTTCAACATCATTCCGCTGCCCGAGGCGATCGACGACGAAATGGGCGCCATCCTCGATCCGCTCGGCAATGCCGTGCACACCGCGCTGGCCTTCGACATTGTCGGCGAAGACGTGCTGGTCACCGGCGCCGGGCCGATCGGGATCATGGGGGCTGCAGTTGCCCGGCATGTCGGGGCGCGCCACGTGGTGATCACCGACGTAAACCCCGAGCGGCTGGCGCTTGCCACCGAAGTTGCCGATGTGGTGCCGGTCAATGTCGCGACCGAGGACCTCCGGGCGGTGATGGACCGGCTCGGCATGAAGGAAGGCTTCGATGTCGGACTCGAGATGAGCGGCGCGCCGGCGGCGCTCGACCAGATGATCGACCACATGGTGATGGGCGGGCGGATCGCGCTGCTCGGCGTGCCGGCGCGGCCGTTCATCTTCGATCTCGGCAAGATCGTGTTCCGGATGATCACGCTGCGCGGCATCTATGGGCGCGAGATGTTCGAGACCTGGCACAAGATGCTGGCAATGCTGGAGTCGGGGCTCGACGTCCGGAAGGTGATCACCCGGCGCATGCGGGCCGACGACTATGCCGAAGCATTCAAGCTGGCGGCCGGCGGCGAGAAGGGGAAGATCGTTCTGGAGTGGAGCTGAGGCATCCGGGCCTCCCACCCCCCTCCCAACCCTCCCCGCGAAGGGGGAGGGTGCACATCGTGCCTGTGGCAAGTGTCTGCCAATCCCACCAGCGGGCACCCTCCCCCTTGCGGGGAGGGTTGGGGAGGGGGTAGAGGCAAACTCGGAGTATGCGTAACGCATACTCTCGCATATCACCCCTCGGACTTTCCCATGCCCTTCACCCCGCGCGTCTTTTCCGGCATCAAGCCGTCCGGCGACCTGCATCTCGGCAACTATCTGGGCGCCATCCGGCGCTTCGTGCCGCTGCAGGAAACGCACGAGACGATCTATTGCGTCGTCGACATGCACGCGATCACGGTGTGGCAGGACCCCGAGGACCTCAGGCGCTGGACCTACGAGATTGCCGCGGCCTACATCGCGGCCGGACTCGACCCCAACAAATCGATCATCTTCAACCAGAGCCAGGTGGTCGAGCACGCCGAGCTCGCCTGGATCTTCAACTGCGTGGCGCGCGTCGGCTGGATGACGCGCATGACTCAGTTCAAGGACAAGGCGGGCGCCGAGGGCGGCGAGAACTCCGAAGCGGTGTCGCTCGGGCTGTTCGCCTATCCCTCGCTGATGGCGGCCGATATCCTGCTCTACAAGGCGACCGCAGTGCCGGTGGGCGATGATCAGCGCCAGCACCTCGAGCTGACGCGCGACATCGCCAAGAAGTTCAACCACGATTTCAAGAAGCAGATCAAAGGCCTGGGCGTGAAGGATGACTTCTTCCCGCTGACCGAAACGCTCTCTACCGGCCCGGCGATGCGGGTGATGTCGCTCAAGGACGGCAAGAAGAAGATGTCGAAGTCGGATGCCTCCGACATGTCGACCATTTACATGATGGACGACGCCGACACGATTTCGAAGAAGATCAAGCGCGCCACCACCGATGCCGACGCGCTGCCGAGCGAGGCCGCGGGCCTTGCCGGCCGGGCCGAGGCCGAGAACCTCGTCGCCATCTATGCATCGCTGTCGGACCAATCGGTCGACGCGGTGCTGGCCGAGTTCGGCGGCCAAGGCTGGGGTAAATTCAAGCCGGCGCTGGCCGATCTCGCCGTCTCGGTGCTGGCGCCGATTGCCACGGAGATGAAGCGGCTGGTCGCCGACCGGGGCGAGATGGACCAGATCCTCCGCCGCAACGCCGAGCGGGCCCGCGCCATCGCGGTGCCGATCATGGACGACGTGCGCAAGATCGTCGGTTTCGTCCGCTGACTTGCGGCGCCGCCGCGCATTTGGAACAATGCCGCATCTTCAGAACTGAAGGTGCGGCGCTTTGGCTGACAGCATGAGCGAATACAAACGCAAGTTTCTCGTCGTCATCGACGAGAGCAAGGAAGCCGATCGCGCCATCAGCTTCGCGGCCAACCGGGTGAAGCGGACCGGCGGCACCGTGGTGCTGCTCTCGGTGATCGACAGCCAGGATTTCACCCAGTTTCTGGGCGTCGAGGAAGTGATGCGCGCCGAAGCCCGCGAGGAGGCCGAAAGGCTGCTCGACACCAAGCGCGCCCGCATCGGCCAGATCGGCGAAGGCATCCGAACCGAGACGGTGATCCGCGAAGGCGACCTGGTCAGCGAAATCGAACGGCTGGTGGCCGAAGACCCGGGAATCGCCATCCTGGTGATCGCCGCGGCCGGCGGCAAGGAAGGCCCGGGCCCCTTGGTCAGCGCCTTCGCCACCCGTGCCGGCCAGGCGGCGCTGCCGGTGATCGTCACCATCATCCCCGGCACCATGACGGACGAACAGATCGTCGCCGTGACCTGATGTCGGCCCGCCGGACCCTTGCATTTCGGGCTCCAAAACACTAGTTTGGAATTGTTCTAACACGAGTCCGAACCTCCAGATGTTCATCCAGACCGAAGCCACGCCCAACCCGGCGACCCTGAAATTCCTGCCCGGCCGCGATGTGCTGGTGGGTGAGCCGCGCGACTTCCGGCAGGCCGAATCGGCTGCCATCTCGCCGCTGGCCGCGGCGCTGTTTGACGTCCCCGGCGTCGAGGGTGTGTTCCTCGGTTCGGACTTCATTTCGGTCACCAAGGACACAGCCGAGTGGAGCCATATCAAGCCGGCGATCCTCGGCGTGATCATGGAGCACTTCCTCTCCGGCAAGCCGGTGCTGGCTGACGGCACGGCGGAAGTCGTGACCGGCGAAGAGTTCTTCGAAGAAAGCGATGCCGAGACCGTCGAGGTGATCAAGGAGCTGCTCGCCACCCGGGTGCGCCCGGCGGTCGCCATGGATGGCGGCGACATCACCTTCAAGGGTTTCAAGGAGGGCACGGTGTTCCTCCACATGCAGGGCGCCTGCTCGGGCTGCCCGTCCTCCACCGCGACGCTGAAATCCGGCATCGAGAACCTGCTGCGGCACTTCGTGCCTGGGGTCGAGGCCGTGCAGCAGGTCTGAGTTCGGCTGCAGATTTGAGTTTGGATCGCCCGGCCGCTGGTCGGGCGATTTGTTTTTGGGGTTGGTGTGCGGTCCACCCCCACCCAGCTTCGCTACGGGCTACGCCCGAGCTGCGCTACCCTCCCCACAAGGGGGAGGGAAAGCCGACTGATGTTGCGGCTCTATCGTCTCCCTCCCCTTGATGGGGAGGGCAGTGAAGCTTGGCAGCTTTGCTGCCTAGCGAAACTGGGTGGGGTGGGGCCTAGCCCCCCGTGACAACCCACCGCCGAACCCCTATCTCTCCCACATGTCCAGCGTCCTTCTCGCCATCGATACCGCCGCGCCGCGTCTGCAACTGGCGCTGCTGGTGGGCGATCGCGCCGATACGCTGATTGAGGACATGGCGCAGGGCCAGGCCGAACGGATCTTTCCGGCGATCGACGAACTGCTGGTGCGCCACGGCGTCGCCTACAAGGATCTGACCCGGATTGCCGTCACCACCGGCCCCGGCTCGTTCACCGGGCTGCGCATCGGGCTCAGTGCGGCGCGCGGGCTCGGGTTGGCGCTCGATATCCCGGTGATCGGGGTGCCGTCGCTGCTGGCGCTGTCGCTCGCGACCCAATGCGATGCCACCGCCGTGTTGCTCGATGCGCGGCGCGACGAAGCCTATTTTCAGCTGTTCAGCGGGCCGGCGATTCCAGTGGGCGAACCGCAGGTGCTGCCGATGGAGGAGGCGCGGCGCCGGGTGCCTGGTGGAGCCGGGCTGATCACCTCGCCGCTGGTCGATATCGCGGCGCTGGCGCGTTTCGCGGCCAATGCAGACCCCAAGGGCTATCCCCCCGAGGCGGCCTATATCCGCGATGCCGATGCCAAGCCGCAGGAAAAGTTCCGTGTCGCGAGGGTCGGGCAATGAACTTCTGGCTCTCACCCACGACGCTTCATATCGAGCCGGCGCAAGGCGGCGATGCCGAGACCATTGCGCGGCTGCATGCCGAGGGTTTCTATCGCGGCTGGACGCGCGAAGAGTTCGCCGCCTATGTCGCGGGCAAGGACACGCCGATCTATGTGGCCTGCGACAGCCGCCGCCGCATCGCCGGCTTCGCCATGCTGCGGCACCTCGGCGAAGAGGTCGAACTCATCTCCATCGCAGTCGATCGCAAGTGGCGGAACAAGGGGGTCGGCGCCCTGCTGATGCGGGCGCTGTTCGAGGCGGCCCGGATGAGCCCGGCGAAGCGGATGCTGCTCGAGGTGGCCGCCGATAACATTTCGGCGCTGAAACTCTACGGCAAGTTCGGCTTCGCGAAAGTCGGCGAGCGCAAGGGCTATTATCCACGCCCGGACGGCACGCCGGCCACCGCTATTGTCATGGCGCGCGACATTGGCTAACCGGTTGTCTCATTCGGAAACGGGGGACGCCCGATGAGCAAACCCGGCCTTCAAACTCTCGAAGAACAGTGCGCCCAGAAGGGCATGCGGATGACCGACCAGCGTCGCGTCATCGCGCAGGTGATCGAGCAGGCGGTCGACCATCCCGATGTCGAAGAACTGTATCGCCGCGCCTCGGCGATCGACGCGCGCATTTCGCTGTCTACCGTCTACCGCACGCTCAACCTGTTCGAGGAAGCGGGGCTGGTGACCAAGCACGATTTCAAGGACGGACGGGCGCGCTTCGAGCTGATCCCGGACGAGCACCACGACCACCTGATCGATATCCGCTCGGGCAGGGTGATCGAGTTCCGCAACGAAGAGATCGAAGCCATCCAGGAAGTGATCGCCAAGCGGCTGGGCTACCGGCTGGTCGATCATCGGCTCGAGCTCTATGCTGTGCCGCTCAAGTCGGACGAGACCAAAAAATGATCCTCCGCGTCCTGTTCTTCATCTTCTGCTATGTGCCGTTCCTCATCGTTTTCGTGCCGCTGCAGTTCCTGGTTTCGCGCAGCCCCTGGTTCAACAACCAGATCCCGCGCTGGTTTCACTGGTTCGGCTGCACCTTCCTCGGCATGAAGGTGAACGTCATCGGCACGCCCTCCACCGACCGGGCGACGCTGATCGTTTCCAACCACATCTCGTGGACCGACATCATCGCCATCGGCTCCAAGGCCGACGTCACTTTCGTTGCCAAATCCGAGATCCAGAAGTGGTTCTTCGTCGGCTTTATGGCCTCGCTGCAGCGCACGCTCTATGTCGATCGCAAGAAGCGCAGCGACGCCAAGCGGGTAAGCGAGGAGATGGGCAAGCGCATGGCCTCGGGCGGCGCCGTGCTGCTGTTCGCCGAAGGCCAGTCGGATCTCGGCACCCATGTGCTGCCGTTCCGCTCGGCGCTGATCGGCGCGGCGCAGCATGCCATGGAAGAGGCCGGCGCCGGCGAGGTGATGATCCAGCCGCTGACCATCGCCTATACCAAGCTGCAGGGCCTGCCGGTCGGCCGCACCGACCGGTCGTTCATCGCCTGGATCAAATCCAAGTCGGTGAAGCAGAACATCAAGGAAATCCTGACCGGCGGCACCCGCGAAGTCACGCTGGCATTCGGCACACCCCGCCCGCTCAGTTCCGGCGCCAACCGCAAGGAACTGGCCAAGCAGACCGAGAATGAGGTCCGCCGCATGCTGGTGGCGCTGAACCGGGGCACGCCACTGCCGGTGGCGGCGGAGTAGGCCTGACGTGAGTGCCTCGCAGAAGGCCCCCTCACCCGCCGCTACGCGGCGACCTCTCCCAAGGCAGAGGTGGTGCAGAGGCAGGATCTCGCCGCCGCGCACCTCTCCCTGGGGGGAGAGGTCGGTCCGAAGGACCGGGTGAGGGGGCCTTACTCGCCTCAATCCACCAGGCAGAAGTGGTTCCCCTCAGGGTCGGCCATGACGGTGTAGCCGTCAGCTTCGCGTACCACGCTGGCGCCGAGTCCAAGCAATCGGGTGCGCTCGGCCGAGCGATCGGCCACTTTCACATCGAGATGGATACGGCCCTGCACCCGGCCGCGCTCGATTTCGTGGAAGCACAATGTCGGGCCGGGGCCGTCGACCATCACCACCGGATCGGTTTCCGGGGTGAAGCCGAGGGCCGCCAGGCGGGCGATCTCCTCGTCGTCATAGGCCCGCACCGCATAACCTTCGATCAGCGCGGCCCAGAAGCGCGCCAAAGGCGCCGCCCGGCTGCAATCGAAGACAATCTGCGTCAGCGACCCGCTCATCTGAGCGCCTCATCGAAATCGGCGATGATCGCGTCAGCATCCTCGATGCCGACCGAGACGCGGAACACCCCCTCCCCGGCCCAGGCGCGATAGTTACGTTCGTCGGCGAGGGCGAAGGAGGAGCGGAGGATATCCTCGGTGGGGATATAGAAGCAGAGCGACTTGGTCTTGCCCAGCGACACGGCATAGCTGACCAGCTTGAGCCGTTCGGCCAGCTGCCGCGCCATGCCGGCGCTGTCGGATTTGACCGAAAAGCTCATGAGCCCGGAGAAGTTGCGCATCTGGCGACGTGCCAGTTCCGCCTGCTCGTGGCCGGCAAGCCCGGGCCACAGCACCCGGCGGACTTTTGGGTGCCGCTCCAGCCATTCCGCCACCACCCGGGCGTTGGCATGGTGCTTGTCCATCCTGAGGCCCAGCGTCTCGATGCCGCGCAGGATCAGGTAGGCCGAGAACGGCGACAGCACCGCGCCGTGGTGGATCAGCACCTCCTTGCGCAGCGCGGCGATCGGCTCGGCCCGGCCGATCACCGTCCCGCCCAGCGCGTCGCCGTGACCGCAGAGGTATTTGGTCAGCGAGTGGCAGACGTAATCGGCGCCCAGCGCGATCGGGTTGGTTGCGACGGGCGTCGCAATGGTCGAATCCACCGACAGCTCGGCCCCGCCGGCATGCGCGATGGCGGCGACTGCGGCGATGTCGGTGAGCTTGAGGATCGGGTTGGCCGGGGTTTCGATATGCACAAGCCGGGTGTTGGGCCGCAGCGCTGCCGCAACGTTTTGCGGGCTGGAGCTGTCGGCGAAGGACACCTCGACGCCCTGCCGCGGCAGGGAGTGGCGGGCGTATTCGGCGACCCCGGCATAGCAGACATCGGACAGCACCAGATGGTCGCCGGCCTTGAGCAGGCCGGCAAACAGCCCAGTGATCGCTGCCATGCCCGAGCCGAAGCTCAGCGCCGCCTCGCCGCCCTCGAGCAGCGCCAGGCGCTTTTCCAGCAGCTCAAGCGTCGGGTTGCTCCAGCGGGTGTAGAAATGCGGGGCATCGGCCTCGAGATCCGAGGCGGAAAAGCCCACTGCATCGGGGTGGGTGAAGTAGGTGGTCGACAGCACCGGCGCCGGCGCCAGCGGCTCGCCGACGACCCGGGCGCCGTCGCCGCCATGCAGGGCGAGGGTGTTGAGGTGGTTGGTCATTCGAGTTCTCCGAGCAGGGAACGTGCAACGGGACGGGCCGACTGACAACCCGGTGGCTGTGGACCCCCACCCCTGTCCCCTCCCCCTACCGGGGAGGGAGACGTATGCTGCAATGTCAGTGTTTTGGTCACCCTCCCCTTGTTTAGGGGGAGGGGACAGGGGTGGGGGTCAGCCCACACCGGCCCCACTTTTGCACTCCCAGCCACTTCGGTGTATTCAGCCGGCCATGACCGAGCACACGCCCAAGAAGCTGTTCATCAAGACCTACGGGTGCCAGATGAACGTCTACGATTCCGATCGCATGGCAGATGCCCTGGCGCCGCACGGTTATGAGCCGGTGCAGGTGATGGAGGATGCCGATCTCGTCGTCCTCAACACCTGCCACATCCGCGAGAAGGCCTCGGAGAAGGTGTTCTCGGAACTCGGACGGCTGCGCGACCTGCGCGAAGAGCGGCGCGCCAATGGCCAGGACCTGATGATCGGCGTTGCCGGCTGCGTGGCGCAGGCTGAAGGCGACGAGATCGTTCGCCGCGCGCCGGCGGTCGACCTGGTGTTCGGCCCGCAAAGCTATCACCGCCTGCCCGAGCTGATTGCCCGCGCCCATAATGGCGCCAAGGTGGTCGACACCGACTTCCCCGAAGAAGACAAGTTCGAGCACCTGCCGGCGGCCAAGAAGGAAGTCACCCTGGCCCGCGGCCTTACCGCCTTTCTGACCGTGCAGGAAGGCTGCGACAAATTCTGCTCGTTCTGCGTCGTGCCCTATACCCGCGGCAGCGAAGTCAGCCGCCCGGTGGAACAGGTGGTGCGCGAGGCGCGCAACCTCGCCGAAGCCGGGGTGCGCGAACTCACCCTCCTCGGCCAGAACGTCAACGCCTATCACGGGCTCGACGCGCGCGGCCGCAGCGTCGGGCTCGGCGAACTCTGCGCCCGGCTGGCCGAGATCCCCGGGATTGCCCGCATCCGCTACACCACCTCGCATCCGCTCGACATGACTGACGAGCTGCTCGAGGCGCATCGCAACCTCGAGGCGCTGATGCCCTACCTGCATCTGCCGGTGCAGTCGGGCTCGGACCGTATCCTCAAGGCGATGAACCGCCGCCACACCCGCGCCGACTACATGCGGGTGATCGAGCGCATCATGACGGCTCGGCCGGACATGGCGCTGTCGGGCGATTTCATCGTTGGTTTCCCTGGCGAGACCGATGCCGACTTCGAGGAAACCATGCAGGTGGTGCGCGAGGTCGGCTACGCCTCGGCTTACACCTTCAAGTACTCGATCCGCCCCGGCACGCCGGGGGCGACGATGGAGAATCAGGTCGCCGAAGCCAGGAAAACCGAGCGCCTGCAGCGGCTCAACGAGCAGATCAGCACCCAGATGCACGCCTTCCATCGCTCGGTGGTCGGCCGCACCCTGCCGGTGCTGATCGAGAAACCCGGCCGCCAGCCTGGCCAGATCGGTGGCCGCTCACCGTACCTGCAGGCGGTGCATATGGATGGCCCGACCCGGCTGATCGGCCAGATCATTCCGGTCGAGATCGTCGAGGCCCGGAATAATTCCCTCATCGGCAAGATTGTCACAGTGGCGGAACCGAATCCTGCTAGCGTTATTGAGTCTCAAGCCATCGCGGCCCATATCTGAGAGGCCGTTCCAAGGAGCCCCAGAGATTTGAGCAGGCATTTGCCCCCGTCTACCGACCACGGCCCATCCTCCCAGCTTGAACTCGCTTTCGAAGACAACAAGCTCGCCGCGCAGCTCTACGGCGATTTCGACCAGCACCTGGCTTTGATCGAACAGCGCTTGTCGGTGCAGGCGACGCCACGCGGCAACCACGTGATGCTGAAGGGCGGCGCAACGTCCGTCGACCAGGCGCGTCGCGTGCTCGAGTCGCTCTACGAGCAGCTCGAAGAAGGCCAGCAGATCGAGGTGTCGACCGTCGACGGCGTCATCCGCATGATCGAGACCGAGGACAGCCAGTTGAGCCTGCCCACGCTCGAGAAGAAGGGCAGGGTGCGCATGGCGCAGATCGCGACCCGCAAAGCCACTATTGTGGCGCGCACCCCGGCGCAGGATGCCTATATGCGCGCCATGGACCGGAGCGAGCTGGTGTTCGGCGTCGGCCCGGCCGGTACCGGCAAGACCTACCTCGCTGTCGCCCATGCCGCGACGCTGCTCGAGCGCGGCGATATCAACCGCATCATCCTTTCCCGTCCGGCGGTCGAAGCCGGTGAACGGCTGGGGTTCCTGCCCGGCGACATGAAGGACAAGGTCGACCCCTATCTCCGCCCGCTCTATGACGCGCTGTACGACATGATGCGCCCCGAGCATGTGGAGCGCTGCATCACCTCGGGCATCATCGAGGTGGCGCCGCTCGCCTTCATGCGCGGCCGCACCCTTGCCAATGCCGTGGTGATCCTCGACGAGGCGCAGAACACCACCTCGATGCAAATGAAGATGTTCCTGACCCGCCTGGGTGAGAACTCCAAGATGATCGTCACCGGGGACCCGACCCAGGTCGACCTGCCGCGTGGCGAGAAGTCCGGGCTGATCGAGGCGGTGCACCTGCTCGATGGGGTCGAGGGCGTGCATATCTCGCGCTTCAACGACAAGGACGTGGTGCGTCACGCGCTGGTGGGCCGGATCGTCCGTGCCTACGAGGCCGACACAGCGCGCCGGCTGGCCGAGAACAACGCGAAGGCCTGATGCAAGCCCCATTATCAATCGCCTTCGCGGTCAACGCGGAGGGCTGGCCCGAGGCCCTCGAGGCCGTGGCCGAAACCGCCATTCGCGCCGCACTGAAGCAATCGGAAGCCGAAGTGGTCGGGGTCACCGAGGTGTCGGTGGTGCTGACCGACGATGCCGAGCAGCGCGAGCTCAACCGGCAATGGCGCGGCTTCGACAAATCCACCAACGTCTTGAGCTTCCCGCAGATCGAGCCGTTCACGCCGATCTCGGGGTTGCTCGGCGACATCACGCTGGCGCGCGAGACGGTGGCGAAGGAAGCCGAGGAGATGGGCATTTCCTTCGAAGACCATTTCGCCCACCTGGTGGTGCACGGCTTCCTGCACCTCATCGGCTATGACCATATCGAGCAAGAGGATGCCGAAGAGATGGAGGGGCTCGAAACCGAGATCCTCGCAAGCCTCGGCATTGCCGATCCCTACGCCGATAGCTAAATTACACCCTCCGATGAATTGAAGGCCGCACGCGGCCATACCCGATGAACGACTCCGACAGTCCGTCCGCGCCGCCCAAAAAGCCGGCGCCACCCAAGTCCAGCAACGAGCCTCCTTCTAGTCCCGCCCCCGCGGCCACGTGGGGGCTGAAAATCTGGAATCGCCTGCGGGGCCTCATCGCCATGCGCACCGTGTCGCTGCGCGATGATCTCGAGGTGGCGCTGGAGGCCGAGAACAACGGCGGCACGGCCGACTTCACCCAGTCCGAGCGCACGATTTTGAAGAACGTGCTCGATCTCGCCGAGAAGCGGGTCGAGGACGTGATGATCCCGCGCGCCGACATCGAGGCGATCGAAACCACGGAAACTCTCGGCGTGCTGGTCAGCCGCTTCCGGCAGGTCGGCCACTCGCGCATGCCGGTCTATACCGACAGCCTCGACAACATTACCGGCTTCATCCACGTCAAGGACGCTCTGCGCCGGATCACCGAGCCGGTGACCGACCCGGAAGCGACGGTGCCGGTGAAGCTGGTTTCGACGCCGCTCCGCTCCAGACTCGAAAAACTCGACCTGGTCCGCCAGGTGCTGTTCGTGCCGCCGCTGATGCCGGTGGGCGACCTGCTGCAGCAGATGCAGCTCAAACGCGTGCACATGGCGGTGGTGATCGACGAATATGGCGGCACCGACGGCCTTGTCACCATCGAGGACCTGCTGGAAGCCGTGGTCGGCGAGATCGAGGACGAGCACGACGACGACGTCGCGCTGGTGCGCAAGGTCAACTCCAACGTCTTCATCGCCTCGGCGCGCGCCGAGCTCGAGGAAGTACGCGAGGTGATCGGCCCGGATTTCGACCCCGGCAGCCATGCCGACGAAGTCGATACGCTGGGCGGGCTGGTGTTCGAGCTGGCCGGTCACGTGCCGGCCAAGGGCGAGCACGTCAATGGCATCAAGGGGTTCGAGTTCGAAATCCTGCAGGCCGACAGCCGGCAGGTGAAACGCGTCAAGATCAAGCGGCTGAAGCAGCCGAAGCCACGGCCGCCCAAGCCGCCGGTGGTGAAGTCGCCGGAGGATAACCAGGCGCCGGCGGCGGAGTAGTTCGCTAAGGCTTGCAGTCGGCGCGCCCTCTCCCGCTTGCGGGAGAGGGGGGACCACGCGAAAGCGTGGTGGGAGAGGGGTGCCCCACCCGCTGATGGTTGGTTGACGCCCCCGCTGTTTCAGTCGGCACTGCCTACGCAGGGACAGTGTGCGGCTAGGACAGGGGTTGGTGCGTGGGGCTCCCCCCTCCCACCAGCCTGTCGGCTGGTCCCCCCTCCCCCGCAAGCGGGAGAGGGTGCGCCGACTGCCAGCGTCGGTTTAAGCCCTCACCACGTTCCCCACGACCATCTCGCGCCAGATGCGGGCCGGGGTGACCCAGCGGTCGAACAGGTTGTAGTCGCCGGCATTGATGACGCAGGCGAGGCCGGCTTCCGGGGCCAGCCAGAGCCGCTGGCCACCATTGCCGAAGGCGCCGACCCAGCGGATCGGTTTGTCGTAGCCGGGCGCCGGCGCCTCGTGGATGTACCAGAGGCGGCCGTAACCGAGCCCGTCCCAGGTCTGGACCGCTGGTGTCCATGAGGCCTCGATCCACGCCTCCGGCACCACCTGCCGGCCTTCGTGGCGCCCGCCATCGACCAGCATGGCGCCGATCCGCAACAGATCCGGCGCGCTGAGGCGGAGGCCCGAGGCGGGTGACACCACCCCGTCGCTGCCCGCCATCCAGTGGAAATCGGTGATGCCGAGCGGAGCGAACAGCACCTCGCGCGCAAAGTCGGGCAGCTTCTGGCCGGAGCCGCGTTCGATCAATGCGCCGATCAGCGCTACGGCGCCGCCGGAATAGACCCACTTTTCGCCCGGCGCGCCGGTGATCGGCCGATCGAGGATGAAGCGGTAGCGATCCGCCGCCATTTCCATGGCGATCTCGGAATTGGTCGGGTCGGTATAGGGTTTGCTCTCGTCCCACTCCATGCCCATGGTCATGGTCAGGGTATGCGCCACGGTCACCTTGCGACGCTCCGGGTCGGCGACGAGATCGGGATATTCGGGGAAGCCGTCGATGACAGGTGCATCGAGCGCCGGCACGAGGCCGCGCTCCAGCGCGATGCCATAGAGCAGGCCGACGATGCTCTTGGTCACCGAGCGGAGGTCGTGCAGGACCTGAGGGCCGAACTCTACCCGACCCAACGGATCGCCCCAGCTTTCGTCCTCGCCAACAAAATACTGTTCGAGCACCAGCTTTCCGGCGCGGCTGACCAGCAGGGCGTGGATCGGCAGCAGCAGCCCCGATTCGAAGCCCGCCGCTAGTTTCCGCTCGAGATTGGCAGCAAAGCCCGCCGCTTCGGGGGTTGTCCGTTCCCAGTTCGTCACCGTCGTCTCCCTTGTTCTGTCAGCCGATGCTGGGGCACCGCCGGGGCCATCGCTTGATCACGCTTGCGCCAGCGCTGGGCACCGGAGCGTTGCCCGCTTGACCGGGCGCGCCGGCCTCGCGACCTTGCCACATGCCCTGTGATTCGAGCGCCGCATGACCTGGTTGGCCGAGACCGTGATGCTGAGCCACGGTTGGCGACGCTTCCTGATCATCGTCGTGGCCGGCGCGATCGCCGCCGCCTCGGCGCCACCTTTCTTTCTACTGCCGGCGTTGTTCCTCAGCCTGCCCGTCTGGGTCTGGGCCCTCGACGGGGCCGAGCATCGCCGCGGCTGGCGCCGGCTGGTCGGCCCGGCGTTCCAGATCGGATTCGGCTTCGGGCTCGGCTATTTCACCGTGGCGCTGCATTGGCTCGGCGCAGCGTTCCTGCAGGAAGGCGGCCTCTTCCTCATCCTGATGCCGTTCGCCATAGTCGGGCTGGCGGCAATCCTGTCGATCTTCTGGGGGTTGGGCAGTGCGCTGGCCCACCTCGTCTGGTCGGGCGGCGCCTTTCGCATCGTCACGCTCGCCAGCTTCCTGGCGCTGGCCGAATGGGGGCGCGGACACCTGTTCTCGGGCTTCCCGTTCGACCTTCTCGGCTATGCGCTGACCGCCAATGACGAGATGCTGCAGCTTGCCTCGGTGGTCGGCAGCTATGGGCTCACCTTCATCGCGGCATTGATCGCCATGACGCCGGCGCTGATCTGGCCGGCCGACCAGCGTGGGCTGGTGCGCCGGCTGATCCCGATCTTTCTCGCCATCGCGGTGATCGCGGCACAGGTCGGCTATGGCAACTGGCGGCTGACCAACACCAGCTTCGTGGCGCGCACCGACATGAAGGTTCGCATGGTGCAGCCGATGATCCTCGAGCATGCCGACTGGTCGGTGGCAGACCCGGACGCAGTGATCAACCAGTTGATCAACCTGTCACAGAGCAAGCTGAGCCCCAGCGATCCGGGTCTCGGCGCCATCACCCACCTGGTGTGGCCGGAATCGGTGTTTCCGTTCTTTCTCACCAACTATCCCGACGGCATTGCGCGCATCGCCCGCATGCTGCCCGATACGACGCTGCTGCTCACCGGCGCGCCGCGCGAGCCGCTCGGCGACGATGGCCTGCCGATTCCCGACAATCCGGGCTACAACTCCATCCTCGCCATCGACAGCAATGGCGAGGTGGTGGCGAGCTACGACAAATCGCACCTGGTGCCGTTCGGCGAATACCTGCCGTTCCAGAGCTTCTGGCGGCTGTTCGGCATCAACCAGTTCGTACCGGGCACCAATGGCTGGGCCGCCGGCGATGGCCGAAGGCTGATGGCGCCGCCCGGTACGCCCCCCTTCCTGGCGCTGGTCTGCTACGAGGCGGTGTTCCCCGGCGATATCGGCGACCCGCAAAGTGTCGAAGCGGCGCAGTTCATCCTCAACGTCACCAACGATGCCTGGTTCATGGGCTCGATCGGCCCGGCGCAGCACGCCCACCATGCCCGGATGCGCGCCGTCGAGACCGGCCTGCCGATGCTGCGCGCCGCCAATAGCGGGGTGACGCTCAGCGTCGATCCGCTCGGCCGGGTGGCGGCGCAGCTGGCCGAGGACCAGGTCGGGGTGCTCGACGTGGTGCCGTCCGAACCGCTGCCCGGCGGCACGCTGTTCAACCGGCTGGGCGACCTGCCGTTCTGGGGCGCCGTGGTGCTCGGCATCCTCGGCTCGCTTGTCGCAGCGCGGCGGCCGCGCCGCATCGCATGAATTTTCTGCAACAGCGCCCCACCGGGACATAAAGCTTCCTTTATATGGCTTGACCGCACGATCCCCCAGTGGCAGAACACCGCTCAACTGTGCGATTTTTGCACTTTTTGACCATTTTTCGGGGGTTTCGCCTTGGCTCGGTCTTCTTACCTCTTCACCTCGGAATCGGTTTCGGAGGGTCATCCGGACAAGGTTTGCGACCGGATCTCCGACGAGATCGTCGATCTGGTATTCCGCGAGGCCAAGAAGGCCGGCATGGATCCGGCCAAGGTGCGGATCGCCTGCGAAACGCTGGCGACCACCAACCGGGTGGTCATCGCCGGTGAAGTGCGCGTCCCCGAGACGCTGTTGAAGAAAGGCAAGGACGGCAAGATCCTCACCGACGCCGCCGGCCATCCGGTGGTCAACCCGGCCAAGTTCAAGTCGACCGCCCGCAAGGCGATCAAGGCGATCGGTTACGAGCAGTCGGGCTTCCACTGGAAGACCGCCAAGATCGACGTGCTGCTGCACGGCCAATCGGCCGATATCGCGCAGGGCGTCGATGAAACCGGCAACAAGGATGTCGGCGCCGGCGACCAGGGCATCATGTTCGGCTACGCCAGCCGCGAAACCCCGGAACTGCTGCCTGCCCCGATCTACTACGCCCACAAGATCCTCGAAGCGCTGACCGTCGCCCGCAAAGCCGGCGAGGGCGCCGCGATCAAGCTCGGCCCCGACGCCAAGAGCCAGGTCACCATCCGCTACGAGAACGGCAAGCCGGTCGGCGTCACCCAGATCGTGGTGTCGACCCAGCATGTCGATGCGAGCCTCAGCTCCGAAGACGTGCGCAAGATCGTAGAGCCTTATGTGCGCGCCGCGCTGCCCGAGGGTTGGATCACCAGGGACACGGTCTGGCACGTCAACCCGACCGGCAAGTTCGTGGTCGGCGGCCCCGATGGCGATGCCGGCCTCACCGGCCGCAAGATCATCGTCGACACCTATGGTGGGGCGGCCCCGCATGGCGGCGGCGCCTTTTCGGGCAAGGACCCGACCAAGGTCGACCGTTCGGCCGCCTATGCGGCGCGTTACCTTGCCAAGAACGTCGTTGCCGCCGGCCTCGCCGACCGCGCCACCATCCAGCTCAGTTACGCCATCGGCGTCGCCAAGCCCTTGTCGATCTATGTCGACCTGCATGGCACCGGCAAAGTGGCCGAGGACAAGCTGGAGACCGTGCTGGGCGAAGTGTTCGACCTCAGCCCGCGCGGCATCCGCACTCATCTCGACCTCAACAAGCCGATCTATGCCAAGACCTCTGCCTATGGCCATTTCGGCCGCAAGCCCGGTCGCGACGGCTCGTTCAGCTGGGAAAAGACCGACCTGGTCCCGGCGCTGAAAGCGGCGGTCAAGGCTGCTGCCTGACTCGTAACAAAGGCCCCCTCACCCGCCGCTACGCGGCGACCTCTCCCCCAAGGGAGAGGTGGTGACGGGGCGAGATCGTGCCACAACTCACCTCTCCCTTTGGGGACGCGGTAGCGCCCTGGGGGGAGAGGTCGGCCTAAGGCCGGGTGAGGGGGCCTTTTTCCACGGAGCCCTGTGTGTCATCCCAAAAACCCCACCATCCCCTCAATGTCGATGGCGAGCCGCGCGCCTTTTTCGGCCGGCGCTCGGGCAAGCGCCTGCACAAGGGGCAGGACCAGCTGTTCAAGGAATTGCTGCCTGAGCTGGAGATTGCGCTCGGCGACGAGATGCTCGATCCCAAGGCCCTGTTCCCCGAGGCGACGCGGCACGAGATCGAGATCGGCTATGGCGGCGGCGAGCATCTGTCGCTCGAGGCCAGCCGGCATCGCGACACCGGCTATATCGGCTGCGAGGTGTTTTCCGGCGGCATCGCCAAGCTGCTGCAGCAGATCGACGAAGAGGAGCTCGGCAATATCCGGCTCTACACCGACGATGCGCTGAAGCTGTTGCAGAAGTTGCCCGACGCCAGCCTCGATGGCGCCTTTCTGCTCTATCCCGATCCATGGCCGAAGGCCCGGCATCACAAGCGCCGCTTCATCTCGCCGCTGACCCTCCGCGAGCTCGGGCGGACGTTGAAACCCGGCGCGCCGTTCCGCTTCGCCACCGACATCGAGGACTACGCCAACTGGACGCTGGCGCATATCCTGCGCGCGCCCGACTTCGCCTTCCGGCCCGAGTGGGCGCGGATCTGGCACGAGCCGTATGACGGCTGGGAGCCGACGCGATACGAAGAAAAAGCTCGCGCCGCCGGGCGGAACATCAGCTTCTATCTGACGTTTCAGCGCCGCTAGACGCCAGCGCGCCCGCCGCATTGCCGAGAGTTAATGAAACGTTCAGGCAACCGGCCAATGAAATCTGGCCGTTGCCTCTGGAAAACGCCGCCTCGTGAACGATATGCGACGTTGGGGATCTCGCGCCATCCGGTAACGGCTGGCCACCATTCTGCGTGGAGTTGGCGTATGCGTCAGCAGAACCGTTCGCCCGTCAACCAGGCCGTGATCGAGGAACTCTTGACCACTCGAAACAGCAAGTGGACGCTCACCGTCGTGCTGCATCTCAGGCATGACACACTGCGGTTTTCCGAGTTGCAGCGTGAGATCGGCAGCATTTCGCAGAAGGCGCTGACCTCCAGCCTCAGGGCGCTGGAGCGTGATGGCTTTGTCAGCCGCACCAGCTACGCGACGATTCCGCCGCGGGTCGACTATGCGCTCACCGAACTCGGTGCCGAGGCGCTGAAGGCATTCGAAGCCTTCGAGGCTTTCGCCGCGCGCCACTGGCATCGGGTGCTCGAGGCGCGGCAGCTGTTCGACGCCCGTGACGCCGATCAGCTCGAGCCTCCGGTGCTGCGGATCAGCACCGGCCGTTGATCGCGCGGGGTAACTGCCCCGGGAGCAGCGAGCCGGCAGGCACGTAGCCCGCCGGCTCGGAGGATTGCCATCAGTCGAAGAAGTTATCGACGAGCAGCGAGCCCTCGTTGGCCGGAGCCGTACGGGCACCGGTATCAACCTTGCTCAGCACGCGGGTGTTACCGCCCACCGAAGCCTTCACCGGGGTCAGCGTATCCTTGTAGAAGTACTCGAACTTCGAGGAACCGTCGGCCTGCTGGACCACGGCGCGGATGACGTTGTCGGTGTTCTCGTAGACGTCGGTGGCTGCGATGCCCTTATGGTTGAGCTGAGTCACCAGGAAGTCGCTGTCGAAGCTGGAATCTTCAGAGGCTGCAAAAGCAGGAACCGAGAGACCGCCAACGACGAGCAGGGCGGCAAGGCCAAGAGCAGAAGTCTTCATTTTTCATGTCCCTTTCGTTTTCTGGACAACAGGGAGATCGGACTCCGGCGGCACGATCGCAAGGCACTGAATCTGCACTTGTGCCTCTTGAAATTCGATAATGCGTGCAGAGGGTTACACGGGAGAACGCCACCATCCCATGAGAAACCCACCTCCCTTAAGGAAGGTTGGTTGCCTTGAGGAAACCATCGGCAGAAGCTGGGCTTGAGCATAGTTTTCTGCGCGGAATGAGCATGGTTTGATGGGAACCAGGCGCGCATTTTCAGCGTCTCACAGCGACAAGGAGGCGTGCCGTGCACCAAACCGTGAGAATTCTAAATATTCAGCAAGTGACGCATAACGTGCGCCGCTACGTGCTGGAAAAGCCTGCCGGCTACCGGTTCGAACCGGGCCAGGCCACCGAACTGTCGCTCGACGAGGACGGCTGGCGCGACAAGAAGCACCCCTTCACCTTCACCGCGCTCAACGACTGGGACTATCTCGAGTTCACCATCAAGAGCTATTTCGACACCGGCGGCGACGGCATGACCGAGCGGCTGTTCGGCTACGGCCCGGGGCAGCAGCTGGTGCTGCGCGACCCCTGGGGCACCATCACCTACAAAGGGCCCGGCACTTTCATTGCCGGTGGTGCTGGCGTCACCCCGTTCATCGCCATCCTTCGGCAGCTCCACCAGGACGGCAAACTCGGCGGCCACCGGCTGATCGCCTCCAACCGCAAGGCCGAGGACATCATCCTGCGCGACGAATTCGAGGCGATGGAAGGGCTCGAGGTCACCTGGACGGTCACCGATGAACCAACTGCCGAAGATGTGCTGCACGAGCGGATCGACGAGGCCTTTCTCAAGCGCCACGTGCGCGACATCAGCCAGAACTTTTACCTGTGCGGCCCGGACCCGATGGTTGCCGACCTCAAGGCGGCGCTGGGCGGGCTTGGCGCCCAGGCCGAGGCGCTGACCTGGGAGAAGCCCTGAGGGGCTGGCTGCTCCAGCAAGACCTGCAGGCCGGCTCGGGCCGACCCCCACCCCTGTCCCCTCCCCCTAAGAATGGGGAGGGAGATCCTCCCACACGTATCGAAGCTAGCGTCTCCCTCCCCCTGTTTGAGGGGGAGGGGACAGGGGTGGGGGTCAGCCCGCGCCGGCGTTTCGGCAAGCCCCCGCCGCAGCCTACTCCGCCGCCTGGGGCTGGGCTGCGGCCGCCGCGCCTCGGCCGGAGAGCGTTCGCTGCCCGAGCAGCACGGTGAGCAGGGCCAGGGCGCCGGCCACCACCGAGACGACGAAACCATTGCCGGCGCCATAGGTGTCGACGACCCAGCCGGTAACGAAAGAGCCGAGCGCCATGCCGATGCCGATGCCGGTCATCACCCAGGTGATGCCTTCGGTGAGCATCGCTGCCGGCACCCGGCGCTCGATCAGGCCGAAGGCGGTGATGAAGGTCGGCGAGATGGCGACGCCGCTGGCAAAGACGGCAAGCGCCAGTGTCGGTACGCTGTCGACGAACAAGAGCGGCCAGGCGGTGACGGCGAGGACGGCCAGCGCGATGGCCAGCTGCTTTTCGAGCGCCAGCTTCAGGTTCAGCGCCCCGACAATCAGGCCGACGGCGAACGAGCCGACGGCATAGACACCGATGACGAGGCTGGCCGCGCCTGGTTCGCCCAGCTCTTCGGTGATCGCCACGGCGCTCACTTCGGCGGTGGCAAAGATCGCGCCAACGAAGATCAGGGCGAGGGTGATGATCTGCACCGGCCGCTGCCGGATAGCGGACTGCCCGCCGCCGCCTATGGCGCCACTGGGCCTGGGCTCGGTGCGGCGCTGCGCAATGAAGGCCAGCCCGCCCAGCGCCAGGAACAGCGTGCTGGCAAGCAGCCCCGCCTCGGGGAACAGGGCCACGGCCAGGCCCACCGACAGCGAGGCGCCGGCGATATAGACCAGCTCATCGGCCGAGGATTCGAAGGCGAAGGCGGTGTTGAGCTCGGGCCGGTCGCGGAACAGCTCGCTCCAGCGGGCCCGGATCATCGCCGGAAAGCTTGGCATCAGCGCGGCGGCCAGCGCCGCGGCGAACAGGGTCCAGATCGGCCAATCCTGCCAGGCCGCCAGCATCAGTACCGCGAAGGCGGCGAGCGCGACGATGGTGGTCGGGATCAGCACCCGCGACTGGCCCAGCCGGTCGACCACCCGCGAAATCTGCGGGGCGAACAGCGCATTGGCGAGGGCATAGGTGGCGGACACGGCGCCGGCGAGCCAGAACTCGCCATGCGTCTGCGACAGCATGGCGACGATACCGATCGGCGCCATCGCCATCGGCATGCGGGCGACGAAACCGGCGGCGGCGAAGCCTTTGGCGCCGGGCGCCCGGAAGATTTCTGCGTATGGATTCGGCATGGCAATCCCTCGACATTTGGCGAGCCGCGGATTACATGATTAACATACGCGGCGTATGCAAAACATCTAGTCACATACGCGGCGTATGTCAATTAGCATACGTGACGTATGTGAAAAAGGCAGAGCATGGCCCAGAGAACCCGCAGCGAAATGATCGTCGAAACCCGCGCCAAGCTGGTGGCAGCAGGCCGCAAGGCTTTTGCCGACGTCGGCTATGCCGGGGCCTCGATGGATCACTTCACTTCAGATGTGGGGCTGACGCGCGGCGCGCTGTACCACCATTTCGGTGACAAGCGCGGCCTGTTCGAAGCAGTGGTGGCCGAGATCGACCGCGAGATGACGGTGCGCCTCAAAGCGCGTGCCGCGAAAGCGCCGAACGCCTGGGAGAGTTTCGTCGAAGAAGGCATCGGCTATATCGAGATGGCGCTCGAACCCGAGATCCAGCGTATCATGCTGCGCGACGGCCCGGCGGTGCTCGGCGATCCCTCGTCCTGGCCCAGCGCCAACGGCTGCATCACGGCGATGAAGCAGAGCCTCGAGGGTCTGCTCGAGACCGGCGTGATTGCCGAAGTCGACTGCGAGGCCACCGCCCGGATGATCACCGGCGCCTCGTGCTACGCGGCGCAGTGGATCGCCAATGCCGACGATCCCGTCGCCATCTCGCAACGCGCCACTGCCGCCTATCGGCGTCTCGTCGAAGGACTGCTGCGCGAAGCGCCGGTTCGCCACTGACGGCGAGCGCCGGAACGCGCTACTCGAGGACCGCGCCGATGACGAATGCCGTCACCTTGTCGAGCGGCATCTCGCAGGGCTTCAGGGTCGGTTCGGCGCTGCTCGGCGGGCGGTAGATATTCAGGCTGATGCGATCGCTGCCGCCGAGCTCCTCGGCGTAGAGCTTGAAGCTCCGACCATTGGCGTGAACCGAGTTGGTCACCCCATAGCGCCGGCCGGCATAGCGGGCGGTGAAGTAGCCCTGCGGCCACGACATCAGGATCGACCAGACGGCAGCAGGCGAAGTGTCAGCGGAGATCGTCATTCCACTAATATGGGACGGCGCGATCGAAGCGCCAATTCCGTCACGGCGTCTGCCGGAGATCGCCAAACAAGCCTGACAGCGGTTGGCAGGCTTAGGGGCGTAGCATCACTGCCAATGATGGACGAGATGAAAGGAACGCCGCATGTCCGGCACGACGCCAATGCGGGCTACACGACGTGAATGGATCGGCCTGGCGGTCATCGCCCTGCCCTGCATCCTCTATGCCATGGACCTGACCGTGCTCAACCTCGCGGTGCCGTCGCTGACGGCCTCGCTCAACCCCACAGCGGCGCAGCTGCTGTGGATCGTCGATATCTACGGCTTCTTCGTTGCCGGCTCGCTTCTCACCATGGGAACGCTGGGCGATCGCATCGGGCGGCGGAAGCTGCTGTTGATCGGCGCCATCGCCTTCGGGCTGACCTCGCTTCTCGCAGCGTTCGCGCCGACGGCGGAGACGCTGATCGTCGCCCGGGCGCTGCTCGGTGTTGCCGGCGCGACGCTCGCCCCCTCGACGCTGTCGCTGATCACCAACATGTTCCGCGACGACCGCGAGCGCACCATAGCGATTAGTGTGTGGGTCGCGAGCTTTTCGACCGGCGGAGCGATCGGACCGGTCGTAGGCGGCATCCTGCTCAACTATTTCTGGTGGGGCTCGGTGTTCCTGATCGCGGTGCCGATCATGGTGCTGCTGCTGCTGGTCGCGCCGCGGCTGCTGCCCGAGTACAAGGACCCACAGGCCGGCCGGCTGGATATCGTCAGCGCCGCGCTGTCGATGGCCGCCGTGCTGTCGATCATCTACGGCATCAAGTCGCTGGCCGAGGGCGGCGATTTGGCGATCAGCATCGGCGCCATCGCGCTGGGGCTGGTCATCGGCATCGTCTTTGCGTGGCGGCAGTTGCGGCTCACGCACCCGCTGCTCGACCTCAGTCTGTTCGCCCGCCCGGCGTTCAGTGCGGCGCTCGGCATCAACGTATTCGGATTTTTCGCGCTGTTCGGCATGTTCCTCGTGGTGGCGCAATACATGCAGCTGGTGCTGGGCCTTTCCGCGTTCGAAGCGGGCATCTGGAGCCTGCCGGTGGGCCTCGGCTTTATCGTTGGCTCGCTGCTCACCCCGCTGCTGCTGAGCCGGATGCGGCCGGCCTATGTGCTGGCATTGGGGCTGACCGTCGCGGCACTGGCGCTGCTGGTGATCGGGCTCACCGCGCCATCGCGTGACCTGATCACGCTGATTGCCGCCGACACCTTCCTGTCGATCGGGCTCGCCCCGGTGGCAACGATCGCGGCGGACCTGGTGATGGGCTCGGCCCCACCGGAGCGGGCCGGCGCCGCCTCCGGGCTCAATGAGACCAGCTCGGAGTTCGGCGGGGCACTTGGCATTGCGCTGCTCGGCAGCATCCTCACGGTGCTGTATCGCGGCGGGCTCGGCGACACCCTGCCGCAGGGGCTGTCGGGCGAGGCGGTAGCCATGGCGCTACGCGGCATCGGCGGCGCCCACAGCGCGGCGGAAACATTGCCCGAGGGCGGCATGGCGCTGCTGGAAGCGGCGCGCGTCGCTTACGCCGACGCCATGCTGGTGACCTCGCTGTTGGGTGCGGCGATCGTCTTCATCGCGGCAGTGACGACCATCGCGATGTTCCGCGGCATGCGGCCGGCGACGGCCTAGAGGGTCCCTCGTTCATCGTGGCTTTCCCCTCATCCGGCGCTACGCGCCACCTCCGGGCGAGGGCTACGCCCTCGTCCCTCGACCCGACGGGGAGAAGAATCCAGTGAGCCCGGCAATCACCCCCTTTCCTCTCCCCGTCGGGGAGAGGGTGGATCGGCCGTAAGGCCGAGACGGGTGAGGGGTGGTGAGCGCTGGAGAAGGCATATGGGCGTCGGAACACCAAGCACACCGCCAAACAAAAAGGCCCGGGAGCGATCCCGGGCCTTTCGTGTTCGATAGGTGCTGCCGATTACTCGGCGGCTTCCTCGGCGATTTCCTTGCCGGTCGCCTGGTCGACGACCTTCATCGACAGGCGGACCTTGCCGCGCTCGTCGAAGCCGAGCAGCTTGACCCAGACCTTGTCGCCTTCCTTGACGACGTCGGTGGTCTTGCCGACGCGCTGGGCGGCGAGCTGGGAGATGTGCACGAGGCCATCCTTGGCGCCGAAGAAGTTCACGAACGCGCCGAAATCGGCGGTCTTGACCACGGTGCCCTGGTAGATGGCGCCGACTTCGGCTTCATCGGTGATCGACTTGATCCACTTGATGGCCGCATCGATCGAAGCGCCGTCCGAGGACGAAACCTTCACGGTGCCGTCGTCATTGATATCGATCTTGGCGCCGGTCTTTTCGACGATCTCGCGGATCACCTTGCCGCCGGTGCCGATCACTTCGCGGATCTTGTCGGTCGGGATGGTGATGGTCTCGATGCGCGGCGCAAACTCGCCGACGCTGGAGCGCGAGGTGTCGAGCGCCTTGGCCATCTCGCCCAGGATGTGCTCGCGACCGCCCTTGGCCTGCTCGAGGGCGACCTTCATGATCTCCTCGGTGATGCCGGCGATCTTGATGTCCATCTGCAGCGAGGTGACGCCGTCGGCGGTACCCGCAACCTTGAAGTCCATATCGCCGAGGTGATCTTCATCACCCAGGATGTCGGAGAGCACCGCAAAGCGGTCGCCTTCGAGGATCAGGCCCATGGCGATACCGGCCACCGGCTTTTTCATCGGCACGCCCGCATCCATCAGCGCCAGCGAAGTGCCGCAGACGGTCGCCATCGAGGACGAGCCGTTCGACTCGGTGATCTCGGAGACGACGCGGATGGTGTAGGGGAACTCTTCGGCCTTGGGACGGATCGGGTTGATGGCGCGCCAGGCGAGCTTGCCGTGACCGATTTCGCGACGGCCGGGCGAGCCCATGCGACCAGCTTCACCGACCGAGTAGGGCGGGAAGTTGTAGTGCAGCATGAAGTTCACCTTGCCGGTGCCTTCGAGGCTGTCGACGAACTGCTCGTCGTCGCCGGTGCCGAGCGTGGCAACGACGAGGGCCTGGGTCTCACCGCGGGTGAACAGCGCCGAACCATGGGTGCGGGGCAGCACGCCGACTTCGGCGACGATCGGACGGACGGTGGTCAGGTCACGACCGTCGATGCGCGACTTGGTGTCGAGGATGTTCCAGCGGACGATCTTGGCCTGGAGGTTATGGACGACTTCGCCCAGGTCCTCGGCCGAGACGGTGCCGGCTTCGATCTGCGCCGCGTAATGCGCCTTGACCTTGGCGTTGGCAGCATCGACTGCAGCGTAGCGCTGCGCCTTGTCGGTGATCTTGTAGGCGGCGCGCAGGTCGGCTTCGGCCACCTTCAGCACGTCGGCTTCGAGCGCCGAATAATCCGGAGCGGTGAAATCACGCGGCTCCTTGGCGGCGAGTTCGGCCAGCTTGATGATCGCGTCGATCACCTTGCGCGAGGCCTCGTGACCGAACATCACGGCGCCGAGCATGATCTCCTCGGAAAGCTCCTGGGCTTCCGATTCCACCATCAGCACGGCATCCTGGGTGCCGGCCATGACCAGATCGAGCTTGGATTCGGCGCGACGGTCGACGGCGAGGTTGAGGACGTACTGGCCATCGACGTAGCCGACGCGGGCAGCGCCGATCGGGCCCATGAACGGCACGCCCGAAATGGTCAGGGCCGCGGAGGCAGCGACCATCGAGAGCACGTCCGGATTGTTCTCCATGTCGTGCTGGAGAACAGTGACGATGACCTGGGTCTCGTTCTTGTAACCATCGGGGAAGAGCGGGCGGATCGGACGGTCGATCAGGCGGGAGATCAGCGTCTCGGCCTCGGTCGGGCGCCCTTCGCGCTTGAAGTAGCCGCCCGGGATCTTGCCGGCGGCGAAGTACTTTTCCTGGTAGTTGACGGTCAGCGGGAAGAAATCCTGACCCGGCTTCGGCGACTTGGCCGAAACGACGGTGGCGAGGACCACAGTCTCGCCGAGCGTGGCGAGCACGGCGCCGTCGGCCTGGCGGGCGATCTTGCCGGTCTCGAGGGTGAGGGGCTGGCCGCCCCAGTTCAGCTCAACTTTGTGGTAGTCGAAGTTGATGGGCATTTCGTTGTCTTTCCATTCTGCCGGAATGAGCGGGAACGCGGGGGCGTAGCCACCCCGCGAACTCATCCGGTGTGCCAGCCACACGCCGCACCCCATGTGCGACTGCAGCCCAAAATCGGCACGGTTCCGCGCTGACACCTCCTGTCAGGGAGGGCGGAACATGGACAAGACGATGAGCCGCTCATTTCCTGAAAGGAGGAGGTGCCCATCCTTGCGAACGTTCTGGCACCGTGAGCGGCCGATGATCTCGCCATGCTCCGCGTAGTTCGTCAGCCTACGCAAATACCCGGCAGGTCTGCCGGGGCGGACCCGCGAGGCGTACCTCGTGGGTCCAAGTCATAGTCGCAGCCCAGCCTTAGCGGCGCAGGCCCAGACGCTCGATCAGCGCCTTGTAGCGCGCTTCGTCCGACTTCTTGACGTAGTCGAGGAGACGGCGGCGCGTCGAAACCATCTTCAACAGGCCACGGCGGGAATGGTTATCCTTGCCGTGCAGCTTGAAGTGTTCGGTGAGATTGGCGATGCGTTCGGAGAGGATCGCGACCTGAACTTCCGGCGAGCCGGTATCGTCCTTCTTGGTGGCGTAGTCCTTGATGAGCGCAGTCTTCCGCTCTGCGGTAATCGACATCGGAAAGGTCCTTTCAAACAGAGGATCATCGGGACGCTGCCACCCGGGATGTCGTCCAGGTGGAGCCATGAGTAAGCGCCGGCCGGGCCGGAACTCGCGCGCTCTATAGGGGAAAGGGGCTGAGAACGCCAGTTATTTGTCGGAACCGGGGGTTTCGGCCGCGCCGTTGAGGCTGTCGGAGGGGTCGAGCGAGCTCAGCGGAATGGTGAAGCGCCACTCGATGCCGAGCTCGTGCACCTTGCGCTCCACCTCGCCATTGAGCGAGCGGCCGACCATGTTTTCGAGCACGGTGGTGCCGAAACCGCGGCGTGGCGTGGTTTCGGCCGGGGCATTGCCGCTTTCGTGCCAGATGAAGCTCACCGCATCGCCGAGGCGTTTCCAGGTCAGTTCCAGGCGGCCGCCATCCCTGGCGAAGGCGCCGTACTTCACCGCGTTGGTTGCCAGTTCATGCGCCGCCATGCCGAGGATCTGCGCCGCCTGGGCATTGAGCCGCAACGGCGGGCCCTCGACGATCACCCGCTCGCCATCGACCGGGCAGAACGGATCGATCTGGCTGACCAGCAACTCCTTCAAGTCGACGCCGGCGACGCCGTGCGCCAGCAGCAGATCGGTGGAACGGGCGAGCCCGAAGATACGGCGCTCGAAGTTCGAAACGAACTCGGGCACCGAATCGGCACCGCGCGCCGTCTGCTTGGCCATGGCGGCGATCACCGTCATCTGGTTCTTCGACCGGTGCGCCAGCTCGCGCATCAGGAAACGCACCTCGGTCTCGGCGGCCTGGCGGCGCCGCGAGGCATCGCCGAGCGCGCTCGACACGGTTTCGATCTCCTCGATCGGGAAAGGCCGCGCCTCGACCGGCTGGCCGGCGCCGAGGCGCTTGGCGTCAGCCTCGAGGCCATGCACCGAACGGCCGATCTGCAGGCTGACGCCGTAGACGACGAGGACCACCAGCGCCGCCAGCAGCACGCCGCCGGCGAGCAGCGACCAGAATGCGTCGGCCAACGGCTTGGCCACCACGGCGCGATCGGCCCAGGCCACCAGGGTCCAGCCGGTGAGGGTGGAGCGCTGCGCCACCACCAGGTAATCCTTGCCCTCGGAAGCGAGGCTGCGCCAGCCGGCGGTCGAGCCGAGTTCGTCGATCGGCGCGAGGTTGAAGGCGTCGCCGGTATTGCCGCCCTGGTCGGCGGCGGCGATGATCACGCCCTTTCTGTCGACCAGCGCCACGTGCCAGCCGTCAGGCATGCGGCTCGCCAGCAGCGTATTGGACAACTGGCTGGCGCCGCGGCTGAAGCCGAGGATCAGCGGCTGCTGGCCGGCCGGGAAGATCGGCTGCAGGATGTTGACCACCCATTGCTGCGACACTCGTCCGAACACGGCGTCGGAGATCGCCACGTCGCCGCTGTCGAAGGCCCGCTGCGCGGTCTCGACGTCGCCGATCGGATTGGTCTCCTGCTCCGACATGGGGACCCGGGTTGAGAGGTCCGAAGTCATGTCCGGATGGATCAGGTAGACGTAGGATGCGGTGTTCTCGAGCGCGACACTGACCCGGGCGTGGAACTCCGGGTAAGCGGCCGGGCCCAGCGGCGGCGTGGTGGCGAGGACGCGCAGCGTCGTGATGTTGGCGTTGATCTCGCGATCCACCGCCTGGACGATCGAGCGGGCATTGCCGGTGATCAGCGTCTCGACGACGCGCTCCTGCGCCTCGTTGTTGCGCTGCAGCAGGATGGCGGAGAAAACGAAGGCGGGCACCAGCGCCACCAGCGCCAGGACGAACAGGTAGACGGCAATCGGCCGGGCGGTGCGGCCGCGACGGCGCGAAACAGCACTGCTCTCAGCCGGGCTCGGCCCGTCAGCCATAACGCACCCCGGCGAAAATCAACCCGAACCCCTGTGCACTGCAGTGCACGGGAACGCCCGATATCACTATTGGTTCCGGTGGTTCGGCAAGAATCGTCAGTGGATCGTCAGACGATGACCCGCTGCGGCTTGAACATGCCGGCCTCGACCCGCCCCAGGGCCACCGCAAGGCCGGCGCTGCTTGCCCAGGCGCTGTCGAGCGCGATCGGCGCCGAGGCGCCGCCGAGCAACACCGGGTTGCCGTGCCGCACGGCGCTCACCTGATCGGGAGTGAGGCGGATCTCGGGCAGCAGCGCCAACCCGGCGGAGACCGGCAAAAGCAGCGCATCGCGGTCCGCTGCCGCCTCCAGCGCCTCGAGCGTCACCGCCCGCGCATCGCTGAACGGGCCGACGGCGGTGCGGCGGAGTTCGACGACATGGCCGCGCGTGCCGAGCTGGCGCGCCAGGTCGCGCGCCAGGGCCCGCACATAGGTGCCCTTCTCGCAGGTCATTTCCAGCCGGCTGATTTCGCCGGCATGTTCAATGAGCCGGAGGGCCTCGATATAGACCGGGCGCGCCGCCAGCTCGACTGTCTCGCCGGCTCGCGCCAGGTCATAGGCCCGTTCGCCGTCGACCTTGATGGCCGAGAAAGCGGGCGGGGTCTGCATGATCTCGCCGGTGAAAGCGGGGAGCGCGGCGAGGATCTCTGCCTCGGATGGCCGCACCTCGGAGCGGGCGCTGACCTCGCCTTCGGTGTCGTCGGTGGTGGTCTCTTCGCCCCACTTGATGGCGAAGCGGTAGACCTTGGTGCCGTCCTGCACGGCGGGCACGGTCTTGGTGGCTTCGCCCAGGGCGATCGGCAGGATGCCGGTGGCCAGCGGGTCGAGCGTTCCGGCATGGCCGGCTTTCCTGGCGCCGAACAGCCAGCGGAGCCTGCCCACCGCCTGGGTGGAGGTCATGTCATAGGGCTTGTCGAGAACCAACCAACCGGAGACGTCGCGCTTCTGGGATCTGGGTGCGTTCAATGCATCTTCCTTGGCCTCCCTCCCCCTCCTTCAGGGGGAGGGATTGAGGGTGGGGGTCAGCTAGCGCCGGCGCGTGTGGACCCCCACCCCTGCCCCCCCTCCCCCAACAGGGGGAGGGAGACCGAGAATCCCGCGCGCGCTGTCCCCTACTCTTCGTCCTCATCCTTAAGGATGTCGCGCTGCACGCGGTCGGAACGCAGCAGGGCGTCGATCTTGCCGAACTCGTCGAAGGTGTTGTCGACGAAGAACTTCAGGTCGGGCGCGAATTTCAGGTCGAGTGCCGGCGCCACGCGGCCGCGGATGAAGCGGTGGTGGCGGTTGAGCGCCGCGACGATTTCCTCGGCGCCCTCACCGCCCAGCGGCATTATGTAGGCATTGGCGAGCTTCAGATCCGGCGTCATGCGGACCTCGGGCACGGTGATGACCTTGCCTTCGAGCAGCGGGTCCTCGATCTCGCCACGGGAGAAGACGCCGGCGAGGGCGTGGCGCACCAGTTCGCCGACACGCAGCATGCGCTGGCTGGGACCGGTGGGCTTGTGGGTGTCGCGTTTCATTGGGGTGAGTTAGGCGCTTGGCGGCTTTCCGTCAACGGTGGGGCGTTCCCCCTCCGCTTGAGGCAGGAGCGACTGCAGGGGGGATAGTTCGCGTACCGGACCTTCAGCCGCACGGCTCCGCCTTGTCCCCGTCCTTGCCGGCGATCAATCGCTCCAGCCCATCGAGCAGGACCTCGAGGCCGAAGTCGAAGGCGAGGTCTGGATTGCCCAGGCCGTATAGCTCGCCGACCACCGCGCCCACCCGGCTCGCCACCGGATAGGATGAGAAATCCATCGTCGAGAGGAAGGGCTCGATGGTGTTCCACCACTCGTCGTCGCTCATGCCGGTCTGCGCCTTGACCATGTTGGCGCGGACCACGTCGCGCACCGCACCGTGCACATAGTTGGCGACGAGGATGACGCAGAAATCCATTTCGACTTCGCCGAGGCCGAGCCCGTCGAAGACGGTGAGGAAGTTGTCGTAAGCGCGGATGGTGTTGGGCCCCAGCACAGGCCGGTGGGTGCCGATCTCCAGCGCCCAGGGATGCGCCAGGTAGAAGCGGCGAAAGCTGCGCGCCACCAGCGTGACGTTGGCGCGCCAGTTATCCGGATGAAAGTCGGGGGTGGTGGGTTCCCCCGCCTGCCCGGTGGCGACGGCATCGAGCATCAGGTCGAGCAGCACCGCTTTGTCCGGGATGTGGGTGTAAAAGCTCATCGGTGAGATGCCGACCGCCTCGGCGACCCGCCGGGTGGAAACCGCATCGATCCCCTCGGCATCGGCGATGGTGACGGCCGCCGCCACCAGATCGGCGACGCTGACCCGCGATTTGGGTCCGCGCCTGGGCGCTGCCGCCTTGCCCCACATCAGCTCCAACGTCCGGATCGGATCACCCCGGCCGGTAATTTCCTCGGCCATCCGGCCTCCACAAAATAACTCTTTACAGTGTACAGGATTGAGTTTATCCAAACCCCGTACACTGCACAACGTTATATCCGCGCTCCGCGAAAGTCGAGATATCCATTCGGAGATCCGGCGCGCGCGTCGAAAACCAGTCTGCTGACACGTCATGTCAGCAGGGCTGGTCAAGCGTGTCCAAGGTGAAGCGAAAAGAGGAGTGAAGCAATGATCCATGCCCGCGGACTGAAGCGCAGCTTCAAGACCAAAGAAGGTGTGGTGGAGGCGGTGCGCGGCCTCGACCTCGACGTGGCGGAGGGCGAACTGGTGGCGTTTCTCGGCCCCAACGGCGCCGGCAAATCCACCAGCGTGCGCATGCTGACGACGCTGCTGCCGCCCACCGAAGGCGCGGCGAGCGTCGCCGGCCACGATGTGCTGCGCGACGCCAACGCGGTGCGCCGCCGCATCGGCTATGTCGGCCAGGGCGCCGGCGCCGGCGGCTACAACAAGCTGCGCGACGAGCTGCTGACCCAGGGCGCGGCGCAACGGATGAGCAAGCCCGATTCGGCACGCCGCGCCGACGAGCTGATCGGCATGCTGGAGCTCACCGGGCTCGAAAAGCGTACCGGCATGAGCCTCTCGGGTGGGCAGAAGCGGCGCGTCGATATCGCGCTCGGACTGATGCACAGCCCCAAGGTGCTGTTCCTCGACGAGCCCTCTACCGGGCTCGACCCGCATAGCCGCGCCAACCTCTGGGAGCACATCCTCAGACTCAGGAAATCGACCGGCATGACCATCTTTCTCACCACCCACTATCTCGACGAGGCCGATCAGATGGCCGAGCGGGTGATGATCATGGACAATGGCCTGGTCATCGCCAATGACACGCCGGAGCGGCTGAAAGCCAACCTCGCCGGTGACCGCATCACCATCGACGCCGATAACTCGGCGGTTGCCGCCGAACTCGCCGCCCACCTCCCCGAAGCCCGTGAAATCAGCCGCGACGGCGCCCGGGTCGGGGTCACGGTAAAGAGCGGCGAAGCCGTGCTGCCGGAGTTCATCCGGGCGCTGGACCAGCGCGGGGCGCGCGTGCTCGCCGCCAATGTCCGCCGGCCGACGCTGGACGACGTGTTCCTCGGGCTCACCGGCCGCTCGCTCAGGGAGGCCGCGGCATGAAAGGGCCATTCGCACCGATAAGGGGACGGCGCGGGACACCGGCCGAGGTGTCCCCTATCCCCTCAGGGGAGAGGGCCAGGGTGAAGGGTGCAGCTTCGCCACTCGCGCTCGCTGAGCCGCCTTCACCCTTCATCCGGCGCTGCGCGCCACCTTCTCCCCTGAGGGGAGAAGCGACCCGAGAGACCTGGAGCTTGCACCCATGACCTTCTTCCGTGACGTCGCCACCTCGTTTGCCCGCGAGATGAAACCCACCCTCGCCGACCCGTCCTGGATGGCGTTCGGGCTGGTGCAGCCGGTGCTGTACCTCGCCTTCTTCGTGCCGCTGCTCAATGTCGGCGGCTCGACCGCCGAGGCGCTGCAATGGTTCGTGCCGGGGATGATCGTGATGCTGACTTTGTTCGGCACCGCGATGGTCGGCTGGACCCTCACCGAGGAGCTGATGAGCGGGGTGCTGGAGCGCTTCCTTTCCACCCCGATGAGCCGGCCGGCACTGATCTTCGGCCGCTCGCTCAAGGAGATGTTCCCGCTGGCGCTGCAGGCCTTGGCGCTGATCCTCCTCGCCTGGCCGTTCGGGCTGGCATTGCATCCGATCCAGATGCTGTTCGGGCTGGCGCTGCTGGCCCTGTTCGGCGCCGGGGTGGCGGCGCTGTCCTATGCGCTGGCGATCGCGGCGCGGCACAACACCTCGCTGTTCTACATGGTGAGCCAGTCGGTGGCGCTGCCGCTGATGCTGCTGGGCGGGGTGCTGCTGCCGATCGAGAACGGGCCGGGCTGGCTCTATATCGCCAGCCGCTTCAACCCTCTGACCTATCTGATCGAAGCGGAACGGGCGCTGTTCGCCGGCGAGCTCATCACCACCACGGTGCTGTGGGGCGTGCTGGTGGCACTCGGCACCGCAGTGGTCGGGCTCAGCATCGGCGCCAGGGCCATCCGCAAGGCGAGCCTCTGATTTCCTCCCTGTCAGCAGGCAAACAGTCGGACGTCCATGCTGACGTCCGACTTTCCCACTCCTTCGAGGCCAAGATCATGAACGCAGAGAACATCATCATCCCGGTCCTTTCCTCGGCGGCAACTGGCCGCCCGGATGAGGCTCAGACGCTCGCCGCGCGCATCGAACTGGCGCTGGCCATGGGCCAGCAGCAGGTCGCAAGCGACCTCCATCGCCGCTTCCAGGCGCTGCCGCTGTCGGAAGCCGAGCGACGCCGGATCCATGCCGAATTCGCCGTACTCGACCGGCTGCGGTGAAGGGGTTGCCAACGCGGCCGAGTTTATTTAACTAACTGGTAAAGTACGAAGAGGGTTCGCATGTACGGTTCGATCAAGATCCGCGGGGCGCGGGAGAACAATCTCAAGAACGTTTCGCTCGATATCCCGAAGCGGAAGATCACGGTGTTCACCGGGGTCTCGGGCTCGGGCAAATCCTCGCTGGTGTTCGGCACCATCGCGGCGGAGAGCCAGCGGCTGATCAACGAGACCTACCCGGCGTTCGTCCAGCAGTTCATGCCGCATTACGGCCAGCCCGATGCCGACGAGCTCGAGAATATCTCGGCCGCCATCATCGTCGACCAGCAGCGACTGGGTGGCAACTCGCGCTCCACCGTCGCCACCGTCACCGATGCGGCGCAAATGCTGCGGGTGATATTTTCGCGCGCCGCCGAACCGAAACTCGGTGCGCCGGGGCTCTATTCCTACAACGACCCGCGCGGCATGTGCCCCGATTGCGAAGGTATCGGCCAGGTCGCGGCGATGGATATGAGCGCCGTGGTCGATGAGAGCAAATCGCTCAACCAGGGCGCGCTGCTGCCCAAGGATTTCGCTGTCGACAGCTGGTGGTGGGAGATCTTCAACAATTCCGGGCTGTTCGACATGGACAAGCCGATCAGCAAATACACCGCTGAGGAGCGGGAGAACCTGTTCCACCTCGACGACGGCCGGAAGGTCAAGGTCGGCAAGATCGGCCTCACCTACGAGGGGGTGGTCGCCAAGCTGAAAAAGGGGCTGGGTTCGAAGGATCCCGAGAACCTGCAGCCGCATGTTCGCGTCGAGTACGACAAGATTTTTACCCGCAGGACCTGCCCGGCCTGTGGTGGCGCCCGGCTCAACGCGGCGGCCCTCGGCAGCAAGGTCAACGGCAAGTCGATCGCCGAATGCTCGGCGATGCAGGTTTCCGACCTCGCGCCATTCGTCCGTTCGATCGAGGCGTCCTCGATCAGGCCGATGATCGAAGCGCTGGCGGCGCGGCTCGAGAACCTCGTCACCATCGGGCTCGGCTATCTGAGCCTCGACCGCGAGAGCTCGACGCTCTCCGGCGGCGAAAGCCAACGGGTGAAGATGGTGCGCCATCTCGGCTCGTCCTTGACCGACATCACCTATGTGTTCGATGAGCCAAGCGTCGGCCTCCACCCGCACGATGTCGCGCCGCTGGCCGAGCTGATGCAGCAGCTGCGCGACAAGGGCAACACCGTGCTGATCGTCGAGCACAAGCCCGATATGATCGCCATCGCCGACCACGTGGTCGATATGGGCCCGTTCGCCGGTTCGAAGGGCGGCGAAATCGTCTACGAGGGCGATTTCGACGGGCTGCTCAAATCCGGCACGCTCACCGGCAACCACATGAAGAAACACCAGCCGATCAAGGCCGATGGCCGCCAGGCCAAGGGTCAGCTGAAAATCGCCCATGCGAAAACCAACAACCTGCGAGATGTGTCGGTGTCGATCCCCGAGGGCGTACTGACCGTGGTCACCGGTGTTGCCGGCGCCGGCAAGAGCTCGCTGATCCAGGGTTCGCTGCCAGCCGCCTATCCGGACACGGTGATCATCGACCAGAATCTCAACCGCGGCTCGTCGCGGTCCAACACCGCCACCTATACCGGCATCCTCGACACGGTCAGAAAGACCTTCGCCAAAGCCAATGGCGTCGATGCGGCCCTGTTCTCGGCCAACTCGAAGGGCGCCTGCCCGGACTGCAAGGGGCTGGGGGTCACTTATACCGACCTCGCACACATGGATCCGGTGGCCAGCGTCTGCGAGACCTGCGAGGGCAAGCGCTTCACCGAGGAAGTGCTGCAGCACAAGCTGCGCGGCAAGGCGATCAGCGACGTCTACGAGATGAGCGTTTCGGAGGCGACCGAGTTCTTCACTGAGCCGGCCATTGCCAAGATACTGAGGGGGCTCGACGATGTCGGGCTCGGCTACCTCACCCTTGGCCAGCCGCTCTCGACGCTCTCGGGCGGCGAGCGGCAGCGCCTGAAGCTCGCGGCGGAACTGGGCAAATCCGGCAATATCTACGTGCTGGACGAACCCACCACCGGGCTCCACATGAACGACGTCGACACGCTGATTGGCCTCTTCGACCGGCTGGTCGACGCCGGCTCGACGGTGATCGTCATCGAGCACAATCTCGATGTGATCAGCCGGGCCGACTGGGTGATCGACCTCGGCCCCGGCGCCGGCCACGAGGGCGGCAGCGTGGTGTTCGAGGGGACGCCGACGGGGCTCAAGGGCGCGAAGGGGAGCTTGACGGGAGCGGCGTTGGCGGCGCGGGGGTAGGCTCGCGCCGACGCGGGGACCCCACCCTTGATCCCTCCCAATCAAGGGGAGGGCGGACCCGGGAGTCGAGCGGGCTTGCACGACTCATAAGTATCTGCTTATGTGTTGGCCATGGAAGCGGATATCTTCAAGGCCCTGGCCGATCCCAACCGGCGGCTGATGCTGGAACGGCTGGCGGCGGGCGAACTGAACGCCACGGCATTGCGACAGGGGTTTGACATCAGCCAGCCGGCGATGTCGCAACACATCGCGGTGCTGCGCGGCGCCGGGCTGATCAGCGAGCGGCGCGAAGGGCGAAGCGTACATTACGCGGTGAATCCCGACGGCATGGCGCCGCTGACCGATTGGCTGGCCCGTTACCAGGCTTTCTGGCCGGAGCGGCTGAGCCGGCTGCGTGATTTCCTCAAGGAGATGGACCAATGAGCGAGCCGGCAGGCAAGCCCGAGCGGGTGATGGTGGAGTGCGCGCTCGACGAGGCGCCCGACAAGGTGTGGCGGGCGCTGTCGATCCCCGCATTCCGCGACAGCTGGCTGACCCCGAAGGCCGATGGCGAGCACTACACCGCCGAGGTGATCGAGGCCGAGCCGCCGCGGCGGCTGACGCTCAGCTGGCGCGATGGCGATGACGACGCGGCGGAGCTGGTGACCTTCACCCTGTCGCCGACCTCCACCGGCGGCACCTGGCTGCGGCTGGTGCATGACCGGGTCGCCGAGCCGCTGCGCATACCGATCCCGGCCAATGCCAACACCATGATGCTGCGCGCCGCCTAAGGCACTACAGCTTCTCACTTTTTCCTACTCTGAAGGAGGTCGCCGATGCGCGACATGATGCAACTCGTCCCTATGGTCATCGAACAGTCGACCCGCGGCGAGCGTTCGTTCGACATCTTCTCGCGGCTGCTGCGCGAGCGGATCATCTTCGTCAATGGCGAGGTCGAGGATCAGATGGCGGCGCTGATCTGCGCCCAGCTGCTGTTCCTCGAATCCGAGAACCCCGGCAAGGAAATCTCGCTCTATATCAATTCGCCCGGCGGCGTGGTTACGGCAGGGCTCGCCATCTACGACACCATGCAGTTCATCAAATCGCCGGTGTCGACGCTGTGCATGGGCACCGCCTACTCGATGGGCTCGTTCCTCCTCGCCGGCGGCGCCCCCGGCCGGCGCATGGCGCTGCCCAATGCCTCGATCCTCGTGCACCAGCCCTCGGGCGGGGCGCAGGGCAAGGTCACCGATGTGCTGATCCACGCCGAGGAAAGCCGGAAGGTGAAGGCGCGGATCAATCGAATCTATGCCAAGCACTGCGGGCGGACGATCGAGGAGGTCGAACGCACGCTGGATCGGGACCGCTACATGTCGCCCGAAGAAGCGCGCGACTGGGGGCTGATCGACGCAATCTTCACCGAGCGGGCGGAACTGGCGATGCCGGTGCCGGAACTGCCGGTGGGGCGGTGATCTGCTCCCTCAGCGAAAGAGACAAGACATCATCTTCATCCGCCGGTGTACGCCACCCCTCATCCGGCGCTACGAGCCACCTTCTCCCCGACGACGGGGAGAAGAATCCTGCAAGCATCAGTGAGCCACCACTATTCCTCTCCCCGTCGGGGAGAGGGTGGATCGGCCGAAGGCCGAGACGGGTGAGGGGTTTCACGCTCTGACGAGCAGTCACCCTACCGATACCCCGCCGCCTGCAGCTCGAACAGCTCCGCGTACCTGCCGCCATTCGCCATCAGCTCGGTGTGCGTCCCCTGCTCTTCCACCTTGCCGTCGGCCAGCACCACGATGCGGTCGGCCATGCGGACGGTGGAAAAGCGGTGCGAGATCAGCACCGCCGTGGTGCCTTCGGCGAGGTTCTTGAAGCGGGTGAACACTTCGGCTTCGGCGCGCGCATCGAGCGCCGCGGTCGGCTCGTCGAGAATGATGATCTCCGCGTTGCGCATATAGGCGCGGGCGATGGCGATCTTCTGCCACTCGCCGCCCGAGAGATCCTGGCCTTTGACAAAGGTGCGGCCGAGCATCTGATCGTAGCCCTCGGGAAGCTTTCTGATCACCGGATCCGCAAGGCTCTGCTCGGCGGCGGAGACGATGCGGTCGCGATCGGCGGCCACCTCGATGCGGCCGACACCGATATTGTCCGAGGCGGTAAAGCTGTAACGCAAAAAATCCTGGAAGATGACGCCGATATGGGTGCGGAGGTCGGCGGTCGAAAATTCCTTGAGATCGATACCGTCGAGGGTGATGCGGCCCTCGTCGGGGTCGTAGAGCCGGGTCATCAGCTTGACGATGGTGGTCTTGCCGGCGCCGTTCTCGCCGACCAGCGCCAGCGTTTCGCCGGCAGGCACGGCAAAACTCAGGTTACGCACCGCCCAGGTCTCCGAGCCCGGATAGCGGAAGCCGACATTCTCGAAAACGATCCCCTGCCGCACCGGCAGAGGGAACGGCTTGGGATGTTTGGGATCGAGGATGGTTGGCTTGATCTCGAAGAAGCTGAACAGGTCGTCGAGATAGAGCGACTGCCCGGCGATCTGAGTGAAGCCGATCAGGATCTGCTGCAGGTAACCGTTGAGCTGCGAAAAGCTGCCCGACAGGAACACCAGCGTGCCGATGGAAAACTCGCCATGCAGGGTCCGCCAGACGATGTAAGCGTAGGCGGCATAGTAGGTGAGGGTCGAGATCGAGGCGAGCAGCCCGGTCTGCAGCGCGCGCTTGATCGAGAGGTTGCGGTTCTCGATCAGGATCTGGTCGGATAGCCCCTTGAAGCGGCCGGACAGGAAATCGCCGAGCCCGAACAGCTTGATCTCCTTGGCGCTGTCGGCGCTGGCGCCGATCTGGCGCAGGTATTCGAGCTGCCGCCGCTCGGGCGAGCGGTTATGCGAGATCCAGTAGGCCAGGCGGTTGAAGCGGAACTCGCCCCAGACCGCCGGGATCAGCGCCAGCGCCAAAAGCCCGATGAGCAGCGGCGCATAGACGAAGAGGCCGGCAGCGAGCGCAATGGCGGTGATCATCGCCTGGGCCTGGCCGAACACCTGCGAGATGACGGTCGAGCGGGAAGAGGCCTGGCGGCGGGCCCGCTCCAGCCGGTCCTGGTATTCCGATTGCTCGAAATGCTTCAGGTCGAGTTTTGCCGCATGCTCCATCAGCTCGAGGCTGACGGCGTTGGAATGGCTTTCGCCGAGGATGTTGTCGACCACGTTGATGGCGCGGTTGAAAGCGTCGCGGGCGAACACCAGGGCGAACTCGCCGACCAATAGCGCGATGAGGAAACTGAGCCTACCGCTCGCCAGCCAGTCGCTGAGCTCCGGGCCCGGCACGCCGAGGCTGGTCTGGTGCACCACCTCGTCGATGATCAGCTTGGCGAGCAGCAGCACCAGCGGCGGCTGGATGGCGACCACCAGCCGGAGCACGATCGACAGCCCCATCAGCCAGGGGCTGGTGCGCCACATCTGGGCGAACAGCCGGCCGAGGTGACGGAAGGTTTTGAGCCGCTCGCCCTTGTCGAACGGCAAGGCATCCGGAATATCCGGGCCGTTCGCACCCCGACCCCCACCGACCCTGCCGCCGACACCGCGCATCAAATCACCCAGAACAATGGCCCAATCCTAAGCCGCAGCACGGCTTGGCGAAACCGGCAATTCGGGCAGGTCTGCTCCCCTCCCCCTTGAGGGGAGGGGCGGGGGGTGGGGGTGGTGCAGGGCAGCGATCACTGTCGCGGCATTCGAGGAACCCAGTATGAACGTGCCGGCTTATCGGGTCCAATAAGAGGTCCGGGCGATACCACCACCAGGCCAGCCAGCCTCCGATCAGGACCGCGACCACGGTGGCGATTACGACAACCGCCTTCGCGCTCGCCAAAAGAAAGAGAGCGCCGGGCTTTCGCCAGGCGCTCTCTTTGATGGCTTGTCGCTCACGCTTACAGCGTCCGGGTAACCTGCTCGACGCGGAAGCATTCGATGACGTCGCCGGCGCGGATGTCTTCGTAGTTTTCGAAGGCCATGCCGCATTCCTGGCCGACCGGCACTTCCTTGACTTCGTCCTTGAAGCGCTTGAGCGTCTTGAGCTTGCCTTCGTGGATCACGACGTTGTCGCGCAGCAGGCGCACGCCGGCGCCACGCTCCACGATACCCTCGGTCACGCGGCAGCCGGCGACCTTGCCGACCTTGGTGATCGAGAACACTTCGAGGATCTCGGCGTAACCGATGAAGGTCTCGCGACGCTCCGGCTTCAACAGACCCGACATCGCCGCCTTCACGTCATCCACGAGGTCGTAGATGATGTTGTAGTAGCGGATTTCGATGCCCTCGCGGGTGGCGAGGTCGGAGGCCTGCTTGTTGGCGCGGACGTTGAAGCCGATGATGATGGCGTTCGAAGCCGAAGCCAGCGTCACGTCCGATTCGGTGATGGCGCCGACGCCGCTCATCAGGATCTGCGCCGACACTTCGTCGGTCGAGAGCTTGTTGAGCGAGGCGTTGATCGCTTCGACCGAGCCCTGCACGTCGCCCTTGATGATCAGCGGGAACTTGGCGATGCCCGAGGCCTTGAGCTGATTCATCATCTGCTCGAGGCTGGTGGCGCCACCGCCTGCGGTCTTCTCGCGGATCAGGCGCTGACGATACTCGGTGACTTCACGGGCTCGCGCTTCGGTCTCGACCACCGAGAAACGGTCGCCGGCCGACGGCACGCCGGTAAAGCCCAGCACTTCCACCGGAATGGACGGGCCGGCTTCCTTCACCTGCTCGCCCTTGTCGTTGATCAGGGCACGGACGCGGGCGAACTCGGTGCCGGCGACGACGATGTCGCCGATGGCCAGCGTGCCGCGCTGCACCAGCACCGTCGCCACCGCGCCGCGGCCGCGATCGAGCTTGGCTTCGATGACGAGGCCCTCGGCACGCCCGTCGCGGGCCACCTTGAGCTCGAGCACTTCGGCCTGCAGCAGGATGGTCTCGAGCAGCTTGTCGAGGCCGACCTTGGTGACCGCCGAGACTTCCACGTCGAGTACGTCGCCACCCATCGATTCGACGAACACTTCGTGCTGCAGCAGTTCGGTGCGAACGCGCGTCGGATTGGCCGAGGGCTTATCCATCTTGTTGATGGCGACGATGATCGGAACCCCGGCCGCCTTGGCGTGCTTGATGGATTCGATGGTCTGCGGCATGACGCCGTCATCGGCCGCCACCACCAGCACCGCGATATCGGTGGCCTGGGCGCCACGGGCGCGCATGGCGGTAAACGCCTCGTGGCCCGGGGTGTCGAGGAAGGTGATCTTCTGGCCGTTCTTTTCGACCTGATAGGCACCGATGTGCTGGGTGATGCCGCCGGCTTCACCTGAGACCACGTTGGTCTCACGGATGGCGTCGAGCAGCGAGGTCTTGCCGTGGTCGACGTGACCCATGATGGTCACCACCGGCGCGCGGTTGGTCAGGTCCTCGGCCTTGTCGTCGGCCGGGATGTCATAGAGACCCTCTTCCACGTCGGCGTCGGAAACGCGCTTGACGGTGTGGCCGAGTTCGGTGGCGATCAGTTCGGCGGTATCGCTGTCGATGACGTCGGTGATTTTCACCATCTGGCCCTGAGCCATCAGGATCTTGATCACGTCGACGGCGCGCTCGGACATGCGGTTGGCCAGTTCCTGGACGGTGATCGCCTCGGGAATGGTCACTTCACGGCTGAGTTTGGGCGCCTGCTGCTGGTTGCGGCCCATCTTCTTGTCGCGACGGCGGCGCATGGCGGCCAGCGACGGCCCCTTGTCGCGATCGGACTCCGAGCCGGCATTGGTGACGGTCAGGCGGCCACGGGCGAAGGCTTCCTCGCCGGCACGGCGGGTCGGACGCTCAGGCGTGGTCACGGTGCGCGCGGCACCACCCCGGCGGGCGTTCTCGAGCTCGGTGGCATTGACCAGCGGCCGCGCTGCCGGAACCGTACGGGTCTTGCGGCCATCGGCCTCGGATGGCGGGGTCGGCGGCAGCTCGGCGACCGGGGTCGCCGGGCGGCGCTGCGGCGCCGTTTCGGCGGCACGGCGAGCCGGCGAAACGCGCGGCTCACGCGAGACGGTCGAAACCTCGGCGACTTCTTCGAGCGCACGGTCGGCCTCGGCGGCACGCGCCTTGGCTTCCTCGGCTTTCTGGGCTTCCTCGCGGAGGGCGCGGCGGCGCGCATCTTCCTCAATGCGGCGGGCCTCTTCGGCGCGGGCGCGGGCCTCGTCCTCGGCCTGGCGGCCGGCGGCTTCGCGCAGGGCCCGGGCCCGGGCATCAGCCTCGGTGGCGCTCAGCCCACCACCCGGACGCGGTGCGGCGCCCGAACGGAGCGGCGGCCGGCCCTGGTTGGACTGGTACGGGCGGTTGCCCGACGGTGCACCCGACGAAGCGGGGCGACCCGAACCCTGGGATGGCGCACCACCGCCCTGCGGCGGGCGCGGCGTGTGTACCGGCGCGCCGGGCGGTACGAAGCGGGTGCGCTTCTCGACGACCACAGTGTTCCGCGACGAACGTGCCACATTGGGGCGTGCCCCCATCGAGGGCCCCCCTTTCAATGACAGCGTCTTCTTGCCGCCGGCACCAGAATCTTCGCGCTTGTCGTCGTTATCAGCCATGTAACTCGCGTCTTCCTTCACGAAACCTGTCCACGAAAGCGCGGCTCCGCGCTCTCTGACCAAGTCCGATTGTAGGGCTCAGGGGGCGGCATAGCGCTGCTGCGCCGCTCAAACAACCCGTCTAGTTGGCGATGTAACGAGCCAGCCTTTCAGCTCGTTGCACTGCCGCCTGGGCCGCGCCCCCCTTGATGAGCGCAGCATGTATCACATTTTCGATCCCGAGTGCCAAACCCATTTGACCCGAATCGAGCAATTCGAAATGCGGAGTTAAGACGGGCTCAAAACCCGCCTCTTCCGCCGCCATCGTGTAGCCCTTGAGCGAACCCAGGAGCTTATTCCTGCCATCCTCGGCCGCGTCAGTCGCGGTGAGGAGAGCCACTACGTCACCCGCTTCGATCGCCGCCTTGACCTTGGTCGAGCCGGTTACCAGCTGTCCCGCCTTGCGCGCCAGGGAGAGCGAACTGAGCAGTCGCTCCTCCAGCCGGCGCCGGGTCAACCCGGCGAGATCGTCGGGCACCTTCACTTCGGCCTTGAGGCTTTTGGCGAAGGCCTTCTTCTTTTGCGCCTCGGCCACGCTCTTCAGGCCAAGGGTTATCCAGACGCCGCGACCTTCGGCCTTGCCGTCGGTATCGGGCACCACCTCGCCATCGGGTGAGACGGCGAAGCGGATCAGCTCGGCAATGGGCTTTACCTCACGGGTGAGAGCGCATTGCCTTTCGGTTTCTTCGCGACGCGGCACCGGGCTTCAGATCACCCGATTACGCGGGCGCCCCTTCTTCCAGTTCAGTCGCCTCGTCGGCCACGGCGAGATCGGCTTCGGTGATCCAGCCGGCCTTGAGACGGGCCTGCAGGATCATTTCCTCGGCTTCCTCACGGCTCACCGGGAAATCCTTGAAGGTGCCCTCGAACCGCTTGGTCTCGCCGTCCTTACGCTCCGTCCAGCCCACCAGATCGTCGGCGGCACAGCCGGCAAAGTCCTCGACGGTCTTGATGTCTTCCTTACCCAGCGCGACGAGCATCGCCGCATTGAGGCCCGGGATCTCGTAGAGCTCGTCCTCGACGCCGAGCTTGATGCGCTCGTCGTCATTGGCCTTCTCGATCGCCGCCAGGTAGTCGGAGGCGCGCTGCTGGATTTCCGCCGCGGTCTCTTCGTCAAAACCCTGGATCGAGGCGATTTCCGAGGCGTCGATATAGGCGAGTTCCTCGACCGAGGAAAAGCCTTCGGAAGCCAGTAGTTGGGCAACCATCTCGTCAACATCAAGGGCCTGCATGAACAAAGCAGAGCGCTCGGTGAATTCCTTCTGGCGACGCTCGGACTCTTCGGCTTCGGTAAGGATGTCGATATCCCAGCCGATCAGCTGGCTGGCGAGGCGGACGTTCTGGCCGCGACGGCCAATGGCGAGCGAAAGCTGCTCATCGGGCACCACGACTTCGATACGTTCGGCCTGCTCGTCGAGCACGACCTTGGCCACATCGGCCGGCTGCAGCGCCGAAACCACGAGGTCGGCAATCGATTCGGTCCACGGGATGATGTCGATCTTTTCGCCCTGGAGTTCCGCGACCACGGCCTGGACGCGCGAACCGCGCATACCGACGCAGGCGCCGACCGGGTCGATGGAGGAATCGGACGAGGTGACGGCGATCTTGGCGCGGCTGCCCGGGTCGCGGGCGATCGAGCGGATGGTGATGATGCCGTCGTAGATCTCCGGCACTTCCTGCATGAACAGCTTGGCCATGAACTGCGGATGGGTGCGGGAGAGGAAGATCTGCGGGCCGCGCTGCTCGCGGCGCACGTCATAGATATAGGCGCGGACGCGATCGCCGTAGCGATAGAGCTCGCGCGGGATCAGCTCGTCGCGGCGGATGATGGCTTCGCCACGGCCGAGGTCGACGATGACGTTGCCGTACTCGACGCGCTTGACGGTGCCGTTGACGATCTCGCCGACGCGGTTGATGTACTCTTCATACATGCGGTCACGCTCGGCATCGCGCACCTTCTGCACGATCACTTGCTTGGCCGACTGGGCGGCGATGCGGCCGAACTCGATCGGCGGCAGCGGCTCGGTCAGGAAGTCGCCGAGCTTGGCGGCGTCGTTCTTCTGCTTGGCGTATTTGAGTTCGACCTGGCGGGAGGGCTCCTCGACCGCCTCGACCACTTCGAGCAGCCGCCACAGGCGCAGCTCTCCGGTCTTGGGATTGATCTCGGCGCGCACGTTGGTCTCGGCGCCGTAGCGGGTCTTGGCCGCCTTCTCGATCGCGTCCTGCATCGACTCGATGACGATCATGCGATCGATCGACTTCTCGCGGGCGACGGCATCAGCGATCTGGAGCAGCTCCAGGCGGTTCGCGCTAACGGCCATTTAGTGTGTCTCCTCAGTGGAAGCGTCTTCTTCAGTAGATGGGATCTCGACGGTCTCGATGTCTTCGTCGTCGTCGATGGGGAATTCAGCCTGGTCGACCTGCGCCAGGTTCATCAGCTTGTCGGTCATCACCAGCTTGGCTTCGGCCAGCATGGTCAGCGGCAGGCGAAAATCCGGCTCGGTGCCCTTGGGCACATCGGGCAGGGTGATGACGACATGATCGCCGTCGACCGCCTTGATCAGCCCGCGGAAGCGGCGGCGGCCATCGAGCAGGTCACTCAGTTCGACCTTGGCCTCGTGACCGATATAGGCGGCGAAATCGCGGGCGCGGACCAGCGGCCGGTCGATGCCGGGCGACGACACTTCGAGATGATACTCGCGGTCGATCGGATCCTCGACGTCGAGCACCGGCGAGACGTCTTTGCTCAGCCGCTCGCAATCGGTGATGTTGAAGCGGCCATTGCCGTCTTCGGCCATGATCTGCAGCGTCAGGCCGTTCTCCTGCGTCATCTTCACACGCACGAGGCTGTAGCCGAGATCGTTGGCGACGGGCTCGACGATGCGGGCTATCCGCTGCTCGAGGCCGGTCTCCTTGATGTAGCGCTTTTCGGTCAGATCAAAGGTCATGTTGTGCGATGAGGCCTGGTAAAACAAAAAGAGCGGGGGCCCGGTCGGCACCCCACTCTCGCTTAGAGCCAGAGATGTTGTTGGCGCTCATATAGCGCCGATGGCCGTCCGACGCAAGATGATGCGGCCGCACTGTGCTGATGGCCCCCAGCAGCTATGGTGCAGATCAGGATTCGAACCTCGGAGTTGGATTGATGAAGACACGCGCGGCAGTGGCATTCGCGGCGGGCAAGCCGCTTGAAATCGTCGAACTCGATCTCGAGGGACCCAAGGCCGGCGAGGTGCTGGTCGAGATCAAGGCCACCGGCATCTGCCACACCGATGCGTTCACCCTGTCGGGCGCCGATCCCGAGGGGCTGTTCCCCTCGATCCTCGGCCATGAGGGCGCCGGCGTGGTGCTGGAAGTCGGCGCCGGGGTCACCAGCCTCAAGCCGGGCGACCACGTGATCCCGCTCTATACGCCGGAATGCCGGGAATGCCCGAGCTGCCTGAGCCGCAAGACCAACCTCTGCACCGCGATCCGCGCGACCCAGGGCAAGGGCCTGATGCCCGACGGCACCTCGCGCTTTTCCTACAAGGGCGAGACCATCTACCACTATATGGGCTGCTCGACCTTTTCGAACCACACCGTGCTGCCCGAGATCGCGCTGGCGAAGATCGACCCCAGGGCGCCGTTCGACAAGGTGTTCTATATCGGCTGCGGCGTCACCACCGGGGTGGGCGCGGTGCTCAACGCCGCCAAGGTGGAGGCCGGCGCCACGGCCGTAGTGTTCGGGCTCGGCGGCATCGGGCTCAACGTGGTGCAGGGGCTGAAGCTCGCCGGCGCCGACATGATCATCGGCGTCGACATCAACAACGACAAGCGCGCCTGGGGCGAGCGCTTCGGCATGACGCACTTCGTCAACCCGCGGGAGATCGAGGGCGACATTGTGCCGTATCTCGTCAACCTCACCAAGCGCGGAGCCGACCAGATCGGTGGCGCCGACTACACCTTCGATTGCACCGGCAACACCAATGTGATGCGCCAGGCGCTGGAAGCCAGCCATCGCGGCTGGGGCAAGTCGGTGGTGATCGGCGTCGCCGGCGCCGGGCAGGAAATCTCCACCCGGCCGTTCCAGTTGGTCACCGGCCGCACCTGGATGGGCACCGCATTCGGTGGCGCCCGTGGCCGCACCGACGTTCCGAAAATCGTCGACTGGTACATGAGCGGCAAGCTCGAGATCGACCCGATGATCACCCACACGCTCAGGCTCGAAGACATCAACCAGGGTTTTGAGCTGATGCACCACGGCGAGAGCATTCGCAGCGTGGTGCTGTTCTAGATCTGCCGGCCGCTGTCCTCTCGAAAGCGGGGCCCGCCTCACCCCCTGGCGCGTGCCGACCCCCACCCCTGTCCCCTCCCCCTAAGAATGGGGAGGGAGACGCATACTGAAACGGTCGTATTCTGGTCTCCCTCCCCTTGTTTAGGGGGAGGGGACAGGGGTGGGGGGTCAGCCCGCACTACCGGCGAGGCTGGGCCTCCTTCAACTACAGCCCCAACCGTTTCCGCAGCTCCGCTTCGCTCATACTGCCCGGCTTGGCACCCTTCGCCACCAACTCATGCCCGATGCTCACCAGCCCGGCATTGAGCGGCGTCGGCACGTCGTGCAACCGGCCGAGCAGGACGATTTCGCCGTTGAGGTAGTCGGTCTCGATCGTGCCGGTGCCGCGTTTGAGGCTCTGGATCGAGGAGCCGCCGGTGCGAGTGACGCCGGCGACCGCGCCCATATCCATCAGCCCCTGGCGGCGCGGATCAGCATTGCCCACCGCCACCCAATCGATGCCGGCGGCCTTGTAGACCGCTTCCGCCTCGGCCTGGATCGCCTCCAGCAGCGGGCCGGAGCGGCTCCCGTGACCGAGTGCGGCCTCGAGAACATTGCCGAGATTGTCGCGCAGCTTGCCGTATTTCGAGCGCATCACCCGCTCGAGCGGGAAAGCGGCGAAACCGGCGCTGTCGAAAGCGGTGGCGATGGCCGCGACGTTGTCGTCGAGCCCATGCGGATAACGGCCGAGATCGACCATGCCGTATTTCGGCGTGCCGTAGCAGATCACTTCGCCCGCCGTAACGTAGTCAGCCGGCAGCATCACCGTCATGGCATAGACAGTCGGAAACAACCGCAACGCCAGCCGCTCGTTGTTGACGCCGTTCTGGGCGCAGACCACCGCCTGGGTGGTCACCCCGGCGGCGCGCAGGTCTTCGAGCGCCGGAGCCGTATGCTGGCCCTTCATGGTGAGGAAGATGACGTCGTCGGGCTGGAATTCGAGCTCGTCGGGTGCACCGACCACCGGGAAGCTGACCAGTTGGGCGTCATTGGTGGTGCGGAACATCAGGCCGCCGTTCGCTCGGATCGCCGCCAGCATATCGCCGCGGGCGATGCCGACCACCTTGTGGCCGGCGACGGAAAGCGCCGCTGCAAAGGTACCGCCGATAGCGCCGACGCCGTAGATGATGAACCGCATGCTGAACTCCTTTGGTCCAGCTTGGCGGCAATGGGCGGCCCGAACAAGGCAGCCCATAGTCGAAAAGGTAACCGGCGGCGGGGTTCACGTACCCAGCGCTGCTCCCGCCGCCGGCCGGACCGTCACTGGGCAGCAGCCAGACGGTCTTGGCTATCCGCCGGGGGCGGAGCGGGGTGGGCGCCGGCTTCGGCGCCGAGAGGTTTGACGCCGCGCAAGGCGGTAAGGGCGACGATGGCGATCAGCAGCAGCACGCCGGCTTCCATCGCCGCCACCAGTTGCAGCGCCGCGGTGAAGGCCGCACTGGCGGCAGTGAGCAACGGCGCGCCGTCGGGGAGGCTGGCGGCGACAGCAGCCGCACCGGCCAGCGTTTCGGTGGCGGCGTGAGTCTGCGCCTCGGTCAGGCCGGCCGGCAGGTTGCCGCTCAGCAGACTGCGATAGACCAGGGTGCCGAGGCTGCCGAGCGCCGCGATGCCGAGCGAGAAACCGAACTCCGACGAGGTCTCCTGCAGGGCAGCCGCAGCGCCGGCGCGTTCCGGGGCGACAAAACCCATCATGATGCCGGTGCCGAGCGTCACCATCGGCGCGCAGCCGAGGTTGAACAGCGCGAAGCCGACGATCACCGCGGGCACGCCGTAGCTCTCGATGAGCAACACGACGATCAGCAGCCCGACAATGGCGACAACCATGCCGGAGGCGATGAGCCGGCCGGGGCGGATGGTCTGCGCCAGCTTGGGCGCCAGCATGAAGGCGACGATCATCAACAGGATGGCCGGCAGGCCGCAAAGCCCGGCCCAGAGTGGCGAAAGCCCGGCGACGAGCTGAAAATACTGCGCCGTCAGCACCATGATGGCGCCGGTAACGGTGATGAGGAACATTGCCCCGATCACCGCAGTGAAAGCGCCGTTCCTGAACAGCTTCAGGTCGACCAGCGGATGGGCCAGCGTCACCTGCCGGCGGATGAACACAATGGCGAGCAAAAGCCCGAAAGCGATGGCACCGAACGGGGCGAGACCGACATCACCCTTGGCCAGTTCCTTCAGGCCATAGACCATTGGCAGGATGGCGCCGAGCGACAGCACGACACTGAACAGGTCGAGCCGGCCGGCTTGTGGCGCCTTGTATTCGGGGAGCAGCGCCGGAGCGGTGACGAGCAGCAGCAGCATCACCGGCACGCCGAGCAGGAACGGGGCGCCCCACCAGAAGTGCTCGAGCATGATGCCGCCGACCAGCGGCCCGAGCAGCATGCCGCCCATGAAGCAGGTGAGCCAGATCGAGATGGCAAAGCCGCGCTGCCGTTCGTCGTGGAACATGTTGGTGATGAGCGCGAGGATCGAGGGCGACAGCGTTGCGCCGGCGATGCCGAGCAGGCCGCGCGCCACGATCAGCATGGTGGCGCTGCTCGAGAACGCCGCCAGCACCGAGGCCGCGGCGAAAGCGGCGCCGCCGATCATCAATAACTTCCGTCTGCCGATGCGATCGCCGATCGTCCCCATGGTGATGAGGAAGCCGGCGAGCAGGAAGCCGTAAATGTCCATGATCCAGAGCTGCTGCGCGCTATCGGCGCCCAGCGTCTCGCTGATCCTGGGGAGGGCGAGCAGAATGACCGAGACGTCGATTGAGATCAGCAGGGTGGGCAGCGCCAGGACGGCAAGGCCGGTCCATTCGCGGGCGGTGGCGCGCTGGTTCGGGGCGGGCATGGCACTTCCTTTCACTTAAGGTTCGGCTTAAGTAATCGAGTGCAATGCTTAAGTCAACGCTTTAGTGATGGTAACTGACCCCAAAACTGGGTGTGAGGGCGATGTTCTCAGCGTTCGTGGCTTTCCCCTCATCCGGCGCTACGCGCCACCTCCGGGCGAGGGCTACGCCCTCGTCCCTCGACCCCGACGGGGAGAAGAATCCGGATAGCGCGGTGATCACCTCTTTTCCTCTCCCCGTCGGGGAGAGGGTGGATCGCGCGAAGCGCGAGACGGGTGAGGGGTGGCAGCCACCGAGCCAACCCATGGGCGCAACTGGTGGGAACGGCAGGGTTTGGTCGTGGCGACGCGGATTATCAATAAACCGTCACACCCAGGTTGTATCCATCGGCAACCGACGATAGTTTGCCGGCCTTCCTCCCCTGACTACCAACCACGGACATCGCAGCATGGAATACCGCCGCCTCGGTAAGGCTGGCCTCAAGGTCAGTGAGTTTTCGTTTGGCGCCTGGGTCACCTTCGGCAAGCAGGTCGGCGAAGACGCCGCCCAATCCATCATGGGTTACGCCTACGACAACGGCATCAACTTTTTCGACAATGCCGAAGGCTATGAGCAGGGCAATGCCGAGATCGTCATGGGTGAAGCGCTGAAGGCGCTGAACTGGAGCCGCGACAGCTATGCGGTGTCCTCGAAAGTGTTCTGGGGCGGCGCCAAGCCGACGCAGAAAGGGCTTTCGGCCAAGCACGTCACCGACGCCGCCCATGCGGCGCTGAAGCGCCTGCAGGTCGACTATCTCGACCTCTATTTCTGCCACCGGCCGGACATCGATACGCCGATCGAAGAGACGGTGCGGGCGATGCACAACCTCATCACCCAGGGCAAGGTGCTGTACTGGGGTACCTCGGAATGGTCGGCACAGCAGCTGACCGAAGCTTACGCCGTGGCCCGCCAGGAACACCTGACGCCGCCGACGATGGAGCAGCCGGAATACAACCTGTTCCGTCGCGAGAAGGTCGAAGCCGAGTTCCTGCCGCTCTACAGCCTGTTCGGGCTGGGCACGACGATCTGGTCGCCGCTCGCCTCGGGCATCCTGACCGGCAAGTATAATGACGGCATCCCGGCCGATTCGCGCATGAACCTCCCCGGCTATGAGTGGCTGAAGGCCAGGCTCGACAGCGACAAGGGCCGCGATGAGCTCAGCAAGGTGAAAGAACTGGCAAAGCTCGCCGACGAAGTGGGGCTGCCGATCCACCACCTGGCGCTGCTCTGGTGCAACGCCAACCCGAATGTCTCGACGGTGATCCTCGGGGCCTCCAAGCTCAGCCAGCTGAAGGACAACCTGAAGGCGCTGGACTCGAAGGCGAAGATGACGCCCGAGGTGCTGGCGAAGATCGAAGCGATCATGGGCAACAAGCCGGAAGCGCCGCGGCGGTTCTGAGAGGCCGGAGGGCGCTGGAAACAAAACCGACTGCCGGTGGCGGCTGACCCCCACCCCTGTCCCCTCCCCGCAAGGGGGAGGGAGACCCACACACCAGCATCGCGACTGTCGTCTCCCTCCCCCTTGCGGGGAGGGATCAAGGGTGGGGGTCAGCCCGCGCCAGCGCTGGTCGACAGCCACCGCTCACCCGCACGCGACCAATACCCACCATTACACCCCCACCCTTTCATCAGCGCTTCCCCCGCACTAGACATAGCGCACCGCTGATGGAGGCATGATCGGGTGACGGTGCGCTGGCGCATTGTGGGACTGGCGCTGGCGAGCCTCTTGTCGATCGTCGCGATGACCGGAGTAATGGCTTATGGGCTATGGCTCGCCGATCATTTCGTGCAACGGATCGATGCGGTGCATCGGCGCTTCGAGGTGATCGCCGAACTCGACGGTCGGGCCAACGCCTACGCCAGGCAGGTGGCCGCCGTGCTGCTGCTGGGCCGAACCGAGATGCCGGCGGTGCAGCGGGCGCGCATCGACATGGAACGCACCTTCGCCCGGCTCAGCCGCGCCACCCGTGACGAGCTGACGACACTGGGCGGCATCGCCGAAATGGTGCCCGAGCTCGAGCAGCTCGAAGACGTGCGGCGGATGATCGAACTCTACCACGCCATCGATGCCTCGGCGGCCCGGGCGCTGGCAGCGGCGCGCGACGGCAAGGCGGATGAGGCCACCCAGCTCTATGGCCGCGACGTCGCTTTCCGCCTCGCCAACGAGCTGCAACCGCTGATTGACCGGGCGCTGGCCGAAGAGCGCAACGAGGTGGCGGCCGAGCTCAAGCAGGTACAGCAGACGCAGGGCACCATCCTCGGCGTCGCCGGCATTCTGGCGTTCGTGTCGCTGGCCGTGCTGAGCCTGCTCGGTGTCCTGCTCTATCGCGCGGTCCGCCGCTCGGGCCAACGGCTCGAAGCCGAGATCGATACCCGTACCGCCGAGCTGCGTGACGCCAATGCGCGGCTGCGCGCGGTAGACGTGCGGCGCACGCAGTTCCTTGCCGATGTCAGCCATGAGTTGCGCACGCCGCTCACGGTGTTGCGCGGCGAGGCCGATGTGGCGCTGCGGGGTCAGCCCAGGCTCGATGACCTGCGCCAATCGCTCGAGCGCATCCGCGGCCAATCGGTCGATATGTCGGGGCTGCTCGACGATCTGATCGCCTTCGCCCGCACCGATGCGGAAAGCCAGCAGCACCTGCCCGCCGATACCAGGCTCGACGAAATCGTCGCCGCGGCCGCCGAGGAAGCACAGGTGCTGGCCGAGCCGCGCGAGGTCAGCGTCGTCACTGAACTCGGCGACAATGGCGCGCATGTCGACGCGGATTTCCGGCGGCTGAAGCAGGCGCTGATGATCGGGCTCGACAACGCGGTGAAGCACTCGCCGCCGGGCAGCCGCATTACCGTCAGCAGCAGCCGTGGTGCTGCGACGGCGCTGGTGGCGATCGCCGACCAGGGGCCGGGCGTCAGCGACGAAGACAAGCCGCGGGTGTTCGAGCGCTTCTATCGCGGCCACGGTGAGGGCGAGCTCGAGAACCAGGGGTTGGGAATCGGCCTCGCCATCGCCAAGGATATCGTCGAGCGGCACGGCGGCAGCATCCGGCTCGACAATGGCGCAGGCGGCGCGGTGCTTACGATCGAACTGCCGCTGGCGAAGGGAGGGGCGCGATGAAGGTTCTGGTGGTCGAGGACGATCGGCGCATCGCTTCGTTCCTCGAGCGCGGGCTGGCGGCCGAGGGCTATCAGGTCAGCGTCGAGAACGATGGCCGCGACGGGCTGGAGCGGGCCCGGCAGGACGATTTCGAGCTGATCATCCTCGACCGCATGCTGCCCTATGTCGACGGATTGGAGATCACCCGGCTGCTGCGTGAAGAGCGGCGGCCGGCGATGATTCTGATGCTCACCGCCAAGGACAGTCTCGCCGACAAGATCGAAGGCCTCAAAGGCGGCGCCGACGATTACCTGACCAAGCCCTTCGCCTTCGACGAACTGCTGGCGCGGCTGGTGGCGCTGCGCCGCCGCCGCAGCGAGATCGATCACGAGAGCCAGCTCGCCATCGGACCGCTGAGGCTCGATCCACAATCGCGCCGCGTCAGCCGCGACGGCGAGCCGATCAGCCTGACGGTGCGCGAGTTCGACCTGTTGCGCTACCTGATGAGCAACCCGGACAAGGTGGTGAGCCGGCAGCGGCTGCTGAACAGCGTCTGGGAATACGGCTACGATCCGGGCACCAAGATCGTCGACGTCTATGTCCGCTATCTCAGGGCCAAGATCGACACCGAGGGCACGCCATCGCTGATCCAGACGGTGCGCGGCGTCGGCTACATGATGCCGAGCTAGGGGGGCTGCCTCGATCTCCGCTCCAAGGGGACCTCAAGGGGGAGGGATGCGCTAGCCGCTGAAGGCGGTGGCAGACCAAGGGACTTGTAGCGCCTGCTCTCTCCAAATTCTAACCAGGCGCTCAACCCGATCTAATCTCAGGGGGTTAGCCTCTTCGCTGCCCGTTCGCGGTGAAGAGGAGATGCCGATGTCCGACGAGATCTGGCCCGCCATCAAGGTCGAGCGTTTCCACGATGAGCCGTTGGCCCATTACGAGGCCCGGCGCCGCGAGATCGTCAGCATCATCACCGGCTTTCGCAACGGCCGCTACGAAGGCGCCGTTGCCGACCGGATGGAAAACCGGCTGATGGCGCTGCAGGACGGCATGGTGGTTCCCGCCGTCGCCTGACAGTTTGCCACCGCGGATGGAAGGGCCCGGTTTGACCGGGCCTTTTCTTTTGGGCCAAACTCCGCCCTCAAGGCCACCACTAGAGGAGACCCTCATGCGCTACATGATCATCGTCAAAGGCAAGGAACCGGCGCCGCCGCCCAGTTCCGAAATGCTGGCCGAGATGGGCAAGCTCAACCAGGAGATGATCGAAGCGGGGATTCTGCTCGGCGGCGAGGGCCTGCAGCCAAGCAAGAGCGGCGCCAAGGTGGTGATGCAAGGCGGCAAGCTGGTGGTGAAGGACGGCCCGTTCACCGAAGCCAAGGAACTGATCGGCGGCTTCTGGATCATCAAGGCCGATTCGCTCGATGAGGCACTCGGCTGGGTGAAGAAGATCCCGATGTGGAGCGAAGGCGAGGAAGTGGAAGTGCGCCGCGTCTCCGAAGTCGAGGATTTCGCCTATGCCCATGACGAAGTCGCGGGCGAGACGCTGGATCGGGAAAAGGCGCAGCGCGACAGCGGCGTCTGGCCGGAACAGCGCTAGAGCAGCTTACGCCGGCAATGCGGTCCGGCGGTCGGCGACTTCGGGGCAGCGCTGCCCCGAAGTCTCGGTTTCGACGCGGGTCGTGCGGGCGGCGCCGAACAGCACGGCCAGCCGGCGCCACAGCGACGGCTTTTCCCACAGACCGGCATCCGGCTGCGCCTGCCATGGCGCTTCGCCGCTCCGGCGGGCGAAATCTTCGCCCCAATGCTGCTTATAGGCTTGCTTGTAGAGATAGCTGGCGGGGATCATCACAAGTCTCCTTTCGATTTGAACCGATTCACTCAAGCAACGAGCGACCTCTTGAATCGGTTCAAACATACGCCTGGAGAACGTGGAGTCAAGCCGAATTTGAACCGATACAAAAGCGTGCTATATGACAAGGAGTTGGCTAGGATGCCGCAGAGGCGACTTGGCCCAAGGAACTGGAAAGGTACGGATGGCACGCGATCTGGTGCGCTTGAGCGATGTGGCGAAGGCGGCGGGAGTGTCTCAGGGCACCGCGTCGAACGTGTTCAGCCGTCCCGATCTGGTGCGACCGGAAGTGCGCGAACGGGTGCACAAGACTGCCCGCGAACTGGGCTATGCCGGCCCTGACCCGCGCGGCCGGCTGCTGCGCGCCGGCAAATCCAACGCCATCGGCGTCGCCACCGCCGAGCCGCTGTCGTATTTCTTCGATGATCCGTTCGCCCGCGTCCTGATGCAGGGCATTTCGGAGGCCTGCGACGCGCGCGGCGCCGGCCTGGCCCTGGTGTCGGCCCGCAACAGCGAGCGACTTGCCTGGAACATCCAGAGTGCGCTGGTCGATGGTTTTGTGCTGCTCTGCATCGAGAACGGCGAAAAGCTGGTGGAGCTGACGCGCGAGCGGCAGCTGCCGTTCGTGGCGCTGGCGCTCGGCAAGCCCGACGACACCATCTCGGCCATCGGCGTCGACGACTACGCCGGCGCACAGATGGCCGCCCGGCATCTCGCCCAGCTCGGTCACCGCCGCTTCGGCATTCTCGGGCTCGAGCTCGACGATGCGCATGAGGGCCCGGTGGGCGGCGCGGAAATCGCCAGCGCCACCTACTCTACGGCTCGCGACCGCGCCTATGGCTATTTCGAGGAGCTGGCGCTCTACGGTATCGACCGCGAGACCATCCCGATCTACGAGACGCGCAGCACGGCCGACAGCGTGCGGCGCGGGCTCGACTACATTCTGTCGGGCGCCGAGCGCCCTACCGCCATCCTTGCGATGTCGGACCGGGTCGCGATGTTCGCGCTGGACATGCTTGCCGAGCGCGGGATTCGCGTGCCGCAGGATATCTCGATCGTCGGCTTCGACGGCGTGCCGGAAGCTGCGACAGTCACCCCGCCGCTGACCACGGTGGTGCAGCCGATCGCCGAGATCGGCCGCCGCGCCGTCAAGACCATCCTCGAGCACGATGGCGGTGTGCATCGCGAAAGCCTGCCGCTAGAGCTCCTCGTACGAAACAGCACTGCCGGCCCAGGCGCGTGATCGTGACTTGATCCTGAGGACACCAGACCCCAGATTCAAAGCATGCGGATTCTGCTCGCCACGATTGCCGTCATCGCGCTCAGCTCGGGAGCTCAGGCCTATTGCGGCCCGGTGCCCGACGTCGCCAAGGACGGCTACCAGGGGAACGATCTGCAGCGCACGCTGTGCCTGCAGAACGAGCTGGCGCAATCGACCCGGGACCGGGCGATCAAGAGCGAGATCGACGCTGCGTTGTCCAAACTGCAGCGCGACCTGCAGCAGCAGAAAATGCTGCAGCAGCAGTTGCAGATCGAGCTGATGCGGACCAAGCCGAGTTATTTGCCTTAGAGCGGTTGGGGCACTGCCCCGCCGCCCGGTGCGGGCTGCCCCCCACCCCTGTCCCATCCCCTAAACATGGGGAGGGATTAAGGGTGGGGGTCCACAGCCACCGGCGGTGGCGGCACGAGCCCCATCTACTCCGCCGCAGCCCGCGGAAACTCTTCCAGCGCGGCCAGTTCGTCGCTGATCCGGTCGGGCCGGTAAGGACGTAGCGGGGCTTTGGCGACCTGGTTGCGACCGCCCTGTTTGGCCTTGTAGAGCGCCTGGTCGGCGGCCTGCAGCAGGTCGGTGACGCTCTGCGAGGTATGGGGCACCGAGGCGACGCCGAACGAGGCCGAGATCTCGGAGCCATGGGTGTTGCTGAGTTCCTCGATCCTGAGCCGCAACAGCTCGGCCTTGTCGGCGGCGCGCTCCAGCGGGCAATCAGGCAGGATCACCACCAGTTCCTCGCCACCGAAGCGGCAGACGATATCGGTCTCGCGCAGCGAGCCGGTAAGGCTCAGCGCCGTATCGCGCAGCACCTGATCGCCAAAACTGTGGCCATGCTCGTCGTTGAGCCGCTTGAAGTGGTCGAGATCGACCATGATCAGCGAGATCTCGCGGTTCTCGCGATCGGCCAGCCGCACGAAACGCTGCAGGCAATCTTCCATGTAGCGGCGGTTGTAGAGCCCGGTCAGCGGGTCGCGCAGCGCCTGGTTCCTGAGTTTTTCACGCAACGCCATGTTGGCGAGCGCCAGGCTCATGCCGTCGGCCAGGGCCGAGCCGAGCGCGGTGGCGTGCTCGAGACGCTCCTCGGCACTGATCCCCGAAGCGAACAGCTGCAGCAGCCCGACGATCTCGCCGCGCGCGATCATCGGGATCTCCAGCGAGGTCTCGCTGCCGACATGATGGGCGCAGCAGAGTTTGGTGGAATCGCCGCGGTTGAAGTGCGGCTTGCCGCGCTTCAACGCCCAGCAGGTATTGGGGTTGATGGTCTCGGGCAGCGCATCGTTCTCGGCCCGCGCCCAGGTGGTCGATAGCACCAGCCGATCGCGGGAATTGTTGAACACATAGAGCGCGCCGGAAAACCCGGGCACCAGCTCAACCGCCGTTGCCTTCAGCACGGCATTGGCATCGGCATGGTCCGAAGCGCTTTGCAGCACGTCGGCCATTTCGAACAACCGCGCCACCTGCTGGCGCGCCTTGTCGGCGGTTTCCACCGCTGCGGCGCGGCCATCAGCCTCGGTGACGGAGGAGCGGAAGGCGTAGAGCAGGCCGAGGATGGCGAGCAGGCCCGCCCCCAGCTGCATCAGCAACACCAGCATGGTGCCGGCCTGGATCCGGTTGTCGTGGGTGCGGATCCTGAGGTCGGTATCCTCGAGCACCCGGCCGACGCCGGCGCCGATGGCGGTCACCGTCTCGCCGGTGCGCCGGCTCGCCAGCAGGTCGAGCCCAGCCTGGCCGTTGCCGGAGGTCGCGAGGTCGATGGCCGCGTTCCAGTTGCGCACCAGCCCGCTGACCACATCGCGCAGGCGTTGCGGCTCGGCCGATGACGGGGTGGTGATCGGGCTCACCACGTCGAAGATCGCGGCACTGGAACCGGTCAGCCGCTCCACCTCGGGCAGGTAGGTGCGCAGGGCTCCCGCTTCGCCGGTGAGGAAATGCATGGCGTCGGCGTCCGCGTCGACCACCGCCTGGTACATGGCGCGCAACTGGTCGGCCTCACCCCGGAGGTCGGCCATGGCGCGCTGCTGGCCGCCGACATGGACGAACCCGGCGATCGCCGTCACCACCAGCGTCACCACCAACGCGACAGTCGCCAGCGACAGCATGCGCGAGCGCACGCGCACCGGCAGCGGCTTCTGCTCAGTCACAGTGGTGAGGCCGGCAAACATCGGGTTGGAAAGCCCCCAGGCTCCGCGATTTGGCGCATCATGCCAAAAATCGGCATTGCTGCGTTCGACCATCGGGGGAAGCGCTTAGCGGGCGATGAAACAATGTGGTGAAGGCGAGGACAAGCAAATCGCTAAAATGTCGTTCCGCGCCAACCAGTTCGACAGCCTTGGACGAATCTGGCTCGATTTCGCGTAAACCGATGTCGAAACTCGGAGGCCGTGTTCGATTAGCTCACGACCCCAAGTGGAGAGAGACCATGCTCTATATCTGCCTCGTCCATTTCGACGACAAGGAAGTGTTCCGCCGGATGAGCGAAGCCGAAAAGCGCGAACTCGACATCGCTTCGACCGGCTACGATCGAGAACTGGAGCGCAGCGGCAACCTGGTGCAGGCCCAGGCGCTGCAGGCGCCGGAGAGTGCGGTGCTGGTGCGGGTGCGCGACGGCAAGATCTCGGCGACCGACGGACCGTTCCTCGAGACCAAGGAACAGCTGGGCGGCTTCATCCTGATCGAGGCGCGCGACCTCAACGAGGCCATCCGCATCGCCGCCGGCATTCCGCTGGCCCGGCACGGCACCATCGAGGTACGGCCGATCCACCAGGTGCCGCAGCAAGACGGCACGGCCACCTGAGCGGCCGCGCCATGCACCGGATGCGGGCGTTACGGCCGGACGGCGGTGACTTCGATCTCGACCAGCCAGCCCGGGCTGACGAGGCCGGCGACGGTCATCACCGAGCGGGCCGGCAGGTTGGGTTGTGCTTCGGTGCCGAAGAACTTGGTGTAGCCCTTCATGAAGCCTTCGAAGTCGAGCTTGCCTTCCGGGGCGACCAGAAAAGCCTGCATCTTGACCACGTCGCCAAGCCCGAGGCCGAGATCGGCCAGGGTTTTTTCGATCGACTGCAACACGCTGGTGGTCTGGGTTTCCATGTCGCCATAAGCGGCGGGGGTGGCGCGATCGGCGCTCTCGTCGACGACGCCGGGAACGGCGCCGCTCACATAGATGGTGGTCTTGCCGGCCGGAATCTCGACGGCGCGGGCGATCGGGAAATTGGAGTTGGGGTTGGTGTGGCGGATCACGTCGTCCGCCAGCACCGGGCTCGCGGCGAGCACGGCGAGGCCGAGGGCCAGGGCAAATGTCTTCGTGCTGAAGAAGCTGGTCATAGGGGTCTTCCTGGTAGGTGGAGAGGCGCGTCCGCAATGGACGCATCGTCCGGACAGAGCCCGGACGGCGGGGTCACCGGGCGCTCAGCGCGCGTCGGTTACTTCCTGAACCGTCACCGGCTCGGCGAAGTCATTGCCGAAACTGGTGCGGATATAGGCGACCACATCGGCGATCTGCTGGTCATCGAGCACGGCGCCCAGCGCCGGCATCGCCTTCTGGCCGTGGATGATCAGGTAGATCGGGTAACCGGCCGATTCGAGGTTGGCGTTGTTGGCGAGCGCCGGGTATTTGCCGGCACCCACCGCCCCCTGCCCCTCGGGCATGTGGCAGCCGGCGCAGATGGCCTTGTAGATGTTCTCGCCGCCGGTCTGGGTGAGCTTGCTGGGCGAGGCGAACATCGCCGCGTCCTGGGCGAGCGCCGGCACGCTGGCGCAGAGGGCGAGGGCCGCCGCCGCGGCGATAGTGAGCTTTGTCATGTCAAAGTCCTTTCTGAAACGGCGGTCAGGCGGCGGTCACATGCGCATGCAGGCGCTTGATCGCATCGATGGCGGAGAGGATGGCACCCTCCTGCCAGGCCGGCAGGTAAGAGATGTGCTCGCCGGCCATCAGGGTGCGGCCGTCCATTGCCGCCGCGGTGGCGTACTGGTTCGGCTTATCGGCCCAGATGCCGAAGCAGCCCAGCACCCACGGCACCCGATGCCAGGTCACCGCCACGCCGCTGGAGAACTCCTCGGTGTATTGCGGATGGATCTGCGCCCCATATTCGACGGCCTTCTTCACCCGGTCCTCGGGCGCCATGGCGTTGAACTGGTAGGCCGTGGCGCCCCACGAATAGCCGCCAAGCAGCACACCCGGACCGTCGCTGAAATACTCGGTGGAGGGATAGGAGATCAGCGAGATCGGCAGGTTGGTATAGGTGATGCCGCCATAGATGCGCTCGTCCTGCTCCCAGAAGCGGCGCTTGAACTCGAGGCCGAACTTCACCGAACCGGCATAGGACATCGAGTCGATGACCGCGGTCATCTCGCCCGACAGGTTATGCTCGATCTGGCCGAGGATGGAGAACGGGATGGTGCAGATGCAGTAGTCGGCGCTCGCCGTCTCAGCCCCCTCGCCACTCTGGCTGTCGACATAGGTCACCGTCACGCCGGTGTCAGACTGGTCGATCCTGGTGACCTTGGCGTTGTAGGTGATGAGGTCGCCGACCTCCTTCTCGAACCCCTTGGCGATCATGTCCATGCCGCCGACCGGCTGGAAAATGGTCGACTGGTGCTCGATGCTGTCGCCGTCGACGAGGTGCTGCCAGACGCGCGACTGCAGCACGTCGGAAAGGGTCATCGGCTCGGACGGCACCGGCGCGCCATCGACGCCGCCGCCCGGCTCCTTGGCCCAGCCACGGAACTCCGAGGTGTCGTTGCTCTTCACATAGGCGTAGTTCTCGTCGAGCACGCCCCAGGTCTTCAGCGACTCGAGCAGGAGCTTGGCATCATCGGCGTTCACCGCCTCGTCCAGGGCGTTCTGGTTGACCACCTTGGCGAGCAGTTCCGAGACATGGCCGCGATAGTCGGTCAGCGCCTCGCGAAAGCGCACGGGCTTGCCCTCGAAGGCGTCGGTGCGGTGCAGGTAGGCGTTGAAATTGGTCTGGATGAAGGGCTCGAGCTTGACACCGAAGCGCTTGCAATAGTCGAGCACGCCGTAATGGTGATGCGGGATGCGCCACGGGCCGGGATTGATGTAGTTGCCCTCGGCGAACTTCACTTCCTGCTCGTAACCGCCCAGCTCGACATACTTGTCGCCGCCGCGCAGCGTCCAGCAGCGGCCTCCGGCCTTCTCGCGATATTCCAGCACCTGCACCTTGTAGCCGACAGCGCTCAGCTCGAGCGCCGCGGTCATGCCGGCAAGGCCGGCGCCGAGCACCAGCACCGAGGCGCCCTTGGGATCGCCTTCCAGCTTCACCGGGCCGTCATAGGTCGAGGCCTGGGCAAAGCCGAGCGTGGTCATGGCATTGTACATCGCGACACTGCCAGCCACGGTGCCGATCATCGCCAGCAGGTCGCGCCGGCTCATTCCAGACTTGAATTCACTCATGATATTTCTCCGAAGGATGACGCTTCCTTCCGCTTCCCATTCGGTCAGGCCCGTCACTTGAAGGCTAGGCCTGAGCACATGAGACTGGCAACGTGATTACTCACGACAATTCAATCTATAGATCGCCTAAGCTTTGGCACCAGTTTGCCAAGAGGCCCGGATTGCCGGGGGTTTTAGCGTCACTAAAGTGCAGTGGGCCGGCCCGTCCCGCTGTCTCAGACTTTCGTCTAGTCAGCTTCTGGGTGCGTACCTCATGACCCGGCCAATCGACATCGAGGCCGTGTGGCGCACCGAATCGCGGCGGGTGCTGGCGACGCTGATCCGGCTGCTCAGGGACTTCGACCGCGCCGAGGAGGCACTGAACGACGCCTTCCTCGCCGCCGCCGAGCAATGGCCGCGCGACGGCATGCCGGCCAACCCGCGCGCCTGGCTGGTCTCGGCCGGCCGCTTCAAGGCGATTGACCGGCTGCGCCGCAAGGCGCGGTTCGATCTGGTCGCCGCTGAGCTGGCACTCGAAGAGGAGGCACAGATGCCGCCCGAAGCCGAATCCATCGCCGACGACCAGCTGCGGCTGATCTTCGTGTGCTGCCACCCGCAGGTGCCCGCCGATGCCCGCATCGCCATGACGCTGCGCGAGACCTGTGGGCTCTTGACCGAGGAGATCGCCGCAGCGTTTCTCGCCAAACCCACCGCCATCGCCCAGCGCATCGTCAGGGCCAAGAACCGGATCCGCGAGCTCGAGCTGCCCTATGAGGTGCCCGAGCCGCAGGATCTCGCCGAGCGGCTCGATGCGGTGCTGCGCACCATCTACCTGATCTTCAACGAGGGCTATGCCGCGAGCTACGGCGACACCCTGCTGCGTGCCGACCTCTGCGCCGAGGCGATCCGACTCGGCCGGTTGCTGATTGCGCTGCTGCCCGATCCGGATGCCGAGGTCGAAGGTCTGCTGGCACTGATGCTGCTGCAGCACTCGCGGCGCGATGCCCGCACCGATGCGGCCGGCGATCTGGTGCTGATCGCCGATCAGGACCGGCGGCTGTGGGACCGGGTGGAGATCGTCGAGGGGGTCGCGCTGGTCAATCGGCTGATGGCACGCCCCGAGCTCACTGCCTACGGCATCGAAGCGGCGATTGCCGCCCAGCATGCCGTTGCCGCCTCACCCGACGCCACCGACTGGGGCGAGATCGTCAGACTCTACGACCTGCTGCTGCAGGCCGATGCCTCGCCGATCGTCATGCTCAACCGCGCCGTCGCCATCGCCATGCGCGACGGGCCGGAGGCCGGGCTTAACGAAATCGAAACCATCCGGCAGCGCGGCGCGCTCACCGAATTCCGCTATCTGCACGCTGCTCGCGCCGACCTGCTGCGTCGGCTGGGGCGAACGGAAGAGGCCCGCGCCGCCTATGTCGCCGCCCTGGAGCTGACGCACCAGGCGGCGGAACAGCGGTTCCTGGAGCGGCGGCTCCGGGAGCTATGAGTCTCCCGAGGCCCGCAGTCGGGGTCCCTCTCCGTTGCGGGGGAGTCCCGACTGCGAGCAGCGGTTGGAACCTCTATCCCCGCGCCAGTCTGCTGCGGCTTTCGGGCAGCACGCGGTGCGGCGGTTGGGCGCCATCGATGAAGGCGCGGATGTTGACGATCACCGTCTCGCCCATCTCGAGCCGCGCTTCGAGCGTTGCCGAGGCCATGTGGGCGGTGAGCACCACGCGGTTGTCGCGGGCCAGCTGCAACAGCCGCGGGTCGATGCCGTTGCGGCTCTCGAACACATCGAGCGCGGCGCCCGACAGGTGCCCGCTTTCGATCTCGCCGATCAACGCCGCCTCGTCGACCAGCTCGGGGCGCGACACATTGACGACGAAGGCGTCCTGCCGCATCCGGCCGAGCCGCTCGGCACTGAGGATGTGGTGAGTCGAGCGGCTGAGCGGGGTATGGAGCGAGACGATGTCGACCTCGCCGACCATGTCGTCAAGGGATTCCCAGAACGTCGCGCCCAGCGCGTCCTCGACCTGCGGTGGCCGGCGGTGGCGGGAGAAATAGTGGATGTTGAGCCCAAAGCTGCGGGCCCGGTTGGCGACGGCAGTGCCGATCCGCCCCATGCCGACAATGCCGAGTGCCTTGCCGCGCAGCCGCCGCCCCAGCATCCAGGTGGGCGACCACCCGGGCCACTCGCCGGTGGTGGGCAGCACCTGGGCACCCTCGACCAGCCGGCGCGGCAGCGCCAGCATCAGCATCACCGCCATGTCGGCGGTATCCTCGGTCAGCACCGACGGGGTGTTGGTGACGGTCAGGCCCGCGGCATAGGCCGCATCGATGTCGATATTGTCGAAGCCGTTGCCGAACTGGGCGATCAGCTTCAGCTCCTTGGGCAGCCGGGCGATCAGCGCCGCATCGATCGGATCGTTGATCGAGGAGACCAGAACGTCCTTGCCCTGAACGCCCTCGATGATGGCATCGGCGCTCAACACGCCGTCGACCGGTTTCGAGGTCACCTCGAACAGCGTCGCCATGCGCGCCTCGATCTGCTCGGGGAGGCGGCGCGTCACGAAAATCTTGGGTCGGCTGAGGGTCAAAGGCGGCGCTTTCAGCGACCATTAAGGTCTTTTGCATAAGTGTAGAAAAAAAGCACACCCCTGCAAAGTCATGTTCGGCAAAGTCAGCTCCATGCTCCTCACGAGGCGCTCCCACGGGCGGCAGATCAAGGCGATTCTGCGCGCCACCTTCCTCACCGCCGTCATCGCGGCGGGCACCCTCATGCCGGTGGCAGCGATGGCCGCCGAAGGTCCGAGCGGCTTGCCGCTGCCGCGCTTCGTCACCACCCGCTCCAACCCGATCAACGTGCGGGTCGGGCCGGGCACCAAATACGGCGTGGCCTGGGTCTATGTGAAGGCCGGCACACCGGTCGAGATCATCCAGGAATTCGACACCTGGCGCAAAATCCGCGATGCCGACGGCTCCGAGGGCTGGCTGCACCAGAACCTGTTACAGGGTAAGCGCGCCGGCCTCGTCGCCCCCGCCTCGACCGAACCGGTGGCGTTGCGCCGCGACCCCAATGACCAGGCCGGGGTCCGCGCCTGGCTGACCCCGAGCTTCCGCGTCGACATCAAGGAATGCGACGGCAAGTGGTGCAAGGTCGTCGCCACCGCCCACCCGCTCAACGGCAGCCCGCAAAGCTTCGACGGCTGGGTGCACCAGGGCGACCTGTGGGGCGTCTACAAGGACGAAGCGTTCGACTGAGGGGCGGCCAGGTAAGGTCTGACTGATAGAGACGGCCCCCTCCCATCCTCCCCCACAAGGGGGGAGGTGCCTGACGGTGCTTGTGGCACAATCGCAGACAGATCCTCGACCCTTCACCTCCCCCTTCATCATGGGGGAGGCCGGGAGGGGGCCGTCTCTATCAGTCAGGGAAAACCCTAGCCCCGGACCTTGCGCACCCGCACCACCACGTCGACATGGGTGATGTCCATGCCGCGCGGCGGCTCGGGCAGGTTCTGGATGACGATAGAGGAGGCCGGGATATCGATCACCCGCTGCTCGTCCTCGAGGTAGAAGTGGTGATGGTCCGAGGTGTCGGTGTCGAAGTAGGAGCGCGACGCATCCACCGCGACCTCTCGCAGGAGCCCTGCCTCACGGAACTGATGCAGGCTGTTGTAGATGGTGGCGAGCGATACATTGACCCGCGCCGAGGCGGCTTCGGCGTGCAGCTGTTCGGCACTGACATGGCGATGCGCGCCAGCGAACAGCAGCTCGGCGAGGGCGACACGCTGACGTGTCGGCCGCAGGCCCGCCATGCGCAGCACTGCCGTCAGGCACGGTCGGCGAGACGGAACGGTCCTTGCGGAAAGGCTGCGGTCGGTCATCTGGTCCTTGGCAACGTGGGCGTATCAGCTTGTGAGCTTATAACTTTCGCGCCTCTTCTGCACAAGCGGGCGGTCGGTCGCGGCCGGCGCTCGCGACGGTGGGTCGCGGCGGTCACTCCCGTGGGCGCGCTTGACCCTCCGCCCCCCGCTCTCTAGTAACGGTTCCAACTGACCGACGGAGAAAGCCGGCCGATGACGGATCGGAAGAACGCCTACGGGTATGACGACCTGATCCTGAGTGGAAAGGGCGAGCTGTTCGGCAAGGGTTATGCCCAGCTGCCAGCCCCGCCGATGCTGATGTTCAACCGCATCACCGAGATCAGCCGCGAAGGCGGTGCACATGGCAAAGGCCTGGTGCGCGCCGAACTCGACGTGGACCCCAGCCTGTGGTTCTTCCAGTGCCACTTCATCGGCGATCCGGTGATGCCGGGCTGCCTTGGCGTTGACGCCGTGTGGCAGATGCTGGGTTTTTACCTGTGCTGGGACGGTTCGCCCGGCAAAGGTCGGGCACTCGGCTGCGGCGAAGTGAAATTCTCCGGCCAGATCACCAATGACGTCAAAATCGTCGAGTATGGCATCGACCTGAAGCGGGTGATGAAGTCGAAGCTGGTGCTCGGCATCGCCGACGGCTGGGTGAAGGCCGACGGCCAGATCATCTACGAGATGTCGGGCCTGCGCGTAGGCCTGTTCACCTGAAGGTTCTTGATTTGCGCGCTTTCGAAGCGGAAGAGTCTCGGGGCTTTTCCTGAAAGCGCTGCGGCCCGCCGCCGGACCCGGTCCGCGGCCATAGAGGAGGCAATATGAGGCGCGTTGTCGTCACCGGCATGGGGATCGTCTCCTCTATCGGAAACAATCTCGATGAAGTGATCGTGAGCCTCAAGGAGGCCAAGTCCGGCATCGTCTTCGCCGAGGACTATGCCAAGTACAACTTCCGCTGCCAGGTACATGGCGCGCCCAAGCTCGATCCGTTCGCGGTGCTCGACCGTCGCACCACCCGCTTCATGGGCAAGGGCGCGGCGTGGAACTACATCGCCATGCAAGAGGCGATCGCCAATTCAGGGCTCGAAGAAAAAGACATCAAGAACCCGCGCACCGGCATCATCATGGGCTCGGGCGGCCCCTCCACCCCTACCCTGATCGAAGCCGCCGACATTACCCGTGACCGTGGTCCCAAGCGCATCGGGCCGCTGGCCGTGCCCAAGGCGATGAGCTCGACCGCTTCGGCGACGCTGGCCACGCCGTTCGGCATCCAGGGCGTCAACTACTCGATCACTTCGGCCTGTGCGACATCCAAGCACTGCATCGGCGCCGGCTACGAGCAGATCCAGTGGGGCAAGCAGGACATCGTGTTCGCCGGCGGCCACGAGGATCTCGACTGGTCGCTTTCGAACCTGTTCGATGCCATGGGCGCCATGTCCACCGACTTCAACGCCACACCCGAAAAGGCCTCTCGCGCCTATGACGCGAAACGCGACGGCTTCGTCATCGCGGGCGGCGCCGGTGTCCTGGTGCTCGAAGAATACGAACACGCCAAGGCGCGCGGCGCCACCATCCTTGCCGAACTGGTCGGCTATGGCGCGACCTCCGACGGCTACGACATGGTGGCCCCGTCGGGCGAGGGCGCCATCCGCTGCATGCGGCAGGCGCTGTCGACGGTGAAGGGCAAGGTCGACTACATCAACCCGCACGCCACTTCGACGCCGGTCGGCGACCTGAAGGAAATGGAAGCGATCCGTACCGTGTTCGGCAATGGCGACAGCTGCCCGCCGATCTCGGCCACCAAATCGCTCACCGGCCACTCGCTGGGCGCCACGGGCGTACAGGAATCGATCTACTGCATCCTGATGATGCGGGAGCGGTTCCTGTGCGAAAGCGCCAATATCGAGGAACTCGATCCGGTGTTCGCCGACATGCCGATCCTGAGGCAGCGTCGCGACAACGTCGATGTCGGCATCGCGCTCAGCAACAGCTTCGGCTTTGGCGGCACGAACGCCACGCTGGTGTTCCAGCATCCGGACGCGGCATAAGCCTAACCACTAACATCGCGGCTGTGGCACCCCCACCCTCAATCCCTCCCCACAAGGGGGAGGGAGGCGGTAGCTGCATGTTCTCGGTTCAGGCGTCTCCCTCCCCCTTGTGGGGAGGGATCAAGGGTGGGGGTGGCCCCACGCACGGTGCGTGGTGCCCTACCCCAGCATCTCCGCCGCCAACTTCAGTACCCGCCTGAACGCCGTCATGTCGGTCAGTTCCTGCCCCACAGGGGCGTCACCCACCACCACGGCGCCGCCGCGGTTGACCACGCCGCCATGCAGCATCAGGTTGTCGATGAAACCGAGATCTTCGATCAGGATGTGATCGGGGCCGCGCGGCTTGCCCTCGGCGTCGGCGTACCACTCGCCGTTGAAGTGGTCGCGGGTACGGGCGCCGTGATCGGCCTTGACGTTGGTGTAGGCGAAGGCGGGCTTGCCCTGGGCGCACATGAAGCCGAGCTCGAAGCAGGTGCCGGTGTCGGCGGCGATGCCGCGGAACGGCGTCAAGTTGGCGATGATCGCATCGGCCGAGTGCATCAGCTTTTCATCGATGGCGCTGATGGCGAGGCCCAGCTCCCATTTGCTGTTGGTGGGCGGGAATTCGAGGTCGCCGGGTGACACCGGCACAAGCCCCGCTTCGCGGGTCAGCGCGATCTTCCTGTCGAGGATCTCGCGGGCGTTGGGCAGAAAGACTTCGGGGCCGGCAAGGTAGACGGATTTGGGCATGATGGCTCGTTCAGATGGCGTCGAGGTTCAGGCTGGGCCGGCGCCGCTGACCCCGAGGTCAGCCCCGCTGACCAAGTCACCGCCGACAAAGGTGGCGGCGATGTTTGGCCGGCTGGCAGTGTAGAGGATCTGCTCGAGCCGTTCAGCCGGTTCCGCCCCGAACAACCGGATCGTCCCGGCCTCGGCCGCAGGGTCCACCAGCAGCGCATCGAAGTGATAGCCGGGTCGGAACAGGCCGACGGGCAGATCGAGCGCCTCGCCACCACCCGCGGTGGCGAGGTGGAAGGCGGTGAGCATATCGATGCGCGAACTGGGGACACCCCGCGTTTCACGTGAATCCCTCGCGTCGACGCCGTCCTCGAGCATCCGCGAGGCCTGGGCGGTGGCGCGGCAGGCTTCCAGCATCGAACCGGAAGGCCCCCCGGAAATGTCGGTGCCGAGCCCGACATGCAGACCTTTCTCCAACGCCCGGCGCAGCGGGAACACGGCGTTGCCAAAGTACATGTTGGAGAGGGCGCAATGCGCCACGCCCGCCCCTGCAGCGCGAACCGTCGCCATGTCGTCGTCGGTCAGGAACACCGAATGGGCCAGCACGGTTTTGCGGCCGAGCAGCCCGAAGCCGTCAAGCGCCGCGGTGTCGGTCTTGCCGTAGCGCGCGAGCGCATAGCCATGCGCCCAGTCGCTCTCCGAGCAGTGGGTCTGGACGTGGCAGCCGCATTCCGCCGCCAGCGCGCCAAGGCCGGCAAGCGCCGCGTCGGTGCAGGAGGGAATGAAGCGCGGTGTGATCACCGGCAGCACCCGGTCGTTGTTTGGCAGCGCCCGGATGTGGTCGATGACCGCCCGGGTATCGGCGACTGCGGCCTCGGCCGAGGCATCGCGATAATAGACCGGGCAGCTCGCCGGTTCGTCCATCACCACCTTGCCGACCAGCGCCCGCTGACCCTGCCTGAGGCAGATTTCGGCCAGCAGTTCGGTGGCCGCCCGGTGTACGGTGGCGAAGTAGAGCGCCGTGGTGGTGCCGCCGGCCAGCAGATCGGCGACCAGCATCTCGTATCGCAGGCGGGCGAACTCCAGGTCGGCGTACTGCGCCTCGAGCGGGAAGGTGTATTTGCCGAGCCAGACTTCAAGGGGCACGTCGAGCGCCATGCCGAGCTGCGGATATTGCGGGGCGTGAATGTGGAGATCGACAAAGCCCGGCAGCACCAGCTGCCCGGGCGGCAGCTCGATGGTTCCTTCCGGCACGCCATCGGCGGCCCGACCGATACTGGTGATGGTGCCGTCGCTGCCGATGGTCACGACCGCATCGCGCAGCACCTCGAGCTCGCCGCGCACCGGTGCGTGCGCGAAGGTGCCGCGGATCGCGCGGCCACGGAGGCGCCTCACCAGACCACCTTGTGCTGTTCGCCGGTCTGCACGTTGACGAAACCCTCGGGGGCCAGCTCGCTCGGCGCCACCAGCACCCAGCGCCAGGGCGAGCAGGTCAGCGTCGCAAATTTCAGGAACTCGGGGAAACCGGGTTTCCAGAGGTTGAGCGCCGAGGGCTTGTACATCCACTCGATCCGCTCCGCCGCGCGGTAGAAAGCCTGCATGTCGGTATCGAAGGCCTCGGCCGAGCGCGCCGTCATCAGCCCGCCGATCTCGAAACGCATCTCGGCAACCACTTCGCCCTTGTGCACCAGCACCCAGCCGCCATCGATCTCCTGCAGCCGGTTGACCGCCTTGGCCATCGCCGCGTCGGACGAGCCGATGCACCAGACATTATGGCTGTCATGCGCCACCGAGGAGGCGAGCGCCGTATCCGGATCGGCCGGACCGCAGCCGGTCCAGAACATCCTGGCCACCGCGCCATCGCCGCGATAGCGATCGACCAGCGCCCATTTGGTGATCAGCCGTTCGGTGTCGCGCTGCACCAGTCCGTCGACCACCGGCAGGGCCTCGACGAGGAAATCCTCGTTCCAGTGGAACGGTCGGAGCACCGCCGCCTGCATGGTGTGGCGGCCGGGCTCGGCCTGGATGGCGAAATCGTCGGCGCTCAGGACCCGGCCGATATTCATGGTCTTTCGGGCCCAATCCGGCCAATCGATGGGGGCCACCGGGCCCATGAACTTGTCCCCCTCCGACACCAGCCGGCCATCGGCGTAGACGTGTTTGATCGACAGCGTCCTGACGTCATCGAGCAATACTATGTCGGCATAGCGTCCCGGCGAGATCGAGCCGACCCACTGGTCGATGCGCATATGCCGCGCCGGATTGATGGTGGCGCACTGGATGGCGATCTCGGGCGCGAGGCCATACTCGATGGCATGCCGCACGTTGTAGTCGGCGGCGCCTTTTTCCAGCGTCTCGGAGGCCGAGCGGTCATCGGTGGTGAAGGCGATGTTGGACCAGTCGGTGAGGCGCTCGATCAGGCCTGGAAGTATGACATCATAAGAGAATGGACGGAGCTCGGTGAAGATGCCATGGCTCAGCCGCTCCCAGGCCTCTTCGAGGGCCCAGACCTCGTGGTCGGACGAAATGCCGGCGGCCGCGAAGGCCGAGAGATCGTGCGGGTCGATCAACCCGGAGCCGTGCCCTTCGACCACACCGCGCATTTCCATGGTGGCGCCGATCATCCCCCACATACGGATGTAGCCGGGGTTCTCCGGGTTCCACACCGAGGGCCAATCCATCACCTCGTCGAGGCTCACGGTGCCCATGTCGTGGGCGAGGAACTCGCGCTGCTCTTCATAACCGTAATAGCCGCCCGACTCTTCCCAGGCGCTGGGTGGCACGGCCGAACCTGGCTGGATGAAGATTTTGAGCGGCGAGCCGGCGAGGCGGGATCTTTGCCAGAATTCCTGATTCTTCGGACCATTGACGTTGGCAAATTCGTGGCTGGCCTCGCACGTCCAGGTGTTGCCGCGCGGCAAGACTAACGCCGCCTCGAACTCTGGGGTGATGTGGGTCGATTCGATGTGCTTGTGCACCTCGCCGAAGCCCGGCACGGCGCTGAGGTTCGGGTAACTCACCCGCGCCTGGACCTCGCCCTTGTAGCTGCCGCGCGGCCCGACAAAGGCGATGCGCCGACCGGAGACGACGATCTCCTGATCCTCCAGCCAATGCCGCGAATGCACCGAGAGCAGCCTTCCCACCTCGATCACCAGATCCGCCGGGCGCTTGGCCAGCGCCACCAGCGTCAGATGCTGGCGAATGGATACTTCGTCCTCGGCGTTGAGGATCAGGTCGTCGGGCAGGTGCATCAGTATGTTCCGGGACGTGCAACGCTTTAGTAAAGCGGTTTACGAGAGGGAGCGCAATGTATGACCATGAGGGACGTACGGCAAACCGGTGAGCAATCACTGTTCAGCGCCGCCGCTTGCCCGCCGCGGCGCATTTTGCCATAAGCTGCCGGCCTCGATCCCACCCAGCGAGGACCAGCCGCGATGAGCCAGATTGCCATTTTCAGTGGTAGCTCTCATCCCGAACTTGCGGCCCAGATCTGCGCCGAACTCGGCGTGCCGCTGCTGCCGACGCGGGTGAAGCGCTTCTCCAATGACTGCATCGAAGTGCAGCTGCAGGCCAATTGCCGCGAACAGGATGTGTTCCTGATCCAGACGCTGAGCGCGCCGGTGCAGGACCACCTGGTCGAGCTGTTGCTGATGCTCGACGCGGCACGCGGCGCTTCGGCCGCCCGCATCACCGCGGTGATCCCGCACTATGCCTATGCCCGGTCCGACAAGAAGGACGCGCCGCGCATCTCTATCGGCGGCCGCATGGTCGCCGACCTGTTGCAGACCGCCGGCGCCAACCGGGTACTGACCATGACGCTGCACTCGCCGCAGGTGCACGGGTTTTTCAGCGTGCCGGTGGATCACCTCCACGCGCTGGGCGAACTGGCCGAGTATTTCCAGCGCTACGATACCGCCAACGCGGTGGTGGTGTCGCCGGACCTCGGCAACGCCAAGAATGCCGCCGCCTTCGCCAAGCGCCTCGGCGTGCCGGTGGCGGCCGGCGCCAAGGAGCGGATCAGCGACAGCGAAGTACGGATCACCGCGATCATCGGCGAGGTGCAAGGCCGCGACGTGATCGTGCTCGACGACGAAATCGCCAGCGGCGGCTCGATGGTCGAACTGCTGCGGCATTTGCGCCAGCACGGCGCCCGCTCGGTGCGCATCGCCTGCACGCACGGCATCTTCGCCAGCAACGCCATCGGGCGGCTGGCCGCGGAACCGGACGTCCTGGAGATTGTCTGCACCGATACGCTGCCGATCGCCGAGGCGCGCCGCCACCCCAAGCTGACGGTGCTGTCGATCGCCCCGGCGCTGGCCGAAGCGATGCGGCGGATCAACAGCGGCGAATCGGTGAGCACGCTGTTCCACGCCGAGCAACCGGCGCCAACGGTGACGCGGCTTCGCGCGTGAGGCGGAGCACCTTCTCGCAGTCGGCTACATCAACTTACGCCGCGAGATCCGCGACCACCGCATCCAGCACCGGCCAGCCCTTGTCGGTGACCCGAATAAAGCCGTTGGGCAGGGTTTCGACGAAGCCGATCGAGCGCAGTTCGTTGATCTGCCGTTCGGAGATGGCGCGGCCGGAGATCTTGTGAAAGCGGCGGGGGTCGATGCCTTCGCGCAGGCGGAGGCCCATCACCAAGAGCTCGTCGCCTTCTTCTTCCCAGGTCAGGATATCGTCGGTGACCATGCCGTGGCCGCGCGCCTGCACCCGCTTCTGCCAGTCGAACGGCATCTTCTCGGTGGCCGTAGCGTGGCGCTGGTTGTTGATCAGCAGTCGCCCGTGGGCGCCGGGGCCGACGCCGACATATTCGCCGTAACGCCAGTAGATCAGGTTGTGCCGGCTCTCCTGGCCGGGGCGGGCGTGATTGGAGATCTCGTAGGCCGGCAGACCCGCCTTCTGGGTCAGCTCCTGCGTCATCTCATAGAAATCGGCGCTCAGATCCTCATCCGGCATCTTCAGCTTGCCGGCACGGAACAGGTCGTAATAGCGCGTGCCCATCTCGATGGTGAGCTGGTAGAGCGACACGTGCCCGGCCTCGGCCAGCCACAGCGCCTCGGTGAGCTCGTCCTGCCATTCGTCGAGCGTCTGGCGCGGACGGGAATAGATCAGGTCAAAGCTAGAACGCGGGAAGATCGACTGCGCCAGCCGCACCGCAGCGATGGCTTCATCGACCGAGTGCCGGCGGCCGAGTTCGGCGAGCGGGCCCTCGCGCAGCGACTGCACGCCAAGCGAGACGCGGTTGACGCCGGCGGAGCGATAGCCGCGGAAGCGCTCGGCCTCGACCGAGGTCGGGTTGGCCTCGAGGGTGATCTCCGCACGGGGATCGATGACCCAATGCTTCGAGATGGCGTTCAGGATGGCTTCGACCGAGCGCGGATCCATCAGCGATGGGGTGCCGCCGCCGAAGAAGATCGACTGCACGGTGCGGCCCGGGGTCTGCTTGGCGAAATGCGCCAGCTCGGCCGCATAGGATTCGACATAGGTCTGCTCGTCGAATTCGCCGCGGTGCACGTGCGAGTTGAAGTCGCAGTAGGGGCACTTGGCGGCGCAGAACGGCCAATGGACGTAAATGCCGAACAGGCCGTTGGAGCGGGGGTCGACGGAGTTGTGGCCGAACGTTTCAGTGCTCAACGCCGCCTCCCAATGCATCATCGACGAATTTGGCGAAGGCGCGAGCCCGGTGGCTCAAGCCGACTTTGCCGGGGGCCCAGGAGTGCTTGGCCTCGGACGGCATCTCGCCGAAGGTGATGTCGTAGCCATCGGGCATGAACACCGGATCGAAGCCAAAACCCTTGTCGCCGCGCGGCGGCCAGACCAGCGTGCCCTCGGCCTTGCCCTCGTAGATCACCTCGCGCCCATCGGGGTGGGCGAGGCAGAGCGTGGCGTTGAAGGCACCGCGGCGTTCGCCCGGAGTGATGGCGCCGACGGCCTGCAAGGCATCCTCGACGCGCCGCATGCCGACCATGTAGTCGCGCCCGCCATGGGCCGAGGAGCCGGCCCAGTCGGCGGTGTAGACACCCGGCTTGCCGCCGATGGCGTTGACCGAGAGGCCGGAATCGTCGGCCAGCGCGATGTTGTTGGCGGCGGCCGCGGCGGCGTGCGCCTTGATGCGGGCATTCTCGATGAAAGTGGTGCCGGTCTCGACCGGCTCGGGCAGGCCGAGCTGGCCGGCCGACACCAGGTCGAGCCCGAACGGCGCCAGGAGTTCCTTGAACTCGGCGAGCTTGCCCGCATTGTGGGTCGCCAGCACCAGCCGGTCACCGCGCCGCAATGTGAGCTTGTCTGCCATTACGAGAGGGCCGCTTTCTGCATGGTGGTGAGCTCGCCAATCCCCTGTTCGGCCAGCCGCATCAGGCTGTCGAGTTCGTCGCGGCTGAACGGCACCTGTTCGGCAGTGCCCTGGATCTCGACGAACTTGCCGGTGCCGGTCATGACGAAATTGGCGTCGGTGTGGGCCTCGACGTCCTCGAGATAATCGAGGTCGAGCACCGGGGTGCCGCGATAGATGCCGCAGGAAATGGCAGCGACCGAATCGCGCAGCACCGGGCCCTTGGTCAGGCCGCGGGCTTCCAGCCACTTGATCGCATCGGCCAGCGCCACATAGGCGCCGGTGATCGAGGCGGTGCGGGTGCCACCATCGGCCTCCAGCACGTCGCAATCCAGCGTGATCTGGTTCTCGCCCAGCGCCTGCATATCGACGACGGCGCGGAGCGACCGACCGATCAGGCGCTGAATTTCCTGGGTGCGGCCGGATTGCTTGCCCTGCGCCGCCTCACGCTTGGTGCGCGAACCCGTGGCGCGCGGCAGCATGCCGTATTCGGCGGTGACCCAGCCCATGCCGGAGCTGCGGCGCCAGGAGGGGAGCGTGGTTTCGACCGAGGCGGTGACGAACACCTTGGTCGAACCGAAGGTGACGAGGCAGCTGCCTTCGGCCTTGGGAGCGACATTGCGTTCGAGCGTCACGGCCCGCATCTGGTCTGGCTGGCGTCCGGAGGGCCGCATATGGTCAAATCACTCGTTCTTGGAAAGCTGTTAACCGCCTCTTAACCCTGACCGCCCCCTCGAACAAGCAGCGGCAGCTTGGCGGCACAGGCCTTTCCGCCTAAATGGTGAACATGGCAGATCGCACAAAAGCTCCCGAAGACGTGCTCGCAGTGCTCAACGCCCGCAGCCAGGACATCTTCCGCAAGCTGGTGGAGCGTTATCTCGACACCGGCACGCCGGTGGCGTCACGCGACCTGGCGCGCATGCTGAGCGTGGGGCTGAGCCCCGCGTCGGTCCGCAACGTGATGGCAGATCTCGAGGATCTGGGGCTGATCGCCTCGCCGCACACCTCGGCCGGCCGGCTGCCGACGCAGCAGGGGTTGCGGTTCTTCGTCGATGCGATGCTGGAGATCGGCGCCGTCAATGAGGAAGAAAAAACCGCGATCGCCAAGCAGATCCAGGGTCCGGCGGTGCATGGGCAGGTCGAAGACCTGCTGACCGAGGCAAGCCAGCTGCTGAGCGGGCTCAGCCATGGCGCCGGGGTGGTGATCGCGCAGAAATCCGACCTGGTGCTGAAGCATATCGAGTTCATCCGGCTCGACGCCGAGCGCGCCATGGTGGTGCTGGTGGGCGAGGACGGCTCGGTGGAAAACCGCGTGCTGCCCTTGCCGCCGGGGCTGACGGCGAGCGCCCTGACGCAGGCCTCGAACTACCTGGCGCATTTTGCGGTGGGCAAGACGCTCAACGAGACGCGCAAGGCCCTGCAGGCTCAGCGCGAAGCCACGGTGAACGAGTTGGACGAGCTGACACGGAAGCTGGTGGATGCCGGACTTGCGACGCTTTCCGGCTCGGGCAGCGCCTCGCCGCCGACGGTGATCGTGCGCGGTCGCGCCAACCTGATCAACGACACCATGGCGTCGGAAGAGCTGAGCCGGGTGCGGCAGCTGTTCGACGAGCTCGAAAGCCGTGATGGATTGATCGAGCTGCTCGGCGATACCGAGACAGCGCAAGGGGTGAAGATCTTCATCGGCTCGGAGAACAAGCTGTTCTCGCTCTCGGGTTCGTCGGTGATCCTCAGCCCCTACAAGGATGCCAACCAGAAGGTGGTCGGCGTGCTCGGCGTCATCGGACCCACCCGGCTCAACTATGCCCGCATCGTGCCGGTGGTCGACTACACCGCCAACGTGGTTTCGGCGATGATGGCCAGAAAGAGCTGAGTGCAAGGGCCTAGGCCGGGCGCGGAACCTTTCCGAGGCTTGAATCTTATCGCTCATTGGCCGATATGCGGGGCAAACGCGATCAGCGACAAATCCAAGGTCCCAATGAACGACGATACGAACAAGCCCGAGGACGACAAGGCCGCTCCCACCGCGACCGAGGCCACGGGCAACAGCACTGAACAGAAGGCGCCCGAGCCGGCGACGCCCGATCCGATCGAGGCCCTCAGGGCCGAGAACCAGGACTTGCGCGACAAGTTGCTGCGCACCATCGCCGAGATGGAAAACCTGCGCAAACGCACCGAGCGCGAGATTTCCGACACCCGATCCTATGCCATTGCCGGCTTTGCCCGCGACATGCTGACTGCCACCGATTCGCTTTCCCGCGCCCTGATGGTGCTGCCGGCCGAGGCGCGCGACAGCTCCGATGCGACCACCAGGTCGCTGATCGAGGGCATCGAGATGACCGAGCGCGAGATGCAGCGGCTGCTCGCCAAGCACGGCGTCAAGCCGATCGAGGCGGAAGGCCAGAAGTTCGACCCGCACAAGCACCAGGCGATGTTCGAGGTCCCCGACCCGTCGCGCCCGGAAGGCACGGTGGTACAGGTGGTGCAGGCAGGCTTTGCCATCGGCGACCGCGTGCTGCGTCCGGCGATGGTGGGCGTGGCCAAGGGCGGCGGCGCCACCGGCGCCCCGGCTGAAGGCGCGGTTGACAAGAGCGTCTGATCTCACCCCGATCGGTGATGTCACCAAGGGCGCTCCGGCGCCCTTTCTTTTTGCCCTGCGACGAGACGACCGCGATGGACAGCCTTTACGACGATGCCGAGCTTTACGATCTCGTCGCGCCACCGCACCCGACGATGCAGCGCTTCTATGTCGAGGCGGCGGGTGGACCGGGCCGGCGGGTGCTGGATCTCGCCTGCGGTTCGGGCCGCTTCACTGCACCGCTGGCGGCAAGCGGGGCACTGGTGATCGGTGGGGATCTTTCTCCATCCATGCTGGCGCGAGCGCGGGCGGCCGCAACGGAGCGGGGCGTTTCGGCTGAATTCGTCGTGCTCGACATGCGGGACTTCGTGCTCGGCAGGCATTTCGACGCGATCGTCATCGCCGCCAACTCACTAATGCACTTGCACAGCCGTGCCGATTTCGCCCGCGCCTTCTCGGCCATTCGTCAGCACCTCGCCCCCGGCGGCCGGCTGCTGTTCGACGTGTTCGTGCCGTCGGCCCGGCTGCTGAGCCTGCCGGCCGGGCAGCGCGAGCGGCTTGGCGTGTTCCTGCATCCACGGCGGGGCGAGATCAGCATCGAGGAGACCATCAGCTACGATCCGATCAGCCAGGTGATGCGGACCGATTGGTACTGGTCGACCGCCGAGCGCAAGGATTTCCGCCACACCCCGCTGGAGCTGCGCCAGATCTTCCCCGAGGAACTGCCGTTGCTGCTCGAGGCGGGCGGGTTGCGGCTGCTCGAGCGGTACGGCGACTTCGACCGCAGCCCGCTGACGGCGGCAAGCCATCGGCAGGTGTGCGTGTGCGCGGCGATGGTCTGAACGCTGGCGGCGCCCCATCGCTGGAGTGAGGGGGCCTTGCCGCAAGCACCGAGCGCGAGGAAGGCCCCCTCACCCGGCGCTGCGCGCCGACCTCTCCCCCAAGGGAGAGGTGATCCGTGCGGCTAGTTCACCGCGGAAACCACCAGATCCGGGCAGGTCGTCACATCATATCTGGCGCCGGGCTTGCCCATCTCGTCGACGACGCGGCTGTCATAGGCATCGCGCAGTGCGGTGATCGCCGTGTCGTCGTTGCCCTCGGCTTCCAGCATCATGTCGGCACGGGCGGCGAGGTCGTCGGACCAGGCGCCGTATTCGTCGCCTTCGGCGTCGTTGCCGGCATCATAGGCGTCGGTGGAGAGCCAATAGAAGGCGCTGCCGCACCAGAGCAGCCGGTCGGCAGCGGCCGACGGCTCGCCTGCCGTGGCCGGCACGGCCAGCAGTCCGATCAGCAATCCCGCAAGCGTGAGCCGCAGCATGTTGTCCTCAGGCCAATCTCTTGCTCAAGCGATGTCCCCGGCGACGATCCGCTTGACCCCGGCTGCGTTCATGTCGGTCCAAGCCTGGGCCAATGACCCCGAGGTGTCGATGGCGCGGCAGGCATCCTCGATCACGTAGGTCTCGAAGCCGGCACTAGCCGAATCGACTGCCGTCCAGTTGACGCAGAAATCGGTGGCAAGGCCAGCGATGAACAGCCGCTTGAACTTGCGCTCGCGCAGATAGCCCTCTAGCCCGGTCTTGGTTTTCCGATCCGCCTCCTGGAAGCCGGAATAGGAATCGACCACCTCGTGATAGCCCTTGCGGATCACCAACTGGGTGTGCGGCAGCTCGATATCGGTGGAGAACTCGGCGCCGTGCGTGTCCCACACGCAGTGGTCGGGCCACAGCACCTGCGGCCCATAGGGCAATTCCATGATCTCGAACGGCGTGGCGCCGGCGTGGCTGGATGCGAACGAAATGTGGCCGCGCGGATGCCAGTCCTGGGTCATGGCGACGTTTTCGAAACGCCGGCCGAGCCGGTTGATCGGGATAATGATCTCGTCGCCGCCGGCAACGGCAAGCTTGCCGCCGGGGAGAAAATCATACTGCAGGTCGACCACGAGGAAGAGGTCGTCGGAACGGGGCGTGAGGGCCATGCGGGTCTTATCTATCTCATTGGCCGATGAGGGCCGAACAATCCTGAAATGAATAGGCGGCGCTGTCGCTGGCCCTGCCGGAGCCGTTGACGACGCGACCGATGGAGTCTTCGAGGTCGCTACGGTAGTCGGCCAGTGCGTCGTCGGTGTAGCCGGCTTCGAGGTAGATCGGGATGGCGCGCTGCAGCAGCAACGCCCCGCCGTCGGCATAGACCTTGGCGGAAGCAAGCTTTTCCGGCGTGGCGTCGGCCGGTGCGTCGCGGGTCATCAGTTCGAAGGCGGTGCCGCACCACATATCCATCTGCGCCTCGGCCGGCACGTCCTGCGCCAGCGCGGCGACGGGAAGCAACGGGACCGCAAACAGCGGAGCGATGACAAGGAACCTCAGCACAGTCGTGTTCCCCAAGGCGGCAACGAGCGCTCCTTAGACCATAACCGGGGCCGCAACGACAAGCCGCGTCGGCGTTCCGCCCGCGTCCGCGGCGGCTGGTGAGATTTCTCTAACCATGACGATAGTCGGCCTTTGAGGAAAAATGGGCTAAATTGCTAAGTGAGGCCCTGGCGCCGCTTACCGTGCGCCGGGGTTTCGGTGATCGCGGGGTCGAACCGGAAGTTCGCTCGAGCCTGCCGACCCCGTATTTCTGGGGGTTGTATTGAAACTGTCGATCCTGGGTGGCGCCGCCGCCCTGCTGCTGATGGCGCTGCCGAACGCCGCGCTGGCCGAAGACCTGACCTTCACCCTGACCAACAACTCGTCCTACGCGGTCAAGAGCCTGTTCACCTCGCCGGCCGATGTCGACAGCTGGGAAGAGGACGTGTTCGCCGACAAGTACCTGCCGGCAGGTAACTTCGTCGACGTCACCATCGCGGACGGGCGCGAGCACTGCGTCTACGACGTGAAATTCGTGCTGGAGGACGATTCCGAGTTCATCGAACCGGCTGTCGACCTGTGCGAACTGGGGGAATATACGCTGAGCGACGCCACCTGAGGTTTCGGGGGCAGCGCCGCGCTGCCCTTGACCCACCCGCGTCTAGTTCAGGTTGCTCTTTGAGCCGCAGTCCTTGTAGCGGTAGCGCTTGGCGGCGACATCGGCGCGGGCCTCCTTCTCGTAGGCCGGCTTCAGGGCATTGACGTCGCGCCGCGTGTACCCGACCGCAAGACCGTAGGAGTAGCTGAGCCACTCCTTGCCGTAGGCGCGGATCACCCGAGCCGCGGCCGGATCGCCGCCCGACGAAATGGCTCGCGCCGCCTCGAGATAGACATGTCCGCAATAGAGCGCCTTGTCGGCCCGCTTCGGCAGGTCGCCGGCTGCCATTGCCGTCGAAGTAATGGCGGCCGAGAGGCCAGCCGCCAGCAGCAAAGTTCTGATCATTTCGCCCCCATCGTGCTGGCCGAATGGTGCAAGCACTTGTGATGACTATGGAAAATCGGTGGGCCGCGATCAATCGCGGCAACCGCAGCGACAGTTGACCGGGCTGCCGAAGGCGGCAAAACAGGCTCCCGGTTTTGTGACATTGTGCCCGGACTGCGCTTGCACCCCCAAAAGCCCCCTCCTATATAGCGCTCAAGGCCCGGTGACGGGTCAATTTCAACACGGGAACCCGGACACCCGCGAGGGATCAGGAACTGCCGGATGGGGTTTCATCCGGGTTCGCCAGGAAAGAGGCAGTAAGTATGGGTAAAGTCATCGGAATCGACCTCGGTACGACCAATAGCTGTGTCGCCGTCATGGACGGTTCGACCCCGAAGGTCATCGAAAACGCGGAAGGCGCGCGCACCACGCCCTCCATGGTCGCATTCACCAAGGACGGCGAGCGCCTCGTCGGCCAGCCGGCCAAGCGCCAGGCTGTCACCAACCCGGAAGGCACGCTGTTCGCGGTCAAGCGCCTGATCGGTCGACGCTACAACGACCCGATGGTGGAAAAGGACAAGGGCCTGGTACCCTTCAAGATCGTCAACGCCGACAACGGCGATGCCTGGGTCGAGGTCGAGAGCAAGAAGTACTCTCCCTCGGAAGTCTCGGCGATGATCCTGACCAAGATGAAGGAAACCGCCGAATCGTATCTCGGCGAGAACGTCACGCAGGCGGTGATCACCGTGCCGGCGTATTTCAACGATTCGCAGCGTCAGGCCACCAAGGACGCCGGCAAGATCGCCGGTCTCGAAGTGCTCCGCATCATCAACGAGCCGACGGCGGCAGCGCTCGCCTATGGCCTCGACAAGAAGAACACCGGCACCATTGCGGTCTATGACCTGGGTGGCGGTACCTTCGATATTTCCGTGCTGGAGATCGGCGACGGCGTGTTCGAGGTGAAGTCGACCAATGGCGACACCTTCCTCGGCGGCGAAGACTTCGACATGCGGCTGGTTGATTACCTGGCGGCCGAGTTCAAGAAGGACCAGGGCATTGATCTGCGCAGCGACAAGCTGGCGCTGCAGCGCCTGAAGGAAGCAGCCGAGAAGGCCAAGATCGAGCTCTCGAGTTCGACCCAGACCGAAATCAACCTGCCCTTCATCACCGCCGACGCATCGGGCCCGAAGCACCTGACCCTGAAGCTCACCCGCTCGAAGCTCGAGAGCCTCGTCGACGACCTGATCCAGAAGACTGTCGAGCCCTGCCGGCAGGCGCTGAAGGATGCCGGCGTTTCGGCCGCGCAGATCGACGAAGTGGTGCTGGTCGGGGGCATGAGCCGCATGCCCAAGGTCCAGGAAGTGGTCAAGCAGCTGTTCGGCAAGGAGCCGCACAAGGGCGTCAACCCGGATGAAGTGGTCGCCATGGGCGCCGCTATCCAGGCCGGCGTGCTGCAGGGCGACGTCAAGGACGTGCTGCTGCTCGACGTGACCCCGCTCTCGCTCGGCATCGAGACGCTAGGTGGCGTGTTCACCCGCCTGATCGACCGCAACACCACGATCCCGACCAAGAAGAGCCAGACCTTCTCGACCGCCGAGGACAACCAGAACGCGGTGACCATCCGCGTGTTCCAGGGCGAACGCGAGATGGCTGCCAACAACAAGCTGCTCGGCAATTTCGACCTTGCCGGCATTCCTCCGGCGCCGCGCGGCGTGCCGCAGATCGAAGTCACCTTCGACATCGACGCCAACGGCATCGTCAACGTCTCGGCCAAGGACAAGGGCACCGGCAAGGAGCAGCAGATCCGCATCCAGGCCTCGGGCGGCCTTTCGGACGCCGATATCGAGCGCATGGTCAAGGAAGCCGAGCAGAACGCCGACGCCGACAAGAAGAAGCGTGAAGCGGTGGAAGCCAAGAACCAGGGCGAATCGCTGATCCACTCGACCGAGAAGTCGCTGAAGGACTATGGCGACAAGGTCACCGCCGAAGAAAAGACCGCCATCGAGACGGCGATCGCCGATCTCAAGGGCGTCTTGGAAGGCGACGATGCCGACGCGATCAAGGAGAAATCCGCGACGCTGGCGGAAGCTTCGATGAAGCTGGGCGAGGCGATGTACAAGCAGAGCCAGGCGGAAGCCGAGGCCAAGGCGGAAGGCGGCGAGCAGCCGGCCGACGACGATGTGGTCGACGCCGAGTTCGAAGAGGTCAAGGACGACAAGCGGTCGGCTTGAGCTCGCAAAGACTAGATCTGAGAAGGGCCTGGCCACAGCCGGGCCCTTTTCGTTTCACGTGAATCAGGCCGTAATCTTGCCGCAGCTTGGTCCAACTCTTTTCACATCCGCCGCCGATGTTGCATTGGTTGAAGTGGGCGTCTTTGACTTGGTCGCGCTTTCGAACCGGAAAAGCCTGGCAACTTTTCCCGAAAGCCCTCCAACCGTCAGCAGCGGGGCGCCTTGAGGGAGCAACTGGAACCCAGGGCCGGGGGACGGATGCTGAGGGCGGACTTCGAAAGGACTATCTATGTCATCGGTTGAGGTGCGGAGGTTCGCCGAGAACGGCGATCTCCATGCAGCGGATTCCGCGCCCCAGGAGCGGCTCGACGCCGACATGCGCCACGTCCTCAACGTGCTGCAGTCGATGGGCGGCAAGCGCATCGAGGAATGCCGCTCGCCTGAAGCGCGTGCGCTGCCCACCCTCGACATGGCGCTGCGCCGGATACTGCGCGACCAGGTTGACGACATGGGCGTCGGCATGGAGATGCGGCTGATCCCCGGCCCCACCGATGAGATCCGCGCCCGCATCTACGTGCCGCAGAATGACATCGTCACGGGCCTCAGGCCGATGGTGCTGTTCCTGCATGGCGGCGGGTTCGTGCTCGGCGATGTCGACAACTACGATGCGACGCCACGGGCGCTGGCGGCGCGCACCGGCGCGGTGGTGGTTTCAGCGCATTACCGTCAGGCGCCGGAGCACCGCTTTCCGGCGGCGCACGAGGATGCCTACGCGGCCTGGAACTGGCTGCTCGAGCACGCCGAATCACTAGGCGGCGATGCGAAACGGGCGGCGATCGTCGGTGAGGGTTCGGGCGGCAATCTCGCCGTCAACGTGGCGCTCAGGGCGCGGGCTGAGGAAAAGCCGCTGCCGATCCATCTCGGCCTCGTCACGCCGATGGCGGCAATGCTGTTCGATTTGCCCTCGCACCTCGAGAACGCCGTCACCTTCCCCTATTCCACCGCGACGCTCGAATGGGCTGCACGCAAGCTGTTCCGCAAGAAGGACGAGGCGCACGACGCCCGGATGAACATTGCCGGACGGACCGACCTCGCCGGCCTGCCGCCGGCGACGATCATTCTCGCCGATGCCGATCCGCTGCGCTCGGAGGGCGAGGCGCTGGCCGATGCGATGCGACGCGCCGGTGTCTGGGTCGACATGACGACCTACGAAGGGGTAACGCACGGTTTCTTCGGGCTCTATCGCATCGTCAACAAGGCGATGTTCGCGCAGGGCCAGCTCGGCCGGAACCTCGCTGCGGCGTTTGGCGCCTAGCCGAGCGACTGGTGGAAAAGTCACACCGGGCACGTACGTCGGCTCCTGACCCTCGATAGTGTTGCCGTCGGGCACCAGAGTACTTATCTAGGCCGGATGCCTGATGCGGGGCGCAGGCAACCAAGGACAAGGCCGATTGGCGAAACGCGATTTTTATGAAGTGCTCGGGGTGCCCAAGGGCGCCGACGAAGCGGTGCTGAAAGGCGCCTACCGCAAGCTTGCGATGCAGTTCCACCCGGACCGCAACCCGGGCAATGCCGAGGCCGAACACAAGTTCAAGGAAATCAGCGAGGCCTACGACACGCTGAAGGACCCGCAGAAGCGGGCCGCCTATGACCGCTTCGGCCATGCGGCGTTCGAGAATGGCGGGCGTGGCCCGGCCGGGTTCGGACCCGAGTTCACCTCGTCGATGTCGGATATCTTCGAGGATATCTTCGGCGACTTCATGGGCGGCCGCGGCCGCGGCGGCCAGTCGCGGCTGCGCGGCTCGGATCTGCGCTACAATCTCGAGATCAGCCTCGAAGAGGCCTTTGCCGGGCGCACCGTCGACATCGACGTGCCGACCCTTTCCACCTGCGACACCTGCGAAGGCTCCGGCGCCAAGCCGGGCACCGGCATGTCGACCTGTCGCCACTGCAATGGCCAGGGCAAGGTGCGCGCCGCGCAGGGCTTCTTCACCATCGAACGCACCTGCCCGATCTGTAACGGCCGCGGCCAGATCCTCGAACAGCCCTGCACCGATTGCGGTGGCCAGGGCCGCCGCCAGCAGAACCGCACGCTTTCGGTCGATATCCCCAAGGGGATCGAGGACGGTACCCGCATCCGGCTCGCCAATGAGGGTGAAGCGGGGCTGCGCGGCGGACCGCCGGGCGACCTCTACATCTTCATTTCGATCAAGCCGCACGACCTGTTCCAGCGCGACGGCGCCGACCTTTACGCCCGCGTGCCGATCGCCATGACCACGGCCGCGCTCGGTGGCGAGTTCGAAGTGCCGACGCTGGACGCGGCCCGCGCCCGGGTGAAGGTCTCGTCCGGCACCCAGCCCGGCCAACGCGTCCGCCTCAAAGGCAAGGGGATGCCGGTGCTGCGCTCCAAGGACTTTGGCGATCTTTACGTGCAGCTCGACGTAGAGACGCCGCAGAGCCTTTCGAAGCGCCAGCGCGAACTGCTGGAAGAATTCGAACGCGAATCGACGCGCGAGAACTCGCCGACCTCCGAGGGGTTCTTTGCCAAGCTGAAGAGCCTGTTCGAGAACTAGGGCAGCGGCGAGAAAGGCCCCCTCACCCGGCCCTGCGGGCCGACCTCTCCCCCAAGGGAGAGGTGAAGCTGTGGCACGATCTCGCCCATGACCACCTCTCCCTTGGGGGAGAGGTCGCCGCGCAGCGGCGGGTGAGGGGGCCTTGCGGCATCGCGCGGAACGTAGAGTGCTTTTCCCGCTGCACGCGATCGGCTAGCTCTAGCGGATGACCATCGACACCCCTCCCCCCAAGACTGCCATCACCATCTGTGGCTCGCTGCGCCAGGACTCGATCAACGAGCCGTTGCGCCGGCACATGTCGAGTAAGCTCCGCGAAGCCGGCGTTGTCGTCACCGATCTCGACCTGCGCGAGTTCGAGATGCCGATCTTCAACCAGGATATCGAGGATGCCGGCGAAACGCCGGAGGCGGCGAAGCGCCTGGCCGAGCTGTTTCGCTCGCACGACATCGTGCTGATCATCAGCCCGGAGTATAATGGCGGGGTGACGCCGCTGATCGCCAACCTGGTCTCCTGGGTCAGCCGCGAGAAGCCGAACCCGTTCAAGCACGCGGTGTTCGGCATCGGCGGGATGAGCGACGGCAAGTACGCGACGATCTTCGCGCTGTCGCACCTGCGCGACACGCTGAGCAAGATCGGCGCGCTGGTGGTGCCGACGCTGCTCGGGCTCGGCCCCTACCCGGATGTGCTGGACGAGGACGGCGCGCCGAACGAAGGCAATATCAAGTGGAAGGTCGGCCAGATGGTGCGCGAGCTGACCCACTTCTCGCGCGGCGGCATCTGAAATGTACGCGCTCTACATCACCCACCCGGAGGTGGTGATCGACCCCAATGCGGCGATGCCGCGCTGGGGGCTGTCCAGCCTCGGCCGGTCGCGAGCAGAACGTTTTGCGAACCACCCATTGGTGAATGACCTGACGCGCCTGGTTTCGAGCACGGAAACCAAGGCTCTTGAGCTCGCGACCATTCTTGCGACGCGGTGCAAAGCCCCTGTGGACAGCGGGGATAAGTTCGACGAGAACGACCGCCGCAGTACCGGCTTTGTTCCCGCGGCGCGCTTCGAGGCGCTACTCGATGCGCTGTACGCCCACCCCGATGAGTCGGCGGGGGGCTGGGAGACGGCACGGGATACGCAACGCCGGGTGGCCGGCGCCTTCGATGACGTGCTGGCTGGGCACGACGCGACCAGGCCCATCGGCTTCACCGGCCACGGCACGGTCGGCACGCTGCTGAAGTGCCAGCTCGGCGGGCTGACGATCGCCCGTGCCGAGGACCAGCGCCGCATCGGCAACCCAGGCGGCGGCAATGTCTTCGTGGTGCGGCTCAGCGACAGGAAGCTCATGACCGACTGGATCTCGATGGAAGAGCTACCGGCGACGATCGCGGGGCCTTAGCGCCGGCCGTGCCGCAGCGTCCCCTCGCCCCTCCTAGCGGACGCGAGAGCGTCCGCGGGGGGAGAGGGATGGGGTGAGGGGCGCCAAGCGCTCAGATCTCGAAACATACCCGCAGCGAGGCCGTTGGTCCGGTGTGCTTGGCTACCCCTCACCCTGGCCCTCTCCCCAGAGAGAGGGGAGAGGGGACGCACTTTGCGCCACCGGTGTCACGCCCCGTCCTTCCGCCCCGGCGCCCACTCCCCTAACCCGAACAGCTCCACCGCATCCTCCAGCGCCAGCTTCAGCCGGTCGAGCCGGGCCGGGTCGTGGTCGACCTCGCGGAGCCGCGTCGGCCCGGCGAGCGGGGCCTTGGCCAGGAGCTCGGTGCCCGCTTCGGTCAGCCCGACCAAGCGGGCGCGGCGGTCGCGCGGATCGGTCTTCACCGTCACCAGGTCCATGCGGCGCAGTTCATCGATCGATTGGCCGAGCGTTGCCGCATGCATCACCAACGCCTTGCGCAAGGCGGCGAGCGGCAGTTGCGGGCGCTCGGCGCAGATGCGCAGCACGGCCAGCTGCAGGCCGGTAATGCCGAAGCGCTTTTTCAGGTCGGCGTGGAAAGCTTCGGTGGCACGTTCGAGCCGTACCCAGGCGACAATGGCGGAAAGCGCCTGCTGCTGCATGATTGACCTGTGATTCCATTAAGTTGCGCGGAAGCTATGGCGTCATAGCATCGCGCGCAAGCGGGCATTTCTGCTTGCCCGATTCGTTCGTCTATGGCACTGACCGGAAAATCCGGAGACATCTGATGGCAGGCACCCTGATCGTCGCACTCGATCTCGACACCCGAGACGAGGCAGAACGCTTGATCGCCGAGCTCGGTGACGCGGTCGACTTCTACAAGATCGGCTACCAGCTGTTCTATGGCGGCGACGGCCTCACTCTCGGCAAGGCGCTGCTCGGCGCCGGCAAGCGGGTGTTCTTCGATCTGAAGATGCTCGACATCGACAACACCGTCGAAAAAGGCGTCGCGGCGATCGCCAGGACCGGCGCCACCATGGTCACCGTGCATGCCTACCCCAAGACGATGCGGGCGGCGGCGAAAGCCGCCGAAGGTTCGGGCCTCACCGTGCTGGGCGTCACCGTGCTGACCTCGATGGACGATGGCGACTTGGCCGATGCCGGCTATTCCCGCGATGCGGCCGGGCTTGTGGCGCTGCGGGCGGAACAGGCGAAGGACGCCGGGATCGGCGGCATCGTCTGCTCGCCCAACGAAGCGCACATGGTGCGCGCCATTATCGGGCCGAAGCTCGCCATCGTCACCCCCGGCATCCGCCCGGCCGGCAGCGCGCATGGCGACCAGAAGCGCGTGACCGGTCCGGCCGAGGCTCTGGCGGCCGGCGCCAGCCACCTGGTGGTCGGCCGGCCGATCACCGCGGCGGCAGACCCGATGAGCGCGGCGCAGGCGATCCTCGCCGAGATGGCCGGCGGCACCCGGCTGGCATGAGGTCGTCGGCTGGGCTATAGGCGACGGCAAGGGTTCGGTAGGAGCAAGCATGTCTGACCTCAAGGTCACCATCGCCGGCGCAGGCGGCAAGATGGGCGCAGCGAACATCCGCGCCATTGCTGCAACAGCAGGGATCACCGTCGTCTCTGCCTTCGATCGCGCCGGCGCGCCGGCGGTCGGCAAGGACGCTGGCGAGCTGGCAGGGATCGAAGCGCTTGGCGTCACGATCACGGCCGATGTCGCGGCCGCCCTCGCAGATGCCGAGGCGATCATCGATTTCACCGCGCCCGCCAATTCGGTGGCGCTGGCGCAGGAAGCCGCAAAGCGCGGGCTGGTCCACATTATCGGCACGACCGGGTGCAGCGAGGCTGACGACGCGGCGATCCGCGAGGCGGCCGCCCGCGCCCGAATCGTCAAGGCGGGTAATTTCTCGCTCGGCGTGAACCTGCTGCTGGGCCTCGTGAAGCAGGCGGCTGCGGCGCTGCCGGGTTTCGACATCGAAATCCTCGAGATGCACCACAACAAGAAGGTCGATGCCCCCTCCGGCACCGCGCTGATGCTGGGTGAAGCGGCGGCGCGTGGGCGCAGCGTCGATTTGAAGACCCACTCGGTCCGTGTCCGCGACGGCCATACCGGCGCTCGCGAAGAGGGCAGCATCGGCTTTGCGACGCTGCGTGGCGGCAATGTCATCGGCGAGCACAAGGTGATCCTCGCCGGCCCCAGCGAGCGGATCGAACTCAACCACATTGCCGACAACCGGGCGCTGTTCGCCGATGGCGCGGTGCGCGCCGCCCTGTGGGTGCGCGACCAGCGGCCCGGTCTCTATTCCATGGCCGATGTGCTCGGCTTCAACTGACACAAGGATTCTTCGATGACCGGGACGCTGATCCTCGTTCGCCACGGCCAGAGCGAGTGGAACCTCAAGAACCTGTTCACCGGCTGGCGCAACCCCGACCTCACCGAGCAAGGCATCGGCGAGGCGCGCCACACCGGCAAGACGCTGAAGGCGGCCGGCTACACGCCGGACGTCTACTTCACCTCGGCGCTGCGCCGGGCCCAGCACACGCTCGACCTGATCCTCGAGGAGCTCGGGATCACCGAGGTGACGATCACCCGCTCGAAACTCCTGAACGAGCGCGACTATGGCGACCTCAGCGGCCTCAACAAGGATGACGCACGGAAGAAGTGGGGCGAGGAGCAGGTGCTGATCTGGCGCCGCTCGTTCGACGTGCCGCCGCCGGGCGGCGAGAGCCTTAAGGATACCGCGGCCCGCACCCTGCCCTATTACGATGCCGAGATCGTACCGCTGCTGAAGGCCGGCAAGACCGTGCTGGTCGCCGCCCACGGCAACTCTCTGCGCTCGATCGTCATGGCGATCGAGAACCTGACGCCAGATGAGATCCTGAAGCGCGAGATCGGCACCGGCGAGCCGGTGATCTACAAGATCGGCGCAGACGGGAAGCTGGCGGAGAAGGTGGCGATTTGATCACTGCTCTTGAAGCGCTTATGCTGGCGTAAGGAGCTCGACGATGATTAGAGACGACGTACGGGAAGCTATCGAGCAGGTGTTGGGCGATGCCCTCGCCGATATTGGCTACGAGAAAGCCGAGATCGTGGAAGAAGTGGATCACGATGGCGATTCCATTCTTCGCATCACGGTGCATTACAGCAAGTTGGAAGGTGCAGTGGATCCCTCGCCTACCTTTAGCTTGGCTCGTCTCGTAAAGGATAGGGTGCGCCCTCTGGGGGAGGAACGCTTTCCCCATTTCCGGCATCTGTTTCCCGACGACCAGAAGCTCAAGGTAGCATGAAGCCAGCCGACCTCGTCGCGCAGGCGAGGCGCCTGGCGAATGCATCGCCGAAACGACCCCGTGACGTCGATCTTCGTCGTGCCGTCAGTGCTGCCTACTATGGCCTGTTCCAGGCGATTGCGAAGGCCGGTGCGGACTTGCTCGTTGGAACGGCCGGTGCCAACAGGTCCGACAAGGCTTGGCGCCAAGTGCATCGTTCGCTGCAACACGGTGAAACAAAGAGTCGCTGCGAGTCCCTGCCGACAAGCTTCTCGCAGGATCTAAAGGACGTTGCTGACGCACTCGTCTCCTTGCAGAAACTGCGGCACGATGCGGACTATGACCCCACAGCCGCATTTACGCGAGGGGATACTCTCAGCCACATTCTTATGGCCGAGAGTTCAATGAATAAGCTTGCTGCGGCCCCGGTGAAAGATCGGCGAGCATTCGTCGTCTGGCTGCTCTTTCCCAATCGGCGCTAGTCAGGCGCCGATCACTCCGCTTTCCCACCCCAGGATCGCCCGCTTGCGCGGCACGCCCCAGTGGTAGCCGGTGAGCGCACCGCTGGTTCCGACCACGCGGTGGCAGGGGACGACGAAGCTGATCGGGTTCTTGCCGACGGCGGCGCCGACGGCGCGGGCGGCGGTGGGGCGGCCGATATGATTGGCGACCTTCTGGTAAGTGGTGGCCTTGCCGACCGGGATCTTCAGCAGCGTCTCCCACACCTGCACCTCGAAATCGGTGCCGATCAGGACGACCCGCACCGGCTGCTCGGGATCCCAGCGGGTCGGATCGAACACCCGGGCGGCAACCGGCGCCACCGCCTTGTCGTCGCGGCGGTAGCTGGCGTTGGGCCAGCGGTTGGCCAGGTCCTCGAAGGCTTCCTCGATCGAGGTGTTCTCGTCGGCAAAGCCGATGCCGCTCAGCCCATATTCGGTCATCGTCAGCACCGCGGTGCCGAACGGAGAGGGAGCCGCGCCCCAGATCATCTCAAGACCTTCGCCGCGAGCCCGGAAAGCGCCGGGCGGCATGGCCTCGTGGGTAACGAACAGGTCGTGCAGGCGCGAGGTCGAGGAGAGGCCCACCTCATAGGTGGTGTCGAGCACGCTCTGCTGATCGGCCAGGAGCTTTTTGGCGTGATTGAGCGCCACCGCCTGGGCGAAACTCTTGGGGCTCAATCCACACCAGCGGCGGAACAGATCGGTGAGCTGCCGCTCGGTCAGCCCGAGGGCGCGGGCAAAGCGCGGCAGATCGGTTTCGTCGGGCAGCGTCTCGCTGAGATAAGCGATGGCGGCCTGGACGGTCTCGTAATCCGAGTTGGCGATGATGGTTTCGTGCTTGCTCATGATGAGCGGAAGATAGGCGCGCCAAGGCGCCGTTGCGACCCGGTTTTGACGAGGGTGGATGGGCGGTTACCACTCGCACGTTCAACACACTCGATGTCATCCCGGTGCAGGCCCATGCGCACTAGGTTAGGACCCACCGGGTCATTCCCGCGAAAGCGGGAACCTCTGTTTTCTTGGCCTGCTGCACGATCGCAAACGGAGTTCCCCGCTTTCGCGGGGATGACACCGAGTTTGGGGGACTTGCAGAGTCTCGGCTCACATATCCAGCGTCACCCATTGCGGGCTGAACTGGTCAGACGGTCAAACCCGCGCGCGCTTCAGCGCCGTGCCGAACGCCTTGGCGAAGCTCGACTTCTCGTCCTGGTTGAGGAACTGGCCGAGCACGATGTCGCGATCGCGGGTGCGCAAATGCAGCGCCACGGTGCGCTCGTTGTAGTCGCGGTCAACCACCAGTTTGACGAAATAGGGGTTGAAGCGGCTAAGGGTTTCCTTGCCGGTGCCATCGACCTGCTTAATCTCGAGCTGGTCCGGCCACAACGTCACTTCCTCATAGCGCTTGCCGTCGCGCTGACTCGAACGCATGGCCCACCAGATCAGCGCAAGGTCGAGGCCTAGAAAGCCGATGATGGGCCAGGCGCCCATCGAAAAAAAGATGATGCCGGGAATGGTGGCGAGCACCGCCACCAGGACGATGACGACGCGAAAACCCTTGCGTCCCAGCGATCGATGGGGCGTCAGCTTTGCCGCGAATAGCGGCCTCGCTTGCGTTTGGGTCGTCATCTTGGGCATCACTATAGGCTCAGAATCAGGATGACGGAAATGGCGCAGCAAAAAGTGAAGCGACTGTCGGACGCAGATGTCGAAGCCATTTTCGGCGCTTTTGCGGCAGCCGAGCCCGAACCGAAGGGCGAACTCGACTACGTGAACCCCTTTACCCTGCTGGTCGCGGTGGTGCTTTCGGCGCAGGCGACCGACGCCGGAGTCAACAAAGCGACCAAACTGCTGTTCCAGCTGGCGGATACGCCGGAGAAGATGGTGGCGCTGGGGCCGGCCGAGATCGAGGACAAGATCAAGACCATCGGACTGTTCCGCAACAAGGCCAAGAACGTCTACGCACTGAGCCAGCAACTGATCGAAAGGTTCGATTCAAAGGTACCGGAAGACCGCGAGGCGCTCGAAAGCCTCCCGGGTGTCGGCCGCAAGACGGCGAACGTGGTGCTCAACATCGCGTTCAAACAGCCGACCATCGCGGTCGATACCCACCTGTTCCGGGTCGCCAACCGCACCGGGCTGGCCCCGGGCGACAACCCGCTCAAGGTCGAGCTGGCGCTGCTGAAGACCGTGCCGGACCAGTACCTGCTGCACGCGCACCACTGGCTGATCCTGCACGGCCGCTACATCTGCAAGGCGCGCAAACCCGATTGCTGGCGCTGCATCATTTCCGACTGGTGCCGGTTCGAGCCGAAGACCCCGGCACCGAAGGGGAGCTGAGTTAGGCACGATCTGTCAGTTGGGCCTTCTCCCCTTGTGGGAGAAGGGCCAACTGACAGATTAGACGCCGTACCCACGGGCCATCGCCGCGGCAAAGCTGGGGATGAACACCAGCAGCGCGGCCTGCAGATAGAGGAAGCGACGCGACGCCGTTACCTCAGCCGTTGCGGGCACATATCCGGCGTCTGCTTTGGCCGCCTTCACCCAGCGGAGGATCGTCACCGTCGGCTGGATCGAGACAAGGCCGACGCCGGCAAAGGCCACCATCTTGGCCCAGAACGCCCAGTTCCCGACATAGTATTCCCAACCGGCCGAACCGAAGATCACCCTGACGACGCCGACGACGATGATCAGCATGGCCATGCCGCCATAGGCGCGGTCGAGCGCGCCGAGCTGGGAGAGGCGTTTTCCTTCGATGCCGGGCCGCAGCAGGGCGAACTCGGCGGCAAAGATCGCCACCAGGCTGAACACCGCGAGGTGGTGGGCAATAGCGAGGATCAGGTCGGTCATCAGGTCGCTCCCAAGTGGCGTAATGCGCCTCGACCGGTGGGAGGCAACATGTTAACACTGTTCGCATGCAGATATTCCTACATGTGAGCAATGTCAACATCTGAGACTTCCGACCGCTATCATCATGGCGACCTGCGCCGGGCGCTGGTCGAAGCCGCGCTGGAACTGCTGCTCGAGCGCGGCACCGAGGCGCTGGGAATGCGCGAGCTGGCGCGGCGGGTCGGGGTCTCCGCTGCGGCGCCATACCGGCATTTTCGCGACAAGCAGGCGCTGATTCAGGCCGTCGCGGCAGCCGGGTTTGCCTTGTTCCTCGAGACAATCGAAGCAGCCAAGACGGGCGTCGCCCCGGAAGAGCAGCTCGCGGCGATGGCTGAGGCCTATGTGCAGTTCGCGCTGCGCTACCCGCGGCTCTACAGGCTGATGTTCTCGTCGGAGCTGGGAAAGTTCGAGGACAAGGAGCTGCGCCGCGCGGCGGATGCCGCTTATGCCAGCCTCGCGATGGCGGCGGCGAAGGCGGATCCAGAGGCGCCGGGCGAGGCAGCAATCAGCGCCTGGGCGTTCGTGCATGGCCTCTCCCTGCTGCTGCTCGACGAGCAGTTGCTCGGGGTTTCCGCCGCCAATGCCGAGCCGCTGGTCCGGGCGCTGACCCGCCGGCAGGCGCACCGCTTCGGCAAGCCGCGCCCCGCCTGAGGTTGGCGTTGCATGGGGGCCTAATCTCCTTTATTCCCGGCCCGGCTCGTTTTACCCCATTTCATCGAAGGATTGCCGATGGCCGAGGCCCGGTTCGACGTTCTCACCATCGGCAACGCCATCGTCGACGTCATAGCTCCCATCGATCCCGGCTTCCTCGAACGCGAAGGCCTGTCGGAAGGCATCATGCATCTGGTCGATGCCGAGCGCTCGGCCTACCTCTACGAGCGGATGCCGGCCGAGAAGCGCCAGATCTCCGGCGGCAGCTCGGCCAATACCGCGGCCGGGGTCGCCTCGCTCGGCGGCCGCGCCTCGTTCGTCGGCAAGGTGGCCGACGACGAGCTGGGCGACGTGTTCGCCGACGACCTCGCGCGCATCGGCGTGCATTACGGCGTCTCCCGCCTCAGCAATGGCCCCGCCACCGCCCGCTCGATGATCCTGCTCTCGTCGGACGGCGAGCGGACGATGAACACGTATCTGGGCGCCTGCCATCAGCTGACCACCGCCGACATCAAGGAAGACGAGATCGGCGGCGCCACCGTTACCTACATGGAAGGGTTCTTGTGGGATCCGACCGAGGCCAAGAAGGCCTTCGTGATGGCAGCGCATTACGCCCACAAGCACGAACGCGCCGCGTCGTTCACGCTGAGTGACCCGTTCTGCGTCAACCGTTATCGCGACGAGTTCCTCGACCTGATCCGCTCCAAGACCATGGATATCGTGTTCGGCAATGTCGAAGAGCTGAAATCGCTGTACCAGACCGACCTGCATGGCGCGGTGCAGGCGATCGCCAAGGACGCGGAGCTGGCCGCCATCACCATGGGCGCCGATGGCGCCATGGTGGTGCACCAGGGCGAGATCATCACCGTTCCGGCCTATGCGGTGACCGAGGTGGTCGACGTCACCGGCGCCGGCGACCTGTTCGCTTCGGGGTTCCTGTTGGCGATTGCACGTGACCGCGACTTCCGCACCGCCCTGCAGGCGGGCTGCCTCGCGGCGAGTGAAGTGATTTCGCATATCGGCGCGCGGCCGGTGGCGGATCTCAAGGCGCTGGCGGCCGAGAAGAGCATCGGGATTTAGGATTAGGGCTCGATCTCTCAGTGGTCCTCCACCGCAAAGCGGGGGAGGGGGACCACGCGGAGCGTGGTGGAGGGGGCGGCCAAACGAACCGGCTACTCCACCCCTGACAAGGCGCCGCCAATCATGATCAGCACGGCTTCGATCGAGCGGTCATCGAGGATCTCGGCGGCCGCAAAGCGCAACACCCGGATACCCTGCTCGTTGAGCCATGCGTCTCGCCGCTCATCGTACAAGGCTTGTGGAACGAAGTCATGCGCCGCCCCGTCGACTTCGACGGCCAGCTTGGGGCTGGAGCAGTAGAAATCCAGGACGTAAGACCCGGCCGGATGCTGACGTCGAAAGTGCTTGGAGAGCTGGCGGAGACGCAACTCGCGCCAGAGGACGATCTCCGGCAGCGTCATGTCTCGCCTTAGGCGCCTGGCGCGCTTGAGCGTGACGATCGATCCGCGCACTTGGTCGCCCCCTCCACCACGCTTCGCGTGGTCCCCCTCCCCCGCTTTGCGGTGGAGGACCAAGGAGAGATCGTGCCACAGCGTGCCGAAACTTACACCTTCCGCAGCGCCACCCGCTCGATCGCGTGGCTCGGGCCCTTGGTCAGCACCAGGTCGGCGCGGCTGCGGGTTGGCTGGATGTTATCGCGCAGGTTCGGCAGGTTGATCTCTTTCCAGGCCCACATGCCGAAGGCCTCGGCTTCTTCGCTGCTCATCTTGGTGAAACGGTGAAAGAAGCTCTTGGGGTCGGCGAAGGCGGTTTCGCGGAGGCGCCGGAAGCGCTCCATGAACCAGGTTGTCAGGTCGTTCTCGTCGGCATCGATGAAGATCGAGAAATCGAGGAAGTCGGAGGCGAAGAGGATCGGCTTGCCGGATTTCGGCAGCTCGCCCGGCTGCAGGATGTTGAGTCCTTCGACGATCAGGATGTCGGGCCGGTCGATGGTGATGAACTCGCCATCGATCACGTCGTAGACGAGGTGCGAGTAGACCGGCACCTTCACATCCGGCTTGCCCGACTTGATGTCGGAAAGGAAGCGGATCAATGCACCGCGATCATAGCTCTCGGGAAAACCCTTGCGGTCGGCGAGCTTGAGTTCATCGAGTTTGGCGTTGGAGTAGAGGAAGCCGTCGGTGGTGACGAGGTCGACCTTGGGCGAGCTCGGCCAGCGGCTGAGCAGCGCCTTGAGGATGCGCGAGGTGGTGGATTTGCCCACCGCTACTGAACCGGCGACGCCAATAATGTAAGGGACTTTCCGGCCGTCGGCGCCGAGGAACTTGGTCGAGGCGCGGTGCAGTTCCTGCGTCGCTTCGACATAGAGCGAGATCAGCCGGCTCAGCGGCAGGTAGATCTCTTCGGCCTCGGTGAACGAGATCGGGTCAGTGAGGGCGCGCAGCCGTTTCACGTCATCGGCATCGAGCGTCATCGGCTCGTCGGCACGAAAGCCGCTCCACTCGGCCTTGCTGAAATAGTGGTAGGGGGCGAGCTCGAGCTTCTTCACCCCCATCAGCCCTGGGCCTTCCCGCGCGACGCCTTCTCTTCGAGGCCCGATTGCGCAGTGCGCCGCTCGAGCTGCGCCATCACGTCGCCGAGTGGCACGCCAGCAGCACGAAGCAGCACCAGGAGGTGATAGATCACGTCGGAGGCTTCCCCCTCTGTGCCCTTTTTGTCCTTGGTCACCGACGCAATGATGATCTCGGCCGCTTCCTCGCCAAACTTCTTGGCGCAGCGCTCCACGCCGCCGGCCAGGAGTTTGGCCGTGTAGCTTTCATCGGGCGAGGCGCCGGCGCGGGCGGCGATGCGCTTATCCAGGTCTTCGAGGCTGAAGCTCACAGAAACTCTCCGGCATTGGAATCGCGCCGCATCGGGATGCCGTGGCGCTCCATGAAGTCCTTGGCTTCGCCCACCGTGTAGGTGCCGAAGTGGAAGATCGAGGCGGCGAGCACCGCCGAAGCGTGCCCTTCCTTGACCCCATCGACCAGATCATCGAGCGAGCCGACGCCGCCCGAGGCGACCACCGGCACATGCACCGCATCGGCAACGGCGCGGGTCAGCTTCAGGTCGAACCCCGACTTGGTGCCGTCACGGTCCATCGACGTGACCAGCAGCTCGCCAGCCCCGCGTTCAACCATTTTTGCGGCGAACTCCACCGCGTCGAGGCCGGTCGGGTTCCGCCCGCCATGGGTGTATATTTCCCACTCGTCCATATTCTGCTGCCCCGGCGCCTGGACCTGGCGGCGGCGCGCATCGACCGAAACGACGATGCACTGGTCGCCGAACTTGTCGGCGGCGCGGGCGATGAAGTCCGGGTCGTTTACCGCAGCCGAGTTGATCGACACCTTGTCGGCGCCGGCCAGGAGAAGCTTGCGGATATCCTCGAGCTTCCGGATGCCACCACCCACCGTCACCGGCATGAAGCAATGCTCGGCGGTGCGCGCCACCACATCGAAGATGGTGTCGCGGTTCTCGTGGCTGGCGGTGATATCGAGGAAGGTCAGCTCGTCAGCGCCGGCGGCGTTGTAGGCGATGGCGGCTTCCACCGGATCGCCGGCGTCGATTAGGTCGACGAACTGCACGCCCTTCACCACGCGGCCGTCTTTAACGTCGAGGCACGGAATAATACGGGTCTTCAGGGTCATTGACGTGCATCCGAAGGCGGGCGCTTCAGCTTGGCATAGATGGCAAAGCCGAAGGAGAACACCCAGAAAATGAAGGCGAACAGTCCAGCCAGGCCGAACAGCGTGGGAAGCAGACCGGTGAAGCCGGCATAGAACAACGCCAGGATCGGCAGTAGCGCCACCGGGTACCACCAGAGGCGGACGCGCTCGACCAGGACCGGCTTGTTCCGGAGCGCGGCCATCAGCCCGCTCGCTGTTTCAGCAAGGCTATTGCTTCACGTGAATCAATGCGCCCGTCATAGAGGGCGCGGCCGGAGATGGCGCCTTCGAGGATCTGGTAGCGCGGCTCGGTCATGGTGCGGATGTCGTCCATCGAGGCGAGACCGCCCGAAGCGATCACCGGGATCGACACGGCTTCGGCCAGCTCGAGCGTCGAGGGCCAGTTGATGCCCTTCAGGATGCCGTCGCGGTCGATGTCGGTGTAGATGATCGCCGCCACCCCTGCCCCCTCGAAGCGCTGCCCCAGTTCGATGGCGGTCAGCTCGGAGGTCTCGGCCCAGCCTTCCACCGCCACCTTGCCACCGCGCGCATCGATGCCGACCGCTACCTGGCCGGGGAACAGCCGCGCCGCTTCGCGCACCAGCGCCGGATCGCGCACCGCGATGGTGCCGAGGATGACGCGGGCGAGACCGCGGCCGAGCCACTCCTCGATATGGGCGATAGTGCGGATGCCGCCACCCAGCTGCACGGGGAAGCTCACCGCATCGAGGATCACCTGCACGGCGTCGCCGTTGACGCTCTTGCCGGCGAAGGCGCCGTTGAGGTCGACGACGTGCAGGTACTCAAAACCCTGGTCCTCGAACGATTTCGCCTGCGCGGCCGGATCGTCGTTGAACACAGTGGCCTGGTCCATGTCGCCCAGCTTCAAGCGGACGCACTGGCCATCCTTCAGGTCGATGGCGGGGAAGAGGATCATGCGGAGAACTCCGACTCCTGAGCGCTCGGCTGCCCCTCACCCCAGCCCTCTCCCCAAAGGGGCGAGGGGGCGATAGCTGCACAGCCCGCGGTCCAATCGTCCCCTCTCCCCTCTGGGGAGAGGGTTAGGGTGAGGGGTAGCCAAGCACTCGACATCACGGCTTCCATCCCAGGAAATTGCGAATGAGCGTCAGGCCAAGCGTCTGGCTCTTTTCCGGGTGGAACTGGGTGCCGAGCAGATTGTCACGGCCGACGATGGCGGTGACCTCTTGGCCGTAATCGGCGCTGGCCACCAGCGTCTCCGGACGGTCCACCGCCAGGTGATAGGAGTGGACGAAATAGGCGTGCAGCCCAGCCGCGCCATCGGGGATGCCTTGAAGCAGCGGATGGGGCTGGTGGAAGGTCAGGGTGTTCCAGCCCATGTGCGGCACCTTGAGATCGCCTTTCGGCTCAAGCCGTACTACTGCACCCGGGATCCAGCCGAGGCCCTTGGAGATGGTCTTCTCGCGGCCCTCGGTCGCCATCAGCTGCATGCCGACGCAGATGCCGAGGAACGGCACGCCACCCCGGATCACCCGCTCCTCGAGGACCTCGACCATGCCGGTCACTGCATCGAGCCCGGCGCGGCAATCGGCAAAGGCCCCGACCCCCGGCAGGACGATGCGATCGGCGCGACGTACTGCGTCGACGTCGTCGGTGACGAGGATCTCGTCACCCGTTCCGGCCTCACGCGCGGCGCGTTCAAAAGCCTTGGCGGCGGAGCGCAGGTTGCCCGAGCCGTAATCGATAATGGTGACGGTACTCATCGGGTCTGCTGCTTCAAATAGTCGACCAGCGCCAGGTCCTCGCCGGCGGCAACGATCTCGGTGCGATAGCGGCCACCGCGCTTTGCCGTCTTCACCCGACGGAAGCTTGCAGCTTCAAACCCGATCAGAGCGGCGAACAGCACGTAGAGCCAGAACGCTGCTTCCCCGCCGACCAGCACGCTCAAGCCGGCGATCGCGACGGTGCCGAAGACCCAGATCACGAGCAGCAGCCACAGCCCGTGGACCAGCGCGTGCACCGGCGGCAGCAGGGCTGCGGACCAGGAGAAGCGATCGGCCACCACAGTGGGCGCATCGCTCGGGCGCTCGTAGACGGAATAGAGGGTCACGGTTATCCTCGTTGGATCGGCGTGGTTGCGGGTTGGCCTTAGAGCAAAACCCGCACGGTTGGAAGATGAGGGATCCGGCCGCCTGCCATGCCGTCGGTTCAACAGGCTTCGAGGAGAGCTACATGACGCATGATTCACCCGACCCACATGGCGATGGAACGATGGGTTCCGAACCGACCCAGGGCATCTTCATCGGCTGGCTCGCTGTCGGGCTGCTCGTCGTTATGGCCATCTTCACCCTGGTCGTGATCACCGCCGGCGCCAACTACGGCTTCAGCTAAGCCTGTGCAACCACTTGCACTCTGCAAGTCGTAATGGCACTGTGAACCAGTCGCTACCGGGCGACTGGTTTTTTTGTGCTGACGACGCTGCAGGAGGCGAAGATGGCGGACGGCAAATATCTCGCGGTGTTCTACAGCGACAAGTCCGGGCCGAAGTGGCGGGCCTGGAACGCGCTCTCGGAGGCGGAACGGCAGGCCAGGGACGCGATCGGGCTGCCGGCCCTCGAAGCCTGGGACGAAACGCACAAAGACTCGATCGTCTATGCGGGTAGTCCACTGGGCAAAACCTTGCAGGTGACGGATGACGGCATCGCCGGTTCGGTCAACCAGCTGACGGCCTTCGTCGTGGTTCGGGCGCCATCGCTGAAGGCCGCCGCCCAGATGTTCGAGGGACATCCGCATATGAGCATCTTCCCGTGCCACGCCGTGGATGTGATGCCGATGCTCGGGATGGGGATGGACGACGAAGGCCGGCCGAACAGCTAGAGTGTGCCCTTGGTCGAAGGGATGGCGTCGGCGGCGCGGGGATCGATCTCCACCGCCGACCGCAGGGCCCGGGCCAGCGCTTTGAAGGCGCTTTCGGCGATGTGGTGGTTGTTGTCGCCGTAGAAGGTTTCGACGTGCAGCGTGATGCCGGCATTCATGGCGAAGGCCTGAAACCACTCGCGGAACAGTTCGGTATCCATCTCGCCCACCTTGTCGCGGGTGAACTCGACCTTCCAGACGAGGAACGGCCGGCCCGAGACATCGAGCGCCACGCGGGTGAGCGTGCCATCCATCGGCAGATCGGAGGAGGCGTAGCGGCGGATGCCCTTCTTGTTGCCGAGCGCCTGTTTGATCGCCTCGCCCAGTGCGATGCCGACATCCTCGGCGGTGTGGTGGAAATCGATATGCAGGTCGCCCCTGGCGCGCACGGTCATATCGATCAGCGAGTGCTTGGAAAGCTGATCCAGCATGTGATCGAGAAAGCCGATGCCGGTCTGCATGTCGTGCTTGCCAGTCCCGTCGAGGTTCACCGACACCTGGATGTCGGTCTCATTGGTCTTGCGGGCAATCTCGGCGGTGCGCATCTCGGCAGTCCCTATGGTGGCGCGGCGGCTGTAGCAGATAGCGCCGGAGCGGTGAAGATGCGGTGAAGGGGGGCGGGCTTGCCGGAAATACCGCCCGAGCGTGTGGCCACCCCCACCCTTGATCCCTCCCCACAAGGGGGAGGGAGACGATTGAGCCGAGAACTCACAGTCAGGTCTCCCTCCCCCTTGTTGGGAGGGTAACGCAGCTAGGCGAAGCCGTAGCGGAGCTGGGTGGGGCTGGCCGCGGCACCGGTAACACCACCGCACGGTAACCTGCAGGAAACTACCCAACCGGCTAGCCCGGTTTGCATTCCACACGGTCGCCCCTAAATATGGCGGAACAGTTCTGGAGTTTTTCCCAAGATGTCGAAGGACAACGAGTTTCCCGGCTGGCACGGCACGACGATCGTCGCCGTGCGCAAGGGCAACAAGGTGGTGGTGGCCGGTGACGGACAGGTCTCGGTGGGCAACACCGTGATGAAGCACACCGCCAAGAAAGTCCGGCGCCTCGCCGACGGCAAGGTGATCGGCGGCTTTGCCGGCGCCACGGCCGACGCGTTCACGCTGTTCGAGCGGCTCGAGGCCAAGCTGATCCAGTATCCGGACCAGTTGATGCGTGCCTCGGTGGAGCTGGCCAAGGATTGGCGCACCGACCGCTACCTGCGCCGGCTCGAGGCGATGATGATCGTCGCCGACAAGGACGTGACCCTGGTGCTGACCGGCACCGGCGACGTGCTGACCCCCGACCACGCCACCATCGCCATCGGTTCGGGCGGCAACTACGCCTATTCGGCCGCGCTGGCGCTGAGCGAGAACACCGACATGGACGCCGAGGAAATCGCCAAGAAGGCGATGAAGATCGCTGCCGAGGTGTGCATCTACACCAACGAGAACGTCACGGTCGAAACGATTGAAACCGTCTGACCCCCAGTTTCGGTACGGCTTCCGACCGGTGACGCGCGCCGACCTGCCGCTGCTGGCCGGCTGGCTGACGGAGCCGCACGTGGCGCAATGGTGGGACGATCCGGCCGAAGGGCTGAAGTCCATCGAAGGGCACATCGACAGCATTTCGGTCGAGCCGTTCATCGTCGAACTCAACGGCAAGCCGATCGGCTACATCCAGAGCTACGACCCGCATCTCGAAGACGGGCACCCGTACCAGGACCAGCCAACCGGTACGCTGGGCATCGACCAGTTCATCGGGCCACCCGAGCTGATCGGCAAGGGCCACGGCCCGCGGCTGATCGCGGCTTTTGTCGAACTGCTGTTCGATGAAGGAGCGATCCGGGTGATCATCGATCCCGATCCGGCCAACGTCGCAGCGATCCGGGCGTATGAGAAGGCCGGGTTCGAACGTTTCGACACCCGGCACTCGGAATATGGCCCGGCGCTAATGATGGCGCGGAACGCCGGCGGAGATTTCGCGTGAGCTGGATCACCCGCCGGCTCGCCGCAGCCGATGCCGAAGCCTACCGGGCACTCAGGATCGAGGGGCTGCGGGACTCGCCCGCCTCGTTCGGTTCGAGCCTCGCCGAGGAGATCGATAAGCCGGCTGCGGCCTGGGTCGATCGGCTCGACAAGGGGTACGTGTTCGGCCTGTTCGACGCCGGGGCGCTGGTCGGCACGGCCGGTTTCTACCGCGAAGCGATGCAGAAATCGGCGCATCGCGGACACCTGGTGGGGGTGTATGTCAGCCCCGGCTCCCGTGGCCGTGGCGGCGCTGACCTCTTGATCGCCGCGGTGATCGCCGAAGCCCGCAACCACGTGCTGCAACTGCACCTGGCAGTGACGCAGGACAACCCTACGGCCCGCCGGCTCTACGAGCGGCACGGCTTTGTGACCTATGGCGAAGACCCGCGCGGCCTCAAGGTCGATGGCGTCTTCTACGACGACTATCTCATGGTGCTGCGCCTCGATGAGGGCAGCGGAAAGTGACGGATTATGAGTGACAGCAATTTCTCCCCGCGCGAGATCGTCTCCGAGCTCGATCGCTATATTGTCGGCCAGCATGACGCCAAGCGCGCCGTGGCCGTGGCGCTGCGCAACCGCTGGCGCCGGCAACAACTGCCGGATGACCTGCGCGCCGAGGTGACGCCGAAGAACATCCTGATGATCGGGCCGACCGGCGTCGGCAAGACCGAGATCAGCCGGCGTCTTGCGAAACTGGCGCAGGCGCCGTTCATCAAGGTCGAGGCGACCAAGTTCACCGAAGTCGGCTATGTCGGCCGCGACGTCGAGCAGATCGTCCGCGACCTGGTGGAAGCCGGCATCTCGCTGCTGCGCGACAAGAAGCGCGCCGAAGTGCAGGCGCAGGCGCATCACAATGCCGAGGAGCGGGTGCTCGACGCGCTGGTCGGTTCCTCCGCCTCGCCCACGACCCGCGACAGCTTCCGCAACAAGCTGCGCACCAACGAGCTCGACGACAAGGAGATCGAGATCGAGATGCAGCCGACCGGCAATCCGGGCGGCTTCGACATCCCCGGCATGCCGGGCGCCAATATCGGCGTCATCAACATCCAGGACATGCTGGGCAAGGCGTTTGGTGGCCGCGGCGTCAAGCGCAAGGTCAAGGTCAAGGACGCGCACCAGCCGCTGCTGGCCGAGGAAGCCGACAAGCTGCTCGACCAGGACCAACTCAACAAGGAAGCGGTGGATCTGGTCGAGAATCACGGCATCGCCTTCATCGACGAGATCGACAAGATCGTGAACCGCGAAGGCGGTTACGGTGGTGGCGTGTCGCGCGAGGGTGTGCAGCGCGACCTGCTGCCGCTGATCGAAGGCACCACGGTTTCGACCAAGTACGGTCCGGTGAAAACCGACCACATCCTGTTCATCGCCTCGGGCGCCTTCCACGTGGCAAAACCCTCGGACCTGTTGCCCGAGTTGCAGGGCCGCCTGCCGATCCGGGTCGAGCTCAAGGCGCTGACCCGGCAGGACCTGATCGGCATCCTCAACGACACCGATGCGAGCCTGATCAAGCAGTATGTGGCGCTGATGAACACCGAGGGCCTGACCCTCGACTTCACCCCTGACGCGATCGAAGCGATCGCCGACGCGGCGGTGCACGTCAACTCGACGGTCGAGAATATCGGTGCCCGCCGGCTGTCCACCATCCTTGAGCGGCTGGTGGAGGACATCTCGTTCGACGCGCCCGACAAGGCCGGCGAGACCATCCGCATCGACAAGGCCTATGTCGAGGAGCGCATCGGCAAAATGGCAGCCGACACCGACCTCAGCCGGTTCGTGCTCTGAACTAGCGCTGGGTCTGGCTGACCCCCACCCCTGTCCCCTCCCCCTAACCATGGGGAGGGAGACCCTCCCACTGCTATCGAGGCCATCGTCTCCCTCCCCTTTTTCAGGGGGAGGGATCAAGGGTGGGGGTCAGCCCGCGCCGGCGGTTCAACTCATCTCCGAACCGCTCTAGTGACCGCCGCGCGCATGCAGTACCAAGGCCGGGAGCCGTTCTTTGGTACTGGAGTATCGCGCTGACCGTCGCCCTCGCCACATCGCCGATCCCCTCCGTCTCCGCCCGCCCCGACGTCCAGGCGCTGCAATCCTCGCTGATCCGCGATGTCGCCAACGCCGGGATGGGACGCACCGACGTGCTGCCGTTCTGGTTCGGCGAGTCCGACCAGCCGACGCCGCGTTTCATCCGCGAAGCGGCGATGGCGTCACTGGCCGAGGGCGAGACCTTCTATTCGCAGAATCTCGGCCGGCCATATCTCAGGCAAGCCATCGCCAACTATCTCAGCGATCTGCATATGACGAGCATCGCGCCGGGCCGCATCGCGGCGGTGGGGTCAGGCGTTTCCGGCCTGATGATCGCAGCGCAGATGGTGCTGTCGCCCGGCGACCGGGTGGTAGCGGTGACGCCGCTCTGGCCCAATATCGTCGAGATTCCGCGCATCCTCGGCGCGGAGGTGGCGCGGGTGCCACTCAGGGTCGCGAACGGCAGGTGGTCACTCGATCTCGACCGGCTGCTGGCCGCGCTGACCCCGGACACCCGCCTCGCCATCATCAACTCGCCGAATAACCCCACCGGCTGGACCATCGAGGAAGATGAAGTCGACGCGGTGCTGGCGCATTGCCGGAAGCTCGGCATCTGGGTACTGAGCGACGATGTCTACGAGCGGCTGGTACATGACCCCAAGCGCCGCTCCGCCCCGTCGTTCCTCCGCCGCTATGAAGCCGGCGACCGGATCATCTCGGTCAACAGCTTCTCGAAGGCCTGGTCGATGACCGGCTGGCGCGTCGGCTGGCTGGCGACGCCGGAGGGCCTGTCGAGCGACCTCACCAAGCTGATCGAATACAACACCTCGTGCATCCTCGAGCCGGTGCAGCGCGCCGCGACAGCCGCGCTGACCGCGGGTGAGCCGACGGTCGCAAAACTTCGCGCCGAACTCACCGCGACGCGGACCCTGCTGGTGGATGAACTGAAGCAGATCCCCGGCGTCACCGTCCCCGATGCCGGTGGCGCGATGTATGTGTTCTTCCGCATCGAGGGGTTTGCCGACACGCTGGGGCTGGCGAAGCGCCTGGTCGAGGAGGCGGGACTCGGCCTCGCGCCCGGCGGCGCGTTCGGGCCGGAAGGCAATGGTTGGCTGCGCTGGTGCCACGCGGTGGATCCGGAAAAGCTGCGCGATGGGGTTGGGCGGCTGAGAACATTTCTCGGGCGGTAAGCTCGGGGCTGCGCTCCCCAACAGCCGCGCCGGTTCGGGCTGACCCCCACCCCTAAACATGGGGAGGGAGACCCTCACACGAATATCGAGGGGATCGTCTCCCTCCCCTTTCTTGGGGGGAGGGATCAAGGGTGGGGGTCAGCCCGCACCGGCGCTACGGTTGATCCCCGCTCACGGATTGGCCAATTGCCCGAACTGCGCGCCGTGCAGCCGGGCGTAGGCGCCCTGCTTGCCGAGCAGTTCGGTATGGGTGCCCTGTTCGACGATCCCCTCGCTGCTCACCACCACGATGCGATCGGCGTTGCGAATAGTCGCCAGCCGATGCGCCACCACCAGGGTGGTACGGCCCTCGGACAGCGCCGCGAGCGCCTGCTGAATGGCGTATTCAGTGGCGGTGTCGAGGGCGGAGGTGGCTTCATCGAGGATGAGGATCGGCGGGTTCTTCAGGAAGATCCGGGCAATGGCGAGGCGCTGCTTCTGGCCGCCCGACAGCTTCACCCCGCGCTCGCCCGTCGGGGTATCGAGCCCATCGGGCAGCGACAGTACGAACTCGTCGAGCGCGGCGCGCCGTAGCGCGTCCATCACTTCCTCGTCGCTGGCGCCGAGGCGGCCATAGGCGACGTTCTCGCGGATGGTCGAGCCGAACAGGAACACATCCTGCTGCACGATGCCGATCTGGCTGCGCAGCGAGGCTTGCGTCATGTCGCGGATGTCGATGCCGTCGATGGTGATGGCGCCGGCGGTGACATCATAGAAGCGCGGCAACAGCGAGCAGATGGTGGTCTTGCCGGCGCCGGAGGGGCCGACAAAAGCGACGGTCTCGCCCGCGGCGATCGAAAGGTTCAGCCCATCGAGCACCTTGTCCGTCGAAGCCGGATCGCCCGAATAGGCAAAGCTCACGTCCTGGTAGACGATATCGCCCTTGAGGCTTTCCACCACGAGGGCGCCGGGCCGGTCGGCGGTATCGGGTTCGGTGTCGATCAGCGTGGTGAAGCGGCGGAAGCCGGCAATGCCCTTGGGATAGCTCTCGAGCACCGATGTGATCTTGTCGATCGGCCGGAAAAACACGTTGACCAGCAGGAGAAAGCTGACGAAGCCGCCATAGCTGAGCTCGCCCGCAATGACGAACCAGGTGCCGGCGATCATCACCACCAGCTGCACGAAGCGGGTGCTGAAATAGCTCAGCGCAATCGAGGCGGTCATAATGGCATAGGCGCTGAGCTTGGTGGCGCGATAGCCCTCGTTGTTCTTGGCGAACAGCCCGCGCTCGTAATCCTCGTTGGCAAAGGCCTTGACCACGCGGATGCCGCCGACGCTTTCCTGCACCCGGGTGTTGAAATCGCCGACCTGGCGGAACAGCTGCTGCCAGGTGGTGGTCATGCGCGAACCGTACTTGCTCACCAGCCAGGTCATCAGCGGCACGATGATGGTGGTGAGGAGCGCCAGCTGCCAGTGCACGGTGAACATCAGGACAAAGGCGCCGATGAAGGTCATCACCGCGATGAACAGGTCCTCGGGGCCGTGATGGGCCACCTCCCCCACCTCTTCGAGGTCCTTGGTGACGTGGGTGATCAGCTGGCCGGTCTTGTTGTTGTCGAAATAGCGGAAGCTCAGCTTCTGGATGTGGTCGAAGGCCTGACGGCGCATATCGGTCTCGATCGAAATGCCGAGCGCATGACCCCAGTAGTTGACGATCGCCGACAGCACGGTGTTGAGCGCGAACACCCCCAGCAGCAGCGCCGCGGTAGCGGCGATCAGCCCCCAATTCTGCCCCGGCAGCAGATCGTCGACGAACAGTTTTACCGCCAGCGGGAAACCAAGCTCGAGGATGCCGGCGAGCACGGCGCAGCCGAAATCGAGCAGGAACAGGTGCTTGTAGGGGCCATAATAGGCAAAGAACCGGCGCAGCATGAAACTTGTCCGCAGAACTCAGAATATGTGGGCGTAGCGCATAGGCCGGTTCAGGCGGAGTGTCCACCCGGGCGGGCGAAGCCACCATCCCGGATGAAATGCAGCACCTGCCGCTGCACCACGGGCTCGCGCATGATGAGACTGTGAGTTGCCGGGACGACCAGCTCTTCGACCTGAGGCCGATGTTCCACGTGAATCGCCGGGGCTTAGCCGAGAAGCTTCGCGACGGCCGATACCGAGGTGATGCCCGCGACCTCCTCGCCGGTCAGTTGCCGACCGAGTTCGGCTTCGACTTCCAGCGCCAGGCGCGCATGGGCGAGACTGGACCAGGCGGCAAGGCTGTGCATGTCGTCGTCGGCCGAGACGGAGCCCTGGATATCGAGAGCACTGGCAACCAGCGCCATGGCGCGATGTTCGGCGTTCAATGCGATTCCCCTGATCGTTCAAGCCAATCTTCGCGCCGCAGTTCGAGCTGTACCGCCGGCCGGCCGCGGCCGGTCAGCGGATCGTGGTCGTAGGTCGTGGCGTTCCCGACCACCTTAAAGCCGAGCTGGCGATAGTTGAAGATCGAGGGTGCGTTGCGCGCGTCGATCGTCGCCACGAAGCGCTCGACACCGTGAGCGAAGCAATGACTGAGCAGCCGGGCGCGCGTTTCGACCACCACACCCTTGCCCCACCAGGCCCGATCGTGCACTGCGACATGGCAATAGGCCGAACCATTGCGCTGGCACACGACGATGTGGAGGCCGATGACCTCGCCGCTCGACTTGACGACGATCGCGTGAGCGAACCGGGTCCGGCCGTTCGGACGCGGCCCGCGCAACCACCAATCGGCGAGCGAATGGGATCGCGGCGACAGGAACAGGCCCTCGAGCAGCTCCGGATCGCGCCGCCAGGAACGCGTCAGCAGAAAAGTGCGCAGCCGGCCGGCGCGGCGCAGCTGAAAGCGCTCCGTCTCGAGATCGCAATCGAGCTCACGGTACCGTCCCACCCCGCCCAGATAGCGCAGCAGGCAGGTTTCCGTAAACGGGTCGGCCGCCGGAGTTGCCCCCGGCGGCCGTTGTCGTTACGCGTCGCGGAGCTTGACGAGGTCGTTCATCAGGCCCGCCGTACCGTTGTGGATGGTCAGGCGCTCGACCTTGCCGGCGATTTCCGACAGGGCCTCGAGCTCCTTGAGCCGCAGCATCACCGGGTTCTCGGCCATCACCCGCGCGGTGTTGAGCAGCGAACGCGTGGCATTCGTCTCCTCACGCCGGCGAATGACGTTCGCCTCGGCTTCCTTCTCGGCCGCGACAACCTTGTTCAGGATGTCGCGCATCTCACCCGGCAGCACCACGTCCTTGACCGCGATCTCGCCGACCGAGAGGCCGATCGCCGCCATGTCGGTGCGCACCCGCTCCACCGCCTCGGCCTCGGCGGTCACCTTGTCAGCGAGGATTTCATCGAGGCTCTTGGCACCCAGCGACTTGCGGAACGCAAACTGCAGGGCGCGGTAGAGCGCATCGGCGAAGTCCTTGACCGCGGTCGCGGCCTTCACCGCGTCGACCACCTGGTACTCCGCCGCGAGGTTCACCCGCAGCGTGACGCGGTCGCGGGTCAGGATTTCCTGGCCGGTCACATCGAGCGACTGGCGGCGGAGATCGATGACCTTCACCGAAGCCTTACGGGTGACCGCCCAGAACATCACCGCACCCGCCTCGAGCGCACGGACGAACTTGCCGTCGACGAACAGCAGGCCGACATGACCTTCGGCAACGTCGACAGCGGTGACGAAGCCGAGACGCGCCACACCGGACAAACGCTTCTGCAGCGCCACCGGCACGGCGAGGTCGTCGGCGATGACGATCCGCTCGGCGGTCCACGGGCCGGCTTCGGTCCAGTAGACCGCACGCTCCTCCGGCTTCAGTACGGCGTGGAGGCGCTTGTCGCGAGACACGACAACCACTTCATCGGCGCCGGCCCGGATCTCGGTCAGGTAGCGGCCCGCCACCTCAGCGTGGTCGCGGAACAGCGCCTTGTCGTAGTTCGAGACGAACTCCGGACGTGCGAGATCGTGCCACTCGATCTCCAGCCGGCCGCGGTCAGCCCGCAGCACGTGCTCGCCCGGGGTGAGGACCCCATGGAACTTACCCTTGTACAGCGCGATGGCGCGCTGGTTCTCCTTGACGATCACGCGCGAAACACCCCGCACGCGATCCAGAATTTCGATCACCATGATTAGTCCTCCTTGATACGCCTCTAGGTCATGACCCGAGTTCGTCCTTTCACTCGTCTTGGGCCGGATGGCCCGGTGGTTCGCCGGGCCCGCACCCTGCAGGACCGGTCGAATGGAAGATGAGGTTCCGGGGCAGCCGACCGACGAGAGTAGCGAGCAGGCCGGCGAGCGGGATGTCGATGGGAATGGCGAAGCCATGGCGCAAACGGGTGCGCGGGCCGGGCCAGAACCATGTTCATCCTTCAGCCGGTGCCGGAGCACCCCCCGAAGGGCGGTTCCGGCTTTGGCAACTCGGGCGGCTGAAGCCATCCGCATTGCCGCGGCCGAACCCACGAGGACCGGCCCCAGAACCCTTAGTCTCAATAACCAGCGTTGCAGGCTGGCGGCCCTGGTGAAGGACCGTGATGAAGGGAATCGAACCCTCTACCCTCAGATTATCAGTCTGATGCTCTACCCAAATGAGCTACATCGTGGAGCACATAGTGGGATTCGAACCCACGACCTCCGGATCGCTCCGGCGCTCTGCCAGGCTGAGCTACATGCGCAGTCCCGGTTCCCGTGACTGGCGGTACACGGAGAGGCATCGCCATCCGCGCCGGGCGAGAACTCACGAGCTCGACCCTTTGCCAGTCACCGGCACGTCGCCGGGAGCGGGCGTCTAGGCCTGTTGCTGGCGGCGAGCAAGCAGTAACTTGAGCGTAACTTTTGGTACGGCAACTACGCGACATTTATGCAACAATACCGCTCACGCGTACTTGGCGTTACGCCACATCCCCAACTATTTCAGACGGCGGGCAACTTCGTTGCTGAGAAAGCTCAAGTCGTCGGGCTGCAGCCGGCCGATATCGCGGGCGAGGCGGTTGGCCAGTTCGGTGGCTTCCGGCGGCATGCCGGCGGTGTCGATGGTGATCTTCGGATCGCTCATCTCGGCGAGGCGCTGCAATTCCTCGGCGTCGTCCCAGATGACGTTGAAATAGGCGATGATCTTTTGCAGCAGCGCGAAAGTCGGCTTGCCGCGGCGGCCATGCTCGAGCGCGCTGAGATAGGCGCTCGAAACGCGCAGCGCCTTGGCCATATCCTTGAGGGTCAGGCCGCGCTCTTGCCGCATGTCGCGCAACTTGAGACCGAGTGGTGTCATCGGTAATCCCGCTCCCGCCTGAGACGCACATAGAAGGCGCCGTCACCGCCATGGCCTTGCGCCGCCGTATCCCAGCCGGCGACCAGCGGCGCGAGGTTGGGCTCGCTGAGCCAGACCGGCAGCATGGCGCGCAGCACGCCGCGTTCGACGATCACCGCCGCATCGTCGCCGAGCTTCTTCAGCCCCTTGCCGGTGATCACCAACAAGGTGCGGTCGCCGCGGGCGGAGCGGGCATGGATGAAGCGGGTCAGTGCCGCATGGGCTTCGACCTGGCGCATGCCGTGCAGGTCAATGGTGCCGTCAATCTCTTCGCGGCCACGCTGCAGCCGCTGCTTGAGGTTGGGCTCGATTCCCGGCCTTGGCGCCTTCCGGCCGGGTCGGCCATCGGATTGATATGGCGCCATAGCAGGCAGCAGCCGGTGGCGCTTGGGGGCCGGCGCCGGGGTTGGGATCGGCAGCGGTTCGGCATCGAGGTTGACGATCGGCCGCTGCGGTCGCAGCGGCGCCACTGTCTGCGACACCTCAAGCCAAAGGTGCCAGTCGGGGAGCTGGCCCTTTCCATCCGACCGGCGCTTGGCCATCGCATCGCCCCCGCGCGCGGCCGACTATTCGAGCTGGCTGGTGGCGACGAGCTTCCAGTTGGGATCGCGCGATTTGGGGTTGCGCGCAAAAGTCCATTCGTCGGCGATGTTGGTGACCTGGTCGGCATTGCCCTCGAGCAGGTTGCCGTCCTTGTCGCGGGTGGCCGAAACCACTTCGGCGTGGAAGCGGATGGTGACGTTGGCGGCGCGCTTGTCGAGCTCGGCGTCGGAAATCTCGACCTTGGGCAGGCCGACAAAGGTGAAGTCGACCTTCTGGCCAGCGGCCTCGCGGTCCTTGATCACCCGTTCGAAGCCGTCATAGACGTCCTTTTCGAGCAGGTTCTTCAGGGTCTGGCGGTCGCCGGCGGCGAAGGCCGTGACGATCATCTCGTAAGCCGACTTGGCGCCTTCCATGAAGCTCTTGGGCGAAAAGTTCGGGTCGGCATCGGCAATCGCCTTGAGCCCGGCCGCCACCTTCTCGTCGCCATGGGCGAACTGGGTGACCTCGGCCTCGAGCTTGCGCGCAGCGCGGGCCTGATCCTCGTCGGTCTCGGGCGCCGGGCGTGGCCGCATCTGCACGACGTTCTCCTCCCCGGCTTTGGCCGGCGCGGCCTCGCGCTGACGCTGCAGCGGGGTCCGCTCGCGGCCGGTGCGGGTGCCCAGCACCTGGCGCAGGCGGAACAGCACGACAATCGCCAGACCAATGACGATAAGCGTGGGGATATCGAAGAATTCGTCCATCGGAGGTGCAACTCGCGCCAGAGAAAGGGGGGCGCCCGGCTCGCGGAGCCAGGAATGTGCCCTATATATAGGGAAACGCTCAGCCGGAAACCAGTTCACGTTTGGCTGAGGGGCCGGTCGAGGCCTTTATGACGCAGCGCTTTCGAAAGGGTTACCCCATTGGGCCGCCTGTTGTTCCTGTTCTTTCTCCTGGTGCCGCTGATCGAGATCGCCTTCTTCGTGGTGATCGGCAATGCCATCGGCTTGTGGCCGACGCTGGCCGGCGTGGTGCTGACGGCGCTGATCGGTTCGCTGGTCATCCGCATGCAGGGGCTGTCGCTGCTCAACGAGATGCGCTCCACCGTCGGACGCGGCCAGTTGCCGGCCCGCGCACTGGCCGACGCGATGATGATCGGGTTTGCCGGCCTCCTGCTGCTGTTGCCCGGCTACTTTTCCGACCTGATCGGTATCCTCCTGCTGATCCCGCCAGTCCGTTCGGCGATCTATGGCTTCCTCAAGTCGCGGGTCACCGTGGTGACGACGACCACGGGGGCCAGCCCGGGCTTCACCCAACGGCGTGTCGACGACGGCACGATCGACCTCGATTCCGACGAGTGGCGGCCGCGCTGAGGCCGGAATGCTTGTGGCTTAAGGCCAAAGGTGCTAGCCAGCCGGCCACCGAAAGCTCGAGGAATTTTCGACTATGGCTGACCAGACCCCGCCCGAAGCCGCACCCGCGAACGCCGGCACGGCGCCCAGCTACAGCCTCGTAGGGCAGTATACCCGCGACCTGAGTTTCGAGAACCCGGGCGCACCCGGCTCGGTGATGCTCGGCGGCACCAACCCCAACTTCACCGTCGGCATCAATGTCGGCGTCAAGAAGCAGGCCGACGACCTCTACGCGGTCGAAATCAGCCTCAACGCCAAGGCCGAGCGCGACAAGACCGTGCTGTTCAACGTCGAGCTGGTCTATGGTGGGGTGTTCCGGGTGAAGAACGTGCCCGAGCAGCAGTTGCCGGCCCTGCTGATGGTCGAATGCCCGCGGATGATCTTCCCGTTCGCCCGTCATGTGCTGGCCACCATCGTGCAGCTCGGCGGCTTCCCGCCGCTGATGATGGAGCCGGTGGATTTCCAGGCGCTCTACATCCAGAACGTGCGGAACCTGCAGGCGCAGCAGGCCGCCAACACGCAGCCGAACTGAGCCGCGGAAAGATGTCCTGGCGCTGCGGCGCATCGAGGCCTGAAGCTGAACCACTTCGCTGCCCCACCCACCGGATCATTCCCGCGAAAGCGGGGACCTCCGTTGAAATGGTGCCGCAGGCGAGAAAACAGAGGTTCCCGCTTTCGCGGGAATGATCCGGTGGGTGTGGCGCCGCCAAACCCCGGAACCGCGGGATTCACCGGGATCACGGCCTGCGACTATGTTGAGAGCCGAGCCCAAAACAGCTCGGTCCGGCCCTACTCGGCCGCTACCTGCTCCGTCGGGTAATTGCTCCACAACGCGTCGGCGCCGAGGGTGCCGACGAGCTTCAGATGCGCGGCAAACTCCGCATCGCTCAGCCGCGATGGCAACGGCACCGGCCGCTGCCGCGCCGGCACGAAGGTGACGGTAATGCCGCTCTCGACATGCGTTTCGGCGACCAGTGACAGCGCCACCTGCCGGCCACCGATCAGCTCCAGATAAACATCGGCGAGGATCTCGCTGTCGAGCAGCGCGCCGTGCAGCACGCGCTTGGAATTGTCGATGCCGTAGTGCTTGCAGAGGGCATCGAGGCTGACGCGGGCGCCCGGATGCCGCTCGCGCGCCACCATCACGGTATCGATCACCTCGTTGGTGAGACTGGGCCGACCGAGCTTTTCGAGCTCGTAGTTGAGAAAGCCCATGTCGAAAGGCGCGTTGTGGATGACCAGCGTCGCATCGCCGATGAACTCGAGGAAGCCATCCACCTCGGCGCGGAACAGCGGCTTGTCGCGCAAAAACTCGGTCGACAGCCCATGCACGCGGAACGCCTCGTCCGGCACATCGCGTTCGGGATTGAGGTAGATGTGGAAGTGCCGTCCGGTCGGGATGTGGTTGATCAGCTCGACGCAGCCGATCTCGACGATGCGGTCGCCGGTCACCGGCGACAGGCCGGTGGTTTCGGTATCGAGGACGATCTCGCGGGTCATCTGGCCTGAGCTTGTTGACGCAGCCTCTGCACCAGTTCGGCGACTGTTTGCCGGGTCGCGTCTATGGTGTCCGAGGTGTCGATTATGTAGGTGGCGCGTTTCACCTTTTCAGCCTGCGGCAGCTGCCGGGCAAGCATGGCTTCGAGCTTTTCCACCGTCATCCCCGGCCGGGCCAGCGCCCGCCGGCGCTGCTCGGCTGCGTCGACCACCGTGACGATCACCGCGTCAAGGCCCCAGTCGACGCCATTCTCGAACAGCAGCGGGATATCGACCACCGCCATGGCTTCGCCGCGCGCCGCGGCATCGCTGAGGAACGAGCGTATCCGCGCCCGCACCAGCGGATGAACGATGGCCTCGAGCTGCTGCAGGCGGTGGGGATGGCCGAGCAACTGGCGGCTGAGTTTCTCGCGATCGATGCTGCCGTCGACCGTGACACCGGGGAACGCGGCTTCGACCGGCGCCACCGCCGCCCCACGATAGAGCTCGTGCACCGCCTCGTCGGACGAAAAGGTCGGCACCCCGAGATCGGCGAAGGCCTTCAGAGCAGTGGATTTCCCCGTGGCGATCGAACCGGTGAGCCCGAGCTTCAGCATCACAGCGTCGCCTCGATTCTCGCGCGCAGAGCCGGTGTTATCGCCGGTCGCATGCCGAACCAGGCGGCAAAGCCCGGGATCGCCTGATGCAGCAGCATGCCGAGGCCATCGACAGTGCGGAACCCGAGGGCCCTGGCATCGGCGAGCAGCGGGGTGACCAGCGGCACGTAGACGATGTCGGTGACCAGCGCGGTTCGCGGCAGCAGCGTCAGGTCGAGATCCTCGAAGCGGGTGTCATGCATGCCGATCGAGGTGGTGTTGACGACCAGGCCGGCACCGGGAGCGTAACGGGCATAATCAGCCAGCGCGCCGGGAACGAATGGCCCGGAGATTTCCTTCGCCAGCGCCGCGGCCTTTTCCGCCGTGCGGTTGAGCAACACGATTTCCGGCACCCCCTGCTCCCGCAAGGCCACGAGGATGGCGCGCGCTGCGCCGCCCGCGCCGAGTACGATGGCGCGTTGCAGCCCGTTCGCCCAGCCGGGGGCGTTCTGCTCGAGGTTGCCGAGAAAGCCCATATAGTCGGTATTGAAGCCGTGGATCCGGCCATCGGGCTGCCGCACCAGGGTGTTGGCTGCCCCGATGGTCTTGGCCAGCGGGTCGACACTGTCGCAGAGCGCAAACACCGCTTCCTTGTGCGGGATGGTGACGTTGCCGCCGACGAACTCGCCGCGGCGCAGGCGCTCGACGAAGGCCGGCAGCTCCTCCGGCGCCACGTCGATCGCCTCGTAACTGCCGTCGATCCCATGCTCGGCCAGCCAGCTCCCGTGGATCAGCGGCGAGCGGGAGTGCTTGATCGGGTGGCCGATGACGAAGGCGTTTTTCACGTGAATCACTGGCTCAAGGTTGTGGGCGCATGCTGACGCAAGGCCTGGAGCAGAGGCAACAGCGGCAGCCCCAGAATGGTGAAATAGTCGCCGTCGATCCGCTCGAACAGCCTGATCGAAGGGCCTTCAAGACGATAGGCGCCAACGGAACCGAGAACAGCGGGGCCTTCGAGGGCAAGCACCAGGTCGCGCTCCGCTGCTCCGAAGCTGCGCATGGTCAGCGCTGCGGTGTCGGCGAATGACCAAAGCAGCCGGCCATTGTCCGCCAGCGCCACACCGGCGTGCAGGTGGTGCGTTCGGCCGGCCAGCCGATCGAGCTGGGCTGCCGCAACCGAGAGGTTCTCCGGCTTGTGCAGCAGCTCACCCTGCAACGCCAGCACCTGGTCGGCGCCGATGACAATGCCCGGCCGATCGGTGAAGACGGCAAGCGCCTTGGCTTCAGCGAGGCGGCGCGCCACCTGCGGCGCATCCCCGCCTTTCCCCAGCACTTCGGCTTCAAGAGCCCGTTCATCGATTGGTGCTGGACTCGTCTCGAATCGCAGCCCGGCGCCCGCCAGCAGGGCTTTTCGCGTTGGGCTCTTCGAGGCGAGGATCAGCATAGCCCCGGTTTTCCACACTGTCCTTGTTCGCTCAAGTCCGCCGGCGGTGGAAAAACGGGCGAGGCGGGCGAGCCGACGGGTTGTCCCCGCTGGGACGAGATCCTTCAACAATCCGGCCCCCGGGGAGAGTTAACGAAGGCTTAATGTGAGCTGTGGGGATAACCGGTTGCGTCTGGCACCCCATCATCCACAGCGCCGTTAACGGTTCGTTAGCGGTTGTGACATGGTTAAGACTTAGTAAACCCTGGCGACTCCGACGACGTCCCCGATCCCTCACGACCACGGATTCACAGCTCCCGCTCCACCCCCCTGCCGCGCGCTTCTGTCGCCACCATGCGCGTTGTGGGCAAAGCGGAATTCCTGCAAAACACCGCCATGATAATGATGATTAAGAATCTAGATTCTTTTGGATTGGTTGGGCGATGACCGCGACGCCGGTGCTGAAACCGCTGCTTGAGACAGTGCTCGGACGGCGCCAGCAGCGGCTGCCGATCTGGATCATGCGGCAGGCCGGACGCTACCTGCCGGAGTACCGCGAGCTGCGGGCCAAGGCCGGCAGCTTCCTCGATCTCTGCTACAATCCGGAGCTGGCTGCGGAAGTGACGCTGCAGCCATTGCGCCGTTTCGACCTCGATGCAGCGATCCTCTTTTCCGACATTCTGGTGATCCCCGATGCGCTCGGCCAGTACGTGCGCTTCGAAGCCGGCGAGGGACCGCTGCTCGAGCCCGTAACGACAGAATCGATCGCGCGGCTCAATTCCAAAGGGGCTTTGGAGAAGCTCAGCCCGATCATCGAGACCGTTCGGCGGGTTCGAGCCGGGCTGGGAGCGGAGAAGACCCTGATCGGCTTCTGCGGTTCGCCCTGGACGGTTGCGACCTACATGATCGGCGGGCGCGGTTCTCCGGACCAGGCGGCGGCGCGGGTGTTCGCGCTGACGCAGCCGGAAGCTTTCGCGCGACTGATGGATATCCTCATCGAGACCAGCATCGACTATCTGGCGGCGCAGCTCGGGGCTGGCGCCGATGTGGTGCAGCTGTTCGAGAGCTGGGCGCTGAACCTCGATGAGGTGGCGTTCCGCAACTGGGTGATCGAGCCGAACCGGCGGATTGTCGAAGGGTTGAGGAAGCGTGTTCCGGGAGCGCCGGTGATCGGCTTCCCGCGGGGCGCGGCGGGGAACCTGCCGGCCTATGCCAAGGCGACGGGGGTCAACGTGCTCGGGCTCGACTATGCGATGCCGCTCGGCTTTGCCGCCGAATTGCCGGCCGGGCTTGGCGTGCAGGGGAATCTCGATCCGTTGCGGCTCTTGGCCGGCGGCGAGCAGATGGACAATCGGGTGCGCGAGATCGTTGCGGCGTTCCGTGACCGGCCCCACATCTTCAACCTGGGGCACGGCATCGTGCCGGAAACGCCGATCGCCCATGTCGAGCGGCTGATTGCCGCGGCGCGGGGAGTCTAGACGATGGAATGGGTCAAGGCGCTGCACATCCTGTCGGTGATCGCCTGGATGGCTGGCATGCTCTACCTGCCGCGACTGTTCGTCTATCACGCCGATGCCGAGAAGGGCTCAGTGCAGTCCGAGACCTTCAAAGTGATGGAACGTCGGCTCTATCGCGGCATCACCACGCCGGCGATGATCGCTACCTGGGTATTCGGGCTGTGGCTCGCCTTCGGCTTCGGTATCGTCGACTTCAGCCAGGGTTGGATGTGGCTCAAGGCGGTCATGGTGATCTTGTTGAGCGGCATTCACGGCTTCTATGGGCGGGTGCTGCGTGACTTCGCCAACGACCGCAACACGCGGCCGGCGAAGTTTTTCCGGATGATCAACGAAGTGCCGTTCGTCATCGCCATCGTCATCGTGATCTCGGTGGTGGTGAAGCCGTTCTGAGGCGTGCCGAGAGCAGCCAGTGTTCCACGTGAATCCGCATTCCGCTTGAATGTGGCGAAGCTTTTAGCTATCTGAAGCGCACTGCCTGATCGATGGGCGCCTCCCCGGCGCTTTCCGGGCGAACCCCCCTCTCAGTACATCCCCGCCACTCACGATTGCCCAAGGGTCTTCCGCGCAATGGAAAATATGAAGCTCAGCGAGCTCAAGGCCAAAACGCCTGCCGAATTGCTTGAATTCGCCGAGACTTACGAGGTCGAGAACGCCTCGACGATGCGTAAGCAAGAACTGATGTTCGCCATCCTCAAGGAGCTGGCGGCCCGCGAAGTCGACATCACCGGCGAAGGTGTGGTGGAAGTGCTGCCCGACGGTTTTGGGTTTCTGCGCTCGCCGGATGCGAACTACCTGCCCGGCCCCGACGATATCTACGTCTCCCCGTCGCAGATCCGCCGCTTTTCGCTTCGGACCGGCGACACGGTTGAAGGCCAGATCCGCTCTCCCAAGGAAGGCGAGCGCTATTTTGCGCTGCTCAAGGTCAACACCATCAACTTCGAGGACCCGGAAAAGGTCCGCCACAAGATCAACTTCGACAACCTGACGCCGCTCTATCCCGACGAGCGGCTGCGGCTCGAGCTGCCGGACCCGACGGTCAAAGACAAGAGCGCCCGGATCATGGATCTGGTGGCGCCGCTCGGCAAAGGCCAGCGTGCGCTGATTGTTGCGCCGCCGCGCACTGGTAAGACCGTACTGTTGCAGAATATTGCACAGTCGATCGCCATCAATCATCCCGAGTGCTACCTCATCGTGCTGCTGATCGACGAGCGGCCGGAGGAAGTTACGGACATGCAGCGCTCGGTACGCGGCGAAGTGATCTCCTCGACCTTCGACGAACCGGCGTCGCGTCACGTTCAGGTCGCCGAGATGGTGATCGAGAAGGCCAAGCGGCTCGTCGAGCACAAGCGCGACGTGGTGATTCTGCTCGATTCGATCACCCGCCTCGGCCGTGCCTACAACACGGTGGTGCCGAGCTCGGGCAAGGTGCTGACCGGCGGTGTCGATGCCAATGCGCTGCAGCGCCCCAAGCGCTTCTTCGGCGCCGCCCGCAATATCGAGGACGGCGGTTCGCTGACCATCATCTCGACGGCGCTGATCGATACCGGCTCACGCATGGACGAAGTGATCTTCGAAGAGTTCAAGGGCACCGGTAACTCGGAAATCGTTCTCGATCGCAAGGTTTCCGACAAGCGCGTGTTCCCGGCGATGGACGTCACCAAGTCCGGCACCCGCAAGGAGGAGCTGCTCGTCGAGCCGGATATCCTCAGGAAGATGTACGTGCTGCGCCGCATTCTCAACCCGATGGGCACCGTCGATGCGATGGAGTTCCTGATGGACAAGATCCGTCAGACCAAGACGAACTCCGACTTCTTCGACTCGATGAACACCTAACCTACATGGGCGTGAGAAGGCCCCCTCACCCGCCGCTACGCGGCGACCTCTCCCCCAAGGGAGAGGTGAGTTGGGGCGCGATCGTGCCACCGCACCATCTCTCCCTGGGGGGAGTGGTCGGCCTTAAAGGCCGGGTGAGGGGGCCTGTTACGGCGGTTGCGCTTAGGTCCGCCCATGCGCAGCGATGATACCATCGTCGCGCTGTCTTCCGGCGCCGTTCCCTCGGGTGTTGCCGTCATCCGGCTATCGGGTCCGCTGGCCGGCGGTGTTCTGCTCGACATGCTCGGTACCCTGCCCGTGCCGCGGCAGCTCAAGCTTGCAGACATTCGGATTGGCGGCGAAACGCTGGACCGTGGGCTCGTCGCCTGGATGCCTGGGCCGCAAAGCTTCACCGGCGAAGACTGCGCTGAACTGCAGGTGCATGGCTCGCCAGCTGTGGTTCGGGCCATGCTCCGCAAGCTCAGCGCGCAGCCCGGCATCCGGCTGGCCGGGGCCGGTGAGTTCACCCGCCGTGCCTTCGAGAACGGCAAGCTCGACCTGGTTGAAGCGCAGGGGCTTGGCGATCTGATCGAAGCCGAGACCGAGAACCAGCGGGCCCTCGCCTATGCGCGGCTCGAGGGTGGCCTCACCCTGCAGGTCGAGGGTTGGCGGGAACGGCTGCTGGACCTTCGCGCCGAGATCGAAGCGCAAATCGACTTCTCGGATGAAGGCGATGTTGGCGCACTGCCGTCGAGTTTCGGAGCTGAGGTCGCGGCATTGCGGGATGCCATCGGCGATGTGCTGGCCACCCGTGATCAGGGACGCATCGTCCGCAGTGGCTTCCGGGTGGTGTTGGCCGGACCGCCCAATGCTGGCAAGTCGAGCCTGCTCAATGCCCTCTCACGTTCCGATGCGGCAATTGTCTCGGACGAACCCGGCACGACGCGCGATCTCAAGGAAGTGCCGCTGGACGTCAGGGGCCAGCTGATCATCCTGGTTGATAGTGCTGGAATACGCGACACGAGCTCAAGGGCTGAGGCGATCGGGGTCGAAAGGGCAAAGCATGCGATGCTCAATGCCGACCAGGTGCTGTGGTTGCGGGCGCCCGACGTCGGCGGCGATGGCGTGGATCCACCGGAGTTCGCTGGTGAGTCGGACCGGCTGCCGCCGCTGGCAGTCATCGGAACCAAGAGCGACCTCGGTTCAGTGACGGGTGCTGAGCTTGCTGTCTCTGTCAGTACTGGTGCCGGGATCGACGCTCTGCTCGAGCGGCTATACCAGGCGTCGGGAGCGGGGGTGGTTCGGGCATCGGAGTTGCTGGTCAGTCACGAGCGGGATCGTGAGGCTCTGCTGGCGGCAGTGATCAGTCTCCATCAGGTCGCCGATCATCTCGAGAGTTCCGAGCTGGCGGCCGAGGACCTGCGCCAAGCGTCATTCTCGCTGGAGCGCCTGCTCGGTCGGATGGACGCTGAGTCGGTTCTGGATCACCTGTTCGCCGCCTTCTGCATCGGCAAGTGATTCACGTGAAACGCCGCCCCGCCCCCGGCGCTGTTGATTCACGTGAAACATTGGACTAGACCGCCGCCTTCTAAGGATTTGCGCGATGAGTGACTTCGGGGTCATTGTTGTTGGTGGTGGGCACGCGGGTTCTGAAGCCGCGGCAGCTTCGGCTCGGCTTGGTGTTCCAACCGCTCTGATCACCCACAAATTTGCGACCATCGGCGAAATGAGTTGCAATCCGGCGATCGGCGGGCTCGGCAAGGGCCATCTGGTCCGCGAGATCGACGCCATGGATGGGCTGATGGGTCGCGTGGCCGACGCCGCCGGCATCCAGTTCCGCGTTCTCAACCGCCGCAAGGGCGCCGCGGTGCGTGGTCCCAGGGCGCAGGCCGATCGGAAGCTCTACCGGCAGGCCATGCAGGCCGCGATCCTGGCGCAGCCGAACCTCACGGTTATCGAGGGTGAGGTCGATGACCTGATCGTCGACGATGGCCGCATCAGCGGTGCAGTTCTGCTGGACGGCCGCCGCTTCGGTGCAAAGGCCGTGGTGCTGACCACGGGTACCTTTCTCCGTGGGCTTATCCATCGGGGCGAGGAAACCACGCCGGCAGGGCGCGTTGGCGAGAAGCCGGTGCTCGGGCTGTCGACGCGGCTCGAGGCGCTGGGGCTGACGCTGGGACGACTGAAGACAGGCACCCCGGCGCGGCTCGACGGCAGTTCCATCGATTACTCCGGTTTGGAGGAACAGCGCGGCGACGATCCGCCGGAGCCGTTCTCCGCTTTGACCACGGCCATCACCACGCCGCAGGTCAGCTGCTTCATCACGCGCACCACGGCCGAAACGCACCGGATCATTTCCGACAATCTCCATCGTTCTGCGATGTACTCGGGCCGAATCAAGAGCCGGGGGCCGCGCTACTGCCCGTCGATCGAAGACAAGGTGGTTCGCTTCGCGGACCGCGACAGCCACCAGATCTTCCTCGAGCCCGAAGGGCTTGATGACAACACGATCTATCCCAATGGCTTGTCGACGTCGCTTCCCGCCGAAGTACAGGAAGCGTTCCTTAAGTCCATGCCAGGCCTGGAGAATGTGCGGATCATTCGGCCGGGCTATGCGATCGAGTATGACTATGTTGACCCGCGCGAGCTGCGTCCAACGCTGGAGCTGCGCCGCCTGCCAGGGCTCTATCTCGCCGGGCAGATCAACGGGACCACGGGCTATGAAGAGGCCGCGGCCCAGGGGCTGTTCGCGGGCGCCAATGCTGGTCTTGCCGCCAAGGGGGCCGGCACCTTCCAGCTGTCCCGCACCGAGAGCTATCTCGGCGTGATGGTGGACGACCTGGTGACGCGCGGGGTCAGTGAGCCCTATCGGATGTTCACGTCGCGGGCCGAGTTTCGGTTGCACCTGCGTAGTGACAACGCCGATCAGCGCCTGACCCGCATTGCGACGGCTGCCGGTTTGGTTGGTGACGAGCGGCATCAGCATTTCGAGGCGCGGTCGGCCGCGCTTACCGCGGGGCGTGCCACGCTCGACCGCTTGCGCACTACGCCGACGGCAGCGCGCAAGGCCGGGCTCGCAGTCAACGCCGACGGCCAGGAACGCAGTGCCTTTGAGCTTCTGTCCTATCCGGACATGGGAGCGAGCGATCTCGTGCCGCTTTGGCCGGAGATTGCCGAGCTTTCGCCTGACATCCTCGATCAGCTGACCGTGGATGCGCAGTATGCGGTGTACCTGCAGCGCCAGGAGGCCGATATCGCTGCGGTGAAGCGGGACGAAAGCCGCGAGATCCCGGATTGGCTGGACTATGCGACCCTACCCGGGCTCTCGATGGAGATGCGGCAGAAGCTTGGACAGCGGCGGCCGGCGACGATTGCCCAGGCTCAGGCGATCGACGGCGTCACGCCCGCAGCGATCACCCTGATCCTGTCGGTGGTGCGGCGCGGCAGCTTGCGTCAGGCGAGTTGATGGGCGAGCTGACGCTGTACGCGGCTGCTTTCGCTCGGCCGGAGGCCGGGGTACGGCGCGATCTGGAATCGTTTTCCGCGCTGTTGAAGAAGTGGAACGCTGTACAGAATCTTGTTTCACGTGAAACAGAGAATGCCCTTTGGGCGCGGCACGTGCTGGATTCGCTGCAGGTTCTGCCGCTGCTTCGCCCGAGTGATCAGCGCTTTCTGGATGTCGGTTCAGGCGGCGGGCTCCCGGCCCTGCCTTTGGCCATCGCCCTGAAGGGCGGGCCGGCGCGGTTCACCCTGGTCGAACCAATCGGCAAGAAGGTCGCGTTCCTGCGGCAGGTCATCCGGGAACTCGGCCTCACAGCTGACGTGCATGCCGGACGAACCGACAGCTTTGATTCACGTGAAACACTGGATGGCGCCTCTTTCGACGTAATTACCTCGCGGGCATTGGCCGCCCTGCCGTTGCTGCTGGAACTTATCCACCCCTTCTTTGGGCCCGAAACCCGCGCGATCCTGCACAAGGGCAAGGATCATGCTGTGGAGGTCGCGGAAAGTCGTTTGGCGTGGGAGTTCGACGTGGTAATAAACAAGAGCGCCACCGACGAGGCGGGCGTGTTGCTGGAGATCAGCAATTTGCGACGGAAATCAAATAGTTAGCGGAAACGCTCGGAGGCCGTGCCTTGGCTCCTCGAATCCTGACCCTCGCCAACCAGAAGGGTGGGGTCGGCAAGACCACTACCGCAATCAACCTGGCTACGGCGCTCGCGGCGATCGGCGAACGCGTGCTGATCGTCGATCTCGACCCCCAGGGCAACGCCTCGACGGGTCTCGGCATTTCGCGGGTCGACCGTGACGTCTCGAGCTATGACCTGCTGATGGGCGACGCCAAGGTGGCGGCGGCCGCGGTGATGACCAGCGTGCCGAACGTGGCCATCGTGCCGTCGACGCTGGATCTGCTCGGCGTCGAGCTCACCATTGCGCAGCAGGCGGATCGGGCTTTCCGGTTGCGCGATGCCTTCCGGGCGATGAACGACCTGACCATCAACGGCCAGGCCGTCAGCTATGTGCTGATTGACTGCCCGCCATCGCTCAACCTCCTCACCATCAATGCGCTGGTCGCCGCCGATGCGGTGCTGGTGCCGCTGCAGTGCGAGTTCTTTGCGCTTGAGGGTATGAGCCAACTGCTTCAAACCATTGAACAAATTCGTACGACGCTGAACCCGCGGCTGTCGATACAGGGTGTTGTGATGACGATGTTCGACCGTCGCAACAACCTGAGCGAGCAGGTGCTGGCCGACGTGCGCTCGGAGATGGGGTCGCTGGTCTATGACACGGTGATACCGCGCAATGTTCGGCTGTCGGAAGCGCCGTCCTACGGCAAGCCGGCGCTGCTCTATGACCTGAAATGTGCCGGTAGCCAGGCTTACCTGCGCCTCGCCACCGAAGTGATCCGGCGTGAGCGTCAGCTCATGGCCGCATGAGGAAGTTGGAATGAACGAGAAACCATCACGACTCGGGCGCGGTCTCGCAGCACTGATCGGCGATATGGCGACGATGGAGGGAGCGCGGCTGGCCGATGGCGGCAGCTCCAAGCGCCTGCCGGTCGACTTCCTGATTGCCAATCGCGCCAACCCGCGGCGCGACTTCGATCCGGACCAGCTGGAAGAGCTGACCAGTTCGATCCGCGAGAAGGGCGTGATGCAGCCGCTGCTGGTGCGGCCGACCAACGATCCGAACCAGTTCGAGATCATCGCCGGCGAGCGCCGCTGGCGCGCGTCGCAGCGGGCCGGGCTCAACGATGTCCCGGTGATCATACGCGACGTCGATGACAAGGAAGCGCTGGAGCTTGCGATCATCGAGAACGTGCAGCGCGTCGACCTCAATCCGCTCGAAGAAGCAATGGGTTACGGCCAGCTGATCGAGCAGTTCGATTATACGCAGAACGACCTGGCGCAGGTGATCGGCAAATCCCGCTCGCATGTCGCCAACACGCTGCGGTTGCTGAAGCTGCCGGATGACGTTCGCGGCATGCTGGCGAGCGGCGAACTGACCGCCGGCCATGCCCGGACGCTGATCACGGCGGACGATCCGGTGGCGTTGGCCAAGCGCATCGTCGGCGGCGGCCTGTCGGTGCGCGAAGCCGAGGCGATGACGCAGCGCGAGATCAATGCCCCGAAGAAGAAGCCGGCAGCGCCCGAGCAGAAGGACGCCGATACGGCGGCGCTGGAAAAGCGCCTTTCGGACGTGCTGGGGCTGCATGTGGCTATCGACCACAAGGACCAGGGCGGGCGGCTTGAAATTCGCTACCGCACGCTGGAGCAGCTAGACGGGATCTGCATGAAGTTGACCGGGTATGGGGTGTAAGGCCGCGGGTGTTTCACGTGGAGCGTGAAGCGTCCACCGGTGTTGAGGCCGTTTGCTGCTTCAACCGCTGCGGCTTTCCCCTCATCCGGCGCTACGCGCCACCTGCTCCCCGACGGGGAGAAGAATCCGGATAGTGCAATGATCACCGCTGTTCCTCTCCCCGTCGACGGGGAGAGGGTGGACCGCGCGAAGCGCGGGACGGGTGAGGGGAATGGCCACAGACTCATCAAGGGCAGAACCGTTGAGGCGGGACGAGCCGACTCGATAAGCCCTCGAGGATCACCTGAGGCCGCTCCACTCGAGTGATTTCGCCCCGCGGGCGCCCTCACAGTGTTTCACGTGGAACCTATGGCCTAAGCCATTGATTCATTTACCGTTCCGCAGCCATTGTACAAACCGCCAGCAGCGCGCGCCGGCTGACGGTGTCTGCCAAGCCATAGCGCTTGCGGCTGTCGGCGACGGCCAGTTGCAGGCGGTCGAGTGCGGTGCTCAGCGCATCGTCGGTCCATAGCCGCAGCTGGCGCTCGATCGAAGAGCGGCGGGAGAAGTGCGGTTTGGGCCGGGCATTGTCCAGCACTGCGCCCGGCGACTTGCCGGCATCGACCTCGACGCGCCAGCGGCGCAGTGTGGTGAAATGGCTGAGCGCGCTGGCAAGGATCTGCTGCGAATTGACGCTCTGGGCGATGGCGCGCTCGAGCGCGGTATCGAGATTGGCGGCGTGCCCGGTGCCGGTGGCGTCGACCACCGCATCGAGCACCAAAGCCGCATTGTCGGCGCAAAGCGTCAACACATCCTCGCGGGTCAGGAGCTTGGTATCGGCGGCGAACAGCACCAGCTTTTCCAGCTCTCGGCGGGTGATCTCGCGATCATTGCCAAGGCTGTCGCGGAGCGCTGCGACGGTGTCCTGGTCGGCGCGGATGCCGGCTTTGGAGAAGGTCTCGGAAATCAGCCGGCCGAGCGATTCGTCGTTGTCGGGGTAGCAGGGCAGGGCGCGGCCGAGCTTTGCCGCCTCGACCAGGGCGCGCAGCGGATCCTTGGGGGTGAGGTTGCCGGCCTCGAGAATGATGATGGCGCCCGGATCGTCGCGCAGCTCGGTGAGCGGCATCACTGCCGACTTACCGGCGCCGCGCACCCGGATCACCCGCCGGTCGCCGAACAGCGAGGTGGTCTTGGCTTCGACCGCAAGACGCGACGGATCGGCATCGAGCTCGGCACCATCAAGCACCACGAGGTTCATGCTGTCGGCGTCGTTGCCGGCATAGCGACGCGCCAGGCGCTGACCGGTCTCGCGGACGAGACCGGTATCGGGGCCGTAGGCGAGGATGATACCGGCTTCGAGATCGGGGCGATCGACGAAGCGGGAAACTTCGTGCGCCTTCAGCGCGCCCATCAGCCGGCCGATTGGGCGAGAGCGCTGAGCAGGGTCAGCCGAACCGTCTCGGCCAGGGCGCGCGCCGCGCGGTCCGTGGCTTCTCGCTCGGCCTCGCTGGCGGCGAGGGCCTGGCTGTCGGTGGTGTAGAGCGCGGCGGCCGAGCGGTTGGCCGAGAGGATTACCGAGCCATCGGCGCCGACCAGCTCGATCTGTGCCGTAACCACCATTTCCTTCTGGTCGGTCGGACGAACGACGTTGGAGCGCGTGAGATCGCGGCCGTAAGACGAGGTAGCGATGCGAACGGTCGGGCTCGAGGCATCGTTGGCACGGCCGAAGCGGAGCGCCAGTTCCTGGTAGATGATCTGCTCGGCCCGGCTATTGGGCTTGGCATAGTTCAGCGGGTGCCGCTCGGTGCCGATGCCGCGTTCGCCATAGACCGGGGTCAGCCCGGTGCAGCCGGCAAGCGCCGTCGCTCCGACGAGCGTCAGCGCAACAAAGGCGTTACGAAGCAGCAGCTTAGATGACCACATTGACGATCCTGTCGGGGACGATCACCAGCTTCTTGGGCGGCTTGCCTTCCAGCATGCGGGCAACCGCTTCGAGTGACAAGACCTCTTTCTCGACCAGCTCGTTGGGAGCGCCGACCGGCACGGTGATCTCGCCGCGGCGCTTGCCGTTGACCTGCACCGGCAGGATGACCGTGCTATCGACCAGCAGTGACTGGTCGGCCACCGGCCAGGGGGCGTCGACCACGAGACCTGATTTGCCGAGCGCCGCCCAGCAGGTTTCAGCGAGGTGCGGCATCATCGGGGCGACGAGCTGCACCAGGCGCTCCACGGCCTCGCGGAACGCGTCGCGCTGCGCCGGGGAGACACTGGAGGCGACCGACTGCGAGAACCTGACGATGGCGTTGGAGAGTTCATAGATCTGCGCGACGGCTCGGTTGAAGCGCAGGCCCTCGATCTCGCCGCCGACATTGGCGACGGCACGGTGCACCACCTTGCGCAGCTCGTCGACGCCGGCATCACCGTCGCCCTTGAGGCGGTTGGCGATGTCGTCTTCGAGGTCGAGGAAATCGCCGACCAGCTTCCAGACGCGCTGCAGGAAGCGGCTGGCGCCTTCGATGCCGGCCTCGGTCCATTGCACGTCGCGCTCCGGCGGGGAGTCCGACAGCATGAACCAGCGGGCGGTGTCGGCCCCATAGGTCGAGACGATTTCGTCCGGGTCGACGACGTTCTTCTTGGATTTGCTCATCTTTTCGATGGAGCCGATGGTAACGGGCTCGCCGGTCTGCCGCATGCTGGCAAACCGTTCGCCGTCAACCTGCTCGATCCGGATGTCGGCCGGCGAAACCCACTCGCCGTTCTGGCCCGAGCCGAGCTGGTAGGTCTCGTGCACCACCATGCCCTGGGTGAACAGGCCCTTGAACGGTTCGTCGAGGTTCAGGTGGCCGGTCTGTTTCATGGCGCGGGTGAAGAAGCGCGAGTAGAGCAGGTGGAGGATCGCGTGCTCGACGCCGCCGATATACTGGTCGACCGGCAGCCAGGTGTTGGCGATACCGGGAACCGTGGGCGTCGCGGCGTGCGGATCGGTGAAACGGGCAAAATACCAGGAACTGTCGACGAAGGTGTCCATGGTGTCGGTTTCGCGCGTCGCCGGCCCGGCGCATTTCGGGCAGGCGACATGCTTCCAGCTTGGATGATGGTCGAGCGGGTTACCGGGACGGTCGAAGCTCACGTCCTCGGGCAGGACGACCGGCAGATCCTTGTCGGGCACTGGGACGGCGCCGCAATTCTCGCAGTGAATCACCGGGATCGGGCAGCCCCAGTAGCGCTGCCGCGACACGCCCCAGTCGCGCAGCCGGTAGTTCACCTCGATCCTGCCCTGTGGCAGGTTGTCGACGGTGCGCGCGGCAAAATGCGCGGCAATGGCTTGCTTCGCCGCATCGATCTCCAGCCCATCGAGGAACTCGGAGTGGTAGATGCGGCCCGGGCCGTTGTAAGCCTCGGAATCGATTTCGAATGTCGCCGGGTCGGCACCTTCGGGCAGCACCACCGGGAGCACCGGCAGGTCGTAGCGGCGGGCGAAATCGAGATCGCGCTGGTCATGCGCCGGGCAGCCGAAAATGGCGCCGGTACCGTAGTCCATCAGCACGAAGTTGGCGATGTAGACCGGCAGCGTAGCGCCGGGCTTCGTCGGATGCTTCACGTGCAGCCCGGTAAAGATGCCGAGCTTTTCCGCCTTGTCGATGGTTTCGGTGGCAGTGCCGTGGCGGCGGGTCTCGGCAATGAAGGCCGCAACCTCGGGATTGTCCGCGAGGCTGGCTGCCAGGGGATGATCAGCCGAAATGGCAATGAACGAGGCGCCGAAAATGGTGTCCGGCCGGGTGGTGAACACCTCGATCGAGCTGAACCTCTGCCATTGCTCGGTCAGCTCGAACAGCAGGCGCAGGCCCTCGGACTTGCCGATCCAGTTGCGCTGCATGACGCGCACCTTCTCGGGCCAGTGGTCGAGGGTGTCGAGGGCGTCCAGCAGATCTTCGGCGAAATCGGAAACCTTGAAGGCCCACTGGTTCAGCTCGCGCTGCTCGACGATGGCGCCGGAGCGCCAGCCGCGACCATCGACCACCTGTTCGTTGGCGAGCACGGTCATGTCGACCGGGTCCCAGTTGACCTTGGATTTCTTGCGGGTGACGAGCCCCTCGCGCAGGAAGTCGAGGAACAGCTTCTGCTGCTTGGAATAATACTCGACGTCGCAGGTGGCGAACTCGCGGCTCCAGTCGATGCCGAGCCCGATCGACTTCAGCTGTTTGCGCATCGCGGCGATGTTGGCATAGGTCCAGCTCTTGGGGTGGACCTTGTTCTGCATGGCGGCATTCTCGGCCGGCAGGCCGAAGGCGTCCCAGCCCATCGGGTGCAGCACATTGCGGCCCATGGCACGCATATAGCGCGCCAGGACGTCGCCCATGGTATAGTTGCGCACATGCCCCATGTGGATGCGCCCCGAGGGGTAGGGGAACATCTCGAGCACGTAGTAAGGCTTGCGGCTATCGTCGTGTTTGACCTCGAAGGACTTGCCGTCCTCCCAGGCCTTCTGCCAGCGTGGCTCTTCGACACGCGGATTGTAGCGCTCGGTCGTTCTACCAGTCACTTCGGGAAGTCCTTAAAGCCGCAGATTACGTTGCGTTATTGGGGGTTTTTGGCTACCGGACCTTCATCAGAATTCCGTTAACCGGTCAACAGAGAGGGCCATGCAGAACGCCCCGGAAAGTCTCGAAATCATCCGCGCCCGGATCGAACGGGCGCACCAGCGCTTCGGCCCGCCGCCGGATCGGGTGGAACTGGTCGCTGTCTCCAAAACCTTCGATGCCGCAGCAATCCGGCCGTTTCTTGACGCCGGGCAGCGGGTGTTCGGGGAAAACCGGGTGCAGGAGGCCAAGGAAAAGTGGCCGGAGTTGCGGGCTTCCTATGATGGCATAGAATTGCATCTGATCGGCCCGTTGCAGACCAACAAGGCGCGCGAGGCGGTGACGCTGTTCGACGTGATCCAGACGGTCGACCGCGACAAGCTGGCGGGGGTCCTCGCCGAGGAGATGAAGCGGGCAGGCCGGCGCCTGCCGGTGTTCGTGCAGGTCAATATCGGGCTCGAGGAGCAGAAGGCCGGGATCGTGCCGTCCGATGCCGCGGCGTTCGTCGGGCGCTGCAAGGACCTCCATGGTCTCGATGTGGTGGGGCTGATGTGCATCCCGCCCGAAGGCGATCCGGCCGGGCCGTACTTCGCCCATCTCGCCTCACTGGCGCGCGACGCCGGGGTCGAGAAGCTCTCGATGGGGATGAGCAGCGACTTCGAGACGGCGATCGCCATGGGCGCGACGCATGTGCGGGTCGGCAGCGCATTGTTCGGGCACCGGGGGTGAGTGCGCCCTGGCTCAGCCTCGCCGAGGCGGAGCAACTGGTGGCCGAGCGGCTGGGCCTGAGCCCGCGGGCCGCGCATTCGCGCTTCGTTGGCCTCGTGCTGCAGCAACTGGCGATCGAACTTGGCGCCGATGCCGGGCTCTGGCAGGTCGTCGGGCTGGTGCACGATCTCGACTATTTCGCGGTCGAGGGCGACTGGAACCGGCACGGAGTGCTGACCGCGGCATGGCTGGCGGGCCGGTTGCCGGACGAGGCCCTCGCGGCCATCGCAGCTCACGACCACCGGACCGGCGTGCTGAGCAGCACGCAACTGGCCGAGCTGCTGCGGCTGGCGGATGGGCTGGCGGTGCTCGATGAGACGGCCGGGCGCGAGACCACCGTCATGGCGCTGCGCCACGGAGCGCTGGAAACCGTCAGCGGCAGCCGTTCATTCCTCGTCGAGATCATCGGCGGAACGGCGGCTCGGCATGGCGTGAGACTGGCGACGCTCGCCGCCCTACTCGCGGCTTTGCCGCGTCAGGAGCAGCGCTGACCGCGGTGCTATGGCGCCATAGCATCACGCGATACCGCGTTATGCCTGCCAGATGATCTCGGGCGCCTGGCGTGGAATGCCACTTGGCGCGCCGGACGAATAACCCAAGGTGAGCGCGGCGTGCGGGGTGTAGTTGGCTGGGACACGCAGTTCGGCGCGGGTGGCCGGGTCGCGCAGCCACAGCATCGGCGAGCCGACCCAGCAGGTGCCGAGGCCGCGGGCGTGGGCCGAGAGCATCAGGTTCTGCCCGGCGCGGCTGCAGTCCTGTATCGCCTGGCCGTAGCCATCGTCGAAGCCGCAGATAATGACCACCGCCGGCGCGTTGAAAAAGACCAGGAAGCCGGCTTTGTCGACCCAGTCATAGGCGGGACCGGGCGTTCGGTGTTCGCGGGCGAAAGCCAGAGCGGCAAGGCCATGTGCCGCGATGCGCTCGACGCCCTCGATGACCACGAAGGCGAATGGCGACGCGCCGCTGGGCGGCGGGGTTGGCGCCTGCGCTGCGTCATGGAGGATTTCCGCAACCAGAGGGCGCGGCACGAGGCGCGGCTCATAGTTCCGGATCGAACGGCGACCATAAATGGCTGAAATCGTATCCATGGCCAAGCACCACCAGCGCTGTTGCCTTGGCAGGCAGCATAGGCTGGCGCAGCCCGGCGGTCACCACGGGCTTTTGGGGCTCGCGAGCAGGCGCTGCCAGCGTCCAGGCGTCATGCCGAAGGCCTTGAGGAAATGGCGGTGGAAGTGGCTCTGGTCGGCGAAGCCGGTTTCGGCCGCGACACTGGCAATGGACTGGCCCGCCGCGAGCAGCCGTCGGCCTGCGGTGACCCGGCGCATGGTCAGGTAGCGGTGCGGACTGGTGCCGAAGCGCGCCCGGAACTGGCGCGCGAGCGTGAAGCGATCGAGGCCGGAGACGGCTTCGAGCTCGTCGGAGCGGATCGGATGCAGTCCGGCATGGTTCAGGAGTTCGGCCACCCGCGCCAGAGCCGCCAGATCGAGCAGTGCTGCCCGCTTGGGCGGTGCATCAGAGCGATGCAACAGGCCCTCGGCAAGCTCGGTCACCACCTGGTCGGCCACCAGGGGCTCGAGTGTCTCGTCCATGTCGCCAAAAGCTTCGAGCAGCACTGAACGGAGCGCGACGTCATCGACGACCGGCTCGGCAACGAAGGGCAGCCCGGCGCCGTGCAGTCCCGCCTGCACCAACGCCGGGTCGAGATAAAGCATGCGGTAGGCGAGTCCCTGCTCGGTGCCGGCGCCGCCGTCATGGATCTCGTCAGGGTGGAGGATGATGACCTGGCCGGGCAGCGAGGCCCGGACCTCGCCACGATACCAGAAGCGCTGCACGCCCTGCATGGTCACACCGAGGGCATAGGTATCGTGCCGGTGCCGGGCATAGGCATTGCCGAGGAACCGCGCTTCGATCCGTTCCATGCCCAGAACGCCCGGTGCGGCCCGCACCGCGTCGGCAGCCGCGCTGCACAAACGTTCAAGACCGACGCCGGTCTCTGCGTCTAGGACCCGCGGCACGTCCGCTCCCTTACTTCGGGTTTCCAGCATGTTCGACACCAAGATCGCCATCGTACTGCGCGAGGATCTCGCGCCCTGGCAAGCGCTCAACGTTACCGCATTTCTTGCCGCCGGAATTGCGGCTCAGCACCCCGAAATCATCGGCGAGTCCTATATCGATGGCGCCGGCAACCGCTACAGTTCGCTGTTGGTGCAGCCGGTGATCGTCCTCGCGGCGCCTGCCGACGCAATGCGAAACATCCATCGGCGCGCGCTGGAGCGCGGTATCGTGAGCTCGGCCTATGTCGAGGAGATGTTCGCGACCGGCCACGATGCGGCCAACCGAGAAGTGTTTTCGCGGTTTGTGCCGGAGGAAGCCAGGGTGGTCGGCATCGGGCTGCGGGCCGAGCGGAAACTCGTCGACAAGGTGGCCAAGGGCGCACGCATGCACCCATGACGTGGCGTGGCCGCAGTGCTATGGCGTCATAAGACCCTCAGGTTTGCAGGCCGCTGTGCCGATCAAACTGCCGGCAGCTCGAACATTGTCAGCTCGGTGCCGGACAACGCGAGGGTCGCGGCGGACAGGACGATCTCGTTCAGCTCGAGCCGGGCCGGCGGGTCGGTGAAGACCAGCTCGATCGGGCGAGAGCCATCGGAGGTGACGCGCACCACGTCATCGTTCACCTCGATCTCCAGGCCGTCATGCTGTAGCCGGCCTTCGTGCTCGAGGCCGGCGACGAGCAGGACCGCAATCTGCGGGGCGTCGATGTCGGAGGGCATCGCGGCGCCGAGGCGGGCTTCGTGCTGGAAGGCGAGGGGGAGGGCGGCGCCTTGCCGGAGGAAGACCGGAATCTCCTCGAGTTCGGCGGCGACCTGGTGGGTCTGCCCGCCGTCAAACCAGCGGTTATGGAACAGGTGCCACCAGCGGCCCTCGGGCAGGTAGACCTCGCGGGCGGTATCGCCCTCCCGGATGATCGGGGCGACCAGCAGGTCGCGGCCGAGCATGTACTGGTCCCAGAGCCCGATGGCTCGGTGATCGCCCTGAAAGTCCAGCAGCATGGCGCGCAGCAGCGGCTGCTGCTCCGCAACCGACCAGGCGGCTTCGCGCCGAAGGTAAGGCAGCAGCGACATGCGGAGGTTGGCGAAAAAGCGGTAGCCGCTGAGGGCCCGTTCGTCGCCGGAGCGCTCGGCGATGTTCCAGGGGGTGCGGTCCTGGTTGAACTCGGCCTTGCTTTCGGCGTGGTACTGCATGATCGGGCAGAAACAGGCCATGGCGGCCGAACGCACGTAGAGCTCGGCGCTCGGCACCTCGCCGGAGAAGCCGCCGAGATCCCAGCCCCAGAAGATCACCCCCGACATGCCGGCCGAGAGGCCGGCGAGGATGGAGCGCTTGAACGCGTCCCAGGTCGAGCGTTCATCACCGGCCCAATGGGCCGGGAAGCTCTGTGCTCCGGTATAGCCAGCGCGCGAAAAGCAGATGCCGCCATTCTGTTGCGCGAACCGGTAATAGGCGGAGATGTAGTCGCGCGGATAGGCGTTACGGTTTTCGAGGCCGGTGCGGCCGTCGGCAAAGACCAGGTCCTTGCCCCAGACCATCTCGCCACCATCGGTCTTGAAGCCGTCGACGCCGAGCTCGTCGATCAGATACTGGCGTTTCGAAAACCACCAATCGCGGCCGGCGGGGTTGGTGAAATCCATTAAAAGGCTGTCCTTGAACCAGCCCTCGGGCAGCCGCAACGGCGTGCCATCGGGGTGTTTCACGCCAAACCCCTCGGCAAAGAAATGGCGTTCGTCGTTGCGTTTCTGGGCGTGCTTCAGCGCCGGGGCCTGCTTGATGATCGGAATCTGCCACAGGATCAGCCGCAGATGGTTATCGTGCAGGTGTGCCGCGAGGCCCTTGGGATCGGGCCAGCGGCCCCACTCGGGAAAGCTGAAATCACCATAGAGGAAGGCCTCGTCACCGGGCTTTTCGGCATATTGCGCATCGTTGAAAATGTAGAAGGTGGCTTCGTCCGACCAGGCCTCGATGACGAGGACCGTGGCCGGGACCTCGTGCTCGAGGGTGAGCGCCACCTGCTTTCGCACTTCGGCTTCGCTGTCCCAGTTGTTCGACGACATCCAGGGGCCGAGCGCCCAGGCAGGAACCGGCTCGGGGGTGCCGGTGAGCGCCATGAACTGGCTGACCTGCGCGGCGACCGGGCCGGTCAACAGGTCGATGGCGAGATGGTCGGATTCGACACCGAGGCGGGTTTCGCCGGCAATGGCGAGGTCGAACCAGGAGTAGGAGTCGGTCGCGAGGCGGAGCCCGAAGCCGGCGTCGGTATAGCCGACCGGCATCGGCATATAGGTCCGTAAGCCCTGCTCCTTGTACTGGTTGTAGACGAACTGATCGACGCGGTTGCCCGCCTGGTTCAGCGCATTGTAGCGCTCGCCGAATCCGTACCAGCCGCAGGGCGGGTGGGTGAAGGTGGCGGAAATCTCGCGGATGGTGCCGTCGCGGGCCTCGAGCCAGGAGATATCGGTGAGGGTGGCCACGCCCAGTTGCACGGGGAGTACTGCGTCGCCTGCACCCGGAATGATGTCGATACGGCCATCTGAAATGGTGACGCGCACCGGGGCGCTGCCTGGTTGCCGGCGCCGGAGTGTCTCGTAGACGAACGGTCCCTCGGCGACATCGGGGTGTTCGGTGAAGCGGATACGGTACTCGACCAAGGATCCCGGTGGGGTGCGGGGCAGGGTGAACTCCCAGCAATCGCCCTTGAAGCTGCCGGCGATGGCAGTTGCGCCGACGATCAGTTCGAGCGGCTCGTTCGCCGAGAGCGGCGAGGCCTGGGCGCGGACGATGACCTCGTCGGTATCGGTTATCAGTTTGGGGAAACGCTCCTCGAGCAGCGGCTCGTAGCGATTGCCATTGCCATCCGGGGCGTGGCGAATGAAGCGAGTTTCGAGCTGGCCGAGGGTCTTGAGGCGGGCTGCGACGATCGGGGCCGGCGTCGTGGCGAGCAGCCTTCGGCTCTTGGCGTAGCTGCCCTGCTCGGCATAGTACCAGGCGAGCAACTGACGGTCCGTCGCGGCGGCGCCGGCGAGGCGCTCGGGTGCGGTGAGGGTGCGGACCGCATCGACCAGCACCAGGTCCTCGCAGTCGAACAGCCCGAAGGGCACGGCGGCGAGCAGCACGTCGAACTCCAGCGTTGCCTTGTCGGAGGACGACATCAGCGCGCCGAGGCGCACATGGTTGGCATAGACGTGGTTCTTCACCCGGCCGACAAGGCGCGTCGTGCCTTCATCGCGCGAGAGGTGGTTGGTTTCGCGGAGCGCTGCGGCCCACAGCGCGATCACCCAGGTGTCGGTGAAATGGTTCTGGTTGGGCGACAGCTCGCGCTCGAGGCGCGCAGTGATGGCGGCGCGGAGTGCCAGGGCTTTGGCGGAGTGGAGCAGTGTGAGGTCGCCGGTGAGGGCCGTGAGGTAGAGGGCGAGCGCGGCTTCGATCGGGTCGGTGGGATCGGCGGCGGCGAGGCGTGTGGCGATCTGCGGCGCTGCGGCAGCGGGATCGCTCAGCAGCTCGGCGTACAGCTCGAGGAACCAGGGATGGCGGGTGGCGAGGGCGGGTTCGCGGGCGTCGGCGCTCATGGTGGTTCCGGGGTAAGTGGCCGAGAGCCCGGGGGGCTCCCGGCCTTGCCCTTTGGGAGGCAAGCTATGATGGCTGCCACAGAGCAGCATCGTCGGTTCTTTCGTCCCCTCTCCCTCTGGGGGAGAGGGTCAGGGTGAGGGGGCCTTGCCGCAAACACCGAGGGTGAGGAAGGCCCCCTCACCCGGCGCTGCGCGCCGACCTCTCCCCCAAGGGAGAGGTGATGCAGGCCCGAGCTCGATGCGCTTAAAGCAGCCCCTCGATCGCCGACTTGGCGTCCTTCAACGCCTGTTCCGGCGTCTTCTGGCCGAGCTTGGCGGCTTCGAGTTCCTTGCCCACCGCGTCGGTCAGCTGGTTCCAGTTGCCGATCACCGGCGGGACCACCGCGGTGTCGAGTGCTTCAAACACGACCTCGCGGCTCTCGGGCACCGGCTGATCGAGATAGCCCTGTACCGCGGCCGGGTCGGACACAGCCGGAAGTTCCCAGCCGGCGGCAATGCGGAGATCGACGGCGGCCTTGGACGAAGTCAGAAACTTGATCCACTGGTAGGCCTCGGCCGGGTGGGCGCTGTTGGCCGAGACGGCGACGCCGTTGGCGAAGAAGTGGTGCGCCTTGCTGGTCTTGCCCGGCTCGAGCGCGATGTCCCAGTTGAACTTGGCATTGGCGGCGAAATCGCCGAGCAGCCAGATGCCGGTGCGGAGCATGGCGATCTTGCCGGCCTTGAACAGGTCTTCCGACGATTGGCCGGCCATCTCGACGTCCGACGGGGTGACCTTGTAGGTCGACACCTTGTCGATCATCCAGGTGAGCGTCTCGATATTCTGAGGCGAGTCGATGGTGACGGTCTTCTTGTCGGGCGACAGGATCGAGCCGCCGTTCTGGGCGATGGTCTTGTAGAACTCCCAGAACTGGATCGGCGCGAAGTCGCCCCAGACGCCGGCACCGGCATTGGTCAGCTTCTGCGCCGCGGCGAGTTCCTCGGTCCAGGTCCAGTCGGCGGTCGGGTAGGCGACGCCGGCGGCGTCGAACAGGTCCTTGTTGTAGAACAAGACGACGTTGGAGAAGCTTTCGACGAGGCCGTACTGCTTGCCGTCCTGGGCGAAGGCGGCGAGCGCCGTCGGGTTGTAGACCGTGGTCGAAAAGCCGGTATCGGCCGCGATCAGCGGGGTGAGGTCGGCGAGCGCGCCCTTTTCCGCATAGGTGACGAAGTTTTCGAAGTTGAGCTCGAAGGCGTCGGGCGCCTGCTTTGCGGCAACGACGGTCTGCAGCTTGGTGAAATAGGCGTCCCAGGCGGCGGTTTCGTAGGTGACCTTGATGCCCGGATGCTCGGCCTCGAAGGCGGCGATGGTGGCGTCGAGCTCCTTCAAATAATTCGGCGCGGCCGAGAAGGTCATGTATTTGATGGTCACGTCTTCGGCGAGCGCCGGGGTGATGAGGGCGGTGGCGAGCAGCAGCCCGGTAAACGTTCTACGCAGCATGGTCTTTTTCTCCTCCATTAGACCGTTGGTTCGTTACTTCAGGCCCGTGTGGGACAGGCCCTTGATGATGAAGCGCTGGGCGAAGACGTAGACGGCGATGATCGGCAGCGTGGCGATCACCGCGCCGGCCATCAGCACGTTCCAGTCGGTGGTCCAGCGGCCCTGCAGGGCGCTGAGGCCCAGCGGCAGGGTCATCATCGAGGTGTCGGTGGTGATGATCAGCGGCCACAGAAAACTGTTCCAGCTGGCCATGAAGGCGAACACCGCGAGGGTGGCGAGCGCCGGGCGCGCCAGGTGGATGGCGATGGTGAAAAAGATCCTGATATAGCCGGCGCCATCGATGAAGGCGGCTTCCTCGATCTCTTTGGGCAGCCGCAGGAAGAACTGCCGCAGCAGGAAAGTGCCGAAGGCGCCGAAGCTCGAGGGCAGGATCAAGGCCTGGTAGGAATTGGTCCAGCCAAGCCAGTTCATGATGATGAACAGCGGGGTGAGGGTCACCTGCTGCGGGATCATCAGCGTCGCAAGGTAGGCGTAGAACAGTACGGTACGGCCGCGGAATTCGATGCGGGCGAAAGCATAGCCGCTCATGGCGCAGAACAGCACCATCAGCGCCGTCGAGGTGACCGAGACGAAGATCGAGTTGATGAGGAACTGGCCAACCGGCGCGCTGTCGAACACCTTGGCATAGTTGTCGAGGGTCGCGGGGTCAGGCAGCCACTGCGGCGGCGTGACGAAAGTTGCGCCGGCGGTCTTCAGCGAAGTGGAGACCATCCAGGCGAAGGGCAGCAGCATGATGACTGCGCCGGCGATGAGAATGGCGTAGGTCGCGAGGTCGGGGAGGCTCACATTGCGCTTCGACAGCGCGAAGGCCCCCTCACCCGGCGCTGCGCGCCGACCTCTCCCCCCAGGGAGAGGTGCCGAGGTGGCTAGATCGTGCCCCAGTTCACCTCCCCCTTGGGGGAGAGGTCGGTCCGCAGGACCGGGTGAGGGGGCCTTGCCGTTCGAGTGGAGATCGACCTCAGCCATCGGACCGATCCAGCTGCTTCTGCAACAGGTGCTGCGCGATGGTCACCGCAAAGATCAGCGCGAACAGCACCCAGGAAATGGCCGAGGCGTAACCCATTTTGTAGTAGCTGAAGGCGTTCTTGTAGATCAGTTCGACCATCACCGAGGTAGCGCCGGCCGGGCCACCCTGGGTCATGATCCAGACCTGGTCGAACACCTGGAACGACGAGATCAGCGAGATGGTGGTGACGAAGAAAGTGGTCGGCGCCAGCATCGGGAAGGTGATTGACCAGAACTGCTGCCAGGGCGTCGCGCCATCGAGCGCGGCGGCCTCGTAGAGCGGCTCGGGGATATCCTGCAGGCCGGCGAGGTAGATCACCGTAACGAAGCCGATGTCCTTCCACACCGAGGTGAGGATGACGCCGGTCATCGCCCAGGCCGGGTCGAACAGCCAGCCCGGACCTTTGATGCCGATGGCGCCGAGCGCGAAATTGACCAGCCCATACTGCGGGTTGAGCAGCCACTTCCAGATCAGCGACACGGCGACCCAGGAGGTGACGACCGGGACGAAATAGATGGCGCGGAACACCACGCGACCGCGAATGCGGCGGTTGAGCAGCAGGGCGAGGCCGAGCGCAATGATCACCACCGAAGGCAGGTAGCCGAGGATGAAGGTGACGGTGTTGCGCAGCGCCCCGAGCACCGCCGGATCGGTAAGCGCAGTGACGTAGTTGTCGATGCCGACCCAGTGGATCTCGCCGATCAGGTCCCATTGGGAGAAGCTCAGCACCAGCGAAGACAGCACCGGCGCCATCAGGAATACGACCATGCCGGCAAGGCTGGGCAGCAGCAGCACGGCGAGCGCGACGTATTTGGAGCGATCGGCGGCCGGGCTCATGACGGGGTCCCCGGGCTATCAGCTTCCGCCTCCCTCCCCCTTGAGGGGAGGGAATGAGGGAGGGGGTGGTGCAGTCGGCACCGAGGTTCCCCTCGCCACCCCCACCCCCAGCTCCCCTCAAGGGGGAGGGGAGCGGTGCAGCTGATCTGACACACGACGCAGATCATCTCGCCCCTCGTTGGCTGACGCTGTCGCGCTCGACGATGGCGACGTCGACAAAACTGTCGCGCGGGGCGTCGGTCTTGTTGAGGATGGCGCTGATCAGCCGGCCGGCGAGCTGGCCTTTGCCGAGGATCGACTGATCCACCGTGGTGAGCGCCGGATAGACCATGCGCGAGATCGACAGGTTATCGAACCCCATCACCGAATAGTCTTCGGGGATACGCTTGCCGAGCCGATGCAGCCCGGCGAGCAGGCCGGCGGCAATCAGGTCGGCAGTGCAGAATGCGGCGGTGGTGTCTCGCAGCCCGGCAAGCTTTGCGGCGGCTTCGACGCCCCAGTCGAAGGTGACCGAACCGGAGAGGATGCGGGCCGGATCGAAGCCGATGCCGGCTTCGGCCAATGCCCGCTTGTAGCCGTCGACGCGGCGCTCGATCACCCCATCGGTGCGGATGACGCCGGTCACCAGCGCAACGCCGGTGTGGCCCTTGCCGATCAGATATCTGGTGGCGCGGTAGGCGGCGGCCTCATCGTCGACGCCGAGGCGGTAAAAGCTCGGGTCGTCGATATAGCTGTCGATCAGCAGCGTCGGCAGGGCGAGTTCGCGCAGCCGGTCGTAGAGGGCTTCACGATACACGCCGAGGACGATCAGTGCGTCCATGTTCCAGTGCGACAGGGTGTCGAGCTGGGCGTTGCTTTCGCCCACCCCCGACAGCATCATGTAGTAGCCGTTGGCGCGTAGAGCGCTTTCGATGCCCGAGATCATTTCGGCATAGAACGGGTTGTCGAGCAGCAGCTGGTTCTGGTTCTCGGTGAACGGGATGATCACTCCGACCATGCGCGAAGCGTTGGAGACGAGGCTGCGGGCGCTCATGTTGGGGCGGTAGCCGAGCGTCTTCACCGCCGCCATGATGCGTTCGACGGTTTCGTCCGAGGCCTTGGCGCGCCGGCCGTTGATAACGTTGGAAACGGTCATCGGCGAGACCTTTGCGACGAGCGCAATGTCCTTGATGGTGGCTCGTGCCAAGTCTCAGGTCCTCCCGTGGGGCCGGCTTCGGCCCGTAGTTTTGCGTTAAACCTGCCGCCTCGGGGAACCGCGCGACGATTCTTGGTGATCGATCTGCGCGGAGGCTATCGGTTTTACGTTAAACCGACGCATTGATAGGCCTGCCGCGAGGACCTGTCAATGCGGGATGCGTTGGGCAGTTCGAAGCCGATGCCAGCGGGCCGCCTGGGTTGGAATGAGCTCGATGAAGCGGGCAAATCCGATGGCTGTCAGGCAATTGTCAGCTTCCCGTCAGCATGGCGTGGCTAATAGTTGCGATCGAGGGTGAAACTATTCTGTGTCAAATCACGTTTCTCGTCTCGCGGCAATCTCACGCCGTTTTGATTGGCGGGCCGCAAAGTCCGGCAATAACTCAGCAATTCGTAGCCAGTGGCTCGGGGTACCTCACATGAACAGACGGCGCATCCTGATTGTCGACGACGATGCCGACCTCCGGAAGACTTTGATCGACCAGCTGACGCATTATCGCGAATTCGATCTGGTGGAAGCGGAATCGGCGTCGGATGCGCTGGGCAAGGTGCGCGGCGCCCATGTCGACCTGATGCTGCTCGATGTCGGCCTGCCCGACATGGATGGCCGCGAGGCGGTGAAGATCCTGAGGCGCGAGGGATTCAAGAGCCCGATCATCATGCTGACCGCGCAGGACAGCGATTCCGACGAAATCCTCGGGCTCGAGTCGGGCGCCAACGATTACGTGACCAAGCCGTTCCGCTTCTCCGTGCTGCTGGCGCGCATCCGCGCCTCGCTGCGCCAGCATGACCAGAGCGAGGACGTGGTGTTCACCATCGGGCCGTACAGCTTCCAGCCGGCGGCCAAGCTGCTCGAGGCGCCGGATGGGGCCAAGGTGCGGCTGACCGACAAGGAAACTTCGATCCTCAAATACCTCTACCGGCAGGGCCCCAAGACCATCACCCGGGAAATCCTGCTCAAGGAAGTTTGGGGCTACAACAACCGGGTCACCACCCACACACTGGAAACGCATATCTACCGGCTGCGCCAGAAGATCGAGCGCGATCCCTCCAATGCGCGGCTGCTGGTCACCGAGGACGGCGGCTATCGGCTGGTGCCGTAAGGCGCCGGAGCGAGGCGACAGCCGGTGCATAACTTTTGCCGCGTGGATTGACGCGGCAAAAGGGATTCCTGACAGCGGCAAGAAATGCTCTATATCGAGGGCCGCGGCACAACCGGGCGCTGAGGCGCCAGGAATGTGGCTGGCGGTCCGGGAATAGGGCGGGATGCAACTCGACGACGCGGCGACGATTCTGGGACGTGCGGATTTCTTCGAAATCTGCGACGCCGAGCAGCGGCGATTGCTTGCGTTCGCCTCGGAACGGAAGAAATTCCGCCCCGGCAGCGTCATCTATGCCTCCGGCGACCAGCCGGAAGGGGCGCACGTGCTGGTCTCGGGCACGGTGTCGAGCACGCAGGACGGCGCCGAGAATAACCCCTACCTGATCCACGAGGTCGGCGCGGTGCTGGGCACCATGGCGCTGGTGATCCCCAAGCCGCGGCCGGTGACGATCAAGGCGGTGGACGCAGTGGAGACGCTGTTCGTGCCTCGTACCGCGTTCATGAAGCTGGCCAACCAGTATCCGGACCTGGCGGGCCGGGCCGCCGACCGGATCCGGCGCGAGCTGACCAGCTATCTCGGTGCGATCGAAGGCTCGCGCGGGCGCTTCGGCAAGGGGTAGCCGAAGGTGGTTCGGATCCCTGAACCAGCCATCGTGGCTCTCCCCTCATCCGGCCCTGCGGGCCACCTTCTCCCCGGACGGGGAGAAGAATCCGGAGAGCGCCGTGCCCACCACTTGTTCCTCTCCCCGTCGGGGAGAGGGTGGATCGCGCGAAGCGCGAGACGGGTGAGGGGCGAGCCACCGACCCATCCGCCGCTGTTCCACGTGAATCAGTCGGGAATCACTGCATCGACTTCGATTTCGACCAGCCAGTCGGGGTCGACGAAGGCGGTGACCTGCATCAGCGTGGTCACCGGACGGATACTGGCGAAGGCCTCGGCGTGGGCGCGGGCAGCGTCTTGCCACAGCGCGATATCGGTGAGGATAATGCGCGTCCTGGTGACGTGCTCGAGGCTCGCGCCGGCATCGGCGAGCGCCTTGGCGATGATCTCGAGGCAGCGCCTGGTCTGGCCGTAGACATCGCCAATGGCCGCGGTGCCGCCCTCGGCCTTGATGGGCGCGGTGCCGCCAACCATGACGATATTGCCGACGCGGACGGCGCGGGAAAAGCCGATCACCGGTTCGAGGTAGGAGCCGGAGCTGACGAGTGTTCTGGACATGGCATTACCTCAGGCGAAGCGGGCGATGACCGGAACATGGTCGGAGGGTTTGTCGCTCCAGCCGCGGGCCGGCTTGATGATCTCGGCGCCGGACGTCCGAGCAGCGATATCGGCGGTGGTCCAGATGTGGTCGAGGCGGCGGCCCTTGTTGGCGGCCTGCCAATCCTTGGCGCGATAGCTCCACCACGAATAGAGCTTTTCCTCCGCCGGGAAGTACTTGCGCACCACGTCGACCCAGCCATGGCCGCCGCTGAGCAGGGCGTTGAGCGCTTCGGTCTCGATGGGGGTGTGGCTGACCACGTCGAGCAGCTGCTTGTGGCTCCACACATCGTGTTCCAGCGGCGCGATGTTGAAGTCGCCGCAGATCAGCTGGCGCTCCCTGAAATGCTCCTCGCCGAACCAACTCTTCAGCTCGCTCAGAAAGCCCAGCTTATGCTTGAACTTGGGATTGAGTTCCGGGTCGGCCAGATCGCCGCCGGCCGGGATGTAGAAGTTGTGCACGGTGAGCGGGCCGAGCGCAGAGCCTTGGCCCAGATCGACCAGCGCCGAGACGTGGCGGCTTTCCTCGATCTCGCAGAAGACGCGCGAGGAAATGTCGGTCAGCGGGTGCTTCGAGACGATGGCGACGCCGTGATAGCCCTTCTGGCCGTGCACGGCATGGTGAGGGTAGCCGGCGGCGGTGAAGTCGTTGCGCGGGAACTGATCATTGAGGCACTTGATCTCCTGCAGGCACAGCACGTCCGGGTCATACTGGCTGAGAAAATCCAGGACGATCGGCAGCCGCAGGCGGACCGAGTTGATGTTCCAGGTGGCAAAGCTCGTCGGCATGAAAAGGAGGCGCCTCGGGTTGAGAGGCGCCCCTTATGCAGAGCCGGGTGTGGAGCGTAAAGCCGGAAACCGCTCAGGTATCGGCGGGGGCCGATTTCGCCCGGAAAGTCGGGTCGATGTAGAAGTAGGACTTCGGAATGGTGACGTCCTTTTCGACGTCGTAGAGCGAGAAGGTGAGTTCGGCGCCCGAGGGCTCGGTGAGCGTCCACTGCTTCATGTCGAGGCTCTCGGTGTCGAACACCAGCGCCACCCGCACCACGCCGGCCGGGGTATCGTCCTGCAGCGTTACCGAGAAGTAATCGTCCGACTGGGCGACGGCGACGATGTTGGCCTTGAACAGGTCGATCTGCGAATCGAGGAACTGGCGCAGCGGCACCTTGTCCTGCGGATAGGCGTATTGGGTCTTTTCCTTGCGGTCGACGACATAGAAGCCGCGGCCGACCGAGACGATCTGCTCGTAGGAGGGGGGATTGTAGCGGAACAGGATCTTGCCCGGCCGCTCGAGGAAGAAGGTGCCCTCGATGCGCTGGCCGCGCGTGTCGATCTGCAGGAAGCGGCCGACCATGGTCTTGATCAGCGAGTTGTGTTCGTTGATCCGGGTGATCAGGTCGCGCTCGGCGTCGGTCAGCGCCCGGGCTTCCTGCGCCAGGGCGGGGAAGGCGGCAAGCAGAGCGGCAAAGGCGAGAAAGCTGCGGCGGATCATCGTGATGACGTCCCTTCATGGTCCGGAGCTGGTGCCGTTACTTCGAAACGTCGGCCGTCTCCAGGTTTTGTGATATGTCGCGCTTCCGAACCAGAAAAGTCTCACAACTTTTCCTGGAAACGCTCCTGTGGTCGAAGCATGCCTCTAGATAGCAATTGCGGCAACAGCTGGAAGGTTCCGGATCACGGCTCCTTGTTGCGCCCTTGGCGATCCTTTTTGCCGCGAGCGATCTCGGTGGTGAGCGAGGCGAGCTTGTGGGTCCAGAAGCCGCGGAAGCGCTCGAGCCAGTCGTCGATGTCGCGCAGCGGCGAAGCATCGAGGCTATAGACGCGGCGGGTGCCTTCGGGGCGGACGGTGGCGAAGCCGGAGTCGCGCAGCACCTTCAGGTGCTGGCTGACCCCGGCCTGGCTGATGCCGAACTCGGCGGCAATCACCTCGACCACCTCGCCCGAAGCATGCTCGCGCTCGGCGAGCAACTCGAGGATACGGCGGCGGACCGGGTCGCCGAGAACGTCGAACGCGTGCATCACATCTCCGGGGGCGGGGCCTCGCCGGTGTAGAACTGCCGCGTCGCCTCGGCCGCCGTCAACGCCTCAGCGCGGTTTTCACCGGCGGCGATGGCGGCCGCGCCCCAGCCATCGCTGGCGCTGCGGATGAACGCCTTGGCTTCGGGCTTGAGGTGCCAGCCTTCCTCCGATTCCTGCGGCAGGTTGGCGGCCGGCTCGGCAAAGTGGCGGGCCAGTCCCATGAAACCGAGATCCCAGCCGACCCCGACGGCGCCGGGGCCGAACATGTCCCAATGCGGATCGATGAAGGCGACATGCTCGAGTTCGAGGCGTGCTCCGTCGGCCGCCGGCGACAGCGTGATGGTGATCCAGCTGATGCCGCCACCAAACTCCCAGGTGGCGGCGATCTTCCGCTGCGGGTCGCATTCGGTGATGGTGCCGCCGGCATTGTTCTCGACCTGAAAGCGGCCGCCGAGCTTCAGTTCGCCGCTGACCGGGGAGAACCAGCGGCGCAGCCGCTCGGGGTTGCTGACGGCATCCCACAGGTCGGCGATGTCGGTGTCATAGACGCAGCTGGCGACCACCGCCTTGGCGGGTTTCCCGTCACGCTCGAGGTTGCGCACCGAGCGGGACATGGCGTTGACATGGGCGGTGAGATCGAAAGGCATGGTTCGCGTCCTCCAGTATCAGGTGACGCTTATATAAGGTGTGACTGATATTATGTCTAGGGGTGGTAAGCTCCCCTCCCCTCAAGGGGGAGGGAGGCGATCGCGGTGGTGGGGAGTTCAATTCCAGCCGACTCTAGTACCCATCGGAGTTGTTGCCGACGAGGATTTCGCGCTTGCCGGCGTGGTTGGGGGCGGAGATGACGCCTTCCTTTTCCATGCGCTCGATCAGCGTCGCGGCCTTGTTGTAGCCCACCGCCAGGCGGCGCTGGATGTAGGAGGTCGAGACCTTCTTGTCGGTCAAGACGACGTTGACGGCCTTGTCGTAGAGTTCGTCGCCCGAGCCGCCATACTCGTCGCCATCGCCGCCCGACACGCCGCCTTCGTCCATCTCGTCCTCGTCGGCGACGATGGCATCGAGGTAATCCGGGGCGCCCTGCGACTTCAGGTGATTGACAACCGCCTCGACTTCGCTGTCGGCGACGAACGGGCCGTGCAGGCGCCGGATGCGGCCACCGCCGGCCATGTAGAGCATGTCGCCATTGCCGAGCAGCTGCTCGGCGCCCTGCTCGCCAAGGATGGTGCGGCTGTCGATCTTCGACGTCACCATGAACGAGATGCGGGTGGGGAAGTTGGCCTTGATGGTGCCGGTGATGACGTCGACCGACGGGCGCTGCGTGGCGGTGATGACATGGATGCCGGCGGCGCGGGCCATCTGCGCCAGGCGCTGCACCGAGCCTTCGATTTCCTTGCCGGCGACCATCATCAGGTCGGCCATCTCGTCGATGATGATGACGATGAACGGCAGCGGCTCGAGGTTGAACTCCTCGCTCTCGAAGATCGCCTCGCCGGTCTCGCGGTCGAAGCCGGTCTGCACGGTGCGGGTGATCACCTCGCCCTTGGCTTTCGATTCGCCGACGCGCTGGTTGAAGCCGTCGATGTTGCGCACGCCGATCTTGCTCATCTTGCGGTAGCGGTCTTCCATCTCGCGCACCGCCCACTTGAGGGCGACGACGGCCTTGGATGGATCCGTCACCACCGGAGTGAGGAGGTGCGGGATGCCGTCATAGATACTGAGTTCCAGCATCTTGGGATCGATCATGATCAGGCGGCACTGCTCTGGGGTCATCTGGTAGAGCAGCGAAAGGATGAAGGTGTTGATACCCACCGACTTGCCCGAGCCGGTGGTGCCGGCGATCAGCAGATGCGGCATTCGGGCGAGGTCGGCGATGATCGGCTCGCCGCCGATGGTCTTGCCGAGGCAGATCGGCAGCTTGCCCTTCATCTTCTCGAAATCGGACGAGGCCAGCATTTCGCGCAGGTACACGGTCTCGCGCACCTCGTTGGGCAGCTCGATACCGATGGCATTGCGGCCGGGAACCACGGCGACGCGCACCGAAATGGCACTCATCGAGCGGGCGATATCGTCGGCAAGCGAGATGACCCGGCTCGACTTGATGCCGGGAGCGGGCTCGAGTTCGTAGAGGGTGACGACCGGGCCGGGGCGGACATTGATGATGTCGCCTTTGACGCCGAAATCGGCGAGTACCGACTCGAGCTTGCGGGCCATCGCCTCGAGCCGCTCCGGCGCGTGCTCGGGACTGGCACCCTTGTGCTTGGGCGGGGTGAGCAGGCTGAGTTCGGGCAGCTCGAAACCATGCGGCTCGTCGAGGAACGAACCCTGGGCCTCGCGGGCGGCGCGCATGCCGGGCTGCGGCCGAGGGGCCGGCGCCGCGACGCGCGGCGATAGCACCGGTGCTGCCTGATGGGCGGCCGGAACATGCGGCATCGGGGCAGGGCTGCGCGAGGCGGCCATCGGGCCACGCAGCGGGGTCTGCATCTCCCAGCGCGGCATGTCGGCCTCTTCGTCCGGTTCGGGCGGATAGTCGTCGAACGGCGGTTCGTCATGCGCGGCAACGATCGAGCGACGCTCGACGGTGAGGGCAGGTTCGGCGCGACCGGCCGTCGCCGACGGCGCATGGCCGTGGAGGCTCGGCTCGACCGCGTCGCCGCGCCAGGCTTCAGCTTCCGCCTCGGCGGCCCGACGCTGGGCGATGCCGGCGCGGGCCCGGCGGAAGGCGGTGCGGGCCGAGAAGCCGAGATGCACGGCGTAGCCAAGGACGACATCGAAGATCGAATCGCGCTCAGGCTCGTCGTCATCGACCGGTGTCGCAGCGGCAGTGCCCCCGGCCGGCTTGGCCTTGCTCTTGCCTTTGGGCAACTCCGGCAGGGTGACCTTGCCGAGCCCCATGGCGATCCAGAACAGCGCCAGGGTGGGAGCGGCGATGATGATGGCGAAGAGGATCGCCGTCACCGGCTGCGGCGTGGCGCCGGTGGCGAGGACGGCGAGGTTGGTAAAACTCTGCCCGACGAGACCGCCGAGTCCGGTGGGCAGCGGCCAGCTCTCAGGCGCGGCGATGAAGGCGAAGAGGCCGCAGCTGAGGACGCTAGCGGCCACCCAGGCGAGGAGGCGCAAACCCATGCGCGACGGCACGCGGTGGCGAATCAGCCCCCAGCCCCAGAGGGAAGGCGGCACCAGCAGAGTGAGGATGCCGAGGCCGAAGATCTGGAACGCCATGTCGGCAATGACCGCGCCGGGAAAGCCGAGCCAGTTCCGCGCCGCCTCGCCCGAGGCGTAGGAGAGGCTCGGATCATCCACCTGCCAGGTCGCGAGGGACAGCAGCACGATCGCCACCAGCCCCAGGATGACGGCGCCCATCAGGCGAACGGGGATGCGGATCGCTATGGCGGGGGCGGTCTCTCGACGGGCGTCTTCGAGCAGGTGCTGTGCCGGCATCGTCTGGTACACTCTACAAACGGAACGCTGAACCGGCGGCAGACGGCGCGCCGATCGAAGGCTGATCCTAGGTGGTTAGGGTTAACCCGGAGCTAACCGGATGCGGGGCGTTTGCGGGGGGGTGGCGGTGGATGTGGCTGGATGCGCGCCCACCACCGGCCGTACTCCACCCACCGGGTCATTCCCGCGAAAGCGGGAACCTTTGTTTTCATGGCCTGCGGCACGATCGCAAACGGAGGTCCCGGCTTTCGCGGGGATGACACGGAGTTTGGGGCACCATCTGGTGACAGGTCCGCCGGTGAGTCCTGCACCAGATCAGCGGGAATGCCGCCGAGCGAGATCGTCGACTCGTGAAAAAGCCCGAAGGGGCCCTCCCCTTTTCGGGGGCGTGGGGAGGGCCGTCGGTTCGGTGGACCAGCCGCGGCCGGTGGCTGAGGAGGTTTCAGCTACCGACCGCGCTTGGGGGGTCCGCCGCACGGGGACAGATACACCCTAGAACAGCGGTCGTTTGGCCTGCGTGATGTCAACGTGAGCATGAGCGGTTAGTCGAAAGTTGCATCGATCCAATGCCGGCAGAGGGCCGATCTAGGCCCTTGCAAATGACTGACCAGTCAGTTAGTAGTCTACTGACCGAGAAGTCAGTAAGGCTAACAAACAATGAACACCACCGATCAAGAGCGCGGACCGAAGTTCCGCCGGCGCGCCGAGGCGCGGCCGGACGAGGTGCTGGATGCAGCGCTGGAGCTGTTCATCGAGAAGGGCTTTGCCTCGACCAGGGTCGAGGACATTGCCAAGCGCGCCGGGCTCAGCAAGGGCACGGTCTATCTCTACTTTCCGTCCAAGGAAGCGCTGCTCGAGGGGCTGGTACGGCGGGCGATCCTGCCGATCGCCGATTCGGCGCTGACGACACTGCACGATTATGAGGGCGATCCACGCGTCGTGCTCAGCATGGTGCTGACCATGCTGGCGGGACGGTTCGGCGACCCCAAAGTGATGGCGATGCCCAAGCTGATCTTCCGCGAGGCGATGGGCTTTCCGGGGCTTGCCGAAATGTACCGGCGCGAGGTGCTGGACCGGGTGCTGCCGGCGGTCGAAGGGCTGCTGCGGCGCGGCATCGAGCAGGGTTACCTGCGGCAGGTCGACCCCAGCCTTACCATCCGCTCGATCATCGGCCCGCTGATGCTGCACGTGGCGATGGCCGAGATCTTCGGCATCACGCCGGAAGGCGGGCTGCACATGGAGAAACTGGTCGAAAACCACCTCACCATCCTGTTCGACGGGCTGAGCGCCCCGCCGAGCGCCAAGCAATAGTCAGCAAGCTGAGCGAGGAAGCAATGAACGCGGTGTGGACGACCTATATCGAAGCCTACCCGGTGCCGGCCCCTCGGCATTGGGGCCAAATGCTGCTGCTCGGCAATGGCCTGGCGCTCGGGGCGACAGGGCTGGTACAGGCCGGCTTCGATCTTGCCGGATACTTCTTCAATCTAGGCCCCCTGGCTGGGGCGCTCCACGGCAACCCCGACGCCCTCGCCTATTTCGAGGCGCATGGGCTGGCCTTGCTGGCGGCCGTGCTGCTGGTTGCCAACCACCGGACCGCCGGGGCGGGTTGGAACTGGGCCGCCGCGGCCATTCACCTGCTGCTGGGCGGCGCCAACCTGCTGTTCTGGCCAACCTTCGTTGCCTACGACCTGGTGCCGATGGGGATCGTCGCAACGGCGGGACATGCGCTGTTTCTGGGGCTCGAACCGGTGGCAGCCGGGGCCCGCTCGGCACCGGACAAGCGGAGACGATGATGGACGGTTTTCTCGCCTGGCTGTTCGGCCTTGTTGCACTGGTGATCCCCGGCTTCGGCGCCACCGAAGCGCCCCGCTATAACGGCTATGTCGAAGCGCGCTACGTCTATGCCGCATCGAGCACCGCCGGGCCGATCGAAACCATCTCGGTGCGCGAAGGTGACGTGGTGTTGGAGGGCGACCTGCTGTTCCGGCTGCGCGCCGAGCAGCAGATCGCGCTGCTCTCGGCCGCCGAGGCGCGGGTGGCGGCGGCAGAGGCGGGGCTGAAGAACCTCACCACCGGCAGCCGGGCCGACGAAATCGACGTGATTCGGGCAAGCCTCGAAAAATCCGAGGCCGACCTGCAACTCGCCAGGGACAGCGCCACGCGCAGCGAAAAACTGTTTAAGGAAGGCCTGGTGCCGCAATCGAAGCTCGACCAGGATCGGGCGAGCCTTGCCAGTGCCGAGGCGGCGGTGCGTCAGCTCCAGGCGCAGCTGAAGGTGGCGGAGCTGCCGGCGCGTACCGAGCAGCAGGTGCAGGCGGAAGCCAACCTGGCGGCGGCGCATGCCGATGCCGAAAAGTCCAATGCCGATCTCGCCGACCGCACCATCACCGCACCGGCGGCAGGGCGAATCGAGCGGGTATTCTTCGATGCCGGTGAGATTGTCGCGGCGGGGACGCCGGTGATTTCGATCCTGCCGGTAGGGGCGCTCAAGGTGAAGTTCTACGTGCCGGAGGCGGCGCGGGCCGGGTTGGCGCTGGGCGACCAGCTGGCCTTGAGCTGCGACGGCTGCCCGGATGGGCTGACGGCGAAGGTCAGCTTCTTCGCCTCCGATCCGCAGTTCACCCCGCCGGTGATCTACTCGCGCGATGAGCGGCAGCGGCTGAGCTACCTGGTCGAGGCAACACTGGAGGGCGTGAGCCTGCATCCCGGTCAGCCGGTGACGGTGGAGCGGCGGCAATGAGTGAGCCCCTGGTCATCGACGTGCATGGGCTGACCAAGAATTTCGGGCCAAAGCGGGTGGTCGATCATTTCGACATCCAGGTGCCGAAGGGGGCGATCTACGGGTTTCTGGGGCCGAACGGTTCGGGCAAGACCACCACCATCCGCATGCTCTGTGGGCTGTTGACGGCGGACGAAGGCGAGGGGACCTGCCTCGGTTTCGACGTGCGCAAACAAGCCGAAGAGATCAAGGAACAGGTCGGCTACATGACGCAGAAGTTCTCGTATTACGAGGACCTCAGTATCCGCGAGAACCTCGATTTCGTCGCCCGGATGTACCGGCTCGACCGGCGGAAGCAGCGGGTCGACCAGGCGCTGGCCGATCTCGGCCTCGCCGACCGGCAGAAGCAGCTCGCCGGTTCGTTGTCGGGCGGCTGGAAGCAGCGGCTGGCGCTGGCAGCGTGCCTGCTGCATGAGCCGAAGCTCCTGCTGCTCGACGAACCGACCGCCGGCGTCGACCCCAAGGCGCGCCGCGACTTCTGGGACGAGATCCGCAGGCTCTCTGCCATGGGCGTCACGGTGCTGGTCTCGACCCATTACATGGACGAGGCGGTGCAGTGCGATTTCATCACCTACATCGCCTATGGCAAGAAGCTGATCGACGGACCCTCGGGCAAGATCCCGGAAATGGTGGGGCTCGAGACCTGGCGGGTGGAAGGGCCTGAGCTGGCCAAGCTCGAGGATCGGCTGCTGACCGAGCCCGGCGTGGTGCAGGTGGCGCGGTTCGGCACCGTGCTGCACGTCTCGGGCACCGACAAGGCGGCGCTTGAAGCGACGGTCGAGCGGCTCAAGGCCGAGGGCACGCATCGCTGGAGCCTGCAGGTGGCGGGGCTTGAGGAAGCCTTCATCTATCTGATGACCGGCACGCGCGACAATTTTGCCGGCGACGGCAATGATGCGGCGGGGAAACAGGCGGCATGACCGGGCTGTTCTCGCTCCGGCGCTTCGGCGCCGTGCTCTACAAGGAATTCATCCAGATGCGGCGTGACCGCATCACCTTCGGCATGATGATCGGGTTGCCGATCATCCAGCTGTTCCTGTTCGGCTTTGCCATCAATGCCGACCCGCGCAACCTGCCGACCCTGGTGGAAATGGGCGATAACGGGCCGCTGAGCCGCGCCGTGATCGCGGGGATGCAGAACTCGTCCTACTTCGCCTTCAAGGGTGCGGTGACCGGGGTGGGTGAAGGCGAGGAGGCGCTCAGGCGCGGCACGGCCAATTTCGTCGTGGTAATCCCCGAGGATTTCGAGCGCGACGTGGTGCGCGGCAACAAGCCGGAAATCCTGATCGCCGCCGACGCGTCGGACCCATCGGCGACCGGCGGCGCGGTGGCGGCATTGTCGGGCATCGTCAACGTGGCGATCTCGGAGACGCTGACCGGCCCCTTGGCGCAGCAGGCGGGATCGGCGCCGTTCTCGATGGTGGTGCACCGCGAATACAACCCCGAGGGCAAGACCTCGACCAACATCGTGCCGGGACTGCTCGCCATTATCCTCTCGATGACCATGGTGATGATTACCGCGGTGGCGATCGTCAAGGAGACCGAACGCGGCACCATGGAAATGCTGATCGCCACGCCGGTGAAACCGCTCGAGGTGATGCTGGGCAAGATCCTCCCCTATGTGTTCGTCGGTTATGTGCAGACGGCGGTGTTTCTCGCGGCCGCGAGTCTCGTCTTCGGGGTGCCGTTCGAAGGCAGCGTGTGGGCGTTTTTCCTCGGCTTCAACCTGTTCATCGTGGTGAACCTGGCGCTGGGCTTCCTGATCTCGACCGCGGCGAAGAGCCAGATGCAGGCCATGCAGCTGAGCTTTTTCACCATCCTGCCGTCGATCCTGCTCTCCGGCTTCATGTTCCCTTTTGCCGGCATGCCCGGCTGGGCGCAGTTCATCGGCCAGGGCGTGCCGGCCACGCATTTCCTCCGCATCGTGCGCAAGGTGATGCTGAAAGGCGGCGAGGTGGCTGACGTGATCGGCGAACTCTGGGCGCTGGTCGCAATCCTCCTGGTGATCTCGGCGATTGCCATGCTGCGATACCGACAGACCCTTGATTGAGGCACGCAGATGACTGAGACGACACTGGTAACCCTGCCCGAATCGGGTGCCTTTCCCAAGGTCAGGCTGACCGAAACGACAGAGCACGGCTTTGTGGTGGTGGCGCTCGAGATCGATCGACGTCCGCCGATCGGGTACTTCATCGAAAGTACAGCGAAGAAGCAGGCGATCACGGCGCTGAAGCGTTACGCCAGAGAGCTTGTTGCCACCGGGAAGGCGCTCGAGGCGACCGTCTTCAAGGCCCTGCTGCGACCGCCGGGACGGGGTGCCTTCCTGAAGGCTCGGCCAGATGTGCCGGTTGCACGCTTCGACCTGGTGCTGCTGGTCGAAGCGCCCAGCCTCGAAGCGGCGCAGAAGCTCAGCGCTGCGCGGGAACTGCGAAGTACAGTTGCGGGCATTGAGGCGCAACGGTCGCTGGTGGTCTCGGCCAGCAACGGACGGCGCATCGGGCCGGTCAACCATGCGCGCGACGGGATATTCTTGTTCAACTTCTTTTTCGCCGACCGGCTCGAGCAGAACCTTGCAGTGTGGGAGTACACCGCCGGCTGGTTCTCCGACCAGACCGGATTGGACAACTCGACACTGCTGATTCCACAGCCGCCGGAGGCCAGTCCCTATACGGTGATCAACCATTGCCGGTGGGACCGGGCCGGCGACATCGTACCGGCCCTGTTGTTCAAGCAGAGCTTTCGCTCTTACGTCCTCAGGCATTTCGAAGCCAACCGGACTGCGGCCATGCCGATCCTCTACCAGTTGGCGTAACAGCCCACGACGCAGCCTGTGCAGATCAACAGCGGCGGGTGACCTGGGCAGGACGTCTGGTCAGGGTTTTGCCCGAAAGGCGTATACAGTCGATCGAAATCAACGCGGTCCATCCATCCAACCGCAACATCGCCCCCAAGGTACGAGGGCGTCGGCGGGCTGGCGAAGGGATGGCCGAATTCATGGAGCGTATGTGATGAAGGCCGTGGTGTTCGACGCGTTCGGCAGCCCGAGGAAAGTGCTGCGGGTTGAAGAGCTGCCGCTGCCGGAGCCCGGACCGGGGCAGGTGCGGGTGAAGCTCATCCTGTCGCCGATCCATAACCACGACCTGATGATCGTCAGCGGGCACTATGGCTACAAGCCGCCGCTGCCGCACGTGCCGGGCACCGAGGCGCTGGGCGTCGTCGACAAGCTCGGCGAGGGCGTGACCAATCTCAAGGTCGGCCAGCGCGTCACCGGCGGGGCGAGTGCGGCCTGGGCCGAATACTATCTCGCCGGTGCGCAATCGGTCGTGCCGCTGCCGGACGGCATCGACGATGCGACGGCGTGCCAGCTGGTGTCGATGCCGCTGAGCGCCTGGCGGCTGCTGGGCGAGCTGCAGGTCGAGGCAGGCGAGTGGATTGCCCAGAACGCGGCGAACGGCGCGGTGGGAAAGATCATCGCCAAACTGGCGGCAGAGCGCGGTGTGCGGGTGCTCAACATCGTGCGGCGCGAAGCGGCGGTGGCCGAACTCGCCGCAGAGGGGATCGGCGATGCGGTGTCGAGCGAGCACGAAGACTGGCAGCAGCGGGCCCGGGCCATCACCGGCGGCGCGCCGATCCGGCGGGCGCTCGACTCGGTGGCGGGTCGCGCCTCCGACGAATTGCTGGATCTGGTGGCCGAAGAAGGCTGGGTGATTTCGTTCGGGGCGTTGAGCGGCCGGCCGATGCAGATCAGCGCCGATAACCTGTTGTTCAAGCGGGCGATGGTGAAGGGCTTCTGGGCAGCAAAACCCTCGAGCTTCCACACGCCGGAGCAGATCCGTAGCGCCATTGTCGAGTTCGTCGGCAAGGCGGCGCGCGGCGAGCTGAAGCTGCCGATCGCCGAGGTGTTTCCGCTCGAACGGGCCGCGGAAGCCGCCGAAGCCAGCAAAGAAAAGGGCCGGCTGGGTAAGATCGCGATCCGCGGCAGCTGACCAACGTAGCTAGTCGACTTGCCATTTGGCGTACAATGCATAATTATGCGCCAAATGGAGAGTGCGATGCAGCTGCAACCGATCGACACTGGCGCCGGGGCATTTCATCCCGAGCCGATCACGGACCTGGAAGCCGCCGCGATGTTTCGGGCGGTGCTGAACCTGTTCAAGCGCTGGGAGGTTACCGACGCGGAGGCGGCCGTGCTGCTCGACCTGCCGGCGCGGACCTTTGCGCGCTGGAAGGCCGGTGAGATCGGTCGGCTGGGCCGCGACGGCAAAGCGCGGCTCTCGAACCTCATGGGCATCCACAAGGCGCTGCGTCTGATCTTTCGCGAACCGGAACGCGGCTATCGCTGGATCAAGGCCGCCAACACTGCCTTTGGCGGCAGAAGCGGGCTGGAGGTGATGCTGGGCGGGGAGCTGACCGACCTTATGCGGGTGCGGCGCTATCTCGACGCCGAGCGGAGCTGGTGACTGCGATCTCAACCGCGTCGGTCAGCTGGCGCGGTGCGGTACGGATCATCCGGTCCATCCACCCGCCGATCGACCTGTTCGAGGACATTGCCGATCCACGCGATTGGCCGCTGCTGATCTCAGCCGAACAGAAGACCAATCCGCGGCTGATGGAATCGATCGGCCGGCTGGACCTGGTTCCGGCCGAGCGGCGGGTGTCCGGGCCCGGCGCCAGTTACCTGATGGCGCCGTTCACCCATGCGACGACCGATCGTCCGAGCCGCTTCAGCGATGGCAGTTTCGGCGTGCTCTATGTCGGTGAGGGGTTCGAGACGGCGCTGTTCGAAACCATCCACCACCATCAGCGCTTCATGCGCGCGACGAACGAATTGGCGGGATGGACCTCGCAGTTCCGCGAGCTTGTCCTCGACGTGGAGGCTGAGTTGGCCGAACTGCGCGTCGACCCGCCCGCCGGCGTGCTCGCCGAAAACTATGCCGTGGCGCAGGCGCTCGGCGCCTCGCTCAAGGCTGCCGGATCCGAGGGCGTGGTCTACCCCAGCGTCAGAAGGCCGGACGGCCAATGCGTAGGACTGTTCTACCCCGACCGCTGCGCCAATGTGCGGCAGGGCCGGCACCTCGACTACCACTGGAACGGCGAACGGGTGGATTTCTACCGGGACGCCGGGTCGCGGCAGGTGTTCGAGATCACGCTATGAATCCTGGGGTGGCCTGGTCAGGCGGGAGCGCCTGCCGGCGCTGGGCTGTCGGTGACGCCGAGGCCGCTTTCGATGGCGAGGACATCCGCATTGGAGACCACCCCGAGAGCACGAAAGTCGATGAACATCTGCTCGAAGCCGCCGGGCGTCACCATGGCGAACAGCTCGCCCGGTTCGGTGCCGATATTGACCCATTGATGCGGGATATGCGGTGGCAGGACGATGACCGAGCCGGGCCCGGCGGTCCAGCTGTCGGTTCCACACCAGAAGCGGAAGCTGCCGGAAAGCACAGAGAACAGTTCGGTCTCGCGGGTGTGGGCATGCCAGCTCGGACCGGTCCCCGGGGCGATGGTGGCCGTCCAGGCGCCAAGCCGACCGGCGGTCTGGTCGGAGTGGACCCTAACCCGCACGTCGTCGCCGCGCGCCGTCATGCCATTGGGCGGGGCGGTGGGGAACGAAACAATCGCCCGCGGGAACGGCGCCATGGATGGCGTGCTGTCCTGGGTAAGGCCGAGGGCCCGGGTGTCGTCGTTGGCGATGCCGAGACGGTGCTCGATGCGGGCGATGTCGGCCTGGTCCGCCGGTTTCTCGGCGACGATATCGAGAAACAGTCGTTCGCAGCCGCCGGGGGTGACGATCCCCAGCATCCGACCAGTAGTGGTGCCGATATTCCACCATTTGTGCGGAACGTGTGGGGGCAGCACGACTACCGTTCCGGTGGGGACATCGAACTCGTCGTCGCCGCAGACGACGTGATAAGTACTCTCCAGCACGAGGAAGAGCTCGACCTCGCGCGTATGCATGTGCCCGGCTGGACCGCGCCCCGGCGGGGTGATGGTGTCCCAGCCGCCTAACGTGCCGCCGGTCTCAGCGGCGGCGGCATGGATCACCATCGGCGCGCCGAACGGGGTCTGGCCGTAACGCTGGCTGCCGGGAATCGAAACGACTGCACGATCGAATGCCGGCATGATGCGCCCTCCTGCCGGGGGCGAACGCTAGCACGGCCGTGCGAGACTCAGAAGCGTTGGTTCAGGCGGTGAACCCGAGCATCTGGTCCTGGCGCTGGCGCAGCGCGTAGAGCCGGGTGGTCTGGTCGGGCAGGGCGTTGGCGGTGGTGAGCAACTGGCCCTTCTTCACTGGGGCCGTGACCTTACCGCCCTCGAGCAGGCCGACCGGCACGGCGTGCTGGCGGCGGGCGTCTTCGACGGTCAAAATGAAGCTGCGGTAGCAGGTTTCGCCAATGGCATCGAAGCTCTCGCCGACCTTGAGGTCGCGCTTGGCGACGGCGCAGACCTCGGCGACCGGGTTGGGCATCGGCACCATGTCGGGCTTGCCGTAGAGCATGATGCGGGCGGCGGTCAGCGGCACCTCCAGCGACGTCAGGTGATACGGGCGGAAGAAGGCGTAGTACGGGCCCTTGCCGACATGCAGATCGTCCATGCGCTCGATGATGCGCGGGTGCTCGGCCTCGACGATGACGAAGACGCCCGGCGCCACGCCCTTGCCGATGGTGAAATCGACCACCCCCTTCTTGTCGAGGATGCCGCCGTCGGCCTTGGGGATCAGCACCTTGACCATCTCGTCGCGGTCGGCCTTCGGTCCGTGCATGCCCGGCACGTCGGGGACCAGCCCGGTGGCGTTGGCGATGCAGGCCATCTCCACCATGGTCTTACTGCCATCGACGAACTCTACCAGCATGCGCGGGTTCATGTTCCGGCGGATCGCTTCCTCGCGATAGTCGTCGGGAACCGCGTCGTGATTGAGCGGGTTATTCTTGCCCTTTCCGGCCGAAACGATGCGGTAGCCGAGCGCCGAGGCGAACTCGATCAGCTCCATGCAGCTACTGGGCTCATCGCCGGCGCCGACCGAGTAGATGACGCCGAGGCGGTCGGCCTCACGCTTCAGGTAGGGGCCGATGGTGACGTCGGCCTCGACGTTCATCATCACGAGGTGCTTGCCGTGCTCCATCGCAGTCAGACAATAGTCGGCCGCGACCCCCGGCTTGCCGGTAGCATCGATCACCACGTCGATCAGCGGGTTCTTGACCAGCGTCTCGGCCGAGGTGACGGCCATCTTGCCGGCCTCGATGGCGGCGGTGACCTTGCTTTCGGTATCGGCCTCGACGGCGTGCGCGTCGTCGCCATAGGCGATGGCCATGGCAGCGCGGGCGGTGTGCGGCCGGCGGGTGGCGATGGCCGCCACTTCGATGCCGCGCATCAGCCCGCCCTGGGTGACGAGGTCGGTGCCCATTTCGCCCGAACCGATGACGCCGATGCGGATCGGCCTGCCGGACTCGGCCCGCGCCTTGAGGTCGCGCGCGATGCCGGTCAGATGCACATTGGTGAGCGGGGTCGGGGGGTTGATGGCCTTCATGCGCGGTGCTCTACCACCGGGGCGGCAACATGGGAACCTGAGAGATGACCGGCCAGCTCGATGTGATTCGCGAGGGGAACCTGGGGATCATCGCCCTCAACCGGCCCGAGGCGATCAATGCGCTGAGCCTCGAGATGATCGACGGCATCACCCGGGCGCTCGCGCAATGGGCCGCCGACGACGAGATCCGGCTGGTGCTGTTCGAGGGCCGCGGCCCGCGCGGTTTCTGCTCGGGCGGCGACGTCAGGGCGGTGCGCCAGGCGGTGCTCGACGGCACGGCGGAAGAGGCCGACGCCTTCTTTGCTGCCGAGTACCGGATGAACGGCATCATCGCGCGTTATCCCAAACCGACGGTGGCGCTGACGCATGGCATCGTGATGGGCGGCGGCATCGGCATTGCCGGCCATTGCGCCTTCCGCTTCACCACCACCGAGGCGCGCTTTGCCATGCCGGAGGCGGCAATCGGCTTCACCTGCGACGTGGGCGTAAACTTCATCCTTTCCAAGGCACCGGTGCACCGGGCGCTGGCCTTTGCGATGACCGGGGTGCCGGTGGGCGTCGCCGATGCACTGGCGCTGGGGCTGACCGATTGCGCCATCGACCCGGCGCGGCGCGATGCGGTGCGGGCGGGGATTGCGGCGGCCGCCGCCGCGGCGCGGATCGATGCGGCGCTCGGCGCGCTGATGCAGGCAGAGATGGCACCCGTGGATGAGGCGGTGCTCTGCGTTGCTGCCGACCAGCAGCAAGGACTCGACTGGGGCGATGCAACGGCGATCGTCGAAACCGCCGGGCGCGAGCCGCAGCTGGCGCAACTGGCGCTGCGCTCGCCGACCAGCCTCGTCGCTATCCTCGAAAGCCACCATGCAGCGCGGCGGCTCAGCGATGTCGGCGCAGTGCTGGCGGCAGATCTGCGGCTGGCGCGGCTATTGTGCCGGCTGCCGGATTTCGCCGAGGGGGTGCGGGCCGTGCTGGTCGACAAGGATCACAAGCCCGCGTGGCGGCCCAACTCGCTGGCCGGCGTCGACCGGTCATCGATCCGGGCAGTGGTGGGCGTTGCCTGACGCGCCGAAAGCGCCCGAATTTAGCACTTCCTAAACCGTTCCATCGGATGCTGGCGCCGGGCAGAAGTCCACGGGGGCAGCCAAGGTAATGGCTCAGGCACGCAGCAAAACTATCGCCTTGCCGGCGATCGTCGATCTCGACGCGCTCGATCCTATTCGCGACGAGCTGGTCGATGCCATCGAATCCGGACCGGTTACGGTCTCGGGGGCAGCGATCGAACGGGTGGCGACCAACGCACTGTTCATGCTGCTGAGTGCCGCCGAGACCGCCCGTCGCAACAATTTCGCATTTTCGGTCAGCGCGCCCAGCGAGGCGTTCCGGCTGGCTGTTTCGCGGCTGGGGCTTCACGGCCCGTTCGCCGCGATCATGGAAGGGTAATTCATGCGTGTACTGACGGTCGACGATTCCCGAACCATTCTCGCCATGCTGCACCATACGCTCAGCAATGCGGGCTTCGAGGTGCTGCAGGCCGAAGACGGCCAGAAGGGCCTCGACGTGCTCAAGAACGAGAGCGTCGATGTGGTGATTACCGACATCAACATGCCGGTGATGGACGGCATCGAGTTCATCAAGAACGTCCGCGCCTCGGGCATGCACAACTCGCTGCCGATCCTGATCCTCACCACCGAAACCAGCCAGGACAAGCGCGACCAGGGCCGCGCCGCCGGCGGTACCGGCTGGATCGTCAAGCCGTTCGACCCGGAAAAACTGATCTCGGTGATCCACCGCGTGGTGCACTGAGCTCCACGGCGCCTCTCTCGCCTTCCCGGCAACCCAGAAGGGTTCGTGACTAGTCCATGAGCGACCTCGACGACTTCAAGGCCACCTATTTCGACGAGTGCTCGGAGCTGCTGCTCGAACTTGAAGAGCAGTTCGCCGCCATCGAAGAAGGCGACCGCTCGAGCGACCGGCTGAACGCGGTGTTCCGCGCCATCCATTCGATCAAGGGTGGCGGTGGGGCGTTCGGGTTCCAGGGGCTGGTCGGGTTCGCCCATGCCTATGAGACGCTGCTCGACCATGTCCGCGACGGAAGGGTGGAGCTTTCGGAGCCGGTGGCGGCGCTCTGCATCCGCGCCAATGACATCGTCGCCGACTTCGTTGCGGCGGCCAGGGACGGCACCGAACTCGAAGCCGGCTATGGCGCCGAGGAAAAACATCAGTTCGACGCGCTGACCTCGGGTGATCCCGATATGGCGGGCGAGCCGATGGAAGAGTTCGACATCGATTTCGTGCCGGTCATGGTGACCATTGCCGGCGCCGAGGATGACAATGATGTGGTGGCCGCCGAGCCGCTGAGCCTTGCCGTGCTCGACGATGCCTTCGAGGCGCCGCCGCTGGCGCCGGAAGCCGGGCACTGGACCATCCGCTTTGCCCCGCACTCCGAGCTCTACGCCCGGGCCAACGATCCGCTGCTGCTGCTGCGCGAGCTCGGGACGCTCGGCGACATCGAGGTGCGGGCGGTGCTCGACGAAATCCCGGCGCTCAACGATTTCGAGCCGTTCGGGGTCTATTGCAGCTGGGAGATCACGCTCAGCTCCGATACCGTGACCGAGGCGGCGATCGCCGAAGTGTTCGAGTTCGTCGAGGGCAATTGCGACCTCAGCATCATGCGCGGCGAAGCACCGGTGGGCGAGGAAGCACTCGACGCCCAGATCGAGGCGCTGCCGTCGTTTGCCGAGCTGATGGTGGATGAGACCGAACCGCTGGCGGCCATTGCCGAAGTCGAGGCCACGCCGACTGCCGAACTGTTGAGCTTTGCGGATCTCGCCGAAAGCCTGAAGCCGGCGTTGAAGGCGGCGCCACCGCTGATGCCGCCGCCGTTGAAACAGGCGGTCGTGGCCGAGGAATTCGACGGCGAGAACGACCGGCGCTCAGGCGCCGAGGACCGCCGCAACGGCGTGCAGTCGATCCGCGTCGATCTCGACAAGATCGACCGGGTGGTCAACATGGTGGGCGAACTGGTGATCACCCAGTCGATGCTCACCCAGCAGATGGATGAGACGCTGCGCGCCCGCTACCAGGAACTGGTGCGCGGGCTCGAAGTGCTGGCGCAGACGACACGCGGCCTGCAGGACTCGGTGATGTCGATCCGCGCCCAGCCGGTGAAAACGGTGTTCTCCCGCATGCCGCGGCTGGTGCGTGAACTCGCCAGCAAGACCGGCAAGAAGATCAGGCTCGAAACCATCGGCGAGAATACCGAGATCGACAAGACGATCATCGAGCAGCTTTCCGACCCCTTGACCCACATGATCCGCAATTCGGCCGATCACGGCATCGAGAGCCCGGAAAAGCGCATGGCGGCGGGCAAGGCCGAGGGCGGGGTGATCCGGCTTTCTGCCGAGCAGGCCGGCGGCAACATTCTGATCGCGGTGGAAGACGATGGCGGCGGCATCAACCGCGAGCGGGTGCTGCAGGTGGCGCGCGACCGCGGCGTGGTGGGGCCAGAGCAGGCGCTGAGCGACGAGCAGATCGACCAGCTGATCTTCGCGCCGGGCTTCTCGACCGCCTCGGAAGTTTCCGACATTTCCGGTCGCGGCGTCGGCATGGATGTGGTGCTGTCCAACATCAAGAAGATCGGCGGCTCGGTGCATGTGAAGAGCTGGACCGGCAAGGGCACGCGGATGACGCTGCGCCTGCCGCTGACCCTCGCGGTGCTCGACGTGATGCTGGTGAAGGTGGCGGGTTCGCCCTACGTCATTCCGCTTTCATCGATCGTCGAAACCATTCAGTGCGCGAGGGCAAATTTCTCGCGCATGCCCACGGGTGGGCAGGTGCTGCAGGTGCGCGGCGAATATGTGCAGGTGGTGGACCTGGCGTCGCGCTTCGAAATGACCACCGATGTCGCGCGCGACAACCGCTTCGTGGTGCTGTGCGAAGCCGAAGGCGGGGTGAAGGTGGCAGTGATCGTCGACGACATCATCGGCCAGCAGCAGGTGGTGATCAAATCGCTGGAGGAGAACTTCCAGTCGATCGAGGGCATCGCCGGCGGCACCATTCTCGGCGACGGCAACGTGGCGCTGATCGTCGACGTACAAGGTTTGAAGTCCGCAACCACGGCTCACAAGAGCGCTGCTTGAGGCGGCGCTGAACGATATATCTGACGCCGGCCAGGAGGCCGGCAGGAAAGGCAGAAGACCAAAATGGAATCCCTCGCATTCAAGGACGACATCTCCGGCAGCGTCGCGGCTGCCGCCAACTCGCTGCAGCTGATCGCGTTCTCGATCGGCGAGCAGACCTATGGCGTCGAAATCACCACGGTGCGCGAAATCCGCGCCTGGAACGGCGCGACGCCGCTGCCCAACACCCGTGAATTCGTGCGCGGGGTGATCAACCTCCGCGGCACCATCGTGCCGATCTTCGATTTGCGCGCCCGCTTCGGCGAGGGCCAGACCTCGCCGACCAAGAACCATGTCGTGGTGGTGATGAGCGTCGGCGAGAAGTGGGTGGGGATCCTGGTCGACGCGGTGTCCGACATCCTGACCGTCGCCAAGACCGACATCCACAACGTGCCCGAGGGCAACTCGATCGACACTGAGCTGCTGAATGGCATCGTCACGCACGAAAGCCGCATGGTCGGGCTGATCGACCTGCATGCGGTGGTGTCCGGGGCGAAGATGGACAGCTGAGGCGGAGCCATCGCCGAAAGCTGCAGGGGCCGTCCGCAAGGGCGGCCCTTTTTTTGGTCATTTCACAGCCGGCGCGCGCTGACCCCCACCCCTGTCCCCTCCCCCTAAAGGGACGCAATAGCGTCCCCGGAATGGGGAGGGAGACGCTCTCACTGACGCCGAGGTTATCGTCTCCCTCCCCCTGTTTGAGGGGGAGGGGACCGGGGTGGGGGTCGGCTCGCACCGGCGCCAGAGGATCTCCGCCGCCCTAGTGGAAATTCCGACCCGACGGCAGCGCAGCATAGGCCTCGCGATCGAGCTGTTCGCGGCGGCGGCGCTCGCCTTCGTCGCGGCCGGGATGCGGTCCGTTCCGCCCCTCGTCACCGTGGGCCAGAACCCCGTTGCCGATGTCGAAACCCTGCGCCAGGTCGAGCAGGCTGGGGGTGAAATCGGTGAAGCTGCGGGAGACGAGATGGGTGACGAGACCCTCGCGCTGCAGTTGACCCCGCACCGCGAGGAGGCGTGAGCCGAGCACGACGCGGCGATTTTTGTCGAAGGTCTTGTTCCACACGATGATGTTGGCGATGCCGGTTTCATCCTCCAGCGTCATGAAGATCACCCCGCTCGCCGTCCCCGGTTGCTGGCGCACCAGCACCAGGCCGGCGGTTTCGACGATAGCGCCGTTGGGTTTGTCGATCAGGTCGGCACAGCGCAGGATGCCACGCCGGTCGAGTTCGGGGCGCAGGAACCCGACCGGGTGCCCCTTCAGCGACAGCGACAGCGTCCGGTAGTCGTGCACCACGGACTCTCCAGGAGCCATCACCGGCAGGTCGCTCTCGGAATCATCGGGTTTCGACAGTTTTCTCGAGATCGCGAACAGCGGCAACTGCTCGGCTCCGGCCACGCCGTTGAGCCCGCGCACCACCCAGAGCGCCTCGCGCCGGTTGAGCCCCATCGAGCCGAACGCATCGGCCTCGGCGAGCTTTTCCAGCGTCGCCACCGGAATGCCGGTGCGCACCCAGAGGTCGCGGATCGAGGCGTAGCCATCGCCGCGACGGGCGATGATCAGGTTGGCATGATCCTGCTTCAGCCCGATGACTTGCCTGAGCCCCAGCCGGATCGCCTTGTTGGACAGGATATCGTCGCGCATTTCGGCATGTTGCCTGGTGAGCCGTTCGCGCGCCGGCGTCCCATCCTCCAGCACATGCAGCCAGTCCGAGCGGTTGACGTCGGCGACCCGCATCTCGACCCCGTGCTCCGTGGCATCGCGGACGATCTGCGCCGGCGAGTAAAACCCCATCGGCTGGCTGTTGAGCAGCGCGCAGGCGAACACATCGGGGTAGTGGCACTTCATCCAGCACGAGGCATAGACCAGCAGGGCAAACGAGGCGGCATGGCTTTCCGGAAAACCGTAATCGCCAAAACCCTCGATCTGGGCGAAGCAGCGCTGGGCGAAGTCGTCAGGATAGCCGTTCTTCTTCATGCCGCTGAGGAACCGGTCCTTGAGGGTATGGATGGTGCCGTTGCGCCGGAACGTCGCCATGGCGCGGCGCAGCCGATCGGCTTCACCAGGGGTGAAGCCGGCAGCGACGATGGCGATCTGCATCGCCTGTTCCTGGAACAGCGGGATGCCCCTGGTGCGATGGAGCACGGCATCCAGCTCCGGCGACAAAGACTCCACCTTTTCGAACCCCTGCCGGCGCTTCAGATAGGGATGCACCATGCCGCCCTGGATCGGGCCGGGGCGGACGATCGCCACTTCGATGACGAGGTCGTAGAACTCTACCGGCTTCAGCCGCGGCAGCATCGACATCTGCGCCCGGCTCTCGATCTGGAACACCCCGATGGTGTCGGCACGATGCGTCATCCGATAGACCGGGGCCTTTACCTCGGCCTGGGCTTCCTCGGCCATCAGCTGCGGCAGCGTGACATCGCGCTTGTAATGCTGGTGCAGCAGTTCGAACGAACGGCGCAGGCAGGTGAGCATGCCGAGCGCCAGGATATCGACCTTGAGGATGCCGAGCGCGTCGATATCGTCCTTGTCCCACTCGACGATGGTGCGGCTCTCCATCGCCGTCTTCGAGATCGGCACCAGGCTTTCGAGCGAATCGCGGGTGATGACGAAGCCGCCGACATGCTGGCTGAGATGACGGGGGAAGGATTTCAGCACCGGCACCACATTGAACATCTGCGTCAGGGTTGGATCGTCCGGATCGAGCCCCAGCATCCTGATGCCCTTCAAATCGGCGGCATTGCCCCAGCCCCAGTGCAGCTGGTTGAGCGCCCCGATGGTGTCGTCGGAAATCCCGAATACCTTGGCAGTTTCGCGGATGGCGCTTTTCGAACGGTAGGAGATGACGGTGGCGGTCAGCCCGGTCCGCTCGCCACCGTATTTGTTGTAGACATACTGCATCACCTCCTCGCGCCGCTCATGCTCGAAATCGACGTCGATATCGGGCGGCTCGTCGCGTTCGGTGGAGAGGAAGCGGCCGAACACCAGGGTCACCTTGGTGGGGTCGACCTCGGTCACCCCCAGGCAATAGCAGACTGCCGAATTGGCCGCCGAGCCGCGCCCCTGGCAGAGGATTTTCAGCTCATGCCGGGCGTAGCGCACCACATCTTCGACGGTGAGGAAGTAGGAGGCGTAGCCCTTGTAGGCGATGAGGCAGAGCTCGCTCCACAGGCTCTGCTTGATGCTGTCGGGGATGCCGTCGGGATAGCGGTTATGCGCCCCCACCCAGGTCAGCCGCTCCAGCGTCTCCTGCGCCGTCTCGCCATTGCCGATGGTTTCGGTCGGATAATTGTATTTGAGCTGGTCGAGGCTGAAGCCGATGCGACCCAGCAGCACCTGGGTCTGGGCGATCGCATCTGGATGTTCGGCGAACAGCCGGGTCATCTCGCTTGCCGGCTTCAGGTGCCGCTCGGCGTTCTGCTGCAAGCGGCGGCCGGCGGTTTCCAGCGTCAGGTGCTCGCGGATGCAGGTCACAACGTCCTGGACGATCTTGCGGTTGGGCTCGTGGTAGAGCACGTCGTTGACTGCCAGCAGCGGCACGCCGGCCGCCTCCGCCATCGCGGCCAGCCGGTTGAGCCGCGCCCGGTCGGTGCCCTTGAAGGTCACGGCCGCGGCCAGCCAGACATTGCCGGGGCTGAGCCTGGCGAGGCGTTCGAGCACGGCGCCGGAATGCTCCCAGCGCGTCTCGTCGCAATGGAGGATCAGCAGCTGTCCCTCGATGTAGTCCTCGAGGTCGGCGAAGCTCAGCACGCATTTGCCCTTCTCGCTTTCCTCGCAGAGGTTGCCGCGGCTCAGCATGCGGCAGAGACGGCCATAGGCTTCGCGATCCGAGGGGTAGGCGATGATGTCGGGGGTATGGTCGGCAAAGCACAGCCGGACCCCGACGACGTAGCGGAAGTCCGGCGCCTTATCCTTGAGGTCGCGGTGCGCGACGTAGCCGCGCACCACGCCGGCAAAGCTGTTGCGATCGCAGATGCCGACGCCGCTCATCCCCAGGGCGATCGCCGCCGAGACCAGTTCTTCCGGATGCGAGCCGCTTCTCAGGAACGAGAAGTTCGAGGTCACCATCAGTTCGGCATAGGTGCTCATGCGAAGAACCCGTGCAGGAACCAGCGCGGTGCTTCGGCAGCGCCATAGAGCCCGATGCGGAAAATCCAGAAGCGCCGGCCGCCATCGTCCTCGATGATGTAATAGTCGCGCACGGTGGTCAGCGGGTCGAATGCCGCCAGCCCGGAGACATGCTCGGGCTCCCTGGGTTTCTGCGTCTCGGTTTTGGGGTCGTCGCGCGGGTCACGCCGCTTGCTGCCCCGCTCCGGCCGCTCCAGCACGTCGAGGTTCTTGCCCGAGCGCCACCACTCGGCTTCGATCCGCTCCGGACCAGAGGCTTTGAGGATGCGGTAAGCGATGCGCCGCCAGATGATCCGCATCGGCGGGCCGTGCGGTACCTCGGCCATTACGTTGATCGGTTCCGGACTGGGCAGCAGGCGGAGCGGCCGCCGCAGTTCCGGATCGGGCAGCGCCTCCGGATCGTCCTCGGTCCGGGCGATCACCGGCTCGAGCTTGCTGGCGCGCTCGGGGATATGGGTGTTGACGAATTTCGAGCGGGTGAGCGCCAGGGGGCCGAGCCGGCTGGTCATCCGATCATAGAGCCGGTCGAGATCCCTCGCCCCGTCCTCTACCTCGAACGCCCCGAGCTGCGTGCTTTCCACTTCGGACAGCGAGCTGGCGGCCAGCCGGATCATGTCGATGCCGAAGCCGGCATCATATTCGCCTTCGAGCCGCTCCGAGCGGTGCACGAACAACTGGGCGATATGGCTGGGGTCGCGGGTCGCCCGGCCGGCATTGATGGTGAGGTTCATCACCTTGTGGTCGACCCGGTAGAGCAGGAGGTGAAAGGTCTGGGCCCCCACGCCCTCGGCTTCGAGCCTGAGGCCGAGCTGGATGGCGAGATCGCGGGCGGTCATCAGCACGTCGTCCATGTAGCCGATGGGCTCGGCAAAGCGGCGCTCGGCATAATATTCGGCGATCGGCAGGCGCGGGGTGATCCGCTCCTCGATCCGGCCCAGCGCCTGGTCGAGCCGCACTATCAGCGTTTCGCCGAAGCGGGCCTGCAGGGCCCGACGATCTCGACCATAGAGCTGGCCGATGGTCTTGAGCCCCATCTGGTTGAGCCCGGCAACCTGTGCCTCTTCGAGCCGCAAGCCGACGATCGGCAGGCCGGCGAGCGCCGCTTCGGTCTCGCCTTTGGGAGCGATCCGGCCGGCGGAGAAATGCGCCAGGGCCCAGGCCGCCCCGACCGTATCGGCGATTGCGCCGGAGACGGTAAAACCCAGGGCGCGCAGCCGGTTGACCACTAGCTCGAGCATTTTCTGTTCGTCGCCGAACAGATGGGCTACCCCGGTGATGTCGAGGATCAGGTCGCCATAGGGGGCAGCCGCCGTGTGCACGGCGACGATCGGGCTGGCGTTGGAATGCCAGTCGGCAAAATCGGCGAACACCTGCTCGAGGTAAGCCCGGTCGATCTCGCGCACTTCGAGGTCGGGCACCAGCGCCCGCGCATCGGAGAGGTTCTGCCCGGAGATCAGGTTGGCATTCGCCGCAGCCGCATCCACCGCGGCAAGCCGCATCGCGCCCTTCTGCTTTTCCCACAGCGCCAGCGGGCGCGACGAGTTGGCAAGCGCCGGGTCAGCCCGCTTGAGACAGTCGGTGGCCCAGCGGGGCAGCGACAGGGCGAGATGGCGCCGCCGCTCGCTGAACAGCAGTTCCGGTGCGGCGTTTGGGTTCGACTGAAACGAAGCCATTTTCTGTCCAGTCCACAAGCATGGTCCTGCCTTCGGCGCGCTGCGTCTTGTCGCCGAGCCGACCTTTTTCGATCTCGATCTGGAAGCGGGGAATTCCAGGCGCGCGCGGGTCGAACGGCAGCTCTCCGCTCATTGCCGGCGAGATCCGCCAGCGGAGCTTGGCGGCGCTCGCCTCGCGTCCCCGGCCATAGCGGACGAGGAAAGCCGAGGTCCCGGCCGCCGATGCGCGGAGGCTCAATCGGCGGGACACGGTGAAATCCAGCGCCTTGGGGTGGCTGGCGAGATCAGCGATCACCCCGGCAACCGCCCGGCAGGCAATGGCCTCTTCCATAGCCCAGAGCAGCTCGGTCATGCTGTCGATCCGGCCGATCACCAGCTGTGCCGGATCGATGCCGAACTGGGTGAGCCCGGCGCCATAGGGCAGCCCGAGCTCCTGGCCTTCCCCCATGAGCTGCAGGTAGAGCACCGCCTGCCGCTCCGAGGTCAGCAGTTGCCGGGCAAGCCCGAAGGTGAAGCCGAGCGCCGCGCCGCTCTGGCGCGGCTCATCGGCAAACACCTCGTGCAGCAGGCCACTTGGCGCAGCGAGCAGCTCGAGCGGATCGGCATTCTCGCCTCTATCATTGGCCACCCGCCCCAGTCGCTCAGCCAGCAGCGCTGCGCCTTCGGCCAGCAGCGGGCGCTTCTCCAGGGCGGCAATTTTCAGTCGTAAGGCATCGAGATCGTGGCGTGCGAGGCCCGGCATCTGAGCCTCCCTGTTGTCGGTAATAGAACAAATAGGGAACACCAGAGTCCGGTGAAGAGTCAAGCCGGATGAATCCTTGACACGTTCCGCTCACATCCTCGCGCTGCGGCAAGCGGGCACTTTCGCGATCGGGCGGGACTGCCTATGTTCTTTGTACTCTCCCAAGGACTCCTCCCCATGTTCGATGCGTTGCGCTCCATCTTCCAGAGACCCGATGCCACTGTGCTCAGCATGGAGCCCAAGCTGGCGGTCGCCGCCCTGCTGGTGCATCTCGCGGCGATCGACGGGCAGATCAGCGATGCCGAGCGGCAGGCGCTCGCGGAGACGCTGATGGACTACTATGGGCTCAACGAATCCGAGGTCAGCAAGCTGATCGCCGAGGCGACCAAGCGCGATCAGGAGTCGGTGGATTTCTACCGCTTTACCTCGGCCCTGAGCTCGCTCGACGAGGGCGAGAAGGTCGAGATCATCCGGATGATGTGGCAGGTGGTGTTCGCCGACAAGCGCAACCACGAGCTCGAGGACAACATGGTGTGGCGCATTGCCGAGCTGATCGGGGTGTCGTCGCGCGATCGCACCGTGCTGCGCAACCAGATGGCGCGGGCCTGAGCGATGATCATTTCGACCACGCCGACGCTCGAGGGCCGGCCGATCCGCGAGTATCTCGGCATCGTCACCGGCGAGGTGATCGTCGGCGCCAATATCTTCAAGGATCTGTTCGCCGGCATCCGCGACATCGTCGGCGGGCGCGCTGGCGCCTATGAAGGGGCGCTCAGGGACGCGCGCAACGCGGCGTTCGATGAGCTGAGGGCTGAGGCCAGGCGGCTCGGAGCCGATGCCGTGGTCGCGGTCGATATCGACTACGAAGTGGTCGGCCAGGCCGGCTCGATGCTGATGGTGTCGGTGTCGGGCACGGCGGTGCGGCTGTAGGGGCGGCTTCAGAACAGCGAGACTTGCCTGGCCGGTGCGGGCTGACCCCCACCCCTGTCCCCTCCCCCTAAGAATGGGGAGGGAGACCCTCACACTGACATCGAGCTTGTCGTCTCCCTCCCCATGTTTAGGGGGAGGGATCAAGGGTGGGGGTCAGCCCGCGCCGGCGGCAAAAGGGTAGCCCCCGCCGCTCAGCGCGTCCACGCCTCGAACTTCCCCACATAGTCCGGCTCGCCCGTCTCGCAGTCGAAATCCTTGGCCGTGGTATCTGCAGCTTTTCGCGCCAGAACCTCGGCGTCGGGGTTGGCCAGGGCATCGACATAGGCGATGTGGCAGGTGGCGCCGGGGCTGATCTTGGTCACCACCAGCACCTCACCCTCGGGCTTGCCGTCCTCCGCCTTGGTGAGGAAGCGCAGGATCGAGGCAAACGGCTTCCAGTAGCCGTCGGCATTGGAGACGCGCCACTCGATCTTGTCGCCCAGCCGATTGGGCGGCTGCAACTGTTGCCTGGCGGCTTTCTCGGTGGTCGAGGTGAGACCATAGGATACCGACATCCTGAGGTCGCTCTCGGACACCATGACCGGCATGCCCTTGAGGCCCGGACAGGCCCAGGTGGAGCGGAAATCGTCGGACTGCATCACCGTGCAATCGAGGTTGAGATCGAGGTTGGTTTCGCTCGATTCGATCTGCTGGGCGACAGCCGGTGCGACGGGCAACAGCCCGATGGCGACATAAAGCGCACTGGCGAAAACCCGTCTCATCACGGCAAATCCTCCTTAAGGCTGCATGCCACCCGCGCATTCGTATGCCTTGCAATCATGGCCCCGAATGGGCCACAACCCGCCGAACTACACGGTTAGGCAGACCCAAGGCACCCCAATGAATATCGACGCGATCCCGATCGGCAAGAATCCCCCCGACGACCTCAATGTGATCATCGAGGTGCCGCTGGGCGGCGAGCCGATCAAATACGAGATCGACAAAGCCTCGGGGGCGCTGTTCGTCGACCGCTTCCTCTATACGCCGATGCGCTACCCGGGCAATTACGGCTTCGTGCCGCATACATTGTGTGGAGATGGCGATCCGCTCGACGTGATCGTGATGAATTCGCGGCCGCTGGTGCCGGGCGCGGTGGTGCGCTGCCGGCCCTTCGGCGTCCTGTTCATGGAAGACGATGGCGGCAAGGACGAAAAAATCCTCGCCGTGCCGGTGTCGAAGCTCACCAAGATGTATGACGGGATCAACGACATCACCGACATGCAGCCGATCCAGCTCGAGCGGGTGAAGCACTTCTTCACCCACTACAAGGATCTCGAGCCGGGCAAGTGGGCCAAGATCGAAAAGCTCGGCGGCGTCGACGACGCGCGCCAGGTGATCCTCGAATCGATCGAGCGTGCCAAGGCCGAGAAGTAAGCTCGGCCAAAGGCTTGCCGGAGCATTTAACCGAAGCGGTGAAATGCTCCAAACCTTTGATTTTGACGCGCTTTCAAACGGAAAAGTCTGCAATCGCCGCCGTCGCGGGGACAGGCATTTTCCTGAATGCGCTTCGGTAATCCTGGCGCAATGCTTGTCTCTCCAACTGTGAGTCCCATATCGGGGGCTCACTTTGGAGGACCGGATGAAAGCCGTACTGACCGCACTCGCCGCCACCTTGCTGCCGACTGTTGCCGAGGCGCAAAGCCCCAGCAATGCGGCGATCGAGCAGATCCTGGTCGAGCGGATCGATAGCGCCGAGCAGAATGTCGGCATCGCCGTCGCGGTGATCGTAAACGGCGTGCCGCGCTTCGTCGCCTACGGTCATCCGGCGCTTGGCGATGCAAAAACGATCGACGAACACACGGTGTTCGAGATCGGCTCGGTGACCAAGCTGTTTACCAATGTGCTGCTCGCCCAAGAGGTGCTGGCCGGCAAGATCGACCTCGATGCGCCGATCGTGACCTACCTGCCGGCAGGCACCGTGCTGCCCGAGCGCAGCGGCAGGCAGATCACCGCCTTCGACCTCGTCACCCATACGTCCGGCCTGCCGCCGGTACCGCCCGACCTCGGCGCCAGCAATCCGGCCAACCCCTATGCCGGCTATGGTGCCGACCCGCTCTACCAGTTCCTTCGGAGCTACCAGCTGCCGCGCGATATCGGGGCGGAGTTCGAGTACTCCAATATCGGCCTGGCGCTGGTGGCGCAGGCGGTCGAGCAGGTCACCGGCAAAAGCTATGCGAGCCTGCTCGACGAACGCATTTTCACGCCGCTCGGAATGACCGAGACGGCGCTGACCACCACGCCCGAGCTCGAGGGGCGGCTGGCGCGCGGACACGACGCGGCGCGCAACCCGGTGAGCAACTGGGACCTCGAGGTGTTTGCCGGCGCCGGGGCGCTGCGCTCGACCGCTGCCGATATCAGCAAGTTCATTGCCGCGGCGAGCGGGGCGGTGTCGTCGCCGCTCGATCCGGCCTTTGCCATCATGCTGGAGCGGACCCGTCCATCCGATCCGAACGGCGGCAAGGTCGGGCTCGGCTGGTTCACGCTGACGCACCCAGGCGGGGAGATCGCCTGGCACAACGGCAAGACCGGCGGCTACAACGCCTTTGCCGGCTACGACCGGCAGAGCCGCAAGGGCGCGGTGGTGCTGTCCAACATGGCGAGCAGCGCGGGGATCGAGGATATCGGCTTCCACCTCATCGCCGAAAACCTGCCGCTTACGCCGATGCCGGCGGCGCGTCAGGCAGCCGAAATCGATCCGGCGCTGCTCGACCGCTATGTCGGCAAATATGCGCTGACCCCGGCCTTCGTGCTGGAGGTGACGCGGGAGGGCGACGGACTGTTCGTCCAGGCGACGGGGCAGGAAAATCTGCCGGTATTCGCCGAGAACGAGACGACGTTCTTCTACAAGGGGGTGGATGCGCAGCTGAGTTTCGAGGTCGGCGCCGACGGCAAAGCCACCAGCGTGACGCTGCACCAGGGCGGCTACAGCCAGCCGGGCCAGCGGATCGACTAGAGCGTTTTCAGGAAAATGCCTGTCCCCGCGACGGCGGGGATTGCAGACCTTTCCGGTTCGAAAGCGCAACCAAATCAAAAGTCGCTTCATTTCGGCGGCATCGGCTTGCCAGCCGGAGCTGCCGAACCCAGTCTTCGCCATCTGGTGGAGACAAGTGATGCGGATACTCGGGACGATCGTCGGGGTGGTGCTGGTGCTGCTGGGCGGGCTGTGGACCTTGCAGGGCTCGAATGTGCTGGCCGGCAGCGTCATGTCCGGGCAGTCGCAATGGCTCTATATCGGGCTCATCGTGGCGGCTGTCGGCCTCGTGCTGTTGTGGTGGTTCAACTTGCGACGGCGGATGAGCTAGGTGCCCCTTGAAACTGTGAAACCGGGTTCACATATATCGGTCAACGGTTGGATCGGGGCGCTGTCCCTCCCGGCGACCTAGGTCCCAGCCAATGAAAGGCGCTCCCCTAACGGGTTGAGCGCCTTTCTCTTTTTCTACGCACGGGAGGGGCAGTAATGAGCGGACGGATCGTCATCCTCAACGGCACGCCGCGGGCCGGGAAATCTTCGATCGCCCGAGCCATCATGGCACAGTTGCCGGGCCGTTGGGTGAACCTCGGCGTCGACCAGATAAACGCCAGCCTTCCTGAAAAGCAGCTGCCAGGTATCGGTCTCCGGCCCGGCGGCGAGCGGCCGGACCTCGAGCCGACCGTGGTGCGGCTCTATGCCGAGCTCTATGACGAGATCGCCGAACGGGCGCGCGCCGGTGAGGATGTGGTGGTCGATGTCGGCCACCATGACAGCTACTCGCAACCGCTCGGCATTCTCAACAAGTCGGCGCGGCGACTGGGTGGCCTGCCGGTGCTGTTCGTCGGCGTGCGCTGCCCGATCGAAACCATCATGGCGCGACGCAATGCCGACCCGCAGGGCGGGTTCTATGTGGCAGGCGACGGGGTGCCGGAGCCGGTGCGGCGCTGGCAGGAGGCGGTACACCAGCCGGGAATTTATGACCTCGAGGTGGACAGCTCGGTGATGATCCCGGAGCAGTGTGTTGCGGCGATTGCGGCGGCGTTGGTTGAGCCGCCGCGGCCGACGGCGTTCGAGCGGCTGGCGGCCCTGCACTAGCGCCGGCGCGGGCTGACCCCCACCCTTGATCCCTCCCCCTAAACAAGGGGAGGGAGACGCTTGCTGGGAAGCTGGTGGGGGTCCACAGCCACCGACACTGGTGCTTTACACCCTACGGATACCCCGCGTGCGGCACCGCAACCCTGGTGCTGAACACGCGGCCGGTGGGTGTGCTGACATCGACTGTGCCGGTCCACTCGTTGGCGACCATGTAGAGGGTTCGGCCATCGGGACCGCCGAGCATCACGGCAAAGCACATGCGGTCGAGCTCGAACTTTTCGACGATCTCGCCGCCGTCACGGATGCGCAGCACGGTGGGGCCGGTGGAGGTCCAGATGGCGCCTTCGGCGTCGGCGCAGATGCCGTCATTGCCGTATTGCCCGACATTGCCCCAGAGCCGGCGGTTACTGAGGCTGCCGTCCTCGGCGATGTCGAAGGCGGTGAGGTTGCCGTTGAACGATTCGGCGCAGACCAGGGTCTTGCCGTCGGCGAGGATGGCCATGCCGTTGGGGAATGCGAGGCCTTCCGCCACCTTGCGGCTGGTGCCGTCGGGCGCGACCAGGGCGATGAAGCCGGGGCGGAACTCGCCGCCGGGAAAATCGAAATCGACGTTGTTGACGTAGATGTGCCCCTTGGGGTGCACGGTGATCTCGTTGCAACCGCGCTCCGACAGACCCGACAGGTCGGCGAAGCGGGCAAAACTGCCGTCGGCTTGGCGCAGCTTCAGCTCGTTGTCGGCGGCGTGCACCAGCAGCATGCGGCCATCGGGCAGCCAGTCGAACGAAAAGGGGAGCGACGCGACCTCCGCCTCAATGGCCGAGCGGCCATCGGCGTCGATTGTGTAAAGCTTCTGGCCGACCCAGTCGGCGAACCACAGCTTGTTATCATGCCAGCGCGGGCATTCCCCGAGCAGGATTCCATCCATCAGTTGAGTGATCTCTTGCATCGCTAAACTCCCTGATTGTTCTCAAAACAATGTCGGGCGAGGGGCGGCCATTTCGACAGACGCGCAAAAGAAATCGGGCGCCGGAGGGGATCCGGCGCCCGATCGATTCAGTGATTCACGTGAAGCACTTGGGGCTTAGTGCCCGCCCATGCCGGCCATTTCGGGGTTCGCCGGCGGCTTCTTGACGAAGAAGGCTGCGACGATGGCGAACAGCGAGATGATGGCGCCGGTCGTGAAACCGGTGCGGATACCGGCAGCGAGCGCCGTCACCGGCTCGGTGCCGGCGGCGGTCAGCGCAGTCGACTGGATGGTCATCAGCGCGATGAACAAGGCCACGCCAGCCGCACCCGCTACCTGCTGCACGGAGCCGAGAATGGCCGAGCCATGCGAGTAGAGCTGCATCGGCAGCGAGCTCAGCGAAGCGGTGAAGAGCGGCGTGAACATGATGGCGAGGCCGATGCAGAGCGCGATATGGCCGGCAAGGATCACCCAGATCGAGGTCGACTGATCGACCAGCGTCAGGCCCCAGAGCACGGCGCTGACGATGATCGAGCCCGGCACCAGGAGGCGCGTCGTGCCCCACTTGTCGTAGAGCCGGCCGACCACCGGGCCGAGCAGGCCCATCATCAGGCTGCCCGGCAGCAGCATCATGCCGATCTGCAGCGGATCGAGCTTGATGACGTTCTGCAGGAACAGCGGCAACAGGATGATGACGCCGAACAGCGACATCATCGCGATCGCCATCATCACCACCGACAGGGTGTAGTTGGTGATGCCGAAGGTGCGCAGGTCGAGCAGGGCCTTATCCTGCAAGCTGAGCTGGCGCCAGACGAACAGCACCATGGTGACGAGGCCGATGCCGAGCGGGATCCACGGCGACATGCCGTGTTCGCCGGCCGCAGACGCCGCTTCGCCAAAGCTCGACAGGCCATAGACGATGCCGCCGAAGGCCAGCACCGACAGGACGACCGAGATCAGGTCGAGCGGCGTCGAGCGCGGCTCGGAGACATTCTTCATCCGCCAGGCGCCCAGCGCCAGTGCGGCCAGGGCGATCGGCAGCACCAGGATGAACATGAAGCGCCAGTCGAAATGCGTCAGGATGAAGCCGCCGATGGTCGGGCCGATGGCCGGGGCCACCGACATGACGATCGAGATGTTGCCCATGGTCTTGCCGCGCGATTCGGGCGGCACCAGCGTCATCACGGTGGTCATCAGCAGCGGCATCATGATGGCGGTGCCGACGGCCTGGATGACGCGGCCGAACACCAGGAGTTCGAGGCCCGGCGAGACGGCGCAGATCAGCGTACCGGCCGAAAAGATCGCCATGGCGAGCATGTAGATCGGCCGGGTGTTGATGCGCTGCAAGAGGAAACCGGTGATCGGGATGACCACCGCCATGGTGAGCAGGAACGCCGTGGTCAGCCACTGCGCGGCGCTGGCGGTGACGCCCAAGTCAGTCATCAACGGCTGGATCGCCACGCTCATGATGGTTTCGTTGAGAAACACCACGAAGGTCGAGACGAGCAGCAGCGCGATCACCAGCCGGTTGCGGGCAGCGGTGGACGTGTCGACGGGCGCAGCAGCGGCAGTCGAGGGGATATCGGTCATCGTTTCGGAGGTCATTTGTGGCCTGCCTTGCGGGGGAAGGGTTCAAAAACGGGGTGCGTCAATGGCACAAGCGGGGTGGCGGGAGCCAGCCCGCGGGGCGCATATCGCCCCTGCAGCTGGGCGGCAATTACCGGCGGGGTCATCGGGAAATCTCCTGGGCTGTCACCGATACGACGAGCGACCGGTGGCGAAATCGACAGCGTGCACCGCAAAAATAGTTAAGCGGCGAATTAAGCGTTGATGATGTGAAAGTCAATGTCGGGGCGCGACGAGGGACCAAATCGTCAGCGCGCATGGCGATGGTGGTAGCGCAAGGTGGGGGGCTTGAAGCAAGCCCCTTCAAACCCATATGTAGAAACTGAGGCGTTGCGCTAGGTGGGCGCTCGCCGAAGATTTTTGAAGGGCCGGAGCCATGCTCCCGGCCCTTTTCTCATTCGTGCTGGCCACGCGGCGGATGCAGCGAGCCGTGCCGGAAGAGCAATGCGTGGCTCGTTGTCCGAGCTTTACCCGTCCGATGGCGTAAGATGTGTACCCATGGCGGACCGTGTGATCGCGGTGCTGCTCGGGGCCACGTCCGGTATCGGCGACGCTCGATGCTGGCGCCTCCCTCCCCCTTGGGGAGGGATTGAGGGAGGGGGTGGTGAAGTCAGCACCGAGCGTCCCTTACCACCCCACCCCTCGCCGCTCCCCTCAAGGGGGAGGGGAGCAGGAACCCTACTGCGAAATGCTGTTCCAGGCGCCGTAGAGCGTCGAGTGCAGCAGCTGCACGTCCTCACCAGCGCGATAGACCACCAGTTGCTGATCGGGCAACAGGTAGAGCACCTGGCCGCCCTGGCCCATGAAGTAGCTGAACGGGCCCTGTAGCGGCTGGCCGGCGCGGTCGAGCACGTTCTGGCGGACATGCTGGCCGTAATTGTCGTCGAGGCGGTCGGCGATGGGGACGTCGAGGCCGAGGAACTCGCGCCATAGCGGTGGGGGGAGGAAGGGTGCGTCGGCCGTGCCGTTCTCGATCAGATACTGGCCGATGCGGATCCAGTCGCGCGCCGTGGCGTAGATGCAGCAATAGGCGGAGACCGGCATGTCGATAGCGGGCTGGCGCCAGGCTGCATCCGCCGCTGCGGCCGGGCGCCAGAGTTTTTCGGACAGCAGGTCCTCGAGCTTTTGCCGGTAGACGGTCTCGAGCACTTCGCCCAGCAGGGCGGTGTTGACGTTCTGGTAACTGAACTCGGCGTCTGAGCTCGCCTCGGAAATGAGGTCACCCTCGATGGCGCCGAGGCCGAGGAAATGCAGCCGGGCCAGCGGATCGAAGGGGTTGGCGGAGGTGTCGACAGTCTTGTCGCCACTGACGGCGCCGGCTTTGCCCTCGCCATGATCGAAGGCGATGCCGCTGCGCATCAGGAGCAGGGCGCGCAACGTGACGCCGGCGAGCCCGCGATCGTCGGGCAAGAGTTCGCCCAGCGTCTGATCGAGGCTGTTGAGCTTACCCTCGGCCAGCGCCCTGTAAGTCAGGGCGCCGACGAGGCTCTTGGCCATCGAGAAGGAGTTGAAGCGGGTATCCCCGGTAATGCCTGGTGCATAGTGCTCGAGTTCGAGCCGGCCGGCGTGGGCGACGAGTAACGCCTTGCCGTGCTTGTCGGTAAAGGCGGCCTGGAGATCCGGTTGCAGCGGGCGTGTCGCCACTGTTTCGGTGATGCGGAGATCGCGCGGCGTCGCCACGCCGCCGATGCTGGCGAAATGGCCGGGTGCCGGCCAGACCAGTGGCGGCACGCCCTCGGCGACGAGCTGCGGCAGATACGGCGCGTAGGCCAGCGTGGCCGTTACCGCCCCAACCAGCACAAGCACCAGCGCGATCAGCAGTTTGCGCAACGACAGCCCCCTCGGCCCCGGCCTAACGGCTCGCAGGGACGGATGGCGGAAATACGGCTGGCGGGGTTGACAGGATGGTCCTCACTCCTTAGTCAACGATTATGTTGATTAACAATCTTGTTGATTACGTGGGAGACGACAGATGAACAAGCTCATTCAGCACGCACTGGATCAGCCTCGATGGCTTCATCGCCGGACCGATGGGCGAGATGGACTGGATCCGCGGCGACGACCAGCTGTCGAGTTACGAGATCGGACTGGTCAACGGCGCCGCCAGCCTGCTGCTCGGCAAGGGCACTTACCAGGATTTCGCGCAGTACTGGTCGGCCGTTCCCGCCAACCCCAATGCGGCGCCGTGGGAGAAGACCTATGCCGAGCGGATCAACCAGCTCCACAAGGTGGTGATCTCGCACAACCTGCAGGCGGCGAAGTGGCCGACTTCGGAGCTGTGGCGCGAGCTCGATGCAGCCAAGGTCAACGAATTCAAGGCGCGGTCGGCTGGCGACATCCTCACTTATGGCAGCGCCACCATCGTCCAGCAGCTGACCAATCTCGGCCTCGTCGATGAGTATCACTGGCTGATCCACCCGATCGTGCTGGGCAAGGGCCGCCGGCTGCTCGACAACCTGGAGCGGCGCTTCGATATCGAGCTGGTCGACAGCGAACGCTTCAACAGCGGGGTGATGAAGCTGATCTATCGCAGGGTGTAGGGTTTCACGGAGCGAGCAATCACCCGCGATGTCATCCCTGCGAAAAGCTCATAGGCACTGAGTTATTGCCCCACCCACCGGCGTCATTCCCGCGAAGGCGGGAACCTAGTGGGATGCTGCAGCGCAGGTGGAGGCTGAGAGATCGCACTGGGTCCCTGCGCGGGGATGACGCCGGTGGCATGACGGGCCCAAGTGTTGCCGGAGAGCCTCACGACGCCGCGGCTCTCTACAGCGGCTTCTCCGCCAACCCGCGGAAGGCGTCGGGGACTGAGCGATCGAGCTCCAGCGTTGCCGAGGCATAGCCGATGGCTTCGCGGCCGAAGCGGGTGCGTACCGCGTCCATGGCCCGATCGGCCACCAGTCGCGCCGCCCCTCGGCGCGCCCCGGGGCGGCGGGCTTCGTCGGCAAGGCCGAGCGGTAGTTCGAGCTGCACCAGCGAGTCGCGCTCGAGCTGCGCCACCGAGATGGCGAGCAGCGTGATGGTGCGTTCATCCGGGTGATCGGCCTGCACCACGCGCACCAGATCCTCGGCGATTTCGGCCAGCGTCACGGTGGCTGAAATCGGGGAATCGATGGTGATCGAGCGGGTAACGGCGCGCAGATCGCGAAAGCGGACGCGCGCCGTGATGGTGTGGCCGTGCCAGGATTTCACTCTCAGGCGCGAGGCGATGCGGTCGGCGAGGTGATGCAGGGTCGGGCGGTAGATCCGCTCGATGAAGGGCTTCTTGCCGAGCGCCGACTGGGCCCCGGCGGAGCGGGCGCGCTGGTTGGTGACGATGCCGCGCGGGTCGCGGTTCCAGCTCAGCGCGCTGAGCTTTTCGCCCGCGGCATGGCCGAGGATGCGCTGCACCCACTCGGTGCGCTGCTCAGCCAACTGGCCGATGGTGAGGATGCCTTCATCCTCGAGCTTGCCCTCGGTGACCGGGCCGACGCCCCACATCAGCCCGACCGGCAGCGGGTGCAGGAACTCCAGCTCGCGCACCGGGTCGACCACAACCAGACCATCGGGCTTGGCCAGCTGCGAGGCGATCTTGGCGAGGTGTTTGGTGCGCGCGACACCGACTGAAATGGGCAGCCCGAGCTCGCTGCGAACGCGGGTGCGAACCGTGCGGGCGATGGTTTCCGGGGTGCCGAACAGGTGTTCGCAGCCGGCGACGTCGGCAAAGGCCTCGTCGATCGAGATGCGCTCGACCAGCGGGGTGTAGTCATCGAGGATGCCGATCGCTGCGTCGCCGAGCCGCTGGTACTCCTCGAAATGCCCGCCGGTGAAGATCAGCTCGGGGCAGAGTTCCTTGGCCGCCCAGCCGGACATGCCGCCATGCACGCCAAAGGCCTTGGCCTCGTAGGAGGCGGCCAGCACCACGCCGCCGCCGACGGCGATCGGCTTGCCGCGCAGTTCCGGGTTCAGCAGCTGCTCGACCGAGGCGTAGAAGGCATCGAGATCGGCGTGGAGGATGGTGGCGGCAGGCTCCATCCGAGGATTCTCCGTGGCGCAGATGAGAACATAAAGCGAACGAAGCGGTGGACTTGTCAAGCGGGTCGGAGAGTGCCGCTGGATCGGGAGGGCGCGATGCGGGCCGTGGTCTATTCGGCATATGGCGGAGCGGAACAGCTGTGGCTGGCCGAGGTGGCCTGAGGCGCAGGCCAGCCTTTTACGTTCTCCCCGGCGCTGGTAGCTCTGTCCCTTCTCCCCTCTCAGGGGAGAAGGTGGCGCGAAGCGCCGGTTGAGGGGTGAAGCGGCGCAATACGCGCTCGTTGAGAAGCTGAACCTCAGGGGAGAGGGGTTTGCGGCTGGTTGAGGTCGAAGCGAACTACCCCCGCGCCAATGCCAGCAGCCGCTCATTCTCCTCCGGCACATTTTCCGCCAACCGCGCCGCCGCGATGATCGGCAGCCAGGCGCGGATCTCGGCGTCAGCCAGCTCGCTCGCCGCCAGGTACTGCGCGAGGTACGCATCGGCCAACTCATGGCCGGCGCCATGGCGCATCAGCAGGTAAGAGCGGGCGACGTCGGCGGCTGGCGAGCCGGAGGTGGCGTCGGGCCAATCGACGATCATCGCGGCGCCGGGTGGGCCGATGATGTTGAAGGGGTGGAAATCGCCGTGGCAGAGTCGGGTGCCCTCGGGCAGCTCGGCGAGGCGCGCCAGCAGGCGGGCGCGCAGCGCGGCATCGAGCTCGACGCGACCGAGGCGGTCGGCGAGGCGCGGTTTCAGCGGTGAGAGGCGCACTTCGGTGCGGGCGTGCATCTGGAGGTGCAACTGCACCATGGCCTCGAGCGCCGCGGGCAGCAGCGCCGGATCGGCGCTGGCGAGGCTGGCGAGCGGCTCGCCGGGAGCGCGGTCCATGACGAGGCCCCAGCGGCCGGCATAGGGGCCGGCCTGATGCACGACCGGGGTGGGCAGGCCGTGGTCGCCGACAATGGCGAGGATGGCGGCCTCGCCAAAGGCCACCGAGCGACTGGCGGGGTCCCGGTAGAGCTTCAGCACCTGGTCGCCGTAGTGAAAGGCTTCGGCCATCTTGCCGGAGCCGAGCAGCGGGCCGATCTTGTGATCCATCAGCTGAGCGCCGCCTTGAGGGCGGCGGCGATTGTCAGCTTGCCGCGGGTGAGCTGGAAGATTTTGCCGGCCGATTTCGGCTCTTCGAGCAGTGCTACGGCAACGGCCGCGACGTCGGCACGCGAGATCGACTCCTCATTGATCGCCTGCTGGCTCAGCAACACCTTGCCGGTGTCGCCGCCATCCGTGAGTTCGCCCGGCTCGAGGATGGTCCAATCGAGGCTGGAGCCGGTAATGAACTTCGCCGCTGCGCGCTTCTGCTTGTAATAGTCCTTCATCTCGTCATCCATCGAACGGATCGACAGCCCGGTGCTGGCGCCGATGGCGGAGATCGACAGGTAGCGCTTCACCCCGGCATTCTCGGCGGCATGTACGGTGCGGCGGGTGCCGATGCGATCGAGCGCGCTGCCTTCGCCGGCCGCCGAGCCGGCGGCGAACACCACGGCGTCGGCGCCTTTCATGGTGGTGGTCCAATCGCTCAGCGGCGACTTTTCGAGATCGAGCACGATGGTTTCGGCGCCGCGCTTCACCGTCTCGGCCATGTGCCTGGGGTTGCGGATGGTGGCGACCACCGAATGGCCGGCGGCCACCAGCTTTTCGACGATCAGGATGCCGGTGCGGCCGCTGCCGCCGATGACGATGATGCGCATCTGGTTTTCTCTTTGCCTTTCAGCAGCGTGCAACAAAGCCCGGCTTGCGACAATGGCGCCCGGCCGCCACAGTCGGGTCATGACGCTCCACACTCCATATGATGGCTCGGCGAAACTATTCCAGATCGGCATCCGCCCGCTCGAGCCGGGTGAGTGGATCGAAGCGGACGAGCGGCTCGCGGCCGATCTCGCCGACAAGGAGCGCGTGGCGGCAGGCCATCCGGAGGCAGTCTTCCTGGCTGAGGCGGGCACCGAAGCGGCGCAGGCTGAGGTGTTGCAGCTGCTTTCGGACCATCTGGTCGAACGGTATCCGAACATCTACCGCCGGTCGGCCAGGGGGATCGAGGTGGTGCCGGCCAACCGGTGCGTCAGGCTCGATGCGGAGGTGGAGCCGCTGCGGCTGGCGGCTCAGCTGGTGCAGGAGGATCTGCTGCTGATGCGGCGCACCGACGCCGGGTGGCGGCTGGTCGCCGCTTCGCTGTCGTTTCCTTCGTCGTGGTCGCTGCGGGATAAGTTCGGGCGGCTGTTGCAGGATGTGCATGGGCCGGTGCCGGGCTTCGGGCCTGGTACGAGAAATGCCCAGCTGATGACCCGCATGTTCGACAACGCGCGGCCCGAAACGCCAATGGTCCGGTGGAACTGGTCGCTCTATGGCGATGACCGGCTGTACCACCCGGAAACGGCCGATCCCCATGCGCTGCGCTTCGGGCCGGGAGAGCGGGCGCAGAGCGTCTTCCTCAGGGTCGAGCGGCAGACACTGCGGCGGTTGCCGATGAGTGGCGACATGCTGTTCACCATCCGGATCCATGTCGATCCGCTCGCGGCGCTGGAGCAGCACCCCGATGCGGCGTCGATCGCCGCGGCACTGATCGAGCAGCTGGAAGCGCTGACGCCCGAGCAGCTCGACTACAAGGGGCTGACGCTGGAACGCGGGCGGCTGGTCCGGCGGTTGCGGGAGATCGTCGGCCGGTAGCGTGCGGCCTCGCGTGCCTCTACGGTGGCGGCGTCCTCCGACACGGTCGGAGAACGAGGGAGGCGATTCGATGACTGGACGGCAGCTGGTGGTGCACCACGATGATCTCGGGGCGAGCTGGAGCGCCAATATGGCGTTTCTCGAGCTCTGCGAGCAGGGGGTGGTCACCTGCGGTTCGGTGATGGTGCCGTGTCCGTGGTTTCCGCACATGGCGCAGCTGGCGCGCGACAACCCGGACCTCGACATCGGCGTGCACCTGACGCTGACAGCCGAGTTCGACCGCTTTCGCTGGCGGCCGATGACCGGTACGGCGGACAACGGCATGTGCGACGCCGAGGGTTTTATGCACCGCCGGGTGGCCGACACGCAGGGTGCCGACGTCGCGGCAGTGGAAGCCGAGCTTCGGGCGCAGATCGATGCGGCGCTCGCCGCCGGCATCGACGTGACGCATCTCGATGCGCATATGGGCACGGTGTGGCTGCCCGAGTTCGTCGAAATCTACGAACGGCTCGGGGCGGATTACCACCTGCCGATCTTTCTGCCCGGGCCGCAGGACGCCTGGGTGGAGCCGTCGCTGGCGCTCGATCGCGCCTGGGCCAAGGCTGCGGCCCGCGGCAATCCGATGTTCGACGGGGTGGTGTCGACGCCGTTCCCCAATCTCACCCCGACGGCGGCGGATTATCGTGGCATTCTCGACAGCGCCAGGCCGGGGCTGAACTGGGGGGCGTTTCATTTCACCAAGCCGGGCGACATCGCGATGATCTCCGACGACGCCCCGCTGCGGCTTGCCGAGTACGAGCTGTTCCGTTCCGGCGCGGTGGAGACGATGTATGCCGAGCTCGGGCTCGAGCTGGTGGGGATGCGCGGGTTCCGCGAGCAGTTGCGGGCGCGGTAGCACCTCTCCCTTGGGGGAGAGGTCGACGCGAAGCGTCGGGTGAGGGGGCCTTTCCACGCTCGGCGTTTGCGGCAAGGCCCCCTCACCCTGACCCTCTCCCCCAAGGGAGAGGGGACGCCAGAGCCTCTGCATTTCGGAATGTCGAATCCTCCTGCGCCACTTCGACTAGCCTCGCAAACAGGAGGTTTTCCGATGAAGTTCGTGTGTCTGGTCTACATCGACAGCGCCGCCATCGGCGCGCTCAGCGAAGCCGAAGGCCGCCAGCTGGCCGACGACTCGATCGCTTTCGATTGGGGGCTGCGGGACAGCGGCAAGCTGATCCTCGCCCAACCGCTGCAAGCGCCGCAAACCGCGGTGACGGTGCGGCAGCGCGCTGGCAAGTTCTCCAGCACCGATGGCCCGTTCGTCGAGGCCAAGGAGCATCTGGGCGGCTTCTTCCTGATCGAGGCCAATGACATCGACGACGCGATCGCGGTGGCGAAGACCAGCCCGATCATGCGGGTGGCGAGCATCGAAGTGCGGCCGGTGTTGGTGCAGGTGGATAGCGTGACGGGGAGGGAGCGGCCAGAGGTGGGATAAATCGCCTAAAACAGCCAATCATTCGAATTAGCTTGCGTGGCTTAAGGTTCGGTGATCCACGCAGCGGCAATTGCTGAGTAGTCGCCGAACGTCATTTCGTCGGCTTGAAGCTGTCGGGCGGTCAGGACGGCAGGCAAGTCCGCCAAGAATTGCTGGTACTCTGCGACGATCGCTTGTCCGCCTGGCATTGTCGTGACGCGCGAATGCTGACGCAGCCAAGTTACCACCGCCGACATAGCGACCAGAGGGTCGCCATTGTGGGACACGATGTCCTGTCCGGCCATGTCAGAAATCAATCGCTGATAGCGATACTGCTGTGCATCAAGAATTAGAGCGCGCTTCCGTTTCTGAGCCGCATCGCCATACCGTTTGGCCCCGAGAAAAACCCCCAGTTCAAGAGGCATATTGAACCTGGGTAGTGGTGGATCGCCATCGGTTTCCGTGCGTGAGATATCGTGTATCCCATACCGACACTGCTCAATGATTGTCTGGATCTTTGCAAATCGGTTCTCGGCTCCGTCTTGCGTTTCGAGCGCACAGCGCGCGCGAAAGCCAGAACGGATTATCGCGAAGACGATCGCATGAAAGATCGGTTGGAAATTAGCATCGAAGGCGCAATTGATGAATACATCCCGCGCCGAAGCCATTACCTGGACTTTGGTGCCTTGGATGGTGACTGCGAGAGTACGCTGCCGGCAGCTTGCTTGGCGGAACCACGCGTCCTGTCAATTTCTACGTATCGGCCCGAGCTGCCTCGCACGCCCTCGACGGTCTTTTCAATTTGACCGTGGGTGAAGTGTTTGGGCCTTGCCGCTGGCTTCAAAATGACAACGCCATCCGACGCACGCCCAACGGACGCGTACTGGCCTGACTTTGCGTTGCGATCGTCGCTGAACTTTCCCATGAGCCAAATATGGCGTACCTCTCCCTGACTCGCAATGGTTGCAGAGCGCATTTGGACGTACCGCAAGCAAAGGGCCCGCGGTCTTCCGCGGGCCTCGTGGTTCCCAGTCGGGCGCTCTTTGTTACGCGCCTCCCGCCATATGCGCCAACACCGCCAGCAGCAGCAGGGCCACGATGTTGGTGATCTTGATCATCGGGTTCACCGCCGGGCCGGCGGTGTCCTTGTAGGGGTCGCCGACGGTGTCGCCGGTGACCGAGGCCTTGTGGGCGTCGGAGCCCTTGAAGTGCTTGACGCCGGCCGAGTCGGTGAAGCCGTCTTCAAAGCTCTTCTTGGCATTGTCCCAGGCGCCGCCGCCGGCAGTCATCGAGATGGCGACGAAGAGGCCGGTGACGATCACGCCCATCAGCATGGCGCCGAGCGCCGAGAAGGCGGCGGCGGTGCCGGCGATCCAGTAGATCAGGACGAACACGACGATCGGCGAGAGCACCGGCAGCAGCGAGGGGACGATCATTTCCTTGATCGCCGCCTTGGTCAGCATGTCGACGGCCTTGCCGTAATCGGGCTTTTCGGTGCCGGCCATGATGCCCGGCTTTTCCTTGAACTGGCGGCGGACTTCCACCACCACCGACTGGGCGGCGCGGCCCACGGCGGTCATCGACATGCCGCCGAACAGGAACGGCAACAGGCCACCGAACAGCAGTCCGACGACGACATAAGGGTCGGCGAGCGAGAAGCTGAGGTTGCCGAGGCCGTAGAAGAACGAGCCCTCCTTCGCCGTGGCGGCGAAGAACTGCAGATCCTGGGTATAGGCGGCGAACAGCACCAGGGCGCCGAGGCCGGCCGAACCGATGGCATAACCCTTGGTCACGGCCTTGGTGGTGTTGCCGACGGCGTCGAGCGCGTCGGTGTTGTGGCGCACTTCCTTATCGAGGCCGGCCATTTCGGCAATGCCGCCGGCGTTGTCGGTCACCGGACCGAAGGCGTCGAGGGCGACGATCATGCCGGCGAGAGCCAGCATGGTGGTGACGGCAAAGGCGATGCCGAACAGGCCCGCGAGGTTATAGGTGACGATGATGCCGATGATGATCACCAGCGCCGGAAGCGCAGTCGATTCCAGCGAGACCGCGAGGCCCTGGATGACGTTGGTGCCGTGGCCGGTCACCGACGCCTCGGCGATCGAGTTGACCGGGCGCTTGTTGGTGCCGGTGTAGTATTCGGTGATGACGATGATCAGCCCGGTGATGACGAGGCCGGCGACGCCGCACCAGAACAGGTTCCATGGCGTGAACTGCTTGCCGCCTTCGATGCCGAGCTGCACGTCGAGCCCGCCGAACACCCACATCAGGGTGGGCAGCAGCACGATCAGCGAGAGCACGCCGGTGGCGATGAGGCCCTTGTAGAGGGCGTTCATGATGTTGTTGTCGCCACCGAGCTTGACGAAGTAGGTGCCGATGATCGAGGTGACGACGCAGGCGCCGCCGATGGCCAGCGGCAGCACCATGCCGGCCAGCTTGAACGCATCGGGGAGGACGATCGCCGCCAACACCATGGTGGCAACCGCGGTCACCACATAGGTCTCGAACAGGTCGGCCGCCATGCCGGCGCAATCGCCGACATTGTCGCCGACATTGTCGGCGATGGTGGCCGGGTTGCGCGGATCATCCTCGGGGATGCCGGCTTCGACCTTGCCCACCATGTCACCGCCGACGTCGGCACCCTTGGTGAAGATGCCGCCGCCCAGACGGGCGAAGATCGAGATCAGCGAAGCGCCGAAGCCCAGCGCCACCAGTGAGTCGATGACGGTGCGGCTGGTCGGCGCCAGACCGAGCATCTGGGTGAGGATGATGAAGTAGAGGGTGACGCCGAGGAGGCCGAGGCCCGCAACCAGCAGGCCGGTGACCGCGCCAGACTTGAAGGCGAGGTCGAGGCCGCCGGCCAGCGATTTGGTCGCTGCCTGGGCGACGCGCACATTGGCGCGCACCGAGACGTTCATGCCGATGAAGCCGGCGGCGCCACTGAGGATGGCGCCGATGGCGAAGCCGACGGCGGCATAGGCGCCGAGCAGGATGAAGGCGAGGATGAAGATGACCACGCCGACGATGCCGATGGTGGTGTACTGGCGGCGGAGATAGGCGGAGGCGCCTTCACGCACTGCGGCGGAAATCTCCTGCATGCGGGCCGAACCCGCATCGGCCCTCAACAGGCCTTGCGTCGTGACGACGCCGTATACGATGGAGAGCAGACCGCAGACGACGATCGCCCATAGCAATAGAGTCATAACGAATGTTCCCTCGGTGTGACGTCACCGGGGAACGCTCCGTAGTTGCAGCGGCGAACCGCTCCTCCTCGCCCCCCAGCGATCGCGTGAGAAACTTGTGCCAAATCGCCGCAGGTGGCGCAATGGGGATGGCGATTCGGGGCAGTAGACACTGAAAGGCCGGCGCGGGCTGACCCCCACCCTTGATCCCTCCCCCTAAGAAGGGGGCGGGAGACGATCGCCTCGATGTCAGTGAAGGGGTCTCCCTCCCCATGTTCAGGGGGAGGGGACAGGGGTGGGGGTCGGCTCGCACCGACCTCCCGGCTAGGCCGCCAGGTATCGCGACGCCGGCTTCGCCAGCGACAGATGCGGCTGCAGCGCCACACGTCGATCGGCCCACTCGTCATAGACCGCAACCGCCTCGAGCGAGGGGATGGTGACCAGTTCGCCGGCGTCGAAACCGGCGAGCGCTGCATCGACCATGGCGTCGGCATCCATGACGATTTCGGCGGGGAGGCCGGCGCCGTCGGAGATCATCGGGGTGCGGGTGTAACCGGGGAGTACCGCCTGCACCTGCACGCCCCTCGGCTTCACGTCCAGATCAAGCGACAGGCTGAGGTTCAGCACGTAGGCTTTTGAGGCGGCATAGGCCGCGGCCGCCGGGGTGTCGATAAAGGCCATGGCCGAGGCGAGGTTGACGATGGCGCCGCTGCCGCGATTGGCGAAAACCTTGGCGGCGACGGCGGCGAGGCGGGTGAGGGCGACGACGTTGATGTCCAGCATGCTGCTGAGCTCATCGAGATGGCCGGCGCTCAGCGGACCGCCGCCGATCAGCCCCGCGGAATTGATGAGCAGCGTGATGGCCGGATCGGCCTCGAGGCGTTGTTCGACGCGGGTGAGGCCGGCGGCTTCGCCGAGATCGGCGACGATGCGTTCGACCTTGATGCCGTGGGTCGCAGCCAGGCTGGTGGCGAGTTGCTGCAGCTTGTCGGCGTTGCGGCCGACCAGCACCAGGTCGTAGCCGCGCCTCGCGAGGCGGTCGGCGTAAATCTCGCCGATGCCTGAGGAGGCTCCGGTGACGAGGGCAGTTCCGGGATGTGTGGCCATGATCATCTCCTGCAATGGCGTGACACCATTTACATGATGATCGTCATTTAACGCGGCAAGGGTGCCGCAGAAGATTCTTTCCCGGCCAGCAGGCTGTCCGCTGCGGCCGCCAGGATGTCGGCCGACAGCGCCGGATCGCTGACGGTGCGAGAAAGGGTGAGGGCGCCGACCATGGTGGCGTAAGCAGCCATGGCCTCGGGGCGTGTCAGGCCGGTGGCCGCGACGATGAGATCGAGATAGGCGGCGATGCCGGCCTCGAAGGCGGCGCGCAGTGCCGGGCTGCCGCGGGCAGCGTCCTGCGCCAGCGCGGCGATGGCGCAACCGGCCTCAACCGAGTCGCGATGCTCCGGCGAAAGATAGAAACGGACTATCGCGGCAAGGGGATCGGCGGCAGCGAATGCGTGTTGGCGCAGGCGGTCGGTGGTTTCGGCGAAGACCCGGGTCATCGCTTCGGCGGCGAGCGCGTCCTTCGAGTCAAAATTGTTGTAGAAGCCGCCGTGGGTGAGGCCGGCAGCCTGCATCAGGTCGGCGACGCCGATGCCGGCAAAGCCATGCCGGCGAAACTCGGTGCCGGCGACCTCGACCACATGCGCGCGGTTCTTGGCTGCCTGTTCGCGGCTGACTCTCATCACGTTGCTCCGTTTGATGCTGAGCGTAATGTAAGCAGCTTACCCCAGATTGGCGAGGGCGGCGGTCAGCGCGGCTGGGTCACCGCTGAGGCGCAGGGTTTTGAGGCGAGCGGTGTCGCCGGAGACCAGGGTGATCGCCGACTTCGGAACGTCGAGCGCTTTGGCCAGCACCGCGATCACCGCGGCATTGGCCTTGCCCTTGTCGGGCATGGCCTTGACGCGGAGGCGGAGCACGGTGGTGCCGTCGTCGCGCTGCTCGACACCCTCGATGCGGTCGACCCCGGCATTGGGCGTAACGCGCAGGAACAGCGTCACGCCGTCCGGCTCGGCCCGCCAGGGCAGCGTCACGTCAGATGACGCGGCCGACGGCCCAGGAGGCGAGCAGGTTCTGCAGGAAGAAGATGATGACGAAGACGATCAGCGGCGACAGGTCGAGCCCACCCACCGGCGGGATGACGCGACGGATCGGCTTCAGGATCGGCTCGGTAATCTGGTTCAGCACGCGCCAGATCGAGGCGACGAACTGGTTGCGGGTGTTGATCACGTTGAAGCTGATCAGCCAGCTCATGATGATCATGATCAGGAAGATCCACCAGACGATGTTCAGAATGAAGCTCAGCGTCTGCAGAATGGCAAAGGTCATCGTCGGCCTCTCGGGTTCGCCGCCCTATTTAGGGGGCGGCGGCCCAAGCGGCAAGCGGGCGCGACGATTTTGCCTTTCAGCATGGTGGGTTGACGCTCAGTTGAGCGCCGCACCGTCAAGGTGGCCGAGCTTATCGGGGTTGCGGACGATGTAGAGCCCGACGATTTTGCCATCGACGATCTCGAGCGCCGTGGTCTGCAGCACGCCATCGGCTTCGCGCGTGATATAGCCGGGGAGGCCATTGATCATCGCCGTCCGCACCAGCTGCGACGGCGCATTGGCGAAGAAGCGCGCCATGCGCTCCATCAGCGCCACCACGGCATCGAAGCCGACGATCGGCACCGGGCCGGCCGGGCGCTTGCCGCCACCATCGGCAGTAACGGTGATATCGGCCGCGAGCATGGTTTTCAGCAGCGCCATATCGCCGGTCTGCGAAGCGGTGAAGAACGCTTCGGCAAGCTCCATGCCGCGCCGCTGGTCGACGGCGAAGCGCGGCCGGGCCTCGTGCACATGCTGGCGGGCGCGGCTCGCCAGCTGGCGTGTCGCTGCCGGATCGCGTCCGATGGCGCCGGCGACCTCATCGAACTCCATGCCGAACACGTCATGCAAGAGGAAGGCGGCCCGCTCGAGCGGCGAGAGCCGCTCCAGCGCCAAGAGCAGCGGCAGGGTGACGTCTTCGGCGAGGTCGGCTTCGCTTTCAACCACCGGCTCGGGCAGCCAGGGGCCGATATAGGTCTCGCGCTTGCGGCGGGAGGATTTCAGCACGTCGAGGCAGAGCCGGGTGACGACGCGGACGAGGAAGGCCTCCGCGTTTTCGATCTCGGAGCGGTCAGTGGTGTGCCAGCGCAGGAACGCGTCCTGCACCACATCCTCGGCGTCGGCGACCGAGCCGAGCATGCGGTAGGCCACCCGGGTGAGTCGGGGCCGATGGGGTTCGAAACTGATGGCCGCATCGGCCCGCCCGGCATCCATGGTTACGCCGCTACCTTGATCGCCGACGAACGCGGCGGGCTGACCTGGAAGCCGGCATTGATGCGGTTCCAGGTATTGATGTTGCCGATCAACAGGGTGAGCGCAACCTGCTCGGCCTCGTTGAACGCGGCCGCCACCAGCTCGTAAGCCGCATCGGTAGTGTGATCGAGCCTGGTCAGGGCCTCGGTCCAGGCGAGGGCGGCGCGCTCGCGCGGGGTGAAATGCGGGGCTTCGCGCCAGGCCTCCAGCAGGTAGATGCGCATCTCGGTCTCGCCATCCTGACGCGCTTCCTGGCTGTGCATGACGAGGCAGACGGCGCAACCGTTGATCTGGCTGGCGCGGATCTTCACCAGGTGCACCAGGGCGGTCTCCAGCCCGACATGCGGGACGGCGTGGCTGTAGTCGATCAGCGGCTGGATGAGGTCCATCCGGGCGTAGGGGTTAATGCGCTTGGTCATCGTGATCTCCATGTCGTTTCGATGTTCACGACAACAAGACGACCAGGCCCCCGGCCGGTGTGACATCCGCCTCAGATTTTTTGGCTGGCCCGGCTCGGACGCCAGGTGAAGAGCCGGAACACATAGAGGCCGACCACGGCGATGAGCACCACCCAGGACAACGGATCGAGCCAGCTCTCGACCAGATGGTAGTGTTCGTGCAGCAGGTATCCGGCGCCGACCAGCACGCTGTTCCAGATCAGCATGCCGATGGCCGAGAACAGCGCGAAGGCGAGGAAGTTCATCCTGGCGAGGCCGGCAGGCACCGAGATCAGGGTGCGAAGAATCGGGAACAGCCGGCCGACGAGCACGATAGGCTTGCCCCAGCGGTCGAAGATCCGGGCAGCATAGTCGATCTCGTCGGCATTGAAGGCGAACCAGCGGCCGATCCGGTCGGCCAGCCACTTCACCCGCTCGAGGCCGAACAGCCGGCCGACGAAGTACCAGGGCAGCATGCCGACCAGCGAACCGAGGGTGGCGGCGAGGATCACGCCGAAGACGTTGAGCTCGCCCTGTCCGGCGGCGAAACCGGCGAACGGCACGATCAGTTCGGAGGGGATCGGCGGGAACATGGCTTCCAGCAGCATCAGCAGGGCAATCCCGACATAGCCGAGGTCGGTGATGATCTGGGTGATCCAGGTGGCCATGGTGCGCTCCCAAAGAAAGGCCCCCTCACCCGCCGCTTCGCGGCGACCTCTCCCCCCAGGGAGAGGTGGGACTGTGGCGCGATCTTGCCCCCTCGTCACCTCTCCCTGGGGGGAGAGGTCGGGCCGAAGGCCCGTGTGAGGGGCCTTCTGTGGATCAGCTCGCCTTGGCGGCGCGCATCATGCGCTTGCGATCGTTGGGGTCGAGCCAGATCTTGCGCAGGCGAATGGATTTGGGCGTCACTTCGACATACTCGTCGTCGGCGATATAGCCGAGCGACTGTTCGAGGGTGAGCTTCTTGGGTGGGGTCAGGCGGACCGCTTCATCCTTACTGGTGGTGCGGATATTGGTCAGCTGCTTGCCCTTGAGCGCATTCACTTCGAGATCGTTATCGCGGGAATGCTCGCCGATGATCATGCCTTCGTAGATGTCGACGCCGGCATCGATCATGATCGGCCCGCGCTCTTCGAGGTTCCACAGCGCGTAGGTGACGGCCTGGCCGGTGCCGTTGGAGATCAGCACGCCGGTGCGGCGGCCGGGCAGGGCGCCCTTGAACGGCTGGTAGCCGTGGAACAGCCGGTTGAAGATGGCGGTGCCGCGGGTATCGGAAAGGAGTTCCGGCTGGTAGCCGATCAGCGAGCGGGTCGGCACGTAGAAGCGCAGCCGCGAGCGGCCGACGCCGGAGGGACGCATGTCGACCAGGTCACCCTTGCGCTCGGTCAGCTTCTGCACCACGACGCCGGTGTGCTCGTCATCGACGTCGATGATAACTTCCTCGATCGGCTCGAGCTTTTCACCGTTCTCCTCGCGGAGCACCACCTTGGGGCGGCCGATGGTGAGCTCGAAGCCTTCGCGGCGCATGTTCTCGATCAGTACGGCGAGCTGCAATTCGCCGCGGCCGGCGACGTCGAACGAGTCGTTGTCGTCGCCTTCGGTGACGCGGATGGCGACGTTGCCTTCGGCCTCGCGCAGCAGGCGCTCGCGGATGACGCGCGACTGCACCTTGTCGCCTTCGCGGCCGGCCAGCGGGCCGTCATTGATGCGGAAGGTGACCGACAGGGTCGGCGGGTCGATCGGCTTACTCGGCAGCGGCACGGTCACCGACGGGTTGACCAACGTATCGGCGACGGTCGAAGTCTCGAGGCCGGCAATGGCGACGATGTCGCCGGCTTCGGCGAGATCGATCGGGGTACGTTCGAGGCCGCGGAAGGCCAGCACCTTGGACACGCGACCCTTCTCGACGACCTTGCCGTCGCGGCCGAGCGAATGGATCGGGTCGCCGGCCTTCACCGTACCCGAGGTGATACGTCCGGTCAGGATGCGGCCGAGGAAGGGGTTGCGCTCGATGGTGGTGACCAGCATGCGGAACGGGCCCTCTTCCACCTTCGGCTCGGGCACGTATTCGAGCACCTTGTCGAGCAGCGGAGCGAGCGAGTCCTTGGGGCCTTCCGGCTTTTCAGACATCCAGCCGAGCTTGGCGGCGCCGTAAAGCACCGGGAAATCCAGCTGCTCCGGGGTGGCGTCGAGCGCGATGAACAGATCGAAGATCTCTTCCAGCACCTCGAGGTGGCGCTCGTCGGGACGGTCGATCTTGTTGATCGCGACGATCGGGCGGAGGCCCTGGGCCAGGGCCTTGCCGAGCACGAACTTGGTCTGCGGCATCGGACCTTCGGCGGCGTCGACAAGGATCACCACGCCATCGACCATCGACAGGATGCGCTCCACCTCGCCGCCGAAATCGGCGTGGCCGGGCGTATCGACGATGTTGATGCGGGTGTCCTTCCAGACCAGCGACGTCACCTTGGCCAGGATGGTGATGCCGCGCTCACGCTCGAGATCATTGCTGTCCATGGCGCGCTCTTCAACGCGCTGGTTGTCGCGGAACGAGCCGGACTGCTTGAGCAGGACGTCGATCATGGTGGTCTTGCCATGGTCAACGTGAGCAATGATTGCGATGTTACGCAAAGACATGAGGGGCGGCCGATCGGATTTCTGGAGATTTAGTGGCGCCCCATATCGGACAAGGGTCACATTCTCAAGACAATTCGCCGAATGGCAGGGTTGCGGTCCCTCGTAGAGGGTGAGGGCGCTCCCCGGTTACCCAGCGCGTTAGCGCCCGGAAAGCACCCTCGCTGTTACGACGAACCACGCGTTCGTAGATCGACGGCGGGCAGGCGGTATTGTCGCCGATCTGACTCATCACGAGCTGTCATCCATGCGAAAGCAGGGACCCAGGCATCAGCCCGCGCCAGGCGGGGGTGGGATACCTCCCGGCGTCATCCCCGCGAAGGCGGGGACCCAGTGCGATCCCTCAACATTCGCGGCGTGGCGACATCCCACTGGGTTCCCGCCTGCGCGGGAATGACGCCGGTGGGGATGGGCCACTCTGGACGGGAGGTCAGGATCAGTCGCCTAATTTAGCCCTTCAGCGATCGTGGTTTGTCGGCCGACTGGTAGAGGCCGAGGCCAAAGCCATCCGGATCCAGAAAGTCGGCGCTCCAGCCGCCGGGCGCCTCGCTGACCGGAGTGACGATGGTGACGCCCTGGGCGACGAGGGCGGCCACCACGTCATCGATGCCGCCTTCGGCCAAATCGAAGATCAGCGCCGGCGAGCTGCCGCGCGAACCCTCCATTTCGAAGAAAATGATCTCGAGACCCTTGTCGAGCGAACCCTGCAGCCAATACGGCTCGGCGCCCTCCATGCGGTTGAGTTCGATGCCGAGCACCTCGTTGTAGAAGCGTTCGGTGCGGGCAATGTCGGCGACGTAGTAGACGATGCTGGCGCGGTGCGGTTTGGGGATCATGGCTTCAGCTCCTGATGGTTCTTACGCCTGTTGTTGCCGCGGACCGGCAGAATGTGAGCAACGCCGCAGAACTAGAACGCAACTTTTCGACAGCGTCGAGCCGCTTCAGCCCGGCGGCGACCGCCGCACGATGAACAGGTGCCCATCCGGATCGTGGCTGGCGAAGACGCCGTCCTCGCGCAGCAAGGCCGGCAGCAGCGCGTCGCGAATGCGGCCATAGGCGAGGTTCAGCCCGAGCCCGGGCGTGTTCTCGGGCAGCGCCAGGCCGGCGGCGCGCAGGCGCTTGCCGAGGGTGGAGATGCGCTGGCGCAGCGTCACGTCGTCGAGCCGCAGCAGGTAGGCGATCTCGCGCCGGTCGTGGCCGCTGAGTGCCAGCGCGGCGACCGACTTCAGCGCCGGCGGCAGGCCGGTCAAGAGCGCGCTGATGGAGGCGACGTCGCCTTGCGCCGATGCCGGACGCGTCTCCTGCCAGGCGCTGTCGCGGCTGCGGCGGCGGGCGGCGCCGCGGGCAGTCATCCTGGCCTTGTTGCGCATCACCCCGACCAGCCAGCGCCGGTGCTCGGGCCGGTTGAAATCGGCGCGCCCGACGCGGATGGCCTCGATCAGCGCATCCTGAAGCAGATCGTCGGCATCCGCCGGTTGGCGGCTGCAGCGACGGGCGAGCATGAGGAGCTGGTCATAGGTCGATTGGCGCATCGACCATGATATCACGAGACCCGGCGGAGCTTTGGCCGCTGCTTGCCTTCCTCGGCCAGCATGTCGGCGACGGCCTGCGCGCCGACCGGCGGCGAGAACAGGAAGCCCTGCACTTCGTTGCAGCCCTGGTCGCGCACCGCGGCGAGCTGCTCCTCGGTCTCGATGCCCTCGGCGGTGGTCGACATGCCCAGGGACTGGCCGAGGCCGATCACCGCCTTGATGATGGCGAGGCTGTCGCCCTTTGACTTCAGGTCGCGCATGAACGAGCGGTCGATCTTGATCTTGTCGAAGGGGAAGCTGCGCAGGTAGCTAAGCGACGAATAGCCGGTGCCGAAATCGTCCATCGAGATGCGCACACCCAGCGCCCTGAGCTTGTGCAGGGTCTTGAGGGTGGGTTCGTTATCCGACAGCAGCAGCGACTCGGTGATCTCGAGCTCGAGCCGGGTCGGCGGCAGGCCGGTATCGCGCAAAGCCGCTTCGACCGTCTCGTAAAGCCGCTTGTTCTTGAACTGCACCGGCGAGAGGTTGACCGCGACACGGACGCCCGCCGGCCAGCCGGCGGCAGTGCGGCAGGCCTCGCGCAGCACCCATTCGCCGATCTGGACGATCAGCCCGGTTTCCTCGGCGATCGGAATGAACTCGGTGGGCGAGATGGTGCCGCGCTCGGCGGTGTCCCAGCGCAGCAGCGCCTCGAGGCAGGTGATACGGTTTTCCTTCAGGCCCACCAGCGGCTGGAACACCAGGCGCAGCTCGCCTCTCGCCAGCGCCAGGCGCAGGCCGGCTTCGATGCTGCGGCGCTTCTGGATTGCCGCGTCCATGCCGGGTTCGAAGAAGTGAAAGGTCGAGCGGCCCTCGTTCTTGGCCTTGTAGAGCGCCAGGTCGGCGTTCTTCATCAGGATTTCCGAGGTCTCGCCATCCTGTGGCGCCATGGCGATGCCGACCGAGGTGCCGATCACCAGCTGGTGGCCGTCGATGGTGAAAGGGTTGGCCATGGCCTTGACGATGCGCTCGGCGATCGCCGCGGCTTCCGCCGGGTTGTCGACGCCGCGCAAGAGCAGCGCGAACTCGTCGCCGCCGAGGCGGGCCAGCAGGTCGTTCTCGCGCGTCGCGCCCCACAGGCGCGCCGACACCTGCTGCAGCAGCTTGTCGCCGAGCGAATGGCCGAGCGTATCGTTGACCGCCTTGAAGTGGTCGAGGTCGATGCAGAGCACCGCGATGTGCTCACCGCGCGCCAGGCCGGGCTCGGCTGCAGCCATCTCCTCGAGGAACTGTACGCGGTTGGGCAGCTGGGTCAGCGCGTCGTGCCGGGCGAGGTGGCGTATCCGCTCTTCCTGCTGGCGCTGCTCGGTGATGTCCTCGTGCGTGGTGACCCAGCCGCCATCCTTCATCGGATGGTGCTGCATCATGATGGTGCGGCCGCTGAGCTCGTGGATGTTCTTGCCGTACTCGCCGCGCGAGATCACCTCGCGGCGCCAGCGGATATAGTCCTCGCGATTGGCGCCGGCCTGCATGCCCTCGTCGAACAGGTGGCCGAGAATATCGTCGAGCGGTGTGCCGGGTTTGAGCAGGTGCTCGGGCAAGTTATAGATGCGCTGATAGGGCTGGTTGCAGATCACCAGGCGACCCTTGGGGTCGTACATGCAGAGGCCCTGGGAGATGTTGTTGACCGCCGCATCGAGCCGGATGTTCTGGCGCTCCAGTTCGCGCTTGCGCTTCTGGATGATCTCGGAGGAGGCGATCTCCTCGGTCACGTCCTCGTGGGTGACGACCCAGCCGAGGCCGGGAGAATAGGCGTGTGCCGTCTCCAGCCAGCGCTCGCCGGCAACGCGCTCACGCACCTTGGAGCGGGCGCCACCGCGATTGGCGAGCAACTCCGCCTTGTAGGTTCTGAGGAATTCCTCGGGCGACTGGTCGGGATGGTTGCCCATCTCGGACGACAGCTTCACCACCGCCTCGAGCGTCATGCCCTTGCGGACGCGGCGGGCCGAGAAGCCGTAAATGTCGAGGTAGTGCTGGTTGAACATTACCAGCTTGAGTTCGGCCGACCAGACGCAAAAGCCGTAGGGAACCGACTGCAGCGCTGCGTCGAGCAGCAACGCGTCGGCGGCTTTTCGATCGGAACTGGCCGATAGCGCCTTCACTTCTGATCAGGCCCCCTCAAATCCCTGGTAATCAGCCGGGAACGCTAGCGAAGGGCAGTTAAGATGGTTTTAAGCCAGCTCCGCGCTATTCCAGCCCGACCTTCAGCATCTCGATCTCGGCCTTCAGCTTCTGGATTTCGAGCTCATAGAGCCGCGCGCAGTTGAGCCGGGTCGGGGCTTCGCCGAGCGGGATGATGACGCGGGCATAGGCGACAGCGCTTTGCGGCGCGTTATCATCGTCATTGCCATAGCCGGAATTGGAGTAGGCGCTCGACAGGTCGCCGCCTGCGATGCCCAGATCGAGATAGCCACCCGACGAGTTGATCGACTGGCTGCAGCGCACGCCTTCCGAGGTGGTGATCGAATCCTCGCCACCAGGGCCGACCGGCGGCGGTGGCAACAGCAATCCGTCAGCCGCCACGGCCGGCCATGCGGCCAGTATAGAGACCACAAACGCGCGGAAGGATAGGGCCATCCAGGGCCTTGGGCATGACACAGAGCGCAATTGTCCGCTCCTTTTTGGTTGGGTCGATGTCGAACGTCACGATGATGTTGCGGGTGATGCCGGGGCCCAGGGTGAGCTCGGCGGGCTTGACCACCACGCCTTTGGCCGAGGTCGCGTAGTCGGGCAGCATGGGCAGCAGCGCGAAAGTCATCCGCCGCTCATAGGGGTTGCCGACCTGCAGCCGGAAGGCCTTGCGATCGGACGGTGTGAGGCCGGACTTTTCCAGCGGCGACAGCGACTGGGCGAGCGCCGGGGCGACAATCGCCAGCCCAAGCACCAGGCATAGCGGTGCGATGATGGCCTTCAAGGATGACATGTGACGATGGTCCTCGTGGTGTAGGTGCCGGGGGCAAAGCCGTTGGGATTGTTGACTCGGTTGTGCACGGTCATGGTCAGGGTGACGGCGCCGAGCAGCCCGGTCGAAAAGTTGGTGGTCGAGCTGGTGTAGCCCTGGTTGGCCAGCTGGATCAGCCCGATCACCGCGGCGGTGTAGGCGACCTCGCGGGTTTCCAGGGCGGGGTTGTACCCGGCGGGGGACTGGATGACGGTCGGTGCGTTGACTGTCACCGAGACACCTGACAGCAGCGGCAGCACCATGGTCACCGTCGCCGGCGTGTTGCCGTTGACCTGCGAGCCGAGCACCGTGTTGCTCATCGAGTTCCTGAGCGTGCCGGATGCCGGCAGGCTGATGGAGCAGGCGAGCCCCGGCAGCGGCGCCAGCATGGCCGCCAGGGCGACGATGCTGGCGCCGAGCCGGTTCACGGGGCGCACGTGACGATGGTCCGGGTGGAATAGTTGCCATTCGGGAAGCCGTTGGGGTTGGTGATGCGGTTGTGGACCGTCAGCACCGATGCGGCGATGGTGGTGATGGGATTTGTCGTCTGGCTGGACGTATAGGCCTGGGTGATCGAGGAGAGACCGGTGGCGCCGGTATAGCGCACCTCGATCGCCTCGCCCGTCGCGACATAGCCACCGGCCTGTCCGGTGCGGGTGGGAGCGCCGACCGTCAGCGTGTTGGCGCCGATCGAGAGGATCGTTACGTGGGCGGCGTCGCCGCCGGCCTCTTCGGAGCCAAGCGTCGTGCCGGTGGCGTAGTCGAGGCCGAGGGTGCCGCCGTCGCTGGCGCTGAGCGTGCAACCGGGAATGACGGTGCCGGTGAAGTCGAGATTAACGGACTGGGCCGAAGCGGGCACAGTACCCGCCAACAGGCAGACGGTAGTCGCTACGACAAGTACTCGCATGACTCTACTCCGGGTACGCGATGAAACTCGCCCGAAGTGTCAGTATTTTATGGTTAATGAGAGCTAAAAATTGGCTTTGCTAGGCGTTAGTGCGCAAATCAAGCAGACGCCGACGCGCCGACCGGCAAGAAATGCCTAGCGGCCGGGCACGCAGTAACACGCATTTACATATGTGAGAGAGCGGAGGTGCACATCGCGGACCGGCCACGTCCAGATTTTTCGTCTCCCCACCCACCATCGAGTTGGAGGTGATAGCAGTGGTTCAGCCTGACATTCGTACTGCAAGTTCAACGCATTCCGGGGCTCAGCCGTTCAAGCCGGCTTGACCATCACGTAGTCGGTGAACTGGTAAGGCCCCATCTGCACCGGCACGTGCTGTTCCACCTCAAAGCCCTGCGAGCGGTAGAAGGCGATGGCGGCGGCGTTACCGTCGTTGACGTAGAGCGCCACCGGCAGCGCGGCGCCGAAATGGGCGCGGGCGGTGGCGATCAGTGCCTTGCCGAGGCCGAGGCCGCGGGTTTCGGCGAGGAGGTACAGCTTCTTGATCCAGACCCGGCCATCGGCGCGATAGGCCGAGACGAAGCCGACGTCGCGGCCAGCATGGGTGGCGAGCCAATACTGGTGGCCGCGCTCGGCGATGTCGGCCTCGAGCGTTTCGAGCGCATAGATCTCGGCGAGCATGCCGGGGATGCGGTCTTCCGGCAGGATGCCGGCAAAGGCCTCGGGCCAGATGCGATAGGCGAGGTCGGCCACCCGCGGCAGGGCGTCGGCGTCGATCGGGAAAATCAGCGGCTTGGACATGGCCCCGTTGTGACGCGCCGGCGATGGGGCTGGCAAGCCGGCTAGCGTCGTGTCAAAGACGGGGTGAACCCCACAGGTGTTGCGCCATGCCCGATTTCATTCCCGACCTGCCGGTGATGCTGGCCTTTGCAGTGGCGACCTTCGTGCTGATGATCACGCCCGGCCCGGACATGGCACTGCAGATGAGCCGCGCCATCAATTATGGCCGGGCGCATGGGCTGGCGGCAATGTTCGGGGCGATGGCCGGGATCATGGTGCACACCACGCTGGTCGCCTTCGGCATCTCGGTGCTGATCCTCGCGGCGCCGCCGCTGTTCATGGCGCTGAAGCTTGCCGGGGCGGTGTACCTGATCTGGCTCGCCTGGCAGGCGATCGCCCATGGCGGCGGGCTGCGGCTCACCGAAGCGGCCAAGAAGGTGCCGACGCTGTGGCAGAGCTTTGCCACCGGGCTCGGCATCAACCTGCTCAACCCCAAGGTGGTGCTGTTCTTCGTGACCTTCCTGCCGCAGTTCGTCGAAGCGCATGATCCGGCCGCGGCGGGGAAGCTCCTGTTCCTCGGCGCGCAGTTCGTGGTGCTGTCGATCCCGCTCGGGTTCCTGATCGTCTTTGCGGCGGAGAAGCTGGCTGCGGCGTTCAAGCGTTCGAAGTGGGTGGAGCGGGCGCTCAACTGGAGCTTTGCCGCAATCTTCACCGCCTTCGCCGCGACCATTCTCACCGCCCAGGCGCGGCACTAACCGATGAAGCGTTCCGCATGAACTACTCCCACGCCTTCCACGCCGGAAACTTTGCCGATGTGATGAAGCATCTGATCGTCACCCGGCTGGTCGAGTACCTGAAGAAGAAGGACGCGGCGTTTCGGGTGATCGATACCCATGCGGGGATCGGCAGATACGATCTGACCGGCGAGATCGCCAGGCGCTCGCCGGAATGGGTGGATGGCATCGGCAAGGTGCTGCAGGGCGGCTTGCCGCAAAAAGCACAGGCGCTGGCCGAGCCGTATCTGAAGGTGATTGCCGAGCTGAACCCGGGCGACAAGCTCGAGACCTATCCCGGCTCGCCGCTGCTGGTCCGCAAACTGTTCCGGCCGCAGGACCGGCTTTCGGCACTGGAGCTGCACCCAGAATACGCCAAGCGGCTCGGCACGCTGTTCGAGGGCGACGTGCAGGTGCGGGTGATCCATCTCGATGGCTGGCTGTCGCTCAACGCCCACGTGCCGCCCAAGGAAAAGCGCGGACTGGTGCTGGTCGACCCGCCGTTCGAAGAGCGCGGCGAGTTCGAGCGGATCGTCGATGGGCTGGTCAAGGCACATGGCAAGTTCGCCACCGGCGTCTATGCACTTTGGTATCCGCTGAAGGACACCCGCGCCGTGCACGATTTCATTTCGGCGCTGCGCGATACCGGGATTCCAAAAATGCTGAGGGCCGAACTCAGCGTCCGCCCGGCCTCGAATCCGCCGCGGCTGCATGGCTCGGGCATGATCCTCGTCAACCCGCCCTTCACGCTCGAGGGCGAGTTGCGCATCCTGCTGCCGGCGCTGGCGCAGCTGCTCGGCGACCCCGGCCAGGGCCGGCACAAGTTGGAGTGGCTGCGCGGGGAGGAGTAGGCGTCGGCAAGCACTGTGCCTGCCACCCCTCACCCGTCTCGGCCTTCGGCCGATCCACCCTCTCCCCGACGGGGAGAGGAATACCGACTGGGCAGCCGGCGGCCTGTTCTTCTCCCCGTCGGGGAGAAGGTGGCGCGCAGCGCCGGATGAGGGGTGGAGGCACCGGCGTCGCAGTCAAGACCGCCTACAGCTCGAACTCATAGTAGACCATCTTCTCGCCCTTGCCGCCGACCTTGGTGTAGAGCCCGTTGGCTTCGAGGTTGTCGAGTTCGGTGCCGAGCCAGGCTTCATGGCAGCCCAGTTCGCGGCCCCAGGCGAACATCGCCTCGACCATGCGGGTGGCGATGCCCTGGCGGAGATGGGTCGAGGCGGTGCCGACTTCGTCGATATAGAGCTCGGTGAGCTTATCCGGGTGGCGGTGGATCACCGCGGCGCACTGGGCGACCACCACGCCATTGTCGAAGGCGAGCAGCATCAGGTGTCCGGGTTCGAGCAGATAGGCTTCGAGCCGCTCGGGATGGATGGGTTCGTCGAACACGTCGGGCGCGATCTCGGCAAAGTCGAGCTCGTCGCCGGGTTGCATGCGTCGGATGTGGATGGGCATGGCTGGTCTCCGATGAAGGGAGGCGTCACCAGCGTTTCACCGTTTGCCGCGCTTTCGAACCGGAAAAGCCTGCAACTTTTCCTGAAAACGCTCCGGTAAGGCCGGATCAGACGTGCCGAAGGGCACCGCGCCGTGGTTGCCGCGCCGGGGCGGGCCAGCTAGGTGTAGCACCCCGCCGCCTTGCCCTTCAACTCACGCCGGTGGCGTGACGAGGTTCCGCCGTGTCGCTCAGTTCCAGCCTGGCGCTGTTCAAGCTGCCGTCGTTCACGCCCGCACTGCTGGCGATCCTCTGCTCAGTGCTCGCCGAGGCGGTCGGGTTCAGCTACATGGCGCTGCTGGCGGTGGAAAAGATCGGCATGAGCCCGCTGGAGCTCAGCGCCTTCCTGACGCTGTCGGCGATCTCCGGCATTGCGGTGACCACGGTCTTCGGGCACCTGCACGACCGGCGGCCGGTGCTGTGGCCGCTGTTCGTTTCACTGGGCGCCAAGGTCGTGGCTTTCGGGCTGTGCGCCGTGCTGACCCAGAGCTGGATGCTGATTGGCGTGGCCGTCGCGCTGTTCGGGCCGAGCTCGGCCTCGTTCGCGCTGATGTTCGCCATGGCCAAGGGCTATCTCGATCGGGTCGGCGGCGAGACGGTATCGCGCGGCATGGCGAGCCTCAGGGTGGCCTCGTCGCTGAGCTGGGCCATCGGGCCGGCGCTCGGCGCGGCCCTGGTGGCGGGCTGGAGTTTTACCGGCGTCTATGTCGGCGCGGCACTGCTGTCTGCGCTGGCGCTGGTGGTGGTGTTCGCATGCCGGATCAAGGTGGTCCCGGCCGCGACCGAGGCGCGGCAGAAGATCACGGCGGGCGTGGTGCTGGCGGCGGCGCCGGCAGTTATCGCCATGACGGCTTTTCACACCTCGATGTTCATGGGCTCGAACGCCATGTCGATCGTGGTGGCGCGGGAGCTGGGCAGCGAAGCCGATGTGGGGCTGCTGTTCAGCCTGTGCGCGGCGCTCGAAGTGGTGGTGATAGGGCTGTTCGTCATCCGACCGATGCGCCGAGCCAGCATCGGCCTCCTGGCGCTCGGTTTCCTGCTGTTTGCCGGCTACTTCATCATGGCGATCGTCTGGCCGACCTTGCTGTCGCTCTATCTGGGGCAGATCCTGCGCGCTGCAGGCATCGGCATCCTCAGCGTCGTCGGGATGGCTTACGTGCAGGAACTGCTGCCCGGCCGTGCCGGCGTCGCATCGGCCCTGTTCGGCAACGCCATGAGCGCCGGCGGCCTGCTTTCGGGATTGGGGACGGGCCTCTTCGCCGAAGCCTTCGGCTACTGGTCGATCTTTTCGGTCTGCACCGGCCTCTGCCTGGTGGGGGCGGCAGTGCTGTTCGTGCCCGCCGGACGACGGATAGAGGCTGCCTGAACGCCCGCGCGTCAGGCGGTGAGCGCGTCGCGCTCCTTCTTGGTCAGCCGTTCGGTTTCGCTCTTCAACTGTCCGCAGGCGGCGAAGATATCGCGGCCGCGCGGGGTGCGGACCGGGCTGGCATAGCCGGCATTGTTGACGATGTCGGCGAAGCGCTCGATGCGCGACGAGCTCGAGCAATCGTAATTGGTGCCGGGCCAGGGGTTGAACGGGATCAGGTTGATCTTGGCCGGGATGCCGGCGAGCAGCCGCACCAGCTCGCGCGCGTCGGCGTCGGAATCGTTGATGTCCTTGAGCATCACATACTCGAAGGTGATGCGGCGGGCATTGGAGAGGCCGGGGTAGTCGCGGCAGGCCTGGATCAGCTCCTTGAGCGGATACTTCTTGTTGATCGGCACCAGCATGTCGCGCAGCTCGTCACGCACCGCATGCAGCGAAATCGCCAGCATGACGCCGATCTCACGGCCGGTCGGCTCGATGAACGGCACGACGCCCGAGGTCGAGAGGGTAATGCGGCGCTTCGACAGCGAAATGCCGGCCTCGTCCGAGGCGATCAGCAGCGCCTGCTTGACGTTGTCGTAGTTGTAGAGCGGCTCACCCATGCCCATCATCACCACATTGGTGATGGCGCGGCTGTCGCCTTCCGAACCGCCGGAGCCGCGTGGCGCCGGCACCAGGCCACCGTCATTGGGGCGCACCCCGCCGGGGAAATCGCCCAGCCGCTCGCGCGCCATCAGGATCTGGCCGAGAATCTCGCCGGCCGTGAGGTTGCGCACCAGCTTCTGCGTGCCGGTGTGGCAGAACGAGCAGGTGAGCGTGCAGCCCACCTGGGAAGAGACACAGAGCGTGCCGCGATCTTCCTCGGGGATGTAGACGGTCTCGACTTCAACCGGCGGCAGCAGCGGGTTCTTGGGGTCACGGAAGCGGAACAGCCACTTGCGCGTGCCGTCGATCGAAACCTGTTCGGTGACGATCTCCGGCCGATCGAGCAGGAAGGTGTCGCTCAACTTCTGCCGGAAACCCTTCTGGATGTTGGTCATCCGGTCGAAGTCGGTGACGCCGTTGTGGTAGATCCAGTTCCATAGCTGCGACGCGCGCATCTTGGCTTCGCGCTCGTCGAGGCCGATGCCCATCATTGTGTCGCGCAGCTCCGGCTTCATCAGGCCGACCAGCGAGCTCCGCCCGGATTTCGGGCGGTCGGCCAAGGGTTTCGGACTGGCGTGATGATCGAGGTCGAGGGCGATACTCATGTGCGGGCGGCTCTCTCAGCGTGCGCATGCTTGGTGGTCGCGCGGTCGAGGTGGAAAAGTCTCACAACTTTTCCTGACCACGCTCCTTAGGGCGCGGCCTCTAACATAGTACCAGAGTTTGCGCAAAACACGGGGGTGGGAGGCTGGCTTGCACGGGGTGGGCGGCGGGTAGTACGTGGGCATCGCGGCTGTGGCCACCCCCACCCTTGATCCCTCCCCACAAGGGGGAGGGAGACGCATACTGCGGCGTCTCGGTTCCTTCGTCTCCCTCCCCCTTGTGGGGAGGGCAGCAAAGCTTGTGAGCGAAGCGAACTAGCGTCGCTGGGTTGGGGGGCCAAGCGCTGGATGAAGCGCTGCGAAGGATCAGCCGGTGCAGCCTTCGATGGCGCGGCTGGCGGCGGTGGCGCCCGATAACGAGAAGGTCTCGACGATGCGGATGCCCTTGTCGCTGGTGCCTTCGATGACCACGGTCGAGCCGGCCCGCAGCGCGCCTGCCAGGTTGTCGTTCTCGCTGGGGTTGAGCAGCCAGGCGGCGTCCTTGTCGGTGAACAGCTCGAAGCTCTGCCCGCTGACCGTGGCGGTGGCCGGGGTGTCGGGCGCGAAGATGAAGCCGGCGACGAGGTTCAGCTCGTTGCGGACGCTCTCGGACGGGCGGTTGGTCAGGTAGAGCCAGGCTTCAGTAAAATCGTCGGGACTGGGCGAGACTTCGGTCGGCTTACTCAGCGCGAAGCAGACCGGGCCGGTCGACTCGGTGGCGGTATAGGCGGTCCAGTCGCGGAACTCGCCGAGCAGCTTCACCGACTGCGCCATGGCCGCACCGGACAAGGCTGGGACAAGCAGCGTGGCGATGACCGGGAGAGCGCGGAAGTTCATAGGCTGGCCTCGAAGGTTTGGCGGTTGGTAGCAGGCAAAGCCTGATGGCATCAATCGCCGAACGCTCAGGAAGGCGTGAAGTTCACGCCCAGTATCAAACTTCCCGTCAGGTGCAGGCCTTGCTGATCTCGCCCAGCGCAGCGGTGACGCCCGACAGGCTGTAGCTGTCGGACATCTTGTTGCCCTTCTGCGAGGTGCCGTTGACGACGAGCTTGGTGCCCGCCTTCAGCGCCTCGACAAAGGTCGCTTCGTCGGCCTCGACGGCGAGCCAGGCGGCCTCGCCCTCGGTGACCATCGGGAAGGTCTTGCCGTCGACGGTGGCGGTGACGTTGGCATTGGAAGGGTGGAACGGATAGCCGACCTGGGTCTGCACTTCGTTCTTGGTGCCAAGGCCCTTACGGTTGATCACCAGGAAGTGGATCGGGCTGCGCCGCACCGGACTGCCGTTGACTTCCTTGGGGCTCCAGTCTTCCGGCTGGGCCGAGATGTAGCACATGGCGCCATTGGCATCGGCACCAGTCCAGGCGGTCCAGGACTTGAAGGTGCCCAGCTGTTTGATTTCCTGTGCGCCGGCCGGTGCAGCCGCCAGTGCGACAAAGACACTTCCGGCAACCAGAGCAGCCAGTGCCAAACGAGATGATGTCATCGCCCTAACATCCTTGAAGTTGCGCAACCAGCACCCGAGCATGGTGCCACGGCATGGTTACCAAGGTCTCAAACCGGCCGCGCATTTTGAGGTAGTGGCGACCTTAGCGGCAATCGTGTCGGCAATTTGACGCGCCAAATCGCCGAAAATCCTGTTTGGGCCCGCATGGTGAAGGAAGCGTTAACGCCCGAGCCTTGCGTCACGCCGCCAGCGGATAGCTCTGCTCGACCAGGTATGGCCCGCCGCCGACCGAATCCCGCGAGGAGAACAGCACGAAGCGGCCGACCTTGAATTCGAGCGGATTGAAGCGGCCGGAGAAGGCGATGAAGCGGGCCACCTCCTCGGCGGAGACGCCGCGCAGCCGCGCCAGCGCCACGTGCGGCACGAATTTCCGGCCCTCCGGGGCAAGGCCGCAACGCTGCAGCACCCGTTCCTGCGCCGCCTGCAGGCGGAGCAGCGCGGCATTGGATGAGCAGCCGGCGAACAGGGCACGCGGGGTGTTGCCGCCGAACGAGCCGAGATGATCGAGCTTGATGGTGAAGGCCTCGCTGTCGGCCAGCCGGTCGAGCATGTCGGTGACTTCGCTCGCCACATGGTGATCGACATCGCCGATAAAGCGCAAGGTAATGTGATAATTCTCGGTGTCGATCCAGCGAGCACCGAACAGGCCGCCGCGCTTGAGCGAGAGGGCGAGCCCCACCTCTGGCGGGACCTCGATTCCGGTAAAGAGCCTGGGCATCCGACCCTCCCTTTGCCGCGGTGAGCAAACGTGATTCGCGCTCATCTCCAGCTGAAACCTAGCGAGGCAGGATGGCTGCTGCAAGACGGCCGGCATGCATCGCCGGGGTGCCTGTCTCGTGAGGCGAACAGGTTTGGATAAACCGTTGAAGAACTGCGACATTAGAGAACGCTAAGGTGAGGGCCCGAAGTCTTGTATTGTGCGAAGGGTACCCTCATATTGTGTGATCGACGGCAGAGGCTCGGAGGAGCGCCCGTCACGTCGCCAGGAAAGGGATTTATTCGTCATGGCTGAATTCGACCGTCCGACTATCGCCGCTCAGCGGGCCGGAACCGCCGCGGCCATCGATGAGGGCCTGCGCAGCTACATGCTGAAGGTCTACAACTACATGGGCATTGGCCTCGTGGTGACGGGTCTCGTCGCCTACTTCGCCAACGCCTGGTCCACCACTACCGATCCGACGCAGGCAGTTGGCCAACTGGCCAACGGCACGCTGGTCACCCAGTGGGGTTCGCTGATCTACGCCTCGCCGCTGCAGTGGGTGATCATGTTCGCGCCGCTGGCATTCGTCCTGGTGCTGAGCTTCGGTATCAACCGACTCTCCGGCGCCACCGCGCAGCTGCTGTTCTGGGTGTTTGCGGCCGTCATGGGCCTCAGCCTCTCGTCGATCTTCATGGTCTATACCGATGCCTCGATCGCCAAGGTGTTCTTCATCTCGGCGGCCACGTTCGGTGCGATGAGCCTCTACGGCTACACCACCAAGCGTGACCTGACGGGCATCGGCAACTTCCTGATCATGGGCTTGATCGGCCTGATCATCGCCTCGATCGTCAACATCTTCCTCGCCTCCAGCATGCTCGACTTCGCCATCTCGGCGATCGGTGTGCTGATCTTCGTGGGCCTCACCGCCTACGACACGCAGAAGGTCAAGGAGAGCTACGACGAGGGCCTCGGCGCCGAGGTGCTGCAGAAGACCGCGGTGATGGGTGCGCTGTCGCTCTACCTCGACTTCATCAACCTGTTCCTGATGCTGCTGCGCCTGTTCGGCAACCGGGAATAATCGCCGAGCGCTTCCAGGAAGAGTCGTGAGACTCTTCCGCCTCGAAAGCGGGACTGATGTAAGGAATCAGCAAGTCTGATTGGAAATTTCGGGGGCCGCGATCTACCAGAGATCGCGGCCCCTTCGTTTTGCGAGCTCCCGATGTCCGACGTCGTCTTCCGTCCCTTCACCTGGTCCGACGTGCCCGCGATCACCGCGATCTACCGTCCCTATGTCGAGGAGACGGTGATCACCTTCGAGACCGAGGTGCCGTCCGAGACCGAGATGGCGGAGCGCTTCGGCAAGCTCAAGGCGCTGGGCCATCCGCTGATCGTCGCCGAACGGGCCGGCGCGGTGCTGGGCTATGCCTATGCCTCGTTCTACCGGCCGCGCGCCGCCTATCGCTTCACCTGCGAGGATTCGATCTATCTGCGGCAGGATGCGGTGGGGCAGGGGGTTGGCGGGCGGTTGCTCGACGAGCTGATGACGCAGAGCCGCGCTGCCGGCTTCAAGCAGATGATCGCGGTGATCACCGCCGAACGCGCCAATTCGGTGCGGCTGCACGAGAAAGCCGGTTTCCGCCATGTCGGGCGCTACGAGGCGGTGGGGTACAAGTTCGACCGCTGGCTGGACATCGTGCACCTGCAGAAGGCGTTGTGAGGCCTCGTGGCGACGGGCGAGGAACCGATCTTCCAGTGTGCCCGCGATGTGCTGTGGGTGATCCTCGAGCAGCCGTCACCGACGCTCAAGGATTTGGCTGAAGTTCTGGATCGGCTGGCTGTGGCCTATGCAGATGCGCCGGCAGGTGAGTTCACCGACAACGCCGCAGATCGGCCACGCGAGGACCTGCGTCGCGCCATCGGTCCCCGTTTCCCGCAGCTCGGGTTCTACGCCGACGTCGATCCGATGGACTTCGAGTTCAAGGAGGGCGTGGGAGACGGCATCGACGATCTGCTCGACATCGCCGAGCAGATGCTGGAGCTGCTCTGGATCTGCGAGCAGTTGAGTGCGGGCGACGCATTGTACGACCTGCATCTGCTCGCCAGCCACTGGATGGGGCACTTGCGGGGCCTTAGCCGTTACCTGCATGTGCTGCGCTACGGCAGCTCGTTCCATGAGGTCAGCGACCGGGGCTAGAGCCGCTTCTCCATCGGGTAGCAGAGCATACCGCGGTCGGCTTCGGCGGGGCCGGCATCCTGCCAGCCATTGGCGAGGTAGAAGCGGTGGGCGGTGCCAGTGCTGGTGAGCTTGGCATGACTGACGCCGGACTGGCGGATGCGCTGCTCGAGCGCGGCCAGCAGGGTCTTGCTGACGCCAGCGAAGCGGTGAGTGGGGGCGACGTAGTTGAGGCCGATCTCGTCGGCACCGGTGAGACAGCCGACAGCGGCGATCTCGCCATCGTGCTCGGCGACGAGGAACAGGGCACCGGGGCGTTCGAGCATCTTCAGCACCATCTCGGGCGTCTTGTTGCGCAGCCAGCCGGCAAGGATTTCGGCATCGTGGCGGTGGTCGGCGCTGCAGAGATCGCGGATCGAGGCGGTGAGCACCGCGCTCATCGCCGCGGCATCCGCCGGCACGGCCGGGCGAATGCTGATCATTTGACCAGCGCGAGTTCCAGTACGCGCAATACCGTGGTGAGGTCGTGGCCGCGTTTCAGGATGCGGCCCTCCTGGCTCAGCACCATGTACTGGCCCTGCTTGAGGCGGAGCCTGGGGTTCTTCTCGACCACGTAGAGCGGGCGCTCGGAAGCGCGCTTATAGATCGAGAACAGGGCGCGGTGCGGGAGGAAGTCGATGGCGTAGTCACGCCATTCGCCATCCACGACCTTGCGGCCATAGAGGTTGAGGATGGTCTGGAGTTCCTTGCGGTCGAAGGTCACCGCCGGCACGAAGCGGTTGTGATTGGCCGGCTGAAGTTCGGCGGGACCAGGGCTCGCGGCTGCTGCGAAATCGATGAGTAGCCCTGATCCAGACTGCTCGGGTTCGTCCACCATTGATCGGCCTCGTCACCTCGCTGTCATGATCGCGTCATTCGCAACGCTTGGCAAGCCGGTCGGATGCAACGGTCCGTATGGACACCTGGCTGGTACGCATCTGCCGCAAGCGTTAATGCAAAATCCCTATTTCGGTCACAATCCCTCCTAGTTGACGCCAGATTGACCCGGCACCTTAGCTCCATTGCCTCCAGTGGCCGGCAAGCGGGCTGACCGAGCCCCCAAACCACGATGCTCGTTTGCCGGCCGCCTCTTACATGCACAGTCATTCTCCTCCCGCCTGCGCAAGCTGGCGGGAGTTTTGTTTATCGGGCGTGGTGCCGCTGCCCCGACTTGGCTGGAGGATCAGCCCCATCATCGTGGCTTACCCCTCATCCGGCGCTACGCGCCACCTCGGGGCGAGGGCTACGCCCTCGTCCCGTGACCCGACGGGGAGAAGAATACGGAAGCATCGGCTATCACCTCTGTTCCTCTCCCCGTCGGGGAGAGGGTGGATCGGCCGAAGGCCGAGACGGGTGAGGGGTGGTAGCCACCGAGCAAAGTAGCACGCAACACCAACTTAATTAGCGCGCATGCGCCTTTGCGGGGATGACGCGGTGGTTGGGTCAGGATCAAGCGCAACCACTGAGCCGTGCAGCCTGATCGTCAAAAGCCCTAGCGCGTAAAGCTGGCGGCGCCGACGATCGGGCCGGGCAGGCCGGCGTGATCCTGCTGGATCAGGATGACGGCGCCGTTCGAGCGGCCGGTCAGCACTTCGCTCAGCGGCAAGGTGAGTTCGGCCCCGGCATTGGCCTTCCACATCCCCAGCACCTGGCGGCCGGTGACGATCTGCGTGTAGGCGACCTCTCGGCCCTCGTTCTCGCCGCGCTCGATGGTGACGTCGGCGCGATCGAGGAAGGTGACGAGCCAGATCATCGCATCGGCCTCACCGGGCCTGGCCGGCACCGAGACCTGCAGCATGTCATCGGGGGCCTGGCTGAGCTTGACGTCGAGCGGCAGGCTGGCGCCGCCCAGCGCGCCGTTCACCGCATCGCGCTTCGAGCCGACGAGACCACCCTTGCCGTTGACTACCAGCTGCGGCGTGAAGATGCGGGAGGAGCCCCAGCTTTCGGCATAATCGCGCTGCCGGTCGGAGTTCTCTTTGGTGCCGAACGTGTCCTCCCAGCCGATATAGTCCCAGTAGTCGACATGGTAGGCGAGCGCCACGACGTCGGGGCGCTTGCCCATCTCATCGAGCATGGCGTCGGCCTTCGGGCAGGATTTGCAGCCCTGCGAGGTGAACAGCTCGAGCACGGCTTTGGGCGCAAGCTTGATCTCCCCGGCGAGGGCTGTGGAGATCAGGGCAAGCGAAAGGGAGACGCCGCAAAGGATCGAACGAAAAAGCATGGCGACGTTTGTAGGCAGGCGGGTTGTCCCGCGCGAGTCAAATCGGCGCGACTTGGCGTGATGGGGATTGGGATGGTCCAGTCGGCAACCCTCTCCCGTTTACGGGGGAGGGGGGACCACGCGAAAGCGTGGTGGGTGGGGGGTGCCCCACGCGCTGAACGAAGATCGTGCCCGACGCACTACAGTGCGCGGCTGGGCGGGGTCAGAGTTTGTGGCTCCCCCCTCCCACCAGCCTTTCGGCTGGTCCCCCCTCCCCCGCAGGCGGGAGAGGGTACGCCGACTGCACCTTTCGCTAGTGCTTAAGCCGCGACCAAGTTGCGGAGCACGTAGTGCAGGATGCCGCCGTGCTGGTAGTATTCGAGCTCGTTGACGGTATCGATGCGGCAGCGGGTCGAGATTTCCTCGATGCGGCCGTCGGCGCGGACGATCTTCACCTTGACGGTGGAGCGCGGGGTCAGCGTGGTCAGCCCCTCGATCGAGACGGTTTCGGTGCCGTCGAGCTTGAGGGTCTGCCAGCTTTCGCCGTCGGCGAACTGCAGCGGCAAAACGCCCATGCCGATCAGGTTGGAGCGGTGGATGCGCTCGAAGCTCTGGGCGATGACGGCGCGGACGCCGAGCAGGCGGGTGCCCTTGGCGGCCCAGTCGCGCGATGAGCCGGTGCCGTATTCCTTGCCGGCGAAGATCACCAGCGGGGTGTTGGACTTCTGGTAGGCCATGGCGGCGTCGTACATCGGCATGACTTCGCCGGTCGGGCCCTTGGTGAAGCCGCCTTCGACGCCCGGCACCATCTGGTTCTTGATGCGGATATTGGCGAAGGTGCCGCGCATCATCACTTCGTGGTTGCCGCGACGGGCGCCGTAGGAGTTGAAATCCTTGGGCGCTACCTGGCGATCGACCAGGTACTTGCCGGCCGGTGTGCCGGCCTTGAACGAGCCGGCGGGCGAGATGTGGTCGGTGGTGATCGAATCGAGGAAGAGGCTGAGGACCCGCGCCTCGTGGATGTCGGTGACCGGCGCCGGCTCCATGGTCAGGCCCTCGAAATACGGGGGGTTCTGCACATAGGTGGAGCTGGAGTTCCAGCGATAGGTCTCGCCGCCGTCGACGGCAATGGCCTGCCAGTTCTCGTCGCCCTTGAACACGTCGGAGTAGCGGCCGAGGAACATTTTTGGGGTGATCACCGTGCGAACGATGTCGGCGATCTCCTGGTTGGTCGGCCAGATGTCCTTGAGGTAGACCGGCTTGCCGTCCGAACCGGTGCCGAGCGGATCGGTGGCGAGGTTCTTGTTCATCGAACCGGCAATGGCATAGGCGACGACCAGCGGCGGCGAGGCCAGGTAGTTGGCGCGCACGTCGGGGTTCACCCGGCCTTCGAAGTTACGGTTGCCCGAAAGCACCGAGGCTGCGACCAGATCGTTGGCGTTGATGCATTCCGAGATGGCTTCCGGCAGCGGGCCGGAATTGCCGATACAGGTGGTGCAGCCATAGCCGACGAGGTTGAAGCCGAGCGCATCGAGATCGGCCGAGAGGCCAGCGGCGTTGAGGTAGTCGGTCACCACCTGCGAGCCGGGGGCCAGCGAGGTCTTGACCCACGGCTTCGAGGTCAGGCCCCTGGCCCGCGCCTTACGGGCGACGAGGCCGGCGGCGATCAGCACATTGGGGTTCGAGGTGTTGGTGCACGAGGTGATGGCGGCGATCACGACATGGCCGTCATTGAGGCCGTACTGCTCACCGCGGACCGGCAGCGAAGCCTCTTCGGGGATATCGTCGACGCCGGTGGCGCCTTCATCGACGAAGCGGCTCTCGCCCTTGCTCTCAGGCAGCGCGGTGCGCTCCTTGCGGCCGCCGGCCAGATCCTTCATTGCCTCGGCGAATTTCGGCGCGGCATCGACCAGCGAAACGCGGTCCTGCGGGCGCTTGGGGCCCGAGAGCGAGGGGACGACCGTGGTGAGGTCCAGCGACAAGGTATCGGTGAACAGCGGATCGGGGCTCTCGGTGGTGCGGAACATGCCCTGGGCCTCGGAATAGGCCTTCACCAGCGCCACGCGATCGGCATCGCGGCCGGAAGTCTCGAGGTAGGTCAGGGTGTCGGAATCGACCGGGAAGAAACCGCAGGTGGCGCCGTATTCGGGGGCCATGTTGGCGATGGTCGCCTGGTCTTCGAGGCTGAGGTAATCGAGGCCCGGGCCGTAGAACTCGACGAACTTGCCGACCACGCCCTTCTTGCGCAGCATCTCGGTGACGGTCAGCACCAGGTCGGTGGCAGTGATGCCTTCGTTGATCTTGCCGGTCAGCTTGAAGCCGATGACTTCGGGGATCAGCATGGTGATGGGCTGGCCGAGCATGGCCGCCTCGGCCTCGATACCGCCGACGCCCCAGCCGAGGACGGCAAGACCGTTGACCATGGTGGTGTGGCTGTCGGTACCGACCAGCGTATCGGGGTAGGCATAGAGCTCGCCCGATGTTTCGTCTTTACGGGTCCAGACGGTCTGCGCCAGATATTCAAGGTTCACCTGGTGGCAGATGCCGGTGCCGGGCGGCACGACGCGGAAGTTGTCGAAGGCTTTCTGGCCCCAGCGCAGGAACTCGTAGCGTTCGCCGTTGCGCTCGTACTCGAGGTCGACGTTCTGCAGGAAGCTCAGCGGGGTGCCGAACGAGTCGACCATCACCGAGTGGTCGATGACCAGGTCGACCGGTACCAGCGGGTTGATCTTCTGCGGATCGGCGCCGAGCTTGGCGGTGGCGTCGCGCATCGCGGCAAGGTCGACCACGGCGGGGACGCCGGTGAAATCCTGCATCAGCACGCGGGCCGGGCGGTAGGAGATTTCGTGCTCGGAGATGCGGGTGCGCAGCCAGTCGGCCACGGCCTCGATATCGGCCCGGGTGACGGTGACGCCATCCTCGAAGCGGAGCAGGTTCTCCAGCACCACCTTCATCGAGTGCGGCAGCTGCGAGACACCCTTCAGACCGTTCTGTTCCGCCAGCGGAATGGAGAAGTAGCTGTAGGTCTTGTCCCCGACGGTGATCGTGGTTCTGGACTTGAAGCTGTCGAGGGATTTCGAGGTCACGGGTGTCGCCTTCACGCGCTGGTGTTGCAAGGCGCCGCCCGGTCCTGACGCCGGACCGTAAAAGGCCCGGGAGACCGGGGGCAGAGGTCGTCTGACTGGAAGCATTCCAATCTAGCGCTGGCTTATAGAGAAACTACATGACGCTTGCCAGTGGTCACTTGGGTTCATTAGGCATGGCGGCCATGAACCAGCCGACGCTCGCTTCCGAGGCCTTTCAACCGCAGTTGAGCGTCAGCGGCCTCACCGTGCGGCGCGGCGAGCGGCTGCTGTTCGCCGATATCGCGTTCGAGCTCAAGCCGGGGAACGTGCTGCTGCTGCGCGGTCCGAACGGGGTGGGTAAGTCGACACTGCTGCTGGCGCTGGCCGGAATCGTGCGGCCGGATGGCGGCACCATCGCCGGCGCCGAGCGGACCGAGCTGCACCTGCTCAACTACCAGAGCGGGCTGAAGGGGCGGCTGACGGTCAGTGAGAACCTGGAATTCTGGCAGGCGATGAACGGGGCGAACGGGGTCGGGGTCGACGAGGCGCTCGAGGCGGTGGGGATCGGCGGGCTGGGGGTGCTGGAGGCGGGGTACCTCTCATCGGGCCAGCTACGGCGCCTGTCGCTGGCTCGGCTATTGGTCAGCGCCCGGCCGATCTGGCTGCTGGATGAGCCGAGTGCGGCGCTCGATGCCGAGGGCGAAACGCTGCTCGGGCGCCTCATCGATGCGCATCGGCAGCGCGGCGGCATCGCGGTGATCGCCACGCACCACGACCTGAGGCTTGCCGATAAGGCTGGTGTCGAGACGTTGACCCTCGGGGGCGCGGCATGAGGGCGTTCCGGGCCTTGATCGGGCGCGACCTGAAACTGGCGTTTCGCGCCGGCGGCGAGGCGCTGACGCTGGTGCTGTTCTTCATCATGGTGGCGGTGATCGTGCCGTTCGCCATCGGGCCGGACCGGCCGCAGCTGACCCGGCTGGCCCCTGGGATCGTGTGGATCGCGGCGTTCCTCTCCATGCTGCTGGGGCTCGACCGGCTGTTCCGCAACGATGACGAGGATGGCTCGCTGACCCTCTTGCGGCACGCCGAGCTGCCGCTCGAAGCAGTGGTTGCCGCAAAAGTGATAGCGCATTGGCTGGTGACGGCGCTGCCGCTGCTGCTCGCCACGCCAGTGTTGGCGCTGCTGCTCTCGATGTCGTGGGCGCAGTGGGGGCAGACGGTGCTGGCTTTGCTGATCGGCACGCCGGCGCTGGTGAGTTTTGGCGCGCTGGGCGCCGCGGTGACGGTGGGGCTGAGGCGCGGCGGGCTGATCGCACCGGTGCTGATCCTGCCGCTCGCCATCCCGGTGATGATCTTCGGGGTGGGGATGATGGATCCGCTGGCCGGCAGTGGCGCGACATTGTTCCTCATTGCCTTGAGCCTCGTGGTGACGGCCTTTTCACCGTTCGCGGCTGCGCTTGCCTTGCGCGTGGCCGGGGAATAGAGCGAACAGCATGTCCGTCGATACCGTCAAACAACCCAACTGGTTCAGCCGCCTGGCGCATCCGGGGCAGTTTCTCGCCTGGTCGCGTTACCTGGTCTGGCCGCTCGCCATTGCTACCCTCGTGAGCTTTGCCATCGGGCTGTGGTTCGCCTTCTTCAACTCGCCCGAGGATTACCAGATGGGCGACATGGTGCGCGTCATGTACGTGCATGTGCCCAATGCCTGGCTGAGCCAGCTGGTCTATGGGGTGATGGCGGTTTCGGCGCTCGGCACGCTGGTGTGGCGGCATCCGCTGGCCGATGTCGCCAACAAGGCGGCGGCGCCGCTCGGCGCGGTGTTCACCGCGCTGGCGCTCTATACCGGCTCGTTGTGGGGCCGGCCGACCTGGGGCACGTTCTGGGAATGGGACGGGCGCATGACCTCGACCCTGGTGCTGCTCCTGATCTATCTGGGCATCATCGCGCTGTGGCGGGCCTTCGACGACCAGTTGAAGGCCGGGCGGATCATTGCCATCGTGACGTTGGTCGGGGCGCTCAATATCCCGGTGATCAAGTTCTCGGTCGACTGGTGGAACACCCTGCACCAGCCGGCGAGCGTCTTTACGGCCTCGGGGCCAAAGATGCCGGGCTCGATCCTCACGCCGCTGCTGGTGATGATGCTGGCCTTCACGCTACTGTTCGCGCTGTTGCAGGTGGTGCGGATGCGGACCGAGATTCTGCGCCGACGGGCCGAGACGTTGAGCCGGCAGGCCGCGTTGAGCGCCCACACCACCGGCTTCGCCGGCCCCCCTCCCGTGCCCCGCGGGGGAGAAACAGGAGGCGCCAAATGATCGGCGATGGCGCGCATATCGAGTTCATCGCCTGGGCCTATGTGGGGGTGGCGCTGCTGACCGTGGCGCTGGTCGCCTATGTGGCCTGGGACGCGCTGAGGGTCGATGCGCGGCTCAAGGCGCTCGACAAGGCGGGCATCCGCCGCCGCTCGGACGAGAGCAAGCGTTGAAGCGCCTTCTCCTCGCGGTCTTGCCGCTGCTGCTGCTGGTCGGGCTGGTCGCGGTGTTCGCGCTGAACATGGACCGCGACCCCAGCCTCGTGCGCTCGGTGCTGATCAACAAGCCGGCGCCGAGCTTTGCCTTGCCGGCGGTGGCCGGCACCGGGGTCGATGGGTTCGATACGGGATCGCTCCAAGGCCAGGTGACAGTGGTGAACGTGTTCGCCAGTTGGTGCATTCCGTGCCGCGAGGAACATCCGCTGCTCGAGCGGCTAAAGGCCGAGACCGGGGTGCGGATTTTCGGCATCAACCAGAAGGATGCGCCGGAAAACGCCGCGGCATTCCTCGCCGAGCTCGGCAACCCGTACCAGCGGATCGGCGGCGATGCCGACAACCGGGTGTCGATCGACTGGGGCGTCTATGGCGTGCCGGAGACCTTCGTCGTCAATGCGGCGGGGATCATTACCTTCAAACATGTGGGGCCGATCTCGCCGGACTCGCTGGAAAAGGAATTGATCCCGGCGATCGAGAAGGCCAAAGCGAGCTGAACCAACGGCCTGGGTCGGGAACCTCCACCGACCGGCGCACATTCTCCCCTTACCGCCTCAAGCGGAGCCAAGAGGAGAGACACCATGCAAACCAGTCCCAGCCTGCGTTTGGTCGAAAAAGGCATGCGGGTATTCGATCGCGAGCACCACGAGATCGGCAAAGTCGAGTGGGTGCAGTTCGGCGATGACGACCCCGAAACCCCCGAGGTCGAAGCTGCCGGACCATCCGATCTTCCTCGCGATGATACCCTGATCGACGTGGTGGCACGGGCCTTCACCGACGACGACGTACCCGAGGAGGTTCGTAACCGGCTGGTGCAGCAGGGCTTCGTCAGGATCGATGCCGACGGGCTGTTCGCCGCCGACCGCTACGTGATGCCGGAGCAGATCGACTCGGTGTCGGGCGACGGCATGACGCTGAACGTCACCAAGGACGAGTTGCTCAAGCATTAAGGCCAGCTACGGGCTCCAGCTGTAGCGCCGGAGCTGGCCGACCCCCACCCCTGTCCCCTCCCCGCAAGGGGGAGGGTGACCCTTCCACCGACATCGCAGTTTGCGTCTCCCTCCCCCTTGCGGGGAGGGATCAAGGGTGGGGGTCTACAGCCACCGGCCTCGACACTTAAGGAAGCGGGTCCATCGGGGGGATCACCTCGATGGGCTGCTTGGGGTCGGCAGCGTATTTGGTGAGCAGCGGCAGCTGCAGCATCGAGAAGACGATGGTGATCGGCATCACCGCCCAGAGCTTGAAGCCGGCATAGAACTTGTCGGCGGCATCGGGGTCGGTGAAAAACAGGCCCGAGCCGCGCCACGCGACTTCGTTGAGCGCCGCCAGGAGGAAGAAGAACAGCCCCCAGCGCATGGTCATCACCTGCCAGCCCTTGGGCTGCAGATGGTAGACCTCGCCGAACACGTATTTCAGCAGCGACTGGCCGAACACCAGCCCGCCGAGCAGGGTGGCGCCGAACAGCGAGTTGACGATCGTCGGCTTGATCTTGATGAAGGTGGAATCCTGCAGCAGCAGGGTCAGCGTGCCGAAGATCAAGACCACGATCAGCGTCACCAGCGGCATCACCGCGACGCGCTTGAACACCAGCCAGGAAATGCCGAGCGAGATCACCATGGCGACCATGAACGGCGCGGTGGCGAAGATGATCGGGCTCCTGAACATCGAGCGCAAAGCCGGGCTGGCGTCGAGCCAGCTCTCGCCAAACGTGGTGCAGAGGAAAAAGATCAGCAGCGGGCCGAGCTCGAGCCCGATGCGGATCAGCTGCGGACGCAGCTCCGCCCAGTTCACTTCGGCGTCTTTGGTCTCTTCGGTCATTCTGCGGTCCTTGCGATCGCGGCGGCGAAGTCGCGCGCGGCGAACGGCTCAAGATTGTCGACGCCCTCGCCGACACCGATGAAGTGCACGGGCAGGGCAAATTTGCGGGCAATGGCGACGAGGATACCGCCGCGCGCCGTGCCATCGAGTTTGGTCATCACCAACCCAGTGACGCCGGCACGTTTGCCGAAGATTTCGACCTGATTAAGGGCGTTCTGACCGGTGGTGGCGTCAAGCGTCAGCAGCGTTGCGTGCGGCGCCGAGGGCTCGACCTTTTTGATGACGCGGATGATCTTCTCGAGCTCGCTCATCAGCTCGTCGCGGTTCTGCAGACGGCCGGCGGTGTCGATGATCAGGATATCGGCGCCCTCGGCCTTGGCACGTTCTACCGCCTCGTAGGCGAGGCCGGAGGCATCGGAGCCGGCGGGCTTGGTGACCACCGGCGCGCCGGTGCGATCCCCCCAGACCTGCAATTGTTCAATCGCAGCGGCGCGAAAAGTGTCGCCGGCGGCGAGCATTACCTTCTTGCCCTCAGCCCGGTAGAGGCTCGCGAGCTTGCCGATGGTGGTGGTCTTGCCGGTGCCGTTCACCCCGACCATCAGGATGACATAGGGTTTGGTGCCGGCATCGATGAGCAGCGGCTGCGCCACCGGCTCGAGCACCTTGACGATCTCGGTGGCCAGCACATCGCGCACTTCGTCCGAACTGATGTCGCGATCGAAGCGGTCGCGGCGCAGCGCCGCGGTGACGTCGGTCGCCATGTCGACGCCGAAATCGGACTGGATCAGGATGTCCTCGAGGTCATCGAGCATCGCCTGATCGAGCTTCTTCTTGGTGAAGACGGCGGCGATCGAGCCGGTGAGCTGGTCGGACGAGCGCTTCAACCCGGAGGCGAGGCGCTGCAGCCAGTTCTGCTTCTTCGGCGGTTCGGCCGAAGCGACGGGGGTCGGGACCGGCAGCACCGGCGCGGGCTCGGGCGCGTGCTGCTCCTCGACTTCCTCGATATAGGCGGGGGTCGCTTCGGGTGGGCCGGCGGGCGGCTCGGAGCCGGTCTCCGCCGGACCTTCAATGCGCTGGCTCTGCTCATGCAACGCCTCTTCGAGAGCGATTTCCTGATCTGGCGGCAGCACCAGCGGCGCGGTCTCGACGATGTCATCGAGGATGATATCGGCGACCAGTTCGTCTTCGACCGACGGCTCAGGTTCAGCGGGCGGCGCGGGCGGGGCCGGCGGCGCCTCGGGCGTGACCAGCTCGCCGGCTTCGTGCATCGCCTCTTCGAGGGCGATTTCCTGGTCGGGTGGCAGCACCAGCGGCGCGGCCTCGACGACGTCGTCGAGAATGATGTCGGCGACCAGTTCTTCTTCAACAGAAGGCTCGGGCTCGACCGGCGGCTCCTCGGAGGCATCCCACTCCGGCGGCGGCGACGGCGGCGGCGCACCCGGCGTGACGAGCTCACCCGCTTCGTGCATCGCCGCTTCGAGAGCGATTTCCTGGTCGGGCGGCAGGACGAGCGGCGCGGCTTCGACGACCTCGTCGAGGACGATATCGGCTTCCAGTTCCTCGGCCACGCTGGGCTCGGGGGCGGGCGCCGGGGCGGGCTTGTCGCCGCCACCGAACAGGCGCTGGAAGAAGCCTTTTTTCTTTTGTTCGGCCATCAGGCTGCGGACCTCAGTGCTTCGCCGACGAGGTTGCCATTGGCGAAATGGGTAATACGGGCGGAGACGATTTCTCCAGGCAGGTGACCCGGGAGTGAACAGGTGACGAACTGTTCCTGCCGGCCGATGCCGTCCTTTTCGATCAGCACGTTCTCGACCATGCCGATGCGCGACAAAGCCAGCTTCTCGTATTGGGTTTCACCCACGGCGCGCAGCCGGGCGGCGCGCTCCCGGGCGATGCGGCCATCAACCTGCGGCATGCGCGCCGCCGGGGTGCCGGGGCGCGGGCTATAGGGGAAGACGTGGAGGTAAGTGAGTTCGGCTTCGGTGACAAAGCTCAGCGAGTTCTCGAACATTTCGTCGGTCTCGGTGGGGAAGCCGGCAATGATGTCGGCGCCAAAGACGATGTCGGGACGGAACGAGCGGAGCTTTGCCACCACCTCGAGCGCGTCGCTGCGCGAGTGGCGGCGCTTCATCCGCTTCAAAATCATGTCGTCGCCCGACTGCAGGGAAAGGTGCAGATGCGGCATCAGCCGGCGATCCGACGCTATGGCGTCATAGAAAGCCGGGTCGGCTTCGATCGAGTCGATCGAGGAGATGCGCAGCCGCGGCAGGTCGGGCACGTGGCGGAGGATCTGCTGGGTGAGCTTGCCCAGCGTCGGGGTGCCCGGCAGGTCGGGGCCATAGGAGGTGATGTCGACGCCGGTGAGCACGACCTCGCGATAGCCGTTGCCGACCAGCTTCCTGATCTGCTCGACCACCAGCCCCATCGGCACCGAGCGGGAAGGCCCGCGGCCAAACGGGATGATGCAGAAGGTGCAGCGGTGGTCGCAGCCGTTCTGCACCTGGACGAAGGCGCGGGCCCGGCCATCCATGCCCTCGATCAGGTGCGCGGCGGTCTCGCGCACGCTCATGATGTCGTTGACCTGCACCTTGTCGTTGAGCGGCACGCCGAATGCTATGGGAGCATAGCTTTCGGCCTTGAGCTTATCGGCATTGCCGATGACCAGGTCGACTTCTGCCATGTCGCCGAACGAACGCCCCTCGGTCTGCGCGGCGCAGCCGGTGACGATGATGCGGCGCTCGGGGTTGTCGCGCTTGGCCTTGCGGATGGCTTGCTTGGCCTGCCGGACCGCTTCGGAGGTGACGGCACAGGTATTGATGATGATGGTGTTGTCGAGCCCGGCCTTTTCGGCTTCCGCCTTCATCACTTCGCCTTCATAGGCGTTGAGGCGGCAGCCAAAGGTCAGCGTTTCGATCGACATCAGGCCGAGACCTGGGCGCTAGAATCCTGGTCGCGCCGCCAGGTGCCGGTGAAGGGCTCGAAGCTGCCGGAGAACTCGAACTCGGCCGGGCCGGTGAGCAGCACGTGATCGTCGGCACGCCACTCGATGACGAGATCGCCCCCCGGGAGCGTTACCGTGGCCTTGCGGCCGGTGCGGTGGGTGCGGGCGCCATTGACCAAAGCGGCGCAGGCGGCGGTGCCGCAGGCCCGGGTGAGGCCGGCGCCGCGTTCCCAGGTGCGGAGGATAATGTGATCGGGCGCCACCACCTGGGCGATCGAGATATTGGCGCGCTCGGGGAAGATCGGGTGGTTCTCGAGCAGCGGCCCAAAGCGATCGAGGGCGTAGTTGCCGACATCGTCCTCGACCCAGAAAGTGGCGTGCGGGTTGCCCATCGAGGCCACCGACGGGGTATGGAGGATCGGCGCATCGATCGGCCCGATCTGCAGCTCGATGCCGGTGGTGTCGTAGAATTCCTCGGCCAGGGGGATTTCTTCCCAGCCGAAGCGGGGCTTGCCCATGTCGACGGTGATCGAGCCATCCGGATGCTCGTCGCCGGTCAGGATGCCGGCGAGGGTTTCGAAGACGAAATGCTTCTCGCCGGTTTCGGCGCTCAGCGCCTGGACGACGCAGCGCATGCCGTTGCCGCAGGCCTGGGCCAGCGAGCCGTCGGAGTTGATGATCTCGATGTAATGCGCGGTACCCGGGGTGCGCGGATCATGGATCGCCATGATCTGATCGTAGCGGGTGGCCGGGCCGGCATTCAGGGCGACGGCCGCCGCCGGGGTGACGCGATCGGCACGGCCGCGCATGTCGGCGACGATGATCTCGTTGCCGAGCCCGTTCATCTTGAGGAATGGGGCGGTTGACATGGGCGTGACCTGCTGGGTCTCAGTTGAGGCTGTATATGGCTGAACTGACGGGAAATTGCCAGTGGCGGGGTAAGAGCGACTTCACCGGCGCCATTCCGCGAAGGCGGGAACCCAATGGGATGCTTTCGCGGCGGGTGAGGAGGCGAGATCGCACTGGGTTCCCGCCGACGCGGAATGACGCCGGCGGTGATGCAGCTACTTCGCTGCCCGTGCCGCGAGGTGCGCCAGCAGCGGTTTCAGTTCCGGCGGCGGGGCGCGTTCGATGCGGCGGTATTCTCGGCCGTCGACGGTGCGCTCGAGCATCTTGGCATCGACCATGGCACGGCGGATCAGCGCGTGATCGCCGAAATCGTGCCAGTCGCGAAGGTGATCGCTGATCTCGCGTTCGGAAAACACCGTCTCGGGCGGGAGGCGCGACCAGAACACCCATTGGCTGAGGGTCTGGAGGTTGAGCCGCGATGGCCAGCTCATCAGCACACCGCCGTCGTCGAAATAGCGCGCCGCCTTTTCCACCTGGTTCAGGTCGGCGGGCGGAGCCGGCTCGGCCGCCGCGGCTAGGCGGCCGGCGGTGCCGGCATCGGCGCGCAGGTGCTGGTAGTTGGAAAAGCCGGCAGCCTTGGCGATGAGGTTCAACAGCTCGACATGGCTGGGTACGCAGTCGTGCTGGGTCAGCGCCTGGCGGAGCGTCTTGGCGAAGGGGGAGAGGTCGTCCACCCGGAGGGGGACAGCAGTTCTGGTCATTTCAACTCATCCTCGTCGTGCCGAACTCCCGGGGAGGAGGTTCGCGGTCGCCGGCTTGCGAGGCGGCACAAGGATAAGTGCGGCTCACGACGATAAAGCAGGTTTAGCTCCCCGGATGGGGCGGCGACGCCTGGGTGAACTGCGGACCCGGCGAAGATGTAGCGCCGCTGGGGAAAGCCGGCAACGGCCATGTTCAGGTCACGTTCGGCCGCGCTAGTTCTGGCGGGACCGAAGGGGGGAGTCGCTTGGCCGGAATTGCGTTGCGCCATCGCTGGGCCGTGGAGCTGTTGGCCCCGAAGGCCGGGGAAGTTGTGCTGGAGATCGGCTGCGGCCATGGGATCGCCACCGGGCTGGTGCTGGCGGCGGGCGCCGACGTGGTGGCGGTCGACCGCTCGGGCAAGATGGTGGCGGCGTGCATCAAGCGCAACGAAGGGGGCGGTCGGCTCACCGCCTTCGAGAGCGATTTCGAGACGCTCGACCTGGGTGCGCTGGACGCAGCCTTTGCAGTGAACGTCGATTTCCCGCGCCATGCGGATCGCGGCTGGGCGAAGAAGTTCAGCGACGTGATCAAGCCAGGCGGCCGGGTGGTGCTGGTGCTGGAAGCCCCGGCGATCCGCACGGCAGACCGCTTCGCCATGACGGCAGCCGCGGCGCTGGCGGACGCCGGCTTTCGCGTCGATACCGAATTGGGGCAGGGGATGGTGGCGGTACGGGCCGAGCGGATTGGCTAGTCTGCAGGCGATTCAATCTTGTTCGAAGTACGAATCGAGATATGTTCTTGTTTTGATCACGTAGGGGCGATGGCAATGGCGCCAGACGGTCAGAGCAACAGGTTGGCGAAGATTGCATTCGAGGAAGCGCTGCGACGGCAACGAAAGCAGGCGGCTGATGCGATCCTCGAAGCGCCAGATACCTCGATTGAGGAACTGATACGCCAGTTCGAGGACGCCTCGCATCTGGACGATGAGGGTGGGCAATACTGGTTTGCTCGAGACCTCCAGCTCCTACTTGAATACGCCAAGTGGGATAATTTCCTGTCTGTGGTGGCTAAGGCGAGAGAGTCCTGCGAACGAGCGGGTCAGGCGGTTGAGGACCATTTTGCCGACGTCGGCAAAATGGTCTCGCTTGGGTCGGGTGCTGAGCGGGAAATCGATGATGTGGTGCTGAGTAGGTACGCTGCGTATCTGATCGCGCAGAATGGCGATCCGCGTAAGCGCCCGATCGCATTTGCCCAGACCTACTTTGCCATCCAAACCCGTAGACAGGAGATCGAAGACAGCGTCCACGAAGAGTATGGGCCATTGTCCGAAGATGAGAGGCGTGTCTTGCTACGGGACGAGATCAAAGAGCACAATCGCCATCTCGCCAGTGCTGCGAAGAATGCGGGAGTCCGCGAAGGCATCGAGTACGCGATCTTCCAGACCGAAGGCTACAAGGGTCTCTATGGTGGGCTGGATGTGCCGGGAATACGTCGCCGAAAGGGCCTTAATCCCAAGCAGCATATTCTTGATCACATGGGCAGTACGGAGCTGGCTGCCAATTTGTTCCGAGCGACACAGACCGAAGAAAAACTAAGGCGGGATAAGATCCAAGGGAAGGATGCCGCCAATCGAACCCATTTTGAGGTAGGTCGGAAGGTTCGGCAGACGATCGACGATATTGGTGGGGTCATGCCCGAACGTCTGCCCCCGGCCGAAGACGTCAAGAAGGTCAGCCGGAGGCTCAACAAAGCCCTCAAGAATACGAACAAGAGGCTGATTGATTAGGTGCGGGCCGAGCGCGTTCCTTGACTCGGCCGCATTTCCTCTCTATCGAGCCCGACACTTCATCAGGTTCGAACGCCTGACTGCCGACCGGGACCCGCAAAGGTATAAAGAGATCCCGGAGGCCAACACCCGACAGCGCGATGCGCCCTCGGGTGGGTTTGGCGTTTGCGCGGATGTTGCCATCCTTGGATGGCGGATAAGACCAGGACTACCTATCTCCGGGTCCGGGGCAGGGATGCTGCGGAACCAAAGGAACCAAAATGTTCGAAAGCCTTAGCGACCGGCTTGGGAAAATCTTCGAGGGTCTTCGGGGCCGCGGCGCACTCAACGAGAGCGACGTGGATGCAGCGCTGCGCGAAGTGCGCCGGGCGCTGCTCGAGGCCGACGTTTCCCTCGAGGTGGTGAAGGCCTTCGTCGAGCAGGTGCGCGAGCGCGCCGTCGGCGCCGAGGTCACCCGTTCGGTGACGCCGGGCCAGCAGGTGGTCAAGATCGTCCACGACGAGCTGGTCAAGGTGCTCGGCGAGACGCAGGTGCCGATCGATTTTTCGACCACCCCGCCGATGACCATGCTGATGGTCGGCCTGCAGGGCGCCGGCAAGACCACGCTGTCGGCCAAGCTCGCCAAGCGCATGAAGGAACGTCAGGGCAAGAAAGTCCTGATGGCCTCGCTCGACGATCGCCGCCCGGCGGCGAAAGAGCAGCTGCGCGTCCTGGGCGAGCAGATCGGCGTCGATACGCTGCCGATCCAGCTCAACGAAAAGCCGGTCGATATCGCCAGGCGCGCCCAGCGTGAGGGCAAGCTCGGCGGCTATGACGTGCTGATCCTCGATACGGCGGGTCGCACCCATATCGACGAAGAGCTGATGGAAGAGACGGCGGCGGTGAAGGCCGCGACCGATCCGCACGAAATCCTGCTCGTCGCCGACTCGCTGACCGGCCAGGACGCGGTGAATCTGGCGCGCTCTTTCGATGCGCGCGTCGACATCACCGGCATCGTGCTCACCCGCGTCGACGGCGATGGCCGTGGCGGCGCGGCGCTGTCGATGCGGGCCGCCACCGGCAAGCCGATCAAGCTGATCGGTACCGGCGAAAAAATGGATGCGCTCGAGGATTTCCATCCCTCGCGCATCGCCGACCGAATCCTGGGCATGGGCGACATCGTCAGCCTGGTCGAGAAGGCGGCGCAAAACGTCACGGCCGAAGATGCGGCCAAGATGGCCAAGAAGCTCAAGAAGGGCGTCTTCGACCTCGAGGATCTGCGCAACCAATTGCTGCAGATGAAGAAAATGGGCGGCATGGGCTCGCTCATGAACATGATGCCCGGCATGAACCAGATGAAGAAGGCGATGGCGGGCGCCAATATCGATGAGAAGGTGTTCGACCGGCAGATCGCCGTCATCAACTCGATGACCAAGGCAGAGCGGGCGAACCCGGAGCTGCTCAACGCCAAGCGGCGCATTCGCATCGCGGCGGGCTCGGGCACCAAGGTCGAAGACGTCAACAAGCTGATGAAACAGCACCGCCAGATGGCGGACATGATGAAGAAGGTCAGTAAGGGCGGCATGGGCTCGCTCGCCGGCATGTTCGGCGGCAAGATGGGCGGGATGATGCCGGGGCTCGGCAACATGCCCGACCCCTCGACCATGGACCCCAAGGAACTCGAGCAGCTGGCGCGGCGCATGGGCATCGACCCCGCCTCGATGCCGCAGCAGGCAGCCCCGCCAAAGCAACTCACTGAAAGCAAGCTGCCGACGGATGTCGGTCAGCTGCTGAAATCCGGCTCGGGACTTCCCGGGCTTGGCGGCGCGCCGCGCTTCCCTGGCCTGCCCGGCCTCGGCGGCGGCTTCGTGCCGAAAAAGAAGTAACCAGAATATCCGCTAACGACTGATCATACGAAGGACTGAAGAATGTCGCTGAAACTCCGCCTTGCCCGCGCTGGCACCAAGAAGCGCCCCTACTACCACGTCGTCGTCGCCGACGCCCGTTCGCCGCGTGACGGCCGCTTCATCGAGAAGATCGGCAACTACGATCCCAAGCTCGCCGACAAGGACAAGCGCGTCACCCTCGTCACCGAGCGCGTGCAGCATTGGCTGAGCGTCGGCGCGCAGCCGACCGACCGCGTGGCGCGCTTCTTCGACGCCGCGGGCCTCATGAAGCGCGAAGCGCGCAACAACCCGCAGAAGGCCGTGCCGGGCAAGAAGGCGACCGAGCGCGCCGAAGCCAATGCCAAGGCCGCCGCCGACAAGGCTGCTGCCGATGCCGCCCCGGCGCCGGCCGCCGAAGCCGCCGCGTCCGAGTAAGCCGTGGCGCAAGCGGGCGACAACAAGCTCCTCATGGGCCGCATCGGCGCGGCCCATGGGATCAAGGGCGAAGTGCGCATCCAGTCCTTTACCGAGGATCCGCTGGCGCTGGCGTCCTATGGCCCGCTTTCGACCAACAAGCCCGGGCTCACCATCAAGATCCTCGCGGCCCGCACCACCACCAATGTGCTGGTGGCGCGGCTCGAGGGGATCAACGACCGCAACGCGGCGGAAAAGCTGAACGGGGTCGAGCTCTATGTCGATCGCGCGCTCTTGCCCGACACCGACGACGACGATTTCTACCATGCCGACCTGATCGGGCTGAAAGCCCGGCTGGCCGACGGTTCGGAGATCGGCGAGGTGATGGCGGTGCCCAATTTCGGTGCCGGCGACCTGCTCGAAATCCGCGACCCGCGCTCGGGCGATACCTATCTCTATCCGTTCTCGAAGGCCGTGGTGCCGGAGGTGCGGGTCGCCGACGGCTACCTCCTGATCGATCCGCCGATCGAGGCGGAGCCGGGCGAAGAAGAACCCGATTGAGCTTTTCGGCTTCGATCATCACGCTGTTTCCGGAACTGTTCCCCGGGCCGCTCGGCGCCTCGGTGATCGGCCGGGGAATGGCCGACGGGTTGTGGCAGCTCGAAACCACGCAGCTCAGGGACTTCGCCACCGACCGGCACCGGACGGTGGACGATACGCCTTCAGGGGGCGGCGCCGGCATGGTGCTGAAGCCCGACATTCTCGCCAAAGCCATCGATGCCGTATCGCCGGAAGGTGATATGCGGCCGCGGCTGCTGATGTCGCCCCGCGGCAAGCCGCTGAGCCAGGCGCGGGTGCGCGAGCTGGCGGCGGGGCCGGGAGCGGTGATCGTCTGCGGGCGGTTCGAGGGGATCGATCAGCGGGTGATCGAGGCGAGGCAGCTCGAAGAAATCTCGATCGGCGACTATGTGCTGGCCGGCGGCGAAGTCGCCGCGATGGTGCTGCTCGAGGCGGTGGTGCGGCTGATCCCGGGCGTGCTGGGCGCTGCCGAAAGCCATGCCGATGAGAGTTTTGAGAACGGCCTGCTGGAGTATCCGCAGTACACCCGGCCGCAGTTGTTCGAGGGTCGCGAGATCCCGGCGGTGCTCATCTCGGGCGATCACGGCAAGGTGGAGAGGTGGCGGCGCGCCGAGAGTGAAAAGCTCACGCGGGCGCGCCGGCCGGATCTGTTGAAGCGATCAGGCGGCCTGGCCGAGTAGCTTCCTGATCTTGGCGACGGCGGTCGCCGGATCCTCCTGATAGGCGATCGTCCCCTCGAAACCGCCCTTGGCGTTGACGAGGAACACCGAAGCGGTGTGGTTCATGGTGTAGTCGGACCCCTCTCCCGGCACCTTCTCGCCCACCACCCTCCAGGCCTTGACCATCTTGGCGATCTCTTCGGGCTTGCCGGTGACGCCGGTCACCCGATGGGACACCCAGCTGACATAGCCATCGAGGATTTCGGGGGTGTCGCGCTCGGGATCGACGGTGACGAAGAAGGCCTTGAGGGTCTCGGCCTCTTTACCGAGCTCGGCGAACCAGCCCGCCATCTCACCCATGGTGGTGGGGCAGACGTCGGGGCAGTGGGTATAGCCGAAGAACAGCAGCGAGGGTTGGCCGACCAGCATGGACTGGTCGACTGGAGTGCCGCGCTGATCGACGAGGGCATAGCTGCCGCCGCCGATGCCACCGCTTTCAGGGACAGGCGGCGTAACGAAGAACAGCAGCGTTGCCGCCACTGCCGCCAGCGCGACCAGCGCCCAGAGCGCCAGGCGCAGTCGTGAGGTGATGGCGCTCATGGTCAGCCGCCATGCATCGAGTGATCTTCGGTCGAGCCCTTGGCGGCCGGGCTCCCGACGCTGAGCTCCACTTCGACTTTGCCGGCCTTCTCGAAGCTGAGGGTCAGCGGGATTCTGGTGCCCTCGATCAGCGGCTGAGTGAGCTGCATGAACATGATGTGGAGGCCACCGGGCTGGAGCGCGACGGTTTCGCCGGCCGGGATTTCAATGCCCTCGGGCAGTTCGTTCATCTTCATCAGGTCACCCTCCATCTTCATTTCATGAAGCTGGGTGACGCCGGCAACCGGCGAGGCAGCGCTCACCAGGCGGTCGGCTTCGCCGCCTTTGTTGGTGATGGTGATGTAGCCGCCGCCGACCGGTGCGTTGGGGAGGGTGGCGCGGGAGAAGCCGCCGCTGATCTCGAGATTACCCACAGTCACTGCCGCCGAGGCGGCCATGCTCTTGGCGCCGTGGTCATGCTCGCCAGCCGCGGCAGCGGTGATGGCGAGCGTGGGCGCAGGATGCTCGAGGGCGTGGGCGCTCTCGCCGGGGGCGGCAATCTGGTCCCAGACCACGGATGCGGTGCCGCATTTCTGCGTCACGACGAAGGGCAGGCTGGTCTCGGCGTCAAAGCCCTGCAGCGAACCCTGGATGACGAACTCGTCGAACTGGTCGTCGGGAACCGAGCCACCGGCCCAAGTGACCGCGAGGGCGCCGGAGGTCACCGGCTGGCCATGCACCTGGTAACTGCTGAGGTAGTCGCCTTTGGTGATCTCGACCGTCCAGCCGGCCTTCACCATCGGCTTGGCCGATACGAAGCCCTCGGGCAGCACGACGCTGACCGTATCGGTGGAGGCGCCATCGCAGCCATGCGGGATGGCAATGGCGACCTTGACGGTCGTGCCGTTGGCGGCGCTGGCGGGGGTGAGCGTGGCGTGGGCGAAGGCCGGACTCGCGAGCATGAGGGTGGAAGCCGCGAGTGCGGCGATAGGGAAAGTGGTGTGCATCTGACTCTCGTCTGTTGGCCGCGGCGGTTCCTGGCGCGCGGCAAATCGATAATGGGTTCGATCGATCAGACGGAGGCGGGTGGTCCGCGGGCGGTGGCAGTGCCGAGCGGTTCGGCCGGCAGGCTCAGGGTGGGGAGGGCGCCATACGCGACATCTGCCAGCATCGCCACCGGGATGGATATGTCGCAGGGCAGTGGCAGGTCGACGCCGCCGATGCGGCAGGCGTGACACGGGGCGTGCGCCTTGGGAGCATCCGAGCTGTCGCCGCAATAGCTCATGTCGAGCGCCGCGGTGAGGGTGTCGGGGCCGGCGGACGCGGCAGCCACCGGGGCGTGGGCGAAACTCAGGAAAACCAGGGCGAGCACGACCAGCGCGTGCAGCAGCTCTCTTCCCATGTTCAGCGCGTTGAGCACCGGCAACGACCCCGTTGGACAAAGATCCTTTAGCGCAGCTCAGGCAGCTGCGTCATGCGGCAAATGGGCGGCGCGGCGATTGATCTCACCAGTGAGACCTGACAGAGATAGGGCGACGGTGCGCTGCATTCGAACGGATGCCGCGTGAAACGGGAAGCCGATTGCCGAGAGGCGACGCCGGCGCCGCCCCCGCGACTGTAACGGGCCTGACTCTCACTCAGCGTGCCACTGGTTTGCGACTGGGAAGGTGGAGTGAGAGGAGCCCGGAGCCAGGAGACCGGCCGTCCGGTGGTGACCCAAACCGGGACCATCGAACATGAAACGCTGCGGGACGGTGGGTCCCGAGATGGAGATACTTATGCGCGCGCTTCTGGCTCTTTTGCTCATCGCCGTTCCAACGGCCGCCTTTGCCCATACCGGGCATGGCGACACTTCGGGATTCGTGCATGGATTCATGCACCCGGTCGGCGGGATCGACCACATCCTCGCCATGGTGGCGGTGGGCGTGTTTGCCTATGTGCTGGGCGGCCGGGCGCTGTGGCTGGTGCCGCTGAGCTTCGTCGCCATGATGGCCGTCGGGTTCCTGCTCGGGGTCGGGCAGATCGAGGTGCCGTTCGTCGAGCTGGGCATTGCACTCTCGAGCGTCGTCATCGGCGGCGCCGCGGCGCTGGGCCGGCCGATGCCGGTGCTGGCAGCCTCGGCGCTGGTCGGGGTGTTCGCTATCTTCCACGGCCATGCGCATGGCGCCGAAATGCCGGTTGATGCCTCGGGCTTCGAGTATGCGGCGGGCTTTATCGTCGCGACCGCACTGCTGCATGCAGCGGGCATCGCGGCGGCGATGGGCGTGGCCAAGCTGGTCGGCAAGTACGGCAAGACGGTCGCACAGGTGGCTGGCGGCGCGTTCGCGCTTGGCGGCATCGGCGTGCTGGCCGGCTGGCTGTAGGCCTCTTGCAGCGTTAGCGGAACTGGTCATCCCCGCGAAAGCGGGGATCTCCGTTTTCGGGGCCGGCATCGCCAACGGAGGTTCCCGCTTTCGCGGGAATGACCCGGTGGCTGAGGCGATGTCGAGCAAACCCTGGACCCAAGCCCTAGACTCATGGGCGTTCTTCATCTATAGCCCCGCTCGCCTGAGCTTCGGCTCGGCCAATAATGCATAAAAATCCGTGCAACCAAGACCGGGCGGTCGGCGAAAGCCGGCGAAACGCTCCTTTGAAAAAGACGAACGGAACAATCAGATGTCCAAGATCATCGAACAGCTCAATCAGGAGCAGCACGATAAGCTGCTCGCCAAAGGCGCCCATCCGGAATTTACCCATGGCGATACCGTCAAGGTGTGGGTGAAGATCCGTGAAGGCGACAAGGAACGCCTGCAGGCCTACGAGGGCGTGGTTATCGCCCGCTCCGGCACCGGCATCATGGAAAGCTTCACCGTGCGCAAGATTTCGTACGGCGAAGGCGTGGAACGCGTGTTCCCCGTGCTCTCCCCCAATATCGACCGCGTCGAAGTGATCAAGCGCGGTAAGGTCCGCCGCGCCAAGCTGTATTACCTGCGCGACCGTCGCGGTAAGGCCGCCCGTATTTTCGAGAACGTCGGCGCCCGCACCAAGAAGATCGAAGCCGGCGAGCGCGTTGCCGCGCTTGATGCCAAGAACGCCCGCGAGGCCGAGAAGATCGCCGCCGCCGAGGCGCTGGCCAAGGAGCTCGCCGAGAAGGACGCCGCCGAGGCCGCCGCTGCTGCTGCCGCCGAGGCTGCTGCTGCGACCGAGCCCAAAGCCGAGTAAGACCGAGTTATCGGTTGAAGCTTCTCGCCGTGCCACAGTTTGGGCACGAGCCCGACTAGAGTTCAGCCCGGCTCACGAGCCGGGCTTTTGATTCCGGGGTTGGGATGCCCCGCAAGAGGGTATTTGGAATGGACGCAGCTCTTCGGGACGCAGAAGAGAGGCGGCACCTCGCCGCAGAACTCAGGGATGAAGCCCGCACCGTGCTGGTCGAAACCGGCCTGCTCGAACTGCTCAATGCCCGCTTCGGCGAGGCGGTGGTGACCGGGAGCGCAGGCTATGACCTGATGGTGTGGCGCGATATCGACATCCATATGCCGTGCGAGGCTGAGCGCTGGGCTGAATGGGCCGGGCTCGCCGCCGATATCGCCATCCAGTTCGACCGCGCCGGGCTGCAGCTGCACAAGGCGAGCTTCCTCAACGATTATGTCGAGCCGCACCCGCTCGGCGCCGGGCTTTACTGGGGCATCGAGTTCAAGGATTACGCCGGCAACTCGTGGAAATGCGATATCTGGGGCTGGGAGCCGTTCGATTTCGCGGTGCGCCAGGCGCGGGACGCGAACCTCAGGGCAGATTTGTCGGCGTGTGACCGGGATCTGATCCTCAAGTTGAAGCACGAGGCACGCGAGCGGCCGGGCTACTATGGCGTGATGGTCGGCAGCTTCGACATCTACCAGTTCGCGCTGGCCGGGGCGGGCGAGACGCTCGATGAGCTGGAGCACTGGAAGGGGCTGGTGGCTTAGGCGCGCCAGGGCTCGCCGTCTCCCTCCCCCTTGTGGGGAGGGCAGCTAAGCTTGTGAGCGAAGCGAGCTAGCGTCGCTAGGTGGGGAGTCACACGCTCTGAGCTCGCGGCCCACCCCCACCCAGCTGCGCAACGGACCTGGCAAACGACAGGTCCTGCTCCGCTACCCTCCCCACAAGGGGGAGGGAGACTGGGAGGTTAGGATAGCTTTCGTCCCGTTGGGTTCCAATTCTCCGCTCGTTCGATAAAAAGATGTCGGCAGCACCACAACGACCGGAGAGTCTCGATGCAATCCTTCATCTGCGTCACCTGTGGCGTGGGCCATGCGCCGTCCGAGGCGCCGCCCGAGCGCTGCGTCATCTGTGATGACGAGCGGCAATATGTGACCGCCGCCGGGCAGCGCTGGACGACGCTGGCGGAGCTTCAACAGAAGCATACGATCGAGTTCAAGGAGCAGGAGCCGGGGCTGGTGGGGATCGGGGCGACGCCGTCGATCGCCATCGGGCAGCGCATGCTGCTGATCCGGCAGCCGGGAGGCGGGATCCTGTGGGATTGCACGCCGCTGGTAACCGACGAGGCGGTAGCACGGATCAAGGAACTGGGTGGGGTGCGGGCAATGGCGATCTCGCATCCGCATTTCTATTCCTCGATGGTGGACTGGTCGGAGGCGCTGGGCGGGGTGCCGATCCATATCCACGAGGCCAACCGGCAATATGTGATGCGGCCGTCGGAGCGCGTGAGCTACTGGCAGGGCGAGACGCTGGAGCTGGGGCAAGGGGTGACGCTGGTGCGTTGCGGCGGGCATTTCATCGGCTCCACCGCGCTGCACTGGACTGGCGAGGATGGCAAGGGCGTACTGATGACCGGCGACACCATCATGGTGGTGCCGGACACCCGATGGGTCAGCTTCATGTATTCCTATCCCAACCTGATCCCGCTGCCGGCGCGCGAAGTGAACCGCATCGTCGGCACGGTAGAGCCGTTTGCCTATGATCGGATCTATGCCGGGTGGTGGGATCGGGTGATGACGCGGGATGCCAAGGCGCGCGTGCGGGCTTCGGCGGATCGCTATGTGAAGGCGATCGCGGGGTAGTTTCCACCGGAGCGTCCAAACACTCGATGTCATCCCAGCGAAAGCTGGGACCCAACTCGCCGCTTGCTCAGCCTGATGGATGGGTCCCAGCTTTCGCTGGGATGACACCGAGGTTGGGGGAAGCGATGAGGGTGTTCATCAGCGCCGCGTGCCCATCCGTCAGCATCGCTGACTTAAGATATATCTTGAGAGCTATCTTGAAGCCTCAAGGGAGGAAGCATATCTTCCGGCTATCGTAAGATATATCTTGGAGATGTGATATGCATGATCACGACCACAGGTGGGACCGGAACTGGCGGCGCATGGAAGCCATGGCGCGGCGCGGTTTCCGCAAATTCGGGAACTTCGAAGCCAACATCAATCCTGGCGACTGGGGTGGGTTCGGGGGCAATTTCCGCATCGGGCGGATGCTGGCTTCGGGGGACCTCCGGCTCGTGGCGCTGTTCCTGATCGAACAGCAGCCGCGGCACGGCTATGACCTGATCAAGGCGATCGAAGAGCATTCGAAGGGCTTTTATTCGCCGAGCCCGGGCATCGTCTATCCGGCGCTGACCTATCTCGAGGAAGCGGGCTACGTGACCTCGGCCGCCGAGGGCAACAAGAAGCTCTATACCATCACCGAGGACGGCCGGACGCACCTCAACGACAATCGCGAGGCGATCCAGTCGACGCTCGATTTCCTCGCCAAGGCAGGCTCGGGCATGGAGCACCTGCGCGAGCGCATGGCGAGCCAGGACTTTCCCTTCACGCCGGGGGAGGCGGAGCAATTCCGCGAGCGATTTCGCGGCATGGGGCGGGAGTTTGGCCGGCATGGCTGGTTCGGCGATCGCGGCGGCCCTCCGCCGCGCCCGGAGCATCCCGAACGGCCCGACCACCCCCACCACGACCACACCCGCCACCACGGCCGACCCGACCGTGATCTCGACGACGTGGCGCCGGAAGTGAATGATGCCCGCAAGGCGCTGAAGAAGGCGATCAAGGAAGCGACCCGTCGCGACCCCGAAGAGGATCGCCGGGTGGCGGAAATCCTGCGCCGCGCGGCGCAGGAAATCCGCGAGGGGCTTGAGGAAGATACGACCGAAGTCGACCTCGGCTAGCTCCGGGGCATTCCGAAGCAACGATAGACACTCCCGTCTGGCCGGATGCTTCCGACAGGCGGGAGTTTCATCTTGGCAAACCGGTCTCAGGGGGCCTGGCGCTCCGCAAGGGCCGGCGATCAGCGGGCGCGATGGCGCACACGACCAATGCCTCACTACCGCCCGGCTGCGAATGTCTCTAACATGCCAGCCAGACATCTTGCCCGGCAGCGAGGGTTCTCGCTCCGGGCCTAAAGGGCGGATAGTGACGTGAACGAGATGGCCCCGATCGGGGTGGACCGGGCTGCGGCGACCAACGGCGTGGTGGCGCGGCTCAAGGATCTGATCCGCAAGGACCGGATCATGACCGACCCGGTGATGACCTATGCCTATTCGGGCGATGCCAGCTCCTACCGGCTGATCCCTGCGGTGGTGGTGATCGTCAACACCGAAGATGAAGTCCGCGCGGTGATCGCGGCGGCGCGGGCTGAAAAGCTGCCGCTGACGTTTCGCGCCGCCGGCACCTCGCTTTCCGGCCAGGCGATCACCGATGGCGTGCTCGCAGTGCTCGGCGATGGCTGGAAGAAACTCGAGATCCACGAGGCAGGCCAGCGGGTGACGCTGGGGCCGGCGGTGATCGTCGCCAATGCCAACAAAGCGCTGAGGCCGTTCGGGGCCAAGCTCGGGCCGGATCCGGCGAGCCAGGCGACCTGCAAGATCGGCGGCGTGGTCAATAACAACTCGTCGGGCATGTGCTGCGGCGTCGCCTACAACACCTACTACACCATGCATCGGCTGCGGGTGATGCTGGTCGACGGCACGGTGCTCGATTCAGGCGACCCGGCATCGGTCGCTGCCTTCCGCCAGTCGCATGTGCACCTGCTCGATGAACTGGTTTCACTGCACAAAAAGGTGGCGGCCGATCCGGCGCTGGTCGAGCTGATCCGCAAAAAGTACCGGATCAAGAACACCGTCGGCTATTCGATCAATGCGCTCCTCGATTTCCACGATCCGATCGACATCCTGATTCACCTGATCGTCGGCTCCGAGGGCACGCTCGGTTTCGTCTCCGAAGTGACCTACAACACCATCCCCGAGCACCCGTTCAAGGTGACCGGGCTGATCCCGTTCCCCGACCCCTATTCATGCGCCCGCGCCATCTCGAAGCTGGCCAATGGCGGCGTGCAGGTGACCACGGGCGTCACGGCCGCCGAGTATATCGAGCGGCGAGCGCTGGCGACGGTCGAGCACCTGCCGGCGATCCAGCCCTATGTGAAGTTCTTCACCGAGACCTCGCCGGTGATCCTGATCGACGTGACGGCGCCGGACCAGGCGACGCTCGAAGCGGAGACCGCCAAGGCTTCGGCGATCCTCGCTTCGGAGGGGGCGACCGACATCACCTTCTCAGCCGACGAGCATATCTCGCACGGGCTGTGGGACGTGCGGAAAGGCTTTTTCGCCACCGGTGGGGCGGCGCGGCCGAAGGGCACCTCGATGCTGACCGAGGACGTGGCGGCGCCGATCGACCGGCTGGCCGATTTCGTCATCGATATGCGCAAGCTCCTCGACGATTGCGGCTATGAGGACGCGATCATTTTCGGGCATGCGTTGGCCGGCAACCTGCATTTCCAGATGAGCGACAACTTCATGGATCCGCAGGCCGCGGCGAAGTTCGATCACTTTTCCAAGGAACTGTCGGAGCTGGTGTCGGTCCGCTATGGCGGCTCGCTGAAGGCCGAGCACGGCACCGGGCGGGCCATCGCGCCGTTCGTCGAAGCGGAATGGGGCACCAAGGCCTATCTCATCATGCATGAGATCAAGCGGCTGTTCGACCCGGAGGGGCTGCTCAATCCGGGGGTGCTGCTCAACCCCGATCCGGATATCCACATCAAGAACCTGAAGCTGATGCCGCTGGCCGACGAGATCGTCGACCTCTGCATCGAGTGCGGCTTCTGCGAGCCGGCCTGTCCGAGCCATCATATGACCCTCAGCCCGCGCCAGCGCATCGCGGTGACGCGCGAGCGGGCGCGGTTGCGGCAAACCGGGGAAGACCCGGAGCGGCTGAAGGTCATGGACGAGGGTTTTCAGTATGTCGGTCTCGATACCTGCGCGGCCTGCAATCTCTGTTCGCTGCGCTGCCCGGTGGGGATCGAAACCGGCACGATGATCATCGGCGAGCGCGGCCGGCGGCGTTCCGATAGCGATCGCGGCGTGGCGCACTGGGTCGGCGGCCACACCGCAGCGCTCGAAACCGGCATGAAGCTGGGGGTCGGGGCACAGGCGCTGAGCCGCAGAATCGTCGGCAATGGCCTGGTCGATGCGGTGGCGGGCGCCATGCATGCGCTGGCGCCCAAGGCGGTGCCGCGGGTGTCGCCGGCGTTGCGACCCGGGCCGGGCGCGCCGAAGCCGGTGGCGGCGCGTAACGCGCCGAACGGCCAGGTGGTCTACTTCCCGTCCTGCGCGACGCGGATGTTCGGGGCGCCAACGCGCGAGAACGGTTTGCTGCCGACCACCGATGCGATGATCGAACTGATGCGGCGCGCCGGGTTCGATCCAGTGGTGCCGGAAAAGCTCGAGGGGCAATGCTGCGGCCAGCCGTTCCTGTCGAAGGGCTTTCCGGAGGAGGCCGAGCGGGTCGGTGGGTCGACGCGGCGCGAACTCGACGGGCTCAGCCAGGCCGGCGCGCTGCCGGTGGTGACCGACGCATCGACCTGCGCCAAGCATATGCGTGAGCATCCGGGCGAGGCGGCGGTAATGGATTCGGCAGAGTTCCTGCTGAGGGAAATCCTGCCGCGGTTGACCATCACCAGGCCGTTGCCGGCGGTGGCGGTGCACCACAACTGCTCGGCGCAGCGGCTGAAGGAACAGGGCGCCATCGAAGCGCTGGCGACGGTGATCGCCGAGAAGGTGGTGGTGCTCGATGCCATCACCTGCTGCGGCTATGCCGGCGACAAGGGGCTCTATGTCCCCGAGCTCAACGCCCATGCGACGCGCTTTGCCAAGGCGCAGATCCCCGAAGGATGCGAGATCGGACTGTCGACGGTCTCGACCTGCGCCACCGGGCTCAGCGAGCGGATGGGGATTCCGTTCGTGTCGATTGCCAGCCTGCTGGAGATGGTGAGTCAGCCGGCGGATTGAGGGTTTTCCGGAAGGCCCCCTCACCCGCCGCTTCGCGGCGACCTCTCCCCCAAGGGAGAGGTGCGCATCGGCACGATCTTGCCCTACCACCACCTCTCCCTTTGGGGGAGAGGTCGCCGCGCAGCGGCGGGTGAGGGGGCCTTACCGCTGCCGGCAAAGCCTGCTACTTCCGGTCCCATGACGGAAGTTCTCATCGACAGTATCGGGCAGCACGGCGACGGGATTGCGGAGATCGCCGGCGAGCGGGTGTTCGTGCCGTTCACGCTGCCGGGCGAGCGGGTGGAGATAGCGCGTGAGGGTGAGCGCGGCACGCTCATCCGGATCCTCGAACCCAGCGCCGAGCGGGCCGAGCCGATCAGCCCGTATTTTGGCACCTGCGGCGGCTGTTCGCTGCAGCATATGAACCGCGACACTTACGCGAGCTTCAAGCGCAGCCTGGTGGTGACGGCACTGGCGCATGCCGGGGTGGAGGCGGTGGTGCAGCCGCTGCTCGATGCGACCGGGGCCGGGCGGCGGCGGGCGACTTTGCATGTGCGCAAGACCGGCGCCGGCTATATGCGGGCCAGGAGCCACGAGGTGCTGGATATCGACGCCTGCCCGATCCTGGTGCCGACGCTGTCGAAGCACGCGCCGCGCATCGCCCGGGCGCTGCAGCCCTTGGCCGGCGATTGCGATGTTTCCTTCACGCTCACCGATACCGGCATCGACCTCTCGGTGAAGTCGGAGCGTAAGCTCAAGCCGGTGGCGCTGGCAGAATTCGCGCGGGCGCAAAAACTGGCGCGGCTGACCTTCAACGGTGATGCGGTCTATATGGCGCGCCCGCCGGCGATCAAGATGGGTAGGGCTATGGTGGAGATCCCGCCGGGGAGCTTCCTCCAGGCAACGGCAGCGGCAGAGGAGACCCTGGCGCGGCTGGTGAGCGAAGGGGTTGGCAAGGTGAAGTCGGTGGCCGACCTGTTCTCGGGGGTCGGGCCGTTCGCGTTGCGGTTGGCCGAGGGTGCGCGGGTGTTCGCCGCGGACAGCGACCGAGCGGGCATCGCGGCGCTGGTCAAGGGTTTCAATCACGTGCAGGGGCTGAAACCGGTGGAGGCCAAGGTGCGCGACCTGTTCCGCGACCCGCTGGCGCCCATCGAGCTGAACCCGTTCGATGCCGTGGTGTTCGACCCGCCGCGGGCCGGCGCCGAAGCGCAGGCGAAAGAGCTGGCGCGATCGAAAGTGAAGACGGTCGTGGCGGTGTCGTGCGAGCCCAAGACGTTTGCGCGCGACGCGGCGATTCTGATCGACGGCGGGTATCGGCTCAAAAGTGTCGTGCCGGTGGATCAGTTCGCATGGTCGACGCATGTCGAGGTGGTGGGGGTATTTCGGCGGTGACGGTTACTGGCCTTGGAGCGTGGGGCGCACCCCCTCCCAACCTCCCCCGTCTAGGGGGAGGTGCCGGTCGGTGGCTGTGGCCCGATGGTGCCCCGAACTGGATGCGGCACCCTCCCCCTTGCGGGGAGGGATGGGGAGGGGGGCGCGGCGAGCGATGACCGATCCCTTCAAACCCCGCACCACCCATGCCGAGCTCGGCGAGGGCTATTTTGACAAGGTCAGGCCGGCGCAGTTCCCCGAGCATATCCTGCGCTATCGCAACCAGCGGGCGGCGGCGTCGGTGGGGCTGGATAGGCTGACGGACGAAGAGTGGGTCAATTACTTCGGCAGGTTCGAGCCGCTGCCCGGCTCGTTTCCGGAGCCGCTGGCACTGCGCTATCACGGGCATCAGTTCCAGACCTACAACCCCGATCTCGGCGACGGGCGCGGTTTTCTCTATGCGCAGCTCGAGGACCTGAACGACGGCCGGCTGATGGATCTCGGCACCAAGGGGTCGGGGCGGACGCCGTGGTCGCGCGCCGGCGACGGGCGGCTGACATTGAAGGGCGGGGTGCGCGAAGTGCTGGCGACGGCGATGCTCGAGGCGCTCCAGGTGAACACCTCGAAATCGCTGTCGCTGATCGAGACCGGTGAGGAGCTGCAGCGCGGCGACGAACCGTCGCCGACGCGCTCGTCGGTGCTGGTGCGACTGTCGCATGGGCATACGCGGATCGGCACGTTCCAGCGGCTGAGCTACCTCAAGGAAGAGGAGCGGCTACGGGGACTGCTCGATCATTCGGTGCGTGCCTATTACCCCGAACTATGGGTCGAGGGCGATAACGGGCGGGCGGCAAAATTCCTCGGCGCGGTGAGCGAGCATGTCGCCGAAACCGGGGCGCGCTGGATTGCCGCCGGCTTCGTGCACGGGGTGCTCAATACCGACAATATCAACATTACCGGCGAGAGCTTCGACTATGGGCCGTGGCGGTTCCTTCCCACCTACGATCCGAGCTTTACCGCGGCCTATTTCGACGAGTGGGGGCTCTATGCCTTCGGCAAGCAGCCGGACACGCTGGCCTGGAACCTGACGCGGCTCGCCGAGGTGCTGCTGCCGCTGGGCGAGCATGCCGAGATGGAGGCAGCGTTGAACCGGTTCTGGCCGGCCTTCCAGCGTTCGGTGTGGTCGGCGGTGCTGGAGCGGCTGGGACTTGCATCGCTCGGCGTCGAAGAAGATGCGTTGCTGGTGCAGGAGGTGTTCAACTTCCTGCGGGAAACGCAGATGCCGTTCGAGCAGTTCTTCTTCGATTGGCGCGGCGGCGACGGCGCGCGGGCGATGCGGAGTCCGGCGGCCGATCACTATCGCGGCCCGGCGTTCGAGACGCTCTCCGCACTGCTCACCGCGCACCCGGCGGCGGCGAATGCCAATCTCGACCATCCGTATTTCAAGCGCGATGTGCCGCGGACCATGCTGATCGACGAGATGGAGGCGCTGTGGGCGCCGATCGCCGAGAGCGACAACTGGCGGCCGCTTCATGAGGCGCTGGGCGAGATCGAGGAGATGCGCGAGGCGTATTCGGGGGAGTGAGGGGTGCAGAAGTTGTGGTTCCACAGCCACCGCCGTCATTCCCGCGAAGGCGGGAACCTAGTGCGATCTTTCCACATCAACGGTATCTGAGACATCCCACTGGGTCCCCGCCCGCCTTCGCGGGGATGACGCCGGTGGGTTGGGCATGGCGATGGTGGTGAACGATCGCTCCGCGCATCAGCCTCACGCCGCCGGGGTGATCGGCACCACGGTTTCCGTCGACACGAAATCCATGCGGCGGCCGGGGAGCAGTTCGTAGAATTTCCTGAGGCCCGGCTCGAGCTTGGCCGATAGCGCGAGACACTCGGCGATGGCGCCGCGGGTATCGCGGCCGGTGCGCAGCGCTTCGAGTGCTTCGGCGTGGGTGACCCGCAGCAGGTGGAAAGCGCCGGACTTGGCGAGGTCGGCATCGCCGACCAGGAGGTAGATGACGACGCGCTCGGCCTTGCCCTTCAGCGCCAGGGCGCCGGCTTCGAGAAAGGCGAAATCGGAGGCGATCACGCGCACCGGATCGGCGACCAGGATGTCGTAGCCGACCTCCTTGCAGGCGCTCTCGACGCGGCTCGCGACGTTCACCGTATCGCCGAGGGCGGAATAATCGAAGCGGGTCTCGAGGCCCATATTGCCGACCAGCGCTTCGCCGGTGGAGATGCCGATGCCGATGCCGAGTTCGTGCACGGTGGCCTTATCGGCCCGCAACTGGAAGGCGTCGGAATGGTTCAGCTCGGCAAGTTTCTGACGCATGCCGAGCGCGGCGCGCAGCGCCTTGCGCTCATGGTCGGGTACGTCGACCGGAGCGTTCCAGAACGCCATGATGGCATCGCCGATGAACTTGTCGATGGTGCCCATGCGGCCGATGATCTCGTGGCCGAGCGCGCCGAACAGCGTGTTGAGGATGGCGAGGATGCGGCGTGGCTCCAGCTTTTCGCTCAGCGAGGTGAAGCCGCGCATATCGGAAAACAGTACGGTGATGCGACGCACGTCGCCGCCGAGCTTCAGTCGGTCGCCGTTCTTTTCGATTTCGCTCAAGAGCGAGGGGGCGACGTAATAGCCGAAAGCGCGGCGGATCTGCTTTTTGGCGCGCTCGGTGGTGAGGAAGCGGAAGAACACCAGCGCCAGGTAGAGCAGGGTCAGGCCGATGAGCGGGTAGCTCGGATCGAGCATGATGCCGCTGCTGGTGAACATCCACCAGGAAAAGCCGATGGCGGCGGTGAGCGAGAGGGCGCCCGCGGCAATGCCGACGAAGGGGCCGAGCAACAGCACCACCACCACCATGAAAGTGCCGAGCGCCAGAAAACCGACGATTTCGAGCCCGGCTACCCAGTCGGGTCGGCTGAGATAGGTGCCCGACAGGATCTGCTCGATGGCCTGGGCGTGGATGGTGACGCCGGCGACGTTGTCGCCCAGCGTGGTGTTGTGGAGATCGAGCAGGCCCGAGGCGGACGTGCCGACCAGCACGATATTGCCGGCGATGCGGTCGCTCAGTTGTTGGTAGTTGGGCCCGAGCAGGTCGGCGGCGGAGACCAGCAGATCGGGTTTGGGGCGGCTGTAATAGAGCCAGAGATCGCCCTCGGAGGTCAGCGGCACGGTGAAATCACCGAGCCGGATGCTGTCGACATAACCCTCCGCGGCGGTATCGCCGAACACCACCACGGTGCTGATGCCCATGGCGATACGCAGCGCCTCGACCGACAGGGTGGGGAACAGCTGGCTGCCATTGGTCCACAGCATGGGGATGCGGCGAACGGCGCCGGCGGAAAGCTCGGAATTGAGGCTGAGAGCGGCGAGGCCGGGGGCGGCATCGCGCAGGATCGGGATCGGTGCGGCGGTGCCGGTGAGGAACGGGATGCGTTCGGTGGGGTCGGGTCCGGAGATGGCGAAGCCGCCCTTGGGGCCGCCGGTCAGCGGCTTGCCGGAGGGAGTACGCGAGAAGCCAAGGATAGATGGCGAGCGCGACAGCGATGCGGCGAAGATGGCGTCGTAATCGGGCAGTGTCGCGGCATCGACGCCGGGCAGGCCGGCCGCGATACGGCTCGGCGACATGCGGTCGATTTCGGGGAACAGCACGTCGAAGCCGACGGCGGCGGCGCCCAGTTCGGTCAGCCGGTCGGTGACGGCGGCAAGGCGATCGCGCGGCCACGGCCACTGGCCGAATTCGGCGAGGGCGGCTTCGTCGATGTCGATGACGCGGACCGGAAACTCGGCCTGCGGCCGGGGGTGCAGGCGCTGATAGAAATCGAAGGCGATCTCACGCAGCGCCTGCACCGGGAAGGGATCGGCGATGCGCAGCAAGCTCAGCAGCACCACGACGACGAGGCCGGCAAGGATAGGCAGCAGGCGTCGCAACATCGGCGGGTCGAGTCCTCGTGTTAGCCGTTGGGGCCGATCTGCAAGCCGGGCGTCGGCTGCGTCCGTCGCGGCGGCTCGCCGTCCGTGCTGGCACCGCCGGCATCAGTGTCGTTGGGCACCACCGCCCGGTTGAGGCACTGGCGGGCCTGCGCTACCCAGAAGGGGCTGAGCAGGTCGCTCTCCGACACGGCCCAGGGGAACATGCCGCGCATCGAGGTGCGCTCGGCGCCGACGAAATCCTCGGTATTGCCGAGCAGCCTCGCATCGGTCAGGTCGGCCATGCCGACATCGCAGAAATCATCGACGGTGATGCACTTGTTGGCCTTGTTGCACATCACCACGACGCCGTGGAACAGCAGCAGCGAATAGTGGTCATCGTGCACGTTGAGGTCGAACGCCGTGCCGCGCACCCCGACGGTGCCAGTGGGCGTGGTGATCAGATAGCGGTCCTTGGGGGCGCCGCCAGTGACGAAGCGGAACGTCCCCGACAAGGCGTTGATGGCGAACTTGCCGCCCGAACCATCCTCGCGCAGCAGGTAATCCTCGATCACCAGCGCCGAGCGCGGACCGACCACTAGCTTGGTCTTGTCGGAAAACAGCAGCTGCACCAGGCCCTTGGCATCGGTGACGACGCGATCGCCGATGAACACGTCGGTGCCGACCACCAGGGTCTTGGCGCCGGACTTGTCTTCGAGCCTCGCGGCGGGATCGACACCCATCGCCTTGCCTGAGGCGGCGAGGACCGGTTGGACAACCAAAAGCAGCAGAACGATCGAGGTAAGCAGCCGCAGCATCAAGACCTCCCGACGGGACAGACGTCCGGCGCGGACCACCTGCCACGCCGCCCATGAACGCCGGCTGAACGGCGCGGACGGGAACCTAGCACAGGAGTAAACTCTGCGCTTGCCTCAGACAACCGGAGCTTGCAAGCATCTACCCTCGGGATGGGCCGTGGGGGCGCCACCCCGCAAGGACAAGACCGAATGGTCGGGCTATTCTTTCTGCTGTTCATCGGACTGGAGCTCAAGCACTACATCGCCGACTACTTTCTGCAGCCGGGGTGGATGCTGGGCGGCAAGGGCGATTTCCGCCAGCTGGGCGGTTATGCGCATGCTGGCGTGCATGCCGGGCTGACAGCGCTGGTACTGCTGCTGGCGGGCACGCCGCTCCCCTGGCTGGCCGGCATCGTGGTGGCCGAGTTCGTGGTGCACTACCTGCTCGACTATTCGAAGATCCATTATTCACGCGGCGTGCATGTCGACACGCAGCCGCGGCGCTTCTGGAGCCTGCACGGGCTCGACCAGATCACCCATCAGCTGACCTATGCGGCGATCATCTATGCGGTGCTGTTGAGCAAGGGGCTGGTTTAGGGGGCGAGGGATGCTGGAAACCCGCTGGCTCCCAAAACCCCCTCTCTTGCGAAAACTAAGGACTTAGCTGCGCTAAGTCCAAGTTTTCGCTTTCTCCCCCGCCAAGGGGGAGAGTCCCGACTGATGCTTCAGTGCAAGTGGAAGGCACGGATCATCTCCCCCTTGGCGGGGGAGAAAGCAAAATCTTAGGTTTAGCCGTTTGGCTAAGCCTTAGATTTTGCAAGAGAGGGGGCCTGGAGGGCACGATAGCCCAGCCACCGCGACGCGGAAGAAGGATCCGAGAGTGCGATGCACAAGGCCATTACTTCCGCGTACGCTTGGCGTGCTTGGCTTCGTCGGGCTTCTCGATCAGCTGGGCGAGAATCTTGTCGACCAGGTCGAGGTCTTCGCGCTTGCCTTCGGCCTGCTGCTGCAGATCGACCAGGTACGAGGTGGTGTAGTAGAGCCGGCGAGCGAGGAGCGTCGCGACATAGAGGGCGATCTCGGGGTTGCCGCCCAGAAAGCTGATGGCGTCGGCGATGGCATAGGCCTTTACCGTGGAGAGCGCCTTGACCGTGGCGCTCGAGGGCATGTCGAGGAGCACTGCCATCTCGCCGAAAATCGAGCCGGGTTCGTCGATGTAGCTGACCTGGGTATCCTTGCGCAGCACTTCGACCTGGCCGTCGATCAGGACGAAGAGCTTGCCTTCGTGGCCGCCCTCATGGATCAACACCTGACCGGGCTTGAAGGTCTGCGCCTCCCGCCCTTTGCAATAGTCCAGAATATCAGACATCGAGCCCTCACCCGCCTCAAGCACTCTCGATAGTGCGCCGACCGTCACTTGTTCGTCAAACATTGCGGCGGCTTGTTGGCCCATCGGCACGGCCGGCGCAAGAAGAAAGGGGCCGGAAGACCGGCCCCTTACGGAATTTGATCAGTGGTTGTCGCGCGGCAGCCCGGCGGTCTGTGCCAGGCGCTGGTAGTTGACGGCGTTCTTCAAGACGCCGCCGGAACCGAGCTGGTCGACGATACCGCGCTGGATTTCCTGCCACGGGGTCTGATGCGCCGGATACTTGTAGCCGCCGGCGGCATGCAGTTCGGCACGACGCTGCTCGATTTCCTCGGCCGAGATGAGGATGTCGGCTTCGCCCTTGTTGAGGTCGATGCGGACGCGGTCGCCGGTCTTGAGGATGGCGAGGTTGCCGCCGGCCGCAGCTTCCGGCGAGGCATTGAGGATGGACGGCGAGCCGGAGGTGCCGGACTGGCGGCCATCGCCGATGCAGGCGAGCGAGGTGATGCCCTTCTTGATCAGGTAATCAGGCGGCCGCATGTTCACCACTTCGGCGGCGCCCGGATAGCCGATCGGGCCGGCGCCGCGCATGAACAGCAGGGTATGCTCGTCGATTTCGAGCGAGGGATCGTCGATGCGGTGGTGGTAATCCTCCGGCCCGTCGAACACCACGGCCTTGCCCTCGAACGCGCCCAGGTCGTTGGGGTTGTTGAGATAGCGCAGGCGGAACTCCTCGGAGATCACCGAGGTCTTCATGATGGCGTTGTCGAACAGGTTGCCGCGCAGCACCAGGAAGCCGGCTTCGGCCTTCATCGGGTTGGAGAACGGCCGGATCACCTTGTCGTCCTGGATGGTGGTCGAACGGCAGTTCTCGCCGATGGTCTTGCCGTTGACGGTCGGGGCGTTCTCGCGGATGAGGCCCTGCTTCATCAGCTCGTTGACCACCGCCGGCACGCCGCCGGCATGGTAGTAGTCCTCGCCCAGATACTCGCCGGCCGGCTGCATGTTGACCAGCAGCGGCACCTTGTGGCCGTGCGTCTGCCAATCGTCGATGTTCAGCTCGACGCCGATATGGCGGGCGATGGCGTTGATGTGGATGGGAGCGTTGGTGGAGCCGCCGATCGCCGAATTCACCACGATGGTGTTGATGAAGTTGTCCTTGGTCAGGATGTCGGAGGGCTTCAGATCCTCATGCACCATCTCGACGATGCGCTTGCCGGTGCGCCAGGCCATTTCCTGCCGGTCGCGGTAGGGCGCCGGGATGGCGGCCGAGCCGGGCAACTGCATGCCGAGCGACTCGGCCAGCGAGTTCATGGTCGAGGCGGTGCCCATGGTGTTGCAGTAGCCGGTCGAGGGGGCGGAGGAGGCGACCAGCTCGATGAACTGCTCATAGCCGATCTCGCCGGCCGCCATCATCTGGCGGGCCTTCCACACGATGGTGCCCGAGCCGGTGCGCTCGCCGCGGAACCAGCCGTTCAGCATCGGGCCGACCGACAGGGCGATCGCCGGGATATTGACGGTGGCGGCGCCCATCAGCATGGCCGGGGTGGTCTTGTCGCAGCCGATGGTCAGCACCACGCCATCGAGCGGATAGCCGTACAGCACTTCGACGAGGCTGAGATAGGCGAGGTTGCGGTCGAGGCCGGCGGTCGGACGCTTGCCGGTTTCCTGGATCGGGTGGACCGGGAATTCCATGACGATGCCGCCGGCATCGCGGATGCCCTCGCGCACGCGCTTGGCGAGCTCGAGGTGATGGCGGTTGCAAGGCGAGATGTCCGAGCCTGTTTGGGCAATGCCGATGATCGGCTTTCCGGACTGCAGCTCTTCGCGCGAAATGCCGTAATTGAGATAGCGCTCGAGGTAGAGCGCAGTCATGTCCGGGTTTTCCGGATTGTCGAACCAGGCGCGCGACCGGAGCTTCTTGCCCTTGCTGGTCTCGCCTTTACCCGAACTCATAGTGATCTCCTCAAATCAACAGGCTGTCCCGACGATCCATAGCCCAATCCCGACGGACTGGGCAGGCATTCCTTCGATTGAGGGAGGATCGTACCGGAGGCGATGATAGAGACCGGAATGTCGGGTTGCAATGGGCGGGATGGGAGCAGTTTCAATGGACTTGCAGCCGGTGCGGGAAGAATTCCCCCCACCCTGTCCCTCCCCCGCAAGGCGGGGATCAGCCCAGCGTGCTGGCGCGGGCTTCGAGGCTGATCGGCTGCAGCACGATGGGGTCCGCGATGGTTTCGCCGTTGAGGCGTTTGAGCAGCATGCGGCCGGCCTCGCGGCCCATTTCGTAGCTCGAGACCTGCAGCGAGGTGAGCGAGGGGCGGACATGCTGGGTGAACTCGAGGTCGCCATAGCCGGCGATAGCGACCTGGCCGGGCACCGCGATGCCGCGGTCGAGCGCCCTTGTCATGGCGCCGGCCGCGAGCACGTCGGTGCCGAAGAAGATGGCGTCGCAGCCGGGCAGTTGCTCGAGAATATCGTCGAAGGCCCGGGTGCCGTCGGCAAAGGTGCGGGTACCGTCCATCGGGTGGATGAGCTCGAGCGTCAGGCCGTGCTTGGCGAGGCCATGGCGGAAGCCCTCGATGCGCTGGGCAGTGCGCTCGATGGTGTGGCCACAATAGGCAACGCGGCGGAAGCCCCGTTCGCCGAAATGCTCGCCCATCAGGCGGCCGGCGTCGTAGCTGGAGGAACCCACCAGCATGTCGATCGGATCGGGACGATTGCCCCACATTTCCATCACCGGGATGCCGAGCTTCTGCAGCGCCTGGCGGGTCTTTTCGGCGCGCACCACGCCGGTGAAGACGACGCCGGCGGGGCGGAACGGCAGAACCGATTCGACGACATCGATCTCCAGCATCTCGGAATAGCCGGTCTGGGCGAACATCAGGTGGTAGCCGCTGCCTTCGACCGAATCGACGATGCCCTGCACCGAGGTGGCGAAATGCGGGTTGAGCAGGCTGGAGACGAAGACGGTAATGACGTTGGAGCGGCCGGAACGGAGAGACGAAGCGAAGCGGTTGACAACATAGCCGGTCTGAGCAACGGCCTCGAGAATCCGGGCCCGGGTCTCGTCCTTGACCTTGTCGGGGTAGGACAGGGCGCGTGAGACGGTAATCGGTGAAACCCCGGCGACGCGCGCTACGTCTTCAACGCGAACCGGCCGGCCCGCGCCATTGCGTCTGTCTGCGTCCCCCAAACCCAGTCCCCCAAACTGCCCTTCAATTCGACTACAGCCGCGGAATGGTGAAGCGCCAGTAGCGTGGCGCTACGCAGTAATCCTCAATGCGGATCACTTCATTCCACTTTGCAGTCCGTTCCGAGCGCGTCATCGAGCCGACCTTGATCTGGTCGGACATCAAACCGACGGCCAGATGACTGAGCGTCACATCTTCGCTTTCGCCGGAGCGGCCGGACTGGATGGTATTCCAGCCGACGGCGCGGGCGCGCGTGCTTGCTGCAATCAATTCGGTCAGGGTGCCGCACTGGTTCGATTTGAGCAACACCGAATTGCAGCATCCCTGTGCTGCGGAAAGGGCAACACGGGACTCCGAGCTGGTCAAGTAATCGTCACCGACGATCTGGATGGACTTGCCGAGGCGCCGGGTGATCTCGGCGAAGCCTTCGTCATCGTCTTCGGCGAGCGGGTCTTCGAGCGAGACGATGGGGTAGGCGGCGACCCAGGATTGCAGCAGTTCGATCATTTCAAGGGTGGAGAGAGCCTTGCCGTCGAGCGCCAGGCGGTAGGCGCCGTCGGCGTAGAACGAGGTCGCGGCAACATCGAGGGCAATACCGATATCGGCGCCGGGGCGGAGACCGGCAGCCTCGATGGCGCGGGTAAGCAGTTCGAGCCCATCTTCGTTGGCGGTGAAATCGGGCCAGACGCCGCCCTCGTCGGCGACGCCGTTGAGCTTGCCCTGCTGCACCATGGCCTTGCTGGCCGCCATATAGACCTCGGCGATCTGTTCGGTGGCCTCGGCGAAACTTTTGGCGCCGACGGCAAGGATGAGGAAATCCTGGATGTCGATGCGGTTGCCGGCGTGACGGCCGCCGCCGAAGATCTGGATCATCGGGGCCGGGATGTGCTGGGCCTCGGGGTCGAGCTTGCTGAGCCGCCTGAGGTGCTGCCACAACGGCATCCGCTGTTCGGCCGCTGCAGCCCAGGCGATGGCCGAAGAGGCGGCGACGATGGCGTTGCCGCCGAGCCGGGTTTTTTGCGGCGTGCCGTCGAGCGCGATCATCGCGGCGTCGACGGCGGACTGGTCGATGGCGTCGAGGCCCTTGAGCCGGGCAGCGATCTCGCCGTTGACCGCGGCGAGGGCGCCGTTGACGCCGTAGCCACCCAGCCGCTTGCCGCCATCGCGCTTGTCGAGCGCCTCGCGGCTGCCGGTCGAGGCGCCGGAGGGGGCGATGGCGCGGCCGGTGGCGCCGCTTGCGAGGGTGACTTCGACCTCGACAGTGGGGCGGCCGCGCGAATCCCAGACCTGGCGACCGAGAATGGACTTGATACCTGACATAGCGTGCTATCGACCTTGCGATGAACGGAGGCTGGCGAGGAGGTCGGCGATGCTGGTCGACGGGCGCTGGATATGCGGAATGGCCCGGTCTCGCACGACCTGTCGATTGGCATCGTTGAGATATTCGACCGGCGACTTGCCGTCGACGCGTGCCAGCATCAGGCAGGGGAGCAAGGCAGCGGTACGTGCTTCGAGACCAGCGCGATGGCCGGCAGGGAAATGCGCGATCCAGGCGGTCGCGAAGCGTCTCGCCTGATCAATGAGGTTGGCACCGAGTGCCGGCAGGTGGATGGACTTCAGCACCAGGTGGTTCAGACAGAAGGCGGCGTCGAAGGCGGGATCGCCATACCAGGCGCATTCGGCATCGAGCAGCACCGGGTGGCCGTCGCGCTTCGAGATGAGGATGTTCTTGGGGCTGGCGTCGCCATGGACCAAAGCGACCTTCGAGGTCGCAGTGATCTTCAGGACGGTCAGGATCCTCTCACTGAGTTCGGGATGACGTGATGCCGTGAAGCGCAGATACGGGTCAAGGCGAAGCGCATCGAACAGACTATCGGTCTGGAACGCGGCCTTGTCGGTCAACTGCAGGAAGGTTGCCGCGTGGATGCGGCCGAGTGCGTCGGCGACAGCCACCGGCACATCCGGATCAGCTCGGCCAGCGAGCAACTCCGACTTCCACAGCACATAGTCGTCTGCGGGCAGGTACTCGAGCAGCGCAATGCCGTGCGCGCGATCTTCGCCGATCACCTCGGGGGCGGCGCCGGGGACAATGGCGTTGGCGCGGCGCAGCCAGGCGACCTCATACTGATTGCGCTCGAGCGGCGCCTGCCAGTCGGTGGCGACCTTGAGCTTGGAAAGCGCGCGCTTGGCGCAGTATTGCCGGCCATCGGGTAGCCGGATGCGAACAATATCGGACGAAACGCCGCCGGTCAGCGGAGCGATCTCCAGCGTTCCACTGGCGTCGATGCCGGCAGACGCAAAGATCGGGGGAAGCAATGCTTCCCAGGTCAAGTCATCCATAGTGCGGGTCCCCTCGCTGGTCCTGGTATGGTACCACACGGGTGAAATGCGACAACGACCGGGCTGTACCGCTTTGGTCGTGCAAGCAACTGGACGGAAAGGGAGAAAATGGGACGGCTCGAGGGGAAAACCATCTTCATGACCGCGGCGGCAGCCGGCATTGGCGGGGCAGCGGCGACCGCCTTCGCGCGTGAGGGCGCGCGGGTCATCGCCACCGATCGCGATGCGGCCGGCATTGCGCGCAAGGGCGAAGAGCTGAGGGCGATTTCGGCCGGGCACGAAACCTATGCGCTCGATGTCACCGACCACCTGGCGCTGCGCGCGGCGGCAGCCCGCCACCATGGCGTCAACGTGCTCTATAACGGGGCCGGCTGGGTGCACCAGGGGATGCTGGGAACCACCACGCTCGAGGAGTGGCAGATGAGCTTCGATATCAACGTGACGCCGATGTTCGTCCTGACCCAGGCGTTCCTGCCGGCCTTCATCGCGCAGGGTGGGGCCAATATCATCAACGTCGCCTCGGTGGCTTCGTCGATGAAGGGGGTGCCGAACCGGGTCGCCTACATGTCATCCAAGGCTGCGGTGATCGGCTTCACCAAATCGGTGGCGTTCGACTACATGAAGAACGATATCCGGGCCAACACCATCTGCCCCGGCAGCGTCGACTCGCCATCGCTGCACGAGCGGGCGCACGCGCTGGGCGACCATGACGAGGTGTGGAAGACTTTCGTCGCCCGCCAGCCGATGGGCCGCATGGCGCAACCCGAAGAAATGGCGCACCTCCTGGTGTACCTGGCGAGCGACGAGAGCGCCTATGCGACCGGGTCGAACTTCGTGGTGGATGGCGGGATCACCATGTAAGGGAATGCCATGGAGGAGCTGATGGTCCCATTACCAATCGTGGACACCCTCGAGGTGGCGCGGTGAGTATCGCGGTCCGGCAGTTGCTGGCGGCAGATGCCGCGGCGTTCCGCGACATCCGGCTCGAGATGCTGCAGATCAACCCCGAGGCTTTTGGCTCGACCTATGAGGCTGAGAGCGGCACGTCGGTCGACGAGTTCGCCAACTGGCTGGGGCGCAGTTTCGTGGCTGGTGGCTTCATCGGCCATCAGTTGGCGGGTGTGGCTGCGTTCTACCCGCTGCAGGGCCCGAAGGTCTCGCATCGCGGCAATATCTGGGGCGTTTATGTGCGCAGCGCCTTTCGCGGACGCGGCGTCGGACATGCCGTGCTCTCGGAGGTTCTGCGGCATGCCGGCACACTGGTGGAGCAGGTGCACCTGCAGGTGGTTGCCGAGAACGCTGCCGCCTACGCGCTCTACGAGCGGCTGGGCTTTACCAGATACGGTACCGAGCCGCGGGCGCTGCGCGTCGGCGACCGCTACTATGACGAGCACCTGATGGCGCTGCGGCTCTAAGGGCCAGGTCGCGCATCACTGGCGAAAGGACGCGAGGGCCGCCATCACCCGCTCATGTACCGGTGGAACAGGGGCGGGCGGCTCGAAGTCGCGGCCGGTGATCCGCTGGTAGGCTTCGACATAAGTCAGCGCAGTCTTCCAGATCAGGTCCTCGGGGATCTCCGGGATTTCGTCGCGATAGGGGTCGCAATGCGCGGCGACCCATTCGCGGATCACGTCCTTGTCGAAGCTCTGCGGCCTTTGCCCGGCCGCGATGCGCTCGGGGTAGGTATCGGCCCGCCAGTAGCGGCTGGAATCGGGGGTGTGGATCTCGTCGGCGAGGCGGAGGGTGCCGTCGGCGTCGAGGCCGAACTCGTATTTGGTATCGGCGAGGATCAGGCCCCGCTCGGCCGCCAGGGCCTGGCCGCGGGCGAACAAGGCCAGCGCCGTCTCGCTCACCTGTTGCCACTGCGCTTGGCCGAGCAGACCGCGCTCGAGGATCTGGTTTGCGGTCAGGGGCTCGTCATGCGCTCCATCGGCGGCCTTGCTGGTGGGGGTAATGATCGGCGTTGCGAGCGCCTGGTTGTCGATGAGCCCGTCGGGCAGGGTCTGCCCGTACATCTCACGGCGTCCGGCGCGGTACATGGTGAGGATCGAGGTGCTGGTAGTGCCGGCAAGGTAACCGCGCACCACGATCTCCACCGGCAGGATGCTGAGGCGGCGGCCGACGACGATGTTCGGGTCGGGAGTGTTCAGCACATGGTTGGGGCAGATATCGGCGGTCTGTTCGAAGGCCCAGCGGGCGACGCCGTTGAGCACCTGGCCTTTGAACGGAACGCAGCACAGCACGCGATCGAAGGCCGACAGGCGGTCGGAGGTGACAAGGATGCGCCGCCCGTCGGGCAGGTCGTAGTTGTCGCGCACCTTGCCGCGATAGAGGCCGGGCAGACGTGAGTCGATCGCCTCACGCAGGACCTGGTGGCGGCTCGCCGCCAGCCTTGCTTCGTCAATCGTTGACATGGGGTCTCCTGACCTGAGCTGCCGCTGCTCGGTGTCTACTCCGGCGGCGCTCAAGTGGCGAGGAGCTAGGTCAGCAATTCCGCGCGTCCGGTCGGGCCCAGCAGCTCAGCTGTGATCGAACTTCGTGCTGGGTGGGGGGAAAGCGGAGGTAACAGGGCTCCACAGCCCAGGCTGCTAGGCGGGATCGCGGACATTTCGGCTGGTCGCGACAGGTGTGTACAGCCGGTTCTGCTGCAGGAAGCGCAGGAAGTCGGCGGTGAGGGTGGCGGCTCCCCGCGCGTTGAGATGGTCGCGGTCGCGCATTAGCGGCACGCCGTCTCGGGTGGCCGAGCAGATGTCGATGCCGGGCGGGCACAGCACTTCGAAGCTGTCGAAAACAAAGAGGTTGCGCCGGTAGGAGGCTGTCACCCGCAAGGTGCCGAGCACCTTCTCGACCTGTTCGGCGAGCCGCGCCCGACTGATCGTACACGGGTCAAGAAGAACGCAGGCATCGATGATATCGAAGTCGAATATGGGGGAGGGCCCCATGACCACGACGCTGACGCCGCGACGCCCCATGCTGTCGGCAAGTTCGCCGAGGCTGGTGGTCCAGGCGTCCAGTCCCTGTACCGGAACTGGATCGCCGGTCCGGGACAACATCAGCCGTGACACCAGAACGATGTCGCCGGGCCGGAGGCGCTCGAGGATAGTTTCGAAAATCTTCTGGCGCACCGCCGACGGACGTCCCGGAAGGGTCGGGAAGGGAGTGGCGACCGTCTCGATCAGGTGCACGCCCAGGCCGGCCTGTTCGTACACGGCGTTGAGCAGGCCCTGGAGATGCCCGGCGTGGCTATCGCCAAGGGCCCAGATCATCGGTGCGCCGGCAGTTGGAGCCGGCGCGGTACAGAGATCGAAGGTGCTCTCGGCCAACTCCTGGTGTCCGGAGTCGAGGGCGCAGTTACCGAAGCTGGCGCCGGAGCCGAGGAGCGGCAGGTGGCTGGCCGGGAACTTGCCCGCTGTGACGACATGAAGACCGAGGTTCTCGCGTGAGACCGCCCCACCCAGAATAAGGGCAGCGCAGGCGGTGGAAGCGAGGATGCCGGCGACGACGGTGCGCCAGGTGGTCCCCGCCCAGGCGGCATGCCGCAGCGGGCGCTCGACGAAGGTGTAGGACAGGATTGCCAGGGCGGCGATGGCCAGGATCTGGAGCGGTATGGTCCAGGCGTGGATGCCAATGGTCCAGCGGCTGAGGCTCAGTACGCTCCAATGCCACAGGTAGAGCGAATAGGAGATCTTTCCGACATAGACGACGGTCGGGTGCGACAGAACGGCATGAGTGCCGCTGCCAGTTCGCGTGGAGGCAAGCAACCCCAGCGTCGCGGCGACGATGGCGATGGCGGTCAGCGTCTGGAACTGGCGGGGTGCAAAGAGCAGTGCGAGCGCCATGGCCAGAAAAACCGGCGCCAGCGCCGCAGGCAGTTCGCCGAGCCGGCGGGCGGGGCCGCGGGTCAAACTATAGAGCAGGGCACCGGCGGCCAGTTCCCAGAAGCGGGAGGGCATCGCGTAATAGGTCAGCTTCGCAGCGGCCGAGTTGGTGCCCAGGATGAAGGCGAGCAGCGAAGCAAGCGAGAGCAGCGACAGCACGGCCAGGTAGGCCCGGGTGCCGCCGACGCGACGGGGCTGCAGGCCGAGCCAGAACAGCAGCGGAAAAACCAGGTAGAACTGTTCTTCGACGCCCAGTGACCAGGTCTGGGCGAAGACGTTCAGGTCGGTTGAGCGCGCGAAGTAGTCGGCCGCCTCGAAAGCCAGCGAAATGTTGGACACACCGAAGAGCGCGGCTACGCCGGTGAGCAGGGCATTGCCGGGGGTGCGGTCGATTGCAGTGATGGCGAGGCCCGTCAGCAGCACGCACAGTACGAGCGCCGGGAGGATGCGCTTGACGCGCCGGACGTAGAAGGCGCGCAGGAACGTCGGCAGGCTGCCACCACCGTGGGCGGCAAGAGAACCAGCTATGACGTAACCGGAAATAACAAAGAAGACGTCGACCCCCAGGTAGCCGCTGGGGAGCGCGTCGCGACTGAAGTGGTGGATGATAACGGCGACGACGGCCAGCGCGCGCAACCCATCGATCTCGGGACGATAGATCTTGGCGGCGTCGGCGATTGTCGCTCCGGCCACCGTTGCTCGCGGCGATGTAGAGTGCGCGTCCATGACCGCCCCGACCGAATGCACATTGGCAATCGGCGCCAATTCTGCGCGGCGAGGATGTCAAGACTTGCTTGCGATTCTGTCTACGTCGCGGTCGGAATTGCCGAAGCTGAATTGCAAGTCGGGACCCATTGCTCGCTGCTCAGTTCTGCACGAACCGCGCCGGTCCATCACAGCAAGGTCGGCCAGATCGCGCCAGCTGAGCCGCTGGAGCACTGGGTCCGGCGTTCGCCGGGATGACGGCCGGTGGGGAGGATGAGCAGGTGGATTGACGGATCAGCGGCCGGCGAAGTTCGATCATCGAGGCCTTTGCTTATTCGCGCGGTGCGTAAGTTGCGAGCAGCCAGGTCACCAGTTCGGCGCGGTCCGTCGGGCTGGCCGGCAGCGCTGCGAGGTTCGGATCGAAGCCGTGGCGGCGCAGGGTGGCCGCCAGCGCCACGGCGCGATTGGCGGGGTTGATCACTTCGAGGGTGCGGCTGGCGATCTCGGCGGCCAGCGTCTTCGACAGCCGCTTGCTCACGCCAGTGCCTCGGAGACACCGGCGATGAAGGCGGCGATGTGCCGCTCGATCTCGGCGGGCGGATTGCCGTAGCGGGCTTCTGCGTCAGGCAGGCCGAGATTGCCGCTGATGACGAAGGCGCGGAGCCCGGCCTTGGCGAGGGCGATGGCCTGTTCGAGATAGAGGCCGCCGACCACCTGCACCGAAGCGACGGCGCCGACACGATGGTGCACCGCGCCAACCACGTCGGCGAGATAGCTCGAGTGGAACAGGCTGGGGTCGGCGCGGCGGGCGTCGAGCTGCAGGTGAGCGCCGATACCGTCGACACCAGCATCCAGCATGCGCAGCGCCACCTCGACCGCGGTGTCGGCCGGCCCCTGATGCGGCAACAGGATATCGGCGAACACCAGGCGCGGCAGTTCGGGGTTGGCGCGGCGATATTCGTCGCGCACGGCGCAGATGCCCTTGGCGCTCGCCACGCCGGCAATGGCGAGGAAATCGATGATGTTGCCGCCGCCTTCGAACACCGAGCGGGCTTCGAAGCTGCCGCCATCCATGGTCTTCATGTCGGCGAGCAGCAGCGCATCGGGGAAGCGGGCGCGGAAGGCCGGGACGACGTGCTTGACGCCCTCGGTCTTCAACAACGGGGTGCCCATCTCGACCAGGTCGACGCCGGCAGCGAGGGCGGCCTCGGCCACCGTCAGCCCCAGCGGCAGGTCGTTGGTATCGACCGAGATCTGGAAGCTGAACTCAGTCTTCAGGCGGTCGATGACGCGAGTGTAGGCGGGCGTGGGCATGACGCTGTCGGTTCCTCTGGTGGAGCGCCGGGCTACTGGGCCGGCGCGGGTTCGGGTTCGGGTTCGCGCTCGCTGGGGCGGGCATAGGCGGCGGAAAGCTGGCGATAGTATTTCGAGCGGAAGGCGATGATGGTGACCACCACGCCCAGCACGCCGGCGAGGGTGAAGACCAGGGCGATGCCGCGGGCCTGGCCGGTGCCGAACCAGCCGCCGATCACCTCGGCGCCCAGCCCGACGGTCATGAATGGGATGAAGACGAACTCGGCGAGCGGCCCGATGAGGAAGGCGGTGAGCGGCGAGGCGGATTGCTCGACCGACTGGGCGAAGCCGAAGACGCGGCCCTGCCGCTCGGGCGGCACCACCTTTTGCAGCGTGGTGTGCTCGGCCGCTTCGGCATAGGGGCCGAGCAGCATCCAGACAAACATACCGGCGCCGAGCAGCCAGATCGAGGACTGGAGCGTGAAGACGCAGCACACCGACCAGGAGATCAGGTTGACCAGCAAGAGCGTGCGGAGCGGCTTCTTGCCGAGCCCGGTCTTGGCGATGATCAGTCCCGAGATGATGAAGGCGGTAGAGAGCACACCGAACAGCAGGCCCCAGACTTCCACCGAGACCAGCGACAGGCCGTAAGCATCGAGCAGCGCCATGAAGATGCCGCCGAGGAAGTTGTTGAACGTCGCGAACAGGATCAGCGCGAACAGGCCCGGCACCGCGCCGATCACCTTGATGGTGCCCTTGATATCGACCCGCTTCGGCTCGGCCGGAGTTTCCGGGTCGGGCTTGGCCCGGCCTTCGTCGATCCTGACCAAGCTCAGGTGGGCGAACGCCAGTGCCGTAAAGACCAGCGCCAGCACCATCACGGCGAGCATGCCGCCATAGGCGACGAGGAAGCCTGAGATCACCGAGGTGGTGAGAAAGCCTATGCCGCTGACCATGCCGACGAGACCATTGGCCTTGTCACGGCGATCCTCTGGGATCAGCACGGTGACCAGCGTGGGCAGCGCGATCGAGCGGATATTGCCGGCGATGACCCCGAGCATGACGAGGAAGACGAAAATCCAGAGGAAGGCGTTATAGGGGTTTGTGAAACTTTCCGGCGGTGCGAGCAGCAGCACCGCCAACGCCAGGACGTAAAAGATCGCCGAGACGACGCTCGAGCCCAGCATCGCCAGTTTTTTGGAATTGTGATCGACGATCGAACCGAACCAAATGCCGAAGGCAGCAGTGAACACCAGGTAGACGCCGGCGATCATGCCGGTGGCGAACACCGAATGGGTTTCGAGATAGACCCAGAAGGTCAGCGCGAACCACACCGTAAAGTTGGTGACGTTGGCAACGAGGTTGTTGCCGAGGATCTGGTGGAAGGGACTCATGGGGAATCCGAGGAGTTGGGGGCAAAGGGGTAACGCAAATCGGCGCCAAACGGAAACTGCCGCCGGTTGCAGGTGGTTGCTTGGACGGGCGGGCGCAAGTTTGCTAACGGGGGGCGCGGCACGATAATGAGAGGCAGCCGGTGGAGATCGTAACCGACACGGCGCTCGGGCTGGTTTTCGTGATCTGCACGGTGACGCTGTCGCTGGGCAGCTACATGCTGGCGCGCCGGTTTGCCGGGCGCGGGCCGTATGATCGGCACAAGGAAATGGCCGGCGCGATGGTGACCCGGATCGCCGCCATGCACGGGTTGATCATCGCGCTGGTGTTCGCGCAGGAGATGACCTCGTACCAGCGGCTCGAAACCCAGACCGCGGCCGAAGCCAGCGCCATCGCCGACGTGTTCAACGATGCGGCGCGCTACGATGCGGCGCTGCTCGCGCCGCTGCAGCAGGACATGCGCCACTATCTCAAGGTGGTGATCGACACCGAATGGGATCAACTGGGAGCCGGCAACGGGCTCAGCGATGCGGCCTGGGCCACCTGGTCGACGGCCTATGACCGGGTGCTCGATCTCACACCGCAGACGCCGCGGCAGGTGAGCCTGCGCGACCACATGCTGGCGAGCCTGCACGCGATTTCGGCCTCGCGCGATATGCGGCAGGCCGAGGCGATCACCTCGGTAGCGCATTTCTTCTGGATTGCGGCGCTGTCGGGCGTCGTGCTGATCGCCTTCGGGCACTACATCTATACGCCGGAGCGGCATAACCTGGTGCTGCTGGGGCTGTTCAGCGCCTATACCGGCGCCATCCTGTTCCTGATCTTCGGTTTTTCGAACCCCTTCAGCCCACCGGCAGCTTTGCATCCGGCGCCGTTGCAGACGTTGGCTGCGAAGTTGCTTGCTGGAAGCTAGAGCCCTGTTGACTCGGCCCCTGGGACCGCCCCGATAGAGAGGCGGTCAAGCAATCACAAGGGTGATTGCAGGCAATGACGGGGTGATTCATGGGTTCCTCGACCGAGTTTCTGAACGCCTCCGAAGCCGCGAGCCGGCTCGGAGTTTCCGCCAAGGCGCTGCGGCTTTACGAGCAGCGCGGGCTCATCGTGCCGGTGCGCACGGCGGCCGGCTGGCGCACCTATGGGCCCGAGCAGATGGCGCGAGCCGGCGAGATCGTGGCGATGCGGGCGCTGGGGCTGAGCCTGGCGCAGGCCAAACGCGTGCTGGAGGGCGATCCGCGCGGGCTCGATGCGGCGCTGGCGACACATCAGTCGGTGCTGGAAAGCCGCATGCTGGAACTCTCCGGCATGATGGAGCGGTTGCGGCAGCTGCGCGACCGGCTGCGGCGAGGCGAAGCGCCCATAACGGGCGAACTGGCGAGCCTCATGGCGCCGGGAACTGCCGGCGTCGGGTTCGAGCTGCCGTGGCCCTGGGGCGGCGAGCGGTTCGAACTCGGCCCTATCCGGGCTTTGACTTACATCATCGGGCCGCTGGGCAGCGGCAAGACCAGGCTGGCGCAGAAGCTCGCCGAAGTACTACCGGGAGCGCTGTTCCTCGGGATGGACCGGCTGGTCGATGGCCTGACTGCGGCGGCGCGCCTCGAGACCGACGCGGCGCTGCGCGAGCGCGTCGAGCGAACGCTGGCGTGGCTGATCGATGATGGGGCGGTGGCATCCGACGCGCTGACGGCGCTCTGTGCCGGACTCGAGACGGATTGGCCGACCGCCGTGGTGGTCGACATGTTGGAGGAGGGGCTCGAGCAGGCGTCGCAGGAGGCGGTGGTCGCATATCTGCGCCGTCGCGGGCCGGGGGCGCGACCGGTGTTCGCGATGACGCGGTCAAATGCCGTCCTCGATCTTGCGGCGGTCGGGCCGGACGAGGCGATCATTCTCTGTCCGGCCAACCACAGCCCGCCGGCGCTGGTGGCGCACTATCCGGGGGCAGCCGGCTACGAGGCCGTGGCGACATGTCTCGCGACGCCCGAAGTGCGGGCGCGTGTCGCCCGGCCGCAGGTGGCTTGACGCAGAGGCGGGGTGAGCGATCGCCCCGCCATTGGCTAGCGGGCCGGCTCGGCCACCTGGCCGGTGGCGACGTGCAGGCGGTTCCACAGATTGACGAGGCCGAGCGACAGCACCATCGCCGCCAGTACCGGCTCGTCATAATGGCGGCGGGCTTCATCCCAGATGACGTCGGGCACCGGGTCGGCACGGTCATCGAGCCGGGTGACGGCCTCGGTCAGCGCGAGCGCGGCGCGTTCGGGCTCGCTGAACCACGGCGTATTGCGCCATGAGGCAACCGAGATGATCCGGTCCTCCGAGGTTTCGCCGGCGGCGCGGGCAAGGCGCGGGTGGAGGTTGACGTTGTTGCCGTCGCCGTTGATCTGGCTGGCGCGCAGATGCATCAGCTCGAGCAAGCCGAGCGGCAGGCCGGGGACGGCCTTGCTGGCCTTGCTGAGGGCGATGAGGCTGTCCATGGCGCCGGGAACGGCGAAGGCGGGGTGGGCGATGCGGGGCATTTTTGTTTCCTCGGTTGGGGGGATCGCTGACTGAGAGTTTGGCCGCCCCCTCCACCACCCTGCGGGTGGTCCCCCTCCCCCGCCGCGCGGGGGAGGATCAAGGAAGAAAGGGGCTTTTGCCCTCAGGCGGCGGCCTTCCAGGCGCCGGCGATCTGGCGGGTGGCGGCGTTGAGGCGGTTCCAGATGTTGATCATGCCAATCGACAGCACGAGCGAGGCGAGCGCCGGCTCGTCGAAATGGGCGCGGGCCTCGTCCCAGATGGCGTCGGGCACCGGGTCGGCGCGGTCGCTGAGCCGGGTGACGGCTTCGGTCAGGGCCAGCGCGGCGCGCTCGGGGGCGGTGAACCAGGAGGTTTCGCGCCAGGCCGATACGGCGATGATGCGGCGGTCGGTATCGCCGAGCTTCTTCAGATCGGCGGCGTGCATGTCGACACAGACGCTGCAGCCGTTGATCTGGCTGGCGCGCAGGTGCACGAGGGCGTGCAACTGGTGAGAGATGGCAGGGTTGGCCTGGGCGGCCTGGCTGATCGCCTGCAGGGCAGACATGGCGCCGGGAACGGCGAAGGCGGGGTTGGTCATACGCGATTGCATTTTGTGGTGCTCCGGTTTTGCTGCTGACGGATTTTCCGGCCCGGGCTGTCACAGCGGGCCGATGTGGTTCGTCAGTGCTATGACGGAGCGCGATCAGGGAATGTGACGATGGACGACGAGAAAATTCTGGTCAGCCGGTTCGAGGCGGATCGCGGGCACCTGAAGCGGGTGGCGTATCGGATGCTCGGCTCGGCAACGGAAGCCGAGGACGCCGTGCAGGAAGCCTGGCTGCGGCTCAGCCGGTCGGACACCAGCGCAGTGGGCAATCTCTCAGGCTGGCTGACCACCGTGGTGGCGCGGGTGTGCCTCGACATGCTGCGCTCGCGCAAGACGCGGCGCGAAGAGCCGCTGGAGCAGCCGGCAGCCGAGGCGATGGCCGATACGGACGACCCGGAGCACACGCTCGAGATGGCCGATTCGCTTGGCGTGGCGCTGCTGGTGGTGCTGGAGACGCTGCCGCCGCCGGAGCGGGTGGCATTCGTCTTGCACGATATGTTCGACCTGCCGTTCGAGGAGATCGCGCCGATCGTCGGGCGCTCCACCGACGCGGCGCGGCAACTGGCCAGCCGGGCGCGGCGGCGGGTGAAGGGCGGCAGCGACATTATCGAGCCGAGCCGCGATCGGCATCGCGAGGTGGTCACGGCCTATCTCAGGGCGTCGCGGAGTGGCGATCTCGCGGCCTTACTGGCCGTGCTCGATCCCGAGGTGGTGCTGCGCGCCGATGCTATGGCGGTGCCGGCAGGGGTGGCGCTGGTGGCACATGGCGCCGAGGTGGTGGCGCGCCGGGCGCTCAGCGGCTTCATGCCGGAGGCGCAGCTGGCGCTGGTCAATGGTGAGGTGGCGGTGGTGGTGCGGCGCGACGGCGTGCCGTTCCGTGTGCTGCGCTTCACGGTCAGCGGCGAGCGGGTGACCGAGATCGAAGTGCTGGCCGATACCGATCGGCTGGTCGGGCTCGAGGTGGTGACGCTGGCCTGACGCTCAGCTGCTGCCCCGGGCCACAGTGGCAACATTGGCAATTGGTGCCGGCGGAATAGAGCTGGGGCCCCGGCGCTACTTGATGACGGTGAAGCCGAGCTTCAGCTTGTCGTTCATCTCGAGGGTGATCGGGGCCATCTCGTGGCTGGCGGTCGAGACCCAGAGCCTGGCGATCGGCAGCGGGTAGCCCATGTGACCGATGAACCAGGCGACGGTGCCGTTGGCGAGGTGGTCCTCGACCACCCAATCGGCGAGCCGCTTGTAGGCGCTGTGCACAGTGAGGCGGGCGTCGGCGTTCAGGTAGCGCTCCTGACCGGCAAGAAAGATGATGGCGCAGACCGAGTGGCATACGTCGGTGACCATGGTGTCGAGACGGTGCTCGTAGACGTGCTTGGCGATGGCGAGGCCATCATCGGCGGAGCCACCCTCGGAGCGCAGCCACACGCCGGTCGTCGAAGGGTGCTGCCTGAGCAGTTTGACGAATTTCCACCAATCGCCGACCGCGATGTCGCCGGAGAGTTCCAGATAGGACTGCCGGCCCTCGGGCCTGTCGACATCGATGATCGAGAGTTGCGCGGGGAGCGCGGCTCCCATGGGAATCGACAACGCCGTAAGAAGGGAGAGAAGGAGGGCCGGCAGGGGTTGCATGGTTTCGTCGTGCCCGAAGTGGACGGCGCCATAGCAGCAGAAGGGGCGGCAGCCCGCATGACACAGATGCGCTACTCAGTGGCGGGAGGCGAGGCCCGCCACCAAGGCCACCAGCGCCGATTGCCGCTGGACGCCGGCCTTTTCGAGCACGCCGCGCATCTGGTTGCGCGCCGTGTGGACGCTGACGCCGCGCTGCTCGGAGAAGCTGCGCACCGAGCCGCCATCGAACAGGTGCCCGCAGAGCGCGGTCTCCGCCGGGGTCCAGCCATAGCGCTCGGCGGCGCTTTGCAATGCGTCCCCAAGCGGTGAGGTGAGACGGCGCAGCATCAGGATCGCCGTCGGCAGGCCTTCGAGCAGAACGAGCAGCGGTGGCTTGACCGGCGCCTCACCGGAAACGAACGGGAAGAGTTCGGCAACGAGCGGCGCTGCATCGGTTCGGATGGTGATCGGCAGGCCGGCGCCGGTCCTTCCCTCGGTGATGGCGGCCAGCGTGGCCTCCAGCGTCTGCTGCGCCGGCGGGTCGAGCAGGGCGAAGCGACCGTCGGCAGTTGAGATGGCCCTGGTGCTCTCCAGCAGCCGCTCTGCCGCGGCGTTGGCGAAGGTGATGCGACCGGTAGGATCGAGGAGCAGGGTCGCCTCCGGCACCAGTTGCAGGGCATCCTGATAGTGCTGGCCGACACGGGCGCCGGCGAGGCGACGCGACAGTTGGAACGAGGCCTGGACGTGTGGGCCGATGGCCTCGAGCAGGCCAAGCAGGCGGGCTTCCATGCTGTCGAGATCGCGGAAGCGGATGTTGCAGGACAGGCGCAGGAAGCGCTCGCGATCGCGGAACAGGGTGACTCCGGCACCGGTACCGATATCCTCCTGCGGCCGGATCCAGTCATTATAGAACTCGGTGCGCTTGAGCATGCCCGGCTCCAGGAGGAGCTGCGAATGAATCACTGCGCCGACGGGAACGCGTGCCGCCCGGGCGTTCCACGGGTTGCGACCGGCGAAGTGCTGCAGGTACGACGCGTGATGATCAGAACTGTAATTGTGGGTTAGAAAACCGATATTGACGTTACGGCGCATATCATGGCCATGCAACGCGATCCAAGATCGGCCGATCAGGTTGGAGAGATCGGCGAGAAACTCCGACCATTTGGCGTGATCGAGACCGGCGGAGTAGGCGCGGCGAACCAGCATGCCATAGCTGTCTTCGGCGATATCCAGCAACGGGCCATCCTGTCCGCAAGCGTGACTGTCGTGCCGACAATCGACCATTTGACTTGCCGGTCAAGCACAGTATTCAAATCAAGCTGCTGCGGGGCAACACATTTTCGGGAGTTGATGCATGAATGTTGCACGGGTCAAGACACAGGCCGGGACGATAGAGACTGTCAATGAGGGGGCGGGCGAGGTCGCGGTGCTGCTGCTGCACGGCAACTCGGGGCACAAGGAGGTGTTCGCCCGCCAGGTTGCGGCACTGTCGCCGCGTTACCAGGTGATCGCGCCTGATCTGCTGGGGCATGGGGGATCCGACGATGCTTCCGACCCCGCCCGCGACTACACGCTGGCCGGCCATGCCAGCTATCTCGCCGAGTTCAGTGCGCTGCTCGAACTGGGCCCCGTCGTAGTGGTCGGCACGTCGCTTGGCGGTCACATCGCGCTGGAGCTGGCGGCGCGGCTGCCCAATGCACGGGGCCTGATGCTGGTCGGTGCGCCGCCTTTCGCCAAGAGTGTCGAAAGCATGGGCGGGGCGTGGCTGCCCGGGCCGGCGATCCAACTGTCGGGCAAGCCTGAGCTCAGTGAGGACGATGTCGAGACCTTCGTTGCGGCGCATGCCATCAGCGAACCGCAACTGGTCATGGACCTGCGTCAAGCGATCCGGCGCGCCGATGGGCGCAGCCGTGCCACGGTGGTCGGGGCACTGCTGGCCGAGGATGCGGCAGACCAGAGGGCGCTGGTCGCAGGACTGGAGCTGCCGATTGCGGTGGTAAATGGCGGGGCCGACGAGGCCGTTGATCTCGGGTTCATCGAGGCGGCGCCGTATCGCCGGCTATGGCGTGGACAGCCGTTCCGCATTGCCGGGGCCGGCCATATGCCGCAGGCCAGCCATGCGCGTGAGTTCAATGCGTTGCTCACGGCATTCGTCGGCGACTGCGCCCAGTTGGTGGCGGCGGAATAGGGCGGAAGTTCTGCTTTCTCCGATGGGGCGGAGCCGCTACAGAGGCTCCGCCATTCATTTGAGGAGCATCCGATGAGCATCACCCGTTACCAGCCCGGCAAGCGCATGAGCCAGGCCGTGGTCCACGGCAACACCGTCTATCTCGCCGGGCAGGTGGCGACCGATTACAACGGCACGATCGAGAAGCAGACCGGCGAAGTGCTGGCGGCGATCGACAAGCTGTTGGCCGAGGCCGGCAGCAGCAAGTCCAAGGTGCTGTTCTGCCAGGTGATCCTCAACAATATCGGCGATTTTGCCGCGATGAACACCGTCTATGACGCCTGGATCGATCCGGCCAACCCGCCGGCCCGCGCCGCGATCGAAGCACGCCTCGCGCACCCGTCGCTGAAGGTCGAAATCATCGCCGTCGCGGCGAAGGACTGATCGCCGGCACCTGCCTCCCCCGCGACGCGGGGGGAGCGTTCACTGCCAGATCAGTTGTCATCCCCGCGAAAGCGGGGATTTCAGTTTCTGGGGCGTGCATCGCAACGGAGGTTCCCGCTTTCCGCGGGAATGACCCGGTGTTTGAACGGCTACTTCGCTTTCTTGGTCGGCGCCGCTGCCCTTGGCTTCGTGGTCGCCTTCTTTGGTTTCGCTTCCGCCTTGGCCTTGATCGGCTTGGCCTCTTTCGGTGGTTTCGATTTGACGGCCGCCGGTATGGCGCCGGGGCTTTTGCCCTTGCCGGCTTTGGCGACGCCGTTGGCAGTCGCTTCGGCATGGGCCTGGGTGGCCTCCTTGTGGGCGCGCGACCAGTAGTGGTCGTGCTGGCCGTCGGGACGCCCATCGGCCTCCCACATGAAGTAGGCGCGCTGGCGGATGGCGTCTTCGCTGACCATCGTGGCGGCGTCGGCTGGTTTCGATTTGGCGGGCATTGTCATTCCCCGAGCCAGGGGCGCGACCGGGATGGCGCGCCAACCCTATTGCAGACAGAGCAAGACTAGCAGCGTCCGACGAAAGGGCGAAGGCCCCCCGGCGCAAGCGAGCTATGAACGAGGTTCGCGGCGCGCAGTTCCCGAAAGGCGGGCAGGCGGCTAAGGTCCGCCCTTGCAGTTGCGGAGCAGAGAGCCATGAGCCGATCGTTCGACGCCATCGTCATTGGGGGTGGGCAGGCGGGGCCGTTCCTTGCGGCGCGGCTGGCAGGCGCCGGGCAGCGGGTGGCGCTGATCGAGCGGCGGCATATGGGCGGCACCTGCGTCAACGATGGGTGCCAGCCGACCAAGACGCTGGTCGCGAGCGCGCGGGTGGCGTGGCTGGCGCGGCGGGCCAGCGATTTCGGCGTTTCGACCGGTCCGGTGAGCGTCGACATGGCGGCGGTGAAGGCCCGCAAGGACAAGGTGGTGCTGGCTTCCCGCCAGGGGCTCGACGACTGGATGGGATCAACCGAGGGGCTGGACGTGTTTCGCGGCTCGGCGGCGTTCGTCTCGCCCGATGCGGTCGAGGTGAACGGCGAAGTGCTGGAGGGCAAGCAGTTCTTCCTCAATACCGGGGCGCGGCCGGTGGTGCCGGACTGGGCGGCTGACGTGCCCTATCTCACCAACACCTCGATTCTCGAGCTCGATGCGCTGCCCAAGCACCTGCTGATCGCCGGCGGCTCCTATATCGCGCTGGAGTTCGCCCAGATGTACCGCCGGTTCGGCGCAGAGGTGACGGTGCTGGCGCGCGGTGCGCGGCTGACCTCGAAGGAAGACAAGGATGTCTCGGCAACCATCCGCGACATTCTCGAAGCCGAGGGAATCCGGGTGATCACCGATGCCAGTTGCATGGCGGCGGAGCGGCGCGGCGACGGGGTAGCGGTCAGCTATCGCGGCGGCAGCGAGGCGGTGGAAGGCAGCCACCTGCTGCTGGCGCTGGGCCGCGTGCCCAATGTCGAGGATCTCCAACTGGAAAAGGCGGGTGTGGCGCTCGATGCCGACGGCTATATTGCGGTCGACGACCAGTTGCGAACCAACCAGCCGCATATCTATGCGCTGGGTGACGTGAACGGGCGCGGCGCCTTCACCCACACGTCGTACAACGACTTCGAGATCGTGTCGCAGAACCTGCTCGACGGCGCCGACCGCAAGGTGAGCGACCGGGTCATGGCCTATGCGCTCTACATCGATCCGCCGCTCGGGCGGGCCGGAATGAGCGAGGCCGAGGTCCGGGCCTCTGGCAGAAAGGCACTGGTGGCGGTGCGGCCGATGACGCGGGTGAGCCGGGCCAATGAACGGGCGGAGAACCTTGGGTTCATGAAGGTGTTTGCCGATGCCGAGACGCGACAGATTCTGGGGGTGGCGCTGCTGGGGATCGAGGGCGACGAGGTGATGCAGTCGCTGCTCGAGGCGATGTCAGCGGGGGTCGATGTCGACACCATCATCCGCACCATGCATGTGCACCCGACAGTGAGCGAGCTGGTCCCGACATTGCTGGCGGACCTCAAGCCGCTGGATTAGGTCGTCACTCGAGCCGGCTGCCATCTGGCGATCAAAATCGGCGCGTCAATTGACTCCCGAACGACCCGAATCAATGGTGGGGGCATGGGAGAGGCAGCACTCAGCGATACGGTGATCTCTTTCCGCCTCAAGCGGGCGGAAGAGTTTGCGCGGCAGTGGAAGATCAATGCCAAGCGGCTGCAGAGTCTTGCCAATAACCCGCAGACCCCGGACTCGGTGCGCGCCGATGCGTTGGGCGAAGCCCGCACCGCGGCGGGGATCGTCGGGCAGCGGGCGGCCGATCTCACCGAACTCGCCAGGCAACGCGGGTTTTCGGCGTGGGAGTCGGACCCCAAAGTGGCGCCTCTGGTGGTGGAGATCCGGGCGGTCGAGCACGCGCTGAGCTATGCGGCGGACGCGCTGAGCAAGTAGGCCGCGCGTCGGCTCCACAGCCCCGCTCGCAACTTCGGCTCGGCGCTTGGGCTGACTGATGGAGACGGCCGGCAGTCGGTCCCTTCTCCCCTATGCGGTTGAACGGAGCAGTCTCACTGCCCCATCTCAACCATCAGCGCCTTGTCGGGGAGGTCGACCGGAGGCATTTCGGAGAAGCTGAGGGCGCCGGGGTCGCCGATGGTTTCGGCGCCCTCGCCGCCGCCGGCCGAGAGGTTGGCGTTGCCATCGGTATTGATGGCGCCCTGTCCCTGCTGCTGGGCGGTCGGGGCGGCATTTGCCTGTTCGTTGCCGGTGGCGGCGAACTGCCCGAGCACTTTGCCGCCGCCTTCGATCTGCTGCTGCGCGGAGGCGACCTCGGTGGCGATCTCGATCTTGTAAGGCACTTCGAACGCGCGGGGCGGTCCGATGACGATCTGGCGGTCGTCGACTTCCTCGACCCAGAGGTAGATGGCGCCGGGAAGGTTACGGAGCTTGTCGGGCTCGACGATGCGGGTCGCCAGCAGGCCGAAGCGTTGGGGCATCTGGCCGGTGCTGGCCCAGCCGACGAGCCCGGTCATGGTGAAGTAGAGCACGATCACCGCGCCGAGCGTCACCACGATGGCGCCCGCCTTGATCCACCATTTCCACAGCGAGGTGAGGTTGAGGCTCAAGAGCAGCAGCGCGAGGACGAGGAACAGCACGACCGCACCGACGATAACCAGCGGGTTCACTTGCGCACCGCCTGGATCAGCGACACCGGTACGGTGTTGATGCCGCTGACGGTGCCGTCCCTGTCGAGGCTGAAGCGCACCACGGTCTTCTCGTCGCCTTTATGATCGAGGACCAGCGTGTCGTAGTAGACCACCGAAAGCTTGGGATTGATCTTTTCGACCTTCACCGTCACCGGCACGGCGCCGGCGCTGGGGTTGGTGAAGTGGTAGACGTTGATGGCGTAATCGCCCGGCAGGATGCCGCGGATGGTCACCGTCTCCTGGTTCAGCGCGATGTGGTGGGTGACGCCGTTGACGGTGACCTCGTCGAGATAGTTGCCGCGATCGTCGCGATCGAGGGTGACAAAACCCTTCTGCATCGAGTGGTACCAGACGACGTTGCCGGTCGGATCCTGCACATAGGTGTCGATGTCGTCGTCATTATCATCGGGCCAGGTGGTGGTGATGATGAACTCGGCATTGGTGTCGATGATGCCGGATTTGGCGTCCGGCCGGATCAGCGCGAAGGCGACGAACACCATCATGGTGAAGCCGAGCAGCACGTTGAACAGGATATCGGTGAACGGCACGAACGTGCCGTCGTCGCCCTCGGCGCCGGTGAAGAGGCTAGGCCCGTCCATCGTGGCTCCGCTCGATCGCCGGGACGACGTAGATCTCGGAAACCTCGGCGATCGCGGAGAACAGCTCGGCGATGGCAGCATCGAGCTGGAAATACTGGAACTTCAGCACCAGAGCGGTGGCAATGCCGGCGACGGTGACGTTGAGCGCCACGGCCATGCCGCCGGTCATCCCACTGAGCGCGTTGCGCAGTGTGTCGGCCTCGAACGAGGTGAGCCCGGCGATCGGGATCAGCATCAGGATAAAGCCGATGGCGGTGCCGAGCAGCGCCAGGCGCAGCAGGCCTTCGGAGACGAACAGCCCGAGCTTTTCACGGGCCCTGAGCTTGTCGGCGACCGAGCGCAGCAGCAGCGTCTGGTCCAGCTGGCCCTTGCCGCGGATCTCGGCCTTCTTGACCAGGTTCCCCACATGGGTGGTGAGGACGCCCGGCTCGAGCCGGGTGCCGGCGCCGGTCACAACGTTGGTGCCGGCAAGGCGGAAGCCCGAACCGCTCTCGGCTTCGATCACGGCGCGGGCGCGCCGGGCAGCGATCAGCTCGCGGCTGATGTCGACTGCCTGCACCAGGCAATGGAGGCTGGTGATGACGAAGATGGCGAAGATCAAGAGCGAAATGCGGGTGTGGTCGGATTGCAGCACAGAGCCGAGGAAGCCGAGCTGCCACAGCGTCAGCAGGCCAATCGCCACCAGCACGGTGACGATCAGCCAGCGCAGCACCGGGTGGTAGTCGCGCCTCTCGATGGGCGGTCCGATGACCGCCGCCTTTACCTCGTCCAAGACCTCGTTCCTCCAGACCCGGCCGGCCCGCCTCGTCCGGGACGGTGAGCGCAATGCCTCAGGTTGCTGCCACCGCTAGCATGGCCGGCCAATCGCCTCTGCCTATGCATCGCATTGGAAATGCCAACGTGCGGGTTGTGGATGCGGCACGAAGGAAGCCGCGACAAAGTGACGATTGCTGCCCGACGCGGGTGCGTTCAGGCTGTGGCCGAGAGCTAAGGGGTGACGGCAGTGGCGGAGTGGCATGAGCACGCGTATCGGCGATTGATCGATGCGGAGACGCATGCGCGGCCGGTGCTGGGGATGACCCCGCCGATCCGGATCCGGCGGCTGGCCTTCATGAGCGCCGACGGCGGCGGCGACCTGAGGGCGCTGCACCAGCAGATGGCGATGGTCGCCGGGGTGGCGCCGGAGGGGCCGGCCTGGGCGCGGCAGCTGGCGTTCAGCCGCGACGGGCGGCAGGTCACCTGGGAGCTGCACAACGAGTTCGCCACCATGACCTGGAGCGGCGCGGCGGACGATTGGGACGCCAGGCCGGCGGGGATCGGGCTCGAGCTGCACGAGAAGCTGCTGCTGGTGTTTGCCACCCGCATCGATGTGATGCCGACCGCAGCGATCGAGGCAGCGGCGCTGGCCGGGTTCAACCCGCTCAGCCTCTGCTACTCGTCGATCTTCGATGACGGGGCGCAGGCGGCGACGGATTTCCATCTCGACGCCGATGGCTTTACCCGGTTCGAGGTGGCGGCGGGACGCAGCGGCGAGCTGAGGATCGGGGTGATCGTCCGACGGCTGCTCGAGATCGAAACCTATCGGACCATGGCGCTGATCGGGCTGCCGCTGGCGCGCGAGATGGGCGGACGGGTCGCCACCTATGAGCGCCAGCTCGGGGCGATCATGCAGCGGGTGGGGCAGGGCGGCGATACCGCCGAGGATCACCAGCAATCGCTCGAGGCGCTGCACAAGCTGAGCATCGACATCAGCAGGACGGTGGAGGAAACGAGCTTCCGCTTTGCCGCGACGCAGGCCTATGGCGAGGTGCTGGCCGAGCGGCTGACGCGGCTGCGCGAACATGCCATCGGCGAGTTCACCACCATCGAGCGCTTCCTCAACAACCGGGTGCATCCGGCGCTCGCCACCTGCAAGGCAATGGAGAAGCGGCTGAGCGCCCTGACCGACAAGGTGCGCCGCTCGATCGAACTGCTCGACGCACGGATCACCTTGTCGATCCAGACACAGAACCGCTCGGTGCTCGATGCGATCAGCCAGACCGGCCGCAGCCAGTACCGGCTGCAACTGACGGTCGAAGGGCTGTCGATCATCGCCATCTCGTATTATGCGCTGGGGATCCTGGGCTACATCTTCGAGGGGCTGCACGAAGTGCTGCCGTTCACCAAGGGGGAGATGCTGGCGGTGTCGGCGCCGCTGGTGGTGCTGCTGGTGTTCCTGGGGATCCGTCGGCTGCGGGGCCGGCATTCGTGAGCTGCCCTTCGATCCTGGCCACAACCACCAGCGTCATTCCCGCGCAGGCGGGAACCTAGTGGGATGCCGCCAGTGCTGGTTAGGCCGAGAGATCGCACTGGGTCCCTGCGCGGGGATGACGCCGGTGGGGAAGCAAGTCGTGTGCCACGGGGTTTTCATCGTTCCGGCGCTCGATGGTGCGCAAGCCCCCTGCGACGTGCGGTCGCTTGACTTGCAACCTTACGGGCCGCCAGAGATTGCCCCTATCGACTAAGTCCGTCGCGCGGACGGCGACTGTTTGGAGGAATATGATGAAGGTTCTGGCTCTTGGTTTGGTGCTGTCGGCCCTGTTCGCAGGTCCGGCCCTTTCGCAGGGCGATGCGGCGGCCGGCGCCAATGTGTTCAAGAAATGCGCGGCCTGCCATGCGGTGGGCGAAGGCGCCAAGAACAAGGTCGGCCCGGAGCTCAACGAGCTGTTCGGCCGGGTGGCCGGCACGGCGCCGGACTTCAAGTATTCCAAGGCGATGACCGACGCCGGTGCGGGCGGCCTGGTGTGGTCGGCCGAGACGCTGCACGAGTTCCTCACCAAGCCCAAGGACTTCGTCAAAGGCACCAAGATGAGCTTCCCGGGGCTCAAGGAGCCGGCCGACCTCGACAATATCGTCGCCTACCTGCAGACCTTCTCGACTGCCCCGGCGGCGGGCGCTGCTCCGGCCGATCCGGCTGCCGCGCCGGCGCAGTAAGCTCTACGCAACTCCTCGCGGCCAAGCCCTCCCGCGCTCGCTGGAGGGCTTTTGCTTGCTCACCCCCCAAATGGGGGGTATGCGACCTTCTATTAGCTTATCGAATGTGACGTATTGTGGTGACATAGAGGGCTAGAGTTCAGGGCCCCGATGGATATCACTCTCAAGCAGATGCAGATTTTTCGCGCCGTGGTGATCGCAGGATCGATCACCAAGGCGTCACGGCGTGTCGGGCTGAGCCAGCCTTCGATCAGCCAGCAGCTGGCCAAGCTCGAAGAGCGGCTGGGCACCCAGCTGATCAATCGCAACCGCACCGGAACCGTCAGCCTGACGCCGTCGGGCGAGTACTGGTTCAAGTTCTCCGACGAGGTGCTCAGGAAGTTCGACCAGGCGATCGACGAGCATGAAAAGCGCTATGTCGACAGCCGGGTATTCCTCAGGATCGGGCTCAGCCCCACGCTGCGTGGGCGGTTCCTGTCGGCGGCGGCGCGCATCGCCAGCGACGAGCAGGGATTCGCCAAGTTCGAGGTAAGCTATTCGACCACCAGCAGCGAGCTGGTGGAACAGCTTCGGCTGCACCAGCTCAACTGCGTCATCGTCAACGATGATGCGCTGGCCGAGGACCGCTCGAGCTTTGCCACGGCCCTGCTGTTCCGCGATCCGATGGTGCTGCTGGTGCCGGCGGAGCTGCCGGCCGGCATGCTGGAAAGGGCGCTGACCAAGGGCGTGAAGGTCTCGCAGCTCGATGCTTCGCTCACTCGCTATGTCGAGATCAGCGCCAATGTGCCGATGCGGCCGGTGTCTGATGCCTGGTATCGCTCGAACCTGCCCTATGCGACGCCGGCCTTCTCGGCGATGACCTACGTGGCGGCGACCGACATCGTGGCGGAGGGGCTGGCGACGACGCATGTGCCGCTGTCGCTGCTGCCGAGCCTGCCCAATTCGGTGCGGGCGCGGCTCAGGGTCTACACGCTTGATGGCATGGATCGCTCAATTGTCCTTGCCATGCCCAAGCACCTGATGACTCTGCCGGGATATGCCAATATCTTCAAGCGGCTGACCGATTTCTGCCGGCACGAGTACGCCCAGAATGTGCCTGCCGACAGCGTATCGGAACTGCCGGCGCCGGAGCGGGCGCGACCGGAAAAGGAACTGGTCGGCGGGCGCGCGTCGGCCGGGGTGCAGCAGAATTTCCAATAGATGACATAGGAAAACTTCCCCGCGCATCGGTCTTATGTGGCGCCAAGTGCCAAGAAGAACCGATCCTGAAGGGGGAGACGAATGCACCTGAAACACCTGATGTCCGCGATGCTGGCTGGCAGCATGCTGGTCCTGCCGGGACTGGCCGTCGCCGCGGATGTGACCGCCGCGCGGCTCTCCGCCGCGGGCAGTGAAGCGGAGGCCGGCAACTGGCTGATGGTGCATCGCACCTACGATGCGCACCGCTATTCGCCGCTCAGCGAAATCACCGCCGACAACGTCTCGGGCCTGAAGCTCGCCTTCGCGGTGCCGATCGGCGGTTCCGAACCGGCCGGGTTCGGCGCCGGCTCGATGGAAGCGACGCCACTGGCCAAGGACGGTTTTCTCTACATTTCCGACCCCTGGGGCACGCCCTACAAGATCGACGCCTCGGACGGCAAGCAGGGCAAGACGGTGTGGATCGGCGATACCGGCATCGACAAGGACCCGAGCCGCGGCATCCTGCTCGCCTCGCGCGGCCTGGCGCTGATCGACAACCTGGTGATCACCGTTCTCAATGACGGGCGCGTCATGGCGTTCGACGACGAGACCGGCGACGTGGTGTGGGACCAGCAGGTCGGCAAAGAGCCGGGCGAAGGCTTCACCAACGCCCCGCTGGTGATCAAGGACAAGATCCTCGTCGGCCAATCCTATGGCGACTGGGCGACCCGCGGCTGGGTGGCGGCGCTCGACGCCAAGACCGGCGAGGAAATCTGGCGTTTCTATACGGTGCCCGAGCCCGGCCAGCCCGGATCGGAAACCTGGCTCTGCGACCAGTCGGGCAACCCGGACTGCTGGAAGACCGGCGGCGCGGCGGCCTGGGTGACGGGTTCGTACGACGAAGCCAGCAACACCACCTACTGGGGCACGGGCAACCCGGTGCCGATGTACGATCCGGAGTATCGTCCGGGCGACAACCTCTATTCCAACTCGACCGTGGCGCTCGACGCCGATACGGGCGAACTGAAGTGGCACTTCCAGTACACCCCCGGCGACTACATGGACTATGACGAAGTCGGCGCGCAGCTGCTCGTCGATGCCAAGGTCGACGGTGAAGATCGCAAGGTCCTGGCGCATTTCGGCCGCAACGGCATCTTCTACACGCTCGACCGCACCAACGGCTCGTTCATTGCCGCCAACCCCTATGTGTCCAAGCTGAACTGGACCAAGGGCATCGACCCCAAGACCGGCAAGCCGGTCGAGTACGATGCATCGAAGCCGTTGCAGGTCTATGCCAACGGCACCATGCGTCGCGGCGGCGAGACCGTGAACACCTGCCCCAACATCCAGGGCGGCATGAACTTCTGGCCGCCGGCGGTCGACTCGGTCTCCAACATCGCCTATGGCGCCGGCATCGAAGGCTGTTCGGACCTGACGGTCGAACAGAAGGCGCCGGAAGACGTGGCGCCGGGCGCCACCACCTTTGCCGGCGGCGCAGCGGCGGCTTCGGGTGCCCAGACCGGCGCGATCTTCGCGTTCGACGTCACCACCGGCAAGCAGGTCGCCAAGATCGAGCGTCCGTATCCGAACTATGCCGGCGTGATGACCACTCCGGGCCTGGTGTGGACCGGCGAGATGGACGGCACGTTTGGCGCGTACGATGCCACCACCCTGGAACAGAAGTGGTCGATCAATGTGGGCGGCACGTTCAGCGCTCCGCCGATCGCCTTCAAGGTCGGCGACAAGGAGTACATCGCGATCGCGGCCGGCGGCAGCGCCGTGACCACCTTCGGCTACCCCGAGCTCGCCAACCGCCCCGCCGCGAACGTCCTCTACGTGTTCTCGCTCTGACAGGGGTCCAGGACCAAAGCTAACCTGACCAGGCCGGGCGGCTTCCACCGCCCGGCACAGCTCATTGAAGAAAGAAGAGTTCCCGATGTCGCTCCTCCACCGCAAATCCCTGGCGCTGCTCGTCGCGGCCGGCCTCATCGCGGTCACTCCGCTGGCGCTGCACGCTGCGCAGCCGCCGGCCAATGCCCCGGCCGCCGAAACCGCCACTCCGGCTGAAGCGCCCGCGACCGATGCCGCGGCGGTCGAACTCGATCCGCTGCTGGCGGGCGCCGATATCAACCGCGGCGTCGTGGTCTATGGCAGCAAGGGCGGCAACTGCGTCTCCTGCCACGGCTGGGACGGCAACGGGTTGGGCAAGAACCCGCGTTCGGAAGGCGCCGCAGCGTTGCTGCGCGAGTCCGGCCTCGACGCGCAGGGTTTCATCGAAATCATCAGCTGCGGCATCCCGGGCACGCCGATGCCCTATCACGATGCCCAGGCCTACAAGGATGACCGCTGCTACGGCATGACCAAGGCCGACTTCGAACAAGGACAGATGCCGCACAAGGGCAAGTCGCTCAAGCAGGAAGACATCGTCAGCCTCGTCGCCTACATCCAGACCCACATCCAGGGAAAGCCCAAGGCGACCTATGAGGATTGCGCTTTCTATTTCGGTGCTTCGGCCGAGAAGGCCTGCGCCTTTTTGAAGAAGTAAGCGATGCGGCTCGGCCTGCTGCCGCTCGCGATCGGGGTTCTTGCAGCGCTGGCGGCGACGCCTGCGCCGGCGCAGTTCGACGTCAACCTGGTGCCCAAGTACTCGATCTGGGACATCAGGTTCGGGGAGCCGATCAGCCAGGTGCCGCCGGCCGAGATCGCCGAAGTCGCCTGCGGCACCAATGGCGGGCCTCCCTCGACGCCGCTCAAGGATTTCTCGGAATTCGAGACGTGTCCGGCCGAAGCATCGGGGCTGCACGAGGTGTATTTCACCAATGATGACGAGGCCGACTACATCGCCAAGGCGCTGGAGGCGGAGTATCGCGTCATGCAGGGTGGCAACTCGATCTATGCCCACCCGGTGGTGTTCTCTGTGCTGATCGATGCCGAGGGCATCGCCCGCGGTATCCGCGTGGTCACCGACGAGCGGGCGGCGGACCGCGAGCGGCGGGTGGCGATGACGCTGTCGCGCAACCTCAAGTCGCGCTATGGGCGTTGGGCGCAGAGTTGCGAGAACCTGCCGCCGACCGATGGGCAACTGCCGGTGGGCAAGATCTTCGTGCACGAGATCTGCACTGCGGACAGCCCGGAGGGTGACGCGCGGATGCGGCTCGAGGCCACCTATTTCCGCAAGAAGGGGCAGACCTCGATCAACCTCGAGACCCAGCAGATCAACAAGAACTACTTCCAGTCGGCGACGCGGCTCGAAGTGGTGCAGAAGCCCTACGAACCCGACACGAGGCCGGTGCGGTGAAGGCGAGAGGCAGACCCATGAAACGGATGGCCCTGCTGGCCCTGCTGGTGCTGGTGCCGGGCGCGGTGCTGGGGAGCCCGGCTGACGAGCTGCGGAGCGGCGTACGCAGCGAGTGCCGCGGCTGCGACCTTTCCAATGAGAGCTTCAAGAAACTCGACCTCTCGGGCGTCGACCTTTCGGGCGCCAACCTCAGCAATGCCAGCTTTCATCGCGCCACCCTCAAGGGCGCCAACCTCAGTGGCGTGATGGCGGAGGGTGCAAACTTCAACCTCGCCGATCTGAGCCGGGCCGACCTGAGCGGCGGGCAGTTCAAGAATGCAATGTTCTACGAGGCGCAACTGTCGGGGGTGAGGCTGGCGAAGGCCGACCTGACGGCGACGCGGATGCAGCATGCGCGGTTGACCGGCGCCGACCTGAGCGGGGCCGATCTCGACTGGGCGGTGATGAAGGAGGTCAGGCTCAACAATGCCGACCTCACCGGCGCCTCGTTGGAGCGTACCAATCTTGAAAAGGCGAGCCTGGGCCGCACCAGGTTCGACGGCACCACCATCACCAGCGCCGGGTTCCTCCAGGCCACCGCTCCCGGGGCAAGCTTCAAGGACGCCAAGGTGTCGCTGACCGACTTCTACGGTGCGGCGCTCGACAATGTCGATTTCAGCGGCGCGGTGCTGAGCGACAACCGCTTCACCCGGGCCCGGCTGAAGCTCGAGCAGTTTGGCGAAGCGACCTATACACGCAACATCCTGCCCGACGGGCGGGTGCAGGGAGCCCAATGATGCGGATGAAACTGAGCCTCGCTGCACTGGCGCTGATCTGGGCGGTGTCCGGCACTGCGGCGCAGGAAGTGGTGAGCGGGGCGGCCAAGGTGGTCGATGCCGATATCGTCATGGTGGACAAGCAGCGGGTGATCCTGTGGGCGGTGGATGCACCCGAGCGGCCGCAGAAGTGCTTTGTCGGCGATCTCCTGTGGGATTGCTATGGCGCGGCGCGCCAGGCGCTGGGCGAGCTGATCGGCTCGGGCGAGGCGAGCTGCACACTGCAGCCGGGCGAACCGGACAAGTTCAACCGGCGCTATGGCGTCTGCACCTCGGCGGGCAAGGATATCGGCGCCGAGCTGGTGCGGCTCGGCATGGCGCGGGCGTTCCTCGAGCAGGGCGAGGACTACGTGGCTCAGGAAGAGCAAGCCAAGGCGGCTGGGCTCGGGGTGTTCCAGCCGGGGGCCAAGATCGATGCACCGTGGGAGTTCCGGAAGACGGATCCGAGGAACTATCGCTAGGGGTGCCACACGGTGGGCCGGTGGCTAAGGCCCCCACCCCTGTCCCCTCCCCGCAAGGGGGAGGGAGACCCTCACACCAGCATCGCAATTTGCGTCTCCCTCCCCCTTGCGGGGAGGGATCAAGGGTGGGGGTCAGCCCGCACCGGCGGCGCTGGGCCTATTCCACCGAAGCCGCCACCGGCTTCACCCCGGTCAGCGCGATATAGGCCTCACCCAGCGTTTCGGTCCCGGCCGCAGCGATGATTTCGGCCGGCGTGCCGATGCGGATGAGCTTGCCGGCGACAATCAGGGCGATGCGGTCGGCGTGTTCGACTTCTTCGACGAGGTGGGTGGCCCAGAGGATCGAGGTCCGGTGCGTATCGCGCAGGCCACGGATGTGCTGGCCGAGCAGCTTCCTGGTACTGGGGTCGAGGCCGACCGAGGGTTCGTCCATCAGCAGCAGGGAAGGCATATTGAGTGTGGCGCGGACGATCTCGATGCGGCGCTGGTTGCCGCCCGAGAGAGTGCGGACCGGCTGGTCGATCAGCTCGGTGACGGCGAAGAAGGCGGCCGCCGCGTCGATCCGTTCGTTGAGCAGCCTGCCGGAGAGGCCGAACAGGTTGCCGTGGAACTTGAGGTTGGCCCGCACGCTCATGTCGAGATCGAGCGAGCGGGACTGGAACACCACGCCAAGGCGTTTGAGGATCTCGGACGCCTGGCCCTTGTAGCTCATGCCGAACAGCCGGACCTCGCCGCCATCGGGCGAGAACAGGCCCGAGCAGATCTGGAACAGGGTCGATTTACCGGCGCCGTTGGGGCCGAGCAGGCCGACGATCTCGCCGGGAGCGATGTCGAGCGAAATGCCCTTCAGGGCTTCGTTGCCGCCATAAGACTTTCGCACCTCGATGAGCGCGAGAACCGGCTCGGTCATGGGGCGGCGGTCTCCATGGTGGCGGCGGAGGCGGCGATCTGGTTGGCGATCGCTTCGCGCTCGACCCGGCTGCGCCGGCCGCGCGGCACGTCGAAGCGGTAATCGGCGGTGATGCGGGCGGGACGGCCGGCGAGCACGATGGCGCGATCGGCGAGCATGGCGGCATCCTCGGGCAGGTGGGTGACCAGCAGCACCGTGGGGCGGCTCTGCTCGATCAATGCGAACAGCACATCTTCGATCTCGCGCACCAGGGTGCGGTCCAGCGACACGAAAGGCTCATCGAGCAGCAGGAGGCGCGGGTTGACCGAGAAGGCGCGGGCCAGCGCGACGCGACGCTGCATGCCGCCCGACAGTTCATGCGGGAAATAATGCTCGAAACCGGCAAGGCCGACGCGGCCCAGCATCTCGGCGGCCTCGGCGACGGTGGTCTCGGGGCGGACGGCACGGATGTTGTCGAGCGCGGTGAGCCAGGGCAGCAGGCGCGCGTCCTGGAACACGAAGCCGGCGGGCGGGGCGGCAGCGGCCGGAACGCCGTCGACCAGCACGGTGCCGGAAAACAGCGTGTCGATGCCACCGACCATGCGCAGCAGGGTGGATTTGCCGACGCCGGAGGGGCCGACAAGCGCCACGACCGAGGAGGGCTCGACCACGAGCTCGAAGCGCTCGAGCAGCGGCTCGGGCAGAAAATCGAAGCGCTTGCCGGTGACGGCGATATCGAGACGGGGGCCGGTCATCGCGGCTGCCGCCATTTCAGCACCCGGCCTTCGAGCGGGCGGAGGATCAGGTACTCGAAGACGAACACCACCAGGATGAAGGCAGTGGTGTAGGCGAAGATGCCCTTGATGTCGAAGAACTGGAAGAACACCGAAATGCGGAAGCCGACGCCGCCGTCCGAGCCCAGCACCTCGAAAACGAGGACGATCTTCCAGATCAGGCTCAGCCCGGTACGCGCCGCGGCCAAAACGAACGGCATCAGCTGCGGCACCGAAATCAGCCGCAGCTGGCGCAGGAACGGCATGCGGAAGGCGCGACCGAGATCGTCATAGGCGGGATCGAAGCTGCGCACGCCCTCGCGGATGGTGGCGATGACCAGCGGCAGCTTGTTCAATACTACAGCGAGGATCAGCGCGAACTCGGTGAGCCCGAGCCAGATATAGAGCACGATGGCGATGACGATTGCAGGAACGTTCAGGCCCACCACCACCCAGGCCGAAAACAGCCGGTCGGCGACGCGCGATCGGCCAAGCCCGATGCCGATGGCGGTGCCGAGCGCCATGGCGATGAGGAAGGCGATGCCGGCGCGGGTCAGGGTCTTGCCCAGATCGGGCACCAGCTTGCCTGTGGTGGCGAGCGTCCAGATATGGACGCCGACATCGATCGGGGTGGGGAACAGGCGCGACGGGAACAGCATGGCGAGGACCTGCCAGGCGCCCAGCAGCAGCAGCAGGCCGACGAGCTCGAGGGGGATGCCTCGTCTCGCCGGGCGTTGCTGCTGCTTGCCAGGAGTTACGGCTGCGGTTCTGCCGTCGCGCAGTTCAACGGCTATTTGCGATAGCCTTTCCAGAAGGTGCCGTCGGCCAGTTCAGTCGAGTCGCCGACCACATCAGGACCGCCGAACCTGGCCATGACGGCGAAGGACTCTTCGGCCGGCTGCATGTTCGAGGCGGCATATTTGGTGACGATGCCGGCGCGGTAATCGTCGCGCAACTGGGCGAACAGTGCGTCGTCATCGCCAACATTCATCACCTCGCGGATTGTGTCCCATAGCGCATCGTCGGTGAGCAGGGCGTTCTTGGTTTCGAAGCTGGCATCGAGGAAGGCCTTGATGGCGGCTTTCTTCTCCCGCCCGGTTTCGTCGAAGAAGGCCCAGCCGAGCAGCGGCGGGGTTTCGGAGACGCCAAGATCGGCGAGCATGGCGGCGACCGAGATCAGCTCGGTCTTCCCCGCCAGCTTGGCGCGCGAGTTCCAGTTCCACAGGTTGAGTGCTGCCTGGGCCTGGCCGCCGGTGATCAGCTCGTTGACCAGCGGTGGGGCGCCGAACTTGGCCTCGGCCTCCTCGGTGAGGTTGCCGCCGGTCAGCTTGTTGTAGAAGGCGGCGAGAATGACATAGCTCTTGTCGACCGGGCTGCCGGAGACCGCGAGGGTCTTGCCCTTGAGGTCGGCGACGCTGGCGATGCCCGCAGCGGGATCGACGACGAGGCCACCGACGGTCAGCGAGTGCGGCACCATGGTGACCATGTTACCCTGGTGGCGCTGGATCGACACCCAGACGAAATCGGAGAGGATGACGTCGACTTCCTTGGCCTGCAGCGCGATCTGTCCGGCCTTGCTGTCAGCGACATCGCGGATGTCGAGTTTCAGGTGATGCTTGTTGTCGAGCTCAAGCGCCTGCATGGCGGCGAGTTCCCATTTCACCGTGCCGGTGGCCTGCACGCCGAGCGACAGTTTTTCCGGCTCGCCATGCTGGGCGAAGGCGCCGGAGACGACGGCGAACGCCAGGGTCAAACCCAGCAGTGTGGCCTCAAGAATTTTGCGCATAGTTCCTCCCGCGGAACGCGTCGAGATCGTTGGTCAGTGCAGCGCTAGCACCCGGGATCATTGGGCTTGGCTATATCATGTATTGCGGCTGGCGGGTTGCTGGCGCGTGGCGGGACAGCAGATTGTAAATAGCGATAACGCTGATCGAAACTGCCTATGGGGGCCACCAAAAATGAAGTCATTTCTCGTCGCCGCGACTGCCGCTCTGCTCTTCACCGGAGCGGCGCATGCGGAAGGCAACCTCGCCGCCAACGGCACCGACCTGACGCTCGAGATCAACACGGTGGACCTGAAGTTTTCGCAGGAGGTGTGGGAGCTCGAGACCGGCAAATACTACCAGCTCGATATCACCTCGGACGGCAATGAAGAGATTTCGGTGGTGGCGCCCGAGCTGTTCCGCAATGCGTGGATCAACCAGATCGTCGTCAATGACCTCGAGGTGAAGAGCTACGGGCTTTACTCGGTGGAGTTCGACGATGCCGGTACCTTCAACATCTCGTTCGTGCCGATCCGTCCGGGCGAGTATGAAATCTATGTGCCGGGCTACGAGAACCGCGGGCTCAAGGGGAAGTTCATCGTCAAATGAGGTTCACCCGACGCACATTCGTCGCGACGGCGGCGGCACTGTTGGCCTCGAGTGCGGTGCCGCGCGCCATCGCCAAGGGTACGGGGATGATCTTCGTCTCCACCGAGAAGGGCAACGAAGTCGTGGTGCTCGACCAATCGCTGGAGGTGGTGAAACGCATCGCCACCTCGCGGCGGCCGCGCGACATGCACTTCAACGCGGCCAAGGAGCTGCTCTACGTCGCCTGTGGCGACGATGATGCGATCGACGTGATCGATGTGGCGAGCCTCGAAGTGGTCGACTCGATCCCCACCGGTCCGTCGCCGGAAGTGTTCGCCTTCTCGCCGGACGAGAAGGTGATCTACGTCTCGAACGAAGAGGATTCGCGGCTCGAGGCGATCGACATGGAGACGCGCGTCTCCATCCAGGACATCCCGACCGGCGCCGAGCCGGAGGGCGTGCTGGTGATGCCGGACGGCAAGACCGCCTACGTCACCTCGGAAGTCGCCGACATGGTGCACGTGGTCGACACCACCACCGGGGCGGTGACCAAGAACATCCTCGTCGGCACCCGGCCGCGCCGCTTCATCCTGACGCCGGATGGGACGGAGCTCTGGGTCAGCTGCGAGCTGTCATCGGAGATCTACATCATCGATACGGCGACCAACGAGATCAAGGGCGACAGCCTGATCTTCGTGCCGCCCGGCTTCCGCGAGGAAGACGTGACCCCGGTGGGGATGGCGGTGACCCGGGATGGTTCGAAGATCCTGCTCAGCCTCGGGCGCGCCAACCATATCGTCATCATCGACGGCAAGACGCACGACGTGTTGCAGTATGTGCTGGTGGGCAAGCGCGCCTGGTCGGTGGACCTTTCGAGCGACGAGACGCGGGCCTATGTGGCGAACGGGCTGTCAGACGACATCACGGTGATCGACATGGCCTCGATGAAGCCGATCCAGTCGGTACCGGTGGGACGCGTCCCGCATTCGGTGGTGATCGATGATTAGTGCCAGAACCCCTCACCCGTCCCGGCTGCGCCGGTCCACCCTCTCCCCGACGGGGAGAGGAATGGTGTCCGGATCGGGCCACAGCGGTTCTTCTCCCCGTCGGGGAGAAGGTGGCGCGCAGCGCCGGATGAGGGGTTTCACGCTCGGGCTCCTCCCCCTGGCGGCGTCGCTGTTCCTCAGCGGCGCCGCATTTTCTGCCGAGATCAAGATCGGTTATCTGGGGCTGAAGGATGATCCGCGCTACCACCCTGACCTCGTCTATACCCGCATCGAGATCGCCCCCGGCGGCAACCCGGTCGATGGGGCGACGATGGGGGTGGAAGAGATGAAGGTGGTGTCCGATGTGGTGGACCAGCAGGTGGTGCTGGATCACCAGGAGGCAACCGACGCGGCATCATTGGTGGCCAAGCTCGACCAGATGGTGAAAGCGGGCGAGCAGTTCGTCATCCTCGACCTGCCGGCCGAACTGGTCGACCAGGTGGCGGGGCAAACGCGCGAGTGGCCGGTGACACTGCTCAATGCCACGGCGCCGGACGATTACCTGCGCCAGCGCTGCTACCCCAACCTCCTCCACACCGCTGCCTCGGATCGCATGCTGTCCGATGCGATGGTGCAACTGCTCCGCACCCGCAACTGGACCAAGGTGCTGATGCTGGTGGGGGCCGAGCCGCGCGACAAGGCGATGGCAGCGGCGTTCCGCGCTTCAGCCGAACGGCAGCGCTTCAATATCGTCGACGAGCGCGAGTTCACCCTCGCCACCGATCCCGCGAACCGCGAGAAGAACAACTCGCTGCTGATCACCGGCAATGCCGATTATGACGTGGTGTTCGTCGCCGACCACCAGGGTGAGTTCTCGCGCTACCTGCCCTATGACACACAACTGCCGCGGCTGGTGGTGGGCTCGACCGGCCTTGTCGCCGCAGAGTGGCAGTGGAGCTGGGATCGGGACGGCTCGACCCAGGTGACCTCGCGGTTCGAGAAGCTGACCGATGGGCGGCGGATGACCGGGCAGGACTGGTCGAGCTGGATCGCCGCCAAGGCCGTCGTCACCGCCTATGCCAAGGCGCGCACCGGCGAGTACCAGAAGACTGCCGACTATATCCGCGGCAACCGGCTGAAGATCGATGGCGCCAAGGGGGTGCAGCTCAACTTCCGGCCATGGGACGGCCAGATGCGGTTCCCGATCGTGCTCGCGACGCACAACGCGGTGATCGCCGAGGCGCCGCTCGAAGGCTTCCTGCACCAGACCAATGTGCTCGATACGCTGGGCACGGACGAGCCGGAGCACAAATGTCAGTAAGCGTGCAGCACCTGTGGCTTGGCGTCTACGCCATCACCTGGCGGGAGATCGCCAAGTTCCTGCGCCAGACCGAACGGCTGCTGTCGGCACTGGTGCGGCCGGCCCTGTGGCTGATCGTCTTCGCCACGGGGCTGCATGACCTGCTCGGCGTTTCGATCGTTCCGCCGTACCAGACCTACACGCCCTATCAGGAATACATCCTGCCCGGGCTGGTCGGCATCGTCATCCTGTTCCAGTGCATGCAGTCGGCGCTGTCGATGGTCTATGACCGCGAGGCCGGGGTGATGCGGGTGATGCTGGTGACGCCGCTGCCGCGCGGCTTCCTGCTGTTCGCCAAGATCACCGGCGCCACGATCCTGGCGCTGCTGCAGGCCTATGCCTTCCTGATCGTCGCCAGGATCGTCGGCTACGGGGTGCCGGATTTCGGCTACCTCACCGCCATTCCGGCGATTATCCTTGCCGGGCTGATGCTGGGCTCGATCGGGCTCTTGGTCTCGGTTTACACGCCGCAGATCGAGAACTTTGCCGGAATGATGAACTTCGTGGTGTTCCCGATGTTCTTCCTGAGCTCCGCGCTCTACCCGCTATGGAAGCTGCGCGAATCCGGCGCCGAGATCGTCTATTGGCTGAGCGTGGTGAACCCCTTCACCCATGCGGTCGAGCTGATCCGCTTCGCCATGTACGGACAGCTCAACCTCGTCTCGCTCGGCGTGGTGGCGGGGTGTGCGACGGTGGCGTTCCTGCTCGCGGCGCGCGGCTACGATCCGCAGGCCGGCGCGATCCGCAAGGTGAAGCGGGACTAGGCTTGGCACGATGGTCGTGGGCTCCCCTCCCCCTCGAGGGGGAGGGGAGCTCTCGATCATGCCCCCAACCATGCGTCCAGCGCACAGCCCGCCTGTCATCCACACGTCTTTGTGACGATTGACGACAACGTTGTCGGCAGTACGATCCAGGCGTGCCAGGAACCCCGAATGCGAGGGATGACGGGCTGGCGGGCCCCTTCTTCCTCGCCCTGCGCACGACACAGGAGAAGAACAGATGACATCCTTCATGACCCTCTCACGCCGGCGCTTTGCGCAGGCGGCGCTGCTGCTCGTCGTGACCACGGCGCTGAGTACGCCGGTGCTGGCCGCCGATCTGAAGATCGCGATGATCCTGCCCGGCCCGATCACCGACAATGACTGGAACTCGGTGGGCTATAACGGCCTCGAAGCTGCCGGCAAGGCGCTGGGCGCCGAAGTCGCCTATGTCGAGAACGTCACCGACGCCGACGCCGAGCGGCTGCTGCGCGATTTCGCCGAGCGCGGCTACGGGCTGATCTTCGCGCACAGCTTCTCGTTCGGCGATGCGGCGCTCAATGCCGCGGAGGATTTCCCCGACACCACCTTCATGGCCGGCACCGCGGCTGAGCTCGCGCCGAACCTCGGCACCTATTCCAACCCCGACTACCAGGGCGCCTATCTCGCCGGGATGCTGGCGGCCGGAACGTCGAAGACCGGCTCGGTCGGCTGGGTCGGCGGCATGCCGGCGCCCAACATGCTGGCGAACCTGCATGCCTATGAGGCGGGCGCCAAGGAAATCAAACCCGAGATCAAGGTGCTGCATACCTTCATCGGCTCGTGGTTCGATCCGCCCAAGGCCAAGGAAGCCGCCATCGCGCAGGTCGAGCAGGGCGCGGATGTACTGAGCGCACAAGGCGTCGGGGTGATCGACGCGGCAATCAGCAAGAAGGTGTTTGCACTCGGCGCCATGACCGACCAGAACCATCTCGGCCCCGAGGCGGTGCTGACCAGCGTCACCTGGGACCTCGGCCCGCTGGTGACCGCCGTCGGCCAGGCAGTGATCGACGGCACCTGGAAGAGCGAGAACTGGTCGTATGGCGTTGCCGCCAACTCGGTCGGGCTCGCCGATTTCCACGGGCTCGACAAGAACGTCGATCCGGCGGTGCTGAAGGCGGTCGAAGACAAGATCGCGGCGATCAAGGCCGGCACGTTCGAGGTGCCGCTCGATACCAGCGAAGTGCAGTAAGCGGGCAGTGCCGCAACTGAACGCAGCCGCGGCCGCGGTGGCGATGCGGAACATCCGTGTCGCCTTCGGCCCGGTGGTGGCCAATGACGATGTGAGTTTCGCCGTGGAGCCGGGAGAAATCCACGCGCTGCTCGGCGAAAACGGCGCCGGCAAGACCACGCTGATGCGGGCGCTGGCCGGGCTGCTCCAGCCGCAGGCCGGGTCGATCGAGATCGGCGGGCAGCCGGTCAGGATCGATGGGCCGCCGGAAGCGCGGCGGCTCGGTATCGGCATGGTGCACCAGCACTTCATGCTGGTGCCGACGCTGACCGTCGCCGAAAACATCGCCCTGGGGCTCAAGGAGGTGCGGACCTGGTTTCCGCGCCTCGACCGGCTGGCCGACGAGATCGATGCGCTGGGCGCGCGTTACGGGCTGGCGGTGAACGCACGGGCGCTGGCGGGCGAATTGTCGGTGGCGAGCCAGCAGCGGGTGGAGATCGTCAAGGCGCTCTATCGCGGCGCCAGAATCCTGGTGCTGGACGAGCCGACGGCGGTGCTGACGCCGCAGGAAGCAGCCGCGTTGTTTCCGGTGCTGCGGGCGCTGGCCGCGGCCGGGACGGCGATCGTCTTCATCTCGCACAAGCTCAATGAAGTGATGGCGGTGACCGACCGCATCACCGTGCTGCGGCGCGGCAAGGTGGCGGGAACGCTGCAGACGGCCGAGACCGAACCGCGTGAGATTGCGCGCCTGATGGTGGGCGGCGAGGTGACGCTGCCGCAGCTCGAGGGCATGCCAGTGCCCGGGCGGCCGCTGCTGGAGGTCGATCGGCTGGGGCTGACCGATACGCGAGGGGTGCGGCGGCTCGAAGGGGTGAGCCTTGTTGTCGGCGCCGGCGAAATCGTCGCGGTAGCGGGGGTCGACGGCAATGGTCAACAGGAACTGGCCGAGGCGATCGTCGGGCTGCGGCTGCCAGACAGCGGGCGGGTGCTGATCGACGGGGTCGAGATGACGCATCGGCCGGTGGCCGAGCGGATCGCGGCGGGGCTGGCGCATATCCCGGAGGACCGGCACAAGACGGCGATTTTCGAGCGGATGTCGGTCACCGACAATGCGGTCGCCGAGGAAGCCGGGCGGCCGCGCTTTGCCCGCTTGGGCATGCGGCGGCGCGGCGAGACGCGGGCTTTTGCGACGCAATTGGTGGCCGATTACGATGTGCGGCTGGGCAGCATCGAACAGCCGATCGGTTCGCTGTCGGGCGGTAACCAGCAGAAGGTGGTGCTGGGTCGGGCCTTGAGCCGCGACCCCCGCCTGGTGGTGGCGGTGCAGCCGACGCGCGGGCTCGATATCGGCGCGACGGCATTCCTGCAGAGCCAGCTGCTGCAGCGCCGCGCCGCCGGGGCGGCGGTGCTGCTGATTTCGACCGAGCTCGACGAGGTGCTGGCGCTGGCCGACCGGATCGTGGTGCTGTTCAAGGGACAGGTGACGGGCGTGGTGGCGCGAGCTGACTTCAGTGTCGAGAAACTGGGGCTGCTGATGGCCGGGAGGGCGGCATGAGCGAGAGTGGATCGGCCGCTGCTGTTGGGCTTGCCCGACGCTGGCTGCTGCCGCGTTCGGTGCTGTCGGGCTTCTTCTGCGTCGTGGCCGCCTTCGCCATCGGCGCGCTGCTGATCGCGGCGATCGGGCGCGATCCGGTGCTGGCTTATCTCAGCCTGTTCGAGGCGTCGCTGGGCAGCACCAACGGGTTGGCCGAGACGGCGATCCGCACCGTGCCGCTAGCCTTCTGCGGCATCGGCATCGCATTGGCCTTTCGTGCCGGAGTGTTCAATGTCGGGGCCGAGGGGCAGTTGTTCATCGGCGGCGTCGCGGCGGCCTGGGTGGGGCTGCAACTTGGCGGCCAGCCGCAGTGGCTGGTGCTGCCGGCCATGGGCGTTGCGGCCGCTATTGCCGGCTCCGCCTGGTCGGCCATCGCGGGAGTGCTGAAGCTGAGGTTCCGGGCGGACGAGCTGATCACCACCATCATGCTCAACTACATCGCCATCTACTTCGTCGGCTACCTGCTGCATGGGCCGCTGCAGGATCCGGGCTCGCCATTGGCGCGCACGGCGCGGCTCGCGACAGAGGCGCGGCTGCCGATGCTGCTCGAAGGGACGCGGCTGCATGCCGGGCTGCTGCTGGTGGTCGTCGTGGCGATCGTCGCGCAGGTGTTCCTCTGGCGTTCGGTGGCGGGGTTCCGGCTGAGGGCGGTTGGTCACAATGCGCGGGCGGCCGAGAATACCGGAATGAACGTCAAGGCGGCGCTGTGGACCGGCTTCCTGATCTGCGGGGCGCTTTCGGGGCTCGCCGGCTTTTCGGAAGTGGCGGGAGTGCAGCGGCGGATGATCGAGAACCTGTCGCCCGGTTTCGGCTACACGGCGATCATCGTCGCGCTGCTCGGCCAGACCAACCCGTTGGGTGTGCTGGCAGCGGCAGTGTTGTTCGCGGCGTTGCAGATCGGCTCGACCACCATGGAATCGGCGGCCGGGGTGCCGAGCGCGCTGACCACGGTTATCCAGGCGCTGGTGGTGCTGCTGCTGATCGGCCAGAACGCCTTGCCGCGGCTGTTCCGCCGCCGCGCTCTGGTCGGGAGCTGAACCATGGAGTTTCTCGCCGATCCAGTCCTTGCCGGGTTCGTCGCCGCGAGCGTCCGACTGTCGATCCCGATCCTCCTTGCGGCCTTGGGCGGGATGTTCGCCGAAAGGTCCGGAGTGCTGAATATCGGGCTCGAGGGCATGATGCTGATCGGCTGCTTTACCGGCTTCATCACCGTCCACTGGAGCGGCAACCTGTGGCTGGGCGCCGGCGTCGCGGTGCTGATCGGCGCCGTTGCCGGGTTGGGGCTCGCCTTCTATGCGGTGACGCTCAAAGCCAACCAGGTGGTGGTGGGCATCGCCTTCAACCTCCTGATGCTCGGGGTTTCGGCGTATTTCTTCCGCCTGGCTTTCGGCTCGGGCACCGCCTCGCCGCGGATCACGCCGTTCGCGCCGATCGATTTCGGGCCGCTGGGGGAGATCCCGATCCTCGGGCCACTGCTGTTCCAGCACGACCCCTTGACCTACCTGGCTCTGGCGCTGGTCGTCGGCGGCTGGCTGGTGATGCAGCGCTCGACCGTGGGCTTGTCGATCAAGGCGGTAGGCGAGCATCCGGAAGCGGCGGAGACGCTGGGGCTCGATCCGATCGCCATCCGCTATGCCGCAGTGGCGGTAAGCGGGGCTCTCGCCGGGTTGGGCGGGGCATTCCTGTCGATCAGTGCGACGGGCGTGTTCCTCGACAACATGACGGCCGGCCGCGGCTATATCGCTCTCGCCATCCTGATCCTCGGGCGCCGGCATCCGTTCGGAGTGATGGTCGCGGCGCTGCTGTTCGGCGCGGCCGAAGCGCTGCAACTGCGGGCGCAATTGCTGCCGAGCGGCGTGCCGCTGCAGTTCCTGATCATGCTGCCCTATGTGCTGACCATCGTGGTGCTGGCGGTCTCGGCGACGCGCAGCGGCGCGCCGGCGGCCTTGGGCCAGCCTTATGAGAAGGGTGGCGGCTAACGGGCGTCGTTCCGTGCCGGCGGATGTGTCGCCAGCCATTGCCGGGAATGCGCGAGGTCGGCCGGAGTGCCCATTTCGATCCGCTCGCGCGGATCGATGTGCTGGCCGAGGACGATGCCGCCAGCGGTGATCAGTCGGTCGCAGACGTCGGAAACGAACGCCTCCCGGCCGGTCGGTATGGCGGCAATGGCGGCCTCGGCGGCGCCGAGGAACGCCCCGCTGCGCTGGAAATAGAACAGTCCCGCCACGGCGTCGCCGCTGATCACCTGCTTTTCGACGATGTGCGAGAGGCGCCCGTCCGGATCGATCCGGGCATAGGCATGGCCCGGCTCGGCGGAAGGATAGATCAGCACACCGGCATCGGCCGATCTGTCGCGCAGGTGCCCGATGAAGGCGGCGATATCGATGGTGAAGAAGCAATCGCAATAGGCGACGAGCAGTTCGTCATCCGGCTCGAGCAGCGGTGCGGCGAGGAGCGCGGTCGCCGCCGGGCCGCGGGTCACCGCGTCGGTGAGCACCAGGGCGTGGCCGGGGGCCAGTTCGGCGAACAGTTCGGCCAGCCGGTGCTCGTGGGCATGCGCGGCGAGGCAGACGAAGATGAAACGGTGCGGCTCGGAAAGGCGCAAGTATTCGATGACGTACTCGATCATGCGGTGGCCGGGCTGCACCTCGATCAGCGGCTTGGGAGCGAGCTCCGCGGTGCCTTCGAAACGCGAGCCGCGGCCGGCCATCGGGATGACGATGTTGATCAAGCTAGGGTCCCAGAAGGGTCAGGATGTGACGCTTTGATGACGGAGTGGTAGGCGCTTGACGGCTTCCGCACAATCGACGAATTGGCTTGGCCACTACCCGCTCCGTCGAAGGTTGCAGTCGCGGCGCGCCGGTGATGAGGTACGCTCCTCATACTTGAGGAGGATTTCATGAGTCTCAGCGTGCTTTTCATCGGTGGCACCGGACAGATTTCGCTGCCCTGCGTCGAATATGCGGTCAAGCAGGGGCACAAGGTCAGCGTGTTCAACCGCGGGCAGCGCGATGCGGCGCTGCCGGCTGGGGTGACCTCGATCGTCGGAGACATGAAGGATCCGGCAGCCTACCGCGCGCTGGGCGGCCACAAGTTCGACGTGGTGGCGCAGTTCATGGTGTTCACCCCCGAGCAGATGGCCGAGGACATCGCCACCTTCGCCGGCAACACCAAGCAGTACATCTTCATCTCTTCGGCCTCGGTCTACGAGAAGCCGGCGCGGCACTACATCATCACCGAACAGACCCCGGCGGTGAACCCTTACTGGGGCTACAGCCAGGCCAAGATCGCCTGCGAGCAGCTGTTGGCCGGGGCCAAGAACCTGCCGTGGACCATCGTCCGGCCGAGCCACACGGTGCGCACCGGGCTGCCGACGATGATGGGCGAGGGCGATATCGTCATCCGCCGCATGCAGCAGGGGAAACCCGTGATCGTCGCCGGCGACGGCACCTCGCCCTGGACGCTGACCCGCTCGAAGGATTTCGCGGTGCCGTTCGTCAACCTGTTCGGCAAGGACGCAGCGCTGAGCGAGATCTTCCACATTACCTCGGATCGCGGCTACAGCTGGGACGATATCTACAAGGCCATCGGGCGCGGCGTCGGGCTGACGCCCAACATCGTGCACGTCCCGTCGGATACCCTGGTCGCCTACAACAAGGCCTGGGAAGGGCCGCTCATCGGCGACAAGACCTGGTCGGCGCTGTTCGACAACTCGAAGGTGAAGCGTGTCGCCGGCGACTTCAGCTGTTCGGAGAACCTCGACGAGGTGCTGGAGGAGTCGATCGGCTTTTTGAAGCAGCGGCTGGCGTCGAACGCGCCGGTCAACGTGGAGCTCGATCCGCTGATGGATCGCATCACTTCGGAGCAGGCGGCGCTGGGGCGATAAAGCACTTGCAGCGATCCTTCAGTCGTCGCTCCCCGCCCTCAAGGGCGAGGGGAGCAGGACGGTGACAGGCGGCGGTGGCCGGGCTAGCCTTCGGTCTCCATCCGACCCGAGGATACTGATTTGCTCGATCCACGCCTTACCTTGGCCCGTGACGGGGTCGCTGCGCGCTCGCTAGAGGGAATCGTCCCAGCCGACCGCTATGTCGACACCACACTGCGTCAGGCGCAGGTTCCGGCGGCGGCCTTGCGGCGAGCGCCGTTTGCCGATGCCGAGCAGCTCGATCAACTGCTGTTCGGCGAATTGTTCGAGGTGCTGGACGAGGCCGATGGCTGGGCCTTCGGGCAGGCGCAGAGGGATGGCTATGTCGGCTATGTCGCGGCGACGGCGCTGGGGGCGCCGGGCGCCAAACCGACCCATACCGTGCGCGTGCTCAGGACCTATGGTTTCAGCGCGCCCAGCATCAAGGCGGCGCCGGTCGGGCTCTATTCGATGAATGCGCCGGTGGCCGAAGAGGGGCGCGAGGGACGGTTCGTGAAGACCCCGGGCGGCTGGTTCGTCGCAGAGCACCTGGCGCCGGTGGGCGAGGATGCGCCCGACTATGTGGCGATCGCCGAGCGGTTCGTCGGGACACCCTACCAATGGGGTGGGCGGGAGAGCCTCGGGCTCGATTGCTCGGGACTGGTGCAGCAGGCGCTCTACGCGGCCGGCATCGCCTGCCCGCGCGACAGCGACCAGCAGGCGGCGATGGGTGAGCCGGTCGAGGCCAGCGCTCTGCGGCGCGGTGACCTGATGTTCTGGCGCGGGCACGTGGCGATGCTGACCAGCCCGACCGAGATCATCCACGCCAACTCCTTCCACATGGCGGTGGCGATCGAACCGCTGGCCGAGGTGGTGGAGCGGACCAGCCGCCTGGGTGGTGGCGAGCCGACGGGGTATCGGCGGATTTGAGCACTGAGGGCGACTGCCCCTCACCCTAACCCTCTCCCCGGAGGGGAGAGGGGACGCGAGACCACGCTCCGTGCCACATCGCCCCCTCTCCCCGCTGGGGAGAGGGTCGGGGTGAGGGGCCGATCAGAGCGCCAAAAGCGCGAAAGCAAGCCCTAAGCCGGCATCGGGCGGATGAAGTGATTGGGCCCGATCTCGAGCACTTCCGATTGCTCCAGCGCCGACTGGCGGCGGATCAGGTCGATGCGGTCGAGCTCGTCACTGAAGCGGGTGTCGCCGAAGCGGCGGTCGGGGTCGGGGACGGCAGAGAGCAGCAGGCGGGTATAGGGGTGCTGCGGGTTGCCGAGCACGCGTTCGGTGTCGCCCCATTCAACGATCTGGCCGGCATACATCACCATGATGTCCTCGGCGACGTAGCGGGCGGTGGCGATGTCGTGGGTGATGTAGAGCACGGCGAGCCTGAGCTGCCGCTTCATGTCGTTGAGGAGGTTCAGGATCCCCAGCCGCACCGAGACGTCGAGCATCGAGGTGGGTTCGTCCGCGATGATCACCTCGGGGTTCACCGCGAGCGCCCGGGCGATGCTGATGCGCTGGCGCTGGCCACCACTCAGTTCGTGCGGGTATTTCGGCAGGATCAAAGCCGGGTCGAGCTTCACGCGGGTCAGCACCTCGGCGATTGCCGCCTCGCGGGCGGAGCCCTTGAGGTCGGGCTGGTGCAGCCTGATCGGCCGCTCCAGGTGATAGCGGATGGTGTGTACCGGATTGAGCGAGGAGAACGGATCCTGGAACACCATCTGCACGGCGCTGCGATAGGCGCGCATATCGCGCACTGCGCTGCCTTCGATCGGTTCGCCGCGGAACAGCAGCCGGCCGTGGTCCGGGCGGTACTCGCGCATGATCAGGCGTGCGGCAGTGGTCTTGCCGGAGCCGGATTCGCCGACCAGCGCCAGGGTGCGGCCGGGGTGCAGCGCGAAGGAGACGGCGCGCGCCGCGTGGACGGTGCTGCCGCCGCGGTGGAACACCTTCGACACATTGTCGAGGGCGAGGATGGGGGCGGTATCGGTCATTGGGTGGCGCCCTCGGCGATCGGCTTGCCGGTGAGGCGCGGGATCGAGGCCCAGAGCTTTTTGGTATAGTCGTGCTGCGGCGTGCGGTAGATCGCCTGCGCGTCGTTGACCTCGACCAGTTCGCCTTCCAGCATGATGCCGATGCGGTCCGACACCTGCACCATCAGCGCCAGGTCGTGGGTGATGAACAGCACCGAGAAGCCGAGCTCCTGGCGCAGCTTATGGATGCGCTCGAGGATTTCGCGCTGCACCACCACGTCGAGCGCCGTGGTCGGCTCGTCCATGATCAGGAGTTTCGGGTTGAGCGCGAGGCAGATGGCGATCACCACGCGCTGCCGCATGCCGCCCGACAGCTGGTGCGGATAGGCGGTGAGCCGGTCAGCCGGGATGTCGACGAGCTTCAGCAGCTCCGCGGCGCGGGCGCGGGCGTCCGTGCGTGACATGCCGGTATGGGTCCTCAGCACGTCGTAGAACTGGCGTTCGATCGATAGCACCGGGTTCAGCGAGTTCATGGCGCTCTGGAACACCATGGCGACTTCGCGCCAGCGCATCTGCTTCAGCGCCTGATCGTGGAGGGTGAGCACGTCGCGCCCATCGAGCAGGATCTGGCTGCCGGAACGGATCAGTGCCGGCGGGCGGTGCAGGCGGCTGATGGCGAAGGCGATGGTGCTCTTGCCACAGCCGCTCTCGCCGGCAAGGCCGAAGAACTCGCCTCTGCCGATATCGAAGCTGACATTCTTGACCGCATGGAAATCGCTGGTGGCGCCGATGTAATCGATCGAGAGGTTGCGGATCGAGAGGACGGGATCGCTCACAGCGTGCCCTCCCCACGGCGGATCAGACCGGTCCACCGCGCCAGCATGCCGCCGGTCCTGAGCCGCGGGTTGGCGATCTCGTCGATGGCGAAGTTGATCAGCGCGAGGCCGAGGCCGAGCACCGCCAGGGCGAAGCAGGGGGTTAGAATGTCCCACCAGGCGCCGACCGATAGAGCCGAGGCATTCTGCGCATTGTAGAGCATGATGCCCCAGGAGACGGTGTTGGGGTCGCCCAGCCCGAGGAACTCGAGCGTCGCTTCGGTGATCACGGCGAACAGCACGCTGCCGATGAAATTGATGCCGACGATCGAGATCAGGTTTGGGAAGATCTCGAAGCTCATGATGCGCCAGCCGGGCTCGCCCAGCATCTCGGCGGATTTGACGAAGTCGCGCTGGCGGATCGACAGGGTTTCCGAGCGGGTGACGCGTACTCCCCAGGCCCAGGAGGTGAAGCCGAGGATGACGGCGATGACCAGCGGGCTCGCCTGGCCGATGAAGGCGGCAAGCACCAGGAGCAGCGGCAGGTTGGGAATGACCAGCACCATGTTGGTCAGAAAGGTGATGACCTCGTCGACCACGCCGCCCTTGTAGCCGGCAATGATGCCGAGCACGGTGCCGATCAGCGTGATCAGGAGGCCTGCGCCGAAGCCGACGGCGAGCGAGATGCGCGCGCCGTAGAGCAGCCGGGTGAAAACGTCGTGGCCGAGCCGGGTGGTGCCGAGCAGATGCTCGGCCGACGGCGCCTGGTGCGGCCGGCCGACGCGCTGGGTCGGGCTGTATTCGGTGAGCAGCGGGGCGAAAATCGCGACGAGGATGACGATGGCGAGGATGGTGACCCCGACCATGGCCTTCCTGTTGCGCAGCAGCTGGGTGAGAAGGGTCATCGGTCAGGCCCGCTTCAAGCGTGGGTCGAGCAGCACGTAGCTGAGATCGACGACGAAATTGGCGGTCAGCATGGCCGCGGTCATGATCAGCAATGCGCCCTGGATCACCGGGTAGTCGCGGGCGAGGATGGCCTGGTAGAGCGTGTTGCCCATGCCGGGGTAGTTGAATACCACCTCGGTCACCAGCGAGCCGCCGAGCACGGCGCCGAGCGAGATGGCGAGGGCCGAGACGGTGGGGAGCAGCGCGTTGCGGGCCGCGTACCAGAGCATGACGCCGTGGTCGGATAGCCCTTTGGCGCGGCCCATGACGATGTAATCCTCACCCAGCAGGTTGATCATGTTGTTGCGCATGGTCACGGCGAAGCCGCCGGTGAGGACGATCACCATGGTCAGCATCGGCAGGGTGCCGTGGTAGAGGACGCTCCCGACATAGTCCCAGCCCCAGGAGGGATCGAGCATCGGATCGGCAGCGTAGCCGTTAGGGAACCAGCCGAGCGTGTAGCCAAAGGCGAAGAGGGTGATCAGCGAAACGACCACTGCCGGCACCGAGCTCGAAAAGATCGAGAGCAGAGAGATGACGGTGTCGACGCGGGTGCCGCGGCGCCAGGCGGCCATGACGCCAAGCAGCGTGCCGATGGTGAAGCCGATGAGGGTGGCGGTGCCGACGAGACCGACGGTCCAGATCAGGGCGCGGCCGAGCAGTTCGGTGACCGGCAGCGGGAAGAAGCGGATGGAGCGGCCGAGGTCGCCGGTGAAGACGCTTTTGAGGTAGGCGAGATACTGCTCGCCGATCGGCGCGTCGATGAAGCCGAAGGTGAGCTTCAGCGCGTTGAGATTTTCCAGCGACAGGTCGGAGCCGGCGCCGGCGAACATCTTCTGGATCGGATCGCCCGGCATCAGGCGCGGCAAGAAGAAGTTGATGGTGGCCGCGGCGATGAAGGCCGCTAGGTAGAACACCACTCGGCGGAGCAGAAAGGCCATGGGTTACGTATTCCGCTGTCGCAAAATGGTGGGCAGGGGTTCCCTTCTCCCCTCAGGGGAGAAGGTGGCGCGAAGCGCCGGATGAGGGGTGCGATGTGGCGGCCTGCGGCGAGTACCAGCATGCGGAAGGGCTGCACCCCTCACCCTAGCTTTGCTAGTTCGCTGACGCTCACGAGCGCCGCTTGCCCTCTCCCCTGAGGGGAGAGGGGACGGCCGAGACATCACTGCTTGGTTCACTGCGCGACCGGACGCAGCGCCAGGAGCTGGATCAGGCGGCCCGGGTTGGCGTTGGAGACTACCGGCGAGGTGATCGGGTTGTCCGCATTGGCCCAGCCGGTGAAGCGCTTGGTGCTGTACTGGTAGAAGGACGGGCTGTTGTAGACCGGGATCACCGGCATGGCTTCGGCCACCTTAAGCTGGATGGCGTCCATGATCGACTTCTGCTCCGCCGGGTCCTTCACCTGGGTGTACTTGTTCAGCATTTCGACCACTTCCGGGTCGGTCCAGCGCTGCGCCGAGGTGCGGCTCTTGCCAAAATCGGCCGGGTTGAACGAGCGGATATAGGGGAAGTAGGGGTTGGCCGCCGAGGCGATAGCGTTGAGCGACATCGAGTACTTGGCGTCGATCAGGTCGGAAGCCCACACCGATTCCTCGGGGGTCGACATCTTCACGTTGAGCCCGGCCGCCTTCAGCGTTTCGATAGCGATCTGCACCGCATCGATCCAGTCGGTCCAGCCATTGGGGATCTCGATGTCGATGGCGATCGGCGTGCCATCGGGGTTGTCGCGGAAGCCATCGCCGTCCTTGTCGACATAGCCGGATTTGTCGAGCAAAGCCTTGCCGGCCTCGAGGTCGAACTTGCCGTACTGGCCGAACTTGGTGGCGACCTCGGGGTTGCCGAAGGCCTTGTAGAACGAGCCGAGCATTGCCGGATCTTCGTTGATCACCGGATAGCCGTAGCCGGCAATGTCGATGATCGACTGGCGGTCGATCAGCATCGACACGGCCCGGCGGAAGTTGACGTCGTTGAACGCCTTCTTGTTGTTGGCGTCAGGTGTCTCGAGGTTCAGCGTGAAGGCCACGAGGCTCGACGGCAGGAACCAGTAGTGGTTGTGCTCGGGGTCCTTGGCGACGAAGGTGTTGTCGATATCGGGGACGAAGCTCGTCGCCCAATCGAGCGTGCCGTCGGCCAGAGCTGCCAGGACCTGCGGGTTGTCGGCGAGCTGCGGCATGCGGATGCAATCGACATGCAGGCTCGCGGCATCCCAGTAGTTCGGGTTGCGGCACTGCTCGTAGACCTGGGGCGTAAAGCGGGTGATCTCGGTGAGCGGACCGGAGCCGACCGGGGTCTCGTTGGTGAAGGTCACCGGGTCGGCAACATCCTTCCAGATGTGCTGGGGCACGATCGGCATGGCGACGATGGTGGTGGCGACCAGCGAGTTGGGCTGGATGAGGTTGAAGCGCACGGTGCGCGCGTCGAGCTTTTCCACCGACTCCATCAGCTTGCCGACTGAGTTGAAATCGAGCGCCGGGAACTTCTTCAGGTTGTCGTAGGTGAAGACCACGTCGTCGGCAGTGAGCGGCTGGCCATCCGACCACTTGAGCCCATCGCGCAGCACGAAGGTGATCGACTTGAGATCGTCGGCCAGCTCGAAGCTTTCGGCCAGGCGGTATTCCCACTTGGCGCCGGCGAGGCGATTGAAGATCGCCAGCGGCTCGTAGATGAAATCCTTGGTGGTGGCGCGCGCCGAGGTCTGGTTGAACGGGTTGAAGTTGCGCACGTAGGTGGTGGTCTGTTCGGAGCTGATGGTCACCACGACCTGCGCACTCACCGGTGCGGTCATCGCGAGCGCCAGTGCGGTGGCCGCAAACAGCTTGCTCTTTAACACTTCCAATCTCCTCTTTGTGGCGGCGGCCCTCAGGCGATGCCGCTCTCCCTGAAAATCCCTTCGACTTCGGCATGGAGTGCAGTGACATCCACCCGAAGGTTACCGCGTTTACGCGTGGCGCGCGTGATTCGTTCTAGCGTTTGCCCAGACAGCGGGCGCGCCCCGTTGGCGGCCGAGATGCTGGCCTCGAGACCGCCCTGGGTCAGCAACGCGATATCGCAACCAGCCGCGAGCGCGGCGGTCACCCGCTCGGCCGGCGTGCCCTTGAGGGCCTCCATGCTGAGGCAATCGGTGATCAGCACGCCGTCATAGCCGATGTCATTGCGGATCAGCTCATAGAGCGCGGGCGAAACCGAGGCGGCGCGATCCGGGTCGATCTGGGTGAAGACCAGGTGCGCGACCATCGCCCACGGACAGTCCCCGAGCGCGATGAAGGGCTGGAAATCGGTGGCGCGAAGATCATCGAGCCCGGCATCGACCACCGGACAGTCGAAGTGCGGATCGACCGTCACCCGGCCATAGCCGGGGATGTGCTTGACGATCGGCAGGGCGCCCACCTCGAGCATGCCGTCGATCACTTCGCGGGCCAGCGTCACCACCAGCTCCGGATCGTCGCCGAAGGCGCGCTGGCCGATCACGTCGTGGGTGCCCTTGCGGGCGAGATCGACCACCGGGGTGGTGCCGCTATCGATGGTGAGTTCGGTCATCAGGGCGCCCATCGCCTGGGTCGAGAGGCGCAGGGCGCGCTTTGCCAGGGCCAAGTCCTGCTTCGCCAATGCGCCGAACGCACCCATGCTGCGGAAGCTCGGCCAGTTGCCGTTGTCGAGCCGTTGCACGCGCCCGCCTTCCTGGTCGATGAAGACGGGCGCATCGGGCCGGCCGACCACGTCGCGGAACTCGGCGCACAACCGCCGGGCCTGGTCGCTGTGGTCGAGATTACGGCGGAACAGGAACAAGCCGTAGGGGTTCGCTTCGCGCAGGAAGGCGATCTCGTCGGCAGTGAGTTCGTAGCCGGACACGCCGACGAACAGGGCAAGTGGGGCTGGGTTCGTCATGCGGAATGCTCGGGATGGGTGACGTCGCGGGTGCGCTTCAAGGCGTCGATGGTCTGTTCGTAGCGTAGCCGCGCCACCCCCATGAACAGGCAGTCGACCAGCGCCAGTTGCGCGATACGGCTGACCATGGCGCCGGCGCGCAATGTGCTTTCACGGGCATGGGTGACGAGCCGTTCCTCGGCGGCGCGGGCCAGGGGCGAATCCCGGGCGCCGGTGATGGCAACGGTCAGCGCGCCGTTGTCGCGCGCCAGCTTCAGGAACTGCACGGTGTCGGCGGTGGTGCCGGAATGCGAAAAGCCGATGGCAACGGTGTGCGCCGGCGACAGCACGGCCGCCGTCCAGGCTTCGTGGGCGTCGGCCATCAGGAAGACGTTACGGCCGACGCGGAACAGCTTGTGGTGCAGGTCCTGGGCGACGAAGTGGCTGGCGCCGATGCCGAACAGCAGGATGCGCTCAGCCTGGTCGAGCGCAGTCACCACGCGCTCCAGCGTCTTGAAGTCGAGGCTCGACACCGTCTCCTCGATGGCCAGCATTTCGAGCGAGGCGACCTTGGCGGCCATCTCCTCGAGCGTATCGGTGCGGGCGATTTCCGCGCCCAACGTCAGGCCGGAGCCGAACTGCGCCGCTTCCTTGCCGAGCTCGGTGGCGAGCGACATGCGGAGCTCGGCATAGCCGCTGACCCCGACAGCCCGGCAGAAGCGCACCACCGAGGCGACCGAGGTGCCGCAGGCCTCGGCAATCTGCGAGATGGTCTTTTCGAGGACGATGGCCGGGTTGTCGCGAATGGCCTTGGCGAGCCGCCGCATGGTCGGCGTGAAACTCGCGGCGGAGGCCTCGATGTTCGACTGAATCCCCATGCCGATATTCATACCCACGCGAAACAAAAGTGCAATGCGTTCGGCCTCACTGAAAACAATTGACAGCGGAAGCGCGGAGTTTCTACCCTCTGCCCACACTCAGGAGCCCAGATGTCACGCACCGAATCGCTTGGAGACGCCCGCCCATGACCGCGCCAGGCAGCGATCGCCGGGTGTTGCTGAGCGAGCTCGAGCAGCTGGTTTCCGAGGAGCGCAACCCGCGCACCATGGGCATCGACCTGATGGCGCCCGCCGAGATCGTTGCCACCATCAACGCGGAAGACCGGCTGGTGCCCGAAGCAGTGGGCAAGACCCTGCCGCAGGTGGCGCTGGCGGTCGAGCAGATCGTTACGGCGTTCGGCAAGGGCGGCCGGCTGATCTATATCGGAGCCGGCACCAGCGGCCGGCTGGGCGTGCTCGATGCCTCGGAATGTCCCCCGACCTTCGGCGTACCGCCGACCATGGTGGTGGGGGTGATTGCCGGCGGCCTCGGGGCGCTGGTCAGCGCCGTCGAAGGCGCGGAAGACAGTGCCGAGAGCGGGGCGGCCGACCTCAGGGCCATCGACCTCACCAACCGCGACGTGGTGGTGGGCATCGCCGTTAGCGGGCGTACCCCATACGTGATCGGCGCGCTGAACTACGCCAAGTCGCTCGGCGCGGTGACGGTGGGGCTCACCTGCAATCCGGACTCCGCTATTGCCGGCCTCGCCGATATCTCGATCGCGCCGCTGGTCGGGGCGGAAGTGGTGACCGGCTCGACCCGGCTCAAATCCGGCACGGCGCAGAAGCTGGTGCTCAACATGCTCTCCACGGCGAGCATGATCCGCATCGGCAAGACCTATGAGAACCTGATGGTCGACGTGCGGACCAGCAATGCCAAGTTGCTGGCGCGTGCGGTGCGCATCGTCATGCAGGCGACCGACTGCCCTGAACAGGTCGCCGAGCAGGCGCTGCAACGCACCGGCAACGACGTGAAGCTGGCAATCCTGACCATCCTCACCGGCCAGGACGTCGAGGCGGCCCGTGCCGCCATGGCCGGTGCCGGCGGGTTCCTGCGTCGCGCCCTCGAGGCGTGACGCGACTATCTGAAGACCAATGACGACCCGGAGCGGCGCTGCCGTTCATGGGAAGATGAAACAGGAGGGACGAAACCATGCATTTGACCAAACGACTGCTCGCCGGCCTCGCCGTCGCAGCAACGCTGAGCACCGCCATCGCCCTGCCGGTACAGGCTGCGAGCCTTCGCATGGCGTGGGCGCAGGACGCCACCGGGCTCGACCCGCACAAGCAGACGGCGTTCCCGTCGCTGCGGCTGCTCGAGTTGATCTACGAGCCACTGGTGCGGCTCGACGCGCAGTACAACGTCATTCCGGCGATCGCCACCAGCTGGGAGTTCTCGGCCGACGGCAAGACGCTGACCTTCAAGCTCGACCCCAATGCCAAGTTCTCGACCGGCGATGCGGTAACCTCGGCCGACGTGAAGGCGTCGTTCGAGCGCCTGCTCAATGAAGAGACTGCCGCCGCGGCGCGCGCCAACTTCCTCTCCATCGCCACCATCGATACGCCCGATCCGCAGACGGTGGTGTTCAACTTGAGCCAGCCCGATGCGCCGATCCTCGTCGCCATGTCGGGCACCAACGCCTCGGTCGTGCCGGCAAGCGCCGTGGCCGATGGCAGCATCGGCACCAAGGCGATCGGCTCGGGCCCGTTCGTGCTCGACCAGTGGGATCCCAACGTCAAGGAAGTGCTGAGCCCCAATCCGCACTGGGCTGGCGGCAAGGTCGGTGTCGACGGCATCACCATTTCGGTGCTGCCGAGCGAGAGCGCCATAATCGATTCGATGCGCGCCAACCAGACCGACTTCGCGCTGTTCAACGACCCGACAGTGGCGACGCTGATCCCGGGCGAGCCGGGCCTGACGCTGAACCGCATCCCCGGCCTCTCCTACAACGTGCTGCAGCTCAACCCGTCGCGGCCGCCGATGGATAACCTCAAGGTGCGCCAGGCGATCTCCTGCGCCGTGAACCGGCAGGAAATCGTCGACACGGCGCTGGTCGGCGAAGGCAAGGTCACCGGCCCCCTGACCATGGAAGCCTATGCGTCCGACCCGTCGACGCTGTTCTGCTACGCGCAGGATGTCGAGAAGGCCAAAGCGCTGATGAAGGAAGCCGGGCAGGAAGCCGGCTTCGAGGTCGAGGTGATCGCCGCGACCGGCGAGCCGCCTTATGCCGCCAACGAGGCGCAGGTGCTGCAGAGCCAGCTCGCCGCGATCGGCGTCAAGCTCAACATCAAGACGATGGATCTCAAGGTCTATGTCGACACCTGGCTGAAGGGTGATTTCGACATGGCGGTGGCGCAGAACGGCGGCCGTCCGGACCCCTACCCGATGTACAACCGCTACTTCACCAAAGACGGCAACCTGGTGAAGGTATCCAACTACGTCGACCCCGAGCTCGACAAGCTGCTGCAGGAAGGGCGGGTCGAAACCGACGTCGCCAAGCGCAAGCCGATCTTCCAGCAGTTCGAGGCCAAGCTTGCCGAAGCGGCGCCGTGGATCTGGATCTCGAGCACCGTGGTCTACACGGCGAACACCGACGCGGTGAAGGGCTATGAAAGCAACCCGAGCGGGCTGCTGTTCTCTCTGGCCAAGGTGACCGTGGGTCAGTAGGTCTGAACGACGTCGTCGGGGCGGGCTGAATGCCCGCCCCTCCATGACAGTCACGCCGGCCTCTCAATGATCCTCCACCGCGCAGCGGGGGAGGGGATGAACCCAGGGGCTTCACCCCGGGGGGGGACCAGCGAAGCTGGTGGAGGGGGCGGCCACAAACACCGGCGCATCCTGCCGCCCCCTCCACCGCCCGCGGCGGTCCCCCTCCCCCGTTTCACGGTGGAGGACCACCGAGAGTTCAGTGCTTACATGCGATTGCTCCGCCTCGACACGCAGGTGCGCCCGACATGAACTACATCACACAGCGGCTGCTGACGTTTCCGCTGGTCCTGCTGGGGGTGTCGCTGCTGGTGTTCTTTGCCATCCGGCTGGTGCCCGGCGATGCGATCATCGCCATGCTGGGTACCGAGGCGGGGCTGCTCACCGACGCGCAGCGCGAGTCGCTTGCCGCCTATTTCGGCCTCGATCAGCCGATCATCGTGCAATATGGCCGCTGGCTGGCCGGGCTGTTCGAGGGCAATCTCGGCATATCGGTGATTTACGGCAAGCCGGTGCTGGACGTCATCATCGCGCGCTTTCCGCTCACCCTCGAGCTGGCGCTCTTATCGATGCTGATCGCGCTGGCCGTCGGCATCCCGGCCGGTGTGTTCGCGGCGACGCGGGCCGATCGGCCCTCCGACCTCGCGGTGCGGGTGTTCGCCATGCTCGGGCAATCGACCCCGAGCTTCGTCGTCGGGTTGCTGCTGATCTATACCCTGTCGGTGGTGTTCCGGGCGCTGCCGGCGATGGGCTCGTTCACCCCGCTGTTCGTCGATCCGATCGGCAACCTCAGCCAGATGATCCTACCGGCGATCACGCTGGGCCTCAGTTTCGCGGCGGCCGTGACCCGCATCTCCCGTTCGGCGATGCTCGACGTGCTGAGCGACGATTATGTGCGCACGGCGCGCAGCAAGGGCGCGTCGCAGCGCGACGTGGTGTGGAAGCATGCGCTGCCCAACGCCCTGATCCCGGTGGTGACGCTGTCGGGCGTCGAGTTCGGTTACCTGCTCGGTGGTGCGGTAATCGTCGAGCAGATCTTTGCGCTGCCCGGTCTTGGCCGGCTGACGCTCGATGCGATCAGCCAGCGTGACTATCCGCTGGTGCAGGGCGCCGTGCTGTTCATCGCCTTCAACTTTCTTGTCGTGAATCTCATCGTCGATCTCGCCTATGCGGCGCTCGACCCACGCATCCGGCTGGGGGGCAAGTGATGACGTTGCTCAAAGCCGTGATGCGGCACCCCAGTGGACGCATCGGCGCGGTGATCATCCTCATCTTCCTCATCCTCGCGCTGATGGGAGCGGTCGGCCTCACGCCGCACGATCCGCTGAAGCAGTTCGTGGTCGACCGGATGAAGGGCCCGAGCGCCACCTACTGGTTCGGCACGGACCTGCTCGGCCGCGATACCTTCAGCCGCCTGATGCTGGGGATCGGCGAATCCTTCCTCATCGCTTTCGCCTCGGTGGCGATCGCGGCCACCGCCGGTACGCTGATCGGCCTCTTCGCGGCGTGGTGGGGGCACCTGTGGGATGGCATCCTGATGCGGATCATGGATGTGCTGCTGGCGTTTCCGGCGATCCTTCTCGCGCTGCTCATCGTCGCCATCCAGGGGCCGGGCGTCATGACCAGCATAACGGCGATCGGCATCGTCTATACGCCGATCTTTGCGCGCGTGGTGCGGGCGCCGGCCCTGACGCTGAAGGCCCGTGAATTCGTCGAAGCGGCGCGCACCTTCGGCAGCACGCAGCGCTATATCCTGACGCGCCACCTGCTGCTCAACCTGCTGGCGCCGCTGACGGTGACCATCACCCTGGCGCTGGCCTGGTCGCTGTTGACCGAGTCCGGGCTCAGCTTCCTCGGCCTCGGCTCGCAGCCGCCCGCCCCATCGCTCGGGGTGATGCTGGCGGAGAGCAAGTCGATGATGACCCGCTCGCCGTGGCTGATGCTGTTCCCCGGGCTTACCATCATGCTCGCCATCCTCGGCTTCAACCTCCTCGGTGATGCGCTGCGCGACATCCTCGATCCACGCACGCAAGCGAGGACCGCATGAGTACGCTGCTCGATGTCCATGACCTGCATGTCGGGTTCGGTCGCGATCCCGACGCCAACGAGGTGGTGAAGGGGGTGAGCTTCGAACTCGCCGCGGGCAAGACCCTGGCCATCGTCGGCGAGAGCGGCTCGGGCAAATCTGTGACGGCGCTGTCGGTCAACCGGCTGGTGGATTTCGGCGGCGGGCGGATCACCGGCGGCTCGATCACTTTGCAACGGGCCGACGGTACGGCGCTCGACATCACCTCGGCCGACGAGCCGACGCTGCAGCGCATTCGCGGCCGGGAGATCGGGATGATCTTCCAGGAGCCGATGACCTCGCTCAATCCGGTGCACACGGTCGGCGCGCAGATCGAGGAAGCGTTCCGGCTCAACCGCGGGCTGGTCGGGGCCGAGGCGACGCGGGCAGCGCGCGAAGCACTGGAGCGGGTGCGCATTCCAGACGCGGGGCAGCGGCTCAAGTACTACCCGCACCAGCTGTCGGGCGGCATGCGGCAGCGGGTGATGATCGCCATGGTGCTGGCGAGCAACCCGCGGCTGCTGATCGCCGACGAGCCGACCACGGCGCTCGACGTGACGGTGCAGGCGCAGATCATGGCGCTGCTCGCCGAGCTTCGCGAAGAGCTCGGCATGGCGATGATCTTCATCACCCACGATATCGGACTCGTCGCCGGCATCGCCGACGACATCATGGTGATGCAGCATGGCGTCGCGGTGGAGCAGGGGCCGCTCGACGCGGTGCTCGACAACCCGCAGCACGACTATACGCGGCATTTGCTGAAGGCAGTGCCGCATTTCACCTCGGGCAGCGCGGTGCGCAGTGACGGGACTTCGCGCGCCGTGGCGCCGATCGTCACGGTCGACAATCTCGCCGTACGCTTCCCGGTGCTGAAGGGGTTGTTCCGGCGGCGCAGCGGTGCAGTGCATGCGGTCGACGGCGTCGATTTCGACCTGATGCCGAGCGAGACGCTGGCCATTGTCGGCGAAAGCGGCTCGGGCAAATCGACCACGGCGCGCGCCATCCTCGGGCTGGTCAAGGCGACGCGGGGGCGGATCGAAGCCAAGGCCGGGCGCAGCGGGCGACCGGTGCAGATGGTGTTCCAGGATCCTTATGCCTCGCTCAATCCGCGCCTCAACGTCGAAGCGCTGCTGGCGGAACCGGCCATCGCCGCCGGGCAGCGGCTCGATGCGACGCTGCGCCAGCGGATGGTCACGCTGCTCGAGCGGGTGGGGCTGACGAAGGACGCGCTCAACCGTTACCCGCACCAGTTCTCGGGCGGGCAGCGGCAGCGGCTTTGCATTGCGCGGGCGCTGATGCTGAACCCCGACGTGGTGGTGCTGGACGAGGCGGTATCGGCGCTCGACGTGAGCGTGCAGGCGCGGGTGCTCGACCTGTTGATCGACCTGCAGCGCGAGTTCGGCCTCGCCTACCTGTTCATCTCGCATGACATGGCGGTGGTGGAGCGGATCGCGCACCGGGTGGCGGTGATGTATGCCGGCCAGCTCGTCGAGATCGGCAAGGCGGCGGCGGTGCTCGGCGCGCCGCAGCACAGCTACACCAAACGGCTGATTGCGGCGGTGCCGGCGATCGAGCGGCGGCGGCAGCATTTTACCGTCGACGTGACGCAGGTGCCCTCGCTGGTGCGGCCAACGGGCTATGAGCCGCCAGCGGCGAAGTGGCGCGAAGCGGGCGACGATCATCGCGTCCGCGTGGAGGAAACGGCATGAGTCTCGACGTTGTCCTCGATCGCGCTTTCGCGCCGCTTGAGGCGGCGGTGGACACCAGGCGCATCCCGGGCGGAGTGCTCGGGGTGGTCGATCGCGACGGCAATCGCGCCGTGCGCTCGATCGGCTCGGCGCAACTGGTGCCGGCGGTACGGCCGATGCGCGACGACACCTGGTTCGACCTCGCTTCGCTCACCAAGGTGATCTTCACCACGCCGCGCATTCTCGAGCTGGCGGCGGCCGGCAGCATCGATCTCGATGCGCCGCTCACCTCGGTGATCCCGGATTTCCGCCAGTACAACCCGGATGGCAGCTGGGAGCGGAAGCTCACCTTCCGCCAGTGCCTAGGGCACCAGACGCCGTTCCCGGGCGTGGTGCCGATCTACACCTATGGCAGCGACCCGAACCTGTTGCGCGCCTGGGTGCTGCAGCACGAGTGGACGGCAGGGCCACCGGTCTATTCCGACATCAACTTCATCCTCCTCGGCATTGCGCTCGAGCGGCTGAGCGGCAAGCTGATCCGCCAGCAGGATCCGGGACCGGGGTTCGGTTGGTCGGCCGACCCGCAACTGAGCGCCGCCACCGAGCGCGATGCCTGGCGCGGCCGCGTCGTCGTGGGCGAGGTGCATGACGAGAACTGCTACGCGCTGCAGGGCTCCGGGCATGCCGGACTGTTCGGCACGGCCGCCTCGGTGCTCGACTATGCGCAGGGTCTTCTTTCCGGCACCGGCGCGGCAGCTGAGAGCATCGCCCTGATGCGCACTGCGCTGTCGCCGCGCCGCACCCACGGCTGGGAGCGGCCCTATGAGGGCTGGTCGGGTGGCGATCGCTGTTCGGCCGAGACCATCGGCCATACCGGCTTCACCGGGGTGGGCCTGTGGCTCGACTTCGCTAAAGGGCGGGCCTGGACGCTGCTCACCAACCGCGTGCACCCGACCCGGCATTTCGACAGTGGCATCATCGCGCTGCGCCGCGCGGTGGGCGACCTGGTCAATCAAGGCTGAGGAGACGACCATGACCGAACCGATCTGGGCCGTTGGCCTGATGACCGGCACCGTGCTCGACGGCAATATCGACGTGGCGCTGCTGAAGACCGATGGCGAGAGCATCGAGCGCTTCGGCGCCTATACGCTGGCGCCTTACCCCCAGGAGATTCGCGACACGCTCGAGGCGACGCTGACGCAGGCGCGCCGGTGGAACTTCGAGGGCCCCGATCCGGCGATCTTCGCTGAAGCGGAGGAGATGTTGACCCGGGCCCAATCGGCGGCGGTCAAGCAGCTGGTCGAGAGCGCCGAGCTCACGATGGACGAGATCGGCGTTGTCGGCTTTCACGGCCAATCGGTGCTGCATCGCGCGCCGAAGCCGGGGCGGATCGGCGCCACCCGCCAGCTCGGCGACGGCGAGCTGATGCATCAGCTGCTCGGGGTGAAGGTCGCCTATGATTTCCGTTCCGCCGACGTGCGGGCAGGGGGGCAGGGGGCGCCGCTGGCGGCGATCTACCACCAGGCGCTGCTGCGCGGCCTCGGTACGCATGGCGAGACGGCGGTGCTGAACCTCGGTGGCGTCGCCAACGTCACCTATTGGGATGGCGCCGATCGGCTGGTCGCCTTCGATACCGGCCCAGCCAATGCGCCGCTCAACGACTTCATGAAGGCGCACGGCCTTGGCGAGATGGATCGCGACGGCGCCCTGGCGCGGAGCGGCACGGTCGATGAGACCAGGCTCGCCGAGTTGCTGAAGCATCCCTATCTCAGCGCCCCGCCGCCAAAATCGCTCGACCGCTTCGATTTCACTGCCGCGATGGCCGATGGACTCGACCCGGCAACCGGCGCCGCGACGCTCACCGCGTTCACGGCCGGGGCAGTCGGCAAGGGGCTCGACCTTTTGCCGACGCGACCGACCAGGCTGGTGGTCTGCGGTGGCGGTCGGCACAACCCGCTGATCATGGAGATGCTGAAGACGCGCGCCGGGGTCGAGGCAGTACCGGCCGAGGCAGTGGGCTGGCGGGGCGATGCGATCGAGGCCGAGTGCTTTGCCTTCCTCGCCGTGCGGGTGCTGCGCGGCTTGCCGATCAGCTTTCCAACGACCACCGGGGCGCCGCATCCACTGCTGGGTGGACGGCTGGCGGCTTGACGGCAGTTAGCCGGGCTGGAGGTCGGCGTGGACGAGCCATCGTGCCCTCCAGGACCCCCTCTCTTGGAATTTCTAAGGCTTAGCCAAGAAGCTAAGCCCAAGAAATTCCATTCTCCCCCGCAAGGGGGGAGATAATCGGTGGCCTCCATTGGCATAGGAGTATCAGTCTGGACTCTCCCCCTTGGCGGGGGAGAAAGCGAAAACTTGGGCTTAGCGCAGCTAAGTCCTTAGTTTTCGCCAGAGAGGGGTCGTGGGAGCCACCGGATCTCGGCCTAAATCCGCTTCTGCAGAAACGTCCGCGTCCGTCCCGGCGGAAAATCCTCCAACGCGCCGAACGGCACATACCCCGCCCGCTGATAGGTCTTCAGCGCTACCGGGCTGAAGGTGTCGATATAGGCGCCGTGGCAGCCACGGGCCTTGGCGTCGGCTTCCGCCGCGGCCAGCATGCGACCGGCAAGACCGGCGCCGCGCTGCGTCGCGGCCACCCACAGCCACTGCACGTAGAGCCAGCCCCAGGCGGTGTAGCCGGAAATGCCGGCGACGACGGTGCCGGCTTCATCGCGGACAAAGACCGCCAGCGGCCGACGATCGGCAGGCCCGACATCGGCCTCGTTGAAGGCCGTCAGCTGCTCGCCGACGACGGCGAGGTCCTCGGCGACCGGCGTCTCGGTGACGCTGATCGACAGGTAGGTCATGGCCTGAGCGCCTGGAGCGTCGAGGGCAGGTCGACGCGGAGCTCCGAGGTGACCTCCAGCGTCCGGTCCTCGCGGATCGGCGCGCCGCCCGGCGCCTGGCGCGCCGCGAGGGTGGCGTCGCGTTGACGGATCAGCTCGGCGATCTCGTCGGCATAAAGCCGGTGGATGGCAGTGAGCCAGCGGTTGGTGAGGTAAGATGGCTGCGGCATCTGGATATCGAAGCGCTCGAGCAGGGCAATGCTCGCTTCGGCGTCGAGCCAGGTATCGCCGACCACCCACTGGTTGACGGTGAACAGCCGCTGCAGCCGGCCATAGGCGTCGACGCCGACGGCGATCAGGTGATGCACCGGCCCGTCCTTGCCGTCGGGGCGGACGAAGCAGTGGAAGTGGCCGTGCTCGGCTTCGGCCGCCGGGATGTGGCAGTGATAGTACCACTGGCCGCCCGAGGCGGGGTCGTAGACGTCGCCCGGCGGATAGTGGCTCCAGGCCACCACGGGTGCATCGCGGAGGGTGGCGTGCAGCACGTTGTCGCCGCCCTTGCGCAGCACCTCTTCGCAGAACAGCGCCTCTTCGGCGGCGCGAAGCCGGTCGGCGGCGCGAAGCCGGTCGGCGGCGTCGGCCATCAGAGGCTGCCGGCCGCGCAGGGCGCAGCAGCTGCGCAGGGAGCCGCCGCGGCACAGGGGGCTGCGGCAGCGCACGGGGCAGTTGCCGCACATGGAGCAGCTGCCGCACATGGAGCAGCTGCGGCGCACGGAGCCGCTGCAGCACAGGGCGCGACCGCAGCGCATGGAGCAGCGGCTGCACAAGGCGCATCAGCCGCACAGGGAGCGGCCGCCGCGCAAGGTGAAGCGGCAGCGCAGGGTGAGTCCGCGGCGCAGGGCGAGGCGGCGGCGCAGGGCGAGGCGGCGGCACAAGGGTTGGACGCGGCGTCGGCCCCGGCAGTTACCGCGGCTGGGGCGGCTGCGCCGCTGCCGCGGGTAATGTGGTCGGCAGCGACGGCGGCGGTGGCGGCGAGCAGTGCCGCGCCGAACAGCAGGGTGTTGCGCGAACCGCTCATTTCTTGAACCCATCGAGACCAAACGCCGGGCGCAGCGCGATACCGACGAAGCTGCCGGCGAAGGCGGCAGCGAACCACACCCAACCGTGAAGGCTGCCCGAGGCGATGCCGCTGAACAGTGCGCCGATATTGCAGCCGAACGACAGCCGGGCGCCATAGCCCATCAGGACACCGCCGATCACTGCGGCCAGCGCCGACTTGAGCGGCAGGTCGGCCTTGGGGGCGAACTTGCCGGCGAGCCCGGCGGCCAAAGCCGCACCGAGCAGGATGCCGAAATCCATCACCGAAGTGATGTCGAACAACACGCTGCGGCCGAGCGCCAGCGCCTGGCCCGGCGCGGTCCAGAACGGCCAGGTTTCCACCGGCACGCCGACCGATTGGGCGATCTTGGCGCCCCACAGGCCAAAGCCATAGGTGATCGACCAGGGATGCCCGGCGATCAGCAGGGTGGCGATATTGAGCAAGGCCAGCAGCACGGCCGCGCCGACCAGCGGCCACGGCCCCTGCAGCAGGCGCGACAGGCCGCGCGTCTTCGGTTTCGCGGCGCCCTCGAGCGCGCCATGGGCGCGGCGTTCGATCAGCACGGTGATCCCGGCGACCGCGGCGAGGCCGACGAGCGTCAAGATTACGGCCAGCGGCGCGCCGAGGCTGGCGCCGAGACTGATGGTCGGCAGTGACGGCTGCGCCAGCCACCAGGGCAGGTGGGCAGTACCGATCAGCGCGCCGAAGATGAAGGCGGCGAGCGTCACCAGCATGCGGGCGCTGCCGCCGCCGACGGTGAACAGGGTGCCCGAGCCGCAGCCGCCGCCCAGCTGCATGCCGAGCCCGAAGATAGCGGCGCCGACCAGCACCGAGACGCCGACCGGTGCGACGGCGCCGGCCAGCGGGCGACCGAAAGCCGAGCCGCCGGCCAGCAGCGGGATGAAGACGATGGCGGCGATGGCGACCATCAGCATCTGGGCCCGCACCGCCGCGCCGCGCTTTTCCACCACCAGCCGGCGCCAGCCGCCGGTGAAGCCGAACGAGGCATGATAGAGGGTGGCGCCGAGCAGACCGCCGATGAGGAACAAGACGGTCTGGCGCAGGTCGACCACCTGGCCGATCACCACGCTGCCGATGACGAACATGGCGAGCGCCACGATAACCGGGCCGCGATCGAGCTTGGGCCAGCTGAAGCTGGGAGCGGGCTGAGACGCGCTGATGTCTGTCACGAAAGTCTGATCCTATGCCGAACGTCTGTTCGTAAACGGCAGCACCCGAGACCGCAATCTCGGGCGCCCTTAGCGATTGGTCGAAGGCGTGGCTAAGTCTGGTGCAGTGATGTCATCCTGGCGCGGGCCCTACAACCTATGGATCTGCGCCGGGTCAACTTGGTCCTGTGGCAGAGCCCCAAACTCGGTGTCATCCCAGCGAAAGCTGGGACCCAACTCACCGCCCGCACCAGCTGATAGATGGGTCCCAGCTTTCGCTGGGATGACAGCCGGTGGGTGGGCACGAGTCAGCACAAGTTGCAGCAGGCCGGGTGACACCGCAGGTGGTTCTGGTGACTTAGTTCTGCACAACCACCGGGCGGGCCGGGTCGAGCGTCCACTGCGACATCGAGCCATCATAGAGGCGGACGCCCTTGAGGCCGGCGACTTCGGAGAGGCCGAACCAGGCGATCGAAGCGAGGTGCCCGGTGTTGCAGAAGGTGATGAGGCCATTGGTGTCGGTGACGCCGGCCTGCTGCACCAGCGCGTCGATCGACGCCTTGCTGGCAAACTTGCCGGCGTCCTTGTCCCAGAACTTGTCGAAGTTGAGGTTCACCGCGGTCGGGATGGTGCCGAGCGACTGCACGGTATTGGTCTTTTCCTTGCCGATGAACTGGGCCACCGAACGCGCATCGATCAGGTTGGTGTCGCTGGCGATGGCCTGTTCGACTTCAGCCACTTCGGCCCGCAGTTCCGGGCGAGGCTTGGCGGTGAAGCTGCCGGCCACCGGGGTGACGGCGTCGGTCGAAACCGGCTGTCCGGAGGCAGCCCAGGCGGCGTAGCCGCCATCGAGCACGGTGACGTTGTCGTGGCCCAGCACCTTGAAGGTCCAGTAGACGCGGGTGGCGCCGCCGAACTCGGCGACGTCGCTGCCGGCCGGCACGATCACCACCTGGGTGTCGTCGCTGACGCCGAGCGCGGCGATCCTGGCCGAAATGTCCTCGAGCTTGGGCAGGAGGCCCGGAGCGCCGTCGATCTTGGCGCGCCAGCCATAGGTGGCGTATTGCGCTTCCACGGCGCCCGGCACATGGCCGGCGGCGTAGGGGGCGGTGGCATCCTTGGGGGTGTCGCGGATATCGATGATCACCAGGTCGGGCTTGCCGAGCTGACTGTTGAGCCAGGCGGCGTCGACGAGGGGCTGGTCGGTCAGCCGCTCGGCCTGGGCGCTGCCGGCGGCAGCGAGGCCAATGACGAGCGCCGTGGCGAGGACGTTGAAACGCATTGAAGTATTCTCACTCTCAAGCATGAACGTGGCCGCATCATAGTCGGATCACCTCCTCCGATGCTGCCGACACGTTTCCAAAATGCGGGGCGCGACAGGAATTTCCGTCGCTGCCCAGCCACCTCGCGGCAATCAATTTCCTTGTGAAGCCATAGGCATATCGGTGGGCAGCGGCGATAATGCCGTTCAAATCGACGGCTCGTCGTGCCGGAAAACCATTTCATGCGCTCATTGCTCCGCCTGCTTGTCACCTGCCTGCTGCTGTTGTTGCCGACGGCGATCGCTCCGGCGTTTTCCGAGGAGGCGGTTGCCGCCACGACCACTTCGCAGGTGCTCTCCTACGAGGGCGAGGCGCAGCTTGCCGAGCTCGCGGCCAAGGGGACGACGGTGGTGTTCTTCTACGCCGCCTGGTGCCCCAATTGCCGGGCAACGGTGACCGAGCTCAACGCCCGCTGGGACGAGGTCAACCCCGGCCTGACTTTGGTGATCGCCGACTACGACAAGGAACAGGCGCTGAAGGCCCGCTTCGGCGTCACCTACCAGGATACGTTCGTGCTGCTGGATAGGGACGGCAACGGCGTTGACCTGTGGAACAGCGGCGGGGTCAACGGCCTCAACGCCCATACCAGCGCGCTCTGACCGCTGATGCTGCCGACCATCGCGCTCGCCTTCGTCGCGGGCGTCATCACCATCCTGTCGCCCTGCGTGCTGCCGCTGTTGCCGATGATCCTCGCGACGGCAACGCAGCAGGGCAAGGCGCGTCCAGCAGGGGTGATCGTCGGCTTCGTGCTGGCTTTCACTGCCGCGACATTGGCGCTCAGCGCCCTGGTGCGGCTGCTCGGCGTCCCGCCCGATATCAACCGGACGCTGAGCGCGGTGATCCTCGCTCTGCTCGGCCTGGTGCTGATCATTCCGGGGCTGCAGCTGCGGTTCGAGCGGCTGGCCGGCGGGCTTGCCGGACGCGCGCCGTCCAGCGCCAGCAACGGCTTTGGTGGCGGCGTGGTGGTGGGCCTGGGGCTCGGTCTCGCCTGGAGCCCGTGCGTCGGGCCGATCATGGCCTCCGTCATCACCCTGGCGCTCAACCAGTCGGTGGGGCCGGGGGCAATCGCGGTGACGCTTGCCTTCTCGCTCGGCACGGCGCTACCGATGGCGGCCGTACTGTTCGGCGGGCGCCAACTGGTGCGCCGGCTCGACTGGTTCCAGCGCCATGCGGCGACTATTCAGCGGGTGTTCGGGATGGTGCTGCTGCTCACTGCGCTCGCCATCTGGCTCGGCTGGGATCGCAATGTGCAGGTATTGCTGCTCGAGTGGTTCCCGGGTTGGGAGGGGTTGCTGACCAGCTGGGAACCGCAGGTTCCGGCGAGCTGATGCGCCTTCAGGGAACGGATAATAGTCCGATGGCGGTATGCTGTCGCTGAATTTCCGGGCACCGATGCTCCCTTGTTTCCTCAGAACTCCACGCCCAGACGCGCCCTGATTCCGTGCTCGCGGGCGTCGGCGGCCAATTGTCCGGCGTAAGTGACACCGAGCGTTGCGCCGGGGGCGAGTTTGAGGTCGAGACCGGCCTCGATGACGGCTGCATCGGGAGCGATAGGGACGCCTGAGATGAGGAAGCTGTCGGAGCCCCCGAAGGCGTGAGTGCTGGTCGGCGTGGTGTCGCCGAAGGCGTGGCGCCAGCCCAGCATGCCGGAGAGTGTGCCGTCGATCTCGCCGAGGGCGATGGCGTGCTCGGCGCGGACACCGAGCGTGGTGAAGGTGACGGCAGTGGTGGTGCCGGCGACGCTCAGCGCGGCATCGCCACCGGTCTCGCTGAAGGCGTCGCTGCTGAGCCGGACATGGGCGAGGTTGGCGAAGGGCGAGATGCGGGTGGCGCCGACGTCGAGGCCGTAGGCCAGTTCGCCAAAGGCCTGGACGGTATCGGCGCCGTAGCTGGCCGCGAGGGTTTCGGTGATGCCGGGAATGACGACGTCGCGGCTGGTGTCGATGTCGTGCCGGCCATAGGCGAGGCCGCCGCGGAAGGCGAGGTCGCCCCACTCGGCGCCGGCATAGACGCCGAGGTGATAGTTGGCGCTCGTCGCGGTCGAGACATTCGACTGGCCGTAACCGGCCAGCATGCCGACGCGCCACTCGCCGACCGGGGCATCGAGACCGACCAGCAAGCCGCCGGTGGAGCGCTCGAGCGCCGCGGCGTTGCCGTCGCCGTCGATACTGCCCCAGGCGCCAAAGCCGTCGATCCAGAGGCTGGGGCCAGAATGGTCGGCTTCGACCAGCAGCGGGGTCTCGCCGGCGGCATAGGACAGCACCGGGATGTAGGTAGCGCCGGCATCGTCGAAGGCCGAGCGCAGGCGATCATTCATGGCGTCGCGGATGAACCGGCTGTCCTCGATCAGCCCGCTCTTGAGGCTGGCGTGAAGTTCACCCGACAGCACCTCGAAGCTCGCGCGCACGACGTCCTCGTCGCCGGTCAAGGCGATGGAAAGCCAGACCGGATCGTCGCTGTCGAGCGTATCGATGGCGGCAGCCGTGGTGACCTGGTTGGGGGTGATGCCGAGTTCGGCAAAGGCGATGTCGTTGCGCTGCAGCGCCAGCGTCACGTCATTGCCGTCACCGCCGGCGTAGTCGAGGGTGGCATTGAGGAACAACAGGTTCTGCGTGACCGAGCCGAACATGCCGGTGACGGCGCCGGCGCTCTGCTTGTCGATCAAGGTGAACGGGCCATTGAAGATGTTCCAGCTCGACGCCGTGGCCGGCGAGAGCAGTAGCTCGAGGGTGGCGCCGGTGATGTCGACGGCGCCGGTGACCACCAGCTTGTCGGCTCCAGTCGGTTCGGCCTCGACGCTGAGGGTGCCGTGGTTGACGTAGTTGCCGGCTATGATCTGGGTGCCGATGGAGTTGCCCGGTGCATGCACGCCACCAGCGGCGATGGTGACGGTGGAGACCGCGGTGCCGAGTGTGCCGGTGCCACCCAACTTGCCGCCGCTGGCGATCTGGATGGCGCCACCCAGACTGCCGTTCACCACCAGCTTGCCGCCCGAGACGGTGGTGGTGCCAGCAAATCCAGTGCCGTCGCCGGTCAGTGTCCAGGTGCTGGCGCCGACCTTCTGCAGGTCGAGTCCCTCAAACTGGGTGCCAAGGGTCGAAGCATCAAAGCTGGCGTCGTCATCGCCGCCCAGGCTCAGTTTGTTCTGCAGGCCAACGGCAACAACACGGCCGGTGATGACACCGCCGGCGCGAAGCTCGATGCGGTTCGCGTCGCCGGTAACTACAATAGCATTGTTGAGAACTTCCTCGGCACCATTGCCCAGAAGTTCCTGCCCGCCGCCGGCCACCGTACCGGCGACGATGATCGTCCCCCCATTGCCCTGTAGCGCGATCCCGTTGCCACCCTGACTGGGGCTAAAGACGGAGCCGACACCCTTGCCACCTTTCACAGTGGCACCGGCCGCCACCGTGATGACCGAGTTGTCCGAACCGATCAGCGTAATGCCGTCCCCGCCACCGCCGGCGCTGCCGGCGTTGCGGCGATGGCCCACGCCGCCCAGGCCGCCGTTGCCGCCCGCAACACTGCCGGTGCTGGTGACGGTGATATTCTGGCTGCCGGTATAGATCATGCCGCTGCCGCCACCGCCGCCACCACTCATGCCAGCGCCGAATGGACCAGCATCGGCACCAGCGCCACCGCCACCACTAGCGCCACCCGGAACTTCGTTGTAACCCGCGCCAGAGCCGCCACCGGTGCCGGCGGTTCCGGCCGTGCCCGCTGTGCCACTCGACCCGGTGCCCCCAATGCCGCCTGTGCCGCCCTGTCCCACGCCCATGCCTGCGAGGCCACCGGCGCCGCCGTCAGTGCCCGAACCGGCGGCGCCGTTGCCTCCGGTAATGGCGGTGGTGATGGTGAAGTCCGCTGCGAGGGCAGGAGCGACGTCGATCGCCGCGAGAAGCGCAATCGACGCCGTACAGAGCAGCAGCGGCCCGACAGCTCTGCTACGCACGGGAACGGCCGACAGCGCCACCGCATGGAATTCAGCCAATGTTCCCACTCCCCTCAATCCCGCAAATCGGTCGCACGACGCGGGATGCAAAGTCTGTTTTGGCGGCAGGGAACGCGCTCGTCATCCCTACTAAACAGTGGGGGTGGTCAGGCCGGGGGCCGGTTGAACCATAGGCTCATCAAGCCGGCGCGGCTATGCACGCCGAATTTGCGGAAGATGGCGACGACATGCTGGTGCGTGGTGGATTCGGCGAGAGCCAGGTGGTGGGCGATGCGCTTCTCGGTCGCCTCGGTGAGCAGCAGCTGCAGCACTTTATGCTCGGTCGGGGTCAGCGGAGCGGAGGCGAGCAACAGGCCGTGGCTCATCATCAGCTGGCGATGGAACCATTTGATGCCCCTGAGCGCATAGGCCAGCAGCTCGATGGTCTCGTCAGCGACTGACTGGGTAGCATAAAAGCCGAAATGCGACTCGCATTCGGCGTTGAGGGGAAAGCCGACGAACACCGCGTCATGGATGCCGGCGCTGCCATAGTGCCGACGATAGAAAGCGGACTCGAACCAGCCGGGCGGCAGCTCACGGCGCAGCGAATAGGTGCGGAACAGCCCCACGTTGCGCATCGGCACCAGGTAACACGGATCGATGTCGCGCCCGTCCCACGCTTCGGTAACATTGAAACGCGCCCTGTTGGGATCGAGGCCGGGCTCGGTGGTTTTCACCGGCGCCACGCGCCAGCCGAACAGCGGGTCGTCCTCGCCGCCAATCCGCACAGCGCCGGCCCAGGCGGCGTGCTGGACCCCCGTCAGTGCGACGAGGGTCTGCATCAGGTGGCCGGCTGCCGCCTCCGACTGGTTGACATCGAAGTCGGCCAGCTCATCCCAAAGGCCGTGAATCTGTTCGGCATGAGTGCTGTTCAGCAAGCGCGTCCCCCGTGGCCAGCCGGTAGACAAGCACAGATGTGACGGTCAGTAACCGGCCGAGCGCAGAAAAACGAAGGCCGGGCTGTTGGCCCGGCCTTATCGTCACATCCCTGAGGTACAGGGAGGATATTGGAGCGGGCGAAGGGATTCGAACCCTCGACCCTAACCTTGGCAAGGTTATGCTCTACCCCTGAGCTACACCCGCACTCCATCGGCTCTTTACGATGCTTCGTTCCCGTGGGAAACTTGGCAGCGCCGAACCGCGCGCCTATATGCCCAATCGAAAGCGGGTTTGCAACCCATAATTCTGGTCTCATCACGCCCGGGAAAAAGCTTGCGTCCGACCGCCATCGGAGCGCAAGAAAACCAAGGAAAGACAGGCCTCTCAGTGGCCCGTCGCGGCAGGAAAACACAGCATGTCCTTCAACGACCTCAACCCGGCCCCACAAAATTCGACGCCTCCCGCGGGCGCCCTGATCAAGGATTCGACCGATCGCGCCTTCAAGGCCGACGTGATCGATGCATCGCTCGAGGCGCCGGTGCTGGTGGATTTCTGGGCGCCGTGGTGCGGCCCGTGCCGGCAACTGACGCCGAACCTCGAGAAGGTGATCAACGAGAAGGCCGGCAAGATCCGGCTGGTGAAGATCAATATCGACGAGAACCCGGGCGTCGCGGGCCAACTGGGCATCCAGTCGATTCCTGCCGTATTCGCCTTTGCCGGCGGGCGGCCGGTCGATGCCTTCCTCGGGGCGATCCCCGAGAGCGAGGTGCGGCGTTTTGCCGACAAGGTGATCTCGGCGGCTCCGGCGGGCCAGCCGCAGGCCGGCTCGATCGAAGAAGAAATCGCCAACGCGCTGACCGCTGCCGGCGAGGCGCTGAAGGTGGGCGACCTCAACCAGGCGGCGCAGATCTACGGTATGGTGCTGCAGCATCAGCCCGAGAATGGGCCGGCGATCGTCGGCATGGCCAAGGTGTTCCTCACGGCCGGTGAACCCGACCAGGCGCAGGCGGTGCTCGACACCATGCCGGAAGAGGGGCGCAAGGGCGACGACTACACCTCGACGCTGGCAGCCCTGAAGCTGCTTGGCGAAGCCGCCGAGCTCAGCGAAACCGAGGAACTTGCGGCGCAGCTCGAACAGAACCCCGACGACCATCAGGCGCGGTTCGACCTTGCGGTGAAGTATAATGCCGAGGGCAAGCGCCTCGAAGCCGCCGAAGCGCTGGTGGCGCTGATGCGCCGCGACCGCACCTGGAACGAGGACGGGGCGCGCAAGAAGCTGCTCGAACTGTTCGAAGCCTGGGGTGCCAAGGACCCTGCCACGCTGAAGGGCCGCCGGCTGCTGTCGGCGCTGCTGTTCAGTTAAGTTACTACGCGTACTGGAGCCGGACCCGGCTCCAGTCTTCTAATGCGCCCAAGGAGGCGCCCGTGTTGAAGCGACCGACTTCCCCCGCCGACCTGCCCGCCAGCGTGCCGCTGTTCCCGCTGACCGGCGCCCTGCTGCTGCCCTATGCCAGGCGGCCGCTCAATATCTTCGAGCCGCGCTATGTCGAAATGGTCGACCACGCGCTGAGGGGTGACCGGCTGATCGGCCTGATCCAGCCGCGCGACACCTCCGAGGAAAGCCCGAAGGGCCGGGCGCCGCTGCAACGCATTGGCACCGTGGGGCGGATCAGCCATTTCGAGGAGGTCGAGGAAGCCCGCTACTTCGTCATCCTCGAGGGGCTGTGCCGGTTCGAGCTGTTGAAGGAAATGCCGACCATGACGCCGTTCCGGCGCGGCATGATCTTGACCGACGCCTTCGCCTCGGATTTCGACCGCGAGTTCGGCGAGGAGGCAGTGGATCGGCCGCGTTTCCTCAAGATGATGCGCGACTATGCCGAGTTCGGCAATTTCGACCTCAACTGGGACGAGATCGAAAAGACCGGTACGGCCGACCTGGTGAATTTCTGCGCCATGGTCTCGCCTTATGGGGCGGCCGAAAAGCAGGCGCTGCTCGAGGCAGATACGCTCGAAACCCGGGCCGAGACGCTGATCGCCATGGCCGAGTTCGAAATGGCCAAGGGCGGCGACCGGGCATCCCCACTCAATTGAGCGAGCACACCCCGGCAGAGGCAGCGGCTAATCTCCGCCACGTGGTGGATGTGAAGACGCTCGAAATGCTGGTCTGTCCACTGACCAAGACGCGGCTGACGCTTTCGGCCGACGGCACCGAACTGATCTCGGTGGCGGCGCACCTGGCGTTCCCGATCCGCGACGGCGTGCCGATGCTCAGCCTCGATGAGGCGCGGGAGATCGAGCAGGGCGACATGGGCCGCAACCTGCCGCGGCTGGGGTAGGCGCGGTCAGCGGCGTCACCCGCAGTGTCATTGCTCACAGAGCGGCATGCGCGACTGCGGTCCCGCCCACCCACCAGCGTCATTCCCGCGAAGGCGGGAACCTAGTGGGATACTGCAGCGCCGGCGGCGGCTGAGAGATCGCACTGGGTCCCCGCCTTCGCGGGGATGACGCTGGTGGTATGGCCAAGGCTGGTTGTTGCAGGCGGCTGCCTCAGCCAAGGATGGACTGCCGGCTCAGAGCTCCGCCGGGCGTGTCAACCAAGCCGCAAAACGCTCCTCTCTCGAACGACTTGATTCCCTCCGGCCATTGCTTCATTACAGCCGCACCGAAAGGGGTATTGCCATGGAAAAGTTCACCAGCCTGACGGGCGTTGCCGCGCCGCTGCCGATCATCAACATCGACACGGACATGATCATTCCCAAGCAGTACCTCAAGACCATCAAGCGCACCGGGCTCGGCACCGCCCTGTTCTCCGAGATGCGCTATAATGAAGATGGCAGCGAGAACCCGGATTTCGTCCTCAACAAGCCGGCCTACCGGCAGGCCAAGATCATCGTCGCCGGCGACAATTTTGGCTGCGGCTCGTCGCGAGAACATGCGCCGTGGGCGCTCTTGGATTTCGGCGTGCGCTGCGTCATCTCCACCAGCTTCGCCGACATCTTCTACAATAACTGTTTCAAGAACGGCATTCTGCCGATCGTGGTGACGCCCGAGCAGTTGGCGCTGCTGATGGATGACGCCGAGCGCGGCTCGAACGCCACCATCAGCGTCGACCTCGAGAGCCAGACGATCAAAGGGCCGGATGGCGGTTCGATCCATTTCGATATCGATCCGTCGCGCAAGCAGACGCTGCTCGAGGGGCTCGACGATATCGCGACGACGCTGAAGGCCGACCCGGCGATCTCTGGCTTCGAGAAAAAGATGGGCCAGGACCGGCCCTGGCTCTGAGGCGCCGGCCATGGTCCTCCATATCTCGTCAGGCTCGCCGTTCGAGAAGAAGATCGGCTATTCGCGCGCCGTGATCGACGGCAACATGGCCTATGTTTCGGGCACCACCGGCTACGACTACAAGACCATGGTGATGCCCGAGGATGCCGGCCAGCAGGCGCGCAACGCCTTCGCCACCATCCAGCAGGCGCTCGAAGAGGCCGGCGGCACCATCAAGGATACGGTGCGGGTCCGCTACTACATCACCGATATGGCGTATTACGACGCGCTGGTGGCGGTGGCCGGCGAGGTGTTCGCCGAGATCCGGCCGGCCGCCACCATGGTGGTGTGCGGGCTGACGCGTCCCGAGATGAAGCTCGAGATCGAAGTCACCGCCCGCTTCGGTGCCCACGGGCGCTGAGGCGATGAAGATCAGGCTAAAGCTCAACCCCCTGGGTCGCGACGTGGCGGTGGTGCGCAATGGGTTGCGCGCCTACAACAAGCAGCAGACCGGCGGCATCACGCAGCAGCATGTCGCGTTGCTGCTCCACGACGCGGACGACAAGGCGGTGGGCGGGTTGACTGCGACCGCCGTGCTGGACTGGCTGTTCGTCGAGTGGCTGCATGTGCCGGCCGAGCTGCGTGGCCAGGGGCACGGGCGGGCGCTGATGGCTGAGGCCGAGGTGTTCGCGCGTCAGCGCGGCCTCATCGGCATGTGGCTCGACACCTTCAGTTTCCAGGCGCGGCCGTTTTACGAAAAGCTCGGCTTTGCCGTGTTCGGCACGCTCGACGATCATCCGGTCGGCGGCGCCCGCTACTTCATGCAAAAGCGCTTCGACAGCGCATCCATCCGATAACGCGAGACGCAAAGCAAAATGGCCCAGAAACTCTTCCTTCTCCCCGGCGACGGCATCGGCACCGAGATCATGAAGGAGGTCGAGAAAGTGATCGCCTGGCTCAACAGCCAGGGTGAGACGGATTTCAGCTTCGATACGGGTCTCGTCGGTGGTTGCGCCTACGACGCGCATGGCGAGGCGATCTCGGAAGAGGATATGCAGAAGGCGCTGGCCGCCGATGCGGTGATCTTCGGCGCGGTCGGCGGGCCGAAGTGGGACAAGGTGCCCTATGAGAAGCGCCCGGAAGCGGGCCTGCTCCGCCTGCGCAAGGATCTGAAGCTGTTCGCCAACCTCCGTCCGGCGATCTGCTACCCGGCGCTGGCCGATGCTTCGTCGCTGAAGCGCGAACTGATCGAGGGTCTCGACATCCTGATCGTGCGCGAGCTGACGGGCGGCGTCTATTTCGGCGAGCCCAAGACCATCACCGATCTCGGCAACGGGCAGAAGCGCGCCATCGATACGCAGGTCTACGAGACCTACGAGATCGACCGGATCGTACGGGTTGCGATGGACCTCGCCCGCACCCGCAAGAACAAGGTGCACTCGGCCGACAAGAAGAACGTCATGAAGTCGGGCGTGCTGTGGGACGAAGTTGCCCAGGCGGTGGCCAAGGACTATCCGGATGTCGAGTTCCACCACATCCTCGCCGACAACGCGGCAATGCAGCTGGTGCGCAACCCCAAGCAGTTCGATGTGATGGTGACGGACAACCTGTTCGGCGACATCCTGTCGGACGCGGCGGCGATGCTCACCGGCTCGCTCGGCATGCTGCCCTCGGCCTCGCTCGGCGCCCCCGATGCGGTGACCGGCAAGCGCAAGGCGCTGTACGAGCCGGTGCATGGTTCGGCGCCGGACATTGCCGGCACGGGCGTCGCCAACCCGATCGCCATGCTGGCGTCGTTCGCCATGGCGCTGCGCTATTCGTTCAACCTCGTGGCGCTGGCCGACCGGCTGGAAGCGGCGATCTCGAGCGTCCTCGCCGATGGCCTCCGCACCGGCGACATCGCGCAGGACAATAGGAAGACCGTCGGCACCGAGGAAATGGGCGCCGCGATCCTCAGGAAACTGGCGGCGTAAGGGCAACTTCCTGCGCCGTCCGAGCGGGAACCCCTCACCCGTCTCGGCCTGACGGCCGATCCACCCTCTCCCCGACGGGGAGAGGAATGGTGCCCCGATCGGCCCACAGCGTATTCTTCTCCCCGTCGGGGAGAAGGTGGCGCGAAGCGCCGGATGAGGGGTGCGAGACTGGATCTCTCCATTCAGTTCGTACAGCCCAGCGGTCTTGACGGCCGCCTTTGTTCATCTTTGCTTCAGGTGCGCTATGATTTCTCCGGCATATCGGGGATGTCATATTATGACTTACGATCTACGCACCTTGCTGAATCGCGCTGTCGACCATGCCGTCGCCTATCGCGCCTCGCTCAACGAACATGCCGGCCGCCCGGACCACGGCTACGCCGAAATGCGCGACCGGCTGCTCGAGCCGCTGCCCGAACAGGGCATGGCGCCGCCGGATGTGCTCGAGGAACTGGTCCGGCGCAGCGCGGGCGGGTTGATGCCGATCACCGGGCCGCGGTTTTTCGGCTGGGTGATGGGCGCCTCGCATCCGGCAGGCGTCGCGGCCGACTGGCTGGTCAGCGCCTGGGGGCAGAATGCCGGCTATCACACGCCAACCCCGGCCGCCGCGGCGATGGAGGAAGTGGCCGAGCGCTGGCTGCTCGACATCCTCGACCTGCCGCGCCAGAGTTCGATCGGCTTCACAACCGGGGCCACTGTCGCCGGCGCCGTGGGGCTTGCCGCGGCGCGGACCCGGGTACTGCTCGATGCCGGCTGGGACCCCGACGCGGACGGCCTGTTCGGCGCGCCACCGGTGCATGTGCTGATCGGCGACGACGCGCATTCCTCGATGTTTTCGGCGCTGCAGCTGATCGGCTTCGGCTATCGCCGGCTGATCCGCGTCGCCACCGATGGGCAGGGCCGGATGAGCGTGGCAGCGCTCGACGCGGCGCTCCGGGGCCTGAGCGGCCCAAAGATCGTCATCGCGCAGGCCGGGCAGATCAACACCGGGGCCTATGACCGGTTCGACGACATCATCCCGATCGCCCATGCCGCCGGCGCCTGGGTGCATGTCGATGGGGCGTTCGGGCTGTGGGCCCGCGCCACGACGTCGCTCAAGCACCTGACCACGGGCATCGAGGCGGCGGATTCCTGGGTCACCGACGGCCATAAATGGCTGCAGGTGCCCTATGATTCCGGCTTTGCCATCGTGCGCGACCGCGAGGCGCATCAGCGCGCCATGACGCAATGGGCGAGCTACCTGCCGACCATCAGCCCCACCGATCGGGTGCCTTCGGCTTTCGTGCCGGAGCTGTCGCGGCGGGCCCGCGGCACCCCAGTGTGGGCGATGTTGAAGACGCTGGGGCGGCAGGGCGTGGCGGACCTGGTCGAGCGGCACGTAGCGCTCACCAAACGGATGGCCGAGCGGCTGAGCGCCGAGCCGGGCATCAACCTCCGCAACGAGGTGACCATCAACCAGCTGATCGTCGATTTCGGCGCGGGCGACGCGGCGACGCGGAAGGCGCTGACCGAGGCAGTGATCGCGGGCGTCCAGGCCGGCGGCGTGTGCTTTGCCGGCGGCGCCGCCTGGCATGGCGACTGGGTGATGCGGATCTCGGTCACCTCGGGCGCCACCGGCGAAGCCGACATCGACCTCTCGGCCGATGCCATCATCGCCGCCTGGCGGGCAGTGCGGGGTTAGAGATGCTCAGGCTTCCGCATCGGATTGAACAGCACCGAGCTGCGCTTGCCGTCGAGCGCGTCGAAGATATCGCCGGGCTCGATCCCCATGTCGCGGAGCAGGTGTGGCTCCACGCGGCTGAGAAAGATCAGCGTGGTGCGTTCCTTCTGCCGCTGCACCCAGCGACGAAGCAGGCGCCGAATGAAACCCGGATCGGTGTTGTGGCGGATGGTGGGCGGGCTCTCGTCCAAGTCAAAGGTCGTCATCGTCGTATTCCTCAGCGCGCCCCGCTTTCCATAAAAGATATGATGACTTTGCGTGAAGGGCTAGCGAACGCGTGGTGCGGTTCGCGTCCGAGCGGAATTATCAAGGATCAACAAGGTCGTAGCCCGCCCCATAGAGGGCGGGGTGCGATGCCGGGGCAGGTCGTTCGACCCGGAAACCGCACCGGCAGTACGGTTTGTGAAGGAGCTACCAATGCGTAAAGGCAACGCAACGCGCGAACGCATCCTCGATATCGCCGAAGCCGGCGTGCTCGCCAAAGGCTTCGGCGCCACCTCGATCGATGAAATCATCGCCGAGGCGGGGATCACCAAATCTGGCTTCTTCTATCACTTCCACGACAAGAACGAGCTGGCACAAGGGCTGCTGGCCCGCCATCGCAGCCGGCTCGAGCAGCTGGTCGACGAGATCTTCGGCCGGGCCGCCGAGCTCAGCGACGATCCGCTGCAGAAACTGCTGATCGGGCTGACGCTGTTCGCCGAGCACATGGCGTCGATGCCCGGTGGGCATCCCGGCTGCCTCGTGGCGACGATGAGCTACCAGGACCAGCTGTTCAATCGCGAGGTGCGTGCCATGGTCAACTCGATCGTCGAGGACTGGAACAGCTTCTTCCGGAGCATGGTCGAGAAGATCGTTGCGGCCTATCCGCTGCGCGACCCGGTGGACCCCGGCCGCATCGCCCGCAACATCACCTGCGCCATCGATGGCGGCATCATCATGAGCAAATCGCTCGGCGACCCCACAGTGCTGCCCGAGCAGATGCTGATGGCGCGCAACTACGTGAAGATGCTGTTCCAGCCGGCCGCACTCTATGCCATGCCGCGCGAGGCATTGGCGGCGTGACCTGCGCGTCCTGGGCCAGCAGTCCTTCCATCGACACAGGTGAGCTCCCCTCCCCCTTGACGGCAGGGCTATCGCATATGGGTCATTCACACTGGCCTCTCCGTGGTCCTCCCCCGTGCAACGGGGGAGGGGGACCGCCGAAGGCGGTGGAGGGGGCGGCAGGATGCGCCGGTTTGTGGGGCCGCCCCCTCCACCAGCTTCGCTGGTCCCCCTCCCCCGCTGCGCGGGGGAGGACCACGGAGAGCCCGGTGGCCGTTCATATGCGATAGCCCTGCCCTTGAGGGGAGGGGTGGGGGTGGGGGTCTATCGGTGATCACCGCACCACCCCCTCCCTCAATCCCTCCCCTCAAGGGCCCTCAAGGGGGAGGGAGGCACCGACTGAAGGGTCGGCGCTGAGGCGGAAGCGCACTAGAGGCCAAAAACCTCGGCCAGCAGGCGGAACGAGCGCAGGCGCAGCTCGTAGTCGTACATCGTGGTGGTGACCATCACCTCGTCGGCGCCCGACTCTTCGACCTTCTTCTCGATCGCGGCCTTCACCGTCGACGGCGAGCCGACGATCCAGAGCGGACGCTGGCCCTCGATGATGCGGGTTTCGTGTGGGGTGTATTGATGCGCCGCTGCTGCTTCGGGCGAGACGAGTTTCCGTATCTGGCCGGAGTGGAACAGCGCCCACATCAGCTCCTGCGAGCGGGCAAGGAACTGCGCTTCCTCGTCGGTGGGCGCCACCAGGGCCGAGACGGCGATGATGGCGTGCGGTTTGGGGAAGGCATCGGTCGGGGTGAAGGCGGCGCGGTAAGCTTCGAAGGCCGGGCCGGCCGGTGTGGCGCTGAAATGGGCGGCGAAGGAATAGCCGACGCCGAGCTGCCCGGCGGCCTGGGCGCTCGCCCCGCTCGAGCCGAGCAGGTAGATCGGCGGCAGTTCCACCCGCTCGGGCACCACCATCACCTGATGAAACGGGTGGTCGGGGGCGAAGTTGGCTTCCTCGAAGGCCAGCATTTCGGCCAGTTCCTGGGCGAAATACTCGCCGCCGACGGAGCGCAGCGCCTGCAGCGTGCGGCCATCGCTGCCGCCGGCGCGGCCGATGCCCAGATCGATGCGGCCCGGGTTGAGGCCGTTGAGGGTGCGGTATGTCTCGACGACGCGCAACGGCACATGGTTGGGCAGCATGACGCCGCCGGAGCCGACGCGGATGCGCGCAGTATTGGCCGCTGCGGTGGCGATCAGCACTTCGGGTGACGACGAGGCGATCGAGGGCATGCCGTGATGCTCGGCGTACCACAGCCGGGTGAATCCGAGCGCGTCGCCGAGCTTGGCCAGCTTGACGATGTGGCGCAGGGCGTCGGGGGTCGAGGTGCCCTCAGAGACGGGGGCGAGGTCGAGAATGGAGAGGGGGAGTGAGGTCATCGGGCTCAGGTCGGAAGCGGAGCGCGCAGTTTCAACCGCCCCGGTGAAATATCCATCGGTAATTGCCGATGAAGCTACCCGATCACAAATTTGCCGCCAACAAAACTAATTCGCCACATTGTCCGTAGCTCTCTCCCGCGGGTGGCAAGGGGCCGCCCCTTGGGAGACAATCATGCACAAGACCCTCCGGACGCTGGTCGCGGTGTCCATCCTGGCGCTCGGCGCCACTTCACTGCCAACGCTCGCCGCCACCAAGATGGTTGGCGGAGCCGCGATGTACGATACCAAGAACATCATCGAGAACGCGGTCAACTCTAGGGATCACACGACGCTGGTGGCGGCGGTGAAGGCAGCCGGCCTGGTCGAGGCGCTGTCCGGCGCCGGGCCGTTCACCGTGTTTGCCCCGGTCAATGCGGCGTTTGCGGCGCTGCCGGCCGGCACCGTCGATACGCTGCTGAAGCCCGAGAACAAGAAGATGCTGGTCAAGATCCTGACCGCCCACGTGGCGGCCGGGTCGTGGTCCTACGAGGACCTGCTGGCCAAGGCGACCGAGGCCGGCGGCAGCTGGGCGTTCAAGACGCTGAGCGGCGATACCCTCACAGCCGTTGCCAAAGGCGGCCGAGTCTACATCGTCGACGAGAGCGGCGGTATCGGCCGTGTCACCATCACCGACGTGAACCAGTCGAACGGCGTGATCCACGTCGTCAACAAGGTGCTGCTGCCGAAGTAACGGCAGGCCGTCTCCAGATCTGGCCCGGTCCGGATTACCGGACCGGGCCATGCATCCCTGGAGGTGCGTTACTCCGCCGCCTCGAGCCCCTTGATCAGCTCGAGCGCCTGGCGCTCGAACAGCCGGCGGTAGATGCCGCCGTCGCGTTTCACCAACTGCTCGTGCGTGCCTTCCTCGACCACCTTGCCGCCGTCGAACACCAGCAGGCGATCGAGGGCCCGCACGGTCGAAAGCCGGTGGGCGATGACGATGGTGGTGCGGCCGACCATCAGCCGCTCCATCGCCTGCTGGATCAACAGCTCGCTTTCGCTGTCGAGGCTGGAGGTGGCCTCGTCGAGGATCAAGACACGGGCATCCGACAGGAAGGCGCGGGCAATGGCGACGCGCTGGCGCTCGCCGCCACTGAGCTTGATGCCGCGTTCGCCCACCAGCGTCTCATAGCCCTTGGGCAGCTTGGCGATGAAATCATGGGCGTTGGCGAGTTTTGCCGCCTCCTCGATCTGGGCGCGGCTGGCGCCGGGGCGTCCATAGGCGATGTTCTCGGCCAGCGAGCGGTGGAACAGCACCGGCTCCTGCTGCACGATGGCGATCTGCTGGCGCAGCGAGGCCTGCTGTACGTCGCGGATGTCGATGCCGTCGATAACGATGCGGCCACCCGAGACGTCGTGCAGGCGCTGGATCAGCTTGACGAAGGTGGTCTTGCCCGAGCCGGAATGGCCGACGAGGCCGACCTTCTCGCCCGGCGCGATGTGTACGTCGAGCTGGCGATAGAGCGGCTTCAGATGCACGCCGTAATGGAAATCGACCTGCTCGAAGTCGATCGCGCCGGCCTTCACCGCCATCGGTTTGGCGCCGGGCTTGTCTTCGATGCCGAGCTTCTGGTCGTCGAGCGCCACCAGTTCTTCCATGTCGTTGACGGCACGCTGCAGGTTGCGGACGTGCTGGCCGATATCGCGGAGGTACCCCTGCAATACGAGGAAGGTGGTGATGACGAAGGTCACGTCACCGGCCGTGGCCGCGCCGCTCTGCCAGAGCAGCAGACCCGAGCCGATGATGGTGCAGCGCAGCACCCAGAGCATGGTGTTCTGGATGGTGCCGTTGAGCGTGCCGCGGTTCCAGGTGCGCGAGGTGCGCCGACGCCATTTGTCGACGACGTGACCGAGGCGGGCTTCCTCGCGATCCTCGGCGCCAAAGCCCTTGACCACGATGTTACAGCTCACCGCATCGGCAAGCGCGCCGCCCATGCGGGTATCCCAGGCATTGGCAAGGCTTGCCGCCGGCGCCACCCACAGCGTCGAGAGGCTGACGGTGACGGCGATGTAGATCAGCGAGCCGACACCGATGACGAGACCCATCACCGGCCAGAACAGGCTCAGCATCACCGTGGTACCGATCAGCATCACCAGCGAGGGCAAGAGCGCCATCATGATCACGTCGTTGAGGCTATCGAGCGCCCACATGCCGCGGGTGATCTTGCGCACCGTCGAGCCGGCAAAGGAGTTGGCGTGCCAATCGGACGAGAAGCGCTGTACCCGGTGGAAGGCATTCTGGGCGATGTCGCTCATCATCCGCAGGGTGAGGGCGATGATGGTCTGGAAGGCGAGCTGGCGGACCAGCACCGAGGCGGCACCGAGCGCCACAATGACCAGGAAGGCGGTTATCGCGCCGTTCCAGGCGATCTCGTTGGTCGCCGCGCCGCTTGCCACGGCCTCGACCAGCCGACCGGCAAAGAACGGGGTCAGGATGTCGGCGACGGTCTCGATGAAGAACAGACCCATGATGAGCGCGACGCGCCTGGGCTGCTTGCGCCAGTGGGCGGCGGCGAAGCCAAGCACCTTGCCATAGGCCTGGCCACGCTGAGATTTCTTGGAAGAAGCCATGTCGTTCGTCCGGACGCCGCATGAGGCAGCCATCCGGTCCCGGAAAAGAGCAAAACTGGAAAAGAGCCGGGGAAACCGGCCGGTACGAAAGCCGCGCTACTTGGCGGAAAAGTCTGGAAGCAGCGCTTTACGGGAAGTGGTCCTCAGGGGGACCGCGGGCAACCTAACGGTGCAGACCGGAGGTAAACCCTGCGAGGCGAGGTCGGAATGCTGTCATGTCGCGCCTCCCTGTGGCTGTGAACAAGCCCAGTCATAGAGAGGTTTTTCAGTGGCGGCAAGCGGGACGGGAATCGCGGGTAGGGGTGTAGTGAAGGGTGGGCTCCAAACCCTCACCTCCCATCGGCGACTTTGCCATCCGGCAGCTCCCAGGACTCGGTGTCATCCCAGCGAAAGCTGGGACCCAACTCACAGCCCGCGCAAGGGGATGAATGGGTCCCAGCTTTCGCTGGGATGACAGCCGGTGGGTGGGGCACGACCGTAACTTAGCCTATCGGCTTCCGCCGGGATGACGGCAGGTTCGTGGGATGGGCAATCACGAGCCTAAACGGTCAGCGCCACCGCGACGGGCACGAAAATGATTGCAACGACCAAAGCAATTGCCGGAAAATCGATGAACTTGGCTTTGTCCTTGAGAGACATGGGATTTCTCCTTCCAGCGGGACAACGCCCGATGGAAGGAGGTGTTCCCGTGTCAGAACTCGGGCTCGGCGCCGATCGAGTGGATCGTGAGGTCAGCGCCGCGGCGCTGCTGTTCGTCGCTGAGGCGGACCGGCGCGACGCGGTTCGACAGCCAGTAGAGCAGGTAGCCGGCGGCGAAGGCGTAGGCGGAGACGGCGAGCGAGCCGATGAGCTGGGTGAAGAACGATACCCCGCCCATGCCGCCCAGCGCCTCGAGACCGAAGATGCCGGCGGCGATGCCGCCCCACAGGCCGCACAGGCCATGTAGCGGCCAGACGCCGAGCACGTCGTCGATCTTCAGCTTCTCCTGGGTCCAGGTGAAACCTTTGACGAAGATGACGCCGGCGACCGCGCCGACGGCGAGCGCCGCCAGCGGGTGGTAGAGGTCGGAACCGGCGCAGACGGCGACGAGGCCGGCCAGTGCGCCATTATGGGTGAAGCCCGGATCGTTCCTGCCGATCACCACGGCGGCAATGATGCCGCCGACCATGGCCAGCAGCGAGTTGATGGCGACGAGGCCGGAAACCCCGGCGACCGACTGCGCCGACATGACGTTGAAGCCGAACCAGCCGATGCAGAGCAGCCAGGTGCCGAGCGCCAGCCACGGGATCGAGGAGGGCGCAAACGGCCGGCCGTTCGGACCATAGCGGCCGACGCGGGCGCCCATGCGCATCACCGCGGCCAGCGCCAGCCAGCCGCCCAGCGCATGCACCTGGATGGAGCCGGCAAAATCATGGAAGCGGGCGCCGAAGCTGGCCTCGAGCCAGGCCTGGATGCCGTAATTGGCGTTCCAGATGATGCCCTCGGAGAACGGATAGATCAGCCCGACGATGACCGCGGCGGCAACGACTTGAGGCCAGAATTTCGCCCGCTCCGCAATGCCGCCGGAGATGATGGCGGGGACCGCTGCGGCGAAGGTGGCGAGAAAGAAGAACTTGACCAGGCTGAAGCCCTGCGGGGCGAAGCCGGCACCGCCGCCCGAGAGCGTCGCGGCGTTGTGGAAGAAAGTGACGCCATAGGCGATGGAATAGCCGATGACGAAATAGGCCAGGGTCGAGAAGGCGAAATCGACCAGGATTTTGACCAGCGCGTTGACCTGGTTCTTGCCGCGCACCGTCCCCAGTTCGAGGAAGGCGAAGCCGCCATGCATGGCGAACACCAGGATCGCGCCGACCAGCACAAAGAATACGTCGAGCCCAGCGGACTCAGCCATTGAAGCCTCCCAAGCAAAAACCCGGCTCGCATCCGGGCTAATTCGGGGGCAAGGCAATCAAGCCGCGTGCCAGTTGAACGAGCAGAAAGAGTGCTGGTGATTCAGTTGGTTACGCCGAAGGGCACAACACCCCGGCTCCGCAGGGGGCGAAGTGCTCAAGATTTGGGCGGTCAACGGCCCGGCACTGCCCAGAATCTGGGCAGAGCGGTAATCGCCTGGCGGGGCGGGTGCCGGCCCCGGTTATCGGGGCCCGGGCGCCGTTGACCGGGGTGTGCAGCCCACGCGGTTTGCGAGTGGGAAGCCTCTGTGGCGGGCCAAGAGGTACGTGAGCTGCACGCCGCGATCAGCGGGAGATCGAGGACAGTGGATGGAGAGCCGAGCCGCAACCCGGCTCTCCGGGGTTAGGTGTGCAGCGGGGGAGGAGATCCACTGCACACCATCTGGGTTAGTTGTAGGCGCGCTCGCCGTGGCTCGAGAGATCGAGGCCATCGCTTTCGGCCGACTCGGTGACGCGGGCGCCGCCGAACACTGCCTTGACGATGAACATGGCGATCAGCGCCACCACGGCCGACCAGACGATGGCGATACCGACGCCGGTCAGCTGCTTGATGAACTGGCTCCACATCTCGTAGCCGGCCAGCGGGTAACCACCGAAGGTCGGGCTGGCGACGAACGCGGTGCCCAGCGCGCCGACGATGCCGCCGACGCCATGGATGCCGAACACGTCGAGCGAGTCGTCGTACTTGAACATCGGCTTCAGCGTCACGACGGCCCACAGGCAGACCACACCGGCGATGGCGCCGAGGACGATCGCGCCGATGGTACCGGCAAAGCCGGCGGCCGGGGTGATGGCGACGAGGCCGGCGACGGCGCCCGAAGCAAAGCCGAGGAGCGAGGCATGCCCGCGGCTGAACTTTTCAGCCAGGCCCCACGCCAGGGCCGCAGCGGCCGGAGCAGTGATGGTGTTGAGGAAGGCCTGGGCGGTGAGGCCGTTGGCTTCGAGGTTCGAGCCGGCATTGAAGCCGAACCAGCCGAACCAGAGCAGGCCCGCGCCGATGAAGACGAAGGTCAGGTTGTGCGGCGGGATCGGTTCCTTGAGGAAGCCGGTGCGTGGCCCGAGGACAATGGCGGCGACGAGTGCGGCCACACCGGAGTTGATGTGCACCACGGTGCCGCCGGCGAAGTCATAGGCGCCGAGGCCGAACAGGTACCCCGTGCCGGCCCAGACCATGTGGGCGATCGGCAGATAGGAGAAGGTGAACCAGATGGCGAGGAACAGCATCACGGCGCCGAACTTCATGCGCTCGGCGATGCCGCCGACGATGAGGGTGGAGGTGATGCAGGCGAAGGTGAGCTGGAATACCACGAACACCAGTTCGGGCAGCTGGAAGCCGGCCGAGAAGGTGGCGGCGGTCGACTCGATCGTTACGCCCGACAGGAACAGCTTGGAGAAATCACCGATGATGGCAGACAGGCCGCCTTCGGAACCGCCAAAGGCGAGCGAGTAGCCGTAGGCCACCCAGAGCAGGGCGATGAGGGCGACGCCGCCGAGCACCTGGCTGAGGATCGACAGCACGTTCTTGGAGCGCACCAGGCCGCCGTAGAACAGGGCGAGGCCCGGCACGATCATCACGAAGACGACCATGGTCGACACCAGCATCCAGGCAGTGTCGCCCTTGTCGATGACAGGAACGACCTCGGCCACGGCTTCAGCGGCCGGCGCCGCGGCGTCCTGCGCCAGGGCGGGCAGGGCGAGAGCCAGCGAGGCCAGTGCCGCAGCTCCCAGGACTTTTGACATCTTCAAGTCTGTCATTGGGGTTTCTCCAGAGGGTAGCGGCATCAGAGCGCGGCCGCGCCGGTTTCGCCGGTGCGGATGCGGGTGACGGCCAAGAGGTCGAGCACGAAGATCTTGCCGTCGCCGATGCGGCCCGTCTGGGCACTCTCGCGGATGGCCGAGACGATGGCGTCGGACTGGGCGTCGTCGACAGCGATCTCGATCTTGAGCTTGGGCAGGAAATGCACCGCATACTCGGTGCCGCGATAGATTTCGGAATGGCCCTTCTGCCGGCCATAACCTTTGACTTCGGTCACGGTCATGCCGTGCACGTCGAGCGAGTTGAGGGCCTGGCGGACCTCCTCCAGGCGCGACGGTTTGATGATTGCGATCACCAGCTTCATGGATGCCCCTTTCGATACGTGTTGGACGGTCTCCAATCGGCTCAAACAGACTCAAGCCGCGTGCCAAACTGCGGCCGCAATCGCCAACCTTATGATTCTATTAAGGAAAGACAGACGCCGACTGCCTAGAGACGATGCAGCTGGCCGATCTGCCCAAGGTCTGTGCACAGAAGTTGGGCAGAATTGACCGACGTGATGACACTTTGTGCAGCGATGCGGCGCGGCAAAGCATCGCCTTGCGCGGCGCGGTGAGAAGTCCGACATAGCGGCAACGGGGAGTTTTTTGCCCATGGCCGACAGCTTTGACATCGTGATCGTGGGTGGTGGACCGGTGGGCCTGACCATGGCGCTGGCGCTGACCCGCTCGATGAAGGGTCTACGCGTGGCTCTGCTCGATCGACGGCCGTTTTCGGTGCCCAAGGACCAGCGCGCCTCGGCGATCGCCGCCGGGGTGCGGCGGATCTTCGTCGAGTTGGGGGTGTGGACGGCAATGGCGATCGGCGCCGAGCCGGTCAGGCAGATGAAGATCACCGATTCCGGCAGCGGCGATATTTCCCGGCCGCTGTTCCTGAGCTTTCTGGGCGATGTGGCGCCGGGCGAGCCGTTCGCGCACCTGGTGCCCAACCAGCTGGTGGCCGAGACCCTGCTCGGCGCGCTCGGCGAGGGTGTCGAGATCATTGCGCCGGTGGAGATCACCGGCTTAGTCGCCGACGGGGGCATGGCGCGGCTAAGCCTCGCCGACGGGCGCAGCATCACGGCGCCGCTGGTGATCGCCTCGGATGGCGCGCAGTCGGCGCTCCGGCGGATGGCGGGGATCGAGGTGATTTCGCACGACTACCGGCAGTCGGGGCTGGTCACTACCATCACGCACGAACTCGACCATGAGGGCACAGCCTACGAGCATTTCCGGCCGGCCGGGCCGTTCGCCAGCCTGCCGCTACCGGGCCGGCGGTCGTCGCTGGTGTGGACCGAGAGCAGCGCGCGGGCGGCCGAGCTGAAGGGCTGGTCGGCCGAAGCGGTTGCCGCCGAGATCGAGGCGGTGATGGGCTCGAGCCTCGGGGCGGTGACGCTCGAGGAGGGGCTGCAGGCCTTTCCGCTGCGGCTGCAACTGGCCAGGAGTTTCGTCGCGCCGCGGCTGGCGCTGATCGGCGATGCGGCGCATGTGGTGCATCCGGTGGCCGGGCAGGGGCTGAACCTCGGCCTCAAGGACGTGGCGGCGCTGGCCGAAGTGGTGATCGACGCGATCCGGCTCGGGCAGGACCATGGCGCCGCCGACGTGCTCGAGCGCTACCAGCACTGGCGTCGCTTCGACACCGCGCTGATGGCGATGGTGACCGACGGGATGGTGCGGCTGTTCTCGAATGACGTCGCGCCGGTACGGGCGCTGCGCGATTTCGGCATGGGCGTGGTCGACCGGCTTCCGCCGGTCAAGGACCTGCTGATCGCCCGCGCCGCCGGGCTCGATCGCAACGGACCGAAGCTGCTGCGCGGACTGCAGATTTAGTATTCAAGCGCGACTGCGCTGCCGGTGTGGGCTGACCCCCACCCCTGTCCCCTCCCCCTCAAACAGGGGGAGGGAGACGATAGCCTCCATATCGGTGTGAGGGTCTCCCACCCCATTCTTAGGGGGAGGGGACAGGGGTGGGGGTCAGCCCGCACCGGTGGGAGTGGGGAGAGTTCGAAGCGTTACGCCGCCAGGCTGGTATCCGCGGCGACGCCGAGCATCAGGTTGAGGTTCTGCACAGCGGCGCCCGAAGCGCCCTTGCCGAGATTGTCATAGACCGCCACCAGCAGCGCCTGGGCCTTGCTGTCATTGGCGAAGACGTGCAGCCGCATGCGGTTGGTGTCGTTGTAGAGCTCGGGGTTGAGTTCCGGGCTGCGCTCGAGATCCGACAGCGGCGCCACATCGACGAAGCTGTCGCGGATCGCCGCGAAGTGGTCGGCGATCGCGGCGTGGAGCTGGGCGCCGGTCGGCACCTTGGCAAGGGTCCAGAGCTGCAACGGCACCGCGGTGATCATGCCCTGGCGGAAATTGCCGACGGCGGGCTGGAACAGCGGCGTGTGCTGGAGCTTGGCGTATTTCTGCAGCTCGGGCAGGTGCTTGTGCTTGAAGGTAAGGCCATAGAGCGCGAACTCGTTGGCGTCCTCGCCCTGCTGCTCATAATCCTCGATCATGGTGCGGCCGCCGCCGGAATAGCCGGAGATGCCGTTGACGGTGACCGGGAAATCGGCCGGCACGAGACCGGCCTCGATCAGCGGGCGAAGCGTTGCAATGGCGCCCTGCGGCCAGCAGCCGGGGTTGCCGACGCGCTTGGCATCGGCAATGGCGGCAGACTGCGCCTTGTCCATTTCGGCAAAGCCATAGGCCCAGCCCTCGGCGATACGGTGCGCCGTCGAGGCGTCGATCACCTTGGTGGTGTCGTTGTCGATCAGCGACACGCTCTCTTTGGCCGCATCGTCGGGCAGGCAGAGGATCGCGACATCGGCGAGGTTCAGGAGGCGCTTCCGCTCCTCGATGTCCTTGCGCTTGTCGTGGGCAATGGAGATCACCTCGAGGTCGCGACGACCGGCAAGGCGCTCGCGGATCTGCAGACCCGTGGTACCGGCTTCGCCGTCGATAAAGATTTTTGCGACCATGTGAGGCTCCCATCCAAGGGGTTCAATGCGCGGGACATATAGGGGTTGCGCATGTCATCTGCAAAGGGTTTGGATTGCACCAATTCAAACTCACGAGAGGCCGAATATGACCCCGCACAATCATGCCAAGCCCGGTGACTATGCCGAAGCGGTGCTGCTGCCCGGCGACCCGCTGCGCGCCAAATGGATTGCCGAGAACTTCTTTGCGGATGCGAAGCTGGTGAACTCGGTGCGCAACTGCCTCGGCTATACCGGCACCTGGAAAGGGAAACCCGTTTCGGTACAGGCCACCGGCATGGGGCAGGCGTCGCTCTCCATCTATGTGCACGAGCTGATCAACGTCTACGGGCTGCAGAAGCTGATCCGGGTGGGCACGTGCGGCGGGCTCAACGCCAAGGTGAAGGTGCGCGACCTGATCATCGCGCAGGGCGCCACCACCGATTCCGCCATCGTCCGCGATGCGTTCACGCCGTTCAACTTCGCGCCGATCGCCGATTTCGGGCTGCTGCGCGACAGCGTCGAGCGGGCCGAGAAAGCCGGGATGCGCTACCACGTGGGCAACATGCTTTCGTCCGACATCTTCTATCACATCGAGCCCGGGCTCACCGGCTATGGCCGGCTGCCGGCGCACGGCATTCTCGGGGTCGAGATGGAGGCGGCGGCGCTCTACACGCTGGCAGCGCGGTTCGACCGCAAAGCCTTGGCCATTTGCACGATGACCGATTGCCTGATCACTCATGCGGAACTCAGCGCCGAGGATCGGCAGTCGTCGCTCAAGGAGATGATCACCCTGGCGCTCGACACCGCGATCGGCGCATGAGCGTCCTCGGCAAGCTTGCCTCGGCGCTGGGGCGCAACGACGAGCAGCCCAATGTCGAGCTGGCCGAGGTGCTGGCGGCAAAGCCGGACGCTGCCGCCATCGCCGAGCTGGCCGGAGCACTGGCCGCCGGCCCGACCGCGGCGTCGAACGACGCCATTAAAGTGCTGTACGAACTGGGTGAGCGGAGGCCAGAGCTGGTGGCGCCGCACGCCAAGGCATTCCTGACGCTGCTCGGCGGCAAGAACAACCGCAATGTCTGGGGCGCGCTGCAGGCGATCGAGACCATTACATCGCTGCAGCCCGACGCGGTGCTGGCCGAGCTGCCGAAGATTATTGCCGCAGCGGACAAGGGCTCGGTGATTGCCAAGGACAAGGCGGTGGCGATCCTCGTCAAACTTGCCGCTGCCGGGCACGGCCCCCAGGTGCTCCCCGTCCTTCTGGAGCGGCTCGAGGGGGCGGCGCCCAACCAGTTCCCGATGTATGCCGAACAGGCGCTGCCGGTGATCGATGCGGCGCATCGGGCGGCGTTCGTGCGCCTGCTCGAGACGCGCCTTGCTGGAATCGAGGCCAGCGCCAAGCGGATGCGTGTGGAAAAGGTGCTGCGCCGCGCCAAGGCCTGACGTCTCCCGGAGTTGAGGGACGTGCGTCTTCGCAGCGCGATCAAGCGCTTGGACAAGTCAATACGCCGCAGCCTTTAGCACGGCCCGAAGACCGGCTGCCGGAGCCGATTCCGACCTGTCATAAATGTCGCATGGGAGGGAGCCAAACTGGGCGGAACTGAACCGCCGAATTGGCGTTTGGGCGTTAGTTAGGGCATCTGAGGGGAGGCCAGGATGAATACCCACACACTCATCGAACACCGGGATATCCAGAACTGGGTGACGGCCAGAAATGGCCGGCCGGCGCTGCAGCGGATTCCTGACCCGAACGGTTTGGTGCGCTCGCGATTGGCGCTGAACTTTGCCCGCCGTACCGCTCCGACCGAAACACCGAGCCAGGATGACGGGATGAGCCCGTGCTCATGGACGGCGTGGCTGGCCGAGCTCGACCGGCAGCACCTGGCACTGCGGGTAAGCGACAAGACGGCGTTTGAGTTCGTCGAGCGGCGTGAACTGAACTAGACTACGCAGACCTGGCGAGCGAGGTGCCTGCCAGCGGATGCGCCGGCATGGCGTCGGCATGCGGATCGCCGGCCATAGCGACCCGGTCGCGGCCATCACGCTTGGCGGTATAGAGCGCTGCATCGGCGCGACGGCGGAGACCGGAGAGACTCTCGGCGTCCATGCGTTCGGCGACGCCGAAGCTGGCGGTGCAGCGCACGAAGGGCGGCAGCCCGGCCACCGGCTGCGCGGCGAAACTGGCGCGCAGCGTTTCCGCCAGGAGCCGCGCGATGGCGAGGTTCGCGCCGGGCAAAAACACCCCGAACTCTTCCCCACCCAGCCGGCCGACCACCGCCTTGGGCGGCGCGGTATCGCGCAGCAGCGTCGCGAAGGCGATGATCACCTGGTCGCCGGTATCGTGCCCGTAATTGTCATTGATGGCCTTGAAGGCATCGAGGTCGGCCAGCACCAGTGCCGCCGGCACGCTGGCCTGCTGCAGGCCGGGGGCGGCGCGCTCCTCGAAGCCGCGGCGGTTGTAAACCGAGGATAACGGGTCGGTTTCCGAGCGCGTGGTGATCTCGACCAGCATGTCGCGCACCAGCAGCATCAGCATCAAGAGCCCGGTCGCCACCTGAAGGATCGCGCCGAGCGATTGCGAATAGAGGGCATAGGTGGTGGCGAGATAGGTGTAGGAACTATCGCCCGAACCGCCGAGCAGCACGGCGGCAAAGGGTTTGGACAGGAACTGCACGGCGCTCAGCCCGAACAGCGCGACGAGCCCGATATCGATCGGCTGGCGGCGGCGCGAGGCGAGGATGATCCAGGCGGCGCAGGCCTGCATCACCGCATAGGGCGTCTGGTAGATCAGGTTCCGCTCCACGGTATCGTGCGCCAGGGTGTAGCCGAACCAGTTGGCGGCCACAGAAACCACGACGATGACACTGACGCCGATCCAGGGCAGCGGGCGAGCATAGCGCCGCGCCACCCCCAAGGTTACCGCGGTGACGGCGCCGAGGAAAGCGGCAAAGCCGGCGGTGTAGGCGAACTGCGGGTGATCCTGCTGGGGCAGGATGAACTCCGAAGCGATGTAGACAATGCCGAAGACGTAGGCGAGGGAGAAAAACGGTGCGACCTTGTCGGCCCGATTGGAGACGCCGACCAGGAAGAAGGCCAGCGCAAACAGCGCGGCAATGAATAGATTGATGGCGAGTATGAAGCCTGCTCCGGCCATGCCCGGCAATCCGCGTCCCTAATGATGGAATGACAGTAAGAGTGGCCCCGAAAGAACAGGTTAACGGCAAAGCTACAGGGCCGTGGCGCGCTGTCGCAGCGTGGGCCACCAGGGTGGTAAAGCCAAGTCCGAACCGGGCGCTTGAAGCTGATCGGCACTTGGAACCGGAAGGCGCCGCGACCACTTAAGCTAAAGCAGTTTTCCCGCTAAGCTCAGGTTCTCAAGAATTCCAGAAAGGCATCGACATGACTCAGGTCCTCACCAAGCACGAGGATATCCGGCTCTGGGCAGCGGCGCGCTCCGGCAATCCGGCAATGGAGGACCGGTCGACCGGCATCGGCGGCCCGCCGGTGCTGCGGATCCTGTTCGACCAGCAGGCGCTGAATGCCGGCGAGAACCAGTATGGCGATCGGCTGGGTGGGCTCGATCTTGTCGCCTGGGACGAGTGGTTCGAACATTTCGATGGCCAGAAATACGGGCTGCTGGTCGAGGACGAGCGCCCGGGCGTGCTGGATGACTATTACGAGTTCGTGCCGCGGGATGGCAATCAGCGGGACTGAATTGGCTGATTGGTAGATTTGTCACCAAGCAGCACCCCAAGCACCGTGTCATCCCGGCGTAGGCCGGGACCCACCCTGAGATTTCACCCAAGTGCCGATGGGCGGAGAGACCTCAGGATGGGCCCCGGCCTGCGCCGGGGTGACACCGTGGGTGAGGGGATACCTGTGATAGAGCCAAAACGCGGAGAGCCTCAGCCTTCGCGTTCCGCCGCGGCTTCGATGGCTTCCATGTCGTCGTCGGAAAAGCCGAAATGGTGGCCGATCTCGTGCACCAGCACGTGGGTGATGATCTCGCCCAGGGTTTCGCCGGTTTCGCTTTCGGCCCAGTAATCGAGGATCGGGCGGCGGTAGAGCCACACCTGGTTGGGCAGTTGCCCTGTCTGTGGCGTGGCGCCGCCCTGCGGCAGGCCGATGCCGCGAAACAGCCCGAGGATGTCGAACTCGGTTTCGAGTTCCATCTCGGTCATCGTTTCTTCGTCGGGGAATTCGGCGACCATGCAGGGGACGTTCCCCGCCAGCGCCTTGAACTCAGGCGGCAGCGCCGCGAAGGCGGCTGCCGCGATCTGTTCGAAATCGTCGAGGCTGGGGGCCGGGCGGTGGGTCCAGGGGTTCATGGCTGGTGAATGGTGAGTGGTGAATGGTGAATGGTCGGATGGTGCCGCATCGCACCATTCACCATTCCCAATTCACCATTCACGCCGTTTAGTTCCACTCGCGAATGTCGACGAAGTGGCCGGTGACCGCCGCGGCTGCCGCCATGGCGGGCGAGACGAGGTGGGTACGGCCCTTGAAGCCCTGACGGCCCTCGAAGTTGCGGTTCGAGGTCGAAGCGCAGCGCTCGTGCGGTTTCAGCTTGTCGGGGTTCATTGCAAGGCACATCGAGCAGCCCGGCTCGCGCCACTCGAAACCGGCCTCCTTGAAGATCACGTCGAGACCTTCGGCTTCCGCCTGTTCCTTCACGAGGCCCGAGCCCGGCACCACCATGGCGTTTACCCCGGCGGCGACCTTGCGGCCCGCTACCACCTTGGCGGCGGCGCGGAGATCCTCGATGCGGCCATTGGTGCACGAGCCGAGGAAGACGCGCTCGACCGTGATGTCGGTGATCTTGGTGCCCGGCTCCAGCCCCATATATTCGAGCGCCCGCCATTTGCTGGCGCGCTTGTTGGCATCCTGGATGTCGTCGGGGTTGGGAACCACGCCGTTGACCGAGATCACGTCCTCGGGGCTCGAGCCCCAGGAAACGATCGGCGGGAGTTTTGCCGCGTCGAGGATCACCACCTTGTCGTAATGCGCATCGGCGTCGGAATAGAGGGTCTTCCAGTACTCGACGGCATGATCATAGGCGGCGCCCTTCGGCGCGCGCGGCCGGCCCTTCACATACTCGAAGGTCTTTTCATCCGGCGCAATGAGTCCGGCGCGGGCGCCGCCCTCGATGGTCATGTTGCAGACCGTCATGCGGCCTTCCATCGACAGCGCGCGGATGGCCTCGCCGGCGAACTCGATGACGTGGCCGGTGCCGCCAGCAGTGCCGATCTCGCCGATGATGGCGAGGATGATGTCCTTAGCGGTGACGCCTTCGGGCAGTTGGCCATCGACACGCACCAGCATGTTCTTGGCCTTCTGCTGGATCAGCGTCTGGGTGGCGAGCACGTGCTCGACTTCCGAAGTGCCGATGCCGTGCGCCAGCGCGCCGAACGCACCGTGGGTCGAGGTGTGGCTGTCACCACAGACGATGGTCATGCCGGGGAGCGTGAAGCCCTGCTCGGGGCCGACGATGTGCACGATGCCCTGACGCTTGTCGAAGGGATCGTAGTACTCGATGCCGAAATCCTTGGTGTTCTCGGCCAGCGCCGCGATCTGGATGGCGCTTTCCGGGTCCGGATTGGGCAGCGAACGGTCGGTGGTGGGGACGTTGTGATCGACCACGGCGAGGGTGCGCTCGGGCGCCCGGACCTTGCGGTGGTTCATCCGCAGACCCTCGAAGGCCTGCGGGCTCGTCACCTCGTGGACCAGGTGGCGATCAATGTAAATAAGGCTGGTCCCATCCTCGTTGTTGGAAACAAGGTGATCGTCCCAGATCTTATCGTACAGAGTTCTGCCGGCCATTTTTGCTGGAGGTTCCACTCGGGGGTTAAGGGAGTAACGGGGGGTTCTAAGCCCCGCTCGCGTGTCAGGTCAAGATTGGCGGAGGGGGCACAGGTTACAAGGGTGCCATGCGGGCGGGTGCATCGGGGAGGCCGCGGACCCGCAAGGCGCCGAGCAAAGTGGTGTCGATGCCGATGTGGCGGCGGTTCCAGCGCGCGATGCTGAGCTGCGCCACGGCACGCGATAGGGCGTTCACCGCCGCGGCGCCGACGAGCCCGAAAACCGGGATCACCATGAGTTCGACGAGCAGTCCGATCAGCATGATGGCGCCCCAGATCCGCACATAATCGCGCTCGTGGCCGGTCATCATCATGACGATGCGCGACGGGCCGGTGGCGGCGTCGAACAGCAGCCCGATGCTCAAGAGGATCAGCACCCAGTAACCGGCGGTGGAGTGATCGCCGAAAAGGGCGAGGATCTGGTTGCCGAAGACCAGATAGCCGAGGAACACGGCGAGCGAAAAGGTGAAACCGGCCCAGGCACACAAAGCAGTGATCGCCTGCGCCTGCTTCATTTCGCCGGCATGGTAGTGCCGCGACACCATCGGCGCGACCACCAGGGTAATGGCGAACATGAACAGGGTGAGGAGGCCCGCCGTGCGAAAAGCGTTGAAGTAGATACCGGCGGCCTCGGCGGTGACCAGGAGGCCAATGAAGATGGTGTCCATGTTGAGCGCGGCGGAATCGATCACCGTGCCGATAAGGAACCAGCGGCTCGCGGTGCCATGCTCGCGCCAATAGGGGCGAAGCGTCAAAAAGCCCGGGGCGATCTCGTAGCGCCGGAGGCGGGCAAGGGCATATTGCAGCGCCAGCGCCACTGCCAGCAGTGCTGCGGTCAGCAGCAGCGCCTGCCAGCCGCTCAGCGGGGCGTTCAAGGCGAACAGCGCCACGATGGCGAGCGGGGTGAGGACGCGCCACAGAATGTCGCGCGGCGCCAGTGCCGTCCATACCGAACCCTGGGCCCGGAGCGCCGAGGACCAGTACTCGGCGAAGGCCATCGGCAGGATCAAGGCTGCGGCGGCATAGAGATGCCAGGTCGGACCGCCGAACAGGCCGGCCGTCGCCGCGCCCGCAACGGTCAGCGCGGCGAGGACGAGGCCGGCGACGAGCGTCAGGGCGCCGCCCGAACGCAGCGCCGACAGGGCTTTGTCGTGCCGCCCGGCGACATCCTCTTCAGACCAGTAACGCAGGATGGCCGTCTGCTGGCCCATCGATGCGCCGATGGCCAGGACGGTGGCAAGGCTGAGCCCGAAGGCGAAGTAGCCGTACTCGGCGGCGCCCATGGTGCGCGAAAGCACCACATACATCAGGTAGGTCAGCCCGGCCGTCGCCACCTTGATCAGCAGCGATGCCAGCGACCGGCTGAGGCCGGTGCGCAGCAGGGCGCGAAGATCGGTGGGAGCGTTGGACATGGCGGGCCGTCGAGCAGGAGGTTTGCCGACTATGGCAGCGGGATGCTCACAAGGTCTTACCGTCATCGTCCTGTGTTGTGGCCACTCGACAACAGCGGCGGCCGGACGCAGAGTCCTGGCTCTAGAGCATTTCACCGTTTCGTTGAATCGTTGAAACGCTCTCAGTCTTTGATCTTGTCGCGCTTTCGAACCGGAAAGGTCTCCAACTTTTCCTGAAAGCGCTCTTGGGGGGACGGGAGTGAGGCGATGAATGAGGCGGCGGCTGTCGACACGCGTGCGGCTCTGATCGCGCGGGCAGAGGGCTACCAGTCGTCGGAGCCGAGCTTTGCGCGCTTCCTCAAGGCCGTGGCCGAGGCCACCGATCCCGAGGACCTCGCCCGCTATTCCGCCGAAGCGCTGGAAGCGACGTTCCGCAAGTCCTATGGCCGGCTGGGCAAGCGCGAACTGGCGAGCCACAATGTCTACGTGGTGCCGCCGGAGCAGCCGGGTGGGCTCGAGATCGTCGAGGTGTTCTCGGCCGATATGCCGTTCATCGTCGACAGCGTGCTCGCGGCGATCCGGGCGCGCGGCGGGGCAATCCGCTTCATCACCCATCCGGTGCTGCAGTTCGACCCGGCGACCTACCGGGTGCTCGAGGTGCCGACGCCCGGCAGCCGGCTCGAGAGCTTCCTGCATGTCGAAATCGAGCCGCTTGCCGATATCGTCCAACGCGAGGCGCTGAAGGGCGAGATCGACGATACGCTCACCGATGTCGGCCGGGCCGTGGCCGGCTGGCGGCCGATGCTGGCGCGGGTGAAGAAGGCGATGGCCGATTGGCACGCCCACGCCCCCAAGGCGCCGCCGGCGCAGGTGGCCGAGGCGATGCATTTCCTCGGCTGGCTGGCCGAGCACAACTTCACCTTCCTCGGCATGCGCGAATACCGGCTCGAGCCGGCGACGGAGGTCGACGGCGTCGCTAGTCCGGCCAGGCTCGTGCCGGTGCATGACAGCGAACTCGGCATCCTCGAAGACCCACGCGTGCTGTTCCTGCGCTCGGGCCCCAACTATGTCGAGATGACCGAGCAGCACTTCGCCTTCCTCGCCGAGCCGGCGCCGATCATGGTCAGCAAGGCCAATATCCGCTCGCGGGTGCACCGGCGCGCCTACATGGATTATGTCGGGGTGAAGCTCTACGACCGCGAGGGCGCCACCTCGGGCGAGCTGCGCATCCTTGGGCTGTTCACTTCGATGTCGCTGGCGGCGCCCAATACCGATGTGCCGCTGATCAGGAAGAAAATCACCGAAGTGCTGCGCGAGGCCGGGCAGGATCCACAGAGCCACGCCGGGAAGGCTTTGATGAATGCGCTGGATACGTTTCCGCGCGACGAACTGTTCCAGATCACCGAGCCGCAGCTCTACGAGTTCGCCACGATCATCGCGAGCCTCGTCGACCGGCCGCGGGTGCGGGTGCTGAGCCGCATCGACCGCTTCGACAACTTCGTCTCGGTGCTCGTCTTCGTGCCGCGCGACCGCTACGATTCCGACGTGCGGGCGGTGATCGGCAGCTATCTGGCCGAAGTCTACGAGGGGCGGGTTTCGGCGTTCTATCCGAGCTTCCCCGAAGGCGAACTGGTCCGGGTGCACTTCATCATCGGGCGCAACGGTGGCGTGACGCCGACGCCGAGCCGCGACGAACTGGAAGCCGGGGTGGCGGAGCGCATCCGCACCTTCGGCGACCGGCTGGTGGCAGCGGCAGAGGATTCGGCCGATATCGCCGACTATCTCGAGGCCTTCCCGCCCGACTATCAGGCAGTGCATTCGGCCGAGGCGGCGCTCGGCGACATCGCGGTGATCCGGCTGCTGCCGGACGAGCGGGCGATTGCCCTGCGGCTCGGCGCGCGCGAAGGCCGCAGCGCCCTGGGGCTGAAAGTCTACCACCGGGGCAGCCCGATCGCGCTCAGCGACCGCGTGCCGATGCTGGAGAATTTCGGCTTTCGGGTGATCGACGAGGACACTTTTACGGTCAAACCGCTGCACGATGCCGAGACCTACGTGCACGACATGCTGCTCGAGGCCGATGATGGGCTCGACCTTGGCGATCGAGCGCTTGGCGAAAAGATCGAGACTGCCATCCTCGCGGTATGGCGGCGCGAAGCCGAGAGCGATGGGCTCAACCAGCTGACGCTGAAAGCCGGGTTGAGCTGGGACGATGTCGAGGTGCTCAGGGCTTTGACCCGCTACCTCAAGCAGGTCGGCATCCCCTATTCGCGCGACTATCTCAACTCGGTGATGGCGCGCCATGCCGATGTCGCGGCGGCGCTGGTGACACTTTTCCACGCCGAAAATGACCCGCATTTCGCCGGCGACCGCAAGCGCGCCACCGCCGGGGCGCGTGAGATCATCGCCGCGGCGGTGGAAGCCACCACCTCGCTGGACGAGGACCGGATTTTGCGCCGCTACCTGAACCTCACCGAGGCAGTGGTGCGCACCAATGCCTATCAGCGCGACCACTCCGGCGCCCGGCGGCCGGCGCTGGCGCTGAAGTTCGATTGTTCGAAGGTCGAGGCCTTGCCGGAGCCGAAACCCTATCGCGAGATTTTCGTCTATTCGCCGCGGGTCGAGGGCCTGCACCTGCGCTTCGGACCGATTGCCCGCGGCGGCCTGCGCTGGTCGGACCGGCCCGAGGATTTCCGCACCGAGGTGCTGGGGCTGGTGAAGGCGCAGCAGGTGAAGAACGCCATCATCGTGCCGGTGGGGGCGAAAGGCGCGTTCGTCCCCAAGCTGACGCCGCCTGGCGCCGATCGCGAGACAGTGCTGCGCGAAGGCACGGTCTGCTACAAGATTTTCGTCTCGACCCTGCTGGACGTCACCGACAATCTCGAAGTCGATACCGTGGTGCCGCCGCCCGATGTGATCCGGCGCGATGGCGACGACCCCTACCTGGTGGTCGCCGCCGACAAGGGCACGGCGAGCTTTTCCGATACCGCCAACGCCATCGCGGTCGATCGCGATTTCTGGCTTGGCGACGCCTTCGCCTCGGGCGGTTCTGCCGGCTACGACCACAAAAAGATGGGGATCACGGCGCGTGGCGGCTGGGAGGCGGTGAAGCGGCATTTCCGCGAGCTCGACCGCGACATCCAGACCACGCCGTTCACCGTGGCCGGCGTCGGCGACATGAGTGGCGACGTGTTCGGCAACGCCATGCTGCTGTCGCCTGAGACGCGGCTGATCGCAGCGTTCGACCATCGCGACATCTTCATCGATCCCGACCCGGATCCGGCGATCAGCCTTGGCGAACGGCGGCGGCTGTTCGAGCTGCCGCGTTCGAGCTGGCAGGACTATAACCCGGAGCTCCTGTCGAAGGGCGGCGGGGTCTATTCGCGCAGCGTCAAGACGGTGCCGCTGTTCGCCGAGGCGCGAAAGGCGCTGGGGCTCAACTCCGATGCGGTAACGCCCAATACCGTGATCCGCGCCATCCTCAAGGCGCAGGTCGACCTGCTCTGGTTCGGCGGCATCGGCACCTATGTGCGGGCCAGCAGCGAGACCGAGGCGCAGGCCGGCGACAAAGCCAATGATGCGGTACGCGTCACCGGCGGCGAGATCCGGGCGCTGGTGGTGGGTGAGGGCGCCAATCTGGGGGTGACGCAGCTCGGTCGGGTCGAGTACGCGCTGAGGGGCGGGCGGATCAACACCGATGCCATCGACAACTCGGCCGGGGTGAACTCGTCCGATCTCGAGGTGAACATCAAGATCGCGCTCGGGGCGCTGACCCGCACCGGGCAGCTGACCACGCAGGTACGCAACGAATTCCTCGCCTCGATGACCGACGAGGTGGCGGCGCTGTGCCTGAAGAACAATTACCTGCAGACGCTGGCGCTGAGCGTCGAGGAAGCACGCGGGCTCGCGGCTTTTCCCGAACATGTGGCGCTGATCGAGGGACTCGAGGCCTCCGGCGAGCTGCACCGGGCGGTGGAGTTCCTGCCCGACAATGCGGCGCTTCGGCACCGCGCGCAGGGCGGCAAAGGCATGACCCGGCCGGAACTGGCGGTGCTGCTGGCCTATGCCAAGAACGTCGCCAATGCGGACCTCCTAAAGACCGGGGTGCCGGACGATCCGTATCTGGGGCGCGAGCTCTACCGCTATTTCCCCGACCGGCTGATCGAAACCTTTGAGGATACGGTCACCCATCATCGGCTGCGACGCGAAGTGATCGCCACGGTGCTCAGTAACGCCATGATCAATCGCGGGGGGCCGGGCTTCGTCAACGAGATGATGTCGGCATCGAGCGCCGATGCCGGGCAGGTGGCGGGCGCCTATGCGGCGGCGCGCGACGTCTACGGCACGCCCGACCTCAACCGCGACATCGATGGGCTCGACGGCACGGTGCCGGGCAAGACGCAGCTGACGCTCTATGCCGAGGTGCAGGCGCTCTTGAAGCGCGAGACGCTGTGGTTCTTGAGGAACGGCCGGTTCGACAATGGGCTCAGGCCATTGGTCGATCGCTATCAGGACGGCATCGGGCAGGTCCGGTCGATGATCGGTGGACTGCTCGGGTCGTATCTCGAGAACACCATCGGCGAGCGGACGGCCCGGCTCGAGGCTGCCGGCGTCATGCGCGAGATGGCGCGGCGCTTCGCCGAGCTGCCGGTGCTGTCGCTCGGCACCGACATCGTCTTGGTGGCGGAGCGGACGCGGACGCCGGTGGCCGATACGGCGATCGCCTTCTTCGGCGTGCTCGATACCTTCAAGCTCGGACGGGTGATCGAAGAAGGCAACGCGATTGTCCTCGCTGACAAGTTCGACCGCATGGCGCTCGACCGGGCGCTGGCCAACCTGCTGCGCGCCCAGCGTGATCTCACCGCCGATGCACTGGCGACCAATAACGGTGCGGTGGACCAGCGGCTCCAGGCCTGGCGCGAGGCGCAGCCTGAGGCGATCGCTCGGGTGGCCGATGCGGTGCAGGGACTGACTGAGGGTGAGATGACGGTATCGCGGCTGAGCGTGGCGGCCGGGCTGCTCGGGGATCTGGCGCGGAGCACTTGACCAATGCTTGAGAGCCAGAGCTTCAATGTGTATATTTGTGGCGTACGATACACATCGAGGATGTGATGCGCACCAATATCGACATTGATGACGAGTTGATTGCCGAGGTGATGAAGGTCACCGGGACCACGACGAAAAAAGCGGCCGTGGAAGAAGCACTGATGCGCGTCGCCAAGACCTATCGCCTGCGCAAGGCGATGGAGTCACTGCGGGGCATTGGCTGGGACGGCGATCTCGACGAGATCCGGGGCGGCTCGACAATCGTTGCGAAGAAGTGATCGTCGTCGACAGCTCGGTGTTTATCGCTGATTTGCGAGACGAGCGAACGCCGGCGACCCGCTTTATGCGCGCCCTTGAGGCGGAGCACGAATTGGTCATCGGCGATCTGGTTGCACTCGAAGTGCTGCAGGGTATTGCCAATGAGCGCGACGCTGCGGTCCTTGAGAACGCGCTGCTGAACTATGGCCTTACCACGATGCTCGACGAGCCGGTGGCGGTTGCTGCAGCGCGCAACTTTCGGACGCTTCGCCGCCGCGGCATCACTCTCCGCAAGACGCCGGACTTGATCATCGCGACCTTCTGCATGGTGCACGGGCATCATCTTCTGCATCAGGATCGCGATTTCGAGCATTTTGAGAAGTTGCTTGGCTTGCAGGTTTTCCGCCCGCACTAGTGCCGGAAGTGCCGCATCCCCGTCATGATCATGGCGACGCCGGCCTCGTCGGCGGCCGCGATCACCTTGTCGTCGTTGACCGAACCGCCCGGCTGGATCACCGCGGTGGCGCCGGCTTCGACGGCTGCAAGCATGCCGTCGGGGAACGGGAAGAAGGCGTCGGACGCGACCACCGAACCGGCAGTCAGGGCGCCTTCGAGGCCCGCCGCCTCGGCCGCGTCGATCGACTTGCGGTGGGCGACACGTGAGGAGTCGAGGCGGCTCATCTGACCGGCGCCGATGCCGACAGTGGCGCCGTCCTTGACGTAGATGATGGCGTTCGACTTGACGTGCTTGGCGAGCTTCATGGCGATCTTCAGGTCGCGCAGCTCGGCTTCGGTCGGCTGCTTCTTGGTCACCACCTTGAACTCGGTGTCGTCGACATTGCGGTGGTCGCGGCCCTGCACCAGCAAGCCACCGGCCAGCGATTTGACCGTCAGGCCCGGGGCCTTGGGGTCGGCCAGCGCCCCGGTGAGTAGCAGGCGGAGGTTTTTCTTCGCCGCGATGATCTGGATCGCCTCGTCGGTGGCGTCGGGGGCGACGATCACCTCGGTGAACACCTTGACGATCTCGGTGGCAGTCGGCCCGTCGATGGTCTGGTTCAGCGCCACGATGCCGCCGAAGGCGCTGACAGGGTCGGTGCGGTGGGCCAGCTGGTAGGCTTCGATCAGCGTCTTGCCGATGGCAAAGCCGCAGGGGTTGGCGTGCTTGATGATGGCGACGGCGGGCACCGCCGGGTCGAACTCCGAGACCAACTCGAACGCGGCGTCGGTGTCGTTGAGGTTGTTGTAGCTCAGCGCCTTGCCCTGGACCTGGCGGGCGGTGGCGACGCCGGGCCGCTGTTCGCCAGTGGTGTAGAAGGCGGCCCACTGGTGCGGGTTCTCGCCATAGCGCATCACTTCCTTCAGCCGGCCGGCAAACGAGCGGTACGGCATTTCGGCGTAGCCGAGGGTATTGGCGAACCAGCCGGAGATCACCGAGTCATAGGCGGCGGTGCGGGCATAGGCCTTGGCGGCGAGGCGCTGGCGCAACTCGTAGGGCACGCCACCGGACGTGCGGATGTGCTCGAGCACCGTGTCATAGTCGGCAGGGTCGACGATGACGGTGACATAGGCGTGGTTCTTGGCCGCCGAGCGGATCATCGCCGGGCCGCCGATATCGATGTTCTCGATGGTCTCGTCGTAGGAGGCGCCTTTGGCGATGGTTTCCTCGAACGGGTAGAGGTTCACCACCACGAGATCGATGGCGCCGATCTGGTGCTCCTCCATCGAGGCCTGGTGGACGGGGTTGTCGCGCACCGAGAGCAGGCCGCCATGCACCTTGGGGTGCAGCGTCTTCACCCGACCATCCATCATTTCGGGGAAGCCGGTGAGATCGGAGATGTCGTGCACCGCGGCGCCGGTGCCGGCGATCAGCTTGTGAGTGCCGCCGGTCGACACCAGCTCGACCCCGAGCCCGGCTAGCGCCTTGGCGAAATCGGCCATCCCGGTCTTGTCGAAGACACTGAGCAGGGCGCGCTTGATGGGAACGATGGCGTTGGACATGGGGGCTCCGTCACGGTTGAAGGGGGGCCCAGGCGAGCGGCAGCTGTCGGTTCGCGTTCCCCGATGGTGGCCCATCTTTTCTCGCCAGTCGCGCGAACGCGGGCCTTATTGCAGAAACGGCCGACCTTGGAAAGATGGTCGCTCAGTTCTCTTCAAGCGTAAAGATCCAGCTGACTTCGCTGGCGTCGGAGACCAGCGTGTCGAGCACCAGCTGCTTGGTGCGATGGAAGCCGAAATAGGCGGATTGGCGCACGCTGTCCTCGATCCGCAGCTCGGCGCCTTCCCACAGGAAGGTCCAGACCGCGCCGGAGTTGAGGCGCAGGCGCACGAGGTCGTCGGTCAGTTGCACTTCTGTCTGGTGGGCGAGGTGGAAACGGATAGCGGCGGCGCCTGAGACGCGGCTGCGATGGCGTACGAAGCGATCCTGCCCGACGAGGGTTTTGCCCTCGGCGAGCAGCGTCAGGTGACGCTCGAGAGTGACGCCAAAGCGCTCGGCATAGCCATGCGAAGTGATGAGCAGCGTATCGTCGGCGCTGCGCGCCTCGATCTCGCTGGGGCGGCCGAGCTGGATGAGGCGCCCAGCCAATGGACCCGATGGCGCGACCGCCGCGGCCGACTGTGCGTTGATGGTAGGGGCCGAGTGGGCGATGCCCTGGCGGAACAGCAGGGCATCGTCATAGTCGGACGGCGCCGGCCCGCAGTTGCAGACCACCAGGTCGCGGCCATGGCTGAACTCGAACGCCATGGCGCTGGCATGGGCGTGAGCAGTGAACTCGGGATCGGCGACGAGACCTGAATCGGCGACGACGATGGAGCGGCCGGCGATCAGGCGGCCATAGCCGCCGGCAGTACCGGTCTGGCGGGCGCGGGCAGCGCTCTGTGCCTGGATGGCGACGATCAGGTCGTGCGGCATCTGGCCGGTGCCGTTGAAATAGGCCGGTTCGCCCGTACCGAGCGAGATGGCATCGAGCGCCCGATGCATGCTCTCGGTCAGCTCTTCGAGGTCGCGCGAGGCCTGCTCGTGGTCGCGGCGCAGCGCCAGCTTGATGGTGATCAGCTCGATCAACAGCTGGATCTGAATCTTGGCCGAGCGGGTGCGATGCAGCCCATCCTCGTCGATCTGAGTGTCGACGAGGTTGAGCACATGGCGGACCCGCGCCTCGACCTCGGAATTGGGCCGGTCCGAGCAGAGCGCCACGCCGACCAGGGCGATGGCGACGATCAGCGCATCTACCGGATCGGTGGCGAGCAGCGCCCGGATCTTCAGCGACGAAATCTGGGTGGAGAGCGAGCGGGCGATCTGCTGGGTCTGCTCGGGCGAAGCGCCCTCGACGAGAAGGTTGTAGTGCCTGAGCCAGTTGAGCACGCGCCGCGCCGTGAGGGCCAGGCCCCAGCTGTCGCGGCTGAACTGTCCCTCGCGTCCGATCCAGTCGAGCGTCATGGTGCGGGCGAAGCGGCGCTCCTCGTCGGTGCGGGCATCGCGGAAATGCCGCAGCCAGGCGAAGGCCTGGAGGTCGTCCTGCCAGTCGTCGTGATCGACCTCGAGCGAAAACGGCGAGACGCCGTGCGTGTCGACCAGCTTGGAGGCCAGCAGATAGCGGCCCTGCATCATCTCGAGGATGGTTTCGCGGTCGGTGGGGCGGAACTCGGCGAGCGCACCGATCAGGTCGTCATTGCTCGGGCCGGTCCAGGTCCAGCGGATCAACGGATTGGTGACGATGTGATCGGCCGCGGACAGCAAGGTGCGGCGTGCGAGGAAACGCAGCGAATGTGCCAAGTCTACGTCCTCACATACGTTTGGCCGGCGGGCTCTGATAGGCCCGCTCGGCCGGCTTGCCAAGAGCCGATGACACTATCCTAGCGGCGCCGGAAGCGCGCAACGAAGAACCCATCGAGAGTGCCGCCCTTATCCCCAGGAACCAGCATGCCGGGATGGGTACGGACGAACCCGTCGGGGGTGACGGCCTCGGGGAGGCCGGGCAGTTCGTCGGCGCCAATGGAAAAGGCCTCGACGTCGTCACGGGCAGCAAGCCAGCGGGCCTGCTCCTCGCCTTCGCCGGGTTCAAGCGAGCAGACGCAGTAGACCAGCACGCCACCGGGAGTAAGCCACCCTAAGGCGCTTTCGATGAACCGGCGCTGAAGGGCGACGCGCCCGGCAATATCGGCCGTGTTGCGGTGCCAGATCACCTCCGGGTGGCGGCGGAAGGTGCCGGTGGCCGAGCAGGGCGCATCGAGCAGGATGCCGTCGAATTTTCGCGCCGGCTCCCAGGTCAGTGCATCGGCGGTGACAACCTCGGGCGTCATGGTGAGCCGGGCAAAATTCTGCGTCATCCGCGCGACGCGGTCGGGCTCATTGTCGATGGCGGTAACGGCGTAGCCGGCATTGACCAGCTGGGCGGTCTTGCCGCCCGGGGCGGCGCAGAGATCGAGCACGCGGGCGCCGGGGACGAGCTTCAGCAAGCGCGCCGGAATGGCGGCGGCAGCATCCTGCACCCACCAGCGGCCGGTTTCGAAGCCGGGGAGCGCCTCGACCGGGCGGTCGCGCTCATCGATGCGAACGGTATCGGCGAGCACCGGCGCGGCGCCGAGTTCGTCGATCAACTGGGCATCAACGGTTTTGAGGGTCAGGTCCAGCGGTGCGCCGTCAAGCAGGGCGCCGGCAAAGTCCTCGAGCGCATCTTCGCCATAGGTGTCGCGCCAGAGCGGGCCGAGCGTCTCGGGGAACAGCGCCTGGTAGGGGAGGTGGCGCAGCGCATGCGCCTCGCCCTGGGCGCGGCGCAGCACGGCGTTCATCAGCTTCGAGAGATGCTGGCTGCGGGTGTCGCGCTTGCTGGCTTCGACAGCAAGGAAGATGGCGCTGTGGTCGCCAAGTTCGGGCAGGAACACCAAGTGGGCGAGGCTCAGCCTGAGGATCGCCTCGAATGGCCCGGATTTCTTCGGGATGCCGCGATCGAGGAAGCGCGCGATCATCAGGTTCAGCTGGCCGTGGCGGCGCAGCGCCACCGTCACCAGCTTGTTGGCCAGCGCGCGGTCGCGACCGTCCTCAATCTCGGCGTGCGAAAAGGGGGCGAAGTTCGCCCCCTTGAGTACCTGATCGAGCCGGTCGGCTGCGAGCAGCCTCAGCTTCAGTCCAGGCGGGTGTTTCTGTTTCTTCAACTGGCTCAGCCCCAGGGTCCGCGCGAGCTATTGCCATTCTCGCTCGAGCCTGTCGAGGGGACGCGCCATCCGCCACCGGTATTACGGGGGACAGTATCGCCGGCAGCGGGCTGCGGCGCAGGCCGGCGGCCGGTGCGATCGACCTGCATTTCACCGGCGAGGCGCTGCAACTGGGCGATACGGTTCTCGACGTTGGGGTGGGTCGAGAACAGGTTGTCCATGCGCTGTCCGTTGAGCGGGTTGAAGATGTACATATGAGCCTGGGCGGGGTTGCGCTCGGCCGGGACGTTGACGGTCTGTCGCGCCAGCTGGCTGATCTTGTTGAGCGCCGAAGCGAGCCCCAGCGGGTCGCCGGAAATCTCCGCGCCATCCTTGTCGGCTTCGTATTCGCGGGTGCGGCTCACCGCCATCTGCACCAGAGCCGCGGCGATCGGTGCGACGATCACCGCGATCAGCACGCCGATCGGGCCGAGCGGGTTGTCGCGCGAGTTGCCGCCGCCGAAGAACAGGCCGAACTGCGCCAGCATCGAGATGGCGCCGGCAATGGTGGCGGTCATCGTCATGGTCAGGGTGTCGCGGCTGCGGATATGGGCCAGTTCGTGCGCGATCACGGCTGCGACTTCACGCGGCTCGAGGTAGCGCAGCAGCCCGGCCGAGACGGCCACCGCGGCGTTTTGCGGGTTGCGGCCGGTAGCGAAGGCGTTGGGCTGCTCGGTGTTGATGACGTAGAGTTTTGGCATCGGGATGCCGGCGCGCTGGGCCAGGGCCGCTACGGTATTGTGGAGGTCGGGCTGGGTGCGCGGGTCGACTTCGACGGCGTTCTGCATGCGCAGCACCATCTTGTCGGAATTCCAGTAGGCGAACAGGTTGGTGAGCGCGGCGATTATGAAGGCGATCCACATGCCGCCGGTACCGCCGACGAAGTAGCCGACCGCCATGAAGATGGCGGTGAGCACCGCGAGCAGGACCGAAGTGCGGAGGAAGTTGAGCATTGCCGTTAAGTCTTGTACCTCGTGAGCGTCTGAACTGAAAAGTACATGGGAAGGCGTGGGGTTCCCCACAAGAACCCTGTCGAAACGGTAACCTGATGGACGAAACCCCACAAGCCAAGCCCCCGCTCAGCCCCGCGGCGCAGCGGGCGCTCGACGAGGCCGCGGCGCGGCGCACCGAAGTCGACGAAAAGGCCGCCGCCGGCAAGCGCGAAAAAGGCGGCCGCGGCGGGCTCGATCCGGCCCGCTACGGCGACTGGGAGATCAAGGGCCTGACGGCGGACTTTTGATCTCGACCCTCCGGCATGATATACGTGATTTTGATGTATATCACGGAGTGGTCAAGTGAAGGTCTCGAAATGGGGAAACAGCCTCGCGGTCCGCATCCCCGCCGAGGTTGTCGACAGTCTCAATCTCAAGGAAGGTGATGAGATCGACCTGAAGCCGGCAGCGGGCCGCCAGTTCGACGTGATCCTGCAAGCAAGTCCCCAGGAAAGGCTGCGACGGCTGCGTGAGCTGATGCGCGGTACGCTCCCCGCCGACTTTAAGTTCAATCGCGATGAGGCCAATGAGCGCTGAGTTCGTCGACACCAACATCCTCGTCTATTTTGCCGAGGATGAGGACGCGAAAGCGCTGGTCGCCGCCCGGATACTGGCGGCCGGCTGTGTCGCAAGCGTGCAGGTTCTCAACGAGTTCGCCAACGTCGCCACACGGCGGCTAGGTTACGACTGGGCCAAAACCAAAGAAACGCTTCAGCTGATCCGCAGCTTTCTCGACGTCCGGTCGGTCGACCTTGCAACGCACGATGCTGCCATTCAGCTGGCCGAACGCCATGCTTTCCACGTCTATGACGCAACGATCATCGCATCGGCGCTCGGGGCCGGCTGCACCACGCTCTACTCCGAGGATATGCAGCACGGCCGGCTGATCGACGGCCGGCTGCAGATCGTCAATCCGTTCCGTTAGGCCGCTGCCGGCACCGCGCCGCCGCCGAACAGGCCGATGACGATGCCCTGGATCACCAACACCGCGAGGCCATAGCCGCCGTCGATGGCGGTCAGCCTCCAGGGCAGACCCTGGTAGCGGTGGTTGAGGATCAGGAAGGTGAGGACGAACCCCGCCCACATGTGGACGCCGGCGAGAATGCCGTTCCACAGGTCAGTGCTGCCGAACAGCGCCGGAGTGATCAGCGCGATGAAGTAGGCGGTGACCAGTTGCACAGCAAAGCCCCAGGCGAAGGGCGTCCAGTCGGCGCCATTCATCTGTTCGCGGGTCTTGCCGATGGCGCTCAGCCACTGCTTGCCCAGGACGTTGTACCAGATGGCGCCAAAGCCCATGCTGGCGACGGCGGCGACGACAATCGCCAGCCAGTTGACGGCAAAATGCATGATCGATCCCCCTCATGCCGCGGATGCGGCAGGAGGAGAGTATGGCGAACTTGGGGAGTCGGGGAAGTGGGACCGATCGGAGAGTGGTGAATGGTGAATTGTGAATTGTGAATGGAAGGGCTGCACGATGAGCGGGCCGCCCGCCATCTGCCCATTCACCATTCACCGGGCGTCTCTCCGGCCCGATCCTACAGCCCACCCATCTTGCAGATCAGCTTCCACTCGGCGTCGGTCACCGGGGAGACCGACAGGCGGGAGAGCTTCACCAGCGCCATGTTGGCGAGTTCGGGGGTCTGCTTGATGGTTTCAAGCGTCACGGGCTTGGGCAGTTTCTTCACCGGCAGCACGTCGACGCACTCCCAGACGATCTTGCCCTTGTCGTTCGGCTCGGCAGTGGAATCGGGGTGAGCCAAGGCCACCACCTTGATGATGCCGACGATCTCCTTGCCGATGTTGGAGTGGTAGAAGAACGCCTCGTCGCCGAGTTGCATCGCCTTCATGTTGTTGCGCGCGGTGTAATTGCGCACGCTGTGCCACTCCTCGGGAACGCCACGCGCCACCACGTCATCGTAGGAATTGACGTCGGGTTCCGATTTCATCAGCCAGTAGGCCATCGTCGCCTCACTTGTTGGTGTTGTTGATCCCGAGGTGCCAGCGCTTGATGGTGATCTGATCAAACACGCCTTTCAGCACGAACGGATCGCTGTTGAAGGTCGCCTGCGCGTCTTCGAGGTTCTCGGCCTCGATCACCACGATCGAGCCGGTCATGTCGCCATTGTCGTCGAGGAACGGGCCGGCCAGCACCAGGCGGCTGCCGAGGCTGTCGAGGTGTTTCAAATGTTCGGGGCGCACTTCCTGGCGGCGGGCGAGGCCGTTGGGCCGGTCATGCGCGATCAAGGCATAAAGCAAAGTCATTCCTCCCGTTTGAGCGGCCGCGACATGAGGCCCGCTACGATATCTGCAATGGTGGTGGTGCGGCCGAGCAAGAGGTTTACCGCATCGATCAGCGGGGCGTCGATCAGCACTTGGTCGGCCAGTTGCTTGGCCACCGGTGCGGTCAATGCGCCCTCGGCAAGCTCGGAACCCGGGCTTTCGCCACGGCCGAGGCTGACGCCATAGCGGTAGTTGCGCGACTGCGTCGAGGTGCAGCTCAGTGTTAGGTCGCCGAGGCCGGCGAGACCGGTGAGGGTCGAGGCGCTGCCGCCCATGCGGACAACGAGCCGGGTCAGTTCGGCGAAGGCGCGGGCGAGCAGCGCTGAGCGGGCCGAGGCGCCGAGGCCCGCGCCATCCACGGCGCCGCAGGCGAGCGCGTAGACGTTCTTCAATGCCCCGGCGAGTTCGACGCCGAGCCGGTCGTCGGCGGCATAGAGCCGGAAGCTCGGGCCGGCGAGGGCGGCGGCGACCGCCGAAGTCGCTTCCGCGTCATCGCCGGCGAGGGTGACAGCGGTGGGCCGCCCGGCAGCGACATCGGCGGCAAAGCTCGGGCCGCTCAGCACATAGGGAATGGCGGTCGGCGAGATATCGGCGAGCACTTCGCTTTGCCGCTGCAGGGTGCCGTGCTCGAGGCCCTTGGCGGTGAGCACCACCGGCTGGTGCGCCAGGGCCGCCGCGATCGGATTGAGTGCGGCGCGGCTCGCCTGCGCCGGCACGGCGAGGATGACGAGGTCGGCATCGGGCAGCGCCAGCGCCCCGGCGATGCGATCCGACAGTGGCTGATTGCCCAGATGCGCGCTGTTGCGGCGGTTGCGGTTGATGTCGTCGATCGCGGCGGGGTCGCGGCCGACCAGGGTCACGCTGCGACCGGCAATAGCAGCGGCCTGCGCCAGAGCGGTGCCCCAGGCACCGGCGCCGACCACGGCGACACGATCAAGCGCCATGGCTCAGCCCCATATCGGCGCTATCGAGCGGCCAACGTGCCTTGGCGGCGACATCGAGCGGGTCGGCGGCGCCCAGCGCCAGCCGTTCGGCGCCGGCCCAGGCCACCATGGCGCCGTTGTCGGTGCAGAGCGGGATCGGCGGGATAATCAGCATGGCGCCGGCCGCGTCGGCGGCTTCGCGCAAAGCCGCGCCGATCACCTTGTTGGCGGCGACGCCACCGGCCACCACCAGCCGCAGTGGCTGGCCGGGCAGTTCGGCGGTATATTTTGTGAGCGCCGCGCGGGCTCGGGTGGCGACGATCTCGGCCACGGTGCGCTGGAAGCTGGCGCAGATGTCGGCCACGTCCTGGTCGGTCAGCGGCGCCTGCTGCTCGGCGGCGAGCCGCACGGCGGTCTTCAAACCCGAGAAGGAGAAATCCAGCCGATCCTCCTTGAGCAAAGGCCTGGGGAACTTGAAGCGGAGCGGGTTGCCTGTTGCGGCCAACTTCTCGACCTCCGGCCCGCCGGGGTTGCCGAGCCCGAGGAGCTTGGCCACCTTGTCGAAGGCCTCGCCCAAAGCATCGTCGATGGTGGTGCCCCAGCGCTCGTAGTCGCCGACGCCGCGCACCAAGACGAACTGGCTGTGGCCGCCCGAGACCAGCAGCATCAGGTAGGGGAAGGCGATGCCATCGGTGAGCCGGGCGCTGAGCGCGTGGGCTTCGAGGTGGTTCACGGCGATCAACGGCTTGCCGAGCGCGGCGGCGATCGCCTTGGCGGTGGTGAGGCCGACCAGCACGCCGCCGATCAGCCCGGGGCCGGCGGTGGCGGCGACCGCGTCGACCTCGCTGAGCTTGATCCCGGCGCTCGCGGCGGCCCGCTCGATGATGTGGTCAAGGTGGCTGACATGGGCGCGCGCCGCCAGTTCCGGTACCACGCCGCCATAGGGCGCGTGCTCTTCGAGCTGGCTGCGCACGATGTTGGAAAGGATCGTCGCATGCCCCGAAGCATCGCGCTCGACGATCGAGGCGGCGGTTTCGTCGCAGCTGGTTTCGATGCCGAGCACTCTCATCAAACTTGTCCGCACCCTCTCCAAGGGGTAAGCCCAGCCCGGCTTTGGCCTACAATAGGTATGAACTGAAATGCAATCGGCGCCGTTCCTCCGCATCGGGACCCGTGGCTCCATGCTGGCGCTGGCCCAGGCGCAGCTGACGCGGCGGCTATTGGCCGAAGCGCATGGCGTCCCTGCTGAGCGGATCGAGATCCGGGTCATCACCACCGGCGGCGACAAGCTCACCGACCGGCCGCTCAGCGAAGCGGGCGGCAAGGGGCTGTTTTCCCGCGAGATCGAGGCGGCGCTGGCCGACGGCGAGGTCGATCTCGGCGTTCATTCGAGCAAGGATCTGGCGTCGTGGTTGCCCGACGGCATGGTGCTGGCGGCGTTCCTCGAACGCGAAGACGTGCGCGATGCCTTCGTGTCGCTGAACTATGGCAGCGTCGACGCGCTGCCCGAGGGGGCGAAGCTCGGTTCATCGTCGATCCGCCGCGCCGCGCAGATGCTGCGGGTGCGCCCCGACCTCGTGGTGGTGCCGTTCCGCGGCAATGTCGATACGCGGCTCAATAAGCTCGAAGCTGGGGTAGCGGATGCGACGCTCCTGGCAGTCGCCGGGCTCAACCGGTTGGGCAAACAGGACAAGATCACCGCCTATCTCGACCCCAGGGAATTCCTGCCGGCGCCGGCGCAGGGCGCCATCGGCATCGAGATTCGCGAGGCCGACAGCCGCACTGGCGAACTGGTCGGGGCGCTGAACCATGCGCCGACCGCCACCACCATTGCTGCAGAGCGGGCGTTGCTCGCGACGCTCGATGGTTCGTGTCGAACTCCAATCGGCGCGTTTACCGAATTGAATGGGGTTTCGTGCAGGTTGACCGCCGAAATCCTCAGCCCCGACGGCCATGAATTCTATCGCGGCTCGGTTGAAGGTGCGGCCACCGATGCCGCCAAACTCGGAACGCAACTGGGTGCGACGCTGTTGGAACAGGCAGGGCCGGAGTTCCAGCGGCAGTTCAAAGGATAGGCTTGTCTTGAAAATGCTCGTGACCCGGCCAGACCCCGACGCGAGCGATACCGCCGCAAGGCTGGGTGCGCTCGGGATCGAGGGCGTGCCGTGTCCGCTGCTGGTGCACCGGACGCTCGACGTCAGCCTGCCCGAGCCCAAGGGCTTTGCTGCCCTGGTGCTGACCAGCGCCAATGCGCTGCGCGCGCTGGACGAGCGCGGCGTGCTCGCCCGCTACCGCGAACTCCCGGTCTACGCGGTGGGGAACCGCACCGCGGCGCTGGCGCGCCAGTTGGGGTTCACCGATGTCACCAGCGCCGATGGCGCCTTAGCCGACCTGGTCGAACTGCTCGCCCACGCGCCGTTGTCCGGCCCGATCCTTTACCCGGCGGCACGCGACATGTCGGCGGACCTCGGCAAATCGCTGGCGCCGTTCGGCCGCATGGTGATCACCGCCGAGGTTTACGCCATGAACCCGGTGACGGAACTCCCCGCCAGCCTCGCCGAACGGCTCAATGCCGGCGAGATCGAGGCGGCATTGTTCTATTCGAAGCGCACCGCACAGACCTTCGTGCGGTTGGTGGAGCGTGGGCTGGACAAGCCGGCACGGGCGCGTTTCGGCGTGCTTTGCCTGTCCGAGGCGGTTGCCGCGCCGCTGCTCGATGCCCATTTCGTGCGGGTCGGGCTCGCCGACCATCCCAGCGAAGAGGCAATGATGGGACTTGCCTTGTCGTTCGCCCGCGACCAAAACCCATGAAGCTAAGCAAGGAAGTGCCGCATGGCTGAACGCAAGTCGGGGCCCGTCAAGCCGCCGGTCATCGAGCTCACGGCGCGGGAGGCCGAGAAGCCGGCCGCCGCGACGACGGCAAGTGGCAAGGCGGCTGAGGCCGCCGAAGCCGCTTCGAGCGAGGCGAGCCCCGCCGCGGAAGAGCCGGTACGCCCGTCGCCGCCTCCGCCGCCGCGGCCGCAGGCGCGCCTTGCCATGCCGTGGAGCGCTATTTCCATCGCTGCCGTCGCCGGCGCGCTACTCGGCGCCGGCATCGTTTATGGGCTCGGCAACTGGCTGCCACTGCCGAACCAGCGCCCGGTGATCGCCGACCCGGCGGCGCGACTCGACGCCACTGACAGCAGCCTCAACGAAATCGAGACCCGGCTCGCCGCCCTCGAAGAGCAATCGCAGCGGCTCACGGCGCTCGAAGAGCAGGGCAAGCGCACCCAGGTCAGCCTCGATGCGACCATCGCCCAGCTCGATGGCGGCTTGAACGAGATGCGGCAGGCGGTTGCGGCCCTGCCGACCGCGGCGGCGGTCGACCTGACGCCGCTCGAAACCCAGCTCAAGGACCTCGAGGACCGGGTGACGGCGATCGGCGCCGGTGCGTCCTCGGCCGACGCAGCGGCCCTGGCGCAGACGATCAGCGACATCGAGGACGGTATCACCGAACTGCGCGCCCAGTTGGCGGCGCTCGACCAGCGGGTGGCCGCCACCGACAGCGCGATCAGCGGCCTCAAGGGCGATGTGACGAGCGCCATCTCGACGCAGAGCCAATCGCTTGGTGCCGCCGATATCGGGCCGGCGGTGCGGCTGCCGCTGATGGTGTCGGGGCTCGAGACCGCCATCGCCAATGGCCGGCCATTCGCGGCCGAGCTTGCCGGCCTCAAGACGTTGCTGCCCGAGCTCACGGTGCCCGGACCAGTCGAGGCTTCTGCCGCCGAGGGCCTGCCACGACCCGATGCGGTGGTGGCGCAGTTCACCGCCGCGGTGCCGAATGTTCTCGCCGGCCGCGCTGCGGTCAGCACCGGCGACATGGGTGAGGACGCCCTCGAGTGGATGAAGGGGCTGCTGGCCCTCAGGCCGGTTGGCGAGGTGGCAGGTGACACGCCCGAAGCCATCGTCTCGCGGCTCGAGGCAGCGGTCGGCCGGCACGATTTCAAGGTAGCGGCGGAGCTGTTGGCGCAATTGCCGCCAGCCATGCAGGCCGGCGCCGGCACGTCGGGAGGCGACATTACCAAGCTCGCTGCCGCCGAAGGTTTCGTCACCGAACTGCGCAGCCGGGCGCTGGCGCCGACGGCGGAGGCCACGCCGTGATCCGGCTCGCCTACTGGCTCATCGTCAGCCTGCTGGTCACTGCCGGCATTGCCTGGCTGATCGGCTTGCCGGGGACGCTCACCATCGAGTTCCTCGATTTCCGCATGCAGCCGCGGCTGGGCGTCGCCGCCTTCCTCGCCGTGGCGGGGGTGGTGCTGATCATCCTGATCTGGGGCATCGTCAAGCGCATCATCGCGGCGCCCTACTACATCGCGCGGCAATCGCGCGAACGGCGCAAGGATGCCGGCTACATGGCACTGTCGGATGGCTTCATCGCGCTGCAGGCGGGGGACGCCAACCGGGCCCGGCAGCTGGCGCGCGAGGCGCGCGGCAACCTGCCGCGCAATGCGGCGGCGCAACTGCTCGAGGCCCGTGCCGACCTGGCATTGGGCGATATGCACTCGGCCCGCGAGCATTATCGTGCGCTGATCACCAATCGGAAGACGGCGCTGGCGGCGCTCTCCGGCCTCTACGACCAGGCGCGCCAGCAGGGGCGGCCCGATGCGGCGCTGACCTTCGCGCAGAAGGCCATCGATATCTCGCCGCAGGCGCCCTGGGCGCGCGAGGCGGTGTTCGACGATTTGACCCGCAATGGCCGCTGGGACGAGGCCTACCGGATGATTGCCGACGAGCAGGCGGTGACACGCGAGGAAAAGACCCGCAAGCGCCGTCGCCAGGCAGTGGTCGAAACCGCGCGGGCGCAACTCGCCGAAGGCACCGATCCGCATGCGGCGCTCGAGCATGCGCTCGCCGCGCTGAAGCTGGTGCCGGATTTCGTGCCGGCGGCGCTGATCGCGGCCCGCATCTATTCCAATCGCAACGAAGCGCGGCGGGCGATGAGCCTGCTCCGCCGGGTGTGGCGCGCCACCTCGCACCCCGATATCGCAACGCTGTTCGCCAACTCGGTGCCGGGCGTTTCCGCGGTCGACCGGCTGAAGCGCATCACGGAACTGATCGATACCCCGCCGCCCAACAAGGCAAGCGCGCTGGTGTTGGCGCGCGCCTCGATCGGTGCCTTCGACTGGGTCGGGGCGCGGCAGGCATTGGCCGGCTACTCCAACGCCAACCCCTCGCAAGCGGTGTGCCTGTTGATGGCGGAGATCGAAGAGGGCCAATCCGGCGACAAGGGCAAGGCGCGCGACTGGCTGAACCGCGCCGTGCGGGCGCCGCGCGATCCGGTGTGGACCGCCGACGGCATCACCGCCGAGGAATGGGAGCCGCTGTCGCCGGTCACCGGCAAGCTCGATGCGTTCGAGTGGCGGGTGCCGACCAGTGCGGTGGCAACGCGCACCAGTACAAGCACCCCGGCGCTGTCCGACGGTGTGCCGCCGGCGGCACCTGCCGAGCCGGAAAAGCCACAGGGCGGCCCGCTGGCGCTGCCGGAAGCCTGATGCTTCGAAACGCCGCGTCAGCGCACTTGCGCGTGACAGGCGTCGCTTGTATTAGACCCCGCACCGGCGCATCGCTCGCGCCGGTCAGGCCGCATTAGCTCAGTCGGTAGAGCATCTCATTCGTAATGAGGGGGTCGGCGGTTCGAATCCGTCATGCGGCACCACCATCCTAAATCTTTGCAATTGTTCACGTTAGGTGAGCTTTGCGCCCACCCGTGCGAGTGGGTCATTGCTGGCTCTCTGCGCTCGGGTCGCCACAGGGGTGCCAGGGCCCGAAATGGCGCGGTGCCGAATCCCACTGTGGGAAGCGCCGCTATGCGCCAGAGAGATAGCTCACCCCCTTGGAACCCGACGCCCTTTCGTTTATTTCGTTTGTTGCGATTATTGCGAATATGGCTTACAATAAGGAGAAGGAGAGGGACAAATGACAGTGGCAGCAAAATCGGTCGAAATCGGCCGTCGCCTTCCCTCGGATTCTGAGCGAGAGGCGGCTAACCAGTTGCGTAGGCTGATTGCGTCGAACGTGTCGGGTGACACCACACTCCACGTTCTGGACGAGGATAAGCGTCCTGCGGACGTAACTCTGACGCCTGGGCTATCCAACCTTCTGATGGACCTTCTTCGCTACATTGGGCGTGGCGATGCGGTCACTTTGGTGCCGGTTGGCAAAATGCTTACCACCCAGCAAGCAGCGGATATCTTGAACGTGTCTCGACCGCATCTCGTTTCGCTACTTGATCAGGGCCACATTGAGTTTTCGATGGTGGGGCGTCACCGGCGCATCAAGGCGGAAACGTTGTTCGATTACAAAAAGAAGCGGGATGCCATCCGTAGCGACGCATTGGCAGAGCTAGCTGCAGTGGACGGCGAGTATCTCTAAGCCGTGTTTGCCAACCGCTTCACAGCCCTGGTAGACGCGTGCTCGCTCGCAGGCGCGCTGAAGCGCAACCTTATTCTGACTTTGGCGGAGGCGGAGTTCTTCCGTCTCCGCTGGTCTGCCCAGATTCTGGGTGAGACAGAGGCTGCCATCGCGGACATCCTCGCCAAGAAGCAGGCTCCTGACCACTTCGGGATCGCGAAAAAGCAGCGCGAGACTATGGAGGCCGCATTCGCGGACGCCATGGTTCCGAACTATGAGCGCTTCCTATGCGTCACCGAAGGGCTTCCCGACCCGAACGACGCTCACGTTCTTGCGGCGGCAATTGCGACTCGGGCGCACGTGCTGGTCACCGACAATCTGAAAGATTTTCCGTCGCACATTGCCGATGCTTGCGGGATTCAAGTCCTGTCGACCGACGAGTTTCTTGCAAACACCATCGCCTTGGCGCCTGAAAAGGCGGTCCTAGCGCTTAGGATCATGCGCGAGCGATTCAAGCGTCCCGAGAAGACTGCAGATTTGCTCCTGATCGATATGGAAGCACAGGGACTGCTGAACACCGTCGACGTTCTTCGCCCACACGTCGGCTCACTCTAGCTCGCCAGTGGTGCGTCAGGCGACCCTGGTTGGCTTCTTTGACTGTGCCGAACGTCGTGCTGAAACAGGCGCCTTCGGTGGCCATCGCCGTGCCTGGAGCAGGCTTGCAGCGCTGGCGGGTTCGGGCGACAAGGCCTGGTCATGGAGGGCGCCGATGCTAGCGACGAGCGAGATTGCCAAACTGAAGCGCGAGATCGCCACGCTGCGCGACATTGTCGGGCAGAGCCGGCCCGGAACCAGGAACCCGATGAGTTCGGCGGAACGGCTGTCGCTAAAATCGGAGATCGACCGCTGCATCCTCGAGCTCGATGAGCTGAGGGGCAAGCTGTCGCAGTAGCGCCAGTCGCAGCCTTAGTCGTCCTTGACCTCGGTGTCGGGGCGGTCGGTGCCCTCGGCGACCTCCCGATGCCAGACGCCGCGGGCGTCCTCGTACTCGATGCCGTCGGTGGCGCCGGCAACGCGCTGGCGCCGGGCGGCGGCCTCGGCGGCTTCGTGCGCCGCGGCGTGGCTGCGGAAGGTTTCCGACAGCACATCGCCTACCTTGTAAGCCCAGCCCCCGTCATGCTGGACGACTTCGTACTTCACTGTGGTCATGACGGCTGTCTCCTTTAGGATGGATTGGCAGTGTAGGGTGCGCCGCCGATTGTTGCGAGCCGAACGGGTGGTTCCGGGATGCCGCCTCAAATCTCTCGTATTCGCGCGAGATTCATGACGAACGCGCCGAAGCAGCCTATCGTTGCGGGCCATCGCGCATATCGCGCCGCAATCTCCTGAGATGAAAGGGCCAGCCAGTGACCGCCTATCTGTTCCTGTTGCATGTCGCGGGGGCCGTGACGCTGATGCTGTGGGCGGTGCATATGGTGCATACCGGGGCCGAACGCGGCTGGCGGCCGGAGATCACCGGGGTGCTCAGGGCGACGGACGGGCCGGTGCGCAGTGCCGCCGTCGGCGCCGGGCTCGGGCTGGTGCTGCAGAGTTCGACTGCGGCGGGGATGCTCGCCGCCGCCTTTGCTTCGCGCGGCATGTTCGCGCTGGCGACCGGCCTCGCCATTGTGCTCGGGGCCAATTTCGGTTCGGCGCTGGTGGTGCTGATCCTCAGCCTCGATCTGAGCCTCTTGCCGCCGGTGCTGCTGGTGACAGGCGGGCTGCTGTTTTTCAAGGGCAAGTCGCGGCGGGTGAAGCAGAGCGGTCGGGCGCTGGTCGGGCTCGGGCTGATCTTCGTGTCGTTGCAACTGCTCAGTGAGGCCACGGCGCCGCTCGCTGACAGTGCCGTCCTGCCGGCCGTGGTCCAGTATCTGGGCAGGGAACCGCTGACCGCGCTGCTCGCCGGGGCGGCGATCGCCTGGCTGTTCCATTCCTCGGTGGCAACGATCCTCCTGCTGGTGGTGCTGTCGCAGCACGGGGTGCTGCCGTTCGAGGCCGCCGCGCCATTGCTGCTCGGCGCCAATATCGGCACCGCGATCGGGCCGTTCGTGTTGACGCGCAACAGCAGCATTGAAGCGAAACGGCTGATGGCGGGGAACCTGATCACCCGCGTGCTCGGCGCCGTGCTGGCGCTGGTGGTGCTGCTGGCGGGCGGCTCGGCGCTGGCGGCGGGTTTCACCCCGGTGCAGCAACTGGTCGGACTGCACCTCGTCTTCAACGTGGCGCTGCTGCTGGTTGGCCTGCCGCTCACCCGGGTGATGGCGCGGCTGATGGAGCGGCTGATCCGTGCCCCGGCACAGAGCGATCCGGTGGCGGCGATCGGGGTGCCGCCCAGCTGTCTCGACGAAACAGCGGTCGGTGATCCGGGCATGGCGCTGGCCTCCACCACCCGCGAGTTGCTGCGGATGGCCGAGATCGTGGGCCGGATGTTCGAGCCGGTGATGGAGATCTACAAGGCCGGCGATGAGGAGAAGATCCGCCAGGCCCGGCTGATGGAGGCGGCGATCGACCAGGCGCAGAGCGACATCAAGCTCTACCTGGCGCGGGTGTCGTTCGAGGGCGATGCCAGCAGCGCGCGGCGCGGGCAGGATCTCGCCGCCATCGCGGTCAACCTCGAATATGTCGGTGACGCCATCACCAAGACACTGCTGCGGCTCGCCGAAGTGCGAAGGGAGCAGCGGCTCGCCTTCTCGCCCACCGGTTGGCGCGAGCTGGCGGAGCTGCACAGCCAGGTGGTCGAGAACATGCAGCTGGCGCGCAATGTGCTCGTCACCCGCGATCTCGTTCAGGCGCGAAAGCTGGTGGTGGAGAAGACCCGGATGCGCGAAGCGGTGGCAGCGAGCCAGCGCCAGCACCTGCAGCGGCTGAAGGATGGCACCGAGGCGAGCCTTGCGACGTCGAACCTTCATCTCGAAACGCTGCGCGCCATGAAGACCATCAACTCGCTGATGGCCTCGATCGGCTATCTGGTGCTCGAGGAAGCCGGCGAGGTGCTGGATCACCGGCTGAAGCCGGCGGGCTAGAGCACGTCACGATTGGGTGCCAAACGGAGGTCCCCCCTTTCGCGGGGATGCACCGCGGGTGGTGCAGTTTGTCCGTGAGATGCTCTAGCGCTCAGCCTGTGGGCTGGGGGCCCGGCCCGCGGCGATAGACGCGGAGCTCGATGACATCGGGCACGTGCCACTCGAGCGACAGCATCACCGGCCGGCCCGCCGTATCATGGTCGACCTGCCGCAGGTGCTGCAGCGGCGCGCCCACCGGCACTTTCAGCAGCTCGGCCAGCTCGGCATCGGCGTTAACCGGGGCCAGCACGGCGCGGGCGTGATCGATGGTGTGACCGCGATCGGCGAGGAGCTTGTAGAGCGAGCCGCCGAAGGCGGCCAGATCGGTGCGTTCGTCGGCGATGTCGGTGGCAAGGCTGTCGATCGAGAACACCGCGGGCCGGCCGTCGGCGCTGCGGACGCGGCGGATCACCACCACATCCGAGCCGGGGGCAAGGTTCAGTGCTGCCACCACCGCGTCATCGGCGCGAACGCGCGTCGCGCCGAGCACCTGCTTGGTGACGCTGAGGCCGGTGCTTTCGAGGTATTCGGTGTAGCTGAAATTGGTGTCGAGCGAGTTGCGCAGCCGCGGCCCCTCGGTGACATAGGTGCCCGAACCCTGGCGGCGGACGACGTAGCCATCCTCGATCAGGCCGCGCACCGCCTCGCGCAGGGTTATGCGGCTCACCGAGAAGCGGGCGCAGAGCGCATCCTCGTTTGGCAGTTTCGAGCCGGGCGGGAACTCGCCTTCGATGATGGCGCGCCTGAGCTCGGAGCGGACGACATCGGGCAGCAGCGGGCGCGTTCTGGCTTGCAGCATGGAGAATCTCGAAACAGGCGGGCGATAACGACAATTGATTAGTCGTCTCATGTTCAGAAAAACCGAGCAACCGGATTGCTTCGACAAGGGCTGAACTGTCGCGGATGGTTGCGATGCGACGGGCAAATCCGGCATGGTAGTCGCCGAGACGGACGGCCGGGGTGAGCCACGATGAGTTACGATGCGCTGGTTTGGCTGCTGGTTGGGCTGGGGATCGGGGTGGCGGCCAGCGTGATGCTGTTGCTCGGCATTTCGATACTGGAGTATGGGCGGCTGAGCCGGCGCTTCCGCAAAGCGCGCGCCACTGCGGCGGCAGCGGCTGCGCCGGTAGCTGCGGCCGCCCCGGTCCCGCCGAGGACGTCACTGCTGGCGCGGCCGTCTGCACCGACCGGCGACGCGGCAAGGCCGGCGAGCGCAGCAAAGCCCGTGACCGAGATTAAGCCGGTGGCGGCGAAGCCGGCGGACGACAAGCCCACCCGACCGGCGCTGGTCGTAGTCGCCAAGCCGGAACCCAAGCTGACCATTGGCGCGAAAGCTGCGCCCGCCGCGCCGGTGGTCGATGCCAAACCGGTCGTTGCGCCGCTCTCGGAACTCGCCGCCGCACCGCCTAAGCGGCCGCAAAGCGTCGAGTCGATGTTCGCCGAAGCGTTTGCCAACGACCGGCTGCCGGTATCACCAGAGCCGGACGAGGCCGCCGGCGCCGTTAAGCCCGGTGCCGAAAAACCGCCAGGGTAAGCGCCCCGACCGCCAACAGCAGGCCGCCAAGCAGGCGGCTGTCTTCGGTGGTGATGCGGATATGCGGCAGCCACTGCCGATAAAACGGAAACAGAAGAAACAGGACGGCGAGCAGAAGTGCTGCCAGGCCTACGGACCGCATGTTGCCCCTCCGCGGGTTGAGCGGAAACACAGTGATACAGCCGGTGACGCATTATGTTCCGGTTCCGGCAGTATCCGCCGAAACCGTTAACGGAACGACTGTTCTGCCTGGGCTGTCAACCGATCACCAGAATCTGAATGGCCGAGAAGGCAACTCCACGGCCGGTGCGACGTTTCTTCCTGCAAATGGCGTGGGGCCAGCCCTGCGCGGCCAAGGAGACGTCATCATGCACAAGGCAGAACTCGATCGCCTGCTGGAAAAGACCGTCGCCGATGCGCTCGGCGTACGCATGCCAACCCATCGGCGGGCGCAGCCGGAAAAGGCCAAGCATCATGCCAAGGCACCGCGTCGCCACAAGCAAATGGTGCGGGAACTACACCCAGCCTGATTGGACTTTCCTCCCGCCTCGTCTAGATTCGCGCCGGCTTGATGGGGAGTCGTGACGATGGAGGGGGTGCCGGCAGCGGAAATCGCGCGATTGCGCGCGCTGGTCATCGGCACCCTGCCGCAATTTGCGGGCGGCAATTTCGTCCCGCTCACCGAAGGCTGGGATAGCGTAGCGCTCGAGTGTGACGGCTGGATCTTCAAGTTCGCCCGCCACCCCGATGCGGAAGCCCGGCTGCGGCGTGAAGTGGCGCTGCTGGCATTCCTCAAGCCGCGAGTCACCATGCCGTTGCCGCAAATGGTACTGCATGAGGGGCCGGTGCCGTTCTCGCAGCACCTGAAGCTGCCGGGCGCATCGCTGGAAAAGCCGCAATACCTCGCGCTTGACGAGGGCCGCCGCAATGCGCTCGCCACTCGCATGGCGCAACTTTATGCGGAACTCCACGCGCTGCCGCTCAATCGGATGCAGACGGTTGGCGCCGTAGGGGTCGACCCCTGGATGAGCCCAGACGAGATCCTCGCCAGGACCGAGGCCAAGCTGCCGCGTGGCTACAAGTCGTTTGTGAAGCGCACCATGGCGGCCTATCGCAAGCTCAGGATCGAGGGTGATGAGCTGGTCTACGGCTATTTCGATGGGCATGGCTGGAACATGGCGTTCGACCATGAGACCGGCATGCTCAACGGCGTGTTCGACTTCGCCGATTCCGGCTTCGGCTCGCGCCACCGCGACCTCAGCTATTCCAACTGGATCTCGGCCGACCTGACCCTCAGGATCATCGATCGCTACGAGGAATTGGCTCGGATCAAGATCAACCGCGACCTGGTGATGCTCTATTCATCGGCGCTGCGGCTCGCCGAGCTGGCCGAGGAATTCCTCGCCGACGAGCACGCCGTGGCCAATGTCGTCGATTGGGTGGCGGAGCTGAAACAGCTGGGGCTGGTTAGCTGACGCCCTAAGGGGGCTTGGCAGGCTCGCTCCCAGCGAGAGCTCATGGCCGCCATGGTCAGCGTCGTGCTCCACCCACCGGGTCATTCCCGCGAAAGCGGGAACCTCTGTTTTGCTGCCCGCCGCACGATCGCAAACGGAGTTCCCCGCTTTCGCGGGGATGACACCGAGTTTATGAGCGAAAGCTGGCGACCAATTTCACTTCTCGCACCACCTGCCGGTTGGGTCCCTGCTTTCGCGGGGATGTCACTGAGTTTGGGGTGACTGCGCTGGATACACCCGCCCGCCCGTGAAGTTGGAACAGGGGTGCCTGGTATAGCGTGCGAAAAGCTTTTCCTTGTCTCTTGCGCCCGACAGGAAAACATGCGACCTAACACTGAGAAAAGCTTTTCCTAACCCGATCAACTCATCAACAAGATCCGAGTGGCGGGGTGCAGCGAGGGCTTTTTCGTGGCTGTTTCCCGGGAGGAACCTGCTTGCCAGGACCGGAGGACGGCATCGGCAAATGGGAGGGAACTGATGAGAATGCCAAGACTGTGGCAGATGGCGCTTGCCGCGCTGATGCTGACGGCGCCGGTGGCGGCGCAGACCGCCGATCCGCTGGGCGTGGATGACGGCACCCAGCTGACGCTGTGGACGCGCGCTGCGACGCAGGTGCGGGTGGACCAACTGGTGCAGGCCTACAACGCCTCGCACAAGAACCAGGTCACGGCCACCTACGTGGTGACTGACGACTACCAGACCAAGATCGGCGCCGCGGCAGCAGCCAACGGCTTGCCGGACCTGTTCTCGGCCGATGTGGTATTCATGCCGAACTGGACCTCGGCAGGGCTGTTCCAGGATATAACGGCCCGCATCGACGCCATGCCCAACATCGACAAGGTGGCGCCGGCCGGCATCAATGTCGCGACCTGGGAGGGCAAGAAATACGGCATGCCCTTCATCGCCGACCTGTCGGTGTGGATGTGGAACAAGAAGCTCTACAAGCAGGCCGGCCTCGACCCCGAAAAGGGCCCGACCTCGCTGCAGGAATTCGCCGACCACGCCCGTGCTGTCGCCAAGCTCGGCGGCGATATCCACGGCACCTATTTCGGCGGCAACTGCGGCGGCTGCAACGCCTTTACCTGGTTCCCGATCGCCTGGGCCGACGGCGAGACGATCATGAACCCTGAAGGCACCGAGGCGCACTTCAACAGCGACGAGTGGAAGGCGATCTTCAAGGTCTTCCGCGACCTCGTCGCCGACGGTTCCGTGATGATGCCGGAAAGCAAGGACGAAGCCGGCCCGACCTGGACGTCGTACTTCCCCAAGGGGGTCATCGGCGTGCAGCCGATGCCGGCGACACAGATTTCAGGGCTCGTCGGGACCGGGCTCGAAGACGCCGACATCGGTGTAGCCCCGATTGCCGGCCTCAAGGGCGGCACATCAACCTTTGTCGGTGGCGACGACATCGGTATCTCGCGCGACAGCACGAAGGCCGACGCGGCGTGGAACTTCATCGCCTGGGTGCAGTCCGAAGAAGCCCAGGTCGAGGTGGTGGCCAAGAACGGAAACGTGCTGACCCGCACCGATCTCGCCGACAACAAGTACATCACCGATCCACGCGTCAAACTGTTCAACACCGTCGGGGCCAACGGCCAGACGCCGCTCGGCAAGAACTTCGGCGCCACCTTCAACGACCCACAGGGGCCGTGGATCGTGCTGTTCCGTGACGCAGTGTTCGGCGATGCAGCGAACCTCGAGGCCAACAACCAGGCCATGACCGACTCGCTCAGCGAGTAACTTGACGCAAAGGTCGGCCCGGCGCCTCGTCGGCACCGGGCCGAGCCTCGGAGGCGAGGACCAATCGTGACTGCAACGTCGATCTCTGCGGCCAGTTCAGCCGAACGACCGGTCAGGCGCTCCCGGATCAACCTGCGCCGCCAGTTGACCGGATTTGCCTACACCGTCCCCACCCTGGTGTTCATCGTGGTGTTCTTCCTCACCCCGCTGGTGCTGGTGGCGAAGATGTCGCTGAGCAAGTACGGCCTGCTCACCGGCGACGAGGGCTTCAATTTCCCCAGGAACTACGTCTCGATCTGGCGCAACCCGCTGTTCTGGCCGGCGGTGTGGTTCACTGTCCAATACACGGTACTGGTCACGGTGCTGCTGATCGGGCTGGGGCTGGGGCTGGCGCTGCTGGTGCAGACGGTCACCCGCTGGTCAGCCTTCCTCAGGACGGTGTTCCTGCTGCCGGTGTCGCTCGGCCTCGCCGCCGCATCGCTGCTGGCCTATGGGTTCTATTCCCCCGCCATCGGCCCGATCAGCCCGCCACTCGAAGCGCTGGGCCTGATCGACAACCCGATCGCCTTCCTCGGCACCTCGCTGGCGGCGCTGCTGTCGACCACCTTCCTTGTCGTCTGGAAGTTCGCCGGTTTCTACATGCTGGTGCTTACGGTAGGGCTGCAGGGCATTCCCGACGACCTGTACGAAGCGGCCTCGCTCGACGGCGCGTCCAGCTGGCAGAACTTCCGCCACATCACGCTGCCGTTGCTGAGGCCCTCGCTGTCGCTGGCGACGATCCTCTGCGTCACCGGCTCGCTGCTGGCTTTCGACCAGTTCTTCATCCTGACCAAGGGCGCCCCCGACAACACCACGGTGACGGCGGTGCAGGTGATCTATCGCGAGGCGTTCCAGCGCCAGAACCTCGGCACTGCCGCGGCGCTGTCGATCCTCGTGCTGATCGTCCTGGTGCTGATCAACATATTGCAGTTCCGCTTCCTGCGCGGATCGGAGCGAGATTGACCATGATCGCCGGCAAGCAAGATTCCGCCCTCGGTCGTACCCCGTACTACGTCCTGACCGGTGGGCTCGCCATCATCTTCCTGTTCCCGCTGGTCTGGAGCTTTTACGCCTCCGTCAGCCCGCAGGCAGGCACGGCGCAGAGCGAGGGCTTCGGCTGGGGCAACTACCAGACGATGTTCGATTTCGGCGCCGGGTTGCCGACCGTGGCGGCCAACAGCGCGGTGATCTCCATCCTCACCGTCGCCATTACGCTGATCATTTCGACGCTGGGCGGCTACGCCTTCGCCCGCTTCAAGTTCTGGGGCAAGGACGCGTTGTTTCTGCTGACCCTGTCGATCCTGATGGTGCCCTACGCCACGCTGCTGATCCCGCTCTACGTGATGCTCAATGCAGTGGGGCTCTCCAACTCGCTGGTCGGCGTGGCGATGATGATCGCCATGTTCCAGCTGCCGTTCGCCACCTACATGATGCGCATCTCGTTCGAGGCGATCCCGCGCGAGCTCGAGGAATCGGCGCAGATCGATGGCTGCAGCAGCTTCGGCGTGCTGTGGCGAATCATGCTGCCCTCGGTGACGCCGGGGCTGGTGACGGTGGGCCTGTTTGCCTTCCTCGCCGCATGGAACGACTTCTTCGCACCGCTGATCCTGCTCACCGATCCGATGAAGCAACCCCTGCCGGTGACGGTTGCCAATCTCAGACAGCAGACCATGGGCGTCATCAACTATGGCGCTACCGAAGCCGGCGTGGTTGTCATGGCCCTTCCCTGCATCATCCTGTTCCTGTTGCTGCAGCGCTATTACGTGCGCGGCTTCATGTCGGGCGCGGTGAAGGGGTAGAGGACCAGCCGAATGACTGACGAACGAATCTCCGAGCGCACTGGCCGACACGGCCCAACCATCCGCGATGTGGCGCGGATCGCTGGGGTATCGATCGGCACGGCCTCGAAGGCGCTCAACGCCAATGGGCGGCTCCGGCAGGAGACACGCGACAAGGTGATGGCGGTGGCCCGGGAGATCGGCTATCGGCCCAACGACATGGCGCAGAGCCTGCACCGGACGCGCTCGATGACGGTGGGAGTGCTTTCCACCGACTCGTTCGGCCGCTTCACCCTGCCGATCTTCAAGGCGCTGGAGGAGGAGTTCGCCGACAAGGGCATCGCCATTTTCATGTGCAACGCCACCGACGATCCGGAGCGCGAACGGCAGCACCTCGACCAACTGCTCGGCAAGCGCATCGATGGCCTCGTCGTAACCGCCCGTCGCTCGGATAAGCGTTCGCCGGTCGGGCCGCTGCCGCCGGGCCTGCCGGTCATCTATGTGTTTTCGCAGGCCGATGACGAAGATTCGGTGTCGCTGGTGCCCGACGACGAGAGCGGGGCGCGGCTGGCGGTCAGGCACCTGGCGGAGGTCGGCTGCACGCGCATTGCCTGCGTGACCGGCCCCGAACACTTCGAGTCGGTGACGTTGCGCCGGCGCGGCTATTCGCACTCGCTGACCGAAGCGGGGCTCCCGGAACATCCCCGATGCTACCTGCCCGGGCCTTGGTCGGAGGCTTGGGGGCGTGAGGCGGTGGGACTGCTGTTCGACGACCAGACGGAGCGGCCGGATGGATTGTTTTGCGGCAATGACCAGATCGCCCGCGGCGCCGCCGAAGCGCTGCGCGAGCGCGGAATCGACGTACCGGGACAGGTGGCAATCGTCGGGTTCGACAACTGGAATGTCATGACCGACGCGGCCCGTCCGCCGCTCTCAAGCGTCGATATGAACCTGGCGGCGCTCGGCCATGAGGCGGGGCGGTTGCTGGTCGAGATGATCGGCGGCGAAACCATCCGCGGCCTGCGTCGGCTTCCTTGCACGCTGGTCGTGCGGGAATCGAGCAGTCGGTGAAGCATCATGCACGCCCGCTTTGCTTGGCGGTGCGGCTAAGAGGAGACTAGAGTGAGCCAATACCACCCCGTTCGGTTCGTGGATGTGCGCCTTGAGGGCGATTTCTGGAAAGAACGGCTCGATACCGTTCTCGCCCGCACCATTCCGAGCCAGCATGCCAAGCTGAAGGAATATACGGCGCTCGACATGCTGAAGCTGCCGAACCCGCCGCCGCCGCTGCGCTTTCCACGCCATGCCAACGGCTTCACCGTGCAGGTGTTCTGGGATTCCGACATCGGCAAGTGGATCGAGGCTGCGTCCTATGCGCTGAGCCATCGCCGCGATGAAGCCATCGAGGCCAAGATCGAAGCGATCATCGATGACTTCGAAAAGGCTCAGGCGCCGGACGGCTACCTGAACTCGTGGTATCTCGGGCGCGAGCCGGAGAAGCGCTGGTCGAACCTGCGCGACAATCATGAACTCTACAATGCGGGCCACATGCTCGAAGGGGCCATCGCCTACTACGAGACCACCGGCCGACGTCGCTGGCTCGACGTGATGGAGCGTTATGTCGAGCATATCCGGCAGACCTTCGGTACCGGGCCGGGCCAGAAGCGCGGCTATGACGGGCACCAGGAAATCGAGATCGCGCTGATCAAGCTCTACCACCTGACCAAGGAGAAGAAGCACCTCGATCTGGCTGCCTATTTCATCAACGAGCGCGGCAACCCCAATCCACACTACTTCGACGTCGAGCGCGAGGAGCGCGAGAAGAAGGGTTGGGAGTGGCAGCGCTACGTGCAGGGCACCTATGAATACAGCCAATCGCACAAGCCGGTGCGCGAGCAGGACAAGGTGGTCGGGCACGCGGTGCGCGCCATGTACATGTACACCGCGATGGCGGATCTGGCGGTCGAGCTCAACGATGCCGGACTGAAGGCGGCGTGCGAGACGCTGTGGAAAGACGTGATGGAGACCAAGATGTATGTGACGGCGGGCCTCGGGCCGTCGGCGCATAACGAGGGGTTTACCTTCGACTTCGACCTGCCCAACCAGACCGCCTATGCCGAGACCTGCGCCTCGGTGGCGCTGATCTTCTGGGCCCAGCGCATGCTGCACCTCGACCTCGACGGCAAGTATGCCGATGTGCTGGAGACGGCGCTGTTCAACGGCGCGCTGTCCGGCCTCAGCCGCGATGGCGAGCACTATTTCTACATGAACCCGCTGGAGAGCAACGGCACGCCGAAGCGCTGGGACTGGCACACCTGCCCGTGCTGTACGATGAACGTTTCCCGTCTCGTTGCCTCGGTCGGCGGTTACTTCGTCTCGACCGCGCCCGACGGCATCGCCTTCCACCTCTATGGCGGCATTTCGACCAGGCTCGATGTCGGCGGTACCGAAGTGGCGGTGCGCGAGGTGTCGAACTACCCCTGGTCGGGCGACATCGCCATCGAGATCGATCCGGCGACCGAGAAGGCGTTCGAAGTGAAGCTGCGCGTCCCCGGCTGGTGCAAGGGCGCGACGGCCAAGGTGAATGGCGAGGCGGTGCAGCTCAGTCCGGTCAACGGCTACGCCACCATCAGCCGGACCTGGAAAAAGGGCGACAGGATCAGCCTCGACCTGCCGATGCCGGTAGAGCGCGTCTACGCCAATCCGCATGTGGTGATGGATGTCGGCCGTGTGGCGCTGACCCGCGGCCCCCTGGTCTACTGCCTCGAGGAAGCCGACAATCCGGGTGGCACGGTACAGCGCTTCAAGCTGCCGCGGCAGAGCGAGATCGCGGTCAAGCAGTCGAACCTGTTCGACGGCATCATCCAGCTGACGGCCGGCGGCAAGGCAGTGGACGAGGCGGAGTTCAAGCCGCTCTACCGCACCAGCCCGCCCAGGGAAGCCCCGGCGACGCTCACGGCGCTGCCGTATTATCTGTGGGCCAACCGCGGGCAGGGCTCGATGGTGGTGTGGATTCCGGAGGCCTGAACGGCAGCGGGGTCGACTGCAGCAGACGGCCCCCTCCCATCCTCCCCCACAAGGGGGGAGGTGCTCCGCTGGTTCACTTGGCACGATCGAAGACCGAGCCTCGACTCTTCACCTCCCCCCTTGTGGGGGAGGCCGGGAGGGGGCCGTCTCTCTCGGTCAGGAATAGCAGCCTACTCCGCCGCCTGGCCGCCGAACTGAGACTCGAGCAGCGCGCGCTCGTAGGCCAGGCGCGAGCTGGCACGTTGCGGGGCTTCGAAGTGCTCGTCCATGGCGCGGGCGAAGAGTTTTTCGCGCTCTTCCTCGGTCGACATGAAGAACGGGTAACGCCTGAGCGTCGCCGGCAGCTTGGTGTTCACATAGGCGCCGTAGAGCGCCACCGGGAAGGCGAGGCCGGGATAGACCCGCACGTCCGACATTTCTTCCGAGCCGAAGACGCGGCGGTAGAACGCCGTATGCTCGGGCCGCACCAGCGCCAGGCAGGCATCGGCCTTGAAGAACAGCGACGCCATCACCGCGATCCTGAGCGTCAGGAACGGCAGCGCCGGGTAGGCGAGCGAGGCTTCATAGTCGGCGGTGAAGCGCGAAGGATCGATGAAGGTTTCACCACGCGCCAGCAGCGGCTCCAGCACATCGGGGCAGCTTTTCATCGACGGGCCGAAAGGATGTTTGGCGCTGACGTGATGCAACCGGATGGAACTGACCAGTTCGCCGTCGATATGAACACCAAAGCTCATGCCGTTTGGCGCCGTGTCGAGGTCATCGACCACTATACCGGCATCATTGAACGGCACGGATTCTTCGCGACGATAAGCTTCGTAGCGCAAACGATAGATCGGATTGTCGGTGACATCCATGCGGACGCGCGAATACTCCACGCGGTCCAGTATCTCCATCAGCGTGCCGGCGAAGCGAGACACCGGAGCAGCCGACGTGGCTGCCGAACCTTCCACGTCCGAACGCATAGGGAACTCCGCAACTTTCAAACGGAGTTTAACCTTTCGTTAGGCATAATAAAATTGCCAAATGCGCACGGCCGACGCGTCATTTACGCATAAGCACGGATGGCCACTGCCCAGGCGCCAAATCCCTCAAATGTCAGAAGACGTTAGGCGTTTTAACCACGTTTGCGGTTTGTCGTCCCAACGGTCAGCACGCGCTCCAGCGTGGCACGCGCGGCCATGCGGTCGATGAGCTCGGCCACCTCACGGCGCGGCAGGGGCACGCCGAACAGGTAGCCCTGGATCTGGTCGACCTTGGAATGGGTGGCGATCAGGTTGAGCTGCTCTTCGGTCTCGACGCCTTCGGCGGTGACGGTGAGGTTGATGTCCTTGCCGAGCTGGGCGACGTTGGACAACAGCTTCAGCGAGCGCGGGTTCTCGGCGATGTCCATGACGAAGCTGCGGTCGATCTTCAGCTTGGTGAAGGGCAGGGCCTGCAGGTAGCTCAGCGACGAGTAGCCGGTGCCGAAATCATCGAGCGCGATGCCGATGCCCTGCTTGGCCAGCTTGGCGAGGATCTTGGTGGCGGCGGCGCGCTCCTCGATCACCGCAGTCTCGGTGACCTCGATCTCCAGCCGGTGTGGTGCAAGGCCCGAGCCGGCGAGCGCCGCCTTCACCATCCCCGCGACATCGGCATTGCGGAAGTCGCGGGCCGAGATGTTGACCGACACCGAGACTTCCTCGGGCCAGTTGCGGCATTCGGCCGTGGCGGTCGCCAGTACCCAGCGGCTGATCTCGGAGATGAGGCCGGTTTCCTCGGCGATCGGGATGAACAGCGAGGGTGGGATAGAGCCCAGCTCCGGGTGGTGCCAGCGCGCCAGCGCCTCGCAGCTCACCACGCGCTTCGATTTCAGGTCGACGATCGGCTGGAACACCAGCGACAGCGTGCCATCGGCCACTGCCTGCTTCAATTCGGCCTTCAGCCGCTGGCGGTAGCGATAGTCGGTGTCCATCTCGTCGTGGAACACCTGGCTGCGGCCTTTGCCCAGCGCCTTGGCCTTGTAGAGCGCCAGGTCGGCCTTGGTCATCAGCGCGTCGAGATCGTCGCTGCCGTCGGTGAGAGTGACCACGCCGACCGAGACGTTGACCGAGAACACTTCGCCCTCGACCTCGAACGGGCCGCGGAAGCCGCCGAGGATGGCTTCGGGATCGGTGACGGTATCACTCAGGTGCACGCCTCCAGAACGATAGACCACATATTCGTCGCCGCCGAGGCGAGCCACCAGGCTGTCGCGGCCGAGCACGCGGCTGAGCCGTTCGGAGGTCTCGATCAGCACGCGGTCGCCGATCAGGTGGCCCAGGGTATCGTTGACATGCTTGAAGTCGTCGATGTCGACGATCATCAGCATGGCCATATCGTTGGGGCGCTTGTCGCCGTGGTGGCGCCGGCGCTCGAGGTCGGCCTCGACCTGCTCGGTGAAATAGGCGCGGTTCGGCAACCCGGTCAGGGTGTCGTAATGCGCCATGTAGTTGATGCGCTCTTCGGCCTTGACGCGCTCGGTGATGTCTTCGAACAGCAGCACGGTCTTGTCGAGCCGCGACGACACGGTGACTTCGCAGAACTGCCCGTCGGACAGGCGCAGCACCACCTTGCCGCCATCGCCGGCATCGACCGTATCCATCAGCTGGCTGGCGGAGCGCTGCGGAATGGTGCCGCGCGCCGCGGCGGCCGAGATCATCGCGGCGAACGGCCGGCCGGCCCAGTTGCCGGGCATGAAACTCGAAAACACCAGCTCGGCGCGATCGTTGGCGACGGCGATCAGGCCGTTCTCGTCGAGCATGCACAGGCCATGCTGCATGGTTTCGAGCGCGGTATCGAGCTCGGAAGCGAGGCGGGTCGCCTCGATGCGGCCGTGCACGGCACGCAGCAGGATGGCACGGATATTGGCCGAGACCTTGCGCAGCGAGACGACGAAGGCGATCAGCACCACGCTCAGCATAGCGGTGTGGAGGGCGCCGTCGAACAGCATGCCGATGGCCATGCCGGCGCCGATCAGGATCACCTGGCTGGTCACCAGCCGGTCGATGGCGAAGTTGCGGCCGGCGACGCCGACCAGCACCGCCACGGTGACCGAGAGCGAGCTCATCTCGGCGAACGGGGTGTTCACCACGAGGAAGCTATAGCTCATCCAGAAGGCGTAAAGCGCGGCGATGGCGGCGGCGCCGATGGTGGCGCGCAGCTCCCAGTGCGTGGCGGTCACGACGTCGTCGTCGGCGAGGTCGGTGCGCTCGAAGGCGCGCATGTCGATGTCGCGGGCGATACCGACAATGGCAAAACCAATGGCGACCGCGAGCAGCACCCAGGAGTTGCCTTCGATACCGGCGACCGCCGCGACCAGTGCCGACGACAACGCGCCAAGCATCATGACGCGCCGGTCCGCGTAGAGCGACCGGATCATCGATACGTAATCGACAGGCGGCAGTGACTTGTGCGCTGGCTCGAACATAGACCTCACCAAGGTGTGATGATTGTGCCCGGCGAGGCGTTAATGCCTGCTTTCAGGGCAGCGAGCGGCCGCCCTTATGGGTCGGGCGGGAGCGCAGTTCCAGCGCAGCAATTGCTCGAATGGTTTATGCTTTGTTGGGTTGACCGATAGTAATCGCGGGATCGGCGTGCAGAGACGGTCACTGCGCCAGCTTGGCCAGCGCCGCTTCGAGCGCCGCGAAGGTTTCCGGCCCGAGGGTGTCGCGATACTGCTGTTCGATCAGCCGCTTCACCTGGTTGCGCTCGGCGAAGTCGGCGAGTCCCAGCTCGGTGAGCACGATCCGCTTGGCTCGTCCATCATCGGGGTCGGGCGCGCGCCCCACCACCCCCTGCGCCTCGAGCTGATCGACCAGTTGCTGCACCGCCTGTTTGCTCAGTCCCATGCGCTCGGTCAGCAGGGCCTGCGAGATGCCGGAGGGACCCAGATGCGCCAGCACCTCGCCGGCCGCGCTCTGGTGCCAGGGGTAGCCGCGCGCCGCCAGTTCTGAGCGCATGCGATTGCGCCAGTCATGCGCCGCCCGCCACAGGGCGAGGCCAATATGGTCGATGCTGGCGAGATCATCGTCAAGGTGCTTGACCAAATCCATTCCTGCAGCTAGATCGTCAAGCCGCTTGACTAGCACGGCCCAGCGCCGGTCGCCAGCAGGCCTGCGAAAAGGATGCACAGATGATCATCAAGGACCAAAACACCCTCACCGCGCTGTTGGTGGGCAGCACGCACTATGTCGAGATGGCGCCGGGCAAGGAGGCGGCAATCTACTACCGCACCGCCAGCGAGGCATTCATGGCGCTGCCCGACGGCACGCGGCGCACCGGCCAATGGCGGCTGACCGACACCGGCTACCATGTCGATTGGGTCGATGGTCCAAGCGCCGGCTGGCAGATCGACATCGAGCCCGGCCGTATCGGCTATGTCGATGCCGGCGGGGTCGAGCGCGGCCGCGTCTCGCGCATCGTGCCGGGCGACGCGGCAGCTCTGGTTGCCTGAGCCGATCCGGCGCCCCGATCGGGGCGCCGGAGCTTTGCCACGGATCGGGCGTTATGCGGCCGCAGTCTGCCGACTCATTGCAGATGAGGAACAGATAATGGTCGAAAAGCTCGAACCTGCCGCCCGTGAAGCCGCCCTTCTGAAGCTCAACGGCTGGATCTACGATCCGCAGGCCGATGCGATCAGCCATGATTTCAAGTTCAAGACATTTTCCGAAGCCTTCTCGTTCATGACGCGGGTAGCGCTCGCAGCCGAGAAGATGGACCATCATCCCGAGTGGTCCAATGCCTACAACAAGGTGCGGATCACACTGACCACCCACTCGGCGGGCGGGCTCACCGACAAGGACATGAGGCTCGCCGAAAAGATCGACCGGCTGATGATCTGAGAGGGATGAACCTGTCCAATGCAATGCGCCCGGGCCCAAAGGCGCTAAGTCGTAGCGGTGCCCCACCCACCGGGTCATTCCCGCGAAAAGCGGGAACCTCTGTCTTCTTGGCCGCGGCACTATCGCAAACGGAGGTCCCCGCTTTTTCGCGGGGATGACACCGAGTATGGGACGCATTCTGATGGCAAGTTCGCCGAGAGGTGCTGCGTCAGAAGCAGTAGGTATTCCGTAACTAAGCGCCCCATGGGCGCAGGCCGGGGCCCATCCTGAGGTGGTGCGTTTACTTGAGACGAGCCGAAGCATCTCAGGATGGGTCCCGGCCTTCGCCGGGATGACATCGAGTGTGCGGCGTGATTGGTGGCAAACTCACCGGCAAACGCCTGCGCAAGGGCCGCATCAGGCCGGTCGAAATCTCATGACTTGGCGCATATGGGCGAAAGGCCGGGGCCCCGACCCGGTGGAGTGGAGACATCGAGAAGAGCTTGTTCCATGATGTCGTGGTCGGGAGGGCATCGAGATGCGGGCAGTGCGACTTCACGCGCCGGAGCGGCTGGTGATCGAAGAGGTGCCGCGGCCGATACCGGGGCCGCATGACCTGCTGGTGCGCATCGAAGCCTGCGGCATCTGTGGTTCGGACCGCCACATGTATCGCGGCGAGTTCCCGACCAGTAAGCCGGTGACGCTCGGGCACGAGTTCTCCGGCATTGTCGAGGAAGCAGGCGAGGCGGTGGAAGGCTTCCGCATCGGTACCCGGGTTACCGGCGATCCCAATATTTCCTGCGGCCAGTGTGCCGATTGCCTCGCCGGCCGGCCCAACCTCTGCGCCGGGCTCATCGCCATCGGCGTGCACCGCGATGGTGGCTTCGCCGAGTATGTGCTGGTCCCCGCGAGCCAGGTGGTGGCGCTACCGCCGGGGCTCGATCCGCTGCACGGGGCATTCTGCGAGCCGGTCTCGTGTTGCCTGCATGCCGTCGATGTGGCGCGCATCGCGCCGGGCGCCTCGGTAGCGATCCTGGGTGGCGGAGTGATCGGACTGCTGATGGTCGAACTGGCGCTGCTGTCAGGGGCCGGTACGGTGGTGCTGTCGACCCGGCAGGAGCCGCGGCGTGCGCTGGCCCTCGAACTCGGCGCACATCACGTAGTCGATGCCGGAACTGATCCGGTCGCGACGATCGCGACACTGCTGCCGCGCGGCGCCGACGTGGTGTTCGAGTGCGCTGGCGTTGGTGAGACCGTCCGGCAGGCCATCACGGTGGCGCGGCGCGGCGGCACCGTGGTGCTGTTCGGCGTGGTGCCGGAGGGCGAACAGGTGGCGCTGGCGCCGTTCGAGTTGCTTACCAAGGAGTTGCGGCTTGAAAGCGCCTGGCTCAACCCATTGACCCATCCACGCGCCGCCGAACTGATCGCGGCGGGAGCCCTGTCGCTCGACCGGTTGATCACTCGCACCATCCGTCTCGACGAGGTGCCGGCAGCCATCGCCGGCGCCCCGGCATTTGGCGAGATCAAGCTGGTGATGGCCGGCTGAGCATCGGCCCGCGTTCGCCGATCGGCCAGCTGAAGCCGCGCTTTCGACGAAAGTCGCACCGATTGTCCCGCACCCACATGATTTTGCCGCAGTTTTCCCGGTCTCATCGGGTTGCAGCGGGGCGGTCAATGCCCCATCTTCGAGGCTCTCAGCCGCTTTCAACCAGTTTTGGGGTAACTCCCGCCGGAGGTCTTGCCGATGCCGCACCACACGCCCCTGATCTCGACGATCGTTGCGGGTCTGGTGCTGGCATTCATCCTCGGCGCGATCGCCAACCGCCTGCGCATGCCGCCGCTCGTCGGCTACCTCGTGGCAGGCGTGCTGGTCGGGCCGTTCACCCCCGGTTTCGTTGCCGATGCGGAGCTCGCCAATGAGCTCAGCGAGATCGGCGTGATCCTCCTGATGTTCGGCGTGGGCCTGCATTTCTCGCTCAAGGACCTGTTGAGCGTGCGGGCTGTCGCCATTCCGGGCGCCATCGTCCAGATCGGCGGCGCCACCATCATGGGGCTGGGCCTCGCGACGCTGCTCGGCTGGGGGCTTGGCGCCGGACTGCTGTTCGGCCTGGCGCTGTCGGTCGCCTCGACCGTGGTGCTGCTCAAGGCGCTGCAGGACCGGCACATGGTCGACAGCGAGAAAGGCCGCATCGCCGTCGGCTGGCTCATCGTCGAGGATCTGGCGATGGTTCTCGCCCTGGTGCTGATCCCGGCCATTGCCTCGATCAACGGGGTCGAAGGGGCGGCGCTGCACGACCCGTTCGTCGATTTCGTCGAGAACATCTTCGGCATCCACCTCGATATCCTGGGCATCCTGGCGGTAACGGTGGTGAAGCTCGCCGCCTTTGTCGGCTTCATGCTGGTGGTGGGACGCCGGGTGATCCCGTTCATCCTCCACTACACTGCCCACACCGGCAGCCGCGAACTGTTCCGTCTCGCGGTGCTGGCGATCGCGCTGGGCGTTGCGGCCGGTGCGGCGTACCTGTTCGGCGTGTCGCTGGCGCTGGGCGCGTTCTTCGCCGGCATGATCCTGAGCGAAAGCGAACTCAGCCACCGCGCGGCGCAGGAAAGCCTGCCGCTGCGCGACGCTTTCGCAGTGCTGTTCTTCGTCGCCGTCGGCATGCTGTTCGATCCGATGATCCTCATTACCGATCCGCTGCCGGTGCTGGCGACGGTGCTGATTATCATCTTCGGCAAGTCGATCCTCGCCTTCCTGATCGTGGTGGCGTTCAAGCGCCCGGTGGGCACGGCGCTGACCATTTCAGCCAGTCTCGCGCAGATCGGCGAGTTCTCGTTCATTCTTGCGGCGCTCGGCGTCGGGCTCGGCATCCTGCCGGTCGAGGGGCGCGACCTGATCCTTGCCGGTTCGATCATCTCGATCATCCTCAACCCGCTGATCTTCTTCTTGCTCGACCTGCTGCGACCGGCGATGGAGAGCCGCTTTGGCCGACCGGAGGTGGTTGCCGCCGCGGCGGAACGTACCGAACCCGACCTGGTGGCCAGCGCGCCGCGCAGCATTGCCCCTGACGTGCCGCAGGAGGCCGAGGCGACGCAGGTGCCGACCGGGCAATCGGGTCACGTCATCATCGTCGGCTTCGGCCGCGTCGGCTCGGTGGTGGGTGAAGCGCTCCTCGAGGCGAAGACGCCGTTCCTCGTGGTCGAAGATGCCGAGGGACGCGTCAACGCGGCGCGGGCGCTGGGTATCGAGGTAGTGGTCGGCAACGCCGCGGCCTCCAAAGTGCTGAGCCTCGCTAACGTCGCCGGGGCGAGCACGGTGGTGATCGCCATCCCCAATGCTTTCGAGGCAGGGCAGGCCGTCGAGCAGGCGCGGAAGCAAAACGCCAAGGTGCTGATCGTGGCGCGGGCGCATTCCGACGAGGAAGAGACACATCTCAAGACGCTGGGCGCCGATGTGGTGATCCTCGGTGAGCGCGAGATCGGCCTCGGCATGGTCGACGTAATCAACCGCGACAGCCGGGCAGTCGCCGAGATTACTGCCTCCGATGCGGTCGAATCCGTGCTGGCGCCGCTGGCAGCCGCCGGGTTGGTGGCTGCAAGGCTGCCGTCGGACCCGAACCTGCTTGCCGAGGCGATCGAGGCGGCACAGGCCGAGGTCCAGCATCCCGACAGTGGTCCGGCGGAGCCGCCGGCAGTGGTCTCGTCCTATGGCGAGGAGCCGGACGAAGCGCCTTACGCTGCTGCGCAGCCCGACGGGGAGACGGTCGAGGCCGAGGATATCGCCGAGCTCGAAGCACTCGATGCAGCGCCCGAACCGTTGATCGAGTTTGAGCCGCAGGCCGGCGTGATGGCTGAGCCGATGGCACCCGAGCCAGTGGCGCCGCGGCCCGAACGGCCGGCAACCACGGCCGGTAGTCCGTTCAACCCGGAAGTCCCGCCGCCGGCCGCCGAAGAAGAGAAGGCGTAAGCATGCCCACTTTGGGCAATGGTTTGTTCACGCCGACAAGGCTATAGCCAAGAGTAACGGTCGAGTTGGCGGCCGGTCCGGATTCCGCCCGCGATGATTTCGCAGAAGGCAAAATACGCGCTGAGGGCGCTGGTGGCCCTGACCAAGATCCCGGCCGGCGAGTCGCTGATGATCTCGGAGATTTCGCGTGGTCAGGCCATCCCCAAAAAATTCCTCGAGCAGATCCTGCTGGAGCTGAAGCGCGCCGGCATCGTCATGAGCCGCCGTGGCCGGCTGGGCGGCTATGTGCTGCTGCGGGCGCCCGAGCAGGTGACGTTCGGTGAAGTGCTGCGGCTGATCGACGGGCCGATCGCGCCGCTGCCGTGCCTTTCGAAGATCGCCTATCGCCGCTGCGTCGATTGCGCCGAGGAATCGAGCTGCGAAATCCGCCACGTCTTCGCGCGTGTGACCATCGCCACCCGCGAAGTGCTCGACCGTACGACGCTGGCCGATGCGGTCAGCGCCAACGACGTGCTGGTGTAGGCGCTCCCGCAGGCGGATACGCCGGTGTGGGCTGACCCCCACCGCTGTCCCCTCCCCGCAAAGGACTGCAAGGGGGAGGGGGAACCTCACACCATCATCTCAGCTTGCGTCTACCTCCCCCCTGCGGGGAGGGATCAAGGGTGGGGGTCCACAGCCACCGGCCTATCCATCCCCGCAACCCGCGCGCTCCCCTGCGCGCTCTATGGTGTTGTCCGCGACTGAACGCGGTTTCACTTCGCGCAAAGCCATGCTCATCCACAGCGACGATATCGAGCTCTGCGCAATGACGGTGCTGCTGGTCTCCTTCTCGGAGAAAGGTTTTCCGCTTCGTCGCGCCGCCGCAACCTGCGGCTTCCTTGAGAATGCCGACTGAACAGGTAGAGTTACGGGAAGTTGATCTTCACCAGGAGGACATGATGAAGAGAACGGCCAGAATTCTCGCGCTTGGCGGCCTTGCCGTGGCGCTCGCCTTCACCGGCGCCATCACTGCCCGGGCCCAGGACCAGACCCTGCTCAACGTCTCCTACGATCCGACGCGCGAGCTGTATGAGCAGTTCAACGAGGCGTTTGCCAAGCATTGGAAAGACAGCACCGGCGGCAATGTCACCATCGAGCAGAGCCATGGCGGCTCGGGCAAGCAGGCCCAGGCGGTGATTGACGGGCTTTCGGCCGATGTCGTCACTCTGGCGTTGGAAGGCGATATCAACGCCATCGCCGAGAAGTCTGGTCTGATCGACGCCAACTGGCGCGGTGAGTTTGCCAACAACTCGACGCCCTACACTTCGACCATCGTGTTCCTGGTGCGCAAGGGTAACCCCAAGGCGATCAACGACTGGGGCGACCTGATCAAGGACGGCGTCGAAGTGATCACCCCGAACCCGAAAACCTCGGGCGGCGCGCGCTGGAACTACCTCGCGGCCTGGGCTTACGCCAACAAGGCATCTGGCGGCGACGAAGCCAAGAACACCGATTTCATCAAGCAGTTGTTCAGCCATGTGCCGGTGCTCGATACCGGCGCCCGCGGTTCGACCGTGACCTTCGCGCAGAAGGAACTGGGCGACGTGCTGCTGGCCTGGGAGAACGAGGCATTCCTCGTGCTCGACGAATTCGGCGCCGATAATTTCGATGTGGTCTATCCGCCTTCGTCGATCCTCGCCGAGCCGCCGGTCGCCATCGTCGACAAGAATGTCGAGGCGCACGGCACTGCCGATCTCGCCAAGGCCTATATCGAATACCTCTACTCCCCCGAGGGACAGACGCTGGCGGCCAAGAACCACTACCGCCCGTCCGACCCTTCCATCGTCACCGACCAGGCACTGGTCGAAGCCTTCCCAAAGATCGATCTGATCTCTATTGATGATCCGCTTTTCGGCGGCTGGAAGACGGCGCAGCCCAAGCATTTCGGGGACGGGGGCATCTTTGACCAGGTCTACACCCCTGCGCAGTAATGCAACGGCAGGGGCGCCTCGCGGCGCCTCCGGAAAGTCATCCCACCCCGCGCGAGCGGGGTGGAGCTTTGTAAAGCCCAGCGTCATCCCGGGGTTCGGGCTGACATTCGGATACACCATCCTCTATCTCAGCCTGATCGTTTTGATTCCGATCGCCGGGCTGTTCCTCAAAGCGGCAACGACGCCGCTCGAGCAGATCATCAAGATCGCCACTTCGCCGCGCACCCTCAAGGCGCTGGAGGTGAGCTTCGGCTCCTCGCTGATCGCGGCACTGGTCAACGTGGTGTTCGGCATCATCGTTGCCTGGGTGCTGGTGCGCTACAAGTTCCCTGGCCGGCGTCTGCTCGATGCCATCGTCGACCTGCCGTTCGCGCTGCCGACGGCGGTGGCGGGCATTGCGCTGTCGACGCTCTACGCGCCCAAGGGCTGGATCGGCTCGCTGTTTTCCGACAAGGGACCGCTGTGGCAGTGGTGGCACGGCCAGACCTGGCTGCCGTTCGGGCTCAGCGAGTTCTCGCTCAATTGGAAGATCGCCTATACCCCGACCGGTATCGTCATCGCGCTGATCTTCATCGGCCTGCCGTTCGTGGTGCGCACGGTGCAGCCGGTGCTCGAGGAGTTCGAGCAGGAACTCGAGGAGGCCGCCGCAACGCTCGGCGCCAACCGCTGGCAGACCATAACCAGCGTGATCCTGCCGCGGCTCACCCCGGCACTGCTCACCGGCTTCGCGCTGGCCTTCGCCCGCGCCGTCGGCGAGTACGGCTCAGTGATCTTCATCGCCGGAAACCTGCCCAACATCTCGGAGATCGCCCCGGTGCTGATCGTCATCAAGCTCGAGGAGTTCGACCAGGCGGGGGCCGCGGTGATTGCCGGCATCATGCTGATCATCGCCTTCGTCATGCTGCTGGTGATCAACCTGATCCAGGCCTGGGCGCGGCGGAGGTTCGGCAATGTTTGAACCTGATGTCATCTACGACAGCCGCCGGCTGATTCCGCCGGAAGACCACACCCGCCCGACCACCGAGCGGGCGTGGATTCGCCGGTTGCTGATCGGCATCGCCGTGGTGTTCATGGCGCTGGTGCTGGTGCTGCCCCTGGTCCTGGTGTTCACCGAAGCGTTCCGCAAAGGCGCCGAGACCTATTTCGACGCCTTCTCCGACCGGCAGTCGCAGCAGGCCATCCTGCTGACGCTGCTGGTGGCGCTGATCGCGGTGCCGCTCAACCTGGTGTTCGGCGTCGCGGCCGCCTGGTGCGTCGCCAAGTACGAGTTCTGGGGCAAGAGCTTCCTCACCACGCTGATCGACCTGCCGTTCTCGGTGTCGCCGGTGGTTTCCGGCATGGTCTATGTGCTGCTGTTCGGGGCGCAGAGCGCGCTCAGTCCGCTGCTCAAGGCCTATAATATCGAGATCATCTTTGCGGTACCGGGCATCGTGCTGGCGACGATCTTCGTCACCTTCCCGTTCATTGCCCGCGAACTGATCCCCTTGATGCAGGACCAGGGCAATACCGACGAGGAAGCGGCGCTGTCGCTCGGCGCCACCGGCTGGCAGACCTTCACCCGGGTGACACTCCCCAACATAAAGTGGGGGCTGCTCTACGGCGTGCTGCTCTGCAATGCCCGCGCCATGGGCGAGTTCGGAGCGGTGTCGGTGGTGTCGGGCCATATCCGCGGCAAGACCACCACCATGCCGCTCGACATCGAAATCCTCTACAACGAGTACAATTTCACCGCCGCCTTTGCCATCGCCTCGCTGCTTGCCATGCTGGCGCTGGTGACGCTGGTGTTCAAAACCATCCTCGAGTACCGCTTCGGCGACGAACTCGCGGGCACTCGCCGCCACTAGGCGTGCCGACCAGAGACTGAAAGGGCTTGCTAGTTTGGATATCCGCGTCGACACCGTCCGCAAGGAATTCTCGCACTACCCGGCGCTCAACGATGTGTCGCTCGAGGTCAAATCGAGCGAGCTGATTGCACTCTTGGGGCCATCCGGCTCGGGCAAAACCACACTGCTGCGCCTGATCGCCGGGCTCGAAATGCCGACCGCCGGCCGGATCTTTTTCGGCGACGAGGACGCCTCGTCGAAAACGGTGCAGGAGCGCAATGTCGGTTTCGTGTTCCAGGCCTACGCGCTGTTCCGCAACATGACGGTGCTGGACAATATCTCGTTCGGGCTGAAGGTGCGGCCGCGTGCCACCCGTCCGCCCAAGGCCGAGATCCGCCGGCGCGCCATGGAGCTGCTCGACCTGGTGCAACTGAGCGGGCTCGAGAAGCGGTTTCCGCAGCAGCTCTCGGGCGGCCAGCGGCAGCGCGTGGCACTGGCCCGGGCGTTGGCTATCGAGCCGCGCGTGCTGTTGCTCGACGAGCCGTTTGGGGCGCTCGACGCACAGGTACGCAAGGAGCTCCGCAAGTGGTTGCGCGAGATCCATGACCGCACCGGCCACACCACGGTGTTCGTGACGCACGACCAGGAAGAGGCGCTGGAACTCGCCGACCGGCTGGTGGTGATGAGCCAGGGCAAGATCGAGCAGGTCGGCACACCCGACGATGTCTACGACCGTCCGAATTCGCCGTTCGTCTTCTCGTTCATCGGCGAGTCGAGTTCGATGCCGGTGACGGTGGAGAACCACGAGCTGTGGGTCGGCGGTCGCGCCATCGGCCTGCCGGCGCCCAACGATGCCGGGGGCGACGCCAAGCTGTTCTTCCGGCCGCATGACGTGGAACTGGTCGAAGATGGCGCCGCGCTTGCCGGCGTGGTCGTCGCCTCGCGCCGCGTCGGCGGGACTCGGCGCGTCGAACTCGAGATCGGCGGATTGCCGGAGCGCGTCGAAATCGACCTGCCGTTCGACCACCCGGCAGGCGAGAAGACCCGCATCGCGTTCCGGCCGAAGCGCTGGCGGGTGTTTCCGGCTGCTGTCTGATTTCTCGCTTGATGTAGCAGCGCACACAGGGTCATCCCCGCGAAAGCGGGGACCTCTGTTTCTGCGCTTGCTGCACGCTTCGTAAACGGAGGTTCCCGCTTTCGCGGGGAATGACCCGGTGACAGGCGGAGAGTCTAGAGGCGCACCGTCTTATGTACTGCCGCCGCCGTCACCATCCAGATCCCGACGCTGACCAGGACGAGCGCGGCGAGGTTCTTCCATTCGAAAATGCTCTCGCCGAGGAACAGACCGGCGAGCAGCACGCCGAAGATCGGGATGGCGCAGTTGAAGATGGCGATCGAGCCGACCGGATTGTGTTTGAGCAGCACGCTCCACAGCGCGAATGCCGCCGCCGACAAAGCCGCGAGGTAGGCCAGCAGCAGAGCCGCCTCGAGGCCGAAGGCCCCGAACTTGCCGCCGAGCGCCAGGCCGGCGAGGCCCAGGATGGCGCCGCCGAGCAGCAGCTGCCAGCCGGTCATCACGCCGGCATCCATGTCGGCGCTGAGTCCCTTGCCGTAGACGCCGCCCACCGAGAACAGCAGGGCGGCGATGACGATGAAGCCTTCGCCGAGGAGGCTCACATTAAGGTCGATGCCGCTCGCCGCGAGGTTGACCGCGACGACGCCGAGAAAGCCGAGCAGGCAGCCGACAATACGGCGTGGCGTCAGCTTGTCGTTGACATAGAGGAAATGCGCGATCAGTACCGAAAAGAACGTGCTGGTCGAGGTGGTGATCGACACCTTCACGCCGGTCGAGTGGGCGAGACCGATGTAATAGAACAGGTACTGTCCGGCGGTACTGATCAGCCCGAGCAGTGCCAGTTGTCCGAGCCGGCGCGGCGGCTGTGCGATGCGCTTGCGCGTCAGCGCCGAATAACCCAGCAGCATCAGGCCTGACAGAAAGAACCGCGCCCCGGCGAACAGCATCAGCGACGGCGTGTCGGAGGGGGCAATGGCGAACAGCCCATAGCCGATCTTCACTGCCGGCACGGCACTGCCCCAGAGCAGGCAGCAGAACAGCGCGATGGCGACAACGACGCGGCGATCGGAAAAGGGGGAGGACACGGGCGGTCTCTGGCAACGGGTGCCTGTTGCTACCCCGGTCCGGTGCCTCTGGCCACCCCCACCCTTGATCCCTCCCCACAAGGGGGAGGGAGACGGAGGAGCCGAGAACCCGCAGCTATCGCCTCCCTCCCCCTTGTGGGGAGGGAATGAGGGTGGGGGTGGCCACAGGCTCAAGCCCCCGTAGGTGCGCTAAGCCGCCTTGGCAAATTCCTCGCGCGCTTCGCGGATCGCCGGGAAGTGCTCGAAGGCCCAGTCGACCATCGCCGAGAGCGGCACGAGGAAGCTGCGGCCCATCGGGCTGAGCTTATACTCGACGCTGGGCGGGGTGGTCGGGAACACGGTGCGCTCGACCAGCCCGTCGGCCTGCAGGTCGCGCAGCGTCTGGGTCAGCATGCGCTGCGAAATGTCGCTGATCTCGCGCTTCAGCTCGCCGAAGCGGTAGGGGCGATGGGCGAGCGCGCTGATGATCAAGACGCTCCATTTGTCACCGAGCTGGTCGAGCACGTTGCGCACCGGGCACTGCGAGGGATCGGAGTACTCGGCCATCATCTGGCTCAGCGGGGCAATCGGGCTATCCGGCATAGGTGGTTCCTTTGGGGTAACCAGGGGCGTTGAAACTTCCGTCTTGCGGCAGCTCAGGTAGTTCCTATTGTATACGTAGTCTCAAAAAGAGACAAGCTATCGGACTATCGGAGACTCCTCACATGACCACCTCACCCACCCTGTTCGTCGCCGGCGCCGGCGGCAAGCTTGGCCGTCGCGTCGTCGAATTGCTGCTCGAGCGCGGCTATCCCGGCAAAATCATCGCCGGTTCGCGCCACCCCGAGAAATTGAACTTCGCCGGCGTCGAGGCGCGCAAAGCCGATTACGGCGACGTGCCAGGCTTCATCAAGGCGCTCGAAGGGGCCGATCGGCTGCTGCTGATCTCCACCGACGTGCTCGGCCCGGTCCGCACCGCGCTGCAGACCAGCGCGGTCGCGGCGGCCAAGGCGGCCGGCGTCAAGCATATCGTCTACACGTCGATGCCGGCGCCCGAGCCGGCCTCGCCGATCCCGTTCGCGCCCGAGCATTTCGGCACCGAGGAGGCGATCAAGGCCTCCGGCATCGGCTACACCATCCTGAGGATGAACTGGTACAGCGAGAACCTGCTGGGCTCGCTGCCCGCGGCGCTGCAGTCGGGCAAGTGGTACAGTTCGGCCGGCGCCGGCACCTTGGCGCATGTGTCGCGCGAGGATACGGCCCGGGCTGCCGCCGGAGCGCTGCTGGCAGGCGACGCCAGCCGGACGCTGACCGTCACCGGCCCGGTGGCGCTGACGGCGCGCCAGATCGCGGCGGTGGCGACGGAAGTCACCGGCAAGCCGATCGAAGTGGTCGACGTCACCGACGAACAACTGGCCGCCGGCGCAGTCGCCGCGGGCGTGCCCGAGCCGGTGGTGCATGGCTTCATCGTGCCGTTCGACGCCAACACCCGGCTGGGCCGCGTGGCGCTCACCACCAATGCGGTCGAGACGTTGTGGGGCGAGAAGCCGCAGGGGTTGAAGGCGTTCCTCGAGGCGAACAAGGCGGCGCTGGCTTAGGGCTTAGCCGCCATCCCAAAAGGCCTCCTCACCCGCCGCTGCGCGGCGACCTCTCCCCCAAAGGGAGAGGTGATGCTGGGGCAAGATCGTGCCACGATCGCACCTCTCCCTTGGGGGAGGGGTCGGCCCGCAGGGCCGGGTGAGGGGGCCTTGCTGGCGCCCTACCCGAACACCACCGTCTTCTTGCCGTTCAGCATCACCCGGTTCTCGAGGTGGAGTTTTACGGCGCGGGCGAGCACGCGGCTTTCGACGTCGCGCCCGGCGGCCACCAGGTCGTCGGGGCTCAGCGCGTGGGTCACCCGGGCCGTCTCCTGCTCGATGATCGGGCCTTCGTCGAGCTCCGGCGTCACGTAATGGGCGGTGGCGCCGATGATCTTGACGCCGCGCTCGTGCGCCTGGTGATAGGGCTTGGCGCCCTTGAAGCTGGGCAGGAACGAGTGGTGGATATTGATGATCTGGCCGTAGAGCCGGGTCGCGAAGCGGTCGCTGAGGATCTGCATGTAGCGGGCCAGCACCACGAGGTCGGCGCCGGTTTCCTTGAACAGGGCGATCACCTGCTCTTCCTGCGCCGCCTTGTTGTCCTTGCCGACCGGCAGCAGGTGGAACGGGATGCCCTCGTAGTCGGCGGTCTTCCGGCTGTCTTCATGGTTGGAGACGATCGCCACCACCTCGGCATCGAGCCAGCCGACACGGATCTGGTACAGCAGGTGCAGCAGGGTGTGGTCGAACTTACTGACCATCACCAGGATCTTCTTCTTTTTCGCTTCGTCGACCAGCGTGGTGCGCATGCCGAAGCGTTCGATCGCCGGCTTCAGCCCGCGCTCCAGCGCATCGCGATCGACGGCAGCCGGGGTGGTGAAGGCCAGCCGCATGAAGAACTGGCCGGTTTCCTTGTCCCAGAACTGGTTGGATTCGGCGATGTTGCAACCGAGGCCCGCCAGTTCCGTGGTCACCGCGGCAACAATGCCCGGCCGATCGGCACAGGACAGGGTGAGAACGAAATTGGACGACATCGAAAGCGCTCCGAAAACAAAGTCGCGGAGCGATGCACGCGGGGGCGCGCGGGGTCAAGGGGGAGAGGGTGGGGAGGGTTACGAGAGGAGCCGGGGCGAGCTGACCCCCACCCCTGTCCCCTCCCCCTAAGAATGGGGAGGGAGACCAAAACACGAGCCCCTCAGTGGGCGTCTCCCTCCCCCTGTTTCAGGGGGAGGGGACAGGGGTGGGGGTCAGCCCGCTGTGGCGATGCAGTCACCTCAGCATCCACTCGTGCTCAGGCGCATTGTAGAACTTCCACGTCCGCTTCGGCCCGGCCATGACATTGAGATAGTAGATGTCGTAGCCGGCCACCGCTGCCACCGGGTGGTAGCCGCGCGGCACCATCACCACGTCGCCATCTTCGATCAGCATGGTTTCGTCGAGCGAGCGATCGTCGGTGTAGACGCGCTGGAAGCCAAAACCCTGGGGCTTGGAAAAGCGGTGGTAGTAGGTTTCCTCGAGGAAGCTCTGGCGTGGCAGGTCGTCTTCATCGTGCCGGTGCGGCGGATAGCTCGAAGTATGGCCGCCCGGGGTGATCACCTCGACCACCAGCAGCGAGTCCGCTTCTTCGGTTTCGGGCAGGATATTGGTGGGATAGCGGGTATTGGTGCCCGTGCCGCGGGTCAGCTTTTCGACGTCGTCCGGGCCGATGACGCGCGGCGGCCGCGCGCCGCGCGCGCCGGGGGCCGAGCAGACCGCGACCTCCAGCGGCGTCAGCGCCTCGATGCGCCAGTTGGCGCCCGCCGGGGCATAGACCGAGTAACCAGGTCCCTCGAACGGGCTCATGCGGCCGCCAACGAGGAAATCCTGGCCGTCGACGGTCACATTGGCCCGACCCGAGATCAGCACGATGCAGACTTCGCGATCATCGCCGCCGCCGCGCGCCACATCGCCAATATTGGGCAGCTTGTGCAGGTCGAACCCGACATAGGTCCAGCCGGCACTCTCGGGAGTGATGTGGTGGACGTGGCCCTGTGCGGCGGCCGGCCTAGCTTTTAGGTTTGCCATCGGTCTTGTTGAGCTCGTTCTCGAAGTTGATGAAGAAGGTCCAGACGCCGTAGGCCAGCGCCGCCAGCGTGATCAGGCCCCAGAACTGGTCGTGATTGTAGAGCCACTCCCAGGCGCACCACACCGCGATGACGGCGATGACGATCACCCGCCGGTACAGCGGCTTGAACCACCCCATGGTGAAGAGGCCTGGTTTCTTCTGCTCTTGGTTGTCGTCGCTCATGAACGGCACTCGTCAGTCGTGAATGGTGAATGGCGAATTGTGAATGGTTGACTGCAGCTCGTCCACCGCGTCTGCCGACCATTCACCATTCACCATTCACCATTCACCACTATCCAGGAAAACCCTGGGTTTCCACCGTGTAGCCGGCGAGCGTCATCACCCGCATCAGCTCCTTGTGACCCACCTCGGCCATGCGTTGCGGCGGGTTCGCCTTGGGGTCCTGCTCGGCTTCGACGACGAACCAGCCTTCGTAGCCATAATCGGCCAGCTTCTTTACGATCGCGGCAAAATCCAGCGAGCCATCACCCGGCACGGTGAAGGCGCCGAGCGCCACCGCATCGAGGAAGCTCTGTTTCGTCCGATCCAGCCCGTCGACCACGGCGCGGCGGATATCTTTGACGTGCACGTGGCTGATGCGGGCGTGGTGGTTGTCGATGGCGCGCAGCACGTCGCCGCCGGCAAAGGCCAGGTGCCCGGCATCGAGCAGCAGCGGAATGTCGGGGCCGGAATAACGCATGAACGCATCGAGCTCCGGCTCGGTCTCCACCACCGCTGCCATGTGGTGGTGGTAGCTGAGCGGCATGCCCTCAGCCGCGCACCACTCGCCGAACTGGGTGAGTTTCTTCGCATAGCCGCGCATCTCATCGTCCGAGAGCCTGGGCTTGGTGGCGAGCGGCTTGGTCCGGTCGCCCTGGATCGAGCGGCCGACTTCGCCATAGACGATGCAGGGCGCATCGACCGCCTTGAACAGCTCGATCATCGGCGCGATCCGCCGCTGGTTGGCCGCCATGTCCTCGTTGACCAGCGTGCCGGAAAACCAGCCGCCGCAGAGCGTCACGTCCGCCGCCCTGAGGATCGGCAGCATGATGGCGGGATCATCGGGGAAACGGCGGCCTTTCTCCATGCCGGTAAAGCCAGCCGAGCGCGACTGGCGGAGGCACTCCTCCAGCGATACGTCATCGCTCAATTCCGGCAGATCATCGTTCCACCACGCGATGGGGGACATGCCCAGTTTGGCTTTCAGCATTCCAATCCTCTGTCTCAGTCGTCACCCTCCCCCTTGCGGGGAGGGTAGCGTAGCTAGGCGAAGCCTTAGCGAAGCTTGGGTGGGGGGGGCGCCAAGTGCTCCGAGCGGGCGTCTCCCCCCACCCCACTTGCGCCATGGCTCGGCTTCGCCTCACCAAGCTTCAGTACCCTCCCCGCGAGGGGGAGGGTGCTACAGCCGCTGACCCTTCAGCGCTGCCTCGTATTCCTTGCGCGCCGCGTTGACCTGCGGCCGCACCGAGACCTCGGGCACCGCCACATCCCACCAGTGGCCGCCGGCTTCGGTGGCGATCAGCGGGTCGGTGTCGATCACCAGCACGGTGGTGCGCTCGACCTTGTCGGCTTCGCTCAGCGCGCTTTCCAGTTCGGCGATCGAGGCGGCCTTGCGCACCCAGGCGCCCATCGACGCGGCGTGCGCAGCGAAGTCGATTTCGGGCAGCGTCTCGTGGAAAGTGTCCTTGAGCAGGTTGTTGAAGTTGGCACCGCCGGTCGCCATCTGCAGCCGGTTGATGCAGCCGAAGCCGCGATTATCCAGCACCACGATGGTCAGCTTCTTGCCCAGCATCACCGAGGTGGCAATCTCGGAGTTCATCATCATGTAGCTGCCATCGCCGAGCATTACGATGACGTCGTCATGCGGCTTGGCGAGTTTCACGCCGAGCCCGCCGGCGATCTCGTAGCCCATGGTCGAGTAGCCGTATTCCATGTGGTAGCTGCCCGGCGCGCCGGCCGGCCACAGCTTGTGCAACTCTCCCGGCAGCCCGCCCGAAGCGCAGACCAGCGTCGCGCCCGAGCCGCGGGCCCGGTGCACCGCGCCGATCACCTGGGCGTCCGACGGCAGCGCATTGGTCGGATCGGTCACCGCCTTGGCGGAAACCAGCCATCTGGCCTTGGCGTCCTTGGCTGTCGCCTGCCACGCGTCGCTGGCGTGCCAGGGCCCGAGTCTGCCATCGAGCAGGTCGAGTCCGACTTTGGCGTCGGCGACGAGCGGCATGGCGCGGTGCTTCGTGGCATCGAACACCTGGGTGTTCAACCCGATGATCCTGACATTGTCGGCCTTGAACAGCGCCCACGAGCCGGTGGTGAAATCCTGCAGGCGCGAGCCCACCGCCAGCACCAGGTCGGCCTGCTCGGCGAGGAGGTTCGAGGCCGACGAGCCGGTGACGCCGACCGAGCCCATGTTGAGCGGGTGGTCGTGCGGCAGGCTGGATTTGCCGGCATTGGTTTCCATCACCGGTACGCCGTGGCGCTCGGCAAAGGCGCGCAGCCCTTCGGCCGCCTCAGAGTAGAGCACACCGCCGCCGGCGATGATTACCGGCTTTTCCGCCGACCTGATCGCGGCGACCGCCGCATCCAGCTCGTTCGCGTCCGGCATCGGCCGGCGCGGCGTCCACACCCGTTCGGCGAAAAAAGCTTCGGGGTAGTCATAGGCCTCGGCCTGCACATCTTGGCAAAGGCTGAGGGTCACCGGGCCGCATTCGGCCGGATCGGTCAACACCTGCATGGCGCGGTTCAGCGCCGGGATGATCTGCTCAGGACGGGTGATGCGGTCGAAATAGCGGCTGACCGGGCGGAACACATCATTGGCGCTGACGGTGCCGTCGCCAAAGCTCTCCACCTGCTGCAGCACCGGATCAGGGGCGCGGTTGGCGAACACGTCGCCGGGCAGCAGCAGCACCGGCAGACGGTTCACATGGGCCAGCGCCGCAGCGGTCACCATGTTGGTAGCGCCCGGCCCGATCGATGATGTGGCGGCCATGAAGCGGCGGCGGAAGCTCGCCTTGGCGAAGGCGATGGCGGCATGCGCCATGCCCTGTTCGTTATGGGCACGATAGGTCGGCAGCTCGTCGCGCACCTGGTACAGGGCCTCGCCGAAGCCGGCGACATTGCCGTGCCCGAAGATGGCGAACACGCCGCCGAAGATCGGCACCTTGTTGCCGTCGATAATGGTCATCTGGCGGGTCATGAACCGCGCCAGCGCCTGCGCCATGGTGAGGCGGATGGTGTTGTTGGTCATGGCGTTTTTCCCCCTTCAGTGCGTGGGGCACCCCCACCCTCATTCCCTCCCCACCTAGCGGACGCGGTAGCGCCGCGGGGGGAGGGAGGCGATAGCTGCATCGCCACGGTTCCTGCATCTCCCTCCCCCTTGTGGGGAGGGATTAAGGGTGGGGGTGGCCACACGCTCCGCTGCACCATCACTCCCCCCAGATCTCCACCAGCGCCGCAAACCGCGCCGCCATGTCGGCCACTGCCTGTTCGTCGGTCATCGTGCCAGCAAACCACGCCTTGGCGGCTTCGCCAAATATGGTGCGGCCGACCGCGAAGCCGCGCACCGTGCGGGCCGATCGCGCAACGGCAAAGCCGCGCGCCAGCTCGTCCTGTGGCGCATCGAGGCCGAGCAGCACGACGCCGCGGCAAAGCGGGTCGTTGCGCTCGATCTCTGCGTCCACCGCTTCCCAGGCCGCGGCGCTCGGTTGCGACTCGAGCTTCCACCAGTCGGGCTTCAGCCCGGCGGCGTAGAGCTGGCCGAGGGCGCGAGCGGTGGTCGTGTCATCCACTGGTCCGACCTTGGACGGAATGATCTCGATCAGGATGTCGCGTCCGACCTTGCGGCAGGCGTCATGGGCCGCCCGCAGTTTCTCGAGCTGCCGATCGTTGATCCCCGAGGGGTCATCGGGGTGCCAGAAGCACAGCACTTTCAGCGCATGGTCGACCGGCCATTCGACCAGCCGGCTGCCGATATCCTGCGAAAACTCGAACTCGAGGGGGATCGAGCCGGGCAGTTCGACCGGCCGGGCGATCCAGAAATTCTTGGGCGCTTCGAACAGGGCGTCGCGGCCCCATTTGTCGTCGAGCAGCATGCCGAAGCCGGGACGGCAATTGGCGACCTGCGCGGCGGCCTTCACCGCCAGCGCCTTGAAGGCGGGGATGCGGTCAGCCTTGTCGCCGGCAATATCCTCGATTTGCTTGCGATGATCGATGGCGAAGGCGGTGAGGCGCGGCCACTGTTGCCGACGCGTCGTTGCCCAGTGCAGGTGGTTGAGGTCCTCGTCCTTGCGCAAGGCTTTGAACTTGCTGCCATGCTTGAGGAAGTAGTCGAGCTCGGTCCAGCTCGGATATTCGGGGGCACAGAGCAGGCGGGAAACGGCAAAGGCGCCGCAGGCATTGGCCCAGGTGGCGCTGGTTGCGTGGCTTTCGCCCCTGAGCCAGCCGCGCAGGAACCCCGACATGAAGGCGTCGCCGGCGCCGAGCACGTTGTAGATCTCGATCGGAAAACCCTGGCCGACAATGCCCTGTTCGAGGTCGTCGCCGATTTCGCCGTCATAGACGATGCAACCCTTGGCGCCGCGCTTCAGCACCACGGTGGCGTCGGTGACGGCGCGGATCGCCTTCAGCGCCTCGAGCAGGTCGCTTTCGCCCGCTGCCACCAGCACCTCTTCCTCGGTGCCGACGATCAGGTCGCAATCCTTGAGCACGGGCCGCATCTTTGCCGAGACATAATCGGATTTCACGTAGCGCTCGAAGCCGGCGGCGTGGCCGGCAAGCCCCCAGAGGTTGGGCCGGTAATCGATGTCGAACACCACCTTGCGGCCGGCGGCCTTGGCGATGCGGATCGCCTTGAGTTGCGCCGCCTCGGCATTGGGGGTGGAAAAATGCGTGCCGGTGACCACGATGGCGCTGGCCGACTGGATGAAAGCTTCGTCGATATCGGCTTCGTCGAGCGCCATGTCGGCGCAGTCGGTGCGAACGAAGATCATCGGCGAGACGCCTTCGGCCTCGACTGCGAGCAGCACCAGAGCGGTCAATCGCTGGTTGTCGGTGGCGATCCCCGAGATGTCGACGCCTTCGCGGCTCAACTGCTCCTTGACGAAGCCGCCCATCTGTTCGGCGCCGACGCGGGTGATCAGCGCCGATCTCAGCCCGAGCCGGGCGGTGCCGACGGCGATGTTGGCGGGGCAGCCGCCAACCGATTTGGCGAACGAGCCGATATCCTCGAGCCGGCTGCCGATCTGCTGGCCGTAGAGGTCCACCGACGAGCGCCCGATGGTGATGACATCGAGCTTGGCCTCCGGCATGATCTCCCCCGCTTGGTCTGACTGGACAGCTTTCAGCGGCCGTTGTATCCCTCGCGCGAATGAAACGTCAATTCCGAAGTGACTGTTTTCGGAATGAACGTTCCATGTTTCGATCCATCATGAACAGGGCGCGCGACGCGCGTGCATCAAGGAGACATCCCGTGGTCAGGTTTGGCATTCTCGGGGCGGGGCGCATCGGCAAGGTGCATGCGGGGACTATCGCCAATTCCAGCCGGGCGAGCGTCGCCTTTGTGGCGGACGCCATTGCTGAGGCTGCTTCCGGGCTCGCTGCCTCGGTTGGCGCCAAGGTCGCCTCGGTCGACGAGATCCTTGCTTCCGATGTCGAAGCCATCCTGATCGCGACGCCTACCGATACGCATGCCGACCTGATCGAACAGGCAGCGCGGGCGGGCAAGGCCATCCTCTGCGAGAAGCCGGTGTCGCTGTCGGTGGAGCGGATCGAGGCCTGCCTGCCGGTGGTGAGAGAGGCCGGCGTGCCGCTGATGATCGGCTTCAACCGGCGGTTCGACCCGAACTTCGCCGCGGTGCAGCAGCGCATCAGGGGCGGCGAGATCGGCGAGGTCGAGATCGTCACCATCATTTCGCGCGATCCGGCGCCGCCGCCGGTCAGCTATATCGAGCGCTCGGGCGGGCTCTATCGCGATATGATGATCCACGATTTCGACATGGCGCGCTTCCTCGTCGGCGAGGATTTCGTCTCGGTGCATGCACTGGGTAGCGCGCTGGTCGATAAGGCCATCGGGGTTGCCGGCGATGTCGATACCGCCGCGGTGCAGATGCAGACAGCCTCCGGCAAGATCGCGGTGATCACCAATTCCCGACGCGCCACTTATGGCTACGACCAGCGGGTGGAAGTGCACGGGTCAAAGGGCATGCTGCGCGCCGGCAATGTCCACATGACGACGCTCGAGCGCGCCGACGGCGCCGGCTTCACTCAGGACGTGATCCAGAACTTCTTCATCGACCGCTATGTCGCAGCCTATGCCGCCGAGGTGAACAGCTTCATCGACGCGATGACCAAGGGGGTTACGCCGACCCCTTCGGGGCATGACGGGCTGATGGCGCAGAAGCTGGCGGAAGCTGCGACCAAAAGTTCCGTGACGGGACAGGCGGTTACGGTCAGCTGACCGGTTTGTGGTTGCAAACGGCCAGAGGAAGCCCAAAGATTTGGCCAGTCGCAGTCGATAAGTGGTGCGTGGGCACTTTCCAGACGGCCTGGCGAACAGGCGCATGAGGACACGGGCTGCGGGTTTGCAGGCTGTATAAAGGGGAGCACTGAATCATGCCGGCTATCCGCGCGCGCTGGCGCGCGCCGCGCAGAACGGCCGCGGGCCTGTCGCTGCTTGTTCTTTCTGCGGGCTGTTCGGGCAACGTCGTAACGGTGCGCGAGATGATCGGCGATGCCAGCTATTGGCCGCCGGCCTGCAATGCCGACCCATGTGTTCTCACCGGCAATGGTGGTATCACCGATGTGTGGGAGCGGCATGTGGACGAGAACCTGGCGCGTGGCCGCCGGTTCGTTGTCACCGGGCTCTGCGCCAGCGCCTGCGAGATCGCGGCTCGACGTGCGCACGCCACGGTGCTGCCTGGTGCCAGGCTCGTCGTCCACGAACCGCGGCCGGCGGTGATCCTGTAGCGGTATCGCCCGATGATGGGGCTTGGCTTACGCTCCCCAAATCCCTAGTGTCCGGGCGCTTTCCTTACAGAATTTGAGTCCCGACATGACTGAGAATGCCTCCGCCCAATTTGCCGGCAAGATTGCTGTTGTCACCGGGGGCGCGCAGGGGATCGGCGAGGCGACGGCGCGGCTCCTGGCCCAGCGCGGCGCAGCGGGCGTGGTGCTGGTCGACCGGCAGGCCGACAAGGGCGAGGCCGTTGCGAAGTCGCTGAGCGCCGCCGGCACCAAGGCGATCTTCGTTCAGGCCGATCTTGCCGACCCCGCCGCGGTGGCCAAGATCATTCCCGCCGCCGACCAGGCGTTCGGGCGGGTCGATATCCTCGCCAACATCGCGGGGCTGACCGATCGCGGCACCATCCTCGATACCGATCTTGCGCTCTATGACCGGATGTTCGCCGTCAATGTGCGGGCGCCGTTCTTCCTGATGCAGGACGCCATCAAGGTGATGCAGCGCGAAAAGCTCGAGGGGACGATCGTCAATATCCTGTCGGTCAACGCCTATATCGGCTCGCCTAACCTTGCGGCCTACAGCGCCTCGAAAGGCGCGCTGATGACGCTGACAAAGAACACCGCCAATGCCGTCAACCTGATGCGCATCCGGGTCAACGGCATCATCCTCGGCTGGGCCGATACGCCGGGCGAGCACGTGACGCTCAAAACCTTCCACGACGCGGCGGACGACTGGCTGGTGAAGGCCGAAGCATCGCGGCCGTTCGGCAAACTGATCAAGCCGGAAGACGTGGCCCGGCTCATTGCCTTCCTCGGCGGCCCGGAATCGGCGCCGATGACCGGCTCGTGCGTTGAGTTCGAGCAGACCGTGGTCGGCGCCGGCGGCGGCGGGCTGGCGACGGGCTATCCGGTGAAGAAGGGCTGAGGGGGCCACAGGCTCGATGCCCATCTCCCCCTTGGCGGGGGAGAAAGCGAAAACTTGGGCTTAGCGCAGCTAAGTCCTTAGTTTTCGCCAGAGAGGGGGTGCGGCGCCACCATGCCCTCCACGCCCCCCCTCTTGGAATTTCTAGGGCTTAGCCAAGAAGCTAAGCCCAAGAAATTCCATTCTCCCCCGCAAAGGGGGAGATGACCGAGAGGCAGGTGCGACCTACCTCTCGCCGCGCCGGCTGGCCACCGCGACCGTCAACGTCATGGCCAGCGCCATGGTCGCGGCCATCGAGCGGAAGCCCTCGAAATCCGCTTCGACGATCTCCAGCCAGGCGTCGGCGATCGGCGCGATGGGCGAGAAGATCGAATCGGTGATCGACACCACCCTGGCGTGCCGGGCCTTGGCGGCATGGGCGAGGTTCACCGTCTCGCTGGCATAGGGGGTGAAGCTGATCGCCAGCACCGCGTCGCGGGGCGAGATGAAGCCGATCTGTTCGGCGCCCAATCCGGCAATGCCATCGACCAGCAGGTTGCGGATGCCGAGCTTGCCCATGGCATAGGCCATGTAGCTGGTGATGGGGAACGAGCGGCGCAGGCCGACGAGGTAGATGGTCTCGGCCTTGGCCAGGATCTCGACGGCAGTATCGAGGGTTTCGGGGTCGAGCTTCAGCCTAAGGTCGGCGACGGAGCGCTCGGCGGCATCGGCAAAGCCCTGCAGCAGCAGCCCGCTCTTCGAAGCGCCGCCATGCTCGCGCAACTGCTTCAACCGCTCCTCATAGCTCGGCACGCGGTCGCGCAGGCGGGCGCGAAACACTTCCTGCAGGTCGGAAAAGCCCTGGTAGCCGAGGGCCTGGCTGAAGCGCACCAGAGTTGAGGGTTGAACACCGGAGCGCTGCGCCACGCTGGCGGCGGTGCCGAAGGCGATGTCGTCGGGGTTGTCCAGCGCGAAGCTCGCAACCTGGGTCAGCCGGCGCGGCAGGGTGGGGGCGCGGGCGGCGATCAGCGCGCGCAACGCAGGAAAGTCCCGCGGCACGGCATCGTCCAGCTTGATTTCGCCATCGTCCATTCCGGCCTCATAGCGGCTCAGGCGGCAAAGTCCAACAGAACCGCGGGCAAAGTCCATGACCTTCAGTCGGTGCCATCTGGGTTATCCAACATTCCTAACTCGAAGCATTGCCGAATCTGGAACATCCCGCGCTTGACGATTCACCCTAAGATGGAATAAACGTTCTATCAACAGGGAATGCAGCACCATACGTTCCATTCAACGAGAACGGGGCTGCAGCTAAGGCAAGGGGAGGCCGAAGCGCATGACGGCTATGCTGCTCGAAGCCAGGGGCATCTCGAAGTATTTCGGCGCCATCACGGCGCTGCGCGACGTGAACTTTCACGTGGCGCCGGGCGAAGTGCTGGGCGTGGTAGGCGACAATGGCGCCGGCAAATCCACCCTGATGAAAATCCTGAGCGGCTTGTTCACCCCGTCGGAGGGTGAGCTGGTGTTCAACGGCGCGCCGGTGAAGTTTTCGAGCCCAAAGGACGCGCAGAAGCTCGGCATCGAGATGGTCTACCAGGACTTCGCGCTCGCCGGGAACATGCCAATCTACGAGAACATCTATCTCGGCCGCGAGCCCGGCACGAAGTTCGGGCCGCTGACCATCGTCGATCACAAGCGGTCGCGGCAGATGGCCTCCGACCATCTCGACCGGCTGCACATCCACGTCAAATCGGTAGAACAGAACACCGAGGATCTCTCGGGCGGACAACGGCAGGCCGTTGCCATCGCCCGCGCCACGGCGTTCGACGCCAAGCTGGTGATCATGGATGAGCCGACCGCGGCGCTCGCCATCAAGGAGGTGGGCAAGGTGCTCGACCTGGTGCGCTCGCTCAAGCAGCACGGGGTGGCGGTGATCATCATTTCGCACCGCATGGACGACATCTTCTACTGTTGCGACCGGGTAATGGCGCTCTACCAGGGCACCAATTTCGCCGAGGCGGACCTGGAGAAGACCTCGCGCAACGAGGTCATCGGCTGGATCATGGGCACCAAGGGTCATACGGCGACCCTCGCCCATGACAACATGCATTGAGGGGGTGGCGTGATGAACGAACATCGTGCCTCGCACCCCTCACCCGGCGCTGACGCGCCGACCTCTCCCCCCAGGGAGAGGTGGTGGATGGGCGCGATCGTGCCGCAACTTCACCTCTCCCTCTGGGGGAGAGGTCGGTCCGAAGGACCGGGTGAGGGGGCCTTTCTCTCACCAGGCAAGGGAGCGGCGTCATGAGCGACACCCCAGCCGCCAAAGCCGGCTTTTCCCTCCGTGGCCCCGGCATGTCGAAATTCCTCGAGGTCTACGGCATCATCCTTGTCGTCGTGGTGATGATGCTGGTGCTCGCCGCCATCAAGCCGGAGGTGTTCCTCTCGGCGCAAAACCTCACCAACATCCTCAAGCAGAACGCCTCGTTGGCGCTGCTGGCGCTCGGCATGTACGTGGTGATCGTCACCGCCGGCATCGATCTGAGCGTCGGTTCGATCATGGGCCTCTCGATGGTCTGCCTGGCGGTCGCTTCGAAGGCCGGGGTGCCGTGGCCGATCGTGCTGCTGATCGGGCCGGCCATCGGACTGCTGGTCGGCTGGGTCAACGGCGTCGGCCTCACGGTGCTGAAGCTGCCGCACCCGTTCATCATGACGCTGGGCACGCTCAACGTCGCCCGCGGCCTGACTTACCTGATCTCCAACGGCGCGCCGATTTCGGGGCTGCAGCCGGAGGTGCGCTATATCGGGCAGGCCTATTTCGGGCTCGGCCTGCCGCCGCCGGCCGGCATCCCGGCGAGCCTGATCCTCGTCGCGGTCTGCGCCATCGGGCTGTGGTTCTTCCTCGAGAAGACCAATATGGGACGGCACATCTTCGCCATCGGCGGCAATCCGCATGCGGCGCGGGTTTCGGGCATCAATGTCGACCGCACGCTGGTGGTGGTCTACATGATCTCGGGCTTCATGGCCGGGCTTTCGGGCCTGCTGCTCGCCGGCCGCACCGACAGCGGCTTCCCCAATGCCGGCATCGGCATCGAGCTCGATGCGATCGCCGCGGTGATCATCGGCGGCGCCTCGTTCTTCGGCGGACGCGGCACGGTGCTGGGCGTGCTGGCGGGCGTGCTGATCATGGGGATCCTGCGCAACGGGCTCAACATCAACAATGTCTCGGCGTTCTGGCAGCAGATCCTGATCGGTCTGGTGATCATCATCGCCGTCTATATCGACGTGCTACGCCGCAGAGCAGCGGTCCGCCGCTAGGAGGGGGTGTAAACACTACTCCGGCGGGCATCTGACGCGACCTTCTCCGCTTCCGGTGTTCACGTACCCTCAGGTACGCTGCGCGCCGGTTCTCGAACGCCACGCCAGCTGCCTCACCGGAGCGTGTTTACACCCCCTCCTAGTGCAGACTGCGAATTCCCGAAGGGCGCTTTGTCCCCAGCGCCTTTCCGAACTGGTCGGGGACGCAAGAAGGTTCAGGGAGGACCATCGAATGAAGAAACTGCTGCTTACGGGCGTTGCGCTCAGTGCGCTCTGCGCCATGGCCGGTTCGGCCAATGCCGCCTACGTGCTGGGCATGAAGGGCCCGGGCGCCGGCAATCCGTTCTGGGCGGCGGTTGAAGCCGGCGCCAAGGCCAAGGCCGCCGAGCTCGGCGTCGAAGTGATCGTCGTCGCACCGCCGGCCGAATCCGACGTGCAGGCGCAGATCACCCAGATCGAAGACCTGATTGCACAGAAGGTGGAGGGCATCGCGCTGGCGCCGACCGACCCTAACGCGCTCGCCCCGGTGGTGGACGCGGCCAAAGCCGCCGGCATCCCGGTGGTGTTCGTCGATACCCGCGGCACCAATGAAGGCGTCACCTTCATCGGCACCAACAATGAAGTGGGCGCTGCGCTTGCCGCCAAGTACCTCTGCGACAATCTCGCGGCCGGCTCGGAAGTGGCAATCCTGCAGGGCCTGATCTCGCAGTCGACCGGGCAGGCCCGTGCCGACGGTTCGAAGAAGGGGCTGACCGATTGCGGCCTCAAGGTCGTCGCCGAGCAGACCGCCGAATGGGACCGCGCCAAGGGCCTGTCGGTGACCGAGAACATCCTCGCCGGCAACCCCAACATCAAGGGCATCTTCGGTTCGAACGACAACATGGCGCTCGGCGCCTCGGAAGCGGTGAAGGCCGCGGCCCGCACCGACATCACCATTGTCGGCTTCGACGCCAACCCGGATGCCGCAGCGGCGATCCTCGCCGGCGACATGGCGGCGACCATCGCGCAGGCCCCCGCCAATATGGGCGGCTTCGGCATCCAGGCGCTGGTCGACCTGAAGGCCGGCAAGACGCTCGAGGCCTGGATCGATACCGGCACAGTGCTGGTCACCAAGGACAACGCCGCGGACTACAAGTAAGCTCTCCTCCAGAGCGCCTGGCGCCCGGGGTCCGCAAGGGCTTCGGGCGTTTTTCTTGGGGAGCGGTGGCTGTGGCTCACCCCCACCCTAGCTTCGCTACGGCTTCGCCTAGCTGCGCTACCCTCCCCACAAGGGGGAGGGAGGCGCAAGAACCGAGAGTGCAGTAGACGTCTCCCTCCCCCTTGTGGGGAGGGATCAAGGGTGGGGGTGGGCCCCACGCATGGAGTGAAGAATGACCAGCATCGGCGTTGGCCTGATCGGTACGGGCTATATGGGCAAGTGCCATGCGCTGGCCTGGAACGGGGTGAAGCCGGTGTTCGGGGATGGGCCGCGGCCGCGGCTGGTGCATCTCGCCGAGGTGTCGCCGGAGCTGGCGGCGCGGCGGGCCGAAGAGTTCGGGTTCGAAAAATCCACCTCCGACTGGCGGGCGTTGATCGCCGACCCGGAGGTCGAGGTGGTGTCGGTGACGACACCGAACGCCTTTCACGCCGAAATGGCGATCGCGGCGCTCGAGGCCGGCAAGCACGTCTGGTGCGAGAAGCCGATGGCCGTGGGGTTCGCCGAGGCCGAGCGGATGGTCGCGGCGGCCAGGGCCTCCGGGAAGGTCACGGCGCTCGGCTACAACTACATCCAGAATCCGGTGATCCGGCATATCCGAAAGCTGCTCGATGAGGGCGCCATCGGCACGGTGAACCACGTCCGCTTCGAGATGGACGAAGACTTCATGGCCGACCCGGAGGCGCTGTTCTACTGGAAAAGCGAAGCGTCATCGGGCTATGGCGCGCTCGACGATTTCGGCGTCCACCCGCTGAGCCTGATGCAGTTCCTGTTCGGCGGCGTCAGCCGGGTGATGGCGCAACTGTCGATGCCCTATGCCGACCGGCCGAGCCGGGATGGTGGGCGACGGAAGGTCGAGACCTGGGATATCGCCTCGGTACTGCTGGAACTCCGCAACGGCGCGTCGGGGGTAATGGCACTCGATCGCTCGGCCTGGGGGCGGAAGGGGCGGATCGCGGTGCAGGTGTTCGGCTCGAAAGGCAGCATTGCCTATGATCAGGAGCGGATGAACGAGTTCCAGTTGTTCCTCGCTAACGGACCGGCGGCGGAGCAGGGGTTCCGCACCGTGCTCACCGCGCCGGTGCATGCACCCTACGACCGGTTCATTCCGGCGCCGGGGCATGGGTTGGGGTTCAACGAGCTGAAGATCATCGAGTGCCACGAACTGCTGAAGGCGATCGGCGGCGACAGCGGGGCGCAGATCGTCGGGTTCGAGAAGGGGCTGGAGATCGAGCGTGCGGTGCATGCGATGGCGCAATCGCATCGCGAGGGGCGGTGGGTGGAGGTCGACTGATAGAGACGGCCCCCTCCCGGCCTCCCCCATAAAGGGGGAGGTGAAGAGTCGAGGCTCTGTCTTCGATCGTGCCAAGTGAACCAGCGGGGCACCTCCCCCTTTATGGGGGAGGATGGGAGGGGGCCGTCTCTATCAGTAATCAGGGGCAAGTCCCCGAGGCCGCAGTCACGGCGGCCTCGGGAGCCTGAGGGCGTGCAGCGGGCCTCAGGCGGTGGCGAGATCAGGGGTGCGGTTGTGGCTTTCGACCCAGTAGATGAACACCGAAGCGGCGACGATCAGCGCCGCGCCCGGCCAGAACCAGACCGACGGGACCTGACCGAGGATGACCCAGCCGACGAGACCGCTGAGCGGCACCTTGGTGTCGCCGAAGGGCTGCAGGTAGTTCGCGTCGGCCACCTTATAGGCATAGGCGAGCAGGTACTGTGCGGCGGCGGTGAGCGCACCAAGCAGGACCAGCAGCCACAGCGCATCGCCCGAGGGCAGGGCGAAGACATTGTCGGCAAGGCCTGATGGCAAGAGGCCCGGCGCGACGATGCCGAGGCCCCAGACGGCGACAAGGATCAGCAAGTGGTTCGGCGTCACGAGGACCAGCAGCGAGATGGTCAGCGTCTCAGGGCTCTCGCCTTTCAGCGCCAGGTACTTGGTCAGCACGTCCGTCGTCCCCCACAGCGCGGCGGCGAGGATCGGCACCAGCGCGGTCCAGCCGATGCCGTCGGTGCCGACGCCCGAGACGATGATGGCGCCGATGAAGCCGACCAGCGCCGCGCCGATACGGGCCGGCGAGGCGCGCTCGCCGAGGAACAGGGTGGAACCGAGGATGATGAACAGCGGTCCGGTGGCCAGCAGGGTCACCATCTGCCAGATGGGGACGCCCGAAGCGAAGCCGTAAACGAAGACGTGGACGCCCAGCGCCGAGACGAAGGCGCGGATCTCGTGTACCAGGGGGTGGCTGGTGCGGAGGTTGTTGACGCCGATCCGGAGGATCAGCGGCAAGCTGAGCAGCGCGGCGACAACATATTGCCAGAACGCCATGCCGGTGGAGCTCATGCCGTAGCCACCATACTGTACCGGCGTCGGCAGCACGGATTGCAGCAGGTTGGAGCCGGCAAAGACAAGCGCGGCAACCAGCATGAAGGTGGCGCCGCTTGCAGCGGCGGACTTGGTAGTCGAGGAAACCTGGCTCATCGATCGATCCTTTCCGTAGCCTGTTTCCTCAGGGTTACGGGGAATCGCGATGGGGAATGGCGAACGCCCCCTCCACCATGCTTCGCATGGTCCCCCTCCCCCGTGAACGGGGGAGGATTGAGGAGACGCCGGCAGAACCAGCGTAAATCCCGTTCTCGTTCATCCGGACTATACCGTCGGCTCCGGAGTTACACCGGATCTGCTGACCCCTGTGGTGCGAACCACAAGGCGCTCGCGGGCTTTGGGCTTTCGCCCATCTACCGCCGGTGGGGAATTGCACCCCGCCCTGAGAACTTGCCGCCCGATCGCTCGGTCGACAGTGGCTCACATAGACCTGACGGGGCGACTGCGCAAGCAGGCACAAAGACGAAACTGGCGGATGGGAGTAACTTGGGTGAGGGGTTCAGCTTCTCAGCGAGCGCTCGCTGCACCGCTTCACCCCTCATCCGGCGCTTCGCGCCACCTTCTCCCCTGAGGGGAGAAGGGACGGGGGGCTCCCAAGCGTACTGCTACGCCCGCTTCACCTTGCTGTTGCCGCGCAGGCCGATGAGCGTCGCGGCGATGACGCCGAGCGCCACGACGCCGATGATGATGGTGGCCAGCGCGTTCACGTCGGGGGAGACGCCGAGCTTGATCTTACTGAAGATCACCATCGGCAGGGTCGAGGAACCCGGGCCCGAAACGAAGCTCGCGATCACCAGGTCGTCGAGCGACAGGGTGAAGCCGAGCAGCCAGCCGGAGACCAAAGCCGGGGCGATGATCGGCAAGGTGATGTCGAAAAACACCCGGAACGGTGTGGCGCCCAGATCCATCGCAGCTTCTTCGAGGCTCAGGTCGAGGTCGGAGAGACGTGACTGCACCACCACCGTGATGTAGGCCATGCAGAACGTGGTGTGGGCGATGATGATGGTGACGATGCCGCGTCCGGCAGGCCAGCCGAGCGTCGATTCCATGCCGACGAACAGCAGCAGCAGGGCGAGGCCGGTGATCACGTCGGGCATCACCAGCGGCGCAGAAACGGTGCCGGCGAGCACGGTGCGGCCGCGGAAGCGCTTAAAGCGCACCAGGGCCACGGCGCAGAGCGTGCCGAGCACCAGGGCGAAGGTGGCGGAAAAGAACGCGATGCGGAGGCTCAGCCAGGCGGCGCCCAGCATCTGCTCGTCGGCGAACAGTTCGCCATACCATTTGGTCGAAAAGCCCGACCACACCGTCACCAGCTTGCTCTCGTTGAACGAGAACACCACCAGCGAGATGATCGGCAGATAGAGGAAGGCAAAGCCGAGGGTTGCCGCGATGGGAAGGAACCAGCCGCGCCGCATCTACTTGCCCTTCTCGACCACGGCATCCTGCGCCTTCTGCAGCAGCAGGATGGGAATGACGACGACCACCAGCATGGCGACGGCGACCGCCGCGGCGCGCGGCCAGTTGGTGGCACCGAAGAACTCGTCCCACAGCACGCGGCCGATCATCAGGGTCTCGGGGCCGCCGAGCAGCGAAGGGATGACGAACTCGCCGATTGCCGGGATGAACACCAGCATGGAGCCGGCGACGATGCCGGGCAGCGACAGCGGCAGGGTGACCGAGAGGAAGGTCTGCCAGGGGCGCGAGCCGAGATCGGCGGAGGCTTCGAGCAGCGAGGTGTCGAGCTTCACCAGCGTGGTGTAGAGCGGCAGGATCATGAAGGGCAGATAGGTGTAGACGATGCCGACATAGACGGCGAAATCGGTCTGCATCATCACCAGCGGCTCGATGCCGAATAGGGCGAGGATCTGGTTGATCACGCCGTTGCCGCGCATGAAACCGCTCAGCGCGTAGACGCGGAGCAGGAACGAGGTCCAGAACGGCAGGATCACCAGCATCAACAGGATGTTGCGCCATTTGTCCGGAGCGCGGGCGATGGCGTAGGCCATCGGATAGCCGATGATGAGGGTGATCACCGTGGCGATCAGCGCGATGCGGATCGAGCTCAGATAGGCCGCGACATAGAGCGGATCGGTGAACAGCTTCAGATAGTTGGAGAGGTGCAGCGTCAGCTGCACGGTGCCGCCTTCGGTGGTGAGCAGCGGCGAATAGGGCGGGCGGCCGAACTGCTTGGTGGCGAGCGAGATGCCGAACACCACGAAGAGCGGAACGAGGAAGAATACGGTCAGCCAGATGGCCGGTGCGGCAATCACCAGCGTGCGGCCGGAAATCCCGACATCGCGCAGCCGGCGCTCCAGCCCGCTCCAGGGGCGGAGGCGACGCGGCGGCGGCAACTGGTTGCCGGTGAGGGTCATACCGTCAGCACCGAGCCGGAGCTGGCGCCCCAGGTGACGTAGACCTGTTCTTCCCAGGTGATGGCGTCGGGCTTGCCGCGTACCGTGTTGGTCTGGCTGACGCGGATGCGTTTGCCGCTGTCGAGCAGCAGCTGGTAGACGCTCATGTCGCCCAGGTACCCGATGTCCTCGACCACGCCCCTGGTGACATTGGCGCCGTGCAGCGCCTCGGGCTTGTCGCGGCTCAGTTCCATCTTTTCGGGGCGGATGGCCCACCACAGGATCTGGTCGGGAGCGCAATCGACGCCGTGGCCGACATAGATATCGCAGCCGAGCTCGGGCGAACGGATGCGGACGTGGTCGGGTTCGTCCTCGGTGACGATGCCCTCGACCATGTTGGCCGAGCCGATGAAGCTCGCGACGAAGCGCGAATTGGGGAACTCGTAGATGTCGTGCGGTTCGCCGATCATGGCGATCTCGCCCTGGTTCATCACCCCGATACGGGTGGCGAGCGTCATCGCCTCTTCCTGGTCGTGGGTGACGACGATGAAGGTGACGCCGAGCGATTCCTGGATTTTGACCAGTTCGAACTGGGTTTCTTCGCGCAGCTTCTTGTCGAGGGCGCCGAGCGGCTCGTCGAGCAGCAGGAGTTTCGGGCGCTTGGCCAGCGAGCGGGCGAGGGCGACGCGCTGGCGCTGGCCGCCCGACAGCTGGCTCGGCTTGCGCTTGCCGTAGTCCTGGAGCTTCACGAGGCTCAGCAGTTCCGCGACGCGGTCGGCGATCTCGGCGCGCGGCATGTTATCGCGCTTCAGGCCGTAGGCGATGTTCTGCTCGACATTCATATGCGGGAACAGCGCATAGGATTGGAACATCATGTTGACCGGCCGCTGGTAGGGCGGCACCTGGGTCATGTCCTGGCCGTCGATTTCGATGGTGCCCGAGGTCGGCTGCTCGAAGCCGGCCAGCATGCGCAGCAGTGTCGACTTGCCCGAGCCCGAACCGCCGAGCAGGCAGAACAGCTCGGATTTGTAGATGTCGAGCGAGACTTCGTGCACTGCCGAGACGTCGCCGAATTTCTTCGAGACGTTGCGAATGCGCACAAACGGCTTGGCCGACGGATCGCGCCAGGGGCGCGTGTCGATGGCGAGCTGCGGCTTCTTGGCCATGCGGCACCTGGGAAAGACTGAAGGGGGCAGGCCGGAGCCCTGCGTCGTTCAAGAGAACGACGAAGTGCTCCAGGTTTTTGTGGTCGCGCTTCCGAACCGGAAAACCGTTGCCACTTTTCCTGGAAGCACTCCAGCGCTGCCCCCTGGAGGAGATTACAGACCGGTTTTGATGCGGGTCCAGGTCCGGGTCAAGACCTCTTCGAACTCAGGCGAATGCGCCTTCATCACGAACGCCTTGGCGATGGTCTCGGCCGGCGGGTAGATGCCCGGATTCGACTTCACTTCCTCGTCCACGAACTCCAGCGCCGGCAGGTTCGGGTTAGCGTAGAACACATAGTTGGTGATCGCCGCCACGACCTTGGGCTCGAGGATGTAATTGATGAACTTCAGGGCATTGTCCGGATGCGGTGCGTCGACCGGGATGGCCAGGAAGTCGAACAGCGTCGCGGCGCCTTCCTTGGGGATCAGGTACTTGACCTCGTTGCCCTGGGCAGCCTCGGCCGCGGCATCCGATGCGATGAAGATGTCGCCCGAATAGCCGAGTGCCAGGCAGATTTCGCCGTTGCCGAGATCGTCGATGTACTGGCTCGAGTGGAAGTAGCGGATCGACGGCTTGATGCTGGTCAGCAGCGCCTCGGCCTTGGCCAGATCTTCCTCGCTCTCGGAGTTCGGATCGAGCCCGAGATAGTGCAGCGCAATGCCGGTGACTTCCGACGGGCTGTCGAGCACGGCGACGCCGCAATCCTTCAGCTTGGCGACAACTTCGGGCTTGAACAGCAGGTCCCAGCTGTCGATCGGCGCGGCGTCACCGAGTGCAGCCTGCACCTTGGCGACGTTGTAGCCGAGCCCGATGGTGTTGATCATGTAAGGCACGCCATGCGCATTGTCCGGATCCTGCGAAGCGGCGGTCGCCATCACGGCGGGGTCGAGGTTGCCGAGATTGGTCAGCTTCGACTTGTCGAGCGGCAGGATCAGGCCGGCCTTGATCTGGCGCTCGAGGAAGTTGCCGGAGGGGACGACGATGTCGTAGCCGGAATTGCCGGCGAGGAGCTTCGCGTCGACGATCTCGTTATTGTCGTAGACGTCGTAGTTCACCTTGATGCCGGTTTCGGCTTCGAAATTGGCGATGGTGTCTTCGGCGATGTAATCGGACCAGTTGTAGATGTTGACGACATTGTCCTGAGCCAGGGACGGCGCTGCGACGAGCAGCGCTCCCAGGGCCACTGCGATTTTGGCGATGAGCATCGGTTTGTGCATGGTGGTCTCCTTGATCAGTACCGCGGGTGGCCAGCGGTTATTGCCTCATTGCCCGGACGCGTGCGGCGCCGGTTGACGGATCGTGGGCGCGTAGCCCGGCGAACAGCGATGTATCGGGTGCGTAGTGCTCGGGACGAAAATGTCGGGGAGCGGGTGAGCGGGAGGGTAGGCCAAGCAGCGCGGGTGTCGCGCCGGGAGAATTCGGGTTCGCAATGTGCCCGGAGCCGGGCGCCCATCGATCCGGCGGAGGCTCCGGATCAACAATAACCTTAAGCAGTGACGTGACCCTTCGCGACGAGCCTTCCAGCCGGCTGAAACCTAGTGGGAAATCTGACGCCGGGCAAGGGTTTTAGGGGGATTTGGCGGGGGTGTTGGCGGGAGGAATAACGGGACGCCGGTGGCTGTGGACCCCCACCCCTGTCCCCTCCCCCTAAACAAAGGAGAGGGAGACCAAGACACCGGCACCAGTGTGAGGTCTCCCTCCCCAATCTTAGGGGGAGGGGACAGGGGTGGGGGTCCACAGCCACCGGCCTCTCGGGAGTTGAACTCGCAACGATTTCGGTTCAAGTCAGGCAAAACCTCGTATCCGAAAGAGCAACCCTCGTGAGCCTCAAGAAGCATCTGTCGATCTCCCCCGCGGTCAAGAAGGCGCTCGACGCCGGCCAGCCGGTGGTGGCGCTCGAATCCACCATCATCACGCATGGCATGCCCTACCCGCAGAACCTCGAGATGGCGCAGAATGTCGAGGCGGTTATCGAAAAGCACGGCGCGGTGCCAGCGACCATCGCCATCATGGATGGCAAGTTCAAGGTCGGCGTCACGGCCAAGGATCTCGAACGGCTGGCGCAGACCGGTGGCAAGGCCGCCAAGGCGTCGCGGCGTGACGTAGCGGCGCTGCTCGCCTCTGGTGAAGTCGCCGGTACAACCGTTGCGACGACGATGATGGCGGCGGAAGCCGCCGGCATCCAGGTGTTCGCCACCGGCGGGATCGGCGGGGTGCATCGCGGCGCCGAGACGACTTTCGATATCTCGGCCGATCTCGAGGAACTGGGTCGCACCCAGGTGGCGGTGGTGTGCGCCGGGGCCAAGTCGATCCTCGATATCCCCAAGACGCTGGAAGTGCTGGAGAGCAAGGGCGTGCCGGTGCTGGGTTTCCAGACCGCGGATTTCCCGGCGTTCTGGGCCCGCCAGTCGGGCGGCAAGGTCGACCACCGGGTGGAGAGCGGCAAGGACGCGGCCAAGGTGATCGCGCTGCAGTTCGCGCTCGGGCTCGGTGGCGTGCTGGTCGCCAACCCGATCCCCGAGAGCGCGGCGCTCGACAAGGACATGATCGAGGGCCGGATCAACGAGGCAATCGAGGGGGCAGAGAAGGAAGGGGTGAGCCGCAAGGAGCTGACGCCGTTCCTGTTGAAGCGCATTTTCGAGCTCACCGACGGCAAGAGCCTCGTCGCCAATATCGCGCTGGTCGAGAACAACGCGCGCGTGGCGTCCGAGATCGCGGTGGCGCTGGCGAAACTCAATAAATGAGCGACAGCACCGGCCGGGTCATCGTCATCGGCGACGTGATGACCGACGTCATCGTGATCCCGGAAGGGCCGCTGGTGCGCGGCTCGGATCGGCGTGCGCAGATCACCCAGCGTCCGGGTGGCTCGGGCGCCAACCAGGCGGTATGGCTGGGGTCGATGGGCACCCCCGTCAGCTTCGTTGCCCGCGTCGGGGCGCGAGACAAGCCGCATCTCGAAGCGTATCTGCGCGGCTTCCATGTCGATCCGGTACTGATCGCCGATCCGGTGAAGCCATCCGGCATCCTGGTGGTCATCGTCGATGCCGGCGGCGAGCGGAGTTTCCTCACCGATCGCGGTGCGAACCTCGATCTGTCGCATTCGGATATGCCGGTGTGGCTGCTTGAGGAGACACGCTATGTGCTGGTTTCCGGCTATTCGCTGTTTGCGGAAAAGCCACGACACGCGGCGCGCTGGATGGCCGGCGAGGCGCAATCGCGCGGTATCCCGGTGGCGGTCGACGCGGCCTCGGTAGGGTTTGTCGAGGAGGTTGGGCCCCAGAAATTTCTCGAGTGGACCAAGGGGTTCTCGACACTGTTCGCCAATGCCGATGAGGCGGTGGCGCTGGCCGGCAGCGCCGATCTCGAGACGCAGATGCGGATGCTCGGGCCGAACTATGGCCGCGTGGTCATCAAGCTCGGCGCCGGTGGCGCTGCGGTCGGCGATGCCTCGGGCGTCAAGCTGAAGCTGCCGGCGCCGGCGGTGAAGGTGGTCGATACGACCGGAGCCGGCGACGCGTTCGCCGCGGCGTTCGTTTCGGCGGAGCTCAGGGGCGTCGATGTCGAGACATGCTTGCGGCGAGGGATCGAGGCGGGGTCGGCGGCGGTGACCAAGGTGGGCGGGCAGCCGGACTAGGGGTGTAAGGCGGCTTGTCGTGGGCTAAGCACTTCACTGCTTCACCAAAACTGTTCCAGCACCACCGATGTCATTCCTGCGAAGGCGGGAACCCAGTGGGATGCTTCGGCACCCGTTGAGGCTGAGATATCCCACTGGATCCCCGCCTTCGCGGGGATGACGCCGGTGGGGAACCGAGGTCGAGCCAGCCTCTATATGAGTGTGGCCTGGTCGTGAGACGCTCCATCTATCACTCCACCTCCATCCCACACCAGTCCAGCGGCTCCTGCTCATACGTGCCGCGCGTCCCCTCGATGTCGCCGAGTTCGGCGATCAGATGCGAGCGCACGTCGGCCACGGTGGCGTGCGGCGAGGTGAGGCCGCAGCCGCGGGCGAGCTGGTACTTGTCGTTGTCGATCGGCGCCACTTCCTTGCCGGCCTCGGTAATGCGTTTCAGCAGCCGTAGCAGGTGGCCATCGGGGGCGAAGTAGAGGCGGCCCTCGCGGGTGATCGCCGGGCCGATGGCGCCTTCAGCCATATTGGGCGAGGTCATCTCGGAGTAGAGGAAGGCGAGACTGCCGTCGGGGCGGAAGCACGAGGTGTCGGTCTGGGTGGCGATGGCATCGATCAGCCAGGTCTGCACCAGCACCGAGGCGGCATTGCCGCCGCCATCGTGGAACTCGAAATGGTCGGCATAGCCGCCATCGAAATTGCGGCGCCAGCCCGTCCAGTCGTTAGGCGCGGTCTCGAGCAACGCCGTGCAGGCGGCCCAGGCAGCGCGAACTTCGTCGATCGCCGGTTCGGCGGCGTGCGCCGTGGGAGCGACGAGCAGGGTCAGGGCGAAAAGCAGTCGGCGCATCAAGAGTCTCCGTTTGGCCGGAGGCTAGAGTATTTGCCAGGGAACTGCATCACGCGCGGTGTCATCCCCGCGAAAGCGGGGACCTCCGTTTGCGGTGGTGCCGCGGGCCAGAGAACAGAGGTTTCCGCTTTCGCGGGAATGACCCGGTGGTAGGTCTGAAGCCTGGATCACAGTCGTCCGGCCCGCATCATCACTCCTCGCGCAGGAAGCTTGCCGGGCGGGTGGAGAGCGCCGACCAGGTGGTGAGCATGCCGACGACGATGGCGAGCGCGATGGTGCCCACGGTGACCCAGACGAGCAGCGCCGGGTCGGCCCAGAAGTCGATCTCCAGCACGAACTCGACAAAGGCCCAGGTGCCGGCAAGGCCGAGCAAGGCTGCGAGCACCGCGGCGAGGAGGCCGAGCAGGCCATACTCGACGAGGTATGCACGAACCACGTCGCCGCGGGTGGCGCCGAGCACTTTCATCACCACCGCATCGGATTCGCGTTGCTTGCGGCCGGCCGCCATGGCGCCGGCGAGCACCAGCACGCCGCTGACCACGGCGAGGCCGCCGATCACCTCGACCGCGGTAGTGACGTTGGCGAGGATGGCGGCAAAGGTCTCGAGCGCCTCACCCACCGGCAGGAAAAGCAACTCGGGGAAGTCGGCGACGAGGCGCTGCTGCACCGCGACCTCCTCGCCGGGCACCGCCTTGAGCAGGCCGAGATAGCTGAGCGGAAAATCGGCGAAGGCGTTGGGCGACAGCACGAAGCCGAAGTTCACGCTGCCCGAGCGCCAGGCATAATCGCGGAAGCTGCCGATCCTGGCCTTCACCTCTTCGCCGAAGACGCGGAAGGTGAGGACATCACCGAGCTTGAGGCCGAGCGGCTCCTTGAGGCGCTGGAACACCGAAACTTCCGGCGTGCCGATGAAGCTGGGCGGCCACCAGCTGCCCTCGGTGATGGTCGATTGATCGGGCAGGGTGTCGGAGGCCGAGAGGGGGATTTCACCTTCGAGCACGAAGGCGAATTCGGCCGGCGGCTTGCGGTTGAGCTCGGCGATCGGGGTGTCGTTGATCGCCTCGATGGCGCCGGTGACCATCGGCAGCGAGGCGAAGCTTTCGACGGCTTTGTCGCCCACCGAAAACTCTTTCAGCGCGTCCACCTCGTCCTCGAACAGGTCCATGAAGACGAAGCTCGGGGCGTTGGGAATCGACTCGCGCGCGAGCTGGTGGCGCAGGTTCCCGTCGATCAGCGCAATAAGCAGCAGCAAAGCGAGGCCGAGCCCGAGCGACAGGATGACCACCGGGGCCGGGGCACCGGGGCGCCAGATCGATTTGATGGCATTGCGGAGTGCGGCGTTCCCGAGCGGCGGGAGCAGTTTCAGGCCACGCTGCAGCAAAAAGGCGGCCCCGCGCAGCACGAGAAAGGCGCCAAGCACGCCGATGGCGTACCACAGCACCAGCAAGGGACGACCGGTGGTAAAGGCGGCGAGGGCATAGATGCCGGCGGCGGCGAGGCCGAGCGGCAGCCACAGGCCGGGCTTCAGGATATCCCGCCAATCGAGCCCGCCTTCGACGGCCGAACCGGCGGAGCGGAACAGCAATGCCGGCTTCAGCTTTTCGGCACGCCGCAAAGGCAGGTAGCCGAAGGCGAAGCCGGTCAAAGCACCGAAGCCGGCGGCAGTCCACAGCGTCATCGGATCGACCACGGGCGGCAGCCCGAGGCCGAGCAGGCCGCCGAGGATCGGCAGCAGCACCATGGTGAGGAGCGTGCCGAGGGCGAGGCCGAGAATGATGCCGGCGAGGGTCAGCAGCATCACCTGGGTGAGGAAGTGAACGAGGATGCGCGGGCCGGTGGCGCCGAGCGCCTTCATGGTGGCGATGGAGCGCTGGCGTTCGGTGACATAGGCGGAAATGGCGTTGGAGACGCCGAGTCCACCGACCAGCAGCGAAGACAGCCCGACGATGGTGAGGAAGCGGGCGAACATATCGAAGAAGCGCGCCAGGTCGGCGGTCGCGTCCCTGGGGCCGGCGAGCTTCCAGCCGGCCTTGGGGAATCCGGTCTCGATCGACTGCATGGCCGTCTCGGGATCGGTGCCATTGAGCAGGATCTTGTAGCGGTAGCTGGCGAGGACACCTGGCGCGAGGATGCCGGTGGCGTTGAGCGCCTCGACCGACATCAGCGCGGGCAGGCCGAATTGCAGCCCGGCGGTGATGCGATCGGGCTCGGTGCCGATGATGCCGGTGAGGGTGAACGTGGCATCGCTGATGGTGAGCTGGTCGCCAAGCTGCAGGCCAAGGCGATCGAGCAGCAGCTGGTCGGCGAGAAGGCCGAAGCTGCCGTCGGCGCGGGTGGCGAGCAGCTCGGGGAGCGGGGCGTCGGCGCCGGTGACGGTGACGCTGCCGATCAGCGGGTAATTGGCATCGACGGCGCGGATGGCGAGGAAGCTGTTAAGGTCGCCGGCATCGCCGCGCCCCATCACCTCGATGACCTCGCCGAGCTTGCCGAGCCGCTCGAACGCCTGCCGCTCCTCGGGGTTGGCGGCGCGATAGGAGAGCTGGGCCTCGATATCGCCACCCAGGAGGGTGCGGGCGTCGCGCAGTAGCGCCGATTGCAGCGCCGCGCCGACCGAGCCGACCAAGGTGATGGTGCCGACGCCGAGCGCCAGGCAGGCGAGGAGGATGGTGAAGCGGCGGAGGTCGCCGCGCAGATCCTTCAACGCCACCCGCAGCCAGCCACGCAGGGTTGCCGCGGCAGCACTCACGCCGGCACCCGCTCGCTGAGATGGCCTTCGTTCATGCGCAGTTGGCGATCGGCCTTGTTGGCAAGCGATGGGTCGTGGGTGATCAACAGAATGGCGGCGCCGCGTTCGCGGGCGATGCCGAACATCAGCTCGATGACATGGGCGCCGGTTTCCTGGTCGAGGTTGCCGGTCGGTTCGTCCGCCAGCAGCAGTTTGGGGTTGCCGACAATGGCGCGAGCCAACCCGACACGTTGCTGCTCACCACCCGACAGCGCGCTGGGAAGATGGGTCAGGCGGCCGGCAAGGCCGACATCGCCCAGCGCCTTGGCGGCGCGGCTCTGGATCTCGGTCCAGGGTAGCGAGGGTTCGGCGATCTCGAGGGTGAGGGCGACATTCTCCAGCGCGGTGAGCGATGGGATGAGGTGGAAGTTCTGGAACAGGATGCCAAGCGCATTGCGCCGGAAGATGGCGAGCTGGTCTTCATTGAGCGTCGCGATATCGGTGCCGGCGACGGTGATGGCGCCCGAGCTCGCCTGCTCGAGTCCAGAGAGCACCATCAGCAGCGAAGTCTTGCCGCTGCCGGAGGGGCCGACGATGGCCGTCACCTCGCCGGGCTGCAGTGTGAGGTCGACATCCCTGAGAATGTGCAGCGAGGTGGCGCCGCTCTTTAGGTGCAGGTTGATGCCTTTGGCATCGACGACGGGAGCGGGCATGGGACGGCCGGTTTGCTGCGATCAGAAGCACATAGTGTGTCGCCGGTGCCATTCAATGGAAGGGTCCGGCGACATTAAATCGCGGCAGGAGGTTTTGGGTTCCGGTGGTGCCGTGAGTGTGAGGGTTGGGGCATTCCCTCAGATAGGCCGGTGCTTGCCGACCCCCACCCCTGTCCCCTCCCCGCAAGGGGGAGGGAGACGCAAACTGCGATGCCAGTGTTTTGGTCTCCCTCCCCCTTGCGGGGAGGGATCAAGGGTGGGGGTCCACACCCGCCGGCTCAGCGGAAGGCTCAATACTCCGTCATCGCCAGTAGGAACCACGCGGCGTGGGGGAGCCATTGTTCGCTCCAGCGCCAGGATTGGAACGGGTCTTCGGTTTCGCAGAAGCCGATATCGGTTTCGTCTGATAGCGACGAGGTGATGCCGTTGCAGATGCCGCCATCGGCATTGGGGAATTTGGCCGGTCCATAGATCGCCCAGTTGCGGCCAAATCCCTGCAACATCGAGGCGTGGTAGGGGTTGAGGCCGAGGATCCAGTCCAGCGCCCGCTGCGACTGGGTGCGGGCGAGCGCTGCGGTTTCGGCGTCGATATGCGGCATGGCGCGGCGCAGCGCATAGGCGAGGCTGGCGAGCCGGGCATTCTCGCCCTGCCACCAATAGCCGCTGTCATTGCCATGCGGGAAGAAGAACTGCGTGCCGACGGTGCCGTCGCTGCGCTTCACCAGTTGGCGTGGGTAGGCAAAGGGGTTTGCCACCTCGGCGGTGATGGCGGCGAGGTGGCGGACCACCTTGCCGAGTACGGCGGAGATGCGGGCTTTGTCGGCCTCGGGGGCAATGGCGAGATAATCCACCAGGGCGGCAATCGGCAGGCCCTCATCGGAGGCGTGGAAGAACGGGCGGGTGCCGTTGCCGGCGCGCCACCAGCCATCATAGCCGTAGCCGCCGGTCAGCCGGTCGAGCAGGCGGCGGGCGCGTTCGCCGGCTTTCACCAGGTATTCCGGCTTGCCGGTGGAGCGGCTGAGCTCGGTGGCGCCGAGCAGGGCGCAATAGTCGTCGATGATGTTCTCTTCGCCGTTGTCGAGATACTCGAGGTTGTGGACCTCGAGGTGGGCGAAAGCGCGCTCGGCGGTGGCGAGATAGTCGGCGGCGGTGAACTCGCCATCCGCTTTGAGTCGCGCGGCGCGGGCCAGTGCGGCGATGGCCATGCCGCCGCCCTGGCGGTAGCCGGCTTCCCAGCTGTCGTGCTTCAACCCCTTCTGGGTGGAGTAGGAGCAGATTTCGCGCTGCGCCGTGTCGCCTGACCAGCGATCGAACACCGTCATGTAGAACATGCCGGCGGGATCGCACATGCGGACCAGGAAATCGGCGCCCCACAGCGCCTCGGAGCGGAAGGCGGCATGCAGGGCCTTATCGATATGCGGGCAGATAGCGGCCTTCGACAGTGCCCACACCACCAGCGGGGTCTGCTGCGGGTTCATGAAATTGGCATAGCTCAGGTGGCTCAGGTATTTCGAGACGTCGCCAGAGGCATCGTACCAACCGCCGTGCACGTCGACACGGGCGTTGCGCTTGTTGCCGATGAACGGGATGGTGCGGTCGGCGCCGAGATAGGGCTCCTCGGTGCGCTGGCTCTGGAAGTAGCCCAGCAGTGCCGGAGCAAACCGGCCGGAGTAGAGCGCGTCGGCGATCTCGAACGGCTCCGAGACGAGGCGGACGCCGGTAGCATCGACCGCCTCGAGCAGGAAACGGCCGGTACCGCTGAAGGCGGTGAACTCTGCGGTCTGCCAGCGCTGGGTCTTCCAGTTGTCGACGCCCGTCGCGGGACCGGGCGTGGTTTCGAAGACCAACTCACCACTCTCGGCATCGCGCAGGCGCAGCGCCGTGAGATCGGGCCCGTCACCGAGCGCGAGGACGGCGAATTTCGGCCCGGCCGCCTCATAGCCGACCTGGTTGATGGCGATGGCGCGGCACGAAAACAGCGCAGGGTACTGGGCGTTGATCGCCAGGAGCTGGTTCATTGGAAGGTCCGGTCAGAGGGTGTGTCGACTCAGAGGTGGTGGCAGCGGGCGGTGTGGCCGTGGCCGACCATGGTGGGGGCGGGCATGGTGTCGCGGCAGATGTCGATCACCCGCGGGCAGCGCGGCGCGAACGGGCAGCCGCGGCTCTCCGCGGTCCATAGCGGGATATCGGCCGCGCGACGTGTCGCGGCGCCGGTGATCTTGTTCCTCGGGTTGGGCACCGCGGCGATCAGCAACTGGGTATAGGGGTGGCGCGGGTTGTCGGTGATGGCCTCGCTGGGGCCCTGCTCGACCAGGTGGCCGGCATACATCACCGCGGTTTCCTCGGCGAAGTAGCGGGCCGTGGCGATGTCGTGGGTGATGTAGAGCGCGGCGAGGTGCTTTTCGCGCTTCAGGTCCTCGAGCAGGTTGAGGATGCCGAGGCGGACCGAGACGTCGAGCATCGAGGTCGGCTCATCGGCCAATAGCACCGTGGGGTTCACCGACAGGGCGCGGGCGATGGCGACGCGCTGGCGCTGGCCGCCCGATAATTCGTGCGGACGGCGCTTCAGGAATTCAGCGGCCGGCACGAGCCCGACCTGGGTGAGCAGCGCCTCGCTTTCGGCGCGGATCTGCCGGCCGCTGAACTCGGGGCGGTGCAGGCGGAGCGGCCGTTCGAGGATGTAGCCAATGGTCTGGGTCGGGTTCAGCGAACCGAACGGATCCTGAAAGATCATCTGCACCTGGGCGCGATAGTCGGTGAGCGCCTTGCCGCTGAGCGTGCCGACATCGGCGCCACGGAAGCTGATCGCGCCGGCGGCCGGCTCATAGACGCGGGCCAGCATGCGGGCGCAGGTGGATTTGCCCGAGCCGGATTCGCCGACCAGCGCCAGGGCGCGGCCTGGAGTGAGCTTGAGCGAGATGCCCGACAGCGCGCGAAGCGTCGTGCGCTTGCCGACGAGCCCGCCAAGCACGAAGCGCATGTCGACATCGCGCATCTCGAGGATCGGCGCCTCGGTCATGACAGCAGATGACATGCGGCTTCTCCTCCCGTCGCGGGGGTGGGGCGAAGTTCGGGGGCAAGCCGCACGCAGACCGGAATGGCCTCGCCGCAACGCGGCGAAAAGCGACAGCCCTCGGGCAGGGCGCTGAGGCTGGGCGGCGCGCCGGCAATACCGTCGAGCCGGACACGTGGACCCGAGAGCGGCGGGAAGGAGCGGCCAAGCGCCCGCGTGTAGGGGTGCTGCGGGGCAGTGAGGATGGCGCTGGCCGGAGCCACTTCCACCAGTTCGCCGGCATACATCACGCCGATGCGGTCGCAGAACTCGATCATCAGCCCGAGATCGTGGGTGATGAACAGCACCGAAAAGCCGAACCGGGCCTTGAGCTCGCAGATCTGCTCGATGATGTCGCGCTGCACCACCACATCGAGCGCGGTGGTCGGCTCATCCATGATGATCAGCTTGGGCTCGAGCGCCAGCGCCATGGCGATGCAGATGCGCTGGCGCATGCCGCCCGAGAACTGGTGCGGATAATCGTCGAGGCGGCGCGGGCTGATGCCGACCAGCTCGAACAGTTCGGCGGCGCGGGCCAGGGTTTCGGCCCGGCTGGCCTTCGGCCGGTGCGCGAGGATGGCGTCCTCGATCTGCTCCGACACCTTGATCACCGGGTTCAGCGCGTTCATCGCCGACTGAAAGACGAAGCTCACTTCGCTCCAGCGATAGCGCCGCAGCCGCTCGGCGGAAAAGTTCAGCACGTCCTCGCCCATGAAGCGGCGGCGCCGCCCGAGACGAGGCCGGGCAGGCGGGTGAGCCGGGCCAGCGCGAAGGCGACGGTGGATTTGCCGCAGCCGCTTTCCCCGGCGAGCCCGAAGGCTTCGCCAGGGTGGATGTCGAAGTCGATGCCGTTGACGGCGCGCGACACGGTATTGGCACCGACATAGTCGACGGTGAGGTTGCGGACCTCGACGAGGGGTGGGGTCAGCATGAGGCACCTCGGCTCCAAAAGGCCCCCTCACCCGGCCCTCCGGGCCGACCTCTCCCCCAAGGGAGAGGTGGTGCAGCGGCACGATCTCGCCACACCGGCACCTCTCCCTTGGGGGAGAGGTCGCCGCGCAGCGGCGGGTGAGGGGGCCTTCTGCCCGCACTGGCCCTTTCGATCGCGTCAGACAAAGTCCACACTCCGGTTGCGGCGGCGCAGGAAGCGGCGGATGGGGCCGATGCGGCGGGTGGCGGCGAGCTGCGGGTTGGTGATCTCGTCGACGGCGAAGTTGACCATCACCAAAGCCGCGCCGGTGAGCATGATGGCGATGGCGGGCGGCCAGATCTCGAACCAGGCGCCGGTCTGCAGCGCCTGCGCCCGCATAGCCCAGTAGAGCATGGTGCCCCAGGTGACGGAGTTGGGGCTGCCCAGCCCGATGAACTCCAGCGCCGCCTCGGCGAGGATGCCGTAGATGGTGGCGAGGACGAACCCACCGACGACGAACGAGCTCATGTTGGGCAGGATCTCGCGCAGGATGATCCGCCACGTCTTTTCGCCCATCAGTTCGGCGGCGAGCACGAATTCTCGGCTCTTCAACGCCAGGGTCTGGGTGCGAATGGTGCGCGCGCTCCAGCCCCAGCCGGTCAAGGCAAGGACGAGGCCGATTACGGTCGGCGACGCCTCCTCGATAAAACTGGCGAGGACGATGATCAGCGGCAGCGCCGGCAGCACCAGCGAGACATTGACGAAAAAGGTCAGCACCTCGTCGATCTTGCCACCGAAGTAACCGGCGGAAATACCCATGGCGAGGCCGATCAGGGTGGCCGAGAGGCCAGCGACGAAGCCGACGGTGAGACTGGAGCGACTGCCTTCGAGCAGCTGGCTGAAATTGTCCTTGCCCTGCCGCGAGGTGCCGAGGAAGTGTTCGACCCCCGGCTGCACATGCGGTTTGCCGGCGCGACGGTAGGGGTCATAGGGGGTGATCAGCGGCGCCAGCAGCGCCAAGATCACGAAGATCGCGAGGATGGCGAGCCCGACCATTCCCTTCTTGTTGGTGACGAAGAGCTGGGCCCAGCCGGGAAGTCCGGCGAGGAGGCGCGAGCGCGGCTTGACGCCGAGTTCGGCCATCAGCTCGCGCTGCGTCGGGGCGGTGAGCTCGGCGCGCGGGGCGGCAGTCGTGAGGGCGGGGAGGATGTCGGTCATGGGGTGCGCTCCAACAGCCAAGCTGGTGCGAGGGGACCCCCACCCTTGATCCCTCCCCCTAAGAATGGGGAGGGAGACGATGGGCCCGCTTGCTCGGTGCGGGACGTTTTGAAGACTGATCGAGAGCGTCTCCCTCCCCCTTGCGGGGAGGGGACAGGGGTGGGGGACCACGCGCACCAGCCCATCATCATGCCCTCCCCGCCGAACGCAGGCGCGGATCGAGGATGACGTTCAGCACGTCGGAGGCGAGGTTGGCGAAGAGCACGCTCATGGTGAGCAGGATCAGCTGAGCCTGGATGAAGGAATAGTCGCGGGTCTGGATGGCGTTGAGAGTGAACTTGCCGAGGCCCGGATAGTTGAACACCACCTCGATGATGAAGGCGCCGCCCAGCACGAAGCCGATCGACAGCGCCAGCGAGGTGATCTGCGGCAGGATGGCGTTGCGCGCCACATAGCGGTTGCGGATGCGCCGGTCGGAGAGGCCTTTGGCCTTGGCAAGCAGCACGAAATCCTCGTTGAGCAGGTTTATCATGGTGTTGCGCATGCCCAGGTGCCAGGCGCCGAAACTGACGATGACGATCGAGGCGACCGGCAGCACGGCGTGCCAGGCGACGCTCAGCAGCGTTTCGAGGTTGAAGCCGGGGATGAGGTTCATCTCGTGGGCCCGGCCGAGCGGGAAGATCGGCCACTGCATGGTGAAGGCGTACCAGAGCAGCAGCGCCACCACGGCGGGAGTGAAGGCGTTGAGCATGACGTTGATCGGGGTGAAGAAGGTGTCGAAGAAGCCGCCGCGCCGCCACGCCGACCAGATGCCCATGGTAATGCCGATGCCGAAGGACAGCGCGGTGGCGGCGCCGACGAGGACCAGGGTCCAGCCGGCGGCGTAGAATAACAGGCTCGCCGTCGGCTCGGGAAAGTTGACGGTCGAGATGCCGAAATCGAAATGCGCGAGGCGCCAGAGATAGTTAAGGTACTGGTCCCACAGCGAGCCCGAAAAGCCATAGGTCTTGCGGATGGCGTCGATCTGGTCGGGCCGGAGCTTGCCGCGCAGCGACAAAAGGATACGGGTCGCCGGATCCCCCGGCATCAGCCGCGGGATCAGGAAGTTGAGGGTGATCGCGACGAAGAACGCCGCGAAATAGAAGCCCAGTCTGCGTAGAAGGAATGCCATTCGCTGTCCTTGTGCCCCGGGTTCACCTCTCCCTCGGGGGCGCTCTTGCGCTCCCCTAGGAGGGGAGAGGTCGGCGCGCAGCGCCGGGTGAGGGGTTCAGAGGTGCGGCCCGGCTCTCTGGTTCAGCATCGCACGGTGGCGTGCTGTGACCCAGAGCGTGCGGAAAGGCTGCACCCCTCACCCCAGCTTCGCTAACTCGCGTCGCTCGAAGCTTCGCTTGCCCTCTCCCCCGGGGGCGCTCTTGCGCTCCCCTTGGAGGGGCGAGGGGACGCAGATGGATGGCTCGGTGACGGCCTAGCCATCAGGCCGCCTTACTTCGCCACCGGCGTCAGGCTCAGCAGCACCTTGACGCGTTCGTGGATGCCGGCGGGGTTGTTGGGGCGGGCCCAGGCGTTGGACTCGTCCGGCCAGCCGGTGAAGTTGCGGGTCGAATACTCGTACCAGGCGGGGTTCGAGAACAGCGTGATGACGGGCAGGTTTTCGGCCACCTGGGTCATCACCGAGGTGATCTTTGCCTTCTGCACCGCGACGTCGGCAGTGGCGCTGATGGCGGCGAGATCGGCCTCGATCCCCGGGATCTTCATCTGGTGCATGGCCTGCTCGTTGAGCGTGCCTGGCACCATCGAACGCGGGTTGAACATCGAATAATAGGTGAACCAGGGGGTCGAGCTCAGGTTGGTCCACATGATGTAGACGTCGAAATTGCCGGTCGGGATGTTGTCGAACCAGGCGCCTTCCTCGGGCGTCTCCATCTCGCCGTTGATGCCGATGTCCTGGAGGTTTTCCGAGACCGTCTGCAGGGTGTTCACCCAGTCGTCCCAGCCGGCCGGCACCGCCATCTTGAAGGCAATCGGGGTGCCGTCGGGGTTGTCGCGCCAGCCGTCGCCATCCTTGTCGACGAAGCCGGCGTCATCGAGCACTTTCTTGGCCGCCTCGGGGTCGTACTGCATGAGGTACTGGTAGGGCGCCAGTGCCGCGGTATCGATCCAATCCTTGTAGAACATGCCTTCGCCGATCGGGTACTCGGCCGGGGTGGTGAGCCCGAAAGTGGCGATATCGACCAGGGTGCCGCGGTCGATGGCCATCGACATGGCCTTGCGGAATTCCAGGTTGTCGAACGGCGCCTTGGTGGTGTTGAGCTGCAGGTTGGTGCCGGCATCGGGCGGCAGCCAGTAGTGGTTGTCGGGGCTCTTGGACGCATAGGTGATCTCGGGATCGGTGATGCCGTCGGTGGCCCAGTCGAGATCGCCATTGGTGATGGCAGCGATGACCTGCAGGTTGTCGGAAAGCTGCGGGTACTCGATGCAGTCGATCTTTACTTCTGCCGCTTCGCGATAGAGCGGGTTCTTGCAGAGCTTGAAGGCATTGCGCGAGAAGTCGCGTACCTCGGTGAAGGGACCGGTCGCCACCACCTTGGGGTTGGCGTAGTTCACCGGATCCGGGATGTCTTTCCAGATGTGCTCGGGCAGCGGGAAGACCGGGCCGATATTGAGCCGCGCCAGCGAGTCGGCGGTCTTGAGGTCGAAGCGCACGGTCAAGTCATCGATCGCCACCACGTCGACGATCGAGCCGGTACCTTTATCGGCGCTGTAGATGTCGTAGCCGACCGGGAAATCGAGATGCGCCTTGGCGTAGTTGAAGGTGAAGACCACGTCGGCAGCGGTGAACGGCTCACCGTCGGACCACTTGACGCCCTCACGCAGGTGGTAGGTGACGCTCTTCAGGTCGGCGCCCACTTCGTAAGAGGTGGCGAGGGCCGGGAAATCATTGTCCGGGTGCCAGACGTTGTCGATCCACAGCGGCTCATAGGCGAAATCCTGCACATAGGCGTGCGGACCGGTGAGGTTGTAGGGGTTGTAGTTTTCGACATGTGCGTCGGTGTGAACCGGAGCGATGCGGATGATCACTTCGGCTTCGGCCGTCGTCGCGATGGCAGCGGCAGTGAGCGCGGTGGTGGCGAGAAGGGTCAGTAAACGCAGTCGGTGCATGGCTTTGTCTCTCCTGTGAGATCGATCCCATATCGATCAGCCGTGTGCAGTCGAAGAAGCTCCTGAGGCGCAGTTCCTGTGTGTCGCGAGATCCTGATCTCGCTCGGGTCAGCTTGCAGTCAGCGCCGGCGCAGCAGTGCGGGACGTCGGCGAGAGGCTCCGGACCGGGCCGACGCTCTGGCGCATGATCAGCTCGGTGGGGATGGTGATGAGCGGTGTGGCCACGGGTTCGCCATCGAGGATGGAGAGCAACAGGCGGGTCGCGACCCGCCCGGCCTCGTCGACCGGCTGGCGCACCGTAGTCAGCCCCGGGGTCAGGTGGCGGGCGTGGAAATTGTCGTCGAAGCCGAGCAGCGAGATGTCCTCGGGGACGCGCTTGCCGGCCGCTTTCAGTGCCAGCAGAGCCCCGGCTGCGACGTCGTCGTCGCCGGCAAAAATCGCTGTGGTCTCGGGGCGTTCGAGCAGCAGGCGCGCCGTTGCCGCCTGGCCGAAGGTTTCGGAGAAGCTGCCATGTTCGACATAGATATCGTCGCGGGAGAGGCCGAACCCGGCCAGCGCCGCGTCGATGCCTGTGAGGCGCTCGTAGGTATCGCGATAGATGGTGCCGCCCGAGAGATAGGCGATCTGCCGGTGCCCGGCCTCGAGCAGCAGACGCATACCGGCCTCGGCGCCGGTGGCATTGTCGATGGTGACGCGGGCCCGGGCCGGCGGGCACTCGTTGCCGCCGACGGTGACCACCGGGGTCCTGGAGCGGGCGACGATGTCGAGCACGTCGTCGCGCAGGGGATTCTCGAGGTAGAGAATCAGCCCGTCGCAGGCGCGATCGAGCAGCTCGATGATGGCGTGCGCTTCCTCATCGCGATCGGCATAGCCCGAGGCGACGATGATGCTCTTGCCGGCGCCGCGCGCCGTTTCCTGCATGCCGCCGATCATCTGGGCGTAGAACGGGCTCGAGACGTTGACGACCACCCCGCCGATGATGTCGGATCGGTTGGAGCGAAGGCCGCGCGCCATGGTATTGGGTCGATAGCCGAGTTCCTGGATGGCCGCTTCGACGGCCTTCCGGGCTTCGTCCGAAACGTAGCCATTGCCCGCGATCAGCCGTGAAACGGTGGATCGGGAAACGCCAGCCTTTTTCGAGACGTCGGTAATCGTCGCCATGGGAACTCGACATGAGATCGATCCCACATATGAGCGCGACGACGATGAGGTTGTCAACGGGGGAATGCGATGGCGGAGTTCCAGGTACGGCCGCTCGACGCGAGCACCTGGCCGGGTTTTGCGGCGCTGGTCGAGCGCAACAACGGCGTGTGGGGCGGTTGCTGGTGCATGTCGTTCCACCCCGAGGGCGTCGGCAAGGGCCGGGCGCCGGAGCAAAATCGCGCCGACAAAGAGGCTCGCGTAGAGCGTGGCGAGGCGCACGCCGCATTGGTGTTCGACGGCGAGACCTGCGTCGCCTGGTGCCAGTTCGGCTCGCCCGCCGAACTGCCGCGCATCAAGGCGCGGCGGGCCTATGAGGCGGAGCCGCCGCCGAGGGCGGATTGGCGCATCACCTGCCTGTTCGTCGACAAGACGCAGCGCCGGCGCGGGGTCGCCGCCGCGGCGCTGGCCGGTGCGTTGAACGAGATCGCCCGGCTGGGCGGCGGGCTGGTGGAAAGCTTTCCCGAGGACACCGAAGGCCGCGCGGTGTCAGCGTCGTTTCTCCACAATGGTAGCCTCGCGATGTTCGAAAAGGCCGGATTCACGCGGCAGCGACGGCTGGGCAAAGACCGCTGGCTGGCAACGGCGGTGGTCAAGCCCTGACGTCCGGCGCGGCTCTACGCTTACCCGCTCAGCTGGAACGTAGGGACAAGGGACGCAGGGTCGGCAGATCGTGCGACCGGCACCAGTCGCCCAGCATGTCGTTGACCAAAGCGGGGTATTCGAGCGGGGCGCAATGGCCACATTGCTCCACCATGACGAAGCGCGAGCCCGGCACAGCGGCGTGGATCTCGCGGGCGCACTCGGGCGGGGTGACCGTGTCGCTGTCGCCCACCAGCACCAGGGTCGGGCAGTCGATCAGCCGCAGCAGCGGCCGCGCGTCCGGGCGATTAATGATCGCCTGCTGCTGGCCGCGATAGGCCTCGAAACCCAGCTCCACCGAGGCATCGCGCAACCCAGCCCGGATGTCGGGGTCGAGCGCCTCGAAATCGAGGCAGGCCTGCGACATCGTCCTGGGGTTGGCCACCGCCATGCCCTCGCGCTCCGCCAGCTCCAGGATCTCGATGCGCCGCGCCGTGCTGGCCGGATCTTCCGGCCGCGCCGAGGTCGAGATCAGTGTCAGGCTCAGCATGCGGCCGGCGAGTTGCGGCAGCAGCTGGAAGGCGATGTAGCCGCCCATCGACCAGGCCGCCAGGTGAAAGCGCGGCGGCAACTGCTCCAGCACGCGCTCGGCCATGGCGGCGATGCTGTCGCAATGCTGGTGCCGCTGCGGCACGATAACGGGCCGGAGGCTCTCGAAGTAACGGGTCTGGTTGACCCAGGACCGATGGTCGGACTGCAGCCCGGGGAGAAGAACGAGCGGCTCAGGCATGGACGACCTCTGGTGCGTCTGTCGGCAGGTGGAGCGTCTGGGCGTGATGGCAGGCGACGCTGCGGCCGCCGACCTCGCGCAACGCCGGTGCTGCTTCAGCGCAGAGCGCGGTGGCGTGGGCGCAGCGGGTGCGGAAATGGCAGCCGGAGGGCGGCGACAGCGGGCTGGGCATTTCGCCGGACGGCGCCGTCCGCCTGCCGCGGGCGGCGGGCGTCGGCGTCGGCACGGCCGCCAGCAGGGTGCGAGTGTAGGGATGGAGGGGGCGGGAGAATACCGTCTCGGTATCGCCCAACTCGACGATGCGACCCAGATACATCACCGCCACCCGATCGGCGACATGGGCGATCACCGACATGTCGTGCGACACGAAAATCAGCGTCAGGCCCAGCTCTGCCTGCAGGCGGATGATCAGGTTGAGAATCTGCGCCTGGATCGAAACGTCGAGCGCCGACACCGCCTCGTCGGCCACGATCAGGCGCGGGTTCAGCGCAATGGCGCGGGCAATGCCGATGCGCTGGCACTGGCCGCCGGACAGTTCATGCGGAAAGCGGTCAAGCAGATGGGCACCAAGCCCCACCTGCCGGGCCAGCTCTTCCACCCGCGCCGCGACCTCCGCGGCCGTCCCCATGCCATAGTTGTGCAGCGCCTCGGCGATGATGGCGCGCGCCTTCATGCGTGGGTTCAGCGAGGCGTAAGGGTCCTGGAACACCATCTGGAAATCGCGGCGGGCTCGCTTCAGTGCCGATTTGCCCAGCGTGGCGAGGTCTATGCCGTCGAGCGAGACGCTGCCCTGGCTCGGCGCTTCCAACTGCATGATGAGGCGGGCGAGCGAAGACTTGCCGCAGCCACTTTCACCGACAAGGCCCAGCGTCTCGCCTTTTGCCACCTCGAGCGAGACGTCATCGACGGCACGCAGCGTGCGGCGGGGCTGAAACGGGCCGCGCCGGGCCAGCAGGTAGTCCTTGCCGACATGGCTGAGGCTCAGCAACGCGCTCATCTCCAGCTCCTCACGATGTCGTTCTCGCGCATGGCGTCGAATACCGCCGCCTCGCGGACGCAGGCCGAGCGATGACCGGCCTCCACCTGGCGAGACGGTGGCAGCGGTGCGCCGCAGGCGGCTTCGGCAAAGCCGCAGCGCGGCGCGAACAGGCAACCGGCAATCTGCCGGTCGAGCCTCGGGACCGTGCCGGCGATCTCGGTCAGCCGACTGCGGCGGCCATTGCCGTGGCCGGGCAGCGAGCGGAGCAGGGCGGCGGTGTAACCGTGCGACGGCCGGGCGAAGATGCGCTCCACCGCGCCCTCCTCGACGATGCGGCCGGCATACATCACCATCATCCGATCGGCGGTCGCTGCCACGACGCCGAGATCGTGGGTGATCAGCAGCACGCTCATCCCCAGTTCGGCCTTGAGGTCGGCGATGAGCTCGAGGATCTGTGCCTGCACCGTGACGTCGAGCGCCGTGGTCGGCTCGTCGGCGATCAGCAGTTCGGGGTTACAGACCAGCGCCATGGCGATCATCACGCGTTGCCGCTGGCCGCCCGACAGTTCGTGCGGGTAGGAACTCAGCCGGTTGCCGGCGTCGGGAATCCGCACCAGGTCAAGCATCTGGCGGGCCCGCTGCAACGCTGCGGCATGGCTCAGCTGCTTGTGCCGCCGCACCGCTTCGGCAATCTGCATGCCGATAGTATGGACCGGGTTGAGCGAAGTCATCGGGTCCTGGAACACCATACCGATGCGGTTGCCGCGGATCTGCTGTAGCTGCCGTTCCGGCAAGCCGAAAAGCTCGGTCCCGGCCATGCGGATGCGGCCCGAGGTGATGCGGGCGCTGGCTTTGGGCAGCAGCCCCATCATGGCCATGGCGGTGACGCTCTTGCCGCAGCCGCTTTCGCCCACCAGGCTCAGCGTCTCGCCACGCGCCACCGAGAACGACACATTGTCGAGGGCGTAGATGCGCTGCTCGCCGCTCAGGAACTCGAGGCTCAGGTTCTCGACGTCGATCACGTTGCTCACAGGCCCGACCTCCGCGATTTGCGCGGGTCGAGTGCGTCGCTCAGGCGGTCGCCGAGGATGTTGACCGCCAGCACCAGCAACGACAGCAGCAGGCCGGGATAGAGCATCAGCACCGGGTGAATGCGGAACTGCTGGCGCGCATCGGCCATCATGCCGCCCCAGCTCGGCACCTCGGGCGACAGCCCGACGCCGAGGAAGCTGAGCACGGCCGAGGCGATGATCGCCGAGGCACAGGCATAGGTCGCCTGCACCAGCACCGGCCCCAGCGTGTTGGGCAGGATATGGCGCCAGACCAGCGGCAGGCCGGAGGTGCCGATCGAAATGGCGGCGGTGACGTGCAGTTGCTGCCGCACCCCCAGCACTACCGATCGCACCAGCCGCACCATGCGGGGCACCTCGGGAATAGTGATGGCGATGATCACCGTCACGAGCCCCGCATTCATCAGCGAGGCGAAGGCGATGGCGAGGAGGACGGCAGGGATCGCCATCATCGCATCGGTGAGGCGCATCACGATGGCGCCGCCGATCTGGCTCAACCCCGAATAGATGCCGATCGAGACCCCGAGGATGGTGACGAGGATGGCGACCGAGAAGCCGACCAGCATCGACACGCGCGTGCCGTAGATGGCGCGGGCATAGACGTCGCGGCCGAGATGGTCGCGACCCCAGATCGCGGTGTCGCTGGGTGGTTTCAGGCGCTGTGCCGGGTCGATCTTGATGGGATCGCCAGCGAGCAACGGAGCGAAGATGGCAATCAGCACAAAGCCGAGCAGCAGCGCGCAGCAGATCACCGTCGCGGGGTTAAGGCGGGCATAGTGCAGTGCGCGCGACAGGGGCGTGGGGGCCGGGTGGGCGGTATCGGCGAGGCTCATTCCCCTAGCCCCGCACGCGTGGGTCGAGCAGGGCGTAGCTCATATCGACCAGGATGTTGATGACGATCAGCACGGCAGCAAAGAACAGGATCACCCCCTGGACGATCGGATAGTCGCGCCGGGTGATGGCATCGACGGTGAGGCGTCCGATGCCGGGAATGTTGAACACCGATTCCGTCACCACCACGCCACCGACCAGGGTGGCGATGCCGATGCCGATCACCGTCACCACCGGAATGCCGGCGTTCTTCAGGGCATGGACGATCAGGATGCGCAGCATCGGCAAGCCCTTGGCCCGGGCGGTGCGGATGTGGTTCTCGGTTAGTACCTCGAGCATGGCGGCGCGGGTCACCCGCGCGATCAGCGCGGCAAACACCATGGCCAGCGCCACCGCCGGCAGCAGCACGCTGCGCAAGGTGTCGAGCGGCCCGTCGGCCAGCGGGCTGTAGCCCTGCACCGGAAACCATTTGAGGTTCACCGAGAACACATAGGCGAGCAGGTAGCCGATGACGAAGACCGGCACGGAAAAGCCGAGCACCGCAAAGCCCATGATGGCGCGGTCGATCCAGCTGTTGGCCTTCCAGGCGGCGATGACGCCGAGCGGCACGGCCAGCAGCACGGTGATGATGATGGTGACCGCCGCGAGCACGAAAGTCGGTTCGATGCGCTGGGCGATCAGCCTCGTCACCGGCTGGCCGGAATAGATCGAGGTGCCGAGGTCGAGCTGCAGCGCGTTGCCGGCCCAGATGGCAAAGCGCGTCGGCAGCGGTTCGTTGAGGTGCAGGCGCTCGCGGATCTGCTCCACCTGCGCCGGGGTGGCGTTGTCGCCGGCAATCAGCAGGGCCGGATCGCCCGGCGTCAGGTTGACCAGCGAAAAGATGAAGATGGCGACCAGCAGCAGAATGGGGATGGCCGAGAGCACCCGGCCAGCAAGATAGGCGAACACGAACGACCTCCCTGGCAGGCGCCGCCCGGAACCCGTCCGGGCGGCGCAGAAAGCCAGCTTACTGCTTGCGGCTCACATTCCAGAAGAACGGCACCGGGCTGTCGATGAAGCCTTCGAGGTTGGAGGCGACGCCCTGGGCGAGCGAGGCCTGCCCGAGCGGCACAAACGGCACGAGGTCATAGGCGATGGTCTGCATCTGATCGGCCAGTGCCTTCTGCTCGACCGGATCGGAGGTTTCGGCGAACTTTGTACGCAGCGCGCGCAGTTCGGCGGAATCGGCCCAACCGAACCAGCCGTCGATGCCGGCGCCGGCGACGTAGACATTGGTCATCGGGTTGGATTGGTCGACATAGCCCCAGCCGGTGAAGAAGACGTTCCAGCCGCCATCGGCGACGGGCTCCTTGCTGGCGCGGCGGGTCGAGACCGAAGCCCAGTCGGTCATCTGCTCGTCCACCACGAAGCCGGCTTCCTCGAGCATAGGCTTCAATACCGAATAGGCATGATCGTGGAACGGGATATCGGTGACGTGCGGCAGGAACACCGGCGTGCCGTCATAGCCGGCCTCGGCCAGCAGGGCCTTCGCCTTGGCCGGGTCGCGGGTCATGATGCGGTCGGTGTTGACCGTGCTTTCGTAGGGCGAGCCGCAGAAGAAGATGGCGACGCAGATCTGGTAGAGCTGGGTCTGCTCGCCGAAGATCGCCTGCATGAACGGCGTCGGTTCGAGCGCCCATTGCAGCGCTTCGCGTACCCTGGGGTTATCGAAGGGCGGGTTCAGGTGGTTGACCACCAGTTGCAGGCTGTTGCCGCCCTGCGGATTGGCGAAGACATGGGCGGATTCGCTGCCCTCGAACAGCGGGATCAGGTCGGCGGCGACGTCTTCGATCCAGTCGATTTCGCCATTGAGCAAGGCGTCCACGGCCTGTGACGAATCCGGGATATAGCGGATCTCGATGCGATCGAATTTGGCGACCTTGCCACCGGCCGCCATGCTGGCGGGCTCGGAGCGGGGCAGGTAATCGGCGAACTTCTCGTAGACCGCGACGCTGCCCGGTACCCATTCCTCTGCAACCATGCGGTAGGGCCCCGAGCCGATGGCTTCGGTCACCGGCGTGGTCGGATCGCTGGCGGCAAGGCGGGCCGGCATGATGAACGGCACGTTGGACGAGATCTTGCCCAGCGCCGGCAGCACCTGGGCCCAGGGCTCCTGCATCTTGAGCACGATGGTCCTGTCGTCGGTGGCGGTCAGCGACTCGTGCTTGGCGAACAGGATCTTGCCCAGCCCGTCGACCTTGCCCCAGCGCTCGAGCGAAGCCACGGCGTCGGCGGCGGTGACGGCGGCGCCGTCGTGGAACTTCAGCCCATCGCGCAGGGTGATGGTGTAGGTCAGCTGGTCGTCCGAGATGGCGACGCCCTCAGCCATCTGTGGCTGCACCTTGAAATCGGCGTCGAGCGCGAACAGCGTGTCGTAGATCAGGTAGGCGCTGTTGCGGATGGTGAAATTGGTCGTGGCGATCGGGTCGACCGAGTTGATGTCGCCATTCATGCGCAGTCGCAGCACCTCCGCGGCGGTTGCGCCGAAGGTGCTTGCCATCAGCATGGCGGCAAGGCCGGCCAGGGCCAGTAATTTCAGTTTCATGAACTTCCCTCCCCACCGCCTGGTTCGGCGGCACAAAACGTTACGCTAACCCCGCATCGCTTCCGATGATTTGATCAACGGAATGTCAATTCTGTTTACGCGTAACGTTTTGTGTTTAGCCGCGCTGCAACGGATGCGCAAGTCCCCTTAGGTCGTATGCGACCCCTGCGCGGTGAGGAATTGGGCGAATCCTGGGAGCAGAATGGCCGTCCGGCGTTGACGTAACGTTTTGTGTGGGGTTGAAGGACAAGAGGTTCGGAGTCCCGCATGCCCACAATTCGCGACGTCGCGCGCATCGCCAATGTGTCGATCACCACGGTGTCGGCGACGCTCAACGGCACGGCGCCGGTCAGCGAGGAGCTCAAAGCGCGGGTCTGGGCGGCGGTGGAGGAGGCGGGCTATCATCCCGATCCGGTGGCGCGAAATCTCCGAAGAGGCGTCTCCGATACCGTAGGCCTGATCGTGCCCGATATCGCCACGCCGTGGGCGGCGCATCTCGCCAAGGCGATGCAGTCGGCTTTGTCGGGCCGTGGCTACAACATGCTGTTCGCCAGCAACGAGGATGATCCGGAGCGCGAATTCCGCGAGATCGAGCTGTTCTCGGCCCACCGGGTCGCCGGCCTGATCGTCGCCCCGACCAGCCATGGCCCGGACTATGCGACGCGGCTCGCCGCGGCGATCCGCACCCCGGCTGTGCTGGTCGACCGCGTCATTGCAGGCAGCCGCTTCGACGCGGTGGTCGACGACAACCATTTGGGGGCCCAGCTCGTCACCCGGCACCTGTTGACGCTGGGGCATCGCGACATCGCGTTTCTCGTCGGGCGGCCGGGCATTTCGCCGTCGGATGAGCGCTTCGAAGGGTTTTGCGAGACCATGGCGGCTGCCGGTGTCCCGGTCCGCGAAGATCTGGTGCGGCGCTCCTGCTACAAGTTCGATCATGCCTTCACGGCGGTGCAGCAGCTGATGAATATCGGCGCGCCACCTACGGCGATCGCCTGCATCAACATCGCCCAGCTGCTCGGCACCATGGCCGGCCTCAAGAATATCGGGCTGAGGGTACCGCACGACGTTTCGGTGATCAGCTTCGACGGCTTCCATCCGGCCGAAGGCTGGGCGCCGAGCATCACCTCACTGCATCAGGACATCGCCACTATCAGCGCCCGCGCCTCCGAGCGCCTGCTGGCGCGGATCGCCGGGGACGATGCAGCGCCGGAGGTGATCCGCATCCCGCCGCGTCTGCAGATCCGCGAGTCGTGCGTGGCGGTTTAGGGGGGCGGGCCAAGCGTTGCGCTAGCTCCAACCGGAGGCAGCAGCACGCGAGCCAACGAAGTGGCACGATACATCGCTGATGTCAGCCAGATCGCACGATCGGTTCACGCGCCGAACGGCATCGGCTGGGGCCGCTAGAGGATCTTGCACAGAGGATGCCATCTAGGCTACGAGACGCGAAATGGCTAACTAGGCGTTAACCACATGAGGCGATTATCGGCAGCGAGAACGCCGTAGGAACAAATTTCACGTGAGGTACTAGTCTACGGTACCGAATGACACTACGTTCGCATGGTGCTTCGGGCACGAGGCACAGCTTCAAGATATCGACGACGCGGCAACACAGTGCCGCAGGTAACGTTCACCGTCGAGGTGAGCGTTAGAAGACTTTACGCCGTGGGAGACAAATATGGCCGACCGTAAACAGTTCCTTGGAGACGCGCCAGCTGACGCTGAGCTAATGGAACTCATCAACACGACCAGGCTAACTCCGGTTAGCGAGGAAGATTTGCGCGAACAGCGCATCAGCTTTGCGTACGGCAACGCTATGGAGAATGAGGACATCACCAAAGACAGTGTCCGGCAGACTTCCATGCATATTCGCCTGGTTGAGTAAGAGAAGGGCCCTGAGGGGCCCTTTTTCGTGGAGGGGGCATGTCAGTACGAGAAGCGGATAACCCTGCGCTTTTTAAGCGCATCCAAGAGCAGAACTTGCTTCGGCAGTACGACCTGCTCACCAACTGCATCGAAATCGGCCTGACCAAAGGGATCGAGGCTTTCGATAAATATACGCTCTGGTCCCTTAACGCCGCGGCTGTAGCCAACATCGCACAGCACGGTGGCCGGTTTCGGCATGACCCAATTTACGTGGGCAATCACATCCCTCCGCACTTCAAGAACGTGGCCGACGAAGTCGATCGGTGCCTCTCGATGATCCATGAAAATTGGACCATAGTGAAAAGCCCGACCATCCTTGCCGCGTACGTGCTCTGGCGGCTTAACTGGATACACCCTTTCGTAGAGGGAAACGGGCGGACCGCTCGCGCTGCCTGCTACTACCTCCTTTGCATGAAGTATGGTGCGCTGATTCCGGGAAAGAAGATCGTGCCCGAGCGGATCCGAGAAAGCCGGCCGCCATACTACGCTGCGCTAAAGACGGCTGACGGCCATTGGGAGCAGGGACACTTCGACGTTTCTGAGCTCGCCAAGTACCTAGAGGGCCTCCTAAAAGCGCAGCTGTCGGAGGCGTGATCGCATCGGGCGCATCCTGGCTAACCGTCAGATTGCTAGCTAACATGGCAGCTAGGCCATTGCACTGCCTCACGCAGAGGATCGAAGTGGTGGAGCTGAGCGGAATCGAACCGCTGGCCTCATCATTGCGAACGATGCGCTCTCCCAACTGAGCTACAGCCCCGCTTCGATGGCGCGCTTATTAGCCAATCCCGGCGCCGAGGACCAGTCCTTTTTTCAGGCGACCAGACGCTGGTCGACGAGGCTGCGGGCGGTGGCTACGGCGGCGTCGGGGCCGGGGATGGTGGGGCGGGCCAGCAGCAGGCGGCCGCTATTGCCGTCGACGCGCCTGACATGGCCGAGTTCGGCGGTGTTGGAGCCGATCTGCGGGTCGAACAGCCCGATCAGCCGGACGACCCAGTTGGGCATTTCGAAGCGCGGGACCTTGGCAGCGATTTCCGGCAGGGCGGCGCGAAGCGCTGCGCCGACCTCGAACAGGCTCATCTCGCGGTCGGCGAGGATGTGGCGTTTGCCACCCGCGGTCGGCGCGGTCATGGCGGCGACCTGGGCGGCAGCGACGTCGCGGACATCGATGATGGAGAAACTCATCTTCGGCGCAGCGGGGATGGAGCCGTTGAGCAGGCGCTGCACCAGAAGCCCAAAGGTGCCGACGTCTTCGTCGAGCAGCGGGCCGAGGATGGCGCCGGGATTGATGGTGGCGAGGCGGTCATGCGCGCCGAACCGGTCGGCGACGGCCCAGGCCTCGCGTTCGGCGCGGAGCTTGGATTCGGCATAGGCGCTGACCTTGGGGCTATCGGTATTGGTCCAGTCGGCGGTGGTGAAGGTGCGGCTGTAGTCGTCGTGGCCATAGGCGATGGCGGCGATCGAGGAGGTGACGACGACGCGCTCGACCCCGGCAGTAAAGGCGGCGCTGACGGCGCGATGGGTGCCTTCGACGGCCGGGCGGATCAGCTCGTTCCTGTCCCTGGGCATTTCAAGGACGAACGGCGAGGCGACGTGCTGCAGGTAGCGCACGCCGGACATGGCTTCGGCCCAGCCTTTGTCGGCGAGAAGGTCGAGGGCGACGAACTCCAGCCGCGCGGTGTCGGCGCCATGGGCGGCGAGGGTTTTCCTCACCTTTTCGGCGCGCGCGAGGCTGCGCAGCGAGCCGCGGACGGTGTAGCCTTGCGCGAGCAATTGCAGAGCGACGTGGCCGCCCACAAAGCCGGAAATGCCGGTGACGAGGACGCGGTCAGGTTGGTCGGACATTTGGGGTATCCCTCCGTTGAACTGAACGATATGTACAAATATCGTTCAGTTCGTTCAAGGTAGAGACAAGGAAAATCGGCGTGGCGGAGATCGACAGGCGGGAGCAGATCCTTTCGGCGGCGCGGCGGCTGATCCTCAGGCAAGGGTTGCGCGCCACTTCGATGGAGGCGATCGCGGCCGAGGCGCGGGTGGCCAAACCGACGCTCTACAAGTATTTCGGCGACAAGAACGCGGTGTTCGAGGCGATCGTCACCGAGTTGATGCTGGAGTTGCACGAACGGTTCGTGACGGCGCTCCACGGCGAGGGGACTGTGGTCGTCCGGCTGGCGGCGGCGCTGTCAGCCAAATACGCGGCGATCGATCGGCTGCTGGGGGAATCGCCACATGCCGACGAGCTCTATGACGAGCACGAGAAGGTGCGGCCCGAGGTGCGGGCGACCGAGGAGGCGATCGACGCGATGGTGGCCGAGGAGCTCGCGGAGGCGGGCGCAGGGCAGCCCGAACTGCTGACCCGGCTGCTGCTCGATGCGGCCTGGGGAATCAAGCGCAAGGCGCGGGGTGCAGTGGAAGTCGGGCCGGGGATCCGGTTGCTGGTGGAGCGGCTAGTGGGGCCGGAGGTGCGGGGGTAGGGACGTCTGGCGTGCGAAGAGCATGATGCGGTCCCGATGGACTCGTTTCAAGCCGTTGAAGTATCACATAAATCTCGATGTCATCCCAGCGAAAGCTGGGATCCAACTTGCCACAGCGCAAGCGGTGGAATGGGTCCCAGCTTTCGCTGGGATGACAACCGATGGGGAGGGGAGTCGGTACCTCGAACCCCTCCCTGCAATTCTCGGTCCAGCGAAGGCCTAGACCGCAGCCCAGGCGCCGGTTTTCTCGCTCTCGAACACCGCGTCGATCACCTGCATCGATTTGATGGCGTCCTCGACGCCCCATTCCAGGGGCTTGTTGTCGAGGATGGCGCGGCAGAAGGCGTTGGCCTGCTCGGTGTACTGGTCGCAGGGCGGGATGACCTCGCGGCGGCTGAGGTGGCCGTCAGGCGAATAGCCGTTGTCGATGATGATGGCGGTGGCGGTATCGGCCGGGGCGTTGAACGGGATCACCAGTTCGACCCGGCCCTTGGTGCCGATCACCTCGAGCGACTGATGGCCGACCGACTGGGTGGAGCAGACGAAGCTCGCCTGTTTGCCGCCGCCGAAATCGAGGATCACCGAGGCGAGGCGATCGGTCTTCATCTGGGGGTCGCGGTCGACCAGCGATACGGCGCGCTTGGGTTCGGCTCCGAACAGGAAGCGCGAACCGGTGATCGGGTAGCAGCCGACATCGTAGATGCCGCCGCCACCGATGTCGGCCTGGTTGCGGACGTTGCTGGGGTCAGTGAGGAAATACTCGAAAATGCCGCGCACGGTGCGGAGCTCGCCCAGCTCGCCGGAGCGGACGATGTCGCGAGCGCGCAGCCATTGCGGGTGATGGCGGACCATGAAGGCTTCGTGGAAGACGATGCCCTTGGGCAACTGCCGCAGTTGCTCGGCCTCCCTGGCGTTGAGCGCAATCGGCTTTTCGCACAGCACGTGCTTGCCGGCCTTGGCCGCAGCCAGGGTCATCGGCACATGCAGGTGGTTGGGCAGCGGGTTGTAGATGGCGTCGACATCGGGATCGGCGAACAGCGCCTCGTAGCTGCCATGCGCCCTGGCCTTGCCGGTGAGGCCGAGCTCGGCGATGTATTCCTCGGCCTTCGACACCTCGCGCGACGCCACGGCGACCACCTCGCTCAGCGGCGACTTCATGATCGCCGGGGTGACCTTCTTCAGCCCGATATTGGCGGTGCTGAGGATGCCCCAGCGAATCTTTTTGTCTGCCATGATCTTCTCCTCCCAAGCGAGATCAGGAAAAGTTGCAGACTTTTCCGGTTCGATCTCGCGACAAACAAGTACCAGGAGCAGGAGTGCGGTTCAGCGAACCGCAATCCTGCTCTAGAATTGACCCATTGGTAGCGGATGGACAGCGTCGCTGCCATATGACTTCGACTCGAAAGGGTGGACCAGATGACGCTGACCTATCTGCAGACCGTGCCGATCCTGCGCTCGTTCGATGAGATCAAGGCGCGGGAGTTCTATGTCGACTGGCTCGGCTTCACGGTGGATTGGGAACATCGCTTTGAGCCGGGGCTGCCGCTCTACATGCAGGTAAGCCGCGACGGCATCGTGCTGCACATCTCCGAACACCACGGCGACGGTTCGCCCGGCGTGCATGTGCGGGTCAATTGCACCGGGGTTGCCGAGTTGCAGGCGGAGCTGATCGCCAAGCGCTACAAGAACAACCGACCCGGCCTGGAGCGACCGGAATGGGGCGGGCTCGAATGCACGGTGATCGATCCGGTGGGCAACCGGATCACCTTTGCCGAGGCAGAGAGCGCCTGATCGGGCGGTTGTCGGGACGCGCCGACCAGCATAGGCTCTGTTGCAGTACGGCAATGGAGGTCCCGATGAAGAGACTTCGCGTTCTGCTGCTGGCTGCGGCGCTGGGCATCGCGGCGCCGGTGCTGCCGGCACTGGCACACCATGGCTGGGCCTGGACCGAAGACGGGTTCTTCGAGCTCACCGGTATCGTCAAGGAGGTGTTCGTCGGCAACCCGCACGCCACGCTCGACCTCGAAGTCGAAGGCGTGATCTGGCGGGTAGAGCTGGCGCCGCCGGGGCCGACCATGGCGACGGGGTTCACCGAGGATACGGTGAAGCCGGGTGACGAGGTGGTGGCTTTGGGCAACCGCTCGCTCGATCCGAACGAGAACCGGATGAAGGCGGTGCGGATCACCGTGGGCGGCAAGGCCTATGACATCTACCCCGCCCGCGTGCCGGCCAACTAGAGCACTTCACCGTTTCGGGAGAACCGCCGAAATGCTCAAGATTTTTGATGTTGTCGCGCTTTCGAACCGGAAAGGTCTGCAACTTTTCCAGAAAGCGCTCTAGGTGGAGGCGCTGCTCGGCAGCCTCGAGCAGCTGGCGCTGATCAAGGCGCTGAAGACCTCGTTCTTCGCCTACCCAATCGTCAACGCCCTGCACATCCTGGCGGTGGGCGCGCTGGTGACCAGCGTGATCCTGATGGATTTGAGGGTGATCGGGGTCATCCGCGGCGTCGAGGCAGGGCCGTTCGTGCGGCTGCTGCGGCGGGTGGCGTTGGGAGCATTCGCGCTGGCGGTGCTGACCGGCGCGCTGATGTTCGCGGTGCGGGCGACCGACTATGCGGGGATGCCGCTGTTCTGGATCAAGCTGGGGTTGATCGGCCTTGCCGGGCTCAACTTCGTGGCCTTCAGCCTGCTGCGGCAGCCGACCGGCAAGCGCGTGCTGGCCGGCGTGTCGATCCTCCTATGGCCCACGGTGCTGCTGGCGGGGCGGTTCCTCGGCTTCGTGCTCTGAGGCTCAACCGAACAGCAGTTTCAACGCGATGGCCCACATGACCAGCGCGATGCCCGCCTCGAGCATGCGCCAGGCTTGCGGCTTGGCGAACAGGGGGCGCAGCCGGGTGGCGCCATAGCCCAGGGCGAAGAAGAACAGGAACGAGCCGACAATGGCGCCGCCGGCGAACCAGGCTTCGGCCCCGGAGAACTGCGTCGAGACGGTGCCGAGCAGCACGACGGTGTCGAGGTAGACATGCGGGTTGAGCCAGGTGATGGCGAGGCAGGCGAGCAGTGTCTTGGCGAGGCCGGCCTTGTCGGTCGGGGCGGCCACGATCAGTGCGTTGCCGGAGCGGAGTGCCGAGAGTGCGCTCCGGGTTCCGTACGAGAGGAGGAAAGCGGCGCCGCCATAGCGCATCACCGGCTCCAGCCAGGGCAGCCAGCTCGCGACCTTGCCGAAGCTGGTGACGCCCAGCGTGATGAGCACGGCATCCGATAGCGCACAGGCGAGGCTGACGGCGAACACATGTTCGTTGCGGAGGCCCTGGCGCAGCACGAAGGCGTTCTGGGCGCCGATGGCGACGATCAGGCTCAGGCCCATGCTGAGGCCGGCGAAGAAGACTGGAAGGTTCATGAGCCTGCCGTAGATGGCGCAATGGGCTCAATCCAGTTAACTTCCATCGATCGAAATTAGTGAAACTAATCCAATGATCGACTATCCGGCCGCACAGGCGGTGGCCATGGTGGTGCAGACCGGCAGCTTCGAGCGGGCGGCGCGGGCGCTCAACGTGACGCCGTCGGCGGTGTCGCAGCGGGTGAAACAACTCGAGGAGCGGCTCGGGGTGGTGCTGATCGCGCGCGGCGCCCCGTGCGTGGCCACCGAAACCGGCGCCTGGCTATGCCGGCATATCGAGCATGTCGGGATGCTGGAGAGCGAATTGCTGCAGCATCTGCCGGGGCTGGGCGGTCTGGCCGAGGGCCGGGCGACGATCAGCATCGCGGCCAATGCGGACAGCGTCGGAACCTGGTTTCTCGGGGCCATTGCGCCGTTCGCCCGCGACAGCGCGCACCTGCTGAACATCGAGATCGACGATGAAGGGCACACTGCCGAGTGGCTGGAGCGCGGTCGGGTGCTGGCGGCGGTCACGGCCTTCGGCGAGCCGGTGCGGGGCTGCCGGGTCACGCCGCTGGGGGCGCTGCGCTACCAGGCGACGGCGAGCCCGGACTTCGTCAGGCGGCATTTCTCCGAAGGCGTCACGGCGGCAGCGCTGGGCGCGGCGCCGGCGCTGACCTTCAACCACAAGGACCGGTTGCAGCAGCGCTGGGTGTTGCAGGTGGCCGGTGAGGCAGTGGCGTTTCCGACGCACTGGCTGCCCTCGACGCAGGGCTTCGTCGATGCCTGTGTCAACGGGATCGGCTGGGCGCTCAACCCGGTGTCGCTGGTGACCGGTCACCTCGCCGCCGGACGGCTGGTCGAGATCGTGCCGGGGGCGACGCTGGATGTGCCGCTCTACTGGCAGGTGAGCCGGTTCGCCGCAGATCGGTTGCCGGAGCTGACGCGGAGCGTGGTGGCAGCCGCGCGACGGGACCTCGTGGCCTGAGGCGTCCGTTCGTGTGCAGGCAATCGTTGGTTCAAGCGACCTGGCCCGCGGCCCAGCCGGAGGCCCAGGCCCATTGGAAATTGTAGCCGCCGAGCCAGCCGGTGACATCGACGGCTTCGCCGATGAAGTAGAGGCCGGGGACGTTTCGGGCCTGCATGGTGGTGGAGTCGAGGCCATCGGTATCGATGCCGCCGAGGGTGACTTCGGCAGTGCGGTAGCCTTCCGAACCGGTGGGCTTGATGGTCCAGCGGCGCAGCGCGTCCTCGATCTTCTGAAAGCTCTTGTCGCTCATGTCACCCAGCATGGTGGTGATGCCGATCTCTTCGGCCAGCATCTGGGCGAGGCGCTTGGCGAGGTGCTGCGCCAAGACGGTCTGCAATTGCAGCTTTGGCGAGCTGCTGCGCGCCTCGCGGAGAATCTCGCCGAGATCGCCATTGGGGAACAGGTCGATGACGATGGCGTCGCCTTCGCGCCAGTAGCTCGAGATCTGCAGGATCGCCGGACCGGAAAGGCCGCGATGGGTAAACAGCATGGCCTCGTCGAAGCTTTTCTTGCCGACGGAAATGCGGGTGGGGTCGACGGCGATGCCGCTCAGCGGCGCGAGGCGTTCGAGGATACGCGGCTCGAAGGTGAGCGGCACGAGGGCGGGGCGAGTGTCGGTAACAGCCAGGCCGAACTGGGTGGCCAACTGGTAAGCGAGGCCGGTGGCGCCCATTTTGGGGATCGACTTGCCGCCGGTGGCGACGATCAGCGATTTGCCGATCAGCGTCTCGTCCGCCGTCATCACGGTAAAACTGCCATCGGCGTGGCCGACGCTCTCGATCTCGGTGTCGAGAAGCAGGTTGCCCCTGGCCTTCTTCAGTTCGCTCAGCATTAGGTTGACGATCTGCTGGCTGGAGCCATCGCAGAACAGCTGGCCCAGGGTCTTTTCGTGGAACGGGATGGCGTACTGGTCGACCAGCGCGATGAAGTGCTCGGGCGTGTAGCGCGACAGGGCCGAGAAGGCATAGCGCGGGTTGCTGGAGAGGAAGCGGTCGCGGCCGGCCTTCACCGTGGCGTTGATATTGGTGAAGTTGCAGCGCCCGCCGCCGGAGATACGGATCTTTTCGCCGGCATTCTTGGCGTGGTCGAGCACCAGCACCGAGCGGCCGCGCTTGCCGGCTTCGATGCCGGCCATGAGGCCGGCCGCGCCGGCGCCGAGAATGATCACGTCGTAATGTTGCATGGGGTGGGAGATACACGGTGGGTGAGGCGGTGAATAGGGAGAGATCCTTTCACCGGGTCATTCCCGCGAAAGCGGGAACCTCTGTCTTTAGGGCTAACGCGTACTGTGGGTCTGGCCGCCCCCTCCACCATGCTGCGCATGGTCCCCCTCCCCCGCCACGCGGGGGAGGATAGGCGTAGGCGATTGCCTATACCGGATTGACTATTTGCGATTTCGGCGTAGAAACGCGGCGCCGGACAGAAGGATCGGGTTGCGGGATGCGCAAGACCCACCACATCACAATGACCAAAGCGAAGACCACGGGTCTTCGTGGGGTCGTTGTTACGGCGACCAAAACCACCAAAACCCCCTGAGCCGATCCCCGGGCAACTCCCGCCGGGGAGCGGCCGGATGCCATGTGCCGCGGACCGAGAGCCGGTCCAGCGCGGGGGGAATGAAGGCAAAGAGGACTTTCCAAAATGGGTTATCGCGTCGCCGTCGTCGGGGCCACAGGCAATGTGGGCCGGGAAATGCTCAACATCCTCGCCGAGCGGAAGTTTCCCGCCTCGGAAGTGATCGCCTTGGCCTCCGCCCGCTCGCAGGGCCAGGAGATCAGCTATGGCGACAAGCGGCTCAAGGTGCAGAACCTCGAGCATTTCGACTTCAAGGGAGTCGATTTCGCGCTGATGAGCGCCGGTTCGGCAATCGCCAAGGAGTATGGCGAAAAGATCGGCGCCACCGGCTGTATCGTCGTCGATAACTCGAGCTTCTGGCGCTACCACGCCGACGTGCCGCTCGTCGTGCCCGAGGTCAACGCACACGTGCTCGACGAGTACATGGCGAAGAACGACCGCAAGAACATCATCGCCAACCCGAACTGCTCGACGGCGCAACTGGTGGTGGCGCTGAAGCCGCTGCATGACCTCGCGACGATCAAGCGAGTGGTGGTGGCGACCTACCAGTCCGTTTCCGGCGCCGGCAAGGATGGCGTCGACGAGCTGTGGGACCAGACCAAGGGCGTGTTCGTCAACGACAAGCCCGAGCCCAGGAAGTTTTCCAAGCAGATCGCCTTCAACGTCATCCCGCACATCGATGTGTTCATGGAGGATGGCTACACCAAGGAAGAGTGGAAGATGGTGGCCGAGACCAAGAAGATCCTCGACCCCAAGATCAAGCTCACCGCCACCTGCGTGCGCGTGCCGGTGTTCGTCGGCCACTCCGAAGCAGTCAACCTCGAATTCGCCAACCCGATTTCGGCTGACGAAGCGCGCGAGGCGCTGCGCGACGCACCGGGGATTGCGGTGATCGACAAGCGAGAGGCCGGTGGCTACGCGACGCCCGTGGAAGCTGCGGGTGAGTACGACACCTATGTCAGCCGCATCCGCGAGGACGTGACGGTCGAGAACGGACTGAGCCTCTGGGTGGTGAGCGATAACCTGCGCAAGGGTGCGGCGCTCAACACCGTGCAGATCCTCGAGACTCTGATCGAGCGGCGGCTGGTGGAGCAGAAGGCGGCCTGAGGGGCTGCCGGCGCCGGGGGTGTCGCTCCTCGCTCCGCTCGTAGCGCGCTACGCTTCGCTGCGCGTACCCCTCATCCGGCGCTACGCGCCACCTTCTCCCACAAGGGGAGAAGGCACAGACTGATAGATTTCGGGCCCTCTTGCCCTCGGAAATCACTTGATGCCTATCCGCCATATCGTTCTCGCCCTCTCGGTCGCTGTCGTCTGGGGGCTGAGTTTTGTCGCCATCCGCTGGGGCGTCGATGAGGTGGCGCCGCTGCTGCTGACGGCGCTGCGCTATGTGTTTGCGGCGTTGCCGGCGCTGTTCTTCGTCAAACGGCCGGCGGTGGGCTGGCCGCTGCTCATCGGCTACGGCCTTGCGATCGGGGTGGGGCAGTTCGGGCTGTTGTTCCTTGCCATCAAACTCGGCATGCCGGCGGGGCTCAGCTCGCTGGTGATCCAGCTACAGGTGTTCTTCACCATCTTTCTCGCCTTCGCGTTCTTCGGCGAACGACCGGGCCTGGCGCAACTCGGCGGGGCGGCGGTGGCGCTGGCAGGGATCGGGGTGATCGCAGTCGAGCGGCTGGAAGGGGCCGCGCTGCTGCCGCTGCTGTTGACGATTGGCGCCGCCGGATGCTGGGGCCTCGGCAACATGGTGGGGAAGGCCGTCGGGCGGATCGACATGCTGGGGTTCGTGGTGTGGTCGGCGTTGATCCCGCCGATCCCGCTGCTGCTTGCCTCGCTGCTGCTGGAGGGGCCGGGGGCGATCCCGCTGGCATTCAGCCAGCTGACGCTCAGGGGGATCGGCTCGATCGCCTTCATGGCCTATATCGCGACGCTGTTCGGCTTCGGCGCCTGGGCCTGGCTCCTGAGCCGCTACAATACCGGGCAGGTGGCGCCGTTTGCGCTGTTCGTGCCGGTGGCGGGGATCGCCGGTGCGGCACTGTTCCTCGGCGAGGCGATCACCGGAGTGGAAGTCATCGGCAGCGTGCTGGTGCTCGGCGGGCTGCTGCTCAACGTCTTCGGGCCGCGGCTGATGCGACGGAAGCCGGCATGATCGCGCTCAGGCGAGCCGTTGCGGCAGATGCGTCCGCCATTGCGGCGCTGTTCCGGCGCTCGCGCGCCGTGCTGGCTTTCCTGCCCGAACTGCACACGGCGGACGAGGACCTGTGGTTCGTGCGCGAAGTGCTGATCGGCCAGCAACTGGTGACGCTCGCCGAGCGTGAAGGGCAGCTCCTCGGGTTCATGGCGGAGCACGAGGGCTGGATTACTCAGCTCTATCTCGACCCTGACGTGCGGCGGAGCGGCGTGGGGTCGCTGTTGATCGCGGCTGCCAAGGCGCGGAACGCTGAGCTGACGCTGTGGTGCTTTGCCGAGAACGCTGCGGCGCGGGCGTTCTACGAGAAGCAGGGGTTTGTGGTCGTGGAAGAGACGGATGGGGCCGGGAACGAGGCGCGGCTGCCGGATGTGCGGTTCTGGTGGCGAGCTGACTGACTGAGCGGCCGGCGCGTGGGGCACCCCCACCCTCATTCCCTCCCCACAAGGGGGAGGGAGGCGGTAGCTGCACACTCTCAGTTCCAGCGTCTCCCTCCCCCTTGTGGGGAGGGATCAAGGGTGGGGGTGGCCACAGCCTCGATGCCCCGACTATTCCGGCCGGTAAAAATCGCCTTCGTCGTTCATCACCCAGAGCTCGCCGGTGGAGATGTCGAACCAGGCGCCGTGGATGGCGAGTTTGCCTTCGTCTTCCAGGCGCTTCACATAGGGGAAGGTGCGGAGGTTATTGATCGAGTTGCGGATCGAGAAGCGCTCCAGCATGGTCTGGCGCTCCCTTTCGGTCAGCAGGGTGTATTTCGATACCGCTTCCGAGACCGGGGCGAGCATGGCCATCCACTTGCCGATGAAATCGCCCTGGGCCAGCGGACTGGCTGGGGCGAGGGCGGCCCGGATGCCGCCGCAGCGGCCATGGCCCATCACCACGATGTTGGAGATTTCGAGCGCGTTGACCGCGAACTCGATGGCCGCCGAGGTGCCGTGCTGACCGCCATCGGGCTGGAAGGTAGGCACCAGATTGGCGACGTTGCGGAGCACGAACAACTCACCGGGACCAGCGCTGAAGATGGTCTCAGGCGCCGCGCGGCTGTCGCAGCAGGCAATGATCATCGTGGTGGGCGATTGCCCCCGGTCAGCCAATTCCCGGTAACGGCCCTGTTCGGGGTCGTAGCGGTCGGACATGAACGACTTGTAGCCGTCGAGCAAAAATGCTGGAAACCGATCCATACCGCAGCGGATTAGCGGTAAGTGGACGCAATTTCAATCGCCCGGGGCAAAGAGGGCGAGCAAAAGGAGTAGTGCATGTTGATCTACCGGTTCCTCTCGGGGGAGGACGATTCCGCCTTCTGCCACAAGGTTACGAAGGCTTTGAGTGAGGGCTGGCTGCTGCACGGTTCTGCCAGCTATGCATATGACGCAATGAACAAGAAGATGGTTTGCGGGCAGGCGGTGACCAAGGTGGTCAGCGAGCAGCCCTATGACCCGGACAAGAAACTTGTCGACTACGTCTAGGAAGATCCGCGCTCTCGAGCTGGTGCCGCCCGGAAGCGCTTAACCGACTTCGCCGTTCAGGTGGATACGCCGCAGGGCCTCCATCTGAGCGGCCACCGCACCGGGCCCGCCGCGGTCGCGCGCCTCGCCCGTCGCCGCCATTACCGGGTCGACCGGTTGATACTTGCGGCTCCAGCGGCTGATCTCGGAAACGATCGGCAACAGCTCGATGCCCATCTCGGTCAGCGAATAGATCGCCTTCAGCTTGTGAGCGGGGTCATCGGCGCGCGTCAGCACGCCCGCATCGACGAGCTTTGTCAGCCGATCGGCCAGGATGTTGGTGGAGATCCCCTCGTCGGAGGCGAGGAACTCGCGGAAATGCCGCTTTCCCGCAAACATCATGTCGCGAACGATCAACAGGCTCCATTTGTCGCCGAACACCTCTAGGCCGAGGTTGATCGGGCAGCCGGAACGGTGAGGAGACGCAGCGGGGTTTTCCATGCTTGCAAAATACAATCTTTGGTTGTAAAACGCAATCACTTGCAAAACGCAATCGTAGGAGGAAGAGATGGCGACGTTCGTGATCGTGCATGGGGCCTGGACGGGGAGCTGGTCGTGGGTGCGGGTCACCGACCGGTTGCGGGCGCGGGGGCACAAGGTGCACGCGCCGACGCTGAGCGGTCTGGCCGAACGCTCGCATCTCAATCAGTTGCCGATCAATCTCAGCACCCATATCGACGACATCGTCAACGAGGTGCGGTGGAACGACCTCGAGGACATCGTGCTGGTGGCGCATTCCTATGGCGGGATCGTCGCGACCGGGGCCATGGAGCGGCTGGGCAAGAAGGTGCGCTCGATCGTCTATCTCGATGCCTTCGTGCCCGAGGACGGGCAGGGCTTCACCGATTTCGCACCGGGCTGGGAGTTGAGCGGCCAGCTCACCGAGTCGCCGCCGTCTTCGCCGGGCGATTATCTCGACGAGGCGGATCGCGCCTGGGTTGAGAGCAAGGCAACGCCGCAGCCGACCGCGACGCTGACCGAGCGATTGAAAGTCACGGGGGCTTACCAGGCGGTGCCGAAGAAAACCTATATCGTCGCCACGGGCTGGGACGGGTTCCAGGGCATTGCGGATGGGTTCCGCAAACAGGCCGGCTGGGTGGTGCGCGAGGTCAAATGTGGCCATGACGTGCCGGTCGACAAGCCGGAGGAACTCAGCGGGCTACTCGAGGAGGCCGCGAGGTGAACCTTCATATCGACAGCTTCACCGAGGCGTTTCTCGGCGAGGGGGCGTACGTGCCAAGCGTCGCCGACGCGGTGGTGGGGCCGAGCCGGATTGCCGGACGTGGGCTGTTCAGCAGCCGGGCGCGCAAGGCCGGCGAGCTGCTGGCTGAACTCGACGGACAACTGGTCGAGTGGGAGCGGTTCCCGCAAGTGCTCGAGACGCTGGAGTGGAACGCAGTGACGCCGGAGCTGCTGCTGGTCCGGCCGCTGAGGACCAGCTACGGGCTGATCAATCATTCGTCCGACCCCAATGTGGTGATCGACCCGGACGGCCGGCACATGCGCTGCGGGCGGGCGGTGGAACCGGGCGAGGAGTTCACCATGGATTACTTCGCCCAGCCGGTGCCGGAGGCGTACCTGGTGCTGCCGGAGGCCAGAGTGCTGCGCGGCGAGCGCTAAACCGAACATGAACGACGGGTTCAAGGCGGGTTCGGACGGCTGGAGCTAGAAGGGGACAACAAACGCGCTGGGATGCGCCAGGTATTGAGGTCCCGAAATGCAGATCAAGCTGATTGTCGCCGCCGCCGCACTTGCCGCCCTGGCGCTGCCGCTCGCGGTGTTCGCCAGCCAGCCGCAGGACGGGATCGTCAAGCCGGCGCCATCACTGGCCAAGGCGCAGATTCTGTCGATGCTGATGCTCGACCCGCGCGAAACCGGTGCCGAGTTCACCGTGAAGCTGCCCGAGGGCTATGCGACGCTGGATGTGGATGCCGATCCGTTTGCGGTGGTGGCGAACTGATCGCCGGCCGCAACGGTGGGTGCAATCGAACCACACACTCGATGTCATCCCCGCGGAGGCGGGGACCCAGCGCGATCTCTCCACATCGTCGGGCGGCGCACTATCCCACTAGGTTCCCGCCTTCGCGGGAATGACGCCGGTGGACGGTGCTGCCAGGCCGTCGTTCATCGGATGACGATCGATACGGGTGTGAAGCAGTGCCTGCACATCCCTTCACAAAATCCCCTTCAATCGCACGTGCTGCAGCAGCATGATGGTCTTGGCGTCGGCGATCTCGCCTGATGCGATCATCTCGAGCGCGGCGTCGATACCGAGTTCCAGCACCTCGATGTCTTCGCCTTCATGCTCCAGGCCGCCGCCGGCCGAGACTTTCGTGTCGGCGTCGTACTCGGCGATGAACAGCGAGAGCTTCTCGGTGACCGAGCCGGGGCTCATATAGGCACTCATCACCAGTGCGACGTCATGGATTCGGTAACCCGACTCTTCCTCGGCTTCCTTCTTGGCCGTGGTCACCGGGTGATCGCCATCGAGTTTTCCCGCCACCACTTCGATCAAATACCCCGGCTCGCCATGGGCAAAGACCGGGAAGCGGAACTGCCGGGTGAGGATGACGGTGCGTTGGGCGCGGTTGTAGAGCAGCACCCCGGCGCCATCGCCGCGATCGTAGGTTTCGCGCTCCTGGCGCTGCCATTCGCCGTTGCGGCGTTTCAGCTCGATGGTGGTCTTCTTCACCACGCCCCAGTTGTTCGACAGCACCTGTTCGCCGAGCACCCGCACTTTTTCGTTCACGTCATCTCTCCGTTGGGAACCGGCACAAGGATCATGCGTTGCTGAACCGATTGTGAATAGCGGCTTCAGCGCAGGGCCAAGTAAAGGCAGCTAGAAGTCTCCTCAAGCAGCGGAAACCGGATACCGGTCGCCCGCAACAAGGACGAAAGAGATGGGCAGACTCGCAGCGGGAACCGTCATTGCAATCGCGATGCTCGCGATGAATGGCAACCTGGTGCGGGATGTCCTGGCCGAAGACAGCCAGCGGCTCGTCGCCTCGACCACGCTTTCGTCCGCCACCCCGGTGGCGTCCGGACCCAGCAGCGAGCGAGTGCTGAGCCTGTTGCTCACACTTGAAGCGCTGCGGGCCGCGCCCGAGGTGCTCGGCTCGCCCCGCCGGTGATACGCTTGGTGCCGTAATGCACCCAGTGCATAGCAGAACCAAAGTGCAATGCTCGGCATAAGCTGAGCCTTTGACCTCCGGGCAAAGCGCCGCTAGAAGTCTCGAACCATTCCAAACTGGAGCGCCCGGCCTTCTCCCGGCGGGCGAGGCGCGAGACTAGCATGGCTCCTTCTTCACGGCCGCTTTCCCCGCATCTTTCGATCTACCGCTTTACCCTGACCATGACGATGTCGATCGTGCACCGCGCGACCGGCATAGCGCTCTACGGCGGCACTCTGCTGCTGGTGCTGTGGCTGGTGGGTGCGGCGATCGGCGGCGGGTTCTTCGATTTCGTCACCTGGTTGTTCGGCATGTGGCTGGGTCAGCTGGTGCTGTTCGGCTACACCTGGGTGCTGTTCCACCACATGTTCGGCGGCATCCGGCACTTCGTCTGGGATACGGCCAAGGCCATGGATCCGGCGGGCCGCGAACTGGCGGTGCGGATCCAGCTCGGCGCGTCGATCCTCGTGACGCTGATCGTCTGGGCAATTTTCGTGTGGTTCAAATGAGCGTTCTCGGCAAACCCACCCGGGCACAGATCCAGAACCCGGCGACGCGCTACGGCAAGGCCAAGGCCTCGACCCGGCACTTCATCACCCAGCGCATCACCGGCGCGATCAACATCGTGTTCGCGCTGTTCATCATCTGGTTCGTGGTCAGCCTCGCTAGCCGGGCCCCGGCCGAAATGATCGAACTGGTCCGCAACCCCTTCGTCGCGATCGGGCTGGCGCTGCTGGTGGTCAACGTCTCGATCCATATGCGCAACGGTATGCGCGACACGATCGAGGACTATTTCGACAAGGGCGAACATGGCTGGGCGATGCTCGCCAACAACCTGTTCGTCGGTTTCTTCTTCGTGGTGGCGCTCGGCGCCATCGCCAAGCTCGTCTTCTGGGGTTAGTCCGCATGGCCGCTTACGAGATCATCGACCACGAATTCGACGTGGTCATCGTCGGGGCTGGCGGCGCCGGGCTGCGCGCGACGCTCGGCATGGCCGAGCAGGGGCTCAACACCGCCTGCATCACCAAGGTGTTCCCGACCCGCTCGCACACCGTGGCGGCGCAAGGTGGTATCGCGGCGTCGCTGGGCAATATGGGGCCCGACAGCTGGCAGTGGCACATGTACGACACCGTCAAGGGGTCGGACTGGCTGGGCGACAACGACGCCATGGAATACCTGGCGCGCGAGGCGCCGGCGGCGATCTATGAGCTCGAGCACTATGGCGTGCCGTTCTCGCGCACCGAAAAGGGCACCATCTATCAGCGGCCGTTCGGCGGCCACATGACCGAGTTCGGCGATGGCCCGCCGGTGCAGCGCACCTGCGCCGCGGCCGATCGCACCGGCCACGCCATCCTCCACACGCTCTATGGGCAATCGCTCAGGAACAACGCGCAGTTCTTCATCGAGTATTTCGCGCTCGATTTGATCATGGGCGCCGATGGCTCATGCCAGGGCGTCATGGCGTGGAAGCTCGATGACGGCACGCTCCATCGCTTCCGCGCCAAGCTGGTGGTGCTGGCTACCGGCGGCTATGGCCGCTCCTATTTCTCGGCGACTTCCGCCCATACCTGCACCGGCGACGGCAACGGCATGGTGGCGCGGGCCGGGCTGCCGCTGCAGGATATGGAGTTCGTGCAGTTCCACCCTACCGGCGTCTATGGCGCGGGCGTCCTGATCACCGAGGGGGCACGCGGCGAGGGCGGTTATCTCACAAATTCCGAGGGCGAGCGCTTCATGGAGCGCTATGCTCCCAACGCCAAGGATCTCGCCTCGCGCGACGTGGTTTCGCGCTGCATGACCATCGAAATCCGCGAGGGCAGGGGTGTGGGTCCGAAAAAGGATCACATCTTCCTCCACCTTGACCACCTCGATCCTAAGGTGCTGCACGAGCGGCTGCCGGGCATTACGGAATCGGCAAAAATCTTTGCCGGCGTCGACCTGACGCGCGAGCCGATCCCGGTGCTGCCGACGGTGCACTACAATATGGGCGGCATCCCCGCGAACTATCATGGCGAAGTGCTGAACCCGACCGCCGATGATCCGGACCGCGTGGTGCCGGGGCTGATGGCGGCGGGCGAAGCGGCCTGCGCCTCGGTGCATGGCGCCAACCGGCTGGGCTCGAACTCGCTGACCGACCTCGTGGTGTTCGGCCGGGCCGCGGCGCTCAGGGCAGCCAAGGTGGTGGACAAGGGCGCCATGGTGCCGGCGATCGTCGCCTCGGAAGACGAGCGCATACTCGCCCGTTTCGACCGGCTGCGGCACGCCAATGGCGGCTCGCCGACGGCTCAGGTGCGCGACAAGATGCAGCGCATCATGCAGGAAGACGCTGCAGTGTTCCGCACGTCGGAATCACTGAAGTCGGGCGTCGAGCGCATCACCGCGCTCTATGGCGAACTCAACGATCTCAAGGTTTCGGACCGCTCGATGATCTGGAACTCCGACCTCGTCGAAACGCTGGAGCTCGAGAACCTAATGGCCTGTGCCGCCACCACGGTGGTCTCGGCCGAAGCCCGGCACGAAAGCCGCGGCGCCCATGCGCACGAGGATTATCCGAACCGCGACGACGTCAATTGGCGCAAGCACACACTGAGCTGGATCAATGATGCGGGCAAAGTGGACCTCGGCTACCGCCCGGTGCATGTCGACCCGCTGACGCCGGAAAGCGAGGGCGGGATCAGTCTCAAGAAGATCGCACCGAAGGCAAGAGTGTATTGATGAAACGGATGGGGAAGTTTAGCAGTCCCATCCATGCGGAATTTCCCCTGTACAGCATGGAGGACTATGACGCTTTCTATCCCCATCACCTTTGGAAGGTTGGTATCAAGAGCACGTTTCCGAGCTTGCTCAAGAAGCGGCTGATCGCATCAGTCATAGCCACCCAGATGGGCACCGCATCTGTTGACTATGTCATCAAGCGATACCTCGACGGCGAAGAAGAAGACCAGCCTCTCAGCATGGGAGCGGAGGCGAACACCTTCATCGAAAAGTCCCATGATTGGCTGCATGGCGTCGCGGAGCGATTGACTCATCACGCCGACGACAATGTCGGACGCATCATGGCTGAGCTCACTATGATGAGGCAGCAATACACAACGTCGTGCTTTCTATACATGGCCAACCGAGGTGCGGTGTTTGAGGGCTACTCCCTCCTCCGCATGCAGTTGGAGCAGTTCGCATGGATTTTGGCAGTCGATAGAGTGGGTGATCCTGAGCGAGTTCGAAGAGTCAAGGCTCAGTCTTCATTGAGGGTCCTCGACGGCGTGCTTCCTGGAGTAGCTAGCCTATACGGGCAGTTTAGCGCCCACGCTCACTGGAGCTATGACGCCCACGTTCGAGCGATTACCTCGAAAGAGGGAAAACTTGGCGTTCTATTTGCCTCCGTGAATCACAAGGCCGAACTGCTTTATCATGGTGTCTTCTTTGTCGGCTTGTTTTCGAAGTTGATACTGAAAGCACGGGAGGCCGAGATATCCGATTGGAGCGATGGATCCGAGATATCGGAGAAACTGGACTCTCTTTACGCCGACGCCTTGGTGCTGGCTAAGCGCATTCAGTCACTTCTAGAAGCGGGTGAGGGCTGAATTGAGCGGCTATTCAGGCACGCCGTTGCCGCAGAAGCTCGGGCTCAAAGATGGGCAGCGGGTGCTGTTTCTCGGGTTGCCGGATGAGCTGGCGGAATTGAAGTCGGCGCGGCAGTTTGCCGAAGTGCGCGACGCGCAGTGGAATGCGTGGCGGGGCAGCAACGACTGGGACTTCATCCACGGCTTCACCGCCTCGCGCGGAGTGCTCGAAGATAATGCGTGGCCACTGATGGAGGCGATTACCCGGGATGGGGTGATCTGGATCTCGTGGCCGAAAAAGGCGTCAAAAGTGCCGACCGACATTACCGAGGATGTGATCCGTGAGGTAGTGCTGCCGATCGGCTTGGTCGATATCAAGGTGGCGGCGGTCAGCGAGATCTGGTCGGGGTTGAAACTGATGATCCGCAAAGAATTGCGGTGAGTGAAACGGGGCGAATGATGAAGCGGGTTATGGTGGCGCTGGCAGCGCTGGGGCTGATGGTCGGTGGCGCGCAGGCGGCAGCGCCGAGCGAGGCGCAGAAGGCCGATTTCTACAAGACCTGCATGGGGATCGCTTCAGATGACGCGCTCTGCTCGTGCAAGGCGGACGCGGCGATGACGCTGATCGACAGCGAGTTCATGGCGATGGTGATCGCCTCGATGAAGGGCAAGTCGCCGCCGGAAGGCCAGTACGCGGCGTATAATACCTACGTCGCCAAATCGAACCAGATCTGCAAGCCGAACTACTGACCAAAACGAGGTAATCGCCCGTGTCGCTCATCTCCACCAAAGCCCTAGGACTTGTCGCCGGCGCGTTTGCGACGCTCTGGCTCACCGGCTGCGGCGGGCTGTCGGCGGATGCGCAGGCGGTGGCCGATGCCTGCTCGAAGGTGCCCGGCGCCACGGCGGAAAGCTGCCAGTGCTATGCCAAGGAATTGTCGAGCAAGCTGAAGCCCGAGCTGATGAAGCTCGCGACTTATGCCCAGACCGATCCGGGCAAACTGTTCGATCCGGCGGTGATCGGCAATGTGAGCGCCAATGACGTGATGGCGGTGACCAATACGTCGGCCGCGGCGCTCAAGACATGCAAAGTTGTAGGGTAACACCATGGCTGAACTGACGCTCCCCAAGAACTCGCGGATCATGCCGGGCAAGACCTGGCCGAAACCCGCGGGAGCGACGCGGCTCAAGGAGTATCGGGTCTATCGCTACGACCCGGACAGCGGCGAGAACCCGCGGCTTGACACCTATTTCGTCGATCTCGACGATTGCGGGCCGATGATCCTCGACGGGCTGCTGTGGATCAAGAACAAGGTCGATCCGACGCTGACGTTGCGCCGCTCCTGCCGCGAGGGCATCTGCGGCTCGTGCTCGATGAATATCGGTGGCGCCAATACGCTCGCCTGCACCAAGGGCATGGACGATTTCGCCGGCCACATCAGCGTCTATCCGCTGCCGCACATGCCGGTCATCAAGGACCTGGTGCCGGACCTCACCACCTTCTACGACCAACACCGCTCGATCGAGCCGTGGCTGAAGACGACGACGCCGACACCGGAAAAGGAATGGCTGCAGAGCCGCGACGACCGCGCCAAGCTCGACGGCTTGTACGAATGCATCCTGTGCGCCTGCTGCTCGACCTCGTGCCCGAGCTACTGGTGGAACGGCGAAAAGTATCTGGGGCCGGCGGTGCTGCTGCAGGCCTATCGCTGGCTGATCGACAGCCGCGACGAGGCAACCGAGGAACGGCTCGACAATCTCGAAGATCCGTTCAAGCTCTATCGCTGCCACACCATCATGAATTGCGCCAAGGTCTGCCCGAAGGGGCTGAACCCGGCCAAGGCGATCGCCGAAATCAAGCAGATGATGGTGACGCGAGAGTTCGCGTAGGGCGGAACAGGCCTGGGAGTCGCATAAGCTGTACGAGACCGTCGCCGAGATCGAGGATCCGTCCGTTGCCCGCGTGCTGATCGCGGCGCTGAAGGCGCACGGCTTTCATCCAAAGGAAGGCGGCGAGCACGGGCTGCCGGGCCTTGCCGGGGTATATGGGCCCAAGGGCATTCCGATCGAATTGCCGGAGGAAGAAGCGGCAGACGGCAAGATCCTTGCTGAGGCGCTCGTGGCGGAGATGGTGAAGCGGTAGGGGTGGGTACCGATGGATGAGGGGTGGCCCGGTGGCTCCCAGACCCCCCTCTCTTGCGAAAACTAAGGACTTAGCTGCGCTAAGCCCAAGTTTTCGCTTTCTCCCCCGCCAAGGGGGAGAGTCCCGACTGATACTCAGGCGTTTGTGGAGGGCACGGATCATCTCCCCCTTGGCGGGGGAGAAAGCAAAATCTTAGGTTTAGCCGTTTGGCTAAGCCTTAGATTTTGCAAGAGAGGGGGCCTGGCGGGCACGATGGATCGACCGAGGGGGCCACAGGCACTGGCGCGTCCATTCCCTAACTCCGCCACATTAATCGCTGCATAGGAAAAGCGGGGCTTTGGCGGTTGACGGGTTTGCCTTTGACGCTGTATCGCCGGTCACCAATTCTTAACCATCTGGCGGAGCAGGGCCGATGATGAGTTCGAAACGCGCTGGCGTTTCCATGGCTGTGGTAGGTGCATTGGCGCTCGTCCTGAGCGGCTGCGCCTCAAGCGGCGTGACCACGACCAGCATCGCGTCGAGCGAGACCATCACCCCGATCCAGAACTCGTCGGTGGCGAGTTCGGACCTCAATGCACTGCCGGGCAGCACGGTGCAGCAGGCCTCGCTCGGCGAGCCGGCGCCGCTGATCCCGGGTGGTCAACCGGCGCCGGGGCAACTCGGGCAGCCGGCGCAGGTTGCCAATGCCGATGGTTCGTTCACGACGCTCGGCTCGGTGCCGCAGGCCTCGGGCCGCGACCTCTCCACCGGCCTGACGGTCGAAAAGCTGCTGGGCGGCTGGACCGTGGTGTCGGGCGCCGAGCAGTGCAAGCTCAACCTGACCCAGACGGCGAAATCCGGCACCTCGCGCTATCGTGCTTCGACGCCGGGCTGCGCGCTCAACGGGCTGAAGGTGGTGGCGAGCTGGCAACTGGTGGGCAATCAGGTGCAGTTGTTCGACGAGAACGGCGATATCATCGCCTCGCTGATCCTCAGCGGCAGCCAGTTCATCGGCACCCTGGCAGGCGGCCAGGGCATCACGATGGTCGGATAAGGTGGCGAGAAGTTTCAGTGGTCGCGCGCTCGAACCGCCAAAGCGGAGCCGCTTTGGCTGAGCGCGCTCGGCGGCAGGGGCCCGCGGGCACACCAGTTACCGACAAACTGAACGCGCTGACCAAGGCAGGCGCGCTCACGCCCGATCCATTGCAGTTCAAGGCAGCCGCAGCGCTTGATCGCGTGGCGACCGAACTCGCCGCGCAGCACGCCTCGCGCGGCTTCCTCAGCGGGCTGTTCGGTGGGCCTGTGCCGGTGCGTGGCGTCTATCTCGTCGGGCAGGTCGGGCGTGGCAAGACCATGCTGATGGATCTGTTCTACGGGCTGGCGCCGACCGAGAAGAAGCGGCGCGTGCATTTCCATGAGTTCATGGACGAGATGCACGAGGCGATTGCGGCGTTCCGCAAATCCAGCAAGGGCAAATCCGAGAGCGCCGATCCGGTGGCGGCGGTGACCAAACCGCTGCTCGAAGAGGTGCGGCTGCTCTGCCTCGACGAGTTCCAGGTGCAGGACATCACCAACGCCATGCTGCTGGGGCGGCTGTTCGACAAGCTGTTTGCCGCCGGGGTGACGATCGTCGCGACTTCCAACACCCGGCCTGACGATCTCTATGAGAACGGGCTCAACCGGCAGCTGGTGCTGCCGTTCATCGCCGAGCTCAAGCAGCATGCCGAGATCGTCGAACTCGACGGGCCGACCGACTATAGGCGGCTGAAGTTCGAAGGCGAGGCGGTGTACCAGTTCGGCATCGGGCCCGAGGTGGATGCGGCGATGGATCGACTGTGGCTGAAGCTCACCGGTGGGGCGCCGGGCGAGCCGGCGGAACTGCATTCGCTGGGGCGAACCATTCCGGTGCCGCGGGCGGCCATGGGGGCGGCGCGCTTTACGTTCACGGAGTTGTGCGACAAGCCGCTGGGGGCGCGGGATTATCTCAAGCTCAGCCACGCCTATGAAGCAGTGATGATCGACCACGTGCCGCAGTTCGACCGGCTGCGCTCGAATGCCGCCAAGCGGTTCATCCTCCTGGTCGATACGCTCTACGATCGTGGGGCCAAGCTCGCGGCCAGCTTCGCCGTGCCGCTCGATGAGCTGGGCCAGGACGACAAAACCAAGGCCGAGTTCGCGCGCTGCGTGTCGCGGCTCATCGAGATGCAGTCGGCCGACTATCTGGCGGCGCCGCACCGAGGTGAAGCGGTTCAACCGGCCTAGCCGACAGCGCAAGCCATGCAATCGCAGCAGATCGGGCCGCTAGGACCTACGGCTGACTTGCCCCCGTCACCCTCTAGGGTTAATAGGGGCGCGCAATTTCCAGCATAAGCAAAACGGGGTTCGGTGGATGGCGCGCAAGAAGATCGCTCTGATCGGTGCGGGACAGATTGGCGGCACTTTGGCGCTGCTCGCAGCAACCAAAGAACTGGGCGATGTGATCCTGTTCGACGTGGTCGACGGCGTACCGCAGGGCAAAGCCCTGGACCTTAGCCAGTCGGGCCCGGTCGAAGGCTTCAATTCGACGCTCAAGGGCACTTCTGAATATAAGGACATCGTCGGCGCCGATGTGGTGATCGTCACCGCGGGCGTGCCGCGCAAGCCCGGCATGAGCCGCGACGACCTGCTCGAGATCAACCTCAAGGTGATGGAGCAGGTGGGCGCCGGCATCGCGAAATACGCGCCGGAAGCTTTCGTCATCTGCATCACCAACCCGCTCGACGCGATGGTGTGGGCGCTGCAGAAGTTCTCCGGCCTGCCGGCGAACCGCGTGGTCGGCATGGCGGGCGTGCTCGACTCGGCGCGCTTCCGCCACTTCATCGCCGACGAACTCAAGGTTTCGGTGCAGGACGTCACGGCTTTCGTGCTCGGCGGGCATGGCGACACCATGGTGCCGCTGCCGCGCTATTCGACCGTCGGCGGCATCCCGCTCCCCGACATCGTCAAGATGGGCTGGATGAGCAAGGAAAAGCTCGAGCAGATCATCCAGCGCACCCGCGACGGCGGCGCCGAGATCGTTGGCCTCTTGAAGACCGGTTCGGCCTTCTACGCCCCGGCGGCATCGGCCATCGAGATGGCCGAGAGCTACCTCAAGGACAAGAAGCGCATCCTGCCCTGCGCCGCCTACCTCAAGGGCGAGTACGGCGTGAAGGGCACCTATGTCGGCGTGCCGGTGCTGATCGGTGCCGGCGGGGCGGAAAAGATCGTCGAGATCTCGCTCTCGGGCTCCGAGCAGAAGGCATTCGACAAGTCGGTCGCGGCGGTGAACGGCCTCGTCGACGCCTGCAAGAAGATCGCGCCGAAGCTGGCGTAGGCACAAAGAGCGCAACCCTCACGGAGTCATTCCCGCGAAAGCGGGAACCTCCGTTTTCAGAGCGTGCCGCACCACCGCAAACAGAGGTTTCCGCTTTCGCGGGAATGACCCGGTGGTTGGGGCAGGTTCCGGCCAAAACGCAAGGCGGTAAGTAGAAATGAACATCCACGAACACCAGGCCAAGGCACTGCTGAAGACTTACGGGTTGCCGGTGGCCGACGGGGTGGCGATCTTCACGCCGCACGAAGCGGAAGCCGCGGCGCTGGAACTGCCCGGCCCGCTCTATGTGGTGAAGTCGCAGATCCATGCCGGCGGGCGCGGCAAGGGCAAGTTCAAGGAACTGCCCGCCGATGCCAAGGGTGGCGTGCGGCTGGCGAAGTCCGCCGCGGAAGTCGCTGCCAACGCCAAGGAAATGCTGGGCAATACCCTCGTCACCAAGCAGACGGGCCCGGCCGGCAAGCAGGTCAACCGGCTCTATATCGAAGACGGCGCCGACATCGCACGCGAACTCTATTGCTCGCTGCTGGTCGACCGCTCAACCGGCCGGGTGTCGTTCGTGGTGTCGACCGAAGGCGGCATGGACATCGAAGCGGTGGCGCATGACACGCCGGAAAAGATCATCGCCGTAGACATCGACCCGACGGTCGGTGTCACTGCCAAGGACGTGGCCGAGATTGTTGCGGCGCTCAAGCTCGACGGTTCGGCTGCCGAGGACGCCAACTCGGTGTTTCCGGCGCTCTACAAAGCGTTCGTCGAGACCGACATGTCGCTGCTGGAAGTGAACCCGCTGATCGTCATGGCCAACGGGCACCTGCGGGTGCTCGATGCCAAGGTGAGCTTCGACAACAACGCTTCGTTCCGGCACGCCGAACTGGCGCCGCTGCGCGACCTCACCGAAGAGGATGCCAAGGAGATCGAGGCGTCGAAGTTCGACCTCGCCTATGTGGCGCTCGACGGCAATATCGGCTGCATGGTCAACGGCGCCGGCCTCGCCATGGCGACGATGGACATCATCAAGCTCTATGGCGCCGAGCCCGCCAACTTCCTCGATGTGGGCGGTGGCGCCAGTAAGGAGAAGGTGACGGCAGCGTTCAAGATCATCACCGCCGATCCGGCCGTTAAAGGCATCCTGGTCAACATCTTCGGCGGCATCATGCGTTGCGATATCATCGCCGAAGGCGTGATCGCGGCGGTGAAGGAAGTCGGCCTCAAGGTGCCGCTGGTGGTGCGGCTCGAAGGCACCAACGTCAAGGAAGGCAAGGCCATCCTCAACTCATCCGGCCTCGATGTCATCTCGGCCGACGACCTCGATGACGCGGCGCAGAAGATCGTCGCCGCCGTAAAGACCCGCTGAGCCAGGAAGAAGCAATGTCGATCCTCGTCAACAAAGACACTCGCGTTCTGGTGCAGGGGCTGACCGGCAAGACCGGTACGTTCCATACCGAGCAGGCGCTGGCCTATTACGGCACCAAGATGGTGGGCGGCGTGAACCCCAAGAAGGCCGGCGAAGTCTGGACTTCGGGGCTCGATGCCTCGGCGACGCTGCCGGTGTTCGCCTCGGTGGCCGAAGGCAAGGAGCGCACCGGCGCCACCGCCTCGGTGGTCTATGTGCCGCCGCCGGGTGCCGCCGACGCCATCATCGAGGCGATCGATGCGGAGATCCCGCTGATCGTCTGCATCACCGAGGGCATCCCGGTGCTCGACATGGTGCGGGTGAAGGCGCGGCTCGACAAATCCAAGTCTCGCCTGCTCGGCCCCAACTGCCCGGGCGTGCTGACGCCGGAAGAATGCAAGATCGGCATAATGCCGGGCTCGATCTTCAGTAAGGGCTCGGTGGGCATTGTTTCCCGCTCCGGCACGCTTACCTATGAAGCGGTGTTCCAGACCACCAATGCCGGGCTTGGCCAGACCACTGCGGTCGGCATCGGCGGCGATCCGGTTAAGGGCACCGAGTTCATCGATATGCTCGAGATGTTCCTCGCCGACGAAGCCACCAAATCCATCATCATGATCGGCGAAATCGGCGGCTCCGCCGAGGAAGACGCCGCACAGTTCCTGATCGACGAAGCCAAGCGCGGCCGCAAGAAGCCGATGGCCGGCTTCATCGCCGGGCGTACCGCTCCGGCCGGGCGGACCATGGGCCACGCCGGCGCCGTGATCTCGGGTGGCAAGGGCGGCGCCGAAGACAAGATCTCGGCGATGGAACGGGCGGGCATAAAGGTGTCGCAGTCGCCTGCGAGGATTGGCCAAACCCTGGCCGACGTACTAAAAGGCTGAGGCGAGGGTGGACTGAAGACGGGGCGCGGGTGGTTTCCCGCGCCTTAACGTCAAACAAAGAAGTTGCGGGCAGTTTGGCCCGTGACAACACAGGGCCCGGTCGAGCAATCCCGGGCGTTTGAGAAGGATGGCGGGGTTCACGCCTCGCGACGCTGGACATGACCCGACAAGAAAAGAACGAACAGTTCTTGCTCTCTTCTTTCCTCTATGGCGGCAACGCCGATTACATCGAAGGGCTGTATGCCCGCTACAAGGCCGATCCGGCCTCGATCGATCCGACCTGGGCGTCGTATTTCGATCGGCTCGAGGATGCTCCCGCCGACATCGACAAGAATGCCGAGGGACCAAGCTGGCAGCGCCAGGATTGGCCGCAATCGGCCAATGGCGAGCTGGTCTCGGCGCTCGACGGCAACTGGGGCGAGATCCAGGTCAAGGTGCAGAAGGCAGTGGTCGAGAAGGCCAAGGTCGCCGGCGCTCCGGCCCCGACCGCCATCGACGTGCTGCAGGCGACGCGCGACTCGATCCACGCCATCATGATGATCCGCGCCTACCGCATGCGCGGGCACCTGCATGCCGACCTCGATCCGTTGAAGATGAAGGCCGACGAGCCGGCGCCCGAGCTCGATCCCAAGACCTACGGCTTCACCGAGGCTGATTTCGGCCGCAAGATCTTCATCGACAACTATCTGGGCCTCGAATACGCGACGGTTCCCCAGATGCTGGAGATCCTGCAGCGCACCTATTGCTCGACCGTCGGCGTCGAGTTCATGCACATCTCCGATCCTGAAGCCAAGCAGTGGATCCAGGAGCGCATGGAAGGGCCGGACAAGGAGATCAAGTTCACGCCCGAGGGCAAGAAGGCGATCCTCAACAAGCTGGTGGAAGCCGAGGGGTTCGAGAAGTTCCTCGACGTCAAGTTCACCGGCACCAAGCGCTTCGGGCTCGATGGCTCGGAAGCGCTGATCCCGGCGCTAGAGCAGATCATCAAGCGCGGCGGCTCGCTCGGCGTGAAGGATATCGTGCTCGGCATGGCGCATCGCGGCCGGCTGAACGTCCTCACCCAGGTACTGGCGAAGCCGCATCGGGCACTGTTCCACGAGTTCAAGGGTGGGGCCTTCTACCCCGAGGAAGTCGAAGGCTCGGGCGACGTGAAGTACCACCTCGGTGCTTCGGCCGACCGCGAGTTCGACGGCAACAACGTGCATCTCAGCCTCACCGCCAACCCGTCGCATCTCGAGATCGTCGATCCGGTGGTGCTGGGCAAGGCGCGCGCCAAGCAGGACCAGCGTTCGGCAGTCGATGGACGGTTCATCGCCGATACGCGCCAGACCGATCGCTCGGTGGTGCTGCCGCTGCTGCTGCATGGCGATGCGGCATTTGCCGGCCAGGGCGTGATTGCCGAATGCCTGGGGCTCTCGGGGCTGAAGGGTCACCGCACCGGCGGATCGATCCACGTGGTGATCAACAACCAGATCGGCTTCACCACGTCGCCGATGTATTCGCGCTCTTCGCCATACCCGACCGACGTCGCCAAGATGATCGAGGCGCCGGTGTTCCACGTGAACGGCGACGATCCGGAAGCGGTGGTCTATGTGGCCAAGGTCGCCACCGAGTTCCGGCAGCGCTTTGCGCGGCCGGTGGTGATCGACATCTTCTGCTATCGCCGCTTCGGCCATAACGAGGGCGACGAGCCGAGCTTCACCCAACCGCTGATGTATTCCAAGATCCGCAGCCACGAGACGACGCTCGACATCTATTCGAAGCGTCTCGCGGCTGAGGGCGTGCTGTCGACCGATGACGTCGACAAGATGAAGGCCGACTGGCGGGCGCATCTCGAGGCCGAGTTCGAGGCCGGCCAGGATTTCCGCCCCAACAAGACCGATTGGCTCGATGGCGTATGGAAGGACCTGAAGCGCGCCGACGTCGAGGGCCCGCGTCGCGGCGACACCGGGGTGGATATCCCCGATCTGGTCAATCTGGGCCAGAGGCTGTCGACGGTTCCGGCCGGCTTCAACGCCCACAAGACGGTGAAGCGGTTCATGGACAACCGGCTCGCCTCGATCGAATCGGGCGAGGGCATCGACTGGGCGACCGGCGAAGCGCTGGCCTTTGCGACGCTGCTCGAGGAGGGCCACCCGGTCCGCCTCTCGGGGCAGGACGTCGAGCGCGGCACCTTCAGCCAGCGCCACTCGGTGCTGTATGATCAGGACAAGGACGAGACTTACACGCCGCTCAACAACATCGCCGAGCTGCAGGCCCGCTACGAGGTCGTCAACTCGATGCTGTCGGAAGAAGCGGTGCTCGGCTTCGAGTATGGCTATTCGCTGGCGGAGCCGAAGACGCTGACCCTGTGGGAAGCGCAGTTCGGCGATTTCGCCAACGGCGCGCAGGTCGTGGTCGACCAGTTCATCTCGTCGGGTGAGCGCAAGTGGTTCCGCATGTCGGGCCTCGTGATGCTGTTGCCGCATGGCTATGAAGGCCAGGGGCCGGAGCATTCGTCGGCTCGTCTCGAGCGCTATCTGCAGAGCTGCGCCGAAGACAATATGCAGGTCGCCAACTGCACGACGCCGGCCAACTACTTCCACATCCTGCGCCGGCAGATGAAGCGCGATTTCAGGAAGCCGCTCGTGCTGATGACGCCGAAGTCGCTGCTGCGCCACAAGAAGGCAGTGTCGGGTCTGGTCGAGTTCGGGCCGGAATCGACGTTCCATCGCCTGTTGTGGGACGATGCGGAAGCGCCGGGCGTGCCCAAGACGACGATCAAGCTGGCGCCGGACGAGGAGATCCGCAAGGTGATCCTGTGCACCGGGAAGGTCTATTACGACCTGCTCGAGGATCGCGAGAAACGCGGCATCAACGACGTGTATCTGCTGCGTCTCGAGCAGCTCTACCCGTTCCCGGCCAAGGCGTTGCTCGACGAACTCAACCGGTTCAAGAATGCCGAGATCGTCTGGTGCCAGGAAGAGCCCAAGAACATGGGCGCCTGGGCGTTCGTCCAGCCCTATATCGACTGGGTGATGGACCAGATGGGGCGTCCGGGCGACCGGCCGCACTATGTCGGCCGCGCGGCCTCGGCGGCGACGGCGACCGGCCTGATGCGGACGCACCTGCAGCAACTGCAGGCCTTCCTCGAAGAAGCGTTCGCCAAGTAGCAGCAATCGCCAACAAGCGGCGGCAAGAAACTGAAGGACCAAACTGATGGCGACTGACATCCGGGTGCCCACGCTGGGCGAGAGCGTCACCGAGGCGACGATCGGCCAGTGGTTCAAGAAGGTGGGCGATACCGTCGCCGCCGATGAGCCGGTGGTGGAGCTCGAGACCGACAAGGTGACCATCGAAGTGCCGGCCCCGGCGGCCGGCGTGCTCGAGACCATCACCGCCAACCCGGGCGATACGGTCAATGTCGGGGCGCTGATCGGGGCGATTGCCGCGGCTGGCTCGTCGGTCGCTGCCGCGGCTCCCGCGGCCGTGGCCAAGCCGGCCGAGATCCCGCAGCCGGCCGCAGTCGCCGCCGAGCCGGCGCCGAAGCCGGCCAATGGCAATGGCGCGGCCGTGCCGCCGGCGCCCAGTGCGGCCAAGCTGATGGCGGAGGCCGGGCTGACCGATGCCGATGTCAGCGGTTCCGGTCGTCGTGGCCAGATCCTCAAGGAAGACGTGCTGGCAGCGGCGGCGAAGCCCGCCTCTGCTCCGGCCGCCGCTTCGGTCGCTGCGGCTCCGGCCCCCGCGCCCGTCGCAGCACCGAAGCCGGCCCCCGCTCCGGCTACGGTTGCAGCCCCGGCGCCTGCACCCAAGGCGGCTGAGCCCGCACCGGCACCTGCCCTGGTTCCGGCGCAGCCGCGTGGTCCGGTGAACGCCAATGACGATGTGCGCGAAGAGCGGGTGAAGATGACCCGGCTGCGCCAGACCATCGCGCGGCGTCTAAAGGAAGCGCAGAACACTGCCGCCATGCTCACCACCTTCAACGAGGTGGACATGAAGCCGGTGATGGACCTCAGGAATTCCTACAAGGAGCTGTTCGAGAAAAAGCACGGTGTGAAGCTCGGCTTCATGGGCTTTTTCACCAAGGCGGTGACGCACGCGCTGAAGGAAATCCCGGCGGTCAACGCCGAGATCGACGGCGACGACCTGGTGTACAAGAACTACGCCCATATCGGCGTGGCCGTGGGTACCGATAAGGGCCTCGTCGTGCCGGTGGTGCGCGATGCCGACCAGCTGTCGATCGCCGGCATCGAGAAGGATATCGCCCGCCTCGGTAAGCTCGCCCGCGACGGGCAGCTGTCGATGGCCGACATGCAGGGCGGCACCTTCACCATCTCGAATGGCGGCGTCTACGGCTCGCTGATGTCGACGCCGATCCTCAATGCGCCGCAGTCGGGTATCCTCGGCATGCACAAGATCCAGGAGCGCCCGGTGGTGATCGGCGGCGAGATCGTCATCCGCCCGATGATGTACCTGGCGCTGAGCTACGACCATCGCATCGTCGACGGCAAGGAAGCGGTGACGTTCCTGGTGCGGGTCAAGGAAAGCCTCGAGGCGCCGGAGCGGCTGGTGCTGGATCTCTGATCCGGGCAGGCAACGCAGAAGCTTCAGGGGCTCGCTTCGGCGGGCCCTTTTTCGTTGTGCGCTGGACAAGCTCATGGCGCTGCCGGACAGTGATGCCAAGGGGGAACTTGGCATGAAGCTCAGCATTTTGGCGGTGGTCTTGGCGATGCTGCCATTGCCGCAGGTGGCGGTGGCGCAGGAGGCCCAGCAGGGTGCGCTGCAGCAGGTCTATGTGTTGTGGGGCATGATGGATGGGGCGGCGAACTTCTGCTGGGAAGCCGCCAACTACGACGTCGCCTACATGGAAGCACACCAGAACTGGTTGGCGAACAACGTCATCGTTCGCGATGAGCTCGATGCGGCGCTGGCCGCTTCAGGGGCGGCGCCGACGCTTGCGACAGAGGCCGAATCCGCAGGCTCCAGCGGCATCGTCGATATTCTCAAGCAGGCTACCAATCCCGAGGAGGCGTGCGGCAACTGGCTCAATGCCACCGTCGCCGGTCAGTACGACGCCGAGGTGTACATGGCGCAGCAGTTGGGACTGCTGCGCGAACGCGACGGGATGTAGGGCGGCAAGTGGTGCCGAGACTGCCAAGCATTTCACTGATGCGTTGAACCGCCCGCGATGACATCCCAGCGAAAGCCCATGAGCGCCTAATTAGGTGCTGCGCACAGCTATGCTCGGTGCCCGCCAACCCCTCACCCGTCTCGGCCTTCGGCCGATCCACCCTCTCCCCGACGGGGAGAGGAACAAGACGGACCACTGCGTTCTCCGGATTCTTCTCCCCGTCGGGGAGAAGGTGGCGCGTAGCGCCGGATGAGGGGGAAAGCCACGCAGCCTGCGGCGACACTCCAAGACCGAACGGCCCTAAAGTGGGGACCCAAGTGTCCACTTTTGCGGGCCGAGAAATGGGTCCCAGCTTTCGCTGGGATGACAGCCGGTGGGTGGGGCCAACGCCGAGCCCCACCCTGCCCCTGCGGCCCAGAGGGCAACAGGCTCAGGCCGTGCTTTCCTCCAGCACCTTCAGCTTCGGCTTTTCCTTACGGGTGAACAGAAACACCCCACCCAGGACCAGGGCGGTGCCGATCGCGTGGTATGGAGTGAAGGCTTCGCCGAGAACCGAGATGGCGAGGCCGACGGTGACCACCGGCGAGACGTTGCCGATGATGGCGGTGCGTTCGGGGCCGATCAGCGCGATGGCGCCGGAAATGCAATAGGCGGGCAGTACTGTCGAGACCGTGCCGATGGCGAGCATCAGCAGGAACCCGTTTCCGGTGACCGCGAGGTCGGTGACAGGGTGGGTGAAGAGGAAATGCGCGATCACCGCCGGGCCGGCGCCGCTCATGGCGATCGAGGTGAAGAGCTGCGGGCCGAGCTTGTCGATCAAGGGCTTCGCCATGATCTGGTAGGCGGCATAGGCGATGGCCGAGCCGAACACCAGGGCGGCGCCAAGCAACACGTTGTCGCCCTCGATGCGGAGGTCATGCCAGAAGATCACGCCGATACCGAGATAGGAGACGAGCAGCGCGACGACCATAGGCAGGGTGATCCGGCGCTTGAAGAAGATAGCGCCGAACAGCACGACGAAGAACGGATAGGTGAGCAGGATCAGCCGGTCAAACTGGGCGGTGATGTATTCTAGCGCCGAAAAATCGAGATAGCTCGCCACGTAATAGCCGATGACGCCGACACCGAGGGTCTGCGCCAGCACGGGCCAGGTGAGCACCGGCGGGGCTCCGGCCGGTTGCTGGGCGAGCTTCTTGCGGTAGCCGAGGATGCCGACAGTCAAGAAGATCGGCACGGCGACGATCATCCGCCAGGTCAGCGTCGTCACCGAGTCGATGCCCTCGAGCAGAGCCAGCTTGATGACGATGCCCTTGGTGGCGAAGAATGCCGCGCCGGCGAGCGCCAGCACAATGCCGGCCCAGGCGAACTGCCGGAAGCCGGGGCGAGAGATGGTAGGCACAGTCTCGGAAGACATTTGGCGGGTCCAGTTCTGGCCCTCGCCATCAGATCACCGGTCACCCGCGCCTGATGGCGGGGCCGGTGAGCAAACGAGGGTCAAACAGCCGTCGCGTCCCGGTCCCCGGAGGGGATGAGGCAGATTTTGCCAATAATTAGGATGCAAGCGGTCATGAGCGGATAGGTACGCTCGGGCAGGACGGCTGTAAAGTGGGCGGTTGGGTGAACGGTGCGTTCGGCAAGCGCGCCCCTCAGGCCCGCGGATGGGCGGCGCGATAGCTCTCGAGCAGGCGCTCGGTATCGACTGCGGTGTAGATCTGGGTGGTCGAGAGCGAGGCGTGGCCGAGCAGCTCCTGGATGGCGCGCAGGTCGCCGCCTTTGCCGAGGAGGTGGGTGGCAAAGCTGTGGCGGAGGGCGTGCGGCGTGGCGGAGGGCGGCAGGCCGAGGGCGCCGCGCAGCTGCTGCATGCGCAGCTGGATGAGGCGCGGCGACAACGGGCCGCCTTTCTTGCCGCGGAAGATCGGCTCGTCCGGACCGGGGTGGAACGGGGTGAGACCGAGATAGGTATCGATGGCCTGGCGCACCGGGGTGATCAACGGGACAAGACGCGTCTTGCCGCCCTTGCCGGTGACGCGCAGCGCGCTCGCTTCGAGATCGGCGCGGCTGACCGCGAGGGCTTCCGAGATACGCAGGCCCGCGCCGTAGCAGAGCGAGATCACCGCCATGTCGCGGGCGGCGACCCAAGGGGTGTCCTCAAGCTCGTCGGTGGTGCGGATAGTGGCCTTGGCTTCGAGCACGGTCAGCGCCTTGGGCAGCGAGCGTGGCTGCTTGGGCGTGCGGATAGTGTTCAGCGCCTCGCTGGCGAGGATGCCTTCGCGTTCGAGAAAGCCGAAGAAGCTCTTGATGGCGCTGAGCGCCCGGGCCAGCGAGCGCGAGCCGAGGCTCTCGTTGCGCCGGGCGGCGAGAAAGGCGCGGATATCGGCGGCGCGGAGTTCCTTCAGCGTGGCGAGGCTGACTTCGCCGCCGGTGTGGGCGGAGAGGAAGGTGACGAACTGGCCGAGGTCGCGCAGATAGGCCTCGAGCGTCAGCGGCGCGAGACGCCTGATGGCGCCGAGATCGCGCTGCCAGTTGGCGATATGGGCGGCAAGGCCGGCGTCGACGAACATGGCGTGGGACATGCTGCAAGAGTACGGGCGGGCGGTTAGGATTCGGCAAACAGAGTGGGTGTTGCGGATCTGCATCATCCACCCTCCGAACCCCCGGGTACCCAACACGCGGGCGTGAGGTGCCCTTTGCCTGCCTTATTTCGCGGGCTATCGGGGCGGCATGCATCGGTTGGTTGCCATATTGACGCTGTGCGTCGCGCTGCTCGCGCTGTTGAGCCCCAGCTTCGCGGCCGGGGTCTGCATTGCCAATAGCGGGCTGCCGACCATCAGCGCCAGCCACGATGGCGGACCGGCGCATCTGCCGAACCCCTGTGAGATGCAGGGTGGTAAGCGGGTGATGCCGCCGCAGCCGGAACTGACCCGGCGGGTTGTCGAAGTGCCGCGGGCCACCGTGGCGCAATGGGCCCTTGGCCTTGCCGACCAGCCGATGCGGCAGGGTCGGTCGCCCCTCGCCGAACTGCCCCCGCCCCGGCTGGGCTGAGCTTCAACGACATCGCCATCACGACCCCAACGCGGCCCCTCCCGGCCGCCAATCGAGACATTTCAAAATGACTGACCTGATCATCGGCCGCCGGGCGCTGCTCGCCGGGGCGGCGAGCTTTGCCGCCCTCGCCCTCGCTGGCTGCGCCACCTCCGGCGCGCCCCGGCTCGAAACCGAAACCGTCCGCATTCCGGACGATGTGCTCGCCATGTATGCGGCGCGGCCCGAGGAGCGCTTTCCGATCCCGGCGGCGCGCATGGACCTGATCGAACCGCAGTTCTGGCGGCAGGTGGTGGACGATCCGACGGGCGAGCGGCCCGGCACCGTGGTGGTCGATACGGCGCACCGGTTCCTGTACCTGGTGCTGGAGAACGGCAAGGCGATGCGCTACGGCGTCGGCATCGGCCGCGACGGCTTCACCTGGTCGGGGCGCGGCGTGATCCAATACAAGCGCGAATGGCCGACCTGGACGCCGCCGGGCGAGATGATCGACCGGCAGCCGGAGCTCGAGCCCTATCGCCACGGCATGGCGCCGAGTCTCGAGAACCCGCTGGGCGCACGGGCGCTCTACATCTTCAAGGATGGGCGCGACACCATCTACCGGCTGCATGGCGCAACCGATGAGCGGACCATCGGTAAGGCGATCTCGTCGGGCTGCGTGCGGCTGCTCAACCAGGACGTGATCGACCTCTACCAGCGGGTGCCGAGTGGGTCGCCGATACTGGTGATGTGAGGTTGGATGCTGAGGGTGGCCTTGTCCCCTTGATTGGGAGAAGGTGCCGAAGGGCGGAGGAGGGGGCAGTGGAGAAGATGTCTGGGGGGACTGCCCTGACCCTAGTCGCCCCACCTCCGGCCCTGCCCACTCTGATGCCACGCCCGCAGCTGTAGCCGCTGAAAGAGTGTTGAATATTGCTGCCTACTTGATTTCCAATGGGCTGGTGATTGGCGATGGGCACACGATGGAAGTGGCACCGGGCGAGACGATCCGGGCCACCTATTCCGATCGAGGCCATCGCCCAGGCGCGGCGACCATCCAACTACAACTCCAACGACAGAGCCCGACGTCCTCAATCAGACCTGACAGGCCTTAATGGCGAGGAGAAGTGAGTGATGCCTTACGGTTTCACTATGAAGCACGACAGCGGAATCGTCTGGCCCGTATTCGAGGATGAAGACATTTGGAGAACCGCTAAACAGACAGTAGATGGCCGGGATTGGGTCATCGGCGAGGCCAAGGGGCGCCCAATCGATGTTGCAGCGCTCGGCGAGGTGCGCGTTCAGGTCACCTCGGGCCAAACATCACTGGAACCCATGTTTCCACTAAAATACCGACATGCCGTGTCGAAGTCGTTGCGTGACTTCATTTGCGCTATCGAACCCGACGTCCATCAGTTTATTTCCGTTGATATTTCCCTAAGGGACGGCAGCTTTCCGCCCGAGCCTTACTACTTGATCAATATCTGCAATAGAGTTGATGCAGTGGACGAACAACATACCAGGATGAGTCGATCCAGCTATGGCGACGTGTTCTTAGCATCCGGAAGTAACGACAGAATCGCGCTCCGCGACGACGAAGTCAATAGCATGGCCATTTGGATTGATGCGCGCGTAGTTGGGTGGGAATTCATGAGCGATCGACTGCACAAACGATTGAAATACACAGGATGTACGCGCTTCGACTTCGTCGCCGCAGTAGACGGGGAGCTGCAGTCATGACCGAAGTTCCAGGCCACGAAATTCAAGACGCCTCTTGCGCCACAGATCGTTTCGTAGTGATGCAAGACGGAAATAGACATCCTTCTTCTCCAGTAAGGCCGAAAATGTCTTTCAAGCACACCGCCTCATGTCCAACGTGCTCCTACTGACACCGGCCTCGCTACATTTCGCAAAACTAAAGGATCACGGGTTCGACCCGACAAGCTGCTCCGAAAGTGGACTGTAGCTTCCGAGCAATGCTGAGGACGCTGTGCGCTTGGGCGTTGCGCTGCACAGCGGCCCACCTTCTCCCACAAGGAGAGAAGGCAAGCCGGTGGGTGGGGAGGGTATCTTCCGATCCGATCAGTGCTTCAGCGCTTCGGCCAGTGAGTTCTGCACATAGGCCATGGGCTCCGACCACCGGGGGTCGCCCCAGCGTTGCTGCACTTCGGATTCCGAGACGTCCTCGACGCGCTGCTGCAGCCACCAGATATTGCCGAGCGGGTCGCGGACCCGGGCGACGCGGTCGCCGAAGGCGAGGAGGGTCGGCTTGGTGACCTCGGTAGCGCCGGCTTCGAGCGCCTTGGCGAAGCCCTTGCGCGCATCGGGAACGTAGAGCCGGATGAAGGCAGGCATGGCCGCGAGGCCGGCCGGGGCGTCGAAGGCCATCACCACGGCGTCGCCGATGCGGATTTCGGCGTGGCCGATGCTGCCATCCTCGTTGGCCATGCGGCTGAGCTCGGTGCCGTCGAAAGCGGCGATGAGAAAATCGATCAGCTGCGGGGTGTCGGTGGACATGATCCACGGCGTGACGGTGGTGTAGCCTTCGGGAATCGTGCTGGGCATGGGACGCTCCTCATGGTGATGGGCACGGGTAATTGAACCGAGACTCCTGACAGAACGCGGCAGCAGCCTAAGAGTTTGGCGAAGGCACTTGCAATTCCCATCTCAGCCGTGAACAAAGCGAGCACAGATGGAAAAGTCCCCCGACATCGTGGCGGTGATGGTGAGCGTGTCGGTCGACGGGCCGTACAGCTATCGCGTGCCCTATGGCATGGAGGTACAGCGCGGCTCGATCGTCGCGGTGCCGCTGGTCGGCCGACCGACGCTGGGCGTGGTGTGGGGGCTGCCCAAGGACAATTACGCGCATAACCGGCTGAAGGACATCGCGCAGGTTTTCGACACCCCGCCGCTCAGTGAAGAGCTGCTGAAGACGGTCGACTGGGTGTCGAAATACACGCTGGCGGCTCCCGGGCTGGTGCTCAGGAGCGTGCTGCGCTCGACCGAAGCGCTGGAGCCGGAGCGACCGATCACCGCGTTCCGGCTGACCGGAGTGGAGCCGGACAAGCGCACCAAATCGCGCGACAAGGTGCTCGAGCTGATGATGGACGGGCAGGCCTGGGCCAAAGCGGCGATCGTCGGCGAAGCCGGGGTCTCGGCTTCGGTGGTCGAGGGGCTGGAAAAAGCCGGGGCGCTCGAGCGGGTCGAGATGGCGCCGCCACCGATCGCGCAGCCGCCCGACCCGGATGCGGCGCCGCCGACGCTGAACGAGGAGCAGGCAGCGGCGCTGGCACAGATCCGCGAGATCGACGTCAACGGCTTCGGCGTGGCGCTGCTCGACGGGGTGACCGGCGGTGGCAAGACCGAGGTGTTCTTCGAGGCGGTGGCCGATACGCTCAGGGCCGGGCGGCAGGCGCTGGTGCTGCTGCCGGAGATCGCGCTGACCTCGACCTTTGTCGAGCGGTTTTCCAAGCGTTTTGGCACCAAGCCGGCCGAGTGGCATTCGGATATGACGCCGGCGCAGCGGGCGCGGACCTGGCGCTCGGTGCTCAGCGGCGATGTGCGGGTGGTGCTGGGAGCGCGTTCGGCGCTGTTCCTGCCGTTCCGCGAGCTCGGGCTCGTGGTGCTCGACGAGGAGCATGACGGGGCGTTCAAGCAGTACGATGGGGTGAACTACCACGCCCGCGACATGGCGGTGGTGCGGGCCAGGTTTGCCGAGGCGCGGGTGATCCTGAGCTCGGCGACCCCATCGGTGGAGAGCCGGAACAACGCCAACCAGGGCCGCTACAAGCATGTGGTGCTGACCTCGCGCTTCGCCGCGGCGGAAATGCCCGACATCGCGCCGATCGACATGCGCGAGGAGCCGCCGGAGAAGGGGCAGTGGATCGCCCCAAAACTGGCGCGCGAGGTGTTCGCCACGCTCGATCGCGGCGAGCAGGCGCTGCTGTTTCTCAACCGGCGCGGCTATGCGCCGCTGACGCTGTGCAAGGCGTGCGGGCACCAGTACCAATGTCCGGATTGCTCGGCCTGGCTGGTCGAGCACCGGTTCCGCGGCGTGTTGATGTGCCACCATTGCGGCCACGAACAGCGGGTGCCCAAGGCCTGTACCGAGTGCGGAGCGGTCGACTCGCTGACGCCGATCGGACCGGGGATCGAGCGGGTGGCGGAGGAAGCGGCGGAGCGCTTCCCGGGCGCCCGCCTGGTGATCTTGTCGTCCGACATGGGTTCGAACCAGCAGCTCAGGGAGCGGTTCGCCGATATCGAGCGGGGCGCCTATGACCTGGTGGTGGGCACGCAACTGGTGGCCAAGGGGCACCATTTCGAGAAGCTGACCCTGGTCGGAGTGCTCGATGCCGATCTCGGGCTCGATCGCGGCGACCCACGTGCGGCGGAGCGCACGTTCCAGATCCTGACCCAGGTGACGGGGCGGGCCGGGCGGGCCAACCGGGCGGGCAAGGCGTTCCTCCAGACCTACCATCCCGATCACCCGGTGATGAAGGCGATGGTCAAAGGGGATCGCGAGGCGTTCTACAAGCACGAACTGCTGGCGCGCGAAGCGGGCGGGCTGCCGCCGTTCGGGCGGCTGGCGGCGCTGATCGTTTCGGCCAACGAACACGACCCGGCCTTCGCATATGCCAAGCTGCTCCTAAGCATCGCGCCGCTGGCGGAGGGGCTGAAACTGTTCGGCCCGGCCGACGCGCCGATCTCGATGATCCGCGGCCGGCACCGAGTGCGCCTCCTGGCGCAGTCCGGCAAGGATTTCGATCTCAGCGGTTATGTGCGGTTCTGGCTTGAGCAAGCGCCGAAGACTACCGGAAACCTCAGGGTGCAGGTGGATATCGACCCGCAGAGCTTTCTGTGACGAAATTGCCCTGATCGGGCGTGAACGCGCAGCCGCTGGGCACGTACGGCACGCGATTCACGGACGAACCCAAACGACGGGCCGCCCCTGCGACAAAACTCCCCGAAAGACTCGTGTTCCGGTGCCTTGCGGGTGCCGATCTCGCATGTTAGAGGGGGCGCGAAATCCGGGGGGCTATCTGCCTTTCCCGGCGAACAATCATAAGCGAAAGCAGCCTCCGGCGCCTCTATCGGCCGGGTTTGGGTTGCGCAGCACGAGGGTGACGGGGCATTGGCAGCGCAGAATTCAGTGCTTACCCAGATCGCGCGGCCGTATGCGTCGGCGCTCTACGATCTTGCCGCAGCCGACGGTTCCGTCGCAGCGGTCGAGCAGGGGCTGGTGAATCTCCTCGCCCTGTCTGAACAAAGCCCGGACTTTTCCCGGTTCCTTCGCTCCCCGGTGATCAATACCGAAGAGAAGGCGCAGGCCATCCACGCCGTGCTGGAGCGCGCCAAGGCGCACACCACGGTCGGCAATTTCGTCCGGGTCGTGGCTCGCAACGGCCGGTTGTTCGCGCTGCCCGAGATCATCCAGGCGTTCCGTGAGCGTGCTGCCGGCGCGCGCGGCGAAGTCAACGCCGACGTGACCTCGGCGACGCCGCTCAGTGCGGCCCAGGTCAAGACGCTGGCCGATACGCTCAAGAGCAAGATCGGCAAGTCCGTCACGCTCAACCAACATGTCGATCCCAGCCTGATCGGTGGCCTCGTGGTCAAGGTCGGCAGCCAGATGATCGACAGCTCACTCAAAACCAAGCTCACGGCGATGAAGATCGCGATGAAAGAGGTCGGATAATGGATATCAAAGCCGCGGAAATCTCTGCGATCCTCAAGGAGCAGATTCAGAACTTCGGCCAGGAAGCGGAAGTTTCCGAAGTCGGTCAGGTTCTGTCGGTTGGCGACGGTATCGCCCGCGTCTACGGCCTCGACAACGTGCAGGCCGGTGAGCTCGTCGAGTTCCCGGGCGGCATCAAGGGTATGGCGCTGAACCTCGAAACCGACAATGTCGGCGTCGTGCTGTTCGGCAATGACCGCGGCATCAAGGAAGGCGACGTCGCCAAGCGTACCGGCGCCATCGTCGACACCCCGGTGGGCAAGGAGCTGCTCGGCCGCGTGGTCGACGCGCTCGGCAACCCGATCGACGGCAAGGGCCCGCTCAAGGCCAAGGAGCGCCGCCGCGTCGACGTCAAGGCCCCGGGCATCCTGCCGCGCAAGTCCGTGCACGAGCCGATGTCGACCGGCCTCAAGGCCATCGACGCGCTGATCCCGATCGGTCGCGGCCAGCGCGAGCTGATCATCGGCGATCGCCAGACCGGCAAGACCGCCGTCATTCTCGATACTTTCCTCAACCAGAAGCCGGCGCACGCCGCAGGCGCGTCGGAGGGCGAGAAGCTCTACTGCATCTACGTCGCCGTCGGGCAGAAGCGCTCGACCGTGGCGCAGTTCGTCAAGGTGCTGGAAGATGCCGGCGCCATGGAATACTCGGTCGTCATCGCGGCGACCGCCTCCGATCCGGCGCCGATGCAGTTCCTCGCGCCGATGACCGGCGCCGCCATCGGCGAATATTTCCGCGACAACGGCATGCACGCCGTGATCGCCTATGACGATCTGACCAAGCAGGCCGTGGCCTACCGCCAGATGTCGCTGCTGCTGCGCCGTCCGCCGGGCCGCGAAGCTTACCCGGGCGACGTGTTCTACCTGCACTCGCGCCTGCTCGAGCGCGCCGCCAAGCTCAACGAAGAGCACGGTTCGGGCTCGCTCACCGCGCTGCCGGTGATCGAGACCCAGGCGAACGACGTGTCCGCCTACATTCCGACCAACGTGATTTCGATCACCGACGGCCAGATCTTCCTCGAAACCAACCTCTTCTTCCAGGGCATCCGTCCGGCGGTGAACGTCGGTATCTCGGTGTCGCGAGTGGGTGGTAACGCCCAGATCAAGGCGATGAAGCAGGTTGCCGGCTCGCTGAAGGGCGAACTCTCGCAGTATCGCGAGATGGCTGCGTTCGCGCAGTTCGGTTCCGATCTCGACGCCGCCACGCAGCGCCTGCTCAACCGCGGCGCCCGCCTGACCGAACTCCTGAAGCAGCCGCAGTTCGCGCCGCTGAAGCCGGAAGAAGAAGTCGCGGTGATCTTTGCCGGCGGCCAGGGCTACCTCGACGACCTGCCGGTGTCGAAGGTCGGCGAGTTCGAGGCGGGCCTGCTCGGCTACCTCCGCTCCAAGGCTTCGGACGTGCTGACGGCGATCGCCAAGGAGAAGGCGCTGTCGGATGACCTGCGCGCCAAGCTCAAGGCCGCGATCGACGCGTTCAAGAAGACGTTCTCGTAAGACCCTGGTTGGGCGAGGTCCCTCGGGGCCTCGCTAGAGGAGTAAGAGCGGCCGATGCCCTCGCTAAAGGACCTTAAGAACCGGATCGCCTCGGTCAAATCGACCCAGAAGATCACCAAGGCCATGCAGATGGTGGCAGCGGCGAAGCTTCGTCGCGCCCAGGAAGCAGCCGAGGCGGCGCGTCCCTATGCCGAGCGCATGGGCAACGTGCTCGCGGCGTTGGGTGCAGCCTATGCCGGCCGCGCGGACGCTCCGGCGCTGCTGGCCGGCAATGGCCGCGACCAGGTGCACCTCTTGGTCGTTGCGACCGGCGAGCGTGGCCTCGCCGGCGGCTTCAACTCGTCGATTGCCCGTCTCGCCCGTGAAACGGCGCAGAAGCTGATCGCCGAAGGCAAGACGGTGAAGATCCTCACCGTCGGCCGCAAGGGCAACGACATCCTGAAGCGCGGCTTTGCCGACAAGATCGTCGAAACGATCTCGTTCCGCGACGTGCGCCAGCTGGGCTATGTCAACGCCGCCAGCGTGGGTGAAAAGGTCCTCGCCATGTATGCGGCGGGCGAATTCGACGTGGCGACGCTGTTCTATGCGCGCTTCCGTTCGGTGATCGCGCAGATCCCGACGGCGCACCAGCTGATCCCGGCGAAGTTCGAGGCTCCGGCCGCGGGCGCCGAGGACACACTGAACTACGAATACGAGCCGGACGAGGAAGCGATCCTCGAGGATCTGCTGCCGCGCAACATCTCGGTGCAGATCTTCCGGGCACTGCTCGAGAACAACGCCTCGTTCTTCGGCGCGCAGATGAGCGCCATGGACAACGCGACGCGCAACGCCGGCGAGATGATCAAGAAGCTGACGCTGGTCTACAACCGGCAGCGCCAGGCCCAGATCACCAAAGAACTCATCGAAATCATTTCGGGCGCGGAAGCGCTCTAGCAGGAACGAGGTAAATCATGGCCCGCGCAGCAACTGCAGCAAAAGCCCCGGCGACCGACAAGGCTCCCGCCGCCAAGAAAGCCCCGGCCCGCAAGGCCGCTTCGAGCACTCCCGCGGCAGCCGTCGCCGGCCAGCCGGTCGGCAAGGTTTCGCAGGTGATCGGCGCCGTGGTGGACGTGACCTTCGATGGTCACCTGCCGGCGATCCTGAACGCACTCGAGACCGACAATAACGGCAACCGCCTGGTCCTCGAAGTGGCGCAGCACCTCGGCGAGAACGCCGTGCGCACCATCGCCATGGACACCACCGAAGGCCTGGTCCGCGGCGCCGCCGTGGTCGACACTGGTGCCGCCATCTCGGTGCCGGTCGGCGACGAGACGCTGGGCCGCATCATGAACGTGATCGGCGAGCCGGTGGACGAAGCCGGTCCGGTCAAGACCAAGTCGCGCCGCGCCATCCACCAGGATGCGCCCTCGTTCACCGAGCAGGCTTCGGAAGCGCAGATCCTCGTCACCGGTATCAAGGTGGTGGATCTGATCGCTCCCTACGCTCGCGGCGGCAAGATCGGCCTGTTCGGCGGCGCCGGCGTGGGCAAGACCGTGCTGATCCAGGAACTGATCAACAACGTCGCCAAGGCGCACGGTGGTTACTCGGTGTTCGCCGGCGTCGGTGAGCGCACCCGCGAGGGCAACGATCTCTACCACGAAATGATCGAATCGGGCGTGAACAAGGACCCGCACGAGAACAACGGCTCGACCGCCGGTTCGAAGTGCGCCCTGGTGTTCGGCCAGATGAACGAGCCCCCGGGGGCGCGTGCCCGCGTGGCGCTTTCGGGCCTGACCGTCGCCGAGCACTTCCGCGACGAAGGCCAGGATGTGCTGTTCTTCGTGGACAACATCTTCCGCTTCACCCAGGCCGGCGCCGAGATGTCGGCTCTGCTGGGTCGTATTCCCTCCGCGGTGGGGTATCAGCCGACGCTCGCGACCGACATGGGCGCGCTGCAGGAGCGCATCACCACCACCAACAAGGGCTCGATCACTTCGGTGCAGGCGATCTACGTGCCGGCCGACGACTTGACCGACCCGGCGCCGGCGACCTCGTTCGCGCACCTCGACTCGACGACGACGCTGAACCGCGCCATCTCCGAGAAGGGCATCTACCCGGCCGTGGATCCGCTGGACTCCACCTCGCGCATGCTGTCGGCCAACATCGTCGGCGAAGAGCACTACAACACCGCCCGCCAGGTGCAGCAGATCCTGCAGCGCTACAAGGCGCTCCAGGACATCATCGCCATCCTGGGCATGGACGAGCTTTCCGAAGAGGACAAGCTGACCGTGGCGCGCGCCCGTAAGGTCGAGCGCTTCATGAGCCAGCCGTTCCACGTGGCCGAGGCCTTCACCGGCGCTCCGGGCGTGTTCGTGCAGCTCGAAGACACCATCAAGGGGTTCAAGGACCTCGTCGAGGGCAAGTACGACCACCTGCCGGAAGCCGCCTTCTACATGGTCGGCACCATGGAAGATGCGGTCAAGAAGGCCCAGAAGCTCGCGGCCGCGGCCTAACCATTCGCGTGAATGGTCAATTGTGAATGGTGAATGGTAAGGGAGAGGCGACGACTAGGTGACGGTGACGGTGAATTTCCATTCACCATTCACCATTCACCATTCGCCTAGTGAAACATGGCCGAAGGCACCAAACTCGAAATCGTCTCGCCCGAGCGGCTGCTGCTGTCGGAGACCGTGAAGTCGGTGACCGTGCCGGGCGCCGATGGTTATTTCACCGTGCTGGGCGACCACGCGCCGCTGATGACCACGCTGAAGCCGGGCTTCGTCACCGTCGTGCGCAATGACGGGATCAGCCACGTCTACTACGTGCGGGGCGGCTTTGCCGACGTCTCGCCCGAAGGGCTGACCATCCTCGCCGAAGAGGCGCAGGACATCGCCGAGTTCGATCGCGCCAAGATCGAAGGGCTGATCGCCGCCGGGCTTACCGCCCAGCAGGCGGCGAACACCGCCGACGAAGAGATGCGGCTGCAGGCCGAGATCGACGGCTGGCGCAACCTCTTGCTCGACGCTTCGGTGGGCACGGGTTCGACCGCGCACTGAGCGGAACCCCAGATACGGAATTCGAGACGGGCGTCCTCAGGGGCGCCCGTTTTGCTTTTGCAGGTTGCTGTTGCTGCCACCCCGGTGGGTGGGGACGCTCGAGAGCTTCGTCAACCGCGATTCACCCTAAGTGCGCGACCGGAAGCAATTCACCATCCCTTAATGCAAACTGCGTAATTGTCGCTATCGGGAATGCAGCAAGACTAACCGCGTCGGGGCCAGGACAGCCGCGACCAGTTGTGGAGCCGCGCCCAATTGATCTCCAGCAGAACGAGGCCGTTCACCGGAAGCAATTCCGGACGCGCTCAGTCATTGCCCCAAACCGTAACCTCCAGAAGCAGAGCGAGCGTAGAGAAATGAAGATCCGGACCCGTCTATTCCTTATCGTTGCCGTGATGGGCCTGGTGGTCTCGGCGATCGGTGGCCTCGCGCTGTTCGTCACCGCGTCGTTCACCGAGCGTACCGAGCAGCTGGAAGCGGCGTCGCAGCGCGCCTTCAACGGCGAGCATCTCAACCGGCTGGTGACGGCGGTGGTGATGGATGCGCGCGGTATCTACGCCGCCCCCGATGTCGAGAAGGCAGCGCCGTTCGCCGAGGGGCTGCTGAAGTCGCTCGACAAGATCGATGCGCACCTTGCCGAGTGGCAGCCGCTGGTGCCGGCGGCGGATCGCGCGGCGTTCGAGCAGGTGGTGGCGCGCACGGCGGAGTTCCGGCAGTTCCGCGCCGAGACCGCACGGCTGGCGACGATCGATCCGGCCCAGGCCAATGCGCAGGGCAACAACGAAGCCAACCGCGCCAACCGTAAGGCCTACCAGGCCGAGATCGACGCGGTGGTCGACAACGACCAGGCGCAGTTCGAGGCGATCAAGGCCGATATCGCCGGTTTCGAGGCGCTGATCCTGCCGGTGGTGGCGGGCGCGACGCTGTTCGGGTTGCTCGCCGGAGTGGGTGCGGCGCTCTATGTCGGCACGCGCTACGTTTCGAACCCGCTGACCAAGGTGACCGAGACGATGGCGCGGATCGCCGAAGGCGACTTTGTCGACGTGCCCTATGCGGGTGAAAAGAACGAGATCGGCCAGATGGCGGCCGCGGTGCAGGTGTTCAAGGAGAACGGCATCCGCGTCGCCGAGATGAACGAGGACGAGCGGACCCGGCACGGCAAGGCGGCCGAACGCGCCCAGATGATGCTGAGTTTCCAGAATGCCTTCGACGGCGTGGTGGCGGCGACGCTGAAGGGTGACCTGACGCAGCGCATCGACGCACATTTCGCCGACCCTGACATCGAACGCATCGCCAACAACTTCAACGGGCTGATGGACACGGTGGCGAGCGGGCTGAACGAAGCCGGCGACGTGCTCGAAGCGCTTGCCGAGGCCGACCTGACGCGCCGCATGGATGGCAGCTACGAGGGCGAGTTCGCCCGGCTCAAGCACAACACCAACACGGTGGCCGAGAAGCTCACCGATATCGTGACGCAGCTCAAAAAGACGTCGTTCGACCTGAAGACGGCGACCGGCGAGATCCTGTCGGGCGCCAATGATCTCAGCGAGCGCACCACCAAGCAGGCGGCGACCATCGAAGAGACCTCGGCGGCAATGGAGCAGCTCTCGACCACGGTGCTGGCCAATGCGCAGCGCGCAGCGGGCGCATCGGAGAATGCGGGGCAGGTGACGACGACGGCGGAAGCCGGCGGGGCAGTGATGCACAGCGCCAACGCGGCGATGGGGCGGATCACCGAGAGCTCGGCCAAGATCTCCAACATCATCGGGTTGATCGACGACATCGCTTTCCAGACCAATCTCCTCGCACTCAATGCTTCGGTGGAAGCGGCGCGGGCCGGCGATGCCGGCAAGGGGTTTGCGGTGGTCGCAGTGGAGGTGCGGCGGCTGGCCCAGTCGGCGGCGAGCGCTTCGGCAGAAGTGAAGGTGCTGATCGAGCAATCGGCCAACGAAGTGCAGGGCGGCTCGAAGCTGGTGGCGGAAGCGGCGGCCAAGCTCGAGCAGATGCTGGTGGCGGTGCGTGGCAATCGCGAACTGCTCGAGGGCATTGCGCGTGACAGCCGCGAACAGGCCTCGGCGATCGAGGAAGTCAACACCGCCGTGCGCCAGATGGACGAGATGACCCAGCACAACGCGGCGCTGGTCGAACAGACCAACGCGGCGATCGAACAGACCGAAGCGCAGGCCAGCGAGCTGGACCGGATCGTTGCGGTGTTCACTGTCGACGGCAAGGCCGAGGCTGTGACGGCGCCGGTACTGGAGCTGCCGCAGCGCGGCATCAAGGCAGTAGACCAGCGGGTGAAGGCGGCGGCGAAGACCTATCTCAGCCGCGGCAATACCGCGATCAAGACCGACGACTGGGCTGAATTCTAGGCCAGAAGACGATCCTCAACTACGCATTAACCATCAGAGAGGCACCCTTGGCTCGCAACGTGATGCGCCGCCGGCCGCGCGCGTCACGGGGGGCCGCCAGAAGGCGGTAGCGTCGGCCGACAGGACTTCAGAATGAAGATCAAGGGTACTGCCGGCGCTGTTTCGCCGGCTAACGGCGGGGTCCGGCTGCGGACCCTGGTGTCCGGGCTTTCGGCCCTGCTGGTGGCGACGGGCATCGTGGTGGCCGGGGCGAGCCTTTACGTCTCGACCGGGTTCAAGGCGTCGGGCCATAGCAGTGAAACGCTGATGCACTCGATGCGGGCTCACATGACCGCCGACATGCTGCACGACAGCATGCGTGGACTGGTCTATCGCAGCCTCTACGCGGTGATTTCCGGCGACATCACCATGGTCCAGGACACCTATGTCGACGTGAAGACCTATGGCGACTCGTTCAAACAGACGATCGCCTCGCAGGCCGAGCTCGACGTGCCGACCGATGTTCGCCAGGCGCTCGACGATCTCGCAGGCCCGCTCGACGCCTATATCAACGCAGCGACGGCGCTGGTCGAAAAGGCCACCGAGTTCGACGTTGCCGGCGCAACGGCCGACCTGGCCGCGTTCGACCAGAGCTTCGAAGTGCTCGAAGGCGAGATGTCGGCGGTGTCCGATGCGATCGAGGCGGCCAATCTGGCGCAACTCAGGGCGGCCGAGCAGAATGCCGGGCTCTCCGACATCGCCACCTGGGGCGGGCTGGCGCTGATCCTCGGGCTGGCGGTGGCCACCATGCTGCTGGCACAGCGCTTCGTGGCAAAGCCGCTTGCAGATATGACCGATGGCTTCCGCCGATTGTCCGAGGGCGACCTCGAGGTAACCGTGGACGGCAAGCAGAAGATTGCCGAGGTCAACGGGCTCGGCCGGGTGCTGGGCATTTTCCGCGAAGCCTTGCGCAGCCGCGATGTGCTGGCCGGCGAGGCGGAAGCCACCGCCCGGGTAACAGTGGCGCGCGCCGATGCAGCCGCGGCGCTCAACCAGGAGATCGGCGATGTGGTGGGCGCGGCGCTGGATGGCGATTTCAGCCGCCGCGTCGGCACCGACTTCGCCGAACAGGACCTGAGGACCCTGGCAGAGGGCTTCAACCAGCTGGTCGAGACGGTCGACGCCTCGATCGGCGAAACCGCCGAGGTGCTTGGCGCACTGGCGCAGGCTGACCTGACGCGGCGCATGGAGGGCAGCTATTCGGGATCGCTGAAGAAGCTGATGGACGACACCAATGCGGTCGGCGACCGGCTGACCGAAGTGGTGACCAACCTCCGCTCGACCTCGCGCTCGCTCAAAGTGGCGACCGGCGAGATCCTGTCGGGCGCCAACGATCTCAGCGAGCGGACCACCAAGCAGGCGGCGACGATCGAGGAGACCTCGGCAGCGATGGAGCAGCTGGCAGTGACGGTGCTCGAGAACGCCAAGCGGGCTGAATCGGCGAGCAGCAACGCGGCGGACGTTTCCCGCACCGCCGAGCAGGGCGGCGAGGTGATGCGGGAGGCGGAGGCGGCGATGGAGCGGATTACCCAGTCGTCGGCCAAGATCTCCAACATTATCGGGCTGATCGACGATATCGCGTTCCAGACCAACCTGTTGGCGCTCAACGCCTCGGTGGAAGCGGCGCGGGCCGGCGATGCCGGCAAGGGCTTTGCCGTGGTTGCCGTGGAAGTGCGGCGGCTGGCGCAATCGGCAGCCAGCGCCTCATCCGAAGTGAAGGCTCTGATCGAGCAATCGGGGACCGAAGTCGCCGGCGGCTCGAAGCTGGTGGCCGAAGCTGCTGCCAAGCTCGGAGTGATGCTGGAGGGGGCGCGCACCAACTATGAACTGTTGCAGGGCATCGCCGGCGAGAGCCGGGCGCAGGCCTCCTCGATCGAGGAAGTGAACGTCGCGGTGCGGACGCTCGACGAGATGACCCAGCACAACGCAGCGCTGGTCGAACAGACCAATGCGGCGATCGAGCAGACCGAATCGCAGGCCGGCGAGCTGGACCGCATCGTCGACATCTTCACCGTCGCCGAGGTCGCCGCGGCTCCTGCGGTGGCGCGGAAGGCGGCGCGGCAGGTCTATCTCAGCCAGGGCAATGCGGCGATCAGTACGGACTGGAACGAGTTCTAGCCACGCCTGGCGGTCAAGATGCCAGCGAAAGGGCGCCATCCGGCGCCCTTTTTCGTTGCAGAAGCGATGAAGTCCGAGAACTACGCATCACTACGTAGATGGACAGTAACTGCTCACGGACCCGTGAAGGCGCACGTTCATGGTGTACCGCGCGTTAATACGCATGCCCGGCTTGGAGGTTCCTCAAGCGGATATGCGGTGAACTTACGCCGGATCCGCAGAAGCGGTTTTTGGGGGCAGAAGTCATGGGTCAATCTATTTTCGCCGGGTTTACCGGCGCGTCGCATTCGGATGACCGCAGCAAAGTCGAGGCGATCCTGCGCAGCCAGGCGGTGATCGAGTTCAGGCTCGACGGTACCATCATTACGGCGAATGCCAACTTCCTCGGCGCCACCGGGTATACGTTGGAGGAAGTTCAGGGCAAGCACCATCGGATGTTTGTCGATCCGGTTCAGGCGCAGGGGCCGGACTACGCCGAATTCTGGCGCGCGCTGGGGGCAGGGCAGTTCCAGTCGGGCGAGTATCGCCGCTTCGGCAAGGGTGGGCGGGAGATCTGGCTGCAGGCGAGCTACAATCCGATCCTCGATAAGGCGGGCAAGCCGATCAAGGTGGTCAAATTCGCCTCCGACATCACCGAGCAGAAAAACCGCGCCGCCGACATGGCCGGGCAGGTGGCAGCGATCAGCCGGTCGCAGGCGGTGATCGAGTTCAAGCTCGACGGCACCATCATCAATGCCAACGAGAACTTCCTTGCGACGGTGGGCTATCGGCTCGAGGAGATCCAGGGTCGGCACCACCGGATGTTCGTCGAGCCGAGCTACGGCGCCAGCGCCGAGTATGAGCAGTTCTGGGCGCGCCTGCGGGGCGGCGAGTTCATTTCGTCGGAGTTCAAGCGCTTTGGCAAAGGCGGCAAGGAGGTCTGGATCATGGCCTCCTACAACCCGGTGTTCGATGCCGCGGGCAAGCCGATGAAGGTGGTGAAGTTCGCTTCCGACATCACCGAGCGGAAGAAGTCCGAAGCGATCATCGACCTGCTCAAAACCTCGCTGGCGCGGATGGCCGACGGCGACCTGGGCGGGCGGGTGGATACGCAGTTCACCGGCCAGTACGAGGGGCTGCGGCAGGCCTTCAATGCGTCGCTGGAGCGGATCACCGAGATCGTCACCTCGCTGCAGACCACGTCGCGGGCGCTGAAGACGGCAACCGGCGAAATCCTGTCGGGCGCCAACGATCTCTCGGAACGCACCACCAAGCAGGCGGCGACAATCGAGGAGACCTCCGCCTCGATGGAGCAACTGGCCTCGACCGTCACCGAGAACGCCAAGCGGGCCGCCGATGCCTCGGTCAAGGCGCAGGATGTCAGCAAGACGGCGACCGAAGGCGGCGCGGTGATGGAGAAGGCGACCGCGGCGATGGAGCGGATCACCACCTCGTCGGGCAAGATCTCCAACATCATCGGGATGATCGACGACATCGCCTTCCAGACCAACCTGTTGGCGCTCAATGCCTCGGTCGAGGCGGCGCGCGCCGGTGATGCCGGCAAAGGCTTTGCCGTGGTGGCCGTGGAAGTGCGGCGGCTGGCGCAATCGGCGGCGAGCGCCTCATCGGAGGTGAAGGCGCTGATCGAACAGTCGGGCGCGGAAGTCGCCGGTGGCTCGAAACTGGTGGCCGAGGCGGCGCAGAAGCTGGTGGCCATGCTGGAGACGGCGCGCGAAAGCTCGAACCTGATCGAGGGCATCGCCACAGCGAGCCGCGAGCAGGCCGGCGCCATCGAGGAGGTCAGCTCGGCGGTGCGGGTGCTCGACGAGATGACGCAGCAGAATGCTGCTTTGGTGGAACAGACCAATGCGGCGATCGAACAGACCGAGGGGCAGGCGACCGAGCTCGACAAGATCGTCGACGTGTTCTCGATCGAGGAGGGCGGAGGGGCGATGTCGATGCCGGCCGAGCCGCGCCCCGGCAGCGTCAAGGCGCTGCAGCAGAAGGTTAAGGCGGCAGCCCGCAGCTATCTCAGCGAGGGCAATGCGGCAGTAGCGAAGGACTGGGCGGAGTTCTGACGGCAGCCACCCTGATGACGGACCCCGGCCAAGTTTGGGGTCCTTCCCCACCCACCGGGTCATTCCCGCGAAAGCGGGAACCTCTGTTGTTGTGCCTGCCGCACGATCGCAAACGGAGTTCCCCGCTTTCGCGGGGATGACCCCGAGCTGGGGGAGGAGCTGAGCCTCTCATGCCCAGTGTCACCCCATTGGGCTGGGTATCCGGGGTCTCGTCTTTTTTGTCAGGCGCTGCTGCCTAATATTTTGGCATCGGGGCCATCGTGGTTGACCGTTCTTTAACGGCGGACTGCGCTGAATATGCGGGAAAGCACTATTCGGCAGGAGCCGTCCCCGCATGCATATTCGTTCGCTCTCACTCAAGGTTGCGTTGCTCGGCGGCGCGGCCCTTACCGGCGTGTTCGCCATAGGCATGACGCTGCTGGTGCAGCAGGTCGGCGGCACCATGGAAGCGCAGACGCGCCAGTTGCAGGCGGAAACCACAGAGGGGATTGCGGCGCAGGTCTCGACCGACCTGTTGCGCGGCGAACGGGCGGCCGAGGGGATTGTGACGGCGCTGCAGGGGCTGCACAGCGCGGGTATCAAGGATCGCGCGGTGTATGACGCGACCATCCGGCAATTCCTCGAGCGCAATCCGGGGCTGCTCGGCGCCTGGTCGGGCTGGGAGCCCAATGCGCTCGACGGCAACGACGCTGCGGCGGTGAATAAGCCGGGGCACGACGCGACCGGCCGCTATATCCCGTACTGGAACCGCGGTTCGGGTTCGGTGGTGCTGGAAGCGCTGACCGGCTACGACCAGCCGGGCGCCGGTGACTATTACCTGCAGCCCAAGGCACTTGGGCGCGCTGTCGCCATCGAGCCCTACAACTACACGGTGGCCGGCAAGGACATGCTGATCATGTCGTTCGGCGCGCCGATCACCGATGGTGCGACTTATCTCGGTACCGGTGGCGTCGACCTGTCGCTCAGCGATATCAACACCCGGATGGCGGAGTTGAAGCCGTTCGGTACCGGCAATGTGGCGGTGGTCTCGGCCAAAGGCATCGTCGTTGCGCACCCCGACCCGCAGCTGATCGGCAAGACGCTCGATGCTGCCGACCCGATGTCCGGCATCGTCACGGCGGCGCTGGCTGATAACGCGGCCAAGGAAGCCGACAATGCCGAAATGCGCCAGACGGCGGCGCCGTTCGCCGTCGGCGGCACCGAAGACCGCTGGGTGGTGGTGACGAGCGTGCCGCTGGCGACGCTGCAGGCGGCAGTGAATGAAGGCCGCACCACGATCATCGTGCTCTCGGCGATCTGCGTGCTGGCGGCCTGCGCGATCCTCTTCGGGTTGATCCGGCAACTGGTAGGCGGGCCGCTGGGGGAAATGGGCCGCACGGTCAAGGTGATGGCGGAAGGCGATTACTCGGTCGCCGTGCCGGGCACCGGTCGCGTCGACGAGGTCGGCACCCTGGCTCGCGCCGTCGAAGTGTTCCGCGAGAACGGCAAGAAGGTCGCCGAAATGACCGAAGCCGAGGCCGTGCGCATTATCCGCGACCAGGAAGCGCGGGTGAAGATGATGGCCGAGTTGCAACAGGCCTTCGGCGGCGTGGTGGATGCGGCGATCGATGGCGACTTTTCGAAGCGCGTCGCGGCGGAGTTCCCCGATACCGAACTGAATGCGCTGGCCGGCAGCGTCAACGCTCTGGTGGAGACGGTGGACCGTGGCCTCGGCGAGACCGGCGAAGTGCTGTCGGCACTGGCGCAGACCGACCTGACGCAGCGCGTGCACGGCCAATATGGCGGAGCGTTCGCGCGGCTGAAGGACGATACCAACGCGGTGGCCGAACGGCTCACCGAAATCGTCGGGCAGCTGAAGGGCACCTCGCGCTCGCTGAAAACGGCGACCGGCGAGATCCTGTCGGGTGCCAACGACCTCAGCGAACGGACCACCAAGCAGGCGGCGACGATCGAAGAGACCTCGGCGGCAATGGAGCAACTGGCCTCGACGGTCACCGCCAATGCGCAGAACGCCCAGCAGGCCAGCCAGGCTGCCGGACGGGTGACGGTGGCGGCTGAGCAGGGCGGCGGCGTGATGCAGCAAGCCAATGCCGCAATGGAGCGGATCACCAGCTCGTCGGGCAAGATCTCCAACATTATCGGGATGATCGACGACATCGCCTTCCAGACCAACCTTCTCGCGCTCAACGCCTCGGTGGAGGCGGCGCGCGCCGGCGATGCCGGCAAAGGTTTTGCCGTGGTGGCGGTGGAAGTGCGGCGTTTGGCGCAGTCGGCGGCTGGTGCTTCGAGCGAAGTGAAGGCGCTGATCGAGCAATCGGGCGGTGAGGTAAAGGCCGGCTCGCGGCTGGTGGCGGAAGCGGCAGAAAAGCTCGAGGCCATCCTCGTCGCTGCCCGCTCGTCGAACCAGTTGATGGAAAAGATCGCCCGCGACAGCCACGAGCAGGCCTCGGCGATCGAAGAGGTCAACACTGCCGTCAGGCAAATGGACGAGATGACCCAGCACAACGCCGCGCTGGTGGAAGAAACCAATGCGGCGATCGAGCAGACCGAAGCGCAGGCCACCGAGCTCGACCGCATCGTCGAGGTGTTCCAGCTGGCCGAGCCGGGGCATGGCGGGATGCGGCGGGCGGCCTAAGGGCTGACTTAGGCAGACGGCCCCTCCCATCCTCCCCCATAAAGGGGGAGGTGCCCCGCTGGTGCGTGAGCCACGATCGAGCCGCAGCCCCCGACTCTTCACCTCCCCCTTTATGGGGGAGGCCGGGAGGGGGCCGTCTCTTTCAGTCGGCCAAAGCTGCCGTCACCAACGCCTTGGCATGCAGGTCGGTCGTGTCATAAGTCGGCAGCGGGCTGACGCTGTCGTCGATCAGCATGCAGATCTCGGTGCAGCCGAGGATCACCGCTTCGGCGCCGCGCGCCTGCAAGCGGGTGATGGCGTCGACATAGGTGCGGCGGGACTCTTCGCGCACGATGCCGAGGCAAAGTTCTTCGTAGATGATGCCGTTGAGGTTGGTGATGCCGACATCCGGTACCAGCACCTCGAGCCCGCGCTGCTCGAGACCCTCGATGTAGAAGCGCTTCTCCATGGTGAAGCGGGTGCCGAGCAGGCCGACCTTGCCGATCCCGTCGGCGAGCAGCGCATCGGCAGTCGGCGCTGAAATGTGGACGAACGGCACGGTGAGCGCCGCAACGATTTCAGGCGCGCAGATATGCATGGTGTTGGTGGCAAGCCCGATGACACCGGCGCCCTGGGCTTCCAGCGAGCGTGCGATGCCGGCGAGAACCTTACCGGCGCCGTCCCAGTTGCCGGCCCTTTGCATCGCCTCGATGGGTGCGAAATCCACCGAATGGACGATGACCGGTGCCGAGTGCAGGCCGCCCAGCCGGGCTGCCGTCTCGCGGTTGAGGATGGCGTAGTAGTGAGCGGTGGATTCCCAGCTCATGCCGCCGATGAGGCCGATGGTTTTCATGGGCAACAGATGGCGTGGTTTGTGGTGCCTTGCAAGCCGGTCCCGAACTGCACCCTCCACTGGCTCCGCGCACCCCTCCCCAACCCTCCCCGTCAAGGGGAGGGTGCCGGCCGGTGGTTGCGGCACTTACGTGATCCCGAACGCGATGGGCACCTCCCCCTTGACGGGGGAGGTTGGGAGGGGGTGTGCAGCGCGCAGAGGCGGCGACTTACTCCCGGAGCTTTCAGGCGCCCTTGCTTACCCCCGCACGCCCGCCGGTACGTGCTTGAACGCCTCCACCACCTGCAAATACGCATCCCGTTTGAACGGGACGATCAGGTCGGGCAGCGTCTCGAGTTTTTCCCAGCGCCATTTATCGAACTCGGCGGGGTGCGCGCCGCCGCCCGGGGCGCTGACATTGATCTCGCTGTCCTTGCCGGTGAAGCGGAAGGCGAACCAGCGCTGGCGCTGGCCGCGATACTTGCCCTTGAGTGCGATGCCGAGGGCCTCGTCGGGCAGGTCGTAATAGATCCACTCGGGTGCTTCGGCGATCAGCTCGGCGGTGTTGATCGAGGTTTCCTCGTACAGCTCGCGCCAGGCGGCTTCGACCGGCGTCTCGCCCTTGTCGATGCCGCCTTGCGGCATCTGCCAGGGGGCGTCGACCTCGGTGCGGTCGGCCGAACCATCCGGCATGCGGCGTCCGATGAACACCCGGCCCTCGGCGTTGAACACAGCGGCGCCGACGCAATCGCGGTAAGGCATGTCTTCGCGCTTTGGCCTGTCAGAGGGCTTGGGCATCAGCTCTGTTCTCCCAGCATCAGGGCGCTGGCCGGCACGATCTCGATGCCGCGTTCGCCAAGACCCTTGGCCCACTCGGTAACCGCTTCGACCGACACCGGCAAGGCGGAGACGATGCCGATGGCGTAGCCGGTTTCACGGGCCTGCTTTTCAAGGTCTGCGAGGGCGGCAAGGATTGGTGCCCGCGCCGGATTGGCGTCGATCATGGCATTTACCCGGCCGAAGGGAACGCGGTTGGCGCGGGCGAGCTGCGGGGCGAGCGAGCGGTTGGATGAGCCATCATCAAGATAGCCGAGGCCGCGGGCCCCGAGTTCCTCCATCATCGGGCCGAAATCGGCCCCCGACGCGGTGAAGCGGGCGCCCATATTGTTGATCAACCCGACATAGCCGGGGAAGCTGCTCATCACCTTGAACAGCTTACTGAGATTGTCGCGCGGCGCCTGGCCGGTGAGCAGGGTATCCGGCCCCGGATCGTTCTCCGGGTAATCGAACGGCTCGAGCGGCACCTCGAGGAACAGCTCATGGCCTTCGGCTCGAGCGGCGCCGACGGTGCGCTCCAGCGTCTTGCCGTACGGGGCGAAGGCCAGCGTTACCTCCTCCGGCAGCTTGTTGATGGCGTCGAGCGTGCCTTCGGTGTTGAGGCCGAGGCCGGAGACGACGATGGCGATCAACGGCTTGCCGCCGGAGGTGGCCGGCGTCTCGGAGGGGCGCGAGTAAACATCGAAGGGGCGGATGCCGGTGCCCGAGATGCGCGGGATGGCGCCGAACTCGGTCTCCTCGAGCATTTCGGGGTCGAGCGCGGCGGGATCGATCAGCGCGGTATCGACCGGCTCCGCCACCGCCCCGGCCGGCGGCACCGGGAACATCTCGGGGTCTGCGGTGATGGTGACCTCGCCCGGCGGCACGGCCACGGCGCCGGCAACGCTGTTGGCGGGGGTGCTGCCGGCGATATCGACGGTGGCGCTGGGGCGACCGCCTTCGGGATCATCGACCAGCATGATGCGAGCGGCGACGCCGATGGCGATCAGCGCGACGAGACCGAGCGCGATGCGGGTGACCGGGATGTGGCGACGGGACGGAGCGCTGCCGGCCTTGGCTTGCCTGGCCTTGCGGCGAACGAGGGGCGCGCTGAGGTCGGTCATCGGGTCTGGCCTTCAATCCCATGCTGCGAACGGCGACGCGGCCAAACCTGGCCACGCCCCGGCGGGAATCGAACGGGGCGGCGAATCGCCACCCCGCATCAGGCTCATTGTGTGACGGCCAAAGGGTAAGGAAGCGTTAACCCTGTTTGCTTCCCTCCCCCTTGAGGGGAGGGGCGGGGGGTGGGGGTGGTGCGGTGATCACCGATGGACCCCCTCCCTCAAGCCCTCCCCTCCTAGCGGACGCGGTAGCGCCGCGGGGGGAGGGAGGCCGAGAGGCCGGAGTTAACCGGCCGCCTTGGGCGGGAAGGCTTCGTTGGTCTCGAGCCCGTCGATCAGCTTGATGGCGTATTGCAGCTGATTGTCCTTGTCCTTCTCGGCGGGGACGTAGACCGAAGAGCCGACCGTGGCCTTCTCCTCGGTGCCGCCGCCGATCTCGCCCGGCAGCGCGGCTTCGCCGATGATCTCGTCGCGGCCCTTGAACTCCTCCGGGACATCCTGGGTGATCAGGATATCGGGCTGGATGCCGGAAGCCTGGATCGAGCGGTTGTTCGGGGTGTAGTAGCGCGCCGTGGTCAGCCGCATGGCGCCGTCGGCGCCGAGCGGAATGATCGACTGCACCGAACCCTTGCCGAACGAGCGGGTGCCGACGACGGTGGCGCGCTTGTGATCCTGCAGCGCGCCGGCGACGATCTCGGCGGCCGAGGCGGAGCCGCCATTGATCAGCACCACCATCGGCACGTCGGCGAGCTTCTGGTCGAGCGCATCGGGCTTGGCGTCGTAGCGCGCGCTTTCCTGCTCGATGCGGCCGCGGGTCAGCACCACGGCGCCCTGCTTGAGGAAGGCGTCGGAGACGAACACCGCTTGGTCGACGAGGCCGCCCGGGTTGTTGCGCAGATCGAGGATGATGCCCTTGGGCGCCTTGCCGTCGGCGGCCTTGTAGATGTCGTCGATGGCCTTCTGCACGCCGACGAAAGCCTGCTCGGAGAAGCGGGCGAGCCGGATGACGCCGACATCGCCTTCCATGGTCATGCGGGCGGCGCGGGTGGCGATGATGTCGCGGGTCAGCTCGAACTTCAGCGGTTCGGTGACGCCCTCACGCACCACGGTAACGGTGATCTTGGTGCCGACCTGGCCGCGCATCTTCTCGACCGCCTGGTCGAGGGTCAGACCCTGCACCTGGGTGCCGTCGAGCTCGACGATGAAATCGTTGGCGAGGATGCCGGCCTTGGCGGCCGGGGTGTCGTCGATGGGCGAGACGACCTTGATCACCCCGTCTTCCATCTGCACTTCGATGCCGAGGCCGCCGAACTGGCCGGAGGTATCCTCCTGCACGTCGGAATACTCGACCGGCTCCATGTAGCCCGAATGCGGGTCGAGCGAGGTCAGCATGCCCTGCAGCGCCGCGTGGATGAGTTTGCGCTCATCGGGGGCTTCGACATACTCGGCGCGGATGCGGTCGAACACTTCGCCGAACAGGTCGAGATCGGAATAGACCTCATCGGCGCTGCGCGGCGCGCTGGCGGGAGCGGTGGCCTCGGCGGCCGGCGTCTGGTCCTGCGCGATCAGCGGTGCACAGGCGAGGCCGAGCGTGAACACGGCAGCCATCGAGGCGACTATGCGGAGGGGCGTCAAGCGCATCAAATTCTATCCACTCTGGGTTGGAACAGAAGCCACCGACCACCATCCCGTGGGGTCGACGGGCTCGTTGTTCTTTCGCATTTCAATATAGAGGGTCGGGCGGGAGACACCAGCACTGGTCGCGACGGTACGGCCAATTGTCTGTGATCCCATAGTGCCGACGGGTTCTCCCATCATCACGAACTGGCCGATCTCAACATCGACCTTGGCCAGTCCGGCCAGGAGGATCGTGTAATCCTGACCGGCATTGAGGATGACGATTTGGCCATAATTGAGGTAGTCGCCCTGGAACATCACCCAGCCATCGGCGGGTGAGACCACCTGGGCGTCGGCCCGGGTGACGACAGAGAGGCCGCGCGAGATGCCGCCGAAGCCGTCGCCGGCGCCATAGTCGATCACTGTGACGCCGCTCGAGGGCATGGTGAGGAAGCCCTTGGCCTGGGCGAACGGCACGGCCGGCTCGGTGCGATCGGTGTTGGCGAGGGCCAGGCGGACGGTGTCCTTGTCGAGCGTCGGGGTATTGCCGCCGGCGTTGGCGGTGGCGGTCGCTTCGGCGGCAGTGGCGACGGCGGCGGCGCGCTTCTGCAGGTCGTCGATCAGCTGCTTCAGCGAAGTCGCCTTGTCGGCGAGCGCCTGCGCTTCGGCTTCCTCAGCCGCGAGCGCGGTGGTGGCGCGGTTCTCGTTCTCCTTGCGCGCCGCGATCAGCGTGCCGATCCGAAGCTGCTCTTCTTCGAGGATCTGCAGATTGGCTTCCAGCTTACCCTGCTGTTCGAGCGCGTCGGCCTTGATCTTGCCGAGCTCGGTGAGGTCGGCCATCACGGTGTCGGCCTTCTTCTGCAGTTCGGGCATGATGGCCGAGAGCAGGATGGCGGAGCGGGCCGAGCCCAGCGCGTCGGATGGGTTGACGATCAGCGCGGGCGGCGGGTTGCGCGAGATCCGCTCCAGCGCCGCAAGAACGTTGGAAATGTTCTCGTCGGCGCCGTCGAGCCGGCCGCGCACGTCCAGCTCCTGGACGATCAGTTCGCCGAGCTTGTCTTCGAGCGCCACGATATCGGCTTCGGCGCGCTTCACCCGCTCGGCCGCGGCGATCAGCGCGGCGTTCTGCTTGGTGCGATCGCCCTGCATGTCGGCGATTTCTTTCTTCAGCGCGTCGGCACGCTCCTTGGTGACGGAAATCGAGGCCTCGATCTCATCAAGCGCCTTCTGCTGGGCGGCCATCTCGGGATCGGCGGGCTCGCCGGCGGCCATGGTTGGCGCTGTAGCGTCAACGGCGGGGCGGAGGTTGAGGTCGGGGGCGGCGGCCCCGGGAGGCGGCGCATCGGCGGACGTCGCATCGGCGGGAGCGGTGGCCGGCGCAGCAGTGTCGGCAGGAGCAGCGGGCGGTGCCGTTACATCCGGTGCTGCGGCTGGCGCGTCAGGCGTTGCCTGCTGCGCCAGCGCGGCGGTGGCAAGCGCCAGCGCCAGAGCGGCGCCCGCGGCGATTGCACGTCTCGACCAGCCCGTTGCCGGCATCAATCTTCCTGGTTCACCCGAATCATGATCACGCGACCATAGCGCAGAGCCCGATAGTCCGGGGGTTTGTCTTTTGGATGGCGGGACATCGAATGCAGTGCGGTCCGGTGCGCGTGCCACCCCCACCCAGCTTCGCTACCCTCCCCACAAGGGGGAGGGAGACCTGACTGCGGACTCACGGCTCTAGCGTCTCCCTCCCCTTGATGGGGAGGGTAGCGCAGCTGGCCGCGTCAGCGGCATAGCGAAGCTGGGTGGGGTGGGGCACCAGGCACCTTACTCCCGATGATACGGATGCCCCGACAGAATGGTGGTCGTGCGATAGAGCTGCTCGGCCAGCATGATGCGGACCAGCTGGTGCGGCCAGGTGAGGGGGGAGAAGCTGAGCGTCAGGTCGGCTTGGCGCACGAAAGCCGGGTCGAGCCCGTCGGCGCCGCCGATGACGAAACTGACGGCCGGGCGACCGTCGTCGCGCCAGCGGGCGAGCTGGCTGGCAAAGGCAGCCGATTGCATGGTCTTGCCGTGCTCGTCGAGCGCAATGCGAATGCCCTCGGGCAGAGCGGAGCGGAGGGTCGTTGCTTCGTCGGCCTTGCGACCCTCGGTGGTCGTGGCACGCGACTCGGCGAACTCGAGCACGTCGAACCCGGTCAGCGCGAGCGGCTTGCCCGCTGCCTTGGCGCGATCGAGATAGCGCGCGACCAGTTCACGCTCGGGGCCCTGCTTCATCCGGCCGATGGCGGCGATGGCAATTCGCAAGGCAGACGGCCGCTAACTGCCAGCGTGATCAGGAAAAGTTGCAGACTTTTCCGGTTCGATCACGGGCGACATAAACGTCAGCGGCCGTCGGCAGCGAAATCGGCCGCCCACATCTTTTCGATGTTGTAGAACTCGCGCACTTCGGGCCGGAAGATGTGAACGATGACGTCGCCGGCATCGACCAGCACCCAATCGGCGTGCGGCAGTCCTTCGATCCGCGGCTTGCCGAAGCCATGCTCGCGCAGCACCTTGACCAGTTGGTCGGCAACGGCGCTGACGTGACGGTTCGACCGGCCCGAGGTCACCACCATATGGTCGGTGAGCGACGACTTGCCGGTGATGTCGATGGCAACGGTCTGTTCGGCCTTGGCGTCGTCAAGGCTCTGCAGCACCAGATCGATCATGTGGGGTTCCGGCGCTTCTGCGGCCGGGGCGGCTTCGGTCTTCTTTTTGGGCGATGCCATCAAATGGCCTCAGCCCATGCAACACGAGCACGGTTCATGCGTGTTTCAGCTGTCCTTGGTTGTTGGGTCGAAAGGCTAGCGCAAGCGTAGCTATCAATCCTGTCCCATCCTGAGTGGCGAATAACCACTACTCCTCCAATATGACGCTTCGTCTGCCGTTCTGCAAGGCGGCGACATGGATTCAATCTGCCGAAGCTTTGCGGCGCGCCCGAATGGCGCTCGAAGACTGCGGCGAAGTGATGCCGTGGAGATACACCCAGGCGGGCGGCTCGCTGGCGGCGAGCGCTTCGGCGGCCTCTTCGGGCAGCCGATGCTTCTTCAGCGCGATGGCGGCCTTGCTTACCGTGGCGCGAAACGTCGAGCCCGGGCGGGCGTAAACGGCGATCGGCAAGAGCGCGGCGATATCCTGCCAGCGCTCCCAGCGATCGAACTGGCTGAGATTATCGGCGCCCATGATCCAGACGAAGCGGGTATCGGGGCAGGCGGCGACCAGCCAGTCGAGCGTCTCGACGGTGTAGTGGAACCGGTGCGCGGCCTCGACGCCGGTGGCGTAGATGCGCGGGTTGGCGGTGAGCGCCCGCGCGGCGCGGACCCGGGTTTCGAGCGGCGCGAGCTCGGAATGATCCTTCAGCGGGTTGCCGGGGGAGACCAGCAGCCACACCGCGTCGAGGTCGAGACGCTTCAGGCACTGCTCGGCGACGAGCCGGTGGCCCTCGTGGATCGGATTGAAGCTGCCGCCGAACAGTCCGATGCGCAGGCCCGAACCGAAGGGGGGGAGGGCGGTGATGTCGCTCATAGCCTGGCGAGGGGGGCTCCCCCCCTCCCAACCTCCCCCGCGAGGGGGGAGGTGCCGTTCCGTGCTTGAGGCACGATCCAGCCAAAACCACAAATGGGCACCCTCCCCCTTGCGGGGAGGGTTGGGGAGGGGGGTGCAAAGTGCGCGAGGTTCAAGGCCGCGTCTGCCCCGTGCCTTCGACCAGGTATTTGAAGCTCGTCAGCTGCTCGACGCCGACGGGCCCGCGGGCGTGGAATTTGCCGGTGGCGATGCCGATCTCGCCGCCGAAGCCGAACTCGCCGCCGTCGGCGAATTGGGTGGAGGCGTTGTGGAGCAGGATGGCGCTGTCGATCTCGTTGAACCAGCGGGCGACCGAAGCCGGATCCTCGGTGATGATCGCCTCGGTGTGATGCGAGGAGTATTTGCCGATATGGGCGATGGCCTCGCCGACATCGGCGACCACCTTCACCGAGATGATGGCGTCCTCATATTCGGTGTGCCAGTCCGCTTCGGTCGCCGCGATCGCCTCGGGGATCAGCGACAGCACCGTCGCATCGCCGCGGATCTCGCAGCCCTTGGCGACCAGCGCCGCAATGACTGGTTGGAGGTGCGTCGCCACCGCGTCGCGATGCACCAGCAGGGTTTCGGTGGCGCCGCAGATGCCGGTGCGGCGCATCTTGGCATTGAGGGTGACATCGACCGCCATCTGCAACTCGGCGGACTTGTCGATATAGGTGTGGCAGATGCCCTCGAGGTGAGCAAAGACCGGGACGCGGGCTTCCGACTGAACTCGCGCCACCAGGGTCTTGCCGCCGCGCGGCACGATGACGTCGATGGCGCCGCCGAGTCCGGCCAGCAGCTCGCCGACCGCGGCGCGATCGGTGGTGGGAACGATCTGGATCGCATCAACCGGCAGGCCCGCGGCCTTGAGCCCGGCGACGAGGCAGGCATGGATGGCGCGCGACGAGTTCACGCTGTCCGACCCACCGCGCAGGATCACCGCATTGCCGGCCTTCAGCGTCAGCGCGCCGGCATCGGCGGTGACGTTGGGGCGGCTCTCGAAGATGACGCCGATGACGCCGAGCGGGGTGGCGACGCGGCGGATGGTCATGCCGTTGGGGCGGGTCCATTCCGCCAGCACGCGGCCGACCGGATCGGGCAGCTCGGCAATGGTGCGGAGCCCTTCGATCATCTGGTCGATGCGCTTGTCGTTGAGCTGCAGCCGGTCGAGGAAGGCCCTCGAAATGCCCTTGCCCTCGGCGGCGCGCATATCGAGCGCATTGGCCGAAAGGATGTCGTCGCGACGATCGTCGATTGCGTCGGCGGCGGCGTGCAGCGCCTGCACCTTGCTCTGAGGTGAGGCGAAGGCGAGCACGCCGGCGGCCGCACGGGCGCGGCGGCCGAGCTCGAGCATGATGGTGGAGAGGTCGACAGCTTCGACTGCGCTCATCAGACTTTGGCCTCCAGGCCCATCAGCACCACCATGTTGTCACGGTGGATGAGTTCGGATCGCGTGCCGATGCCGAGCAGCTCGGCGACGACGCGGGAGTTCTTGCCCTTCACCAGGTCGGCTTCCTCACGACCCATGCCAGCCAGGCCGCGGGCGATCTCGCGCCCATCGGGACCGAGGATGGCGACAGCGTCGCCGCGACCGAACTCGCCGGTGACGCGGGTAACGCCGATCGGCAACAGGCTCTTGCCGTCGAGCAGGGCGCGGGCGGCGCCGGCATCGACATGGATGGCGCCGAGCAGCTCGAGATGCCCCATGATCCAGCGCTTGCGGGCCTGGGCGCGGGACTCGGCGGGGGCGAACAGGGTGTGGCGCACGCCTTGGGTCAAGGCGCGCAGTGGGTGGCTTTCGGTACCCTTGGCGATGATCATCGCGGTGCCGGCTTGCGTCGCGATCTTGCCAGCCTCGACCTTGGTGGTCATGCCGCCGCGGCTCAGATGGCTGGCGGCGCCGCCGGCCATGGCGTCGATCTCGGGGGTGATGGCGGCGACGAAGGGCAGGTGTTCGGCGGTCGGGTCCCTTGCCGGCGGGGCGGTGTAGAGGCCATCGACATCAGACAGCAGGATCAGGCAGTCGGCCTCGATCATGGTGGCGACGCGGGCCGACAGCCGATCGTTGTCGCCGTAGCGGATCTCGGCAGTGGCGACGGAATCGTTCTCGTTGATGATCGGAATGGCGCCCAACCCGAGCAGCGTCGAAATGGTGGTGCGGGCGTTGAGGAAGTAGCGGCGTTCCTCGGTGATGTTGGGGGTAAGCAGGATCTGCCCGGTGACGATCTGATGCTCGGCGAGCGCCGCGGCCCAGGCCTGGCTGAGCGCGATCTGCCCGGCGCTGGCGGCGGCCTGGCTCTGCTCGAGCGGCAGGCTGCGGGCATCGAGGTTGAGCAGCCTCCGACCGAGTGCGATGGCGCCCGAAGAGACGATCACCAGCGACACGCCCTCAGCCTTCAGCACGGCGAGGTCGGCGGCGAGCGACGCCAGCCATTCGGCACGCAGCTTGCCCGTCTTGCCGTCAACCAGGAGGGCCGAGCCGATCTTGATGGTGATGCGCCGGTAGGGCGCAAGGGCGTTGCTCATGATGCGCCATCCGTCGTGGGGCGCCCCTCACCCCGGCCCTCTCCCCAGAGGGGCGAGGGGGCGATAGGGGCACGGTCGGTGCAACGCGCGTCCCCTCTCCCCTCTGGGGAGAGGGTCAGGGTGAGGGGTAGCCAAGCGTTGCGAAGGGCGAGGTTCATCACGGCACCCAGGTGGGCTCGGATTTGCGGCGTTCCAGTTCTTCGCGTTCGGCCTTGTCGGCGTCCATCTGCGCGATGATGCGGTAGAGCACCTTGTCGACGCCCTCGCCGGTGACGCCGGAGCAGGTGAAGACCTCGGCCTTGCTGGCGCGCTTCAGCACCTTGACCTTTTCCTTCACCTCATCGGGATCGATCGCATCGATCTTGTTGAGGACGACGATCTCGGGCTTTTCCGCCAGTTCCTCGGCATAGGCAGCGAGCTCGCCGCGGATGGTCTTGTAGGCGGTCTTCACGTCCTCCTGCGTACCGTCGATCAGGTGGACGAGGATGGCGCAGCGCTCGACGTGGCCGAGGAAGCGGTCGCCCAGCCCCTGGCCTTCATGCGCGCCTTCGATGAGGCCCGGAATGTCGGCCAGCACCAGGTCGCGCTCGCCGATGGTGACGACGCCGAGATTGGGGTGGAGCGTGGTGAACGGGTAGTCGGCGATCTTCGGCTTGGCGGCGGAGACCGCGGCGAGAAAGGTGGACTTGCCGGCATTGGGCAGGCCGACGAGGCCGGCATCGGCGATCAGCTTCAGCCGCAGCCAGATCCATTTCTCGGTGCCGACGAGGCCCGGATTGGCCCGGCGGGGCGCCTGGTTGGCGCTGGTCTTGAAGTGGGCGTTGCCGAAGCCGCCATTGCCGCCTTCGAGCAGGGTCAGCTCCTGGCCGACCTCGGTGAAATCGGCGATCAGCGTCTCGCCGTCCTCCTCGAACACCTGGGTGCCGACCGGCACCTTGAGGATCACGTCGTCGCCCTTGGCGCCATGCCGGTCCTTGCCCATGCCATGGGTGCCGGTGGCCGCTTTGAAGTGCTGCTGGAAGCGGTAATCGATCAGCGTGTTGAGGCCATCGACGCAGCGGATGATCACATCGCCGCCGCGTCCGCCATTGCCGCCATTGGGGCCGCCGAACTCGACGAATTTCTCGCGCAGGAACGATACCGCGCCGGCACCGCCATTGCCGGAGCGTACGAAGACCTTGGCTTGGTCGAGGAATTTCATCTCAAACTCTCTTGGGTGGCCTGTCGGTGGGCCAGCCAGGCGGCATGTGTCAGTTGGGTGTCGATATGGCGCACCTCCTCTCCGCGCGCAAGGCAAAGGCGCGACGAGGTGCCGATCTCGACGAATCCGGCCTTCTTCTGGATGGCCAGCGAGGCCTTGTTGAAGTGGAAGACCCCGGAGGCGAGGCTCGGGGCGGCGGTGGTCTCGAAATACCAGTCGAGGCTGGCGCGCACGGCTTCGCTCATCAGCCCGCGGTTCCAGAACGGCTGCGCCAGCCAGTAGCCGATCACCGTGCCCTCGATGTCGCGGTGGAAGCCGACATTGCCGATCACCCCTTCGCCGTCGAGGTCGATCATGAAGCCGGTCTCCCCGGCCGGCGTATCGGGACGCCAGGTCCTCAGCCACGCCTTGGCATCGGCCAGCCGATAGGGGTAGGGCACGCGGCTGAGGTTGCCGGCCACAGCGAAATTATCGAGGAAGCGCGCGATGCGCGAGGCATCGTCGAGCACCGGCTGGCGAAGCGTGAGGCGCGGCGTGCGGAGCGTTACGTCCATAACAAGGTTCCAATGCAGAGCCGGTGCGGGCTGACCCCCACCCTTGATCCCTCCCCCTGAAGGAGGGGGAGGGAGACGAAGACGGTTATTACGGTGGTGGCGGGAGCGTCTCCCTCCCCGGTAGGGGGAGGGGACAGGGGTGGGGGTGCACTTGCACCAGCTAGCTCCATTTCGGCTGCTCCAGCTCGAGATAGACCGTCGGCCGGTCTTTACCGGAGGGGTCGGGACCTTCACCGATGCGGACGAAGCCGGCCTTTTGCATGACGCCGAGCGAGCCGGCATTGCTGGCAAGGGCCCGTCCCTTGATGCGCGGGAACAGGCGCGTGGCGAAGGCGGCCTCGGTCAGGCCCTTCACCGCCTCGCTCATGATGCCGCGACCCCAATAGGGTTCACCCAGCCAGTAGCCGATCTCGGGCAACTCTCCCACGACGAGGTGGAAGCCGACCACACCGATGAACTGGTCGTCGAGCGTGATCGCATAGGGCCGCTCGTCGGGCCGCTGCGCGATGATCTCGACGAAGCCGATGCCATCGGCGCGGGTATAGGGGTGCGGCAGGCGCGTCAGCCTGTCGGCGATCGCCTTGTTGTCGGCGAGTTTGACCAGATCGGGGACATCGCCGCGGATCGGGGCGCGCAGCACCAGCCGCGGCGTCTCGATGCGATGCGGTAGGGCATCGCGCTGGCGGCGCGCCGCCAGCTTTGCGGTCGCCTCGGCCAGCGCTTTGGCCTGGGCGGCGGGGCCCATCAGCTGGGTCCGCCGCCGCGGCACGAAGTCGTCGTCGTCGTCGAGCGTCGCCATCACGCAATCCTCCGCCTGAGCTCGACCGAGGCCATGCGGTTCTCGGTCCAGACGATCACCTCGCCATCGCGCAGCGCGCGATAGCGGAGGCCGCGGCTGCAGAGATGCCGCACGGCGCGTTCGGCCGCCGGACTTTCGGAGTGCGGCGAGCGATAATGCGGGATGATGGCGTGGTCGATCAGCCCGAGGCCATCCCAGATGGTCTCGCGGTCGTAGCCCCGTGGCGCCTCATCGGGATCATCCATCAGATGAATACCCTCCAGGCTGGGCGCCGCCACCACGGCGCCGGCCGAGAAACCGCCATAGACGATCTCGTCATTGTCGAGCATGTCGACAATCACGTCATCGAATCCCGACTGCTTCATGGCGCGACGCAGCACAAATGCATTGCCGCCGGTGACCCAGACCAGGTCGAACTGGCTGAGCCGGGCGCGCAGGCCTTCGGGATCGCCAAAGTAGTGGCGCAGGTCGAGTGGGGTGGCGGCGATGCCGAGCGAGCCCAGCTCGGAGCCCGGGTCATAGGCTTCGTTGCGATAGAGCTCGCGCGCCGCCGGCGAGATGTTGTCGAGTGCGTTCTCGATGACGGCAGCGTGCCGGCCGTTGCCGAGAATTGCAAGGAGTGAACCGGCGCGGTCGCCGATCCGGTAGGAGCTCAGATACAGTCTCATTTTCAGCCGCCCTCACGACGAAAAAGACAAAAGGGGAACCGGATTCCCGGCTCCCCTTCACTTTTCGTCGCGCGGTCGACTGCCTAGTCGCCTTGCCGGGGAGCTGGTCTCCGGCAGGGGGTTAGGCCTCACCGGGTTATTCTGCTGCTTCTGCTGCCGGGAGTACCGACACGTAGACTTTGGCGTTGGCGCGGGTTTTGAACGCCACGGTGCCGGGAATAAGGGCGTAAATAGTATGGTCGATGCCCATACCGACGCCGGTGCCCGGGTGCCACTTGGTGCCGCGTTGACGGATGATGATGTTGCCGCCGATCACAGCTTCGCCGCCGAACTTCTTGACGCCAAGACGTCGGCCAGCCGTATCGCGACCATTGCGGGAGGAACCGCCTGCCTTCTTATGTGCCATCGGTTACTCTCCTTATTCCTTGTCAGCCTTGGGAGCGGCCTTCTTGGCCGCCGGCTTCTTTGCAGTCGCGGGCTTCTCGGCGGTGTCGGCAGCGGCCTTCTTCGGCGCTGCCTTCTTGGCCGGAGCCTTGGTCTCGGTCGCAGCCTCAGCCGGAGCCGCTTTCTTGGCCGGGGCCTTCTTGGCGACGGGCTTGGCCGCGGCCTTCGGAGCCTCGGTCACGGTGGCGGTAGCCGCAGCGGCGGCAGCGCGCTTTTCGGCGCGGGCCTTGGCAATCTCGTCGACCTTGGTGGTCGGCTTCTTGCCGCCGGTCAGGATCTCGGTAATGCGCACGGTCGACAGGCGCTGACGATGGCCGTTACGGCGATCGTAGTGCTGGCGGCGCTCCTTCTTCAGGATGATGATGGTGCGCTCTTTCTCGGTGGCGATGAACTGGCCGGCGACCAGGGCGCCTTCCACGAGGGGCGCGCCAACGGTGACCGCGTCGCCTTCGCCAACCATCAGGACCTGGTCGAAGGTGACCACGTCGCCGGGCTGTGCGTCGATCTTTTCGATCTTCACCACATCATTGGCGGCAACCTTGTATTGCTTGCCGCCGGTCTTGATCACTGCAAACGTCATTGTCGTCCCGGGAACTCCCGGACCTCTTCGTTATCGCGCCCTGTGGCGCCGCAGGCGATGCCTGATCCTGCGGGCTTCGAGATAGGCTGCCGATTGTATCGGCGGCGGCCTCGGACAGCGGTTGAACAAATCAAAAATGCGCGCAGCAAACGCCGCACGCAATTCGAGCGGCCTTATCGTGGGAAACGCGTCGGGAGTCAAGGCCGGGAAGGCTGGGCAGAGACAGCTAGTTCGGCCGCACCGCAATCAGCTTCGAGCGGATCTCGGCAGCGCTCGCCGCCTCGGCACCGAGGACCCGCGGTTTGTGCTCGGCCTGCCAGTGGGACAGCGACCACTCAGCGGCGGCGTTGGCGACGGTAATCGCCGGCAGATAGGCGTCGGCCTCGAACAGATCTTCCTCGACCAGCGCGGCCAGCGGGGCACGCCGGTACTCCTCGCCTTCGAAAGCATCGAGCAGATCGCGCTCGAACGGGCTGAGGTCGATCAGCAGCAGCCCCGCGGCGACGGCGCCGGGCGCGCGGATCAGCGCCGGATAGATGCGGCCGGGGTAGTGCACGGCCCGAAACCCCGGCGCCCGGGCGACATGCTGGCCGCCGGCCCGCAGCGGACGGCCGAGCACGGCAGCCAGCAGATCGGGATCGCGCAGGGTGCCGTAAACAAAGAGCGGAAGAGTCATGGCGCGAGCGAGCCAAAGAGTGTTGCAGCCTCGATCATGCTATGCCATAAGCCCGCCCGTCTCGACCAGCCGCGGTAACGCGTGTTCGACCTCGCGGAGAGGTGGCAGAGTGGTCGATTGCACCGCACTCGAAATGCGGCATGGGGGCAACTCCATCGGGGGTTCAAATCCCTCCCTCTCCGCCATTCCACGTTCCCAACCCGGCTGCAGCAGGTCAACTGGACATGCGGATGCCGTGCGACCGGCTGGAGGCGTGTGCGGCGCCGACCATAACAACATTGGTTGCGCCGGACCTGATCGTCCGCGCATCCACCCGAGAGCCGAGTTAGCCCCGCGTCGCACCACTGATCGGCGCGCCATTGGCAGGGTGTCGGCATCTTCGCACATCGGCGATTCGAGCCAGATCAAAGCGCCCATGATTGGCTCCGTCTGCAAGCTAGGGCGATTGAACCTGCAAAGCCCCGCTGAAGGGACGCACGGTCGACGCCGCCGCGACCTGTCTGGTCTCGCCGGCGTCATCTGATCCAAATCAAACTGCCCCCATGCCAGTCGGATAGGCTTGCGCCAGTTTGCTTGGAGATTGAGATGAGAGTCAGGGTGTGGACCATGTTCGCTGGGGCTTTGGCCTGCGGCGCAGCGATCTCGTTGTCAGTGGTCGCTGAGGAGGCGAAGCGGGTGGACTTCACGGTGCGCGAGACACTTCCCACCGTTACGCAAGGCAAGATCGTGAAAGGAGCCCTCGACGGATGTCCTTCGCCGGTCATCCGCACCACCCATGGTGGCAGCTCGCAATCGCACGGGGCGCAGGTTTTCAACGGCAGCAAGAAGGTCGATTGCGGCGCAGGCAATACGCTGACCCTTGCCTTCCGGGTCAGCGTCTCGGACTGCGACGGGACCAATAGTGGTGTGTGGGAAGTGAAACGGGGCACCGGCATCTTCGCCAAGGCGAAGGGCGGCGGCAAGTTGGTGGGCACCTATACGCTCGGCAACGGGCGCGGCAGCTTCTGCGAGGCCGATGGCCTTCTCGACCACTATACGGGCCGGCTCGCTCGCTAGCCACGCCCCGGGGAATAGCCGCCGGACCCCGGACAAACCTGAAGCCTCGGCCAGTAGTACGGTGATTGAACCTGCAAGCCGATTGAACCTGCAAGCCCAAGGAGATGGAGATGAAGGACAGCGCCCTTCGGCAAGACATCATCGATGAGCTGGAATTCCACCCCTACATCGACGCGAACGGTATTGGCGTCGCGGTTGAGGACGGGATCGTAACCTTGACCGGACACGTGCCGACCTACAGTCAGCGGCTGGCAGTCGAGCGGGCCGTATCGCGCATCAAGGGCGTGCGAGGCATCGCCGAGGAAATCGAGGTGCGACCAACGGGCCCGGACGGAACGCATGACGACGAGGTGGCCAAGCGGGTGGCCAATACCCTCAAATGGAGCACGCTCGTGCCGGATGGGCGGGTGCAGGTGAGGGTTCAGGACGGCTGGGTCACGCTGACCGGTAGCCTTGAATGGAACTATCAGAAAAACGGTGCGGCCGACGCTGTGCGCCACCTCAGGGGGGTGCGGGGCGTGAACAACTTCATCACGTTGGCGCCCAAGCCGGCCTCCGAGGACGTTAAGAAGCGCATCGAGGATGCATTGCGCCGGCAGGCCGATGTCGAGGCAGACAAGATTCAGGTCGAAGTCTCCGACAACAAGGTCACGCTGCGCGGCGCCGTCCGGGCGCTGAGCGAGCGCGCCGTGATCGAGGAAGCGGCGTGGTCTGCACCTGGCGTTCACCAGGTCGAGGATCACCTGAAGGTCGCCTGACCAGTCCGGCATCCCGCGCCACCGGAGCGCGGTCCGGCCCGCTGTCGCGGCTGCGCATGTTCCGTTCGCGAGCAACCCATGACCCTGAGGGCAGCAACATGCCAGTCTCGACCGCGCAGAAGGTTCGCTTTCTTGGTTCGCCCCTTGCCTACGCAGATCAGCCTTCTGTGAGTGTCATCGAGACCCACATGTCCTGGGTATTCCTCGCCGGCAAGCGGGTCTACAAGTTCAAGAAACCGGTGCGCTATCCGTTCCTCGATTTCAGTACGCTCGACAACCGCCACCGGCATTGCGCGGACGAACTGCGGCTCAATCGCCGACTGGCGCCTGCCGTTTATCGCGGGCTGGTGCCGCTCTGCCTGACCAAAGCCGGCGAGCTGACGCTGAGCGATGAGGGCGAACCGGTCGAATGGCTGCTCGAGATGGAGCGACTGCCGGAGGCCGAGATGCTCGATCGGCGGCTGCTGGCGGGAAATCTCAGCCCCGAAGCTATCAGTGAGGTCGGCGACGCGCTGGGGCGATTCTACGCCGCGGCCGCGCCAGAGCGCCGCGACGCCAGCGCTTATCTCCATCACCTGCTAACCGAGACCGCAGTCAACCGTCACTTGCTGATGCGGCCAGAATGCCCAATGCCCCGGGCTCGTTCGAGACGGCTGCTGGGGCAGGTGGAAGCGCTTTTCGCCAGGTTTGCCCCGGCCATCGCAGTGCGGGCTGCCAACGGCTGGATCGTTGAAGGACATGGCGACCTGCGGCCCGAGCACATCTGCCTGACAAAGCCACTGCAGATCATCGACTGCCTCGAGTTCGACCGCAGCATGCGGGTGCTCGACCCTTATGACGAAGTCAATTATCTCGGCCTCGAGTGCGAGTTTCTTGGGGCAAGCTGGGTCCGGCCGATGCTTCTGGACATCGTCGGCGGCTATCTGGGCAGGCAGCCTGAACCGCGTCTGCTTGCCACCTACGGAGCGTTCCGCGCCATGCTTCGGGCCCGTATCTGTATCGCTCATCTACTCGACCCCGAACCGATGCAACCCGGCCGGTGGCCCGGCGAGGCGGCGCGCTATCTCGATCTGGCGGAACGCGAGTGCGTCAAGGCAAGGGGTTGAGGAGACGGTGGATCGATCCGCCCCCATGCAGCCGCTGGACGGCGTCGGCCAGCAGCGGGGCGCAATCTACCACCGACAGCTTGCCGAAGGCGCCCAGCTCAAAGGGGAGTTGCACGCTGTTTGATACGGTAACCGTGTCAATCTCGGGCGCGAACAGCGCCTGCGATGCCGTGGTCAGCAGCGGATGGGTCGCGACCGCGTGCACCTGGCTGGCGCCACGCTGCCGGCAGGCTCGCGCCGCTCGCACCATCGTTCCACCGCTGGCGATCATATCGTCGAGGATGGCGACTGTGGCGCCTTCGACCTCGCCGGCGAACAGCTCTCCGGTCACGACATCGTCGCTGCGGTGCTTCTCCATTATCGCTAGTTTGACGGCAGTTCCCGTCTCAGCCTGATACGCCTCCTGCAACTGATGTACCCGCCGGATGCCGCCACTGTCGGGCGACAACAGGACCAGCCGACCGCCCTTGGCAAGCTCCCTGATCCTGGGCACGAGGGCGTGCTGCATGCTGAGCAGCGTGCTGCGGCGGAAGGCGTTCTGGAACGCCGATACGTTGTGCACGTCGATGGTGACGACCATGTCGGCGCCCGCTGCCTCGAACAGCTGCGCGACATAGCGCGAGGTGACCGGATCGCGCGACTTGGTCTGCTGGTCCTTCCTCATGAACGCCAGGTAGGGCGTGATGGCGGTAACACGGGCGGCGCCATTCTCGCGGCAGGCGGCGATGAAGAACAGTAACCGAAGCAGCCGCTCCGCCGCCGACTGTGCGCCGCCATGCAGCGTGTGCAGTACGAAGACGTCCTCGCCGCGCACGCTGACGAGCGGACGGGACTTGTGTTCGCCATCGGCAAACTCCCGCTCCTCAAGCGTGTCCAGCTCGATATTCATCCGGGCCGCCACTGCAGCGCCCAGGCGATCCGATCCCTTCAGCGCGAACAAACGCATGACAACCTCCCGGTCTGCCGCCGGGCCGATGCTGCCAGACGGGCATCGCGGAGGCTTGACGCGGATCAAGCCGGTCGGCGGCTCAGAGTTTGACCCGCATCAAGTCGCAGGTGGCTCCGGCGGATATCCTCATCGGGATCGAACAGGGAGAACCGACATGTCCGTTGGCATTTCAGTACTCGACGGTGCAGCGCATCAGGCCGGGGTCTGGATCGACGAAGTGGATCAGGCTGCGCGCTGCGCCGACCGACAACACGCCTATCGGCTGCTGCGCGCTACGCTTCATGCGTTGCGGGACTGGGTCAATGCAGACCAGGCGGCTGATCTGGGGGCGCAGTTGCCAGTGCTGATCCGCGGCATCTACTACGAGGGGTGGAACCCATCGGGAACCCCCCGGCACCCGCACGGCAAGAACGATTTCGTTGCGGCGGTGCAAGCGAGCTTCGCTCCAGATCCGCTTCGCAATCCCGACCTGGAGATCGGAGCGGTCTTCTCGGTGCTCAACAGACACGTTTCGCCGGGCCAGCTCGAGCAGATGCGTAACGCCCTGCAGAAGCCGCTACGGGCTCTCTGGCCCGAGCCAGCCGCCAATTAGGGAAGTCAGAGGTGCAGATCCGCGAAATTCTTGTGAACCTGGACATCGACCAGTTTTCGCCAGTCCTCGTGACGTGTGCGGCGGACCTGGCAAAGCGGTTCGACGCCGGCTTGATCGGCATTGCAGCAGCCGAGCCCAATGTCGCCGGCATGGGTTATGAAGGCGCAACCGCTATCGGAATCCTCTACGAGCAGGAACAGCGGGACATCGAGGGCCGCCTCGCCCAGCTCGAGGGGCTGTTCCGTAAGGCGGTTCCGGCAGGCGTACGCGCCGACTGGCGAGGCTATGTCGGGCACCCCAACGCCACCGTTGCACGGACTGCCCGCTGTGCCGATCTGATCATTACCGGGTCGAACTTCGGCGGGCCCAGCAGAAGTCCGAGCCGGTCGATCGACACCGGAGAGCTGCTGGTGAAGGCGGGGCGTCCAGTCATTATTGCCGGCGTTGGGCTGTCGCAGATCAAGGCCGACAAGGTCGTGGTGGGCTGGAAGGACAGCCGGGAGGCGCGTCGCGCTGTCGTCGATGCGCTCCCCCTGCTGCTGGCGGCCGGACACGTCACCGTCGTCACAATCCATGAATCCGATTTCGCCGAGGAGAAAGCCAGCCTGGAGGACGTTCTGGCCTGGCTGGGCCGTCACGACATCAAAGCGCGGGGCGATACGTTCCCGGCCCAGGCCGGTGGGCCGGCCGAGACCCTGGAAATTCTGGCCAAGGAACTTCAGGCCGATCTCATCGTCACCGGTGGCTACGGTCACGGCCGGATGCGCGAATGGCTGTTCGGGGGCATGACACGGGATCTGCTCAGTGATCGAACGGTGCACCGCTTCATGTCGAACTGAGCGGGAAGGACCACCCAATGCGGCGCATAAGCGACGATCGAGGATCGAGCGGCAACGCCAAGGGTGACTTCCGGCGGAACCCTCCGAAGGACGCCGAGTCAGACTCGGAATTCTGGACGTTCACCATTCTTGTCGCGGGGGCCGTGCTGATCGCGCTGCTCATCGCTGCAGTTGCCGGCGGCTATCTGCCATAGGTAGCCGGTCTTCAACCGGCGGCGAGGTTCTCTTTTGTTGGATGCTTGTCGGGACAGCGACTGCCGAGCAGGAGCAGGCAGTGTCCGAAGTCAGCCAGTTGCTGCACATCGAGCAGTTGCTTGGGCGCAAGCCCGGTCAACTGTCCGGCGGCCAGCGTCAGCGCGTCGCCATGGGCCGTGCCCTAGTCCGCAAGCCGGAAGTATTCCTCTTCGACGAACCGCTGAGCAACCTCGATGCCAAACTGCGCATCGAGATGCGAACCGAGATCAAGAAGCTGCATCAGCGGCCCGGAAAGACGACGATCTACGTGACGCACGACCAGGTCGAGGCGATGACTCTCGCTTCGCGCATCGCCGTCATGGACAACGGCCATATCCGTCAATTCGGCCCGCCGGCGGAAATCTACGAGAACCCCAAGGACCTCTTCGTAGCGGGATTCATGGGCTCGCCCTCGATGAACCTTGTGCGTGGCACCATCATGAGCACAAACGGCAGCATCGAGGTAGTGGTGTCGGACGATGAGGGGACCGTGGCCTTTCCCTTGCCCCCGGTGCTGGCGACCAAGGTGAAGGGCAGGGCGGGGCAGCCGGTCGATCTTGGACTGCGGCCGGAGATCATCACCCACCCCGGCGCACATCCCGCCGATGCATCGGTGTTCTCGTTCGAGCGAGCCATCGACGTGGTGGAACCGACCGGTCCGGACACCATGCTGGTGTTCACTCTCGGAGGTGTCGAGGCCATTGGCCGTGTCCGCTCCGACGAGAGTGTCGAGGCGGGCAGGCCATACCGGTTTCAGGTCAATATGGACAAGGCCAAGCTGTTCGACCCGGAGACCGGTGTGCGCTTGTAGGGCTCAAGAACGTGCGGAGCGTTCTGCGAAGAGCGACCAATCAGGGGCCCGTATGACCTTGCTGCAAGCCACCTCTATTCGGATCCGGCAGCGAGGCGGCCTCCTTGCGCAGGCTGGGCGCAAGGAGCCGGTGCGTCAGCCGCTGACGATCAGTTCATCGGAGACGTGCGTCACGCCGGGCGTCGCCCAGGCGGTGTCCTCCACCAGCCAGCGCTCGTTCCAGGTCTTGACGTGACCCTTGAGCGTCACTTTGTCGGCAGCGACGTCGATACTGATGTCCCGTGCCTCGACTTCGGCGCTGCGCTTCAGCGCTTCCTCGATGCGCTTCCTGACATCGACGGACGTTACCTGCGGCTTGATCGCGATCTTGTTGGTCACCCCGGTGACGCCCTTGAGGTCGCCGACGGCGTTAGCGGCGCCGACCTTCTGGTAGTTCCAGTCGAGCTTGCCCGACAGCGTGACCCAACCCTTCTGCACCGTCACCTGGACTTTGCCGTCGGGGACCTGGGTGCTCCATTTGAGGGTATCGAGCACGCGCCTCGCGATCTCGTCGTCGGCAACGCCGGACCCGCCCGGATAGCGCACCTCGATCTCCTCGGCGATGCCGCGAACGCCCTTCACTCGGGCGACGACCCGTTCGATGGCCTGCTTCTGGCTGTAGTTCGGCACGTGGCCCGAAAGCGTCACGATGCCGTCTTCGACGGCAACGCCAATGTCATTGGCATCGATCGATGGTTCGAACTCGAGTTCGTCGAGAATGCTCTGTCTGAGACTGCTGTCACTCATGTCTGTTCTCCACTTGCGGTGCAGTCGGCACCTGGCCGTCACTTGTCGAGCGGAGCACCAAAGTCCTTCGCTACGCTTGATGCAGCTCAAATGCCGGCTCCGCCTGGCCCCGTCGATGCTGGTTTGACGCGGATCAAACCCGCCGGGGTCACGGCCAGCTAGCCTTGCCCTCGTTCAGCAAAACGGAGGATCCGATCATGGCTGAGACAAAGTTGCCCGTGAAAACAGAGGGCAAGAAGACCGCCGTGGCTTCTGCCTGGCATCCCCTCGACGACCTTCGTCGTGAAGTTGACCGGTTGTTCGAGGATTTCAATGGCGGGTGGCTCCGGCCTTTCCGTCCGGCCCTGCCAACGCTCGAGCTGCTGCGCGGCGAGATGGCGTGGAACACCCCGGCAGTCGACATCGTCGAGAAGGACAAATCCTTCGAGATTACTGCCGAATTGCCGGGCCTCGATGAGAAGAACATCGAGGTCACGCTGCGCAACGGCAACATCGTCATCAAGGGTGAAAAGCAGGAGGAGAAGGAGGAGAAATCCAAGGACTACTACCTGCACGAGCGGCAGTTCGGCTCGTTCGAACGCACCTTTGCGCTGCCGGATGGCGTGGAACCCGACAAGATCGAGGCCCACTTCAACAAGGGTATTCTGACTGTATCTCTGCCCAAGGCGGCAGAGGCGCTGAAGCCCGAAAAGAAGATCGCTGTCACCTCGCGGGGGTAGGCGATCGGCGCGGCTGCCCGGCACGACCGCGCGCCAGGCAGCCCCCCGCCCTCGGAAGGGCCAGCGAGGACCCCTGTGCGAGTTGAGCCGAAGGGGAGGCGAGAACGAGCTTCATTGACCGCGCCGATGCCGGCAAACGTCTCGCGCAGGCGGTGATGCGGTATCGCAACGACAAACCCATCATTCTGGCCTTGCCCCGCGGTGGCGTCCCCGTGGCGCTTGAAGTGGCCAGGGCGCTCAGCGCGCCGCTGGACCTGCTGATCGTCAGAAAGATTGGTCTGCCGCAGCAGCCTGAACTCGCGGCCGGCGCGGTGGTGGATGGGGAGCCGCCGATCGTGGTTCGCAACGACGAGGTCATCCGGATGACGCAGTTGTCCGAGGCCGATTTCGAGCGGATCAAGCGTGCCGAGATCATGGAAATCGGGCGCCGCCGAAGCCGCTATCTCGATCGGCGGCCGCAGCCGGAGCTCACGGGTCGCACGGTGATCGTGGTCGATGATGGCATAGCGACCGGCGCAACGATGCGCGCCGCGCTCAGGGCATTGCGCCTGCGCCGCCCGCATCGGCTGGTATTGGCGATCCCCGTCGCACCGGCCGACACAATCGAGCAATTGCGAAGTGAGGCGGACCATGTCGAATGCCTCGAAACGCCCATGCCCTTTGGAGCCATCGGCAACTTCTACAGGGACTTTCATCAAGTCTCCGACGCGGAGGTGATAGCGGCCCTGACGGAGGCGGCCACAGGACATGACCGATACGGGGCTTGATGTGCATCAAGCCGCCGGCACGCTCGGCGTGCTGTTGTGCCTTCGACATCGCATGGGAGATTTCGATGAAACACATCCTGGTCGCGACCGACGGCTCGGTTCTGTCCGGCAAGGCCCTGGCCAAGGCGATCGAGTTGGCCAAGCAGTCCGGCGCCAGGCTCACCATCATCAACGTCATGGACGTCGTCCCGGTCGGCCAATCGCTCCGGCGCTTCGTCGCGGCGGAGCTACCTGCGGCGACACTCCAGCCCGTGTCGCTGTCGCTGCTCAACAGCTACGGCATCAGCTCGGTAGACGCCGTCGAAGACCTGGACGGCCAGTCGCGAGCAGTTGCGCAACTGGTTTCCGATCGTATCCTCGCCAACGCCCAAGCCGTCGCTGAAGCAGCGGGGGTCAAGGTCGCGGAGACCGTCTCGGCAGCAGGAGATCCGGCCAGGGAGATTGTTGCAGCCGCCAAGGCTGCCGGTGCCGATCTTGTGGTGGTTGGGCGGCGAGGCCTTAGCGGCCTGAACGAATTGCTCCTCGGCAGCGTGTCGCAGAAAGTGCTGCACCACGCAGGCTCCGACGTGCTGATTGTCGCCTGAACCGGCGGGGAAAGGTTGCCGGTTCGAGTGCAAACGCGGCCGGCACGGTCTCAGATGGGCGCAATCGCGCTGACCCGATAGGCCCAGACCTCTTTGCCCTCGACCACATTGATGAGGCTGTTGGGGCGGAATCGGACCGAGGGCGCAAAACCGTCCGATCGCGCCGGCTGGCCATTGCCGTAGCGGATCATCCACGCTCCCAGGGAGTCGCGGACGATGCTGCCGGTGAGATCGTCATGGTTCGTCTCGAAGCGTCGCACCTGCCACAGCGAGGGCGTGCGTGACAACGCCAACGCATCGATCTCGCCGTCGGCGTCGAGCGGGAGCGTGAGTTCGTAGCCAGTAGCCGGGTCGCCGTTGAAACACCCGAGCTGCGGGCAGCGTTCCAGCCTTACCCGCTTGGCGTGTCCCATGTGTGCTTGCGGTAGTGGCGGTAGCGCTTGATCAGCCATCAACCTCTCCTTTGCCGCAGAACATCAGGTCGGCCCGGACGGGATCTTGATCTGGCTCAAACCGGCCGGCCAACGCCATCATGCAAGACCTGCCAAGGTGGTGACCCCGGTCCGAGAGCCACCTGGGACCTGGGTCTGCACCTCAGTGAAGCACGGCGGGTGCCTGAGGTGCGCATGAAGCGGCGCTTCATGCTACGCCAACTTCATCCGCCCTCGCTGCGGCGGCCTTGATACTTGTCAAAACCCGCGCGCGAGGATGGCGCTTGAGCTGCATCAAGAGCCGCGCATCCCCGGCTGCTAGCTTGTCGGCACCAAACATGGAGCCGACAGATGGACATTCAGAGCGTTCTGGTCAGCCTCGAACCGAGGATCGCGCCGACGACCTTGGGCACGGCCGTAGACATCTCCCGTCGCTTCAGGGCCAGCCTTACCGGGCTTGCTGCGGCGGAGCCCTCGCCGGTGTTGCTCGAAGGGCCTGCCGGCATCGATCAGTACACCGCGGTACGCACCGAGATCGAAGAGGCGCTTGCATTGGCACAGGCCGACTTCGCAGCCAGGGTGCCGCATGACCTGGTGCGCCGCTTCGTCAGCGCTATCGAAAACCCCACCCAGGCTTTGCGGCGCGAGGCGCTGGCAAGTGACCTGCTTATCGTGGAGGCTCGTCCCGGTCTCATGGAGTACAGCGCCCATCCCGATATCGGCGAACTGGTGATGACCACCGGGCGGCCGGTCCTGGCGCTCGCGCCGACCGGCGAGCGGTTCAAGGCCAGCAACATCGTCGTCGCCTGGAAGGACACTCGCGAGGCAAGACGCGCCGTCGCCGACGCCTTGCCGTTCCTGCGCGGCGCCGACCAGGTGCTGGTGGCCAGTGTGGATGAAGGCGACTACAGCAGCGAGCGGGCGCGCCTCGAGACCATCGTCTCGTGGCTGCACCTGCACGGCCTGCCGGCCCGCGGTGAAGTGCTGCCAATGGGGCAGGGACTCGCCGACACCATCAACAGTGCCGCCACAGCCATTGGAGCCGACCTGATCGTTGCCGGAGGGTACGGGCATAGCCGGTTCAGGGAATGGCTGTTGGGCGGCATGACCCAGGGACTGCTCGAGCAACCCACCGTCAGCCTGCTCCTGTCGCACTAGCGGGTCTGTCCCGGCTGGCCGTCCGCATTAGGAGGCGTGATGCTCGACTATCGAATTTTCGCCCGGAGGACCGACAGCCACGGCAGCATCGCTGTGGCCAAGTCCGCCCGGGTGACGCTCGATACCGACATCGGCGGACGCGACGACGCCATGAACCCGGTCGAGCTGCTGCTCTCGGCCCTCGCGGCCTGCATCATCAAGGGCATCGAGCGGGTCGCGCCGATGATCCGTTTCAGCTTCGAGGCCGTGGAGATCGAGATCGAGGCGGCCCGACAGGATGTTCCGCCCAAGCTGGTTTCGATCGACTACCGGCTGCTCGTCCGGACGACAGAGACCGACCAGCGGCTGGAACTCCTCCACACCAATGTCCGGAAATACGGCACGATCTACAACACCTTGGCATCCACGGTTGCGCTCAACGGCACCATCGGTAGGCTACCGTGACTACCCGGCAGCATGCTGACGCGGCGATCCAAGTCACCCCGTCAGGCCAGGCTGTTGCGTGACGAGTGCGGCGGGAGCGGCATGCGCAATGCGCGTGCACCTTAGTGGATCAGCCTGAAAATCAACGGGTGAGGCTCTTCGCCCAGTTAGCGGCACGCTCGATCTCGCCGGGTTTGAGCGGCCCTTTGAGCCCGACCACGAGGAAGCCCGCGATTTCGCCTTGGCGGGCATAACCCCGGCTGCGGAGCGTTTCGTCCATGCGGCTGCCGGCATACCCGCCGACCTGGACCACCCATCGCAACGCCCCCGGCCTCACTGCAGCTTGTTCCATCCGCGTGTCGAACACCGCTGCCTTGGTCCCGGCGGCTGGCGGGGCAAGTCCCGCCAGCAGTTCCGAGATCTGCGGGGTTGGTCGGAAGCCGCGCGTCGGCGAGCCAATGATCAACAGATCGGTTCCGCCGAGATCGGCTTGCCTTGCCTGCTGCACCGGCATGAGCCTGACCGTATTGTCTTGCTCCAGCGCAGCAGCGATCGCCGCCGCGACTTTGGCGGTGTTGCCGTAGATGCTGTCGTAGACGACGGTTATGTTCACCGGATCCCTCCGTGCCCCGACGGCGCAGGTCAGCTGTCGTGATTGACCTGCTTGAGCTTGTCGATGCCAAGGGCCCGAAGCGCCAGGCTCTCGTAAAGCGGCTCGGAACGGCCCGAGCGCACCTTGTGCAGGAAGTACTTTTCGAAGCCGACCTTGGCGCCATGCACCCATCTGCCCGAGGCTGACCAGTTCACGTTGCGCGGCGGGATCTGCGGCTGAGCTACGAAGGCTACGCCGCTGTCGCCGAAATCGGCGAGACAGACCGCATTCCAGGTGGGGACCGCCGAGGGCTCCTTGCCCTCGATGAGGCTTGCGACGTTCTGGGCCGTGGCGGTGACCATCGACTCGATCATGAAGCCGGTCTTGGGCACGCCGACCGGGACCGGGGTCTTGCCGAGCGGCGGGATCGCAACGCACACTCCGACCGAGAAGATCTCGGGGAAGGTGGGGTTGCGCTGATATTTGTCAGCGAGGATGAAGCCGCGCGGATTCGTGAGGCCCTCGATGCCGCGCACCGCTTCGACGCCACGGAAGGCGGGGATCATCATCGAAAAGGCGAACGGCACCTGGTGCGCCTGCCGGAGCGTGCCGTCCTCGCCGAGCTCCGACACGTAGGCGTTGCCTGCCTCGACTTTGTCCAGCCTGGCGTTGGTGATCCACTTGATGTGGTGCTGGCGCAGCTCGCTTTCCAGCAGACCCCGCGTATCGCCGACGCCATCGAGGCCGAGATGTCCGATATAGGGCTCGGGCGTGATGAAGGTCATCGGCACCCGGTCGCGCACCTTGGCCTGGCGCAGGGCCTTGTCGAGGATGAAGGCGAACTCGTAGGCCGGCCCGAAACACGAGGCGCCCTGGACGGCGCCGATGACCACCGGGCCGGGATTGGCCACCAGCCGGTCGAACGCCGTCTTGGTGGTGAGCGCATGTTCGATAAAGCAGACCGACTGGGTTTCGGCCGAGGGGCCGAAGCCCGGAATCTCGTCGAAGGCGAGGTCCGGACCCGTCGCGATGACGAGGTAATCGTAGGTGATGAAGCTGCCGTCCAGCAGTTCGATCGACTTCGCCGCGGGGTCGAGCCTTTTGGCGCCTTGCGGATAGAGAGCAATGTCCCGCCGCTCGAACACCGGCTCCAGATCGATTTCCACCTGCTCGCGTTCCCGCCAACCGACAGCCACCCAGGGGTTGGAGGGCACGAAATGATAGTGGTGCCCCTTGTTCACCACCGAAATCCGGTGCTGCGATCCGAGCCGGTCCCGCAGTTCGTAGGCCATGATGGTCCCGCCGAGCCCGGCGCCAAGAACGACGACATGCGACATTTCGAACTCCTATCCATCTGACCAATCGAGGGCAGGCTGTCCTGGATGGCCGCGCCCTGCCGATATCGGCCTGGCACCGTCAGGCACCTACCGAGCTGGTCTAGCCCGCCGCGGCGCTGCGCGATTTGACCTGGAACAAATCGTCTGGTGCGGGCACAGGCGAGCCGGCCGCCGCGTTCGGACCACTCCAGGTCGTCTGCGCATCGGCTGTCACCCGGCTAGTTCTGGAGGGGAAGCAAAGTCGGAAGCTTCGCTATGCGCGCCACCCAGGCGTCCCGTTGCCGCGGTTTTAGGTCCTTGACGCCGCCTATCCGGGTGACCCTCACCGGGTGCATGCCGCAGATTTCGAGCGTTGCATTCCTCACGGCATTGATGTCGGCATCGCGATATCTGGTGCGGAGCCATGACGCGGTGGCGTCCGAAGTGGTCACGATGTCGGCAGATCTGCCCTCGAGCAGCTTGCGCCAGAATGGGTCATTCACGTCGTGCCGGAAGGTGAACTCCGAATAGAGCGTCCGGTCGAAAAAGCCCTTCAGCAGGCCGGGCACGTTGCCCCACCAGACCGGATAGAACAGCGCGAAATGCTCACACCAGCTGAGGTTCTCCTGCGCGGCCGCCAGATCGTTCTCCAGGGGCTGAACCCGGCGGAGCCCGTAATGGAGGATGGGGTCGAACTCCAGCTCGGCGAGGTTCCGGCGCCGCACCTCATGTCCAGCGCCGGCTGCAGACGCGCAATAGGCGTCGACGAGGCGGCCGTTGAAGCTCTCAAGGTCGGGATGAGCGTAGAGGACGTGGATGCGCATGTGGGCCTCCTCCTGGTGGGAACATTGTGGCCCGGCGTCTTCCGCCCGAATTGATTGAGGTCAAACCCGCGGCATCGACCCAATGTCAGGCTGCGGGTATGACGAACTGGCATGTCATCACTGGTGGCCCAAGCTCGGGCAAGACGACGATGATCCGCCTGCTGGCGCAGCGCGGCTATTGCACGACCATAGAGCACGCACGCCATCTCATCGACACCCAGCGGGTCACGGGGAGAACCGTGGCCGAGATCCGTGCGAACCAGAGGGAATTCCAGAGGTCCGTGCTGATGATGCAGCTGAAGCAGGAACAGGCACTTGACCCAAACCAGCTTTGTTTCCTCGATCGTGCTCTCCCAGACTCCCTGGCTTACTACCGCTATCTGAAGCTGCCGCCGGAACCCGAGCTGCTGGCTGCGCTGAAGACAACCTCATACCGAAAGGTGTTCGCGCTCGATCTGCTTGCTCTCACCACGGACTACGCCCGAACCGAGAGCGCGCCGGCCCAGCGCCGGATCCATGCGATCCTCATCGAGGTCTACGAGGAACTCGGCTACGCGGTCGAGAGGGTCCCCGCGCTTCCGGTCGCACAGCGGCTCGAGTTCATCCTGTCGCGGGTCGAGGTGCAGTCGACCCCGACGCCTTCACAGGCGCCCTCAGGGCCCTGAGCGCGTTCAGGATGACCACGACATCGATGGCCTCCTGAAACAAGGCACCGGCCACCGGCGGCAGCAAGCCGTATGCCGCGAACACCATCCCCACGAGCGATAAGATCAGGCCGCCAGCGACACTCTGGGTGGCGATGGTCCGGGTGCGGGCAGCAATCTCCAGCGCGCCCAGCGCACGGTCGAGCCGATCGACCAGAATGACCACACCAGCGGTTTGCGACGATGCAGCTGACCCGCGGGCGCCCATCGCCACCCCGATGGTGGCCGCTGCCAGCGCCGGTGCATCGTTCACGCCATCGCCGACCATCATCGTTGGCGCCCGGGCAACCTCTTGCCGCACCAGGTCGAGTTTGGCCTCGGGCGTGAGGTCACCGATTGCCGCTGTCAGGGGAAGTCGTGCTGCCAGCGCATCCACAACGTCCTGCCGGTCGCCCGAGGCGAGTACGATCCGCTGCACACCAAGCCGTGCGAAGCCCGCGATGACGTCGGCCGCGTCGTCCCGCAGCGGGTCATGAAGTACGATGATGCCCGCCAGCTCTCCGTCAATGGCCGCGGCGACGACGGCGGCGCCGGGCTCCAGTCCAGTCCGCAGGGCAAAGGGGTCGCCCTTACTGCGGGCGGCAACATAGCGGCTTCCTCCCGCGATCACCGCGTGGCCGTCTATCCGCCCCGAGATCCCGGCGCCGGTCTCCTCGGTCACCGCCGACGGCGAGGTGAGCACCAGCCCGCGGCGACGCGCCTCCGCCACCAGCGCCTGCGCGATGACATGGTTTGAGGCCTGGTCGAGCGAGGCGACCAGGCGCAGCAAATCATTGGCGTCATACATGCCATTGATGGTTCGGACATCGGCGACATGCGCCACGCCGTGGGTAAGCGTACCGGTCTTGTCGACGATGACGCTGCGCACGCGGCTCAGCGCCTCGAGTGCGCCGCCATCCTTGATCAGGATGCCATGGCCGGCAGCTCTCGAGATGCCGGAGATCAACGCCACGGGGAGGGCGAGGATCAGCGGGCAGGGGGTTGCCACCACGAGCACCGCAAGCGCCCGCAGGTGGTCACCACTCAACCACCAGGCGGCGCCGGCGATCACCACCGTCACCAGCAGGAACCACACTGCAAGGCGATCGGCGACGCGCACCACGGGCGCCTTGCTCTGCTGTGCCTGTTCCACCAGCCTGACGATGTGCGCATAGGTGCTCTGGGCGGCGGGATGCGTGACCGCCATCTCGAAGGCGTCGCCGGCATTGATCGAGCCGCTCAACAGCGTATCGCCCGCGGTGCGCCTCACCGGCAACGGCTCGCCGGTCAGCGCGGCCTCATTCACCACGGCCGTCGCCCCGACGACCGTGCCATCCGTCGGCAAGGTATCGCCGGCCCGGATCAGGATCAGGTCGTCGGGCACAAGTTCGCCGATCGGCACCTGCTCCAACATCCCGTCGCGCTTGCGCATGGCCGTGCGCGGGACCCGCCCCAGCAATGCCGTAAGCTCGCGCTTCGCCCGTCCTTCGGCGAACTGCTCCAGCAGCTGGCCGCCGGCATACATGAGACCCACCACATTGGCGGCGAGCGCCTCGCCGAACAGCAGCGCTGCGCTCATCGACAGCGCGGCGACCAGATCGAGGCCGACCGAACCCCTGCGCAGGCTGGTGACGATCTCGACGAGCAGCGCCACCAGGATCGGTACGGTGGCACCAGACCAGACGAGGCGCGACAGATCGGATGCGCCAACAACCGCCGCGACGCCACCGGTCCCAAGACCCCCGACGGCCAGTACTACAAGAACCAGCCGCGGCGAGGCCGGTAGGGAAGGCATCCAGCGAAGCATTGGTGCAGCCGTATTGTCGCTCATGGGGCCACCCGTCGAGGCAAGTCGACCACCGCTTCGACGCCGCTGTCCAGGCCGGCGATAGGGGACTGGAGCGTCAGGCGCCCCCCTGCCTGCTCGATGATCCCGCGGGCGATCGAAAGACCGAGGCCGCTGCCGTCGGCCGTGGTCTCACCGCGTACGAATGGCCGGCCAAGCTGCCCCAGCTCTGCGGGGTCGAGCGGCGGCCCCTGGTTCTGGATGTGCAGGGAGCCGGATGGGGCGATGAACACCCGCACCGGCGCTGCCTGCCTGCCGTGCTTCAAGGCGTTCTCGATGAGGTTGCGCAACACGATCGCCAATCCGTCCGGGTCGATGGTGGCAGGCAGGTGCATCGTGCCGCCCGGTTCGAACTGCACGCGGTCCCGCCACGCGGTGCTGGCGTTGATGTCGCGGATAACCATGTTCAGCACCGGCAGTTGATCTATCTCGTTATCAGTTTTGGCGAAACCCGCCTCGATGCGGGCCAGCTGCAGCAGCTTCTCCGACAGTTGCGACAGGCGCTTGAGGGCCGTCTCGATCTCGCGGACCCGCTCGATCCCCGGCTTGCCGGCCAGTTCCTCGGCCAGTTGCTGGGTCTGGGCCAGGGCGCCGGCGATCGGGGTGCGCAGCTCATGGGCGCTGCGCGCGGCGAAGGCGCGTTCGGCGTCGAGTGCCGACTTCAGCCGCTCGAGCAGTGCGCCGACGGCATCCGCGATCGGCGCCAGTTCGATCGGGTGGCGGTCGGCAAGCAAGGGTTCGAGGTTGCGGCTGTCGCGCTGGGCAATATCCCGACGGAGCGCCTGCAATGGACGCAGGGCCAGCCGCATGGCCAGCCACACGCCGGCGGCGATCAGCGGGACCAGGGCCAGCAGCGGCAGGCCCACGGCTGCGAGACTATCGCGAAACGCCGTGACGCGGCGATCGCTCAGCTCAATGATGACGATCGAGAAACCTGACCGAGCGTCTTCGAGCGTAAAGGTCCGCTGGCCGTTGAGCTCGCCGAAGCCGGCTGGCTGGGTGACGGGGATGTCGCCGGGCGCATGCTCGTCGCGCAACACCAGGGCGCCGTCCCTGTCGCGGACGAAGTAGGTGAAGCTCGCATCATGCGCGACGCCATTGCGCGGGTGGTCATCATCGTCGTCATCGCCGTCTTCCTGCTCGCCGCCGACGATCAGCCGGTCGCGGCTGTGGTCGCGCTCCCGCAGATCATGAACGGCCAGCGGCAGCAGTCGCAGCGCGCTTTCGCGCAGGCTGTCGTCATAGGCTTCGTTAAGCTCGTGCTGCATCACTGCAACCGAGATGGTGGCGGCGCCGACCCACAACAGGGCCATGCCGGCGCTCAGGCCGAGCGCCAGCTGCAGCGCGATGGACGGGCGGCGGTTCACTCCTGCACCTGGTAGCCGAGCCCACGGCTGGTGTGGACGAACTCGCGTCCCAGCTTCTTGCGCAGCCGGCTGATATAGACCTCCACCGCGTTGCTCTCGATCTCGGCGCCGAAGGCATAAAGCGAATCCTCGATCTCCGACCGGGTGACGATCGCGCCGCGGCGCGACAGCAGCCGCTCCAGGACCGCCCACTCGCGCGCCGTGAGGATCACCGGCTTGCCATCAACGCTGGCCCGGCGGTGCGCGAGGTCAACGGCGACCCCCGCGGCGACCCGGGTGGGTATGGGGCTGCCGCCATAGCGGCGGGCGACCGCGGCGATGCGAGCGGCCATTTCGGTGAGGTCGAACGGCTTGACCAGGTAGTCGTCGGCTCCGGCATTGAGCCCCTCGACGCGGACGGAGACCTGATCCTGCGCGGTGGTGATGATCACCGGCACGGCGTTATCGGCTTTCCGCAGCTCGCGCAGCAGGTCGAGCCCACGGCCATCCGGCAGACCAAGGTCGAGCAGGACCAGTTCATAGGGAACACCGGTCAGGGCATGTCGCGCATCGTCGATCCGCTGCATCCAATCGGCGGCATGGCCGGCCGATAGCAGGTAGTCGCGGATGGCCGCGCCCAGTACGTGGTCGTCCTCGATCAGCAATATGCGCAAAGGGTCCCGAGCTCCTTGGCTGCATCTAGGCGCGCAACCTTACGCCAAGCTGAACGAGAAACCTCAGCGGCTTCAGGCTGACGTCAGGTTGGCATGTTCGAACGTCCAGCAGGATTTGCATATTATGGAGTTTGGCAGATGAAAAAGCTTGCCGCGATGCTGATGCTGGCGACCGCGCTGGTGGCTCCAGCCACGGCCTGGGCCCGGGATGTGACGATCGAGGCGCAGATGGTGCGCTACTCGGGGCGCCCCGCCTACCTGGCGGTCTATCTCACCGATCCGTCCGGGGCGTATCAGTCGACGCTTTGGGTTTCCGGCCACAAGACTAAATACTACGGCACGCTGCGCGGCTGGGCCCAGGGAGCCTCGCAGGCCGGTTCGCTCAACCTCGACGGCATCACCGGCGCCAGCGTCGGTGGCGGCGAAACGCTGACCGTGCACGCCAACCTGGCCGATGCGCTGATCGATGCCGGTTACCAGGTGCATGTGGATACGGCGGTCGAGGATGGCGGGGAGTATTCGGACGACGCCGTGATCGCCGTGACGTCGGCGCCGGGTACGGTCGATGGCACCGGCTACGTCAGCAAGCTTTCGATCAGCATGTAGGCAACACAGATGCGCCGCTTGCACGCTCTGGCCGGCCTCCTGGGCCTGGCTCTGGTCACCTTCATGGCAATCACCGGCTTCGTGCTGTCGCTGCAGCCGGTGCTGGAGACGGTCGGCGCCGCACCGAGCGTCGGTACGCCCAGTGTCGCCGCCGTCGCGGCGCGGGTAAGCGACGCGGTGCCCGGGCTCGAGCGGCTGGTGCGGATGGCGTCGGGCCAGCTCGTTGCCTATGGCCGCGAAGGCGCGACGCGCAGCGCCGAGATCGTCGATCCCTCGAGCGGGGCGGTGGTCGGCGCCTATGCCCCTTCGCCGGTATTTTCCTTTATCTCCGAGCTGCACCGTTCGCTTTTGCTCGGCTCTGCCGGCCACGGCATCGCCGGCATCGGCGCGCTCGCCATCCTGGTCCTTTCGGTAAGCGGCATCGGCCTGCTGGTCCGCAAGATGGGCGGTTGGCGGCAACTCCTGGGCACGCCCCGCGGCACCCGGGCGCAACGATTGCACACCAGCCTCGCCCGAGCTGCAGTGCTGGCGCTGCTTCTCACCGCCTCAACCGGCATCTACATGTCGGCAGCCTATTTCGAGCTCGTGCCCAGCTCCGGCGCGGAGTTCTCCTTCGCGCCGACCGGTGCGGGCGGGACGCCGGCTCCCATTGCCTCGCTCGACGGGCTGGCAGGCATTTCGCTGAGCGACCTGCGCGAACTGGTCTTTCCTGCCGCGGACGATACTGGCGACGTGTTCACGCTCACCACCAGCTCGGGCCAGGGCTATGTCGACCAGTCGACGGGCGCGCTGCTGTCGTTCACGCCCAACAGTGTGTGGCAGCAGGCCTACGAGCTGATCTACATGCTCCATACCGGCCAGGGGGCCGCGGTGCTGGCCGTGCTGCTCGGTCTGGGCGCCCTCGCCGCCCCGGTGCTGGCGCTCACCGGTTCGGCGATCTGGTGGTTGCGTCGGCGCAGCATGCCGCGCGTCGCGCACAACGCGTCATGGCGCGATGCCGATACCGTCATCCTGGTCGGCAGCGAGTCCGGCAGCACCTGGGGCTTTGCCGCCAACCTCCACGAGGCGCTGGTTGCCCACGGCCATCGCGTGCACCTCGCCGGCATGAACGACCTTCGTCGCGCTTATCCAAAGGCCGATCGCCTGCTGGTCCTGACCGCCACCTATGGTGACGGAACGGCGCCTGCCTCGGCGCGGCAGTTTCTGGCGCGGCTCGGATCGTTCAGCTCGCGCCCCGCCTTCGCCGTGCTGGGTTTCGGCGACCAGAGCTTTCCGCAGTTCTGCGGCTATGCCGCGAGGATCGAAGCCGCACTGGCCGAGCGTGGGCTCGAGCCGCTCCTGCCGGTCTATGGCATCGACCGCCAGTCCCCCGCCGATTTCGCTACCTGGGGCGGCATCCTGGGCGAGCGGCTCGGCTTTGCGCTCGCGCTTACCCACGTGCCACCCCGCCCGCGCACCAGCCAGTTGATGCTGGACGAGCGTGCGTTGTTCGGCGTCGAGGTGCAGGCCCCGGTCGCGATGCTGCGTTTCGCCATGCCGGAGCGCAGTCGCGGATTCTGGCTGGGACGCCAGAAGCTGCCGCATTTCGAAGCCGGTGATCTCGTCGGGATCCTGCCGCCAGGCAGCGATGTGCCGCGCTACTACTCGATCGCCAGCGCCTCGTCGGACGGTGTGCTCGAAATCTGCGTCCGCAAGCAGGCGAGCGGCCTTTGCTCGGAGTTTCTGCATGCGCTTGCGCCGGGTGACACGGTGGAGGCCTTCATCCGGCCCAACCCCGATTTCCGGCCCAACCGCAGCCGTCGACCGCTGATCCTCGTCGGGGCAGGGGCAGGCGTCGCCCCGCTCGCCGGGTTCGTTCGCAGCAACCGGCATCGCCCGGTTCACCTCTTCTTCGGCGCCCGCGATCCGGGATCGGATTTCCTCTATCGCGACCAGATGGAGCAAGCGCTGGCCGAAGGGCGCCTCACGTCGCTCACCACCGCGTTTTCGCGCGTGCTGGGCGGCGGCTATGTGCAGGATCGGCTGCTCGAGGAAGGCGCACGGGTCCGCGAACTGGTCGAGCGAGGCGCCCAGATCATGGTGTGTGGCGGCCGCGACATGGCGAGCGGCGTACGCGAGGCGATGGACGCCTGCCTCGCCCCGCTGGGCCTTACCGTCGACGCCCTGAAACGCAAGGGACTCTATCTCGAAGATGCCTACTGAAACCAGGCTTGCCCGTCCGATCCTCAACGGGCCCACCATGGGAACACGCTATTCGGCGGTGTTCTTCGCCGAGCCGGATCGGCCGCTGGTCGAGCTGCATCAGGCGTTGCAGCACAGTGTCGATGCCGTCGACGCCCAGATGTCCACCTGGAAGCCGGGCTCCGATCTGATGCAGCTCAATCGCGCCCCGGTCGGGACCTGGATCGACGTACCAGAGGAACCGGCGACCGTGTTGGCGGCGGCCCTTGAGGTCGGACAGATTTCCGGCGGCGCCTTCGATATCGGCGTCGGCGACCTCGTTTCCGCCTGGGGCTTCGGCCCCGGTACAGGCGCTCCCGATCCCGACGCCGTCGCTGCCGCGGGCGTCGTGCAGCGCGTCCCGACGCATCTTGCCATCGAGCTCGATCTCGTCGGCGGACGCGCGCGCAAGCACAGCCCGGTGACGCTCGACCTTTCCGGCATCGCCAAGGGCTACGGGGTCGACGAACTGGCCCGGGTGCTCGAAAGCCACGGCATCCAGCGCTATCTGGTCGCGATCGACGGCGAGTTGCGGGCGGGAGCAGCAAAGCCGGACGGTTCGGGCTGGCGCGTTGCGCTGGAGCGTCCCGAATTCGGCCGCCGAGCAGTTGCCGGTGTGATCGAGATCGCCGACGCGGCGCTCGCCACCTCGGGCGACTACCGGCATGCGGTCGAATTTCGCGGCGCCCGCTACGGCCACACCATCGACCCGCGACGTCGAGCTCCGCTTCGCAACGGCCCGGCTTCGGTCACCGTGCGGGCTGCGAGCGCCATGCAGGCGGATGCCTGGGCCACGGCCCTGATGGTCCTGGGTCCCGAGCGCGGCGGCGAACTCGCATCGTCGCTCGGCCTCGAGGTGCTGTTCGCTGAACGCGGGGACGATCCGACCGACCATGATCGACCAACTACCTCAGCCCCTGAAAGGAGGAGCTACTATGACCAGGACTATCGTTAGGCTCGCTGCAACGGCATGCGGGATCTGTGTGCTCGGCGCGCTGCCCGCGGCGGCGGCCGACATCCGAGGCGAGCTCACGCCCGAGCTCATCTATGACCATTGCCGCACCGCCGGAGTGGGCAGCGAGACAGAGGGCACCTTCATGTTGCCGGATGGCCGCCGCATCGCCGGCACGGTGCTCTGTACCGCCGAGGACCTCGCTGCCGCCAAGGCCAAGCCGTCGCGCCATCACGATGACGAAGATGACGACGACGATGATGATGATGGTGACGATGACGCTCGGGAGGGCTACGACGCCTGACTGACCGGCGGCGCCTTGTTCCTAGACGACCGTGCCGAAAAGGGCCCCGATGGCGGCCGTGATCAGCATGGCGAGGGCGCCCCAGAACACGACGCGGGCGGTCGGCTTCCAAGGCGAAGCCCCGCCCGCGGCTGCTCCGACGGCGCCGAGTGCCCCCAGAAACACCAGCGAAGCAAGGGCGACGGCCCAGATCAGCCAGGCGCCCGGCGCCACCAGCACGGCAAGCAGGGGCAACGCTGCCCCCACCGCAAAGGTCACGGCCGAGGTAAGCGCTGCCTGCACCGGGCGGGCGGTGGAGATCTCCGACAGCCCAAGCTCGTCGCGGGCGTGGGCCCCCAGTGCATCCTTGGCCATCAGCTGCGTGGCGACTTGCGCGGCGAGCGGCTGGTCGAGCCCGCGCGCCACGTAGATCGCAGTGAGCTCGGCATGCTCCGCGGCGGGTTGGTTGGCAAGTTCCCAGGTCTCCTTGGCCAGGCTGGCTGCCTCGGTGTCGGATTGCGAGCTCACCGAAACGTACTCCCCGGCCGCCATCGACATGGCGCCGGCGACCAGCCCGGCCACCCCGGCGACGAGGATGGCTCCCTTGTCCCCCGAGGCTGCCGCCACACCGATGATCAGGCTTGCCGTCGAGACGATGCCGTCATTGGCGCCGAGCACTGCGGCCCTGAGCCAGCCGATACGCCCGACCTGGTGATCTTCGGTATGAGTCTTCATCCTGGTCATGGAAGGATCCTCTGTCCTGCTTCACCATGGACCGACGGGTCTCGGCTTATGCCGCAATGCCGAAGGCTGTCGCCGAGCGCCACAGCATATAGGCGGCGACGCTGAAGATAAGCGTAGCGAACATGAGGTTTAGCAGCCCGCGGCTCCTCGAGATTTGACCTGCCGCAAAGGCGCCGACGACGCCGCCACCGATGCCGCCTGCGACGAATGCGCCAGCCAGCGGCCAGTCGACGAGGCCGGAGGCGGCATAGTTCAGCGCCGTGGTGAGGCCGAAGGCCGCGACTGCGACGAGCGACGAGCCGACGGCTGCGAGGATCGGCATGCCGGTGGCGGCAATCAGGCCGGGAACGATGAGGAAGCCGCCGCCGATGCCGAAAAAGCCCGAAAAGGCACCGGTGGCGGCGCCGAAACCGACGGTCCTGGGGGCGTTCTCGAGCGTACACGCCGCCGCCTCGTCGGCACTCCGGCCGCGGCTTCGCACCATCAGCACCCCCACGACGATCATCAGCAGGGCAAACAGGAACAGCAGCTTGTCGCCGTCGATCAACTTGCCCACGCTGGAGCCGAGAAAGGCGCCGGCGATGCCCGCGGAGCTGTAGATCGCGGCACAGCGCCAGCGGACATTGCCGCGGCGGGCATGGGTGACGAGGTTGGCCAGCGCGTTGGCCGCTACCGCCACGGCGCTGGTGCCGAGCGCCAGATGCGGGCTGGGGACGCCGACCAGATAGACCATCAGCGGCACCGCAAGGATGGACCCGCCACCGCCGAACAGCCCGAGCGTCAACCCCACCAGCGCGCCCGACAGGGCCCCGAGCAAATACTGGATCGGTTCGAGCAACATCATTTGTGCCTGCTGGACGGTCCGGCGGGGCTCGAGTTCATTTGCCGATCAGCGGACAGCGCTCTTGATGGCGCTGTAGAGCGAACCGGCGCGGGCGCCGGAGCGGCAATAGCCGAAGATCGGCCGGGGCAGGTCCTTGAACGCCTGCTCGGCGCGGATCAGCGCGCCTTCGGTCAGGCCACCCGAGACCGGGATGTGAACGGCGCGGAGCCCGGCCCGTTCGGCAGCGCTCGCGATTGTCGCGAAGCTCGGCTGGCCCGGCTCCTCCTGGTCGGGGCGGGCGCACAGGATCGACTTGAAACCGGCGTCGGCAACGGCCTGCACCTGTTCAGGGGTGATCTGGCCGGCAATGGCAAAGTCGGCGTCGAGTTTGCGGTGGTTCACAGTCTGGTCTTTCTTGCTGGAGGAGAAAAAGGGCCACATGGCAGGGTCTCGTTGGTTGAGGGTGGTCAGAGAGTGTTCACCGGCACCTTCAGGAAGGTGCGGCCGCTCTCGTCCTTGGGAGGCAACTCGCCACCGCGGATATTCACCTGGAGCGACGGGATGATCAGTTTCGGCATGGCGAGGGTGGCATCGCGCGCGGTGCGGAGCTTGACGAATTCCGCCTCGGTTACCCCGTCATGGACGTGGATGTTGTGCCGGCGCTCGTCGTCGACGGTGGTCTGCCAGCGGATGTCGCGGCCGTTCGGGCCGTAGTCATGGCACATGAACAGCCGCGTCTCGCCGGGCAGGCTAAGGATGCGTCGCATCGAGCCGAACAGCGTAGCCGCGTCACCGCCCGGGAAATCGGCGCGTGCCGAACCGCCGTCGGGCATGAACAGCGTGTCACCGACGAAGGCGGCGTCGCCCACCACATGGGTCATGCAGGCGGGGGTGTGGCCGGGTGTCGCCAGCACGTGCACCGTCATCGTGCCGATGGAATAGCTGTCGCCATCCTTGAACAGCCGGTCGAACTGGCTGCCGTCGCGCTGGAACTCGGTGCCTTCGTTGAACACCTTGCCGAACACTTCCTGTACGAGCCTGATGTTCTCGCCAATCCCGAGCTTGCCGCCCAGGCGCCGCTGGATATAGGGCGCGGCCGACAGGTGGTCGGCATGGGCATGGGTCTCGATCAGCCACTCGAGCGTCCATCCCTGATCCTTCACATGCGCGATCATGGCGTCCGCATGTTCGAAACTGATGCGGCCGGACGCGTAGTCGAAGTCCATGACGGAATCGACGATGGCACAGGCGGTCGATCCGGGATCATGGACGATGTAGCTGATGGTGTTGGTCGCCGGATCGAAGAACGGCACCACTTCGGGGCTGACGGTGAAATCGGTAGCGAACGGAATTGGCTTGACGGTCATGCTGTCTCTCCCAATGGTCAGGTGCGCCTACTGCTCAGGCGCAAGGCGGCGTAGATCGGGCAGAAGCTCAGAGCGGAGGTGGCGATCAGGACCATCCCGACGACGATCGCGCCCCAGAAGGCCAAGCCGTCCGACCAGAGTGGCCAGCCGGTGAGCAAAGGGGCGCCGATGAGAACAGCGCCAAGGATGAAGCGGATGATGCGGTCCAGGTTTCCGAGGTTCGACATGGTGTGCCTTTCGGTGCGGCCATCGACGGGTATATTCTGGTTGACTCATATATTCGAATATTCTAATGTGTCAATATGAATATCGCAGAACTTGAACCACGCGCCGATGAGGCGGCGGAACTGCTCATGGCGATGGCCAATCCCAAGCGGTTACTGATCCTGTGTCACTTGCTGGATGAGGAACTCAGCGTCGGCGAGCTGTCCGAGCGGGTCCAACTGGCGCAGTCGCCATTGTCGCAGCATCTTTCGAAACTGCGGGCGCTGCGGCTCGTGGCGACCCGGCGCGACGGCCAGATGATCAGGTACCGCCTTGCCTCGGAGGGGGTCGCCAGCATCCTGACGACGCTGCACGGCATCTACTGCAGGCCGCACGAGGCACCCAGCAAGGCGCTGGACCGGACGCAATAGTCCTCACGCGCGTCCGAACGCTCACGAAGCGCGCCCCCGACGCGCTGTTTGACCCGGGTCAAATCCTTCAGCCGGAAGTGGAGCGATCGTCGGCAGGCGGTGCTCGTTCCTAACGCCGCTTCAACTGGCGGGAGCAAATGATGCCCAGGTTCGTCCATATCGACATTTCGGCTGATGACCCCGAGAGGGCGGCCGCGTTCTACGAACGCGCGTTTGGCTGGGCGGTCACGAAACTTGATGGGCCGATGCCCTATTGGCTGGTAGCGGTCGATCCAAGTGACCCCGCTGCCCTGGGGGCCGGGATCGGGCAACGGACAGAGCCTTGGCAGTCGACGGTGCCGACGATCGATGTCGCGAGCGCTGACCAGGCCGCCGCTGCCATCGTCGAGGCAGGCGGGTCGATCGTCATCCCCAAGACGCCGATCCCCGGTGTGGGCCAACTGGTGACCTTCAAGGACACCGAGGGCAACGTGATGGCCGTGCTCGAGAGCGACCCTGACAATCGTCTGGCGGCAGTGCAGAACGAGGCGCAGAGCACCGCCTGATCGGCCCTCCCCTCATTGGGCGGGCGCGATGGTTGGTCGGCGGCCCGGCTAAAGCTGTTCGCCTGGATGACCGGACACGACGACGGCGGTGCCGGTGGCGATCGTGTCGGCCGGATGAAGGATGACCTCGTCATCAGCCTCGAGCCCCGCGACCACCTCGGCAAGTTCTGCGTTGCGCTCGCCCAGCTCGATGGGCCTCGCAATGGCCTTGCCATCCTCGACGACAAAGGTGGCCCAGTCGCCGCCAAGGCGGAACAGCGCCCCGATGGGGATGGTCAGCAGGTTTTCGCCCCGCCAGCGAACAATGTGCGCGATGACGCGGTATCCATGTCCGAGACGCTGCCATTGGCTGGGCGGGGCGAGGAGCCTGAGCGTCGCCATTGTCCGCTGCTCCTCGATGCCGAGGGCCGAGACCCTGGTGACGGCCAGCGGCTCGATCCTGACCAGCTCCGCAGCCAGTGGCGGGCCGCCCCAACGATCGATGGTCGCTTGAGCCCCCGGCTGAAGTTGCACGGCATCACGTGACGAGAGCTCCACGGCGATCTCGAGATCGGCTGGATCGCCGATATTGAGGAGCGGCGTGCCGGCCTGCACGACTTGTTCGCTCTCGCTCAGCACCTGCAGGATGCGGCCGGAAACCGGAGCCTTGAGCTCGACGCAGCAGGCCTCGGCAGTGCCGCCGCCGACCCCCTCGATGAGTGCAGCCTGGGCACTCTCGAGTTCGCTCCGACGCACGCCAAGGCTCGCCTTGGCGCTTTCCAGGGCGGAGGTGGCGACGTCGAGGTCGTACTGTGCCTTCTCGAGCGCCTGGGCCGATACCAGGCCGCGCTCCGACAGTGAGATCGTGCGTTCGAGCGCCCGTTCGGCAAAGTCGAGCTGCCTTTGGGCCTGGGTGAGCTGGGTCGCAGCGAATTCAACGGCAGCGCGAGCTGTCTCGGCGGTGGCCTCGGCCATCCGGCGCGAGCGTTCGTCGAGCAGACCCGGACCGGCGGGCTTGATGATCGCGACGACGGTCTGGTTGGCCAGCACGGTGTCGCCGGCATGCAGGCTCAGGCGCTGCAACTGGCCCGTGACCGGCGCCGACACGGTAAAGACCTCGCGGATCCGGCTCTGACCCTCCTCCTCGACCACCACGTCGAAGCTCGCGCGCTCCACCCGCGCCGTTTCGACTTCGACAGGGCGGGGCCACAGGGCCCATGCCACCCCGGCTCCGATGAGCAGCGTTGCAATGACGATGAGGATGCGCCCGAACATGGGTCCTACTCCCTGGTCTTGAGCACGGCGATCATGTCGAGCCGGTCGACTCGACGGCGAACAACGAGGCCCGAAACCACTGCTGCCAGGCAGACAATCAGGCTGGAATAGGCATAGACGTCGGGCCCGAGGATCAGGGCCATCCGATAGACCTCGTTGGAGAAGCCGGCGACCATGGCCAGCGCGATGAGGTAGCCGATCGCCCAGCCGAGCGGTTGGGCCAAGAGGGTAACGATGGCGATCTCGCCGAGAAGCAACGAGGAGACCTCGCCACGAGTGAAGCCAAGGACCCGCAGACTGGCCATCTCCCGACCCTGCTCGGAAAGCGAGATCCGGGCGAAGTTGTAGACCACCCCGAAGGCGATGAGGCCCGCGAGGCCGACCAGCACCCCCATCATGACGAACAGGTTCTGGACTTGCGTCTTGCGGAACTGCTTCAGGGCAATCGACTGCAGTGCGATGTAGCCCGCCGAGGGAGTCCGTTTGAGCACGGAGAAGAGCTTGGCCTGCTCGACTGGGTCGATCGCCAGGTTTGCCCCGGATATCGCGGTGTCGTCACCGACCAGCCGGTTCAGCGCGTCGAGTTCCATATAGGCGCCGAGCCCCATGAAGCCTTCGACCACGTCGCTGATGGGAACCGGCAACTCACGCCTGTCGCCTTCCAGCAATCGCACCCACACCGTACCGCCCGCCGGCACGGCGAGGATGTCGGCGAGCGTTTTCGACAGAACCAGCCCGCTCTCGGGGAGCGGAACGCCTCGCCCCTTTTCGTCGACGACGCGGCTGAGATCGGCATCGAGGGGGCGACCGATAATCGCCACACGGCGGCTGATCTGGCCGTTGCTGATTTCGACCCCTACCGCCCGGTAGGGCTCGGCCCGGATCACGCCGGGCAGGCGCTCCACGGCAAACAGCGCCGACAAGGTGCTCTGACTCTGGAATGCCAGCGTCGCATCCTGCCGGTCGGCCCGGTTGAAGCTCAGCTGGATCATGTGCTCCATGGCGCCGACCGTCCACAGCGAACCGACGAGGATCGCCACCGAGAGCGCAATGCCGACTACGCCGCCGGCGCTGCGCCACGGCCATCGCAGCAAGTGCCGGACGGCGATCACCGTGGTCCGGCGCAGGGGAACCGCGGCCCTCCACCCGTTCCCGACGACTTTGCGATAGTCGGGCGGCGCCGCCGGCGACATGGCCACCGCCGGTGGCAGCCAGGCCGCCTTGCGCACCGCGTTGACGGCCCCGGCAATGCCGGCGCCCATGGTCGTTCCAGCGGCGAGCACGTAGGTGGCCGGATCGCGGCTGAAGAGCAGCAGCGGGAAGCTGTAGAACTTGGCGTAAAGAAGGGTCAGCTGGGTGCCCAGCCAATATCCGCCGATAAAGCCGACGGCGCACCCCACAAGCGCGATCAACAGCACGAGCTCGACATAGTGCAGGGCAACCGCCCAGCTCGAATAACCGAGCGCCTTCATCAGCCCGATCTGCTCACGCTCGAGCGAGATCAGGCGTGAAAGGGTGATGTTGACCAGGAATGCCGCCACCAGCAGAAACACCGGGGGCAGCATCTGGCTCATCGCCTGCAGCCCAATGAGCTCGGACTCGAGGAACACGTGCGAGATCTGCTGGTCGCGCCCGTAGGCTCCGCGTCCCCCATAGGGGGCCAGCAGTTGGTCGAGCGTTTCGAGGGCCTGCGGCTGTGAGGCGCCGGGCAGCAACCTGAGCGACAGGTTCGAGAATGCGCCCTCGAGGCCATACGCCGCCGCCAGCTCCGCTTCCTGCATCCACAACACGCCGAAGCGGTGCTCATCGGGCAGCATCTCGCCGGGAGCCATGGCGTAAATGAAATCCGGCGACAGGGCGATGCCGGTGACGGCGATGGCGCGCAGTGCGCCATTGATCAGCACCTTGACGGAGGAGCCGGGAACCAGGGCGTTCGACTTGGCGAAAACCTCGCTGACCACCGCCTCGCCCGGCCCGTCAGGCAGGCGTCCGTTGCGCAGGTAGAGGCGGTTGAGCTGCGGCTCGCCGATCCGCGACAGCGACACGAGGAGGACCGAGGCAGGCTCGGAGACATCCTCGATGTCGGCCGTCGCCACCCGCTCGATGCGGCCTTCGACCGCCAGCACCCCGTCGATCTCCGCGACCCGGTCGAGCAGGGAACGCGGCGCCCGGGTCACGGCGGCAAAGACGTCGGCAAAGCGGTGCGTCTGGTAATAGGCGTCCCGGGTAGTGGCGAGCGACTGGTAGGTCCCCACGCCGATGATCATTGTTGCAACGCCTGCTGCCATGACCAGCGCAATGGCAATGACCTGTGCCCACAGCCGCCGCAACTCCCGGAACAGTTTGATGTGCAGCGCGCGCATCGCTACCAGCTCACTTCGGCTGGAGACTTGCGGACGGCATTGACGTCCGTCGCGGCGATCCGGCCATCGGCGAACTGCACCACGCGGTGGGCAATCTGCCTGATCGCAACGTTGTGCGTGATGACGAGCGTGGTCGTGCCGAGCTCCTCATTCACCTTGGTGAGGGCTTCGAGCACCAGCACGCCGGTCTTGGAGTCGAGCGCCCCCGTCGGCTCGTCACACAGCAGCAGGTCGGGACGTTTGGCGATGGCGCGGGCGATGGCCACGCGCTGCTGTTCACCACCCGAAAGCTGGGCCGGGAAATGGTCGAGGCGGTCGCCCAGGCCAACCAGTTCGAGCGCCTGCTCGGGCCGCATCGGATCGCGGGCGATCTCGGTGACGAGTTGTACGTTCTCTCTGGCCGTAAGGCTCGGCACCAGGTTGTAGAACTGGAAGACGAAACCGACATGGTCGCGACGATAGCGGGTGAGGCGCCCCTCGGAGGCCCGGGTCAGCAGGTCGCCGCGGAACCAGACGTCGCCAGCCGTCGGCGTATCGAGGCCGCCGGCGATGTTGAGGAAGGTGGATTTGCCCGATCCGGACGGCCCCAGGATGACGATGAACTCGCCTGGCGAGGCGCTGAAGTCGACGCCCTTCAGCGCCTGCACCTCGACATCGCCCATGCGATAAATCTTGGTCAGCCCCTTGGTGAGAAGCAGCCCATCGGATGCGTCGCTGGTGCGTTTGTCGTGCATCCGCAATCCTTGCCGCTATCGGCGTGGCAGCCGTTGATCTCGATCAAATGCCGCACCCGGGCCTCAGGCGCTGGTCCATCCCATGTCGGCCGGCAGCACGACGCCGTTGATGTAGCGGGCCTCGTCGGAGGCGAGGAACAGCACGAGGTTGGCGATATCGATGGGCTCGAGCATGCCGGGGTTGACGGCGTGATAGGCGCCCAGCCGGCCAAGCGCCGCCTGGTCGAGACGCGCCTGATCGACGCTCTGCATGATGTTGGTCGCGACCCCGCCCGAGGCCACCACATTGCAGCGCAGGCCAGATTTCGCGTACTGGAATGCCGTGCTGCGCGTCAGGCCGATCAGCCCATGCTTCGACGCGGTATAAGCGGCGCCGGCGGACCCTCCGCCGAGGCCGGCGACCGACGCGATGTTGACGATGGCGCCGCCGCCCTGTCCGAGCATCAGTGGCACCGCGCGGCGCATGGCGAACATCGGCCCATCGAGGTTGACTGCGAGCACCCGCCGCCAGGTCTGGTTGTCGACATCTGCGACCGAGGCGAACAGGTCCATCACACCCGCATTGTTCACCAGGATGTCGATGCGGCCGAATTCGGCGACTGCGCGGTCGACCATCCCCGAGCACTGAGCTTCGTCGGACACGTCGACGGTCACCGGCACGATGCTGCCGCCGATCGCGGCCGCGGCCGTCGCCACCGCTTCGCCGTGCCAGTCTGCAGCAACGACCCTGGCGCCCTGTTCGACGAACAGCCTGGCAATGGCGAGCCCCATGCCGGAGCCGGCTCCAGTTACGACGGCAACCTTATCCTTGACGCGCATGGCATTTCTCCTTCAGCCGCAGCCCGCCCACCATGCCAGCGCGCGGTTGGCGGCCGCTTGATCGAGGTCAAGCATGCGTGGGCCGGGCACAGCCTTCCTGCGGCGTTCGAGGAGAAGGACAGGCCCAGTCAGGGTAACCGGGGCAATAACACCGCGGCGCCGCTGATCGACCCGGACCGCAAGTCGTCAAGCGCCTTGTTTGCGGCTTCCAGTGCGTAGGTCGTCACCGTTGTCTGCACGGCCAGCGATCCGAGGCGGGCAAAGAACGCGGTCGCATCCGCAGTCGTCAGGTTTGCCACCGAGGCGAGCTCCCGCTCGCCCCAGAGGTCGGCATACGCAAATGCCGGGATGTTGCTCATGTGGATGCCGGCGCAGACGACCCGGCCGCCCTTGCGCACCAGCCGCAAGGCCAGCGGAACGAGCTCGCCTGCCGGCGCAAAGATGATGATGGCGTCCAGCGCTTCGGGCGGGTGTTCGTTGGTTCCGCCGGCCCAGACCGCGCCGAGGTCCCGGGCAAAGGCCTGGGCACGCGCGTCCCCCGGCCGGGTGAAGGCATGGACCGCGACGCCGTCGGCGCGGGCCACCTGGGTGATGATGTGCGCGGCGGCGCCGAACCCCATCAGCCCCAGCCGTTCCGGTTTGCCGGCCCGCCGATAGGAGCGAAAGCCGATGAGACCGGCGCAGAGCAGGGGAGCAAGGTGCGCGTCGTCACCTCCGGGCGGCAGCCGAACACAATTGGTTGCCCGCGCCACGCAGTATTCCGCGTAGCCGCCGTCACGATCATAGCCGGTGAATTGCGGCCGGTCGCAGAGGTTTTCCTGTCCGGCGAGGCAGTAGGGGCATTCGCCGCAGGTTCGGCCCAGCCAAAGCACTCCGACGCGGGTTCCGGCGGCGAAGCCGTGGGCGGTTTCGGCGACGATACCGACGATCTCATGTCCCGGTACAAGGGGAAGGCGGTGCGCCGGCAGGTCGCCGTCGACGATATGCAGGTCGGTACGGCAGACGCCACAGGCGGTGACTTTGATCAACAGCTCTCCCGGAGCAGGGGCGGGCAGTGCGATGTCGTCGAGGACCAGAGGACTTCCGGCCCGGTGCATCCGCATGGCGCGCACTGTTCTACCTCCTTTGGATCAGAAGGCCCCTGCGATCCGCCGCACCGGTGCCAGGAGTTTGCCCGCCTCCACCAGGATGAAGGAGCCGAGGGCCGCCGCGACCGAGACAGCCAGTTCCGGCCCGGAAGGGATGGCAAAGTGGAAGACCTGCCGGAGCGCCGGAACATAGATCGCCAGAGCGATCAACGTCAGGGTAACGGCGGCGATGGGCAGGAACAGCGGTTGCGGCCGCGGCAGGGTGCCGGCGAAGACCGAGTGCTGGCTCGAGTTGCTGAGCACCAGCCCAAGGTTGCCGATGATCGTGGTCAGGATCGTCATAGCCCGGGCCACGTCGTCGTCCACCCCTAGCGCCAGCGCTCCCGCATAGATGCCAAATGCTGCGACCAGCACCGCGCTGCCCTGTGCGACGCCATACAGCAGCTGCGGCAGCGCCGCGACGCTTTCGCTGCGCCGGCGCGGCGGCCGGCGCATGATGTCGGGTTCGGCCGGAGTGTCCTCGAAGGCCAGGGAGGACATCGAGTCGACGACCATCTCCAGGACCACCACGTGCAGCGGCCAGATGGCGATCGGCATGCCGAACACCACCGGGAGGAAGCCGAGCCCGGCGATGGGGATGTGCACGGCGGCGATATAGATGATGACCTTGCGCAGGTTGTCGAAAATCCGGCGCCCCAGCCTGATGCCCTCGATGATGCGGCCGAAATCCTCCTCGAGCAGCACGATGCCGGCAGCCTCGCGCGCCACATCGGTGCCGCGCTTGCCCATGGCGATGCCGATATCGGCGGATTTGAGCGCGGGCGCATCGTTGACGCCGTCCCCCGTCATTGCCACGGTCTCGCCATTGGCCTGCAGCGCATCGACCAGTTGCAGCTTCTGTTCCGGCCGGACCCGAGCGAACACGCTGACCGTTCGGGCCCACTGCTCCAGTTGCTCCGACCCGGCGTCGCGCAGCTCGTCGCCGGTTACCACTTGCGCGCTGGATATACCGGCTTCGCCGGCGATGGTGCGGGCCGTGGCCGGAAAGTCTCCGGTGATCATCTTGACCTTGACCCCGGCGGCATGGGCTGCCGCCACCGCGGCCGGCACGCTGGCCCGCACCGGATCCTCGAAGGCGAGCAGCCCGAGATAGCGGAAGGCAAACTGGCGCGGGTCGTCGGGCAGCACCTCGGTGTCCCAATCCGCTTCGGCCACCGCCAGCACACGCAGCCCCTCATTGGCGAGGCGATGGGCCCGGTCGACGACAGCGGCGGCGTCGCCTGGGGGCATCGCGCAGAGGCCGACCACCGCTTCGGGGGCTCCCTTGGTCGCGACGAGCAGGCGCCCATTGCCGTCGCGCCAAACCTGCGAAATGGCGAGCAGCGTGCTCGTGAGACCGTATTCCCGCGCCAGGCCGAGACCCTGATCGAGGTCGGAGGTCAGCGTCTTGTCGGCCAGGTCGAACACCGCCAGATCCATCGGGTCATAGCCGCCGCGCCGCGAGGCGTAGCGGGCGCCCCGCAGCAGCGGCACGAAGCCGGCGGGCAGGGCCTGCAGCCGGCGGACGTCGAGCCGGGTGACGCCATCGTCGAGAAAGCGCAACTGCATTCTGTTCTCGGTGATGGTGCCGGTCTTGTCGACGCACAGGCAGGTCGTGGCGCCGATCGCCTCCACGGCCGCAGCGTGGCGAACCAGCACGCCCGCCTGGGCAAGCCGCCAGCTGCCGATGGCGAGGAATATCGCGAGCGCCACCGGAAACTCCTCGGGCAGCATCGCCATGCCCAAGGCAATGCCCGACAGGATGCCCTGCAGCCAGTCCCGCATCACCAGGCCATAATAGACCGCGAGGCCACCGCAAACGACGAGCGCCAGCATGCCGAACACGCGGACGAGCCGGCCGGTCGCCTGCTGCAGGTGCGTCTGCTCGGGAACGATGCTCGTCAGCGATGTTCCAAGCCTGCCGGTTTGGGTGCGCGCACCGGTCTCGGTGACGCGGGCAACGCCGTGGCCGTTGACGATGAGCGTACTGCCGAACACCCGATTGCAGAGCGGTGCCGTTGCGGTCGGCAATGCAGCCTTGTCCACCGGAACGCTTTCGCCGGTGAGCAGCGACTCGTCGACGGCGAGATGGCTCGCCGCCAGCACGAGGCCGTCGGCGGGGACACGTTCGCCTTCGTTGAGGATGACCAGGTCGCCGGGAACCAGCTCCGCCGCCGGCACACGGATGTCCTCACCGTCGCGCCGCACGCGGGCAAGCGGAGCGGCCAGTTGCTTCAGAGCGGCCAGTGCATCATCGCTCCGCCGCTCCTGAATGAGCATCAGGGAGATGCTGAACAGGGCAAACAGCATCAGCATGATGCCTTCCGCCATGCTGCCCAGGACGAAATAGATCGCGGCCGCCAGCAACAGCAGGATCAGCATGGGCTCCCGCGCGAGGCGCAGCAGCCGGTCCCATACCGTTGGCGGCTTGGCGGAGGGCAGGCTGTTGGGGCCGAACTGCTGCAGTCGGCGGCAAGCTTCGACGCCGCTGAGGCCGGTCTGGAGTTCCATCTCGATCGGTGCGAACTGCACGTTACCGCTCCGGGCAAGCGTTGATCGCTGCAGGCTAGCGGGCGAGGTCGAGCTCCGGGTTGATGCAGGTCAACCTCGATCGCGGGCGAATTGACGCGGATCAAGACGACCCGACGCGGGCGACGACAGACTGGCCACGGGTTCCAAAAAGGATGGTGGTCATGCCGTACAAGCAGGTTCTGTTTCGCTCCGAAGCCCGGGAACGTGTCCTTCGCGGGGCAACGCAACTGGCCGATGCCGTGAGCATTACGCTGGGGCCGCGCTCGAAATCGGTGCTCATCGAGAAGAAGTGGGGCGCCCCGATCGTCTGCAATGACGGCGTCACCATCGCCAAGGAGTTCAACCTCAAGAATCCCGAGGAGAACCTCGGCGCCCGCATGCTGCGCCAGGCGGCCGAGAAAACCGGCGACATCGTCGGCGACGGTACCAGCACGGCGACCGTTCTCGCCCATGCAATGTTCGCCGATGGCGTGCGGAACGTCGTCGCCGGCGCCAGTGCGGTCGACCTCAAGCGCGGATTGGAGCGGGGTGCGCAAACGGCCATCGCGGCCCTCAAGGTGCTGTCGCGACCGATCCGCAACCGGGGCGAGAAGGAGCAGGTCGCGGCGATCTCGGCCCACAATGATGCCGATATCGGCAAGCTCGTCGCCGACGCCATGGACAAGGTCGGCGAGGAGGGGGTGATCACCGTCGACGAAGCCAAGACCACCGAGACCACCCTCGAGGTGGTCGAGGGCATGCAGTTCGATCGCGGCTACATCTCCCCGTACTTCGTGACCAACGCCGAGCGCATGGAAGCCGTGCTTGAAGACGCCGTGGTGCTGATCGTTGACGGCAAGGTCAGCGGGCTCTCAGACCTGATCGCCCTGCTCGAATCGGTTGCCAAGTCCGGTGCACCGCTGCTGATCGTGGCCGAAGACGTGGAGGGCGAGGCGCTGGCGACGCTCGTCGTCAACACGCTTCGGGCCACCTTCCGCAACTGCGCCGTCAAGGCGCCCGGCTTTGGCGATCGGCGCAAGGCCATGCTGGAGGATATCGCCACCCTCACCGGCGGGCAGGTGGTCTCGCACGATCTCGGCATCAAGCTCGAAAGCGTTACGCTCGACATGCTCGGCAGGGCCGCGCGCGTGGTGGTCGACAAGGAGTCCACCACGATCGTCGGCGGCAAGGGGACCAAGGCGGCCATCGATGGCCGGGCCGAGCAGATCCGTCGCGAAATCAAGAAGACGACCAGCGACTACGATCGCGAAAAGCTCGAGGAGCGGCTTGCCAAACTCTCCGGCGGCGTCGCGGTTATCCGCGTCGGCGCCGCCACCGAGGCCGAGATGAAGGCCAAGAAGGATGCGCTCGACGATGCGATCAGCGCCACCAAGGCCGCGGTCGCCGAAGGCATCGTGCCCGGTGGCGGCCTGGCGCTGCTGCGCTGTGCTCCGGCGGTCGATGCAGAGATTGCCGCGGCGGAGGGTGACGAGCGCACCGGATTGCAGATTCTGCGCCGCGCCTTGGAGGCCCCGGCCCGGCAGATCGCCGAGAACTCCTCCGTCGACGGTGGTGTGGTGGTCGCCCGCATGCTCGAAAGCACGGGGGCGGTGGGGTTCGACGCGGCGCGAAAGTCCTATGTCGACCTGCTGAAAGCCGGAATCGTCGACCCCACCAAGGTGGTGCGGGTGGGTCTCGAGAATGCGGTGAGCGTCGCCAGCACGCTGTTGCTGACCGAAGCGACGATGACCGAAGTGCCCGAGGAGCAGAAACTGCCCGAGCCGGCCGCAGAGATGGCGGGCGGCTTCTGAGGCCACGGCACGGCGATGCAGGTGGGCCGGTCCGAAAGTCCATCCTTGGAGGGGCTTACGGCCGGCGAGGCCGCCACCCGGCTGGCGCGCCGGGCCGTCACGCAGGGTCCGGCTCGCCGAGCATCAATCGTACCCTGACCAGCTCGCTCGCGTCGGTCTCGGGGATCTGGGCAAAGCCGAGTCGGGCGGCGAGGTCGAGCATTGCGGCATTCTCCCTGAGGATCAGGCCTTCGATGCGGGCGAGACCGTCGGCCCGCGCGTAGTCGAGCAACTGGCGCATCAGCGTGGTGCCCAGCCCCAGCCCTTGCAGGTCGCTGCGCACCATGATGCCGAACTCGGCGCCGACATGGTCGGGATCCGAAGCGAACCGACTGATGCCGGCGAGGTCGCCCGTCTCGGCCTCGAGGGCAACGAACGCGATGTCGCGGTCATAATCGAGCTGGCTCAGGCGGACGATCATCTCGTGCGAGAGCGAGCGCATGGGCGTTAGGAAGCGCAGGCGCATATCGTCCGCCGTCACGCGCTCGAGGAATCGGGGATATAGCGCCGCGTCCGCGGGTCGCATCGGACGGACTATGAAGTGCTGCCCGCCGCAGGCCAATTGCCGTTCCCAGCCGGAGGGGTAGGGGCGAACGGCGAGGCGTCGGCTGGGCGCGGTCTCCCGCAGCCGTTCCGGCGCGATCTCGATACGGGCGTCGAGCGCCATGGCGCCGCTTTCGTCGACCAGCAGAGGATTGATGTCGATGGCCACGATACCCGGCTGCTCGATCGCCAGCTGCGACAGCGAAAGGAGCGCCGAGATGACGGTCGGCCTCGCGGCCGGCGGTCGGTCGCGATAGCCCGCCATGAGGCGCGAGATGCGGGTCGCATCGATCAGGTCGCCCGCGAGGACCTCATCGAGGGGCACGAGCCCCATCGCCGTGTCGCGCACGACTTCGACTGATACGCCACCGGCGCCGAAGACGATGACGGGCCCAAAGCTTGGATCGGTGTTGAGTCCCACCAGCAGCTCATGGGCATGCCGCCTGCGGACCATCGGTTGCACGGTAAAGCCCTCGAAATCTTCGAGGCCGGCCGCCGACGCCCTGACCCGGATATCTGCCGCGGCCTTTCGAGCCAGCTCGGGGCTGGTCACGTCGAGCACGACGCCACCAATGTCCGATTTGTGGGTGACCTGTTTGGCCAGCAGCTTCACGACCAGGGCATCGTGCCGCCCCAGTAGTTCGGCGGCGATGTCGCCGACCTGCTGTTCGGTTTTCGCTGTGCGGGTTTCGGGCACGGGTATGCCATAGGCGGCGAGCAGCGCCTTGGCCTCGGGCTCGGTCAGGACCGTTCGGCCGTCACCTGCAACCTCGCTGAGCATGCGCCCGACCAGCGCGGCGTCGCTCTGCACCGCACCGGCACTCGGCGGTACGCGCTCCAGCCGCTCGCGCAGCCGGGACCAGTGGGTCAGGAAATCGACGGCCTGGGCTGCCGCTGCCGGAGTGTCGACCGCGACGATCCCCTTGTCGCGCAGTGCCGACCTGGCCTGTTCGGCTGTCTGCTTGCCGAGCCAGCATCCGATGATGGGCTTGCCCTCGATCGTCCCGTTCGTGGCGAGACCGGCGACGGCCAGCGCGGCCTCGAGGGGCGAGGCGAGAGCGGTCGGGCAGTTCATGGCGAGCACGACATCAACCGATGCATCGGCCGCCACGGCCGAAACGGCGGCGCCGTAGCGGCTCGGAGGCGCGTCTCCGATGATGTCGACCGGGTTGGCGCGCGACCATGTCGGCGGCAGTGCGGCATCCAGTGCTGCGAGGGTTTGCGGGGCCAGCGTAGCAAGGGTGCCGTCCAGCTCGAGCAGGTCGTCGACCGCGAGGACGCCCGCTCCGCCGCCGTTGGTGACAATGCCGAGGCGCCCCGACCTGAGCGGCCGAAAGCGCGTCGTGACCTCGGCGGCGGAGAACAACTGCTCGAGGTTGCGAACCCGGATGACGCCGGCCCGATGCAGTGCGGCTTCGATCACCGCGTCCGAGCCGGTGAGGGCGCCCGTGTGGGTCATTGCGGCGCGGGCCGCCTCGCCGTGCCGGCCGGGCTTGACCGCGATCACCGGCTTGATGCGGGCCGCAGCGCGCGCGGCAGACATGAACTTGCGCGGCTCGGGAATCGACTCCAGGTACATCAGAATGGTCGAGGTTGCCGCGTCCATCGCCAGCCAGTTGAGGCAATCGCCGACGTCGACATCGGCCATGTCGCCCAGCGAGATCAGCTGCGAGAAGCCGAGCCCTTCGGCGGCCGCCCAATCGACGATGGAACTGACGATGGCGCCCGACTGCGAGATGAGGCCCAGCTTGCCGGCTTTGGCCGGCAAGTGGGCGAAGCTGGCGTTGAGCGAGACCAGCGGAGAGAGCATGCCGATGGTGTTGGGACCGACGATGCGCATCAGATGTGGCCTTGCGGCATCCAGCATAGCCTGACGTAGACCGCTCGACGCATCGACGCCGGCCGTGATCACCACTGCCGCCTTGCAGCCGCGGCTGCCCAACTCGCCGATCACCCCCGGTATGGCGTGAGGCGGGGTGACGATCACCGCCAGGTCGGGTGTGTCGGGCAGCTGGGCAGAGTTGCGGTAACAGGCGATGCCGTCGATCCGGTCGTATTTGGGGTTGACCGGGTAGATGGCGCCTTCAAAGCCGCCGGTGCGGATGTTCCGGAGCACGATCGCGCCGACCGAATCCGGACGCTGGGAGGCTCCGACGATTGCGACCGACCGGGGACGAAAGCACTGATCGAGGTTCCGGATGGTCATGTCAAAGCCGCTGGGGTGGGAGGGAAAGCCGGTGGCGTTTCGCCTTGGGCACACGCGCCACGCAGCATTTCCACGGCGGGCTGGTTGGTGACTTGAGCCAGATCAACCCGCATTGCTCGACCTGTGCTCTGCTCCCGCCGGTACAGGACGGCCAGGGAGACCGACCATGAAAGCTCTGGTGCTCTACTATTCCAACACCGGGAACACGCAGAAGGTTGCCAAGGCCCTGGCCGAGCAACTGGGTGCGGACCTGGCCGAGGTCACTTGCCAGACCTATCTCGCCTGGTATGGACCGCTGGCCATGGCTTGGGACATCTTCACCCGCCATCGGCCCAGGGTGAGCGTCGTCGTTCCCAGGCACGCGCATTACGAGCTGGTGATCGTCGGGGGGCCGGTGTGGGCAGCTCACGCGGCCCCGCCAGTGCTGGGCGCGCTGCACATGCTGCCGGCAGCCGATGCTACCGCCGTCTTCGTCACCTGCCGTGGAAGCAGCCCAAACTCACCGCCCGAGCCGGCCCTTGCCGAGATGCAGGCAGCGATCGCTCCGCCCGTCGTGGCGAGCCGAATCTTCCGTCAGGAGGAGATTCGCGGCCAGCTGGCCGATGGGATCGCCGAATTTGCAGCCGCGTTGACGTCCCGAGCGACGGCTTGACGCAGATCAAACCAGTCCCGCGCTGCTCGGGCAGCATGGCCGCAGTCAGGTCAGGGGTCTCCAATGGAACGCATCCATATCACTCAGCACACCTCGCTCGGCGCCTTCTGGTTCGCCGGGTGGCTCTTCACCATCGGCTTTCTGAAACTGCAGTTCTGGATGGGGCTGCTGGCCCTGTTCATCTGGCCCTATTTCCTGGGCACCCACTTCGTTGCGCAGTGAGGGGCACGTCGTGATCAAGGATGTTGCCGTTCACCTGACCGGCTCGCGTGAGGATGCCGCCCGCATTGCCCATGCCGCAGGGCTCGCACGAACCCTCGATGCTCACCTCACCGGCATCTATGTCCACCAGTTGCCCGACATACTCTCCATTACCGATCCGAGCGGATCGGCCTTCCTGCAACGGTTGGTCGAACAGTCCGTCGCGCAGGCAGAAGCGACCACCAAGGCGCTGGACAGCACTTTCGGCCAGCTTGGGCTGAGCTATGAGCTGAGGCGCCTCGATGTCTATCCGGGCGAGGTGGGCAGCGAGCTGGCCAGCGAGGCACGCCAGTCCGACCTGTTCGTCGGGACGCGGCCCTATGGCGATCCCAACAAGGGACAATGGATCGAGGAGGCGGTGCTGTTTCAGTCGGGCCGACCTTGCCTCTTCCTGCCGCCGTCGTTTCAGGGACGTGACACCTACGACAACGTGCTCGTCGCCTGGAGGAACACCCGGGAGGCGGCCCGCGCCGTCGCCGACGCCGTGCCGCTGCTGAAGAAGGCGAAATCGGTGGTCGTCGCTATCGTCGATGAGCAACTGGGCGCGGCCGAAGAACAGCGCCGTGCGCCCGACGAGGACATCGGACGTTACCTGAGCCGTCATGGGATCGGGGCGGAGGTCCATATCATCGACGGATGGACCAGTACCGGCGCGGCCCTCCGCAACGAAGCGGTGCGGACTGCCGCCGACCTCATCGTCATGGGGGCGTATGGGCACTCGCGACTGCGCGAGTGGATGCTGGGCGGGGCGACCCGCGACATTCTGAGTTCGGCAACGGTCCCCGTCCTGGTGGCGCATTGAGGCGGCTCGAACACGTTGCGCTCTGGGGAGGCGTCGCCGCACCGGTGCTCTACATCGGCACCGTGCTGGCCGGCGGCGCGTTGCTGCCGGGCTACGACCCGGTCACCGACCCCATCAGTGCACTCACCGCAGCGGGACGTCCCGGCATCAAGTGGATCGAGGCCGGCTTTGGCCTTTACAACCTGCTGCTGATGGCCTTTGCGGGTGCTGGTTGGAGCTTGGCTGATAGGGCGTGGCGGCGGGTGTTCGTCATCCTCATGGTCACGGCCGGCGCCGGCCTGCTGATGTGGCCATTTGCCATGGACATGCCGGGGGCGCCGCCGTCAGCAGCGGGGCTGGCGCATCTGGGGCTCGCAGCCGTCGCCAGCCTGTCGACGCTCGCCGCGGTCTGGCTGTCGGCCGTGAACTGGCATCGCCTCGGGCACCGTCCGATGCGGCGGTTCTGCTCGATGTGCCTCGCCGTGATCGCCCTCTCAGGCGTGGCGGCCGCGGCTGGCGCGGCGCTCGGCTGGCCACTTGTCGGCCTGCTCGAGCGCGTGACGATAGGGGGCTTCATGGCCTGGCTTGGCGTGACCGCCGCCCGGTTTGCCACCGCGTCCGACCTTGCTACCGCCTGATGCTCTGACTAGAGTGCCGATAGAGCGGCTGGTCATCGATCGCCGTCGGATGCGCGGTTCGACGGCATCGCGCGCGGCCACGGGGCGATAACATGGTGGTCGACCAGGCAGTGAAGGGCAGGTGGGCGCCCTATGCGGTGGCGCTTTTCATGGTTCTCGCCCTCTTCATGGTTCGTTACGCCGTCGATGACTTGGTGCCACGTTCCGCAGTCGCCTTGATCTTTGTCCCGGCGGTGCTGGTTGCGTCCATGCTTGGCGGCCTGTTGCCCGGCATTTTCGCGACCCTGATCGCCACCCCGGCAGTCTTCTATTTCCTTGCCGTTCGCTCCGAACTCCCATTGGCGCTCGGCGTCAATGTCGGGCTCTTCGTGCTGGTGGGCGCGATCGTGGCCTGGCTGGGCGGCATGCTGCACCGATCGGTGCGAGGGCAAGCGGAGACGCTGGCATCGTTGCAGACGCGCGAGGCTCACCTGCAGTCGGTTCTCGACACCGTTCCCGACGCCACCGTGGTGATCGAGACGGATGGCACGATGACATCCTTCAACAAGGCCGCCGTACGGCAGTTCGGCTACCAACCGGCAGAGGCGATCGGCCAGAACGTCAGGATGCTTATGCCGGCTCCCTATCGCGAGCAGCACGATGGCTATCTCCATCGTTACCTCACCACCGGCGAGAAGCGCATCATCGGCGTCGATCGGGTCGTGGTTGGGCGACGCAAGGACGGATCGACCTTCCCGATGACCCTCGCGGTGGGTGAGACGCGGATCGCAGACAAGCGCTACTTCACTGGCTTCATTCGCGACCTGACCGAACGACAGGAGATCGCCGCACAGCTGGAATCGGCGCAAGGCGAACTGGCCCGCATGGCCCGCATCAACGAACTGGGGGAGATGGCCTCGACGCTGGCTCACGAACTCAACCAGCCACTCTCGTCGATCGCCAACTATGTCCAAGGCTGCGCCATCATGCTGGACAAGGTGGGTGAGGAATACGCGGTCAAGATGCGCGGTGCGCTGATGGAGGCGGCCAAGCAATCCCTGCGCGCCGGTGACATCATCCGCCACTTGCGCGAGTTCGTCACCCGCGGGGATACCGAGCGTCGGCCGGAGGACATGAGGAAACTGGTCGAAGAGGCGGGAGCCCTGGCCCTGATGGGGTCACGCGAACGCGGCGTCATCTCGCATTTCGAGTTCGGTCCTGGCGACAGTATGGTCGTTGTCGATCGCGTGCAGATCCAGCAGGTGCTCATCAACCTGATGCGAAACGCCACCGAAGCGATGAAGGACAGCGAAACCAAGAACCTGACAGTAACGACCTGGGAGGCCGATCAGCGGCTGCATGTCGAGGTGGCAGACACCGGCCCCGGCATTTCAGAGGAGGTGTCCGCCCGCCTGTTTCAGCCCTTCGTGACCACGAAGGCGGGCGGCATGGGGGTAGGCCTGTCGATTTCGCAGCGCATTATCGGGTCACATGGAGGAGAGATTTCGGTATCGCGCAACGACGCGGGCGGTGCGACCTTCTCGTTCAGCCTTCCCACCATGAAGGAGATGCAAGGTGAATAGCGCAAACGTGGTGGTGCACATCGTCGATGACGAAGAGTCGGTGCGCAGCTCGCTGGCATTTCTGTTGGACGTGTCTGGGTTCGCCGTCCGAACGCATGCCACGGCCCAGTCCTTTCTCGATGTGGCCGGAGGCATCCACAACGGCTGCCTGGTGACTGATCTCAGAATGCCCGATATCGACGGGGTGGAACTGCTTCGCCGGCTCCGCGCCTCCGGTCACACGATGCCGTCCATCGTCGTCACCGGGCACGGCGACGTGCAGATGGCAGTAGAAGCCATGAAGAATGGCGCCATCGACTTCATCGAAAAGCCATTCAGCAATGAGACGATTATCGAGTCGATTCGCCGCGCCGTCGACCTCGCGACCTCTCAGGTCGACGCCGAGCAAGTCCGGGAACGCGTGCGGGATCGGCTTAGCAGCCTCAGCGAGCGTGAGCGGCAGGTGCTGAAGGGCGTGGTCGATGGCCTGCCCAACAAGCTCATCGCAGCCGAGTTGGGCATCAGCCCGCGCACGGTCGAAGTCTATCGCGCTGCCCTGATGGGCAAGATGCAGGCACGAAGCCTGGCCGAGCTGGTGAGGATGGTAATGGATTTCGACCTGTCCGCCCCGAACGGTGTTGAGGGAGCGGCTTGATCTAGCGCAATCAGCAGCGCACCGGCACACCCTAATGTTCAGATGCATCGGCGCGTTCGATGCGGAAAGAACACTAGATGGCCCACCTGCTCGTCGTTGCGCCAGCCCCAGTCCTTCGGAACTCGCTTCGGTTCGCTCTCGAGGCGGAAGGCCATGACGTGACAGCGGCTGCCTCGCTGCACCAGGTGGATCGGGCCTCATTATCCTTCGACTGCGCAGTTATCGACCATCATGCGCTCGATGAAGCCGGCTCCGACAGCGGAAGGATTTTGGCGCAGTTCGAGCCGGTCGTGTTCCTGGCCAACAGCGCGGCGCATCCGCTGGCCGCCTCGAGCTTTCGAACAGTCACCAAGCCAACCCTGGGGTCGGCGCTGTCGGATGCCGTAAGGGCGGCGATCGTGTCGAGGGGCGCCACCTAGTAGAATCCCTAGTACACCGACCGGAATTTCGCGCCGCGGCCAGTTGAGCGAGGCTGAGACATCCAAGACCGAGGTGTCGAGATGTCCACGTTACCCGTATTTCTTCCCAGCTCGTCTATTCCAGCCGTGCGGCACGCAACCGAGCTGAGACCCGGCGCCGTGGCCAAGGCCGAGGCCGGTCCGGTGACATTCTATCCGACCGATTCGACGATCTTCGCGCAGGGCGACAAAGCCGGGTCGGTGTACCTGGTCGAGTTTGGCACCGTGCGTATTTGCCGGGTGACCAGCGATGGCCGGCGCCAGATCAACAGCTTCCACTTCGCCGGCGATGTCTTCGGCTTCGAGGCGGGCGACGAGCGCCAGTGCTATGCCGAGAGCGTCGATGGCGCCGGGATTCGTGTGGTGCACACCGACGCGTCCGGAGTGCCGGCCCATCGATTGCTGCAGCTTGCTCTCACCAGCTTCGCCAGCGCTCAGCACCACCTGCTGCGGTTGGGGCGGATGAATGCAGTCGAGAAGCTTGCGTCCTTCCTGCTCGATCTGCTCGACCGGCAGGAATCGGACACCGTCGTCGCCCTGCAGATGCAGCGCTGTGACATTGCCGACTATCTCGGCCTTACCTTCGAGACAGTGTCGCGCGTGCTGCGCAGTCTCAAGGATGGCGGGATCATCAAGGTGCCCTCGATCGATCGCGTCGAGATTGTGGATGCTGCGGCGTTGGCCGCGCTGAGCGATTGACCCGTCGGGCCCGATCACTCGGGCCTGACGGCAACCACCTGGAACGTGTGCATGTGACCGTCGTCTTCGCGCACCGAAACGTACTCGCCGGGCACGAAGCTTTCCTCGGTGAGACGGAACCCCACCTCGTCATCGAGATCGCTGCGGTCGTCGTAGTCGAAACTCCAGCGGCCGCCTGGCCCGCGGCGTATCCGGCCGTGCTGATCGTCCTCGCCCGGACGGAAGCGGCGAACGCGGCAGGCATTGCGTACCTTTTCCCACGCCGCCAGGTCGATCCGTCCGGCGTCCGTCAGGGGAAGGTAGAGGTAGTATCCGTGGTTGCGATCGCCATGTGGATGTTCGGGTTCGCGAGCCAGCTCGAGGGTGATGCGGGAAATCCTGGGCATTGCAGTTTGCTCCATTGAACGGTGTCCAAGTGAACAGCATCGGTGCACGCCGCCGTTGAGCTAAATCAAGCGACGTCCCGCGCAGCTTGAGCCAGGTCAAAGCGCCCTCTCGTCACATCGGGTCCAGTGGCTCATCGGAACTTCAGGAGCTGACAATGAGCTATGATTTTGAAGGCAAGGTCGCCCTCGTCACCGGCGCCGCGTCGGGGATCGGCGCAGCAATCGCCCGCGCTTTGGCCGCCGATGGCGCCAAGGTGCTGGTGGCGGATCTCGATGCCCAGGGAGCCGAAGATATTGCCCGCGCCATCCAGGCATCGGGCGGTAAGGCTCGGGCGCTCGAGGTCAACGTCGCCGATGCCGTCGAGGTTGAAGCAATGGTCGAGGCCGCCAGATCGACGTTCGGCGGGCTGCACCTGGCCGTGAACAATGCCGGCATCGGCGGGCCGGCCGCCCCCACGGGCGAGTACCCGCTCGACGGCTGGCGCAAGGTCATCGACGTCAACCTCAACGGGGTCTTTTACGGCATGCGCTATCAGCTGCCGGCCATCGTCGCATCGGGGGGAGGCGCCATTGTCAACATGGCGTCGATCCTCGGGAGTGTCGGCTTTGCCACGGCTTCGGCCTATGTGGCCGCAAAGCACGCCGTCGTCGGCCTGACCAAGGTCGCGGCGATCGAGTACGCCAAGCACGGCGTCCGCATCAACGCCATCGGCCCCGGCTTCATCGATACACCGCTCCTGTCCAAGCATCTCGACGAGGCGGCGCTCACCGTCATCCGCGGCCTGCATCCGGTCGGACGGCTGGGGACTTCCGAGGAGGTGGCGGCGCTCACCTCGTTCCTGCTCTCGGACGAAGCGTCCTTCGTTACCGGAAGTTACCACCTCGTCGATGGCGGGTACGTGGCGCAATAAGCCGGGCGGGCCGGATCGCTCCGGCCCTCCCTTCACTTCAACTGCTGGTCGGCGGGGTATCGTCTGGATCGGCGGAGGGCGTGCCGGGCGGGTTGGTCCGCACGATCTCCAGCTTCACCTTGCTCAGCAGCCCGGCAATCGCCGCGATGACTGCCACCCAAGGGGCGGCAAGCGCCACCACGCCGCCCGCCACGGCGCCGGCCGTCAGCGGCACCGACAGGTACACGTCCCCCTGCTCGGACCGGATCTCCAGTTTGCGTACATTTCCTTCCGCCAGCAGCCGGTTGACCTCGTCAACCAGATGGTGTCCGGCCACCTCGATCTCTTCGGTGAACGTCTTCCAGGAACTCTTGGCTTCGTCGCTCATGACCAACCTCCGTTGCTAACCGGTGCAGCATGCCGATCCGGGCAGCTCGCGCCTTGATCCTGCTCAAGCGATGCGGACGGCAGCTTCAGCCTCTTCGAGAAACGCTTCGATGGCGGCGTCGACAAAACCCGGTCGCTCCATCGGCAACAGGTGCGACGCCTGCGGCACCAGCCGCGCATCGACATTGGGAAGCAACAGCCGCGCCCGCTCCAGTGCCGCGGTTGCATCGTAGAGCGGTTCACTTTCCCCGATCAGGACCAGGGTGGGCGTCCTGACCGACGTCAGTTCATCGTCGGACAGTGGGGTGGGAAACAGCACGTGGGTTCGCAAATGCGCCGAGACGGCGTCCATCAGGGCAACGAAGGTTTCGTCCAGCTCGTAGCCGCGATGCACCTGCGCCTCGAGCACTTGCCGCGCCGGTGGACGAAACGGCAGCTTTTCGGCGAGCCACAGGAACAGGCGTGCATACCAGTGGAAGGGGTAGAGGCCGGATGCCGGCGACAGCAGGATGATCGGGCCGGTGGCGGACGGACGGTTGACCGCGAGCTGCAGTGCCAGCCACCCGCCATACGAGTGACCTGCGACCGCAGGACGTTCGAGGCCCAGGGCGTGGAAGCACTCCACCAGCCAATCGGCATAGTCAGCGCCCGACCGCGGCATCCTGGTCAAGGTGCTGCGACCGGCGTCACCGACCACGTCGAAGGCGAAGACCCGATGGTGACGGCACAACATGCCGACGATCGGGAACCAGGCTGTTGCACTCACTGAAACCGGCGGCAGCAGCACCAGCGGCGGAAGCCCGGGATCTCCCACCTCGATGACATTGGTGCTGCCCAGGCCGGTATCGAACGAGCGCAGCGTCGGTCGCGGCCAGCGCCGCAGCATCTCGTCATAGGCGCCAAGGTAGGCCGTTCGGTCTGCCGGGGTGCGGAAGATGCTTGGCATGCGGGTCTCCTCGTCCTGGGCTCCACTCAAGCGATGGTCGCGCCGATCGGAGCTCGATCATTTGACCTCGGTCAAATCGCGTTCCCGGGGCTGGGCCTACAACCAAAGCGTCAGAGCACAGGAGGGGTAGGTGACACCCAACCAGACCGCAGCGCCGGACCGTTCGATGGCGTCCGTTGCAGCACCGATGCACACGATCGACTGCCAGGGGCGTCCACTCGTTTACGTGGTGCGGTTCTGCGGGACAGAGGAATCCTCGGTTGCTTCCGCCATCCGGCAGGCAATCGGCGTGCTCGACAACTTCATGCGCGGGCAGGATGCAGGTGAGGCTCAGGAACTCGTCGTCGTCTATCGCAACAGGTTACCTGGCGCCGTGACCCTGCAGGTCGGCTTCCCGGTGGCGCAGCGCATTGCGGATGCTGCCGCCGGCGAAGTGTTCGCCGGGGTGACGCCAGCCGGTCCGATGATCGAAATGCCGAGCGGGGGCGAGCTGGAAGACGTCCTCGCAGTCGGGGCGCGACTGCCCGAAGGCCGCGCCTCGTTTACCTGGCAGACCTTCCGTCTCGCCGATTTCCGCCCGTGGCGAGCACATCCGTCGGCTCCGGTCCTGGTTCCGGCCGAGTTCGCAGATGCGACCACCGAGCCCAAGCCCTTGTGATTCCATGGAGGTCGCAATGCACGCCCTTGTCAGAATTTTCGCCATTTCGCTGCTCCTGTTGCCGGCCCCGGCGCTGGCACAGGAGGGCGGTCGGCTCAGTTTCGGAGGTGACCAGTTCACTGCCGGCCAGTCGGCACAGGTCGATGCAGCCGTAGCGCGTGACCTGTTTGCCGCCGGCTACGATGTTGCGGTGCGTGCACCGGTCAGCGGAGACGCCCATCTTGCGGGCTTCAATGTCTCGCAGACCGCCGATGTGGCGGGTGACCTCTATGCGGCGGGCTTCTCGATCTCGATCACCGGCAAGGTTGGCGGAGACGTCACTGCCATGGGCAATACCGTGTCGGTGGCCTCGCCACAGCCGGTGGCCGGCAATCTTCGCATCGTCGGCCAGACCGTCACGGTGTCGTCGGAGATCGAGGGGGCGGCCCTGATCGCCGGCCAGACGGCGACGCTTGGCTCAGCGGTGAAGGGCGACCTGAGCTTCATCGGTGAGAACCTTGCCTTCGGCCCGGGTGCCCGGGTGGATGGCAAGATGACCATACGCGCGCCGCGGCAAATTTCGGTGCCGGCATCGGTGGCGGCCGCCGATCGCGTGACGTTCGAGCAGCTGGCTACGCCCGACTATGCCTCGGAAGCGGGCAAGACTGCCGAGCACGCAGTGCGCAGCATCTGGCCGGCGGTGTGGGGGGTCGGTCTCTGGTGGCTGATGCTTTTCGTCATCGGGGTTCTCGTCATCACTCTCTTGCCTAGGTTGACTCAGTCTCTGCAGTCCACCGGGGCAACCCGTCCGTTTCGCCGCATTGCGGCGGGGCTCGTGACATTTGCGGCCGTTATCGGTCTGGTGCCGGTGCTGGTGTTGACGATCTTCGGCATCTTCCTTGTGCCGTTCGCACTGGTGTTCGTGGTGTTCGCCTGTGCCCTTGCCCACCTGACCGGGACCTACCTAGTAGGCGTTCGCGTTGCGCGCGCGCTGATCTCGGTCGAGAGCAACCTGAAGCGGCTTGGCGTTCTTGCGGTTTCGATCGTGGTGATGGGCTTGCTTGGGATGATCCCGGTCGTTGGCTGGCTGCTCACACTGGTGCTGCTCTGCTTCGGCTTCGGTGCCATCACCGCTGTTGTGATGGGCCGGCTGGCTGCATCGGATCGGCGGGTCATCGCTGCCGTAGCCCAGACTCCAGAAGCAATTTGAGGAGCAGGCGATGTCCATGAGTTTTTTCCTGCCGATCAGCACCTATCCCGACCCCACGCCCAAAAGCAGCCTGCTGCGCGCATTCGACATGGCCGCAACACTTGGAGGGGAGGTAACGGCCCTGGTTCACGAGGTGGACATCGGCGAGGTTCATAACGTTGTGGCCGATGCGCTGGTCAATATCTCCGGAATGATTGCAGCCGCCGAAGCGCGGAGTCGCGCAGCGGCAAAGCAATTGATTGAAGAGGTCAACCATCTGGCCCATCGGTTTCAGATCGGGGTGACCGTGCACACTGTGAGGAGCCGACCTGAAGTTGCCGCGGCGCTCTTCGCCCAACGGGCGAGGACTTTCGACTGTTCGCTCCTCATGCCGCTGGCGAGCAGCGAAGACCAGGCGATGGTCGCCGAGGCCGTGCTGTTCGGCTCCGGCGGTCCGGCATGGCTGTTTCCACCCGGGGACGTCACGTCGCACCTGGCGTCCGCGGCGGTCGCCTGGGATGGCAGCCGGGCTGCGGCACGCGCCGTACGCGACGCGTTGCCGATCCTCTCGGTCGTGAAACATGTGACCATCCTGAGCGCGACCGATGACAAGCCGGTCGAACCCACCACCGTCGGTTCCCTGCAGGACTTCCTGCGACGTCACGAGATCGCGGCAGAGGTACACCTGTTCAGTCGATCGGAGCGCGCCATTGGTGAGGCGCTGCAGCAAGCGGCGCTCGACAGAGGGGCTGGCCTGCTGGTGATGGGGGCGTATGGGCATAGTCGTATTCGCGAGTTCGTGCTTGGCGGCGCGACCAGGACCGTGCTGGCCGACCGGCGCATGCCGATCCTCATGTCGCACTGATGGAAGCACCGGGACTGAAAGGCGAAGCACGGCCGATCGCCGCGAGGCTTACGCTCTTTGTCAGCCTGATCGGCGTGTTGACAGTGGTGGCAGCAGCCTGGCCCTTCGTTTTCGCAACGGGGAAGGGGCCAGTGGAGCATCTGGCCGTAACCGGAAAGCTAATCCGGCTCTATGGCTACGGGCCGTATCGGAACATGCCGGCGGATGTCGCCGTGCAGGGGTTGGCCCAGGACGCCGTCACCCTGGTCCTCGCCGTTCCGATGCTGCTGGTCGGGCTGCGGCTGGCGCGAGGCGGCTCGCGTATTGGCTACCTGCTGCTGACCGGAAGCACCGCATACCTGTTCGTCCAGTATGTCCTCTATCTGGCGATGGCCACCTATAACGAGCTGTTCCTCGTTTGGGTGGGACTGGTTGGGCTGCTGTTTCAGGTCCTGGTGCGACTGTTGCTCTGGGGCGCTGCCCAAACGTCCGCCTGGCCAGTTCCCCCCAAAGCGATCCGGGGATACGTGGGAGGCTTCCTCCTCGTGAATGGCGCCCTGATCGGGCTGCTGTGGTGCAGTGTCATCGTCCCACCGCTCGTCTCGGGGCGCCTCTACCCCGAGGGGCTGGCTCACCTGACGACGATGGTGGTGCAGGGATTCGACCTCGCGATCTTTCTTCCGGCATCTCTCCTGGCCGGCTACGGCTACCTGCGCGGAACTCAGACGGGCAGGCTGCTTGCACCCGTCTATGCGGTCTTCCTCTCACTGCAAATGACTGCGCTCCTCGCCAAGATCGGCTGGATGAACGCCATCGGGGTGGCGGCTGGGCCGGCAATGGTGATCATTCCGGTCCTGCTGGCGGGCGCGCTCATTGCCACATATCTGGCGCTCGGCAGGCCATCTGGCGAGCGCCCAGTTTGAGCTGAGTCAAACCGGCGACCGGCCCCCACGCTAGGATGGTTCCCGAACACGTCCGAGGAGCATCCGATGCGTGAAGACCATAAGCTGCAGGCCGCCGTCCAGTCGCGTCTCGACCTGGATCCGTCGATCAACTCGAGCCATATCGGCGTCGCTGCCCGCGAGGGGATCGTGACTGTCTCGGGCCACGTGGGCACCCTGCTCGAGCGTTCTGCGGCAGAACGCGCCGCGGGACAGGTGAAGGGAGTGCGGGCGGTCATCAACGAGCTCTCCGTGGAGCTCGCCGGCATCAGCCGAACCTCGGACGAACAGATTGCCGAACGCGCCTATGCCCGGTTGGCGTCAAACGTATCGGTTCCGCTGGATCGGCTCCACCTCGCCGTCAAAGACGGTGTCGTCACGCTGCACGGCGATGTCGACTGGCCATTCCAGCTGCAAGCCGCGATCGACGACCTTGAGTTGCTCGAAGGGGTGCGCGAGATCCGCAGCGATGCCCAGATCCGGCCACCGGTTCAGGCCGACAAGGTGCAGGAAAAGATCAAGCTGGCGCTGGCGCGGATTTCTCCCCTCGATGCGGAGCGCATCGACGTTACCGCCAATGGCAGCGCGGTCACGCTTTCGGGCGAGGTCACCTCCTGGTACGAGAAGGGGCTGGCGGAGAGTACGGCCTGGTGCGTGCCCGGCGTCTCCCAGGTCACCAACCAGATTATCGTTCTCTAGGAGATCCTCATGAGCTTTCACACCTGTGTCTGGCTCGACCAGCAGCACGCCAAGATCTTTCGCATCGGCGCGATGACGGCCGAGATGCAGTCAGTCACCGACGATCGTCCGGAGCACCATCTGCACCGCAAGGCCGACCACGTTGGCAAGGGCACCCTCGAGATGGATCATGAGCTGATGCGTGAGATTGCCGAAAACCTCGCCAGCGCCGAGGCCATCCTGATCATGGGGCCGGGCAAGGCCAAGACGACATTCAAGGGCTATCTCGACGAACATTTCCCGGAGCTCGCCCATCGGGTGTGGGACGTGCGGGCCAGCGATCATCCGACCGATGCGCAGATCGTCGCCGAGGCGCGGTCGTGGTTTCGGACACAGGATCGGATGCACTAGGGAGGCGATCATGGGAGCAAACCGCGCCTGGCATCGCAATCATCGGCTGTCGCAGAGCGCTTCCGCCGACGAGGCAATTGCCTGGCATCTCCGGCACGCGGCCAATTGCGGCTGCCAGAGCATACCCGAGAACGTGACGACGGAGCTGGATCACCGGGCCATCGTACTGCCCCGGGGATATGAGCAGCGCTGGGCGGCGGTCGGCACCGTTGGAGCGCCCGCGGCGCCGGAGTTCGTCATGGTGGTCGCCTCAGGGGGCGACGCACTCCGCCAGTCGGGTCTGCAGCTGTGAAGCTCAATCGCGAGTGGCACCTGGCGCATCCGATGCCCAGAAACGCGACGCTCGAGCAGCGGCTCGAGTGGCATGCGGAGCATGCGGTTACCTGCGGCTGTCGCGAAATGCCGCCTCGGATCCGCAAGGAACTGGAGGCGCGAGGACTGATCGGGCCGACGGCGCGCAGCTTGCGCTAGGCCCCGATCAACGGCCCGCCCCCTGGTTGAGGCGATCTGCGACCCAGGCGCCGATCCTTGCTGCCGACATGGCGCCCGACACCCGGCCGATTTCTTTGCCGCCTTTGAAGAGCAACAAGGTCGGGATGCTGCGGATAGCCAGTTTCGCCGAGAGCGCCTGTTCTGTATCGGAATCGAGCTTGACGAAGCGGGCACCTGGCTCGCCGGCGGCAGCGGCGCGCTCATATTCCGGCGCCATCGTCCGACAGGGTCCGCACCAGGCAGCCCACACGTCGACAACGACGGGAATGGTGCCCTTCTCGACCTGCCGCATGAGCATCGCTCCATCGACGTCCCTCGGTCGTCCGGTGAACAGCGGCTTGCCACAGCTGCCGCACTTGGCCTCTGCCGCCGGGCGCCCGGAGGGTAGCCGGTTGATGGCTCCACACTCGAGGCAGACTGCTCGAAGTTCCGCTGGCATGTGACTCAGGATCTGTCCGGGTTGTCGATATAGGTATGGCTGGCTTCGTCCCACAGGATACGCCCCGAGCGGGTGAGAAGTTCCAGGATACCGGCGGCGATCAAATCGCGGTGCTTCGGCTCGAGTTCCGCGCCCAGGTCGAGCGCGTCGCCTATCGAGGACAAGCTCAATCCCCTGGGGTGGCGCGTCAGCAGGTTAACGACGGCGTCTTCGATGTACTTCAGGCCCAGTTGAGCCTGTTCACGGTGGTCGAGATCGTTCATCCGGCGGTCCTCAGGCTGCTGATCGTTTTGCCGCTTCCGCGGCGGCGACATGGTGTTTGACGGCCACGAAACTGTCGGGGCTCACCGAAATGGAATCGATTCCGCATTCGACGAGGAAGCGTGCGAATTCGGGATGGTCGCTCGGGGCCTGGCCACAGAGTCCGATCTTGGCGCCGGCCTTGTGCGCTTCAGTTATGACGTTGCCGATCATCCATTTGACCGCCGGGTCCTGCTCATCGAACAGGCCCGCCAGCTCGGCGGAGTCCCGGTCCACACCCAGGGTGAGCTGGGTCAGGTCGTTGGAACCGATCGAGAAGCCATCAAAGCGACGGGCGAATTGTGCGGCCAAGACGACGTTCGACGGCACCTCGCACATCACGTAGACCTGCAGGCCGTCCTTGCCGCGCTTCAGGCCGTGCCCGGCCATCACCTCGAGCACCCGGTCGGCCTCGATGATCGAGCGGCAGAACGGGATCATGACGATGACATTGTCGAAGCCGAGCGTACTCCTCAGCCGCTCGATGGCCTGACATTCAAGGGCAAAGCCCTCCTGGTACTGCGCGGAGTAGTAGCGTGATGCGCCACGGCATATTCGTTGGTCTTGAAGTCGCTCATCCGGATGATGACCGGCTTCGGCCAGGCAGCGGCGGCGATTCTTGCAAGGCCGCGGGAAAGCTGATCGACAAAGAACTCCGGCTTGCTGTCATAGCCTGCGGTGAGCCGCTCGATTTCCTGCCGGGCCTGCTCGTCGCGCAACTCGTCGAAGTGGACGAGCGCCATCGGATGGACGCGGATCGCGTTGCTGATGACGAATTCCATGCGCGCGAGGCCGACACCGTCAGCCGGCAACCGCCACCACCGGAACGCCGCGCCCGGGTTCGCGAGGTTCAGCATCACCCGGGTGGTGCTTGATGGCAGATGCTCGAGGTCGAGGGTCTGCACCTCGATCTGAGCCGAGCCCTCGTAGATCGATCCCTCGTCGCCCTCGGCACAACTGACGGTCACCTCCTGACCGCTATGCAGCAGGTCGGTGGCATTGCCGGTGCCGACGATCGCCGGCAGTCCGAGTTCGCGGCTGACGATCGCCGCATGCGATGTCCGTCCGCCGTGGTCGGTGACGATCGCCGCGGCCCGCTTCATGATCGGGACCCAATCGGGATCGGTGGTCGAGGTCACCAGCACCGACCCATCGACGAACTGTGCGATGTCGGCGGCGCTGTCGAGCAGGCACACCGGGGCGCTCACCGCGGCATCGCCGATCGCGAGTCCGGCCAGCAAGCGGCGGCCGTGCTGCTCTACCCGATACGATTTCATGGCGCCGACCTCGCGCCGTGCCTGCACCGTTTCCGGCCGGGCCTGCACGATGAACATCTCGCCGGTGGCGCCGTCCTTGGCCCATTCCATGTCCATCGGACAGGCATAGTGCTGTTCGATGGCGACGGCCCAGTTGGCGAGAGTGAAGATTTCGTCGTCGGCCAGGACGAAGGCGGCGCGCTCCGCTTTCGAGGTCGGCACGTTCCGGGTCGGCGTCTCGCCGCCGGAATAGACCATCTTGATGGTCTTGGCGCCGCGGGTTTTTTCGATGATCGGTACGACGCCGGGGCGATCGAGGAACGGCTTGAACACCACGTATTCGTCGGGGTCGACCGCGCCCTGGACGACGTTTTCGCCCAGGCCCCAGGCGCCGTTGATCAGCACGACCTTGTCGAAGCCGGTCTCGGTATCGATCGAGAACATGACGCCCGAGCTGCCCAGATCCGACCGCACCATGCGCTGCACCCCGATCGACAGGGCAACCTTCATATGGTCGAACCCCTTGGCCTTGCGGTAACTGATCGCCCGGTCGGTGAACAGCGAAGCAAAGCAGCGACGGCAGGCTGCGAGCAGCGCGGCCTCTCCCTGGATGTTGAGGAAGGTTTCCTGCTGGCCGGCAAAGCTCGCGTCGGGCAGGTCCTCCGCCGTGGCGCTCGAACGAACCGCGACGTCGATATCGCCGCCGCCACCGCGCCGGCACAGTTCACGATAGGCTGAGCGGATGGCTTCCGCGGTGGCCTCCGGCCAAGTTCCTTGCAGGATCAGGTTGCGGATGGCCTCGCCGGTTTCAGGCAGGCTGGCGCGCCGGTCCTCCCAGGTGGCCAGGTGGCCGGTGATCCGACTGCGCAGGTCGTTGGCCTCGACGAATTGCCAATAGGCGTCCGCCGTGGTCGCGAAGCCGGGTGGCACCTGGATGCCGTTCGCACCGAGGGCCTGCACCATCTCGCCAAGCGAGGCGTTCTTGCCTCCCACCCGCCCGACATCGGTGCGGCGAAGCGTTTCGAACCAGGCAATCTGATCGTCGTGTTGCGACATCGGCGGTGCTCCAGTGGGGCAGGGCCCTGAAGGCCCGGTTGTCGGGAACACTGCCACTGCCGATGCGTCCGTCCCTTGATCCGCGTCAAACGCGTCGTCGGATGATCCAGATCAAACGCACCGGCCTTAACCGGCGCCATGCTGCCTGCAGAAAACAGGGGAGGCCCCAGATGGTCGAACACTCGCGCCAGGCATTGGTCGGCGCTTTCGGCGCCAGGTATGTCAGCCTGGCCATCGCCGACATCGACGAGTTGTCGGTGTCCAACTTTGCACTGCTTAGCACCGCCGATTTCGAGCAGCCGATGCAAGCCGTCGAGCGCTACCTCGCCTCCATCCCCCGCTGTCCCAACAAGGTCTCACTGGCGCTGGCGGGAAGCGTGGAAGGCGATGCCGCCACCTTCACCTACCGAAACTGGAAGCTGAGCCGCAACGATGTGAGGGCAGCGACCCGGGCGGACCATGTCTGCCTGATCAACGATATCGAGGCGAGCGCGCTGGTGCTGCCCAACCTGTCGGCATATGACCTGCAAGAACTGCATGCCGGCACCTCCGTTCCATACGGCAACAAAGCCGTGCTGATGGCCGGGGCGGCCGTAGGCGTCGCGGGGCTCGTCCACGCCGACAAGGAATGGGTGCCGGTGGTCGGGGAGGGCGGTTTTCTGCGCTTCGCCTTGACGAAGGAAGACCTCGCCGAGCTCGGTGCGGGCTTCCTCGCGGAGGGCTATGTCGCCTGTGATGATGTCTTCACCGGAGCGGGGCTCGCGGCGCTTTATGCAGCGCTTGCCGCCAAGGCGAAGGTGCAGGGCAAGTCGAGCGGTGCCAAGCAGATTGCCGCCTCCGGCCTGTCCGGCGAGGATCCGGTGGCCACCCGCGCCCTGCAGATCATGGCGAGCTGGCTGGGTCGGGTGGCGGGCGACATCGCGCTGGTTTATGGCGCCCGCGGCGGCCTCTATATGGGTGGTGGCCTCGTCGCCAACATCTTTCCGGCACTACAGACCGGCCATTTCCGCGAGGCTTTCGAAAGCCGGGGCCAGCGCTCCGCCTACATCGCCAGGGTTCCGGTGAAGGTGATCAAGACCGCAGCCGATGCCGGCCTGCGCGGCGCCGCCATTGCCATGGCCCGCTCGCTGCAAACTCACACCGCGGCCTCCCGTGCGACCGCGCGGGTGGCGTCCTGACGGAGCAATGACATGCAGATCACCGCCCCGGTGCGTGAGGTGCTCAGCTGGTACGATGGCGAGCGGCCGGGCGTGAAGGCCAATCTCGCCCGCCTGCTCGTGCATGGGCTTACCGGCGGCAGCGGCCGCCTGCTGATCCTGCCGGTCGACCAGGGGTTCGAGCATGGGCCGGCCGCGAGCTTCGCGGTCAATCCGGCCGGGTATGATCCGCGCTATCATTTCGAACTCGCCATCGAGGCCGGAGTCAGCGCCCTCGCTGCGCCGCTTGGGTTCCTGACGATGGGCGCCGATCGCTATGCCGGCGCCGTGCCGCTCATCCTCAAGGCCAACAGCGCCAACGGGCTCGGCTCGATCAAGGACGAAGCGGTCACCGCGACGGTGCATGACGCGCTGGAGCTCGGCTGCAGCGCCATCGGCTATACCATCTACCCAGGGTCGGATCGCCAGTACGAGATGTTCGAAGAGGTGCGGGCAGGGGCTGCCGAGGCGAGGGCGCATGGCCTCGCCGTCGTGATCTGGGCTTATCCACGCGGCGGTACGCTTTCCCATGAGGGTGAGACGGCTGTCGACGTGGTCGCCTATGGTGCCCAGATCGCCGCACAGCTCGGGGCGCATATCATCAAGGTGAAGCCCCCTGCCGATCGCATCGAAACAGCGCAGGCAAGCTCCGCCTGCGAGAAGGCGGGCTACGATCTCTCGGGTCTTGAGAGCCGCGTTGCCCACGTCATGCAAGCCGCCTTTGCCGGGCGTCGGCTGGTCGTGTTCTCCGGCGGCCCGGCAAAGAACATTGACGCTGTCCATGCCGAGGTCACGGCCATCGCCACCGGCGGCGGTCATGGTTCGATCGTGGGCCGCAACAGCTTCCAGCGCCCACGCGCCGAGGCGCTGGCGATGCTCCGGCAGATTGCGGCTATTTACGTCGCTGCTGGCGAAGCGAGGGCCGAGCCGTGACGCAGTCCCCCATCCTCACGGTGACTCTCAATCCGGCGCTGGACATAACCACCTCGGTTGCCCGGCTCGAACCCCAACGGAAGCTCAGGTGCGGCCCGGCGGTCTTGCACCCGGGGGGTGGGGGCGCGAACGTATCGCGGGCGATCGTTGAATTAGGGGGCAGCAGCCGCGCCTTCGTAGCGATCGGCGGCCATACCGGGCACCAATACAGGGATCTGTTGCGGGCCGCCGGCGTCGATTGCGTTGAGTACCCATTGAGCGGCGAGACGCGTTCGTCGATGACGGTGATGGAGGAGGCAACGGGGTTACACTACCGTTTCGTGTTGCCCGGCCCAACGCAGGAGCCCCGACATGGCGAGGAGATCTTGGCCGAGCTCGGTCGCATCATTGCCGGCGGTGTTGGCTACGTGGTTGCCAGCGGCAGCCTGTTGCCCGGCATCGCCGAGGATTTCTACGCCCGGCTAGGCGATCTGGTGCGCTGGCATGGTGCCAAGCTGATCCTCGACACACATGGCGTCGCCTTGAAACGAGGGCTTGCCGGGCGTCCATTCCTTATTCGGCTTAACCAGCTGGAAGCGGAGGAGCTGGCGAGGGAGACGCCGGCGCGCGGCGATCCTGCAGCTGTCGCGACGCAACTGGTTGCTGCAGGGGAGGTCGACGTCGCCGTATTTGCCATGGGTGAACGCGGCTCGCTCGTTACCACTCGCGACAGCCAGTTCACCATCGCGCCGCCCGAGGTGAAGGTGCACAGCATGGTCGGCGCCGGTGACAGCTATGTCGCGGCACTGACCCTGGCCCTGGCCCGCGGCTGGTCGCTTGAGTCCGCCAATCGCTTTGGGGTGGCCGCCGCGGCCTCCGCGGTCACCCGCCAAGCCACGCAGCTGTGCGAGCGCACGAGTACAGAGCGGTTCTACAACGAGACGGGCAAGGCCACATACCTCGTGCAGCACACGGTGCCGATCGCAACGGAGGGCTGAGTGCATACCTTCAGATGACCTGGATCAAAATCCGGATCCGACGGTGGCGCTAAATTCAGCCAAACAACAGGAGGTCACCATGACTGATCCAACAACTGTCGAACTGACGCCTCGGCCCTTCGCTTACGTTGTCTTGCACTCGACGCTGCCACTGATACCCCTGACCATGGGGCAGGGGTTTGCCACCCTGAGCCAGATGTTTGCGACGGCAAAGGCGCAGATGGCCGGCAATCCGCTTGCCCACTACACCGATTTCGATGCGACCTCCGCCAGCTTCGAGCTGGGTTTTCCGGTGCTGGAGAACGACATTCCCGCGCTGCGTGCTGCCGGTCTTTCCATCGGCAAGACTCCCGGCGGGAGAAACATGACGGCCACCCATGTCGGTCCCTACGACACCGTATCGAGAACCTACGATCGCATGACTGCAGCGATGAAGCGGCAGAAGCTCGCCGGCAGCAAAGACATGTGGGAGAGCTACCTCAGCCCTCCGGATACTCCGCCGGAGCAGATCCGCACCGAGGTCATCTGGCCGTTAGAAACGGCGAGGTAAACCCGTCGGATCCTGCAGTGGTGCGTTCGCCGTTTCGTTGAATCGGTGAACTGCTTCAGGTCTTTGACCAGCCAGCCGCCTGCTTGGGCGTCAACAGCATCGGTCCGTACTCGACGACGAACAGTCCGAAAGCGATGAGCCAGCAGAGGCCGCTGAGCGACAGCAAGAGATGGTATTGCGACGGGATCACCTCGGCGAACGGCCTCAGCACCGCCGACAGGATCAACGCCAGATAGGCGAACGACGTGGCAGCTGATGCTGTGGGGGCACGTCCGGTATGGGCCAGGCTGGCCCGGGTCATCACCGCGAACGTCATGTTGCCGATCGCGCCCACGGTGAGGACGTGGAGCGCCGAGGCAGCTGCTATCCACCCGATGGCGGCAAGCCCGACCGCAACCATTCCAAGAGGAACGAAGGCATAGCCTGCGTGAAGCGCCAGCAGGAGTGGCTCATCGACAGTCCTCCAGCCATGCCAGCGGCCCATCCGAACGGTATGCAGCACGGCGGCGATCATCGCCGAGGCGGCGGTCACGGGACCTTCAGGCAGGGCGACCCACGACACGAGCGCCAGCAGCAGGCACGCCATGGCAATAGTGTCGAAGCGGCCGAAGGATGCCGGCAACTTCGATATTCCTGCTTTTACCAGCCAGTTCCGCGTGAAGCTTGGGACGATGCGCCCCCCGACAATGACGATGAGCGTGACATAGATAGCCACACCGGCCCGGGCAGCGTCGGGGGCCGGCCCCCGGACGGGCACCCCCCGGGGGAA